>OBJZ01000002.1_pt1 | contig 741760 bp, 658 predicted proteins | sample 1481641 | NCBI WGS metagenome assembly OBJZ01 (sample SAMN02364493, study PRJEB22542) | human gut metagenome | isolation source: fecal sample | host: premature infant | place: USA: Chicago, IL | collected 2012-01 | reverse complement strand
GTCGACGAGGTCGACAACGCGCTGGTGGCGGGGATCAAGATCCAGACGGTGTTCTGACCGTCGCGTTGCCTGCTCCGGTGTTGTGCCTGGGCCCGCCCGAGCGTTTCGGGCGGGCCGTTTTTTTCCGGCGACCGCTCTTCCCGGCTGCCTGTTACAAACCGACTACGCTTTTCCTGTGCCGATCATTTGGGGCTTGCGTGCGAAATGTAGTAAAACTACACGGATGCACGCCCGGGCTTTCCGGGAAGGGGAGAGGGTAGGACAATCGGACATGCTTGAGCATCCGCTGCAGCGTTTCTTTCATTCCATGCGGGCCAAGCGACCGTTCGACTGGGTACGCTTCCAACGTCGCGATCTGCTGTTGATCGACCATCCGCTGTGCCAGGCCGTATTCAGTCGGCAAGGGGCGCAGCTCCTGCATTTCCAGCCGCAGGGCGAACGCCCGTTGCTGTGGTGCGCCAGCGAATGGCCGGCCCTCAGCAGCGCGCCGGTGCGCGGCGGCATCCCGGTCTGCTGGCCGTGGTTCGGCAGCCATCCGAACGGCAGCGAATGGCCGCAGCAGGGCTGGGCGCGGCAACGCGAATGGCGCCTGCTGGATGCCTACGCCGACGAAAGCAAGGTGGTGGTGAGCTGGCAACTGGACCTGGAGGACTGGCACGTGCGCCTCGATGCGCGCCTTGGCCAGCGCCTGGAGCTGGAGCTGTGCAGCTACCATGAGGAAGACGACGATTGCCTGTTCAGCTTCGCCCTGCAGCCCTACTGGCGGGTCGGCGCGCTGAGCCGGGTGGTGGTGCACGGCATGGAGCTGGAGTCGGCTCGCGGCCAGCGCGGCGCTTCGCGGATTCCGGGAACCTGGATACCGCGCGGCGCGGTCAAGCAGGTGCTCTACCATCCCGGATCGCTGGTGCTGGAGGACGGCGGCTGGAACCGCCGCTTGCGGATCGACAAGAACGTCAGCGCCGGCAGCGTGATCTGGCACCCCGGCAGCCGCCCGGTGGAGCAGGTCGAGCCGGGCGAAGCGGAACGCTTCCTCTGTATCGGCGCCGCTGGCTACCGCCCGGGCGGGCTGATCCTGGCGCCCGGCGAACGCATGCGCCTGAATCTCGCCGCCGGCCTGCAATAGGCGGGCGGTCAGTTGTCCTCGTCGAGGGGATAGCGGGTTGGCACCAGGCTTTCCTTGATCCGCCGCAGGTGCGGCTGGAAGTCCACGCCGCGGCGCAGGGTCACTCCGGTGGCCAGTACGTCGAGCACGGTGAGCTGGACGATCCGCGAAGTCATCGGCATGTAGATGTCGGTGTCTTCCGGCAACGGGATGTCCAGGCACAGGGTGCTGGCCCTGGCCAGCGGCGAGCCGGCGGCGGTCAGGCCGAGCACCGAGGCGCCGTTCTGCCGCGCCAGGTGCGCCACCTCCACCAGCTCGCGGGTGCGTCCGGTATAGGAAATCACCACGAACAGGTCGCCGGTATGCGCCACCGAGGCGATCATCCGTTGCATCAGCACGTCGGCCTGGGCGCTCACCGCCAGGTTGAAGCGGAAGAACTTGTGCTGCGCGTCGAGCGCTACCGAGGCCGAGGCGCCGAGACCGAAGAAGTGGATCTGTCGGGCCTGGATCAACAGGTCCACGGCGCGGTCGATGACGCGTGGGTCGAGCAGCTTGTGGGCGCTGTCGAGGGAGGCGATGGTGTTGCTGAAGATCTTCCGCGTATAGGCTTCCGGCCCGTCGTCCTCGGCTACCGCCTGGGTCACGAAGGCAGCGCCGCTGGCCAGGCTCTGGGCCAGCTGGATCTTCAGTTCCGGATAGCCGCTCATGCCGAAGGAGCGACAGAAGCGGTTCACCGTCGGTTCGCTGACCGCTGCCGCCTGGGCCAGGGCGGCGATGCTGAAGCGGGTGGCCTGCTGCGGGTTCTGCAGGATGACCTCGGCGACTTTGCGCTCCGCCTTGTTCAGTTCGTCCAGGCGGCTCTGGATCTGCTCCAGCAGGTTTTTCATCCGGGTTCCTCGTGTTCTGTCGGCCCGGCGGGGAAGGGCCGGCGGCGGCGCCTATCCTAACGTCAGGCCGTCATGCGACCAACAGCGTGGCGGGCTGGGAAAAATATGTTGTTTAATTACTACATATTTGTCTTAATTGCGCAGTGGATGGCTCAATATCACTCAATATTTGGTTGGTAACAACAAATGCCTGATGTCCGCGTTCTGCCTTGCACGTTAGCGCTGTTCGGTGCGCTGGGCGATCTCGCCTTGCGCAAGCTGTTCCCGGCGCTCTACCAACTCGATCGTGAGAACCTGCTGCACCGCGATACCCGCGTCCTGGCCCTGGCCCGTGACGAAGGCGCTCCCGCCGAACACCTGGCGACGCTGGAGCAGCGCCTGCGCCTGGCAGTGCCGGCGAAGGAGTGGGACGACGTGGTCTGGCAGCGTTTCCGCGAACGCCTCGACTACCTGAGCATGGACTTCCTCGACCCGCAGGCCTATGTCGGCTTGCGCGAGGCGGTGGATGACGAACTGCCGCTGGTCGCCTACTTCGCCACGCCGGCCTCGGTGTTCGGCGGCATCTGCGAGAACCTCGCCGCCGCCGGTCTCGCCGAGCGCACCCGGGTGGTGCTGGAGAAGCCCATCGGTCATGACCTGGAGTCGTCCCGCGAGGTCAACGAGGCAGTCGCCCGGTTCTTCCCGGAAAGCCGCATCTACCGGATCGACCATTACCTGGGCAAGGAGACGGTGCAGAACCTGATCGCCCTGCGCTTCGCCAACAGCCTCTTCGAGACCCAGTGGAACCAGAACCACATCTCCCACGTGGAGATCACCGTGGCCGAGAAGGTCGGCATCGAAGGCCGCTGGGGCTACTTCGACCAGGCCGGGCAACTGCGCGACATGGTGCAGAACCACCTGCTGCAACTGCTCTGCCTGATCGCCATGGATCCGCCCAGCGACCTTTCGGCGGACAGCATTCGCGACGAGAAGGTCAAGGTCCTCCGCGCCCTCGAGCCGATTCCCGCAGAACAACTGGCTTCGCGCGTGGTGCGTGGGCAGTACACCGCCGGTTTCAGCGACGGCAAGGCAGTGCCGGGCTACCTGGAGGAGGAACATGCTAATCGCGACAGCGACGCGGAAACCTTCGTCGCCCTGCGCGTGGACATCCGCAACTGGCGCTGGTCGGGCGTGCCGTTCTACCTGCGCACCGGCAAGCGCATGCCGCAGAAGCTGTCGCAGATCGTCATCCACTTCAAGGAGCCGCCGCACTACATCTTCGCTCCCGAGCAGCGTTCGCTGATCAGCAACCGGCTGATCATCCGCCTGCAGCCGGACGAAGGTATCTCCCTGCAAGTGATGACCAAGGACCAGGGCCTGGGCAAGGGCATGCAATTGCGTACCGGCCCGCTGCAACTGAGTTTTTCCGAGACCTACCACGCGGCGCGGATTCCCGATGCCTACGAGCGTCTGCTGCTGGAGGTCACCCAGGGCAACCAGTACCTGTTCGTGCGCAAGGACGAGGTGGAGTTCGCCTGGAAGTGGTGCGACCAGCTGATCGCTGGCTGGGAACGCCTGAGCGAAGCGCCCAAGCCGTATCCGGCTGGGAGTTGGGGGCCGGTGGCCTCGGTGGCCCTGGTGGCCCGCGATGGGAGGAGTTGGTATGGCGATTTCTGAGTTGAAGCTGCCGGCCGGCGTCGGCCTGCAGGTCTGGGGCAGCGCCGCCGAGCAGGCCCGCGGCCTGGCCGCCGAGGTCGCCGGCCGGTTGCGCTCGGCGCTGGCCGAGCAGGGCCAGGCGCTGCTGGTGGTGTCCGGTGGGCGCAGTCCGGTGGCCTTCCTCGAAGCCTTGAGCGAGGAGCCGCTGGACTGGTCGCGGATCACAGTCAGCCTGGCCGACGAGCGCTGGGTGCCGGAGTCGCATGCCGATAGCAACGCCGGCCTGGTTCGCCGCCACCTGCTCCGTGGCGAGGCGGCGAAGGCGCGCTTCATCGGCCTCTACCAGCCGGCGGCGAGCCTGGAGGAAGCGGCCGAGCTGGCCGACCATCACCTGCACGAGCTGCCATTGCCGATCGACGTGCTGGTCCTCGGCATGGGCGACGACGGCCATACCGCCTCGCTGTTCCCGAACAGCCCTGGCCTGGACCTGGCGATGGATCCCCAGGGGACGCGCCGTTGCCTGCCGATGTGGGCGCCGAGCGTGCCGCACCAGCGCCTGACCCTGCCGCGCGCCGTGCTGGTGGCGGCGAAGGTGCAGCTGCTGGCGATCCAGGGCCAGTCCAAGCTGGCCACCCTGAACGCCGCGCTGGCGGTCGAGGACGAACGGCGGATGCCGGTTCGCGCCTTCCTCCGCGCGCCGCTGACGATCCATTGGTACCCCTGAGTGGCGGAGCTGTAGCCATGCACAACCTTGAACAGAAGACCGCCCGCATCGACACGCTGTGCCGGGAGGCGCGCATCCTCCCGGTGATCACCATCGACCGCGAGGCGGACATCCTGCCGATGGCCGATGCCCTCGCCGCCGGCGGCCTGACCGCCCTGGAGATCACCCTGCGCACGACGCACGGGCTGACCGCCATCCGGCGCCTCAGCGAGGAGCGCCCGCACCTGCGTATCGGCGCCGGCACCGTGCTCGACCCGCAGACCTTCGCCGCCGCGGAAAAGGCCGGGGCGAGCTTCGTGGTCACCCCGGGTTGCACCGACGAGTTGCTGCGCTTCGCCCTGGACAGCGAAGTCCCGCTGTTGCCCGGCGTGGCCAGCGCTTCCGAGATCATGCTCGCCTACCGCCATGGCTACCGCCGCTTCAAGCTGTTTCCCGCCGAAGTCAGCGGCGGCCCGGCGGCGCTGAAGGCGTTCTCGGGACCATTCCCCGATATCCGCTTCTGCCCCACCGGAGGCGTCAGCCTGAACAATCTCGCCGACTACCTGGCGGTACCCAACGTGATGTGCGTCGGCGGCACCTGGATGCTGCCCAAGGCCGTGGTCGACCGCGGCGACTGGGCCCAGGTCGAGCGCCTCAGCCGCGAAGCCCTGGAGCGCTTCGCCGAGCACCGCAGACACTGAGACTGCCCGCCTGGGCATGCCCGGCTTCGGCCGGGTTTTTTTATGCCGTCCGGATTATCCGGGGCATGGAACGGCTAACGTCATCGGCGTTATTCGCCGATGCGCCGGCGTTCCCGCAGATAGTCGCCGAGCCGGCTCTGCAGGTAGGGTACGGCCATGGCATGCGCGAGGTAGGCGTCCACCTCCATCAATCGCCAGTATTGTCCTTCGTCGCCGAAGCGGATGGCCTCGAACTCGCGGTCCTCCAGGCGCGCCACCAGGAAGTAGGCGAAGGGCGCGCTGCCGCTGGTGCTCGGATACTGTCGCTGCCATTCGATACGAGGTTCTTCCAGGCGGATGGAGAACTCTTCCTCGAGTTCGCGCAGGGCGCATTCGGCAGGCGTCTCCAGGCCCTCACGGCCGCCGCCGGGAAAGTCCCAGTAGCCGGGGAAGGGAATGCCGGGTTTTTCGTCGCGTTTGTAGACGACCAGGTGGTCGCCATAGAACAGCGCCAGCTTGGCGCCGCTGAAGGGAGGGACATCGTGCACCGGGGCCTCCGGGTGGCGGGGTGGGTGAACCCGGCCTAGTCTAGCGGGATTGTCCGGGTTTCCGCCCGGGGACGGTGCTTTGTCCTGACGAAGCGCGTATGATGCGCGCCCTTCGATTCGTTGCCAGCCACACCGGGAGGTGCCCAGATGAACGATACCCCAGAGAATCCCCACGTACCGGTCGGGGAAAAATTGCAGAAAGTCCTCGCCCGTCTCGGCGTCGGTTCCCGGCGCGACGTAGAAGTGTGGATCGCCGAAGGCCGGGTCAACGTCAATGGCAGCGTGGCCAGCCTCGGCCAGCGGGTCGACAGCCACGATGCGATCACCGTCGATGGCCACCTGATCCGCCGCGAAGAGGCCGCCGAGAGTGTCCGTCGCGTGCTGATCTACAACAAGCCGGAAGGCGAGGTCTGCACCCGCGACGATCCGGAAGGCCGCCCGACCATCTTCGACCGCCTGCCGCGCCTGCGCACCGGTCGCTGGATCAATGTCGGTCGCCTGGACATCAATACCACCGGCCTGCTGCTGTTCACCACCGATGGCGAACTGGCCAACCGCCTGATGCATCCTTCCTATGAGATGGACCGTGAATACGCGGTACGGGTGCGCGGCGAGGTCACCGAAGAGATGATCGAGCGCCTGCTCAACGGCGTGATGCTCGAGGACGGCCCGGCCAAGTTCAGCGATATCCAGCAGGCGCCGGGCGGCGAAGGCTTCAACCACTGGTACCACTGCGTAGTGATGGAGGGCCGCAACCGCGAGGTGCGCCGGTTGTGGGAATCCCAGGGGTTGGTGGTCAGCCGCCTCAAGCGGGTGCGTTTCGGCCCGGTGTTCCTGACCTCCGAGCTGACCATGGGCCGCTACCGCGAAATGGACCAGCGCGAGATCGACATCCTCAGCGAGGAAGTCGGCCTCAAGCCAGTGGCCCTGCCGGGCATGACCACCAAGGCGCGCGAGAAGGCCGAACGCCAGCAGCGCAAGCAGGCCCGTCCGCTGGCGCGCAGCGAGCGTCCGGAAGCCGGGCGCAAGCGTGCGCCGCGGCGCGAGGACGGCGAAAATGCCGCTCGTCGCGCGCCGGCTTCGCGTCCCGCGCGCGGTCCGCAGCCGAGCGCCGAGCGCAAGGGGCGCGAGCAGGGCACTCCGGTTGCCGAGCGGCCCCGCGAGAGCAACCGCAAGCCGCGCCCGAGCAAGCCGCGCGACGAGCGTCCGGCCAGCGCGCCGGGCGACAAGCCGGCGGCCCGCAAGCCGCAGGTCAAGCGGCGGCCGAAACCGGCCGGCGACGGTATGCGTCCGGGCTTCCGCCGCTGAGCGGAAAGCGCCCTGGAAAGGCCCCTTCGGGGGCCTTTTTCATGCCTGGGAATCGGTGTCTAATGGTCGCCCGCACGCAAGGAGGTGGTGAAATGCACAGGATCCTGGCTATCGCGCTCTGCATGCTATGGAGCGTCGCCGGGCTGGCCGCGGATGCGGCGATGCCGGCGCAGAGCTGCGCAAGCCTTGGCGAGGCGACGGCCGGCCCCGAGGACAACTTCCGTCCGCCGCTGGAGGGCGAGGTGATCGACAAGGGGCGCGCCTATTTCCACAGCGCGCCGCGTGCCGACTGTGTCACCGGGGTCTTCGTGATTCCCGGCGACTTCATCACTGTCTACAAGCCGAGCGGCGAGTGGCTGAACGTCATGTACGTGGCTCGAGACGGCAAGGAAACCAGCGGCTGGCTGCTGGAGAAGCGCGTCCGCTTGCGCCAGGCCTTTGGCGGCCCGGACGAGCCGGCGCAGCCATAAGAGGCAGGACCTTGGCGGAAACCGTGACTGCGCCGGTGAGAGCCGTTGCTACTGCCGTCGCCCGATGCGCCCGCTCCGCGCTTCGGGGTGTGCGAGTCGGCAAGCCTCAGGCGCAGCGCAGGCGGTTGCGGCCGTCGCGCTTGGCTTCGTAGAGCGCCTCGTCGACCCGTCGCAGCAGGTCGTCGCTGCCTTCGCCGGGCCGCAGGTCGGCGCAACCGAGGCTGATCGACAGCTTCAGCGGTTCGCCGGCGTGCCGGTAGTCCAGTTCCTCCACCGCCTGGCGCAGGCGTTCGCCGACCATGCAGGCAGCCTGCAGCGGCGTGCTGGACAGCAGGACGAGGAATTCCTCGCCGCCGAAGCGGAACACCATGTCGACATTGCGCAGGTGGTCCTTGATGGTTTCCGCCACGGCCTTGAGGGCTTCGTCGCCGACGGCGTGACCGTAGTGGTCGTTGACCCGCTTGAAGTGGTCGATATCGAGCATCAGCACCGAGAGCGGTTGCAGGTTGCGCCGGGCCAGTTCCAGTTCGCGGCCGAGCGCCTGGTCCATGGCGATGCGGTTGCCGGTGCCGGTCAGGGCGTCGCGCAGGGCGGTCTGGATCGCGGCGCGATAGAGCAGGGCGTTGCGCAGCGGGAACAGCAGGGTGCCGAGCAGGCTCTCCAGTTGCCGTTGTTCGTCTTCGCCGAGGCGCTGGCGGCGACGGAAGATCAGTTCGCCGAGGTAGTCGCTGTCATGGCTCAGGCGATAGCTCACCGAATGCTTGGCGCTGCTGCCGAACTCCAGGCGCAGGTCGGAGCCCGGATGGCGGTAGCCAAGGGCGTCCAGCGGGATCAGTTGGCGGACTTCCTCGAAGAACAGGCCGAGAATCCGCTCTGCCTCCAGGCTGCTCTGCAACTGTAGGGTCAGTTGCTGGCGCAACTCCGTCAGGTTGCTGGCGCGCGGCCCGCTGGCGTTGCCGCCGGGCTGGGGGCCGCGCTTCTGCTTGGCGGCGTCGAAATCGATGGTATTGGACTGCTTGGGAGGAGCCATGCGCGGAACCTCTGGCGCGAAAGACGGCGACAGTAGGGCTAAGGCGAGTTTCGTGCCAGCCAACTGAAGAACGGAGAAATCAGAGGCACAGACAGGTTTTCCTAGGAATGGTTTCCACATTCTGTAGGAATTTCGGAGAGATTTCGACGGAATAATGGCGTTTTGCTGGCGAGTGGCCGAGGCGCTCGTCGGAAAGCTGGCGCTCCGCTAGCGGAGCGCCGCCATGGTTCAACTGAAGGCGTTGATGAACCAGGTGATCGCCGGGATGGCGACGAGATCGATCAGTACCGCGCCGCACAGGGGCACGATGATGAAGGCCTTGTGCGAGAACACCCGATAGTGCTCGCAGACCGCGCCCATGTTGGCCACCGCGTTGGGCGTGGCGCCCAGGCCGTGGCCGAGGAAGCCGGCGCAGAGCACCGCGGCGTCGTAGTTGCGGCCGAGCAGGCGGAACAGCACGAAGATCGTCAGTAGCAACAGCACCGCGACCTGGATGAACAGTACGCCGAGCAGCGGCAGGCCGAGGTTCTCCAGCTCCCAGAACTTCAGGCTCATCATCGCCATGGTCAGGAAGATGCCCAGGCAGACGTCGCCCAGGGTACCGACGGCGTGGTCCGGAATGCGCAGCCAGCCGAGCCGGTCGTCGAGGTTGCGCAGGACGATGGCGATGAACATCGCCCCGACATAACTGGGCAGCACCAGGCCCAGGCGTTCCTCGAGCGCGTCGCCGAGCCAGAAGCCGAGCACCATCACCAGCAGCACGCAGGTCAGCAGGCGCAGCAGGAGATTGCCGTCCAGCGTGGCCGCCGCATGCTGGCGTCGCTCCTGCTGGCCGAGGGCTTCCAGCCGATTGTCGCTTTCCGCCTGCACCGGCAGGCGGTTGCGTTCGATCAGCCAGCGCGCCACCGGGCTGCCGAGCAGCCCGCCAGCGACCATGCCGAAGGTGGCCGAGGCCAGCGCCACGGTGGTCGCGCCCTGGGCGCCGAGCCCTTCCGCAACCGGGCCGAAGGCCGCCGCCGCGCCGAAGCCGCCTTCCAGCGAGACCGCGCCGGCCATGATCCCGAGCAACGGGTCGAGGCCGAGCAGTCCGGCGCTGCCGACGCCGATCAGGTTCTGCAGTATCGCCAGCGCCCAGCAGGCCGACAGGTAGACCAGCAGGGTCTTGCCGCCCTTGCGCAGCAGGCCGAGGCTGCCACCGAGGCCGACGGTGGTGAAGAACGCCACCATCAGGGGTGTCTGCAGGCTGGTGTCGAGGCCGATGTCGAGCCAGCCGCGATCCCTGAGCAGCCAGACCAGGAAGGCGAAGCCGAAGCCGGCGATCACCGGCGACGGTACGCACAGACGTGTCAGCCAGCGGCTGCGCTTCTTCAATTGGCTGCCGAGGGCGAGCAGGAGCAGGGCGAGGGCGGTGGTGGACAGGGCGTCCAGGTGCAATGTCGGCATGGCGTGGCTCTATTGTTGTTGTGTGGGCGAAAGGGCGATCAGTTGACCAGGCTGTCGACCAGGCGCGCGGCGATCCGGGCGGTGCGCTGGTCGCTATCGAGTTGCGGGTTGAGTTCGGCGATGTCAGCCAGGCGCAGCTTGCCGCTGGCCTTGGCGCGGCGGACCAGGTGCTCCACCACCGGCATCTCCACGCCGTGCGCCGAGGGCGCGCTGACGCCGGGCGCCTGGGCGGCCGGGAGTACGTCGAGGCAAACGGTCAGGTAGAGGTGGTCGACGGATTGCAGGAAGCCGTCGAGGAAGGCTTCGCTGCGTTCCAGGTTCCATGGCTGCAACTGGCGGTCCAGCAGGTAGCGCACACCCAGGCGCTGGGCCTGGTCGAACAGCGCCGCGGTGTTGCTCAGGCGGCTGATGCCCAGGCAGCAGTAGGCGAACGGCCAGTCGCTGGCCTGGCAGAGTTCGGCGATCTGGCGGAACGGCGTGCCGGAGCTGGCCCGTTCGGCGTGGCGCAGGTCGAAATGCGCGTCGAAATTGAGGATACCGATGCGCGGCAGGCGCTCATGCCGACTCAAGTGGCGGGCGAGGCCGGCGAAGCTGGCGTAGGCGATTTCGTGGCCGCCGCCCAGGCCGACCACCCGGTGGCCGCGCGCGAGCAGGTCGGCGACGCGTTGCGCGTAGCATTCCTGGGCGGCTTCCAGATCGTCGCCGGCGACGATGTCGCCGGCATCGTAGATCGCTTGCTCGCCGTGCCAGGCCAGGTTGGCCAGCGCGCGACGCAAGGCTGGCGGTCCGTGGCGCGCGCCCTGGCGACCCTGGTTGCGGCGCACGCCTTCGTCGCTGGCGAAACCGAGCAGCACGCTGGCCGCTTCGGCGTCGTCTGCGTAGGGGCGCATCCATTGGTGCCAGCGCCGCGCGTCGGCGCCTTCCTGGCTATCGATCCGGCCTTGCCAGAGGCTCATGTCGGGGGCGGGGTACATCGAAACTCCTGTTGGTCAGTCCAGCCGCGCGGAAAGTCGCGCGGCGGCGTCGAGGGTCCATTGCCGCAAGCGTTCGCTGCGCGACTGGGCGCGCAAGGCGGGGGCCATCAGGCTGAGGGCGCCGTGCAGGCGCTGGCGGCTGTCCAGCAGCGGTACGCTGATGCCCCAGACGCCTTCGTCGATCTCGCCCTGGCTGACGGCGTAGCCCTGTTCGCGGATCAGCCGGAGTTCCTGCTCCAGCTTGTCGATACGCTCGGCGGAGAGTTCCTGGGCGAGGTACAGCTCCTCGCGCCGTTCGTCCTCCAGGTGCGCTAGCAGGGCTTTGGCCGAGGCGCCATGCAACAGCGGCTGCGCCAGCCCTTTCTGGTAGCAGCAGCGCAGCGGCTGCGGACTGTCGAACAGTTCCAGGCAGATCGCCTGCTGGTTGCTGGCCACCATCAGCGCCACGCTCTCCTGGCTCAGGTCGGCCAGGCGCTTGAGTTCCGGTTTGGCGAGACCGATCAGCGAGGCCTCGCGATCGAATTTCTTCGCCAGTTGCAGGCAGGCCGGGCCGGGCAGGTAGCGGCCCTGGCCGGCCTGTTCTTCGGCCAGGCCCCAGCGCAACAGGGTCTTCAGGTGCCGGTAGGTGCTGCTCAGCGGCTGCTCCAGGGTCAGCGACAGCTCCTTGGCAGACAGGGCTTCGGGCGCCTGGCCAAGGGCAATGAGGATCTGCAGCAGGCGATCGGTGGGGGAATGCTTCGACATGGGAACTCCTTGACCCACAGGGTGAAGGCGATTTCCCGGAAAATGAAACCACTTTCCCACTCAGTGGGAAAAATATGCAAAAAGAATGGGAAGTTCCGGACGGGAAGAGGGAAGGGAAGGACAGGGCAGCCTCGCCGGGCGGCGAGGCTGCCGGGGAATCACTGGGCGTCGAAGGCCTGGCCGTTGACGCCGGCGCTGTCCGGCCCCATGAGGTACAGGTAGACCGGCATGATCTCCTCGCCGGTGGGGTTGTTCAGCGGGTTTTCCCCAGGGTAGGCGAGGGCGCGCATGCTGGTGCGGGTGGCGCCGGGGTTGACGCTGTTGGCGCGGATCGCGCTGGTACCGTCGAGTTCGTCGGCAAGGGTCTGCATCAGGCCCTCGGTGGCGAACTTCGATACCGAATAGGCGCCCCAGTAGGCGCGGCCCTTCCGGCCCACGCTGCTCGAGGTGAAGATGATCGAGGCGTCGCTGGAGAGCTTCATCAGCGGCAGCATGGCGGTGGTCAGCATGAACATGGCATTGACGTTCACCTGCATCACGCGCATGAAGTTCTCCCCGGAAATCTGCTGCATCGGCGAGCGCGGACCGAGGATAGAAGCGTTGTGCAGCAGGCCGTCGATGCGGCCGAACTCGTTCTCCAGGGTTGCCGCCAGTTCCTCGAACTGGTGCGGCTGGGCGGTCTCCAGGTTGAACGGGATCACGGCGGCCTGCGGATGGCCGGCGGCCTCGATGGCGTCGTAGACCTCGTTCAGGTACTCCTCGGTCTTGCCCAGCAGCAGCACGGTGGCGCCGTGGGCGGCGAAGGTCTTGGCGGCGGCGGCGCCGATGCCGCGGCCGGCGCCGGTGACCAGGATCACGCGGTCTTTCAGCAGGTCGGGGCGGGCGGAGTACTGGAACATGTCGAATCCTTTGAATGCATGACCCGCCTGGCGGCGGGTCGTTGTCTGTCGGCGGCGCTGCGGATCAGCAGTCGCAGAGCGCGCGGTCGAGAACGTCGATGAGTTCGCGCGGGTGGTCGACGATCACGTCGGCGCCCCAGTGCGCGGGGTTGTCTTCGGGGTGGATGTAGCCGTAGCGCACCGCCGCGGTCTTGGTCCCGGCGTCGCGGCCGGATTCGATGTCGCGCAGGTCGTCGCCGATGAACAGCACCCTCGACGGATCGATGCCGAGCTGGCTACAGGCCAGTAGCAGCGGCTCGGGATCGGGCTTGCTGCGGGTCACGTGGTCCGGACAGACCAGCACCCTGGAACGCTCGGCGTAGCCCAGGCGCTGCATGATCGGTTCGGCGAAGCGCACCGGCTTGTTGGTCACCACGCCCCAGATCAACCCGGCTTTCTCGATCGCCGCGAGCAGTTCGGGGATGCCGTCGTAGGGCCGGCTGAGAACCGCGCAATGCTCCTGGTAGCGGTCGAGGAACTCCTGGCGCAGGGGTTCCACTTCCGGGCTGTCCAGCGACAGGCCGAAGGCCGCGGCAACCATCGCGCGCGCGCCGCCGGAGACCACGTCGCGCACCCGTTGCTCGTCCACCGGCGGCAGGCCGTGGGCGGCACGCATGGCCTGGGTGATGGCGATGAAGTCCGGCGCCGTGTCGAGCAGGGTGCCATCCATGTCGAACAGTACCGCTTTGAGCCGCATGCGCTTCACGCCTCCCGCTGGGTCTGGACCATGTAGTTGACGTCGACGTCGTTGGCCAGCTTGTAGTGCTTGGTCAGCGGGTTGTAGGTCAGGCCGATGATGTCCTTGACCTCGAGACCGGCCTCGCGCGACCAGGCGCCGAGTTCCGACGGACGGATGAACTTGCGGAAATCGTGGGTCCCGCGCGGCAGCAACTGGAGGATGTATTCCGCGCCGATCACCGCGAACAGGTAGGCCTTGGGATTGCGGTTGATGGTCGAGAGGAATACCTGTCCGCCCGGCTTGACCAGGCGGTGGCAGGCGCGGATCACCGAGGCCGGGTCCGGCACGTGTTCGAGCATCTCCAGGCAGGTGACCACGTCGAATTGCCCGGGCATTTCCTCGGCCATCTGCTCGGCGGTGATCTGCCGGTAGTCGACGGCGACGCCGGATTCCAGCTGGTGCAGGCGCGCCACCGCGAGCGGCGCTTCGCCCATGTCGATGCCGGTGACGCTGGCGCCGCGCTGGGCCATGGCTTCGCTGAGGATGCCGCCGCCGCAACCGATGTCGAGCACCTTCTTGCCGGCCAGGCCGGCGCGCTCGTCGATCCAATTGACGCGCAGCGGGTTGATGTCGTGGAGCGGCTTGAACTCGCTCTCGCGGTCCCACCAGCGATGGGCCAGTGCCTCGAATTTGGCGATCTCGGCGTGGTCGACGTTGCTCATAATCGTTCCCGTTGAAGAGTGAAGCCTTTGGGGGAAGGGCCGCGGCGGCGGAATCCAATCCTTCATGTTGCCACCTTTGGCGGAGGGATGGGGCCGGCGGCGGTTCGCCTTCCTATGTCAGTTTGTCGCAGCGGGGCGGCCCGCCGCGGTTCAGGACCTGTCGCTGGCGGCGATCTTCGCCCCCCATTCGCGGGCCCTGGCGATCAGGCGCTGTTCGTCGTGACGGAGCAGGCGGCCGTCGTCGAGGAGTTGCCTGCCGCCGACCCAGACGTGCCGCACGCAGTCGCGGCCGCTGGCATAGATAAGTTGCGAAACCGGGTCGTAGACCGGTTGCTGGGCCAGGCCGGACAGGTCGAAGGCCACCAGGTCGGCGGCCTTGCCGGCTTCCAGGGAGCCGATCAGGCGCTCCAGGCCAAGCGCGCGGGCGCCGTTCAGGGTGGCCATGCGCAGCGCGCGGTGGGCGTCGAGGGCGGTGGCCTGGCCGTACACGGCCTTGGCCAGCAGCGCCGCGGTGCGGGTCTCGCCGAGCAGGTCGAGATCGTTGTTGCTCGCCGCGCCGTCGGTGCCGATGGCCACGTTGACCCCGGCCTGCCAGAGCTTTTCCACCGGGCAGAAGCCGCTGGCCAGCTTGAGGTTGGATTCCGGGCAGTGGATCACCGAGCTGTTGGTTTCCACCAGCATCGCCAGGTCGTCGTTGTCTACCTGGGTCATGTGCACCGCCTGGAAGCGTGGGCCGAGCAGGCCGAGGCGGTGCAGGCGGGCCAGCGGGCGCTCGCCGTTGCGCTCCATGGCCTGCTCCACCTCGAAGGCGGTCTCGTGGACATGCATCTGGATGCTGGCGTCGAGTTCCTCGGTGAGCACCAGGATCTGCTCCAGCTTGTCGTCGCTCACCGTATAAGGTGCGTGCGGGCCGAAGGCGATGCGGATGCGCGGGTGGTGCTTGAGGTCGTCGAACAGCGCCATGCCCTGGCGGATCGCCTCGGCGCTGTCGCGGGCGCCGGGGATCGGGAAGTCCAGTACCGGGATCGCCACCTGGGCGCGGACCCCGCTGTCATGGACCACGCCGCAGATGGCCTGTGGATAGAAGTACATGTCGGAGAAACAGGTGATGCCGCCCTTTACCTGTTCGGCGATGGCCAGCTCCGTGCCGTCGCGGATGAAATCCTCGCTGACCCATTGGCCTTCGGCCGGCCAGATGTGGTCCTGCAGCCAGGTCATCAGCGGCAGGTCGTCGGCGAGACCGCGGAACAGACTCATCGCCGAATGGCCGTGGGCGTTGACCAGACCGGGGGCGAGCAGCATGCCCGGCAATTCGCGGATTTCCGTGGCGCCATGGCGCATGGCCTGCTCGCGCGGCGCGACCAGGGCGATCTGGCCGTCGCGGATGCCCAGCGCGTGGTCGCGCAGCACCACCCCGGCGGGCTCCACGGGGACGATCCAGGTCGGCAGCAGGAGGAGGTCGAAGGGGTTACGGACGTTGGGCATGGCGGCGCATCCTGGGCGCAGAGCGGGAAGCCGGAAGTATACCCGAGCGTCCGCGGCTGGGGCTCGTTATAATCCGCAGCTTTTCCGTGATTCAGCGAGAGGTGTGTGCATGCGAGAGCGACTGCTGGCGGCCGAGCGGGTCAAGGCGATCGAGTGGCGGGACGGTACGCTGCGGTTGCTGGATCAGCGCCTGCTGCCCCAGGAGGAGGTCTGGCTCGAACACGAGTCGGCGGCCGAGGTGGCCAAGGCCATTCGCGATATGGTCGTGCGCGGCGCGCCGGCCATCGGCATCAGCGCCGCCTACGGCATCGTCCTTGGCGCCCGCGCGCGCCTGGCGCAGGGCGGCGACTGGCGCGCCGCGCTGGAGGAGGACTTCCGCCTGCTGGCCGACTCGCGACCCACGGCGGTCAACCTGTTCTGGGCGCTGAACCGCATGCGCGACCGTCTGGAGCGAATGAAAGAGGGCGACCAGCCGCTGGCGGTGCTGGAAGCCGAGGCGATCTCCATCCATGAAAGCGACCGCGAGGCCAACCTGACCATGGCCCAGTTGGGCATGGAGCTGATCCGCAAGCAGCAGGGCAGCCCGCAGAACATCCTCACCCACTGCAATACCGGCGCCCTGGCGACCGGCGGGTTCGGCACCGCGCTGGGGGTGATCCGCGCCGCGCACCTGGAAGGCCTGGTCAATCGTATCTACGCCGACGAAACCCGGCCCTGGCTCCAGGGCTCGCGACTGACCGCCTGGGAGCTGGCCAACGAAGGCATCCCGGTCAGCCTGAACGTGGATTCGGCCGCCGCGCACCTGATGAAGACCGAAAACATCACCTGGGTCATCGTCGGCGCCGACCGCATCACCGCCAATGGCGATGTCGCCAACAAGATCGGCACCTACCAGTTGGCAGTCAACGCCATGCACCACGGCGTGCGCTTCATGGTGGTGGCGCCGAGTTCGACCATCGACATGAACCTGGAGAGCGGCGAGGACATCCCGATCGAAGAGCGCGACGGTCGCGAACTGCTGGAAATCGGCGGGCGACGGGTGGCGGCCGAGGTCGATGCCTACAATCCGGTATTCGACGTGACCCCGGCGGACCTTATCGATGCCATCGTGACCGAGCGTGGCGTCGTCGAGCGTCCCGACGCCGAGCGCATGGCCGCCCTGATGAGCCGCAAGCGCCTGCATTGAACGAGGCGACTGGAGGTCGTCCCCGCCAGGGCCTTTGCCTTGGGCTGGGGCGTGGGCTGTGGTAAGCTCCGACGGTTATTCGAGCGCCCCGCGGAGGGGCCTCGAGAGTGCGCGAATCCTTGACTCAAGTCGTTGATTTGTAGTGAGTTGGCGCTGCTCGGGCATGCGCCGACCTACTTCGTTTGCCTCAGGATCGAGGCGGCGAAGTTCCACCAGAAAAAGGAACCAGGCTTCTCATGGGCGAACTGGCCAAAGAAATTCTCCCGGTCAATATCGAAGACGAGCTGAAACAGTCCTATCTCGACTACGCGATGAGCGTGATCGTCGGGCGGGCCCTGCCGGATGCACGTGACGGCCTGAAGCCGGTGCACCGCCGTGTGCTTTATGCCATGAGCGAGCTGGGCAACGACTGGAACAAGCCCTACAAGAAATCCGCCCGTGTGGTCGGCGACGTGATCGGTAAGTACCACCCGCACGGCGACACCGCGGTCTACGACACCATCGTGCGCATGGCGCAGCCGTTCTCGCTGCGCTACATGCTGGTAGACGGCCAGGGCAACTTCGGTTCGGTGGACGGCGACAACGCCGCAGCCATGCGATACACCGAAGTGCGCATGGCCAAGCTGGCCCATGAACTGCTGGCGGACCTGGAAAAGGAAACCGTCGACTGGGTGCCCAACTACGATGGCACCGAGCAGATCCCGGCGGTCATGCCGACCAAGATTCCCAACCTGCTGGTCAACGGTTCCAGCGGTATCGCCGTGGGCATGGCGACCAACATCCCGCCGCACAACCTCGGCGAAGTGATCGACGGCTGCCTGGCGCTGATGGACAACCCCGACCTGACCGTCGATGAGCTGATGCAGTACATCCCCGGTCCGGACTTCCCCACCGCCGGCATCATCAACGGCCGCGCCGGGATCATCGAGGCCTACCGCACCGGTCGCGGGCGCATCTACATCCGTGCCCGCGCCGTCGTCGAGGAGATGGAGAAGGGCGGCGGTCGCGAGCAGATCATCATCACCGAGCTGCCGTACCAGTTGAACAAGGCGCGGTTGATCGAGAAGATCGCCGAGCTGGTGAAAGAGAAGAAGATCGAGGGTATTTCCGAGCTGCGCGACGAGTCCGACAAGGACGGCATGCGCGTGGTCATCGAGCTGCGTCGCGGCGAGGTGGGCGAGGTGGTCCTCAACAACCTCTACGCCCAGACCCAGCTGCAGAGCGTGTTCGGCATCAACGTGGTGGCCCTGGTCGACGGCCAGCCGCGCACGCTGAACCTGAAGGACATGCTCGAAGTGTTCGTCCGCCACCGCCGCGAAGTGGTGACCCGGCGTACCGTCTACGAGCTGCGCAAGGCCCGCGAGCGCGGGCACATCCTGGAAGGCCAGGCGGTCGCCCTGTCGAACATCGATCCGGTGATCGAGCTGATCAAGAGTTCGCCGACCCCGGCCGAGGCCAAGGAACGCCTGATCGCCACTGCCTGGGAGTCCAGCGCGGTGGAGGCGATGGTCGAGCGTGCCGGCGCCGACGCCTGTCGTCCGGAAGATCTGGATCCGCAGTACGGCCTGCGCGACGGCAAGTACTACCTGTCGCCGGAACAGGCCCAGGCGATCCTCGAGCTGCGCCTGCATCGCCTGACCGGCCTGGAGCACGAGAAGCTGCTCTCCGAATACCAGGAAATCCTCAACCTGATCGGCGAGCTGATCCGCATCCTGACCAACCCGGCGCGCCTGATGGAGGTGATCCGTGAGGAACTGGAAGCGGTCAAGGCCGAATTCGGCGATGCTCGCCGCACCGAGATCGTGGCTTCCCAGGTCGACCTGACCATCGCCGACCTGATCACCGAGGAAGACCGCGTGGTGACCATTTCCCACGGCGGCTACGCCAAGTCCCAGCCGCTGGCCGCCTACCAGGCGCAGCGTCGCGGCGGCAAAGGCAAGTCCGCCACCGGGATGAAGGACGAGGACTACATCGAACACCTGCTGGTGGCCAACAGCCATGCAACCCTCCTGCTGTTCTCCAGCAAGGGCAAGGTCTACTGGCTGCGTACCTTCGAGATTCCGGAGGCCTCGCGTACCGCGCGTGGCCGGCCGCTGGTGAACCTGCTGCCGCTGGACGAGGGCGAGCGGATCACCGCGATGTTGCAGATCGACCTGGAGGCGCTGCAGCAGAACGGCGGCGCCGATGACGACCTCGACGAAGCCGAAGGCGCGGTGCTCGAGGGCGAGGTGGTCGAGGCCGCCGAGGTCGAGGAAGTCGAGGGCGAGACCGCCGAGCTGGTGGCCGAGCCGACCGGCGCCTACATCTTCATGGCCACCGCCTTCGGTACCGTGAAGAAGACCCCGCTGGTGCAGTTCAGCCGTCCGCGCAGCAGCGGCCTGATCGCGCTCAAGCTGGAGGAGGGCGACACCCTGATCGCCGCCGCGATCACCGATGGCGCCAAGGAAGTCATGCTGTTCTCCAGCGCCGGCAAGGTGATCCGCTTCGCCGAGAGCGTGGTGCGCATCATGGGCCGCAACGCCCGCGGCGTACGCGGCATGCGCCTGGGCAAGGGGCAGCAGCTGATCTCCATGCTGATTCCGGAGTCCGGGGCGCAGATCCTCACCGCCTCCGAGCGCGGCTTCGGCAAGCGTACCCCGCTGAGCAAGTTCCCGCGTCGCGGCCGTGGCGGCCAGGGGGTGATCGCCATGGTCACCAACGAGCGCAACGGCGCGCTGATCGCCGCGGTACAGGTCCAGGAAGGCGAGGAGATCATGCTGATTTCCGACCAGGGCACCCTGGTGCGGACGCGTGTCGACGAAGTCTCCCTGTCCGGCCGCAATACCCAGGGCGTAACCCTGATCAAGCTCGCCAGCGACGAGGTACTGGTCGGTCTGGAGCGTGTCCAGGAGCCGTCGGGCGGAGATGACGAGGACCTGCCCGAAGGGGAGGAAGCTGCCGAATCTCTGGGCGAGTCGGCCGAGTCCGAGTCCGAGCCCGCGGCGGAAGCGGAAGGCAACGAAGAGTAAGGCTCGGGGCGGGCGCCTGCGCCCGCCCGGCCGATGACCTCGGCGGATAACTCACGGCTATCCGCCCTACCTATAGCGAGAGTGGATGTGAGCAAGCGAGCCTTCAATTTCTGCGCCGGTCCCGCGGCGCTTCCCGACGCAGTTCTGCAACGTGCCCAGGCCGAGCTTCTCGACTGGCGGGGCAAGGGCCTTTCGGTCATGGAAATGAGCCACCGTAGTGATGACTACGTGGCCATCGCCAGCAAGGCCGAGCAGGACCTGCGCGACCTGCTCGACATTCCCTCGGACTACAAGGTGCTGTTCCTGCAGGGCGGCGCCAGCCAGCAGTTCGCCGAGATCCCGCTGAACCTGCTGCCCGAAGATGGCGTCGCCGACTATATCGATACCGGTATCTGGTCGAAGAAGGCCATCGAGGAGGCTCGTCGCTATGGCACCGTGAACGTCGCGGCCAGCGCCAAGGAGTACGACTACTTCGCCATTCCGGGTCAGAACGAGTGGACGCTGACCAAGGACGCGGCCTATGTGCACTACGCCTCCAACGAGACCATCGGCGGCCTCGAGTTCGACTGGATACCCGAGACCGGCGACGTGCCGCTGGTCACCGACATGTCCTCCGATATCCTCTCGCGCCCGCTCGACGTGTCCCGCTTCGGCCTGATCTATGCCGGGGCGCAGAAGAACATCGGCCCGTCCGGCCTGGTGGTGGTGATCGTTCGCGAAGACCTGCTCGGCCGCGCCCGCAGCGTCTGCCCGACCATGCTCAACTACAAGATCGCCGCGGACAACGGTTCCATGTACAACACCCCGGCGACCTACTCCTGGTACCTGTCCGGCCTGGTCTTCGAATGGCTGAAGGAGCAGGGCGGGGTGACCGCGATGGAGCAGCGCAACCGCGCCAAGAAGGACCTGCTGTACAAGACCATCGATGCCAGCGACTTCTACACCAACCCGATCCAGCCGAGCGCCCGCTCCTGGATGAACGTGCCGTTCCGCCTGGCCGACGAGCGTCTCGACAAGCCGTTCCTGGAAGGCGCCGAGGCGCGCGGGCTGCTCAACCTGAAAGGCCACCGCTCGGTCGGCGGCATGCGCGCTTCCATCTACAACGCCCTTGGCCTGGACGCGGTCGAGGCGCTGGTCGCATACATGGCGGAGTTCGAGAAGGAGCACGGCTGATGGCGGACCAGGACCAGCTCAAGGCCTTGCGCCTGCGCATCGACAGCCTCGACGAGAAGTTGCTCGAGCTGATCAGCGAGCGTGCCCGTTGCGCCCAGGACGTGGCGCGAGTCAAGACCCAGACCCTGGGCGAGGGCGAGGCGCCGGTGTTCTACCGTCCCGAGCGCGAAGCCTGGGTGCTCAAGCACATCATGCAATTGAACAAGGGGCCGCTGGACAACGAAGAGGTCGCGCGGCTGTTCCGCGAGATCATGTCGTCCTGCCTGGCGCTCGAGCAGCCGCTGAAAGTGGCCTATCTCGGACCCGAGGGCACCTTTACCCAGGCCGCGGCACTCAAGCATTTCGGCAATGCGGTGATCAGCACGCCGATGGCGGCGATCGACGAGGTGTTCCGCGAGGTCGCCGCCGGCGCAGTGAACTTCGGCGTGGTGCCTGTGGAAAACTCCACCGAGGGGGCGGTCAACCATACCCTCGACAGCTTCCTCGAGCACGACATGGTGATCTGCGGCGAAGTCGAGTTGCGTATCCACCATCACCTGCTGGTCGGCGAAACCACCAAGACCGACAACATCACCCGGATCTATTCCCATGCCCAATCCCTCGCGCAATGTCGCAAGTGGCTGGACTCGCACTACCCGAGCGTCGAGCGGGTGGCGGTGTCGAGCAACGCCGACGCGGCCAAGCGGGTGAAGAGCGAGTGGAATTCGGCGGCGATCGCCGGCGACATGGCGGCCAGCCTGTACGACCTGAGCAAGCTGCACGAGAAGATCGAGGACCGCCCGGACAACTCCACGCGCTTCCTGATCATCGGCAACCAGGAGGTTCCGCCGACCGGCGACGACAAGACCTCGATCATCGTTTCCATGCGCAACAAGCCGGGAGCCCTGCACGAGCTGCTGGTACCGTTCCACAACAACGGTATCGACCTGACCCGCATCGAAACCCGCCCGTCGCGCAGCGGCAAATGGACCTACGTGTTCTTCATCGATTTCGTCGGCCACCATAAAGAGCCGCTGATCAAGGACGTCCTGGAGAAGATCGGCCAGGAAGCCGTCGCCCTGAAGGTCCTGGGCTCCTATCCGAAAGCGGTGCTCTGAGCGCGCTGTCATTCCGAAGAGACGGGTCATCGATGAATGCCCCGTCCCGCGTCGAGGCTGAACTATCCATGTCCGATTTCCTTGCCCTGGCCCAGCCGGGGGTGCAAAAGCTGTCGCCCTACGTCCCTGGCAAGCCGGTGGACGAACTGGCCCGCGAGCTGGGCATCGACCCTGCGGCGATCGTCAAGCTCGCCAGCAACGAGAACCCGCTGGGTGCGAGCCCAAAGGCGCTAGAGGCTATCCGCGCCGAACTGGCGGAACTGACCCGTTATCCTGACGGCAACGGTTTCGAACTCAAGCGCAAGCTGGCCGAGCGTAGCGCGGTGGATGCGGCGCAGGTGACCCTGGGCAACGGCTCCAACGACATTCTCGACCTGGTCGCCCGTGCCTACCTCGCGCCTGGTCTGAACGCCGTGTTCAGCGAACATGCCTTCGCCGTCTACCCGATCGCCACCCAGGCCGTGGGCGCCGAGGGGCGGGCGGTCAAGGCGCGCGCCTGGGGGCATGACCTGGAAGCGATGCTCGCCGCCATCGATGGGCAAACTCGCGTGGTGTTCGTCGCCAACCCGAACAACCCGACCGGGACCTGGTTCGGTGCGGACGCCCTGGAGCGGTTCCTCGCCCAGGTGCCGGCGGAGGTGCTGGTGGTGCTGGACGAGGCCTATATCGAATACGCCGAGGGCGACGAGCTGCCCGATGGCCTGGACTACCTGGCGCGCCATCCCAACCTGCTGGTCTCGCGGACTTTCTCCAAGGCCTATGGCCTGGCTTCGCTGCGGGTCGGCTACGCGCTTTCGAGCAAGGCGGTGGCCGATGTGCTCAACCGTGTGCGCCAGCCGTTCAATGTCAATAGCCTGGCCCTGGCGGCTGCCTGCGCGGCGCTGGATGACCATGACTACCTGGCGCAGAGTCGCCGCCTAAACGATTCCGGCATGGCGCAGCTGGAGGATGGCTTCCACGCGTTGGGCCTGTCCTGGATTCCCTCGAAGGGCAACTTCATCGCCGTGGATCTGGCTCGCGATGCCGGTCCGGTCTACCAGGCGCTGCTGCGCGAAGGCGTGATCGTGCGTCCGGTGGCTGGCTACGGGATGCCGACCTTCCTGCGCGTCTCCATCGGGCTGCCGGAAGAGAACGATCGTTTCCTCCAGGCGCTGGGCAAGGTGCTGGCGCATGACTGAGGTCACGCCGCTGCAACAGTCGACCCCTAAGCTGGGCCGCCTGGTGGTGGTGGGGCTGGGCCTGATCGGCGGCTCCTTCGCCAAGGGGTTGCGGAGCAAAGGGTTGTTCCGCGAAGTGGTCGGCGTGGATCGGGATACCGAGTCTTGCCGCCTGGCGGTGGAGCTCGGCGTGGTCGACCGTTGCGAGGAGGATCTTGGCCGCGCCTGCGTCGGCGCCGACGTGATCCAGTTGGCGGTGCCGATCCTGGCGATGGAGCGGGTGCTGGCCGACCTGGCGAATCTCGACCTGGGCAAGGCTGTATTGACCGACGTTGGCAGCGCCAAGGGCAATATCGTGCGTGCCGCGCGTGCCGCGTTCGGCGGGATGCCGCGGTACCTGGTACCGGGGCATCCGATCGCGGGTTCCGAGCAGAGCGGAGTGACCGCGGCGAAGGCGACCCTGTTCCGCCGGCACAAGGTGATTCTCACGCCCTCCGCGGAGACCGATGCCGACGCGCTGGCGCTGGTCGACAGCCTGTGGCGCGCGCTGGGCGCGGACGTCGAGCACATGGAGGTCGAGCATCACGACGAGGTTCTGGCGGCCACCAGCCACCTGCCTCACCTGCTGGCCTTCACCCTGGTCGACTCCCTGGCCAAGCGCAGCGAGAACCTGGAGATCTTCCGCTATGCCGCCGGCGGTTTCCGTGATTTCACACGGATCGCCGGCAGCGACCCGGTGATGTGGCACGACATCTTTCTCGCCAATCGCGAGGCGGTGCTGCGTACACTGGATGTTTTTCGTGACGACCTCGACGCGCTGCGCGAGGCCGTCGACACTGGGGACGGGCACCAGTTGTTGGGCGTTTTCACGCGCGCCCGGGTAGCCCGTGAGCATTTCAGCAAAATCCTGGCCCGTCGGGCCTATGTGGACGCCATGCACAACAACGACCTGATTTATCTGGCCCAGCCGGGCGGCAGCCTGTCCGGAACCATCCGGGTACCGGGCGACAAGTCGATCTCCCATCGCTCGATCATGCTCGGCTCCCTGGCCGAAGGCACCACCGAAGTGGAGGGCTTCCTCGAGGGCGAGGACGCACTGGCAACCATCCAGGCGTTCCGCGACATGGGAGTGGTGATCGAGGGGCCGCAGAACGGCCGCGTCACCGTCCATGGCGTTGGCCTGCACGGCCTCAAGGCGCCGCCTGGGCCGATCTACCTGGGTAACTCCGGTACTTCCATGCGTCTGCTCAGCGGTCTGCTGGCGGCCCAGCCGTTCGACAGCACCCTGACCGGCGACGCTTCCCTTTCCAAGCGGCCGATGAATCGCGTAGCCAAGCCGCTGCGCGAGATGGGCGCGGTAATCGAGACGGGGCCGGAAGGCCGTCCGCCGATGACCATTCGCGGCGGCCAGCGCCTCACCGGTATGCATTACGACATGCCGATGGCCAGCGCCCAGGTGAAGTCCTGCCTGTTGCTCGCCGGGCTCTACGCCGCGGGTGAGACCTCGGTCACCGAGCCGGCGCCGACCCGCGACCACACCGAGCGCATGCTGCGCGGCTTCGGCTATCCGGTGGAGGTCGAGGGCAGCACCGCCAAGGTCGAATCCGGGCACAAGTTGAGCGCCACCCATATCGAGGTCCCGGCCGACATTTCCTCGGCAGCCTTCTTCCTGGTTGCCGCCAGTATCGCCGAGGGTTCGGAACTGGTCCTGCAGCACGTCGGCATCAACCCGACGCGCGTCGGCGTCATCGAGATCCTGCGCCTGATGGGTGGTGACCTGAGCCTGGAAAACCAGCGCGAGGTCGGCGGCGAGCCGGTCGCCGACATCCGCGTGCGCTCCGCGCGGCTCAAGGGCATCGACATTCCCGAGGACCTGGTGCCACTGGCCATCGACGAGTTCCCGGTACTCTTCGTGGCTGCCGCCTGCGCCGAGGGGCGCACCGTCCTGCGTGGCGCCGAAGAGCTGCGGGTCAAGGAGTCGGACCGTATCCAGGTCATGGCTGACGGCTTGAAGGCCCTGGGCGTGAAGGCCGAGCCGACCCCGGATGGCATCGTCATCGAGGGTGGTGCGTTCGGTGGCGGCGAAGTCTGGGCGCACGGCGACCACCGTATCGCCATGTCCTTCAGCGTCGCTTCGCTGCGCGCCAGCGGGCCGATCCGCATCCACGACTGCGCCAACGTCGCCACCTCCTTCCCCAACTTCCTCGCCCTGTGTGCCCAGACCGGTATCCGGGTCGCCGTGGAGAACAATTGATGAACGGCGCTGTACCGATGCTCGCCATCGATGGCCCCAGTGGCGCCGGCAAGGGCACGGTCGCCGGGCTGCTCGCCCGGCGCCTGGGCTGGAACCTGCTGGATTCCGGGGCGCTTTATCGGCTGTTGGCGTTCGCCGCGGTCAACCATGGTGTCGACCTGACCAATGAAGAGGCGCTGAAGGTTCTGGCTGCGCACCTCGATGTGCAGTTCGTCGCTGCCGATGGCAGCCATGGGCAGCGCATCATTCTCGAAGGCGAGGAAGTGACCGATGTGATCCGTACCGAGCAGGTCGGTGCCGGCGCCTCACAGGTCGCCGCCTTACCGGCCGTGCGCGATGCGTTGCTGCAGCGCCAGCGGGCGTTCCTCGAAGCGCCGGGGTTGGTGGCCGACGGCCGCGACATGGGCACCGTGGTGTTTCCCGATGCGCCTCTGAAGATCTTCCTCACCGCCTCGGCGGAGGAGCGTGCGCGTCGACGCTACCTGCAGTTGAAGGCGAAGGGCGCGGATGTCGACCAGTCTGCCTTGCTGGAAGAAATCCGCGAGCGCGACGAGCGCGACAGCCAGCGCGCGGTCGCGCCGCTGAAACCGGCCGATGACGCGATCCTGCTGGACTCCACCGAAATGAGCATCGAGGCGGTGGTCGAGACGATCATCCGGCACTGCGAGCGGCAGGGCTGGGACGTCTGAGGTTTCGGCGCGGGAATTGACGATACAGGGCCTGGTTGCTAATATTCCAGACCTTATGTTGTGGCGTTTTGCAGGTGCGGCGAGGGTTGCCTCCCGACTTGCCTGGCGCCATCGCAGAACAACCCAACTGGGCATTCCCATTCGGGAGTGCAATCAGAAGCTAGCAGGAAACCAGCAAATTGTCCTGCGGCTTCATTTAATGACTTGACCGCATTGGCTGGTGATGCGGAATCGGGCCCTTCCGGGCCTTTGACTACAGGTATGAACATGAGCGAAAGCTTCGCAGAACTCTTTGAAGAAAGTCTGAAATCCCTCGACATGCAGCCGGGTGCCATCATCACCGGCATCGTGGTCGACATCGATGGTGACTGGGTCACCGTCCATGCCGGTCTGAAATCCGAGGGCGTCATCCCGGTCGAGCAGTTCTACAACGAACAGGGCGAGCTGACCATCAAGGTGGGTGACGAAGTCCACGTCGCACTGGACGCGGTAGAAGACGGCTTTGGCGAGACCAAGCTGTCCCGCGAGAAAGCCAAGCGCGCCGAGAGCTGGATTGTTCTGGAAGCGGCTTTCGCTGCCGACGAAGTGGTCAAGGGCGTCATCAACGGCAAGGTCAAGGGCGGTTTCACCGTCGACGTCAACGGCATCCGCGCGTTCCTGCCGGGTTCGCTGGTCGACGTTCGTCCGGTTCGCGACACCACCCACCTGGAAGGCAAAGAGCTCGAGTTCAAGGTCATCAAGCTCGACCAGAAGCGCAACAACGTTGTCGTTTCCCGCCGCAGCGTCCTGGAAGCCGAGAACAGCGCCGAGCGTGAAGCTCTGCTGGAGTCGCTGCAGGAAGGCCAGCAGGTCAAGGGTATCGTCAAGAACCTCACCGACTACGGCGCATTCGTGGACCTGGGCGGCGTAGACGGCCTGCTGCACATCACCGACATGGCCTGGAAGCGCATCAAGCATCCGTCCGAGATCGTCAACGTTGGCGACGAGATCGACGTCAAGGTCCTGAAGTTCGACCGCGAGCGCAACCGTGTATCCCTGGGCCTGAAGCAACTGGGCGAAGACCCGTGGGTTGCCATCAAGGCGCGTTACCCGGAAGGCACCCGCGTCATGGCTCGCGTCACCAACCTCACCGACTACGGCTGCTTCGCCGAGCTGGAAGAGGGCGTGGAAGGCCTGGTACACGTCTCCGAAATGGACTGGACCAACAAGAACATCCATCCGTCGAAAGTCGTCCAGGTTGGCGACGAAGTGGAAGTTCAGGTTCTGGACATCGACGAAGAGCGTCGTCGTATCTCCCTGGGTATCAAGCAGTGCAAATCCAACCCGTGGGAAGACTTCTCCAGCCAGTTCAACAAGGGTGACCGTATCTCCGGTACCATCAAGTCGATCACCGACTTCGGTATCTTCATCGGTCTGGACGGCGGCATTGACGGCCTGGTCCACCTGTCCGACATCTCCTGGAACGAAGTCGGCGAAGAAGCCGTACGTCGCTTCAAGAAGGGCGATGAGCTGGAAACCGTCATCCTGTCGGTCGACCCGGAGCGCGAGCGCATCTCCTTGGGCATCAAGCAGCTGGAAGACGATCCGTTCTCCAACTACGCGTCCCTGCACGAGAAAGGCAGCATCGTCCGCGGTACCGTGAAGGAAGTCGACGCCAAGGGCGCTGTCATCAGCCTGGGCGACGACATCGAAGGTATCCTGAAGGCTTCCGAAATCAGCCGTGACCGCGTCGAAGACGCGCGCAACGTCCTGAAGGAAGGCGAGGAAGTCGAAGCCAAGATCATCAGCATCGACCGCAAGAGCCGCGTCATCAGCCTCTCCGTCAAGTCCAAGGACGTCGACGACGAGAAGGACGCAATGAAAGAACTGCGTAAGCAGGAAGTAGAAAGCGCTGGTCCGACCACCATCGGTGATCTGATCCGTGCTCAGATGGAGAATCAGGGCTAAGTCTCTGATCCATCATGAAAAAGGGCGGCCTAGGCCGCCCTTTTTCGTTTTCCCCTTCTTGGACCTGTTCAAAGACTGATCAGCATGCTAAAAGAGACCTGAGCTGATCTAGCCGCTTGAAAAAGAAGGGAAAACCATGACCAAGTCGGAGTTGATCGAACGGATCGTTACCCATCAGGGGCAACTGTCCGCGAAGGATGTCGAGTTGGCAATCAAGACCATGCTGGAGCAAATGTCCCAGGCCCTGGCGACCGGGGACCGGATCGAGATCCGTGGCTTCGGCAGCTTTTCCTTGCACTACCGCGCCCCGCGCGTCGGTCGCAACCCCAAGACCGGGGAGTCGGTACGCCTCGACGGCAAGTTCGTGCCGCACTTCAAGCCGGGCAAGGAGTTGCGGGATCGGGTCAACGAGCCGGAGTGATCTCTGCCTTGTTCAGATGTTGGAGTTGCCATGCTTTGGGTCAAGCGTACGTTAATGGCGGTGGGGCTGTTAGTTGTCGCCCTTTTCATGATTGTGGTTGCTTTGGAGAACCGGCAGAGCGTCAGCTTTGAACTCTTTGGTCTTGCCACGCCAGATTTGCCTGTGGTCCTTTATGTTGCGTTAGCATTTATTGCTGGCGGTATTATTGGTATGTTGATCAGCGTGCCTCTTCTGGCTCGTGCCAAAGTGCGTCTCAGATCTGCAAGATCTGATCTGTCTCGTACTCGAAAAGAACTCGCAGTATCTCAGTCTACCGCCCTGCGGTGAGGTCTGCTCGAGTCCCTGCCTGGTCTTTGTGGGCTCGAGTGCTATTCGCATCTAGATGACTACACAATGCTTGGAAGGTCGGGTGGGATGGGTGTCCTGTTAGAGGGGTTGCTGAGTTACCATGTCTTACTGGTTTGGCTGGAGTCTGTAGATGGGGGCTTGGTTCATGGCATCGTGTCGCTCCCGGTTGGTCTTCGCCAAAGGTCAAGCTTTTATGGAACTACTTTCGTTTCTGATGGTCAAGATGCATTGAGGCTTTTGGCGGAGAGTTTCATGTATTGCTTGCACGTAATTCATCCTGTTGAGTTCGCTGTCGGTAATGTGTCTTCTGGGCGCTCTGTCTTTCCCTTGCTAGTGTGTAAAAACTTCTAATTAAAAATTGGCTAATTATAATTGGTTTTCAATGGTTGGCCGGAAGAGTAGCTGGACTTTTTGATGACTGACGAAATACAAAAGCACGGCGGTGTAGCTGGCGATATCGATCTGGTTGAGCTGGTTCGAGGATTATGGGAGGAGAAGTGGATAGTTCTTATATTTTCTTTGCTAGGTATTTTGCTTGCAGCTATCTACGCTTTTCTCAGCACTCCTGTCTATGAGGCCCGCATAGCGATTTTGCCTCCGTCGTTGAGTGATGTGGCAGGTTTCAATCAGGGACGTACCAGGGAAACCGGGCTTGGTCCCTTCAAGGTCCAGGATGTGTACTCTGTTTTTGTTCGCAACCTGCAGGCTGATGGAACTCGTCATCGTTTTTTCAATGAGACCTATTTGCCTTCTTTGGATGAAGAGCTTCGTTCGGTTTCACGTGATGCGCTCTATAAAAGGTTCACTGATCAGATAAGTATTAGTTTGCCGGGGAAAGACTTTCCGGGTCGTTATCTTGTTGCGATTGAACAGGAGGATCCGGAGCGTGCGGCGAGTTGGGTTCGTCGGTATATAGCTGATGCGGCCGAGATTTCTATTCAGGAAATGTTGAACAATGCGCATCGCGAGATTGAGGTCAAGGCTCGAGATATTGAGCAGCGCATACAGAACTTGCGAGAGAATGCCAAGGCAAGACGTGAAGATCGTATTGTTCAGCTCAAGGAGGCGTTGAAGGTCGCAGGTGCGCTGAAATTGGAGGAGCCTCCACTGATCAGTGGGCAATCCTCTGAGGAACTCTCGGCTATCATGAATGGAAGTCTGATGTATATGCGTGGCAGTAAGGCGATTATGGCCGAGATTCAGACATTGGAGGCGCGTAGCTCTGATGATCCTTTTATTCCGGCGTTGCGTACTCTTCAGGAACAGCAGTTATTGCTGAGTAGCTTGCGTGTTAATTCGGAGCGGGTTTCTGTTTTTCGACAAGACGGTCCGATAGAAACGCCGGACTCACCAGTTCGTCCAAGGAGAGCGATGATTTTGATTTTTGGGTTGATAATTGGTGGTGTGCTTGGTGGTTTTCTGGCGTTGTGCCGGATTTTTTTGAAGAAGTATGCTCGTTAGGAAAGAGCTAGTTATTGAAGTGGTGACGCGTTGCACATGCTTTGGTCGAGTAATTTTGTGGAGTAGGTTTTCGTTGGGTGGCTCGATTGCTGAGGGGTGAGAACGTTTCCATGCGGTGTTTCCTCAGCTCTGTCTCCTGTGCCTTGGCTCCTTGAGCGCAGAGGTTAACAGTTGAGCTGTGGCTGTGGGTATGTGACGTCTGTTGCGGTGGTGTCTGGTTCCTGGTGTCGGGTGTGCGAGAAGATGCCAAGTTGCCTGGCAGGTCGTTGCGTGTTGTAGCCGTATTCGAAGCTCGGCAATCGCGGGGTGATTTACAGGACTGTGCTTAATACGGCGCAGGCTTGGTCAGGGCCGAGTCGGGTCTTCGGGTGTCAACTGGATCGTGCGAAAACCGGTTTCGTGGATGCTGATAAGCTCGGCTTGACTGGCAGTCCAGGGCGGTTACCAGGTCTGTGGAGGCGCAAAATGTATAGGAGCCTGCGTGAGCTGGGCAGGCTGAAGGCCTGCTCGAAAGCGAGTTAGCCTTGTGGTCCGGAAGGGCATGGGTGGACCAGAGTGCCGTTCTGCACGGCAAAAGCCAACTTGCTCGGAGGTTCCCTAGCGCCTATGATTGCGACGCCCTTCATTTTTGGCCATTGCCGCCAGGTGCTGTGGAAAGCGACAGTATCCCTTCTTTATCGATCTTGTGAAGATGTCGAGAGTGGTCGCAGAAAGGATTCACTCGACTGACGAATGAATCGTGGAAGATTTAAGTTCCCGTTGTGCGGTCGCAGGCGCGGGCAGGTAAAATTGAGGTGAGTTGGAAAATGATAGATGTTAACACAGTGGTAGAGAAGTTCAAAAGCCGACAGGCCTTGATTGGTATCGTGGGTCTGGGTTATGTCGGTTTACCACTGATGCTGCGATACAACGCCATTGGTTTCGATGTCTTGGGTATCGATATCGATGATGTCAAGGTTGACAAGCTTAATTCCGGGCAGAGCTATATCGAACATATTCCGCAAGCCAAAATTGCTAAGGCCCGTGCAAGCGGTTTCGAGGCCACGACCGATTTCAGCCGTGTCAGTGAATGTGATGCCCTGATCCTTTGTGTGCCGACGCCGCTGAACAAGTATCGCGAGCCGGATATGAGCTTTGTCATCAATACCACCGACGCACTCAAACCGCATCTGCGCGTAGGGCAGGTGGTTTCGCTGGAAAGTACCACCTATCCGGGAACTACCGAGGAAGAGTTGTTGCCACGCGTGCAGGAGGGTGGCCTCGTGGTTGGCCGGGACATCTACCTGGTCTATTCTCCGGAGCGTGAAGATCCGGGCAACCCGAACTTCGAGACTCGTACCATTCCGAAAGTGATCGGTGGTCACACTCCTCAGTGTCTGGAAGTCGGCATTGCCCTGTATGAACAGGCCATCGACCGGGTCGTGCCGGTCAGTTCCACCAAGGCCGCCGAGATGACCAAGCTGTTGGAGAACATTCATCGCGCGGTCAATATCGGTCTGGTCAACGAAATGAAGATCGTTGCCGATCGCATGGGTATCGACATCTTTGAAGTGGTTGATGCTGCGGCGACCAAGCCGTTCGGTTTCACTCCTTACTACCCAGGGCCGGGACTGGGCGGGCACTGTATCCCGATCGATCCCTTCTACCTGACTTGGAAGGCTCGCGAATACGGACTGCATACCCGCTTCATCGAACTGTCTGGTGAGGTCAACCAGGCCATGCCGGAATACGTACTGGGCAAACTCATGGATGGCCTGAACGAGGCAGGTAGGGCCCTCAAGGGCAGTCGCGTACTGGTATTGGGTATCGCTTATAAGAAGAATGTCGACGACATGCGCGAGTCGCCATCCGTGGAAATCATGGAGCTGATCGAAGCCAAGGGTGGGATGGTCGCCTATAGCGATCCGCATGTGCCGGTGTTCCCGAAGATGCGTGAACACCACTTCGAACTGAGCAGTGAGCCGCTGACTGCCGAAAACCTGGCTAGGTTCGACGCTGTAGTGCTTGCGACCGACCATGACAAGTTTGACTATGAGCTGATCAAGGCCGAAGCCAAGCTGGTTGTTGACAGCCGTGGCAAGTACCGCTCCCCGGCGGCGCACATCATCAAGGCTTGATCACCCATCCCAGCATGTCTATCCGCTCGTGCCAGAAGGTCGGGCGGATCCGCTCATTTCCATAGGACGAACCATGAAAAATTTCGCTCTCATCGGTGCTGCCGGCTACATCGCTCCTCGCCATATGCGCGCCATCAAAGACACCGGTAACTGCCTGGTTTCGGCCTATGACATCAATGACTCGGTCGGTATTATTGATAGCATCTCTCCCCAGAGCGAGTTTTTTACCGAGTTCGAGTTCTTTCTTGATCATGCGAGCAACCTCAAGCGCGACTCTGCTACCGCGCTGGACTACGTATCGATCTGCTCGCCCAATTACCTGCACTACCCGCATATCGCTGCAGGTCTGCGCTTGGGTTGCGACGTAATCTGCGAAAAGCCGCTTGTTCCAACCCCTGAGATGCTCGATCAGTTGGCTGTTATCGAGCGCGAAACCGATAAGCGCCTCTACAACATTCTGCAACTGCGTCATCACCAGGCGATCATCGCATTGAAGGACAAGGTCGCCCGCGAAAAAAGTCCGCACAAGTACGAGGTCGATCTGACTTACATTACTTCCCGCGGCAACTGGTATCTGAAAAGCTGGAAGGGAGATCCACGTAAGTCGTTCGGCGTGGCTACCAACATCGGTGTGCACTTCTACGACATGCTGCACTTCATCTTTGGCAAGCTGCAGCGTAATGTTGTGCACTTCACTTCCGAGTACAAGGCCGCTGGTTATCTGGAGTACGAGCAGGCCCGTGTGCGTTGGTTTCTGTCCGTGGATGCTAACGACCTGCCGGAGTCGGTCAAGGGCAAAAAGCCGACCTATCGTTCGATTACCGTCAACGGTGAGGAAATGGAGTTCTCTGAAGGCTTTACCGATCTACATACAACCAGCTACGAAGAAATTCTCGCTGGTCGTGGTTATGGCATCGATGACGCTCGTCATTGTGTGGAAACTGTCAATACCATTCGCAGCGCCGTCATCGTACCGGCCTCTGATAACGAAGGGCATCCGTTCGTCGCGGCGCTTGCGCGTTGAGGTAGAAAAGGAGGTGGCCGTCCTCGGTCACCTGTTTACAGCAGGTTTCCGCAGGATCATTCATCAGCATGTCATCTGGTAGCTCTAAATTGCTGAACGGTATGGTCGCGGTAAGTTCAGGCAGAAACATTCGGCTGGATGTCCAGGGGCTGCGGGCTGTTGCAGTTCTGGCTGTGCTAGCTTACCACGCCAACAGTGCCTGGCTCAGGGCTGGGTTTGTCGGCGTTGACGTGTTCTTCGTCATTTCCGGGTTTATCATTACTGCCTTACTGGTCGAGCGCGGTGTAAAAGTTGATCTGGTAGAGTTTTACGCGGGCCGTATCAAACGTATTTTTCCAGCCTATTTCGTCATGTTGGCGATTGTCTGCATTGTCTCGACAATTCTGTTTCTGCCTGATGACTATGTTTTTTTTGAAAAAAGTCTACAGTCATCTGTATTTTTTTCCAGTAATCACTATTTCGCTAATTTTGGTAGTTACTTTGCTCCGAGAGCTGAAGAGCTGCCGCTGCTGCATACTTGGTCGTTGGCCATCGAGATGCAGTTTTATCTGTTCTACCCTGTACTGTTCATGTGCCTGCCATGTCGATGGCGCTTGCCGGTGTTCATCCTATTAGCTATTTTGCTGTTCATTTGGAGTGGCTATTGCGTATTCAGCGGCAGCCAAGATGCTCAGTACTTCGCCTTGCTAGCTCGTGTACCTGAGTTCATGTCGGGAGCTGTTGTCGCATTATCATTACGTGATCGTGAGCTACCCGCTAGGCTTGCGATACTTGCGGGGTTATTGGGGGCGGCGTTGCTGGTCTGCTCCTTCATTATCATCGACAAGCAGCACTTTCCCGGATTCTGGTCGCTCCTGCCATGTCTGGGAGCCGCTCTGCTCATTGCTGCCCGACGTGGCCCTGCCAGCCTGCTGCTGGCCAGCAGGCCCATGGTCTGGATAGGTGGTGTCTCCTATTCGTTGTATCTGTGGCACTGGCCAATTCTGGCATTCATCCGTTACTACACCGGCCAATACGAATTGAGCTTCGTGGCGCTGTTGGCATTTCTCACAGGTTCGTTCCTGCTGGCCTGGTTCTCATACCGCTACATCGAGACACCTGCCAGAAAGGCTGTGGGTCTGCGCCAGCAGGCGCTGAAGTGGATGTTGGCCGCCAGTGTGGTAGCTATAGTGGTTACGGGGGGGGCGCAGTTCAATGTGTTGGTTGTGGCGCCGGAGCCAATTCAGTTGACGCGCTACGCTGCACCAGAGTCGATCTGCCATGGTGTTCAGGTAGGGGAGTGCAAGCGAGGCAGCGTCAATGCCGTACCCCGTGTGCTGGTGATCGGTGATAGCCATGCTGCGCAGCTTAACTACTTCTTCGACGTGGTTGGCAACGAGTCAGGTGTGGCTTACCGAGTACTCACCGGAAGCAGTTGTGTGCCTATACCTGCTTTCGATCTTGAACGTTTGCCCCGTTGGGCGCGGAAACCCTGCCAAGCGCAGATTGATGCAGTTGCCCAATCAATGTTGAACTTTGACAAGATCATTGTGGCGGGCATGTGGCAGTATCAGATGCAGAGTCCGGCATTTGCCCAGGCTATGCGTGCCTTCCTTGTCGATACCAGCTATGCCGGCAAGCAGGTCGTTCTGCTCGCGCAGATACCGATGTTCGAATCAAACGTGCAGCGTGTGCGTCGTTTCAGGGAGCTGGGTTTGTCAGCTCCGCTTGTTAGCTCCAGCTGGCAAGGTGCGAACCAGCAGTTGCGTGCTCTAGCCGAGGGTATTCCAAACGTACGGTTCATGGATTTTTCTTCCAGTGCCTTCTTCGCCGATGCTCCTTATCAGGACGGAGAGCTTATTTACCAGGATAGCCATCACCTTAACGAGGTGGGGGCTCGCCGCTACGGATATTTCGCGAGCCGTCAATTGCAGCGGCTGTTTGAACAACCACAATCGAGTGTGAGTCTCAAGCCATGAGTTATTATCAGCACCCCAGCGCGATCGTCGACGACGGTGCGCAGATCGGTAGCGACTCCCGAGTTTGGCACTTCGTGCACATCTGTGCAGGTGCCCGGATTGGCGCAGGGGTTTCGTTGGGTCAGAACGTATTCGTCGGCAACAAGGTCGTTATTGGTGATCGCTGCAAGATCCAGAACAACGTGTCGGTATATGACAATGTCACTCTCGAAGAGGGCGTGTTCTGCGGGCCGAGCATGGTATTTACCAACGTTTACAACCCCCGCTCGTTGATCGAGCGCAAGGATCAGTACCGTAACACGTTGGTAAAAAAAGGTGCCACGCTTGGTGCCAACTGCACTATCGTCTGTGGCGTGACTATTGGTGAATATGCCTTCGTGGGTGCGGGTGCGGTCATTAACAAGAATGTTCCATCTTATGCCCTGATGGTAGGCGTGCCCGCTCGACAGATTGGTTGGATGAGCGAATTCGGTGAGCAGCTGCAGCTGAACGAGCAGGGCGAAGCTGTCTGCTCACACTCCGGTGCGCGCTATGTACTCAATGGAAAGATCCTGAGCAAGGTGGACGTGTGACCATGATTGAATTCATCGACCTGAAGAACCAGCAAGCGCGTATCAAGGACAAGATCGATGCCGGTATCCAGCGCGTGCTGAGTCACGGGCAGTACATTCTTGGCCCGGAAGTCACTGAGCTTGAGGATCGCCTCGCCGATTTCGTCGGCGCTAAGTACTGCATCAGTTGCGCCAACGGTACTGACGCTCTACAGATTGTGCAGATGGCCTTGGGTGTTGGCCCAGGTGACGAAGTAATCACTCCTGGTTTTACTTATGTTGCGACAGCGGAGACCGTCGCGCTTTTGGGAGCCAAGCCGGTTTACGTGGATATTGATCCACGCACCTACAATCTTGATCCGCAGTTGCTGGAGGCTGCGATCACACCGCGTACGAAGGCTATCATTCCTGTTTCGCTGTATGGCCAGTGTGCAGACTTCGATGCAATCAACGCCATTGCCTCCAAATATGGTATCCCTGTCATTGAGGATGCTGCACAGAGCTTCGGTGCTTCGTACAAGGGTAAGCGTTCTTGTAATCTGAGTACCGTTGCCTGCACCAGCTTCTTCCCGAGCAAACCGTTGGGTTGCTATGGGGATGGTGGAGCGATCTTCACTAACGACGATGAACTGGCTACTGCTATTCGTCAAATTGCCCGGCATGGTCAGGACCGCCGCTATCATCACATTCGTGTGGGGGTGAATAGTCGGTTGGACACATTGCAGGCTGCGATTCTTCTACCGAAGCTTGAAATTTTCGAGGAGGAGATTGCGTTGCGCCAGAAGGTAGCCGCGGAGTATGACCTATCACTGAAACAGGTCGGTATCGGCACGCCGTTTATTGAAGTGAATAACATCAGTGTTTATGCCCAGTATACGGTGCGTATGGATAATCGGGAGTCTGTTCAGGCTTCTTTGAAAGCTGCCGGGGTTCCAACTGCTGTGCATTACCCTATTCCGCTTAATAAGCAGCCTGCTGTTGCGGATGAGAAAGCGAAACTACCAGTGGGTGACAAGGCTGCTACTCAAGTAATGAGCCTACCCATGCATCCCTATCTGGATACGGCATCCATCAAAATCATCTGTGCTGCGTTGACGAATTGACGGATGTATATACTTGCTCGAGTCGACAGGTCTATTCTGCTGAACACAGTGTTACTGTTTGCTTTCTTTTCAGTGATAGTGTGGGTGAATAATAATTATATCTATCATCTCTATGATTATATGGGGTCTGCGAAAAAAACTGTCGACTTCGGCTTGTATCCGTACTTGATGGTCTTGGCGCTCATCTGTGCTCTGTTGTGTGGAGGAGCAATTCGCAGGCCAGGTGATCTGTTAGTTACATTGTTAGTTGTAATAATTGTTCCTCATTCATTGGTTCTTAATGGAGCTAATCAATATTCTCCGGATGCGCAACCATGGGCTGGCGTGCCTCTGGCAATTGCTTTTGGTATTTTGATCATCGGCATTGTCAATAAGATAAGATTCCATCCGCTAGGTGCATTGCAGCGAGAAAACCAAGGACGGCGAATGTTAGTGCTACTGTCAGTACTCAACATAGTAGTGCTTGCGTTTATTTTCTTTAAAAGCGCTGGCTATTTTTCCTTTGACTTTGCTGGGCAGTATGCTCGCCGTGCACTTGCTCGTGAGGCTTTTGCTGCGGGTTCTGCAAACGGCTACTTGTCGTCAATCGGTACCCAGGCATTCTTTCCTGTGTTGTTTGCCTGGGGGGTCTACAGACGACAATGGTTCTACTTGGTCCTGGGTATTGTCAATGCACTAGTGCTGTGGGGAGCGTTTGGACAGAAGTATCCTTTTGTCGTGTTGTTTCTAATTTATGGCCTGATGGTTTATTTTCGACGATTCGGTCAGGTCAGAGTGTCTTGGGTTATCTGCGCACTATTGATGCTTTTGCTTTTAGGGGCGTTGGAGCATGAGGTGTTTGGCTATTCATTCTTGAATGATTATTTTCTACGTCGTGCTTTTATTGTGCCTTCCACCCTGTTGGGGGCAGTTGATCAGTTTGTGTCTCAGTTTGGATCCAATTATTACAGGGATACCCTGTTGGGCGCGCTCTTGGGTCATGGTAGGACTGAACCGTTGAGCTTTCGTCTGGGGACGGAAATTTTCAATAATCCCGATATGAATGCGAATGTAAACTTCTTCGCGATAGCCTATATGCAGTTGGGTTATGTAGGGGTTATGGCTGAGTCGATGTTGGTGGGCGGTAGTATCGTTCTCATGAATTTCTTATTTTCGAGGTACGGTGCATTCATGGCCATTCCGGTTGCTTTGTTATTTACTACAAAGATTCTTGAGCAGTCCCTGCTAACTGTAATGCTTGGCTCTGGTGTTTTCTTGATGCTGCTTTTTCTTGCGCTAATTTCTTTTCCACTCAAGATGTCTTTAGGAAAAACTCTATGAGTGCGGCTTTTATCAACCGTGTCGCACGGGTATTAGTAGGCACCTTGGGAGCACAGCTCATAACGATTGGTGTCACTCTGCTACTGGTTCGTCTGTATTCTCCTGCTGAAATGGGCGCTTTCAGTGTTTGGCTATCGTTCGCTACGATTTTTGCAGTTGTAATTACTGGGCGCTATGAGTTGGCTATTTTTTCGACTCGAGAAGAGGGCGAACTCCAGGCAATCGTCAAGCTGATACTTCAGCTGACACTGTTGATTTTCGTTGCCGTGGCGATTGCTGTTGTTATAGGTAGACATCTGATTGAGTCGATGCCAGTTGTGATCGGCGAATACTGGTTCGCATTGGCGGTGGCCTCGCTGGGGTTGGGGATAAATAAGCTAGTCTTGTCGTTACTTACATTTCAACAATCTTTTAATCGGTTGGGAGTTGCTCGTGTAAGCCTGGCTGCATGTATTGCCGTTGCACAAGTTTCAGCTGCATATTTACTGGAGGGCGTATCAGGGCTGATCTATGGCCAGCTGTTTGGTGTCGTCGTAGCCACGGCGCTTGCGGCCCTTTGGGTAGGGAAGTCGCTGATTTTAAATTGTATCGAGACACCGTGGCGTATAGTACGACAAGTAGCGGTACAGTACATCAATTTCCCGAAGTTTTCTCTGCCTGCGGATCTGGTCAACACGGTTGCCAGTCAGGTGCCTGTGATTTTATTGGCGGCAAAGTTTGGTGGAGACAGTGCAGGCTGGTTTGCCCTGACTCTGAAGATAATGGGAGCTCCCATTTCCTTGTTGGCTGCTTCGGTGCTCGATGTGTTCAAAGAACAAGCCGCTCGTGACTACCGAGAGTTTGGTAATTGCCGAGGTATCTTCCTCAAGACTTTCAGGTTGCTTGCCGTCCTCGCGCTACCTCCTTTTATTATATTTTGGTTCGTTGGCGAGTGGGCCTTTGGGTTGGTCTTTGGCGAGGCGTGGGCTGAGTCGGGGCGCTATGCTGTATTGATGGTTCCGTTGTTTTATATGCGTTTCGTGGTGAGTCCGCTCAGCTATACAATCTATATTGCCCAGCGGCAGAGTATGGATTTGTTGTGGCAGCTAGCCTTGTTGCTCCTGACGTTTATCTGTTTTACCTTGCCTGACTCTGTCGACTCGGTGTTGTGGTTTTACTCCATAGCATATGCTGTTATGTATTTTGTCTATTTCTGGATGTCCTTCCAGTGTGCCAAGGGAGATGCCAAGTGATCGTTGTTATTGATTACGGTGTAGGTAACATTGCTTCAGTCTTGAACATGCTGAAGCGAGTTGGTGCCAAAGCCAAGGCATCCGATAGCCGAGAGGATATCGAGCAGGCGGAGAAACTGATTTTGCCTGGTGTCGGTGCTTTTGACGCCGGAATGCAAACACTACGCAAGAGTGGGCTGGTGGATGTACTGACAGAGCAGGTCATGATCAAACGAAAGCCGGTCATGGGGGTGTGTCTCGGGAGTCAGATGCTGGGGCTGCGATCTGAGGAGGGAGCGGAACCGGGGCTTGGATGGATCGATATGGATAGCGTCCGTTTCGAAAGGCGTGACGACCGAAAGGTTCCACATATGGGCTGGAATCAAGTGTCACCGCAATTGGAGCATCCTATACTTAGCGGTATAAACGAGCAAAGCCGATTCTATTTTGTTCATAGTTATTATATGGTTCCGAAAGACCCAGACGATATCCTGTTGAGTTGTAATTATGGGCAAAAATTCACTGCGGCGGTGGCTCGGGATAATGTTTTCGGATTTCAGTTTCATCCTGAGAAGAGTCATAAATTCGGTATGCAGTTATTCAAAAACTTCGTGGAGCTTGTCTGATGGTCCGGAGGCGCGTTATCCCATGCTTGCTGCTCAAGGATCGCGGTCTAGTGAAAACCGTGAGGTTCAAGGAGCCCAAGTACGTTGGAGACCCGATCAACGCAATACGCATCTTCAATGAGAAAGAAGTCGACGAACTGATTTTGCTGGATATAGATGCTTCCAGGCTCAATCAAGAGCCTAACTATGAGTTGATCGCGGAAGTGGCTGGTGAGTGTTTTATGCCTATTTGCTATGGGGGCGGTATCAAGACATTGGAGCATGCGGAAAAAATCTTTTCCCTAGGTGTCGAGAAAGTTTCGATCAATACCGCCGCTCTTATGGATATTTCGTTGATTCGAAGAATTGCCGATAAATTTGGTTCGCAAAGCGTAGTTGGCTCTATCGACTGCCGCAAGAGTTTCTGGGGAGGACACTCCGTGTTCTCAGAGAATGGGACGCGCGACATGAAACGCTCCCCATTGGAGTGGGCGCAAGCGCTCGAAGAGGCTGGAGTGGGTGAGATTTTTCTAAATTCTATTGATCGAGATGGAGTGCAGAAAGGCTTCGACAACGCTCTAGTGGAAAATATCGCTTCTAACGTCCATGTGCCAGTGATCGCCTGTGGTGGAGCTGGCTCCATCGCTGACCTCATCGATCTTTTTGAGCGTACGTGTGTGTCGGCAGTAGCGGCGGGAAGCCTATTCGTTTTCCATGGCAAGCATCGTGCGGTACTGATTAGCTATCCGGATGTCAACAAGCTCGACGTCGGTTAGAGTGAGCTGAGTTATTTATGGCAAGGACGCTTGTTGGCAACGCTATATGCGCTTCAAGATTGTCGAACTAAATTTGGGTTTGTCAGTGGGGCGTTCCATTAGGCAGGCCGAGGTGAGTGCTTCGGGAGGTTGTTGTGATGAAGATCTGTTCGCGCTGTGTTATGGATACATCTGACGCTGAAATCGTATTTGATGAGGCGGGAGTCTGTAATCACTGCCATAAATTTGACAATGTTCAGTCCCGGCAGCTGTTTTCCGATGCTAGTGGTGAGCAGCGCCTTCAAAAGATAATTGGGCAGATCAAGAAGGACGGTTCAGGTAAGGATTATGACTGCATCATTGGCCTTAGTGGCGGCGTAGATAGTTCCTATCTTGCTGTAAAGGTCAAGGATCTTGGCTTGCGCCCACTAGTTGTGCATGTGGACGCCGGCTGGAATAGCGAACTTGCAGTCAGTAATATTGAAAAGATTGTAAAATATTGCGGTTTTGATTTACATACTCATGTAATAAACTGGGAGGAAATTCGTGATCTTCAGTTGGCTTATATGAAAGCTGCTGTCGCCAATCAGGATGTGCCTCAAGATCATGCCTTCTTTGCTAGTATGTATCACTTTGCTGTGAAGAATAATATTAAGTACATTCTGAGTGGTGGTAATTTGGCCACTGAGGCAGTATTCCCAGATACATGGCACGGCAGCGCTATGGATGCAATAAACCTAAAGGCTATTCACAAAAAATATGGTGAGCGTCCGCTAAGGGACTACAAGACTATTAGTTTTCTTGAGTACTATTTCTGGTATCCCTTTGTCAAAGGAATGAGAACGGTCCGTCCGTTGAATTTCATGGCCTATGATAAGGCCAAGGCTGAAACCTTCCTTCAAGAAACGATAGGCTATCGTTCTTACGCGCGAAAGCATGGAGAGTCGATTTTCACCAAGCTTTTCCAGAACTACTATCTACCGACCAAGTTTGGCTATGATAAACGCAAACTGCACTACTCCAGCATGATTTTGTCTGGGCAAATGACGCGTGACGAAGCTCAGGCTAAACTGGCTGAGCCACTATATGATGCAGATGAACTGCAGTTTGATATCGAATACTTCTGCAAGAAGATGCGAATCACCCAGGCTCAATTTGAAGAGTTGATGAATGCACCTGTTCATGACTATTCGGAGTTTGCCAACTGGGATTCTCGACAGAGGATTGCGAAAAAAGTTCAAATGATTGTCCAGCGTGCGCTGGGTCGTCGCATCAATGTCTACTCGTGATGACCGGGGCCGTCATGACTAAAGTTGCTCATTTGACATCGGTTCACTCGCGTTATGATATTCGTATATTTCGAAAGCAGTGTAGAACACTCTCTCAATACGGATACGATGTGTATCTGGTTGTCGCAGATGGTAAGGGTGATGAAGTCAAGGATGGTGTAAGGATTGTTGATGTCGGAGTACTCTCAGGTCGCTTGAATCGTATTCTAAAAACCACCCGAAAAATTTATGAACAGGCTTTGGCGCTTGGGGCTGATGTCTATCATTTTCATGATCCCGAACTGATACCTGTTGGTCTTCGACTGAAAAAGCAAGGTAAGCAGGTTATCTTCGACTCCCATGAGGATGTGCCGAAGCAACTGCTGAGTAAACCTTACATGCGACCGTTTTTACGCCGTGTAGTGGCTGTGTTATTTTCCTGCTATGAGAAATATGCATGCCCTAAGCTGGATGCAGTCCTTACGGCAACGCCGCATATTCGTGAAAAATTTAAAAATATTAATGGGAATGTTCTAGATATTAATAACTTTCCCATGTTGGGTGAGTTGGATGCGATGGTTCCTTGGGCAAGCAAGAAAACTGAAGTCTGCTACGTCGGTGGTATCACTTCCATTCGTGGTGTTCGTGAAGTCGTTAAGAGTCTTGAGTGCTTGAAGTCCTCGGCGCGCTTGAATTTAGTGGGAAGGTTTTCAGAGCCAGAGATAGAAAAAGAAGTCAGAGCGCTCAAGGGATGGAGCTCCGTTAACGAACATGGTCAGCTTGATCGAGAAGATGTTCGTCGTGTACTCGGTGACTCTGTTGCCGGGTTGGTGACATTTCTCCCAATGCCTAATCATGTTGATGCACAACCTAATAAGATGTTCGAGTATATGTCGTCGGGAATCCCTGTGATCGCTTCCAATTTTCCTCTCTGGCGGGAAATTGTTGAAGGTAGCAATTGTGGTATATGCGTAGATCCTCTAAGTCCTGCTGCCATTGCTGAAGCGATCGACTATCTGGTAAGTAATCCGTGTGAGGCGGCAGCGCTGGGACGTAATGGCCAGCGGGCAGTGAACGAACGTTATAACTGGGATTTGGAAGGGCGCAAACTGGCGCGGTTCTATTCCGATCTACTGAGTAAGCGAGATTCCATATGAAAATTCTGACCATCATTGGTGCGCGTCCGCAGTTTATTAAAGCGAGTGTGGTTTCAAAGGCTATCATTGAGCAGCAGACCCTTTCGGAAATCATCGTTCATACTGGTCAGCATTTTGATGCCAATATGTCTGAAATATTTTTCGAACAGCTGGGTATTCCAAAGCCGGATTATCAGTTGGATATCCATGGTGGTACTCACGGCCAAATGACCGGGCGTATGCTAATGGAGATCGAGGATGTAATTCTCAAGGAGAAACCTCATCGCGTATTGGTATACGGCGATACCAACTCTACCTTGGCTGGAGCGTTGGCTGCCTCCAAGCTGCATGTTCCTATCGCACACATCGAAGCCGGCCTGCGAAGTTTCAATATGCGGATGCCGGAGGAAATTAACCGTATTCTTACTGATCAGGTTAGTGATATTCTGTTTTGTCCTACTCGAGTTGCAATTGATAATCTCAAGAATGAAGGTTTCGAAAGAAAGGCTGCGAAGATAGTCAACGTGGGTGATGTGATGCAGGATAGCGCTCTATTCTTTGCGCAGCGTGCAACCTCGCCAATTGGACTTGCGTCACAAGATGGGTTTATTCTCGCGACCCTGCATCGTGCCGAGAACACCGACGATCCAGTTCGCCTGACTTCGATAGTCGAGGCTCTGAATGAAATCCAGATTAATGTTGCACCTGTGGTGCTACCCCTGCATCCACGTACCCGCGGTGTCATCGAGCGCCTAGGGCTCAAGCTGGAAGTGCAGGTTATCGATCCTGTCGGATATCTGGAAATGATCTGGCTGTTGCAACGCTCTGGCCTGGTGCTCACGGACAGCGGCGGTGTTCAGAAAGAAGCATTCTTCTTCGGCAAGCCCTGCGTGACCATGCGTGACCAGACCGAATGGGTGGAGCTAGTGACCTGTGGAGCCAACGTTCTTGTGGGAGCGGCCCGCGACATGATTGTCGAATCTGCACGGACTAGCCTGGGAAAGACCATTCAAGACGATGGTCAGCTTTACGGAGGCGGTCAAGCCTCTTCTCGGATTGCTGAATATCTTGCCAAGCTGTGATGCTTTGCGTGTCGAGTTTAAATAAAGGATTTATTTAGTTCCATGAACGTCTGGTATGTGCATCCCTATGCTGGCGGCCCCGGAGTTGGTCGTTATTGGCGGCCTTATTATTTCTCCAAGTTTTGGAATCAGGCTGGGCATCGGTCGGTCATAATCTCGGCAGGCTATCACCATCTGCTGGAACCGGATGAAAAGCGTTCGGGCGTCACCTGTGTAAATGGAGCCGAATACGCATATGTACCTACTTTGCGCTATTTGGGCAATGGCGTGGGCAGAATGCTATCGATGCTCATATTTACCATGATGTTGCTGCCATTCTGCCTGATCTTGGCCCTGAAGCGTGGAACGCCGGATGCGATTATCTACTCATCGCCTCACCCGTTTGGCGTCGTTAGCTGTTGGCTGGCTGCTCGCCTGCTAGGTGCGAAATTTGTATTTGAGGTGCGCGATATCTGGCCTTTGAGTCTGGTCGAACTGGGAGGCTTGAAAGCTGACAATCCCCTGGTGCGTGTTACCGGTTGGATCGAAAGATTCTCCTATGCGCGAGCTGATAAGATCATCAGTCTGCTGCCATGTGCGGAGCCGCACATGGCCGACAAAGGACTTGCCGCTGGAAAGTTCCTGTGGGTTCCGAATGGCGTTGACAGCAGCGATATCTCTCCTGATAGCGCTGTGAGTTCAAGTGATTTGGTCCGGCATGTACAAGTTCTCAAGGAGCAGGGTGTTTTCGTTGTGATCTATGCTGGAGCGCACGGCGAACCCAATGCTCTGGAGGGATTGGTTCGCTCTGCCGGACTGCTGCGCGAGCGTGGTGCAAGTATCAGAATCATTCTGGTGGGCAAGGGAGAGTGCAAAGAGCAACTCAAGGCGATTGCCGCACAGGATGCCAGCGGGCTAGTGGAGTTTTTCGATCAGCAGCCCAAAGAGACTATCATGGCTGTCCTGAAGCTGGCGTCGGCGGGCTACATCTCGCTCAAGTCAGAACCGATCTTCCGCTTTGGCGTGAGCCCCAACAAGCTATGGGATTACATGCTGGTTGGGTTGCCAGTCATTTTCGCCTGCAAGGCAGGGAACGACCCGGTTAGTGACTACGATTGCGGTGTATCTGCCGACCCAGATGCCCCTGAGGATATTACTGCAGCCATCTTCCGTCTGTTGCTGCTGAGCGAAGACGAGCGTCGCACAATGGGGCAAAGAGGGCGTGATGCGGTCCTGGAGCATTATACCTACGAGAGTCTGGCTCTTCAGGTGTTGAACGCCCTTGCTGATGGGCGCGCAGCATGAAAGCTGTCATGGTGACCGGTGCATCAGGATTCGTCGGATCGGCCTTGTGCTGTGAGCTTGCTCGGACAGGGTATGCGGTGATTGCGGTGGTACGGCGGGTTGTTGAAAGAATACCTTCTGTGACGTACATCGAAGCTGATCTGACCGATCCAGCCACGTTTGCCGGCGAGTTCCCGACGGTGGATTGCATTATTCATCTGGCTGGACGTGCCCATATACTCACTGACAAGGTTGCAGACCCGCTCGCCGCATTTCGTGAAGTCAACCGAGATGCGACTGTCCGGTTGGCTACCCGTGCGCTCGAGGCTGGGGTGAAGCGTTTCGTGTTTGTCAGTTCAATTGGCGTTAACGGTAACAGCACCCGGCAACAGGCTTTCAACGAAGATTCTCCAGCCGGCCCACATGCGCCCTATGCCATCTCCAAATACGAGGCTGAGCAGGAGCTGGGGACTTTGCTCCGGGGTAAAGGTATGGAGTTGGTGGTTGTCCGACCGCCTTTGATCTATGCCAATGATGCGCCAGGTAACTTCGGCCGTTTGCTCAAGCTCGTCGCTAGTGGTCTGCCGCTTCCGCTTGACGGTGTCCGTAATGCGCGCAGCCTGGTTTCTAGGAGAAACATCGTGGGTTTCCTGAGTCTTTGTGCCGAACACCCCGATGCTGCGGGCGAACTGTTTCTGGTGGCGGATGGCGAGGATGTTTCCATTGCGCAAATGATCGAGGCCCTGAGTCGGGGAATGGGCAGGCGTCCAGCTCTTTTCACGTTTCCAGCGGTGCTGCTGAAGCTTGTAATGTGCTTGCTGGGTAAGGCTTCCATGCATGAACAGCTCTGTGGCTCGTTACAGGTCGATGCTTCCAAGGCCCGCCGGCTGCTCGGCTGGGTTCCCGTCGAGACTATTGGTGCCGGTCTGCAAGCAGCAGGTCGAGAGTACATTCTTCGCCAGAGGGAGCGCCGAAAATGACGGACACATCCAAACCCCTGGTCGGCAATTACGCTGAACTTTAATAAGGTTCTCTTTCCAATGATGATCTGGATGATCGCGTGTCTAGTTGTCTTGCTGTTTTCATTTGTCGCTACCTGGGGGCTGCGTCGCTATGCATTAGCGACGAAACTGATGGATGTTCCGAATGCCCGTAGCTCCCACAGTCAACCGACGCCTAGGGGGGGAGGTGTTGCAATCGTTCTGGTCTTCCTTGCAGCGTTGGTGTGGATGCTGAGTGCAGGCAGTATCTCCGGCGGCTGGGGGGGGGCGATGCTGGGTGCAGGTTCTGGCGTGGCACTGTTAGGGTTCCTGGATGACCATGGGCACATTGCTGCGCGTTGGCGGCTGCTCGGCCATTTCTCAGCAGCGATATGGATCTTGCTGTGGACGGGTGGTTTCCCGCCGCTGGATGTGGTTGGGCATGCTGTCGACTTAGGATGGCTGGGCCACGTATTGGCAGTTTTCTATTTGGTATGGGTGCTGAACCTTTATAACTTCATGGATGGCATTGATGGTATTGCCAGTGTCGAGGCCATTGGTGTCTGTGTAGGAGGGGCCCTGATCTACTGGCTTACAGGGCATGTCGCGATGGTTGGTATCCCTCTGTTGCTGGCGTGCGCGGTCGCCGGCTTCCTGATCTGGAACTTCCCTCCAGCTCGAATCTTCATGGGTGATGCGGGGAGTGGTTTTCTTGGTATGGTTATTGGTGCACTAGCTATTCAGGCTGCATGGACCGCCCCCTCGCTGTTCTGGTGCTGGTTGATATTGCTGGGAGTGTTCATCGTTGATGCAACCTATACTCTGATCCGCCGGATAGCCAGAGGGGAGAAATTCTATGAGGCGCATCGCAGCCACGCTTATCAGTTTGCCTCGCGCCGTTATGCTAGCCATCTGCGGGTTACCTTGGGTGTTCTGGCTATCAACACTCTTTGGTTGTTGCCGTTGGCACTGATGGTTGCATTGGGTTGGATCAGCGGCTTCATCGGTATCCTGGTTGCTTATGCTCCTCTTTGCCTCTTGGCGGTAGGATACAAGGCGGGTTCCTTGGAAAAATCCTAAGCCGTGGATTGACCTGCTCCCCGATTTCAGTACCACGCCGAACTTAGTAGAGTCTGTTTTCCGAGCAGGAGACGGCAGTGAAAAAGCGTTTTACTGAAGAACAGATTCTAGACTTTCTGAAGCAGGCAGAAGCCGGTGTGCCGGTGAAGGAGCTGTGTCGCCGACACAGCTTCAGTGATGCCACGTTCTACACCTAGCGGGCCAAGTTCGTCGGCATGACCGTGCCGGATGCCAAGCGCCTGAAGGATCTCGAACTGGAAAACAGCCGGCTGAAGAAGTTGCTCGCCGAGTCCCTCCTCGACATCGGGGCGCTGAAAGTGGTCACCCGGGGAAAGGGGGAGCCCGGCAGCGGGGCGGGGGGGGCAGGAGATGCAGGCGCAAACCGACATCTCCGAGCGTCGTGCCTGTCAGTTGTTCAGGCTGTCCCGCTCTGTGTTGTGCCACCAGCCGCGAACTAGTGTGCAAAACACCGAGCTGCAAGCCCAACTGGTGGAACTGGCAAGGGCTTCGGCACTTTGGCTATCACCTCCTGCACATTCTGCTGCGGCGTGCTGGTGTGCAGATCAACTACAAGCGGATTTACCGGCTATACCGAGCCGTCGGCTTGATGGTGAAGCGGCGGAGGCGCCGCCACAGGGGCGCGGTGGCATGCGAATGCCTGAGCCTGCCGAGCGCACCGAACTAGGTCTTGTCGATGGATTTCGTCTTCGACGCGCTCAGCACTGGGCGACGGATCAAATGCCTGACGGTGGTCGATGACTTCACCAAGGAGTCGGTTGGCATCCTGGTGGAGCACGGTATCAGCGGTTTTCGTGTCACACGGGCGCTGGACGAGATGGCACGGTTGCGCGGCTACCCGAAGGCGATCCGCACCCCCGAGTTCACCGGCAAGGCGCTTGATCAGTGGGCCTATCGGCGTGATATTAAGTTGACCGGCAAGCCCACGCAGAACGCCTTCATCGTCATTCAACGGCAAGTTCCGCAATGAGCACTGCTGCTGCTCGCTGGTCGAAGCCAGAATCCGCATCGTGGCCTGGCGGCACGATTACAACGAGCACCGACCGTCCAGCGCCATTGGCAATCTCACCTCGCTAGAGTTTGCTGCAAGTTGGCGAACTCGCCAGCAGCAACTGAAGCAGGAAAATTGATGTCAACCCCAGGGCCTACTACCTAGGCAGCGTACTAAAACTGGGGGCAGGTCATCTACGATCCTTGTGATAGGTATCGACGGTGCTGTGGCGATCCGTGCATATGGAGCTGATCTGGGATTTTCCCTGCGTGTGTTTTCAGGGGCCTGGCAGTGATTTTTTGAGCATTGCCATGGGGGGGCGGGTTTTTGCATCCTGCTCGGACGCTGGCTGATTCCACTCGACGTGCTCGTGTTCGATGTCACTTTTACTTTGCTGCTGCATCGTTTGTTATGAGGCGATAAAATTCGGCAGAGCTATCGAGTCACGCATGATGGCACGTTGGTGTCGTGCTGAAGTGGCATTTGCCGGTTATCTTTTGTGGCTGTGATCAGTTTCTTCTGGTTATTACCCTAGCATTGCTGGTAGTACTAAGCATTATCGACGGAGTACTTGGGGGCTTATCGCGTATGCTCCTATGGCTTGGATGGCGACGAGTCTCGGGAGGGGATGTCCTGAGACGTAGCGTGGGCCTTGCCATATTGTTGCCATGGTTATCTGTCTGATCTGTCTGGTTGGTATGGATGTATTGAACGGGGCTGATAAATAGGATGTTGGATAATTTGAGGATAAAGCTCCTGGGATTGCCGCGCCGCTATAAGCGAATGCTGCAAGTCGCTGCCGATGTGACTCTTGTGTGGCTATCCCTCTGGCTGGCTTTCTTGGTCAGGTTGGGCACAGAAGACATGATCAGCCCGTTTAGCGGCCATGCCTGGCTGTTCATCGCCGCCCCGTTGGTGGCCATTCCCCTGTTCATCCGCTTCGGCATGTACCGGGCGGTGATGCGCTACCTAGGCAACGACGCCCTTATCGCGATCGCCAAGGCCGTCACCATTTCCGCGCTGGTCCTGTCGTTGCTGGTCTATTGGTACCGCTCCCCGCCGGCGGTGGTGCCGCGTTCCCTGGTGTTCAACTACTGGTGGTTGAGCATGCTGCTGATCGGCGGCTTGCGTCTGGCTATGCGCCAGTATTTCATGGGCGACTGGTACTCTGCTGTGCAGTCGGTACCATTTCTCAATCGCCAGGATGGCCTGCCCAGGGTGGCCATCTATGGCGCGGGGGCGGCCGGCAACCAGTTGGTTGCGGCATTGCGTCTCGGTCGGGCGATGCGTCCGGTGGCGTTCATCGATGACGACAAGCAGATCGCCAACCGGGTCATCGCCGGTCTGCGGGTCTATACCGCCAAGCATATCCGCCAGATGATCGACGAGACGGGCGCGCAGGAGGTTCTCCTGGCGATTCCTTCCGCCACTCGGGCCCGGCGCCGAGAGATTCTCGAGTCCCTGGAGCCGTTCCCGCTGCACGTGCGCAGCATGCCCGGCTTCATGGACCTGGCCAGCGGCCGGGTCAAGGTGGACGACCTGCAGGAGGTGGACATCGCTGACCTGCTGGGGCGCGACAGCGTCGCACCGCGCAAGGAGCTGCTGGAACGGTGCATCCGCGGTCAGGTGGTGATGGTGACTGGGGCGGGCGGTTCTATCGGTTCGGAACTCTGTCGGCAGATCATGAGTTGTTCGCCTAGCGTGCTGATCCTGTTCGAGCACAGCGAATACAACCTCTACAGCATCCATCAGGAACTGGAGCGTCGGATCAAGCGCGAGTCGCTTTCGGTAAACCTGTTGCCGATCCTCGGTTCGGTGCGCAATCCCGAGCGCCTGGTGGACGTGATGCGTACCTGGAAGGTCAATACCGTCTACCATGCGGCGGCCTACAAGCATGTGCCGATCGTCGAGCACAACATCGCCGAGGGCGTTCTCAACAACGTGATAGGCACCTTGCATGCGGTGCAGGCCGCGGTGCAGGTCGGCGTGCAGAACTTCGTGCTGATTTCCACCGACAAGGCGGTGCGACCGACCAATGTGATGGGCAGCACCAAGCGCCTGGCGGAGATGGTCCTTCAGGCGCTCAGCAACGAATCGGCACCGGTGCTGTTCGGTGATCGGAAGGACGTGCATCACGTCAACAAGACCCGTTTCACCATGGTCCGCTTCGGCAACGTCCTCGGTTCGTCCGGTTCGGTCATTCCGCTGTTCCGCGAGCAGATCAAGCGCGGCGGCCCGGTGACGGTCACCCACCCGAGCATCACCCGTTACTTCATGACCATTCCCGAGGCAGCGCAGTTGGTCATCCAGGCCGGTTCGATGGGGCAGGGCGGAGATGTATTCGTGCTGGACATGGGGCCGCCGGTGAAGATCCTGGAGCTCGCCGAGAAGATGATCCACCTGTCCGGCCTGAGCGTGCGTTCCGAGCGTTCGCCCCATGGTGACATCGCCATCGAGTTCAGTGGCCTGCGTCCTGGCGAGAAGCTCTACGAAGAGCTGCTGATCGGTGACAACGTGAATCCCACCGACCATCCGATGATCATGCGGGCCAACGAGGAACACCTGAGCTGGGAGGCCTTCAAGGTCGTGCTGGAGCAGTTGCTGGCCGCCGTGGAGAAGGACGACTACTCACGGGTTCGCCAGTTGCTGCGGGAAACCGTCAGCGGCTATGCGCCTGACGGTGAAATCGTCGACTGGATCTATCGCCAGAGGCGGCGAGAACCCTGAGTCATCGTTCTCCGGAAAAGGCCGCCTAGCGGCCTTTTTTGTTTTCTCCGTACGATGTTTCCGGTGCCGGACCAGGAAGCGACTGCTTTGCTGGGGCTGTCGATCCAGGTGCGTTCCACGGCGATAAGGTGGTTTCGTGGATGGGCATGAAGCCCTCTACGTGGTCATTCATCTCTGAAGGAGTGCACCCATGCACCTAATCAAATCCGCTCTGCTTCTCATCCTGTTCGCCTGTCTTCCGTTTTCGGCTTCCGCCGCACCGGTCGCCGTCGCCAAGAATCCGCTGGCCTCAACGACACCTGCGACGACCGTGTCGCCGGGGGAGCAGGTCAATATCAATACGGTCGACGAGGCCGCCCTGATACGGGGGCTCAACGGTGTCGGCGAGGCCAAGGCCAGGGCGATCCTCGAGTATCGTGCGGCCCATGGTCCGTTCGTCTCGGTGGATCAACTGCTGGAAGTGAAGGGGGTAGGCCCGGCGTTGCTGGAGAAGAACCGGTCGCGGATCGTCATCGAGTGAGGTGCGACTGAAGGGCCGAACTTTCGTCCCGATAACGAAAAAGCCCCCGGCATGTGCCGAGGGCTTTGAATTTGGCTCCGCGACCTGGACTCGAACCAGGGACCCAATGATTAACAGTCATTTGCTCTACCGACTGAGCTATCGCGGAACAGCGAGGCGTATGTTACTGATTAAAAAGGGGAAGTCAAGCCTCTCCCGATGACTTCCCCATTTTCCCTACAGGACCTGGACGATGGCCTTGGTGATGGTCTCCAGGTTCGATTTGTTCAGCGCGGCGACGCAGATACGGCCGGTGCTGACGGCGTAGATACCGAACTCGGTCTTCAGGCGCTCGACCTGGTCGGCGGTCAGGCCGGAATAGGAGAACATGCCACGTTGGCGACCGACGAAGCTGAAGTCGCGCTTGGCGCCGTGGGCTGCCAGTTGCTCGACCATCGCCAGGCGCATGTCGCGGATGCGGTCGCGCATCTCGCCCAGTTCCTGCTCCCAGAGGGCCCGCAGTTCCGGGCTGTTGAGCACGGAGGAGACGACGCTGGCGCCGTGGGTCGGTGGGTTCGAATAGTTGGTGCGGATCACCCGCTTCACCTGGGACAGCACGCGGGCCGATTCATCGCGGCTTTCGGTCACGATCGAGAGGGCGCCGACGCGTTCGCCATAGAGCGAGAAGGATTTGGAGAACGAGCTGGAAACGAAGAAGCTCAGGCCCGACTGGGCGAACAGGCGCACCGCGGCGGCGTCTTCCTCGATGCCGTTGCCGAAGCCCTGGTAGGCGATGTCGAGGAACGGCACGTGGCCCTTGGCCTTGAGCACGTCCAGCACCTGTTTCCAGTCGTCCAGCTCGAGATCGACGCCGGTCGGATTATGGCAGCAGGCGTGCAGAACCACGATCGAGCGGGCCGGCAGGGCATTCAGGTCTTCCAGCAGGCCGGCGCGGTTCACGCCATTGCTGGCGGCGTCGTAATAGCGGTAGTTCTGCACCGGGAAGCCGGCGGCTTCGAACAGTGCGCGGTGGTTTTCCCAGCTCGGGTCGCTGATGGCCACGGTGGCGTCGGGCAGCAGGCGCTTGAGGAAGTCGGCGCCGAGCTTGAGCGCGCCGGTGCCGCCGACGGCCTGGGTCGTGACCACACGGCCGGCGGCCAGCAGCTCGGACTCGTTACCGAACAGCAGTTTCTGTACGCCCTGGTCGTAGGCGGCGATCCCTTCGATCGGCAGGTAGCCGCGCGGCGCGTGGGCCTCGATGCGGGCCTTCTCGGCAGCCTGCACGGCACGCAACAGCGGAATGCGCCCCTCCTCGTTGTAGTACACGCCCACGCCCAGGTTGATCTTGCCCGGACGGGTATCGGCGTTGAAGGCTTCGTTCAGGCCAAGGATGGGATCACGCGGTGCCATTTCGACGGCAGAAAACAGACTCATTTTGCGGCTGCTCGGAGTGTGAAGAGAGGAGGGCAACGCAACCCGTTATGCGGGGGCGCAAAGGGTTGCGCAAACGGGGGGTTATTATAGACACCCCTTGATGCATGCGGCGACATTTAGGTGCATGCTTTCAGCTATTTCTGACGCCGGATTTTCCTTGGCGTCACAGCTCCCTGCGAGGTTTTTCATGGATACGTTCCAACTCGACTCGCGCTTCAAGCCCGCCGGCGACCAGCCGGAAGCCATCCGGCAGATGGTCGAGGGGCTGGAGGCGGGGCTTTCGCACCAGACCCTGCTGGGGGTGACGGGCTCTGGCAAGACTTTCAGCATCGCCAACGTGATTGCCCAGGTGCAGCGCCCGACCCTGGTCCTGGCGCCGAACAAGACCCTGGCGGCCCAGCTCTACGGGGAGTTCAAGACGTTCTTCCCGCACAATTCCGTGGAGTACTTCGTTTCCTACTACGACTACTACCAGCCGGAGGCCTACGTCCCGTCTTCCGATACCTATATCGAGAAGGACTCCTCGATCAACGACCATATCGAGCAGATGCGCCTGTCGGCGACCAAGGCGCTGCTCGAGCGTCCGGATGCGATCATCGTCGCCACCGTGTCGTCCATCTACGGCCTCGGTGATCCCGCGTCCTACCTGAAGATGGTCCTGCACCTGGACCGCGGCGACCGCATCGACCAGCGCGAACTGCTGCGGCGACTGACCAGCCTGCAGTACACCCGCAACGACATGGATTTCGCCCGTGCGACTTTCCGTGTGCGTGGCGATGTGATCGACATCTTCCCGGCCGAATCCGATCTCGAGGCGATTCGTGTCGAGTTGTTCGACGACGAGGTGGAAAGCCTCTCGGCCTTCGATCCGCTCACCGGCGAGGTGATCCGCAAGCTGCCGCGCTTCACCTTCTACCCCAAGAGCCACTACGTGACCCCGCGCGAGACGCTGCTGGAGGCGGTCGACCAGATCAAGGCCGAACTCAAGGAACGCCTAGACTACCTGCGCAACAACAACAAGCTGGTGGAAGCGCAGCGCCTGGAGCAGCGCACCCGTTTCGACCTGGAGATGATCCTCGAGCTGGGCTACTGCAACGGCATCGAGAACTACTCGCGCTATCTTTCCGGGCGGGCCCCCGGCGAGCCGCCGCCGACGCTCTACGACTACCTGCCGGCCAACTCGCTGCTGGTTATCGACGAATCGCACGTCAGCGTTCCGCAGGTCGGTGCGATGTTCAAGGGCGACCGCTCGCGCAAGGAGACCCTGGTGGAATACGGTTTCCGCCTGCCTTCGGCGCTGGACAACCGGCCGCTGCGCTTCGAAGAGTGGGAGGCGGTGAGTCCGCAGACCATCTTCGTCTCCGCCACCCCGGGCCCCTACGAGGCGGAGCATGCCGGGCGGGTCATCGAGCAGGTGGTGCGTCCCACCGGGCTGGTCGATCCGGAGATCGAGGTACGTCCGGCGATGACCCAGGTGGACGACCTGCTCTCGCAGATCCGCCAGCGTGTGGCCAAGGACGAGCGGGTGCTGGTGACTACCCTGACCAAGCGCATGGCCGAGGACCTCACCGATTATCTCGGCGATCACGACGTGCGGGTGCGCTACTTGCACTCGGACATCGATACCGTCGAGCGAGTGGAGATCATCCGCGACCTGCGCGCCGGTGCGTTCGACGTGCTGGTGGGGATCAACCTGCTGCGCGAAGGCCTGGACATGCCCGAGGTGTCGCTGGTGGCGATCCTCGACGCGGACAAGGAAGGCTTCCTGCGCTCGGAGCGCTCGCTGATCCAGACCATCGGTCGTGCCGCGCGCAACCTGCACGGCAAGGCGATCCTCTACGCCGACAACGTCACCGGCTCGATGCAGCGTGCGATCGACGAGACCGAGCGGCGTCGGGCCAAGCAGATCGCCTTCAACGAAGCCCATGGCATCGTGCCCAAGGGGGTGCGCAAGGACATCAAGGACATTCTCGAAGGCGCCGTGGTGCCCGGCGCGCGCGGCAAGCGCAAGGGCGTGGCCAAGGTGGCGGAGGAGAGCGGGCGCTACGAGAACGAACTGCGCTCGCCGAGCGAGATCAGCAAGCGCATCCGCCAACTGGAGGAAAAGATGTACCAGTTGGCCCGCGACCTGGAGTTCGAGGCGGCGGCGCAACTGCGCGACGAGATCCAGACGCTGCGCGAGCGCCTGGTCAACGTCTGATCCTCAGTGAGCCCCGGCGTCGGCGCGGGTGCCGATGCCGGCCGGCAGCGAGCGGGTCAGCAGCACCGCGAGCATGCTCACTGCGAGCACCATGCCGATGACATGGAAAGCATCGTTGTAGGCCATGATCATCGCCTGCTGGTGGGTGATCTCGCTGAGTTTGCCCAGCGCCGCCTGCTGGCTGCCCAGTTGCGCGGCGAGTTGCGCGAGGCGTTCGTCGACCTGCGGGTTGGTCGGCACCAGGGCTTCGCGCAGATAGTCGAAGTACACCTTGGCGCGACTGTCGAGCAGGGTCGCGAGCAGGGCGATGCCGATGGCGCCGCCGAGGTTGCGCAGGATGTTGAACAGGCTCGAGGCCGAGCCGGCATCCTGTGGCTGCAGGTAGGCGGTGGCGATCAGCGAAATGGTCACCATGATCATCGGCTGGCCGAGGGCGCGCAGTAGCTGGATCTGGTTGAACTGCGGTCCGGCGAAGTCCGGGTTGAGCACCCCGGAGAAGAAGCTGGCAAGGCCGAACAGGCCGAAGCCGGCGGCGCAGAGCAGGCGCGGCGAGACCAGCTTCATCAACTTCGGGACCAGCGGGATCAGGAACAGCTGGGGAATGCCCATCCACATGATCACCTCGCCGATCTGCATGGCGTTGTAGCCCTGGATTTGTGCCAGGTACAGCGGCAGTACGTAGATCGAGCCGTACAGGCCCATGCCCAGACCGATGCTGGAAATGCTCGCGAGGCCGAAGTTGCGGTTGCGCAGGATGCCCAGGTCGATCAGCGGGTTCGGCCGCGACAGTTGCAGGATGACGAACAGGACCAGGCTGAACAGGGCGACGCTGCCGAGGCTGACGATCAGTTGCGACTCCAGCCAGTCCTTGCGGTGACCTTCCTCGAGGAAAACCTGCAGGCAGCCCAGGCCGATGCCGAGGGTGACAATGCCGGCGTAGTCGGTACTCTTCAGCAGTTCCCAATGCGGCGCCTTTTTCTCCAGGCCGTAGAGCAGCCCGGCGATCATCAACAGGCCCGGCGGCACGTTGATATAGAAGATGTATTCCCAGCCGAAGTTTTCCGTCAGCCAGCCTCCCAGGGTCGGTCCGATGGAGGGCGCGAAGGTGGCGGTGATGGCGAACAGCGCCATGCCCTTCGGACGGTGGTGTTCCGGCAACTTGACCAGGGCCAGGGTGAACGCCAGCGGAATCAGCGCGCCGCCGGTGAAACCCTGCATGGCGCGGAACACGATCATGCTTTCCAGGTTCCAGGCGAACGAGCAGAGCAGCGAGGACACCAGGAAGCCCACCGAGATCATCACCGCCAGGCGGCGTGCCGAGAGCAGTTGCACCAGCCAGGCGGTCATCGGGATCATGATGATCTCCGCCACCAGGTAGGAGGTGGAGATCCACGAGCCTTCCTCGAGGGTTGCCGCCAGCGCGCCCTGGATGTCCTTCAGCGAGGAGTTGGTGATCTGGATGTCGAGCACCGCCATGAATGCGCCGAGCATGGCGCTGAGCACCGCGATCCAGTCGCGCCGGGTCGGTTCGCCAAGCGGCCGGGCCAGCGCCTCAGCGGTCACGGAGCTCGACCTCGGCTTCGACGGACATGCCGGGGCGGATGCGGCCATGCAGCGGGTTGTCGGCCTCGAACACGATCTTCACCGGGATGCGTTGCACCACCTTGGTGAAGTTTCCGGTGGCGTTGTCCGGTGGCAGCAGGCTGAACTGCGCGCCGGAAGCGGCGAACAGGCTATCGATGCGGCCGTCGATAGGCGTGTCGGGGAAGGCGTCGAAGGTCAGGCGCGCCTTCTGCCCGTCGCGCATGCGGCCTACCTGGGTCTCCTTGAAGTTGGCCTGGACCCAGATGTCTTCGTCCGGCACCAGCGACAGCAAATGGGTGCCGACCTGCACGTACTGGCCGTTGCGTGCGCTGCGCTGGCCGACCAGGCCGCTGATCGGCGAATGGATCAGGGTGCGTGACAGGTTGATTTCGGCTTGCGCCAGTTCGGTGCGGGCGCTGGCGATCTGCGCTTCCAGGCGCTTGATCTCGGCGCCCAGGGTGTCGCGCTGGACGCGTTGTGCCTCGAGGTCGGCGCGGGCCTTGGCCAGTTGCGAGCGAGCCACATGGTTGTCGGCGGTGAGGGTGGTGACCCGTTCCTCGGAAACGTAGCCGGGCTTGCGCAGGGCTTCGGCGCGGTTCAGGTCGATCTGTGCGCGACCGAGGGTTGCCTGGCTGGCGTTGACGTCGGCGGCGCTGGCGGCGATCAGGCTGCCCTGCTGCACCAGCTTGCTGCGCGCCTGGGCCAGTTCCGCCTCGCGGGTGGCCAGCGCGGCCTGGGCGCGCTCGACGGCGAGCTTGAAGTCGGCGTCTTCCAGGCGTACCAGTAGCTGCCCCTTGTCCACGTGCTGGTTGTCGCGCACCAGGACTTCCTCGACCCGCGCGCCCAACTGGCTGGCCACCCGCGTGATCTCGCCCTGGACGTAGGCGTTGTCGGTGCTTTCCACGTGGCGGCCGATGAACCACCAGTGCAGGAAGAAGGCCAGGGCGATCAGGCCGACGGCCACCAGGAAGACGGTCAGGCGACGTTTGAGTTGGGCGGGCATGGGTGGAGTGTTCCGTCGGCAAAATTCGGCCAATCTAGCAGTGTTCCGCCGGACGTTATAGGCGCTACACTTCGGACTCTTTGTTGCTTATAGGGAACAATAATGGGGCTTGATGATGCGCTGATCTTCACCCGCGTGGTGGAGTACCACAGCTTCACCCAGGCCGCGCAGAGCCTGGGCATGCAGAAGTCCACGGTGAGCCGGCGCATCGCCCTGCTGGAGGAGCGCCTGGGCGTGCGCCTGCTCAATCGCACTACCCGCAAGTTGCGCCTGACCGAAGTAGGGCAGGCCTACTACGAGCGCTGCCGGCAGATCATGCACGATTTCGCCGAGGCCGAGCAGGCGGTCATGCAGTTGCAACAGGCGCCGTCGGGATTGCTGCGGATCACCTCGCCGATAGAGTTCGGCCAGATGTTCCTCGCCAGCCTGCTGGGCGACTTCATGCGCCAGTACCCGCAGATCACCGCCGAGGTCGAGCTGGCCTCGCGCAGCGTCGATCCGCTGCAGGAGGGCGTCGACATCGTGATCATGGTCGGCCAGCCGGAGGATTCCACCCTGGTGGCCCGTCGCCTGCTCTCTACCAGCCGCTGGCTCTGCGCCAGCCCCGACTACCTGGCGGCGCACGGCACGCCGACATCGGTGGCCGAGCTTGCCGGGCATCGCGCGGTCCTTCTGTCCACCGACTCCCAGCGCTACTGGCCGCTTTCCGGAGACAGCCTGCCCTGCCAGCGGGTGCTGTCCTGCAACAACATCACCTTCGCCCGCGAGGCGGTGGTCGCCGGTGCCGGCATTGCCGCGCTACCGGCGCTGATCTGTGCGGAGAGCGTGCACAGCGGGCGTCTGGTGCGTTTGCTGGCGGACGTGCCGTTGCCGGTCGGCGAACTGTATGCGGTCTATCCTTCGCGGCGTTTCCAGGCGATGAAGGTCAAGGCCTTCCTCGATTTCCTGATCAGCCGCCTGCCGGCCGACACCGGTCGTTTACTGGAGCCGGAGGCGGCCCGCCTGATAACATCGCGCCCCTGAATTTCCGTTTTAACTTCCGCTTGGCAAGAGAGTCTCCATGACCACTGTTCGTACTCGCATCGCCCCGTCGCCGACGGGCGACCCGCACGTCGGTACCGCATACATCGCGCTGTTCAACCTGTGCTTCGCGCGTCAGCACGGCGGTCAGTTCATCCTGCGCATCGAGGACACCGACCAGCTGCGTTCGACGCGGGAGTCCGAGCAGCAGATCTACGACGCCCTGCGCTGGCTCGGCATCGAATGGGACGAGGGCCCGGACGTCGGCGGCCCGCATGGCCCGTACCGGCAGAGCGAGCGCGGGCATATCTACAAGAAGTATTCGGACGAACTGGTCGAGAAGGGCCATGCCTTCACCTGCTTCTGCACGCCCGAGCGCCTCGATGCGGTTCGCGCCGAGCAGATGGCGCGCAAGGAAACCCCGCGCTACGACGGCCACTGCATGCACCTGCCGAAGGATGAGGTGCAGCGCCGCCTCGCCGCCGGCGAGTCCCACGTCACCCGCATGAAGGTGCCGACCGAGGGCGTCTGCGTGGTGCCGGACATGCTCCGCGGCGATGTCGAGATTCCGTGGGATCGCATGGACATGCAGGTGCTGATGAAGGCCGACGGCCTGCCCACCTACTTCCTCGCCAACGTGGTCGACGACCACCTGATGGGCATCACCCACGTCCTGCGCGGCGAAGAGTGGCTGCCGTCGGCGCCCAAGCTGATCAAGCTCTACGAGTATTTCGGCTGGGAGCAGCCGCAGCTGTGCTACATGCCACTGCTGCGCAACCCGGACAAGAGCAAGCTGTCCAAGCGCAAGAATCCGACCTCTATCACCTTCTACGAGCGCATGGGCTACCTGCCGCAGGCGCTGCTCAACTACCTCGGGCGGATGGGCTGGTCGATGCCGGACGAGCGCGAGAAATTCACCCTCGCCGAGATGATCGAGCATTTCGACCTGTCGCGCGTCTCCCTGGGCGGACCGATCTTCGACCTGGAGAAGCTCTCCTGGCTGAACGGGCAGTGGATCCGCGAGCAGTCCGTGGAGGAGTTCGCCCGTGAGGTGCAGAAGTGGGCGTTGAATCCCGAATACCTGATGAAGATCGCTCCGCACGTGCAGGGACGGGTGGAGAACTTCAGCCAGATCGCGCCGCTGGCCGGATTCTTCTTCAGCGGCGGGGTGCCGCTGGACGCTTCGCTGTTCGAACACAAGAAGCTCGATCCGACCCAGGTCCGCCAGGTCCTGCAACTGGTGCTGTGGAAACTCGAATCCCTGCGCCAGTGGGAGAAGGAACGCATCACCGGCTGCATCCAGGCTGTCGCCGAACACCTCCAGCTCAAGCTGCGCGACGTGATGCCGCTGATGTTCCCGGCCATCACCGGGCATGCCAGCTCGGTTTCGGTGCTGGACGCCATGGAGATCCTTGGCGCCGACCTGTCGCGTTATCGCTTGCGCCAGGCCCTGGAGCTGCTGGGCGGGGCGTCGAAAAAGGAAACCAAGGAGTGGGAGAAGATCCGCGACGCCATTCCCGGCTGACCGGCTTTCTTCCACAGTCGATGACGAGGCCCGCCCAGTTGCGGGCCTCGTTTTTGGGGGAGGGGAGGTAAGTGATTGTTCTTCCGGTAAAATTTTTTAGGTTTCGATGAAAAATAATGTTGACAGCCTCAAGCCTCGCCCTTAGTATGCGCCCCGTCTTCACGACGAACTCAACGAAGTGAAGCGATCCAGCGGTACTTTGGGGCTATAGCTCAGCTGGGAGAGCGCTTGCATGGCATGCAAGAGGTCGACGGTTCGATCCCGTCTAGCTCCACCAAATTGCCGGGAATACGCGGTTGGTTTTGCGGATTCCTACGAAGGTTTCGTCCCCTTCGTCTAGTGGCCTAGGACACCGCCCTTTCACGGCGGTAACAGGGGTTCGAGTCCCCTAGGGGACGCCACTTCATGTTCATCCGTCCCAGCAATGGATGAACGGGTCGACGACCGGAAGGTTGTCGAAGCGATCGGAAGATCGCCCGCCTGATGGCGAATTCGGGGCTATAGCTCAGCTGGGAGAGCGCTTGCATGGCATGCAAGAGGTCGACGGTTCGATCCCGTCTAGCTCCACCAAATTGCCGGGAATACGCGGTTGGTTTTGCGGATTCCTACGAAGGTTTCGTCCCCTTCGTCTAGTGGCCTAGGACACCGCCCTTTCACGGCGGTAACAGGGGTTCGAGTCCCCTAGGGGACGCCACTTTTTCCCGCTCTGCGGGGCTCTATAGGGCCATTCCGAATTGGAATGGCCCTTTTGTTTTTTCCCTTTTCGAATTTCCTGACAGACGGCCCGGCCGTACGCTTGCCGATTTTTATTATGCATATAATATTTCATCCATAATATTTTCGGAGATCGTCATGAGCGACAAGAAAACCCAGACCCGTGCCCGCATCCTCGGTGCCGCCACCCAGGCCCTGCTCGAGCGGGGCGCCGTCGAACCTAGCGTCGGGGAAGTGATGGGCGCGGCGGGGCTCACCGTCGGCGGCTTCTATGCCCACTTCCAGAGCAAGGATGCGCTGATGCTCGAGGCGTTCGAGCAATTGCTCGGCAAGCGCCGCGAACTGCTCGGCGAACTCGATCCCGGATTGTCGGGAAAGGAGCGTCGTGCCTTGGCGGCCGCCTTCTACCTGTCGCGCAAGCATCGGGACGCACAGGTCGACGCCGGTTGTCCGCTGCCGGCGACCCTAGCCGAGGTGGCGCGCCTGCCGGAGGGGTTTCGCGAGGTCTTGAGCAGACATGTCGAGATCATGGTCGCCAGCCTGGCGGAAAGTCCCGAGGAAACCGACGTCGCCCTGGCCGACCTGGTGTTGATGATTGGCGGTTTGGCGCTGGCCCGGGCATTGGGGCCGGGGGAGCTGTCCGACCGGGTTCTGCGTGCCGCCAAGCAGGCGGTGAACTGAGGAGGTGCGAGATGAGCAGCCTGACCTGGATTCGCGGTTTCAACGGGACGATCGGCCGCATCGCGCCGCGTTGGACGGCCGAGCGTATGCGTCGGACGTTCATGGTGCCTGGAGAGTGGCCGCCGAAGGATTGGGAGCTGCCGCTGCTGGCCAGTTCGGAGCGCGTCACTCTGCGCTTCGGGCTGTCGGTGTTGCGCTGGGGCGAGGGGCCGGCAGTCCTGCTGCTGCATGGCTGGGCCGGCAGGCCGACACAGTTCGCCCATCTGATCGAGCAACTGGTCGGCGCGGGTTATTCGGTGTATGCCCTCGATGCGCCGGCCCATGGCCGCTCGCCGGGCAGGGAGGCGAACGTGGTGCTGTTCGCCCATGCCTTGCTGGAGGCCGCTGGCGAGTTGCCGCCGCTGCGTGCGGTGGTCGGTCATTCCCTGGGTGGCGCGGCGGCGTTGCTGGCGGCCCAGATGGGGCTGCGCAGCGAAGCGCTGGTGACGGTCTCGGCGCCGTCGCGGATTCTCGAACAGTTGCGCCTGTTCGCTCGTTTCGTCGGTTTGCCGGCCCTGGCTCGCTCGCATTTCATCCGCCTGGTCGAGCGTCAGGCTGGCATATCCGCGGCGTGCCTGGATGTGGCGCGTTACCGTCTGGAAATGCCCGGGCTGGTGGTGCATGCCGACGACGACACGCGCGTAGCGGTGGAAAATGCCGAGCGCATCCATGCCGCCTGGCCGGCCAGTCGCTTGCTGCGTCTGCCGGGCGGCGGCCACCACCGACTGCTCGGCGAGCGCAGGCTGAGCGAGTCGCTGCTGGCGCTGCTCGAGGAGCGCCCGGCGATGCGCGCTTGCCGGCGCGTGGAAAAGACGGCGAGCGCTTCCTGAGGCGCGTAGCAGAGGGGTTGTCGTTGTCCTGACCTCGGTTCTTCGGTAAAAAGCGCTGTGGCCCGCGCGGAGCGATCCGGCGGGGCGAACCGTTTCGAATCGAGGAGTGCCCATGACATTGCCGCTGGATCGGGTCCTGCAGCAGGCCAGCCCGGTATTGCCGGTGCTGGTGATCGAGGACGTGGCGCTGGCGCCCGACCTGGCGCGCGCGTTGTATGCGGGCGGCGTCACGGTGCTGGAAGTGACGCTGCGCACGCCGCAGGCGCTGGACGCGATCGCCGCCATCCATCGCGAGGTGCCCGAGGTCCTGCTGGGGGCGGGTACCCTGATCCACACCGAGCAGTTTCTCGAGGCGCGCGACGCAGGCGCACAGTTCGCCGTCAGCCCCGGATGCACGCCGCGTCTTGCCGCCGCCGCGGAGGATGCCGGCTTGCCATACCTACCCGGGGTGATGACGCCTTCGGAAGTGTTGCTGGCGCTGGAGTACGGTTATCGCTCGCTGAAGCTGTTCCCGGCCGATGGCACTGCCAGCGTGAAAATGCTGAAAAGCCTGAAGGGGCCGTTCACCGGCATCCGCTTCTGCCCGACCGGCGGGGTGAACCTGGACAACCTGCTGAATTTCCTCCGCCTGCCCAATGTCGCCTGTGTCGGCGGCACCTGGTTGGCGCCGCCGAGCCTGATCCGGGCGCGGGCCTGGGATCAGATCACACAACTGGCCAGGGAAGCGCGCGAACTGGCCGGCAGCCTGGAGCAGCATTGATGAATTGGGACTACGCCGATCCGTTCGTGATCGACCTCAGGGTCCTCGCCGAGGACATCGACGGGCTCGGCCACGCGAACAACGCCGTCTACGTCAGTTGGCTGGAGCGCTGCGCCTGGCGCCACTCGCAGCGGCTGGGCCTGGACCTGGCCGAGTACCGCCGGCTGGACCGGGCGATGGCGGTGCTGCGCCACGAGATCGACTACCTGGCCGCGGCCTACGAGGGCGACGAACTGCAATTGGCGACCTGGATCGTCGAGTCCGACCAGCGCCTGCGGATGAACCGGCGCTTCCAGTTGGTACGCCCGGCGGATGGCGCCACGCTGCTGCGGGCGCAGACCACCTTCGTCTGCATCGAACTGTCCAGCGGCAAGCCGAAGCGGATGCCGGCGGAGTTCATCGACGGCTACGGCCAGGCTCTGCTCGCCGGGGCCTGAGCCGTCGCGCGTCGACCGGCAGGCATTCGCACTTTGTTCCGGGCGGCGGATTCTCTAGAATCCGTCGCCTGTCATTTTCGAGGTAGTGGTTCGTGCAAATCGCCCTGGCGCCGATGGAAGGTCTGGTGGATGAAATCCTCCGCGACGTGCTGACCCGCGTCGGCGGCATCGATTGGTGCGTCACCGAATTCATCCGCATCACCGATCGCCTACTGCCGGCCACGGCGTTCCACAAGCTGGCGCCGGAGCTGCGCGACGGCAGCCGGACCCGCGCCGGGACGCCGATGCGTGTGCAGTTGCTCGGCTCCGATCCTGCGTGCCTGGCGGATAACGCCGCGTTCGCCTGTGAGCTGGGTGCCCCGGTGATCGACCTGAACTTCGGTTGTCCGGCCAAGACCGTGAACCGCTCGCGCGGCGGCGCGGTATTGCTCAAGGAGCCGGAGCTGATGCACGACATCGTCGCCGCCGTGCGTCGCGCGGTGCCGAGCGAGATTGCGGTGACCTCGAAGATGCGCCTGGGCTACGACAGTCCCGACGGCGCCCTGGATTGCGCGCGGGCCCTGGCCGACGGCGGCTCGGCCCATGTAGTGGTGCATGCCCGGACCAAGGTCGATGGCTACAGGCCGCCGGCGCACTGGGAGTGGGTGGCGCGGGTGGCCGAGGCGGTGCGCGTGCCGGTGTTCGCCAATGGCGAAGTGTGGACGCTCGACGACTACCTGCGTTGTCGCGAGGTCAGCGGGGTGGAGGACATCATGCTCGGTCGCGGCCTGGTCTCGCGTCCTGGCCTGGCTCGGCAGATCGCCGCCTGGCGCGATGGCGGCGAAATCCGCGAGATGCCCTGGAGCGAGCTGTTGCCGCTGCTGCGCGACTTCTGGCTGCAGGCCCGGCGCAAGCTCGCCCCGCGCTATGCCCCGGGCCGTCTCAAGCAGTGGCTGGGCATGCTCACCCGCACCTATCCCGAAGCCGTCGAGCTGTTCGCACGGATTCGCCGGGAAAGCGATTGCGAAACCATCGACCGGCTGTTGCAGGTGTCGTTCAGCCAGGCGGCCTAGCTTGCGTACCAGGCCTAGCGGCCGCCGCTGACATCGATGAAGGTGCCGGTGCTGTAGCTGGCTTCGTCCGACGCCAGCCAGAGAATCGCCCGCGCGACTTCCTCCGCCGTACCGCCGCGTCCTAGCGGTATGCCGCCCTTCAGGCGTTCGATACGGCCGGGCTCGCCGCCGCTGGCGTGGATCTCGGTATCGATCAGTCCGGGCCGCACCGCGTTGACCCGGATACCCTCCGCCGCCACTTCCCTGGCCAGACCGATGGTCATGCTGTCGATGGCGCCCTTGGCGGCGGCATAGTCGATGTATTCGTTGGGCGATCCCAGCCGCGAGGCCATCGAGGACACGTTGACGATGCTGCCGCCGCGCCCGCCGTGGCGGGTCGACAGGCGCTTCACCGCCTCGCGGGCGCAGAGGAAGCTGCCGGTCACGTTGGTCGCGAATACCCTGTGCAGGCGCGCCGCGTCGATGTTTTCCAGGCGCGTCTGCGCTTCCAGCATGCCGGCGTTGTTGACCAGCACGTCGAGGCGGCCGAAACGTTCGTCGATGGAGGCGAACAGCCGCTCGACATCGCCTTCCTCGGCTACGTCGGCCGCCACCGCCAGGGCTTCGCCGCCCTGGCGCTCGATGCGCTGGCGCAGCGCTTCGGCGGCCTCGCGGTTGCGCAGATAGTTGAGGACGACCGCATAGCCGCGTTCGGCGGCGAGCAGAGCGGTGGCGGCGCCGATGCCGCGGCTGGCTCCGGTGATCAGCATGACGTTGCGCATGATGATGCTCCCCAGGTCAGTAGCGAGTGAAGGTCAGGTAGTCGGCGTCCCAGCCCAGGCTCTGCCAGAACAGGTTGGACAGCGGCGCGTCAAGGGCCGATTGCGCGCGGATCAGGCCGGCGCCGCGCGAGCGCAGGGCCTCCTCGGCACTGCCCACCAGTTCCCGGGCCAGGCCCTGGCGGCGGGCCTGCGGCAGTACGTAGAGCTCTGCGATCTCTCCCACCCGTGCCTGACCGTCCTCGATCTGCCACAGGTGGGCGAGGACGAAACCGCGGGGATGCTGCTGGGCCTCCGCCAGCCAGAGCAAGCGGTTGCGCGAGGCGGCCAGGAGCAGTGCCTGGATCGCCTGCTGGTCGCCGGCATCCAGGGTTTCTCCGGCTTCGCGGACATTGGCTTGCCAGAGGGCGGCCACCGCGGGGACGTCGTCGGCGCTGGCCAGGCGAACCCGGTGTTGCTCTGGCGTCGCATCGAGCTCCTGGCCGACCCGCAGCAGGTTGCCGTCGGGATCGACCAGGGCGAATTCGCGCATGCCCCAGGGTTGGTCTTCCAGGGCCGTGATGCGTGGAATCCCCTGACTGCCCAGGCCGAGGGCCGCGGCCTGGCGATGCAGCGCCTGGGCGTCCTCCAGGCGCAGGTAGGCAGCGCTGCAATTGGTCTTCGGTTCGAGCGCTTCGAACAGCGACAGGTGCAGCTCCAGGGCGCCGCGCTGGAGGATGGCGTAGGTCGGATAGCGAGCGCCAAGGTGGAAGCCGAGGGACTGGTAGAAGGCGCTGGCGCTGTCCAGATCGCGGCAGGGGAAGGTCGGGATTGCGCGTTCCATGGCGACGGTTCTCGAAAGGATGAGTTTCGATCTGAGCACGACGAACGGTCGTTCTCAAGGCTCTTGAAATACTTCCGACGATCCCTATCTAGTTCGTGCGGGATGCCGAAGACGGGTTCCGCATCAGAGTACTTGCTGATAATTCAGGAGATTCGCAATGAGCAACGCTTTTTCCCTCGCCCCGCTGTTCCGTCATTCCGTAGGCTTCGATCGCTTCAACGATCTGTTCGAGTCGGCCCTGCGCAATGAGGCCGGGAGTACCTACCCGCCCTACAACGTCGAAAAGCACGGTGACGACGAGTATCGCATCGTTATCGCCGCCGCCGGCTTCCAGGAAGAAGACCTGGACCTGCAGGTCGAGCGCGGCGTGCTGACCGTCAGTGGCGGCAAGCGCGAGAAGTCCACGGACAACGTGACCTACCTGCACCAGGGCATCGCCCAGCGCGCCTTCAAGCTGTCGTTCCGCCTCGCCGACCATATCGAGGTCAAGGCGGCTTCGCTGGCCAACGGCCTGCTGAACATCGACCTGGTCCGGCTGGTTCCGGAAGAAGCCAAGCCGAAGCGTATCGCCATCAATGGCCAGCGCCCGGCACTGGACAACCAGTAACCGTCAGCGGTGATCGAAAAAAGGCGCCTTCGGGCGCCTTTTTTCATTTCGTTGCGCTATCGGCCCGGGGCTCCGCCGGTAGGCCGTCGGGCACCTCGTCCAGCAGGACGTCGAGGTCGACGGCGGCCGCCATCGCCCGGTTGCCTTCGTCGCTGGGGTGCAGATGGTCGCCGGAGTCGTAGCGCGCGGCGAGCCGCGACGGCTGCTCCGGATCGCGCAATGCCGCGTCGAAGTCGATCACCGCATCGAAGGCGCCGGCATGACGGATCCACTCGTTAACCTGCCTGCGCAGGGCTTCCTTGGCGGGATGGTAATAATCGCTCAACAGCGTGCCGGGCAGTGCGCCCTCGAACGGCGTGAGGGTCGCGCCGACGACCCGGATACCCCGGTTGTGCGCCCGTTCGATCAATTGCCGGTAGCCGGCGATCAGCGCTTCCAGGGTGGGCGGTGCGGCATTCCGGGCGAAAGCGGTACCGGGCCAGGCAATGTCGTTGATGCCGAGCATCACCACCATGCTGCTTGCGCCTGGCTGGGCCAGTACGTCGCGGTCCAGACGTGCCAGCGCGCTCGCGCCCATGCCGTCGCTCAGCAGACGGGCGCCGGAAATCCCCGCATTGACCACGGCGACGCCATGCGGGACCAGGCGTTCGGCGAGGAAGTCCGGCCAACGGCTGTTCCGGTCGAGGCTGGCGCTGGCTCCGTCGGTGATCGAGTCGCCGAGCGTCACCAGCGTCCGCGTTGCCGTTTCGGTTTCGACCAGGATACCTGTCAACAGCAGGCGCGCGCTGGTGCTCTGGCTGTCCGCCGCGTCCAGCTGCAATGCGTGGCTTTGGGTCTGCTCGCCGGCGACGATCCAGCCCGTCTGGCGGCCGTCCCAGTGGAAGGTTTCCATGGGCGTGGCGGCCGGCAGGTAGAGACTCACCAGCACCTGCGAGAGCGCGGCCACCGGCATCGCCACCGGATCGCTGAGTAGCGTGGCGCCGGGCGCGATGGTCGCCGTCCGGCGTCCGCCAAAGGTCACGTCATGCAGGCTGCCGGTGGCGACCGCGGCGTGCTCGGAACCCGGTTTGGCCAGGGTGGCCCGGCCGATCCGGATCGGGCGCCTTCCATAGGTATTTGCCAGGACGATGCGCACGCGCGTTCCTCCCAGGCTGATTCGCGCCAGTTGCCGCACCGTCTGGTCGTGCAGTTCGGCCGGCACGTTGCTGGGAAACAGGAAGTCCTCAGCCCAGACCGGCTGCGGGCTGGCCTGCCAGCTGGCGGTCCAGGAAGCGGCCGGCGCGGCGCAGGCGTACAACAGGCTCGTCGTGAGCGCGAAGGCCCGGGTTGCGCTGGAGGTCGCGGCGGGAAGTCTTTCGATGGGTCGTTTCATGTCGTTGAATTCAGTGGTTATCCTGTAGCTGATGATGAATTCAAAGATTTAAGGGGAATAGGCCGTAGCGGGGAACATCATTTATGAAGCGAAATCATCAGGCAGGGCGCCATGGCCCGGCTTGAAGTCAACCGTTCCGGCGAACTGGAGGTGTTTGCCCGGGTCGTCGAGTCGGGGGGCTTTTCCGCCGCCGCTCGACGTTGCGGCATGACGCCCTCGGCAGTCAGCAAGCTGATCACCCGGCTCGAACAGCGCCTGGGAACCCGCTTGCTGAACCGCTCCACCCGTCAATTGCAACTGACGCCCGAGGGATGCGCGTTCTACGAGCGCGGGGTGCGTATCCTGGCCGATCTGGAGGAAGCCGAGCGGTGTGCGAGCGAAAACGCGGCGCCGCGTGGGCGCTTGCGAGTCAACGCCAACGTGCCTTTCGGGCATCACTTCCTGCTGCCGCTGGTGCCCGAGTTCCTCGCGCAGCATCCCGAGGTGACGCTGGATATCGTGCTGACCGATGAGGTCGTCGACATCCTCGAGCAGCGCACCGACGTGGCCGTGCGCGCGGGGCCGCTGAAAAGCTCGAGCCTGGTGGCGCGCAAGCTGGGGAGCACGCGCATGCTGATCGTCGGTGCGCCGGCCTATCTGGCCCGGCATGGCATGCCGGCCACGCCGCAGGCGCTGCTGGGGCACAACCGCCTCGGCGCCAACTATGTGCGAACGCGCTCCGGCTGGCCGCTGCGGGACGCCGGCGAGGAACTCGTGGTGCCGTTGTCGGGCAACGCCCAGGCCAGCGATGGCGAGGCGCTGCGCCGTCTGGCCGTGGCCGGCCTGGGCCTGGCGCGGCTGGCCGCGTTCCAGGTGCGCGAGGACATAGCCGCCGGTCGCCTGATTCCCGTGCTCGAGGCATACAACCCGGGCGACCTGGAGGAAGTCCACGCCGTCTACGTCGGCCAGGGCGGCTATCTGCCGCTGCGCGTGCGGGCGTTCCTGGACTTTCTGGCGGAGCGCGTCGATATGAGCCAGGGTTGATCGCAGTGCTACATGAATACGCCGATTCCGCGGCCGAAAGCTTTTCTTCCTAGCGCTTCAGTAACAGGAGGCAATCCAGATGAGCGATGACATCCAGCGTTACCCCAGCAGCCTGCCGTTTCCCTTTTCCCGCGCGGTGCGGGCCGGCGGCTTCCTGTTTCTTTCCGGACAGGTGCCGATGAGTCCGAGCGGCGAGGTGGTACGTGGCGATATCCAGACCCAGACCGAAGCGGTGATGGCACGCATCGGCGAGACCCTGGAGAGCTGTGGCGCGCGTTTCGACCAACTGGTGAAGGTCACCGTCTGGCTGTCGGACATGGCCCACTTCGCCGGTTTCAACGAGGTCTACCAGCGTCATGTGCAGGGGGCCTTGCCGGTACGCTCGACGGTGACCGCCGGGCTGGCGCTGGGGGTCGACGTGGAGGTCGAGGTGCAGGCGTGGGTCGGCGAGGGCTGAGTCGCGAGGGCATTGGCATGCAGGTCGGGTGAGCGCTGGCCGCGGACGGCGAAGAGGGGAGGGCCTACCCGTGGCGTCCGACCTGAATCGCTTCAGGCCGCTGGAGTGCCGTTGCCGAATGCCTGTTCGTCGAGCAGGCGCATGAAGGCGCGCGCGGCGTTCGACAGGGTCCGCTCGGTGTGCAGGATATAGCCGAGCTGGCGGCTGAGCTGGATGTCCTGCAGCGGCAGGCGCACCACCTGGTCGTCGAGCATGGTCCGCGGCAGCACGCTCCAGGCCAGGCCGATGGAGACCATCATCTTGATGGTCTCCAGGTAGTTGGTGCTCATGGCGATGTTCGGCGTCAGCCCTTCGGCTTCGAACATGCGCCGCACGATGTGGTGGGTGAAGGTGTTGCCGCCGGGGAATACCGCGGGGTGCTTGGCGACGTCGGCGAGGAACACCGTGCCCTGTCGGGCCAGCGGGTGCTCCGGGGCGGCGACGAAGTCCAGCGGGTCGTCCCACACCGGGACTGCGCGCACCGGTTCGGCGGTTTCCGGGGCCAGGGTGATCACCGCCAGTTCCGCACGACCATGAAGGATCTCCTCGTAGGCCACTTCCGAATCCAGGAACTGGATATCCAGCGCCACCTGCGGATGCGCCCGGGTGAAGGCGCGCAGCAGCGGCGGCAGGCGATGCAGGCCGATGTGGTGGCTGGTGGCCAGGACCAGCCGGCCGCTGACCTCGCCGGTGAGGTTGTTCAGCGCCCGGCGGGTGTCGTCGAGCACGTTGAGCAACTGGTAGGCGCGCGGCAGCAGGGCGCGGCCGGCCTCGGTGAGGTTGACCTCGCGGCCGACCCGGTCGAACAGCCGGGCATTGAGCTGCTGTTCGAGGGCGGCGATGCGCTTGCTCACCGCCGGTTGGGTCAGGTGCAGGCGCTCGCCGGCTTCGGAGAAGCTGCCGGTCTCGGCAATGGCGATGAAGGTGTTGAGGCTGTTCAGGTCCATTGCGGGCCTCCGCTGGTTTCGGCTGCCCGGAGCTTAGCGCCAATGGATTCCTGTTGGGAATGCTTTGGATGAAAAATATGAATTTGAGTTATTCGTAGACAAGCCATAGGATCATCCTCACAAGCCCTGTGGGCATAGAAATGAGCTGATGAGGAAATCCCGATGGCCGGCAAGACCCTCTACGACAAACTCTGGGACATGCACCTGGTCAAGCAGCGCGACGACGGTTCGGCGCTGATCTACATCGACCGCCATATCCTGCACGAAGTGACCTCGCCGCAGGCCTTCGAGGGTCTTCGCCTGGCCGGGCGCAAGCCGTGGCGGATCGACGCCAACATCGCCACCCCGGACCACAACGTGCCGACCACCCGCACCGAGCGCAAGGGCGGCATCGCCGCCATCGCCGACGAGGTCTCGCGCCTGCAGGTGCAGACCCTCGACGAGAACTGCGACGACTTCGGCATCACCGAATTCAAGATGAACGACGTGCGCCAGGGCATCGTCCATGTGGTCGGTCCGGAGCAGGGCGCGACCCTCCCGGGGATGACCGTGGTCTGCGGCGACTCGCACACTTCCACCCACGGCGCCTTCGGCGCGCTGGCCCACGGCATCGGCACTTCCGAGGTCGAGCATGTGCTGGCGACCCAGTGCCTGGTGGCGAAGAAGATGAAGAACATGCTGGTCAAGGTCGAAGGCAGGCTGCCGGCCGGCGTCACGGCGAAGGATATCGTCCTCGCGGTGATCGGCAGGATCGGCACCGCCGGCGGCAACGGCCACGCCATCGAGTTCGCCGGCAGCGCCATCCGCGACCTGTCCATCGAAGGGCGGATGACCATCTGCAACATGTCGATCGAGGCGGGCGCCCGCGTCGGCCTGGTCGCCGTCGACCAGAAGACCATCGACTACGTGAAGGGCCGGCCCTTCGCGCCGAGCGCCGAGCAATGGGACCAGGCCGTCGCCTGCTGGCAGGGGCTGGTGTCGGACGCCGATGCCCGCTTCGATACGGTGGTCGAGCTGGACGCCGCGCAGATCAAGCCGCAGGTCAGCTGGGGCACGTCGCCGGAAATGGTCCTGGCCGTGGACCAGAACGTGCCGGACCCGGCCCGCGAGAGCGACCCGATCAAGCGCGGTTCGATCGAGCGCGCCTTGAAATACATGGGCCTGCGGCCGAACCAGGCGATCACCGACATCCAGCTGGACCGGGTATTCATCGGTTCCTGCACCAACTCGCGGATCGAGGACCTGCGCGCTGCCGCCGAAGTGGCCAGGGGCCGCAAGGTCGCCGCGACCATCAAGCAGGCGCTGGTGGTGCCGGGTTCCGGGTTGGTCAAGGAGCAGGCCGAGAAGGAAGGCCTGGACCGGATCTTCATCGAGGCCGGCTTCGAATGGCGCGAGCCGGGCTGTTCCATGTGCCTGGCGATGAACCCGGACCGGCTGGAGAGCGGCGAACACTGCGCCTCGACCTCCAACCGCAACTTCGAGGGCCGTCAGGGCGCCGGTGGCCGTACCCACCTGGTCAGCCCGGCGATGGCCGCCGCCGCGGCCGTCAACGGCCGCTTCATCGATGTCCGCGAATTGCTCGCCTGAGGAGAACCGAGATGAAACCCTATACCCAGACGACCGGTCTCGTCGCTCCGCTGGATCGCGCCAACGTCGATACCGATCAGATCATTCCCAAGCAATTCCTCAAGTCGATCAAGCGCACCGGCTTCGGCCCCAACCTGTTCGACGAATGGCGCTACCTGGATGTCGGGCAGCCGGGACAGGACAACTCGAAGCGTCCGCTGAACCCGGACTTCGTCCTCAACCAGCCGCGCTACCAGGGCGCCAGCGTACTGCTGGCGCGGGAGAACTTCGGCTGCGGCTCGTCCCGCGAGCACGCGCCCTGGGCGCTGGACGAGTACGGTTTCCGCACGGTGATCGCACCGAGCTATGCCGACATCTTCTTCAACAACAGTTTCAAGAACGGCTTGCTGCCGATCATCCTGCCCGAGGCCGAGGTGGACGAACTGTTCCGCCAGGTCGAGGCGAACGAAGGCTACCAGTTGTCCATCGACCTGGCGGCGCAGACCGTTACCCGTCCTGATGGCAAGGTGCTGGGTTTCGAGGTCGACCCGTTCCGCAAGCATTGCCTGCTCAACGGCCTCGACGACATCGGCCTGACGCTGCAGGACGCCGATACGATCCGTGCCTTCGAGGACGGCTACCGCCAGCAGCAGCCCTGGCTGTTCCGCTGAGCGCCACGCGAGTCCCCTTGCCGGGCGCATCCTGGGTAGGGTGCGCCCGGTTTTTCTCCCGGAGTAGGTTCATGAGCGACCACGATGACGTTGTCCAGCGCCAGTTCGGCGCCCAGGCTTCGGCCTACCTGAGCAGCGCCGTGCATGCCCAGGGCGAGGAATTCGCCTTGCTGCGCGACGCCCTGGCCGGGCGCCCGGAAGCGCGGGTCCTCGACCTGGGCTGCGGCGCCGGCCACGTGAGCTTCCAGGTCGCCGCCCTGGCAGGGGAGGTGGTGGCCTACGATCTTTCCGCCGAGATGCTCGCCGTGGTGGCGCAGAGCGCCGCGGAACGGGGCATGGCGAACATCCGTACCGAACAGGGCAAGGCGGAGAGCCTGCCCTTCGCCGACGGCGAGTTCGATTTCGTCTTCAGTCGCTATTCCACCCATCACTGGCGCGACGTCGGCCTGGCCCTGCGCGAGGTGCGGCGGGTGCTCAAGCCCGGCGGGGTGGCGATCTTCGTCGACGTGGCGGCGCCCGGGCAGGCCTTGCCGGATACCTTCCTGCAGACCGTCGAGATGCTCCGCGACACCAGCCATGTGCGCAACTACTCGCCGGCCGAGTGGGCGCGCCTGAGCGGCGAGGCGGGGTTGCTGGTCACCGGAAGCCGGCGCCAGCGCCTGCGCCTGGAGTTCCAGTCGTGGGTCGAGCGGATGCGTACGCCGGAGGTGTTCCGCCAGGCGATCCGCAGCCTGCAGCTGGCGGTGGGCGAGGAAGTCAGGGAGTATTTCGAGATTGCCGACGACGGCTCGTTCAGCACCGACGTGCTGGTGCTGTGGCTGCGTCGGGAGTGACGGTTCGATCGCGGCGGCGCATGCCCGCCGTTCAATGAATGAAGGACAAGAGGGTGTTATGAGCAAGCAGATCCTGGTTCTCCCCGGTGACGGTATCGGCCCGGAAATCATGGCGGAAGCGGTCAAGGTGCTGGAACTGGCCAACGACAGGTTCCAGCTCGGCTTCGAACTGGCCGAGGACGTCATCGGTGGCGCGGCCATCGACAAGCACGGCGTGCCGCTGGCCGACCAGACCCTGCAGCGCGCGCGCCAGGCCGATGCGGTGCTGCTGGGCGCGGTAGGGGGGCCGAAATGGGACAGGATCGAACGCGATATCCGTCCCGAGCGCGGTCTGCTGAAGATTCGCTCGCAACTGGGCCTGTTCGCCAACCTGCGTCCGGCCATCCTCTATCCGCAACTGGCCGCGGCCTCCAGCCTGAAGCCGGAAGTGGTCGCCGGGCTGGACATCCTCATCGTCCGCGAACTGACCGGCGGCATCTACTTCGGCCAGCCCCGCGAGCAGCGCGTGCTGGAGAACGGCGAGCGCCAGGCCTACGACACCCTGCCGTACAGCGAGAGCGAAATCCGTCGTATCGCCCGCGTCGGTTTCGACATGGCCCGCGTACGCAACAACAGGCTCTGCTCGGTGGACAAGGCCAACGTTCTCGCCTCCAGCCAACTGTGGCGGGAAGTGGTGGAAGAGGTGGCGAAGGACTACCCGGACGTCGAGCTTTCCCATATGTACGTGGATAACGCCGCCATGCAACTGGTGCGCGCGCCCAAGCAGTTCGACGTGATGGTCACCGACAACATGTTCGGCGACATCCTGTCGGATGAGGCTTCCATGCTGACCGGTTCCATCGGCATGCTGCCTTCTGCCTCGCTCGACGCGAACAACAAGGGCATGTACGAACCCTGCCACGGTTCCGCCCCGGACATCGCCGGTCAGGGCATCGCCAACCCGTTGGCGACCATCCTCTCGGTCTCGATGATGTTGCGCTACAGCTTCAGCCAGGCGACCGCCGCCGACGCCATCGAGCAGGCGGTGAGCAAGGTCCTCGATCAGGGGCTGCGCACCGGCGACATCTGGTCCGAAGGCTGCCGCAAGGTCGGCACCCGGGAAATGGGCGATGCCGTAGTCGCGGCACTCAAGAATCTGTAATCTGACGGGCTTGGCCGGCGCCATGATGGCTGCCGGCCAGCTCACTTCTCTCATATAGGTGTAGTTGCGATGAAGCGTGTAGGTCTGATCGGTTGGCGCGGGATGGTGGGTTCCGTACTCATGCAGCGAATGCTGGAAGAGCGGGACTTCGACCTGATCGAGCCGGTGTTCTTCACCACGTCGAACGTCGGTGGCCAGGGCCCGGAAGTGGGCAAGGACATCGCTCCGCTGAAGGACGCCTACAGCATCGACGAGCTGAAGACCCTCGACGTGATCCTGACCTGCCAGGGCGGCGACTACACCAGCGAAGTATTCCCCAAGCTGCGCGAGGCCGGCTGGCAGGGCTACTGGATCGATGCCGCCTCCAGTCTGCGCATGGAAGACGACGCGGTGATCGTCCTCGACCCGGTCAACCGCAAGGTCATCGACCAGGCTCTGGACGCCGGCACCCGCAACTACATCGGCGGCAACTGCACCGTCAGCCTGATGCTGATGGCCCTGGGCGGGCTGTTCGACGCCGGCCTGGTCGAGTGGATGAGTGCCATGACCTACCAGGCCGCCTCCGGCGCCGGCGCGCAGAACATGCGTGAACTGCTCAAGCAGATGGGCGCCGCCCATGCATCGGTGGCGGATGACCTGGCCAACCCGGCCAGCGCGATCCTCGACATCGACCGCAAGGTGGCGGAGACCCTGCGCAGCGAAGCCTTCCCCACCGAGCATTTCGGCGCGCCGCTGGGCGGCAGCCTGATCCCCTGGATCGACAAGGAACTGCCCAACGGGCAGAGCCGCGAAGAGTGGAAGGCCCAGGCGGAGACCAACAAGATCCTTGCCCGCTTCAAGAACCCGATCCCGGTCGACGGTATCTGCGTGCGCGTCGGCGCCATGCGTTGCCACAGCCAGGCGCTGACCATCAAGTTGAACAAGGATGTGCCGCTGACCGACATCGAGGGCCTGATCAGCCAGCACAATCCCTGGGTCAAGCTGGTGCCGAACCACCGCGAGGTAAGCGTGCGCGAGCTGACCCCGGCCGCCGTCACCGGCACCCTGAGCGTTCCGGTCGGGCGCCTGCGCAAGCTGAACATGGGCTCCCAGTATCTCGGCGCCTTCACCGTCGGCGACCAGTTGCTGTGGGGCGCTGCCGAGCCGCTGCGGCGCATGCTGCGCATCCTGCTGGAGCGCTGATCGATCCGGTGCCGCCCGCAATGGGCGGCGCCTCGATTGCCTGGGCGAAGGTGGGCAAGTAAAGTGCCACGCCTATTTCGCAGACCGCCGAGGCTTTTCCCATGTCCCAGCCCCTCAATGTCGCAGTCGTAGGCGCCACCGGATCGGTTGGCGAGGCTCTGGTCGGTCTCCTCGACGAACGCGACTTCCCGCTTCATCGTCTGCACCTGCTGGCCAGCGCCGAGTCGGCCGGGCAGCGCATGGGTTTCGCCGAAAGCAGCCTGCGCGTCGGCGATGTCGATAGCTTCGATTTTTCCAGTGTCGGCCTGGCCTTCTTCGCCGCGGCAGCCGAGGTGTCGCGTGCCCATGCCGAGCGCGCCCGCGCGGCGGGTTGTTCGGTGATCGACCTGAGCGGCGCCCTGGAACCGAGCGTCGCACCGCCGGTCATGGTTTCGGTGAATGCCGAACGCCTGGCCTCGCAAGCGGCGCCGTTCCTTTTGTCCAGTCCTTGCGCCGTAGCCGCCGAACTGTGCGAAGTGCTGGCGCCACTCCTGGCCACGCTGGATTGCCGGCAACTGAACCTGACAGCCTGCCTCTCCGTCTCCAGCCTGGGGCGCGAAGGGGTCAAGGAACTCGCCCGGCAGACCGCCGAACTGCTCAATGCGCGCCCCCTGGAGCCGCGTCTCTTCGACCGCCAGATCGCCTTCAACCTGCTCGCGCAGGTCGGCGCGGTGGATGCCGAGGGACACAGCGCGATCGAGCGGCGCATCTTCGCGGAGGTGCAGGCCTTGCTTGGCGAGCGTATCGGACCGTTGAACGTTACCTGCATCCAGGCGCCGGTATTCTTCGGCGATAGCCTCAGCGTGACCCTGCAGTGCGCGGAGCCGGTGGACCTGGCCGCGGTGACGCGGGTCCTCGATGCGACGAAAGGTATCGAATGGGTCGGCGAGGGCGATTATCCGACGGTGGTCGGCGATGCCCTCGGCCAGGACGAGACCTATGTCGGCCGGGTGAGGGCGGGGCAGGCTGATCCCTGTCAGGTCAATTTGTGGATTGTGTCTGATAATGTGCGAAAAGGTGCCGCGCTGAATGCCGTGCTCCTGGGTGAGTTGTTGATAAAACACTATCTGTAAAAGATACTTACCCACAGATTTGTAGAATTATTCGAGCTTGTTAATACTGGTTCGATCCGCTGCTGCCGGGGAGCGTCCGTCCATGCATGGCTGGGCGAGCGGACAGCAAGCACCGACGCACTCCCTCTCGTGAAACGAGAAAAGATATTAAAACCAAGGGATTACACTATGGTTCGGCTTCGTACACTGGTTCGGGCAATCGCGGCGGCCTCGGTCCTGACTTCCGGCATGGCGCATGGATTGGGACTGGGGGAAATCACCCTGAAGTCGGCGTTGAACCAACCGTTGGATGCCGAGATCGAGCTGCTCGAAGTTCGTGACCTGGGTTCGGGCGAGGTGATCCCGAGCCTGGCGTCGCCGGAAGAGTTCAGCAAGGCGGGCGTCGATCGCCTGTACTACCTCACCGACCTGAAGTTCACGCCGGTGGTGAAGCCCAACGGCAAGAGCGTCATTCGCGTGACCTCGTCGAAGCCGGTGCAGGAGCCCTACCTGAACTTCCTGGTCCAGGTGCTCTGGCCGAACGGCCGCCTGCTGCGCGAGTACACCGTCCTGCTGGATCCGCCGCTGTACTCCCCGCAGGCCGCGGCAAGCGCTCCGCAAGCGCCGGTCAGCGCGCCGCGCGCGACCGGCGCCCCGCGAGCCCCGCAGGCTCCGGCTCCGGTGCGTACCACCGCGCCGGCAGGCAGCGACACCTATCGCACCGTTTCCAACGACACGCTCTGGGAGATCGCCCAGCGCAACCGTACCGATCGCGTTTCCGTACCCCAGGCGATGCTCGCGTTCCAGGAGCTGAATCCGGGCGCCTTCGTCGATGGCAACATCAACCGGCTGAAGAGCGGCCAGGTCCTGCGCATTCCCACCGAACAGCAGATGCTGGAGCGCTCGCCGCGCGAGGCGCTGTCCCAGGTGCAGGCGCAGAACCAGAGCTGGCGCGGCAGCCGCAATCCGGCCGCGGGCAGCGCTGGCGCCAGGCAGTTGGATGCGACCCAGCGCAATGCCGCCGGGTCGGCGCCATCCAAGGTCGACGCCACGGACAATCTGCGCCTGGTGTCTGGCGAGGGCAAGGCCAGCAAGGGTGCCGACAAGGGCGGGAAGGGCGACAGCAAGGCGATCGCCGATACCCTGGCGGTGACCAAGGAAAGCCTCGACAGCACTCGCCGCGAGAACGAAGAACTGCAGAGTCGCATGCAGGATCTGCAGAGCCAGTTGGACAAGCTGCAGAAGTTGATCCAGCTGAAGGACGCCCAGTTGGCCAAGCTGCAAGGGCAGTTGGGCGCCGAAGGCCAGGGCGCAGCCCAGCCGAACGCAGCCCTGCCGGATGCGTCCCAGCCCAATGCGGCCGCGCAGGCGCCGGCTCAGCCCGGGACTCCCGCTGCGGCAGCGCCGACTCCTGCTCCGGCCGGAGAAGCACCCGCCGCTCCGGCGCAGCCTCCGGTGGCGCCGCCGCCCGCGCCAGCTGCCGAGAAGCCTCCGGCACCTGCCGTTCCGGCGCCCGCTCCGGTACAGGCGGCAGAGCAGCCGGCACCGAGCTTCCTCGACGAACTGCTGGCCAACCCGCTGTGGTTGGCGGTGATCGGCGGTAGCGCACTGCTGGCGTTGCTGGTGCTGCTGATGATCCTGTCGCGGCGCAATGCGCAGAAAGAGAAGGAAGAAGTCCAGGCTTTCGCCGCGGATGCCGGCGAGGAACAGGAGGATGCGCTGGACCTGGGAAAGGACGGCTTCGACGACCTGACCCTCGACGAGCCTGAGCCGCAGGTCGCAGCCGCTGCGCCGCAGGTCGAGAAGACCACCGCGCAGACTTCCGATGCTCTGGGCGAGGCCGACATCTATATCGCCTACGGGCGTTTCAACCAGGCCGCCGAACTGTTGCAGAACGCCATCTACGACGAGCCGCAGCGCACCGACCTGCGCCTCAAGCTGATGGAAGTCTATGCCGAGATGGGCGATCGCGAAGGTTTCGCTCGCCAGGAAAACGAGCTGCGCGAAATCGGCGGCGCACAGCCGCAGGTCGAGCAGCTCAAGTCGCGCTATCCGGCAATGGTCGTGGTCGCCGCGGTTGCCGGCCTGGCCGGCGCCAAGCTGGCGCAGGACGAGCTGGATAGCTTCAGCCTCGACGACCTGTCGCTCGACGACAGCGGTCACGCGGCCAAGCCGGATGCGGCAGGGCAGGATCTCGACGACGCCTTCGACTTGAGCCTGGACGACCTGGGCGGCGACGACGTGCAGGCCGACCTCAAGTCCGACAGCGGGGCGCTGGACGACCTGACCCTGGACAGCGATCTGGACCTGGCGGCCTCGACCGCGGCGGACAAGCCTGTCGACGATCTCGACTTCGGCCTGGATTTCGCGGAGTTGGCAGAGACTCCGAGCCAACCCAAGCATGACGACCTGGGCGATTTCTCCCTGGATCTCGATGCGCCGGAAGACAAGCTTTCGGACGACGACTTCCTGCTTTCGCTGAACGACGAAGTGCCCGCCGCGGCGCCCGCCGACAACGAATTCACCCTCGATGCCGAGGCTGCCGAAGAGCCGGCGTTGTCCCTGCCGGACGACTTCGACCTGTCGCTGGCCGACGAGCCGACGGAGCCGGCCGCTCCGGAGAAGGGCGAGGACAGTTTCGCCGCCCAGTTGGACGAGGTGAGTGCGCAGTTGGACGAGTTGGCCAGCAACCTTGACGAGCCGAAGAGCGCGACGCCGAGTTTCTCCGCCGAAGATGCAGCGGTCGCCTCCGCCCTGGACGGAGACGCCGACGATGACTTCGACTTCCTCTCCGGTGCCGACGAAGCGGCGACCAAGCTGGATCTGGCTCGCGCCTACATCGACATGGGCGATAGCGAAGGCGCGCGCGATATCCTCGACGAAGTCCTGGCCGAAGGTAACGACAGCCAGCAGGCGGAAGCCCGCGAGTTGCTGGAGCGCCTGGCCTGATCCGGAAATGAAGCGACCCTCATGAACGATGTTGTTCCGCCAGCGGCAGCCGAATCGGCTGCCGCTGGCGTTTCCAGAATCGCCCTCGGCATCGAGTACAAGGGCTCCCGCTATCGTGGCTGGCAGCGCCAGGAAGCCGGCGTGCCTTCCGTGCAGGAAGCGCTGGAGCGCGCCTTGTCGAAGGTTGCCGCCGAGCCGGTCGGGGTGATCTGCGCCGGCCGTACCGACGCTGCCGTTCATGCCAGCGGCCAGGTGGTGCATTTCGACACCGCGGTGGAGCGCCCGTTGAAAGCATGGGTGATGGGCACCAACGCCAACCTGCCCGCGGATATCAGTGTGACCTGGGCGAGGGTGATGCCGGCGCATTTCCACGCGCGCTTCTCGGCCATGGCCCGGCGCTATCGCTACGCCATCTACAACGATCCGATCCGCCCGGCGCACCTGGCCGAGGAGGTCACCTGGAACCATCGGCCGCTGGATATCGGGCGGATGCGCGAGGCGGCCCAGGTACTGGTCGGCACCCATGACTTCACCTCGTTCCGGGCGGTGCAGTGCCAGGCCAAGTCGCCGGTCAAGACCATGCATCACGTGCGCTTGCTGGAGCATGGTCGGTTGATCGTGCTGGACATCCGCGGTAACGCTTTCCTTCACCATATGGTGCGTAACATCGCTGGCGTCCTGATGACCATCGGTGCCGGCGAGCGGCCGATCGAATGGGCGAAGGAGGTGCTCGAGGCGCGCGACCGGCGCGCCGGTGGGGTCACCGCACACCCCTACGGACTCTATCTGGTGCGGGTGGAGTACCCCGGAGAGTTCGAGTTGCCCGAGCGCTACCTGGGGCCGCATTTCCTTTCCGGATTGCCCGATATCGTCGGCTGACGTCGAATCGGGCTTTTGCTACCATCGAGAATTCCCGCCGGACCGGCCGTCCGGCGGTTCGTCGCTCACTCGCCGAGGATTCTCCGTCGTTGCCAGCCGTTCGCATCAAGATCTGCGGTATCACCCGAGTCGAGGACGCCCTGGCCGCCGCCGCGGCGGGCGCCGATGCCATCGGCCTGGTGTTCTATGCGAAGAGCCCGCGGGCGGTGGATATCCATCGGGCGCGGGAGATCGTTCGTGCCCTGCCGCCGTTCGTGACCAGCGTCGGCCTGTTCGTCAACGCCAGCCGCTGCGAACTGGGCGAGATTCTCGATGCGGTGCCGCTGGACCTGCTGCAATTCCATGGCGACGAGCGCGCCGAGGACTGCGAGGGACATCGGCGACCCTACCTGAAGGCCCTGCGGATGAAGCCCGGCGACGACATCGTCGGGCGCGCGGCGGCATATCCGGGAGCTGCCGGGATTCTCCTGGATACCTATGTGGAAGGCGTGCCCGGCGGCACGGGGGCGGCGTTCGACTGGTCGCTGGTGCCGGCCGACCTGGGCAAACCCCTGGTGCTGGCCGGCGGTCTGACGCCGGATAACGTCGGCAGGGCAGTCGAGCAGGTCAAGCCCTACGCGGTGGACGTCAGCGGTGGCGTCGAGGCGAGCAAGGGAATCAAGGATGCGGCGAGGGTCCGCGCGTTCGTGGACGCGGTGCGTTCGCGGCGCCGCGACGAGACATGATGTGACGACGGGCGGTCCGCCGCCGTCCACTAGCGTGTCGCCGTTTCCGCGACAACGCCCGGCCGCCGATAGGGAGGCCAGATATTTCGCGATAGCCGCTCGCCGGGTATCGCCCAGGTGACCGCGCAGGCGGGGGATGGGACAGGCCGCGAAACGCTTCGCAGCCGTGGGGCCCACCGCTGCCGGCGGTCACGAAGATGAATTTGCTCAGGGACGCCGTCACCGGATCGGTGCGGCCATCCCGACCTTGCACTGGAGAACAAAGAGCATGAGCAACTGGCTGGTAGACAAGCTGATCCCTTCCATCATGCGTTCCGAGTCCCAGAAGAGTTCGGTACCGGAAGGCCTGTGGCACAAATGCCCGTCCTGCGAAGCCGTGCTGTACCGTCCGGAGCTGGAAAAGACCCTGGATGTCTGCCCGAAGTGCGATCACCACATGCGCATCAACGCGCGTACCCGCCTGGACATCTTCCTCGATGAGGACGGTCGCGAGGAGCTGGGTGCCGACCTCGAGCCGGTGGACCGCCTGAAATTCCGCGACAGCAAGAAGTACAAGGATCGCCTCGCCGCGGCACAGAAGGACACTGGCGAGAAGGACGCGCTGATCGCCATGAGCGGCAAGCTGCAGGGCATGCCGGTGGTCGCCTGCGCCTTCGAGTTCTCCTTCATGGGCGGTTCGATGGGCGCCATCGTCGGCGAGCGCTTCGTTCGCGCAGCCAACGTCGCCCTGGAGAAGCGCTGCCCGCTGATCTGCTTCTCCGCCTCCGGCGGCGCGCGCATGCAGGAAGCGCTGATCTCGCTGATGCAGATGGCCAAGACCTCGGCGGTTCTGGCGCGCCTGCGCGAAGAAGGCATCCCGTTCGTCTCGGTATTGACCGACCCGGTCTACGGCGGCGTTTCCGCCAGCCTGGCGATGCTCGGCGACGTGATCGTCGGCGAACCCAAGGCGCTGATCGGCTTCGCCGGTCCTCGCGTGATCGAGCAGACCGTCCGCGAGAAGCTTCCGGAAGGCTTCCAGCGTAGCGAGTTCCTCCTTGAGCATGGCGCCATCGACATGATCGTGCATCGTGCCGAGTTGCGGCCGCGCCTGGCCAATCTGCTGTCGGCCTTCACTCATTCGCCGAGCCCCGTATCCGCATGACCCAGCGTTCCCTGGCCGATTGGCTGAGCTATCTCGAACAACTCCATCCGACGGCCATCGACATGGGCCTGGAGCGTTCCCGCGAGGTAGCGCGCCGGCTCGGCCTGGGAAGGCCGGCGAAACGCGTGGTCACCGTTACCGGGACCAACGGCAAGGGCTCCACCTGCGCCCTGCTCGCCGAACTGCTGCGTGAGCAGGGGTTGTCGGTCGGGGTCTACAGCTCGCCGCACCTGCTGCGCTACAACGAGCGGGTGCGGATCGATGGCGTCGAGGCCGGCGATGCGCAACTGTGCGACGCCTTCTCCGCGGTGGAGGCCGCACGTGGCGAGATTTCCCTGACCTATTTCGAAATGGGCACGCTGGCCGCCTTCTGGCTGTTCGAGCGCGCCGGGCTGGACTTCGCGGTGCTGGAAGTCGGCCTTGGCGGGCGCCTGGATGCGGTCAACCTGATCGACGCCGACCTGGCGCTGATCACCAGCATCGGCCTGGACCATGCGGACTGGCTGGGCGATACCCGCGAAAGCGTGGCTTTCGAGAAAGCCGGTATCCTGCGCGCCGGCAAACCGGCCCTGTGCGGCGATCTCGATCCCCCGCAGCCATTGCTGGAGCAGGTGGCTGCGCTGGGGGCACCGCTTTACCTGCGCGGTCGCGACTACGACCTGGCGCTCGCCGATCATGGCTGGCACTGGCGCGGGCTGGCTGCGGACGGCCAGGCGCTGGCGCTGCACGATCTGCCGTTGCTCGGGTTGCCCATGGAAAACGCCGCGCTGGCCCTGCAGGCCTACGCGTTGCTCGAGTTGCCCTGGCAGGCGGAGCGCCTGGCCGAGGCGCTGCGGCGGACCCGGGTGACCGGTCGCCTCGATCGCCGCGACCTGTCCTGGAACGGCCAGCCACGCCAGCTCCTGCTGGACGTCGGGCACAATCCCCAGGCCGCCCAGTACCTGGCGCAACGCCTGCGTGCCGCAGCGCCACGAGGGCGCTACCTGGCGGTCTTCGGCCTGCTGGCGGACAAAGACCTGGATGGCGTACTGGAACCCTTGACCGGCTTGGTGCAGGATTGGGCCGTTGCACCGTTGCCGACCCCGCGTTCGCGGCCGGCCGCGGAGCTGGAGGCGGCGCTGATCCTGCGCCAGGTTCCGGCGAGCAGCCATGCGGATATCGCCGCCGCCCTGGACGCGCAGTGCGCCAAGGCTACCGCGGATGATGTCATTCTGCTGTTCGGATCGTTCTATAGCGTGGCCGAAGGCCTGGAATGGCTGGCCCGTAGAACGGATAAGGGGGAGTAAATCATGGCCTTGCTGGAAAGAGGGCTGAAGCAGCGCATCGTCGGGGCGTTGGTGCTGATCGCCCTGGCGGTGATCTTCCTGCCGATGCTGTTCACCCGCGAAGACGAGTCGCGCCAGGTCGTGGTGGAAGCGCCGCCGCGCCCGCAATCGCCGGCCATGCCCAGTGTCGAGGTGCAGCCGACCGAGGTGCCGGAACTGCAGCCCGGCGAGGAAGGCATCGCTCCCGAGATCGTCGAGGAAGGCTCCCCGGCCGCCGCCGGCCAGCCCAGCCAGCCGATCGGCGGCCTGCCGGCGACCCCGCCGGCCACCCAGCCGCCCGCCCAGGCCCAGGCGCCGGCCGCCAGCCTGCCGCCAAGCCAGCCGCAACCGCCCGCTGCGCCGCCGAGCCCGCCGCCCGCGGAGAAGCGCCTGGACGCCAACAACCTGCCGCAGAGCTGGTCGGTACAGCTTGCCAGCCTGTCCAACCGGGCGCGCGCCGAGGAATTGCAGAAGACCCTGCGCTCCCAGGGCTACAACGCCTACATCCGCAGCTTCGACGGGATGAACCGGGTCTTCGTCGGGCCGGTGATCCAGCGCGCCGAGGCGGATCGCCTGCGCGACCAGTTGAGCAAGCAGCAGAAGCTCAACGGCTTCGTCGTGCGCTTCCAGCCGGAACGCGGTTGACCGCGACCCGCGGCTTACCGTCGCGGGCGCGCTCTGCTAAAATGCAGCGCCTTTTCTGCTTGTGGGCTGCATAGTGGCATTTACCTGGGTCGATTGGACGATGGTCGCCATCATCGTCGTTTCCAGCCTGATCAGTCTGAGTCGCGGCTTCGTCAAGGAAGCCTTGTCCCTGCTTACCTGGATAGTCGCCGGCGCGGTGGCCTGGATGTTCGGCGGGGCGCTGGCGCAGCACCTGGGCGAGTACATCCAGACCCCCTCGGCCCGCATCATCGCAGCCTGCGCGCTGCTGTTCATCGCGACCCTGCTGCTCGGGGCGCTGGTCAACTACCTCATCGGCGAACTGATCCGGGTCACCGGCCTCTCCGGCACCGACCGCTTCCTCGGCATGGTCTTCGGCGGTGCGCGCGGCGTACTGCTGGTCGTGCTGCTGGTCGGCCTGCTCAGCCTGGCCCCGGTACAGCAGGACCCTTGGTGGCAGCAGTCGGTGCTGATGCCGCATTTCCTGATGGTTGCCGACTGGTCGAAGAACTTCATTCTCGGTTTCGCCGGCCAGTGGTTGCCGGCCGCGCCGATAACGCCGCCGAGCGGCATCGGCGGGCTGCTTCCCAGCCAGTGATTTTGGCGGGACACTGGCCGAGGCTGGGTCCCGCGGTTTTCCAGGGCGGCGCGTCGATGGCGCGGCGCCGGCGGCACAGGACGTGCCGCGAGCCAGTCGGCGGCGAAGGTCGCCGATTCGCGGGAGCCAGCGGCCCACAGGCCCTGGTCAGCTCGATGGTCCGGGACGGACCGATCGCGCTTCCCATCTTTCCAGCTTGAGCCAAGTAGGGGTTGCGTCACATGTGTGGCATCGTCGGTATCGTGGGCAAGTCGAACGTCAATCAGGCGCTGTATGACGCGCTCACCGTCCTCCAACATCGCGGCCAGGACGCTGCCGGTATCGTCACCTGCCATGACGATAAGCTGTACCTGCGCAAGGACAACGGCCTGGTCCGCGACGTCTTCCAGCAGCGCCACATGCAGCGCCTGATCGGCAGCGTCGGCATCGGCCATGTGCGTTACCCGACCGCCGGCAGCTCCAGCTCGGCGGAAGCGCAGCCGTTCTACGTCAACTCGCCCTACGGCATCACCCTGGCGCACAACGGCAACCTGACCAATGTCGAGCAGTTGGCCAAGGAAATCTACGAATCCGACCTGCGCCACGTGAACACCAACTCCGATTCGGAAGTGCTGCTCAACGTGTTCGCCCACGAGCTGGCGGTGCGCAACAAGCTGCAGCCCACCGAGGAGGACATCTTCGCCGCGGTTTCCTGCGTGCACGACCGTTGCGTCGGCGGCTACGCGGTGGTGGCGATGATCACCGGCCATGGCATCGTCGGTTTCCGCGACCCCAATGCGATCCGTCCGATCGTCTTCGGCCAGCGGCATACCGAGAACGGCGTCGAATACATGATCGCCTCCGAGAGCGTGGCCCTGGACGTACTCGGCTTCACCCTGATCCGCGACCTGGCGCCGGGCGAGGCGGTGTACATCACCGAGGAAGGCAAGCTCTATACCCGCCAGTGCGCCAAGGCACCGAAGTACGCGCCGTGCATCTTCGAGCACGTCTACCTGGCGCGTCCGGATTCGATCATGGACGGCATCTCGGTGTACAAGGCGCGCCTGCGCATGGGCGAGAAGCTTGCCGACAAGATCCTCCGCGAGCGTCCCGACCACGACATCGACGTGGTCATCCCGATCCCGGACACCAGCCGCACCGCGGCGCTGGAACTGGCCAACCGGCTCGGCGTGAAGTTCCGCGAGGGCTTCGTCAAGAACCGCTACATCGGCCGCACCTTCATCATGCCCGGCCAGGCGGCGCGGAAGAAATCCGTGCGGCAGAAGCTCAACGCCATCGAGCTGGAGTTCCGCGGCAAGAACGTGATGCTGGTGGATGACTCCATCGTCCGCGGCACCACCTGCAAGCAGATCATCCAGATGGCCCGCGAGGCCGGGGCGAAGAACGTCTACTTCTGCTCCGCCGCGCCGGCCGTGCGCTACCCCAACGTCTACGGCATCGACATGCCGAGTGCGCACGAGCTGATCGCGCACAATCGCAGCACCGAGGACGTCAGCAAGCTGATCGGCGCCGACTGGCTGGTCTACCAGGACCTGCCCGACCTGATCGACGCGGTCGGCGGCGGCAAGATCAAGATCGATCACTTCGACTGCGCCGTGTTCGACGGCGAGTACGTGACCGGCGACGTCAACGAGGCCTACCTGAACCGGATCGAACAGGCGCGCAACGATGCGACCAAGGCCAAGAGCCAGGCGGTCAGCGCGATCATCGATCTGTACAACGACTGACAAAGGGGAGAGCGGCATGACTCAGGACTGGGATGCCGGGCGTCTCGACAGCGACCTGGAAGGCGCGGCCTTCGACACCCTGGCGGTTCGCGCCGGGCAACGGCGGACGCCGGAGGGCGAGCACGGCGAGGCGCTGTTCACCACTTCCAGCTACGTCTTCCGCACCGCCGCCGACGCGGCCGCGCGGTTCGCCGGCGAAGTGCCGGGCAACGTCTATTCGCGCTACACCAACCCCACGGTACGCACCTTCGAGGAGCGCATCGCCGCCCTCGAAGGAGCCGAGCAGGCGGTGGCCACGGCGTCGGGCATGTCGGCGATCCTCGCCCTGGTGATGAGCCTGTGCAGCTCCGGCGACCACGTGCTGGTCTCGCGCAGCGTGTTCGGCTCGACCATCAGCCTGTTCGACAAGTACTTCAAGCGCTTCGGTATCCAGGTCGACTATCCGCCGTTGAGCGATCTCGCGGCCTGGGAGGCGGCGTGCAAGCCGAATACCAAGCTGTTCTTCGTCGAGTCGCCATCCAACCCGCTGGCCGAGCTGGTGGATATCGCCGCGCTGGCCGAGATCGCCCACGCCAAGGGTGCGCTGCTGGCGGTGGACAACTGCTTCTGCACGCCGGCCCTGCAACAGCCGCTGAAGCTCGGTGCGGACGTGGTGATCCACTCCGCGACCAAGTACATCGACGGCCAGGGCCGGGGCATGGGCGGGGTGGTCGCCGGTCGCGGCGAGCAGATGAAGGAAGTGGTCGGCTTCCTCCGCACCGCCGGACCGACCCTCAGCCCGTTCAACGCCTGGCTGTTCCTCAAGGGCCTGGAAACCCTGCGTATCCGCATGCAGGCGCACAGCGCCAGTGCCCTGGCCCTGGCCGAATGGCTGGAGCGCCAGCCGGGCATCGAGCGGGTCTACTACGCGGGCCTGCCGAGCCATCCTCAGCATGAGTTGGCCCGGCGCCAGCAGAGCGGCTTCGGCGCGGTCGTCAGCTTCGACGTGAAGGGCGGGCGCGATGCCGCCTGGCGCTTCATCGACGCTACCCGGATGGTCTCGATCACCACCAACCTGGGCGACACCAAGACCACCATCGCCCACCCGGCGACCACCTCCCACGGTCGACTGTCCCCCGAGGACCGCGCGCGCGCCGGGATCGGCGACAGCCTGATCCGGGTCGCGGTCGGCCTGGAAGACCTCGACGACCTCAAGGCCGACATGGCTCGGGGGCTGGCCGCGCTGTGATCGAACCCAATCTGCGAGGCAACGGCAAGGTCGCCCTGGTCACCGGGGCGGCCCGGGGCATTGGCCTGGGCATCAGTGCCTGGCTGATCGCCGAGGGCTGGCAGGTAGTGCTTGCCGACAACGACCGTGAACGCGGTGCCAGGGTGGCCGAGGCGCTGGGCGAGCACGCCTGGTTCGTGGCCATGGACGTGGCCCAGGAGGGCCAGGTGGCGATGAGCGTGGCCGAGGTGCTCGGTCAGTTCGGCCGCCTCGACGGCCTGGTCTGCAACGCCGCCATCGCCAATCCGCGCAATACGCCGCTGGAGGCGCTGAGCCTCGGCGAGTGGACCCGGACCCTGGCGGTCAACCTGACCGGTCCGATGCTGCTGGCCAAGTACTGCACGCCTTATCTGCGCGCGCACAACGGCGCCATCGTCAACATCGCCTCGACTCGTGCCCACCAGTCGGAGCCTGACTCCGAGGCCTACGCCGCGAGCAAGGGCGGGTTGCTGGCGCTGACCCATGCCCTGGCCGCCAGCCTGGGCCCGGAGATCCGTGTCAATGCGCTCAGCCCCGGCTGGATCGATACCCGCGAGGCCGCCGAGCGCGAGGCTGCGCCGCTGACCGAGCTGGACCACGACCAACACCTGGTCGGCCGGGTCGGAACGGTGGAGGATGTCGCGTCGCTGGTGGCTTGGCTGCTCTCCGAGGACGCCGGTTTCGTCACCGGCCAGGAATTCCTGGTCGATGGCGGCATGACCCGGAAAATGGTCTACCTCGACTGAGTTGGCGGGGAGATGCGGAAAAGGCGCTGTTCCGAAAGGAGCAGCGCCTTTTTTTCGTATGAGGCCGCCTTGCCGGTATGGCGCCGTTATTCCGTCTTCAGTTCGCGCAGATCGACGGCCTGTCCATCGAACAACTGGTTGGCGTTGGTCGGCAGGATGCTGGGTCGTCCCTCCGGGCCGCGAGTGCCGTCGATGACCCGGATGTCGCTGTATTTCTTGCCCGAGAGCGCGGCGAGACCGGCGCTGTCGCGGACCACCGTAGGACGCAGGAAGACCATCAGGTTGCGCTTGGTGTGGGTGTCCTTGGTGGAACGGAACAGGCGACCGAGGAATGGGATGTCCCCGAGCAGGGGAACCTTCGACTCGGCTTGGGAAACGTCGTCCTGGATCAGGCCGCCGATCACGATCACCTGGCCGTTCTCGGCGAGGATGGTGCTCTTGATCGAGCGCTTGCTGGTGATCAGGTCGGTATTGTTGCGCTGCTGGGCGTTGGGCAGCAGGGCCGAGATCTCCTGCTCGATCTCCAGGCGCAGGGCCGCGCCGTCGTTGATGTGCGGAGTGACCTTGAGGCTGACGCCGATATCCTTGCGCTCCACGGTGGTGAACGGGTTGCTCGAACCTTCGCTGTTGGTGGTGTAGGAGCCGGTCTGGAACGGTACGTTCTGGCCGACCAGAATCTCCGCTTTCTGGTTGTCCAGGGTCAACAGGCTCGGGGTCGACAGCAGGTTGCTCTTGGTGTTGGCCGAGAGCGCGGTGACCAGCGCGCCGAAGCTGCTGCTGCCGATGCCGACGATGGCGCCGTCGGGGATGGATTCCGGTGCCTTGTTGCTCTCGAGCGATTGCAGCAGGGTGCCGATGGACAGTCCGGTATTGGCGAAGTTGGTCTTGGTTCCGCCCATGCCGCCCTTGTTGATCGCCCATTGCACGCCGACGGCATCCTGGATGTCGCCGGAGATCTCGACGATGGCCGCCTCCACCAATACCTGGGCACGCGGCACGTCGAGCTGGCGAACGATGTCCTCGAGGGCGTTGACCGTGTCCGGGTCGGCCAGCAGGACCAGGGCGTTGGTGCTTTCGTCGGCACGGATGAGGATGTTGCTCGGTCGGCCGCCGCCGGTCTGTTCGCCGCCCTGGCCGCCGTTGTTCTTCATGCCTTCGGAAATCTGGCCGAGGGTTTCCGCGAGGGTCTTGGCGTCGTTGTGGCGCAGGCGGATCACCCGGGTGTTGGCCGAGCGCGCGGTCGGGGTGTCCAGCGATTGCGCCAGTTGCACCAGCTTGGCGCGCGCCTGCGGCGGGCCGAGGATGATCAGGCGGTTGGTGCGCGCGTCGGCGATCACCTGGGCGCCCGCCGCGCCCTTGGCCTGGCCGCGGCTCATGGCGTTGTTGAGCACCTCGGCGGCGTCCATCACCCAGCCGTAGCGCAGGTTGATCACGCTGTAGTCGTGGCTGCCCTTCTGGTCGAGCTGGCGGATCACGTCTTCGATTCGCGCGATATTGGCGCTGCGGTCGCTGATGATCAGCGCGTTGGCCGAGGGCACCGCGGCGAGGTGGCCATATTGTGGGACCAGCGGACGGATCAGCGGGATGAGTTCCGATACCGGGCTCTGCTGCACCTGGATCACCCGCGTCTCCAGGCGATCCGGCGCGCTCTGGCCGCCGCCGGCCTCGGTCTTGGCCTCGGCGTTGGGCACGATGCGCGCCTGGTCGCCCTGGGCAACCACGGTGAAGCCGTGGGTGCTCATCACCGAGAGGAACAACTGGTAGACCTCGCTCAACGAGAGCTGGGCCTTGGAGACCACGCTGACCTGGCCCTTGACCCGCGGGTCGACGACGAAGGTCTCGCCGGTGATTTCGGAAATCTGGTCGATGAATTCGCGGATGTCGGCATCCTTGAGGTTGATCGTCCAGTGCGCCTCCTGCTGGTTGCCGGCCGGGACGAAGGCATTCCCGCCGCTGTTTTCGGCGTGCGCCGCCTGGATGCCGAGGGCCAGGCTGAGAAGGACGGCGGGAACGTACGAACGACTGGAAGGGGCAAACAGGGCGCGGAGCAAAGGCTGGGACATCGGGTCAGTCGCTTTCCGTAGGCGTGGTCGTGGGCTCGCTCGAGTCTTCTTCGGCGGGTTCTGCGATGGGCGTGGCTTCCATCTGCTGGCGCAAGGCGTCCAGGCGCTCGCGCAATGCTGCAGCGTTCTCATCCTGCAGGCTTTGCAGTTGTTCGATCGAGTCGTTCTCGCTTGTAATGTCGTCCGCGCTGGCCAGCAGTCCCCCGGAACGGTGCGGGAAGGGCAGGCTTTCCAGGCGCCCGCCGCGCTGCAGTTCGACGCGGTCGCGGTAGACCGCGTGCAGCTTCACGCCGTCGCTGATCTCGCCGCCGACCGCGTAGCGGTGCGGCTTGTCGCCCTGGCGCTGGATGATCGCGCTGGACAGCTTGGGATCGCTCTGGACGAAGCTGCCCTTGAGCACCAGGTCGAGGTTGGTGGCCGGTGGCGGGGCGTTGGGGTCCTGGGCGCTGGTGCCGAAGAGGCGCGCCAGGCGGGTCGGATCGCTGCGGATCGACTCGTGGCTGACCGGCGAGGCGGCGACGGCTACCGGGCTGCGTTGCAGGCGCAACCAGCCGGCCGCCTGCCAGGCGAGGCTGATGCTCATGGCGATGATCAGGGCAACAGCCAGAAGGGCCGGGGCATACCGCTGCAGCCAGCGGGAAGAGGCGCCGGAGAAAGGCAATACATCACTCCTGGTCTTTATCGTTATGTCTGAAGATCGCCGAGGGATCATAGCAGTTCGTTGCCAGTAGGCTACCTACTTCTATCAATAGGTGTGACTGGCCGGGCCAGGCACGCTTGTGCTTAAGATAACGGCTCGCCAGGATACTTCTGCAAGAGGAACTCGGGATCGGCCGCACAAAACGACTAACAACTAACAATACTGACGGTAACCGTTCAGTGGTCATATACGACCAAGATACTTCTGTAAGGTTACCGCTATAAGGCATCCATGATGACAGCCCCATTACCCGACATCGCCGCGCCGGCCGCACCGCCACGGCGTCTGCCGTTCAGCTTCGCCAAGCGCCAGGGCCTGCTGTTCCTGTGCCTGGAGGAGCAGTACTGGCTGGCCTGCCGGCCGCAGGTGGAGCTGGCGGCGATCGCCGAGGCGCAGCGCTTCGCCGGCCGCCGCCTGCCGCTCAAGGCGCTCGGCGAGGACGCCTTCAACCAGGCCCTGGCGGCCTCCTACCAGCACGACTCCTCGGCGGCCATGCAGCTCGCCGAGGACCTCGGCGGCAGCCTGGACCTCGCCGCGCTGGCCGACCAGGTCCCGGAAACCGAGGACCTGATGGAGCAGGAGGACGACGCGCCGATCATTCGCCTGATCAACGCGATCCTCGGCGAGGCGATCCGCGAGAACGCCTCGGACATCCACCTGGAAACCTTCGAGAAACGCCTGGTGGTGCGCTTCCGCGTCGACGGCGTGCTGCGCGAGGTGCTGGAGCCCAAGCGCGAGCTGGCGGCCCTGCTGGTATCGCGGATCAAGGTCATGGCACGGCTGGACATCGCCGAGAAGCGTATTCCCCAGGATGGGCGGATTTCCCTGCGGGTCGGCGGGCGCGAGGTGGACATCCGCGTCTCGACCCTGCCCTCGGCCAACGGCGAACGGGTGGTGCTGCGTCTGCTCGACAAGCAGGCCGGGCGCCTGAACCTGCAGCACCTGGGCATGAGCGAGCGCGACCGCAAGCTGATGGACGAAACGGTGCGCAAGCCGCACGGCATCCTGCTGGTCACCGGCCCCACCGGCTCGGGCAAGACCACCACCCTGTACGCCAGCCTGACCACGCTCAACGACCGCACGCGGAACATCCTCACCGTCGAGGATCCGATCGAATACCACCTGGAGGGCATCGGCCAGACCCAGGTCAACGCCAAGGTCGACATGACCTTCGCCCGCGGCCTGCGGGCGATCCTCCGGCAGGACCCGGACGTGGTGATGGTCGGCGAGATCCGCGACCGGGAGACCGCCGAGATCGCGGTGCAGGCTTCGCTGACCGGCCACCTGGTGCTCTCGACCCTGCACACCAACAGCGCCATCGGCGCGATCACCCGCCTGGTGGACATGGGCATCGAGCCGTTCCTGCTGTCCTCCTCCATGCTTGGCGTGCTGGCCCAGCGCCTGGTGCGGGTGCTCTGCCCGGCGTGCAAGGAGCCCTACCGCGCCGACGAGGCCGAGTGCGCGCTGCTCGGCGTCGATCCCGCCGCGCCGCCGACCCTGCATCGCGCCCGCGGCTGCGGCGAGTGCCACCAGCATGGCTATCGCGGGCGTACCGGTATCTATGAACTGGTGGTGTTCGACGACCACATGCGCTCGCTGATCCACAACGAATCCTCCGAGCAGGAAATGACCCGGCATGCCCGCACCAGCGGACCAAGCATCCGCGACGACGGTCGGCGCAAGGTGCTGGAAGGCGTCACCACGGTCGAGGAAGTCCTGCGCGTGACCCGGGAAGAATAATGGCCGCCTTCGAATACCTCGCCCTCGACCCCAGCGGTCGCCAGCAGAAGGGCGTGCTGGAGGCGGACAGCGCGCGCCAGGTCCGCCAGTTGCTGCGCGAGCGCCAATTGGCGCCGCTCGACGTGAAGCCCACCCGTACCCGCGAGCAGAGCGGGCAGGGCGGGCGCCTGACGTTCGCCCGCGGACTGTCCGCGCGCGACCTGGCATTGGTGACCCGGCAACTGGCGACCCTGGTCCAGGCCGCGTTGCCGATCGAGGAGGCGCTGCGCGCCGCCGCGGCGCAGTCCACCTCGCAGCGCATCCAGTCGATGCTTCTCGCGGTGCGCGCCAAGGTCCTCGAAGGCCATAGCCTGGCCGGCAGCCTGCGCGAGTTTCCCACCGCCTTTCCCGAGCTGTACCGGGCGACTGTGGCTGCCGGCGAGCATGCCGGGCACCTCGGCCCGGTGCTGGAGCAACTTGCCGACTACACCGAGCAGCGCCAGCAGTCGCGGCAGAAGATCCAGCTGGCGCTGCTCTATCCGGTGATCCTGATGGTCGCTTCGCTGGCCATCGTCGGCTTCCTGCTGGGCTACGTGGTGCCCGACGTGGTCCGGGTGTTCATCGACAGCGGGCAGACGCTGCCGCTGTTGACCCGCGTGCTGATCGGCGTCAGCGACTGGGTCAAGGCCTGGGGCGCGCTGGCCTTCGTCGCGGCGATCGGCGGCGTGATCGGCTTCCGCTACGCGCTGCGCAAGGATGCCTTTCGCGAGCGCTGGCATGGCTTCCTGCTGCGCGTGCCGCTGGTCGGTCGGCTGGTGCGTTCCACCGACACCGCGCGCTTCGCCTCGACCCTGGCGATCCTCACCCGCAGCGGCGTGCCGCTGGTGGAGGCGCTGGCGATCGCCGCCGAGGTGATCGCCAACCGGATCATCCGCAACGAAGTGGTCAAGGCCGCGCAGAAGGTCCGCGAGGGCGCTAGCCTGACCCGCTCGCTGGAAGCCACCGGACAGTTCCCGCCGATGATGCTGCACATGATCGCCAGCGGCGAGCGCTCCGGCGAGCTGGACCAGATGCTGGCGCGCACCGCGCGCAACCAGGAGAACGACCTGGCGGCGCAGATCGGCCTGATGGTCGGCCTGTTCGAACCGTTCATGCTGATATTCATGGGCGCGGTGGTGCTGGTCATCGTCCTTGCCATTCTTCTTCCGATCCTTTCTCTCAACCAACTCGTGGGGTAATCGCGTGAATCAGAGCCGCCCATTGCAGCGTCGCCAACAGTCGGGCTTCACCCTGATCGAAATCATGGTCGTGGTGGTCATCCTCGGCATCCTCGCCGCCCTGGTTGTGCCGCAGGTAATGAGCCGTCCCGACCAGGCCAAGGTCACCGTGGCCAAGGGCGACATCAAGGCCATCGCTGCCGCGCTGGACATGTACAAGCTGGACAACTTCGCCTATCCGAGCACCCAGCAGGGCCTCGAGGCGCTGGTGAAGAAGCCCACCGGCAATCCGCAGCCGAAGAACTGGAACAAGGACGGCTACCTGAAGAAGCTGCCGGTCGATCCGTGGGGCAATCCCTACCAGTACCTGGCGCCGGGCACCAAGGGCCCGTTCGACCTGTATTCGCTGGGCGCCGACGGCAAGGAAGGCGGCAGCGACAACGACGCCGACATCGGCAACTGGGACAACTGACCGGACATGCGGGCTTCGCGCGGCTTCACCCTCATCGAGCTGATGGTGGTGATGGTCATCATCAGCGTACTGATCGGCCTGGCGGTGCTCAGCACCGGCTTCGCCAGCACCTCGCGGGAGCTGGACAGCGAGGCCGAGCGGCTCGCCGGGCTGATCGGCGTGCTGACCGACGAGGCCGTGCTGGACAACCGCGAGTACGGCCTGCGCCTGGAGCGCGATGCCTACCAGGTACTGCGCTACGACGAAGCGAAGGCGCGCTGGTTGCCGGTGGCGCGCGACAGCCACCGCCTGCCGGAGTGGGCGGAGCTGACCTTCGAGCTGGACGGCCAGCCGCTGGTGCTGGCCGGCAGCAAGGGCGAGAAGGAGCAGAAGAAAGGCACCGACCAGCCGCAATTGCTGATCCTCTCCAGTGGCGAACTCAGTCCGTTCCGCCTGCGCCTGGCCGAGCGCGGACCCGAGGGGCGGGCGTTGTCGCTGAGCAGCGACGGTTTCCGCCTGCCACGGGTCGAGGTGGCGCGGCGATGAAGCGCGCGCGTGGTTTCACCCTGCTGGAAGTGCTGGTGGCCCTGGCGATCTTCGCCATGGTCGCGGCCAGCGTGCTCAGTGCCAGCGCGCGCAGCCTGCAGAACGCCTCGCGGCTGGAAGACAAGACCCTGGCGATGTGGATCGCCGACAACCGTCTCAACGAATTGCAACTGGAACAGACGCCGCCCTCCAGCGGCCGCAACCAGGGCGAGCTGGAGTTCGCCGGGCGCCGCTGGGAGTGGCGCACCCAGGTCGACAGCACCGCCGAGCAGGATATGCGGCGGGTGATCGTCTGGGTCGCGGCGAAGCCCCTTGGCCGCGAGCGTGGCAGCATCGAGGAACGCGCCGCGGCGCGCCTCGTCGGTTTCCTCGGGAGCCAGCCATGAGGCTACAGCGGGGCTTCACCCTGCTCGAGCTGCTGATCGCCATCGCCATCTTCGCCCTGCTGGCCCTGGCCACCTACCGCATGTTCGACAGCGTGATGCAGACCGACCAGGCGACTCGCGTGCAGGAGCAGCGCATGCGCGAGCTGGTGCGGGCGATGGGCGCGCTGGAGCGCGACCTGACCCAGGCGGTCGAACGTCCGGTACGCGACGAACTGGGCGATAACCGTGGCGCCTTCCTCAGCGAGGGCGAGAACGACCAGATCGTCGAATTCACCCGTGGCGGCTGGCGCAACCCGCTCGGTCAGGCGCGCTCGCGCCTGCAGCGGGTGCGCTGGTCGCTGTCCGGGGAGACCCTCGAACGCCGCTACTGGCTGGTTCTGGACCGCGCCCAGGACAGCAAGCCACGGGTGCAGCAGGTGCTGGACGGGGTTACCGCGCTGAGCTGGCGCTTCCTCGACAAGGAGCACAACTGGCAGGGCCACTGGCCGACCGACGAAGGCAGCGAGGAGGAGCGCCTGGAAAGCCTGCCGCTGGCGGTGGAGATGACCCTGGAGCACCGCCACTACGGCAAGCTGGTGCGCGTCTGGCGTCTGCTCGATCCGCCGCTCAAGCAGGACCAGCCGCAGGGCCAGCCGGGCGGCGAGAATGGCGAGAACGGCGAGGGCGGAGTGCCGCAGCCGCCGGAAGGCATGCCGGGGGCGCCGGAATGAGGCGCGGGCAGAACGGCGTCGCGCTGATCACCGTGCTGCTGGTGGTGGCGGTGGTGACCATCGTCTGCGCCGGGCTGATCATCCGCCAGCAGTTGGCGATACGCAGCAGCGCCAACCAGTTGCACGTGCGCCAGGCCTGGCACTATGCGCTGGGCGGCGAACGCCTGGCGGAAGCGGTGCTGCGCCGCGACCTGCGCCAGGGCGGCGAGAATACCCGCGAGCCGGTGGACCACCTGGGCGAGGCCTGGGCGCGACCGATGACGCCGTTCAAGCTGGACGACGGCGGCGAGCTGCGGGTGCGGATCGAGGACCCCAGCGGGCGTTTCAACCTCAACGGACTGGTGCGCAAGCGCAAGGTCAAGCCGGACTCGGTGAAGCAGTTCCGTCGCCTGCTGGCCACCCTGGGGATGAAGGAAGAGATCGTCCAGGGCTTGCCGGACCGGCTGGCCGACTGGCTCGACGCCGACCAGAATCCGCAGGGCGAGCAAGGCGCCGAGGACAACCAGTACCTGCTGGAGGCGCCGGCCTACCGCGCCGCCAACCGCAGTTTCAAGGACGTGTCCGAGCTGCGCCTGCTGAAATTGTCGGAAGCCGACTATCGACGCCTGCTGCCGTTCGTCAGCGCCTTGCCCGAAGATGCGCCGCTGAACGTGAACACTGCCAGCGTGCCGGTGCTGGCCGCCATGTTCGAGATCGATCCGGGACAGGCGGAAAACATCGTGGACGCCCGCGGTCGGGAAGGTTTCCAGAGCAAGGACGATTTCACCAAGCATCTGACCCAGTTGGGTTCGAAGACCGGAAACGTCAGTTATGCCGTTGGTACCCGCTACTTCCAGGTGATCAGCGAGGTCAGCCTGGGCGACCGCCGGCAGGTGCTGGTGAGTACCTTGCAGCGGGGCAAGGACGGCAAGATACGCGTGATGGCCCGCGACATGGGGCAGGGCGGCCTGCCCATCCCGTCGACGGGCGGCGACGATTGGAAGAAGGACGAGCGATGAGTGGAGTGAGTGCGCTGTTCCTGCCGCCCGCCAGCACGGCGGGGGCCGATGGGGAACTGGCGGTATGGTGGGTGCAGGATGGCGAGTGCCGGCGCGCGCCGTTCGCCCAGGCGCTGGCGGAGATCCGCGCGCCCTGGCGGCTGTACCTGCCGGTGGAGGCGGTGACCGCCTGCGCGGTGAACCTGCCTACACAGAAGGCGCGCTGGTTGCGCCAGTCGCTGCCGTTCGCGGTGGAGGAACAACTGGCCGACGATGTCGAGCAGATGCACCTTGCCCTTGGGCCGGCGCTGGCCGACGGCCGCCACCGGGTATTCGCCGTGCAGCGCACCTGGCTTGCCGCCTGGCTGGCGCTGGCCGAGGGCGCGGGCAAGGCGCCGGCTTCTCTGCATGTCGATGCCGATTGCCTGCCGGGCGAGGGCAGTTGCCTGTTCTGGCTGGAAGAGCGCTGGTTGCTCGGCGGCAGCGGCGCCGTACGCCTGGCCTGCGGCAGCGAGGATTGGCCGGTACTGCGCGACAGTTGCCCGCCGCCGCAGCGGGCCTTCGCCGCGCAGGAGGTGGCGCCCCCGGAGGGAGTGGAAGTCCAGCCCCTGGCGGGCAATCCGCACGTCTGGCTGAGCGAGCAGCCGCTGGGCACCGACCTGGCCCAGGCCGAGTTCGCCGCGCGCCAGCAGAGCAGCCAGTGGCGCCGCTGGCGGCCGCTGCTGGGGTTGGTCGGGCTGTGGCTGGTGTTGCAATGGGGCTTCACCCTGGTCCAGGCCTGGCAGTTGCAGCGCGAAGGCGACCGCTACGCGGCGCAGAGCGCAGAGCTCTACCGCCAGTTGTTTCCCGAGGACCGCAAGCTGATCAACCTGCGCGCGCAGTTCGACCAGCACCTGGCCGACAGCGCCAGCAGCGGCGGCGAGGGCCAGTTGCTCGGCCTGCTTGGCCAGGCCGCCACGGTGATCGGCGGCGAGCCGACGGTGAGCGTCGAGCAACTGGACTTCAGCGCCGCTCGCGGCGACGTCGCCCTCCAGGTGCGGGCTCCCGGTTTCGACGTGCTGGAACGGCTGCGTTCGCGTCTCAGCGAGTCCGGGCTGGCGGTGCAGCTGGGTTCGGCCAGCCGCGATGGCTCGACGGTCAGCGCGCGCCTGGTGATAGGAGGTTGAGATGAAGGTGATGACGCAATTCCACGAGCGCCTCAGGGCCCAGGCGGAAACCTCGCAGCTGGCGATCCGCTGGCGCGGGCTGCCGGCGCGGGACCGCCTGGCGCTGCTCTGGCTCGGCGCGTTCCTCCTGCTGGTGGTGCTTTACCTGGCGCTGTGGCGCCCGGCCGAGCGCCATCTGCAGTCGGCGCGGCAGTACTTCACCGAACAGCGCGCGCTGCATGCCTACATCCAGCAGCAGGCGCCCAACGTGCGCCAGGCCGATGCCGCGGCGCCACAGGCGCAGATCGACCCGGCGGCGCTGCAGGGCATGGTCACGGCTTCGGCGGCCCAGGCCGGACTGAGTGTCGAGCGCCTCGACAACGAAGGCGAGGGCGCCGTGCAGGTGGCCCTGCAGCCGGCGCCATTCGCCAAGCTGCTGCCCTGGCTGGAGCAGTTGAACGGGCAGGGCGTGCAGGTGGCGGAGGCCGGCCTGGACCGCCAGGTCGACGGCCGGGTCTCGGCGCGCCTGAGCCTGCGGGTCGAGTGAGCGGCCCGTGGCTGGGGCCGGCCTGGGCCCCGGCGCCAACCGCGCCGACAGGCGATCGCCGAAATTTCAAAAAAAATTCAATCAGGGCATTGACTTAGGTTTTTCGGTCGGTAGAATGCGCCCCACTTCGAGAGTGAAGGGTGATTAGCTCAGCTGGGAGAGCATCTGCCTTACAAGCAGAGGGTCGGCGGTTCGATCCCGTCATCACCCACCAATCTCGCAAGTTACGCGCAGCGGTAGTTCAGTCGGTTAGAATACCGGCCTGTCACGCCGGGGGTCGCGGGTTCGAGTCCCGTCCGCTGCGCCATTCACTTCCCCTCCCGAGTTCACCACCCCGAACTCGCCGTCTTCCACCAGAAGGCGGGCAGCCTGGCTGCAACGAGAGGAAGTCGCTTCACCGGGCATCTTGCCCAGCCGACGCGCAGCGGTAGTTCAGTCGGTTAGAATACCGGCCTGTCACGCCGGGGGTCGCGGGTTCGAGTCCCGTCCGCTGCGCCATACATCTTCACCACGCCGAGGCGGGGTGAGCCACGAAGAAAGCGGCCAATGGCCGCTTTTTTTCGTTTCCGTCGTCCCCTGCGTCTTCCGCTTTCTCCTTGTTTGCCGGATTTCCTGCTCCGTCGGTCCGCGCGCGGTAATCCCGCTGTCATCTTCCTCGTCTACAGCTGAAAGACACAGACGAACGAAGGTGATCCGCGATGGACGACTACCAGGAAGAACTGCTGGAGCAGCATGCCGCCGAATGCGATCTGCCAGAGCCGGCGGACGACGCCACCGAGATGTGATCAGGCGCTCTGTCGCTGGGCGCGGCGGAATTCGCCGGGCGTCTGCCCGCTCCAGCGCTTGAAGGCGCGCTGGAAGGCTTCCGCCGAGGCGAAGCCGAGCAGGTAGGCGATTTCGCCGAAAGCCAGGTCGGTCTCGCGGATGTAGACCATCGCCAGGTCGCGGCGGGTGTCGTTGAGGATGCTGCGGAACTGGGTGCCTTCCTCGGCCAGCTTGCGCCGCAGGGTCCAGGTCGGCAACTTGAGGCGCGCGGCGATTTCCTCGAGGTCCGGTTCGCGACCATTGAGCATCGGCCCCAGCAGGCGGCTGACGCGCTCGCGCCAACTGCGGGTGCGGGTCAACTGCTCCAGTTCGCGGTTGCAGAGTTCCAGCATCTGGCTCCAGGTGCTCGGACAGTGCTCGGCATTCGCCAGGGCCAGGCTGGCCTGGCTCAGGCGCAACTGGTTGGTCGGCGCGCCGAATTCCACCGGGCAGCCGAAGAATGCCTCGTAGCGCTCGGCCCAAGGCGGCGCTGGATATTCGATCTCCACCCGCTCCGCTTTCAACGGCTGCCTTGCCAGGGCGCCGAGATGGCTGATCCAGCCTGCCAGCACCGAATCGACGACGAAGCGGTTATAGGCGTTGTAAGGGCTGATCGAATAGAAGCGCAGCCAGGCGCCGCCGGCGTCTTCCACCAGGCTCGACTGGCCCCGGTAGTTCTGCGCGTAAAGCGGTTCCAGGTGGATCATTGCCCGCGCGGCGGCGCGCAGGTTGGGCGCCTGGGCGACGCTGACGCCGGCCAGGCCCATCTGTCCGAGACGGCTCAGGCGGCCCATCTGCAGGCCGAGGGCGGGGTCGCCGCTGAGCTGTATGGCGGCATGGCCGAGGCGCATGTAGCGAGGGATCGACAGGCGCGCCCCGGGTTCGGCCAGGCGCCGCTGGTCGAGGCCGTACTGCTCGAGCAGTGGTGCGGGCTCGACGCCGGCGGCGAGCAGGGCGTCGGCCAGCGCCTGGACGAAGCCGACCGAGAGGTCGCCGAGGCGAACCCGGGGCGCGCTCATAGCCAGAGATTGACCAGTTGCGCACCGCCGCCGGGATTGGCCTGGCGCATGCCCTGCGACGAACCGAGCAGGCTCTGGCCGTCTTCGGTGACGTTCCACAGGCGGCTATGGGCGAAGGCCACGGCGGCGCCGCGCGCACCGCTGGCCAGCAGGCGCTCGCCGACCGCCAGGCGCTGCCAGGCCTCGGCGTTGCTCAGGCTGTTCGGCGCCAGGCGCACGTCGCCGGGAACCAGCTCCGCATCGAAGCCGGGCCAGGGCTGCTGCCAGCGACCGCTCTGGTTCAGGGCGGCGGGGATCGCCAGCAGTTCGACGCCCTGTTCGACCAGGGTGGCGTAGGTGTCCGGGTACCAGCTGTCGGTGCCGATCAGCACGCCCAGGCGTCCTGCCGGCGTATCCAGCACCTGCAGGCGCTCGCCGCGACCGTTGTTGAGGTAGCTCAGTTCGTGGCGGGTCGGGAACACCTTGCGTTGCGGCTGGCCGAGCGGCCGGCCATCGGGACCGAAGGTCAGGCTGACGTTGTACAGCTGGCCGGTGCCGGGACGCAGCTCGCCGTCCTCGACCTCGGGGTCGGGCAGGACGATGGAGCCGGCGACCACCGTCACCTTGAAATCATGGGCGAGCCCGCCGAACAGGATCTGGTAGTCGTGGGCCATGTCCACCGCCTTCATCCGGAACAGGGTGTCGGTGAGACGCTGATCGCCGCGCGCGGTGATCCAGCCGCGCGCCACCTTCAGTGGGTTGCTCGCGGCCATCCAGTCCATCGCCGTGGGCCAGTCGGCAGCGGCGTAGACCTCGGGCTTCTCGCCGCTGGCCACCAGCCAGGTGCCGACATGCTCGGGGAACACCACCACCGTGCGCTCGTTGAGCAGGCCCTGGCGGCGGGCATTTTCCAGGTAGGCGTGGAATTTCAGTTGCAACCGTTCGGCGCTCTGGTAGTCCGGCGTGAACAGTTCCGGCTGGACCGCCAGCAGGTTGCCGCGCTCGCCGGGCTGGCCCTGGACCACGCTGACCTGGCTGCGCAGGTCGGACAGGTAGTGGCCTACCGGGCGGCGTTCGGCCCAGCCGGCGTAGGCGGCGAAGAGGGTGATGAGGATCAGGAAGATCAGCTTGCGCATGCGGGTCTCCAAGGCAGCCCACAGGGTAGGGGAGTGGCGTCGGCTTGCCAAGCATCCCTGTGCATTCCGATCAGTAACTTGTCATTTAGGATCATTGAGCGCTCCGGTGGCGCTCCTTAGAGTCGTCGCCATACCGACCGCTGCCCGTCCCGCGCATTGCGCCCGAGGCCGCGGCATATCCGTGAACGCGTTTCGCCCGATGTGGAGACCCCCGATGACCGCCGCCGTTCCCTATCCGCACCTGCTCGCCCCGTTGGACCTCGGCTTCACCACCCTGCGCAACCGCACCCTGATGGGGTCCATGCACACTGGCCTGGAAGAGAAGCCGCAGGGCTTCGAGCGCATGGCGGCGTACTTCGCCGAACGCGCCCGCGGTGGCGTCGGCCTGATGGTCACCGGCGGCATCGGCCCGAACGAGGAGGGCGGCGTGTATTCCGGCGCGGCCAAGCTGAGCACGCCGGAAGAGGCGGAGAAGCACAGGATCGTGACCCAGGCGGTGCATGAGGCGGGTGGCAAGATCTGCATGCAGATCCTGCATGCCGGCCGCTACGCCTACAGTCCGAAGCAGGTGGCGCCGAGCGCGATCCAGGCGCCGATCAATCCGTTCAAGCCCAAGGAACTCGACGAGGAAGGCATCGAGAAGCAGATCGCCGACTTCGTCAACTGCGCCAGCCTGGCCCAGGTCGCCGGCTACGACGGCGTCGAGATCATGGGATCGGAAGGCTACTTCATCAACCAGTTCCTCGTGCAGCACACCAACCAGCGCACCGACCGCTGGGGCGGCAGCTACGAGAACCGCATGCGCCTGCCGGTGGAGATCGTCCGCCGGGTGCGCGAGGCGGTGGGGCCGAACTTCATCATCATCTATCGCCTGTCGATGCTCGACCTGGTCGAGGGCGGCAGCAGCTGGGACGAGATCGTGCTGCTGGCGAAGGCCGTCGAGAAGGCCGGCGCGACCCTGATCAATACCGGCATCGGCTGGCACGAGGCGCGCATCCCGACCATCGCCACCAAGGTGCCGCGCGCGGCCTTCACCAAGGTCACCGCCAAGCTGCGCGGCGAGGTCGGCATCCCGCTGATCACCACCAACCGCATCAACACTCCCGAGGTGGCGGAGAAGGTCCTGGCCGAGGGCGATGCCGACATGGTCTCCATGGCCCGGCCGTTCCTCGCCGACCCGGATTTCGTCAACAAGGCCGCCGCCGGCCACGCCGAACGGATCAACACCTGTATCGGCTGCAACCAGGCCTGCCTCGACCACACCTTCGGCGGCAAGCTGACCAGTTGCCTGGTCAACCCGCGCGCCTGCCACGAAACCGAGCTGAACTACATCCCCACCACCAGGCCGAAGAAGATCGCCGTGGTCGGTGCCGGCCCGGCCGGCCTGGCCGCCGCCACCGTGGCCGCCGAGCGTGGGCACCGGGTCAGCCTGTTCGACGCCGCCGGCGAGATCGGCGGGCAGTTCAACGTGGCCAAGCGGGTTCCCGGCAAGGAAGAGTTCCACGAGACCCTGCGCTACTTCCGCAACAAGCTGGAGAGCACCGGTGTCGAACTGCACCTGAACCGCCGGGTCGACGTGGACGACCTGGTCGCGGGCGGCTACGACGAGATCGTCCTCGCCACCGGCATCGTTCCGCGCACACCGGCGATCCCCGGCATCGAGCATCCGAAGGTGATCAGCTACCTGGATGCGATCCTCGAGCGCAAGCCGGTGGGTGGCAAGGTGGCGGTGATCGGCGCCGGCGGCATCGGCTTCGACGTCTCCGAATTCATCACCCATGCCGGTCCGTCCACCAGCCTGGAGCGCGAGGCGTTCTGGAAGGAGTGGGGGATCGATACTCGCCTGGAAGCCCGCGGCGGCATCGCCGGGGTCAAGGCCGAGGTGCATCCGGCGGCGCGCCAGGTGTTCCTCCTGCAACGCAAAAAGAGCAAGGTCGGCGACGGCCTCGGCAAGACCACCGGCTGGATCCATCGCGCCGGCCTGAAGAACAAGCAGGTGCAGATGGTGAATGCCGTGGAGTATCTCGGGATCGACGACGCCGGCCTGCATATCCGCGTTGCCGAGGGCGAGCCGCAGGTGCTGCCGGTGGATACCGTGATCGTCTGCGCCGGCCAGGACCCGCTGCGCGAGTTGCAGGACGGCCTGCTGGCGGCCGGCCAGAGCGTGCACCTGATCGGTGGCGCCGACGTCGCCGCCGAGCTGGATGCCAAGCGCGCCATCAACCAGGGTTCGCGCCTGGCCGCCGAACTCTGAGAGCCTTTCCGCGATCTGTTGCGTAGCGGAGAAACTGCGTTGAAAACGGCTTTTCTCCAGCTCGCACAGGTTCTGCGTATCGCCCCTGTCCGCCCTCGTCGGCGCGGCGGGGCGCTGTGCACCGGTTCGGTGAACGGTGGCGCTCTGCCACGGTGATCTCCGTCCGCTCAAAACCCGACCGCTTCACAATTTCCCCTACCGCTCGGCGGGCCGTCCGGCATCGCCCGGGTGTCTGCCAACCCAGTCACATTGCCCGCGACATTTTTTCCCCTAGACTTGCCCGAACAACGAGATAGCGCCTGTTTTTCAGGTGACATGCCAGATGGGTACTGCCGGATGCGGGCCGCCTCGCCAGGCGTTCGAGGGTTAGCGATGAGCATGCAGAAAAAGCCACAGATGGCGGAGGCCGTGCTGTTCTTCAACGACAGCGGCGTCTGCAAGGAAATGCTGTATCCCGAATTCGAGGCGCTGCTCGATGGCCTGGTGCGCATGCCGGAATACGCCGACCGGCAGATGCACCTGGCCTATGTGTTGATCAATCCGCGCCTGCAGGCGCGGGCGGCGGTGTTCTTCTATCTCGATTTCGACGAGCAGGGCGGCGCCGACACCGGCTGGAACCTGCCTCTGCGCAACCTCGCCGAACGCGCCGGACGCGGCCCCGACATGGGCGGCGGGCCGATCCGCCTGGCCTGTCGCAGCCAGTGCCCGGTGTCCTGGCACCAGATGCACCTCTGGGACCCGGAGAGCAGCGCCGGACGCAACCATTTCGTGCTCATCCGCGACGCGCTCAGGCGCAACCAGCTGGGCCTGCTGGTGGACGAAGAGCCTGCCGCGGTGGAGCCGCAGCGGCTGCAGATGGCCGCCGAAGAGCAATGGTACGCCGCCGGTCCCGCCGCCCCGAAGGCACCGCCCGCGGAGCCTCCGCGCAAGCAGGAGGACGAGCAGACGGCGCGCCTGGCGCAACTGGTCAAGCAGCAGCGACAACAGCTCGCCGCCCTGGCCCGGCAGCAGGAGCAGCGCCTGGCCGGGCTCGCCCGGCAGCACGAAGAGGAACTGGCCAGGCGCGAACAGGACGCCCGCGGGCAACTGGACATCCTGCGCAGCGAAGTGCTCAGCCTGCAACAGGCCCTGGAACGCCAGGCGCGGGAGAACGCCGAATTGCAGCAACGTTTGCTGGAGCAGGGCGAGCAGTTCCAGCGCAACCGCGAGGAACTGACCCGGCAACTGCGTTTCATCGAGAACCAGGGGCGCAACGAGACCGACCTGCTGCGCTCGGAGTTCGCCGACGAACTGGAGGCTCGGGTGGCGGCGGCGGTGGCCGGCTACAAGGAGCAGGTCTCGATCCGCGACGTCGAACTGGCCTACCGCAACGAGCTGGACCAGCAACTGGAGCAGGAACTGGCCGAGCTGCGCGCCGAGCGCGACCGTCTGGCCGCCCAGGGGCCGGAGCAACTGCTGGAGCGTCTATCCGGCCAGGGCGTGGTATTCGTCGCCTACCATCCCGGCGCCGGGCACCTGACCATCCCCTTGCAGGACATCCCGCGTTACCAGGACAATCCGCTGGCCTACGCGGCGGCCAAGTGCTTCGTCTCCGAGAGCCAGTACCGCCAGTGGCTGGACCACTTCCAGCAGCCGCGCTGCGAGGCGCTGCTGCCCGGCGGCGAACGCTGCAACCTGCCGCTCGACCGTGTCGACAACCCGGCGCGCTTCGTCGCCGGCGACACCAACTGCTGCGCCCGGCACAAGACCACGGGGCGCCTGCGCACCGTGAGCTGACTCCTTGCCGTTTCCCCACTGGTCACCGCATACACCCTTGCAGCGTCTCGAACTCGACTGGCTGCAACGGGCCGGGGTCGAACTGGCGCTGCTGCGCCTGGACCAGGCCGATCCGCTGATCTCCGGCAACAAGGGGTTCAAGCTCGCGCCACACCTGGCGCTGGCCCGCGAGCAGGGGCTGGACGGCCTGATCAGCCTCGGCGGCGCCCATTCCAACCACCTGCACGCGCTGGCCGGCGCCGGCGCGCGTTTCGGTTTCCGTTGCGTCGGCCTGTTGCGCGGACACGAAGTCGATACGCCGACGGTGCGCGACCTGCGCAGTCTCGGCATGGAACTGCACTGGCTCGGCTACGGCGGCTATCGCCAGCGGCATGCCGCCGGCTTCTGGCTTCCCTGGCGGGAACGTTACCCAGGCTTGCTGCCGGTCGCCGAGGGCGGTGGCGGGCTGCTGGGCGCGCGCGGTTGCATCGGGCTGGTGGAGCGCATAGCGACCCAGTTGCCGACGCTCGGCTGGGACGATTACGACGCGATCTGGGTGGCCGCCGGTACCGGTACGACACTGGCCGGCCTGGTGCTCGGCGAGGCCGGGCGGCATCCCGTGGTGGGCGCGCTGGCGGTGCCGGAGGACCACGGCGTCGCCGCCCAGGTCGCGGCGACCCTTGCCGAGGCGGGCTGGGCCGATACCGGCTATCGCCTGCTGGACGCCAGCCGTGGTGGTTTCGCCCGCCTCGATGGGCGATTGGCGCGGTTCATCGTCGAGTTCGAGACGGCCAGCGGCGTCGCCCTCGAACCGCTGTACACCGGCAAGCTGCTGCTCGCCCTGCGCGAGGCCGTGGAGAGCGGCGCGGTGGCTCGCGGCAGCCGGCTGGTGGCGCTGCACAGCGGAGGCCTGCAGGGCCGCCGGGCATTGCAGGAGCGTTTGCTGGCGTTGCTCTGATCAGGCATCCGCGGCCTGGCGCGCGCTACCCCACAGGCTGAGCCCCGGCGGCCAGTCGTCGCTGGCCAGGAACAGGCGCTCGGCCTCTACCCAGTAGCCGTCGCGCGGCACCACCCTTACCAGCATTTGCGGACGTGCCTCGTCGGCGAAGGCGATGTTCCAGCAGGCGCCGTCGCGCGGTGGGTCGAGCGGGTCCTGCCGCCGCATGGCCGGCGCCAGCCAGTGCTCGCGCGACAGATGCAGCCAATGCTGCCCGGCCTGCGGTCCGGCCAGGCTGGCCAGGTACGCCGGCCAGTCGCGCTGGCGGAGCCAGCGGCCACGCAGATGCCGTGGCTCGATGTCGGCGGGCAGGCTGCCCGGCCCGGGCCAGGGATGGAACAGGTAGCCGCTCAGCCACAATGCGGAAACGGCCGATTCGGCGCCATGGGCGGCCAGCACCTGGCGACCCTCGCGGGTCGCCGCCAGCGGCAACTGGTGTCGGCAGAGGTGTTCCAGCTTGCGTGACAGGCGGTCCTGGCCGCCGGGCCCGAGCCAGTCGCCGGGGCCGGACTGGGGCCCCAGGTAGAGTTTGATCGCCAGTTCCAGGTGGTGGATGCCGTCGTCGTCCCGCAGCAGCAGGTCGAGTTCGCCAAGGGTATGCCCGCCGTCGCGCACCGGCAGGTTGGCGGCGATCAGGCGCACGTCCGGGGCTTGTTCCAGGGCGAATTGCCAGAGATGTTCGTAGTACAGGCCGAGACGCTGCCGTGGCCACTGCGCGAGCCAGGCGGCGAGGTGCTGCGGCTGTCGCTCCTGTTCGCGCAACCAGGCGGCCAGGCGCTCCGGCTCCTGGCGCCAGCGGCTGGCGGCGAGCGGATGGCGCTGCGGCTCCGGAGTCCGGCGCAGCAACGGCGGGGCGAGCAGGGTCCAGGCCAGGTCGCGGACGGCCGGGTGGTGCAATTCGTCGAGCAGTTCGGTCAGCAGCGTCATACCCTGAGGTTAGCCGGGTTGCGCCACTCGCGGCGATTTCCCTTACATGCGCGGGTTTGCCGCTGTCCGCGGCTTTCGCCCATAATCCGCTCTATCCCGCCCGCCAGCTTTTCGCAGGAACCGCATGGAACCCTTTCGCAATATCGGCATCATCGGCCGCCTCGGCAGCACCCAGGTGCTGGACACCATTCGCCGGCTGAAGAAATTCCTGATCGATCGCCACCTGCATGTGATCCTCGAGGACACCATCGCCGAAGTCCTGCCCGGACACGGCCTGCAGACCTGCTCGCGGAAGATCATGGGCGAGATCTGCGACTTGGTGGTGGTGGTCGGCGGCGATGGCAGCATGCTCGGCGCGGCCCGCGCGCTGGCCCGGCACAAGGTGCCGGTGCTGGGGATCAACCGCGGCAGCCTGGGCTTCCTCACCGACATCCGCCCGGATGAACTGGAGGCCAAGGTCGGCGAGGTGCTGGACGGCCAGTACATCGTCGAGAGCCGCTTCCTCCTCGATGCCCAGGTGCGTCGCGGTATCGACTCGATGGGGCAGGGCGATGCGCTCAACGACGTGGTCCTGCACCCGGGCAAGTCGACCCGGATGATCGAGTTCGAGCTGTATATCGACGGCCAGTTCGTCTGCAGCCAGAAGGCCGACGGCCTGATCGTCGCCACGCCCACCGGTTCCACCGCCTACGCGCTGTCCGCCGGCGGTCCGATCATGCATCCGAAGCTGGATGCCATCGTCATCGTGCCGATGTACCCGCACATGCTTTCCAGCCGCCCGATCGTGGTGGACGGCAACAGCGAGCTGAAGATCGTCGTGTCGCCGAACATGCAGATCTACCCGCAGGTCTCCTGCGACGGGCAGAACCATTTCACCTGCGCCCCCGGCGATACCGTGACGATCAGCAAGAAGCCGCAGAAGCTGCGCCTGATCCACCCCATCGACCACAACTACTACGAGATCTGCCGGACCAAGCTCGGCTGGGGCAGCCGCCTGGGCGGAGGCGACTGATGCAACTCGACCCCGGACGTGGCTACGACCTGATCGGCGATGTCCACGGCTGCGCGCATACCCTGGACCGCCTCCTCGACCTGCTCGGCTACCGCCTGCAGGGCGGCGTCTGGCGCCATCCGCGGCGCCAGGCGCTGTTCCTCGGCGACATCGTCGACCGCGGCCCGCGCATCCGCGAGGCCCTGCACCGGGTGCACGCGATGGTCGACGCCGGCGAGGCGCTGTGCATCATGGGCAACCACGAATTCAACGCGCTCGGCTGGAGCACCCCGGCGGCGCCCGGCAGCGGCCGCCAGTACGTCCGCGAGCATACGCCGCGGCATGCCCGGCTGATCAAGGAGACCCTCGAGCAGTTCGAGGGCCACGACGCCGACTGGCGCGACTTCCTCGGCTGGTTCCAGCAACTGCCGCTGTTCCTCGATGCCGGGCGCTTCCGCATGGTCCATGCCTGCTGGGACGGCGAGCTGATCGCGACCCTGCGCCGGCAGTTCCCCGACGGGCGGATCAGCGAAGCCTTCCTGCAGGAGTCGGCGGAGCCCGGCAGCTTCGCCGACCTGGCCTGCAACCGTCTGCTGCGCGGCACCGACATGCGCCTGCCGCACGGTGCCACCCTGACCAGCAGCGATGGCTATACGCGCGCCTTCTTCCGCACCAAGTTCTGGGTCGAGGACGAGGCGCCGCGCACCTACGGCGATATCGTCTTCCAGCCCGACGCGTTGCCCGAAGCGATCGCCCGCGAGCCGCTCAGCGAGGAGCAGAAGTCCAGCCTGCTGACCTACGGCGCCGACGAACCGCTGTTGTTCGTCGGCCACTACTGGCGACGCGGCACGCCGGCGCCGATCCGGCCGAACCTGGCCTGCCTGGACTACAGCGCGGTGATGTACGGCAAGCTGGCGGCCTACCGCCTGGATGAGGAAACCCGCCTGGACCGGCACAAGTTCGTCTGGGTCGAAGTGAAGCGGCCGGAGGCTGACGAGTGAGCGCGGTGCAGGTCCTGAAGTTTCCCCTGTCGGTCGACCTGGCCGGCTTCGTCGGCCTGCTGCGGCGTCTGAACGTGCCGCACCGGGTCAGCGAGGAATCCGGCCAGCAGGTCCTCTGGGTGCCCGACGAGCGGCTCGCCGAGCAGGTCCGCGAGTTGTACCGGCGTTATCCCGAAGGCGATCCGCAGGCGACCCTGGAGGCCGCGCCGCGACCGGCGGGGCAGGGTTTCGTCCGGCAACTGCGGATGAGCCCGATGACCGCCGCGGTGTTGCTGCTGACCTTCGTCGTCGCCGCTGTCACCTACCTTGGCGACAACTTCGCGACGATGCGCTGGCTGACCTTCCAGGACTTCCGAATCCAGGGCCAGTACGCGCTGTTCACGCCGTTGGCCGAGAGCCTGGCGGCGGGTCAATGGTGGCGGCTGTTCACGCCGATGCTGATCCACTTCGGCTGGCTGCACCTGGCGATGAACGCCATGTGGTTCTGGGAGCTGGGCCGGCGCATCGAGTTCCGCCAGGGCCGCCCGATGCTGCTCGGCTTGACCCTGCTGTTCGGCCTGGTGTCCAACGTGGTGCAGTACGCGGTGAGCGGCGCCAGCCTGTTCGGCGGGTTGTCAGGGGTGCTCTATGGCCTGCTCGGGCACTGCTGGATCTTCCAGTACCTGGCGCCGAACCAGGCCTATCGCCTGCCCAGGGGCGTCGTGGCGATGATGCTGATCTGGCTGCTGGTGTGCCTGTCCGGGGTGATCGACCTGCTCGGTTTCGGCTCCATCGCCAACGGCGCGCACGTTGGCGGGTTGCTGGTCGGGTGCCTCAGCGGTTTGCTGGGCGGCCTGCTGGCGCGGCGTCGCCGTTGAGCGAGGGGCTGCGGCAGCTTCGATGTGCGCCGCCGGCCCCGGCCCGGTAGAATGGCCGGTACGCCTTTTCACCGGAGCCGGCCATGTCGTCCTTCAACCAAGCGATCGAGAACATCACTCCAGAGATCTACCAGAACCTCAAGCTGGCCATCGAGATCGGCAAGTGGCCGGACGGCCGCAAGCTGACCCAGGAGCAGAAGGAACTCTGCCTGCAGGCGGTGATCGCCTGGGAGCTGCAGAACCTCCCCGAGGAGGAGCGCACCGGCTACATGGGCCCGCAGCACTGCTCCTCGCATTCCGACGAGCCGATCCCGAACATCCTGTTCAAGTCGGACTCCGTGCACTGATGGAAGAAATCGCCCGCGGCGCGCTGAGCAAGATGACGGCGCGCCTGGAAAGCAATGCTCCCGTGCAATACGCCTTCCGCCTCGACGACCGCGAAGTCGCGGTGAACCCGCTGATCGGCCGGCCGCTGCGCCTGGAGTACCTCGGCAGCATCTTCTGCACCCATTGCGGCCGCAAGACGAAGAAGAGTTTCAGCCAGGGCTATTGCTATCCCTGCTTCACCCGGCTGGCGCAGTGCGACAGTTGCATCGTCAGCCCGGAGAAGTGCCACTACGAGCAGGGCACCTGCCGCGAACCGGAGTGGGGCGAGCGGTTCTGCATGACCGATCACGTGGTGTACCTGGCCAACTCCTCCGGGGTGAAGGTCGGCATCACCCGCGCCAGCCAGATTCCCACCCGCTGGATCGACCAGGGCGCGCGCCAGGCGCTGCCGATCCTGCGCGTGGCCACCCGCCAGCAGTCCGGCCTGGTGGAAGACCTGCTGCGCAGCCAGGTCGCCGACCGCACCAATTGGCGGGCCATGCTCAAGGGCGAAGCCGAGCCGGTCGATCTGGCGGCAGTCCGCGAGCAGTTGTTCGACCAGTGCGCCGACGGCCTGCGCGAATTGCAGCAACGTTTCGGCCTGCAGGCGATCCAACCGGTTATCGACCTCGATCCGCTCGAGATCGCCTACCCGGTCGAGGCCTACCCGAGCAAGGTCGCCAGCCTCGACCTGGAAAAAACGCCTATCGTCGAAGGCACGCTTCGCGGTATCAAGGGCCAGTACCTGATCCTCGACACCGGGGTGATCAACATTCGCAAATACACGGCCTACCAGATCGCCGTGCATCACTGAGCAGAAGGGCCACAAGCCATGCGCACCGAGCAACCGAAAGTCATCCACCTCAAGGACTATCAGGCGCCGGACTACCTGATCGACGAGACCCACCTGAAGTTCGAACTGTTCGAAGACCACAGCCTGGTACACGCCGAGTTGAAGCTGCGGCGCAACCCCGAGCGCGGCGCCGGCCTGCCGCCGCTGTTGCTGCATGGCCAGCAACTGGAGCTGCTGGCGCTCGAACTGGACGGCCAGGCGCTCGGCGCGGACGACTACCAACTGGACGACGAGCAGCTCGGGGTGCAACCGCGGCAGGCCGAATTCGTCCTCAGGAGCACGGTGCGTATCCATCCGGAGAGCAACACCGCGCTGGAAGGCCTGTACAAGTCCGGCAAGATGTTCTGCACCCAGTGCGAGGCCGAGGGTTTCCGCAAGATCACCTATTACCTCGACCGTCCCGACGTGATGAGTCGCTTCACCACCACCGTCAGCGCCGAACAGCAGCGCTACCCGGTGCTGCTCTCCAACGGCAACCCGGTGGCCAGCGGTTCCGAAGGCAACGGCCGGCACTGGGCGACCTGGGAAGACCCGTTCAAGAAGCCGGCCTACCTGTTCGCCCTGGTTGCCGGCGACCTCTGGTGCGTCGAGGACAGCTTCCGCACCATGAGCCAGCGCGACGTGGCGCTGCGCATCTACGTCGAGCCGGAGAACATCGACAAGGTCCAGCACGCCATGGACAGCCTGAAGAAGTCGATGCGCTGGGACGAGGAGGTCTACGGCCGCGAGTACGACCTGGACATCTTCATGATCGTCGCGGTCAACGACTTCAACATGGGCGCGATGGAGAACAAGGGCCTCAACATCTTCAACTCCAGTTGCGTCCTGGCCCGCGCCGAAACCGCCACCGACGCCGCCCACCAGCGGGTCGAGGGCGTGGTGGCGCATGAGTATTTCCACAACTGGTCGGGTAACCGGGTCACCTGCCGCGACTGGTTCCAGCTGTCGCTCAAGGAGGGCTTCACCGTATTCCGCGACTCGGAGTTCTCCGCCGACATGAACTCGCGCACGGTCAAGCGCGTCGAGGACGTCGCCTTCCTGCGCACCAACCAGTTCGCCGAGGACGCCGGGCCGATGGCGCATCCGGTGCGCCCCGACTCGTTCATCGAGATTTCCAACTTCTACACCCTGACCGTCTACGAGAAGGGCTCGGAAGTGGTGCGGATGATCCACACCCTGCTCGGCGCCGAAGGCTTCCGCAAGGGCTCGGACCTGTACTTCCAGCGCCACGACGGCCAGGCGGTGACCTGCGACGATTTCGTCAAGGCCATGGAAGACGCCAATGGCGTCGACCTGACCCAGTTCAAGCGCTGGTACAGCCAGTCCGGCACTCCGCGCCTGGCGGTGGAAGGCGAGTACGACGCCGCCGCCCGCCGCTACACCCTGACGGTGCGCCAGAGCTGCCCGCCGACTCCCGGCCAGCCGAGCAAGGAACCCTTCGTCATCCCGCTGGAGCTGGGTCTGCTCGACGGCCAGGGCCACGAACTTCCGCTGCGCCTGGAAGGCGAGGCCGTGGCCCAGGGCGGCAACCGCGTGCTGGCGGTGACCGAGGCCGAGCAGCGCTTCGTCTTCGTCGAGGTGCCGGAGCAGCCGCTGCCATCGCTGCTGCGCGGCTTCTCCGCGCCGGTGAAACTGAGCTTCCCCTACAGCCGCGACCAGTTGCTGTTCCTCATGCAGCACGACAGCGACGGCTTCAACCGCTGGGAGGCCGGCCAACAGCTTTCGGTGCAGGTCCTGCAGGAGCTGATCGGCCAGCACCAGCGCGGCGAGCAACTGGTACTCGACCCGCGCCTGATCGAGGCCTACCGCACCCTCCTGGCGGACGAGGCGCTGGACCAGGCGATGGTCGCCGAGATGCTCTCGCTGCCCAGCGAGGCCTATCTCACCGAGATCAGCGAAGTCGCCGATGTCGACGCGATCCATGCCGCCCGCGAATTCGCCCGCCAGCGTATCGGCGAAGCGCTGTTCGAGCCGCTGTGGCAGCGTTACCAGGCCAACCGCAAGATTTCCCGCGACACCGCCTACCTCGCCGAGGCCTCGCACATAGCCCGGCGCAGCCTGCAGAACATCGCGCTGTCCTACCTGTCGCTGTCGGGCCGGGAGGAAATCCTCGCCGCCTGCCTGGAGCAGTACGAAGGCTGCGACAACATGACCGAGCGCCTGACCGCCCTGGCGGTGCTGGTCAATTCCGGCTTCGAGGCGGAGAAGGGCAAGGCCCTGGCCATGTTCGCCGATTACTTCAAGGATGACCCGCTGGTGATGGACCAGTGGTTCAGCGTGCAGGCCGGCTCGCCGCTGCCGGGCGGGCTGGAGCGGGTCCAGGCGCTGATGCAGCACCCGGCCTTCACCCTGAAGAACCCGAACAAGGTGCGCGCGCTGATCGGCGCGTTCGCCAACCAGAACCTGGTCAACTTCCATCGTCCTGACGGCGCCGGCTATCGCTTCCTCGCCGACCAGGTGATCGTGCTCAACGCACTCAACCCGCAGATCGCCTCGCGCCTGCTGGTGCCGCTGACCCGCTGGCGCAAGTACGACGAGGCGCGGCAGGCGCTGATGCGCGGCGAGCTGGAACGCATTCTGGCCTCCGGCGAATTGTCCAGCGACGTCTACGAAGTGGTGAGCAAGAGCCTGGCCTGATCCGCCAGCTTCACCCGGAAGAGGGTGTTACTGGCCACTGGCTGGTAACGCCCTTTGTTACTTCTGGGAATCGCTTCACTGTTTTCCATTGATGGAGTCCGCTTAATCGTGTTTCGCGAACCTCCCTGCGCAGGCTCTGCGAAGGGACTTTTCGCGCCACCGGCGAAATTCGCCTGGCGCGTTTTGTCGGACACTTCCTGTTTTCTGGTCAGTGAATGAACAGTCATCCCGCAGGAAGTCCTGTTTTTTTCGCAATCCATTGAATTGCCTGGAGGATTCCGTTGAATTGGCATCCCGGTTGCACTGCCTCGTCGCGCGGTTCCCTTTCGTCGATGCTAGGCCGGTGACGCCGCGACCACCCATAACAAGGCCGCAGAGAAACGGCCGAACGGCGAACCGCCCGCAGTGGCGGCGCCCAACGCATGACCACATGGAGTGAGTTCCCGATGTACATCCCCAACCGCCAGCCCCGGCTGCGCTCCGCGCCGGCCCGGGCCGGCTTCGCCTTCGTCGGGCTGCTGCCGCTGCTGGGCGGCCAGGCCCAGGCCGTCGAATTCAGCTTCCTCGACAACGAGGTGTCCGGTTCGCTCGACACCACCCTGTCCTACGGCACCCTGTGGCGGGTGCAGGGGCAGGACAAGAGCAACAACGACATCAACACCAACGACGGCAACCGCAACTTCGATACCGGCCTGGTTTCCGAGGTCTACAAGATCACCTCGGACCTGGAGGCGACCTGGCGCAACTATGGCGTGTTCATCCGCGGCACGGCGTTCTATGACACCCAGATCATGGACAAGCGCAACGACTACTACAGCCACAACGATCCATCGCAGCCGAGCCAGAGCTATCCCCACGACGACCGTTTCACCAGCCAGGCCCGCGACATCGCCGGGCACAAGGCGGAAATCCTCGACGCCTACGTCTACGGCAGCTGGGACATCGGCAACATGCCGCTGAGCGCGCGCTTCGGCCGCCAGGTGTTCAACTGGGGCGAGGGCATCTTCTACCGTGGCGGGGTCAACACCACCAACCCGGTGGACGCCGCCAAGTACCGCCTGCCCGGTTCCGAGCTCAAGGAAGTGCTGATGCCGGTGGAAGCGCTGAGCTTCAACATCGGCCTGACCGACAACCTGTCGATGGAAACCTTCTACCAGTGGAACTGGAAGGAAACCCGCCTCGACCCGGTCGGTACCTTCTTCTCCGAGACCGACCTGTTCGCCGACGGCGGCAACACCGGCTACAGCGACTTCACCGGTACCGCGCTGGACACCCCGGTGCCCGGCTTCGGCAACGTCATCGGCCTGTACCAGGCGCTGGGCAACAATCCGCTGCTCAGCGGCGCGCTGAAGAACACCGGCCTCTATGCCAACGGCGTGACCCCGGCCTACGGCAACGTGATGAAGGTGTCGTCCATCGGCAAGGACATCAACGCGCGCAACGACGGCCAGTTCGGCGTGGCCTTCCGCTACATCGCCGAGGAACTGAACAGCACCGAGTTCGGCTTCTACTTCGTCAACTACCACTCCAAGGAGCCGACCCTGTACGCCGACATCGGCGACTATGCCGGGGCCGACCTGGCGGCGCTGGCCAACACCCTGCGGCCGATCGCCGGTAACCTCGCCGAAGCCCTGGCCAACGGCCTGGTGACCGCCGACGTGATGGGCAACATCAATGCCCGCCGCGAGTTCGCCGAAGACATCCGCATGTACGGCTTCAGCTTCAACACCACGGTGGGCGACGCCTCGGTGTTCGGCGAGCTGGCCTATCGGCCGAACCTGCCGATCGGCATCGCCGCCACCAACGACCTGATCGGCGACCTCGCCCACGGTGCGGCGGAAGCCGCCAACGGCGGACAGATCAACGTCGGCGGGCAGATGGTCGGCCTCGGCGGGCAGATCCACAACTACGAGCGGGTCGAGGCGTTCAACACCTCCCTCGGGACCATCTACAACTTCGGCCCGTCGCTGAGCTTCGACTCGTTGACCGGCGTCGCCGAGCTGGCCTCGGAACACCTGCGTGGCAGCAGCCTGAAGTACACCGCCTACGACGGCAGCACCCGCTACTACGCCGGGCGCGGCAACAGCTCGTACGTTTCCGGCGGCGACCGTGGCGACCAGGTGAACCGCAACGCCTACGGCTACACCCTGCTGCTCAGCGGCACCTGGAACGACGTGTTCGCCGGGGTCAACGTGTCGCCCTACGTGGTCTACAAGGACGACTTCGAAGGCAACTCCTACCAGACCGGCAACTTCATCGAAGGTCGCAAGGCCTACACCCTGGGGATCAAGGCCACCTACCTGAACAGCCTGGAAGGCGAACTGCAGTACACCGAGTTCTACGGCGGCGGGCAGAACAACAACATCCGCGACCGCGACAACATCGGCCTGACCGTGAAGTACTCCTTCTGACCGAACCGATAACGACACGGGCGCCGCGAGCGCCCGGCACCTCACACGGAGAACCCTCATGTTGAACAAGCACCTGCTGATCGGCGCTTCCCTGGCGCTGGCACTGGGCAGCGGCGGCGCGCTGGCCGGCGTTTCCGCCGGCGAGGCGGCGCAACTGAAGTCGAGCCTCACCCCGCTGGGCGCGGAGAAGGCCGGCAACGCCGCCGGCAGCATTCCCGCCTGGACCGGCGGCATCACCCAGGCGCCGGCCGGCTACAAGCCGGGCCAGCACCACCCGGACCCGTTCGCCGCGGACAAGCCGCTGTTCACCATCGACAAGGCCAACCTGGAGCAGTACAGGGAACACCTGACCCCGGGCCAGCTGGCGCTGTTCAAGACCTACCCGGACAGCTTCCGGATGCCGGTCTACCCCAGTCGCCGTTCCGGTTCGGCGCCGCAGTGGCTGTACGACAACACCTTCGCCAATGCCACCAGCGCCAGGCTGCTGGACGGCGGCAACGGGTTCGCCGACGCCTATGGCGGGGTGCCGTTCCCGATTCCGAAGAGCGGCGTGGAGGCGCTGTGGAACCACGTCGCCCGCTACCGCGGCACCTATGTCGTGCGCCGCGCTTCGGAAGTCGCGGTACAGCGCAACGGTAGCTACTCGCTGGTGACCTCGCAGCAGGAAGCGCTGTTCAAGTACTACCTCAAGGGCGGCAGCTTCGCCGACCTGAACAACCTGATGTTCTACTACCTGTCGTTCACCAAGAGCCCGGCGCGCCTGGCCGGCGGCGCGGTGCTGGTGCACGAGACCCTCGACCAGGTCAAGGAGCCGCGCCAGGCCTGGGGCTACAACGCCGGCCAGCGCCGTGTGCGGCGTGCGCCGAACCTTGCCTACGACACGCCGATCGCCGCCGCCGACGGCCTGCGCACCGCCGACGACACCGACATGTTCAACGGCGCGCCGGACCGCTATGACTGGAAGCTGCTGGGCAAGAAGGAAATCTACATTCCCTACAACAACTACAAGGTCAGCAGCCCCGAGGTGAAGTACGAGGAACTGCTCAAGCCGGGCCACCTCGATCCGCAATACACCCGCTACGAGCTGCACCGCGTGTGGGTGGTGGAAGGTACCCTGAAGCCGGGCGCGCGGCATATCTACTCCAAGCGCACCCTGTACCTCGACGAGGACAGCTGGAGCGCGGCGGTGGTTGACCAGTACGACGGTCGCGGCGAACTGTGGCGGGTGTCGATGGCCTACCTGAAGAACTTCTACGACCTGCCGTACACCTGGAGCGCGCTGGACGTGTTTCACGACTTGCAGGCGCGTCGCTACCACGTGCAGAACCTGGACAACGAGGAGCCGGGTACCATCGACTTCACCCAGGCGATACCGGACGACTCCTACTTCAAGCCCTCGGCCCTGCGCCGCCGCGGCACCCGCTGATCGCTCTGCTCGCCGGCGCCGACCGCTTCCCTCCGGGGAGGAGGGCGGCGCCGATCCCCCCGTTACAGACGGCTTACACGCTTAACAAAAGATAACGTGGCTTCAATTGTCTCCGTCGCCAAACGCTGGCTATATAACGCTCACCACGAACCACTAATAACAACAACGGGGACGGTATCCATGCGTGAGCCCATGACGTGGCGCACTTCGCCCGGCCAAACCGCGGACGCTTCGCGGCATCCGGCCATTCCTTCCAGATCGCCCCTGGCCAGCAGGGCCCTGTCGTTTCTCGGGGCACTTTCTCTTCTGACCTTCGCCGCCACCCCGGTCCTGGCCGAGTCGACGCCAACCGCCGCGCCGCCGCAATTCGCCGTGGAGTCGCCGAAGGCCGCCAGCAGCCTGCTGCTCAGCGTCGCCCATGCCGGCAAGCGGCTGGTCGCGGTCGGCGACCGTGGGCATATCCTGCTCTCCGACGACGACGGCAAGACCTGGACCCAGGCCAAGGTGCCGACCCGCCAGTTGCTCACCTCGGTGTTCTTCGTCAACGAGCGCAAGGGCTGGGCGGTCGGGCACGATGCGCAGATCCTCGTCAGCGACGACGCCGGCAGCACCTGGGCCAGGCAGTTCGAGGACCTCGGCCGCGAAGCGCCGTTGCTGGACATCTGGTTCGCCGACGAACAGCACGGCCTGGCCGTCGGTGCCTATGGCGCGCTGCTGGAGACCCGCGACGGCGGCCAGCACTGGGAAGACGTCAGCGAGCGCCTGGACAACGAGGACCAGTTCCACCTCAACGCCATCGCCGCGGTCAAGGACAACGGCCTGCTGGTGGTCGGCGAAGCCGGCAGCCTGTTCCGCTCGAAGGACTGGGGCGCCACCTGGGAAAAACTCGAAGGCCCCTACGAGGGCTCGCTGTTCGGCGCCATCGGTACCGCCGATGCGGGCGGCGTGCTGGTCTACGGCCTGCGCGGCCACCTGTTCCGCTCCGCCGATTTCGGCGACAGCTGGGAAGAGATACCGCTGAAGGCGGCGTCCGGCGACCTGGAATTCGGTCTCTCCGACGGCGCGCTGCTGGCGGACGGGCGTATCGTCGTGGTCGGCCACGGCGGCAGTGTCCTCGAAAGCACCGACGGCGGGCGCAGCTTCAGCGTGTTCAACCGTCCCGACCGGCTGTCCCTGGCCGGCGTCAGCGCCACCGGCGACGGCCACCTGATCCTGGTCGGCCAGGGCGGCGTGCACCTCGCTGCGGCGAACGGTGCCGCGCTCGAACAACAACAATAAGGCGGGGGTTGCATGAGTGCCATGAACCAGCATCAGCAAAACAAGGCGAGCCTGCTCGAACGCCTGATCTTCAACAACCGGCCGGTGGTGATCTTCCTCTGCCTGCTGGTCAGCGTCTTCCTGTTCTACCAGGCCACCCAGGTGCGGCCGTCCACCAGCTTCGAGAAGATGATCCCGCTGGAGCACCCGTTCATCCAGAAAATGCTCGAGCACCGCAACGACCTGGCCAACCTCGGCAACACCGTGCGCATCTCGGTGGAGGCGGTGAACGGCGACATCTTCACCAAGGAGTACATGGAGACGCTCCGGCAGATCCATGACGAGGTGTTCTACATCCCCGGCGTCGACCGTTCCGGCCTGAAGTCGTTGTGGAGCCCCAGCGTGCGCTGGACCGAAGTGACCGAGGAAGGCTTCGCCGGCGGCGAGGTGATCCCGCAGACCTACGACGGTTCGCCGCGGGCGCTGGAGGAACTGCGCAACAACGTGCTCAAGTCCGGGCAGATCGGCCGCCTGGTGGCGAACAACTTCAAGTCGAGCATCGTCGACGTACCGCTGCTGGAGATGTACCCGAACCCGAAGAACCAGAGCGAACTGATCAAGCTCGACTACCGCCAGTTCTCCCATGAGCTGGAAGAGAAGATCCGCGACAAGTACCAGTTGCAGAACCCCAACGTGAAGGTGCACATCGTCGGCTTCGCGAAGAAGGTCGGCGACCTGATCGACGGGCTGGTGATGGTGGTCGGCTTCTTCGGTATCTGCCTGCTGATCACCCTGGTCCTGCTGTACTGGTTCACCAAGTGCATCCGCAGCACCATCGCCGTGCTGATCACCACCCTGGTCGCGGTGCTCTGGCAGCTCGGCCTGCTCAACCTGGTCGGTTTCGGCCTCGATCCCTATTCGATGCTGGTGCCGTTCCTGATCTTCGCCATCGGTATTTCCCACGGCGTGCAGAAGATCAATGGCATCGCCTTGCAGTCCAGCGGCGCCGACAATGCGCTGATGGCGGCGCGGCTGACCTTCCGCCAACTGTTCCTGCCGGGGATGATCGCGATCCTCGCCGACGCCGTCGGCTTCATCACCCTGCTGGTGATCGACATCGGGGTGATCCGCGAGCTGGCCATCGGCGCCTCGATCGGCGTGGCGGTGATCGTCTTCACCAACCTGATCCTGCTGCCCGTGGCGATCTCCTACATCGGCATCAGCAAGAAGGCGGTGCAGCGCAGCAAGGATGACGCGGTGCGCGAGCACCCGTTCTGGCGCCTGCTGTCGAACTTCGCCAGCCCGAAGGTGGCCCCGGTGTCCATCGCCATCGCCCTGCTGATGCTCGGCGGCGGCCTCTGGTATGGCAAGCACCTGAAGATCGGCGACCTCGACCAGGGTGCGCCGGAACTGCGTCCCGACTCGCGCTACAACCTCGACAACGACTTCATCATCCGCAACTACTCGACCAGTTCGGACGTGCTGGTGGTGATGGTCAAGACCTCCCCGGAAGGCTGCTCCACCCACCAGGCCCTGGCGGCCATGGACGAGCTGGCCTGGAAGCTGGAGAACACCGAGGGCGTGCAGTCGGCGATCTCGATGGTCACCGTGTCCAAGCAGGTGATCAAGGGGATGAACGAAGGCAACCTGAAATGGGAGACCCTGTCGCGCAACCAGGACGTGCTGAACAACTCCATCGCCCGTGCCGACGGTCTCTACAACACCGACTGCTCGCTGGCGCCGCTGCTGGTCTTCCTCAACGACCACAAGGCCGAGACCCTCGACCGCGCGGTGGCGGCGGTGCAGGCCTTCGCCGCGGAGAACGACAAGGACGACCTGCAGTTCCAGCTGGCCGCCGGCAACGCCGGGATCGAGGCCGCCACCAACGAGGTGATCAAGCAGTCCGAACTGATCATCCTGGTGCTGGTGTACATCTGCGTGGCGGCCATGTGCATGATCACCTTCCGTTCCTTCGCCGCGACCCTCTGCATCGTCCTGCCGCTGATCCTCACCTCGGTGCTGGGCAACGCGCTGATGGCGGCGCTGGGCATCGGCGTGAAGGTCGCGACCCTGCCGGTGATCGCCCTCGGCGTCGGCATCGGGGTGGACTACGGGATCTACATCTACACCCGCCTGGAGTCTTTCCTGCGCATGGGCCTGCCGTTGCAGGAGGCCTACTACGAGACCCTCCGCTCCACCGGCAAGGCGGTGCTGTTCACCGGCCTGTGCCTGGCGATCGGCGTGGCCACCTGGATCTTCTCGGCGATCAAGTTCCAGGCCGACATGGGCCTGATGCTGACCTTCATGCTGCTCTGGAACATGTTCGGCGCCCTCTGGCTGCTGCCGGCCCTGGCGCGTTTCCTGATCAACCCGGCCAAGCTGCAGGCCAGGAAGGCCTCGCTGTTCGCTCACTGAGTCGCACCGAGCCTCGCCAAGACCGCGGCCCCGGCCGCGGTTTTTTTCGCGCGGAGGAAGGCCGCCGCGCTTCAGTCCGGTGTGGCGGGGAACAGCAGCTCGCAGCGGAAGCGCTGCTCGTCGCTGCTGTAATGCAGGCGCCAGCCGCTCTTCTGGCACAGGCGCTGGACCAGGTCGAGGCCCAGGCCATAACCGAACGCCATCGACTCCTCCGTGCCCTGGGCCGCGCCGATGGGGTTGCTGATCAGCAGGCTGCGGTCGCGCACGACGATTTCCACCACGCCCTCGTCGCTGTACTGCAGGGCGTTGCGCAGCAGGTTGCCGATGATGATCCGTGCGCGGGTCTGCGGCAGGCTGTGTGGCTCCACGTCGAGGTGGAAGGTCAGGCCGCGGCGCTGGCTCAGCGCCTGCTGTTCCTCGAGCAGTTCCTCCAGCAGGCGGCCGACCTCGATGTGTCCGTCGTCGCGCAGTTCGCCGCTCTCGCGGCTGAGCCAGAGCAAGGTCTCGGTCATCTGCTGCATGCCCAGCGCCGAGCGGCGGATGCGTTGCAAGGCATGCGGGGAGGGCGCGCGGCCGGGTTGGTCGAGCAGCTCCAGGTTCATGCCGATCACCGCCAGCGGGGTGCGCAGCTCATGGCTAGCGTAGCGCAGGAAGCGTTCCTCGCGCTGGCTGAAGTCCTTGATCCGGGTCACGCTGTTCCACAGGGTATCCGCCAGCACGTTGAGTTCGCGGTAGTTGAAGCGCGGCCGCTGGCTGTCCGGGGCGAGGTCGTCGAGGGTCATCGACCAGCGCGTCAGCTTGCGCAACGGCGCGACGATGAACCAGACCAGCAGGCCGACGGCGGCCAGCGAAGGCAGGGTGACCGATAGGGTGACGATCCAGGTCTGCCTGACGCGGGCGTCGATGATGGCGTCGGACAGCGGCGTGTCGATGCTGCCGGCGGCGTCGTTGTCGTAGAGGTAGAGCGTCTTGCCGTCGGCCAGTGGCTGGCGGACCACCACGTAGGCATCGTCGCTGGGCGCGTCGTCATCCTCCTCTTCGTCATCGTCGTCCCAGTTGCCGAGCAGTTGCATGGCGCCGATGCTCTTGTAGGGCGGGGTGTCGAGCATCTCCCTGAGTTTCGGCGGCAGCCCCGCGGTGCCGACGCTGCCCTTGAAGTAGTAGCTGTCCGGCGCCGGCGTAGCCGGGTCTTCCTGGTAGCGCTGGGCGAAGTACAGCCCTTCCTCTTCCATCATCATGCTGAGCAGGTAGAGGGCGCCGGTCTCGCCGTAGTCGCCGAGCATGCGCGTGTAGACCAGCAACACCCCGGCGAGGATCAGGGTGACGCCGCCGCCGACGATGGGGATCAGGCTCAGGCCGCGTTTCATTTGCGCTCCAGCTGGAAGCCGACGCTGTGCAGGGTATGGATCAGAGGGGTGGCGAACCCCTTGTCGACGGTGCTGCGCAGGTGGTGCATGTGCACGTTGAGGGTGTTGCTTTCCGGCGGTTCGTCGCCCCAGACGCTGCGCCCCAGCTGCTCGCGGGTGACCAGCGCGGGGCTGGCGCGCATCAGGCACTCGAGGATCTTCCAGGCGGTGGGGGACAGCGCCAGGGGCGTGCCGCCGCGGCTGGCCTGGCGGCTGTCGAGGTCCATCACCAGGTCGTCGACCTGCAGGCGCTGGGCCTGGCCGCTGCGGCGCCGGCTGAGGGCTTGCAGGCGGACCAGCAGCTCCGGCAGTTCGAAGGGCTTGAGCAGGTAGTCGTCGGCGCCGGCGTCGAAGCCGTCGAGCTTGTCCTGCAGGGTATCCAGGGCGGTGAGCATGAGTACCGGGGTCTGCAGGCCGGCTTCGCGCAGCTGGCGACAGACCTGCCGGCCGTTGATGCGCGGCAGCATGATGTCCAGCAGGATCACGTCGTAGCGGTTGGCGCGCGCCAGGTTGAGGCCGGCCTGGCCGTCGCGGGCGTGATCGCAGACCACCCCGGCGGCCTCGAGGTAGTCGATGACGGTGCCGGCGAGATCGAAGTTGTCTTCGACGACGAGTACGTGGATATGCATGGTATCTGTTCGCATGACGGATGGGACGCTGTGCCTGGTTCTCCGCGGGCGTTGCCCGCGCCTACTTGAGCACCTTGATCGGCTTCACCGGGGTGCCGTCGCTCCACTGGCCCATGCCGGTCTGCTCCGGCGTGGCGCCCAGGGCGTACTGGCGGTTGCGGTTGTAGAACGCCGCGTCGGTGAGGCCATCGAACAGCTTCCAGGTGCCGTACCAGTCGAGGGCGTCGATCACCAGCGGGTCGTGGCCGGTATAGCGGCCTTCGGCCTGCTGGACTTCGAGGCGCTTCTCGACGCGGTCGAGCAACCAGTCGCTGTCTTCTTCCTTCGGATACTGCGGGCCGAATACCGGCGCGGTGGGTGCCGCGTGGTTGGCCAGCAGCGGCGGAGCGCCGTGGCGATCGCTGCGCAGCAGCAGCAGGTTCTTGTCGCTGGGCGGAATGTGCCGGCTCTGGCGGTAGATGCGCTTGGCGTCGGTGCAGGCCACGTGGCTGTCCTCGTCGCCGCAGACCGCCAGCAGCAGGGTGCCCTTGGCCAGCCCCGACAGGCGTTCCTGGGCCACGCCGTCCCAGCGCTTGCCCTGGCTCTTGCCGGGCTCGACCACCATCAGCGCCTTCGCCGCCGGCAGCTTCAGGCGTTCGCTGGCGGCCGCCAGGTTGGCGGCGAGCAGTCCGCCGGCGGAGTGGCCGAGGTAGGCGACCTGGTTCAGCCGCGGGCGCACCCCCAGCTCGCCGGCCTGCAGGCGCCTGAGGGCGTCGCCGAGGGCGCCGGCGGCATTGTCGAGGAAGTCTGCGTTGGGCGTCTTCAGGTCCGGCTGGTAGCGTGGGTAGACCACCACCATGCCGCGGCGGACGATATGGTCGATCCAGGCGCGGTAAAGGTCCGGCTGCATCACGCTCCAGCCGTGCAGGAAGATCACCAGCGGAGCGTTGCCGGGGACCGGTTGCTCGGGGGTGAACACCCAGTATTCGCGAGCGCCTTCGCCGAAGTGCCACTGATGCACGCTGGCATGGCGATAGTCCGCGCCGCCCGGCCCTTCGGCCGGCTGCGTCGGCGGCGTGGGCGCGGTCGGCGGTTCGGCGGCCGTCGCGGCGTGGCCCAGGAGCAGGCCGCACAGGACGAGGTACAGGGTACGGAAGCGCATGCGGGCCCTCTTGCGGAATCGGAATGTCGTGCCAGTCCTAACCATAGCGCCGTTCAGCGCGGATAGAGCGGTGGCAGGCCGCCATTGTCGACCGCTCCCGCCGGCGCTTGTTCCGTGGTGGGCAGGGCGCGGATCGCCCGCCACAGGTCCTCGCCCTGCCAGGAATGGCCGCTCTCGCTGTACAGCGCGCCGTTGAGGCCATCCAGGGCGTCGGACAGCGGTACGAAGCGGGCCGCCATGTCGGCCAGGGTATCGGGTTGCTGACGGGCCCAGGCGTCCAGGGCCTGGCGGGTCGCCTGGGGATCGTTGGCCAGGCAGGCGCGGCGCAGCTCGTCGAGCAGGCTGCGGCTGCTCGGGCCGTTGGCCGCGGCGCGGATCACCGCCGGCAGCTGGCGGGCGCGCCACCAGAGGCCGAAGCCGAGCAGGGTGGTCAGGGCCAGCACGGCGGTAGCCAGTTGCCAGGGCCAGAGCGTCGGCTCCAGGCGTTCGCCGAGCGGCAGCGCCGCCGCCGGCGGCTCCGCCTCGGCCTGCGGCGCGGCGGCCACTTCCAGGGTGCGCGGTGGCAGGCTGGTGCGCTCCAGGCGGTCTTCGCGGGTGTTCCACCAGACCACTTCGAGCGCCGGCAACTCGATGCGCCCGGCCTGCTCGGGCACCAGCGCCTCGCGCTCCTCGCGACTGCCGATGAGGCCCTGGTCGGTGCTCTGGTCGGCCAGCTGCGGTTGGTCCGGGTAGCGCCGCAGGCCTTGCACGTCGGGCAGCGGCAACGGCGGAAGCTGGGTGCCGGAAAGCCCCTCGACCTTCAGCAGCACGTTGCGCGTCAGCGATTCGCCGACCTGCGCCTGTTCCGGCTGCGGGCTCCAGCTTTCGCTGATGCTCAGCGCGCGGGCCGGCATCCAGGGCGCGTCGGCCGGATAGTCGGCAGGCTTGGGCCGGACCTGCAGCGGGATGCTCGGCGAAGTCACCCGCATCTGCCGACCGGGGCGCGGGCCGAAGGGGTTGTAGTCGTCGCTGCCACGGTCGACCAGGGTAGCGCTGAAGGCTTGCGCAGGAATCTCCAGGGTGCCGCTTTTCTGCGGGAAGATCGCGTAGCGCACCTCGATCACGCCGTGGCGGATGCCGTTGATCTCCTTCTCGTAGGTGCGCGCCTCGCCGAGCTGTTCGACCTTCGCGTCGTTCATCGCCAGCGGGGTCAGGCTGCTGTCGTCGTATAGCGACACCGAGTGGTAGATGCGCAGGGTGAGGATCGCCTGGGCCTGCACGTAGACCGTCTCCTGGTCGACGCTGGCATCGATGAAGACCGGCGCCAGCTTGCTGCTCTTGGCGCGGTCGCGCGCCTCCAGTACGTGCAGCCTGATCGGCTGGGTGCTGCTGGCGCCGAGGCTGATCGGCGGGATCGCCACGTAGCCGCTCTGCTTCGGCAGGAGGGTGACGATCCAGCGGGTGGTGGCCTGGGCCCGGCCGTTCTGCGTGGCGAGACGGTTGACCTGGCGCGTGCCGAGGACCTCGAAGAGGGCGTCCAGCGGGCTCAGGTCGGGTTTGCCGAAGAGGGTCGGGTCGTCCGATTCCAGCGTCAGTTCGACGCTTTCCCCTTCGGTCAGGCGGGCGCGGTCGACGCTGGCGCTGAAGCTGGCATGGGCGGAGACGCAGAGGAGCGCGAGAAGCAGGCTGCAGAACAGGCGGATCATGGCGTGGCTTCCTGGCGTTGCTGCTGTTGGTACCAGAACTTGCGCCGCAGCAATTCGGCGGGATCGTCGGGAATCTGTCGCAGCCATTGCTCGAGGGCCTGGCGACGTTCGTCGTCGAGTCCGTCGTCGGCTTCCTCGTCGCCCGTCCGCTCATCCTCGGCGTCGGGCTGTGGCTGCGCTTGGCCGGGTGCTCCGGCGGTCTTCTCGCCTTCGTCTTCCGGCAGGCTGGTCGAGGGCGCCGCGGCCTGGGCCTTCTGCGCATCGACGGTCGCCGCGTCGCGCGGCGGCCGCTGGCTGCTTCCGGATGGCGGGCTCTGCTGGCTCGCTTCCTGGCGCTGTTCCTTGTTCTCGCCGGCCTGCTGCTGCGCCGCCTGTTCCTGGCGCTGGCGCAGCAGTTCCTCGACCAGGGCCTTGTTGCGTTGCGCGGCGACCAGTTGCGGCTGGCGCTCCAGGGCTTGTTCGTAGGCGTCGACGGCGGCTTCCAGTTCGCCCTGGCGGGCCAGGGCGTTGCCACGGTTGTAGTGATCGTCGGCCTGGTCGCCCTGGGCGAAGGCCTGGGCCGCGGCGGCGTAGTCGCGGGCCTGGTAGAGCGACAGGCCTTTCCAGCGGAAGTCCTCGAAGCGCTTCGCCGCCTCGTCCGCCTGGCCCCGTTGCAACAGGCGCTGGCCTTGCTGGTCCGGACGCAGCCAGAGGTCTTCGAACTGGAAGGCCATGGCCGGTTGCGGCAGGCTCAGCATCAACAGCGGCAGGCAGAACAGCCAGCCGCGCCGTCCGGCACAGGCGGCCAGCAGGAGCAGCGGCAGGAGCAGCCAGTAACCCTGGTCGGCCCAGCGCTGCAGGCGCAGCAGGGCGTTCTCGCGATCTTCCTCCAGCGTGCCGCCGCGGGCCAGCAGGCCGAGGCTGTCGAGGTCGCGGTCGTTCGGCCGCAGGCGCTGGTAGCCGGCGCCGATCTCCGCGGCGAAGCGGCGCAGCCCGCTTTCGTCGAGCCTGGGCAGGAGGATGCCGCCCTGGTCGTCCTTGAGGAAGCTGCCATCCTCCTGCTGCACCGGAGCGCCCTTCGGCGTGCCGACGCCGAGCACGGCGAGGCGCGCCGCCCGGTGCTCGAGGGCGCTGCGGATGCCCTGGCGCTCGGGTTCGCTCAGCTCGCTGGTCAGCAGCAGCAGGCGGCCGCGGCCCTGGGCGCCCTGTTCCAGCAGGTCGAGGGCCTGGCGCACGGCGAGGTCGGCGCGCTGGCCGGGCTCGGGCATGATCGAAGGTTTCAGGGCGTCGAGCAGGTTGCGCGCGGTGAGCTGGTCGTCCGACAGCGGCACCAGGGTATGCGCGCTGCCGGCGTAGACGACGATCGCGGTCTGCGCGTCGTTGCGCGTGCGAAGCAGGTCGAGCAGCTTGCGCCGGGCCTGCTCCAGGCGGGTCGGCGACAGGTCGCCGGCAAGCATCCCGGGAGTCAGCTGGAGGATCGCCACCAGCGGGTCGCTACGCTTCATCGAGGGCTGTTCCAGTTGCTGCCAACTGGGCCCGAGCAAGGCCAGCAGGGCCAGCAGCCAGGCGATGCCGAGGCAGATCCAGGGCATGCGGTTCTGCCGCCCGGCGCCGCCGACCAGCAGCCAGGGCTGGAAGGCCGTCGGCAACAGCAACTGCCAGCGTCCGGCACGACGCTGGCGATGCAGCAGCTTCCACAGCAACCAGCCAAGCAGCGGCGCCAGCAGCAGCCAGTAGGGGCGCAGCCAGTGCGGCCAGGCATCCAGCAACAGGTTCATGGTTGCCTCCCGGAACGGCGGCGCGGCCAGGTCCGGTTTTCCCGTGGCCAGAGTTCCAGCGCCACCAGCAGCACACTCAGGCCGAGGGCGGCGGCCAGCGGCCAACTGTACAGCGCCAGGGCCGGGCGCGCCCGGGTAGTCTGCTGGGCGACCGGTTCGAGGCGGTCGAGGGTCGCGGAAATGCTTTCCAGCTCGGCGCTGGATCGCGCGCGGAAGTATTCGCCGCCAGTGCTCTCGGCGATACCGCGCAGGGTCGGCTCGTCGAGATCGAGCCCCGGGTTGAAGCCGAACAGGCCGGGCACGCCGCCTTGCTGCGGGTCGGCGCCGATGCCGATGGTGTAGATCTTCACCTGTTGCTCGGCGGCCAGTTGCGCGGCGATCTGCGGGGCTATCTGTCCGCCGGTGTTGGCGCCGTCGGTGATCAGCACCAGCACCCGGCTTTCCGCAGGCCGCTGGCGCAGGCGCTTGACCGCCAGGCCGATGGCGTCGCCGATCGCGGTGTTCTTGCCGGCGATGCCGATCTGCGCCTCGTCCAGCCAGACCCGCACGGTGTGCCGGTCGAAGGTCAGCGGCGCCTGCAGGTAGGCCTGGCTGCCGAACAGGATCAGGCCGACGCGGTCGCCACGACGGTCTTCGATGAAGTCGCCGAAGAGTTTCTTGATCAGTTCCAGGCGGCTGATCTCGTCGTCCTGCCAGCGCATGTCGCGGTAGTCCATGGAACCGGAGACATCCACCGCGAGCAGCAGGTCGCGGCCGCTGGCGGGTAGCGGCAGGGGGTCGCCGACCCACTGCGGGCGGGCCGCGGCGAGCAGCAGGAGGAACCAGAGCAGGGCGAAGCGCACCTGCTGCCGCCAGGCCGGCAGGCGTGCGCGGGCACGACGCCCGGCGAGGCTTTCGAGTTCGTCGAGGAAGCTCACCTTGAGCGCCGCCTCGCCGCTGTCGGCGGCCGGCAGCACCAGACGCAGCAGCCAGGGCAACGGGGCGAGGGCGAAGACCCAGGGCCAGGCGAACTCAAACATGCTTGCGAATCCAGGTGGCGACGGCGGCGTCGAGGCCGTCCACGGCCTTGTCGTCGAGGGTGCAGTCGGCGCGGTAGCCGCCTTCCACCAGGATCATCCAGCGGGTCAGGCCGGCGGCCGGGCAACGGTTGTCGAGGAACGCCAGCCAGGCGCGGCCGCTGAGGGCGTGGCTGCCGCTATCTGGCCAGCGCGCCCTGCAGACCCGCTTGAGCAGGCCGTTGATGGCTTGCAGCCAGGGTCCGGCGGAAGCCCTGCCGTAGGGCTTGGCAAGCGCCGCCAGTTCGGCCAGGGCCGCTTCGCGCAGCGGATCCAGCGGCGCTTCGCCGCGGGTGGCGATGGTGCGCCGCGGCAGGTGCCGGCGCAGTCGCCAGAGCCCCCAGCCGAGCAACGGCAGCAGGGCGGCCAGCAGCCACCAGCCGGGCGCTGGCGGCCACCAGCCGACGGGCAGGGGGGCGATCAGCGGTTCCAGCCGGTCGAGCGGATTCATGCGCGATACCCCGGCTGGTGTTGTTCCAGCAGGTCCCGCAACTGCTCCACCAGGTCTTCCTGGGTCGACAGCGGCAGCAGCGGCACGCCCAGTCGCTGGGCCAGCCGCTGCCAGCGCGCGCGGCGCGCCTCGGCCAGTTCGCGATAGGCCTGGCGCAGCTCGTCGGCGTGGGTGTCCAGCTCGAGGTCGGCGGCGCCTTCGCGGAAGCGCAGCAGTCCGGCGGCGGGGAGGGCATGGTCGAGCGGGTCGGACAGCGGCAGCAGCACCAGGTCGGTATGGCGTGCGATCAGGCTGAGTTGCTGCTCGGCGACGTCATTGAGTGTGCGCTCGTCGCACAGCACCAGGATCAGGCTGCCCGGGCGCAGCACTTCGCGGGCGCGGCGCAGGGCCAGGCCGAACAGTTCGCCAGGCCGCTCGGCCGGCGTCTCGCGCAGCTCGCGATTGGCCCGCAATAGCTGGTTGAACAGTTGCAGCAGGCTGTGCTTGCTGCGTCGCGGCTTGATTTCGTGGCAGTCGCGGTCGCTGAATACCAGGCCGCCGATACGGTCGTTGTGGGCCAGCGCCGACCAGCCGATGAAGGCCGCCGCGCGTGCCGCCAGCACTGCCTTGAAGCACAGGCCGGAGCCGAAGAACAGGCGCTGGCTCTGTTCGACCAGGACGAACACCGGTCGCTCGCGTTCCTCGTGGAACAGCTTGGTGTGCGGCTCGCGGGTGCGCGCGGTGACGCGCCAGTCGATGGTCCGTACGTCGTCGCCGGGCTGGTAGATGCGCACCTGGTCGAAGTCCACGCCGCGTCCGCGCAGGCGCGAGTGATGCAGGCCGACCAGCGGGCTGCGGCGGTTCTGCGAGGAGAACAGGCGCGCTTCGTGGAGCCGGTGGCGCATTTCCAGAAGCTCGTCGAGGCCCAGTTCGACGCCCGGGGCGGCGCTCAGCATGGCGGCGGCCTCAGGCCACGGCGACCACGTCGAGGATGCGCTGCACGACCCGGTCCTGGTCGATGCCGGCGGCTTCCGCCTCGAAGGTCAGGATCAGGCGATGGCGCAGCACGTCGAACAGCACCGCCTGGATGTCCTCGGGACTGACGAAGTCGCGTCCGGCCAGCCAGGCGTGGGCGCGCGCGCAGCGGTCGAGGGCGATGGAGCCGCGCGGGCTGGCGCCGTAGGAGATCCATTCGGCGAGTTCCGCGTCGTGCTTGGCCGGGGTGCGGGTGGCCATGATCAGTTGCACCAGGTATTCCTCCACCGCGTCGGCCATGTACAGGCCGAGGATTTCCTGGCGCGCGGCGAAGATGGTTTCCTGGGTCACCCGGCGCTCCGGCCGGGCCTCGCCGTTCAGTGCCTCGCCACGCGCCTGCTGGAGGATGCGGCGTTCCACCGAGGCCTCCGGGTAGCCGATCTTGACGTGCATGAGGAAGCGGTCGAGCTGGGCTTCCGGCAACGGGTAGGTACCTTCCTGCTCGATCGGGTTCTGTGTCGCCATCACCAGGAACAGCTGTGGCAGGTCGTAGGTGCTGCGGCCGACCGAAACCTGGCGCTCGGCCATGGCTTCGAGCAGCGCCGATTGCACCTTGGCCGGGGCGCGGTTGATCTCGTCGGCCAGCACCAGGTGATGGAAGATCGGGCCTTGCTGGAACACGAAGGTGCCGGTCTCCGGACGGTAGATCTCGGTTCCGGTGATGTCGGCGGGGAGCAGGTCGGGAGTGAACTGGATACGGTGGAACTCGGCTTCGAGGCCTTCGGCGAGGTCCTTGATGGCCTTGGTCTTGGCCAGTCCCGGCGCGCCTTCCACCAGCAGGTGGCCGTCGGCTAGCAGCGCGATCAGCAGGCGGTCGACGAGTTTTTCCTGGCCGAGGATCTGGCTCGACAGGTAGCCCTTCAGTCCCTGCAGGGCGCTCTTGTGCTGCGTGCTTTCTGGCTCGTTGCTCATTGTCTGGACTACCGGTTCCAAGGCCTGCTGGGGTGTCGCTCGGTGGCGCACGGCGAGGCCGGCGCGCGCGGGCGGGGAGAAGGCTCCGCTCTGCGGCGGATGACGCCCCCCGATCCCGCACATGTTAGCGCACGGCGACTGCCTAGCGTACTCTCCGACGCTCGTGCCGCGCCTATTCGTGAACCCGCGCGGGTATGCCGGTGAAAAGCCTCCGCCTCTCGCCGTGACCTGCCTCGCGAAGCGCGGCGGATCGACGCGCCCGGGGAACTTCGCCGGCTCAGGCGGGTCGGTTTCCGCGATGCGAACAGCGAATGGACAGAGCGTTTGTCAGGAGCGACATTGCCGGGGCTTGCCCGGCGCAAGGGGGAGGGCCGCGCCCGGCGTGGGTGGCGGCGCTGGGTCGGTGGGCTGCTGTTGCTGCTCGGCGCGCTCGCCAGCGGATGTTCGAACGCGCCGCGCAACGCCGCCGGCGAGGACACCAGCCAGGGTTCGATGCGCGCTGGCGAATTCCTCCAGACCGATGCCGATCGCATGGCCACCCTGGCCATGCGCGACAACCTGCAAAGCCTCTACCAGTTGCTCTGGAAGCTGTACAAGCGCAATCCCGCCGAATGGAAGAAGACCGGCCTGCCGAGCCAGGCCGACGCCGAGCTGGCGATCCGCCGGGCCATCGAGCAGAACCGCGAACTCAGCGACCTGGGCGGCCGCCGCGACATCGCCGCGCTGTCCTATTCCCTCGATCCGGCGTTCAGGGGCGACCGCGTCGGCGCCTTCATCTATTCCCTGGCCAGCATGCTGATCACCGCCCATGGCGGGCGCACCGAGTTCTACGTCTACCAGGGGATCGACGCGCAGTACGTCTACAACGCCGCGCGCAACGTCGAGGTCGCCACCTGGATGCTGGCTACCCGCAAGGACGACAAGGGTGCCCCGTTGCTGCTTTCCAACGCCCTCACCGACGACGCCAGCAACCTCAGCTACGCCCGCGAGTTCGCCAAGATCGTCGCGCGCCTGGACCTGCTCGCCGAGGTGCTCGGCGAACGCTACCGGCGGATCAGCGTGAACTACGCCCAGGGACTGCTGTTCATGCATTTCCTGCCGGTGCAGTGAGCCGATGCTCCCGGGGTGAACGAATATGTCGCAGCACGGTAAGTGTTTTGCCTTGCCGGCTCGTTAAGCTCTGTCGGATATGACCGGCGGGTCGCTCGCCGAAAAGGGCGGTTCCCGGTCAGCCTTTGCTGTGCGCCTGCCTGCCTGGATTAATGCTCAGCTTCTGCTGAACTTCATGGACGCAGCGAGGGTCGGTCCGAAGGTGCGTTGCTCGCGACCTTTCCCGCGAACCGCTCGCCTCCATGAAATAACAAGCCAAGCGGAGTACAACCATGGCGTTCTTCACCGCGGCCAGCAAAGCCGATTTCCAGCATCAACTGCAGACGGCACTGGCGCAGCACCTCGGCGACAAGGCGTTACCACAAGTCACGCTGTTCGCCGAACAGTTCTTCAGCCTGATCTCCCTCGATGAACTGACCCAGCGTCGGCTTTCCGACCTGGTCGGTTGCACCCTTTCCGCCTGGCGCCTGCTGGAGCGCTTCGACCGCGACCAGCCCGAAGTCCGCGTATACAACCCCGACTACGAGAAGCACGGCTGGCAATCCACCCACACCGCGGTGGAAGTGCTGCACCCGGACCTGCCGTTCCTGGTCGACTCGGTACGCATGGAACTGAACCGCCGCGGCTACAGCATCCATACCCTGCAGACCAACGTCCTCAGCGTGCGCCGCTCGGCCAAGGGCGAGCTGAAGGAAATCCTGCCCAAGGGTAGCCAGGGCAAGGACGTCAGCCAGGAATCGCTGATGTACCTGGAGATCGACCGTTGCGCCCACGCCGGCGAACTGCGGGCGCTGGAGAAGGCCATCCTGGAAGTGCTCGGTGAAGTACGCGTGACCGTCGCCGACTTCGAACCGATGAAGGCCAAGGCCCGCGAACTGCTGACCTGGCTTGGCAAGGCCAAGCTGAAGGTGCCGGCGGAGGAACTGAAGGAAGTACGCAGCTATCTCGAATGGCTGCTGGACAACCACTTCACCTTCCTCGGCTACGAGGAATTCAGCGTCGCCGACGAGGCCGACGGCGGGCGCATGGTCTACGACGAGAAATCCTTCCTCGGCCTGACCCGTCTGCTGCGTGCCGGCCTGAGCAAGGATGACCTGCACATCGAGGACTATGCCGTCGCCTACCTGCGCGAACCGGTCCTGCTGTCCTTCGCCAAGGCTGCCCATCCGAGCCGTGTGCACCGCCCGGCCTACCCGGACTACGTGTCGATCCGCGAGCTGGACGGCAAGGGCCGGGTGATCCGCGAGTGCCGCTTCATGGGCCTGTTCACCTCCTCGGTGTACAACGAGAGCGTCAACGACATCCCCTTCATCCGCGGCAAGGTCGCCGAAGTGATGCGGCGCTCCGGTTTCGACACCAAGGCCCACCTCGGCAAGGAACTGGCCCAGGTGCTGGAAGTACTGCCGCGCGACGACCTGTTCCAGACCCCGGTGGACGAGCTGTTCAGCACCGCCCTGGCGATCGTCCGCATCCAGGAGCGCAACAAGATCCGCGTGTTCCTGCGCAAGGACCCCTACGGTCGCTTCTGCTACTGCCTGGCCTACGTGCCGCGCGACGTGTATTCCACCGAGACGCGCCTGAAGATCCAGCAGGTCCTGATGGAGCGCCTGCAGGCGAGCGACTGCGAGTTCTGGACCTTCTTCTCCGAGTCGGTGCTGGCCCGCGTGCAGTTCATCCTCCGCGTCGACCCGAAGTCGCGCATCGACATCGACCCGGCGCGCCTGGAGGAAGAAGTGATCCAGGCCTGCCGTTCCTGGCAGGACGACTACAGCAGCCTGGTGGTGGAAAACCTCGGCGAGGCCAAGGGCACCAACGTCCTGGCCGACTTCCCGAAAGGCTTCCCGGCCGGCTACCGCGAGCGCTTCGCCCCGCACTTCGCGGTGGTCGACCTGCAGCACCTGCTCAGCCTCTCCGAGCAGCGCCCGCTGGTGATGAGCTTCTACCAGCCGCTGGCGCAGGGCGAGCAGCAACTGCACTGCAAGCTGTACCACGCCGACACCCCGCTGGCCCTGTCCGACGTCCTGCCGATCCTGGAGAACCTCGGCCTGCGCGTGCTCGGCGAATTCCCCTACCGCCTGCGCCACCAGAACGGCCGCGAATACTGGATCCACGACTTCGCCTTCACCTACGCCGAAGGGCTGGACGTGGACATCCAGCAGCTCAACGAGATCCTCCAGGACGCCTTCGTCCACATCGTCAGCGGCGACGCCGAGAACGACGCCTTCAACCGCCTGGTGCTGACCGCCAACCTGCCGTGGCGCGACGTCGCCCTGCTGCGTGCCTACGCGCGTTACCTGAAGCAGATCCGCCTGGGCTTCGACCTCGGCTACATCGCCAGTGCGCTGAATGCCCACACCGACATCGCCCGCGAGCTGGTGCGGCTGTTCAAGACCCGCTTCTACCTGGCGCGCAAACTCACCGCGGAAGACCTGGAAGACAAGCAACAGAAGCTGGAGCAGGCGATCCTCGGTGCCCTCGACGAAGTCCAGGTGCTCAACGAGGACCGCATCCTGCGGCGCTACCTCGACCTGATCAAGGCGACCCTGCGGACCAACTTCTACCAGCCCGACGGCAACGGCCAGAACAAGAGCTACTTCAGCTTCAAGTTCAACCCGAAGGCCATCCCGGAGCTGCCCAGGCCGGTGCCCAAGTACGAGATCTTCGTCTACTCGCCGCGCGTCGAGGGCGTGCACCTGCGCGGCGGCAAGGTGGCTCGCGGCGGCTTGCGCTGGTCGGACCGCGAGGAAGACTTCCGCACCGAGGTGCTCGGCCTGGTCAAGGCCCAGCAGGTGAAGAACGCGGTGATCGTGCCGGTCGGCGCCAAGGGCGGCTTCGTCCCGCGCCGCCTGCCGCTTGGCGGTAGCCGCGACGAGATCCAGGCCGAGGCGATCGCCTGCTACCGGATCTTCATTTCCGGCCTGCTCGATATCACCGACAACCTCAAGGAAGGCGAAGTGGTGCCGCCGGCCAACGTGGTCCGCCACGACGAGGACGATCCCTACCTGGTGGTCGCCGCGGACAAGGGCACGGCGACCTTCTCCGACATCGCCAACGGCATCGCCGCCGAGTACGGCTTCTGGCTCGGCGACGCCTTCGCCTCGGGCGGCTCCGCCGGCTACGACCACAAGGGCATGGGGATTACCGCCAAGGGCGCCTGGGTCAGCGTGCAACGGCACTTCCGCGAGCGCGGCATCGACGTGCAGAAGGACAACATCAGCGTCATCGGCATCGGCGACATGGCCGGCGACGTGTTCGGCAACGGCCTGCTGATGTCGGACAAGCTGCAACTGGTGGCCGCCTTCAACCACATGCATATCTTCATCGACCCGAACCCGGACGCCGCCAGCAGCTTCGTCGAGCGCCAGCGCCTGTTCAACCTGCCGCGTTCGAGCTGGGCCGACTACGACGCCAAGCTGATCTCCGCCGGCGGCGGGATCTTCCTGCGCAGCGCCAAGAGCATCGCCATCACCCCGGAAATGAAGGCGCGCTTCGACATCCAGGCCGACAGGCTGGCGCCCACCGAGCTGATCCATGCGCTGCTCAAGGCGCCGGTCGACCTGCTCTGGAACGGCGGGATCGGCACCTACGTGAAGTCGAGCAAGGAAACCCACGCCGATGTCGGCGACAAGGCCAACGACGGTCTGCGCGTCGACGGCCGCGAGCTGCGCGCGAAGGTGGTGGGCGAGGGCGGCAACCTGGGCATGACCCAACTGGCGCGGGTCGAGTTCGGCCTGCACGGCGGTGCCAACAACACCGACTTCATCGACAACGCCGGTGGCGTGGACTGCTCCGACCATGAGGTCAACATCAAGATCCTGCTCAACGAAGTGGTGCAGGCCGGCGACATGACCGAGAAGCAGCGCAACGCGCTGCTGGTGAAGATGACCGACGCGGTCGGCGCCCTGGTGCTGGGCAACAACTACAAGCAGACCCAGGCGCTGTCCCTGGCGCAACGTCGCGCCCGCGAGCGGATCGCCGAGTACAAGCGGCTGATGGGCGACCTCGAGGCGCGTGGCAAGCTCGATCGCGCCCTGGAGTTCCTGCCTTCCGACGAGGAGCTGGCGGAACGCATCAGTGCCGGCCAGGGGCTGACCCGCGCCGAGCTGTCGGTGCTGATCTCCTACAGCAAGATCGACCTCAAGGAATCGCTGCTGAAATCGCTGGTGCCGGACGACGACTACCTGACCCGCGACATGGAGACCGCCTTCCCGGCATTGCTGGCGGAGAAGTTCGGCGACGCCATGCGCCGCCATCGCCTGAAGCGCGAGATCGTCAGCACGCAGATCGCCAACGACCTGGTCAACCACATGGGCATCACCTTCGTGCAGCGCCTGAAGGAGTCCACCGGCATGAGCGCGGCCAACGTCGCCGGGGCCTACGTGATCGTCCGCGACGTGTTCCACCTGCCGCACTGGTTCCGCCAGATCGAGAACCTCGACTACCAGGTGCCCGCTGATATCCAGCTGACCCTGATGGACGAACTGATGCGCCTCGGCCGCCGCGCCACCCGCTGGTTCCTCCGCAGCCGCCGCAACGAGCTGGACGCGGCGCGCGACGTGGCCCACTTCGGCCCGCGCATCGCCGCCCTCGGCCTGAAGCTCAACGAGCTGCTCGAAGGGCCGACCCGCGAGCTGTGGCAGGCGCGCTACCAGACCTACGTCGACGCCGGCGTGCCGGAACTGCTGGCACGCATGGTGGCCGGTACCAGCCACTTGTACACGCTGCTGCCGATCATCGAGGCGTCCGACGTGACCGGCCAGGACACCGCGGAAGTGGCCAAGGCCTATTTCGCCGTGGGCAGCGCGCTGGACCTTACCTGGTACCTGCAACAGATCACCAACCTGCCGGTGGAGAACAACTGGCAGGCGCTGGCCCGCGAGGCGTTCCGCGACGACCTCGACTGGCAGCAGCGGGCGATCACCGTCTCGGTGTTGCAGATGCAGGACGGACCGAAGGAGGTCGAGGCTCGCGTCGGCCTGTGGCTGGAACAGCACCTGCCGCTGGTCGAGCGCTGGCGGGCGATGCTGGTCGAACTGCGTGCCGCGTCGGGTACCGACTACGCCATGTACGCCGTGGCCAACCGCGAGCTGATGGACCTGGCGCAGAGCAGCCAGCACGGTGTCTGCATCCCCTGATGCGACCGGACTGACGGCAAGCAAGAGCCCCGCCCTAGTGCGGGGCTCTTTCATTTCAGCTGTCGTGCCGTCGGTCGGGTCCCATGGCGGGCGGCGTTGGATGTGTTATTTTGCTATGAAAATATAGCTATGATTATGTAGATAAATATGCCCACCAACCAGGATCTCCAACTGGCAGCGCATCTGCGCAGCCAGGTCACCACCCTGACCCGCCGCCTGCGTCGCGAGGCGCAGGCCGATCCGGTGCAATTCTCGCAACTGGTCGTGCTTGGCGCGATCGACCGCCTTGGCGGCGACGTCACACCTTCCGAGCTGGCCGCCGCCGAGCGGATGCGCTCGTCGAATCTGGCCGCGCTGCTGCGCGAACTGGAACGCGGAGGGCTGATCGTCCGTCACGCCGATCCGCAAGATGGGCGCAGAACCCGCGTGTCGCTGAGCTCGGAGGGCCGGCGAAATCTCTACGGCAACCGCGCCAAGCGCGAAGAATGGCTGGTGCGTGCCATGCACGCCTGTCTCGACGAGAGCGAGCGCGCCCTGCTGGCGGCGGCCGGTCCGTTGCTGACACGCCTGGCGCAATTCGAGGAGCCCTGAATCCAGGGCTTTGGGTTCCGGCAGATGGAAGAGGAGTTCCCGATGAACACAGCACTGATCGGTCTCGACTACATCGTCGATATCATGCATCCCGACGGTAGGATTGCCCGCTGTGCAGAACAGGCCGCCTTGCGTGGCGTGGTCGCGCGTTTCAACCGCGCGCTCGCCGTCGCCGAGCAGCGTGGCTGGCTGCGGATCGCGGTGAGGGTGGGCTTCGAGCCCGGCTATCCGGACCTGCCGGAACATTCGCCGATCTTCGCTGCCGCGCAGGCACTCGGCGCTCTCGACCTCTGCGGGCGCGGTTGCGCATTTCATCCTGACCTGAAGCGGGATGCCGTGCAGATGGAAGTGCTCAAGCCGCGCATCAGCGCCTTCTATGCCACGCGCCTGGAGGCCGTGTTGCGGGCGAGGCGGATCGAGCGCCTGGTGCTCGCCGGTGTCAGTACGACCTGGGCTGTGCAGGCCGCCGCGCGCGATGCGCACGATCGCGACTACCAAGTGCTGGTGTTGGAGGAGGCCTGCGCGGCGGCCAGCGACGAGGAGCACCGGCGCTCCATCGAGGTCCTGGGCGGCATCGCGCGGATCGTCACGCTCGACCAGTTGGCAGCGCTCTAGGCGGCGCGTCGTGTGTGCGCCTCGCTGACACGCCTGTTCGACGGCCGCGCCATGGGGCGCGCGCTCGCCGTGTCGCTGCCGCTGTTCGTGCTCTACAGCGCCAGCGGCGATGCCAACTGGCTGCTGGCGAATATCGCGACGATCTCCGTGGCGGTCGTCGTCGAGCGGGTCGGTAGCGCACCGCTCGCGGCGCTCGGCCAGGGGGTGGCGATCATCCTCGGCTTTCTCGGCCTGTCGTTCGCGCTCGCCTGGGGAGCGGCGTTTGCCATCGCTTGCGCAGCGCTCGCCGCTGCTGCTGTCGCGCTATCCGGCCTGGATACGCGCTTGCGCACGCTGGGCAATTTCGTCTTTATTCCTGTGCTCTATCTGGCCTGCGAGGTTGCCGCGACGCACCGCGCTGCGCTGTCCCTGGTGCCGTATCTCGTCGTCGCGACGCTACCATCGGTGGCGCTCGCCGGTGTCGATACCTTGCGCCACGCAGCGCTCGCACGCCGTTACGGCACCCTGCTGCGCTGGCGTGGGGCGCACTTGACGGGCCACGCGGCCGCGCATGACGAGCTGCTCCAGGCTGTGTTGGCGGTCACACTCGCCGTAGCCTGCAGCGCGACCTTGGTGGCGTGGCGGCACATCGAATACGGCCAGTGGGCGATCTGGTCGTCCGCCAGCGTGGTTACCGGCAATGCCGCCAGCGCGCACCTGAAGCTGCGCGATCGCGGGCTTGGCGCGCTGCTCGGCGTACCGCTCGGCCTCGTGGTAGGGGCCGCTCTACCACATGTTCTATTGGTCCACACCTTGGCGACTCTTGCCTCGGTCCTCACCCTCGTCGGATTCCGTCACTACGCGACAGGTTTTGCCGCGCGTTGCGCGTGCATCGCCTGCGCCTCCTGGGCGATTCAGCAGTCGCCCCTGGTCGCCTCGCTGCGGGTCGCCGAAGTACTGGCGGGTGGGGCGATAGGCGTCGCCTCGGTGTGGCTGGTGCGGTTCCTCGCACGCAACTGAAGGCGGTGCGACCGCACGCGCGTGCGCCAAATGCCCGGCGCCTTTCGTTGGCCGGAAAAGACAACCTGTTTCACGGATTTAATAAATATTTAGTTATTAGCGAACGGCGTCTACCGAACCGATGGGTCTAGACGAAGTGACTTCCGGGGGCTTCCGGAGGGCCGTCGACTTTCCTGATGAAGTGCGTGAAACCTGGGCTTTCCACTTTGCCACACCGGTGTCTCGGAAAGCGCGGAGTTGACCTGCAAAGCGTCACGGGCAGGCAAAAGGACACCATGGCGTCATGTGTGTGCCTAAAAATTGACAGTTTCCGCTTAAAAATTTAGCAATTAGCATATTTAGTCATTAGATTGACGTTAATCGCCTGCGGCTGCTTTGGCTGTGCCCGCACTGTCAGGGATTCGACGTTGCCACCGGAAACCGCATCCATGCTTCCGACCTGCCGCTTCGGTCGGTATCGACCCTGCCGCGTAGGCTGGGCATGCGGTTCAGCAAGAAAGGAATCGCCGTGCTGCGTCTGCCGTCCCGCCGTAACACCCTTCGACCCATCGAGTGCCCGCTCGCCTGGCTTGCCGGCCTGGCGCTGGCGCTTTGTGCCGGCACTGCCGCAGGGGCTGCCGGCGGGCCGTCCAGCGTGGCGTTCTGGTACGCCGAGCGGCCGCCGCTGGCCGAGCTTTCCCAGTTCGACTGGGTGGTGCTCGAAGCGGCGCACCTCAAGCCGGCCGATGTCGGGTATCTGAAAGAGCAGGGCAGCACGCCCTTCGCCTATCTGTCGGTCGGCGAGTTCGACGGCGACGCCGCCGCCATCGCCGACAGCGGCCTGGCCCGGGGCAAGAGCGCGGTCCGCAACCAAGCCTGGAACAGCCAGGTAATGGACCTCGCCGCGCCGAGCTGGCGGGCGTACCTGCTCAAGCGCGCCGCGGAGCTGCGCAAACAGGGCTACGCCGGCCTGTTCCTCGATACCCTGGACAGCTTCCAGCTACAGGCCGAGGAGCGCCGCGAGGGCCAGCGCCGGGCGCTGGCCAGTTTCCTCGCCCAGCTGCATCGCCAGGAGCCGGGCCTCAAGCTGTTTTTCAATCGCGGTTTCGAAGTGCTGCCGGAGTTGCCCGGCGTCGCGTCGGCGGTGGCCGTGGAGTCGATCCATGCCGGTTGGGACGCCGCTGCCGGGCAATACCGCGAGGTGCCCCAGGACGATCGCGATTGGCTGAAGGGCCACCTGGATGCCCTGCGCGCCCAGGGCATGCCCATCGTCGCCATCGACTACCTGCCGCCGGAGCAGCGTGACGAGGCGCGCACGCTCGCTGCGCGCCTGCGTAGCGAAGGCTACGTGCCGTTCGTCAGCACCCCGGCGCTGGACTACCTGGGGGTGAGCGACGTCGAGGTGCAACCGCGGCGCATCGCGCTGCTCTACGATCCGCGCGAGGGCGACCTGACCCTGAGCCCCGGTCACGTCTACCTCGGCGGCCTGCTCGAATACCTCGGTTATCGGGTCGACTACCTGCCCACCGACCAGCCGCTGCCCGAACGTCCGCTGAGCGGTCTCTACGCCGGGGTGGTGACCTGGATGACCAGTGGACCGCCGCTGGCCAGCGACGCCTTCGACAACTGGATCGCTGCACGTCTCGACGAAAAGGTGCCGGTGGCGTTCCTCGCCGGCCTGCCCACAGAGAACGACGGCCTGTTGCAGCGCCTGGGTATTCGCCGGCTGTCGCAGAAGCTCAAGGTCAAGCCGAGCACCGAGACCCACGACCAGGCGCTGCTTGGTTCCTTCGAAGCGCCGCTGGTGATCCGGAGCCGCGACCTGCCGGCGCTCACCGTACTCGATCCGGCGCGGGTGACCCCGGCGCTCAAGCTCAAGGGCGACGGCAAGGAGTACGTGCCGGTGGCGACCGCCGACTGGGGGGGCTTCGCCCTGGCGCCCTATGTGCTGGAGGAGGGTAGCGAGCACCGGCGCTGGATCCTCGATCCGTTCGCCTTCCTGCGCAAGGCCTTGCGTCTTGTGCCGCTGCCGAGTCCCGACGCGACCACCGAGAATGGCCGGCGCATCGCCACCGTGCACATCGATGGCGACGGCTTCGTCTCCCGTGCCGAGGTGCCCGGCAGTCCCTATGCCGGCCAGCAGGTGCTGGAGGACTTCATCAAGCCCTATCCGTTCCTCACCTCGGTCTCGGTGATCGAAGGCGAGGTCGGGCCGAAGGGCATGTATCCGCACCTGGCCAGGGAACTGGAGCCGATCGCCCGGCGCATCTTCGCCGACGACAAGGTGGAGGTCGCCAGCCATACCTTCAGCCATCCGTTCTTCTGGCAGCCGCAACTGGCCGAGCAGGGCGAGAACTTCGAGGCCCAGTATGGCTACAAGATGGCCATCCCGGGCTACGACAAGGTCGACTTCGTACGCGAGGTGCTCGGCGCCCGCGACTACATCGAGCAGCGCCTGACCACCCCGCGGAAGCCGGTCAAGATGATCTTCTGGTCCGGCGACGCGCTGCCCGACGCCGCCACCATCAAGCTCGCCTACGACGCCGGGCTGATGAACGTCAACGGCGGCAATACCGCGCTGACCCGGGCCTTTCCCTCGCTGACCGGACTCTACCCGCTGATCCGGCCCACCCGCGGCGGCGTGCAGTACTACGCGCCGATCATCAACGAGAACGTCTACACCAATCTCTGGCAGGGGCCGTACTACGGCTTCCGCGGCGTCATCGATACCTTCGCCCTGACCGACAGCCCGCGCCGCCTGCGCGGCCTGCACCTGTACTACCACTTCTATTCGGGGACCAAGCAGGCCTCGATCCGCACCATGCACCAGATCTACGCGGCGATGCAGGCGGAGCATCCGTTGTCGCTGTGGATGAGCGACTACATCCCGCGCCTGGAAGGCCTGCATCGCGCCAGCCTGGCCAAGCGTGCCGATGGCAGTTGGCAACTGCGTGGCTTCGCCGCCCTGCGCACGGTGCGCCTGGACCCGGCGCTGGGTTGGCCGGACCTCGGCCGCTCCACGGGAGTCGCGGGCGTGCGCGACCTGCCCCAGGGGCGCTATGTGCACCTGAGTGCGGCGAATGCGCGCCTGGTCCTGCGCGACAGCCGCGATCCGCGGCCGGCGCTGGAGGAGGCCAACCTGCCGCTGAAGCACTGGCGCTACCGCGACGATGGCCGCGTCGAGTTCGCCTTCGCCGGGCACCTGCCATTACGCCTGGTGGTGCGCGCGGCGGGCGATTGCCGGCTGAGTGCGGCCGGCAAGGCCTTCCCGGGAAAGGCCGGCAACGGCCTGTGGACGTTCGAGTTGCCGATGGAGCAGGTGCGCGATGGCCAACTCGTCTGCCGCTGACAAGCATCCCCAGGCGCGCCTGCTGAATCCCTGGGCCCTGCTGCCGGTCGCTCTCGGGGTGGCGCTGGTGCTGTGGCTGACCTTCAACAGCGAAGAGGTATTCATGCCCAGCGGCGATGGCGAGCCCGACGCGGTCTCGGTGAACTACGCCGAACTGCTGTTGCAGGCGCACCCGGAGAATGACGCGCTGCGCCTGACCCTGATCGATCTGCTGGTCAAGCTCGGTGACTTCGAGCAGGCGCGTCATCACCTCGCCCGTCTGCGCGGCAAGGACCGCCTGGCAACGCCGTTCTACGAGGTGGAACTGGACATCCTTGGCGCCCTGGCCAGGCCCGAGGGCATGGATGAGGAGCAGACGCGCCGATTGCTGGAGCGCCTGCGCAAGATCGAGCACGTTTCGTTGAACGACGCCATGCTCGAACGACTTGCCCGTCATGCCCTGGCCCTGGACGCGCCGGACCTGGCGGCGCGGACCTTTGCCGAACTGGCCGGCCGCGACCCGCAGGGCCGGCAGCGCTGGCTGGACGAGGCGGCGCGCTGGTACCTGGCTTCCGGCGAGCCGCTGCCGGCGGCGGACATCCAGCGGCAACTGGCCGAAGCGCAAACCGAGCCGGCGAAGCGCCTGGCCTATCTGCGCCAGGCCTTCGCCAGCCTGCTCGCTGGCGAGCGCGGCGAACAGGCGGCGTTGTTGCTGGACGAGCGGCTGGACGCCTTGCCGGAGGATGAATCGACCCTGGCCTGGCTCGCCCAGGGCGTACGCGCCGCCGAAGGCAGCCAGCGCTACGACCTGGCCGAACGCTTCATCCGGCGCTGGCGCGAATTGCGCCCCGAGGACCATGAGGCGCTGGCCGCCGACCTGCGTCTGAACATGGCCGCCGGGCGGGTCGAGCGGGCCTGGGAGGTCGGCCAGGAGCTGCTGGCCCTGCGCCCGGAGGACAGGACGCTGCTGGCCGATCTCGCGCGCCTTGGCGAATGGACCGGCAACGGCCCGCGGGCGCTGGGCTTTTGGAAGCAACTGCTGGCCGGCGCCGATGACCCGGCCCTGCGCGAGCATGCCTGGCGCCTGTCGCTGCAGATGTTCGATTTCGACAGCGCCATCGAGCTGCTGGCGCCCATCGGTGCGCAGCGACAGATGACCGACGAGGAACTCGATGCGCTGGTCTACAGCCATGAAACCCGCGGCACGCCGGAAGAGGGCGAGGCATGGCTGCGCGGCTACGTGCAGCGTTATCCGAAACAGCGCCTGGCCTGGCAGCGCTTGCAACAGATTCTCGAACACACCCAGCAGTTGCAGGAAGAGACCGGGGTCTGGGCGCGGATGGCCCGGCATTTCCCGCTGAGTGTCAAGGAACGCATGCAGTGGGCGGAAACCCACTGGAACCTGTTCGATCCGCGCCAGGCCTGGAAGGTCCTCGCCGGCGTGGATACCCGCGCGATCCGCGAGCCGGAGTTCTGGCGCCTGCGCGCGGCGCTGGCCTGGGCCCTGGAGCAGGACGACGATGCCCGCGCCGCCTACGAGCGCATGCTGGCCCTGGACATCCGCCTGAACAGCAGCGACGAGGACCAGTTGATCGCCCTGTACCGGGACAGCAATCCGCAGCAGGCCTTGCAGGTGCTTATCGGCAGTTGGCAGCGCAGCCGCGATCCGCGGCGCCTGGCCAGCGCCCTGCAACTGGCGGAGAACCTCCACGACTGGCCGGCCCTGAAGAGCCTGCTGGCCGAGGCCGAAGGCCTGCCGGAAGCGCAGGGCAGCCCCTATTACTGGGTGGCCAGGGCGCGGCTGGCGGAACAGGAAGGCCATGGCGACGTCGCCGAGCGTCTGTACCGGGAAGCCCTGGTGCGTTTCCCCGGCGAGAACCTGGTGCGCGAACGCCTGCTCTGGTTCTACATCGACCGTGGCCGTCGCGACAGCCTGGCGCCCCTGTTGGCGCAGTGGCATGGCCTGGCGCTGCGGGACAGCACGCTGTGGCTGCCGTTCGCCAGCGCCAGCCTGCTGCTCGAGCGTAACGGCCAGGCGCTGGCCTGGTTCCGCCTGTACCTCAAGTCCAATCCCAACGACTGGCTGGTGCAGGCCGCCTACGCCGACGCACTGGATGCCAGCGGCTACCAGGACAAGGCCCTGCGCCTGCGCCGACTACTGCTCCGGCGGCTCGACCGCGAGGCGGTCAGGGCCACCCCGGACAGCTTCGCCGCCTACCTGCGCCTGCTCGCCGTGGCCCAGGGGCCGCTGCTCGCCCAGGGCGAGGCGCGGCGGGCCTGGAATGGCGAGCCGGCGATGCTGCAGCTGTGGTTCGAGCAGTTCCTCGACCAGCTCGCCGCCACCAACCAGGAGCCGCTGAAGGATGACTGGCTGGCCTGGGCGCGCGGCCGGGGCCTGAAGATCGGGCGCAACGAAGAGATCCAGGCCGCCCTGCGCAGCCAGAATCGCGCCGCCCTGCAACGCCTGCTGGAGCGCGGCGAGCTGGATCCGGCGCAGCGGGTCGAGGCGCTGGTGCGTCTCGGCCATGGCGGCGAAGCGCTGGGCGAGGCCCTGGGCGCACTGGGCGACGGCCACTCGCGCGACAACCGCGAGCAGCTGCGGCGGCAGGCGGCGGAAATCCTCGAACGCACTCCCCAGGGCCTGCAACTGGGTTGGAACAAGCGCGACTTCGGCGGTCTCGACTTCAAGGGGCCGACGCTGCGCGCGGCGCGCCACCTCGGCGACGACTGGTACGCCGATCTCGAACTGGGCAGTGGCCGCTATCACGGCGATGCGCTGGATAGCTCGCTCCTCGGTAGCGAACGCAACGCCAGGCTGACGTTGCGGCGCGAACTGGCCGATGGCTTCGCCGCGGCGACGCTCGATGGCAGCTGGCGCGACGACGAGGACCGCCACGGTCTGGGGGTGCTGCGCAATTGGCGGCTGAGCTCGCGCGACGAACTGGAAGCGGGCCTCGACTGGCACCGCGAGACCGACGAGACCGGCCTGATGCGAGCCCTCGGCATGCGCGACAGCCTACGGCTCGGCGGCCGCCACACCCTCAGCGGGCGCGACCAGTTGAGCTGGTCGCTGGCGCACAACCGCTTCTCTACCCGCCAGGGCGACGACCTCGGCAACGGCGAGGCGCTGTCCCTGGAATGGGCCCACACACTGTTCTTCGACGGCCCGGCCTGGCAACTGCGCGGCGGCATCGACTACCAGCGCAATCGCCTGGAGAACCGCGTGCCGGACGACCTGCTGGCGGCCCATGGCGGTGCGCTGGCGCTCGATGGCGCGCGCAGCCAGGACCTGCTGCAGGACCGCTATGGCCAGGTCTACCTCGGCAGCACCTGGCGCCGTGGCTTCCCTGGCGCGCTGAACCGCAGCCGTCCGCAATACACCTGGATCGTCGACACCCTGGCCGGCTGGCAGTGGACAGAGAAGGAGTTCAACTACGGCATCGATCTCGGCATCGGCATGGAGCTGCTGGGCGACGACGAACTGGCGTTCACCTTCGGCTACCAGTCGGCTCCCCAGGGCGGTGGCGGCGATGCCGGCGGCACGCTCGGGGTGACCTACAGCACGCGCTTCGGCCGCTGAACGCGGCCCGGATACGGAACTCAACAGGAGGAACACAACATGCAATCCATCCGCTGCCTGGCTCTCGCGGCCGTCGCCCTGTTCATGGCGGGCTGCTCCAGCTTCACCAGCGAAAGCGCTACGCCGCTGGCGCGCGGCGCGCAGTGGGGCCTGGTGCCGCTGCTCAATTATTCCCAGGCGCCGCAGGCCGGCGAGCGTGCCGAGCAGATCCTGCTCAGCGTGCTGGCCGAGGAGGGCGTGCGGCCGCGCCTGTACCCGGCGCAGCCGCAAGGCGACCTGCAACTGGTCGACGACCGCGAGCGCCAGCAGCGCGCGCTGGACTGGGCACGCCAGCAGAAGCTGGCCTACGTGGTCACCGGCAGCGTCGAGGAGTGGCAGTACAAGAACGGCCTCGACGGCGAGCCGGCGGTGGGCGTCAGCCTGCAGGTGCTGGAGCCGGCCTCCGGGCGGGTGCTCTGGAGCACCAGCGGGGCGCGCGCCGGCTGGTCCCGGGAAAGCCTGGCGGGCGCCGCGCAGAAAGTCCTGCGCGAGCTGGTCGGCGACCTGCGGCTCGAGTGATGTCCGCGCACAAGGATTTCGCCCTCGCACCGCGCGCCAGCGGCAGCGTCTCCTGGGTCGAGACGCTGGTCATCAGCGCACTCGCGCTGGGCCTGGGCTGGTGGTTCAGCCCGGACGACCCGCTGCAGGTCAACGCCACCTTTCCCTGGGTGATCCTCGCGCCCCTGTTGCTGGGCATGCGCTACGGCTTCGTCCGCGGGTTGGCCAGCGCGGCGCTGCTGGTGGCGGCGCTGTTCGCGTTTCGCGTCCAGGGCGTCGAGGCCTATGCCCAGGTACCGGCGGCCTTCATCGTCGGCGTGCTGCTCTGCGCCATGTTGGTGGGCGAGTTCCGCGACATCTGGGAACGCCGCCTGGAGCGCCTGAAGCTGGCGAACGAGTACCGTCAGTTGCGCCTCGACGAATTCACCCGCGCCCATCACATCCTGCGCATCTCCCACGATCGCCTGGAACAGCGGGTCGCCGGCAACGACCAGAGCCTGCGCAGTTCGCTGCTCGGTCTGCGACAACTGCTGCGCGAGCTGCCGGGCGATGAGGCACCGCTCGATGCGCTGGCGGAAACCGTGCTGGCGCTGCTGGCCCAGTACGGTTCGCTGCGCATCGCCGGACTCTACCGGGTGCGCCACGACCGCACCCCGGAGCCGCAACCCTTGGCGACGCTCGGCGAGATGCCGGCGCTGGACGCCGACGACCTGCTGGTGCGCACCTGCCTGGAGCGCGGCGAACTGGTCAGCGTGCGCCAGGAACTGCTGGAGCGTGGCGAGCAGCGTGCGCACAGCGCGCTGCAGGTGTGCGTGCCGCTGGTCGACACCGATGGGCGGATCCTCGCCCTGCTGGCGGTGGAGCAGATGCCGTTCTTCGTCTTCAACGAACGTACCTTCAGCCTGCTGGCGATCCTCGCCGGGCACATCGCCGACTTGCTGCAGAGCGACCGTCGCGCACTGCAACTGGCCGACATCGACGCCCAGCGCTTCTCCCAGTACCTCAAGCGCTCCCTGCTGGACGCCCGCGACCATGGGTTGCCGGCCTGCCTGTATGCCTTCGAGTTGACCGATGCGCGCTACGGCGAAGAGGTCCAGCGTCTGCTGGAAGGCAGCCAGCGTGGCCTCGACGTGCAGTTGCGACTGCGCAACGACGAGGGCCGGCGGGTCCTGCTGGTGTTGTTGCCGCTGACTTCCGCCGAAGGCTCCCAGGGGTATCTGCAGCGCCTGAGGATTCTCTTCGCCGAACGCTTCGGCCAGGCCCGCGAGCTGGAGTCGCTGGGCGTGCGCATCCGCCAGTACGAACTGGACGCCGGCAACGATCGGCAGGCGCTGGGACATTTCCTTTTCAACGAGTGCGGCCTGAATGATCAGCAAGTGGCTGTTTAGCGGCGCCTTCCTGTTCGAGCTGAGCAGTTGGGCGAGCGTCTTCGCCGACCTGCCGTTCGGCCAGGCGCTGGCGCTCTACCTGTTCGCCCACGGCCTGGGCAGCGCGCTGCTGTGCGTCGGCGTATGGCTGCTGCTGCCGCGGCGCTACAAGTTCCCGCTGCCGTGGAGCCCGCTGTTCCTCTTCAGCCTGGCCTTCTTCGTGCCGCTGATCGGGGCGGTCGGCGTCGCCGCGGCGGTATTCCCGGCGCTATACCTGCCGCGCCAGCGTGGCGAGCAGGCCTGGCAGGCGATGGGCGTCCCCGAGCTGCCGTTCCGGCCGAAGGAAAAGCGCCTCGACATGATGTTCAGCGACGGCGGCCTGCAGGACGTCCTGCGCCATGCGCCGGACCCGAACCAGCGGCTCACGGCGATCTTCGCCACCCGGCGGATGCCCGGCAAGGAAGCGATCCCGATCCTCAAGCTGGCCCTGCGCGACCCTGCCGACGACGTCCGCCTGCTGGCCTACTCGATGCTCGACCAGAAGGAAAGCCGGATCAACCAGCGCATCGAGGCCGCCTTAGGCCGCCTCGCCGGCGCCACGCCGGCGCGACGCGGCGCGCTGCACGGAACCCTGGCGCGCTGGTACTGGGAACTGGCCTACCTGGGGTTGGCCCAGGGCAGCGTGCTGGAGCACATCCTCGAGCAGGCGCGCGAGCATACCGACCAGGCGCTGCGCGGCACACCCTCGGCCGACCTGCATCTGCTGGCCGGGCGCATCGCCCTCGAACAAGGCCGCCTGGAAGATGCCGGACGCGCCCTCCAGGCCGCCGAGGAGGCGGGAATCGATAGCGCCCAGCTGGCGCCGTTCCGCGCCGAGGTGGCGTTCTTCCAGCGGCGCTACCGGGACATCCCCCGGCTTCTCGCCGGAATGCCCGACGACATGCTGCAACGGCCGCCCTTCGCGGCCCTGGCGAGATACTGGACATGACCGAACACACCGCTCCGACGGCGCCCGTCGCCGATGTCTGCCTGCTGCTGGAGGGCACCTGGCCCTATGTCCGCGGCGGCGTCTCCAGCTGGGTCAACCAGTTGATCCTCGGTCTCCCCGACCTGACCTTCTCGGTGTTCTTCATCGGCGGCCAGAAGGATGCCTACGGCAAGCGCCACTACCCGATCCCGGACAATGTGCTGCACATCGAGGAACACTTCCTGGAAACCGCCTGGAGTTCGCCGAACCCGCAGGCGCGACAGGGCGGTAGCGAGACCGAAAAGGCGTTGCGCGACCTGCACCGTTTCTTCCACTACCCGGAGACGCCGGACGTGGAGGAGGGCGACGCGCTGCTCGACCTGCTCGCCGAGGGCCGCATCGGCCGCGAGGACTTTCTCCACAGCAAGGCCAGTTGGGAGGCGATCACCGCAGGCTACGAGCGCTATTGCACCGATCCGTCCTTCGTCAATTACTTCTGGACCCTGCGCTCGATGCAGGCGCCGGTGTTCATGCTCGCCGAGGCGGCCCGGCGGATGCCGCGGGCGCGCATGCTGCACTCGATCTCCACCGGCTACGCCGGCCTGCTGGGCTGCATCCTGCAACGTCGCTGGGGCTGCCGCTACCTGCTCAGCGAGCACGGCATCTACACCAAGGAGCGCAAGATCGACCTGGCCCAGGCCAGTTGGATCGCGGAGAACCCCGACGAGCAGTTGAGTACCGGACTGGATGCCGAGGTCAGCTACATCCGTCGCTTGTGGATCCGCTTCTTCGAGCGTGTCGGCCTGCTCACCTATCGCGCCGCCAATCCGATCGTCGCCCTCTACGAAGGCAACCGCCAGCGCCAGGTACTCGATGGCGCCGAGCCACGGCGCACTCGGGTGATCCCCAACGGCATCGACCTCGATGCCTGGGCCGGCGCCCTCGAACGGCGGCCGCCGGGGATTCCGCCGGTGGTCGGGCTGGTCGGCCGGGTAGTGCCGATCAAGGACGTGAAGACCTTCATCCGCGCCATGCGCGGGGTGGTCAGCGCGATGCCGGAGGCGGAGGGCTGGATCGTCGGTCCGGAGGAGGAAGACCCGGACTATGCCAGCGAATGCCGCAGCCTGGTGGCCAGCCTCGGCCTGCAGGACAAGGTGAAGTTCCTCGGTTTTCGTCGGATCGGCGAGGTCCTGCCGCAACTCGGCCTGATGGTCCTCACCTCGATCAGCGAAGCGCAGCCGCTGGTGATCCTCGAGGCCTGGGCTGCCGGCGCCCCGGTGGTGAGCAGCGACGTCGGCTCCTGCCGCGAACTGATCGAAGGCGCCGACGCCGAAGATCGCGCCCTGGGCCGCGCCGGGGAGGTGGTGGCGATCGCCGACCCGCAGGCCACTTCGCGGGCGATCCTTGCCCTGCTGCGCAATCCGCAGCGCTGGCAGGCGGCCCAGGCGGTCGGCCTGCAACGGGTCGAACGCTACTACACCGAGGCGCTGATGCTCGGACGTTACCGCGGGCTGTACCGCGAAGCCACGGAGATTGCATGACATGGCCGGCATCGGCTTCGAACTGCGGAAGATCCTTTCCCGCGATTCCTATACGGCGACCCTGCGCGCCTATCTCTACGCCGGGCTGATCAGCTCCGGTCCCTGGGTGCTGTCGATCGTCAGCGTGATGCTGATCGGCGTGCTGAGCCTCGGCGTGGTGGTGCCGGACGTGCTGGTCCGGCAGTTCCTGATCACGGTGACCTACCTGATGGCGCTGTCGCTGATCTTCACCGGGGGACTGCAACTGTTCTTCACCCGCTTCATTTCCGATCGCCTGTTCGAGCGCAAGCACGAGGCGATCCTGCCCAACCTGGTGGGCGTGCTGTTGCTGGTGACGTTGGCGGCGGGCCTGCTCTCGGCGATATTGCTGGCGACCCTGTTCGATGAGCCGTTCGCCTACCGCCTGCTGGTGATGGCCAACTTCGTGGTGCTCTGCAACCTGTGGCTGGTGATCATCTTCCTGTCGGGAATGAAGGCCTACAAACGCATCCTGCTGGTGATGTTCATCGGCTACGCGCTGATGGTCGCCTGTGCCTACCTGCTGCGTTTCATGCAGATGGACGGCCTGCTGCTGGCATTGCTGATCGGCCACGCCAGCCTGCTGTTCGTCTTCCTCTACGACATCCTCCGCGAGTACCCGGCCAGGCGCATGGTGGCCTTCGACTTCCTCGACCGCCGGCAGGTCTTCGTCAGCCTGCTGCTGACCGGCCTCTGCTACAACCTGGGGATCTGGATCGACAAGTTCATCTTCTGGTTCAACCCCTCCACCTCGGACCTGGTGATCGGCCCGCTGCGCGCCTCGATCCTCTACGACCTGCCGATCTTCCTCGCCTACCTGTCGATCATTCCCGGCATGGCGGTGTTCCTGGTGCGCATAGAGACCGACTTCGCCGAGTGGTACGAGCGGGTCTACGAGGCGATCCGCGGCGGCGAGACCCTACAGCACATCGGCCTGCTCAAGGAGCAGATGATCCTCGCCATCCGCCAGGGCCTGCTGGAAATCTGCAAGGTGCAGGGGCTGGCGGTAGTCCTGCTGTTCCTGCTGGCGCCGCAACTGCTCGGCTGGCTGGGAATTTCCCGCTACTACCTGCCGCTGTTCTACATCGACCTGATCGGGGTGAGCATCCAGGTAGTGTTCATGGCCTTGCTCAACGTCTTCTTCTACCTGGACAAGCGCCGCATCGTCCTCGAACTCTGCGTGCTGTTCGTGATCGTCAACGGCGCCCTGACCTTCGTCAGCCTGCTGCTCGGGCCGAGCTTCTTCGGCTACGGCTTCACCCTGTCGCTGCTGGTCTGCGTGCTGGTCGGGCTGTACCGCCTGACCACCGCGCTGGACGACCTGGAGTACGAGACCTTCATGCTCAATCGCTGAGGGGTTTCGCCGGCGGCAGGGTCTTTCAGAAAGGGCCGATTCACCCGGTTGAATCGGCCCCTTTTTTTGCTTCCTTGATGCGTTTTTGCAGCTTCTGCATATCCACCAGGCGTTGCGTACCGAAGGTTCGCATCGGCAGGTCGCCGCTCTCTATCCAGGCGTAGAGCAGGTCCGGCCGGTCGCTGAGGCCGGTCAGGAAGGCGAAACGCATCAGGGTTATATAGCGGGGGCACTCGGCGAAACCCTCTTGGGGGAGTTCTTCCACTTTCATCAGGCGTCCTGCACCATGGTCCGATGTTGGAGGGGAACCCTCGGTCTAGAGGGCTTGGATTCATATTGATCTACTAACAGTTAGTGAATCAATATGCATAGGGAACCATCAGACGCGGACTACACATGGTAAAGAATCGACGTTTGTTCACTGCTGGCAAGCGCTTGCGCGCCCTGCGCGAGCTGATGGGCTTGAGCCGTCCGCAGTTCGCCGAGTTGGTGGGGATGACGGCCAAGCGCCTGGAGAACATCGAGAACGAGCTGCAGCGCATGCACGACGAGGACTTCGAGAAGGTCTGCGGAACCTTCCCGGAGTTCAGCGACTGGATCGCCTATGAAGGCAGCATCGAGCCGCAGTCGATCGCCTGGAAGGTCGCCGACTCGGCGCAGGCGGCCGCGGTCTACCTGGTGGAGCGCAACCCGGTGCTGCTTGAGCAGCACGGCATCGACATGCAGGCCTGGCGCGAACGCCACCGCGAGATACGCGAGGCGCTGCTGGCGGCGGAACAGGCGCCGGAGGCGGAGCCGGCGCCCCTGGAAGAGCCGCCGGAACCCAGGCGCCAGCGGAAGAGGAAAACGCCCGCGAGCGGCAAGGGCGACTGAGGCGCATCGCGCCAGAAACGAAGGGAAGTATCCGTACATGGTCTATGTAGTGAGGAAGCGCTGCCTGTTTCGCGCCGGCGAGCGCCTGTTCGGGTTGCGCGGGCTGACGGGGTTGAACCGACCGCAGTTTTCCGAGGTGGTCGGCATGGATCCCAAACGCCTTGAGAACATCGAGAGTGGCCGGCAGCGCATGCACGACGAGGATTTCGAGAAGGTCTGCGGGACCTTCCCGGAGTTCAGCGACTGGATCGCCTATGAAGGCAGCATCGAACCGCAGTCGATCGCCTGGAAGATCGCCGAGGCCGCCCAGGAAGCGGCGGTCTATCTGGTGGAGCGTAACCCCGAGCTGCTCGAACTCCACGGTCTCGACGTGCCGGCCTGGCGCGAGAAGCATCGGGAAATCCTCAAGAAGGTGCGCAAGCGGGAGTTGTCGCCGCCACCCGAAAAACCACCGAAACCCAGGCGCAAGCGCAAGCCGAGAAGCAACCTGCCCACACCCACCGACGGTACCTGAGACCGGCTCCCTCTCCCCAGCCCTCTCCCGCAAGCGGGAGAGGCAACGGGGCTCCCGAAGCCCAGCGGTAGGGCGGATAACGCGCAGCGTTATCCGCCGTCAGCCCCAGGTGGGCCTCAGAACACCACTCCTACCGGATAGACGAAGGCGTTCACGTCGTAGAACGGCGTGCGCTGGTAGAACCATTGCAGGCGCGCCTGCGGATCGGCGGCGAAGGCCTTGTCCTCGCGCAGGCGTTTGTCGAAGGCGGCCTTCAGCGCCGGGTCTTCCGCCAGCATCTTGCGCGCCATCGGCTCCATCACGTATTCCTCCGGCTCCTCGGCGGCCACCAGGGTGGAATTGAAGAAGCCCCAGGACCAGAAGGAATCCGGACTCTGCGGTTGCAGCAGGTCGATGGCCAGGACGCCCAGCGGCTGGGCGGTGTCGATCGACAGCGAGCCGGCCGGGAAGGTCTGCAAGCGCTGGAACGGCTTCGGCGTGCCGCTGACCAGCAGGCGACCTTCGTAGCCCGGAATCCGGTTGCCTTGCACGCGATCCGGTTCGAAGCCATCGGCGAGCTTGATGTCGTCCATGCGGTACAGGGTCACGGCGATTTCGGTCGGACGCTCCAGGGTGCTATAGCGGATGCCGTGGGCCTTGATCCGGGCGATCACCTCGTGCCACTGCGCCGGGACGATGAAACGCTGGGGACGCGGCACCACCAGGTCGGGTACGCCGTTGTCGGTCACCGGTAGCTTCAGCGTCTTCGGCCGGTTGCTCCAGACGATGGTGCGGGCCCCGGTGACCGGCGATTGCTCGTAGCGGTAGTCGCCGACCACGAACGGCGTCTCGGCGGCCTCGCCCGGCTTCCAGGTGAGGATCACCTCCTTCTGCCGCAGCAGGCGCTCGCGGTCGCTGGCGATGGCCTGGCGCAGGCTGGCGGCCTGCTCGCCGATCACCTCGAACATCGCCTTGAGCATCACGTAGTTGCCCAGCACCTGGGTCTTGTACGGATGCAGGGCGTGTTGCTCGATGAGGATCGACGGCACGTTGCGGATGTCGCCGTACTGGTTGGAGAAGCGCGCCAGGTCGGTGCGGTAGGGGTAGTAGCCCTGGGTCGGATCCTGGTTGTCGTTCAGGCTGATGCATTCATGGACCATGTGCCCGAGGCTCTCCAGCGCCTGGTACACCGGCTTGCGCATGACCTGGTCCATCCAGGCGCTGCTCGCCGGTGACCAGCCGTTGCCGTTGTGGCAGTAGGAGCTGTCGTAGGGATACATGGCGCCGTCGGTGGAGTGGGTGTCGGCGAAGAAGCTCAGCTCGTAGTGGTTGAACACCCAGGCGACGTTGCGGATCTCCGCGCTGTCGAGCTTGGTGAAGTCGCGGTTGAGATTGAGATTGCGGCCGTTCACCCGCCAGCCGGTCTCCTGCGGGCCGTTCTGGTTGATCCGCCCGTAGGCGCTGCGGCGCAGGTCGCCGTCGACGTTGACCACCGGGATGAACAGCAGGTTGATCTTCTCCAGCAGCCCGGCGAGCGGGCGGTCGGCAGCGCTCATGTCGCGCAGCAGCATGAACATGGCGTCCTTGCCGTTGGCCTCGCCGGGATGGATCTCGGCTTCCACCAGCAAGGTCGGCTTGGCGGAGCGCTTCAGGCCGGCGGCGGACTTGTCGGCCTCGGTGGAGGCGGTCACCAGCAGCATCGGGTGACCCTCGGCGCTGCGCTCGGGCAACTCGCGCAGGGCGATGCGGCCGGAGGAGGCGGCTACCAGTTTCTCCAGGTAGGCGCGGGTCTCACGGTAGTCGCTGGTGCGCTGAAAGTCGCTGCTCTCGGCCTGGGTGATCAAGGGGTCGCCGGGCTTGGCGAGGTAGCGCAGGCTGCCCAGCCTCTGCTCGAACATCGGTGGCAGGATGCGCTGGCGGGCCGCGGCCGGGTAGGCGCTGTCATCGATGTAGGCGGGCGCGTGGGGCAGCTCCGCGTGAGCGGGCAGGGCGCTCGCCAGCAGGACGCCGGCGAGTAGCGAACGGGGTAGGCAAGGGAACACGATGAACCTCCATGTGGATGGGAACGGCCGCGGCGTGGGCGGGCCTGCGCGACGCGAGCCACGCGTCGTCGCGCAGCCAGTGCAGTGAAACGCCGGCGGCAGGCATCGGTGTTGACGCCGGGCAAGGCGCGGCGAAGCCGATGGCGAGAGCGCCGCCGGTGGATGGTTCAGGGCTGGGTTTGCAGACCCTCCAGCAGTGCCTGGTGGAAGCGTTCCGGAGCCTGTATCTGCGGGGTATGGCCAAGGTCGGGGAATTCCACCAGGGTCGCCTGGGGAATCCGTCGGGCGGCGTCCTTGCCCAGTTGCGCGTAGTTGCCCAGCCTGGCTTTCAGTTCCGCCGGCGCGGCGTCCTTGCCGATGGCGGTGTTGTCTTTCTCGCCGATCAGCAGCAGGGTCGGCATCTGCAACCGGTCCAGTTCGTAGACCACCGGCTGGGTGAAGATCATGTCGTAGGTCAGCGCCGAGTTCCAGGCCACCGACTCGCGCCCCTTGCCGCGATACATGCCGGCCTGCATCTGTACCCAGCGATCGAACTCGGGGCGCCATTCGCCGGCGTAGTAGGTGGCTTGCTGGTATTGGCGAATGCCTTCGGCGCTGGTCTGCAAGTCGCGCCTGTACCAGTCGTCGACGCTGCGCCAGGGCACGCCCAGGGCCTTCCAGTCCTCCAGACCGATGGGGTTGACCAGCACCAGTCGTTCGACCTGCCGCGGATAGAGCAGGGCGTAGCGGGTAGCGAGCATGCCGCCCATGGAGTGGCCGATCACGCTGGCCCGGGCGACGCCGAGCCGTTCCAGCAGGGCGTGGGTGTTGGCTGCCAGTTGCTGGAAGCTGTACTGGTAATGGGCCGGCTTGCTCGACTTGCAGAAACCGACCTGGTCGACGGCGATCACCCGGTAGCCGGCGTCGGCGAGCACGTCGATGGTGCGCTCCCAGGTCCCGGCGCAGAAATTCTTGCCGTGCATGAGCAGGATGGTGCGGCCGTTGGCTTTCTTCGGCGCGACGTCGAGGTAGGCCATGCTCAGCGGCTGGCCCTGGGAGGTGAAGTCCAGATAATGCACCGGATAGGCGTAGTCGAAGCCTTCCAGGCGTTCGCCGTAGACCGGCGCCTGGCTGGCCAGCGCCGGCCCGCAGGCGAGGGCGAGACAGAGGCTGAGGCGGGGTAGGGACATGCGATCGCTCCTGTGTGGGTCTGCTGGAGGATGCACGTCAGGGCGCGAGCTGGCCAGTCCTGGCCGGTTGCCTACAGTTGCTTCAGATACTTCACCACGTCTGCCGCGCCAGCCGCCCGCAGACCTTCGCCGAGGGCATCGGCGCGTTCGTCGTTGCGGGGCAGCAACAGGCACTCCGGGGTTTCCGGGGTGAACAGGGCGAGTCGCGCATAGGGCAGGCCGGTATCCAGCAGCAGGCTCATGAAGGTCGGCTCGGACCAGGCCTCGGTCGGAATCCGCAGCATGTGGTAGCGCCGTTCCAGTTCGTCCAGCGCGCCGGGCTCCAGTTCGTAGCGTTCCAGGTGTGCCGGCAGCTTCAGTTCCAGTTCGCGGCGGCGGGCGTAGACGATCGCCGCGGCGAAGGCGCAGGCCTGGCGTTCGCCCGCCCAGAACAGGCGCTCGCCGTGCCAGGCGGCCTGGCGCAGGCGGATGCTGTCGCCGTTGGTGAAACGCGGCAGGGCCAGGCTCAGGGCCTTGACGAAATCCTTGTAGCTGATGATCCGTACGCCCCGGCAGACCTCGGCCGTGGCCAGGTCTTCCAGGCGTGGGCAAGGTGCCTGGACGAGGATCTCGCGGCTGCATACGCCTTCGATGGTCTTCAGGTCGACCGACTCCAGGGTGGAGTGGCTGACCCGCACCAGGCGCTTGAGGACCGCGTGGGCTTCCGCCTTGTCTTCCTGGACCGGGCCGGACAGCGCGCCGCGCGGCAGGTCGACCAGGGTGTGCAGGGGCGGTCCGGCCTGCCACCAGACGCTCGGCTCCGGCCGTCGCAATGGCTGGAACGGCAGCTCGAGGGCGGCCGCCCGTTCGCGCAGCTCCCGCCCATCGCTTCGCGCGGCACCCAGGCGCAGGCGGTTGGCGAGTGCGGAAAGGCGACCGGTGAAGGTGCTGTTGCTACGCGAGTTGGAACTCATGATCGACGGAGGGCTCCTCGGGCTCGGCGACCGACGCGGAAAGGGGGGGGAGGGGACGGCGACGGTCCGTCCATTGAAGCACAGGTTCGGGCGTGACATTCAACCGCGTGGTTTGTGGCAAGCTGTCGTGGTTCATTCAAGCGGGGGGCTCCATGCCCAGTCTCATCATGGATATCGCCCTGTCCGGCGAACGCCTGCAGGCCATCTACGGCGGCAGGGCCAATCGGGTCCTGCTGCGCAGCCGCGACGGTCGCCGGGTGAACCTGCCGGCCCATCACCTGCGTCCGTTCATCGGCCACGATGGCGTGCATGGCACGTTCCGCCTCGATTTCAGCGAGGATGGCCGCCTGCTGGCGCTGCAACGCCTCGCCTGAGCGGGCGCTCGACGGCTATAATCGGCACCCTTCATTCTGCCGACCGATACCCGACCATGTACACCCTGGCCCGCCAGCTGCTGTTCAAACTGTCCCCGGAAACCTCCCACGAACTGTCCATCGACCTGATCGGGGCCGGCGGCCGCCTGGGCCTGAACCGCCTGCTGACGCCCAAGCCGGCCAGTCTGCCGGTCTCTGTGCTGGGCCTGGAGTTTCCCAACCCGGTGGGGCTGGCCGCGGGCCTGGACAAGAACGGCGACGCCATCGACGGGTTCGGCCAGCTCGGTTTCGGCTTCATCGAGATCGGCACCGTCACTCCGCGACCGCAGCCGGGCAATCCCAGGCCGCGCCTGTTCCGCCTGCCGCAAGCCAACGCGATCATCAATCGCATGGGTTTCAACAACCACGGCGTCGACCACCTGCTGGCACGGGTGCGCGCGGCGAAGTATCGCGGCGTGCTGGGGATCAACATCGGCAAGAACTTCGATACCCCGGTGGAGCGCGCGGTCGACGACTACCTGATCTGCCTGGACAAGGTCTACGCCGACGCCAGCTACGTCACCGTCAACGTCAGCTCGCCGAACACGCCCGGCCTGCGCAGCCTGCAGTTCGGCGATTCGCTCAAGCAACTGCTGGAGGCACTGCGCCAGCGCCAGGAAGCGCTGACGCTGCGGCATGGCCGGCGGGTACCGCTGGCGATCAAGATCGCCCCGGACATGACCGACGAAGAGACCGCGCTGGTCGCCGCGGCGCTGGTCGAGGCGGGGATGGACGCGGTGATCGCGACCAATACCACTCTCGGCCGCGAAGGCGTGGAAGGCCTGCCGCATGGCGACGAGGCGGGTGGCCTGTCCGGCGCGCCGGTGCGGGAGAAGAGCACGCACACGGTGAAGGTGCTGGCCGGCGAGCTGGGCGGACGGCTGCCGATCATCGCCGCCGGCGGTATCACCGAGGGCGCGCACGCGGCGGAGAAGATCGCCGCCGGGGCGAGCCTGGTGCAGATCTATTCGGGTTTCATCTACAAGGGACCGGCGTTGATCCGCGAAGCGGTGGATGCCATCGCCGCTTTGCCGCGGCGGAATTGAAAAGGGCTCCTTGCGGAGCCCTTGGGCTTGCGCCCGCCGCCCGGATGGGGCGTGCCTTGGGGAAGTCGGTGCTATCCGTGTTGTCGCTTACACGTGCTGGAGTTGATTGAGACGTTGTAAGCCGGCCGTGCCAGTGAGGCCGTCCCAGTTGTCGCCACGGCCCTCGCGCCAGCCGTTGAGCCAGGACTGCCGCGTCGTAGGATGGGTGAACGGACAAAGATCACGAGATTTACCGGTTATGCCGTTCTGATAACCACGCAAGAAGGCTCTTTCCAACGGATCACGCTTAAGTCTTCTCATAGGGTGTTGCCCTCACTTGTTGACTGTTATGTCCCGTTGGCCCCCAGGGGAGGCCTGGCGAAGCTTTCGCCGAAAGGGGTCGTTGCCGGCGTGACGACCCTCGCCCGACACCGTTGCGGTGGCGGATTAACTGGAGTTCTAACCAAAGCGTTCAGGCGTGTGAATGACCGATTTGTCATAAAGACTTAACGCTTTCGTCGATAGGGCCATATGTTGCAGGCTCATGACGCCTGGTTTCCGGCGCTAACGCCGCAGGGTCGCGGGGTTGCGCCTTATAACGATTTGCACCCCCACCAATTGAGATTTCCTCGCATTCCGACGAAGGGTCGCCCAGACTGCGACTCGGGGTCGCAGCGAGCAACGCCGGGAGCGTTCCGGCAATCGAACCACGGCACCTGGTGCCAAAGAAGTGCCCATGAGGGTGCTTCCACTGACAAGGGCTACGGCCCGGGAAGGCGATATGGCTGATGTTTACGAATTGTTTCTGACCTGCCCGAAAGGCCTGGAAAGCCTGCTCCTCGAAGAGGCGCAGGGGCTCGGCCTGGACGAGGCGCGCGCCCAGGTGTCGGCGGTGCGCGGGCAGGGCAGCCTGGAGGTGGCCTATCGCCTCTGCCTGTGGTCGCGCCTGGCCAACCGGGTCTTGCTGGTGTTGGCGCGATTCCCGGTGGAGAACGCCGAGTCCATGTACATGGCGGTCCACGCGGTGAACTGGGAAGACCACCTGGACGCCGGCGGCACGCTGGCGGTGGAGTTCAGCGGCAAGGGCTCGGGCATCGACAACACCCATTTCGGGGCGCTGAAGGTCAAGGATGCGATCGTCGACAACCTGCGCGAGCGCTCCGGCCGACGTCCGTCGGTGGACAAGGTCAATCCGGACGTGCGCGTCCACCTGCACCTCGACCGCGGCCAGGCGACCCTTTCCCTGGACCTCTCCGGGCATAGCCTGCACCAGCGCGGCTATCGTCTGCAGCAGGGCGCCGCGCCGCTGAAGGAGAACCTGGCGGCGGCGGTGTTGATCCGTGCCGGCTGGCCGAAGATCGCCGCCGAGGGCGGTGCCCTGGCCGACCCGATGTGTGGCGTCGGCACCTTCCTGGTCGAGGCGGCGCTGATGGCTGCCGATATCGCGCCGAACCTCAAGCGCGAGCGCTGGGGCTTCAGCAATTGGCTGGGGCACGTGCCGGCGCTGTGGCGCAAGCTCCACGAGGAAGCCCAGCAGCGCGCGGCGGCCGGCCTGGCCAGGCCGCCGTTGTGGATTCGCGGCTACGAGGCCGACCCGCGCCTGATCCAGCCGGCGCGCAACAATATCGAGCGTGCCGGAGTGGCCGACTGGGTGAAGATCTACCAGGGCGAACTGGCGACTTTCGAGCCGCGCCCGGACAAGGGCCAGACCGGCCTGGTGATCTGCAACCCGCCCTATGGCGAGCGCCTCGGCGACGAAGCCAGCCTGCTGTATCTCTACCAGAACCTCGGCGAGCGCCTGCGCCAGAGCTGCATCGGCTGGAGCGCCGGGGTGTTCACCGGGGCGCCGGAACTGGGCAAGCGCATGGGTATCCGCAGCCATAAGCAATACGCGTTCTGGAACGGCGCGCTGGCCTGCAAGCTGCTGATGATCCAGGTCGAGCCGCGCCAGTTCGTCACCGGCGAGCGTGGCGAACGCAACGACGAAGGCCTGGCGCGGGCGCCGAGCGAGCCGGCACGGCTGAGCGAGGGCGGGCAGATGTTCGCCAATCGCCTGCAGAAGAACCTCCGGCAACTGGGCAAATGGGCGCGCCGCGACAAGATCGAGTGCTATCGCCTGTATGACGCCGACATGCCGGAGTATGCCCTGGCGGTGGATATCTACGGCGATTGGGTTCACGTCCAGGAGTACGCCGCGCCCAAGTCGATCGATCCGGCAAAAGCCCAGGCGCGCCTGTTCGACGCCCTGGCGGCGATTCCGCAGACCCTGGGCGTTGCCCAGGAGCGGGTGGTGGTCAAGCGCCGCGAGCGCCAGGCCGGCAAGAAGCAGTACGAACGGCAGAGCAGCGAGGGCAAGTTCCTCGAGGTGGGTGAGGGCGATGTGCGCCTGCTGGTGAACCTGACCGATTACCTGGATACCGGGCTGTTCCTCGATCACCGGCCGATGCGCCTGCGCATCCAGAAGGAGGCGGCCGGCAAGCGCTTCCTCAACCTGTTCTGCTATACCGCCACGGCCACCGTACATGCGGCCAGGGGCGGCGCGCGCAGCACCACCAGCGTCGACCTGTCGAAGACCTACCTGGACTGGGCGCGCCGCAACCTGTCGCTCAACGGCTTTTCCGACAAGCAGCGCCTGGTGCACGGCGACGTGATGGAGTGGTTGCGGGAAGACGATGGCCAGTACGAACTGATCTTCATCGACCCGCCGACCTTCTCCAACTCCAAGCGCATGGAAGGCGTGTTCGACGTGCAGCGCGACCACGTCGAACTGCTCGACCTGGCCATGGCGCGGCTGGCGCCGGGCGGAGTGCTGTACTTCTCCAACAACTTCCGCAAGTTCGAACTGGACGAGAGCGTGCAGGCCCGCTATGCGGTCGAAGAGATCACTGGCGAAACCCTCGATCCGGATTTCGCGCGTAATCCGAAGATCCATCGGGCCTGGAGAATCACCGTTCGCTGAGGCGAGCGGTATTCATGCAAAAGGCCGCCGGCGGGCAACCGCTGGCGGCCTTTTTCGTACCGCGCCTTATTTCCGCGCGTGCAGGCTCAGCAGTACCTGGTCGAGGATCGCCGAAGCGCCCCACGGCCGCGGGCTGTTGAGGATCGCCACCACCACCCAGTTGTGGCCGCTGGCGTCGCGGCTGAAGCCGGCGAGAGCGCGCACGGTGTTGAGGGTGCCGGTCTTCACGTGCGCCTCGCCGACCAGTGCGGTGCGCCGCAGGCGTTTGCGCATGGTGCCGTCGAGGCCGGCCAGCGGCAGCGAGGAGATGTACTCCGGTGCATAGGGGCTGTGCCAGGCGGCTTGCAGCATCGCCGCCATCTCACGGGCGCTGACCCGTTCCTGGCGCGACAGTCCCGAGCCGTTCTCCATCACCAGGCGCGGCGCGGTGATGCCCTTGCGCGCCAGCCACTGCCGCACCACCCGCTGCGCGGCCTGGGCGTCGTCGCCGTCGGCACTGTTGCGGAACTGCGCGCCGATGGAGAGGAACAACTGCCGGGCCATGGTGTTGTTACTGTATTTGTTGATGTCGCGGATGATCTCGACCAGGTCTGGCGAGAAGGCCTTGGCGATCAGCGTGGCGTTGCGCGGTACGCTGCCCTGGCGGTCCTTGCCGAGGATGCTGCCGCCCAGCTCCTGCCAGATGCCGCGCACCGCGCCGGCGGTGTAGCCGGGGTGGTCGAGCAGCGACATGTAGGTCTGCGCGCTACAGCCCTGGGGAATCTGTCCGGTGGCCAGCAGGGTGGTGCCGTCGAACTGGGTCACCGGGCTGAAGCGCAGCTTCGGCCAGGCCGGGCAGGTGGCCGGCGCGGTCATCTTCACCTGGTTGTCGATGCGTACGTTGGCCAGCGGCGGGTCCATCTGCACGTTGACCTTGTTGCCGTCGGTGCGCACCACCATGCGCACGCTCTTCAGGTTGACCAGCAGCGAGTCCGGACCGACCAGGAACGGCTTGGTGTCGTCGCCGCCGTCGTCGTTGAATACCGGCAACTGCGGGATGTTGAAGTAGCTGCGGTCGAGTACCAGGTCACCTGTGACCTTGGTCACGCCATTGGCGCGCAGGTCGCGCATCAGCAGCCAGAGCTTCTCCATGTTCAGTTTCGGATCGCCGCCGCCCTTGAGGTAGAGGTTGCCGTTGAGCACTCCGTTCTTGAGCTGGCCGTCGGTGTAGAACTCGGTCTTCCACTGGTAGGTCGGGCCGAGCATTTCCAGGGCGGCATAGGTGGTGAACAGCTTCATGGTCGAGGCCGGGTTCACCGATACGTCGGCGTTGTAGTAGGTGGGGTTGCCCGGGCCGTCGAGCGGAATCAGCACCAGCGACAGATCGTTGCCGGTCAGCTTGTTGGTCTGCAGGGCTTTCTGCACGTTGGCCGGCAGGGTGGCGTTGACCTGGGCGAGGGTGGGAAGGGCGAAAGGCAGGAGCGTGGCGAAGGCAAGAGTACGCAGCGACTTGAACATTAATGAAGAACCCTTGAAGACGGAGGGTAGAAAATGAAATGAAGATGAAAAACGAAGCGAACCTGAAAAAAGAGACGGACATCACGCGAAGAGGCCGTCTTGCTCATTATGCCGCAAGGCGGATAACGATGCGCTGGAGTTTCGCGGAGTTTGCCGTCATATCGCCGAATGGTCGGAACTGGTAGAGTGCGCCGGCAATCCGGCCGCGTCGCGCGGCTTGCCGGGGTTCGCCCGCGGCTCCAGCGGCGTCGGCTACTGTCTGTAATGCGAGGCTCCGCCAATGGAGCGTCAATCCAGGAGATGCCGCCATGGCTACGAATCGTTCCCGCCGCCTGCGCAAGAAATTGTGCGTCGATGAATTCCAGGAGCTGGGTTTCGAATTGAACTTCCACTACAAGGAAGGCGTGGATGCCGATGCGGTGAACGCTTTCATGTTGCGCTTCATCGATCAGGCGATCGAAGCCAACGAACTGACCTATGGCGGCTGCGACGAATTCGGTTTCGTCTGCCTGGCGCGCCGTGGCTCGGTCAATGAAGAGCAGCGGGCCCTGATCGAGGCCTGGTTGAAGCAGCAACCGGAACTGGCCAGCGTCGAGGTCGGCGCGTTGGTCGACGCCTGGTACCCGGAACAGCCTGTCCTGCCGAAGCTCTAAGCGATAGCGCCGCCATCCCGCCCGAGGATGGCGGTCGCGTCTTCCCTCCCTTTCGATCCTGCTCCGGCGCTATCTGGCCCGGCGCCCGTCGTGCTTCCCTTTGCCCTGCCAAGGCATGTCGGCGGCTTGTGGCCGTACATGCGGATAGCAATACTCCGAAACCCCTGACGAACTATTCAACTCGCTCTGGCAGATAACGAGCCGGGAAGGCGCGTATATATGCGGGTGTTTTTCATGCAGATAACCAGGCCAATTGCTTGGCAATATACGAGGTTTTGAATTCGCCGTAAGAAATAAATTAAGTTTCCGTGAGAATATTCCTTAAAGTATATGAGTTGCCATCGAGTATCTCGACAATATGGCTCCCGTCTATATCTTGCTCAGGAGAATTTTTTCTGAATTTTTATTGGCAAGGAAATCAGACAATGAGCCGTATCCTGATAGTCGACGATCATCCCGTGATTCGCATGGCCATGAAGATGTTGCTGGAAGCCGAAGGGCACCAGATCGTCGGCGATACCGATAATGGCGTGGATGCCATCAGCCTCGGGCGGGAGCTGAAGCCGGACCTGGTCATCCTCGATATCGGCATTCCCAGGCTGGACGGCCTCGAGGTCATCAGCCGCCTGATGGTGCTGGCGTTGCCCCTGAAGATCCTCGTCCTGACCGGCCAGAGCGCCTCGCTCTTCGCCCTGCGCAGCATGCAGGCGGGCGCCGCCGGGTTCGTCTGCAAGCAGGGCGGACTGGCCGAACTGGTGACGGCGGTGAATGCGGTCGCCTCGGGATACAGTTACTTTCCCAGCTCGGCCATGCGTCCTGTGCAACAGGGCGCCTATTCCGACGATGTGGAATTGCTCGGACGCCTGTCCGATCGCGAAGTATCGGTATTGCAATACCTCAGCCAGGGTTATTCGAACAAGCAGATATCCGAGCAGATGTTTATCAGCAACAAGACCGTCAGCACTTACAAGGCGCGCTTGTTGTTGAAGTTGAACGCCGGCTCGCTGGTGGATCTCATCGAGTTCGCCAAACGCAATACGCTTATCTAAGGGCCGGAACCGAATGAAGTTCCAGAAACGCAGTGCGTGCATGCTCGGCCTGCTTCTCATATTCGCCTGCATGGCGGGATATGCCGTTCCGGCGAGGGCGACGGCTGGCGAATATTCTTCCATGCTCCGGATTCCCGCTCCGGAACGTCCGGGGGACGCCGATGTGGTCGACGAAGCGCCGCTACGCCAGGCTGCCGACGGGCTGAGCTCGCCATCCCCTTCCAGCCTGGTGCTCGGCCTGCTGGTGGCCTGCCTGGTCTGCGTCGGATGCCTGGGCTGGAATACCGTCCTGCAGCTCAGGCTCAGGCGTTGGCAACGTACCGAAGCCGACCTGAGCGGCCGCCTGGCATTGAAGCAGGCGCTGGTCGACGGGATTCCCTACCCGGTGAGCATCCGCACGCTCGACGGTCGCCTGCTGGCCTGCAACCGCAATTACCTGGAAAGCCTGCGGATGACCCGAGAGCAGGCCCGCGGCACCCTGTTGACCGATTCCGACTGGGTCGAGGGCAGCAAGGCACGGCTCATGCACCAGCAGTGCCTGGCGGTGGCTCGGGGAGGAACGGCGAGCTTCACCGACATGGCGGTGCGCATCGGCGGGCAATTGCTGGAGATCCACCATTGGGTCACGCCCTACAGGGATCGCCAGGGCCGGATGCTCGGCCTGATGAACGGCTGGATCGACATCACCGAACGGGAGCGCCTGGCCCGCCAGTTGCGCGAGGCGATGCGCCAGGCGGACGAGGCGAATCGGGCGAAGAGCGTCTTCCTGGCGACCATGAGCCACGAGATCCGTACGCCGATGAATGCGGTCATCGGCATCCTCGAACTGGTCCTGCAGCGCCTGGCGCCGGAGCAGCGCGAACGCGCCTCGCTGGAGGTCGCCTACGAGGCAGCGGGGTCGCTGCAACTGCTCATCGGCGACATCCTCGACGTCGCCAAGATCGAGTCCGGTCACCTGACCCTCACGCCCGAGCGGGTTCGCCTGCGCCATGTCGTGGAGTCGGTGCGCCGCATGTTCGAAGGCCTGGCCCGGCAGAAAGGCCTGAGGCTCGTTGTGGAGCTGGACGATGCCCCGGGACGGGACGTGCTGATCGATCCCCTGCGCTTCAAGCAGGTGCTCTCCAACCTGGTGAGCAATGCGATCAAGTTCACCGAGCGGGGACAGGTGACGATCCGTCTCCAGGAAAGGAGCCTGGACGAGGGGAGGGCGATCGTCCGGGTGGACGTGGAGGATTCCGGTATCGGTATCGCTCCGGCGGACCAGGCGCGCCTGTTCCAGCCTTTCATCCAGGTGGCCAAGGGACGCACGGTGCAGGGCGGGACCGGCCTTGGGCTGGCGATCTGTCGGAAGTTGGTGGACCTCATGGGCGGCGATGTCGAGATGCACAGCGAGCCGGGCAAAGGCACCCGGGTGTCGCTCGACCTGCTCTTGCGCCAGTGCGGGCCGAAAATGCCTGAATCCGGCCAGGACCCGCTGGCAGCATCCATGGAGCCGTCTCGCCGCCTGCATATCCTCATCGCCGACGACTATCCGCCCAACCGGGTACTGCTGCGCCAGCAACTGGAGTTTCTCGGCCACCGGGTGGCGGAAGCGGAGGATGGCCAGGTGGCGCTGGAGCTCTGGGCCGACGAGCGCTTCGAGGTGCTGATCAGCGACTGCAACATGCCGCGCCTGAACGGCTATCAGCTGGCACGCAGGATACGCATCCAGGAACGGTGCGAGCGACGCGCGCCGATCCTGATCCTCGGCTATACCGCCGACGCCGAGCCGGACGAGGTACAGCGCTGCCGCGACGCGGGCATGGATGATTGCCTGTTCAAGCCGCTCGGCCTGGAGACCCTGCGCAACTACCTCGCGACCTCTTTCGGACGCGACGCCGCGCAGCCCCGGGGGCTCTATGATGCAGCCGCTCTCAGCAGCCTCGGCGGCGGCCGCCCGGAACGGCTGCGCGAACTGCTGGAGACCCTGCTAGGCAGCAACCGTCAGGACCTCCAGCGCCTTGCCATCCTCCTGCGCGAGGGCGACAGGACCCGGCTCGCCGAGCATGCCCACCGCATCAAGGGCGCCGCACGGATGATCGGGGCGCGTACCCTGCTGGAGGCCTGCGAGGCCCTGGAGGACGCCTGCCGGCGAAGTGGTGACGGGGAGTGCCTGCAGGCGCCTGGCGAAAGACTCCGGCTGGCCCTGGAGGCGTTGCAGGAGGAACTCCAGGAGCAGTTGGCGGGCGCTGCGGTATGAGCCCTTCCTTTCAGGAGGGGCTCGAGCGTCCGGTCATTTCCCGGGCCATTTCCGTGGCGTAGCTGTCGGTCATGCCGGCGATGAAATCGATCACCTGGAGGAAGGCGCGGTACAGCGGCCACTGCGGGTCGGGCGCGTTGCGTCCGAGCAGGTCGAGGATGCGCCGGTTCTTGAACGACGGCGTATGCCCGCCATATTGCTCCAGCGCGGCGCCACAGAAGGCGTTGAGGAGGATCTCCAGGGTGGTGTAGGCGCCGATCTCGTGGAGGGTCTTGCGCTTGTCCTGGAAGATCTTTTCCCGCGCGATGGCCTTGGCCCGCTGCACGCAGAGCTTGGCCGGGCCATGCATGTGTTCCACCAGGTCGCCGGCAAGCTGCCCGGCGAGCAGGGCCTGCTGCTGGTCGACGAAGGCACGGGCGGCGGCATTGGTCAGGTGCTCGATGGCCTTGCCGCGGAGGATCGCCAGTTTACGCCGGCGGGAGTCCCTGGGGCCGAGTTGGCGATAGGTGTCGGGCAGGTCGTCGCCGACCAGGCCGAGCAGCAGCGCCTCGACCTCGCTGTATTCGAGCAGTTCCATTTCCAGGCCGTCTTCGAGGTCGATCAGGCCATAGCAGATGTCGTCCGCCGCTTCCATCAGGTAGACCAGCGGATGGCGAGCCCAGCGCTCGTCGTCGAGTTGCGGCATGCCGAGCTTATGGGTGATCTGCTCGAGCAGCGGCAGTTCGCTCTGGTAGCAGCCGAACTTGTGCTTCTTGTAGCCCAGCGCTTCGGCGTGGCGCGAGGTCCAGGGGTACTTCAGGTAGGTACCCAGGGTTGCGTAGGTCAACCGCGTGCCGCCGTCGAACTGGTGGTATTCCAGTTGGGTGAGGACCCGGAAGCCCTGGGCGTTGCCTTCGAAGTGGAGAAAGTCGGAACGCTCGGCGTCGCTCATCTCGTCCAGCCAGCCACGTCCGGCGGCTTGCTGGAACCAGTTGCGGATCGCGTCTTCGCCGGAGTGCCCGAATGGTGGGTTGCCGATGTCGTGGGCCAGGCAGGCCGACTGGACGATGACCCCGAGGTCGCTGGGGTCGCACCACTCGGGTAGTTCCTCGCGGAGGATCTCGCCGACCCGCATGCCCAGCGAGCGGCCGACGCAGGCGACTTCCAGGGAGTGGGTCAGGCGGGTGTGGATGTGATCGTTGCTGGAGACCGGATGGACCTGGGTCTTGCGTCCGAGGCGGCGAAACGCGCCGGAGAAGATGATCCGGTCATGGTCCTTGTGGAAGGCGCTGCGGCCCAGTTCATCGTTGCTGTGTACCGGCTTTCCGAGCCGTTCGCGGGTGAGCAGGGTCTGCCAGTCCATCGGGAATTCCAGGGATGCGCTGAGGCGATGCGGACACGCTAACGGTTTGCCTTGGCAAGCTCAATCGTCGCGTTGGGGAAACGGAGGGCGCCGACCGTTGCCGGTCGGCGCATCCTTCAACGGCCTTTCTGCTTGCGCAGGCCGAGCAACAGCGGGGCCAGGGCGACGCCCAGGCGCAGCAGACGCTGCCAGCGTCCGCCCTTGCCAAGCAGTACGCCCAGCAGTGCGGCTCCGCCGGCGCCCCAGAGCGCCGCATTGCCACCGCCGAACAGTTGCTGGCTGAGGTTGTGGCCCAGCCCCTGGGCCTGGCGGAAGGGTTGCACCAGCAGTTGGCTTTCGCGGCGCAATTGCTGGCGCTGCATTTCCAGGCGCAGGCGGATCACCGCCTTGCGCAATTCGCGACGCGACAGGCCGGTCGCGTTCACCGGTAGTTGGCTCATGCGCGTTTCCTTGTCATGGCAGCAGTCGCTCGCGGTCGTTGGCCAGTTCTTCCAGGGTGGCGCTGAACGGCGAGCTTTCGTCGTTGATCGACTGGTACAGGCGCCAGCCGCAGAACAGCGAGCCGATCACGTAGAACAGGCACAACCCGAGCGCCGCTGCGAGCCGGTTGGTGTCCCAGAACACGATCAGCACCAGCAGCGACAGGCCGACCAGCAGGAGCAGGGCGAATACCAGGGCCAGCCCGGCGAACAGCAGCAGGCGCAGGGTGTTGGCCTTCTGTTCCTGCAGCTCGATGCCGAACAGCTCGACGTGACCGTGCAACAGGCCGAGGAAGGCGGCGCCGAAGCGCCGCAGGGAGGGGCGGCCGTCCGCCGGGTCCTTTCCTTCGCTCATGGCTCAGCGCCGGCTGACCAACAGGCCAAGCAGGAAGCCGACGCCGGCGGCGATGCCGATGCTCTGCCAGGGGTGTTCGCCGACGTACACCTCGGTGGCGTCCACCGCGGCCTGGCTGCGTTCGCGGACGTTGTCCTTCAGCGAGTCCTTGGTGTCGCGCAAGGTATCGCGAGCGCGCTTGAGGCTGTCGTGGATCTTGCCGCGGATTTCTTCGGCCTGGTCGCCCGCCACGTCGGCGGTGCTTTGCAGGAGTTTCTCGGTATCGGCGACCAGTGCCTGGAATTCAGCCAACAGTTCATCCTTTGCAGCGTTTGCAGTGGTCTTGCGGGGCATGACGAGCTCCTCTGGTCATGGGGTGTGTTTTTTCGAGCCGAGCGCGGGGCGGAAGGTTCAACCGGTGGGTAATTTCCGCGCGTTGCCGGTCGCTCCCGGCGTTCCTTTCATTAAAGACTGCCACAGCGTGCCTGTCGGCGCGGCTGCGGCGAGATGACGCCCATCCGGCTGCCTCGCAACGGGGCGCGAACTGGTATGGCGCTTGCAATTCCCTGGTGCGCACGTCGGCCGGAATGCCCCTTGCGAGGGCGCCAGGCGCTCCCGGAGGGTACTTCGGGATGAACGTCCAACCCAATGAAAATCAAGGAAAGTCCGGGAGCTTTCCATGCTGCCTCAGGCACCTTGCGAAACGTCTGCCGAAGAAAAGCGGCGGTTCGCACGACGACTACTGCTTCGTCATGGTGCGTTGAAGGGCGGGCGTGGGCGTTTCTGGTGCTTTCTCTCTACGCGCGAAGGCTGCCTCAATCCATGGATAACCTGAATAGTGCGGTGCAAGTCCTGATCCACGGCTCCAATACCCTGTTCATCCTGCTCGGAGCGGTGATGGTGCTGGCGATGCACGCCGGCTTCGCCTTCCTCGAGGTGGGCACCGTGCGCCTGAAGAACCAGGTCAACGCCCTGTCGAAGATTCTGTCCGACTTCGCCATCTCGGCGCTGGCCTATTTCTTCGTCGGCTACTGGATTGCCTACGGCGTGACTTTCTTCCATCCGGCGGCGGCGCTGACCGTGGACAGTGGCTATGCGCTGGTGAAGTTCTTCTTCCTGCTGACCTTCGCCGCGGCAATCCCGGCGATCATCTCCGGCGGCATCGCCGAGCGTGCCAGGTTCGGTCCGCAGTTGTGCGCCACGGCGCTGATCGTGGCCTTCGTGTACCCGTTTTTCGAAGGCTTGGTGTGGAACGGCAATTTCGGCTTGCAGGAATGGCTGAAGCTGGAGTTCGGCGCGCCCTTCCACGATTTCGCCGGCTCCGTGGTGGTGCATGCGCTGGGCGGCTGGCTGGCATTGGCGGCGGTGCTATTGCTGGGCAGCCGCAACGGCCGCTATCGCGACGGCAAGCTGGTGGCGATGGCGCCGTCGAGCATCCCGTTCCTGGCGCTGGGGTCGTGGATCCTGATCATCGGCTGGTTCGGCTTCAACGTGATGAGCGCCCAGACCCTCGCTGGGGTCAGCGGGCTGGTGGCGGTCAACTCCTTGCTGGCGATGGTTGGCGGCACCATGGCGTCGCTGCTGATCGGCCGCAACGACCCGGGTTTCCTGCACAACGGTCCGCTGGCCGGGTTGGTGGCGGTGTGCGCCGGTTCCGACCTGATGCATCCGATCGGCGCGCTGGCTACCGGCCTGGTGGCGGGGGCCCTGTTCGTCTGGGCATTCACCGCGACCCAGGTGCGCTGGAAGATCGACGACGTCCTCGGTGTCTGGCCGTTGCACGGTCTTTGCGGGGTCTGGGGCGGGATTGCCTGCGGCATCTTTGGCCAGCAGGCATTGGGTGGGCTCGGCGGGGTGAGCCTGGCCAGCCAGGCGCTCGGCAGCCTGCTGGGGGTGACGGTGGCTTTCGCCGGCGGCCTGTTGGTCTATGGGCTGATGAAGGCGCTGCTGGGCATCCGCTTGAGCCAGGAGGAGGAGTACTACGGCGCGGACCTGTCGATCCACAAGATCGGCGCGATCAGCCACGAATGAGGGGGCGGACTTCCTTGATCCGGTGGGGTATCGGCGGATAACGCCCCAGGCGCTATCCGTCCTGCACGCTGCGAGCGAGGCATCCCGCCATGAAAGAGGCCACCCAAGGGTGGCCTCTTCGTTCCGCCGCGGGGCTCTGGGGAGGGGCGGATGGCCGTAGCGCGGCTATCCGCGGGGCCTGCCGTTACCAGAGCGGCAGCGTGTAGCTGACGATCAGGCGATTTTCGTCGTAGTCGTTGGTGTAGTTGGTGCGCATGGTCGCGTTGCGCCACTTCACCCCGAGGTTCTTCAACGGGCCGCTCTGGAACACGTAGGCGATGTCCATGTCGCGTTCCCATTCCTTGCCTTCGCCCGAGGTGGTCAGCAGGTCGATGTTGTCGCCCTTGACGTAGCGGGTCATGAAGGTCAGGCCGGGAATGCCGACGCCGGCGAAGTTGTAGTCGTAGCGCGCCTGCCAGGATTTCTCGTCCTTGTTGGCGAAGTCGCCGATCTGGATGAAGTTCACCAGGTAGGGGTCGGCGCCGTTGATGTAGGCGAAGCCGGTGTCGCCGCTCATCTTCTGGTAGCCGACGCCGAAGGCGTGGTAGCCGAGGCTGTAGGTGAACATGGCGTTGAGCGCCTTGTTGTCGACGTTGCTGGAACCGTCGTCGGTGGAGCGCGCCCAGCGGATGTCGGATTTCAGCGACTGCTTGTCGGCGATCGGCAGGGTGTGCACCAGGCCGAGGTAATGCTGCTTGTAGAAGTTGTCGAGCTTGCCGTAGTGGTAGCTGGTGCTGAGGTTGTCGGTCCACTTGTAGCTGCCGCCGGCGAAGTCGAACTTGTCCGAAGTCAGCCCGGAACGGACCACGATGTTGCGCTTGCCGCCACCGGTGATGGTCATGTCCTCGTTGTCCGAGGAGTCGCGCTGGTTGACCTTCTTCAGGCGCCCGGCGTCGAGGGTCAGGCCGTCGATCTCCATGGAGTTCAGCGCGCCGCCCTGGAAGGTCTGTGGCAGCAGGCGGCTGTCGTTGGGCATGATCACCGGCAGCTTGGGGGTCAGGGTGCCGATCTTCAGGGTGCTCTTCGACGCCCGCAGCTTGGCGGTGATCCCTGCCTCGCCATAGTCGTCCTGGGCGCGGCCGGTCTCGCGGTCGCGCTTGAGCAGGCCGGTGCCGCTGCGGTCGGGGCTGGAGTCGAGCTTCACCCCGAGCAGGCCGATGGCGTCGACGCCGAAACCGATGGTGCCCTCGGTGTAGCCGGACTCGTAGCGCAGGAGGAAGCCCTGAGCCCATTCCTCGGCCTTGGACTGGCTGGCGCCTTCCTGGCGGAAATCACGGTTGAAGTAGAAGTTGCGGAGTTCGATGCTGGCCTTGCTGTCCTTGATGAACTCGGCATGGGCCAGGGTTGGGACGGTAATGCTGGAACCCAGCGCGGCAAAAGCCACGGCACGGGCGATCGGGGTCATGCTCATTGTTATTGTCTCCTCGAGCGCTTGGGGCAGGCCGATGGCGGCGGCGTGACGCCACGTCGGCCTGTGACAGCCCGGTTACTTAAGCACTACAGGAAGACGGCCACTGTTAGACATTAGTCGAGGGTGGCCGCGAATTGGCACGAACCCTGTCTAGGACGGGCTTTCCCACTATTCCAGCCAGTGCGGGAAGTAGCCCAGGGCGGCCTGGACCCGCGCATCGTGCGCCGGAATCACGCTCAGGCGCGGGTCGCTGCGGAGCAGCAGGCGGATCTTCGCCAGTTGCGCGAGGGTGCGCGCGGGATCGCGATCGACCAGGGCGCGGCCGGCGAAGAATTTCTGCCGTGGGCCTTCGACGCCTTCGAGTCGCCAACTGGTGTCGCCGCTGAAGAACAGCCGGCGCCCGCTGTCGAGGGTGACGAACAGACCGACCGAGCCGGGCGTATGGCCGGGCAGGGGGACCAGCACCAGGCGGCCGTCGCCAAACAGGTCGAGGCTTTCGTCGAAGCCCATGAACGGCCGCGGATCGAAGCTGTAAGGTCGCCAGCGCACGCCATGGCGGAATTGGCTGGGGAAGGCGGCCGGCGGGGTGGCGATGCGGCTGAAGGCGATCTCCTCGTAGGGTGCCCAGACCGGTACTTCGGGGAAGTCGACCAGGCCCGAGGCGTGATCCCAGTGTGCGTGGGACAGCAGGATGCGATCGACGCGGATACCGGCTGCGTCCAGTTGGTCGCGCGCCGGGACGACTTTCTGGTAAGCGAACAGCGGCGCTGCCCACCAAGGCATGTCGGCGCGGAACTGGGCGTCGATGTCGCGCCCCAGGCCAGTGTCGAAGAGCAGGGTGGCGGCGTGGTGCTCGATCAGCACCGCGGTATGGCTGAGCGGCACCCGGCGCACCCAGGAGCCGCCGTCGACGGTGAGCGCATCGAGGGTTTCCACTCCCGAGGTGCGCAACAGGGCGACTCGCATTTCCGCCGCCTGCACCGGCAGGACGAGGAGGGCGATCAACAACGAGGCAAGGCGATACAGGAAAGGCATCAAGATTCACCGGCAGGAAGAAAAGGGGATGGCTGGGGCTCGCCGAATGCCAGCGGCAGGCGGCCGCGCCGCCAGCGCCAGCCTGCGGGGCGCAACGCCAGCAGGCGCTCGGCGCCGGCGGGCCAGGGGATGGATGGCTGCGAACCCGGCCAGAACAGCTCGGCTTCGGCGTGCAGGTGCAGCAGGTCGCCATTGTCGAAATCGATGAACAGCAGGCCGCAGCGAGGATCCTGGAGCAGGTTGCCGAGGGTATTGAACAGGCGGTTGCCGGCATAGTCGGGCAACCACAGGCGGCCATCCGCGCCGAGCCGGAGAAAGCCCGGCGGCCCGCCCCGATGGGAGACGTCGACGCCGCCTCTGAGCGGGTCGGCATGCTGGCTGGCGATGAACAGCGTATCGCTGCACGAGACCAGCGACAGCCAGCGTGGATCGAGTCCTTCGCCCTGCAATGCGGGACTTGCGATCCTGGAGACGGGCTGATGGCTGCGCGCCTGGATGTACTTGGGACAGTTTCCGAAGGATTGCTCGACGCCGACCGTGAAACCCTTTCCGTCCCGCGCCAGGACCCGTCCATTCATGCGGTTGCGGCGGCGGGTCGGCCATTCCAGGCCGAGGATGCCGAGGCGGGTGCCAGCCTCGAGATTGGCCGCCAGCGGATCGTCCGCTTGCGGCAGGTTGTCGATGCGCAGGCGGGTCGGTTCCGGCGAACGGGCGAAGCCGGGGGGGCCCCAGAGCACCGAGGCGCTGGGGTAGCCGTCGGCGTCGAGGCTGCCCACCAGCAACAGCGATAGCAGGGAGAAGAACTCCCGGTGCTGGTCCGGCATGAAGGTGCGGATCGCGCGGCTGCCGAAGCCGGCGACCTGTTCGCGAACGCCGGCGCGTTCCTGGATCGCCAGTTCGCCGGTGTGGAAGGGACTCTGTTCCTGGCTCATGCTGCCTCCTGCCGAGCTACAGGCCGGGCATCGGGATGTAGCCGGGCAGCGCGCGGATGCGGGCGATCCAGGCGTTCAGCGCCGGGTAGTGGTCCAGCGCCAGGCCACCTTCGGGGGCGAGGGCCAGGTAGGGGTAGAGGGCCACGTCGGCGATGCTCGGCTGTTCGCCCTGGGCCAGCCAGCGATGCTCGGCCAGGTGCCGGTCGACCAGGCGCAGCACTTCCAGGCCTCGCTGGTGGGTTTGCTCGCGATCCAGCGGCAGGTTGAAGCGAGTGATCAGCCGGGCGCTGGCCGGGCCGTTCTGCACCTCGTTGGCCGAATAGCTGAGCCAGTAGGCGATGCGGCCCTGGCTGACGGGGTCGAGCGGATACCACTCGGGGCCGGCATGGCGTCGTGCCAGATAGACGAGAATGGCGTGGGAGTCGCCCAGTTGCAGCTCGCCGTCTTCCAGCACCGGGATCTGTCCGCGGGGATTCATGCGGAGGAAGGCCTGGGTCTTGTGCTCGCGGTTGAGGAAATCGACCGGCCGCAGCGTCGCCTCGCGGCCGATGAGGGAGAGGAACAGGCGGACCTTGTAGGCGTTGCCGGAGAGATCCAGGTCATGGAGTTTCATCTGAGGGTTCCAGGCGGGTATTGGTGCCTGGATATTAGACAGACAGGTCTGTATATTTCAAGGCGCGCGTTCGCCTTTTTCCGTCGGTATTCGTCCGGGGAGCGACGCAGAGCGGTTCAAGGGGGCGGCAGGGTCGCGCATAATGGGCCGCTCAGGAGGCTTTCCATGACATCCCGCAAACGCGAGCAACTGCTCAGCACCGCCGTCGACCTGTTCTATCGCGAGGGTTACCACGCCACCGGCATCGACCGCATCCTGGCCGAATCCGGGGTGGCGAAGATGACGCTGTACAAGCACTTTCGCTCGAAGGACGAACTGATCATGGCCGCCCTGGAGGTGCGTCGGCAGCGCACCGCCGAACGCATGCTCGAAGCCGAGGCACGGTTGCAGCCGCGAGCGGCGATCCTGGCGGTGTTCGATGGTCTGCAGGAGTTCCTCCAGGACGAGGCGTTCCGTGGCTGTGCCTTCATCCATGCCGCCGCCGAGTTCCATGAGCGCTCGCATCCGATCCATCGCCAGGCGGCCGAGCAAAAGGCCTTCGTTGAAGCCTATTTCCAGCGCCAGCTGGAGCGCCTGGGCGCGCGTTCGGCGGCACTGCTTGCGCGGCAGTTGCAATACCTGATGGAGGGCGCCCTGGTGATGGCGCACATCCATGGGCCGGCGGATCAGGCTCGCGAGGCCCGGCAGGCGGCCGAAAGTCTGTTGCAGGTCGCTGGCATCTGAGCGCGGGTGCTACCATCGCCGCGAAACACTGCACAGGTCCTTTCGATGCCCCCGGAATGCCAACTCTTCGGAACCCTCGGTTGCCACCTCTGCGAAGTCGCGGAGGCGGTGCTGATGCCCTTCGTCGAACATGGCCTGCTGGTCGAACTGGTGGACATCGCCGACGACGAAGCCTGGGTCGAGCACTATGGCCTGCGGATCCCGGTGCTGCGCCGCTGCGACAATGGCGCCGAGCTGAACTGGCCGTTCGAGGCCGAGCAGGTCGCAGCCTTCCTCAGCTGCTGATGCCTATTCATTCGCGCTAAGCGCGGCACCGCTGGTAACCCCGCGCTCTATGCGCAAACCGGACTGCGTTCCGCTTCCTTCCCCCATGCCGCGCGGTGCCTGGCTTCGGCGATGCTGGCGAAGCGATGCATAGGCGTTTCTCAATGGTTTTCATAGCCTGAGTCTATTGGCTCGGCAGGCTGCGTTCGGCTAGGCCTAAGGGCGATGGATAAACCCTGAGTTCCCTTCAGGACTGACTGGAAACAGCCGGGAACCCGCGTGGCGCAGGACGCGTCGCAGGTCGTTCGGTCCGCTGTCGCGGACCGCCGGGGTGTGGGGGTCGGGACGACGAGGCTCGGCGTTTCCTCATAACGAAAGAGGACGCCTGATGAAAACGCCCGCCTGGACGCGCCATGCCCTCTGGGTCATGCCGCTCGCCCTGGGGCTGCAATCCGCCGTGGTCGCGGGGGATGAGCAGCCAAGCAAGACTTCCAGCTATTCGCCGGTGGTGATCAATGAGGACTTCGCCACCATCATGAAGCGCATGACGGCGAACAAGCCGTCGATCGAACAGGCCCACAAGACGCTTCTCGAGCAGCGTTACGATCTCAGCGACAGGCCGGCCAAGGGCGCCAGCATGACGCGCGGCAAGCCGCTGCAGGAGGGGATCCGGGTGAAGCTGCCGGCCGGCACCAGCTGGGAGGAACTGGCCAGGCTGAGCCCCGAGGAAATCCGCAAGCAGGGGCTGTTCCCCGGTGGCTTCCTGCCGCTGCCGCACCCCAACCATGCCGAAGGCGGGATGGTCTTTCCCAAGTTCCTCATCGACGAGATCAAGCGCCAGGAAAGCCGCGATCTGACTCGTTTCGACCTCGACTACGACCTGCCGGACCACTTCCTGCCGGAATTCCCGGCACCGATGTTCCTTACCACCCGGCCTGACCTGGGCGATGTGTCCAAGGGCAAGCTGGTGACCATCGACAACTATTTCGAGTTGTTCAACGGGATTCTCAATCCCAAGCAGCTGGAAGGGCTGCGCCTGCTGCTAACGGCCTTTCCGCAGCAGCAGTTCAACCTCACCGACGATCGCCGTAGCGAGCATCCGAGCCGCGGCGTAGCCTGCTTCGACTGCCATGCGAACGGCCACACCAATGCCGCTACCCACCTGGCCGGCGATGTGCGCCCGCAGCCGTTCCGCCACCGCATCGACACGCCGACGCTGCGCGGGGTGAACATCCAGCGGTTGTTCGGCTCGCAGAGGGCGCTGAAGACCGTCGAGGACTTCACCGAGTTCGAGCAGCGCGCCGCCTACTTCGACGGTGATCCGGTAATCGCCACCAAGAAGGGGGTGAACGTGCTCGAGCGTGGCAGTCAGGTGCATTTCATGGGTGAGTTCCAGGCGCTGCTGGACTTCCCCCCGGCACCGAAGCTGGATGTGGAGGGGCGGCTCGATCCGGGCAAGGCCAGCGAGCAGGAATTGCGTGGCGAAAAGCTGTTCTACGGCAAGGCGGCCTGCGCCGGGTGCCATGCGCCGCCTTACTTCACCGACAACCTGATGCACAACCTGAAGGTGGAGCGCTTCTACGATCCGAAACTGGTCAATGGCGTGATGGCGTCCGCCGACGGGCCGATCAAGACCTTCCCGTTGCGCGGGATCAAGGATTCGCCGCCGTACCTGCACGACGACCGCCTGCTGACCCTGGAGGACACCGTGGAGTTCTTCAACCTGGTGCTGGAGCGCAAGCTGTCCGCGGAAGAGAAGGGCGACCTGGTGGCCTACCTGCGTACCCTGTGAGAAAGGCCGAATCGCAGGCAATAAAAAACCCGCCGTTGAGGCGGGTTTTTCGGGATATGGTCGGAGCGACTGGATTCGAACCAGCGACCTTCTCGTCCCGAACGAGACGCGCTACCAAGCTGCGCTACGCTCCGTTTTGTTGGGGCGCATTCTACAGAAAAAGTTTTGGTACACAAGGGGTTAGATGAATTTTTTTTCGAGCCCCGGTTTCCCCGGGCGAAAAAGCAAAGACCCCGTCGCTCGTTCGAGTCGACGGGGTCTTCAGGAAAACCTGTTACGCGACGGTATCAGAGTTCCTTGACGGTGCGGACCTGGTCCTTGTTCACGCGGGCGCGCTTGCCGTCGAGCTGTTCGAACTCGTAGAAGCCGGAATCCTCGTCATAGGAAGGGGTGTCTACGGCCTGGATTTCACGTCCGTCGTTGAGGGTGATCACGGTAGGGCTGGAACAACCCGCGAGGGCGCCGAGGCCTACGGCGAGGAGGAGGGCGGGTAGCATCCGCTTGATCATTGCGCAGTTCTCCTGTGCGGTCAGACTTTGAAGTTACGAGTTTCTGACAGACGAGTTCTAGGAAGAGTTCCCCCCTAAAAACGAGTGTTCCCCCCACCTTCGAGAAAATTCGACTCGACGTCCCTTCCGTTTTACTTCAGTTCGCGGTGATTAGCCAACAGCTCGGGGGTGTTCAGGTTGGCCAGCCGCGGATCGCCCGCGGCCAGCTCGATGGCCTCCGCGCCAAGCGGCAACAGGACGTGGCGTGGGCTACGGTCGCCCTGGCGCCAGGCGTGTTCTATCTCTTCGGCCAGGTGCGTCGGGATCAGGCTGAACAGCGGTTCCCACTGGCCGCCGCAGCGCAGCATCCAGGGGCGCGCCGGTGTGCGGCCGGCGGCCTGCAGCAGGGTTTCCAGCAAGGCGCGGTCGATGCGCGGCGCGTCGCAGGGCAGCACCAGCAGCCAGGGATGCCGGGCCACCGCCAGGCCGGCGCGGATGCCGGCGAGCGGGCCGGGGAAGTCTCGGCTGTCGTCGCTCACCAGGCGGTCGGCATAGGCCGCATAGCGTTCCTGGTTGCGGTTGCAGGAGACGATCAGGTCATCGGTGAGCGGGCGCACCAGGCGATGCAGGTGGGCGATCAGGGGCAGGTCCTGCCACTCGATCAGGCCCTTGTCGCGACCGCCCATGCGCTGGCCGCGGCCTCCCGCCAGGAGAAGGATGGAGCAGGGGGGCAGGGCGCTATCGGGCATCTGGGGTCTCCGTGTCGGGCCTGTGATATAACACCGCGATCACGTCCACAAGCAAGGGCCAACCCCATGAGCCACAAGGCCGAAACGGCATTCGTGCCGTTGAACATCGCCGTCCTGACCGTCAGCGATACCCGTACCCTGGAAACCGATACCTCAGGCCAGTTGTTCGTCGACCGCCTGACCGAGGCCGGGCACAACCTGGCCGCTCGCGTGCTGCTGAAGGATGACCTGTACCGGATCCGCGCACAGGTCGCGACCTGGATCGCCGAGGACAGCGTGCAGGTCGTGCTGATCACCGGCGGCACCGGTTTCACCGGCCGCGACAGCACCCCGGAAGCGGTGGCCTGCCTGCTGGACAAGCAGGTGGACGGCTTCGGCGAGCTGTTCCGGCAGATTTCGCTGGCCGACATCGGTACCTCCACCATCCAGTCGCGGGCCCTGGCCGGGCTTTCCAACGGTACCCTGGTCTGTTGCCTGCCGGGCTCCACCAATGCCTGCCGCACTGCCTGGGAAGGCATCCTCGTCGAGCAACTGGACGCCCGTCATCGCCCGTGCAACTTCGTCCCGCACCTGAAACAGGCGGCGCCCTGCGAGAGCCGCGGGTGAGCGGCTGCTGCGAACAGCCGGGGCTGATGCCGGTCGAGACGGCGCTGGAACGGCTCCTCGAACTGGCCGCGCAAACGCCTATCGATACGTGTGAGCAGGTGCCCCTGGAGCAGGCTGGCGGCCGCGTGCTGGCGGTCGACCTGCTGGCCGGCCTGGACCTGCCGCCGTGGCCAAACAGCGCCATGGACGGCTACGCCTTGCGCCTCGCCGACTGGAACGGCGAGCCACTGCCGGTCAGCCAGAAGATCTTTGCCGGACAGGCGCCGAAGCCGCTGCAAGCGGGTACCTGTGCGCGGATCTTCACCGGTGCGCCGCTGCCCGAAGGCGCCGATCTGGTAGAGATGCAGGAAAACGCCGAAGCGCTCGACGATGGCCGCGTGCGCTTCACCCAGCCGTTGCGCGTGGGCCAGCATGTGCGCCCGCGTGGCCAGGAAATCCGCCAGGGCGACCTGGTCCTGCCGGCCGGCACGCGCCTGCGCTCCATCGAACTGGGGTTGGCGGCTTCGCTCGGCTACGCGGCCCTGGAGGTGCGACGCAAGCCGCGGGTGGCGCTGCTGTCCACCGGCGACGAGCTGGTCGAGGCGGGCCAGCCGCTGCAGGCCGGGCAGATCTACAACAGCAACCGTCCGTTGCTCAAGGATTGGCTGCAACGCCTGGGCTGCGACGTGCTCGACGCCGGCATCCTTCCCGACGACCTGGCACGTACCCGCGAGCGCCTGGCCGGGTTGGCCGGGGTGGACCTTATCCTGTCCACTGGCGGCGTATCGGTGGGCGAGGCCGACTTCCTCGGCATGGCGCTGCGCGAAGCCGGCGAGCTGACCCTCTGGAAGCTGGCGATAAAACCCGGCAAGCCGCTGACCGTCGGCCAGTTCCAGGGCATCCCGGTGATCGGCCTGCCGGGCAATCCGGCTTCGACCCTGGTCACCTTCGCCCTGCTGGCGCGTCCCTACCTGCTGCGCCGGCTTGGCGTGGCGCAGGTCGCGCCGCTGCGGGTGGAGGTACCGGCCGGCTTTGCCTGGACCAAGGCGGGGCAGCGTCGCGAGTACCTGCGTGGTCGCCTGGAGCAGGGCCGCGCGGTGCTCTATCCGAACCAGAGTTCCGGGGTACTGCGCAGCGCTTCCTGGGCCGAGGGGCTGGTGGAGGTCCGCGAGGGACGTACCCTCGTGGAAGGCGAGGGCGTGGCGTTCATTCCGCTGAGCGAACTGCTCGATTGAGCCGACGGCGGCCGGATGGCCGCCGTTCTCATTGCGCCGCCGGCTCCTTGCGCCCTTGCCGGTACTCGCCGGGCGTCTGCCCGGTCCAACCCTTGAAACTGCGATGGAACGAGCGCGACTCGGTAAAGCCCAGGTACTGGGCGATGTCCTGGATCGGCAGCTCGCTATGCAGCAGGTAGTGCTCGGCCAGTTCGCGGCGCAGTTCGTCGAGGGTCTGCTGGTAGCTGCTGCCGGCTTGCTGCAGGTGGCGTTGCAGGGTGCGTACGGTCATGCCGAACTTCTCCGCCACCCGTTCCTTGCGCGGCAGGCCGTCCTTGAGTAGCTGGCGCAGGGCGTTCTTCACCCGCAGCGGCAGCGGTTCGTCATCGTCCAGCTCGGCCATCAGCGCCAGGGCATGTTCCTCCAGGGTGCGCAGCAGCGTCGCGTCGGCCTGGCGCAGCGGCAGCGCCAGGTAGTCCAGCGGTACCAGCAGCGCCGAACAGGGTTGGGCGAAGCGCACCGGACAGCCGAAGAAGGTCTCGTAGTCTTCCACGCGGGTTCCGTCCGGCAGGTCGTGTTCCAGCCAGACCTCGTCCGGCGAACCTTCCAGGTCGGCGATCCAGCGCGCGTAGAGGACCCAGGAAGCCAGGACGTGCTCGACCATGTGGCGCCGTACCAGGGGTGTCTGGTGGCGGCAGTTCCAGATCAGCCGGACCTGCCCGCCGGCCGCCTCGATGCGGCTGGTGCCCATGTCGCCGACCAGCTTCTCGTAGGGCGTGATGCGGCTCATGGCCTCGCCCAGGGTGGCGCAGTTCATCGCGATGTAGCCGAGCACGCTCCAGGAGCCGGGCTGGACGAAGCGCGCCGAATGCAGGCCGAACAGGGGATCGCCGGAATACTCGCAGAAATAGCCGAGCAGGCGCTCGTGGGCCTCGCCCGGCAGGCGCTGGCGATTGTCGTTGAGCTGGTCGGCCTGGAGGCCGGCGGCGGCCAGGGCAGGGGCGATGTCCAGGCCGAGCCGTTCGGCGTGGCGCAGGTATTTCAGCAGGGCCGGAACCGAGGTGGAGCCAAGGGTCTGCATGGTCGTTGTTCTTGTCGTGGCGGGTGGAACAGGCCGTCCGGCGTGCGTGCCGGCTGTCTTGATCGGTCACAGGGAGTGTCTCGATCCGACAGTGACAGGCGAGGGCGGCTGGCTAGTATAGGCAGCCAGAAAGGTTCCGATAAACAGGTTGCCGCGACAAGCGAGGGGAGAGGTTCATGCGCCGTTGGAATGGCTGGGGCGAAGAAAGCATCGTGGTCGAATTGCCGGACAGCGCCCGTGGGTTCCTGGCGGAACTGGTCGGGCAGGGCGCACGCTTGCCGGACGCCAGCCTGGAGGCGGCGCTGGCGAAGGTCCCGGCGTCGCGCCTGGAGGCCGATCCGCGCTACAGCATCGACCCCCGTGAGCGGCTGCTGCATGCCCGCGGGCAGAGCCTGCCGGACTGGCTGGCGATGCGCGAGGGCGACTTCGGCGTCTACCCGGACGCCGTGGCCTATCCGGAAACCGCCGAACAGATCCGCGAGTTGCTGGCCCTGGCCGACTCCCGCGACCTGCAACTGATTCCCTATGGCGGCGGTACTTCCGTGGCCGGCCATATCAATCCGCAAGCCTCGCGGCGGCCGGTACTGACGGTCTCGCTGGAGCGCATGAACCGCCTGATCGATCTGGACCGCGAGAGCCTGGTCGCGACCTTCGGCCCCGGCGCCGCCGGCCCGCAGGTGGAGAGCCAGTTGCGTGCGCTGGGCTACACGCTCGGGCATTTCCCGCAGTCCTGGGAGTTGTCGACCCTCGGTGGCTGGGTCGCCAGCCGCTCCAGTGGCCAGCAGTCGCTGCGCTACGGGCGGATCGAACAACTTTTCGCCGGCGGGACCCTGGAGACCTTCGCCGGGCCGCTTGAAATCGCTACCTTCCCGGCATCCGCGGCGGGACCGGACCTGCGCGAACTGGTGCTGGGCTCTGAGGGACGCTTCGGGATCATTTCCTCGGTGAAGGTGCGGGTCTCGCCGCTGGCCGAGGACGAGCGCTTCTACAGCGTCTTCCTGCCGAACTGGCAGCAGGCCCTGCAAGCCACCCGCGAGCTGGCCCAGGCGCGCGTGCCGCTGTCGATGCTGCGACTGTCCAACGCCGTGGAAACCATGACCCAACTGGCCCTGGCCGGCCATCCCGGACAGATCGCCTGGCTGGAGAAATACCTGGCGCTGCGCGGCGCGGGCGAGGGCAAGTGCATGCTGACCTTCGGCGTGACCGGCAACCGCCGGCAGAACGGATTGTCGCTGAGCCAGGCGAAGGCCTTGCTGAAACGCTTCGGCGGGGTCTTCACCGGAACCCTGCTGGGGCGCAAGTGGGCGCAGAACCGCTTCCGCTTCCCCTACCTGCGCGAGGCCCTGTGGCAGGCGGGCTACGCCGTGGACACCCTGGAGACCGCCACCGACTGGAGCAACGTCGACGGCCTGCTGCAGAAGATCGAGGCCAGCCTGCGCGACGGCCTGGCCGCCGAGGGCGAGAAGGTCCATGTGTTCACCCACCTCTCGCATGTCTATGGCGAGGGGTCGAGCATCTATACCACCTACGTGTTCCGTCCGGCCGCGAGCTATGCGGCGACGCTGGAGCGCTGGAAGCGTCTCAAGCATGCGGCCAGCCAGGCGATCGTCGACAATCGCGGCACCATCAGCCACCAGCATGGCGTCGGCAAGGACCACGCACCCTACCTGCCCCGCGAGAAGGGCGAACTGGGCGTCGCCGCGCTGCGTGCCATGGCCGGTCACTTCGACCCGGCCGGGCGGCTCAACCGCGGCACCCTGCTGCAGGACTGAGCGGAATGACTTCAGCCTGGAACGAGGAGTGGCGTCGCCGCCGCCTGCCGGCGCTGGCGGGGCAGGAGTGGGACCTGATCGTGGTCGGCGGCGGCATCAGCGGTGCCGGCATCCTCCGCGAAGCCGCGCGGCGCGGCTGGCGCTGCCTGCTGCTGGAGCAGCGGGACTTCGCCTGGGGCACCTCGAGCCGCTCGTCGAAGATGGTCCATGGCGGCCTGCGCTACATCGCCAAGGGCCAGTGGCGGCTGACCCGCGACTCGGTGCGCGAGCGCCAGCGCCTGCTCGGCGAGGCGCCTGGGCTGGTGGAGCCGTTGAGCTTCGTGATGGCCCACTACCGCGGCGGCTTTCCCGGCCCGCGGCTATTCGGCGGCCTGCTGAGCGTGTACGACGCCCTTGCCGGGCGGCGCAACCACCGTTTCTACGACGCCGCCGCGTTGCGCTACCTGGCGCCGGGCCTGAAGGAACAACGGCTGCTCGGCGGCACGCGATTCTTCGATGCGGTGACCGACGATGCGCGCCTGGTGCTGCGGGTGCTGGCCGAGGCGCGTCACGACGGCGGCGAGGCATTCAACGGCATGCGTGTGCGCGAATTGCTGCGCGAGGGCGGCCAGGTGGTCGGCCTGCGCGCCGAGGACCGCGAGAGCGGCGAGCTTTTCGACTTTCGCTGCCGCGCCCTGGCGCTGGCCACCGGGGCCTGGGCCGATGAGTTGCGCCAGCCCGGCGGAAGCGAGCACATCCGCCCGCTGCGCGGCAGCCATCTATTGCTGCCGGCCTGGCGCCTGCCGGTGGCCCATGCCTTCAGCTTCATGCACGCCACGGACCGGCGACCGGTGTTCGTGTTCCCCTGGGAGGGCGCGACGGTGGTCGGCACCACCGATCTCGACCATCGCGACGGCCTTGGGGAGGACGCGCGGATCAGCCGCGCCGAACTCGACTACCTGCTGGCGGCCTGCGCCCAGCAGTTTCCCGCCGCTGCCATCGAGGCGCGCGACGTGCTGTCGACCTGGGCCGGCGTGCGACCGGTGGTCAGCAGCGGCGACGACAGCGGCAAGCCTTCCGACGAGAAACGCGAGCATGTGCTCTGGCGCGAGCCGGGCTGCGTGACCCTGGCCGGCGGCAAGCTGACCACCTTCCGGCCGCTGGCGGTGGAGGTGCTACAAGCCTGCGCGCCGCTGCTCGGGCGCACGGTCACGGACGATGGCGCGGCGGTGTTCGGCGCCTGCGAAGGCCCGCTCATCGACGGGCTCGGCAGCGGCCAGCGACGCCGCCTGGCCGGTCGCTACGGACGCGACCTGGTCCGCCTCAAGCGGCTGGTGGACACCCTCGGAACGGACTGCGTGGGTGCCAGCGAAACGCTCTGGGCCGAACTGGCGTTCGCCGCCGAGGCGGAAATGGTGCTGCATCTCGATGACCTGCTGTTGCGCCGCACCCGCCTCGGCCTGCTGTTGCCCGGAGGCGGCGCGGCATACCTGCCGCGTATCCGCGCACTCTGCCAAGCGCGCCTGGGCTGGGACGACCCGCGCTGGGAACGTGAGCAACAGGCCTATCTGGACCTCTGGCGCCGGCACTACAGCCTGCCCGTCTGACCAGCCGAGACGAGAACGAGATGAACGACAAGAACTATCTGCTGGCGATCGACAATGGCACCCAGAGCGTGCGCGCCCTGCTGTTCGACCTGCAGGGCAACCTGCTGGGCAAGGGCAAGGTGGAGCTGGAGGCCTACTACTCGAAGCATCCGGGCTGGGCCGAACAGGACCCCGAGTACTACTGGGCGATGCTCGGCGAGGCCTGTCGGCGGCTCTGGGACCAGGTGGACATCGATCGCGGGCTCATCCGCGGGGTGTCGCTGACCACCCAGCGTGGCACGGTGATCCACGTCGATGCCGAGGGCAGGCCGTTGCGTCCGGCGATCCTCTGGCTCGACCAGCGCCGGGCGGAGGTCCGCGAGCGCATCAGGGGGCCTTGGGGCTGGCTGTTCAAGCTGGTCGGCGCCGAGGGCGCGGTGGAGCATTTCCGCGCCCAGGCCGAGGTCAACTGGGTGGCCCAGGAGCAGCCGGAGATCGCTGCGAAGACCGACAAGGTGTTGCTGCTTTCCGGCTTTCTCAGCCACCGCCTGACCGGCCGTTTCGTCGACTCGGTGGGGTGCTGCGTTGCCTACCTGCCGTTCGACTACAAGCGCCTGCGCTGGGCCGCGCCGCGCGACTGGAAATGGCAGGCGCTGGCGGTACGCCGCGAGCAGTTGCCGGAGCTGTTCAAGCCGGGCGAGCGGCTCGGCGAGATCAGCGCCGAGGCCAGCCGGCACACCGGCATTCCGCAAGGCCTGCCGTTGATCGCCGCGGGGGCCGACAAGGCCTGCGAGGTGCTCGGCGCAGGTGCGCTGGAGCCCACCATCGCCTGCCTCTCCTATGGCACCACGGCGACCATCAACACCACTCGCGCCCGCTACCTGGAAACCGTGCCGCTGATTCCACCCTATCCGGCGGCGATTCCCGATCATTTCAATACCGAGGTGATGATCTATCGCGGCTACTGGATGGTCAGCTGGTTCAAGCGCGAGTTCGGCTTGCGCGAGATGCAGCAGGCGCGCGAGCAGGGGGTCGAGCCGGAGCAACTGTTCGACGAACTGGTCAACGGCGTGCCGCCCGGCTCGATGGGCCTGACCCTGCAACCCTACTGGTCGCCGGGAATCCGCGAACCGGGACTGGAGGCCAAGGGGGCGATGATCGGTTTCGGCGACGTGCATACCCGGGCGCACATCTACCGGGCCATCCTCGAGGGCCTGGCCTATGCCCTGCGCCAGGGCAAGGAGCGCATCGAGAAGCGTTCGGGCACGCCGATCGTGCGCCTGCGCGTGGCCGGCGGCGGCTCGCAGAGCGACGCGGCGATGCAGCTCACCGCCGACATCTTCGGCCTGCCGGCCGAGCGCCCGCATGTCTACGAGGCGTCCGGCCTGGGTGCGGCGATCGACTGCGCGGTGGGGCTCGGCCTCTATCCGGACGTCGCCAGCGCGGTGGCCGGGATGACCCGCGTCGGCCGGGTTTTCCTGCCCCAGGCGGAAGCCCGGCAGATCTACCAGCGGCTCTATGGCGAGGTCTACCTGCGCATGTATCGCCAGTTGCGCCCGCTCTACCGCAGCATTCGCGAGATTACCGGCTACCCTGCCTGAACCGGGCGCCGCACTTCCGTCCCGGATACGCGGTCAATAGGCAAAGACAAGGCCACGACGAGGGGTTCGGTTCGATGGACAAGGACAAGGTTCTGCTGGTCCTGCACGGCAAGCAGGCGGGCAACGAAGAGGTTCGTGCCGCGGTCGCGGCACAGCGCGAGGCCGGGCGGGAGCTGGCGGTGCGGGTAACCTGGGAGGACGGCGACGCCCGGCGCATCGTCGAGGAGGCGCTGGCGGCCGGCTATGCGACGCTGGTCGCCGGCGGTGGCGACGGCACGCTGCGCGAGGTGGCCGAAGCGCTGGCGCGCGGGCGAGGCGAGGCGAGCCTGGCGATCCTGCCGCTGGGCACCGCCAACGATTTCGCCCGCGCCGCCGGGATTCCCCTGGAACCGGCCGCGGCGCTGGCGCTGCTCGACCAGACGGCGCGGCCGATCGACCTGGGCGAGGTGAACGGCAAGCTGTTCCTCAACATGGCCACTGGCGGCTTCGGTTCGAAGGTCACCGCGAATACCTCGGAGGACCTGAAGAAGGTTCTCGGCGGTGCCGCCTACCTGTTGACCGGGTTGACCCGTTTTTCCGAAGTGCATGCCGCCCAGGGCCGTTTCAGCGCCCCGGACTTCCAGTGGGAAGGCGAGTTCCTCGCCCTGGGCATCGGTAACGGGCGCCAGGCCGGCGGCGGGCACGTACTGTGTCCGCAAGCGCGAGTGGACGACGGCCTGCTGGACGTGAGCATCCTGCCGACGCCGCAGGACATGGTCGGTACCCTGGGCACCCTGCTCGGCGGTGGCAACGGAGTGGAAAGCCTGTTCGTCCGCGCGCGGGTGCCATGGCTGGAAGTGGAGGCGGCGGAAGGTCTCGACGTCAATCTCGACGGCGAGCCGCTGGAAGGACGCAAGCTGCGTTTCTCGGTTTCCCCGGGCGCGCTGCGCGTGCACTTGCCGGCCGGCTCGCCGTTGTTGCGCGAGCCGCCGCGCGAGGACTGAGGGAGGGGCCGACTGATCCGCTGCCTGGAGTGGCGTCTGTGTCTTGTCGGCCTTTCCCGCGACACCGTATAACAGCATCTTTCCACCAAGGATGCTGGTTCCATGTTCCGTCTCTCCGCGCTGTACCGCTATCCGATCAAGTCTTCCGCCGCCGAGTCCCTGGAGCGCGTCGCGCTCGATGCGCTGGGCGTGGTCGGCGACAGACGCTGGATGGCGGTGGACACCGAAACCGGACGTTTCTTCACCCAGCGCCTGCTGCCGCAGCTGGGGCGTATCCAGGCGCGCTGGGCGGCGCCGGAGGTCCTGCGGCTGAATGCGCCGGGGATGTCCGAGCTGAGCCTCGAAGTACCGGCAGCCGACGCCAACCTGCGTGGCGTCACGGTCTGGCGCGATACCTTGCAGGCGCCGGATGCCGGCGACGCCGCAGCGGACTGGCTGACGCGCTTCCTCGGCCGCCCGACGCGCCTGGTGCACATTCCCGAGGCGCGCGCGCGGCAGGTCGATACCGGCTACGCCGAACCGGGGCAGAAGGTGCATTTCGCCGACGGTTTCCCGCTGCTGCTGATCGGCCAGGCTTCGCTCGACGACCTCAGCCAGCGGGTCGGCCGGCCGTTGGAGATGCTGCGCTTCCGTCCCAACCTGGTGGTGGAAGGCAGCGCCGCGTTCGCCGAGGACGGCTGGAAACGCATCCGCATCGGCTCGGTCGAGTTCGTCGTGGCCAAGCCCTGTTCCCGCTGCATCCTCACCACCCTGGATCCGGCGACCGGCGAGCGCAACGAGGACCGCGAGCCGCTGACGACCCTGAAGACCTACCGGGAAAAGGATGGCGCGGTGCTGTTCGGGCAGAACCTGATTGCGCTGGGACAGGGTAGCCTGGAGGTGGGGATGCCGGTGGAAATCCTCGACTGAGGAACGGTCGCCCGCCGTTGCGGCGGGCGGCCATTGCCGGCGATCAGAGCTTGGCGTCGACGCAACCGGTGCTCAGGCACTCGCGCTCGCGTTCGCGGAGGAAGTCGAGGCGCTGGCGGGTCTTCTCGGTGGCGCAGTCGAGGTTGACGAAATAACCGTTGTCCTTGCTTTCGCTGCAGGCCGCGTCGCGCTCCTTGATCCAGGCGATCTGGCTCTTCTTCAGCAGGGCTTTCTGGCCGTCGTTCAGGTGCTTGCGCAGGGTGCCGAACTGCTGGTTCAGCTCGCGGTCGGCCTGGGAAAACTCGCCGCTGCGGCAGTACACGCTGTCGAAGGCGTTGCGCGGCGTACCGCAGGCGTCGGCGGCCAGGGCGCCGTCGGCGAGCAGCAGGCTGGAGGTGGCGAGCAGGGCGGTGGCGAGGGGCTTGTTCATCTTGAGGTCCTTTTCAAGGTACTGGAAAGGCCCGGGCGTCCGGGCCGGGTTGGGGGTCAGAAATCGTCGAAGTAGCGTTCGTGCCAGTCGACGATGGGCTGCGGCGCATTGAGCTTCTGCCCGTAGATCACCGCATAGGACAGCACGTTCTGCACGTACTGGCGAGTCTCGTCGAACGGAATGGTCTCGATCCACACGTCGAAGGCCAGGTGGCGGGTATCTTTCAGCCACTGGCGGACGCGGCCCGGACCGGCGTTGTAGGCGGCCGAGGCGAGTACCCGGTTGCCGTTGAACTGGCTATGCACCTGGCTCAGGTAGGCGGCGCCGAGGCGGATGTTGACGTCGGGCACGATCAGTTGCTGGGTCGAGGCCAGCGGGATGCCGAACTTGCGCGAGGTCTCCTTGGCGGTGCCGGGCATCAGCTGCATCAGCCCGGTGGCGCCGACTCCGGAACGGGCATCGGACATGAACGCGCTTTCCTGCCGGGTGATGGCGAAGATCCAACTGGAGTGCAGGCCGCGGTTCTTCGCTTCGCGCACCAGGGTGGCGCGGTGCGCCATCGGGAAGCGGATGTCCAGGTCGTCCCAGTACTGCGCCTGGCTGATCGAGCGGATCGCCGGGAAATACCACTGCATGTCGTAGGCCAGCCTGGCCTGGGCGATCAGCTCGTCGCGATCGAACAGGCGCGCGGCGTGGTACCACTCGCGGCGGGCGTTGATCACTTCGCCACGGTTGAAGAACTCCATGGCCCGGCGCGTACTGGCGGCGTTGCGTACGCGTTGCAGGACGCGCGGGTCGATGTGCGCAGGACGGTTGCCGAGCTTGTACGGCACGCTCAGGCGGTCGGCGGCGAGGAAGCCGTAGAAGTCGCGCTCGCCGGCGAGCTTCTGGTACAGCGCGATCGGCTCCTTGCTGTTCGGCTGCGCCAGTTGCAGGCTGCGTGCCTGCCAATAGCGCCAGCGGCTGGTGGCGGCAAGATCCTGGGGCAGCTTGCGGGTCAGCGCGTAGGCTTCGTCCCAGCGGCCCAGGCGCAGCAGCAGGCGGGTGCGCCATTCGGTGACGGTGTTGTCGCGCAGGCCGGGATCGTACTGGGTCATCAGCGGCAGTGCGCGCGGATCGAAGCGCTTGGCCAGGCTGAGACCGATCTCGCGGGCGATGGCGACCTTCTCGTCGCTGGAGAAGGGTAGCGCCGAGCTGTAGTAGTCGAGCAGGCTAAGGGCCTTTTCCGGGTCCTGCCGCGCCAGGCGGCGCAGGCCGAGACCGACCACGTCGGCGGTGGCATGGTCGCGCTGGCTGAAGCGGCCGGTCTGGCTCAGCTGGGCGGGGTTCTGCGCCACGCTGACCATCAGCGCGCCCTGGTTGCCGAGGGTCGGCAGGCGCTGCGCGAGGTGCGAGGCGAGGCTGTAGTTGCGCGCTTCGGCGGCCAGCTTGAGGCGTTTCCAGACCTTTTCCTCGGTGAGCTGGCCTTCGCCCTGCCAGAGGCCGAACAGGGTGTCGCAGGCAGCCGGCTGCGACTTGCCGACCAGCCACAGGCGTTCGCTGGTGGCGTAGCCTTCGGCCTTCTGGCCGTGGCCCAGCTGGTACTGGCCATACAGGCAGTCGAGTTCGGTGAAGTTCAGCTTCGGATCGTAGTAGTTGACGAAGGTCTTCCAGTCGCCGCGGTCGGCCAGCAGGCGCAGCCAGCGCAGTTTCAGCCAGCCGATCTGCGGCAGGTCGCCGTGTTCGGTGAGGAAGCGCTCGACCTCCTCGTTGCTGGCGGACTTCAGCCGGTGGGTCAGTTCGTCGTAGGCCAGGTAGGGTTCCAGCGGGTAATCGCGCAGGGCGCTGCGCGAGGCCATGTAGGGCGCGCTGTTGCCCTTGGCCAGGGCGGCCTTGGCCTGGTCGTAGAGACGGCGTTGTTCGGTCAGGGAAGCGGCGTGGACCGCGTCGACGGAGGAAATACTGAGCAAAAGGCAGGAAACGAGAGTGAACAGGCGACCGCGCATGACTTATCCGGGCAGGTGATGTCGGGTAACGTCGGCAGGTCCGCAACGGCTGCCTACGGGCGTTTCGACCGCTCGCGGGACTGGCGCGCGACCGCTGTCGCGGGGCGCGCCCGAAGCCGGGCGGATGGCTCGCCTAAGCTTAGCCGTTGCGGCATGGCGGTGAAAGCGCCGTGCCATCCGATGCCTATCCGGCGTAAAATGCGCGCCCTGTTTCCGGAGGCGCCCATGACCCTGCTCAAGTTCACCGATGTATCCCTTGCCTTTGGCACCACTCCCTTGCTGGACAAGGTGTCGTGGCAGATCGGCCGTGGCGAGCGGGTCTGCGTGATCGGGCGCAACGGTACCGGCAAGTCCAGCCTGTTCAAGGTGGTCAAGGGCGAACAGCAGGCCGACGACGGCGAAGTCTGGCGCGCACCGGCGCTGAAGATCGGCGAATTGCCCCAGGAACTGCCGCGTGCCGACGAACGGACAGTGTTCGACGTGGTGGCCGAGGGTCTGGCGGAAGTCGGCAAGCTGCTCGCCGAGTACCACCACCTGAGCCTGAACATCCATACCGACGACGACCTGGCGCGCCTCTCGCGGGTCCAGCAGGAACTCGAGGCGCGCGATGGCTGGCGCCTGCAGCAACTGGTGGACAGCACCCTCAGCCGCCTGCAGTTGCCGGCCGACAAGACCCTCGCCGAACTCTCCGGCGGCTGGCGTCGGCGCGTGCTGCTGGCCCAGGCGCTGGTCGCCGAGCCGGACCTGCTGCTGCTCGACGAACCGACCAACCACCTGGACATCGGCGCCATCGCCTGGCTCGAGGAAGCGCTGCTGGGCTTCAACGGCGCGGTGCTGTTCATTACCCACGACCGCGCCTTCCTGCAATCCCTGGCGACCCGCATCCTCGAGCTGGATCGTGGCCACCTGATCGACTGGAACGGCGACTACGCCAGTTTCCTGGTGCACAAGGAACAGCAACTGGCCGCCGAAGAAGCTGCCAACGCATTGTTCGACAAGCGCCTGGCCCAGGAAGAAGTGTGGATCCGCCAGGGCATCAAGGCCCGCCGCACGCGCAACGAAGGGCGGGTTCGGGCACTGAAGGAAATGCGTCGCGAACGCGCCGAGCGCCGCGAGCGCCAGGGCAAGGCCAGCTTCCAGCTGGAAAGCGCGGACAAGTCCGGCAAGCAGGTGATCGTGGTGGAGCACGTCAGCTTCGCCCATCCCGGCGGCCAGCCGCTGGTACGCGACTTCTCCATGGTCCTGCAGCGCGGCGACCGTATCGGCCTGCTCGGCGCCAACGGTACCGGCAAGACCACCTTGCTCAAGCTGCTGCTTGGCGACCTGCAGCCGACCTCGGGCAAGATCGAGGTGGGCACCAAGCTGGAAGTGGCCTACTTCGACCAGTTGCGCCATCAGCTCGAACCCGAGCAGACGGTGATCGACAATATCTCCGAAGGCCGCGAGTTCATCACCATCGACGGCCAGAACCGGCATGTGCTCAGCTATCTCGGCGACTTCCTGTTCAGTCCGCAGCGCGCCCGCACCCCGGTGAAGGCGTTGTCCGGCGGCGAGCGCGCGCGCCTGTTGCTGGCCAAGCTGTTCAGCAAGCCGGCCAACCTGCTGGTGCTCGACGAACCGACCAACGACCTCGACGTGGAAACCCTGGAACTGCTGGAGGAAGTCCTGCTCGGCTTCCAGGGCACCGTGCTGATGGTCAGCCACGATCGGGCCTTCCTCGACAACGTGGTGACCAGCACCCTGGTCTTCGAGGGCGAGGGCAAGGTTCGCGAATTCGTCGGTGGCTACCAGGACTGGCTGCGCCAAGGGGGCACGCCGCGCCTGCTCGGCGTGAGCGAGTCGAAGAGCGGCAAGGCCGAGCTGAATACCGCGCTGGCGCCTGCCGCCGAACCCGCGCCGGCTGCTGCGGCGCCGAGCGAGGCGCCGGCGAAGAAAAAGCTCAGCTACAAGTTGCAGCGCGAGCTGGAGGCTTTGCCCGGGCAGATCGACGCGGTCGAGGCGGAGCTGGCGGGTGTCCAGGAAACCATCGCGCAGCAGGATTTCTATCTGCGCCCGCAGGACGAGCAGCGCGAAACCCTGGCGCGGCTGGACGCGTTGCAGCAGGAACTCGATGCCTTGCTCGAGCGCTGGGCCGAACTGGAAGACTGATCCATCTCGAAAAAGTGAGCTGCATCAATGTGATAGCGGCTCATCTCGATGATCCTTGCGGGCCTTGCCGGCGGTGGGTGCAGTCCCCAGTCGGTCCCTCTGGCTGGCGTCATTGACGGGCCGGCCGTCTCCCGAGAAAGGATCAGTCCATGGCAATCGAGTACCGCATCACGCTGGACGACCAGCATCAGCTCAACTATCGCATCGAGCTGGAGCGGCACTACGACCCGCAGGCGGCTGCCGCAGCGCCGCGCTGGACGCGCCTGGAACACAATCGCTGCAGCAACTGCCCGCTCGATCGCGAACGCTACAGCCATTGTCCGGCGGCGGTCGACCTGCATGGGGTGATCGAGGATTTCCGCAACCTGCCGGCGTTCCGCAAGGCCGGCATCTGCGTGCGCACGCCGGAGCGCGAGTACATCAAGCAGGCGGGCCTGGAGGAAGGACTGCGCGCGCTGATCGGCTTGATCATGGCCAGCAGCGCCTGTCCGCTGCTGGCGCCGCTGAGGCCGATGGCCATGCAGCACCTGCCGTTCGCCAGCAACCAGGAGTTCGTGCTGCGGGTGGTGCCGCTGTACCTGATGCGCCAGTACTTCAACTTCCGCGAGGGGCGGCATGCCGATTGGGAACTGAAAGGGCTGGTGCGGCTGTTCCAGCAGTTGCAACTGGTCAACCAGGCGTTCTGGCAGCGAATCCACGACACCTGTGTCAGCGATTCCAACCTGAAGGCGTTCCTGACCTTCTTCTCGCTGTCGTCGAGCATCAGCTATTCGCTGGAAACCCAGTTGCAGAAGATCCGCCCGCTGGTGATGAGCGCCGAGGAAACGCTCGGCTGAGGCGCAGGCCCCGGCCGAGCGGGGAGAGATCAGGCTTTCTTCAGGTGCACCGCGAGCACGTCGCAGGGCGCGCCGTGCAGCACGTCGTTGGCAGTGGAACCGAGCAGCAGCGCCAGGCCGTGGCGACCGTGGCTGCCGACCACGATCAGGTCGCAGGCCTGTTCCGCGGCGAGGCGGTGGATTTCCTGGCGCGGTTGCCCGTAGACCAGGTGGCGCTGCTCGCTGCCGAGGTCCGGATAGCGTACGGCGAAGGCATCCAGGCGTTCACGGGCCTGGTCGAACTGCTGCTGCTGCAACATCGACAGGTCCATCGGCACGTCCCCACCGAAGGCCATGGCCATGGGCTCGACCACATGCACCACCGAGAGCCGGGCCTGGTTGCTGGTGGCCAGGGCCGCCGCACGCTTCATCACCGGGTCGCATTCGTCGGTCAGGTCGACGGCGACCAGAATGTGTTGATAGGGCATGAACGTCTCCTCCCAGAAGGGGATAGTGTTTTCATTATGGACTTTCGCGCCGCGCGTGGAACCTGTTCCGTTGCGCTGGGCAAAAAGCTGCTCCGCCGTGGTCGCATTCGCCTGTAAACTGCGCCTCCCTTGGCGACTGCGACCGATCCTGCCTGCGCGCGCGGATCGAGGCAAATGCCTTAACCGTTTTTCGAGTGTCCGTTCCTTATGACCACTTGGCTGGTGATCCTGCTGCTGGCTGTCATGCTCAGTCCCCTGGCCTGGCTGATGCCGTCCAACAGGCAGCGCGGCAAGATGGCCCTGCGCCTCGAGGCGCGCCGTCTCGGCCTGGCCATGCAGCTCGCGCGCCAGGATTGGCCGCATTGGCTGGAGAGCGCTCCGCCGACGTCCTGCGCGCAGTTCCACTGCCCGCGCCGACGCGGCCGGGAGGCCTGGTGCTATTGGCAGAATACCCCGGGCCAGTGGCTGAACCAGTGGCGCGAGCCGTGCGCGGACGATGAGTTGCTGGACGCCCTGCGCAGCCTCCCCGGGGATGTCTACAAGGTGGAGGCGACCGCCCAGTTCCTTGCCCTGTATTGGGGCGAGCGCGGCGATAGCGCCGACCTCGGGCGCATCGCCGAGTTTCTCCGCCAGCGCGCCTGAGGCGGCGCGCCGAGGTTCATTGGTTGCGCGCGGCATACAGCGCGGCGACCTTCTCCAGGCCATCGATGATCCGGTCTGCATTCTTGTTGACCAGGAACGGCACGCTGTTCTGGTTGTAGTTGTGCAGGGACTTCTCGATGTAGTGCCACTTGATCGCCACGCTGCGCAGCGCCCTGGCGATCTCCTCGTCGTTCTGCGGCGCCTGCTGCAGCTTCAACAGGTTGACCGAAAAGCGGCTGGCCAGGTCATCCAGTGGACGCTCCTCGCCGCCGCCGAAGAAGCTGGCGCCCACCGACGCGTTGCGCGAGGCATAGTCCAGAGCAATGTCCTGCATCAGCAGGCTCTGTTCGCGGCTCTGCTCGGTGAGCGTCGGCACCGTGGCGGCGTTTTCCCGTTGCAGGCTGCGATACAACTGGCCGCCGAGGTCCATCAGTTGCTGGTTGCGTCGTGCCAGGTCGGCGACCGGTTGCAGGTCGCTGTAGCCCTTGTTGCGCACCGCGCCGGTCAGCTTGTCGAGGTCTTGCGCATAGTCCCGCCATTGCTCGCGAAGCTGGCCCAGCAGGCGCCGGGATTCGCTGCCGTTCACGCCGTCGAGTCGCTGCAGGCGGGCTTCCGCCGTCTGCGCCGAGCTTTCGATCAGGCTGGCGTAGCGTTGATCGCCTTCCTGGCCGACGTACATGAAGAAGGCGTTCAGGGATTTCTGCGTGGCGAGCCGCATCTGGTGCAGGGCGAGCAGGTCATCGGCGGTCCCTGCCGCGAAGACGGGGAGGCTCAGCAGGCCGAGCAGGGCCAGACAAAGAGTGAACGGACGGCAGATCATGGGTTCCATCTCCATGTGGCCCTGGAGGCCTTCTTGTTGTTCTTTTGTAACGGCCCGTGGCCGATCATGCATGGCGATCTGCGGCGACTCTAGCCTGCCTTTCCGCACCGGGACAAGCGCCCACGGCGCCGATCATCGAACATCTGAATGGTCCGACAGAGGCTGGCTGAATGGCCCTGCGCAGAGGGCCTGGAGGAGGGCAGGTGTTTTCCGGATGGCTGATTGACAATTCCCGGCTTTTGCCGGAATGTGTGCGCACCCAAGTCAAACGGGCGTATGAATCGAGCGTTTGCCTCGCGCAGGCCTCGACAATAGAGACCCGGTTATCGCGTCGGCGGGTGTGCCGAAGGGTTTGGGACTATGCTCGGCGGTTGCCGAAAGGGTCCCGACACGGCGTCCGATGTGTAAGTTCAAGCTTCCATAATAGCGTGGAGATCAGTTGATGATTTACCAAGGTAAAGCCATCACGGTTAAGCCTCTTGAGGGCGGCATCGTCGAGTTGAATTTCGATCTCAAGGGCGAGTCCGTCAACAAGTTCAACCGTCTCACCCTCAGTGAGTTGCGTGCGGCAGTCGATGCGATCAAGGCCGATGCATCGGTCAAGGGCGTGATCGTGACCAGCGGCAAGGACGTGTTCATCGTTGGTGCCGACATCACCGAGTTCGTTGACAACTTCCAGCTGCCCGACGAGGAACTGATGGCGGGCAACCTCGAAGCCAACAAGATCTTCAGCGACTTCGAAGACCTGGACGTACCCACCGTTGCCGCGATCAACGGCATCGCCCTCGGCGGCGGCCTGGAGATGTGCCTGGCCGCGGACTTCCGCGTGATGAGCGCGACCGCCAAGGTCGGCCTGCCGGAAGTCAAGCTGGGCATCTACCCGGGCTTCGGCGGCACCGTCCGCCTGCCGCGCCTGATCGGCTGCGATAACGCCGTCGAGTGGATCGCCTCGGGCAAGGAAAACAAGGCCGAGGACGCCCTGAAGGTCGGCGCCGTCGACGCCGTGGTCGCTCCCGAGCAACTGCAGGCCGCTGCCCTCGACCTGGCCAAGCGCGCCGTCGCCGGCGAGCTGGACCACAAGGCACGGCGCCAGCCGAAGCTGGAAAAGCTGAAGCTGAATGCAATCGAGCAGATGATGGCCTTCGAAACCGCCAAGGGCTTCGTCGCCGGCCAGGCCGGTCCGAACTACCCGGCGCCGGTGGAAGCCATCAAGAGCATCCAGAAGGCCGCCAACTTCGGCCGCGACAAGGCGCTGGAAGTCGAAGCCGCCGGCTTCGTCAAGCTGGCCAAGACCTCGGTCGCGCAGAGTCTGATCGGCCTGTTCCTGAATGACCAGGAACTGAAGAAGAAAGCCAAGAAATACGACGAAGTCGCCAAGGACGTGAAACTGGCCGCCGTGCTCGGCGCCGGCATCATGGGCGGCGGCATCGCCTATCAGTCGGCGCTCAAGGGCACCCCGATCCTGATGAAGGATATCCGCGAAGAGGGTATCCAGATGGGCCTGAACGAGGCCGCCAAGCTGCTCGGCAAGCGCGTCGAGAAGGGTCGCCTGACCCCGGCGAAGATGGCCGAGGCGCTCAATGGCATCCGTCCGACCATGTCCTATGGCGACTTCGGCAACGTCGACATCGTCGTCGAAGCCGTCGTCGAGAACCCCAAGGTCAAGCAAGCCGTGCTCGCCGAAGTGGAAGGCGCGGTGAAGGAAGACGCGATCATCGCCTCCAACACCTCGACCATCTCCATCAGCCTGCTGGCCCAGGCGCTGAAGCGTCCGGAAAACTTCTGCGGCATGCATTTCTTCAACCCGGTGCACATGATGCCGCTGGTGGAAGTGATCCGTGGCGAGAAGACCGGTGAAACCGCCATCGCCACCACCGTCGCCTACGCCAAGAAGATGGGCAAGAGCCCGATCGTGGTCAACGATTGCCCCGGCTTCCTGGTCAACCGTGTGCTGTTCCCGTACTTCGGCGGCTTCGCCAAGCTGCTGAGCTTCGGCGTCGACTTCGTGCGCATCGACAAGGTGATGGAGAAGTTCGGCTGGCCCATGGGCCCGGCCTACCTGTCCGACGTGGTCGGCATCGACACCGGCCACCATGGCCGCGACGTCATGGCCGAGGGCTTCCCGGACCGCATGGCGGTCGAGGGCAAGACCGCCGTCGACGTGATGTACGAGGCCAACCGCCTGGGCCAGAAGAACGGCAAGGGCTTCTACGCCTACGAGACCGACAAGCGCGGCAAGCCGAAGAAGGTCACCGATCCGCAGGCCTACGAAGTGCTCAAGCCGATCGTGGTCGAGCAGCGCGAAGTGACCGACGAGGACATCGTCAACTTCATGATGATCCCGCTGTGCCTGGAAACCGTGCGTTGCCTGGAAGACGGCATCGTCGAGACCGCTGCCGAGGCCGATATGGGCCTGATCTACGGCATCGGCTTCCCGCCCTTCCGTGGTGGTGCTCTGCGCTACATCGATTCGATCGGTGTCGCCGAGTTCGTGGCCCTGGCCGACAAGTACGCCGAGCTGGGCGCGCTGTACCACCCGACCGCGAAGCTGCGTGAAATGGCCAAGAACGGTCAGAAATTCTTCGGTTAATCGCGGAACGACTAGAGCGAGAGTGAATTTATGAGCCTGAATCCGAGAGACGTCGTCATTGTCGACTTCGGCCGCACCCCGATGGGTCGTTCCAAGGGTGGCATGCACCGCAACACCCGCGCCGAGACCATGTCGGCGCACCTGATCAGCAAGCTGCTGGAGCGTAACCCGAAGGTCGACCCGGCCGAAGTGGAAGACGTGATCTGGGGCTGCGTCAACCAGACCCTGGAGCAGGGCTGGAACATCGCGCGCATGGCGTCGCTGATGACCCAGATCCCGCACACCAGCGCCGCGCAGACCGTCAGCCGCCTGTGCGGTTCGTCGATGAGCGCGCTGCACACCGCCGCCCAGGCGATCCAGACCGGCAATGGCGATGTATTCGTCATCGGCGGCGTGGAGCACATGGGCCACGTCGGCATGATGCATGGCGTCGACCCGAACCCGCACCTGTCCCTGTACGCCGCCAAGGCCTCGGGCATGATGGGCCTGACTGCGGAAATGCTCGGCAAGATGCACGGTATCAGCCGTGAGGCGCAGGACAAGTTCGGCGCGCGTTCGCACCAACTGGCCTGGAAGGCCACCCAGGAAGGCAAGTTCAAGGACGAGATCATCCCGATGGAAGGGTATGACGAGAACGGTTTCCTGAAAGTCTTCGACTTCGACGAGACCATTCGTCCGGAAACCACCGTCGAGACCCTGGCCGAGTTGAAGCCGGCGTTCAATCCGAAAGGCGGCACCGTGACCGCGGGGACCTCCTCGCAGATCACCGACGGTGCCTCCTGCATGATCGTGATGTCGGCCCAGCGCGCCCAGGACCTGGGCATCCAGCCGATGGCGGTGATCCGCTCCATGGCCGTGGCGGGTGTCGACCCGGCGATCATGGGCTACGGCCCGGTGCCGTCGACCAACAAGGCGCTCAAGCGTGCCGGCCTGACCATCGCCGACATCGATTTCGTCGAACTCAACGAAGCCTTCGCCGCCCAGGCCCTGCCTGTGCTGAAGGACCTCAAACTGCTCGACAAGATGGACGAGAAGGTCAACCTCCACGGCGGCGCCATTGCCCTGGGTCACCCGTTCGGTTGCTCGGGTGCACGCATTTCCGGCACCCTGTTGAACGTGATGAAGCAGAACGGCGGTACCCTTGGCGTGTCCACCATGTGCGTGGGCCTGGGACAGGGTATCACCACCGTCTTCGAGCGCGTCTAAGCGTTCGTGGAAGGGGAAAGCCGGGGCCTCGTGCCCCGGCTTTCGTTTTTCAGTGTCAGTCGTTTCCGGCTGCATCGAGCGAATGACGCCCCGGGAGCGCGGGTTTGCCTATTGTGCGATCCGTGCCTATACCGGGCTGTTGTATGTCGGCATTGTGCCGTTGTTTTCCGATTTTCGAGACAGGGTAAGGAACATGGACCTGCAGGCTGGGCTCTATCGTCATTACAAGGGACAGAACTACCGGGTCCTGGGTGTCGCGCGGCATTCGGAGACGGAAGAGGCGCTGGTGATCTACCAGGCGCTGTACGGCGAATTCGGTCTCTGGGTGCGTCCGCTGGAGATGTTCACCGAGGCCGTGGAGCTCGATGGCGAGTGGGTGCCGCGCTTCGTTCTGGTGAGTCCCGAGGCCGATCCCCTGGGCTTGCAGAAAGCTCCCGGCGGGGAAGACCGCGCTTGACCTTGGCTCGTTCGCCACTATATATAGCGGTGCCGCGCTAGTCGCTCCCTCCTTTATATTCATCTTTTCGACGCAGGAACCTTCCGATCCATGGGTAAATCGCTGGTCATCGTGGAATCCCCGGCCAAGGCCAAGACCATCAACAAGTACCTGGGCAGCCAGTACGTGGTGAAGTCGAGCATCGGCCACATCCGTGACCTGCCCACCAGTGGTTCGTCGAGTTCCAAGGAGCCGGCGGCCAAGGGCCGCAAGAGCGCCTCCGAGGCGCCGGCGCTGTCACCGAAGGAGAAGGCCAGGCGCCAACTGGTCTCGCGCATGGGGGTCGACCCCGAGCATGGCTGGAAGGCCAAGTACGAGATCCTGCCCGGCAAGGAAAAGGTCATCGACGAGCTGCGCCGCCTGGCCAAGGACGCCGACACCGTCTATCTCGCGACCGACTTGGACCGCGAAGGGGAGGCCATCGCCTGGCACCTGCGGGAAGCCATCGGCGGTGACGAAAGCCGCTACAAGCGCGTGGTATTCAACGAAATCACCAAGAAGGCCATCCAGGAGGCCTTCTCCCAGCCCGGCGAGCTCGATATCAACCGGGTGAACGCCCAGCAGGCGCGGCGTTTCCTCGACCGCGTGGTCGGCTACATGGTCTCGCCGCTGCTCTGGCAGAAGATTGCCCGCGGGTTGTCCGCCGGCCGCGTGCAGTCGGTGGCGGTGAAGCTGGTGGTGGAGCGCGAACGCGAGATCCGCGCCTTCGTCCCGGAAGAGTACTGGGAGGTGCATGCCGACCTCGGTACCGCCAAGGGCGCCAACGTGCGCTTCGAGGTTACCCGTGAGAAGGGCGAGGCCTTCAAGCCGCTCAACGAAGCCCAGGCCATGGCGGCCCTGGAAAAGCTCAAGGCCTCGGCCTATAGCGTCGCCAAGCGCGAGGACCGGCCGACCTCCAGCCGACCCTCGGCGCCGTTCATCACTTCCACCCTGCAGCAGGCGGCGAGCAACCGCCTGGGCTTCGGGGTGAAGAAGACCATGATGATGGCCCAGCGTCTCTACGAGGCCGGCTACATCACCTACATGCGTACCGACTCGACCAACCTGTCGGCCGATGCCATTGGCATGGTCCGCGGTTTCATCGAGGACGAGTTCGGCCAGAAGTACCTGCCGGGCAAGGCCAACGTCTACTCGAGCAAGGAGGGCGCCCAGGAAGCGCACGAGGCGATCCGTCCTTCCGACGTCAACCTCAAGCCGACCCAGCTGTCCGGCATGGAGCGTGACGCCGAGCGCCTGTACGACCTGATCTGGCGCCAGTTCGTGGCGTGCCAGATGACCCCGGCCGAATACCTCTCGACCAGCGTGAGCGTCACCGCCGGCGATTTCGAGCTGCGCGCCAAGGGCCGCATCCTCAAGTTCGACGGTTATACCCGGGTACTGCCGCAGCAGAGCAAGCCGGGCGAGGACGACGTCCTGCCGGAAATGAAGGAAGGCGAGAACCTCAAGCTGATCAAGCTCGATCCGAGCCAGCACTTCACCAAGCCGCCGGCGCGCTACTCCGAAGCGAGCCTGGTCAAGGAACTGGAGAAGCGCGGTATCGGCCGCCCCTCGACCTACGCGGCGATCATCTCCACCATCCAGGAGCGCGGCTACGTAACCACCCACAACCGCCGCTTCTATGCGGAGAAGATGGGCGACATCGTCACCGATCGGCTCAACGAGAGCTTCGCCAACCTGATGGACTACGGTTTCACCGCCGGGATGGAGGAGCATCTCGACGACGTGGCCCAGGGCGAGCGCGACTGGAAGCACCTGCTCGACGAGTTCTACGGCGATTTCAAGAAGAAGCTCGAGGTGGCCGAAGTCAGCGAGAAGGGGATGCGCGCCAACCAGCCGACCCTGACCAACATTCCCTGCCGCGAGTGCGGTCGGCCGATGATGATTCGTACCGCCTCCACCGGCGTGTTCCTCGGCTGCTCGGGCTACAGCCTGCCGCCGAAGGAACGTTGCAAGGCGACCGTCAACCTGATTCCCGGCGACGAGATCGCCGCGGACGACGAGGGCGAGTCCGAGTCGCGGGTGTTGCGTGGAAAGCATCGCTGCCCGATCTGCAGTACCGCGATGGACGCCTACCTGCTGGACGAGAAACACAAGCTGCATATCTGCGGCAACAACCCCGACTGTCCGGGCTACGAGATCGAGGAAGGCCAGTACCGGATCAAGGGCTACGAAGGGCCGAGCCTGGAATGCGACAAGTGTGGCAGCGAGATGCAGTTGAAAACCGGCCGTTTCGGCAAGTTCTTCGGTTGCACCAATCCGACCTGCAAGAACACCCGCAAGCTGCTGAAGAATGGCGAGGCGGCGCCGCCGAAGATGGACGCCATCCGCATGCCTGAATTGAAGTGCGAGAAGGTGGACGATATCTACGTGCTGCGCGACGGCGCTTCGGGCATGTTCCTGGCCGCCAGCCAGTTCCCGAAGAACCGCGAGACCCGCGCGCCGTTGGTGAGCGAGATCATCCCGCACAAGGCCGAGCTGGATCCCAAGTACCATTACCTCTGCGACGCCCCGCAGAAAGACCCGGACGGCCGTCCCGCGGTGATCCGTTTCAGCCGCAAGACCAAGGAGCAATACGTGCAGTCCGAGGTCGATGGCAAGCCCACCGGCTGGCGCGCCTTCTACGATGGCGGCAAGTGGAAGGTCGAAGACAAGCGCTGATGGATGGCGCGCCCGCTTGCATGGGGCGCGCTTATACTGCGCGAAGGCCGGGCGCTGACCTGGCCTGCGCTCCGCATTCCTTCCAGTTTTAATCGGGAGTACCGGCATGGCCCAAGAGCTTTATACCCGCACCAACCAGAAGCTGTATTTCGCCGGGTTGGCTCTGGAGGCCTGGAAGCGAGCCGATGCCGAGCGGGCGATGAATGCCCAGGCGATCATCCAGGGGGAGCGCGAGTCGGCGCTGTTCCACCTTTATGGCGCAGTGCTCGGTGTATGCCATGAGATCGCCGGTTACTACCGTCTGCCGCAGGCTGCCGCTCCTCGCGTGGATGCATTGCTGAATGCCGAAGTGCTGGCGGCCGCGCCCAGCCCCGAGCTGGCTGAACTGGTGGAGTTGGCGTCGCAGCCGGAAACCTGGCTGGGCCAGTTGCTGGGCGCCTACTCCGAGCTGTTCCTGCCGCCGCGACCGACCAAGGCAGCGAAGATCGACCCCAGCACACCGTTGATCGTTGCCGTGAATATCGACGAAGAAGCCCCCTTGCTTTCTCGCGAAACCCTCGAGGAATGGCGGCAGTCGCTGAAGCAATTGGTCCTGCGTTTTCGCGAGAGCCTGACGGAGCTGTAACGCCGTCGTCATTCGCCGATCAGCGGTAGGACATTTTCCTACCGTTCCACTCGGTTGATTTGCCAGCAAAAAAATTTAGCGGATGCCGTCCGGGCGCTCTGGAACCGCCGTTACAGGCGCGAGAGGGGAACCGGAAGGCGGATGCGGGCTAGGGATGCACTGGATGGGCTGTTACAATGTCGCGTCTTCGTAGAGAGCGTCTGTCATGCCAACATCCTTCCTTGAAATCGTAGAAATGCCCGACGGGCGCATCGTGCTGCGTCGCGCCGATGACGAGGAGGCGTTGGTGACTCTGGAGTTCTCCGGGGACGCGAAGAATTTCCTGCAAGGCCAGCATGTCGAAGTGGCCAAGGCCATGTTCAATGTCGGCGTGCAAATGGCCGGTCGTCTTGCCGAGGGCGAGATGGAACACGACGAAGGCCCCCGCGTCCTGCACTGAACGCTGTCCCCCGCCGTTTTTTCAACCCAGACGAATATTCAGGCTCTGTGCTTGGCCCAGTTGGGCGGCGCGGGACAGTTGCTTGCGCGCCGCCCGGCTCAGCGGTTCCAGCCAACTGACCACGGTGTGGCTGCGGCCCAGGCGCAAGGCCTCGCAACTGAGCGCCAGGGCAGCGGCGTTGTCCTTCGCCTGCAGTAGCAGGATGCGCTCGCGGTTCAGGCCGGCGCGGCGCAGCCATTCATGGGTCAGGCTCGCCGGCGGAGCGATCAGGGTCAGCCAGCGGGCATCCTGTTCCTCGCTGAGCTCGCGGAGAATCGGTGCGAGCAGGGTCAGGCAGTGCCCCGGCAGGCCGCTGAGCGAAAGTTCGCTAAAGGCAGCGGGTTCCTCGATGGAGGCACTGGAAGGGCTGTCGATGACATCGTCGAGCAAGGGTGCGCCGTTGCTGGCCCAGAACGCTTCCTGGAACAGTGGCAACTGGGCGCTGGGCAGCGAGTGGGAGGTCTGCATGGTATCTCCTGTCAGCGCCGGATCACGCCGACGCTCAAGCCTTCGATGATCAGTTCCTGCTCCTTCAGATCGACTTCGATCGGAGCGAACTCAGGGTTTTCCGCCAGCAGCCAGACCTTGCTGCCTTCGCGCTTGAAGCGTTTCACCGTGACCTCCTCGCCGATCCGCGCGACCACCACCTGGCCGTTGCGCGCTTCGCGGGTGACGTGGACGGCCAGCAGGTCGCCGTCGAGGATGCCGATGTCCTTCATGCTCATGCCGCGCACGCGCAACAGGTAGTCGGCGCGAGGATTGAAGAAGGCGGGATTGATACGGCAGGATTCCTCGATGTTCTGTTCGGCGAGGATCGGTGCGCCGGCGGCGACCCGTCCGATCACCGGCAGGCCCTCATCGTCGTTGGCGGCATGCGGTTCGAAGCCGGGAATGCGGATGCCGCGAGAGGCGCCCGGAGTCATTTCGATGGCGCCCTTGCGTGCCAGCGCCTTGAGGTGCTCCTCGGCGGCGTTCGGCGACTTGAAGCCGAGTTCCTGGGCGATTTCCGCCCGGGTCGGCGGAAAGCCGTGGTCTTCCAGGCAGCGCTTGATGAAGGAGAGGATCTCGGCTTGGCGGGGCGTCAGCTTCTGCATGTCGTCGCTCTGTGTTTTTATCCAGTGACTGGGATTATATACAGTGAGCGGGGCGTGGCAATGATTTTCCGCATGACATTTCGTCCTGCGTCACGATGAAGTTGGCCAGTGTCTTGCTTCCGTTTTTCGGGACTTCTCTGTAATTTTCCTGACTGGTGCGTCATCTGCCGCTTGACAAGGGATGTGGCTGAAACGTATGTTTCAAACAAGTGTTTGTCAGGCGGAGAAACCATGGCCCAGTCGGAAACCGTCGAACGCATTCTCGATGCGGCGGAACAGCTGTTCGCGGAAAAAGGCTTCGCCGAAACCTCGTTGCGTCTGATCACCAGCAAGGCCGGGGTCAACCTGGCGGCGGTGAATTATCACTTCGGTTCGAAGAAGGCGCTGATCCAGGCGGTGTTCTCGCGCTTCCTCGGGCCATTCTGCGCCAGCCTGGAAAAGGAGCTGGATCGTCGCCAGGCCAAGCCCGAGGCCCAGCACGCCACCCTGGAGGACCTCCTGCACCTGCTGGTGTCCCAGGCGATGGCGGTGAAGCCGCGCAGCGGCAACGACCTGTCGATCTTCATGCGCTTGCTCGGCCTGGCCTTCAGCCAGAGCCAGGGGCACCTGCGCAAGTACCTGGAGGAGGTCTACGGCAAGGTCTTCCGGCGCTACATGCTGCTGGTCAACGAGGCTGCGCCGAAGCTGCCGCCCATCGAGCTGTTCTGGCGCGTGCACTTCATGCTCGGCGCGGCCGCCTTCAGCATGTCGGGGATCAAGGCCCTGCGGGCGATGGCGGAAACCGATTTCGGCGTGAACACTTCCACCGAGCAGGTGATGCACCTGATGGTGCCGTTCTTCGCCGCCGGCATGCGCGCCGAGAGCGGCATCGACGATCCGCTGCTGGCCGGGGCGCAACTGCGCCCGCGGAACAAGACGCCCGCCAAGGCCTGATCGCAGACGGCGCCCGAGGGCGCCGTTTTCCTTTCTCCTTTCTCTGTGCTCCGGGCTGAACTCCATGCGCCGGGCCGGCTCCATTGGCAGGCGCGCGGTACTGCCTCGGGGCTTAAGTCTTTCTGCCGGGTGCAGTACAGTGTGCGCTGTCTGAGGCCCGTGACGGCGGGCTTCGCTGATTTCCAGGCCATAGGACTCTTCATGCAAGGCTCTCTGATGCTCGACATCGGCGGCACCTGGCTGACCGCCGAGGACCGCCAAATCCTGCGCCACCCCGAGGTGGGCGGGCTGATCATCTTCGCTCGCAACATCGAGCATCCTGCCCAGGTTCGCGAACTGTGTGCGGCCATTCGCGCCATCCGTCCCGACCTGTTGCTGGCCGTCGACCAGGAAGGAGGGCGCGTGCAGCGCCTGCGCCAGGGCTTCGTGCGCCTGCCGGCGATGCGCGCGATCGCCGACAACCCCAATGCCGAAGAGCTGGCCGAGCACTGTGGCTGGTTGATGGCGACCGAGGTGCAGGCGGTAGGCCTCGACCTGAGTTTCGCGCCGGTGCTGGATCTCGATCACCAGCGTAGCGCCGTGGTCGGTAGCCGCGCCTTCGAGGGCGACCCGGAGCGTGCCGCGCTGCTTGCCGGTGCTTTCATTCGCGGCATGCATGCCGCCGGGATGGCCGCCACCGGCAAGCATTTTCCCGGTCACGGCTGGGCCGAGGCCGACTCCCATGTGGCGATTCCCGAAGACGCGCGCAGCCTCGAGGAAATCCGGCGCAGCGACCTGGTTCCGTTCGCCCGCCTGGCCGGACAGCTCGACGCGCTGATGCCGGCCCATGTCATCTATCCGCAGGTCGACCCGCAGCCCGCCGGCTTTTCCCGGCGCTGGTTGCAGGAGATCCTGCGCGGCGAGCTGAAGTTCGACGGGGTGATCTTCAGCGACGACCTGTCGATGGCCGGCGCCCATGTGGTCGGCGACGCCGCCAGCCGCATCGAGGCCGCCCTGGCCGCGGGCTGCGACATGGGTCTGGTGTGCAACGACCGGGCTTCCGCCGAGCTGGCCCTGGCTGCCCTGCAACGCCTGAAGGTGACCCCGCCGTCGCGTCTGCAACGCATGCGCGGCAAGGGCTACGCGAATACCGACTATCGCCAGCAGCCGCGCTGGCTGGAAGCACTGTCCGCGTTGCGCGCCGCGCAACTGATTGATTGAGGGAGCTGTCGATGAGTGTCTACGCGATTATCGGAGGAACCGGCCTGACCCAGCTGGAAGGGCTGACGCTGAGCGAGTCCCTGCCGATCGAAACGCCGTATGGCGCGCCGTCCGCGCCGCTCCAGCGTGGCCGCTACGCCGGGCGCGAGGTGCTGTTCCTGGCGCGTCACGGTCATCCGCACCGCTTCCCGCCGCACCAGGTGAACTACCGCGCCAATCTCTGGGCGCTGAAGCAGGCGGGTGCCGAGGCGGTGATCGCGGTCAACGCGGTGGGTGGCATCCATGCGGCGATGGGAACGGGGCACCTGTGCGTGCCGCACCAGTTGATCGACTACACCTCGGGACGCGAGCACACCTATTTCGCCGGCGATATCGAGCATGTCACCCATATCGACTTCAGCCACCCCTATGACGAGCCGTTGCGCCAGCGCCTGATCGAGGCGTTGCGTGCGTTGGGGCTGGCGCATAGCAGCCATGGGGTCTACGCCTGCACCCAAGGGCCGCGCCTGGAAACGGTGGCGGAAATCTCCCGGTTGGAGCGGGACGGCAACGATATCGTCGGCATGACCGGCATGCCCGAGGCGGCACTGGCCCGCGAGCTGGACCTGCCCTACGCCTGCCTGGCGCTGGTGGTCAATCCCGCGGCGGGGAAGTCGGCGGGGATCATCACCATGGCCGAAATCGAACAGGCGTTGCACGATGGCATTGGCAAGGTGCGCGAGGTGTTGGCGCGGGTCCTGGCCGGCTAGGCGGCCATCGCAACGAAAAAAAGGCCGCTATTGCGGCCTTTTTCGCTATTGCGCAGGAGGTGCGGCGTCGAAACCGCCTTCGACGGGAGGCGCGTCCGCCGGTGCCTGCTGTTCTTCCATTTCCATGGGATTGGGGGCGGCGGGACGGGCGCCGACCGGCACCACCTTGATCAGGATGCCCAGGCTCGGATGGTCGAGATAGGTCAGTTCGCCATTCTTCAGCCGCGTGCCCTGCCTGATGTGCTGGCTGCCGGCGAGGAAACCGTCGTCGCCGAAGCGATTGACCCAGAAATCGGCCTCCATGTCGACGAAGCGCACCTGGCTGAGGGTCAGCGTACCTTCCACCGGGAAATGATGATCCTGTTCCTGGCCTTCGCTGAGGGCGATCTTCACCGGGGTCTCGCCGATGTCCTGGCGCCAGGCCTTGTGCAGCAGCACGGTGTAGCCGTTGTCCTGGCTGAGCTTGGCGAGCTGGTTGTCGAGCGCGGTGGCGCGCAGGGCGTCGCTGGCCAGCGGCTGTGCGCCGGTGGCCCAGTCGTCCGGGGCCGGCTGGCTGGACGGCACGGCATCGCCGGCCTGGCGGAACACCACCAGTTCCACCTGGTAGGGACCGCCGGCGAATGCCGCGGGGGCGGCCAGTGAGAGCAGCAGGGCAAGGCAACGGAACAAGCGCATAGGCTAATCCTTAGGTGGTTTGCGGTGTCAGGCGCTCGAACAGCGCCTCCAGGGTATTGAAGCGTTCTTCCGGTCGTTCCATGGGCACCTGGAAGCGGAACAGGGTTGCGCCTTCGAACTTGTAGCGGTTCGGTTGGCCCTGGATCAGCTTGATCAATACCAGCGGGTCGACCTGGGTATCGGCGGCGAATTCTATACGACCGCCCTGCGGTCCGGCATCGACCTTGAGTATTCCAAGTTTTTCCGCCTGCAGTTTCAGAAGGGTCAGGCGCATCAGGTTCTTCGCCGGATCGGGCAGGAGCCCGAAGCGGTCGATCATCTCCACCTGCAACTCGCGCAAACCTTCCTCGTCAGGGGCGTTGGCGATGCGCTTGTAGAGGATCAGCCGGGCATGCACGTCGGGCAGGTAATCCTCGGGGATCAGCGCAGGCACCCGCAGGTTGACCTCCGGCCCGCCGCCCAGTGGCTGCTCGAGGTTCGGTTGCTCGCCCTTGCGGATGGCCTTCACCGCCCGTTCGAGCATTTCCATGTAGAGGGTGAAGCCGACCGCCTGGATCTGCCCGCTCTGGCCGTCGCCGAGCAACTCGCCGGCGCCGCGGATCTCCAGGTCGTGGGTGGCGAGGACGAAGCCGGCGCCCAGGTCCTGGGCGTTGGCGATGGCTTCCAGGCGTTTCTCGGCGTCCGGGGTCATCTGACGGCGCGGCGGTGTCAGCAGGTAGGCGTAGGCCTGGTGGTGGCTGCGACCGACGCGGCCGCGCAACTGGTGCAACTGGGCCAGGCCGAACTTGTCGGCGCGCTCGATGAGGATGGTGTTGGCGCTGGGCACGTCGATGCCGGTCTCGATGATGGTCGAGGCCACCAGCACGTTGAAGCGTTTGTGGTAGAAGTCGCTCATCACCTGTTCCAGCTCGCGCTCGTGCATCTGTCCGTGGCCGATGCCGATGCGCGCCTCCGGGACCAGTTCGGCGAGGTCGCGGGCGCACTTCTCGATGGTCTTCACTTCGTTGTGCAGGTAGTACACCTGGCCGCCGCGCAGCAGTTCGCGGAGCAGCGCTTCCTTGATTACCGCGTTCTGCTGCTCCATGACGAAGGTGCGCACCGACAGGCGGCGCGCCGGCGGCGTGGCGATGATGGACAGGTCGCGCATGCCGGAGACGGCCATGTTCAGGGTCCGCGGGATCGGCGTGGCGGTGAGGGTGAGGATGTCCACTTCGCTGCGCAGGGCCTTGAGCTGCTCCTTCTGGCGCACCCCGAAGCGGTGTTCCTCGTCGATCACGACCAACCCCAGGTTGGCGAACTTCACGTCTTCCTGGAGCAGCTTGTGGGTCCCGATGAGGATGTCGATCTTGCCTTCGGCCAGTAGCCGCGCAGCGTTCTCGACTTCCTTGGCGCTCTTGAAGCGGCTCATCACCTCGACGCTCACCGGCCAGTCGGCGAAGCGGTCGCGGAAGCTGTTGTAGTGCTGCTGGGCGAGCAGGGTGGTGGGCACCAGCACCGCCACCTGCTTGCCGCTATGCACGGCGACGAACGCCGCGCGCATCGCCACTTCGGTCTTGCCGAAGCCGACGTCGCCGCAGACCAGGCGGTCCATTGGCCTGGGCGCGAGCATATCGGCGACCACCGCCTCGATGGCGCTTTGCTGGTCCGGCGTCTCCTCGAACGGGAAGCCGGCCGAGAAGGTCGCGTAGTCGGCCTGCGGATCCTTGAACGCGAAGCCTTCGCGGGCGGCGCGGCGGGCGTAGATGTCGAGCAGCTCGGCGGCGACGTCGCGGACCTGCTCGGCGGCCTTGCGCTTGGCCTTCTGCCAGGTTTCCGAGCCGAGCCGGTGCAACGGCGCCAGGGCGTCGTCGGCGCCGGTGTAGCGGGCGATCAGGTGCAGGTTGGCGACCGGCACGTAGAGCTTGGCGTCCTCGGCGTATTGCAGCATGAGGAATTCCGCCTGCTGGTTGTCCACCACGAGGGTGATCAGGCCCAGGTAGCGGCCGACGCCATGGTCGATGTGCACCACCGGCGCGCCTTCGCGCAGCTCGGTGAGGTTCTTGATCACCGCGTCGCCGCCGTCGCGGGTCTTTTCCCGGCGCCGGCGCTGCATGACGCGCTGGCCGAACAGCGGGCTTTCGGCGACCAGGGCGAGGGCCGGATGGTCCAGCAGCAGGCCCTCGTCCAGCGGCGCGATGCTGATCGCCAGGCGTGCCTGGCTGGCGAGGAAGGCCGGCCAGCCGTCGACTTCCTCGGGGCGCAGCTTCAGTCGGGCCAGCAGCTCCAGCAGGACTTCCCGGCGTCCGGCCGATTCGGCGCAGAACAGTACGCGGCCGGGGAACTCCTCGATGAACCGGCGCAGCGCGGCCAGCGGCTCGGCGGCCTTGGCTTCGATCGCCAGGTTCGGCAGCGGCAGGGCCGGGAAGCGCTCGCGCCCGACGCCCGGCTCGACGTCCTCCTGGCTGGCGACCACCCGTGGCCAGTTCTTCAGCCGGGCGAAGCAGTCTTCCACCGGAAGGAACACTTCCGCCGGCGGCAGCAATGGCCGTTCCGGATCGACCCGGCGGTCCTCGTAGCGGCTGCGTACGTCATTCCAGAACTGCTCCGCGGCCTGTTCGATGCCGGGCAGGGAGAACACCTGGGTGTCTTGCGGCAGGTAGTCGAAGAGGGTCGCGGTTTCCTCGAAGAACAGCGGCAGGTAGTACTCGATTCCCGAGGGTGTCAAACCGCTGGCGAGGTCCTGGTAGATCGGGCAGCGCCGGTAGTCGACGTCGAAGCGCTCGCGGAAGCGGCCGCGGAAGCCGGTGACCGCTTCCTTGTTCAGGGGGAATTCGCGTGCCGGCAGCAGGCGGATCGACTCGACCTTGTCGATGGAGCGCTGGGTCTCCGGGTCGAAGGTGCGCAGGGTCTCGATCTCGTCGTCGAACAGGTCGATACGGAAGGGCAACTCGCTGCCCATCGGGAACAGGTCGATCAGCGCGCCGCGGACGGCGAACTCGCCGTGCTCGTAGACCGTGTCGACGCAGCGGTAGCCGGCGCCTTCCAGGCGCAGGCGCATCCGCTCGACGTCGAGTTTCTGGCCGACGTCGAGGACCAGGCTGCTGCCGAGCAGGAAGCGGGTCGGCGCCAGGCGGTGCAAGGCGGTGGAGATCGGCACCACCAGCACGCCGTGCTTGAGCTGCGGCAACTGGTAGAGGGCGGCGATGCGCTGGGAAATGATGTCCTGGTGCGGCGAAAAGACGTCGTAGGGCAGGGTTTCCCAATCGGGGAAATGCAATACCGGCAGGTCGGGGGCGAAGAACCGCAGTTCCTGTTCCAGGCGTTCGGCATTCTGGCTGTCGGCGGTCAGCAGCAGGGTGAAGCGCTTGGCGGAACTGGCGGCCTCGGCGACAGCCAGGCTCAGCGCGGCACCGGGGAGGTTGCCCCAGTGTTGCTTGCCGGCGCTGGCCGGCAGGCTGGGAAGACGCAGTACGGACACGGGCAAGCTGGGCTCCGGTCGGGAATTTGACCCGCCGGATTGTAACTTTCCCGACTGCTGGATGTCAGTCTTCCGACTGCTGCAGATTGCCGAGCCTGGCCGGCGCGGTCATAATGTAGCCCCTTTTTTCATCCCCTACATGTGGAAGGTATTGCCCGTGACTCAGAAGCCCGACCAGTGTCTCGGTGAATGGATCGATCGTGAAGCCATCGCGGAAGCCATGATCCCGCTGATTGGCCAGCTCTACCGCAATAACAATGTGGTGACCTCGATCCATGGCCGTGGTCTGATCAACCGCTCGGTGATCGCGATCATGAAGGCGCATCGTTTCGCCCGTCATCGCATGGCTGATGACGCCGAGCTGTCGGTTCACGAGACGTTCCCGATCCTCAAGGCGATGAGCGAGCTCAAGCTGGGCGCCGCTTCCGTCGATCTGGGCAAGATGGTCGCCAAGTTCAAGGCAGAAGGTAACGGCCGCAGCATCGAGGACTTCGTCAAGGCCGAGCTGGCCGAGGTGGTCGGCAAGCAGAACGGCGATGCCCGCGAAGGCACCGACGTCGTGCTCTACGGCTTCGGCCGCATCGGCCGCCTGCTGGCGCGCATCCTGATCGAGAAGACCGGCGGCGGCGACGGCCTGCGCCTGCGCGCGATCGTCGTGCGCAAGGGCGCCGAGAACGACCTGGTCAAGCGGGCCAGCCTGCTGCGTCGGGACTCGGTGCACGGTCCGTTCGACGGCACCATCACCATCGACGAAGAAAACAACACGCTGACCGCCAACGGCAACCTGATCCAGGTGATCTACTCCAACGACCCGGCGTCGATCGACTACACCCAGTACGGCATCAAGAACGCCCTGCTGGTCGACAACACCGGCAAGTGGCGCGACGCCGAAGGCCTCGGCCAGCACCTGAAGTGCCCGGGGATCGATCGCGTGGTCCTTACCGCTCCGGGCAAGGGTGCGCTGAAGAACATCGTGCACGGTATCAACCACACCGACATCGGCGCCGACGACAAGATCATCTCGGCCGCCTCCTGCACCACCAACGCCATCGTGCCGGTGCTGAAGGCCGTCAACGACCAGTACGGCATCGTCAACGGTCACGTCGAGACCGTTCACTCGTACACCAACGACCAGAACCTGATCGACAACTTCCACAAGGGCAGTCGTCGTGGCCGCAGCGCGCCGCTGAACATGGTGATCACCGAGACCGGTGCCGCCACCGCCGCGGCCAAGGCCCTGCCGGTGCTGAAAGGCAAGCTGACCGGCAATGCGATCCGCGTGCCGACGCCGAACGTGTCCATGGCGATCCTCAACCTGAACCTGGAAAAGGCCACCACCCGCGAAGAGATCAACGAGTACCTGCGCCAGATGGCCATGCACTCGGACCTGCAGAAGCAGATCGACTTCGTCAGCTCCCAGGAAGTGGTTTCCACCGACTTCGTCGGTTCGCGCCATGCCGGCGTGGTGGACGCCGAGGCGACCATCTGCAACGACAACCGTGTCGTCCTGTACGTGTGGTACGACAACGAGTTCGGCTACAGCTGCCAGGTAGTGCGCGTGATGGAAGACATGGCTGGGGTCAACCCGCCGGCCTTCCCGCGTTGATGCGCAAGGCGTAGAGGAAAACGGGAGCTCTCGGGCTCCCGTTTTTCATTTCTGTGGATAACCAGAACAAGAAACTACTCACTTCGATTTAGGGTTTTTCAATGGATGGTCAACATCTGCACCAGGGCGAGCTGAAGCGTGGCCTGAAGAATCGCCACATCCAGTTGATCGCGCTGGGCGGGGCGATCGGCACCGGGCTGTTCCTCGGCTCGGCGGGCGTCATCAAGACGGCCGGCCCGTCGATGATCCTCGGTTACGCCATTGGCGGCTTCATCGCCTTCCTGATCATGCGCCAGCTCGGCGAGATGATCGTCGAGGAGCCGGTGGCCGGCTCCTTCAGTCACTTCGCACACAAGTACTGGGGCGGATTCGCCGGTTTCCTTTCCGGCTGGAACTACTGGGTGCTGTACATCCTGGTGGGCATGTCGGAGCTGACCGCGGTGGGCAAGTACATCCAGTATTGGTGGCCGGACGTGCCGACCTGGGCGACGGCGGCGGCGTTCTTCGTGCTGATCAACGCGATCAACCTGGCCAACGTGAAAGCCTTCGGCGAGACTGAGTTCTGGTTCGCGATCATCAAGGTAGCGGCGATCGTCGGCATGATCCTGCTCGGTATCTACCTGCTGGTCGGCGGCGGTGGCGGACCGCAAGCCTCGGTGAGCAACCTGTGGGACCGCGGCGGCTTCTTCCCCAACGGTCTCAGCGGCCTGGTGATGACCCTGGCGATCATCATGTTCTCCTTCGGGGGGCTGGAGTTGGTGGGTATCACCGCCGCCGAGGCGTCCGAGCCGCGGAAGGTGATCCCGAAGGCGATCAACCAGGTGATCTACCGGATCCTGATCTTCTATATCGGCGCCCTGGCGGTGCTGCTCTCGCTGTATCCATGGGACCAGTTGGTGGAGACCATCAACGCTTCCGGCGACGACTACAGCGGCAGCCCGTTCGTGCAGATCTTCTCGTTGATCGGCAGCGGCACCGCGGCCAACATCCTCAACTTCGTAGTACTCACCGCGGCATTGTCGGTCTACAACAGCGGCGTCTACTGCAACAGCCGGATGCTCTACGGCCTGGCCGCCCAGGGTGACGCGCCGAAGGTGCTGATGTCGGTGGACCGCCGGGGCGTGCCGGTGCTGTCGATCCTGGTCTCGGCGCTGATCACCTTCCTCTGCGTGATCGTCAACTACGTATTGCCGCACAAGGCGCTGGAGCTGCTGATGTCGCTGGTGGTGGCGGCGCTGGTGATCAACTGGGCGATGATCAGCCTGTCGCACCTGAAGTTCCGCGCGGCGATGAAGCGCCAGGGCGTGGACACCTTCTTCAAGGCGCTCTGGTCGCCGTTCAGCAACTACCTGTGCCTGGCCTTCGTGGTGTTCATCCTTGGCATCATGCTGATGATCCCCGGGATCAACATCTCGGTGTACGCCATTCCATTCTGGCTGCTGCTGATGTGGTTGTGCTACCGGGTCAAGCTGTCGCTGGCGGAAAGGCGCGGGCTCGGCCAGCAGGCCTGAGCCTGCGGGTGGCGCGGGACGGGAGCTTCGGCTCCCGTTTTTCATTTCGCACGGGCATGTTTTTCTGTCGTTTTCTGTTACGCGTTTCAAGACCCGGTGTGCGGCTTGGGTGGCTCCCGGGGAGGTGGCTCTTTATAATCCCGGGGTTACCTTGCGGGGCCATTCATCAATCGTGCCAATTCAGTACGTTGCGCGCGATGATGGTCATTTTCTGACTTGGGCCTCGTCTTTTCTGTCCACGACCACTAGGCACTAGACATGATCAAGATAAAACGTGGCCTGGACCTGCCCATCAGCGGCGCCCCCGAACAGCGCATCGAGGCAGCACGCCCGGTACGCAGCGTGGCGTTGATCGGTTTCGACTACCACGGCATGAAGCCGACCATGGCGGTGCAGGTAGGCGACCGGGTGAAGCTGGGGCAGGTGCTGTTCACCGACAAGAAGAATCCCTCCGTCAGCTATACCGCACCCGGCGCCGGTGTGGTCAGTGCCATCCATCGTGGCGAGAAGCGCGTCCTGCAATCGGTGGTCATCGATCTCGACGGCGACGAGCAACTGGAGTTCGCCCGTTATCCCGCTGACAAACTCGCCACGCTGAGCGCCGAGCAGGTCCGCGACAACCTGTTGCAGTCGGGCCTGTGGACCGCGCTGCGGACCCGGCCGTTCAGCAAGGTGCCCGATCCCGAGTCCAGCCCCAGTTCGATTTTCGTCACTGCCATCGATACCCAGCCGCTGGCCGCCGATCCGCAGGTGGTTATCGCGGAGCAGGGCGGGGCCTTCCAGGCCGGGCTGACGGTGCTCGGGCGCCTGGCCCGGGTGTTCCTGTGCAAGGCGGAAGGCGTTTCGCTACCCGGCGAGGCGCTCTCCGGCGTGACCGCGCAAGCATTCTCCGGTCCGCATCCGGCGGGCCTGCCCGGCACCCATATCCACTTCCTCGACCCGGTGGGTGCCGGCAAGAGCGTGTGGAACCTGAACTACCAGGACGTGATCGCCATCGGCAAGCTGTTCACGACCGGGCAATTGTGGACCGAGCGGGTGATCGCCCTGGCCGGTCCGGTGGTGGAAAAGCCGCGTCTGGTGCGCACCCGGTTGGGCGCCAACCTCGACGAACTGGCCGCCGGCCAGTTGCAGCCGGGCAACAACCGGCTGATCTCCGGCTCCGTGCTGGGCGGTCGCACCGCCCATGGCGCCTACGCCTACCTGGGGCGCTACCACCTGCAGTTGTCCTGTCTCAAGGAGGGCGACCAGCGCGAGTTCCTCCACTACCTGCGCGCCGGGGTGGAAAAGCATTCGCTGCTCAACGTGTTCGTCTCCAGGCTGCTCGGCGGCAAGCGCTTCGCCTTCACCACCAGCACCAACGGCAGCCCACGGGCGATGGTGCCGGTAGGTAACTACGAGGCGGTGATGCCGCTGGATATCCTGCCGACTCAACTGCTGCGCTACCTGATCGTCGGCGACACGGAAATGGCCCAGAAGCTCGGCGCCCTGGAACTCGACGAAGAGGACCTGGCGCTGTGCAGCTACGTCTGCGCCGGCAAGTACGAATACGGCCCGATTCTGCGGGACAATCTGGCACGCATCGAGCAGGAGGGCTGAGCCATGGGTTTGCGTAACCTGCTCGACAAGGTCGAGCATCATTTCGAGAAGGGCGGGCGCTACGAGAAGTGGTACCCGCTGTACGAAGCCGTGGACACCTTCCTCTATCGTCCCGGCAGCGTCACCCGCACCACTGCGCACGTGCGCGACGGCATCGACCTGAAGCGCATGATGATCATCGTCTGGCTATGCACCTTCCCGGCGATGTTCTTCGGCATGTACAACGTCGGCCACCAGGCCAACCTGATCTTCGCCCAGAGCCCCGACCTGTTGAGCGCCCAGGATGGCTGGCGCTTCGCCCTGATCGGCGCGCTGGCCGGGTTCGACCCGAACAGCTTGTGGGATTGCCTGGTCCAGGGCGCCGCGTACTTCCTGCCGGTGTACCTGACCACCTTCATCGTCGGCGGTTTCTGGGAGGTGCTGTTCGCCAGCATCCGCCGCCACGAGGTCAACGAAGGCTTCTTCGTCACCTCGGTGCTGTTCGCCCTGACCCTGCCGCCGTCCGTCCCGTTGTGGCAGGTAGCCCTGGGGATCAGCTTCGGCGTGGTGCTGGGCAAGGAAGTGTTCGGCGGCACCGGGAAGAACTTCCTCAATCCGGCACTGGTCGGCCGGGCCTTCCTGTTCTTCGCCTACCCGGCGCAGATGTCCGGCGACGCGGTATGGACCTCGGTGGACGGCTTCGCCGGCGCCACCTCGCTGAGCCTGGCCGCCGCCGGCGGCGTGGACAACATCCTCGGCCACGGCTTGACCTGGATGGATGCCTTCCTCGGCCACATGCAGGGTTCGATGGGCGAGACCAGCACCCTGGCGATCTTCATCGGCGGCGCCGTGCTGCTGCTGACCCGCATCGCCTCCTGGCGCATCGTCGCCGGGGTGATGCTGGGGATGGTCGCCATGAGCTACCTGTTCAACGCCATCGGCTCGGCCAGCAACCCGATGTTCGCCATGCCCTGGTATTGGCACCTGGTCACCGGCGGCTTCGCCTTCGGCATGATCTTCATGGCCACCGACCCGGTCTCGGCGTCCATGACCGATACCGGCAAGTGGCTGTTCGGCGCCCTGATCGGAGTGATGGTCATGCTGATCCGGGTGGTCAACCCGGCGTTCCCGGAAGGCATGATGCTGGCGATCCTGTTCGCCAACCTGTTCGCACCGCTGATCGACCATTTCGTCGTTCAGGCCAACATCAAGCGGAGGCTGGCGCGCAATGGCTAATCAAGAATCCACCACCCGCACACTGCTGGTAGCCCTGGTGGTGTGCCTGGTCAGCTCGGTGTTCGTCGCCGGCGCGGCGGTGGCGCTGAAGCCGACCCAGGCGGAAAACCGCCTGCTCGACAAGCAGCGCAGCATCCTCGCCATCGCTGGTCTCGGCGAGCCGGGCATGTCCGGCAAAGAGGTCAAGGCGCTGTTCGACAGTCGCATCACCGCCAAGGTGGTCGACCTCCAGAGCGGCACCTTCAGCGATGCCCAGGACCCGCTCGGCTACGACCCGCTGAAAGCGGCCAAGGACCCGGCGCTGTCGGATGCGCTGCCCGCCGCCGAGGACATCGCCTCGATCAAGCGCCGCGAGCGCTATACCACGGTCTACCTGGTGGAGACCGACGGCAAGCTCGACACCCTGATCCTGCCGGTGCGCGGCTACGGTCTGTGGTCGACCCTCTACGGCTTCCTGGCGCTCAAGGGCGACCTCAATACGGTCGCCGGCTTCGGCTTCTACCAGCATGGCGAGACCCCCGGTCTCGGCGGCGAGGTCGACAATCCGAAATGGAAGGCGCTGTGGGTCGGCAAGACCCTCTACGACGCCCAGGGCGATCTTGCCGTACAGATCATCAAGGGCTCGGTGGACCCGCAATCGGCGAAGGCGACCCACCAGGTCGACGGCCTGGCCGGCGCCACCCTGACCAGCAAGGGTGTCGACAACCTGCTGCATTTCTGGCTCGGCAAGGACGGTTTCGACGCCTTCCTCGCCAATCTGCGCAAAGGGGAGGCGTGATGGCTGCTCAACCCACGATCCGCGAAGTCCTGTTCAATCCGGTCTTCCAGAACAATCCGATCGGCCTGCAGATCCTCGGGATCTGCTCGGCGCTGGCGGTAACCTCGAACCTGAAGACCGCTACCGTCATGGCCATCGCCCTGACCCTGGTGACCGGCTTCTCCAACCTGTTCATCTCGATGATCCGCCGGCAGATTCCCAGCTCGATCCGGATGATCGTGCAGATGGTGATCATCGCCTCGCTGGTGATCGTCGTCGACCAGGTGCTCAAGGCCTATGCCTATAGCCTGAGCAAGCAGCTCTCGGTGTTCGTCGGGCTGATCATCACCAACTGCATCGTGATGGGCCGCGCCGAAGCCTTCGCCATGGCCAACCCGCCGCTCGTGTCGTTCTTCGACGGCATCGGCAACGGTCTCGGCTACAGCGCCATGCTGCTGGTGCTCGGCTTCGTCCGCGAGCTGTTCGGCGCCGGCAAGCTCTACGGCATCAGCGTGTTGCCGACGGTCAACGATGGCGGCTGGTACCAGCCGAACGGCCTGCTCCTGCTGCCGCCTTCGGCGTTCTTCCTGATCGGCCTGATCATCTGGGCCCTGCGGACCTGGAAGAAAGACCAGGTCGAGGCCCCGACCTACAAGATGGCCCCGCAGGTATCCAGCAAGGAGGCTTACTGATGGAGCACTACATCAGCCTGTTCGTGAAGGCCGTGTTCGTCGAGAACATGGCGCTGGCGTTCTTCCTCGGCATGTGTACCTTCATCGCCATCTCGAAGAAGGTGGAGACCGCCATCGGCCTGGGTATCGCGGTGATCGTGGTGCAGACCATCACCGTGCCGGCCAACAACCTGATCTACACCTACCTGCTCAAGGACGGCGCGCTGGCCTGGGCCGGGCTGCCCGAGGTGGACCTGAGCTTCCTCGGCCTGCTCAGCTACATCGGGGTGATCGCCGCCATCGTGCAGATCCTCGAGATGCTCCTCGACAAGTACGTACCCAGCCTCTACAACGCGCTGGGCGTGTTCCTGCCGCTGATCACGGTGAACTGCGCGATCATGGCCGGCTCGCTGTTCATGGTCGAGCGCGACTACAACCTTGCCGAGAGCACGGTGTACGGCGTCGGCTCGGGCTTTTCCTGGGCGCTGGCGATCGCCGCGCTGGCGGGTATCCGCGAGAAGCTCAAGTACAGCGACGTCCCCGAGGGCCTGCAGGGCCTGGGGATCACCTTCATCACCATCGGCCTGATGTCGTTGGGCTTCATGTCGTTCTCCGGCGTGCAGTTGTAAGGAGAGGCCCGTGATCGGATTCGAGATTTTCCTGGCCATCGGCATGTTCACCGCCATCGTCCTGGGCCTGGTGGCGATCATCCTGGTCGCCCGCGCCAAGCTGGTGTCGAGTGGAGACGTGACCATCCAGATCAACGGCGAGCACAGCCTGACCGTGCCGGCCGGCGGCAAGCTGCTGCAAACCCTGGCGGCGAACAACGTGTTCCTGTCTTCCGCCTGCGGCGGCGGCGGCACCTGCGCGCAGTGCAAATGCGTGGTGGTCGAGGGCGGCGGCGAGATGCTGCCCACCGAGGAGTCGCACTTCACCCGGCGCCAGGCGAAGGAAGGCTGGCGCCTGTCGTGCCAGACGCCGGTCAAGCAGGATATGCAGATCCGCGTGCCTGAAGAGGTCTTCGGGGTGAAGAAATGGGAGTGCACGGTGGAGTCCAACCCCAACGTCGCCACCTTCATCAAGGAACTCACCCTGCGCCTGCCGGACGGCGAGAGCGTGGACTTTCGTGCCGGCGGCTACGTGCAGCTGGAATGCCCGCCGCACGTGGTCGAGTACAAGGACTTCGATATCCAGCCGGAATATCGCGGCGACTGGGACAAGTTCAACATGTGGCGCTACGTGTCGAAGGTCGACGAGACGGTGATCCGCGCCTACTCGATGGCCAACTACCCGGAAGAGAAGGGCGTGGTCAAGTTCAACATCCGCATCGCCTCGCCGCCGCCGGGCAGCGACCTGCCGCCGGGGCAGATGTCGTCCTGGGTGTTCAACCTCAAGCCGGGCGACAAGGTCACCGTGTACGGGCCGTTCGGCGAGTTCTTCGCCAAGGACACCGAGGCCGAGATGGTCTTCATCGGCGGCGGCGCCGGCATGGCGCCGATGCGTTCGCACATCTTCGACCAGTTGCGCCGGCTCAAGTCGAACCGCAAGATCAGCTTCTGGTACGGCGCGCGCTCGCTGCGCGAGGCCTTCTATACCGAGGAGTACGACCAGCTGCAGGCGGAGAACCCCAACTTCCAGTGGCACCTGGCGCTGTCCGACCCGCAGCCGGAGGACAACTGGACCGGCCTGACCGGTTTCATCCACAACGTGCTGTTCGAGAACTACCTGAAGGACCACCCGGCGCCCGAGGACTGCGAGTTCTACATGTGCGGCCCGCCGATGATGAATGCCGCGGTGATCAAGATGCTCACCGACCTGGGCGTGGAGCGCGAGAATATCCTGCTGGACGATTTCGGTGGCTGAGCGTTTCCGTCCGCTTGCCATGGCCGGACTGGCAGCGCTGGCGCTGGTCCTGGCCGGTTGCGGCGACACCCTGGAAAGCTTCGGCGGCCCGACCATGGGCAGCACCTATTCGGTCAAGTACGTGCGCGGCGCCTCGGCGCCCGACGTCCAGACGGCGAAAGCCGCGGTGGAGGCGATCCTCGCCGAGGTCGACCGGCAGATGTCCACCTACCGCGACGATTCCCTGGTCTCGCGTTTCAATGCGCTGCCGGCGCAGTCCTGCATGGAGCTGCCGCCACCGATGCTGGAGTTGCTGCGCTACGGCGGCGAGTTGTCGGAACAGAGCCAGGGCGCCTTCGACATGACCGTCGAGCCGCTGATGAACCTCTGGGGCTTCGGTCCGCAGGCGCGGGTGGAGAAGGTTCCCAGCGCCGAGCAGATCGCCGCGGTGCGCCGTGACGTCGGCCATCGACACCTGCGCATCGACGGCCAGCGCCTGTGCAAGGACGCCGCCGTACAGCTGGACTTCGACAGCATCGCCGCTGGCTATACGGTGGACGCGGTAGGCGAACGCCTGAAGGAGCTCGGCGTGCGCAGCTACCTGGCGGAAATCACCGGCGAGTTGAAAGCCGAAGGGCGCAAGCCGGACGGCACGCCCTGGCGCATCGCTATCGAAGCGCCGCGCGAGGGCCAGCGGGTCGCCCAGCAGGTGCTGGCGCTGGACGGCTACGGCGTCTCGACCTCGGGCGATTACCGCAACTATTTCGAAGAGAACGGCCAGCGCTATTCGCACACCTTCGACCCGCGCACCGGCGCGCCGATCGACCATCACCTGGCTTCGGTCACGGTGATCGATCCGTCGACGCGCAACGCCGACGGCCTGTCGACCCTGCTGATGGTGCTCGGTCCGGAGGAGGGCTACCGTTTCGCCGAGAAGCACCGACTGGCGGCGCTGTTCGTCAGTCGCCAGGGCAACGGTTTCGACAGCCGCACCACGCCACGCTACGAGCAACTGTTCGGCAACCAAGGAGAACGTCCATGACCTGGCTACTGGTCTTCGTCATCATGCTGCTGGTGGTCTTCGGCATGTCCATCGGCGTCATCATGGGCCGCAAGCCGATCGCCGGTTCCTGCGGCGGCATCGCCAACCTGGGGATCGAGAAGGAATGCTCGATCTGCGGCGGCGACCGGCAGAAATGCGAGGAAGCCAACCGCGACGAATCTGTAGTGCCCGGAAAACTCGCCTACGACGCGACCAAACGCTAATGTGCGACATTTCGCACAGGGCGTAACATATGCCCGCCTCGAGGTCGGCCCGAGCCTTGCCCGGCGAATGCCGTCGTTCGCACCGACCCGATGATCGAATCGATCCGCCGCGCACATGTTGTGCAGCGGCTTTGCCGGAGGCGCCAGTGGGCGCCTCGGCCTGTTCTGAGGAGTACGCATGGCTGTCTACAACTACGACGTGGTGATTTTGGGCACGGGTCCGGCGGGCGAAGGGGCGGCGATGAACGCCTCCAAGTACGGACGCAAGCTGGCGGTAGTCGACAGCCGTCGCGTGGTCGGAGGCAACTGCACGCACCTCGGCACCATTCCTTCCAAGGCCCTGCGCCACTCGGTGAAGCAGATCATCGAGTTCAACACCAACCCGATGTTCCGCCAGATCGGCGAGCCGCGCTGGTTCTCCTTCCCCGACGTGCTGAAGAGCGCCGACCGGGTGATCTCCAAGCAGGTCGCCTCGCGTACCGGCTACTACGCGCGCAATCGCATCGACATGTTCACCGGCACCGCCAGCTTCGTCGACGAACGCACCGTCGAAGTGGTGACGCCGAGCGGCGCGGTGGAGCGCCTGGTCGCCGACCAGTTCGTGATCGCCACCGGCTCGCGCCCGTATCGTCCTTCGGACATCAATTTCAACCACCCGCGGGTCTACGACAGCGACACCATCCTGTCCCTGAGCCACACCCCGCGCCGGCTGATCATCTACGGAGCCGGGGTGATCGGCTGCGAATACGCGTCGATCTTCAGCGGCCTGGGCGTGCTGGTGGACCTGATCGATACGCGCGACCAGTTGCTCAGCTTCCTCGATGACGAGATTTCCGATGCGCTGAGCTACCACCTGCGCAACAACAACGTGCTGATCCGCCACAACGAGGAGTACGAGCGCGTCGAGGGGCTGGACAACGGTGTCATCCTGCACCTGAAGTCGGGCAAGAAGATCAAGGCGGACGCGCTGCTCTGGTGCAACGGCCGGACCGGCAACACCGACAAGCTCGGCCTGGAGAACGTCGGCATCAAGGTCAACAGCCGTGGCCAGATCGAGGTGGACGAGAACTACCGCACTTCGGTGAGCAACATCTTCGCCGCCGGCGACGTGATCGGCTGGCCGAGCCTGGCCAGCGCTGCCTACGACCAGGGCCGCTCGGCCGCCGGCAACATCGTCGAGAGCGACAGCTGGCGCTTCGTCAACGATGTGCCGACCGGCATCTACACCATTCCGGAGATCAGCTCGATCGGCAAGAACGAAAGCGAACTGACCGCGGCGAAGATTCCCTACGAAGTGGGCAAGGCGTTCTTCAAGGGCATGGCCCGGGCGCAGATTTCCAACGAGCCGGTGGGCATGCTGAAGATCCTGTTCCATCGCGAGACCCTGGAGATCCTCGGCGTGCACTGCTTCGGCGACCAGGCTTCGGAAATCGTCCACATCGGCCAGGCGATCATGAACCAGCCGGGCGAGCTGAATACCCTGAAGTACTTCGTCAACACCACCTTCAACTACCCGACCATGGCGGAAGCCTATCGGGTAGCGGCGTTCGACGGCCTCAACCGGCTTTTTTGAAGGACTCCGGCCGGCGGCCTGAGCCGGCCGGAGGGGATGTGCTCAGCGATTCCCGAGGGTGGCGCTGGCCAAACCGGGAAAGTCTGTGATCAGGCTGTCCACGCCGAAGTCGGCGAGCCGGCGCATCAGCGCCGGTTCGTTGACCGTCCACACCGAGACGTGAAGCCCCTGGCGCTGGGCCTTGAGCAGGCGCTCCGGGGTGCATAGGGTCCAGTTCAGGGCGAGCAGGGCACAGCCATAGTGCTGGGCGACCTTGAGCGGGTCGAGCCAGGCGTATTCGGCGACCAGCCCGCGCGACAGCTCCGGGGTCAGTTCGTTGAGGGCCTTGAGCACGGTCCGCGAACCGCTGGTGACGGTGACCTTGTCGCGGTTGCCGAAGCGCTCGGTCAGCTCCCTGATCCGCGTTACCGTCCGCGCCGCGCGTTCGCGCGAGGCGCTCTTCACTTCCAGTTGCCAGTGCTCGAACGGGCACTTCTCGAACAACTCCTCCAGCCGCGGGATCGGCGTCGGCCGTACCCAGCCGGGGCCGCCTTCGCGCGCGTCGTAGGTGACCAGGGTGGCCGCGTCGTGTTCGGCGACCTTGCCGCGGCGGCCGGTGGTGCGCTTCAGGGTCGGGTCGTGGATCACCATCAGCTCGCCGTCGCGGGACAGGTGCAGGTCCAGTTCGCAACGGTTGACGCCATGCTCCAGGCAGCGCTGGAAGCTGGCCAGGGTGTTTTCCGGCGCTTCGCCCTTGGCGCCGCGATGTCCATAGATGAGAGTCACTGTGGCTCCTTGTTCGAGGGTTGCGCGGGATTCCGCGGCCGATGATGGCGAACGCTGTCGAGCACCCGGCCGCTTTCGAAATATACCGAGAAGTCGCGGTAATCCCAGCGCACGATGGGCGGCTGGCCGACCGCGGGATGTTCCTCGTCGGCCAGGCCGAAGCGTTGCAGCACGGCTTCGCGGCTTTCGCCGTGCGCGGGCAGGGCGACCTGGGTATCGCCCTGGGCGCCCAGCGGAATGCTCAGGGTGTCGGCGAACAGCGGCGGGGCGAGGAGGAGGGAGCACAGCAGTAGCGAACGGAGCATCGGCACATCTCAGGTCGAAGAAGGTTTCAGGTCGAAGAAGGTTGGCCCGGCTCGCCGAGCGGGCCCTGTCCGGCCCGTGCCAGGCGGCGCTGCTGGGCCTGCTTCTGGAGGATATGCCGGGCCAGCAACTGGCGCTGTGCGTCGCTCAACGCTTCGAACTCGGTGCCGATCTCGAATTCGTCGTCGTGTGGCTGGGCGTGGATTACCCGGGCCCGCAGTTCGAGGCCGAACCCCTGCGGCAACAGGACCATGCGCAGGACGAGCAACTGGCCGACCGGCAATGCGCGGTCGTGGCGGAAGCTCACTCCCCCCTCGGACAGGCTGACCTTGCGCGGTTCGCCGATCTCCTTGAGCAGGCTCTGCACCATGACCTGGCCAAGCAGGTCGATGCGCTTGTTCATCACCTTCAGGTAGTTGGCCAGCGTGCGGTCGCGTTCGCTGATGTGGCGCAGCAGGTGCTGCGACTCGTAATCCATCAGGTGGAGGTCGCTGAGCAGGCTGAACAGGGTGGCCCCCGGCTCGCTCTCCAGGCTGTCTTCGACGGCCCCGGCAGGGCGAAATTCCAGTGCGAGGGTATCTTCGATACGGTAGTATTCGCGGCGGTCATCCGCGTCACGAGTGGACATGGCGAACCCACGGCGGCAGTGATGGTCAGAGTGTAAGGCCGCCGGCGATGCCTCGCCACTTCGCCATCCCGACGCATCCATTTTCTGCCAGCTAAGGGCGACATGTTCAGACCCCTGTCCGTTTTCATCGGCACGCGCTATACGCGGGCCAAACGTCGCAGCCATTTCGTCTCCTTCATTTCGCTGACCTCGATGATCGGCCTGGCACTGGGCGTGCTGGTGATGATCGTGGTGCTCTCGGTGATGAACGGCTTCGATCGCGAAATGCGTACCCGCATCCTCGGCATGGTGCCGCAGGCCACCGTCGAGTCGTACCAGCCCATCGATGACTGGCGCGCCCTGGCCGAGAAGGTCAAGGCCCACGAGCATGTCACCGCGGTAGCGCCGTTCACCCAGATGCAGGGCATGCTCAGCGCCAATGGCGCGGTGCAGACGGTGATGGTCGATGCGGTCGATCCGCTGGAAGAGGCCAAGGTCTCGATCATTCCCGATTTCTTCAAGCAGGGCTCGCTGGCGGAACTCAAGGCCGGCGGCTTCGGTATCGTCATCGGCCAACTGGCGGCGCAGAAGCTCGGCGTCGGCATCGGCGACAAGGTCACCCTGATCCTCCCCGAGGTGGCGGTCACCCCGGCCGGGGTATTCCCGCGGATGAAGCGTTTCACCGTGGTCGGCACCTTCCGCGTCGGCGCTGGCGAACTGGATGGCGGCCTGTCGCTGATCCACCTGGAAGACGCCGCGCGCCTGCAGCGCTGGAAGACCAACCAGGTACAGGGGCTGCGCCTGAAGCTCGACGACCTGTTCCAGGCGCCGCGGGTGGCCTGGGAGATCGCCCGGACCCTGACCGACAATGACTTCTACGCCCGCGACTGGACGCGCAGCCACGGCAACCTGTACCAGGCCATCCGCATGGAAAAGACCATGATCGGCCTGTTGCTGCTGCTGATCGTCGCGGTCGCCGCGTTCAACATCATTTCCACCCTGGTGATGGTGGTCACCGACAAGAAGTCGGACATCGCCATCCTTCGTACCCTCGGCGCCACTCCGGGGCAGATCATGGCTACCTTCATGGTCCAGGGCACGGTGATCGGGGTGATCGGCACGCTGGTCGGCGGGGTCCTCGGGGTGGTCGCGGCGCTCAACGTCAGCGCCTGGATTTCCGCCCTGGAAAAGCTGCTGGGCCACCAGTTCCTCGCGTCCGACGTGTACTTCATCGATTACCTGCCGTCGCAACTGATGCTCGACGATGTCGTGCTGGTCTGCGGCGCGGCCCTGGTCCTCAGCTTCTTCGCCACTTTGTATCCAGCCTGGCGTGCGGCGCGCACCCAGCCTGCGGAGGCTTTGCGTTATGAATGACAAGTCGGTGCTGAGTTGCCGCAACCTGAGCAAGAGCTACGACGAGGGGCCGCAATCGGTGCAGGTGCTGTCCGGCGTCGAGTTGAACCTGCTGCCTGGGGAGCGGGTGGCTATCGTCGGCAGCTCCGGTTCGGGCAAGAGCACCTTGCTGAACATGCTCGGCGGCCTGGACACGCCCTCCGCCGGCAGCGTCTGGCTCGCCGGCGAGGAACTCTCGGCGCTGAACGAGACGGCCCGCGGGCTGCTGCGCAACCGCGCGCTGGGCTTCGTCTACCAGTTCCACCACCTGTTGCCGGAGTTCACCGCCCTGGAGAACGTCTGCATGCCGCTGTTGATCGGCCGCACGCCGATCGCGGAAGCCCGCCAGCGGGCGGCCGAGCTGCTGGAGCGGGTCGGGCTGGGGCATCGCCTGTCGCACAAGCCGGCCGAGCTGTCCGGCGGCGAGCGCCAGCGGGTGGCGATCGCCCGCGCGCTGGTCAACCGTCCGCAGCTGGTACTGCTCGACGAGCCCACCGGCAACCTCGACCAGCATACCGCCCAGGGTATCCAGGAGCTGATGCTGGAACTGAGCCGTTCGTTGCAGACCTCGTTCCTGGTGGTAACCCACGATCTCCAGCTGGCCGGGCACATGGATCGCATCCTGCGCCTGGAAGAAGGCCGACTGATCGCCGCGTAGCGGGGCGACGGCGTGCCCGCCGTCCGCTCCCGTCCGGCGAATCCCCCATCGACTCGGTGCATCCGCGACATGTTCAGACCGTTACCGTTCTTCATAGGCCTGCGCTACACCCGCGCCAAACGCCGCAACCACTACATCTCGTTCATCTCGCTGACCTCGATGATCGGCCTGGCGCTGGGCGTGCTGGCGATGATCATCGTGCTCTCGGTGATGAACGGCTTCCAGAAGGAAATGCGCACGCGGATCCTCGGCATGGTGCCGCATGCCACCATCAGCGCGGCGCAGCCGCTGGACGACTGGCAGACCGTCGCCAACGCGGCGCTTCGGCACCGCGAGGTGGTCGGCGCGGCGCCGTTCGCCGAACTGCAGGGCATGCTGTCGTACAAGGGCAATATGCTGCCGGTGCTGGTCAACGGCATCGACCCGCAGGAGGAGCGCAAGGTTTCCATCGTCGGTGAGCACATCGTCCAGGGCAGCCTGGACGACCTCAAGCCTGGCGAGTTCGGCATCGTCCTCGGCGAGATCACCGCGCGGCGCTTCCATGTCAATGTCGGCGACAAGCTGACCCTGATCGTCCCGGAAGCCACCAGCGCGCCGGGCGGCATCACTCCGCGCATGCAGCGCTTCACCATAGTCGCCCTGTTCAAGGTCGGCGCCGAACTGGACAACTCGCTGGCGCTGATCGACATCGCCGATGCCGGCCAGTTGCTGCGCCTGCAACCGGGCCAGGTGCCGAGCGTGCGCCTGGAACTGAAGGATCTCTACCAGTCGCCGCAGGTCGCCGCCAAGGTGGTCAAGGAGTTGGGGCAGGGCTTCAGGTCCAGCGACTGGACCAGGACCCAGGGCAGCCTGTTCAACGCGATGAAGATGGAAAAGACCATGATCGGCCTGCTCCTGCTGCTGATCATCGCGGTCGCCGCCTTCAACATCATCGCCACCCTGATCATGGTGGTCGCCGACAAGCGCACCGACATCGCGATTCTTCGTACCCTCGGCGCCACGCCGCGGCAGATCATGGCGATCTTCATGGTCCAGGGCACCGTCATCGGCGTGATCGGGACGGTCATCGGCGGGGTACTCGGGGTGTTCGCGGCGTTGAACATCACCGGGATGATCGACCGCATCGAACGGTTGGTCGGACACAAGGTCTTCAGCTCGGATGTGTACTTCATCAACTACCTGCCTTCCGATCTGCAGGTGCTGGACGTGGTGCTGATCTGCAGCGCTGCATTGCTGATGAGCTTCCTCGCCACCCTGTACCCATCCTGGCGCGCGGCGCGGACACAACCGGCCGAGTCGCTGCGCTACGAGTGAGCGAGAAGGCCTGCGCCAGTCCCAGCACGGGGCGGGCAAGGCCCACGAAAAAGCCGCCTTCGAGGCGGCTTTTTCATGTCCGGCGGATCACTTCGCGGCGACCCGTTCGCGACGTTGCCGGCAGCGTCGGCTCCAACTGCGCTGCACCCACCAGCGCCAGTAGAGCATCGTCAGCGCGTAGCCGAGGATGGCGGCGATGATGCCGCACACCACCGAACCGAGCAGGAAGGGCTGCCAGAGGCTGGACAGCTCCTGGCTGATCCATTCCCAGGTGAGATGGTCCGGCAGGGTGCGCGGCGGCACCTGCATCAACCAGGCGCCCAGCTTGTAGGTGCAATAGAAGACCGGGGGCATCGTGATCGGATTGGTTAGCCAGACCAATCCGACGGAGATTGGCAGATTGCTCCGAATCCACACCGCCAGACCGGCCGCCAGCAGCATCTGCATCGGCATCGGGATGAAGGCGGCGAACAGCCCGGCGGCCATGGCGCGCGATACCGAGTGGCGATTGAGATGCCAAAGGTTGGGATCGTGCGTCAACTTGCCGAGAAAGCGCAGCGACTTCTGCGAGCGGATGCTTTCCGGATCGGGCATGTAGCGCTTGAACAGGCGACGCGGCATGTGGGCTCTCGGTGGATATAGGCTTGCGTATTATGCCAAGCAAGATGACAGGATTTCGTTGCCCATTGTATGACCCCATGTGACATGTCGGGGAGCGGAGGGCACGCCACGGGGATGGGAGGAACCGTTCATGCGCCTGGGATTGCCAGCCCTCGCCGCGGGGCTGCTGGCCCTGCGCTTCCTGGCGGAATTGCCGTCGGTCGGCTGGCTGCTGGGCATGGCCGCCGCCGGACTGTTGCTGCTGTTCGGCCGGCTGTACTGGTTGGGGTTGTTCCTGCTCGGGTTCGCCTGGGCCTGCGGCTCGGCGCAAGTCGCCCTGGACGGACGCCTGGCCGCCGAGCTGGATGGTCGCACCCTTTGGCTGGAGGGGCGTGTGGTCGATCTGCCGGCGAGCGGCGAGGGCGTCACGCGCTTCCGGCTGGAGGAGGTCAGCGCTGCGCGGGGCGTGCTTCTTCCCGAGCGTCTGCGCCTGAGCTGGCGCGGCGCGCCGCCGCTGATGGGCGGCGAACGCTGGCGCCTGGCGGTGACCCTGAAACGCCCCCGCGGCCTGGTGAACGCGGCGGGTTTCGACTACGAGGCCTGGTTGTTGGCGCAGCGGGTCGGTGCTGTGGGCACGGTGAAGGCGGGCCAACGCCTGCAGCCGGCCAGCGGCCTGGATGCCTGGCGCGATGCCTGGCGCCAGCGCCTGCTGGCGGTCGACGCACAGGGGCGCGGCGCCGCCCTGGCGGCGCTGGTGCTGGGGGATGGCTCGGGATTGAGCGCGGCCGAGTGGCGAATGTTCCAGGACACCGGCACCGTGCATCTGATGGTCATCTCCGGTTCGCATATCTCGTTGCTGGCGGGGTTGCTCTATGGCCTGGTGGCGGCCTTGCATCGCCTGGGCTGCTGGCCGCGGCGCCTGCCCTGGCTGCCCTGTGCCTGCGCCCTGGGTTTGCTTGGTGCCTGGAGCTACGGGTTGATGGCGGGTTTCGAGGTCCCGGTGCGGCGCGCCTGCCTGATGGTCAGCCTGGCGCTGGTCTGGCGCCTGCGTTTCCGCCACCTGGGCTTGCTGACCCCGCTGCTGGCAACGCTGGTGCTGGTCTTGCTGGTCGAGCCGCTGGCCAGCCTGCAGGCGGGGTTCTGGCTGTCGTTCCTGGCGGTTGCCCTGCTGCTCTGGCTGTTCGCCGGGCGCCTTGGGCGCTGGCGCTGGTGGGCGGCCTGGGGGCGGGCGCAGTGGGGGATGGCGCTGGGGCTGGCGATGCCGCTGCTGGCGCTGGGCCTGCCGTTGAGCCTGAGCGGAGCGCCGGCCAACCTGCTGGCGGTGCCTTGGATCGAACTGCTGGTAGTGCCCCCGGCCCTGGCGGGGAGCCTGCTGCTGTGGGTGCCCGGGCTGGGCGAGGGGCTGCTTCGCGCCGCTGGCGTTTCGCTGGACCTGCTGTTTCGTGCGCTTGGCCTGCTGGCGGGCCTGGCCGAGGCCTGGCAGCCACCCGCCGCAGCGGCCTGGAGCGTAGCGCTGGGCATGCTCGGCGCGCTCTGCTGGCTGGCGCCGGCTGGCTTGCCGTTGCGTGCCCTCGGTGCCGCGTTGCTACTGCCGGCATTGTTGCCGTCATCGCCGCCTGTCGAATGGGGGCGGGCGGAAGTGCGGGTGCTGGACGTCGGCCAGGGGCTGGCCGTGCTGGTGCGTACCCGAGAGCATGTCTTGCTCTATGACAGCGGTGCGCGGCAGGGGGCGTTCGACATGGGCGAGCGGGTGGTGGTGCCGGTGCTGCGCAGCCTGGACCTGCGGCGCCTGGACGGCCTGTTGCTGAGCCATGCCGACAACGACCATGCAGGCGGTGCTCCTACGGTCGCTTCCCGATTCCCGCCGGTTTGGCTGGTCAGCGGCGAACCCGCGCGCCTGCCTTCGCCGTTGTTCGCGGACAGCTGCGACGAGCGGAGCTGGTCCTGGGATGGCGTGGTTTTCGAACAGTGGGCATGGGCACAGGCCGGCGACAGCAACGACCGCTCCTGTGTGCTGAGGGTCGAGGCCGATGGCGAAGTCCTGCTGCTGACCGGGGACATCTCGCGTGCGGCCGAGCATGCCTGGCTGGCGCGACAGGCCGATCCCCGGGTCGACTGGTTGCTGGCGCCGCATCATGGCAGCCGCAGTTCCTCCGGAGTCGCCTTCGTGTTGCGTACGCGGCCTCGCCATGTGCTGGTCTCGCGAGGTTGGCGCAACGCCTTCGGCCATCCCCATGGCGAAGTGATGGAGCGTTACGCGAGGGTCGCCGCGCAGGTCCACGACACGGCACGCGACGGTGCCCTGACGTTTCTCCTCGGAAGCCGTGGCGGCGCACGCCGGGAGCGTGATTCGGCGCACTTCTGGCGGGAAAAATGAGAACCGTGGCGGTCGGCGGAAAAGGGTCGCTGTGCTAGAGTGGCGCCACTTTTTTTTCGGGGATATGCCACTGTGTGGGAACTGGTTCAAGCCGGCGGCTGGATGATGCTGCCGATCATTCTGAGTTCGATCGCCGCCACCGCCATCGTCGCGGAGCGCCTGTGGACGCTGCGCAAGAGCCGCGTCGCGCCGCCCGAGCTGCTCGGCCAGGTGTGGAAGCAGATCAAGGGCAAGCAACTGAGCGCCCAGAAGCTCAAGGACCTGCGCGCCAACTCGCCGCTGGGAGAGATCCTCGCCGCCGGTCTGGCCAACTCCAAGCACGGTCGCGAGATCATGAAGGAGTGCATCGAGGAGGCTGCTTCCGGTGTCATCCACGAGCTGGAGCGCTACCTCAACGCCCTCGGCACCATCGCCGCGATGGCGCCGCTGCTGGGCCTGCTGGGTACGGTGTTCGGCATGATCCAGATCTTCGGCGCTTTCATGGACAACGGCATGGCCAACTCGCCGATGCTCGCCGCGGGCATCTCCAAGGCATTGATCACCACCGCCGCCGGCCTGCTGGTGGCGATTCCGGCGGTGTTCTTCCATCGCTACCTGCTGCGGCGGGTCGACGAACTGGTGATCGCCATGGAGCAGGAGGCCATCAAGCTGGTGGAAGTGGTGCAGGGCGATCGTGAAGTCGACTACGTCGAGGAAGGCAAAGCGTGAAATTCCGCCGCAGACGGGCGGGTGCCGCCCGTGAAGACGTCTTCATCAACCTGGCGTCGCTGATCGACGTGATCTTCGTCCTGCTGCTGTTCTTCGTGGTCAGTACCACCTTCACCCGCCCCGAGCAGCTCAACATCGAGCTGCCATCGGCGGAGAGCGGCGAAACCGCCGGCACCGAGCAGAAGCAACTGGAACTCTCGGTGGATGCCGAGGGGCACTACGCCTTGAACGGGCAGGCGCTGGCCAAGAGCGACCTGGCCACCCTGATGGCGGCGATGCAGCGTGAATCGGCGGGCGACAACAACCTGCCGGTGGTGATCAGCGCCGATGCCAAGTCCACCCACCAGTCGGTGGTCACGGCGATGGACGCAGCGGGCAAGCTGGGCTTCGTCCACCTGCGCATCACCACGGTCGAGAACACGGCGGCCAAGCCCTGATGTCGTTCTCCGAGCGACTGCTCGCCGCCTGGTACCAGGGGCATCCGGCGCTGGCGCTGCTGCGTCCGCTGGAGGCTCTCTATCGTCGGGTGGCGAACGGCCGCCGGGCGGACTTCCTGTCCGGGCGCAAGCCCGCCTACCGGGCACCGCTGCCGGTGCTGGTGGTAGGCAATATCACCGTCGGCGGAACCGGCAAGACGCCGATGATCCTCTGGATGATCGAGCACTGCAGGGCTCGCGGCTTGCGGGTTGGCGTGATCAGCCGCGGCTATGGTGCCCGGCCGCCCACCACGCCGTGGCGGGTGCGGGCCGAGCAGGACGCCGCGGAGGCCGGCGACGAACCGCTGATGATCGTCCGGCGCAGCGGCGTGCCGCTGATGATCGACCCGGATCGTCCGCGCGCCCTGCAGGCGCTGCTCGCCGAAGAGCAGTTGGACCTGGTCCTCTGCGACGATGGCTTGCAGCACTATCGCCTGGCGCGCGATCTGGAACTGGTGCTGATCGATGCCGCGCGCGGTCTCGGCAATGGTCGTTGCCTGCCGGCCGGTCCGTTGCGCGAACCGGCGGAGCGTCTGGAAAGCGTCGACGCGCTGCTTTACAACGGCGCCGACGAGGATCCTGACGGCGGTTACGCATTCCGCTTGCAGCCTACTGCGCTGATCAACCTGCAGAGCGGCGAGCGCCGACCGCTGGAGCATTTTCCCGCGGGCCAGGAGGTCCATGCCCTGGCCGGGATCGGCAATCCGCAGCGTTTCTTCAGGACGCTCGAGGCGCTACACTGGCGGGCGATTCCGCATGCCTTCCCGGATCACGCGACCTACACGGCGGCCGAACTGGCGTTCAGCCCGCCGCTGCCGCTGCTGATGACCGAGAAGGATGCCGTTAAATGCCGGGCTTTCGCAGCGGCCGACTGGTGGTACCTGGCGGTCGATGCGGTGCCTTCCCCAGCATTCGTCGCCTGGTTCGACGCCCGACTCGAGCATCTCCTGGCGCGCTGACCGGCGGCCGTGCCGCCATTGTATGAAGGACTCCGCCATGGACCCGAAACTCCTCGATATCCTTGCCTGCCCGTTGACCAAGGGCCCGCTGGTGCTCAGCGAAGACAAGACCGAACTGATCAGCAAGCAGGCCGGCCTGGCCTATCCGATCCGCGACGGCATCCCGGTGATGCTGGAGAGCGAGGCTCGCTCCCTGAACGTGGACGAGCGGCTGGACAAGTAATGACCCAGGCGTTCACTGTCGTCATTCCCGCCCGCTACGCCTCCACTCGTCTGCCCGGCAAGCCATTGCAGGATATCGCCGGCCAGCCAATGATCCAGCGCGTCTGGAACCAGGCCCGCAAGAGCGCCGCCAGCCGCGTGGTCGTCGCCACCGACGACGAACGCATCCTGGCGGCGTGCCAGGGGTTCGGCGCCGAGGCGCTGCTGACGCGTGCCGAGCACAACTCCGGCACCGATCGCCTGGAGGAAGTCGCTTCCCGGCTCGGCCTGGCCAGCGATGCCATCGTGGTCAACGTCCAGGGCGACGAGCCGCTGATCCCCCCGGCGCTCATCGACCAGGTGGCGGCCAACCTGGCGGCGCACCCGGAGGCCGCCATCGCTACCCTGGCCGAGCCGATCCATGAGGTCTCCGCGCTGTTCAATCCGAACGTGGTCAAGGTCGCCACCGACATCGACGGCCTGGCCCTGACTTTCAGTCGTGCGCCCTTGCCCTGGGCTCGCGACGCCTTCGCCCGCGATCGCGACAGCCTGCCGGAGGGCGTGCCCTATCGTCGCCACATCGGCATCTACGCCTATCGAGTGGGTTTCCTTGCCGATTTCGTCGCCTGGGGACCGTGCTGGCTGGAGAACGCCGAAAGCCTCGAGCAATTGCGCGCGCTCTGGCACGGGGTGCGAATCCATGTGGCCGATGCCCGCGAAAACATGCTTCCGGGCGTGGATACGCCGGAAGACCTCGAACGCGTTCGCCGCGTGCTGGGGGGCTGATGCGCGTCCTGTTCGTCTGCCTGGGCAACATCTGCCGGTCGCCCACCGCCGAAGGCGTGTTCCGGCGCAAGGTCGAGGAGGCCGGGCTGGCTTCCCGCATCCATGTCGATTCCGCCGGTACCGCCGGCTGGCATGTCGGCAAGGCGCCTGACCAGCGCACCCGCCTGGCCGCGCAAAGGCGTGGCTACGACCTGTCGGCACTGCGTGGACGCCAGGTCGGCATCGAGGATTTCTCCCGCCATGACCTGATCCTGGCCATGGACCTGTCCAACCTGGCTGACCTCGAGACCCTGCGTGCCGGGCGCGGTGCCGCCGAACTGGATCTGTTCCTGCGTCGCTACGGATCCGAGCGGGACGAAGTGCCCGATCCCTACTATGGCGGCGAAGAAGGCTTCGAGCAGGTCCTCGACCTGATCGAACATGCCTGCGACCGTCTGTTGATCGAAGCCAAGGGGCGACTGTGAGCCTGGAACTGCAAGAGCATTGCTCGCTGAAGCCCTATAACACCTTCGGCATCGACGTGCGCGCCCGCCTGCTGGCCCACGCCCGGGACGAGGCTGATGTGCGCGAGGCCCTGGCCCTGGCTCGGGAGCGTGGATTGCCGCTGCTGGTGATCGGTGGTGGCAGCAACCTGCTGCTGACCCGTGACGTCGAGGCGCTGGTTTTGCGCATGGCCAGCCAGGGGCGGCGAATTGTTTCCGATGCCGCGGATTCGGTGTTGGTCGAGGCGGAGGCGGGCGAGGCCTGGGACCCATTCGTACAATGGAGCCTGGAGCGGGGCCTGGCCGGTCTGGAAAATCTCAGCCTGATTCCCGGCACCGTGGGTGCGGCGCCGATGCAGAACATCGGCGCCTATGGCGTGGAGCTGAAGGATGTCTTCGACAGTCTGACGGCGCTGGATCGCCAGGATGGAACCCTGCGTGAGTTCGATCGCCAGGCCTGCCGTTTCGGCTACCGCGATAGCCTGTTCAAGCAGGAGCCGGATCGCTGGCTGATCCTCCGCGTGCGCCTGCGCCTGACGCGGCGGGAGAGGCTGCACCTGGACTACGGGCCGGTACGCCAGCGCCTGGAGGAGGAGGGCATCGCCAGTCCGACGGCCAGGGACGTAAGCCGGGTAATCTGCGCCATTCGCCGGGAGAAGCTGCCCGACCCCGCCGTATTGGGCAATGCCGGCAGCTTCTTCAAGAACCCGCTGGTGGATGCGGCGCAGGCCGAACGCTTGCGTCAGGCCTTCCCGGATCTGGTCGGCTATCCGCAGACGGACGGTCGGCTGAAGCTGGCTGCAGGCTGGCTCATCGACAAGGGCGGCTGGAAGGGTTTCCGCGATGGCCCGGTGGGGGTACACGCGCAGCAGGCGCTGGTTCTGGTCAACCATGGCGGCGCCACTGGTGCTCAGGTCCGGGCATTGGCCGAGCGTATCCAGGAGGATGTTCGCCGGCGTTTCGGCGTCGAATTGGAGCCTGAGCCCAATCTCTATTGAGGGTGCGGCTGGAGAATGAAAAAGGGATGCCGGCGGCATCCCTTTTTCATTGTGCGTGTTCGGCGGCTCTGGTCACGACGGGCGGTATGCCGGAGTGCTGCGGAATGGCGCGCAAAAAAAGGGGATGCCATGGCATCCCCTTTTTTCAGCCTGTCACTCAGGCATGCGGGCGCGAGGTTTCGCTTTCCTCGGTCTTTTTCGCGTGCTCTGTGTCGGCGGCGTCTTCGCCGGAAGCTTCAGGCTCGGCCTGTACCGCTTCCTGGGCTTCGTCCGCCTGAGACGGAACGTCGGCCTGGGCGATTTCTTCAGCCTGGGGTGCAGCAGGTTCCTCCTGGGCCGACGCTTCCTCGCTCGCTACAGCCGGGATCTCCTCGACGGCGGGAGCGGCCTGAGCTGCCGCTTCGGCTGCTGCTGCGGCTTCGCGTGCCAGACGCTCGGCTTCGCGTTGCAGGCGACGTTTTTCCCGTGGGTCGTTGAGGGCACGGCCAGTCGCGTTGGCCGGCACCGCCGCGATGGCCGGGGTCGGCTCCTCGGTGGCTGCGGGCTCGCTAGGGGCTGCTACTTCGACGGGCACCGGAGCGGCAACTTCTTCGGCCGCTTCCGTTGCCGGTTGCACGGCGCTCTCGGCGTCTTCGCGGCTTTCCACGCTTTCGCTGGCGAAGGGAGCTTCTTCAGTGACTTGCGCGACCAGCAGGGTGCTCTGGTCGGCTTCGTCCCGGACCACGCTGACGGTCACCGGCGCTTCGATGTCGGCGGTTTCGCCGGCATTGGCCTCGCTGTCCGCGCCCTGGGTTTCGACGGCTTCGCTGGTCGGCGCGTCGGTTTCATCGCTTGCCGTGGTTTCGCTGGCAGCCTCGCTGGTAGTGGCCGGGGCTTGCTCCACGTTTGCTTCTACGGCTTCGCTGGCGACAGCGATACCGGCAGCAGCGGCGGCTGCGACTGTGTTCAGCGGCGCGGCGGCGTTATCGGTCGCCTCGCTGCCTTCCAGCTCACCGCTGACCTCGCGCTGGCGTTCGCGGCGGTTGCTGCGACGACGCTGGCCGCGGGAGCGGCGGCGCGGGCGCTCGCCATCGGTATCGTCCTGCTCGTCCTGCTCCAGGCTCTCGTCGTTCGGCAGTGCCTCGGCTTCCAGGGCCGCGGCGTCGCGAGCCTGGCGATCCTCGCGCGGCTGGCGCTCTTCGCGGGCCGGGCGCTCGGCGCGTTCTTCACGGCCTTCGCGGGGTTGTCGCTCTTCGCGGGCCGGGCGTTCGGCGCGCTCTTCGCGGCGGCGTTCGCTGCGTTCCTCGCGACCTTCGCGGCCTTCGCGCGGCTGGCGCTCTTCGCGGGGTGTCCGCTCGGCGCGCTCTTCACGGCCTTCGCGCGGCTGGCGCTCCTCGCGAGCCGGGCGCTCGGCGCGCTCTTCGCGGCGACGTTCGCTGCGCTCTTCGCGGTTCGGGCGTTCGGCGCGCTCTTCGCGCGGTTGACGCTCTGCACGCTCCTCGCGCGGTTTGCGCTCTTCGTCGCGGCGATTGCCATCGCGGCCATCGCGGCGGCGGTTCTGCTGGCGGCCGTTGCGACGCTCGTCCTGGCGGGTTTGGCGCTCGGCAGCCGGCTTGCTGGTTTCAGCAGGCTTGGCGGCAGGTTGATCCTTGCCTGCGAACAGGCCGACCAGGGACTTCACCAGGCCCTGGAACAGGCTCGGCTCGGGCATCGGCTTGGCCGGCTCGACCGGTGCTTCGGTGTGTTGCGGTGCGGGCTGCTGGGGAGCGACGGTCTTGACTGCTGCTTCCTGGCGGACCAGGGTGCGGGTCGAGCTGACCGGCTGGGCTTCTTCGTGCTCGACGGTGGCCATTTCGTAGCTGGTCTGGCCGGCAACCAGTTCGGGGCTGTCATCGCGCAGACGCTGGACTTCGAAATGCGGGGTTTCCAGATGATCGTCCGGCAGGATGAAGATGCGCGCGCGGGTACGCAGTTCGATCTTGGTGATGGCGTTGCGCTTCTCGTTGAGCAGGAAGGCGGCGACCTGGAAGGGCACGCGGGCGCGGACTTCCGCGGTGCGGTCCTTCAGGGCTTCTTCCTCGATCAGGCGCAGGATGGCCAGCGACAGCGACTCGACGTCGCGGATGATGCCCTGGCCGTTGCAGCGCGGGCAGACGATGCCGCTGGTCTCGCCGAGGGACGGACGCAGGCGCTGGCGGGACATTTCCAGCAGGCCGAAGCGCGAGATGCGACCGACCTGGACGCGCGCGCGGTCGGCCTCGAGGGCTTCGCGGACACGCTCTTCCACGGCGCGCTGGTTCTTCGCCGGGGTCATGTCGATGAAGTCGATGACGATCAGGCCGCCGATGTCACGCAGGCGCAGCTGGCGGGCGATTTCCTCGGCCGCTTCCAGGTTGGTCTGCAGGGCGGTTTCCTCGATGTCGCCGCCCTTGGTGGCGCGCGCCGAGTTGATGTCGATGGAAACCAGGGCCTCGGTCGGGTCGATGACGATGGAGCCGCCGGACGGCAGCTTCACTTCGCGCTGGAAAGCGGTCTCGATCTGGCTCTCGATCTGGAAGCGATTGAACAGCGGAACGCTGTCCTGGTACAGCTTCACCTTGCTGGCGTACTGCGGCATCACCTGGCGGATGAAGTTCAGGGCTTCTTCCTGGGCGTCGATGCTGTCGATCAGCACTTCGCCGATGTCCTGGCGCAGGTAGTCGCGGATGGCGCGGATGATGACGTTGCTTTCCTGGTAGATCAGGAAGGGCGCGCCACGTTCGCCGGACGCTTCCTTGATCGCGCTCCACAGTTGCAGCAGGTAGTCGAGGTCCCACTGCAGTTCCTCGGTGCTGCGGCCGAGGCCGGCGGTGCGCACGATCAGGCCCATGTCGGCCGGTGCGTTGAGGCCGTTCAGGGCCTCGCGCAGCTCGTTGCGCTCTTCGCCTTCGATACGGCGGGAGATGCCGCCGGCGCGCGGGTTGTTCGGCATCAGCACCAGGTAACGGCCGGCCAGGCTGATGAAGGTGGTCAGGGCGGCGCCCTTGTTGCCGCGCTCTTCCTTCTCGACCTGGACGATGACTTCCTGGCCTTCGCTCAGGACTTCCTTGATGTTGATCCGGCCTTCGGGGGATTTCTTGAAGTATTCGCGGGAGATTTCTTTGAGGGGGAGGAAGCCGTGGCGTTCGGCGCCGAAGTCGACGAAGGCGGCTTCGAGGCTGGGTTCGACGCGAGTGATGCGGCCTTTGTAGATGTTGGCCTTCTTCTGCTCGCGGGCGCCCGACTCGATGTCGAGGTCGAACAGGCGTTGGCCGTCGACCAGTGCAACACGCAACTCCTCGGGTTGAGTCGCGTTGATCAGCATTCTTTTCATGTAGTACCAATGGTTTCCGGGGCTACCGGAAACGGCGATCGGCACACACGACTCTCACGGTCGGTGCTCGGGCGCGTATTCAGGAATGGCGGGCCATTCCCGTGTCCAGCGGCGCTCGGCACTGGGTGCCGGTCCGCGACTACGTCTCCTGCTTCCTGTGTTTCAGAAGCACTTGAGTCAGGAGGAGGAATCGGCTGTCGGAGGCGGACGAAAAATGCGTCTGGATCAAGCTAGAAGCTACGCAGTCCAACAGCCGTACATCTCCACCCTACACATGTTCCTTAAGAATCGGGCGCCGCTCGCAGTATCCGGAGCGGGTTGGCATCTCGCGCTCACCGAAGTGGTCGCGGCTCATGTTTCAAGGCTTTGGTTTCGAGTCGTTAGCGGGTTGGAAATTTTCGTATTTCCGCTGAAACGCCTCTGTAGGACGGCCTGACGTCCGTTCAAAGTGTTTGCAGGCGAGGGGGAAATGCAGGTTGGCAATCATCCGCAGGCCAGGCCGCTTATGGCGGCTTCCCGACTATAGCAGCAATGATTAAGTGCTTCAATTGAATGAAAAATTGTTATGATGTACGGATGACTACTCCCGCCTCTCCGACCACCGGTGTCCAGCTGCTCGATGTGCCGCCGGAACTGGCTGGTCAACGTATCGACAATTTCCTTATCGCCCGTCTCAAGGGTGCGCCCAAGACCCTGATCTATCGCATCCTGCGTAAGGGCGAAGTGCGCGTGAACAAGGGGCGGATCAAGCCCGACTATCGGCTCCAGGCCGGAGACCAGGTGCGCGTGCCGCCGCTGCGCCTGGCCGAGCGTGATGAGCCGGCGCCGCTGGCGCAGGGGCTGCTGGAGCGGATGGAGGCGGCGATCGTCTACGAGGACAAGGCGCTGATCGTGGTCAACAAGCCCGCCGGGATCGCCGTGCATGGCGGCAGCGGCGTGAGCGCCGGGGTCATCGAGGTGTTTCGCCAGTTGCGCCCCGATGCCAAGGATATCGAATTGGTGCATCGTCTCGATCGCGATACCTCCGGCCTGCTGATGATCGCCAAGAAGCGCAGCATGTTGCGTCACCTGCATGAGGCCCTGCGGGGCGAGAAGATCGTCGACAAGCGCTATCACGCCCTGGTCCGTGGCCACTGGCCGGCTGGCAAGAAGAACGTGCGCGCGCCGCTGCTGAAGAACAACCTGCGTTCGGGCGAGCGAATGGTAGAGGTGAACGTCGAGGGCAAGGACGCGCTGACCGAGTTCCGGGTGCTGCGTCGCTTCGGCGATTTCGCCACCCTGGTGGAAGCACGCCCGATCACCGGGCGGACCCACCAGATCCGCGTGCATGCCAAGCACGCCGGGCATGCCATCGCCGGCGACCCGAAGTATGGCGACGAGGATTTCTCCCGCGAGATCCGCGAGCTGGGCGGCAAGCGCCTGTTCCTGCATGCCGCGCAGTTGCGCGTGCCGCTGCCCGACGGGCAGGTGCTGGAGCTGGAGGCGCCGGTGGACGAGATGTGGCAGCGTTCGCTGGAGCGTTTGAATGACTGACTACGCGTTGCTGGTATTCGATTGGGACGGCACCCTGGTCGACTCGATCGCGCGCATCGTCGATTCGATGAAGGCGGCGGCGCGGGAAACCGCTCTGCCGGAGCGGGACGATACCCGGATCAAGGGCATCATCGGCCTCGGCTTGCCCGAGGCGATCGCTTCGCTCTATCCGGAGGTTGGCGATCCTGCTCTGGTCGAGCGTTTCCGGTGTGCCTACAGCGAGCATTACCTGGCGCAGGAAGCGCAGCCGTCGCGGTTGTTCCCCGGCGTGGCCGAAGCCATGGTGCATTTTCGCGAGGCCGGGTTCCGCCTGGCGGTCGCCACCGGCAAGAGTCGGCGCGGCCTGGACCGGGTGCTGGCGGGGCATGGCTGGAGCGATTTCTTCGATATCACCCGCTGCGCCGACGAAACGGCCAGCAAGCCGGACCCGTTGATGCTCCACGAGATCCTGGCGCACTGCCGGGTCGAGCCGGGGCGGGCGCTGATGATCGGTGATTCGCCGTTCGACTTGGAAATGGCGCGACGGGCGGGGATGGATTCGGTTGCGGTGGCCTATGGCGCCCAATCGCTGGAGCAGTTGCGGCCTTATGCGCCGCAGCTGGAAGTTGAGCATTTCACCGAGTTGCGCGCCTGGTTGGGCGGTGCTCGACGTGAGGCGGTTTCAGGAGTGGTTGAGCATGTCTGACGAGTGGAAGTCGGAAACGCCGAAAGCGAATGACGACAAGAGCTGGAAGCTGCTGGAAAAGGCGGTCCTCGCCGGGGTCCAGGAGCAGCGGCGGGCGCGGCGCTGGGGGATATTCTTCAAGTCGCTGACCTTCATCTATCTCTTTGTCGTGCTGCTGGCCTTCAGTCCGTTCGGCAGCCTGGAGAAATCGGCCTCGCGCAGCGGTAGCCACACGGCACTGATCGAGGTGAAGGGCATGATCGCCGACGATGAGCCGGCCAGTGCCGACAATATCGTCACTGCCCTGCGCGCGGCGTTCAAGGATGAGGGTACCAAGGGGATCGTCCTGCGGATCAACAGTCCGGGCGGCAGTCCGGTGCAGTCCGGCTATATCTATGACGAGATTCGTCGCCTGCGCGGCGAGCACCCGAACGTCAAGGTCTATGCGGTGATCAGCGACCTGGGTGCCTCCGGCGCCTACTACATCGCCAGCGCCGCCGACCAGATCTACGCCGACAAGGCCAGCCTGGTCGGCTCCATCGGCGTGACGGCGGCCAGCTTCGGTTTCGTCGGCACCATGGAGAAGCTCGGTGTCGAGCGGCGCGTCTATACCTCCGGCGAGCACAAGTCGTTCCTCGATCCTTTCCAGCCGCAAAAGCCCGAGGAGACCCAGTTCTGGCAGCAGGTGCTGGATACCACCCACAAGCAGTTCATCGACAGCGTGAAAAAAGGGCGCGGCGACCGGCTCAAGGTCGAGGGGCATCCGGAGCTGTTCTCGGGTCTGGTCTGGTCCGGCGAACAGGCATTGCAGCTGGGTTTGATCGACGGCCTGGGCAATGCCAGCTATGTGGCGCGCGAAGTGGTGAAGGAGAAGAAGATCGAGGACTACACCGTGCAGGAGTCGCCTTTCGATCGCTTCGCCAAGAAGTTCGGTGCCAGTGTGGCGGAGCGCCTCGCGCTGTGGATGGGCTGGCAGGGCCCGGTATTGCGCTGAGAGCGTTTCCCTTCCTTATATAAAGAAGCCCGGCCGAAGCCGGGCTTCTTTATATGGGAATGCCGGATATGGGAATGCCGGATATGGGAATGCCGGCTCAGGGGATTTCGACGCCTTCCTCGAGGAGCATGTCGACCAGGCGGATCAGGGGCAGTCCCACCAGGCTGGTGGCGTCCTCTCCTTCGGTGGAGCGGAACAGGCTGACGCCCAGGCCTTCCGCCTTGAAGCTGCCGGCGCAGTCCAGCGGGCGTTCCGCTTCGACGTAGCGGCGGATGCGGCTCTCGTCGAGGTGGCGGAAGTGCACGGTGAACGGCACGCATGCCACCTGGATGCGTCGGCTGGCGCTGTTGAGGAGGGCCAGTCCGGTGAGGAAGGTCACGCTCTTGCCGCTGGCGTCCCGTAGCTGCTGGATGGCGCGTTCGGGGGTGTGCGGCTTGCCGAGGATGTTGCCGTCGAGTACGGCGACCTGGTCGGAGCCGATCACCAGGTGTTGCGGATAGCGTCCGGCCAGCGCTTCGGCCTTGCTGGCGGAAAGGCGGCGCACCAGTTCCTCGGCACTTTCCCCGGGGCGATGGCTTTCGTCGATATCGGGGCTGGCGCTTTCGAAGGGAAGGCGCAGGCGGGTCAGGAGTTCGCGTCGGTAGGGGGAGCTGGAGGCGAGGATCAGGTCGGGCATGAGGTTCTCCATGGCGAGCGGCCGATTTTAACGAAAAGACTCGTCCTTACAGCGGTTTATGGCTAATTTCCTTTGACAGGCGCGGGGGCGTCCCTATAATGGCGCGCTTATGTTGAATGGGCCGATTCCACCTCATATCGATCCGCGCAAGTTGGTCGACCGCGGCGCCACCCTCGAGGGTGTGTACGCGCTCGCCGATATGCCGCGTGTATGCGAGCAACTGACCAGCGATGCCGGTGAGGTGCGCGTGAAGGTTTCCTTCGAGCGCGACCACCAGAAGCTGGCGGTCATGCATATGCAGCTCGATACCGAGGTGAGCATGGTATGCCAACGCTGCCTGGATGCGGCGGCCATTCCCGTGCATGGCGAATATACCTACGCCATTCTTCGGGAAGGTCAGTCCGCCGACGGTCTGCCGAAGGGGTACGATGCGCTGGAAGTGGGGGAGGAACCCCTGGACCTGCTGGCGCTGGTCGAGGACGAGCTGTTGCTCGCCTTACCCATCGTTCCGGCCCATGACCCCGAAGTATGTCAGCACCCGGCTGGATTCGTCGTCGAAGACGAGCCGGAGTCGAGCGAAGTCGAGGACAAGCGTCCTAATCCGTTCAGCGTACTGGCACAGTTGAAGCGTGACCCAAACGTTTAGGAGTTAATCAATCATGGCTGTTCAGCAGAACAAAAAGTCTCGTTCCGCTCGTGACATGCGTCGTTCCCACGATGCGCTCGAGTCCAATGCTCTGTCCGTGGAAAAGAGCACCGGTGAAGTCCACCTGCGCCACCACGTATCCCCGGACGGCTTCTATCGCGGCCGTAAGGTAGTAGACAAGGGCTCCGACGAGTAATCCTTGTCCGCACCAATCATCGCGATTGATGCAATGGGTGGGGACTTCGGTCCCCACTGCGTTGTTCCGGCCTCTATTGCCTTCCTGGCCGAGAATTCCTCTTCGCAACTGATCCTCGTCGGTCAGCCTGCCCTCCTCGAAGAACTCCTTTCCCGCTATCCGTCGCTCGACCGGCAGCGCCTGCGTGTGCATGCGGCCAGCGAAGTGATAGGTTCAGACGAACGTCCCTCCCAGGCCTTGCGTGGCAAGCCGGACGCTTCCATGCGCGTGGCGCTGGAGCTGGTCCGCGACGGCCGGGCGCACGCGTGCGTCAGCGCCGGCAATACCGGGGCGTTGATGGCGCTGTCGCGGCACCTGCTGAAGACCCTGCCCGGTATCGACCGCCCTGCGATGGTGACGGCGGTTCCGACCGAGAAGGGGCATTGTCATCTGCTCGACCTCGGCGCCAACGTGGATTGCAGTGCCGAGCATCTCTATCAGTTCGCGGTGATGGGCGCGGTGGCGGCAGAGGCCTTGGGCTGCGTCTCGCCCCGGGTCGCCCTGCTCAACGTGGGGACCGAGGAGATCAAGGGCAACCAGCAGGTCAAGCTGGCGGCGAGTCTGTTGCAGAAGGCGCAGGGGTTGAATTTCAGCGGATACATAGAGGGCGATGGCCTGTATCGCGGCGAGGCCGACGTGGTGGTCTGCGACGGTTTCGTCGGCAACATCCTGCTGAAGGCCAGCGAAGGCCTGGCTGCCATGGTGTCGGCGCGGATCGAACAGCGCTTCCGCGATGGACTGGCGGCGAAGCTGGTCGGTGCGCTGGCGTTGCCGCTGCTGCGCCGGCTGCGCGGCGATATCGCTCCGGCACGCTATAACGGCGCCAGTTTCCTCGGATTGCAGGGGATAGTGGTGAAAAGCCATGGGTCTGCCGCCGAGGAGGGTTTCCAGAGCGCCTTGCGTCGCGCGGCACTGGAAGTCCGGGAAAACCTGCCGCAACGATTGCATGGCCGTCTCGAGCATCTGCTGCTCTAATGTGTGACCGGGCGGTCCAGGCAGCCATCCAACACTCAGTTTCCTGCGCCAGTCGCGGCTGGCGCGTTATCTCCGACGAGCAAAAGACCACAAGGGACCTATTCAATGTCTGCATCCCTCGCATTCGTCTTCCCTGGCCAGGGTTCGCAATCCCTCGGCATGCTGGCCGAGCTGGGCGCCCAGCAGGCGCTGGTGCGCGATACCTTCGCCGAGGCCTCCGAGGCGCTCGGTTACGACCTTTGGGCGCTGGTCCAGAATGGTCCTGAAGAGCGCCTGAACCAGACCGACAAGACCCAGCCGGCCATCCTCACGGTTTCGATCGCGCTCTGGCGCCTCTGGCTGGCCGAGGGCGGTGCGCGCCCAGCGTTCGTCGCCGGGCACAGCCTGGGCGAATATTCCGCGCTGGTCGCGGCCGAAAGCCTGGCGTTCGCCGATGCGGTCAAGCTGGTCGAGCGTAGGGGCCAACTGATGCAGCAGGCGGTTCCGGCGGGGCAGGGCGGCATGGCCGCGATCCTTGGCCTGGAAGACGCCGATGTATTGGCGGCCTGTGCCGAGGCGGCCCAGGGCGAGGTGGTCAGCGCGGTCAACTTCAACGCGCCGGGGCAGGTAGTGATCGCCGGTGCCGCGGCTGCCGTTGAGCGTGCCATCGAGGCATGCAAGGCACGCGGCGCCAAGCGCGCGGTGGCGCTGCCAGTCAGCGTGCCGTCGCATTGCGAACTGATGCGTCCGGCCGCCGAGCAGTTCGCCGCCTCGGTCGAAAGCCTGCAGTGGCAGGCGCCGAAGATTGCGCTGGTGCAGAACGTCAGCGCCGCCGTGCCGGCTGATCTCGATACGCTGCGCCGCGACCTGCTGGCACAGCTGTACAGCCCGGTTCGCTGGGTGGAGAGCATCCAGCTGCTGGCGGAAAAGGGCGTCACCGAGCTGGTCGAGTGCGGGCCGGGCAAGGTCCTGGCAGGCCTCAACAGGCGCTGCGCGAAGGGCATCAATACCCATGGCCTGGATGGCGTCGAGGCGTTCGCCGCCACGCGCGCCGCCCTGGCCTGAGAGAGAGAAAGGAGAGAATCCCATGAGTCTGCAAGGTAAGGTCGCATTGGTAACCGGCGCCAGCCGTGGCATCGGCCAGGCGATTGCGCTGGAACTGGGGCGCCTGGGTGCCGTGGTCATCGGCACCGCGACCAGCGCGTCCGGCGCCGAGAAGATCGCCGAAACCCTCAAGGCCAATGGCGTCGAGGGTGCGGGCCTGGTCCTGGACGTTTCCAGCGACGAATCCGTAGCCGCGACCCTGGAGCACATCCAGCAGCATCTCGGCCAACCGCTGATCGTGGTCAATAACGCCGGCATCACCCGCGATAATCTGCTGGTGCGCATGAAAGACGACGAGTGGTTCGATGTGGTCAACACCAACCTGAACAGTCTCTACCGTCTGTCGAAAGCCGTTCTGCGCGGTATGACCAAGGCCCGCTGGGGGCGCATCATCAACATCGGTTCCGTGGTCGGCGCCATGGGCAATGCCGGGCAAACCAACTATGCCGCGGCGAAGGCCGGCCTGGAGGGCTTCACCCGTGCGCTGGCCCGGGAAGTCGGTTCGCGTGCCATTACCGTGAATGCGGTGGCGCCGGGCTTCATCGACACCGACATGACCCGCGAGCTGCCGGAAGCCCAGCGCGAAGCGCTGCTGGGCCAGATTCCGCTGGGTCGCCTGGGGCAGGCGGAAGAGATCGCCAAGGTGGTCGGCTTCCTCGCTTCGGACGGCGCAGCCTATGTGACCGGGGCCACCGTGCCGGTCAATGGTGGGATGTACATGAGCTGAATGTGACGTTACCTTTCTCGGGTCTGTCATAAGCGCTGTCTAGAATTCGTTGCGGAATTGCAGCCGGGTTATTAGATAGAATTATCGAAGTGGCCGTGGGAAGGTGAGGCGTTCAGCTTGAAAAGCAGAAAACCCTTTCTATACACTTACCCGCAGCCCAGCTGCTCGGATTTTCCATAGGAGTGAAAACAAGGTATGAGCACCATCGAAGAACGCGTTAAGAAGATCGTCGCTGAACAACTCGGCGTGAAGGAAGAAGAAGTCACCAACAGCGCTTCCTTCGTCGAAGACCTGGGCGCCGACTCCCTTGACACCGTCGAGCTGGTGATGGCTCTGGAAGAGGAATTCGAGACCGAAATCCCTGACGAGAAAGCTGAAAAGATCACCACCGTTCAGGAAGCCATCGACTACATCGTTGCTCACCAGCAATAAGTAGTCGTCGGATTTTCCGACGTGGAAAAGCCGCACAGCCTGTAAGGGCGTGCGGCTTTTCTTTAGCGCCTTACCTACTCTGGTAGTCTGTCGGCGCAACCCCGTGAAATGAGAAAGAGGAAGTCGTAGTGTCGCGTAGACGCGTCGTCATTACTGGCATGGGCATGCTGTCGCCGCTGGGCCTGGATGTCCCGAGCAGTTGGGAAGGTATTCTCGCCGGTCGCAGCGGGATCGCCCCGATCGAGCATATGGACCTGTCCGCCTATTCCACCCGCTTCGGTGGTTCGGTCAAGGGTTTCAATGTCGAGGAATACCTGTCCGCCAAGGAAGCCCGCAAGCTCGACCTGTTCATCCAGTACGGTCTCGCCGCCAGCTTCCAGGCCGTTCGCGATTCCGGCCTGGAGGTCACCGACGCCAATCGTGAGCGTATCGGCGTATCCATGGGTTCCGGTATCGGCGGCCTGACCAATATCGAGAACAACTGCCGATCCCTGTTCGAGCAGGGGCCGCGGCGCATCTCGCCGTTCTTCGTGCCCGGTTCGATCATCAACATGGTTTCCGGCTTCCTGTCGATCCACCTGGGTCTGCAGGGGCCCAACTACGCCCTCACCACCGCCTGCACCACCGGTACCCACAGCATCGGCATGGCTGCTCGCAACATCGCCTATGGCGAGGCCGACGTGATGGTCGCCGGCGGTTCCGAAATGGCTGCCTGCGGTCTCGGCCTGGGTGGTTTCGGCGCGGCTCGCGCGCTCTCCACTCGCAACGACGAGCCGACCCGTGCCAGCCGTCCGTGGGACCGGGATCGCGACGGCTTCGTCCTGTCCGACGGTTCCGGCGCCCTGGTGCTCGAAGAACTGGAGCACGCCCGTGCCCGCGGCGCGCGGATCTATGCCGAGCTGGTTGGCTTCGGCATGAGCGGCGACGCCTTCCACATGACCGCGCCGCCGGAAGACGGCGCCGGTGCCGCCCGCTGCATGAAGAACGCGCTGCGCGATGCCGGCCTGGATCCTCGCCAGGTCGATTACATCAACGCCCATGGCACCTCCACCCCGGCCGGCGACATCGCCGAGATCGCCGCGGTGAAGAGCGTGTTCGGCGAGCATGCCCATGCGCTGTCGATGAGTTCGACCAAGTCGATGACCGGCCACCTGTTGGGTGCCGCCGGTGCGGTGGAGGCGATCTTCAGCGTGCTGGCCCTGCGCGACCAGGTCGCCCCGCCGACCATCAACCTGGACAACCCGGACGAAGGTTGCGACCTCGACCTGGTGGCCCACGAAGCCAAGCCGCGCAAGATCGACGTGGCCCTGTCGAACTCGTTCGGTTTCGGCGGGACCAACGGCACCCTGGTGTTCCGCAGGTTCGCCGACTGATGCTGGACTGGGTCGACGGCCGGCCCGCCGCCGAGCTGTCCGTGCGCGATCGCGGACTGGCCTATGGCGACGGGCTGTTCGAGACCCTGGCGGTGCGCGCCGGCACGCCGCGTCTCCTGGAGCGCCACCTGGCGCGCCTGGAAGAGGGGTGTCGGCGCCTGGCGATCCCTCTCGACGCCGCGGCGTTGCGCCAGGAGTTGCTGGCGTTCTGCGCGGCGCTGGGCGACGGTGTCGCCAAGCTGATCGTCACCCGCGGCGAGGGTTTGCGTGGCTACGCGCCGCCTGCCGAGGCCTCGCCGCGGCGAATCCTCTCCGGATCGCCGCGTCCGGCCTATCCCGAGCGCCACTGGCAGCAAGGCGTGCGCCTGTTCGCCTGCCGCACGCGCCTGGCCGAGCAGCCCCTGCTGGCCGGCCTCAAGCACCTCAATCGCCTGGAGCAGGTCCTCGCCCGTGCCGAGTGGAGCGACGCCGGGCATGCCGAAGGGCTCATGCTGGACGTGCACGAGCGGGTGGTGGAGGGGGTGTTCAGCAACCTGCTGCTGGTTCTCGACGGCACCCTCGTAGCGCCTGACCTGTGGCGCTGCGGCGTCGCTGGAGTGATGCGCGCGGAATTGCTCGAGCGCGCCGAAGGAATCGGCGTCCCGCTGGCGATACGGGATGTTTCCATGGCTGAACTGGCGACGGCCGACGAGGTCTTTCTGTGCAACAGCCAGTTCGGCATCTGGCCGGTCCGGGCATTGGACGAGCACGTCTGGCCGGTCGGCGAGCTGACCCGTAAACTGCAAGACCAACTTCGCGACGACCTGGATTTCTGACTTTGATGCGCAAACTGCTGGTGCTGCTGGAGAGTGGCCTGTTGTTCGTTGGCCTCTGCGTCGGCCTGGCTGCATGGCAGCAGCAGCGGGCGCTGGAGCAGCCCCTGCAATTGACCGAGGAGCGCCTGCTGGACGTTTCCTCGGGCTCCACGCCGGGCGGCATGCTCGCGCGTCTGGAGCAGGAAAAGGTGCTCCATGGCGCGTTCTGGCTGCGCCTCTACTGGCGTTTCAACCTGCCGGGCCAGGCCCTGCACAGCGGCGAATACCGCCTCTTGCCGGGGATGAAGGGCGCCGACCTGCTGGAACTCTGGCGTGAAGGCGAGGTGGTGCAGTACAGCCTGACCCTGGTCGAGGGCTGGAGTTTCCGCCAGGTGCGCGAAGCGCTCGCCAGGCAGGGCAAGCTGGAGCAGACCCTGGCCGGCCTGAGCGACGGCGAGATCATGCAACGCCTCGGCAAGCCCGACGAAGTGGCCGAAGGGCGCTTCTTCCCCGATACCTACCGCTACACCCGTGGCATGCGCGACATCGACATACTGCGCAAGGCCTACCAGCGCATGCAGACCATCCTCGCCAAGGAATGGGATGGCCGCAGCCAGGACCTGCCTTATCGCGACGCCTACCAGGCGCTGATCATGGCCTCGCTGGTGGAAAAGGAAACCGGCGTGCCGGAAGAGCGTTCGCAGATCGCCGGCGTCTTCGTCCGCCGCCTGCAGCGCGGCATGCTGTTGCAGACCGATCCGACGGTGATCTATGGCATGGGCGAGCGCTACAACGGCAAGATCACCCGCGCCGACCTGCGCGAACCGACCCCTTACAATACCTATGTGGTGCCGGGCATGCCGCCGACCCCGATCGCCCTGGCCGGGCGCGAGGCGATTCGCGCCGCGCTGCATCCGGCCGAGGGTGAGACCCTGTATTTCGTGGCGCGCGGCGATGGCAGCCATGTGTTCTCCAGCAGCCTGGACGAACACAACAAGGCGGTCCGCGAGTACCAGTTGAAGCGTCGCTCGGACTATCGCTCCAGCCCCGCGCCCATCACCCCGCCGCCACAATGAGCGGCGCAGCCAAGATAAGGAGTGCCGTGTGACCGGCCTGTTCGTCACCCTGGAGGGCCCGGAAGGGGCCGGCAAGAGCACCAACCGCGACTACCTGGCCGAGCGCCTGCGCGAGCGCGGCATCGAGGTGCAGTTGACCCGCGAGCCTGGCGGCACGCCTCTCGCCGAGCGCATCCGTGAACTGCTGCTGGCGCCCAGCGACGAGCCGATGGCCGCCGATACCGAGCTGTTGCTGATGTTCGCCGCGCGGGCCCAGCATCTCGCCGGGGTCATCCGCCCGGCGCTGGCGCGCGGGGCCGTGGTGCTCTGCGATCGCTTCACCGATGCCACCTATGCCTACCAGGGCGGCGGGCGCGGTTTGCCGGAGGCGCGCATCGCCGCGCTGGAAAGCTTCGTCCAGGGCGACCTGCGGCCCGACCTCACGCTGGTCTTCGACCTGCCGGTGGAAATCGGCCTGGCGCGGGCGGCGGCGCGTGGCCGGCTCGACCGTTTCGAGCAGGAGGACCGACGCTTCTTCGAGGCCGTGCGTCAGACCTACCTGCAGCGCGCCGCGCAGGCCCCGGAGCGTTACCAGGTGCTCGATGCCGGGTTGCCGCTGGCCGAGGTGCAGGCTGGCCTGGATCGGCTGCTGCCGAATCTGCTGGAGCGTCTGAATGGCTGATATCTATCCCTGGCAGCAGGCGCTCTGGAGCCAACTGGGCGGCCGCGCCCAGCACGCCCACGCCTATCTGCTCTACGGTCCCGCCGGGATCGGCAAGCGTGCCCTGGCCGAGCATTGGGCCGCCCAACTGCTCTGCCAGCGGCCTGCCGCCGCTGGCGCATGCGGCGAGTGCAAGGCCTGCCAGTTGCTGGCCGCCGGTACCCATCCGGACTACTTCGTGCTGGAGCCGGAGGAGGCGGAGAAACCGATCCGGGTCGATCAGGTCCGCGACCTGGTTGGCTTCGTGGTGCAGACCGCGCAACTGGGCGGGCGCAAGGTCGTGTTGCTCGAACCCGCCGAGGCGATGAACGTGAACGCCGCCAACGCCCTGTTGAAAAGCCTTGAAGAGCCGTCGGGCGATACTGTGCTGCTGCTGATCAGCCACCAGCCCAGCCGCCTGTTGCCGACCATCAAGAGCCGCTGCGTGCAGCAGGCCTGCCCTTTGCCGGGCGCGGCGGCGAGTCTGGAATGGCTGGCGCGGGCCCTGCCCGACGAGCCGGCCGAGGCCCTGGAGGAACTGTTGGCGCTTTCCGGCGGCTCGCCGCTCACCGCCCAGCGCCTGCACGGCCAGGGCGTGCGCGAGCAGCGCGCGCAGGTGGTCGAGGGGGTGAAGAAGCTGCTCAAGCAGCAGATCGCCGCCAGCCCACTGGCCGAAAGCTGGAACAGCGTGCCGTTGCCATTGCTCTTCGACTGGTTCTGCGACTGGACGCTGGGCATCCTGCGCTACCAGTTGACCCACGACGAGGAGGGGCTGGGGTTGGCCGACATGCGCAAGGTGATCCAGTACCTGGGCGACAAATCCGGGCAGGCCAAGGTGCTGGCCATGCAGGACTGGCTGCTGCAACAGCGGCAGAAAGTGTTGAACAAGGCCAACCTCAACCGTGTCCTGCTTCTCGAAGCCCTGCTGGTGCAGTGGGCAAGCCTGCCCGGGCCGGGCTAGAATCCCGCTGATATTCGACTGGCAGGAACCTGCATGAGTTTGCCACCCAATCTGGGGCCGCGTAACGGCATCCTGTCCTTGACCATCAAGGACAAGTCCGTGCTGTACGCCGCCTACATGCCGTTCATCAGGAACGGCGGGCTGTTCATTCCCACCAACAAGAACTACAAGCTCGGCGACGAAGTCTTCATGCTGCTCAACCTGATGGAAGAGCCGGAGAAGATCCCGGTGGCCGGCAAGGTCGTCTGGATCACCCCGAAGGGCGCCCAGGGCAACCGTGCGGCTGGCATCGGCGTGCAGTTCAACGACGGTGACAACACCGCCCGCAACAAGATCGAAACCTACCTGGCCGGGGCGCTGAAGTCGGACCGGCCGACCCACACGATGTAACGCTAGACAGGATCATGCTGGTCGATTCCCACTGCCACCTCGATCGCCTCGACCTGGCCGCCCATGGCGGCTCGCTCGATGCGGCGCTGGATGCCGCGCGAGCGCGTGGCGTCGGTCAATTCCTCTGCATCGGCGTCAGCGCCGACAATGCCCAGGCGGTGAAGGCCCTGGCCGAGCGCTATGCCGACGTGCACTGTTCGGTGGGCGTGCACCCGCTGGACCTGGAGCCCGGAAGCGCGCCAGCGCTGGACTGGCTGCTGGGCGAACTGGCGCATCCGCGGGTGGTGGCGATCGGCGAGACCGGCCTCGACTACCACTACGAACCGGAAGCCGCCGAGTTGCAACAGGAGGCGTTTCGCCTGCACCTGGAAGCCGCGCGGATCACCGCCAAGCCAGTGATCGTGCACACCCGCGAGGCGCGCGCCGACACGCTGGCGCTGCTGCGCGAGGCGGCGTTGCCGCAGGCCGGCGTGCTGCATTGCTTCACCGAGGACTGGGAAATGGCGCGATCGGCGCTGGACCTGGGCTTCTACATTTCCCTGTCCGGCATCGTCACCTTCCGCAATGCCGATGCCCTGCGCGAGGTGGCTCGCCAGGTACCGGCCGACCGGCTGTTGGTGGAGACCGACTCGCCCTACCTGGCGCCGATTCCCCATCGCGGCAAGCCGAACCTGCCGGAATACGTGCGCGATGTCGCCGAATTCCTCGCGACGTTGCGTGGCGTCAGCCTGGAAACCCTGGCGGAGCAGACTACCGCCAATTTCCATCGGCTGTTTCCGTTGGCCCGCTAGGCCGGCGCACGGATAAAAAAAACCCGGGTTCTGGGGGATGAATCCGGGTCAAGACCATTAGGAGTGGAACAAAGGTACGCATTCCTCGGTACCTTCACTGGCTGGGTACTTGGGGGGAGATACCGCGCGCCAGTACCTTTCAGTATTGGTCATGTTCGTGGGGCGTCCAGACAGGGCTGGCGGTTTTTTAAACAGATTTGGAATACCCTTGCCGTCCTTGAGTACCTAGGTGCCTGCGACCTGGCGCAAGATCGCCAGGGTATCGTCGATCACCGTCGAACTCGTGTAGAAGTGCGGGGAAAAACGGATACCTCCGCCACGCTGGGCGCAAATGACCCGTTCCTGGCGAAGCGTTTCGAAGAGTGTCCGATTGTCCTGGCCGTCCAGGCTGAAGGTCAGGATGCCCGCGCGTCGGCTCGGGTTCCGCGGGCTGTGCAGGCGTACCCCGGGAATTCCCGACAGACCGTCCTGTAGCCACTGGACGCGCTCGGCGATGTCTCTGCCGACCCGCTCCATGCCGACCTCCTCCAACAGCCCCAGGCTGGCCTCCAGGGCCATCGCGCCGAGCATGTTCGGGCTGCCGCATTCGAAGCGCCGGGCGCTGCGCGCCGGCCGCCAGTCGCGACGCTCGTAATCGAGGGCATGTTCCAGCATGTGCCAGCCATATTCGTGCAGCGCCAGGCGCTCGCGCTGCTCGGGATGGCAATAGAAGACGCCCAGCCCTTCGGGGCCGAGCATCCACTTGTGCCCATCGGCCATGGCGAAGGCACAATCGTAGGCCTGTACGTCGAAGGGCAGGGCGCCGAGCTGCTGGATCGCGTCGATGCAGAACAGCACCCCGCGGCGGCGACATCCCGCGCCGATGCGCTCCAGGTCAAGGCGCAGGCCGCTGGCGTACTGCACCGCGCTGATCGACAGCAGGCGGGTGCGCGGGCCGCAGGCGGCGAGCAGGGCGCTCTCGGGATCGTCGCCGGCGAGACCGACCTCGACCACTTCGACGCCGCGCGGGCGCAAGGCTTCCCAGACCACTCTATTGGAGGGGAACTCCTCGTTGCAGATGACGACCTGGTCGCCCTCTCGCCAATCCAGGCCGAAGGCTACGAAGGAAAGCGCCTCGGAGGTGTTCTTGACCAGGGCGAGGTCGCTGCCGGCGCGCGCATTGAGCAGTCGGGCAAGGCGCTCGCGCAGGCGATGTTCTATCTTCAGCCATTCCGGATAGTCGCTGGCGCCGTGGGCGACGTTCTCCCGGGCGAAGGCGCTCACCGCGTCGGCGGCGCGTCTAGGCCAGGGTGCGACCGCTGCGTGGTTGAGGTAGCGCAGACCGTTGGTCTGGTCGAATTCGTCCTGGTAACAATTCATCGTCGGATGTTCCGTGCATTTTCGTGCTGAATAGGCATAATACGCGGCTTCGATTTTTGACTCATTTTGACCTGACAGTCTTTTTATGCAGAAAGAGCCTCGCAAAGTTCGTGAATTTCGTCGCCGTGAACAGGAGATTCTCGATACCGCCCTCAAGCTGTTCCTCGAACAGGGGGAAGACAGCGTAACGGTCGAGATGATCGCGGATGCCGTCGGCATCGGCAAAGGCACGATCTACAAGCACTTCAAGTCCAAGGCGGAGATCTACCTGCGCCTGATGCTGGACTACGAGCGCGATCTCGCCGCCCTGTTCCATTCCGAAGACGTAGCCCGCGACAAGGAAGCCCTGTCGCGCGCCTACTTCGAGTTCCGCATGCGCGATCCGCAGCGCTACCGCCTGTTCGACCGCCTGGAAGAGAAGGTGGTGAAGACCAGCCAGGTGCCGGAGATGGTCGAGGAGCTGCACAAGATCCGCGCCTCCAACTTCGAACGCCTGACCCAGCTGATCAAGGAGCGTATCGCCGACGGCAAGCTGGAGAACGTTCCGCCGTACTTCCATTATTGCGCTGCCTGGGCGTTGGTGCATGGCGCCGTGGCGCTGTACCACTCGCCGTTCTGGCGCGAGGTGCTGGAAGACCAGGAAGGTTTCTTCCACTTCCTGATGGATATCGGCGTGCGCATGGGCAACAAGCGCAAGCGCGAAGGCGACGCTCCCAGCGCCTGATACCTGTGGTGCCGGGACGCAGTCACTGCGCCCCGCGCACTCTTTGCCGGCAGGGATATACTCGTCGCCCATCGATCCGCCGGCGGGACGTCGGCTGCCCATTTCCGGCGAATCCGCCGGTGGCTCCACGTTCGTTCAGGAGTTCTCCGATGAGTGTCCGTGAATTCCCCATCCACTACATCGAACCGGTGTTCCGGCCCCCGAGCGAGGCGCATTCGCTGGTCCTCCCGGTGACCAATGGCTGTTCCTGGAACAAATGCGGCTTTTGCGAGATGTATACCCAGCCGCAAAAGAAATTTCGCGCCCGCGACGAGAACGAGGTACTGGAGGAGATCCGCCGCTGCGGCGAGCGCCTGATCGTCAAGCGGGTGTTTCTCGCCGATGGCGACGCCCTGGTATTGCCGACCCGCCGGCTGCTCGCGGTGCTGCAGGCGATTCGCGAGCACTTGCCGGAGGTGGAGCGGGTATCCAGCTACTGCCTGCCGCGCAACCTGCGCAGGAAGTCGGTCGACGAGTTGCGCGAACTGGCCGACGCCGGGCTGCGAATGGCCTATGTCGGCGCCGAGTCCGGCGACGACGAAGTGCTGGCACGGGTCAACAAGGGCGAGACCTATTCCTCTACCCTGGATGCGCTGGAAAAGCTTGGCGAGGCGGGGATCAGTCGTTCGGTGATGATCCTCAACGGTCTGGGCGGAATGACCCTGAGCGCGCAGCACGCGGACAACTCCGCGCGCCTGATGAACGCCGCCCAGCCGGAGTACCTGTCGACCCTGGTGGTGAGTTTCCCTACCGGCGAGCAGCGTTTCCGTGCTGGCTTCGCCGATTTCGAGGCGCTGGATCGGCGTGCCCTGTTCGTCGAGGTCGAACGCCTGTTGCAGGGTTTGGAGCTCGAAGACACGGTATTTCGCAGCGACCACGCTTCCAACTATCTGGTGCTCAAGGGCGAACTGGGTGCCGATAAGGCGCGCCTGCTGGCCGAGGTCCGCCAGGCCATCGAGCAGCCGCAGCACGCTGCCCTGCGCCAGGAGTGGCAGCGTGGCCTGTGATGGCGCGGAAGCTGCATCGGCTCGTCATTCGCCGGTTTTCCGACGCCGGCAGGGGAGATGACCGATGTTGCACCTGTTCCGTATCGCCCTGGCGATGCTCCTCCTGGGCAGCCTGTCCGCCTGCATGAAGCCCAGCGACCTGGCCGACGGCGCCGACTACTACCTGCGCGACGCCGGGGTGCTCGATCACAGCGCCAGCCAGCGCAGCAACAACCGGCGGATCCAGGCCGACTCCTTCATCTACATCGGCCAGGGCCCGTTCGTGCCGCCGCGCTACCGGTACGCGCGGCCGAACGTGGTGGCCGAGCAGGCCTTCGAAGGTTTCGTCGAGTATTTCCCGCTGGTGCGCCGCGCCAAGGCGCCGCTCGGCCTGGACGACGCGATGCGCGAGGCGCGTGCCGCCGGCGCTCACTACCTGCTGTACTGCCGTTTCGCCCGGGGCGACAACAGGATCGGCAACTGGGAGGAGTGGGAAGACGAAGAGGAACTCGGCCGGGTCGGGCGCGATCGCAGTGTCATCCAGGTCATGCTGATCGAGACCAGCACCCGTTTCCTGGTGGACAGCGCGACCATCCGCAGCCGCGGCGGTTTCCTGACGTTCTACGACGCCACCCCGGAAGACCTGCTGCGTCCCCCGCTGGAGCAATACGCCCAGGAATTGCTGGGCCTGAACAGTCGAGGAACAGGCTATGAGTGATACCGGCAAGGCCAACGACCTGCTGGCGCAGATCCCCAGGGGCGAAAAGAAGGGCCTGCCGCCCGTGCACCTGTGGAATCCGCCATTCTGCGGCGACATCGACATGCGCATAGCCCGCGACGGCACCTGGTTCTACCTGGGCACGCCGATCGGACGCAAGCCGATGGTGAAGCTGTTCTCCAGCATCATTCGCCGCGACGGCGACGACTATTTCCTGGTGACTCCGGTGGAAAAGGTCGGTATCCGCGTCGACGATGCGCCCTTCGTCGCGGTGACCCTGCAGGTGCAGGGCGAGGGCGGGGCGCAGGTACTGCGCTTCGCCACCAACGTCGAGGACGAGGTCGAGGCGGACGCCGGGCATCCGCTGCGCGTCGAGATCGACCCCCGCACCCAGGAACCCACGCCCTACCTGCGGGTGCGCGACAACCTCGAGGCGCTGGTGCATCGCAACGTGTTCTACCAGCTGGTCGAGCTGGCGGTGCCGCGCCGGATCGACGGCATCGAATGGCTCGGCGTCTGGAGCCACGGCGAGTTCTTTCCCATCGGCCCGCAGCCGGACTGACAGGCGCAGCATGAAAAAAGGCTCCCGAGGGAGCCTTTTTCGTTTGCCTTACATGTTGGGGTAGTTCGGCCCGCCGGTACCTTCCGGCGCCACCCAGGTGATGTTCTGCGCCGGGTCCTTGATGTCGCAGGTCTTGCAGTGCACGCAGTTCTGCGCGTTGATCTGGAAGCGCTTGCTGCCGTCGTCGTTGGCCACCACTTCGTACACGCCTGCCGGGCAGTAGCGCTGGGCCGGCTCGTCGTAGAGCGGCAGGTTCTTCTCGATCGGAATGCTCGCATCGGCCAGCTTGAGGTGGATCGGCTGGTCTTCCTCGTGGTTGGTATTGGAGAGGAACACCGAGGACAGCTTGTCGAAGCTGAGCTTGCCGTCCGGCTTCGGGTAGTCGATCTTCGGCGCTTCGCTGGCCTTTTTCAGGCAGGCGTAGTCCGGCTTGTCGTCATGCAGGGTGACGGGGATCTTGCCGCCGAAGATGTTCTGGTCGATGAAGTTGAACGCGCCGCCGCCGATAGCGCCGAACTTGTGGATGGCCGCGCCGAAGTTGCGGCTGCGGAACAGTTCGTCGTACAACCAGCTGGCCTTGAACGCATCGACGTAGCTGGACAGCTCGTCGCCGCCTTCGCGGCCGGCGGCCAGGGCCTCGGCGATCGCGTCGGCGGCGAGCATGCCGGACTTCATCGCGGTGTGGCTGCCCTTGATCTTGGCGAAGTTCAGGGTGCCGAGGTCGCAACCGATCAGCGCGCCGCCGGGGAAGACCATCTTCGGCAGCGAATTCAGGCCGCCCTTGCAGATGGCCCGGGCGCCGTAGGCCACGCGCTTGCCGCCTTCCAGGTACTGCTTGACCACCGGGTGGTGCTTGTAGCGCTGGAACTCGTCGAACGGCGACAGGTGCGGGTTGCTGTAGGACAGGTCGATGATCAGGCCGACGAACACCTGGTTGTTCTCCAGGTGGTAGAGGAACGAGCCGCCGGTATTTTCGTCGTTCAGCGGCCAGCCGGCGGTATGGACCACCAGGCCGGGCTTGTGCTTGGACGGGTCGATGTCCCAGATTTCCTTGATGCCGATACCGTAGTGCTGGGCATCGGCCTCGCTGTCCAGGTTGTATTTCTTGATCAGTTGCTTGCCGATGTGCCCGCGGCAGCCTTCGGCGAACAGGGTGTACTTGGCCCGCAGCTCCATGCCGGGGGTGTAGTAGCCTTCTTTCGGGTTGCCTTCGCGGTCGACGCCGAGGTCGCCGGTGACGATGCCGCGGACCACGCCGTTCTCGTCGATCAGCGCTTCCTGGGCGGCGAAGCCCGGATAGATCTCCACGCCCAGTCCTTCGGCCTGCTGGGCCAGCCAGCGGCAGAGGTTGCCCAGGGAGATGATATAGTTGCCCTCGTTGTGCATGGTCTTGGGCACGAAGAAGTTGGGCACCTTGGTAGCGCTCTCGGCGCTCTTCAGGACGTAGATGTCGTCGCCGGTCACCGGGGTATTGAGCGGCGCGCCGAGTTCCTTCCAGTCGGGGAACAGCTCGTTCAGCGCGCGCGGCTCGAACACCGCGCCGGAGAGGATGTGGGCGCCCACTTCGGAACCCTTCTCGACCACGCAGACGCTGATCTCTTGACCGGCTTCGGCGGCCTTCTGCTTCAGTCGGCATGCGGCGGACAGACCGGCGGGGCCGGCGCCGACGATGACGACGTCGAATTCCATGTATTCGCGTTCCACTATCGATCTCCTACTCAAGGCTCACGGTATCTGTTTATTGGTGGCTGAGATCTTTCCCTGATCAGAGCGGGCGCATTATATATAGCTGCATGGGCAGGTCCAATACAAACGTTTGTTTGAATTCTTTGGAAGCCTGATAGAATCGGCATTCGAGGGGGGGAAACCACCCTTTTGCCGTATTGACCGAAAAGGGTGATCCGGTCAAGATACGGGCGGTTTTGCGGTCGCTGTCTAGCAGAGTGTCGGTTTCCGGCCGGCGAGCATCACCGGCCAGGCCTGTCTGGCGACATCCTTATTCACCGGAGAATAACGAGGAATCCATGAAGGTTCTTGTAGCAGTCAAACGAGTGGTCGACTACAACGTCAAGGTCCGCGTCAAGGCGGACAACTCCGGCGTCGACCTCGCCAACGTCAAGATGTCCATGAACCCCTTCTGCGAAATCGCCGTGGAAGAAGCCGTGCGCCTGAAAGAGAAGGGCGTGGCTACCGAGATCGTCGCTGTCTCCGTCGGCCCGACCGCCGCCCAGGAGCAACTGCGCACCGCGCTGGCGCTGGGCGCTGACCGTGCGATCCTGGTGGAGAGCAACGACGAGCTGAACTCCCTGGCCGTGGCCAAGCTGCTCAAGGCCGTGGTCGACAAGGAGCAGCCGCAGCTGGTGATCCTCGGCAAGCAGGCCATCGACAGCGACAACAACCAGACCGGCCAGATGCTCGCCGCGCTGACCGGCTACGCCCAGGGCACCTTCGCCTCCAAGGTCGAGGTCGCTGGCGACAAGGTCAACGTGACCCGCGAGATCGATGGCGGTCTGCAGACCGTCGCGCTGAACCTGCCGGCCATCGTCACCACCGACCTGCGCCTGAACGAGCCGCGCTACGCGTCGCTGCCGAACATCATGAAAGCCAAGAAGAAGCCGCTGGACGTGGTGACCCCGGACGCCCTGGGCGTTTCCACCGCTTCCACCGTGAAGACCCTGAAGGTCGAGGCGCCGGCTGCACGCTCCGCTGGCATCAAGGTCAAGTCCGTGGCTGAACTGGTAGAGAAACTGAAGAACGAGGCGAAGGTAATCTAATGGCTATCCTGGTTATCGCTGAGCACAACAACGCGGCCCTGGCGGCTGCCACCCTGAACACCGTTGCCGCTGCCAAGGCCATTGGCGGCGACATCCACGTGCTGGTCGCCGGACAGAACGTTGCCGCCGTGGCCGAAGCCGCCGCCAAGGTCGAGGGCGTCTCCAAGGTGCTGGTCGCCGACAACGCCGCCTACGCCCACCAACTGCCGGAAAACGTTGCACCGCTGATCGCCGAGCTGGGCAAGAACTACAGCCACGTGCTGGCCCCGGCTACCACCAACGGCAAGAACTTCCTGCCGCGCGTCGCCGCGCTGCTGGACGTCGACCAGATCTCCGAGATCGTCGAAGTGGTCAGCCCCGACACCTTCAAGCGTCCGATCTACGCCGGTAACGCCATCGCTACCGTGCAGTCCTCGGCTGCGGTCAAGGTGATCACCGTGCGTACCACCGGCTTCGACGCCGTCGCCGCCGAAGGCGGTTCGGCTGCCGTCGAGCAGGTTTCCGGCCCGGCCGATGCCGGCAAGTCCGCCTTCGTCGGCGAAGAGCTGGCCAAGTCCGACCGTCCGGAACTGACCGCTGCCAAGATCGTGGTCTCCGGCGGCCGCGGCATGCAGAACGGCGACAACTTCAAGATCCTCTACGCCCTGGCCGACAAGCTGGGTGCCGCAGTCGGCGCTTCCCGCGCCGCGGTCGACGCCGGTTTCGTGCCGAACGACATGCAGGTCGGCCAGACCGGCAAGATCGTCGCCCCGCAGCTGTACATCGCGGTGGGTATCTCCGGTGCCATCCAGCACCTGGCGGGCATGAAGGACTCGAAGGTGATCGTCGCGATCAACAAGGACGAAGAGGCGCCGATCTTCCAGGTCGCCGACTACGGCCTGGTCGCCGACCTGTTCGACGCCGTACCGGAGCTGGAAAAGGCCGTCTGAGCCCGATTCCAAGCCGACAAGACCCGCTCCCCGGAGCGGGTTTTTTTATGTCCGGGCTGCGACGCGTGACCCTTTGGTCACGATTCCTGCCTTCGGTCCGCCCAAGCGGAGGTGTCTCATTTACAATGCGCGACGTCTCTAGCTCCTGAATGTGCTTTTCCGGCATCTAGCAACCGAGGTTTTCATGATCATCAAACCGCGCGTGCGTGGCTTCATCTGCGTCACTACCCATCCGGCAGGCTGCGAGGCCAACGTCAAGCAACAGATCGACTACGTCGAGGCCAAGGGCCCCGTCGTCAACGGACCGAAGAAGGTCCTGGTCATCGGTTCCTCCACCGGCTATGGCCTGGCTGCCCGCATCACCGCCGCGTTCGGTTCCGGCGCCGATACCCTCGGGGTGTTCTTCGAGCGTCCGGGCAGCGAGAGCAAGCCGGGCACCGCCGGCTGGTACAACTCGGCGGCCTTCGAGAAGTTCGCCCACGAGAAAGGCCTGTATGCCCGCAGCATCAATGGCGACGCTTTCTCCGACGAGGTGAAGCGGCTGACCATCGAGACCATCAAGCGCGATCTCGGCAAGGTCGACCTGGTGGTCTACAGCCTGGCCGCGCCGCGCCGTACCCATCCGAAGAGCGGCGAAGTGTTCTCCTCGACCCTCAAGCCGATCGGCAAGTCGGTCAGCTTCCGTGGCCTGGACACCGACAAGGAAGTGATCAAGGACGTGGTCCTGGAGGCGGCCAGCGACCAGGAGGTCGCCGATACCGTTGCGGTGATGGGCGGCGAGGACTGGCAGATGTGGATCGACGCGCTGCTGGAGGCCGACGTGCTGGCCGACGGCGCGAAGACCACCGCGTTCACCTACCTGGGCGAGAAGATCACCCACGACATCTACTGGAACGGTTCCATCGGCGCGGCCAAGAAGGATCTCGACCAGAAGGTCCTCGGTATCCGCGACAAGCTCGCCCCGCTGGGCGGCGACGCGCGCGTGTCGGTGCTCAAGGCGGTGGTGACCCAGGCCAGCTCGGCGATCCCGATGATGCCGCTGTACCTGTCGCTGCTGTTCAAGGTGATGAAGGAGCAGGGCACCCACGAAGGTTGCATCGAGCAGGTCGACGGCCTGTACCGGGAGAGCCTGTACGGCGCCGAGCCGCGCCTCGACGAGGAAGGCCGCCTGCGTGCCGACTACAAGGAACTGCAGCCGGAAGTGCAGTCCCGTGTCGAGGAGCTGTGGGACAAGGTAACCAACGAGAACCTTTACGAGTTGACCGACTTCGCCGGCTACAAGAGCGAGTTCCTCAACCTGTTCGGTTTCGAGGTCGCTGGGGTCGACTACGAGCAGGACGTCAACCCGGACGTGCAGATCGCCAACCTGATCCAGGCCTGAGGCCTGTATCCGAGCCGTCCTCGCGACGGCTCCCGCTCCCCCGAACCGGCGCCCAGGCGCCGGTTCGCGTTTTCAGCGACCGGCCACCTGGGTGTTCCGTACGCCGTCGAGGAAGGCCTGGTAGTGCTGCGCGGTTTCCTCCGGGCGTTCGACCATCGGCACGTGTCCGCAGTTTTCCATGATCACCACGCTGGGCCGCTTCAGCAGCGGACGCATCACCTCGATGCTGGAGACGTCCAGCACGCGGTCGCGGTCGCCCCACAGCAGCAGGGTCGGTGCCTCGATCTTCGGCAGTTCCGGCTCCAGCGGGATGTAGCGCTGGCGCAGTTGTTCGAATATCTGCGCGTTGAACGCCGACGCGGCTACCGCGCGTTCGCCGAGGTAGCGCTTGAGCGGCGCCGGCAGCGGCGGTTGCTGGACGAACACGAAGTCGAGCAGCTTCTGGAAGTCTTCCGGCTGGCGCACCACCAGGGGATTCTCGCCGCGCTCCAGGTCCTCGAACAGTTCGCTCTTGCGCGCCGGCATCACCCCGGCGTTGTCGATCAGCGCCAGCGATAGCACCTGTTCCGGATGGCGCGCCGCGTAGAGCGCGGCGATGTGCCCGCCCATGGAGTTGCCGGCCAGGTGCAGGCGGCGCACGCCGATGGCGGCGGCGAAATTGGCGACTCGCTCGGCCTGGGTGCCGACGTCGTAGCTGGCCTGTTGCGGCTTGCTGCTGTCGCCGAAGCCGGGCAGGTCGAGGGCGACCACATGGTAGCGCTCGGTCAGCGGCCGGGCGAAGCGCAGCCAGTTGTCCTTGTCGGCGCCGAAGCCGTGGATCAGCAACAGGGTCGGGTTCTTCTCCGAGCCACCTTCCAGGTAGGCGATCTCCAGGTTGTCGACCTGCACGCTGTGCTCGCTGAGACCGGCGAGACCGCGCTCGACGGTGCGTACGCTGGCGAGGAGGGTAGCCGGGACGAAGTAGAGGACGCCGGCGGCGACCGCCAGCAGCAGAACCAGACCGAGGAGGAATCGTTTCATGGGTGTCCGAAGGCTTCAGGAAAAAAGGGGCCAGCGCTGAACGCTAGCCGTGCCGGCCCGCTGTCGCAAGCCTTGTGACGAGTCTAGGCGTGCTGCCGGTGGTCGGCGCCGAACCTAAGGACGGCGGTTCATTCGCCGGGTCGATAGAGATGTCGATGCTCGGCGCGGTACAGCGAAGAGTCGGCGAAGCCTTCGGCGGCCAGCACCTCGCCGACCAGGATCAGCGCGGTGCGGCGGAAATTCCTGGCGGCGACCTTGGGCAGGATGTCGCCGAGGGTGCCGCGAACCTGTTCCTGGTCGGGCCAACTGGCCCGGTGGATCACCGCGACCGGGCAGTCGGCGCCGTAGTGCGGCAGCAGTTCCTCGACGATCTTCGCCAGGTGGGCGACGCCCAGGTGGATCGCCAGGGTCGCCCGGTGCCGCGCCAGGTCACCCAGGCTCTCGCCTTCCGGCATCTTCGTGCGTGCGGCGTAGCGGGTCAGGATCAGCGTCTGGGACACTTCGGGTAGGGTCAGCTCGCAGCCGAGCAGGGCGGCGCAGGCGGCGGTGGCGGTGACCCCGGGGACGATCTCATAGGGGATGTCGAGTTCGCGCAGGTGGCGGATCTGCTCGCCGATGGCGCCGTACAGGGAGGGATCGCCGGAATGCACGCGGGCTACGTCGAGGCCGCGGCGATGGGCTTGCGCGAGTAGCTCGACGATCTGTTCGAGGTCCAGCTCGGCGGTGTTCACCACCTGGCCGGCCTGGTGCCCCTCGAGCAGCGCTTGCGGAACCAGCGAGCCGGCGTAGAGGATCACCGGGCACTGGCGGATCAGGCGCTGCCCCTTGACGGTGATCAGGTCGGGGGCGCCGGGACCGGCGCCGATGAAATAGACGGTCATGGGAGTTCTCGTTCGGTGAGAAGACGTGCCAGGGCGATGCTCGCCCGATCGTCGCTGCGTTTCGCGCCGAGCAGATCGGCGCGACCGCCACCCAGGCGTTCGGCCAGGGCCAGGGCGGCGGCCTCGGCGACGCTGGAGCAGCCGGTTTCGCGCAGCGCGACGGCGGAGGGGCTGAGCAGGCGCGGCTCGTAGTCGTGCAGGACGGCGGGTGCGAGGAAATGCACGGGGCGTTCGAGCAGCGTGGCCAGTTGCCGCAGGCCGGGTTCGTCGCGTTTGCCGTCGATGCTGGCGAGGGCGTCCAGCTCGGCCAGGCTGCGCCCGTGTTCGCCCAGCGTTCGCTCCAGCAGCGCGCGCAGATGCTCGGCGCTACAGCCTCGGCGGCAGCCGATGCCGGCGATCAGCAGGCTGGGGATGGGCAGGGGCATGCGCGCACCGGAGGAGATGGAAGGAGAGGCCTATGGACCCGCGACCGGCAAGGGTCGCGGGTGGCAGGCGGTCAGGCGTCGACGCCGCCCCGGTTGCGCCGGAACAGCCAGGCAGCGGCCAGGCCGAGGGCGGCCCAGAACAGCGCATTGCTGACCAGCGAGGCGACCACGAAACGCTGGGCCAGGGCTTCCGGCGCCAGGCTGGCATGGACCTCGGGCTGCGGCGCGCCGAACAGGTGCGGCAGCGCCAGCAGGACGGCGCCGACCAGCTTCAGCGGCCAGTTGCCGCCGAACACCAGCAGGGCCAGGCCCACCGCGGTGGCGGCGGCGGTGGCGATCCACCAGTACTGGCGTTGCACCAGGTCGGCCGCGGCGGTACCCGGCAGCTCCGGCGGCAGGCCCAGCGACGGCGCCAGGCAGAACACCGCGTAGCCGGCCAGGCCCCAGAGCAGGCCCTGCCAGGTCTGGCCCGGCGCGCGCAGGGTGAAGAGGCCGGCGAGCATCAGGGCGAAGCCGACCGCCACCACCAGGTTGCCGCCGGTGGTGGAGAGGGTACGCTGCCAGCCGTCCTCCGGCTCCCAGGCCTCCTCGTCGTGGACATGGGCGGCGACGCCGGGGGTGTGTTCGTGGGGCTGGGCCGCGACCGGCTCGCTCTTCTCGTAGGTCTCCGCCTCGAGGATCAGCGGGGTGACCCAGAGAATCTGCAGCAGGGTCAGCAGCAGGGCGGCGAGCAGGCCGGCGAAGCCGGCGGTCTGGGCGATGCGCTTGATCATTCTGGTTCCCTCGCGACTCAGTGGCAGGGGAAGCCGGAGCTGTGCCGGGTATCGTGGGCGGCGTTGTGTACCGCGTCGATGTGCGAGAAACCGGCGAAATAGACCAGCAGCGCGCCGAGCAGGCCGGCGCCGATGGCCAGGCTCAGTCGCTTCGACAGGGAGGTGGTGGAGCTGGCGTGCGCCAGGGTGCTGCTGGACATGGTGCGTTCCCTCTGGATTGGCATGGGCGTGGCAGAGGAGTACGCACGAGGAACAGGCCCGGACGGCCCGCTTCACGCTTGCGCCCGCCCACCGCGGGTGAATCAAACGAAAGGTTCCAGGCCGGTCTCCGGGCTCGCGCGCGATGCGCTTACCGTTGCGGGGGCAGCGCCGGACTGGCTCGGAGAGCGTCACCGGCTTCCCGTTTCACCTCGTGCGCGCCGGCACGAGACACCTGGGACAACCCGCCTAGGACAGCATGAAGGACCGCCGGGCGTCAACCGGCCCGATTGACCCTGGCCCGCGCACTGCGTAGCCTTGCCGGTTCGAGGTTCCTCGCCGGCGACGGCGGGGCTAAGAGGGAACGCGGTCGATGCCGCGGCTGCCCCCGCAACTGTGAACGGCGATCGTTCCCCAATGCCACTGCGTGACGCGGGAAGGCGGGGAACCGGCGGAGACGCCAGACCGTGAGCCAGGAGACCTGCCTCGTCGATCCCGTGGCGCGATGCCCGGGGACAAGACTTCCATACAACCGGGCGGGGTGATCCGGTGGCGAATCCGTTGCGCGGCCCCTGCGTCCGCGCCACTCGTCCGCATGCCCGCCGAGCTGAACAAGGGCTGCCCATGAAAACCCTGGCGAAACTCCCCGTCACCATCGTCACCGGCTTCCTCGGCGCCGGCAAGACCACCTTGCTCCGGCACATGCTGGACAACGCCGAAGGCCGGCGCATCGCGGTGATCGTCAACGAGTTCGGCGAACTCGGCATCGACGGCGAGATCCTCAAGCAATGTTCCATCGGCTGCAGCGAAGAAGAGGCGCAGGGCCGCGTTTTCGAGCTGGCCAACGGTTGCCTGTGCTGCACCGTGCAGGAAGAGTTCTTCCCGGTGATGCGCGAGCTGGTGGCGCGCCGCGGCGACCTTGACCAGATCCTCATCGAGACCAGCGGCCTGGCCCTGCCCAAGCCGCTGGTGCAGGCTTTCCAGTGGCCGGAAATCCGCAACGCCTGCACGGTCGACGCGGTGATCACCGTGGTCGACAGCCCGGCGGTGGCGGCCGGCACCTTCGCCGCCCATCCCGAGCAGGTGGACCAGCAACGCCGCCAGGACCCCAACCTCGACCATGAATCGCCGCTGCACGAACTGTTCGAGGACCAGTTGGCCAGTGCCGACCTGGTGATCCTGAACAAGGCCGACCAGCTCGACGCCGAGGCCCTGGCGCGGGTCCGCGCGGAGATCGCCGGGGAGCTGCCGGCGGCGGTGAAGATCGTCGAGGCGAGCCGGGGCGAGCTGCCGCTGCCGGTCTTGCTGGGACTCAACGCCGAGGCCGAGCTGCACATCGACGGCCGGCCGACCCACCACGACCACGAAGGCCACGAGGACCACGACCACGACGAGTTCGACTCCTTCCACGTCGATCTCCCCGAGGTGGAGGAAGCTGCGCTGCTCGAGGCCCTCGGCGAGCTGGTGGAGCGTCACGACATACTTCGCATCAAGGGTTTCGCCGCCATTCCGGGCAAGCCCATGCGCCTGTTGGTACAGGGCGTCGGCAAGCGCTTCGACAGGCATTTCGACCGCAAGTGGCTGGCCGACGAAGTCCGCAGCACCCGGCTGGTGGTGATCGGCCAGGAGCTGGACCAGGCCGCCATTGCCAACCAGCTGCGCACAGCGCTTGCCTGATCCGTGATCCCCGGCCGGGGCCGGCGATGGCGATTCGCCGGCCCCAGCTTCTTGCGTCCTACCGGTAGAACGTCCATGCACCTGTTGCGCACCCAACCCGGCGGCTTCGTTCCCGACGACGGCATCGCCCACCTGGCCCAGACTCCCGCCGAGCTGGTGATCCTCTGCAGCGGCGATTCGCACCTCGCATTGCTGGCCGAGGCCGCCCGTGCGCTGCCGGACGACTACCCGAGCCTGCGCCTGGCCAACCCCATGCAGTTGCAGAACCACGCCTCGGTGGACCTCTACGTCGAGGAAGTGCTGCGGCACGCGCGGGTGATCCTGCTTTCGCTGCACGGCGGCATCGGCTACTGGCGCTACGGCGTGGAGCAACTGGTGGCGCTGGCCGAGCGCGGCGCGCTGCTGATCCCGGTGCCCGGCGACGACCGCCCCGACCCGGAGCTGAGCGCCCTCGGCAACCTGCCGGCGGAGCAGGCCGAGCGCTTCTGGCAATACTTGCGCCAGGGCGGCCTGGAGAACGCCGGGCAGTTCTACCGCTGCCTGGCCAGCCAGTGCCTCGGCCGCGGCTACGCCTGGCGCGAACCGCAGGCGCTGCCGCGGGTGGCACTGTTCCATCCACGGCATGCCGAGGCGACCCTGGAACACTGGCGTGCCGACTGGCAGGCCGGGCGTCCGGTGGTCGCGTTGCTGTTCTATCGCACCCACCTGCAGGCAGCCAACACCGCCTTCATCGCACGCTTCTGCGAACGCCTCGCGGCGCAGGGGCTCAACCCGTTGCCGATCGCGCTGGCCAGCCTCAAGGAAAGCGCCTGCCTGGCGCAGGTGGAAGACTGGCTGGAGCGCAGCGACGCCGCGCTGATCGTCAATACCACCGGTTTCGCCCAGTCCAATCCGGAGGCGCCCGAGTTGCGTCCGTTCCGTCGCGACGTGCCGGTGTTGCAGGCGATCTGCTCGCTGGACAACCGCCCGCTCTGGCTGGACAACCCGCAAGGCCTGGGGCCGCGCGACCTGGCCATGCACGTGGCGCTGCCGGAGCTGGACGGGCGCATCGTCACCCGGCCGATCAGTTTCAAGGGCCTGGCCTGGCGCAGCGAACGCAGCGAGAGCGACGTGGTCTGCTATCTCGCCGACGACGAGCGCATGGATTTCGTCGCCGAACTGGCGCGGCGCTGGGCCGAGCTGGCGCGCAAGCCAAACGCGGAAAAACGGGTGGCGCTGGTGCTGGCCAACTACCCGACCCGCGATGGCCGGATCGGCAACGGCGTCGGCCTGGACACCCCGGCGGCGGCGCTGAACATCCTTCGTGCCCTGCGCCAGCAGGGCTATCCGGTCGACGGACTGCCCGCCAGCGGAACCGAGCTGATCCGCCAGTTGCTCGGCGGCGTCAGCAACGACCTGGAGCATCTCGACCTACGGCCCTGCGCCCAGAGCCTGGCGCTGGACGACTACCTGGCCTGCTTCGCACGCCTGCCGGAGCGCAATCGCCAGGCGGTGCTGGCGCGCTGGGGCGAGCCGCAACAGGACCCGATGTTCCGCGACGGACGGATGATGGTCGCCGGCCTGCGCTATGGCCTGACCTTCGTCGGCATCCAGCCGGCGCGCGGCTATCAGCTCGATCCGGCGGCGGTCTACCACGATCCCGACCTGGTGCCGCCGCACGGCTACCTGGCGTTCTACTTCTGGCTGCGCCACGCCTACCGCGCCGATGCCCTGCTGCACGTCGGCAAGCACGGTAACCTGGAATGGCTGCCGGGCAAGGGAGTCGGCCTGTCCGCCGAATGCTGGCCGGACGCGTTGCTCGGTCCGCTGCCGAACATCTATCCGTTCATCGTCAACGATCCGGGGGAGGGCGCCCAGGCCAAGCGCCGCACCCAGGCGGTGATCATCGACCACCTGATGCCGCCGCTGACCCGCGCCGAGAGCTACGGCCCGCTGCGCGACCTGGAGCGCCTGGCCGACGAGTTCTACGATGCCTCGCTGCTCGACCCGCGCCGCGCCGAACAGTTGCGCGGCGAGATTCTCGTCCTCCTGCGCGACAACCGTCTCGACCGCGAGATCGGCTTGCAGCTCAGCGACGATCCGGACAGCTGGCTGCCGCAGCTGGACGCCTATCTCTGCGACCTGAAGGAGTCGCAGATCCGCGACGGCCTGCATGTGTTCGGCGAGTCGCCGAGCGGGCGATTGCGCCTGGATACCCTGCTGGCGCTGCTGCGGGTTCCGCGCGGCGATGGCAAGGGCGCCAACGCCGGGTTGCTGAAGAGCCTGGCGGACGACCTTGGCCTGGGCTTCGATCCGCTGGCCTGCGACATGGGCGAGGCCTGGCAGGGCGCGCGGCCGGCCTGCCTGGAAGAGCGGGGCGGGGAGCCCTGGCGTACTCTCGGGGATACCCGCGAACGCCTGGAATTGCTGGCGTTGCACTGGATAGAACGCTGCCTGGGCGGCGAATCGCCGCCTGCTGCCTGGCGTGCCAGCGGCGAGGTGTTGCGCGGCTTGTGCGAACAGGTGGCACCGACCCTGGACGCCTGTGGCGGGGCCGAGATCGACGGGCTGCTGGCAGCCCTCGAAGGGCGCTTCGTACCGGCCGGTCCGAGCGGCGCGCCGAGTCGCGGGCGACTCGACGTGCTGCCCACCGGACGCAACTTCTTCTCGGTGGACGTGCGCAACCTGCCGACCCCGACCGCCTGGCGCATCGGCTTCCAGTCGGCCAACCTGCTGCTCGAGCGTCACCTGCAGGAACATGGCGATCACCTGCGCCAGCTCGGTCTCTCGGTGTGGGGCACGGCGACCATGCGCACCGGCGGCGACGACATCGCCCAGGCCCTGGCCCTGCTCGGCGTGCGACCGGTCTGGCAGGCCGGCAGCCAGCGCGTCGCCGATTTCGAGATCCTCCCGGTCTCCCTGCTGGACCGCCCGCGGGTCGACGTGACGCTGCGGGTCTCCGGGTTCTTCCGCGACGCCTTCGCCAACCTGATCCGCCTGTTCGATGCGGCGGTGCAGGCGGTCGCCGAGCTGGACGAGGCGGAGGAGCTGAACCCGCTGGCCGCTCGCGTACGCCTGGAACGCCAGCGCCTCGAGGCGCAGGGCACGGCGCCGGCGGAGGCGCGCCGGCAGGCCGGCTGGCGGATCTTCGGCGCCAAGCCGGGTGCCTACGGCGCCGGCGTGCAGGGCGCAATCGAAGAGCGGCTGTGGGAGACCCGCGCCGACCTTGCCGAGGTCTACCTGAACTGGGGCGGCTACGCCTACGGTGCCGCCGACGACGGCACGCCGGCGCGGGAACGCTTCGCCCAGCGCCTGGAACGCCTGCAGGCGGTGCTGCACAACCAGGACAACCGCGAGCACGACCTGCTCGATTCCAACGACTACTACCAGTTCCAGGGCGGCATGCTGGCGGCGGTGGAAACCCTGCGCGGCGCGCCGGTGGCCAGTTACCACGGCGACCACAGCCAGCCGGACAACCCGCGCATCCGCACGCTCAAGGAAGAACTCAACCGGGTGGTGCGGGCGCGGGCGGTGAATCCGAAGTGGATCGCCGGGATGAAGCGCCACGGCTACAAGGGCGCCTTCGAACTGGCGGCGACGGTGGACTACCTGTGCGCCTTCGATGCCACCAGCGAGCTGATCGACGACCACCAGTACGCGCTGCTAGCCGACGCCTACCTGCTCGACGCGGAGACCCGCGAGTTCGTCCGCCAGCACAATCCGCAAGCCTTGCGCGACATGGCCGAGCGCCTGGTGGAGGCGCAGCGGCGCGGGCTCTGGCAGGAGCCGGGGGCCTATCGCGAGGCCCTGGAGAACCTGCTGCTGGACGTCGAAGAGGAATAGCGGAGCGGCATGGCCGCTCCCACCGCTTTCAGCGCCGCTCGGCGAGCCGCCGGGCGGCGTCGCGGAGAATCCGCTCGGTGCCTTCCCAGCCGAGGCAGCCGTCGGTGATCGAGACGCCGTAGCGCAGTTCGCCGCCGAGCGCCTGGCAACCGTCGAACAGGTGGCTTTCCAGCATTACCCCGACCAGGTCGCTGGCACCGGCCAGGCGCTGGTCCAGCACGCTGGCGAGGACGCCGGGCTGGTTCAGCGGGTTCTTGCCGCTGTTGGCGTGACTGCAATCGACCATCATCCGCGTGGCGATGCCCTGGATTTCCAGGGCCTGGCGCACGGCCTGCACCTGCTCTGGGCCGTAGTTCGAACCGTGGCGGCCGCCGCGCAGCACCACATGGGTGTCCGGATTGCCGCGGGTCTCGATCAGCGCCGGGTGACCGTGCGGGTCGAGGCCGAAATGGCGGTGGCCGTGGGCCGCCGAACGGATCGCGTCGCAGGCGATGCCGACGCCGCCGTCGGTGCCGTTCTTGAAGCCCACCGGCAGGCCGAGGCCGCTGACCAGCTCGCGGTGGATCTGCGATTCGCTGGTGCGCGCGCCGATCGCCGCCCAGCTCAGCAGGTCGTCGAAGTAGCCGGCGGCCAGCGGTTGCAGGAGTTCGGTGGCCAGCGGCAGGCCGAGGCGCAGCATGTCCAGCATCAGTTGCCGGGACAGCGCCAGGCCGGCGGCCATGTCGTCGCTGCCATCCAGGTGCGGATCGTAGGCGAGGCCCTTCCAGCCCACCGTGGTGCGTGGCTTTTCCACGTAGGCGCGCATCACCAGGAGCAACTGGCCGTCGAGTTCGTCGCTCAGCGCGGCGAGGCGTTCGGCGTATTCGAGGGCGGAGCGGGGATCGTGGATCGAACAGGGACCGACTACCACCAGCAGGCGCGGGTCGTCGCCGTCGAGGATGGCGCGGATGGCGTCGCGGCTGGCGGCGACCTGGCTGGCCAGCTCCAGCGGCAACGGCTGGCGGGCCTTGAGTTCGAGCGGGCTGGGCAGGCGTTCCAGGGCGGTACGGGCGGTGGCGCTGGGCAGGGCGACGGCCTGGACGTTCGGCGAAAGGGCGGTCAGTGCGGATACGGATGAGTTCATGGTCTGGCTTCCTGGGCTGGCGGCGGGCGTCCCGCGCGCGTCGTGCCCTATCGAGGTGTTCGGCAATGTCGTGGGTTGGCGAGCGGCTGGCGGCCGTCGCTAAATCGCCAGGTGTTGAGTGGGTAGCCAGTGCGGTAGCGGTATGCGGTCATGATCGATGTCCTGTGCGTTGGTCTGTGGTTGTGGCCTTGTGGGCCGGAAAAACGGGCCGGAAAAACAAAACCCCCGGTCGGGGAGCCGACCGGGGGTTTGCGTGTGCAGGGTAGGCGTCCCGTATACCGTGGGCGCCGTTGGGGTATCAGGCGCCGGAGTGGCTAAACCAATACCCGAAGAAATACGCGGCACGGGGTGCCTGTGGCGCACGCGCGCGCAACGACAGGCCAGGGCGCGAGGCGCTGGAATGCAGGTGCGGATGGCGGGTGTGCGGCATGGGTTTCTCCCGTGAACGAGTCCCGAGCTTACTGCAAGCGAGGCGGCCGGTTCAACGACTGTTTCACGGTTCGATACCGGAGCCGCCGGCCTGATAGACTTGGCGGTCCGTATTTCCGTCCGTCCGCCGCAGGAATCCCCATGAGCGCTACCGTGCATTACCCCCTGTCCGCCGTGGTCGCCGCCGACGAACTGAAGCTGGCGCTGTGCCTGGCCGCGGTCGATCCGGCGATCGGCGGGGTACTGATCGAGGGGCCGCGCGGAATGGCCAAGTCGACCCTGGCGCGGGGCGTCGCCGAACTGCTGCCGGCGGGCGAGTTCGTTACCCTGCCGCTGGGCGCCAGCGAGGAGCGCATCGTCGGCAGCCTCGACCTGGACGCCGCCCTCGGCGAAGGTCGCGCGCGGTTTTCCCCGGGCGTGCTGGCCAAGGCCGACGGCGGCGTGCTCTACGTCGACGAAGTGAACCTGCTGCCGGACCACCTGGTGGACTTGTTGCTCGACGTCGCCGCCAGCGGCGTCAACCTGGTCGAGCGCGATGGCATTTCCCACCGGCATCCGGCGCGTTTCGTGCTGATCGGCACGATGAACCCGGAAGAGGGCGAACTGCGCCCGCAACTGCTCGACCGTTTCGGCCTCAACGTGCGTCTCGACACCCAGCCGCCGCCGGCCGAGCGGGCAGAGATCATCCGTCGCCGGCTGGCCTTCGATGCCGACCCGCAGGCCTTCGTCGAACGCTGGGAAGGCCAGCAGGACACCCTGCGCCGCCGTTGCGCCGAGGCGCGCCGGCGGCTGGCGCGGATTCCCCTGGACGATGCGGCGCTGGACAGCATCGCTCGACGCTGCTTCGAGGCGGCTGTCGATGGCCTGCGCGCCGACCTGGTCTGGCTGCGCGCGGCGCGCGCCCATGCGGCCTGGCGCGGCGGCGAGCGGATCGAGGCGGAGGACATCGATGCGGTGGAACATTTCGCCCTGCTGCATCGCCGTCGCCAGTCGAACCCGCCACCATCGGCGGCCAATCCACCGCCACCGCCCGCGGCGGCCCCTGTCGCGCTCCCGGAGCGCACCGGCGACGGCGAAGGGCAGTGGGGCGAATTGCCGGCTCGGCCGGTGGCCATGGGGACCGCCCGCGAGCTGCCGCGCTGGCCAAAAAAGCCCTGAGCATCCGCCCGCGCTCGGTCATGGGTGCGGATGCCAGGAGCAGACCCGGAGCCCTGCGCGGCGGACTTGGCGGCGCCCTGAGCCAGGGTGCGGAGGGCGCCATCCAATGGTTGCCGACCCTGCTGCGCGGACGTCCCCGACAGCGCCGCGACCTGCTTCGCCAGCCGCGCAGCCGGCGCCCGGGCGAACTCTGGCTGGTGATCGTCGATGCCTCCGCCAGCACCCGCCGGTACGGCGCCCTGGCCCAGGCCAAGGGGGTGTTGGCGACGCTGTTCGAGGAGGCCTATCGGCAGCGTATCCGCCTGGCCGTGCTGCACGCCACCGGGCAGCAGGCGCAATGGCTCTGGCAGGGGCAGAAGGCCTCGCGGGAGTTGCAGGACTGGCTGCGCCAGCTGGGCGCCGGCGGCGGTACGCCGCTGCTCGACGCCCTGCACCAGGCCGCTGGCTGGCTGGCGCGCCGACAGCGGCAGAAACCCGCCGAGCATCAGCGTCTGCTGGTGCTTACCGACGGCCGTCTGCGCGACTGGCCGGCGCTGCCGGAGGCTGCCTGCCCGAGCCTGCTGGTCGACCTCGAAAGCGGCCCGTTGCGCCTGGGCAAGGCCGAGCGCCTGGCCCGGGAACTGGGGGCCGAGTATCGGCATATCAGCGAATTGAACGAAGTCTGAGGGCGTTTCGGCGAGTCCTGCGGCTTTTTCGGTCAAATTGTATTTCGACTGTAATTCAATAAATATTATGCGCGTAATATCTTCCTGCGATCCAGCCAATCCATCTCACGGAGATATCCTCATGTCGCCGATTTCAGTCGTTATCGCCGGTTACGCCCGTTCGCCGTTCCACTTCGCCAGGAAAGGCGCGCTGGTCGATATCCGCCCGGATGACCTGGCCGCCGCGGTGCTCAAGGGGCTGGTGGAGAAACTCGATCTCGACCCTGCGCTGCTGGAGGACGTGGTCATGGGCTGCGCCTATCCGGAGGCGGAACAGGGCATGAACATCGCGCGCATCGCCAGTTTCCGTGCCGGCTTCCCGCAGAGCCTCGGCGGTGCGACCCTCAACCGTTTCTGCGGTTCGTCCATGAGCGCCGTCCACTACGCCGCCGGGCAAGTCCTGCTGGGCGCCGGAGAAGCCTTCATCGCCGCCGGGGTAGAGTCGATGACGCGGGTGCCGATGGGCGGCTTCAACCTGTCGCCCAATCCCGCGTTGCTGCAGGACTATCCGGCGGTATACATGAGCATGGGGCAGACCGCCGAGAATGTCGCCGAGCGCTACGCCGTCAGCCGCGTCGAGCAGGAAGAGATGGCCGTACGCTCCCACGCCAAGGCAGTCGCCGCGCGCGAGGCCGGCTTGCTGCGCGAGGAGATCGTCGCCATCGACACCCCCGCCGGCCGGGTCGCCGAGGATGGCTGCATCCGCCCGGGTACCAACCTGGAGAGCCTGGCCCAGTTGAAGCCGGCGTTCGGCGGCAGCGTCACCGCCGCCACCTCGTCGCCGCTCACCGATGGCAGCGCCGCGCTGCTGGTCTGTAGCGAGGACTTCGCGCGCCGCCACGGGCTGGTGATCCTGGCGCGGATCAAGGCGGTGGCGGTGGCCGGTTGTGCGCCGGAGATCATGGGCATGGGGCCGGTGCAGGCGACGCGCAAGGTTCTGCAACGGGCCGGGCTGGGCATCGCCGACATCGACCTGGTGGAGATCAACGAAGCCTTCGCCAGCCAATCCATCGCCTGCATCCGCGAACTGGGGCTGGACATGGACAGGATCAACCTGGATGGCGGCGCCCTGGCCATCGGTCATCCGCTGGGCGCCACCGGCGCGCGGATCACCGGCAAGGCCGCTGCGTTGCTGCGGCGCACCGGCGGGCGCTATGCCATCGCCACCCAGTGCATCGCCGGCGGCCAGGGCGTGGCGACCTTGCTGGAAGCGGTCGAGTGATCGCGCACCGATGAAAAAAGGCCCGGTGGATGAGCCGGGCCTGGATGGGGAACCTGCGCCGGCGGCCCGGCGCAGGGTAGTCGCGGTTACTTGATGAAGTCGTGACCCCAGCGTTCGATCTGGCTGGCGCTCTTCTGCATCTGCAGCGACCGCGATTGTGCTTTCTGGCCGGCGGCGGCGATCTCGTCGTCGACCACCTTGGTCGACAGCGACAGCCAACTGGTCACGAAGGCCATGGCGTCGCTGTGGATCTCCAGGGCGTCCTGGTTGATGTTGGCGATGCCGTCGCACTTGCTGTGGTAGCACTCGTCGTAGGCCTTGCCGGCGGTGCCGCCGTACTTCTGCGCCTGCTCTTCGGTCTTCAGGCCCTCGGCGCCGGTGAACAGGCCGCCGAAGGCGATGCCGCTGTTGAAGAACTCGGCGTAGTCGGAGCGGAAGTCGATCTCGGTGCCTTCCGATTGCTGGCCGCGCAGGCGGAAGTAGGCTTCGAACAGGCGCTCGATGGCGGCCGAGCCGGGCGGACCCTGGAGGCCGAAGTCGGAACCGTCGCCGTCATAGATGAAGTTGCCGAAGTTCGGCGAGCCGATCATGTCGAAGTTCAGGTAGGCCTTGATCTTCTTCTTCTCTTCCGGGGCGAGGTTCTGCACGTAGTGGGTCGAGCCCACCAGGCCGGCTTCCTCGGCGCCCCACCAGGCGAAGCGCACCTTGTTGACCGGCAGCGCCTTGGCCAGCAGCACGGCCATCTCCAGTTGGGCGGCGCTGCCCGAACCGTTGTCGTTGATACCGGGGCCTTCGAACACCGAGTCGAGGTGCGCGCCGACCATCACCACGTTGTTCGGGTTGCCGCGACGGGTCTCGGCGACCACGTTGTAGGTCTCGGTCTTCTTGCGTACCACGTCGACCACCAGGTGCAACTGCAGGTCCGGGGTCTGCGACCAGGCCACGCCGTTGTCGTAGGTGGCGAAGATCACCGGGATGCCGCCCTCGTAGGACTCGCCCACGGTGACGTTCTCCAGGCCCTTGCGGTCGTCGGTGTTGCCCTGGTTGAAGATGATCACCCCGGCGGCGCCGGCGGCCGCGGCGTTCTCGGCCTTCTGCTCGAAGTTGCAGGTGCCGCGCTGGATCAGCGCGATCGAGCCGGCCGGGAAGTTGGCGAAGTCTTCCGCCTCGCAACCGCTGGTGGAGGTGTTGCCGGCGCCGAGGGACAGGTCCACCGGGACCACCTTGGCGGTGACGTCGCCTGCCTCGGTCTGCGACAGGTAGGTGAAGTCCTTCTCCCATTCGTAGGTGACCGGCTGCGGCACGGTGGCGCTCAGGCTACCCGGGCCTTTCGGGTAGTAGGCGGTGAACGGGAAGGGCTGCACGCTGACCTTGTAGCCGGCTTTCTGCAGGGTCTGCTTCACGTAGTCGACGGAGGCCTGGTAGCCCGGCGTGGCGGCGGCGCGGTTGCCGTCGTTGAGACTGGCGATGTCCTCCAGCTTCTGCAGGCGCTTGACCACGTTGCTGGCTTGCAGGCAGCGCGGCAGGCCAAGCGGGGTGCTGACCAGCAACGGCGATTTGCAGATCGACGGGTTGGGTTTGCCGGGCGTCCAGAACTCGGTGAACTGTTGCGCTTCCGAAGGTGCCGCCAGGGATGCGGCGGAAACCGAGAGGGCGAGGGCGCCGAGTGCGTATCTGAGATTGTTCTTGTTGCTCATGAGACTCCGTTCCTTGTGAGGCGATGATCGATAAGCCGTTGATGGCATGGCGCTATTGCCCGAAATGCCGCCTCGGGCACGGCCTGACTGCCAGACTAGGAGCGCTTTCCGGGCTGTCCTGGCGTAATTCCTGAAATGTGAATTTCATCAACTTTTTGTGGAAGAATTGCTGATAGCTCGCTGGCGGGATGGGGGGCGGCTTTCTATCGTTAATGCCCTTCGGCGCGGGCCCATAGCCGTTGGTCGGGCTGGGAGGATGGTGCAGCAGGAAGGAAACCGTCTGGCGCGCGGATAAGCGCGCGAGCGGAGTGGCTGGCACCAGCGCTGTCACAGATTTGTCGGAAATTTTGTATACATTTGTCTGGATATTTTCGGATCGAATTGTCTACAGTGTGCGCACAACAATAAAAGCGAGAACAGCGCACCATGAAAACGACGTCCTCCGGAACCCCACCCGTTCCACGGCCTGAAGACGAGAACCTCGGTGTCGGCGCCAACATGGCCTACGGCCTGCAACATGTGCTGACCATGTATGGCGGTATCGTCGCGGTCCCCCTGATCCTCGGCCAGGCCGCCGGCCTCGCGCCCGGCGACATCGGCCTGCTGATTGCCGCTTCGCTGTTCGCCGGCGGCCTGGCGACCCTGTTGCAAACCCTCGGCGTTCCGTTCTTCGGCTGTCAGTTGCCGTTGGTCCAGGGGGTGTCCTTCGCTGGCGTGGCGACCATGGTGGCGATCATCGGCAGCGGTGGCAGCGGCGGCATTCCCGCAGTGCTCGGCGCGGTGATGGCGGCCTCGCTGATCGGGTTGCTGATCACGCCGATCTTCTCGCGCATCACCAAATTCTTCCCGCCGCTGGTGACCGGCATCGTCATCACCACCATCGGCCTGACCCTGATGCCGGTCGCCGCGCGCTGGGCGATGGGCGGCAACAGCCACGCGCCGGACTTCGGCAGCATGGCCAACATCGGCCTGGCGGCGATCACCCTGGTCATCGTGCTGCTGCTGAGCAAGCTCGGCAGCGCCTCGATCTCGCGCCTGTCGATCCTCCTGGCGATGGTCATCGGCACCGTCATCGCGGTGTTCCTCGGCATGGCCGACTTCTCCAAGGTCACCGAAGGCCCGCTGGTGGCGTTTCCCACGCCGTTCCACTTCGGCATGCCGACCTTCCAGGTCGCCGCGATCATCTCGATGTGCATCGTGATCATGGTGACCCTGGTGGAAACCTCGGCGGACATCCTCGCGGTAGGCGAGATCATCGACACCAAGGTCGACTCGCGGCGCCTGGGCAACGGCCTGCGCGCGGACATGTTCTCCAGCATGCTGGCGCCGATCTTCGGCTCCTTCACCCAGAGCGCCTTCGCCCAGAACGTCGGTCTGGTGGCGGTGACCGGGATCAAGAGCCGCTACGTGGTCGCCACCGGTGGGTTGTTCCTGGTGATCCTCGGCCTGCTGCCGGTGATGGGCCGGGTGATCGCCGCGGTGCCCACCGCCGTGCTCGGCGGCGCCGGCATCGTGTTGTTCGGCACGGTCGCCGCCAGCGGCATCCGCACCCTGTCGAAGGTGGACTACCGCAACAACATGAACCTGATCATCGTCGCCACTTCGATCGGCTTCGGTATGATCCCGATCGCCGCGCCGACCTTCTACGATCACTTCCCCAGTTGGTTCGCCACCATCTTCCATTCCGGCATCAGTTCCTCGGCGATCATGGCGATCCTGCTCAACCTGGCGTTCAACCACTTCACCGCCGGCAACTCCGACCAGCAGTCGGTGTTCGTCGCCGCCAGCGAGCGGACCCTGCGCTACCAGGACATCGCCGCCCTGCACGAAGGCGACTATTTCCTCGACGGCAAGCTGTACGACGCCCAGGGCAACGAAGTGCCGCTGGCCGGCGACGACAGCCATGGCGCGCCGCCGCGACGGCGCAGCGAAACCGCTGAAGCCGGCAGCGCCTGAGCCGCGCCGCGATGAACGACGGCCCTCCTTGCGAGGGCCGTTTTCGTTGTGCGCTTCAGAACAGCGCCTTGCCGCGGTCCAGGCGCTGGTCCACCAGCCATTTGCCGTGGGCGATGGAGGCGCGCTGGGCGTTTTCCAGGTCGGCGAGGAAGGCGAAGCGCACGGGCAGGGCGATGCGCTTGCTGGTGTGGCCTTCGGGATCGGTGATGTGGCAGCCGCCGGCCCAGGGCGTGGGAATGCCCGGATGCTCGACGACGTCGGCGGTGATGGTGTAGCTGCGGTGCTGGCAGTGCAGGCTGGCCATGGCATGCTCCTCTCTGTCGGAGGCCGACCCGGCTACCTGCGCGACGCCTGTGGTTGCCACGGAGGAGCCTCGGGGCGGCGAGGTTTTCCCTGCGTGTCCCTACCTCTATAGCAGATCGTCGCCGATCCGCCGCGAGAGCCGACGAAGGGCCCCGCTCAGCGGCGCTGGCGACGGCCGAGCATGCGCTCCAGGGTGCCGTCGCGGCGGACCCACTGGTGGTAGCCGGCGGCGAGCGCATGGAGCAGCACCACCGAGGTGCTCAGCCACAGGCCGACCACGCGGTGAACGGCGTCGAAGGGCTTCTCGAATGCCTCCCAGCTCAGGTTCCAGGTTTGCGAAATCCAGGCGAACAGCGCGGTGTCCTTGAAGCTGGGTACCACGAACAGGCCGAAGTCGGTGGGCAGGCGGGTGCCGACGTAGCCGGTGAGCGGCATCACCAGCATCAAGGCATACAGCGACAGGTGCGCGTAGTGCGCCAGGCGGTGCTCCAGCGGCGTCCCGGGGACCGCTGGCAGGCGCGGCCCGCGCAGCCGCGAGACGATCCGAGGGACCAGCAGCAGGCCGACCAGCAGGCCCAGCACCCAGTGCAGGTTGAGTACCGGCAGGCGCTGCGGGTGGTCGTGGCCGAGCACCCAGATGACGAAATAGGCCAGCACGATCGCGCCGATGAAACAGAACGCCATGCTCCAGTGCAGCAGGCGGGTGGACAGGCTGTAGACGGTCGCTGGATGCGTCACGGGAATGCCTCGCAGAGAGTGAAGGCGTGCAATCTATGAAACGTCCGGAGAGCGATCAAACGTATTTATGGATAATCGATAACGGAAAACTTAATCGAAACTTTCAAATGTGACGTTATTGCACCGAAACAGTGCTGCGAGTCGCTTTTTTCCGAACCGGAAGCTACTTGGCGGAATAATTCCGGGTCGGGATCATTGTAAGTTGGTTTTTCCTTCGCCCCGGCGCTCGCGCCACGCCGGCAGAGCCTGGGGCGGGGCGCGGCTGACCCTCAAGCATTATCGGGAAATATATTCCGTTGTCTTTCCGCTGACGTTTTGCCGACAGCAAGCTGACACAGATGTAATTGAACTCGATCGCTTCGTTTCTATAGTCTTCGAACACTTCGCCGTGCACTTTCAAGGACGGCAAGTGCATATCCTGCGTCTTTTCCGCCATGACGATTCTCGAGGTGAGAGCATGAGTAGTGAGCACGATGGCAAGGACCAGGACGACCTGTTCTCCCCGTTGCCTTACCTGCTGGTTTCCGGAGCTGTCGTGCTCATGACCCTGCTGCTGCGCTGCCTGTTCTGCCCGGGCGAGCAGTTCTGATCGCCCGGACCGGGACGACTCAGCGACCGCGGCTGAGGAAGTCGATCACCAGGCGATTCATCGGCGCGGCGCACTCTTCCGGCAGCCAGTGGCCGCAGCCGGGCAGGACATGGCCTTCGACGTCGTCCGCATAGGCTTTCATCTGCTCCAGCTGGAACGTGCCCATGCCGCCGTGGCCGCCGCCGGCGAGGGTCATGGTTGGCATCTGCAGGCGGGTCTTCGCCAGTTCGGCGTTCTGCCGCACGCTCTCGTTCAACGCGCGGTAGTACTCGAACGAGGCGTTCAGGCTGTGCGGCTTGGCGTACGACCTGGCGTACAGATCCAGCAGGCGCTCGCTGAACACCTCGGTGTTGCTGGCATGGGACTTGATGAAGTGCTCGAGGAAGAAGCGTTCCTTGCCGGCGATCAGGGTTTCCGCCAGGCGGTCGTCGGCGGCGAAGAAACTGAAGTGCCAGACCAGCGACTCGCCCTGGGCGGTGAAGGCCGGGAAGCGGTAGATCCGCGCGTCCGGGATCGGCGCTTCCATGTACACCAGGCGGGCGATGTCGGCCTGGTTCTTCACCACCATCGGGTAGGTGTTCCAGATACCGATGTCGTGGGCCACCAGGTCGAACGGGCGATCCGGGCTGAATTGCCGGGCCAGCTTGTGCAGGTAGACGGCGACCTGTTCGCCGCTATAGCCGGTCTTCGGCGGCTCGGACTGGCCGAGGCCGGGCAGGTCCGGCGCGATCACGGTGAAGCGCTTGGCCAGTTCCGGCATCAGTTGGTGCCATTCGTACCAGGTCTGGCCGAAACCGTGTACCAGCATCACCAGCGGCCCCTGGCCGCCTTTCACGTAGTGCAGCTTCACGCCGTCGACTTCCCGGTAGGCGCTTTCGAAGCCATTCGGGACGGGGAATTCCTCGGCGGCGAAGCCGCCCAGGGAGAAGGTCAGGGCGATGCCGGCCAGGAGGCCGCGGCAGAGTCTATCGAGGATCATGGTTGTGCTTCCTTGGTGGGCTCAGTGAGGGATGTGGCCGCCGAGGGACGGCTCGGTGGCAGCTTGGCGTGGCGCCAGCATCAGCAGCAGGGCCACGGCCATCGCCGCCAGGCAGACCAGCGCGCCGACCTCGCCGAGCGGCGCCAGGCCGCTGCCGTCGATCACCCGGCTGCCCGCGAGGGCGCCGATGCCGATCCCGGCGTTGCAGGCGGAGATGTTCAGCGAGGCGGCGAACGCCGGGGCCCGCGGCGCGGACTTCATCACCCGCACCTGGCCGACGATGAACAGTGCTGCCTGGGCCACGCCCCAGGTCGCCAGGGTGGCGGCGAGCAGCCAGGCGTTGCCGAGGGTCGGCACCAGGGCGAGCATGCCCAGCGCCATCAGCAGGACGAACAGCAGGGTTGCGCCCAGCGGGCTGCGATCCACCAGGCGCCCGCCGAGCCAGTTGCCGAGCAGGCCTACCGCGCCGAAGCCCATCAGCGTCCAGCCGACCAGCGAACCGCTGAAGCCGGCCAGGCGCTGGAGGATGTCGGCCAGGTAGGTGTAGGGGGTGAACATGCCGGTGAAGACCAGCAGCGACAGCAACAGGTGGCCGAGCACCAGCGGTTGGCGCAACACGCTCGCCTGGCTGCGCAGCGAGATGCCCGGCCGTCCGGGAATGCGCGGCAGCCAGGCGGCCAGCAGCAGCGCCTTGGCCAGGGCCAGCGCGGCGAGTGCGGCGAATGCCAGGCGCCAACCCCAGGCGTCGGCGATCAGCGTGCCGATGGGAATGCCAAGCACGGTGGCGGCGACGATGCCGAAGAACACCAGCGCCACGGCGCGCCCTTCGCGCGAGGGGCCGGCCAGGTGCGCGGCGGTTTCGCTGGCCATGGCCCAGAACACCGGGAGCGCCAGGGCCGGGACGAAGCGCGCCACGGCCATCGTCCAGATATCGCCGGCCACGGCGGCCAGCGCATTGGCCGCGGCGAACAGCAGCAGGCAGGCGACGAACAGCCGCTTGCGTTCGACGCCCGCCAGCGCGGCGGTGAGGAACGGACCGAAGGCGGCGACGCTGAAGGCGAACAGGCTGACCAGCAGGCCGGCCTGGGCGACGCTGACCTGGAGGTCTGCGGCAAGTGCCGGGAGCAGGCCGACGATGACGAACTCGGTGGTCAGGATGGTGAAGCCGGCGGCGGCCAGCAGGAGGATCGGCAATAGCACGGCAAGACTCCTCCGCGAGCGCAGCCGTGGCCGCGCCCGGGAACGATGCATGGGAGGGAAGGGAATCAGGCCGTAGCGGACTGGCCGAGGGTCGGGTAATCGGTGTAGCCGGCAGCGTCGCCACCGTAGAACCGCGCCTGGTTGGCCTCGGCCAGCGGCGCGCCGAGACGGATCCGCTCGACCAGGTCGGGGTTGGCGATGAACGGCCGGCCGATCGCCACCGCGTCGGCCAGTCCGGCCTGGAGTATCGCTTCGGCGCGCTCGGCGTCGTAGTTGCCGCAGACGATCAGCGGCGCGCGGAAGCGTTCGCGCAGGCGCTCGCGGAAGCCTTGCGGGTAGGCCGGGCCGCCGCTCCATTCCCACTCGGCCAGGTGCAGGTAGGCGATGCCGCGTCGCTGCAGGGCTTCGGCAAGGTAAAGGGTCATCGCTTCCGGCTCGTCGTCGTGCATGTCGTTGATCGTGCCCCAGGGCGACAGGCGCAGGCCGACGCGCTCGGCACCGACCGCGGCGACCAGCGCGTCGACGATCTCCAGCAGGAACCGCGCGCGGTTCTCCAGGCTACCGCCATAGGCATCGCTGCGCCGGTTGCTGGCGCTGGCGAGGAACTGGTCGATCAGGTAGCCATTGGCGCCATGCAGCTCGACCAGGTCGAAGCCGGCGTCGAGCGCGTTGCGTGCGGCGCGGACGAATTCGTCGCGGACCCGGCGGATGTCTTCCAGGGTCATTTCCCGCGGCGCGTCGGCGGGCGCCATGGACCCGCCGCCCTGGCCATCGGCGATGAACACCTGGGCCTTGGCCTGGATCGGCGAGGGCGCGATCGGCGCCTCGCCGCCGGCCTGCAGCGAGCGATGCGACATGCGCCCGACATGCCAGAGCTGCGCGGCGATCAGTCCGCCGGCGGCGTGCACCGCCTCGGTGACCTGGCGCCAGCCGGCCAGTTGCGCCTCGCTGTAGATACCGGGGGTGTAGGCGTAGCCCTGGCCGAGGCGGGAAATCTGCGTGCCCTCGCTGACAATCAGCCCGGCACCGGCGCGCTGCGCATAGTAGAGAGCGTTCAGGGCGGTCGGCACGTCGCCCGGCTGTTGCGCCCGGGAGCGGGTCATCGGCGCCATGACGATGCGGTTGCGCAAGGCCAGGTTGCCTACGGCGAGCGGGGAGAGGAGCAGGTTGGACATGGTCTTTTCCTTTCGAAGGCGGCAGGGAGATGGCTTGAATATTTGTATCGATCGCTAAATAATATGGCGATGGCAACGCTCGTCAAGTGAATTTATAGTGATCGATACAAATAATGGAGGTCAGGATGGCAACGCGAGGCAGGCCACGGGCATTCGACAGGGACACCGCCCTGCAGCGAGCCATGGACGTGTTCTGGGTGCGTGGCTACGAAGGCGCTTCGCTGGCGGCCCTGACCGAGGCGATGGAAATCAGGCCGCCCAGCCTGTACGCCGCCTTCGGCAGCAAGGAAGGGCTGTTCCGCGAAGCCCTGGCCCACTATCTCGGCCAGCACGGCCGCTATCGCCGCGATCTCCTCGATGGCGCGCCGAGCGCCCGCGAGGGCGTGGCCGAGCTGCTCCGCGAGACCGTCGCGCGCTTCTGTTCCGACGAGTTCCCGCGCGGTTGCCTGGTGGTGCTCGCGGCGCTGACCGGAACCCCGGAAAGCGAGGCGGTGCGGGACGCGTTGAGCGCCGAGCGCGGCGAGTCGATCCGCCTGTTCCGTGAGCGCATGCGGCGCGGCATCGCTGACGGCGACCTGGCGGCGGACACCGACGTGGAGGAGTTGGCGACCTTCTATGCCACCGTGCTGTTCGGCCTCAGCGTGCAGGCCAAGGACCGGGTTCCTTGCGAGCGCCTGCTGGCGGTGGTCGAACGGGCGCTGCGCGCCTGGCCCTGAGCGGGCCGCATCAGGCCGCCGCGCTGCGGCGCAGCCATTCCAGCAGCAGCGTGGCAGGCTCTCCGGCCTGCAACGGTCGCGGGGTCAGCAGGTGATAGCTGCTGCCGTCGGCGAGGAATCCCAGCGGCGCCGCCAGCAGGCCGGCGGACAGATCGTCGCGCACCAGTTGCCAGGGGCCGATGGCTACGCCGAGTCCGGCGCCGGCCGCCTGCAGGCTCAGGTAGAAGTGCTCGAAGCGCTGCCCTTCGGTCGTCGCTGGCGCCTGTCCGGCGAGACGGGTCCAGGTGTTCCAGGCTTGCGGGCGGGTCGCCGTGTGCAGGCGCGGTGCGACGGCGCGAAGCCCGGGCGGGCCTGCATCGAGGTGGAAATGCCGTTCGACGTCGCTCGCCCGGCAGACCGGCCCGACCTGCTCGTCGAACAGCCAGTGGGCATGGCTGCCGGGCGGCCAGGGGAAGTCGTTGCGGCGGATCGCCAGGTCGATGCCGCGGCCGAAGGCGAACGGCCCGCCGCCGGCGACCAGCTGGATCGACAGTCGTGGCTGTTCCTGCATGAATCCGGCGATCCGCGGGATCAGCCAGCGCATCAGCAAGGTCGGTTCGCAGGACAGCACCAGCGCGGTGGGGCCGGCCTCCGCGCGCAGGGCCTCGCCGGTGCGCTCGATCAGGTCGAGGGCCGGGCCGGTGCCGGCGAGCAGGCGCCTGCCGGCCTCGCTGAGGAAAACCCGCTGGCCGCGGCGTTCGAAGAGCGCACAACCGAGTTCCTCCTCCAGGGTCCGCACGGCGCGGCTGATGGCACCGTGGGTCAGGCACAGGGCCTCGGCGGCACGGGAAAAGTTCTCCAGGCGGGCGGCGGCCTCGAAGCAGCGCAGGGCGTTCAGCGAGGGCAGGCGACGGCGCCTGAATGGTGAGTTTTCCTCACCATGATTGTCAGTATTCATCGTTCTCGCTCGGCGCTGGAGACCGGTAGATTGTGTCGTCCATTCTACCTTGGAGCCTTCCAGGCATGACAGAGTTGCTAGCTTTCCTGACCATCACTGTGCTTGCGGTGATCAGCCCCGGCGCCGATTTCGCCATGGTCTCGCGCAACAGCCTGCTGTATTCCCGCCGCGCCGGCCTGCTCACCGCGCTGGGCATCGGCGCGGGGGTGACGGTACATGTCGGCTACAGCATCCTCGGCGTCGGCGTGCTGGTGCGCGAGTCGCTGGCGCTGTTCACCGCGCTGAAGCTGGCGGGCGCCGCCTACCTGGTGTTCCTCGGCCTGCGCATGCTGCTGGCGCGAGAGGACTCGGTGGCGGAGGAGGCGGCGGGCGGCGCCGGGGTTTCGTCCTGGGCGATGTTGCGCAGCGGCTTCCTGACCAATGCGCTCAATCCGAAGACCTGCCTGTTCGTGGTCAGCCTGTTCATGCAGGTGATCGATCCGCATACCGCGTTGCCGGCGCAACTGGGCTACGGGGCCTTCATCGCGCTCGCCCACGTGGCCTGGTTCGGCCTGGTCGCCTGCTTTCTCTCGAGCCCGGCGGTGCGCGGCCGGCTCCTGCGTTTCCGCCGGCGCATCGACCAGTTCTTCGGCGCCCTGCTGGTTGGTTTCGGCGTCCTGCTGGGGGCGAAAAGCCCATGAGCATGGACCACTGATGGCCGCTTGCCGCCTTTGAAGCGAGGCCGGCGGCTCCCTAGAATGCGCCGTTCATGCCGTCGCCAGTTGAGGGACGGTCCCAGGATCGCGGGACGCATGGGAGTTGCATGAAGAAGGGAGCGACGCTTTTCGCCGTCCTCTGGGCGGTACTCGGCCTGGGCCTGCTGGTCGGTTTGCCGGTGGCCATCCATTTCATTCTCGGCCAGTACGACGAGGCCGGGTTCAGCGGGCCGCAACTGGTCTTCGAGGAACAGGGCCATTCCTACCTGGCGTTCACCCTCGACGACTATCGCGCCAACGAAGTGGACAACGGCGTGGTACACGGCAGCAGCCGCAGCTATGCCCAGGTGGTCGACCTGGAGGACGGCAGCCTGCGCTGGAGCATGCGCCTGGATGCCGACAACGAGCGCGGCGACGACTGGGGTTCCGGCGAGCTGCTGGGCCAGTCGTCGCGCTACCTGTTCTTCCTGCGCAACGAACTCTACGTACTCGACCGGCGCGACGCCGCCCCTGCGCTGGCGTTCGACGAGCTGGAGCGGCGCACTGGCGGCCTGCCGTTGAAGTCGGCGCCCTGGGGGAAGGACGCCTATCGCTACGACGAAGGCCGGGGCGGATTGCTGATGCTCGCGCTGGACGGCCGCGTCTGGTTCCTCGACGGCGACAGCCTGGCCCTGCGCGAAGCTCCGGAAGTCGATGCCGCGCGGTATTTCCACGGCGACCCGCCGCCGCCGGCGAATGCCGGGATCGACTGGCAGGCGCCGGGCCTGACGCGCCTGCCCGACGGACGCCTGCTGATCCTCGCCAGCGATCACGAGGCCCGAGCGCTGGAGCGTGGCGAGGCGCTGCCGGCAGCGAACCAACGGGCGCGACGCCAGCGCCTGTCACTGGGCACCCTGGATTGGCGGTCGCCGGCGGAGAATCGACTGCGTCCGCTGCTCGACGCGGCCTTCCTGCAGGCTGGCCTGCTGCCCGATCCAGCCGCTGCCGAAGAGCCGCAGCGGCTGCTCGATCGACCGTCCGAGCGGCAGCGCCAGCATCCGTCGCTGCCGCCCGAGCCGCAGCCGCCGGAAGAGTTCGACGAGCGCGTGGAGCGTTTTCCCAGTACCCGTGCGTTCCTTGCGGCGCGTGACGCCTACCGCCAGGAACGGCGACGCTGGATTGCCGCGCACGATGCCTGGCGGGAACGGGTCGCCGACCTGGAGGCGGCGGCGGATGCCGAGTACCGTCGCCGGCGCGACGAGCAGACGCGCGAGGAGGCGTTGTACCGTCGCTATGCCTCGGCGCTGCCGGGCGGCGATTCCAGGTTGGCGCGCCGTCCCTGGCGAGTCGACGGCAACTGGCTGGTGCTGCACCGGCGCAGCCTGGCCGAGCGTAGCGAGCTGCTGCTCAGCTCGGTGTCTGGCGACGGCAGCTTGCTCTGGACCCTGGAGCTGCCCATCGAGCGTCCCGAGCGGCTGTTCCGCCTGGATGCCCACAACCTGCTTCTCAGCGGCCGTGGAGAGGAAGGCGGGCGGTTGGTGCGGGTCGATCTGCGCCGGGGCAGCGGCATCGTCCATCGCCTCGGGCGCGGCGGCGCGCCATTGCAGCGGGTCGAGTGGCCCGAAGGCCAACCGTGATCGCCTGCGCCCAGCCTGGGTGTCTGCCCAGCGGGGCGGGGGGCCGGGCGCCGATTCAGGGGTTCCTGAAGACGAATACGCCGCTGTCCACCAGGCGCGTCAGGCGGATGCGCAGCAGCAGGGTGCGGTGGGCGGCGAGGAAGCGCGGCACCTGCGCCAGCGGAATTGCCAGGCCTTCGCTGTCGCCGGGGCCCACCGCGGTATAGCCGACCGGCTGGCGCGGCGGATCGAACGGCGGCTGGGCCGACACGCTGAGCGACAGGGTGTCCACGGCGAAGCCGGCGAGCAGGTCGTCGAGGGAGTCGATCGACAGGTACAGCGAGCGGTAGGCGGGGTTGTCCTCGTAGGGATGGACGTCGGCGATGACCTGCTCGTAGAAGCGCTGTTCGAAACGCCGGTCGCTGTTCAGCTTGCGGAAGAACTGGATGAAGTAGTCGCGCACCTCCTGGTCGAGGTCGTCGCAGACGTGGCTGACCAGGTTCAGGTAGCGCGGCGAGCGGCGCTCGATGCCGGGGTCGAGCTGATCGATGCGGCGCTGCCAGGGGAAGCTTGCGCCGCTGCTCCGGTAATCGGCGTCCTCGACCTCCAGTGCGGCGCGGATCAGCTCCAGGGTACGCGGGTTCTTCGGCCCGCGGTCCTTCAGCGCCACGCTGGCGTGGTTCTCGCCGTCGACGATGGCGAAGGCGATCTCGCCGCGCGATTCTTCCAGGCGCCAGCCGGGCCTGGCGCGCTGGCGGACATCCAGTTCGAGGCTCAGGCGGCAGGCGTTGAGGTTCGCCGTGGCGATCCGCACCGTGCCGTCGCCGCCGGCTTCGTTGGCGATGGCTTCGACGCCGCTGTAGCCGACATTGCCCACCAGTACAGTGGCGAGCAGGCGGCCGGCGCCGTACCAGGCCTCGGCGCCGAACAGGTCGCGCTCGGCGAGTTGCCAGGAGTACGGCGAGCCCAGCTCCAGTCCCTTCAGCACCTGGGTGCCGGTCTGCCCGACGAAGCGGTTCCAGCCTTTCAGCACGCGACCGATGAAGGAGCGTCCCTTGTGCGCCAGCGGCGAGCCGAAGTTGGCCGGGGCGAGCATCAGGAAGCGCTTGACCGGCGCGCTGGCGGGGTCGAAGTGGCGGGTCAGCCAGTCGCGCAGCACCAGGGCGCCGGTACTGTGCACCACCACGTCCACCGTGCGCGGTGCCCGCGACAGTCCCTGGGCGGTCCAGGCGCGATCCAGGGCGGCGGCGAGGTCAGCGTAGGTGACGTCGTCCTGCAGGGAGATCCAGTCGGCGAGGCGGATCTGCGTCGGCGCGCTGCCGAACCAGGCTTCCAGCTGCTCGGCGAGGCGGCGGAACGACTTCGAATCGTCGCTCCAGCCGTGGACGATGACGATCGAACGGGGCATGTCCGGCATCCTCTGGGGCTGATCCGGGCGACTATAGATCATGCGCCGCGGCGATGTGCCCTGACCTGTGAAAACGTCTAGGATGCGGCGGTCGCTCCCGACTACCGCCGGCGCGGCATCGCCAGCGCCTTGCTGCGGCAGGCGCGGGACGACTGTCGCGGCGACCGCCTGTTCACTTCCTGCAACCGCTCCAACCTGCCGATGCGGCGCCTGCTGGAGCGCGAGGGATTCCAGCCGAGCGGGGTGATCGACAACCTCGACGAAGGCGATCCGGAGCTGGTCTTCGTGCGTTTCCTCGCGCCGTCGCGCTGAGTCCCGGACTCATTTCAGGTTGCCGGCGAGGAACTGGCGCAGGCGCTCGCTGCGCGGCGCGCCGAACACCTGGTCCGGCGTCCCTTGCTCTTCGATCACGCCCTGGTGGAGGAAGATCACATGGCTGGAAACCTGGCGGGCGAAGGCCATCTCGTGGGTGACCAGGACCATGGTGCGACCTTCCTCGGCCAACTGCTGCATGACTTTCAGCACTTCGCCGACCAGTTCCGGATCGAGCGCCGAGGTCGGTTCGTCGAACAGCATCACCTGCGGCTCCATGGCCAGGGCGCGGGCGATCGCCACGCGCTGTTGCTGGCCGCCGGAGAGTTCGCAGGGATACTGCCGTTCGACCTTCTCCGCCAGGCCGACCTTGGCCAGGTAGTGGCGCGCGTGGGCCACGGCGTCGTCGCGGTTCATTCTCAGGACGTTGACCGGGCACTCGACCACGTTCTCCAGCACCGTCAGGTGGCTCCACAGGTTGAAATGCTGGAAGACCATCGCCAGCCGGCTGCGGATCCTCTGCAACTGCCGGGGATCGGCGGCGCGCAGCTCGCCCAGGGCGCCGGGACGGGTGCGCAGTTCCTCGTCGCCGACGCGGATGCGCCCGGCACAGGGCTTTTCCAGGAAGTTGACGCAGCGCAGGAAGGTGCTCTTGCCCGAGCCGGAGGAGCCGATGATGCTGATCACGTCTCCCTTGCCGGCCCTGAGCGAAACGCCCCTGAGCACCTCATGGCTGCCGTAGCGCTTGTGGATGTCTTCGACCTGCAGGCTGTACATGCGCGTGTCTCCGGGAGAGGTCAGTGGGTTTTGCGGTCTGAGGTAGGCCAGCCAGCGCAGCTCGCCGCGGCGGAACAGCCAGATCAGCAGGAAGGCGGTGCCGGCGTAGAGCGCGCCGGCGATGCCGAAGGACAGGAACGGCGCATAGGTGGCGGAATTGACGTCGCGGGCCACCTTGAGCAGGTCCGGCACGGTGGCGGTGAACGCCACCGAGGTGGAATGCAGCATCAGGATCACTTCGTTGCTGAAGTACGGCAGTGCCCGGCGCAGCGCCGAGGGCAGGACGATGCGCCGGTAGAGGGTGAAGCCGCCCATGCCGTAGGCGCGCGCCGCTTCCACTTCGCCGTGGGGCGTGTTCCTGATCGCGCCGGCGAAGATTTCCGTCATGTAGGCGCAGGTGTTGAGGACGAAGGCCAGCACCGTGCAGTTGAAGCCGTCGCGGAAGAACGCGTTGAGAAAGTCCTGGGCGCGTATGGCATTCAGGCTGTAGACGCCGGTGTAGAAGAACAGCAACTGGATGTACAGCGGGGTGCCGCGGAACACGTAGGTGTAGAGCCAGACCGGGTAGCGCAGCAGCGGGTTGCCGCAGGTCCGCGCCACCGCCAGCGGGATGGCCAGCAGGAAGCCAAGCGCCACGGCGAGGATCAGCAGCCACAGGGTCATCGCCAGTCCGGTCAGTTGCAGGCCGTCGGTCCACAGGTAGGCCTGCCAGTATTCGTCGAGTACCGCGTTCATGGCATCGGCCTCCTGACGCCCAGCGAGCTGCGCCGCTCCAGCCACAGCAGCGCGGCGTTGGAGATTGCGGTGATGGCCAGGTAGATCAGCCCGCAGACCAGGGTGAAGTGGAAGAACTGCAGGGTGCCCTTGCCGGCGTCCTGGGTGGCCTTGACCAGGTCGCCGAGACCGATGATCGAGACCAGCGCGGTGGACTTGACCAGCACCTGCCAGTTGTTGCCGATGCCCGGCAGGGCGTAGCGCAGCATCTGCGGCAGGAGTACCCGGCGGAACACTCGCCAGCGCCCCATGCCGTAGGCTTGCGCGGCTTCGACCTGGCCGGCCGGGACCGCCTGGAAGGCGCCGCGGAAGGTTTCCGTGAAGTAGGCGCCATAGATGAACGCCAGGGTGACGCAGCCGGCGGCGAACGGGTCGATGTCGACCTGGCCGATGCCGAGGGCGTCGGTGACGCGGTTGAGGAGGATCTGCAGGCTGAAGAACAGCAACAGCATGATGACCAGGTCGGGGACGCTGCGGATCAGCGTTGTATAGCCGCTGGCCAGGGCGCGCAGCGGGCGGTTGGCGGCGAGCTTGGCGCTGGCGCCGAGGAGGCCGATGAGCACGGCGCCGAGCAGGGAGCCCAGCGCCAGTTTCAGGGTCACCAGGGTGCCGGCGAGTATCTGCGGGCCGAAGCCGTCGAGGAACATTTCACTCTCCATTGCTTGTTGTTGTCGGTCGAGGTGAAAAGCGGCCGGACGCCGTTCAGGGCGTGCCGTAGAGGTCGAAGTCGAAGTAGCGGGCATTGATTCGCGCGTAGGTTCCGTTGGCGCGGATCGTCGCCAGCGCCTTGTTCAGGTCCTCGCGCAGCGCCACGTCCTCCTTGCGCAGGCCGATGCCGTCGCCGACCCCGAAGTAGCGAGGGTCGTCCAGCACCGCTCCGGCCAGTTCGAAATCCTTGCCGACCGGCTTGTCGAGGAAGCCGTAGCTGGCCTGCACCGCGCCTTGCAGCGAGGCGTCGAGGCGGCCCATGACGAGGTCGGCGTAGACCTGGTCCTGGTTCTGGTAGGAGACGACCCGCACCCCCTTGGCGGCCCATTCGGCCTTGGCGTAGGCCTCCTGGTTGGAGCCCTGGCCGACCCCCACGCGCTTGCCGCGCAGGCTCTCGGCGTCGGGCAGGAGCGCCGAGCCACGGCGTACCACCAGGCGGCTCGGCGCGTTGGAGACGCGGTCGGTGAAGGCGATGTGCTGTGCGCGTTTCGGCGTGATGGTCATCGACGAGACGATGGCGTCGATCTTGCGCGACAGCAGCGCCGGGATGATGCCGTCCCAGTTGCTTTCGACCCATTCGCAGCGGGCTCGCAGCTCCGCGCAGAGGGCTTCGCCGATCTCGATGCCGAAGCCTGCCAGGCGGCCGTCCGGCTGCTTGTATTCGAGCGGCGGGTAGGTCGGGTCGACGCCCAGGCGCAGGACCTTGCCGGTCCAGTCGGCGGCGCCGGCCGGTGCGGCGAGGAGGAGGGAGAGGGCGATGCTGCCGAGGGTTCTTGTCATTGTGGTTGTCCTCTGTCGATCCGCGCGCGCCAGGCCGCGCGCCCGTTGAAAACCCTGGCTCAGGCCAGGAAGCGCTCGGCCAGTCGCACCCAGTAGCTGGCGCCGACGGCCAGGCAGTCGTCGTTGAAGTCGTAGCCGGGGTTGTGCAACTGGCAGCCGCTCTCGCCCTGGCCATTGCCGATCACCAGGTAGCTGCCGGGACAGCGTTCGAGGATGAAGGCGAAATCCTCGCTGGCGGTGAACGGCCGCAGTCCGTCGATCAGGCATTCCTCGCCCAGCCAGTCGCGGGCCACCTCGCGGGCGAACGCGGTCTGCCCGGGATGGTTGACCAGCACCGGATGGCAATGCCGGTAGTCGACCTCCGCCCGCGCGCCGAAGCTGGCGGCCTGGCCGCGGGCCAGTTCGCCGATGCGGCGCTCCAGCAGGGCACGGGTTTCCGCGGTCAGGGCCCGGACGCTGAGGATCATTTCGGCGCTGGCCGGGATCACGTTGGAGACCGTCCCGGCATGGATCGCGCCGACGCTGACGATCGCGGTGTCCTGCGGGTCGACGTTGCGCGAGACGATGCTCTGCAAGGCCAGCACGATGGCGGAGCAGACCACCACCGGGTCGACGGTGCGCTGCGGCACCGCGCCGTGGCCGCCACTGCCGATCACGCGGATGACCACGGTATCGGCCGAGGCCATGAAGGGGCCGGGATGGAAGCCCAGGTGGCCGACGGGGTATCCCGGGACGTTGTGCATGGCGAAGATGGCGTCGCAGGGGAAGCGCTCCAGCAGCCCGTCGTCGAGCATCGCGCGGGCACCGCCGAGGCCCTCTTCGGCAGGCTGGAAGATCAGTTGCAGGGTGCCGCGCCAGTGCGGCGACTCGACCAGGTGCCTGGCCGCGGCGAGGAGCATCGCGGTGTGGCCGTCGTGGCCGCAGGCGTGCATCACGCCGTCCACCTGGCTGGCGTAGGGCAGGCCGGTGGCTTCCTGGATCGGCAGCGCGTCCATGTCGGCGCGCAGGCCCAGCGCTGGGCCCTCGCCGCGGCACAGGGTGCCGACCACGCCGGTGCGACCCACCCCACGGCTGACCTGGTAGCCCCAGGCCTCCAGGCATTCGGCGACCAGCGCGGCGGTTCGCCGTTCCTCGAAACCCAACTCCGGGTGGGCATGGATATGGCGGCGCAAGGTAACCATCTCTTCCCGCAGCGCCGCGATGGCGGGCAGGACGGCAGGCTCGGTCATTCTTCTTGTTCTCCTCAAGGGCTCCGACCGGTGGGCGGCGGGGCGTTGTCGAAGCCGATGGTAGGCAAGCGGGGGACTGGCGGGGAGGCTCGCTTTGGCTATGATGACAACCTTTCGTTGTCACCTCGGTAAGCCCGTGAAACTCCACCAGTTGCAAGCCCTGGTCGCCAGTGCCGACGCGGGCGGCATCCGCGCCGCCGCCCGCGTCCTGGGGATTTCCCAGGCGGCCGTGACCCGCGCGCTGCGCGAACTGGAAACCGAACAGCATCTGCCGCTGTTCGTCCGCACGCCCAGCGGCCTGACCTTCACCGAATACGGCAAGGCGCTGCTGATCCACGCCCGGCTGGTGCTCAAGCAACTGGAGCACGCGCAGGTCGAACTCGACCACCTGCGTGGCCAGGCCAGCGGCCGGCTGTGCATCGGGGTGACGCCTTGGGTGGCGCTGACCTTCCTCTCGGAGGCGGTGCAGGCGTTCCGCGAGCGCATGCCGGAGGTGCGCCTGGAGCTTTTCGAAAGCCTGATGGCGGTGGCCCAGCCATTGCTTCGCGACGGCAGCATGGATTTCGCCATCGGCCCGCTGCACGGCGCCCAGGCGGCCCAGGAGTTCGCCTGCGAGAAGCTGCTCGACTACGACACCGCGGTGCTGGTCCGCCAGGGGCATCCGCTGGCGGGTTGCGGCTCGATCCACGAGCTGCTGGAACAGGACTGGGCGTTGAACTACACCGGCGACGGCCACGACGCCCTGATGCGCGAGTTGTTCTGGCGCCACGGCGCCTTGATCGACGAGCGGCGCATCGTCCGCGCGCACTCCGTGGCGATCCTGCAGACCCTGGTGGAGCAGGCCGACATGTGCACCTGGGTGCCGGCGATCATAGGCGCCGCCCCGCCGTTGCTCGGCCGGGTGGTGCCGCTGGCGCTGCGGGAAACCTTCGAGCCACGACGGCTGGGCATCATCACCCGGCGCGGCGGAGCCCTCAGCAATCCGGCGCAATGCTTCGTCGAGTGCCTGCTGCAGGCGATCCGCCGCCACGCCCGCTCGGCGAAGAAGGATGACCGGCGCCTGTTCGAAACCCTGCGCCTGCTAGTCTGATTCCTACTGGCACGGACGTACGGTCGCTCAAGATCGGTCGTGCTGCGACCGATAGCCTGGAAAGCCACGAGCGAGGATGCCGGCATGCTGCAATGGTTCGCTAACCTGTCGTTCCGCAGGAAAATCGCCCTGCCGATCCTCCTGCTCGCGGTGCTTCTGCTGCTGGTGGGCGCGCTCGGCGTGCATGGCATCGCCCAGCTGAACGAATCCAACCAGCGCCTGGGCAAGCGTTTTCTCCCCGGCATCGCCCTGCTGCTCAACGCCGACCGTGATCTCTACCAGGCCTTCGTCGCCGAGCGCAGCCTGCTCGAGGGCCACCTGAGCGCCGAGCAGATCGCCGGCCTGAGGAACGATCACGCGGAAAACCTGCAGCAGGCCCTGGATCGGGTGCGCCAGTACGCGGCGATGCAGCCGGGCGAGGCGGAACTGGCCAAGGTCGCCGAGTTCGAGCGCGGCTATGCCCTCTGGAGCGCGACCTCGGCGCGGGTGCTGAGCCTGGCGGCCAGCGATCCGAGCGCCGCGGCGCAGCTCAGCTACGGTGACAGCGATCGCCAGTTCGGGGCGATGCGCGAGGTGATCAACCAGCTCGACGAGATGGAAGAGGCGGCCGCGGCCGCTGACGGCGAGGCGTCCTCCGCGCTGGGCGAGCGCCACCGCTGGCAGCAGGTGGCGCTGGTGGCGTTCGGCCTGCTGGTGTGCCTGTCGCTGGTGCTGGTGTTCCCCGGCCTGGTGACCCGTCCGTTGCAGCGTCTGCTGCAACGCCTGGAAGAGATCGCCAACGGCGATGGCGACCTGCGCGTGCGCCTGGAGGTCACTTCGCGCGACGAACCCGGCCGTCTCGGCAGCGCCTTCAACGCCTTCCTCGACAAGTTGCAGCCGCTGATCCGCGAGGTCGGCCGGGTCACCGGCGAGGTCGCCGATTCAGCCGGTTCGCTGGCCGGCATGACCGCCGCCAACGATCGTCTGATCAACAGCGAGCACGCATCGGTGGACCAGGTCAGCACCGCCGCGACGCAGATGAGCAGCGCCGTCCACGAGGTGGCGCGCAATGCCCAGAGCGCCGCGCAGGTGGCCGATGACGCCCGCCGGCAGGCGCGCGAGGGCGCCAACGTGGTGGAAGCGACCATCGAGGTGATCCGCCAGTTGGCGCAGGAAGTGGAGAGCAGTTCCGAGAGCATCCAGCAACTGGCCCAGGAAACCGCCAGCATCGACGCGGTGCTGACGGTGATCAAGGGCATCGCCGAACAGACCAACCTGCTCGCCCTCAACGCCGCCATCGAAGCCGCGCGGGCTGGCGAGCAGGGTCGCGGTTTCGCCGTGGTGGCCGACGAGGTGCGGGCGCTGGCGGCGCGTACCCAGGATTCGACCAAGGACATCCAGGCGCGCATCGAGCGCCTCCAGGCCGGGGTGCAGAACGCCGTGAGGGCCATGCAGTCGGGCAGCCTCAAGGCGCGCGACAGCGTCGAGCGCGCCGCCGGGGTCGACGGCGTGCTGGCCGCCACCGGCGACGCGGTGGGGCGGATCAACGACCTCGCCGCGCAGATCGCCTCGGCCTGCGAGGAGCAGAGCCGGGTAATCGACGAAATCGCCCGCAACATCAGCGAGGTGCGCGAGCTTTCCGCCCAGGCGGCGGAACATTCGGAGCAGGGTACCGGGGCCAGCCGCCGGCTGTCCGAGCTGTCCTCGGAACTGGCGCGGCTGGTCGGCCGTTTCCGCGTCTGAAGCGCCGCCTAGCGCGGCGCCAGCCAGATCGCCACGCCTGCCAGTGCCGCCGGGACCAGGAAGACCAGCAGCAGGATCGGCAGTTCTTCGCGCAAGCCGTAGCCGGCGTGCTGGACGCCGACCCACAGGTTGACCAGCGCGACGGCCAGCCAGGTCGGCAGGAACAGGCCGGCAGCGAGCGCCGGCCCGGCATCCCAGAGTTTGCCGAAGAGCAGGAACAGGCCGAGCAGGACGATGCCGCCGGCGATTACCAGGGTCACGTGCATGAAGGGTTTCCGCAGGCAGGCAGCGACCGCCGTGGCGGCCGCTGCGTGGCTCACTTGGTCGAGAAGCCGCCGTTGATGAGGATGGTCTGGCCGGTGATCCACCAGCCTTCGCTGACCAGGTGGCGGATGAACGGCACCACGTCGTCGATGTCGGTCAGGCCGGTTTTGGAGAACGGCGACAAGGCCGCGGCGTTCTTCAGGTAGTCCACCGCATCGGCACCTTCGGCGGGGTAGAAGAAGGGCGTGTCCATGGGGCCCGGGCCGACCGCGGTGACCGAGATGCCGCGCGCGCCGAACTCCTTGGAAGCGGCACGGGTGAAGTGCTCCACCGGCGCCTTGGTGCCGGCATAGGCGGCGTAGTACGGGGTATAGGCGCCAAGCAGGGAGGTCACCAGGGTGCAGATCTTGCCGTTATCGTTGACGTGCTTGCCGGCTTCGCGCAGGAAGAAGAACGCAGACTTGGAATTGACCGCGCTCATCTCGTCGTATTCGGTCTCGCTGATCTCGGTGATGGGTTTCTTCAGCACCTTGCCGACGGTGTTGATGGCGATGTCCGGCTTGCCCACCGCGGCGATGGCGTCGGCGAACAGCTTTTCCATGGCCGCGGCGCTGGTGAGATCGCCCTGCAGCGCTACCGCCTTGGCTCCGGCTGCCTGCAGCGCGGCGACGGTGGCGTCGGCATCGGCCTTGCTCGCGGCGCTGTTGTAGTGGATGGCGATCGCCTTCGCGCCGTGGGCGGCGAGATCACGGGCGATCAGCCCGCCCAGGTTCTTGGCGCCGCCGGTGATGAGGACGGTCTTGCCTTTGATGGAGTGGTCGACCATGGGGTGTTTCTCCTGCGGTGAGTGGAGAACCCAGTCTAGGGAGGGCGGCCTTGCGGAGTAATCGCGGCGGCCTGGATAGATTGTCCAGAAACGCCGATCAATTCCCGCCTCCGGAGGAGCGCAGCCGCCTGCACGAATCTTCTAGAACCCCGGGACGGGCGCGTTATAGTCGCGGCGACGAAACCAACGAGTGGGAAGACCTGACGCACGATGGGGAGCCGAGACTGGATCGACCTGGCCCGCGACGCCGAGACCGGGATCGAGACCCTGCGCGCCCATTTCGAGGGCCACGCCTACGATCCGCACTGGCACGACAGCTACCTGATCGGCTACACCGAGATCGGCGTGCAGCAATTCAACTGCCGCCGACGCCGACACGACAGCACCGCCGGCCAGGTATTCCTGGTCGAACCGGGGGAGATCCACGATGGTCGCGCGCCGATCGCCGGCGGCTTCACCTACTCGATGCTGTACCTGCAGCCGGACTGGCTGCGGCGCGAACTGCGGGCGACCTTCGACGATGCGCCCAGCGACCGCGACCCCGGCTTCCACGCCAACCTCACCGAAGACCCGCGCCTGACCCTGGCCATCGCCCAGGCCTTCCGCGTCCTGCATGGCCGCGAGCTGCGACTGCTGCGGCAGACCGCCCTGGAGCTGGTGCTGGAGCGGCTGCGCGTGCACCTCGGCTGGCGCGAGGCGAAGCCATTCGATCCGCGCCTGCCGCTGGTGGCGCAGAAAGCCCGCGACTACCTGCATGCGCACTTCTACCAGGACATCGGCCTGGACGAGCTGGCCAGCGCCTGCGGCACCGACCGCTTCCGCCTGAACCGTGCATTCAAGGCCGCCTACGGCTTGCCACCCTACGCCTACCTGGTCCAGTTGCGCCTGGCCAAGGCGCGGCAGATGCTCGCTGTCGGCGGGCAACCGGCGGACCTCGCCAGCGCTCTCGGTTTCGCCGACCAGAGCCATCTCGGCCGCTGGTTCCGGCGCGCCTACGGGATGACCCCGGCGGCCTACCGCCGGCAGTGCACCCAGCTTCCAGACTGAGGCCCGGCGCGTCGCCAGGATGAAGGCTCCCCCGCCACAGGAGCCCGTCCATGCAATCCCTCGTGCCCTTCCTGCTGTTCGCCGTCGTCGCCTCGATCACCCCCGGACCGACCAACATCCTGGTCCTGAGCAACAGCCAGCGCCACGGCCTGGCCGCCGCCTGGCCGATCGTGCTCGGCGCCTGCGCGGCGGTGGCGGCGCTGATCCTGCTGCTCGGGCTCGGCCTGGGCGAGTTGCTGCGACGCCATCCGCTGCTCCAGCAGGGGCTCGCCTGGCTCGGCGTCGGCTGGCTCAGCTACCTGGCCTGGAGCCTGTTCCGCAGCGCGGGCGGCATCGACGGCGCGGAGCCGCCGCGGCGCCTCGGCGTGCTCGGCGGCGCGGCGTTGCAACTGGTCAATCCCAAGGCCTGGATGATGGCCCTCGCCGCGCTGGCACTGTTCGCCGGGGAAGGCGCCGGACAGGCCGGGCGGATCGGCCTGCTGGCATTGCTGTTCTTCCTGGTTTCGCTGCCGTGCCTGGCCAGTTGGGCCTTGCTCGGCGTCGGCAGCGCGCGGCTGCTGCGCTCGCCGTCGCTGATGAAACGCTTCAACCAGGGCATGGCGCTGTTGTTGCTGGCATCGGCCTGGGCCGCCCTGCTGCTCTGAGGCGGTCCGGTAGCTTCCTGACAAACCTGTGGGTTGGTACGCGGGGCCCGGGTTGGCTATGGTGGGACGATCCGTAGCCATGGCGCGGTCGCCGTCAGCACGCCGCGCAAGGAACCTCCATGTTGAAACCCGACATCACTGCCTTCTTCGACCCGGCCACCTCCACCTACAGCTACGTGGTGCGCGACCCGTCCAGCCGCGCCTGCGCCATCGTCGACCCGGTGCTCGACTACGACCCGGCCGCCGGGCGCACCAGCCATGCCAGCGCCGAACGCCTGATCGCCCACGTTCGCCAGCACGACCTGCAGGTGGAATGGCTGCTGGAGACCCACGTGCACGCCGACCACCTGTCGGCGGCCATCTTCCTGCAGCGCGAACTGGGCGGGTGCCTGGCCATCGGCGCGCGAATCACCCAGGTGCAGGCGAAATTCTCCGGCCTGTTCAACCTCGGCGAGGCGTTCCCGGTGGACGGACGCCAGTTCGAGCACCTGTTCGAGGACGGCGAGTCGTTTCGCATCGGCGCCCTGGAATGCCGCGCGCTGCATACCCCGGGGCATACCCCGGCGTGCATGACCTACCTGGTCGGCGACAGCGCCTTCGTCGGCGATACCCTGTTCATGCCCGACTACGGCACCGCCCGCTGCGATTTCCCCGGCGGCGACGCGCGCCAGCTGTATCGCTCGATCCAGCGCCTGTTCGCGCTACCCGACGCGACCCGCCTGTTCATGTGCCACGACTACACGGCTCCCGGCCGCGACGAGCACCGCTGCGAAACCAGCGTCGGCGAGCAGCGCCGGCACAACGTGCACGTCCGCGAAGGCGTCGACGAGGAGGCGTTCGTCGCCATGCGCCAGCAGCGCGATGCCACCCTCGGCATGCCGACCCTGATGCTGCCGGCGATCCAGGTCAACATGCGCGGCGGCAACCTGCCGCCGGTGGAAGGCAACGGGGTGCGTTACCTGAAGATCCCGCTGGATCTGTTCTGATCAGCTGCGGCGACGCAGCAGGAGAATGAAGAACAGCCCGCCGATGGCCGCGGTGGCGATGCCGATGGGCAGGTCCTGGGGGGCGATCAGGGTGCGCGCGGCGACATCCATCCAGACCAGGAACAGCGCGCCGAGCAGGGCGCACACCGGCAGCAGTCGGCGGTGCTCGGCACCCACCAGCAGGCGCGCGGCGTGCGGCAGCATGAGACCGACGAAGCCGATGGCGCCGCTCACCGAGACCAGCACGCCGGTCAGCAGCGAGCAGCAGACGAAGACCCACAGGCGTACGCGACGGGCGTCCAGGCCGAGGGTCACGGCGGTCTGTTCGCCGGCCATCAGCGCGTTCAGCGCACGGCCCAGCCCGAGCAGTACCAGCAGGCCGCCGGCCACGCACAGCGCCGGCAGCCAGATCAACGACCAGCGCGCCAGGCCGAGGCCGCCGAGCATCCAGAACAGCACAGAGGAGGCGGCGCGGTGGTCGCCGAGGAACAGCAGCAGGTTGGCCAGCGCCAGGAGCACGAACGACACCGCGACCCCCGCCAGCAACAGCCGGTCGCTGCCCAGGCGGCCGCCGCGACTGGCCACGCCGAGCACCAGCAGCATGCTGCCGAGGGCGCCGAGGAAGGCCGCCAGCGGCAGGGTCAGCAGGCCGATCACCTCGCCGATGTAGAGCACCACCAACACCGCGCCGAGGGTCGCGCCGGAGGTGGCGCCGAGCAGGTGCGGATCGGCCAGCGGATTGCGCGTGACCGCCTGCAGGGCCGCTCCCACCAACGCCAGGCCGGCGCCGACGCAGACGCCGAGCAGTACCCGCGGGGCGCGGATCAGCCAGACGATGTGCTCCTGGCCGGCGCTCCAGGCGCCGGGCTCCGCCGCCACGCCGAACAGGCGCTGGAGGACGATGCGGCCGACCAGGCCGCTGTCCAGTCGCGCCGGACCGAAGCCGAGGGCGACCACGCAGGACAGGCCGAGCAACATGACCAGGCTGCCCAGCAACAGGCAATAGGCGCGAGGGCTGCGGAACAGGGTCATGGACGTGGCGCCCGAGGGTGGAGGCCGGCGACCAGGGTTTCTATCGCCGCGGCGTTGCCGATGCCCGGCGTGGCCTGGTTATAGGACAGGACGATGAAGCGTCGCTCGCGGATCGCGGTCAGGCTGCGCAGCGCCGGGTTCTCTTCGAGGAAGCGCTGCTTCTGCGCGGCGCTGGTCTCGCCGTAGTCGACGATGACGATGACCTGCGGATCGCGGGCGACCACGCTTTCCCAGTTGACCTGGGTCCAACTGGCCGCCACGTCGTCGGTCACGCTGCGGCCGCCGGCGGCCTCGATCAGCGCCTGCGGCATGCCCAGGCGGCCAGAGGTGAAGGGGCGGTCCTCGCCGCTGTCGTAGAGGAACACCCGCGGCGCCTCGGTGTTCGCCGGGATGCCGGCGCGGGCGCGCTCGATGCGTGCCTGGAGGCTGGCGACCAGGCGCTCGGCGCGCGGTTCGACGTCGAAGATCCGTCCCAGGTTGCGCAGGTCGCGGTACAGCTCGTCGAGGCTGGCGCGGCGCGGCTCGCCGATCTGCGCGCAGGATTCGCTCAGCTCGTAGACCTTCACCCCCAGCGGCTCCAGGCTGGCCGGAGTGAGGTCGCCGCCGACGCGCATGCCGTAGCCCCAACCGGCGAAGAAGAAGTCGGCGTCGACATCGAGCAGGGTTTCCGCCGTGGGGTAGCGCGCCACCAGCTCGGGCAGCGGCTTGAGCGCGGCGATCAATCCGGGATCGGCATTCTTCCACCAGCCGCTGATGCCGGTATAGCCGACCATGCGCGTCTGCAGACCGAGGGCGACCATCATCTCGGTGAGGTTGATGTCATGGCTGACCGCGCGCGACGGCGCGCGCTCGAACGTCACTTCGCGCTCGCAGCTGCGCACGCTGAGCGGGTAGCGCTCGGCCAGCGCGGCATCGGCGCAGGCGAGCAGGGCGCAGAGCAGCAGGTGGTGCAGGATCGGGTGCTTCATGCTTGGGTAATCCAGGTCAGGCGCGGGTGGTCGGCGAGGGGGTGGCGGTCGACCAGGGCGCGGACGCCGAACACCCGCCACAGCAGGTCGGCGTCGAGCACCTCGGTCGGCGTGCCCTGGGCGACGATGCGGCCGCCGTCGAGCACGTAGAGGCGGTCGCAGAAGGCCGCCGCCAGGTTGAGGTCGTGGAAGCTCGCCAGGGTGCTCAGGCCGAGGCTGCGCAGCAGGCGCAGAAGCTCTAGCTGGTAGCGCGGGTCGAGGTGGTTGGTCGGTTCGTCGAGGATCAGCAGGCGCGGCTCCTGGACCAGCGCGCGAGCCAGCAGGGCGCGCTGCTTCTCGCCACCGGAGAGGCTGGCGAAGGGGCTCGCGGCACGCCCTTCGAGACCGACCTGGAGCAGCGCCTGGCGGACCCGCTGGCGGTCGTCCGCGCCGTGGCCGTCGAACAGGCCCTTGTGCGGCGTGCGGCCCATGGCGACCACGTCCTCGACGGCAAGGCCGAAGTCCTCGGGGAACTCCTGCAACACCACCGCGATACGCCGGGCGGCCCAGCGCGGCGGCTGGCGCCAGAGGTCGTCGCCGTCGAGCACCACCCGGCCGCGCTGCGGTCGCGCATAGCGGAAGGCGCAGCGCAGCAGGCTGGTCTTGCCGCTGCCGTTGGGGCCGATCAGGCCGACGAAACTGCCGGCCGGGACTTCCAGATGCACGCCGCGCAGCAACTCGGTGGAGGCGTCGGGCGACCAGTGCAGGGCATCGAGGTGAAGGGACGACATGGCTACTCGCAGGTCCGGTGGTTCAGCAGAGACGATTGCCGCGGCGCCGGCTTCAGAAACTGAAGTCGGCGGTGACGTTGAACGAGCGCGGCTGGCCCATGATCCATTGCTGGCCGTTGTTGTTGTCAGCCAGGGCGTACTGGCGGTCGAACAGGTTGTACAGCTCAAGGCCGAGGGTCAGGTCCGGCCGTACCCGCCAGCCCAGGTTGGCGTCGACCACCGTGTAGCCGGGCAGGCTGGCCTGGTTGGCGGCGTCGGCGTAGCGCCGGTCGACGTAGCGCAGCCCGGCGCCGACGCGCAGGGTCTCGGCGAAGGACTTGTCCAGCCAGAGGTTGGCGGTGCGCCGTGGCACGTTCCTGGGGCGGTTGCCATTGCGCGAGTAGGTCTGCCCGTCGATCGTTTCGTCGAAGTCGTCGTATTCGGCACGCACCAGCGCGGCGTTCGCCGACAGCCGCCAGTCCTGGGCCAGGTTCAGTTCCAGGCTGGCCTCCAGGCCGTCCGAACTCTGCTGGCCGACCTGCTGCGCGTCGTGCGGCGGCAGCGGGTTGGCGCTGAGCAGCTTCTTCTTGACGATATGGTAGGCGGCCAGGGTCCATTCGCCGCGACCGTCCGGGAACAGCTGCTTGAGGCCGACCTCGGTCTGCTTCGAGTGGGTCAGGTCCATCTGCTGCTGGGCCGCGTTGAGGGTGATCAGGTTGCTCACGCCGTCCTCGCTGGTGGAGTACTGGCCGTACAGCGACAGTTCCGGGGTCAGCGCGAAGACCAGCCCGGCGCGCCAGTTGCCGCCCTGCAGGCTGCGGTCGCTGCGGGTGCCGGCGCGCAGGTCGTCGCGGTCGATATGGTTCTGGTCGCGGCGCACCCCGGTCACCAGCGACAGGCGCTCGTTGAGCTGCAGGCGGTTCTCGGCGAACAGGGCGAAGGTGCGGGTCTGGCTGCGCGAGTGCGGCCGGTAGGGCGAGCGGCTTTCGAAGTAGCCGGGCGCGGGATGCCAGGGGTCGATGTAGTCGCCGCCGACATCGGTATAGGGCGAGTTGTTGCTCAGGCGGAAGCGGATGCGGTTGTACTCGGCGCCGACCAGGGTGCGGCTGTCGAGGCCGAACAGGGCGTGCTGGAAGGCGAAGGTCTGGCGGTCGCCGATCTGCTCCTGCTCGTGGCTGATGCGCAGGTAGTCCCTGCGCAACAGCTCTTCGCGCGGGACGTCCCATTCGTAGGTTTCGGCGTTGCGCCAGTGGCGGCGGGCCTTGATGTAGTACAGCTGGTTGCTCGCGGTGACGTTGTCGGAAAGGCTCCAGTCGCTGGTCAGGCGGGTCCACTGGTCGTTGTAGCGCTGCACGTCGTTGCGCACGTTGTAGTTCTTCTCGCGCAGGCGCTTGTGGTACTTGCCGCCGACCAGCGGGGTGCCGAAGTCGTTCATCGGCTCCTGGTCGCCATAGTCGTGGGCGAGGGTGAAGGCCAGATCGTCGCTGGCCTGCCAGCGCAGCGCCGCTCTGATGCCCAGGTTGCGCGAGTCGCCACGGTCGATCCAGCCGTGGCTCTGCTGCTGGTTCAGGTTGAGCCGGTAGCTGAGGCTGTCGGTCAGCGAGCCGCCGCTGTCCAGGGCCAACTGGCGGTTGTCGTAGGAGCCGTAGCCGAGGCGCAGGTGGTTGCGGATCTCGCCGGCGAAAGGCTTCTTCGGCACCACGTTGATCACCGCGCCGGTGGCGCCTTCGCCGTACAGCACCGAGGCCGGGCCGCGGATCACGTCGATGCGCTCGACCATCCACGGATCGCTGGGGAAGTTCACCGTGCCCATGCCGGTGTACAGGCGCGTGCCGTCGAACAGTTGCATCACCGACGCATGGCCGCTGAAGCCGCGCGCCGAGAGGCCGGTACCGCCATCTCCGGGGGTGCCGATGAAGCTGATGCCGGGACTGCGGGTAACGGCGGCCTGGACGCTGGGGTTGTTGCGTCGGCGAACTTCCTCGCCGCTGATGCTGCTGGTGCTCGCCGGGGTGTCCAGGGCGCTGAGGCCCAGGCGCGAACCGGCACTGACCGGAGTGGCGAGGTCGATGTGGTCGAGTTCGGCGGGATCCTGGCGAACGCTGACCAACTGGCTGGGCAGGGCGAGGGCGGCTTCCTCGGTTTCGGCGAGGGCGGGCGGTACCAGCAGCAGGCTGGTGGAGAGGCCGAGGGCGAAAGGCTCGGTGCGCAAACGGCTAAAGCGGGGCATGGGCGTTCCATCTCATGGCCGGGCAGGACGGAACGCGCAGGAAATCGCAGGCGCGACAGCGCCTCGAACAACCGGCTCGCTCCCGCCCACCGCGGGTGTGCCAACAGGGCGTTGCAGGCCGGTCTCCGGGCTTGCGAGGGTCGTGAAATCCTCGCCTTCCCATGCTGGAGCACAGTGGCCTGAAGAGGATTTCGCTCGCTTACCGTTGCGGGGGCAGCGCCGGACTGATCACCGAAGTGACGCACCGGCTTCCCGTTTCACCTCCTGCGCGGCGGCAGGAGGCACCTGGAACGGGCCGGATGGGAACATCCGCACCGTTTCCAGTCAAGCCTTGAACGATCTGGATTGAATAAAATGTTATACTATAACAATTCGCTTGTGCAGTCTTTCTTCGCGGACCCCACGCCCTGGCGCAGCTTCCCGGGTCATCACATTTTCTTCACGCCGGCCTGCTATGCTGCCGGCCTTCCTTGGGGAGTAGCCTGCCGTCACCCGTTGACGGCGCGCTGGTCAACATTCTTGGCAACCTGCCATGGCCAGCGCATCCAACCGGATTGGTGAGACCAACGACATTCCTGCGCCGAAGCCGGGCCGCGGGGTCATGTCGTTGACTCATGCCCGGCTGGAGTATCCGCGTGAATCCCGTTTCCCTGATCTTCCTCGCCTTCGCCATGTCCACCGATGCCTTCGCCGCGGCCATCGGCAAGGGCTCCAGCCTGGATCGGCCGCGCCTGTCGGAGGCGCTGCGCACCGGGATAATCTTCGGCGTGATCGAGGCCATCACCCCTCTGGTCGGCTGGCTGCTTGGCCAGGCCGCCAGCCAGTTCGTCGCCGACTGGGATCACTGGATCGCCTTCGTCCTGCTGGTGCTGCTCGGCCTGCACATGATCCACAACGGCCTGCGCGCGGATCATGCGACGGAACAGGAAAAGCCCGGCCAGCATTCGTTCTGGATTCTCGCGGTGACGGCGCTGGCCACCAGCATCGACGCGCTGGCGGTGGGCGTCGGCCTGGCCTTTGTCGACGTCAACATCTTCCTCGCCGCCGGTGCCATCGGCCTGGCCACCATGACCATGGTCACCCTCGGCACCATGCTCGGCCGGGCGCTCGGCGCAGTGACCGGCAAGCGCGCGGAGATGGTCGGCGGGGTGGTGCTGATCCTGGTCGGCGCGACCATTCTCTACGAGCATCTCAGCGCGGCGTGAGCGGCGCCGGAGATGGAGGCGGGACAGGTCGCGGCGAGTGGGTGGGCGTTCGCTTCAGGCGCTTTCCCAATCGCGGATCGCCGTCAGCAGCGCCTCGCCGTCGGCGAACTCGCGGTCCGCCGGCGGCAGCGCCGGACGCGCCAGGACCAGCACCGGCAGGCCCATTTCCCGCGCCACCTGGAGCTTCGGCTCGGTGGCCTGGCTACCGCTGTTCTTGCTCACCAGCACGTCGCAGGCGAGGCGCTCGAACAACGCCCGTTCGCCATCCAGGCTGAACGGCCCGCGCGCGCCGATCACCTCGGCGCGCGGCGCGGCCGGCTGGCCTTGCAGGCAGCGCACGGTCCAGTGCTGGTGCGGCGGGACCTGGCCGAGATACTCCAGCGGTTCGCGGCCGAGGGTGAACAGCGGACGGCGGAAGGGTGCGAGGGCGGCGATCAGCTCGCGCCAGTCGGCTACCTCGCGCCAGTCGTCGCCGGGCCCGGCCTGCCAGCCGGGCCGGCGCAGCGCCCAGCAGGGCACTCCGGCCAGTCGCGCGGCGCGCACGGCGTTCTGGCTGATCCGCGCGGCGTAGGGGTGGGTGGCGTCCACCAGCAGGTCGAAGCCCTGCTCGTCGATGAACGCCGCCAGCCCTTCGGCGCCGCCGTAGCCGCCGACCCGGACCCGGCAGGCCAGGTCGCCGGGCACCTTGCCCAGCCCGGCGAGGCTGTAGAGATGCGCCGGACCGAGCCGGCGGGCGAGGGCCAGGGCCTCACCGATCCCGCCGAGCAGCAACAGGCGCTTCATCGGCGCTCCTCGCAGGCCTGGCCGACCAGGTTGCCCTGGCGGTCGATGGCGAAGACTTCCAGCGCCACCTCGGTGGGCACGATGCCGCGGGCGAAGCGCAGGGCGTGGGCGCAGACCGCATCGCCCAGGGCCACGCCTTCGGCGTGTGCCTGGGCCAGCGCCTGCTGGCTGGTGTTGGCGGCGCGCATGCTGTCCTGTAGCGCGGTGCTGGCACCGAGCGCGGCGGCCCAGCCGGCCAATTGCGGCAGGTCGATGCTGGAATGGCGGCTGTGCAGGTCGAGGTGGCCGCCGGCGAGCTTGCTGATCTTGCCGAAGCCGCCGCACAGGCTGAGCTTTTCCACCGGCGCCCTGCGCAGGTGCTTGAGCACCGCGCCGGCGAAGTCGCCCATCTCGATCAGGGCGATCTCCGGCAGCGCATAGCGCCGGCGCATGGCGTCCTCGCTGGCGTTGCCGGTACAGGCGGCGATGTGACGGACGCCGTTGGCGCGAGCGACATCGATGCCCTGATGGATCGAGGCGATATAGGCCGAGCAGGAGAACGGCCGGACGATGCCGCTGGTGCCGAGGATCGACAGCCCGCCGAGGATGCCCAGGCGCGGGTTCATGGTCTTCAGCGCCAGCTCGGCGCCGCCCTCCACGCCGATGGCGACCTCGAAGCCGCCGGCGTAGCCCCGTTCGGCGGCGAGCTGGGCGAGGTGGCGTTCGATCATCTGTCGCGGCACCGGATTGATCGCCGGCTCGCCGACCGCCAGGGTCAGCCCCGGGCGGGTCACCGTACCGACCCCGGGGCCGGCATGGAAGCGCACGCCAGGCTCGGCGCTCAGGCGCACCCGGGCGAACACCAGGGCGCCATGGGTGACGTCGGGATCGTCGCCGGCATCCTTGAGGGTGCCGGCTTCCGCGCCGTTTTCCCAGGCGCGGCAGAATTCCAGGCGCATCAGCACCTGCTGGCCCTTGGGCAGGACGATCTGCACCGCGTCGCTGATCGTGCCGCCCAGCAGCAGGCGCGCCGCCGCCAGGCTGGTGGCGGTGGCGCAACTGCCGGTGGTGTAGCCGCTGCGCAACGGCGCGGGCTGCTCGGGGGTTTCCTCACGCATCGCGGGGAGGCTTCCTGGCGGCGGGCTTGCGCAATTCCAGCAGGGTGATCGGCAAGGCCTGGCGCCAGGTGTCGAAACCGCCCAGCGGTCGCGCGTGGGCGACGCCGAGGCGGGTGAGGTCGCCACCCAGGCGTTGCTGCCAGTCGAGCAGCACCCGTTCGCTCTGCAGGGTGACCGCGTTGGCGAGCAGGCGGCCGCCGGGCCGCAGGCGCTCCCAGCAGGTTTCCAGCACGCCCTCGGCGGTGACCCCGCCGCCGATGAAGATGGCGTCCGGCTCGGGCAGTTCCAGCAGCGCCTCCGGGGCGCTGCCGGCGACCAGGTGTAGGGTCGGTACGCCGAGGGCGTCGCGGTTGTGGCGGATATGTTCCTGGCGCTCGTCGTTGGCTTCGATGGCGATCGCCCGGCAACTGGGGTGCGCGCGCATCCATTCGATGCCGATGGAGCCGCAACCGGCGCCGACGTCCCAGAGCAGCTCGCCGGGGCAGGGCGCCAGGTGCGCCAGGGTCACGGCGCGGACGTCGCGCTTGGTCAACTGGCCGTCGTGGCGATAGGCTTCGTCGGCCAGGCCCGGGGTCAGCGGCAGGCGCACGGCGCCGGCGCCGGCGCGGCATTCCACCGCCACCAGGTTGAGATCGGCGGCGCGCGGCAGCGACCAGTCGCCGGCGAGGCCGTCGAGACGGCGCTCGAGCGGCCCGCCGAGGTGTTCCAGCACGCTCAGGCGACTGGCGCCGAAGCCACGGGCGTTCAACAGGCGGGCGATGGCGGCCGGGCTGTCGCCGTCGTTGCTGAGGACCAGCAGGCGCCGGCCGTCGTGGACCTGTGCCTGCAGCGCTGCCAGCGGGCGCGCCACCAGCGACAGGCAGGCGACCTCCTGCAGGGCCCAGCCGAGGCGGGCGGCGGCCAGCGAGAGGGAGGAGGGCGCCGGCAGGACCCGCAGTTCGGTCGCCGGCAGTTGCCGGGCGAGACTGGCGCCGACGCCGAACAGCATCGGGTCGCCGCTGGCCAGCACGCAGGTCGGCTGGCCGCGCCGGGCCAGCAATGGTTCCAGGGAGAACGGCGTCGGCCAGGTTTCGCGGGCGGCGCCGATGCACGGCGGCAGCAGTTCCAGCTGGCGCGCCGCGCCGACGATCCGGCTGGCTTGCAGCAGGGCACGCCGGGCCTGCTTGCCGAGGCCGGGATAACCGTCCTCGCCGATGCCCACCAGGGTCAGCCAGGGCGGCGTCGAGTCTGCCGATGACACGGTTCCGATACTCCTGAAATGCGTCTGTGAAGGGCCCGCGACGGCTTCCGGACGGAATGGGTTTTCCCGGCCCCGGGCTGGGCGGCATAATAGCGCGTTCGTCGGTGCCCGGCCCTTTCGCGTTAGCGCGGGGCCAACGAGGGCCGAAGAGGGAACACGGAGCCACGGTCTTTTCGAAGCCCGGGCCTAGCCGTGGCTGCCCCCGCAACTGTATGCAGCCTGTATTCGCGCCATTCGCCACTGGATTACCGGGAAGGCGGCGCGAAGCGGAGGTTCCTCCCCCGGGTGGAACGCCGGGCTGCGAGCCAGGAGACCTGCCGCCGAAACCAGTCGCGAGTGCCAACATCGGGCGGGGTGTACCGATGCCGTGGTCTGTCCCTGGGGGACAGCGGTGCGGTCGCCGCGACGCCGATTCGAGTAGCGTTTTTGAACGACGACCAGACCCCGGCGCCCCTGCCCGTACCACGTCCGTCGCCCTGTCCCGGCCTGCTGCGTATCGTCCAGGCGCTGGACGGCGGCATCTGCCGCATCAAGCTCGACGCCGGCCGCCTGGACGCCGCCCAGGCACGCGCCGTGGCGGCCGCGGCGCGGGATTGCGCCAGCGGCGTGATCGAGACGACCAACCGTTCCAACCTGCAATTGCGCGGCGTCCGTCGCGGCGAGGAAGAGCGGCTTGTCCGCCGCCTGCTGGACGCCGGCCTCGGTCCCCGGCATGGGTCCCTGGCCGGCGCCGACGACGTGCGCAACCTGATGCTCAGCCCGGCCGCCGGGCTCGATCCGCACCTGTCGCTGGACGTGCGCCCGCTGGCCGCTCGGCTGTTGCTGCGGCTCCAGGCGGGCAGCCGCTACCACGCGCTGTCGGCCAAGTTCGCCATCCAGCTGGACGGCGGCGAAGACCTGGCGATGCTCGAACATCCCCATGACATCTGGCTCTCGCCGATGCCCGCGGCGCCGACCGCGACGCTGGTCTTCGGACTCGCCGGCTGCCCGGCCCGCGACCGCCCCCTGGCGGCGTTGCCGGCGGAGCGGGGCGAGTCCCTGGTGCTGGCGTTGCTCGACCTGTTCCTCGAGCGCGCCCAGCCGCAACAGACGCGGATGCGCCACCTGTTGCAGGAGCTGGACGGAGAACCCTTGCTGGAGGCCTTGCAGGCGCGCCTGGATTTCCCTCTGCGGCGTGACGAGCGGGTGGCGGCCTGGCGGCGTTCGCCGGGGCGTCCGTGGAGTCATCTCGGCGTCCAGCCGCAACGCCAGCCGGGCCTGGTGATGGTCGGCGCGGCGGCGCCGCTCGGCCGGCTCGACAGCGCTTGCCTGGAGGGCCTGGCCGAGCTGGTCGAACGCCATGGCGACGGCAGCCTGCGCCTGACCCCCTGGCAAGGCGTGCTCCTGCCGAACCTGGCGCACGCCGAGGCCGACCAGGCGCTGCTCGGCCTGCGCGGACTCGGCCTGCTGACCGAGCCCGATGCGCCGTTGGCGCGGCTGATCGCCTGCAGCGGTTCCAGCGCCTGCGCCAGGGGCCTGGCCGACACCAAGGGCGACGCCTTGCGCCTGGCCGAACGCCTCGGCCCGCGCAGCGACCTGCCGCAACTGCACCTGTGCGGCTGCGAACGGTCCTGCGCCGCCGCCCACCGCGCGCCGCTCACCCTGCTGGCGCGCAGCGGCGGGTTCTACGACCTGTACCGGCACGACCCATGCCACCCCGGATTCGGCCAGTTGCTGGCCAGCCGCCTGACTTTCGCCACGGCCGCCGACTACCTGGCGGCCCTGCCTTCCCAGCCCACTTCCGGAAAACCCGCATGATTGACTACATCCGCGATGGCCAGGCGATCTATCGCCAGTCGTTCGCCACCATCCGCGCCGAAGCGAACCTCGCCGGCATCCCGGCCGACCTTGAAAAGCTCGCGGTCAGGGTGATCCACGCCTGCGGCATGGTCGACGTGGTCGACGACCTGCGCTTCTCGCCCGGCGCCGGCGCCGCCGGCCGCGCCGCGCTGGCCGCCGGCGCGGCGATCCTCTGCGACGCGCGGATGGTCGCCGAAGGCGTGACCCGCTCGCGGCTGCCCGCCGCCAACCGGGTGATCTGCACCCTCAACGAAGCGGACGTGCCGGCGCTCGCCACGGAACTCGGCAATACCCGCTCGGCGGTGGCCCTGGAGCACTGGCGCGAGCACCTGGAGGGCAGCGTGGTGGTGATCGGCAACGCGCCGACCGCGCTGTTCTACCTGCTGGAAATGCTCGACGCCGGCGCGCCGAAACCGGCGCTGATCCTGGGCTTCCCGGTCGGCTTCGTCGGCGCCGCGGAATCCAAGGAGATGCTCGCCGCCGATAGCCGCGGGGTGCCCTACGTGATCGTCCGCGGTCGCCGTGGCGGCAGCGCCATGGCCGCCGCGGCGGTGAACGCCCTGGCCACGGAGCGCGAATGATGAGTGTCGTGAAGGGCCGCCTGCTGGGCCTGGGCGTCGGGCCCGGCGATCCCGAACTGATCACCCTCAAGGCCCTGCGCCTGCTGCGCGCGGCGCCGGTGGTCGGCTATTTCGTGGCCAAGGGCAAGAAGGGCAACGCCTTCGGCATCATCGAGGCGCACCTGGACCAGGCCCAGGTGCGCCTGCCGCTGGTCTACCCGGTGACCACCGAGAAGCTGGAACCGCCGCTGTGCTACGAGACCATCATCAGCGATTTCTACGACACCGCCGCCGAACAGCTGGCCGCGCACCTGGACGCCGGCCGCGACGTGGCGGTGATCTGCGAGGGCGACCCGTTCTTCTACGGTTCCTACATGTACCTGCACGACCGCCTGGCGACGCGCTACGAAAGCGAAGTGGTGCCTGGCGTCTGCTCGATGCTCGGCGGCGCGGCGGTGCTCGGTGCGCCGCTGGTGTACCGCAACCAGAGCCTCTCGGTGCTCTCCGGAGTGCTGCCCGAGGAGGAGTTGCGCCGGCGCCTGGCGGATGCCGACGCGGCGGTGGTGATGAAGCTCGGCCGCAATTTCGACAAGGTCCGCCGCGTGCTGGTCGAGCTTGGCCTCGAGCGCCGCGCGCTGTACGTCGAGCGGGCGACCATGGCCAACCAGCGGATCGTGCCGTTGGAACGGGTGGAGCCGATGGCCTCGCCGTACTTCTCGCTGATCGTCGTCCCCGGCGACAAGTGGCAGGGAGGGGCCGGCGGTGAGTGACGCCCAGCAGGTTCCGGCCATCGTCATCCTCGGCCAGGGCGCGCTGGATACCGCGCGGCGGGTCCAGGCGCGCTATCCCGGGGCGCTGGTCCACGGGCTCGCCGGGCGGGTCGAGGCCGACCGTTCCTATACGGACTTCGGCGACACCCTGCGCGAACTGTATTGCGCCGACCGCCCGATCGTCGCCCTGTGCGCCGCCGGCATCGTCATTCGCAGCCTGGCGCCGTTGTTGCAACGCAAGGGAGCGGAGCCGCCGGTGCTGGCCCTGGCCGAGGACGGTAGCGCGGTGGTGCCGCTGCTCGGCGGGCTGGCCGGGGTCAACCGGCTGGCGCGGGAAATCGGCGAGGTGCTGGCCGTGGCGCCGGCGATCACCACCAGCGGCGAGCTGCGCTTCGGCACCTGCGTGCTCAACCCGCCCGCCGGTTATGTCCTGACCGACCTGGAGCAGGGCAAGCGCTTCGTTGCCGATTTGCTCGGTGGCCAGCCGGTGCGCGTCGAGGGTGCCGCCGACTGGCTCGACGCGGCCCGTTTGCCGCGCGACCCGGAGGCAGCGCTGGCGATTCACGTGACGCCCTCGGCGCGTGCGCCGCGGGCCGAGGAACTGCTGATCCATCCGCGCTGCGTGCTGGCGGCGCTCGAACCTGCCGACGCGGCGGCGGACGCGGTGCGCCAGGCGCTGGTCGATGCCGGCCTGGCCGCGGCGGCGCTCGGCGGCTTGCTGGCCGACAGCGCGCGGATGGCCGATCCGCGCCTGCAGGCCGCCGCCGATGCGCTCGGCGTACCGCTGCGCTTCCTGCCGCAGGCCGATCCCGCTGCGCGCCTGCGCCAGGCCTTGCCCGCCGCCGAGCAGGTCGGCGACCGGCTGGCGGTGGCCGCCGCGCCCTTGGCGATGGACCGCATCGGCCAGCGTCGCGGCCGACTCACAGTGATCGGCCTGGGGCCCGGCTGCGCCGAGCTGATGGTGCCTGCGGCGCGGCGGGCACTGGACGAGGCCGAGGACATCCTCGGCTACCAGACCTACGTCGACATGGCCGGACCCTTCCGCGCCGGACAGGTGCTGCATGGCAGCGACAACCGCGAGGAATTGCAGCGCGCCCGGCATGCCTTCGAACTGGCGGCGACGGGCAGGGCGGTGGTGCTGGTATCGTCCGGCGACCCCGGCGTGTTCGCCATGGCCGCCGCGGTGCTGGAAGCCCTGCATGGCGCTGGCGAGCCGGCCTGGGACGCGGTCGAGCTGCGGATCTTCCCTGGCGTCTCGGCGGCCCTGGCCACCGCGGCCAGGGCGGGGGCGCCTCTGGGCCACGATTTCTGCGTGCTGTCGCTGTCCGACAACCTCAAGCCCTGGGAGGTGATCGAGCGGCGCCTGGACCTGGCCGGCGCCGCCGACCTGGCGATGGCTTTCTACAATCCGATCTCGCGGGCGCGGCCCTGGCAACTGGGACGGGCGCTGGAGATCGTCGCCCGCCATCGTTCGCCGCAGACCCTGGTGGTGCTCGGTCGCGACATCGGGCGGCCCGGTGAGCGCCTGCTGCGCACCACCCTGGGCGAGCTGCGTGCGGAGCAGGTGGACATGCGCACCCTGGTGATCATCGGCTCGTCCACTACCCGCAGCTTCCCGCGCGCCGACGGCGAAGCCTGGGTCTACACGCCGCGCTGGTACCCATCGGAATAGCGGGGCGGGAGCGCGCGCGGAAATGTGGCAGACTGCTGCGCGCATCCCTGTACCGCGGAGCCTGAATCCATGTCCTTTCGCTGTTCCCCGTGCCGCCTGGCCGGCATCCTGCTGGCGGCGCTGTTCGTTCCGGGGCTGGCCGCGGCGGCCGGCTCCTGCGAGCGCCTGGTGGCCACCGGCAACCCGGAGTACCCACCCTACCTGTGGCGCGACCCGCAGGATCCGAAGCGCCTGATCGGAGCCAATGCCGACCTGTTGCAGCGCCTGGGCAAGGAGCTCGGCGTGCGCATCGACGTGCTCTATAGCGGCTCCTGGGAGAAGGCCCAGGAAGAGGTGACCAGCGGTCGCGCCGACCTGCTCGCCGGGGCCTACCTGACCCTGGCACGGCTCGGCAGCATGGACTATGTGCATCCGCCCTTCCTGATGACCAGCGGGGTGGTCTGGGTGAACAAGGACGCCGCGTTCCCGTTCATCGGCCGCGACGACCTGATCGGGCACAAGGGCAGCGTGCTGGCCGGCAGCAGTCTGGGCGAGGAGTTCGACCGCTTCGCCAAGGCCAGTCTCGACCTGAAGCCGGTGCCGAGCCTGACCCAGGGCTTGCAGGACCTGATGCTCAAGCGCAGCGAGTTCCTCCTCTACCAGGCGTTGCCCGGGCAGGCCCAGGTCGAGGCGCTGGGCATGGCCGACGACCTGGAGGCGCTGGAACCGGTGCTGAGCAGCGAGGGGCTGTACCTGACGCTGTCGCACAACTCCGCCTGCAACGATCCGTGGCTGCGCGGACAACTGGCGAAAAAGATGACAGAATTGTCGGCTGCCGGCGTTCCCGTAACGCTCTTGCAGGACAATCTCGAACGCTGGAAAGCCCAGCAATTGCCGGCTTCCGGCGCCAGTTCGACTACGCAGGAAAGTGACTTGTGAGCATTCGATGGATGATGGCCGCAGGCCTCGCCGCGCTGACCCTGAGCGGTTGTGCGAGCAACGACCCGGCTCCGCTGGAGCAGATGCGCCTGACCGAACAGGCGCTGGAGCAGGCCAAGGCGGTGGGTGCCACCGACGACGTGGCCGAGCTGAAACTGGCCCAGGACAAGTACGCCGCGGCGCAGATCGCGATGACCGCGGAGTCCTACAAGAAGGCGCGCCTGTTGGCCGAGCAGGCCGAGCTGGACGCACGCCTCGCCGAGTCCAAGGTGCTGACGCAGAAGAGCAAGGACCAGCTCGGCGAGCTGGACAAGAGCCTGAAACGTCTGCGCAAGCAACTGGGGGAGACCGACTGATGCCGGGCAAAGCGACTCTCTTCGCCACCCTGCTGGCCTGCGCCGCGCTGGCTGGCTGCGCCGACCACAAGCTCAGCGAACAGTCGCTGGCCAAGGCGCAGAGCGAGTTCGACCAGGTCAAGGAAGATTCCGACGTGCTCCGCGCGGCGCCCAAGGATGTGATCCGCGCCGGCGAATCGCTGGCCCGCGCCGAACGCCTGTCCAGCTACTGGGGCAGCAGCAGCGACGTGATCCAGTATGCCTACCTGAGCCAGCGCTACAGCGAGATCGCTCGCCAGCACGCCTTGCTCAACCTCAACCAGGAGCGCCTGACCCGCCTGCAACTGGAGCGCGAGCGCCTGCAACTGGCCCTGCGCGAAGCCAAGCTGCTCAGCGTGCAGGAGCAGGGCCAGCGCCTGAGCGAGGAGATCGCCAGTCTCAGCACCGAGGAAACCGAGCGTGGCCTGGTGCTCACCCTTGGCGACGTGCTGTTCGACTTCAACCGCGCCGAACTCAAGCCGGCGGCCAACCGCACCGCGCTGAAGCTGGTGCAGTTCCTCCAGCTCAATCCGCGGCGGGTGATCCGCATCGAAGGCTATACCGACAGCGTCGGCGACAGGCAGGCCAACCTCGACCTGTCGCGCGAGCGCGCCCAGGCGGTGGCCGACGTGCTCGCCGATCTCGGCGTGGATCCCGCGCGCATGCAGGTGGTCGGCTACGGCGAAGCCTTCCCGGTCACCGACAACGCCTCCAACCGGGGGCGGGCGCAGAACCGCCGGGTGGAGATCGTCTTCTCCAACGACAAGGGCCAGCTCAGCGCGCCGCGCTGAGTCCCGCGCTGCCGCAGGGAGCCCCGGTACCCCAAAGGGTCCGGGGCTTTTTTCGCCTGGCGAACCGGGTGGCGCCGGATTTCTCTGTCAGACCTTGCGCAAGAGCGGGCTATCATCGGGATCGAACTAGTTCGAGCAGCAATCCGTGCAGCATAAGCACCTTGTATTTCGTTATAACGAGTAGAGAGGCGCAATGAGTTCGAACGAAACCCTGCCGGGGCTGGTGATCGCCGATTCCTTCCCGGTCATGCAGTGGGCGCTGCAGCGCTACCTCAGCGAGGAGTGCGGACGCCAGGTGCTGGCGGTGGTCGGCGATAGCGACAGCCTGGTGGAGCGCCTGGCCGACCTGCCGCCGGAAAGCATCCTGATCACCGAGCTGGGCTTGCCTGGCCAGCGCAGCCGCGACGGTATCCACCTGGTGGAATGGCTGACCCGGCACTGCCCGCAAATGAAGGTGATGGTCTACTCGGTGTTCAGCGCGCCGTTGCTGGCCAAGGCGGTCCTGCGCAGCGGCGCCTCGGCCTACATCAGCAAGCGCAGCCCGCTGGAGACGTTGAAGGCGGCGCTGGAGTGCATGGCGCTCGGACAGACCTTCCTCGACCCCGGCCTGCACCCGCAGCGGCATACCGGCAAGCCGCTGAGCCCCACCGAGGTGGACATCCTCCGGCGCCTGGCGCGTGGCGACACGGTCAGCGAGATCGCCCAGCGGACCATGCGCAGCGTGTCGACCATCAGCACCCACAAGAAGAACGCGATGGTCAAGATAGGCCTCAACAGTGACGCCGAACTGATCGCCCTGGGCGTGATGAACTGGCTCCACGAACTCGCCTGACCGGGTTCGAAACATCTCGACCGCCAGTTGCGGAACAATCCTCGCCAGCCCCCGGGAGCCATCCCGCCGCAGCCGAGGAATCCGCATGATCCGCCAGCCCCGCTTTGCCCGTTTCGTCCTGCCGTTGTTGCTGAGCCTGTGCCAGCCGTCCTTCGCCGCCGAACTCCGCGCGGTTGCCGAAGCACGCCGCCAGGAACTCCTGCTGGAGGACTCGCCGGTGGCGTGCGGCGAGGTGGGCTGCACGGCGCGGGAAAGCCTCAGCCTGGTGGCGTTGCAGGTGCAGGCCCGGGTTCTGGTCACCCGCCTCGGCCGCGATGATTTTTCCCCGGCCGCCCGCCAGCCCGCCGCCGTCCCGGACTACCGCCTGTTCGGCGATCTCGGCCTGGCGCCAAGCCCCTTCGCCTGGCAAGCGTTGACCGGCGAGAGCGCGGCGGCGGACGCGTTGCGTTTCTGACTTTCCCTATGGCCGCTCCCCAGGCGGCTCTTGGCGGACTGTTTCCCGCCCGCACCCGGCCGGTGGCGACCGACCGGGTTTTCTTTTCCTCGCGAACGCGCCGTCTCTGCGACCGACCCGTACAGTTTTGCGACTGTATGCCTGGTTGTCGGCCGAACTGTTCTGGAGCAGTTTCACGAATTGAGCTACTGTTTCGGTTCAATCGCCGAGGAAAACCCGCCATGACCAATCTGCTGCTTTACCAACGCATCGCCCAGCAGTTGGCCGAGGACATTCGCCGTGGCGTCTACCAGCCGGGCGAGCGGGTACCGTCGGTGCGCAAGCTCAGTACCCAGTTGAACGTCAGCCACGCCACCGTGCTGCAGGCCTACGCCACCCTCGAGGACCAGGGACTGATCCGCGCCCGTCCGCAATCCGGCTTCTACGTCCACCGCACCCCGGCGCTGACCGCGCCGACCCCGGATATCGCGCGGGTCGAGCGTCCCGGCCTGGTCACCCGCAGCAGCATCATCAACCAGGTGCTCGCCGAGTCCCGCCGCGAAGGGGTATTCCCGCTCGGCGCGGCGGTGCCGCACGTGGACTACCTGCCGGTGCGCGCCTTGCACCAGCAACTGGCCAAGGTCACCCGCTTCCAGAGCCCACGGGCGTTCAGCTACATGTTCAGCCCCGGTTTCGAGCCGCTGCGGCGGCAGGTGGCGATCCGCATGCGCGACGCCGGCGTGGTGGTCGACCCGTCGCAGGTGACCATCACCCACGGCTGCGTGGATGCGATCCACATGGCCCTGCGGGTGCTGACCCGTCCCGGCGACCTGATCGCCACCGAGTCGCCGAGCTACTACGGCCTGCTGCAACTGGCCGACGTGCTGGGCCTGAAGGTCATCGAGATCCCCAGCGACCCGCGCACCGGGATCAGCCTTGAAGCGCTGCAACTGGCGGCCAACCAGTGGTCGATCAAGGCCTTGGTGCTGACCGCGCGGCTGAGCAATCCCTTCGGCGGGACGATTCCCGAGGATCGCCAGAAGCAACTGCTGAAACTGACCGCCGAACACAACATCGGGGTGGTCGAGGACGACATCTACGGCGAACTGATGTTCGACCAGGGCCAGGCGCGCTCGCTCAAGTCCCACGACCGCGACGGCCGGGTGATCTACTGCTCGAGTTTCTCCAAGACCATCTCGCCCGGCGTACGCATCGGCTGGATCATCGCCGAGCGCTACCAGGAGGAGATCCGTCGCTTGCAGACCTTCACCACCCATTCGGCCTGCACCGTGACCCAGATGGGCGTCGCCGCCTACCTGGAGAACGGCGGCTACGACCGCCACCTGCGCTACATCCGCCAGGAGTACCGGAAGAACATGACCGCCTACCAGTTGGCGGTGCAGCAGTACTTCCCGGAAGGTACGCAGATGACCCGGCCCAAGGGCGGCTTCATCCTCTGGGTCAGCCTGCCGGCCAAGGTCAACACCAAGGAACTCCACGTGCGGGCCCTGGAGCAGGGCATCAGCATCGCCCCGGGGCTGATCTTCAGCAACACCGAGCAGTTCAACAACTGCCTGCGGCTGACCTGCGGGATTCCCTGGAACCGCGAGGCGGAGCGGGCGATCATGACCCTCGGCATGCTTGCCGGGCAGCTTTGCCAGGAAGGCCTTATCGCCGCCTGAGCGCGAGGCGCTCCCCTGGCTGAGGGACGCCCCGCGACAGTCCGCGAAGAATTTTCCCGGGGATTAACCCGAATCCACCGACAGCTTCGTCTCAGCGGGTATCTCCGCTGCACGACGAGGTCGTCTCGATGTTTTTCCCGGCTTCCATCCGGACCGGCACTTTCGCCGAACTGTCCGACGCTGGAAAATGTCTACCGATAGCCGCTCCGGCCGCGCTTCTGGCGACGGCCCGGGCGTTTCGTGGCGACGCCGATGCGTGCCGCGAAGGATGTGGCCGATGAGCCTGCTCTCGGTCGCCTTTGACACAGGACAGGAGTCGACCAGCGGCATGCATGCCTCCACCAGCGCCACGACGGCCGCCGGCAGCGACGAAACGCTGCTGGCGCGTTACCGCAAGGGCGACAGCGCGGCCTTCGAGGTGCTCTACCAGCGCCATCGGCAAGGTCTCTACCGTTTTCTCTGCGGCCTGGCCGGACAGACCGAACTGGCCGACGAGATCTACCAGGAAACCTGGCTCAGCCTGATCCGCAGCGAGAGCCAGCCGCAGGGCCGGGCGAGCTTCCGCACCTGGCTCTACCAGATCGCCCGCAACCGCCTGATCGATCATTGGCGCAAGCATGGCCAGCGCCAGCCGTTGCAGGACAGCTACGACGAACAGTTGCACGCGCAACCCGACCAGGGCGCCGGCCCCGAGCAGCAGCTCAGCCTGAGCCGCGACGGCGAGCGCTTGCAGAGCGCGCTGGAGACCCTGCCCGAGGAACAGCGCGAGGTATTCCTGATGCGCGCCCACGGCGAACTGGAACTGGCCGAGATCGCCACGCTCACCCAGTCGCCGCTGGAGACGGTGAAGAGCCGTTTCCGCTACGCGGTGCAGAAGCTGCGCCGGCTGCTGGCCGAGGAGGTGGCGGTATGAACCCACAGAAGCATTCCGCGAGCGTCGCCGAAGAGCAGATGCTGGCGCATTTCCGCGCCCACGCGCCGCAGCAGCCGGCGCCGGCGCTGGACCAGGCGATCCTCGCCGCCGCGCGACGCCAGGCGGCGCATGTCGAACCCGCCCGGTCCTGGTGGCGGCGCTGGCTGGAAGCCTCCCGCAGGCCGCGTTGGCAGGCGGCTTTCGCCAGCCTGCTGGGCGTGGCGCTGGTGCTGGGGCTGGTCAGCCACAACGTGCTGGACGACGCCGAGCGCCAGGCCCGCCCCGAAGTGGCGTTCAGCGATGTGCCTCTGCGCGACGGAGTCGCCGGGGCCGCTGCGGCGAAGCGGGCCATGCGCGCGCCGGCGGCGCCGGCTCCGCTGTCCGGCGAGATGTCGGAGCCCCCGGCCTTGCTGGCCAGCTACGCATCGTCCGGGGAGGCGCCGCAACTGATGGCCGAGGCCGCGCCGGCGGCTCCGGCTGCCCTGGCCGACCGACCGCCGGCCCAGGCCGCGCAGCAGGCGAAGGTCCAGGCGGCGCTGGCCGGCGACTTCGTCGCCCAGGCCAGGGGCAAGGCGGTTGCGGTGAAGCCGGAGGTGCTCGACGAGGCGCTCGGGGCGGTCCTTGCCCTGCGTGAGCAGGGCAAGACGGAGCAGGCCGCGACCCAGTTGGCCGAGCTGCAGAAACGTTTCCCCGGAGAGAACCTGGTGGAACGACTGGAACGCCTCGCGACGATAGCCGCGAGCGCCAGGAAACGGCCGTGACGACCATGGCCCGCGATGCGGCGGCGGCGTCGCGGGCTGACATCAAGCGGTTATCCGCGCATGACAGGTTAGACATGGGGCGAACAACAGAGAGAGTGCCAGGATGACGATAGTGACCCCTTGCCTTGGTTGCAGTCTGCCGTCAGCATTGCCGCAATTGGCCATACCTGCGTGACTATGAAACGTCTTTGCCGAATTTGCGTCGTTGTTCTTTTCGGTTGCTTCCTGGCGGCCTGCGATGACGGCTCCAAGGCACCGGAAAAGAAAGCCCCGGAAGCACCGCCGCAGGAGCAGCGCGCCCCTGCCAAGCCAGTGAAGCCTGCACGAGCGGAGCCAGCGCCTGCCGTGCCTGCCGCGCCGAAAACAGCTTCGAAGAAGGTCGCGCCAGCCGCGGAGCAGGTTGCCGAACCCAAGCCGCCGGCCAAGCCGAAGCCTGCGGCTGCGCCGCCGAAGCCGGCCAGCAGGCCGGTCGCCAAGGACAAGCCGGCGCCGGCGAAGCGCGCTTCCACCGCTCGTCTCGACCCCGAGGTACGCAAGCCGCTGCCGAGCGCCAAGCTGGACCTGCGCCTGCCGAAGGAACTGGTGCAGAAGATGGCGCCGCCCGGCACGGAAGAGACCCATAAGCCCAAGCCGCTGTTGCCGCCGATGTTCGAGGAAAAGGACGACAGCGACTTCCGCCTCAACGGCCAGTTGCTCTATCGCGACCGCGAACTGGGCGTGTCGCGGCCCCTGGAAGGGGCCGAGTTGCAGTTCGAGTTCCGCCAGTAGGCCGCCACGGTGCTCAGAAGCGGTAGCGCTGCTCCTGCAACGCCTGGTACAGCTCCGCGTCCAGCGGCTGGTAGCCGGCGCTGCCGGGCAACCTGACGAAGAGTTTGTCGCTGACCCGCGCGGGATCGTAGGCGTCGCGCTTGAGGTCGGTCTTCTTGTACTTGAAGGTGCCGGTGGTCTCGACTTCGCGCAGCAGGCGCAGGAACACCGGTGTGGCATAGGCCGGCAACTCGCGGTCGAGGTGCGCGGCGAGAGCGTCGCGGTCCAGTTCGACGCCATCGGCCAGGCGCAGCGCGGCCATCCCGCAGCGGCCGTTGGTGCCGGGAATCTCCACGCCGTAGACCACCGCATCCTCGACCCCGTCGAAGGCGCCGAGGGCGTTTTCCACCTCGGTGGTGGAAACGTTCTCGCCCTTCCAGCGGAAGGTGTCGCCGAGACGGTCGACGAACTGGGTGTGCTTGAAACCGATGTCGCGCATCAGGTCGCCGGTGTTGAACCAGGCGTCGCCCTTCTTGAACACGTCGCGGAGGATCACCGCTTCGCTCTTGGCCGGATCGGTGTAGCCGTCGAACGGCCACTTCGCACTGATCTCGCTGATCAGCAGGCCGACCTCGCCCTTGCCGACCTTCTCCATGAAGCCCTTGGCGTCGCGCACCGGATGGTCGTTCTCCAGGTCGTAGCGGACGATGGCGTAGGTGGCTGGGGAGAAGCCCACCGTATTGTCGAAATTGAATACATTGGTGAAGCCGATGTTGCCTTCGCTGGAAGCGTAGAACTCGGTGATCCGCTGGATCTCGAAGCGTTGCTTGAACTCGGCCCAGATCGACGGGCGCAGGCCGTTGCCGATCATGCAGGTCAGGCTATTGCCGCGTTCCTCGGCGCACGGTGGCTGGTTCAGCAGGTAGCGGCAGAGCTCGCCGATGTAGCCGAAGCAGGTCGCCCGGTAGTGTTGCACGTCCTTCCAGAAACCGCTGGCGGAGAACTTGCGGCGCAGGGCCATGGCCGCGCCGCCGGCGAGCGCCGCGCTCCAGCAGACGGTCACGGCGTTGTTGTGGTAGCAGGGCAGGGTCAGGTAGAGCACGTCGTCGCGGCCCAGGCCCAGACCGGAATGGCCGAAGCCGCCGTAGGCCTTGATCCACTTGCCGTGGCTCATGATCGAGGCTTTCGGCAGGCCGGTGGTGCCGGAGGTGTAGATGTAGAAGCAGGAGTCCTTGAGCCGCACCCTGCCGGTGTCCTCGAGGTTCTCCGAGGTCTGTCCCTGGGCCAGGCGCATCAGGTTGCGCCAGCCCATCGGCGGCGAGCCGGGATCGCCGAGGGTGTCGCCGTCGTCGACCCAGTAGCAATGGCCGGCGTTGCCGAGCACCTCCTGGCGGACTTCCTCGAACACCTCGCGCAACTCTTCGCCGACCACGAAGTGGCCGGGCTTCACCAGGTTCAGGCTGTGCACCAGGACCTTGCCGCGCTGGGTGGTGTTGACCAGTGCGCCGATGGCGCCGAGCTTGGCCAGGGCGGCGAGGATCGCCAGCAGCTCGACGCGGTTTTCCAGCATCACCGCGACCACGCTGCCGTGGCCTACGCCCTCGGCCTTGAAGGCGCGCGCCAGGCGATTGGCCCAGCCGTTGAACAGGGCGTAGCTGATCCGCCGCTGGCCGTCGAGCACCGCCGGGTTGTCCGGGTACAGGCGTGCCGCGCGCTCCAGCGCCCAGCCCAGGGACAGGCTCTTCTCGCGGTTACGGATCGCGGTGTAGTACAGGCCGCGCAGCATGCGCGGCACGCGGCCGAAGGTGGCAGGCAGGCGGGCAACGAAACGGTTGAAAGTGATCAGGTCGGCGTGGGTCATGGCTCTCGCGCTTGTCGTTGTTGTGCGGGGCGTAGGACGCTCCCGCGACTCTAGACCGCAGCCGCCGCCTCGGCTATGACCGTTGCGCGGTCGCCCCGGGGCACTTCGGCAAATAGCCCGGAAGCCCGCCGCAGAGCGCCGCGCGCCTTTCGTCGGAGACCTCAGTCGAGGAACAGGTCGGGCACCAGCGCGCCACCCTCCGGGTCGTAGCGGTACTGCTCGAAATCGCTCTGGCCGCGCTCGCGCAGCAATTCCTCGTCGACCAGCAGGCGCCCGCTGAGGCTGCGCCCCTCGCTGGTGAGAATGGCGTGCGCGGCGTCGGCCATGATCGCCGGGGTGCGCGCGCGGCGGAAGGCGTCACGGCTGCCCAGCTCGAACTCGATGGCGGCGGTGGCGATCATGGTCTTCGGCCACAGCGCGTTGACGCTGATGGCGTATTTCCCGAACTCCTCGTGCATCCCCAGGGTAAGCATGCTCATGCCGTACTTGGTGACCGTGTAGGGGCCGTGCTGGGCGAACCACCTGCCGGCCAGGTTGATCGGCGGCGACAGGCTGAGGATGTGGCCGTTGGCGCTCCTGCGCAGGTAGGGCAGGGCGGCCTGGCTGCAGACCAGCACCGCGCGGGTGTTGATCTGGTACATCAGGTCGAAGCGCTTGGGCTCCAGCTTCTCCACCCCGACCAGGCGGATCGCCCCGGCGTTGTTGACCAGCGCGTCGATCCCGCCGAAACGTTCGGCGGCGCGGGCCATGGCCGCCGCCACGGCCTGCTCGTCGCGCACGTCGAGTTGCAGCGGCAGGGCCTGGCCGCCGGCGGCCTCGACCTCGGCGGCGACGCTGAAGATGGTGCCTTCCAGCTTCGGATGCGGCTCGGCGCTCTTCGCCGCGATCACCAGGTTGGCGCCATCGCGCGCGGCGCGCAGGGCTATCTCCCGGCCGATGCCGCGGCTGGCGCCGGTGATGAACAGGGTCTTGCCGTGCAGTGACATGGGCGTCTCCGTTTTCTTGTCGTTGTCGTTGCGGATGAGCGGCGGGGTGTCTCAGGCGTCGGCTTCCACCTCGACCAGCACCTGCCGGTTGCGCACCTGCTCGCCACGGCCGACCTGGACGCGGCGGACCACGCCGTCGACTCCGGCCTTCAGCGGGTGTTCCATCTTCATTGCCTCCAGCACCAGCAGCAGTTGGCCCTTGCCGACCCGTTCGCCCTCGCCGACCAGCACCTCGACGATGGCGCCGTCCATCGGCGCCTTGAGCGTGCCGGAACTGGCGCCGACCTGGGCGCTGGCGCCGGCGTGGGTGACGTCGAGCAGTTCGAGGTTGCCGCCGTGGCCGTATAGCCAGAGGCGCCCGCCGTCCAGGTGGTAGGCGTGGCGGCGGCGAATGCCGTCGAGTTCGGCGCTGGCCCAGCGTCCGTCGCAGTCGAGCAGGCGCACGGCGATCTCGCGTCGCTCCAGGCGCGCCAGCAGTCGCGGCCGGCGACCGCTTTCGAGGACGTCCAGGCCGATCTCCAGGCGCTGTTCGGCGTGCTTCAGGACGATCTTCCACGGTGCCCCGGCGGCGCTGCGCCAGCCGGCCAGGCCGGGCTGGTGCGCACTGGCCTCGGCGCCGGCCTGGTAGAGCAGGGCGGCGGCCAGGGCCAGTTCTTCGGCGCCCGGCTGGCGCGGTTGCAGGCTGGGGTCTTCGGCGAAGCGTTCGCCGATGAAGGCGGTGGTCGCCTCGCCGGCGGCGAAGTCCGGATGCGCCAGGAGGTTGGCGAGGAACCGCTGGTTGCCGTCGACCCCCAGCAGCACGCAGCGCTCCAGCGCGCGGATCAGCTTGCGCCGGGCTTCGTCGCGGGTCGCCCCGTAGGCGATCAGCTTGGCCAGCATCGGGTCGTAGAAGGGCGTCACCGCCTGCCCCTCGACCAGGCCATGGTCGATGCGTACGCCGGGCAGCAGTTCCGGGTCCCAGCGCAGCACCGTGCCGGTCTGCGGCAGGAAGCCGCGACCGGCGTCCTCGGCGTAGAGGCGGACCTCGATGGCATGCCCGCGCAGTTCCACCTGTTCCTGCCGCAGCGGCAGCGGATGGCCCTCGGCGACGCGGATCTGCCAGGCCACCAGGTCCTGGCCGGTGACCAGTTCGGTGACCGGGTGTTCGACCTGCAGGCGGGTATTCATCTCCAGGAAGTAGAAGCGGCCATCTTCGCCGAGAAGAAACTCGACGGTGCCGGCGCCCACGTAGTTGACCGAAGCCGCGGCCTTCACCGCCGCCTCGCCCATGGCGCGACGCAGGTCGGCATCGAGCACCGGGCAGGGAGCTTCCTCGATGACCTTCTGGTGGCGGCGCTGCACCGAGCAGTCGCGTTCGCCGAGGTAGAGCAGGTTGCCGTGGCGGTCGCCGAACACCTGGATCTCCACATGGCGCGGGCGCAGCACGGCCTTCTCCAGGATCAGTTCGGCGCTGCCGAAGGCGCCCAGCGCTTCCGAGCGTGCGGTGCGCAACTGCTCCAGCAGTTGGTCGGGTTCCTCCACCAGGCGCATGCCGCGGCCGCCGCCGCCGGCGCTGGCCTTGATCATCAGTGGGTAGCCGATGCGTTCGGCCTCGCGCCGCAGGGTCGCGTCGTCCTGTTCGGCGCCTTCGTAGCCGGGGATGCACGGCACCCCGGCGGCGAGCATGGCGATCTTCGACAGGCGCTTGCTGCCCATCAGGTGGATGGCTTCCGCATCCGGGCCGATGAAGACGATCCCGGCGGCTTCGCAGGCACGGGCGAACTCGGCGTTCTCGGAGAGGAAGCCGTAGCCGGGGTGGATCGCCTCGGCGCCGCTGCGACGGGCGGCGTCGAGGATCGCCTCGAGGTTCAGGTAGGACTGCGCCACCGCTGCCGGGCCGATGCACACGGCCTCGTCGGCCAGTTGCACATGGCGGGCGTCGGCGTCCGCCTCGCTGTACACGGCGACGCTGCGGTAGCCCAGTTCATGGGCGGTGCGCAGCACCCGGCAGGCGATTTCACCGCGGTTGGCGACGAGGATCTTGTTGAAGCTGGGCATGTCGTTCGGCTCCTGGAGGCTGTTGCCCTGTTTCGCGGTCGTGGCTCACTGGGCCCAGACCGGCTTGCGTTTCTGTACGAAGGCCAGGGTGCCTTCGCTGCCTTCGGCGCCGCCCACCGCTTCGGCGAACTGTCGCGCCGCATCGTCCAGCAGGGCGCCGAGTTCGCCGCTTTCGCTGGCCAGCAGCAGGGCCTTGGTGGCGGCGTTGGCGTTCGGCGCGCAGCGGCGCAGTTGCTCTAGGGTTTCCTCCAGGCGCTGTTCGAGGGCATCGGCGTCGGCCTCGCAGAAATGCACCAGGCCCAGACGCAGCGCCTCGCGGCCGTCGAAGCGGGCGGCGGTGAGGGCCAGGCGGCGGGCCTGGGTCAGGCCGATGCGGCGGACCACGAAAGGCGCGATCTGCGCCGGGAGAATGCCGAGGCTGGTTTCCGGCAGGCCGAACTGCGCATCGGCGGCGGCGATCGCTACGTCCGACACGCAGGCCAGGCCGAAACCGCCGCCGAGCACCGCGCCTTCCACCAGCGCCACCAGCAGTTGCGGGGCGGCCTGGGCTTCCTCCAGCAGGCTGCCGAAGGCGCGGTTCAGCGTGCGGTAGGCTTCCGCCCCGGCGGCGCGGGCACCGGCCATGTCCTTGATGTCGCCGCCGGCGCAGAAGTGCCCGCCGGCGCCGCGCAGCACCAGCGCCCGCACGCTACGGTCGTCGCGCACGGCGGCGAGCACCGCGCGCAGTTCGCCGACCATCGCCAGGCTCATGGCGTTGCGGCTTTGCGGGCGGTTCAGGGTGATCCGCAGGACGCCCTCGACGGGTTCCAGCAGCAGGGTCTCGCAATGCGGCAGGCTCATGCCGGTTTCCTCCTGGAACGTCAGCCTTTCTTCTTGCCCGGCAGGATGCCCATCAGCTTGCAGATGATGCCGAGCATGATCTCGTCGGCACCGCCGCCGATGGATACCAGGCGGGTGTCGCGGTAGGCGCGGGAGACCGGGTTGTCCCACATGAAGCCCATGCCGCCCCAGTACTGCAGGCAGGCGTCGCTGACCTCGCGGCCGAGGCGGCCGGCCTTGAGCTTGGCCATGGAAGCCAGGCGCGTCACGTCCCTGCCTTTCACGTACAGCTCGGTGGCCTGGTAGACCAGGGCGCGCAGCGCCTCGACCTCGGTCATCATCTCGGCCATGCGGAAGTGGATGACCTGGTTGTCGATCAGCGGCTGGCCGAAGGTCCTGCGCTCCTTGCAATACTCGATGGTGACGTCGATGCAGTGCTCCAGGCCCTTGATCATGTTGGCCGCGCCGAACAGCCGTTCTTCCTGGAACTGCAGCATCTGCATCATGAAGCCGGCGCCTTCCGCGCCGATGCGGTTGCGCTGCGGTACGCGGACGTTATCGAAGAACACCTGGGCGGTCTCCGAACTGCGCATGCCGAGCTTGTCCAGGTGCGGACTGAGGGTAATGCCCGGGGTCTTCATCGGGACCACGATCAGCGACTTGTTGACGTGCGGCTTGTCGTCGGAGGTATTGGCGAGCAGGCACATGAAGTCGGCCGACGGCGAGTTGGTGATCCACATCTTGCTGCCGTTGATCACATAGTCGTCGCCGTCCTTGCGCGCGGTGGTCTTCAGGCCGGCGACGTCGGAGCCGGCGCCGACCTCGGAGACGCCGATGCAGCCGACCATCTCGCCGGCGATGGCCGGGCGGAGGAACTCCTCGCGCAACTCGTCGGAACCGAAGCGGGCCAGGGCCGGGGTGCACATGTCGGTCTGCACGCCGATGGCCATCGGGATGCCGCCGCAGGTGATGCTGCCGAATTCCTCGGCGGCGACGATCGAGTAGCTGTAGTCCAGGCCCATGCCGCCGAACTTCTCCGGCTTGGAGATGCCCAGCAGGCCGAGTTCGCCGGCCTTGCGGAAGATCTCATGGATCGGGAAGCGGCCGTCCTTTTCCCACTGGTCGACGTTGGGGTTGATTTCCCGCTCGACGAAGCTGCGAACGGTGCGGCGGAGTTCCTCGTGTTCCTGGGTGAAGATCATGGGTTGTCTTTCCTCCTGGGCATCATTGTTTTCCGGCAGGATCCGCTTGCTCTCTCCCAACCCTCTTCCTTCAGGGAGAGCGGGGAGAGGGGCTGTCGCCGGCTCGCCTGTTTCAGTCAGAACCTCGCGACCCCGAAGCTGTTGCCCTTCAGCGGCCGCGCCTCGGCTTCCGCGCAGATATCCAGCAGGTAGCCGAGCAGCCTGCGGCTGTCGCGCGGGTCGACCAGGCCGTCGTCCCACAGGCTGGCGGTGCCGTAGAGCGCGGTGGACTGGCTGTCGAGCTTCTGCGCGGTGACGGTTTCCAGCATCTCGAGCATCTTCGGATCGGCTTCCTTGCCTTCCTTGGCGTGTTTCTCCTCGGTGACGATGCGCAGCACCTTGCCGGCCTGGGCACCGCCCATCACCGCGGTGCGACTGTTCGGCCAGGCGAAGATGAAGCGCGGGTCGAGGCCGCGTCCGCACATCGCGTAGTTGCCGGCGCCGTAGGAGCCGCCGACCACCAGGGTCAGCTTGGGCACGCGGGCGTTGGCCACCGCCTGGATCATCTTCGAGCCGTGCTTGATCACGCCCTGGCGCTCCGACTCGGTGCCGACCATGAAGCCGGTGGTGTTGTGCAGGAACAGCAGCGGCGTGTTGCTCTGTTCGCAGAGCTGGATGAACTGCGCCGCCTTGGCCGCGCCCTGCGGGGTGATCGGTCCGTTGTTGCCGATCAGGCCGCAGGCGTGGCCCTCGATGCGCAGGTGGCCGCAGACGGTCTGGCCGTCGAACTCGTTCTTGAAGTCGAGGAACTCGGAGCCGTCGGCGATGCGCGCGACGATCTCGCGGACGTCGTAGGGCTTCTTCGGGTCGGCCGGAACCACCCCGAGCAGCTCCTCCACCGGGTACAGCGGTTCGCGCCAGGAACGCGCCGGGCGCGCCGGCAGTTGTGCGTTCCACGGCAACATGCCGACGATCTCGCGGGCCAGGCGCACGCCGTCGGCGTCGTTTTCCGCCAGGTATTCCGCGGTGCCGGCGACCTGCGCGTGCAGTTCGGCTCCGCCGAGCTCCTCGTCGCTGGCGATCTCGCCGGTGGCGGCCTTGAGCAACGGCGGCCCGGCGAGGAACATCTTGGCCTTGCCGCGCACCACCACCACGTAGTCCGACAGCCCCGGCTGGTAGGCACCGCCGGCGGTGCTGGAACCATGCACCACGGTGACCTGGGGAATGCCCATGGCGGAGATCCGCGCCTGGTTGGCGAAGCCGCGCGCACCTTCGACGAAGATCTCCGCCGCGTAGTTGAGGTTGGCGCCACCGCTTTCGGTGAGGGTCACCACCGGCAGCTTGTTCTCCATGGCGATCTGCTGCAGGCGCAGGGTCTTCTTCAGCCCGGTCGGGGAGATGGTGCCGCCCTTGATCGCGCTGTTGCTGGCACTGACCAGGCAGCGCACCCCGGCGATGTAGCCGATCCCGGCGATGATCCCGCCGCCGGCCTGGGTGCCGTCCTTGTCGTCGTGCAGCTTGTAGCCGGCCAGCGAGGACAGTTCGAGGAACGGCGCGCCCGGGTCGAGCAGCAGCGCCAGGCGTTCGCGCGGCAGCAGCTGGCCGCGTTTCTCGAACTTCGGCCTGGCCTCGGCGGCCTTGTCCAGGACCTTCTGCTCCAACTCGCGGAAGCCGGCCACGGCGGCGAGCATGGCCTCGCGGTTGCGGGCGAAGTCCTCGCCGTTGACGTCGAGTTCCGACTGGATCGCGGGCATGTCAGTCCTCCTGGTCCTTCAGTACGTCGGGCAGGTAGGCGCGGTGGAAGCCGTTGTACGCGCGGCTCTGTCCCGGCTTGCCCTTGAATAGCGGGAAGGCGCGGCTGCCCTGGCTGGCGGCGCCGTCGATGCGGATCGTGTTGCCGCTGACGAAGGCGGCGCCGGGGGAGAGCAGGAAGACGATGGCGGCGGCGACTTCCGACTCGCTGCCGATGCGCTTGAGCGGCACGTGCTCGCGCAGGGTCGGGATCACCGCCTTGAACGCGCCTTCGTAGGTATCCATGCCGCTGGACGCGATCCAGCCCGGCGCCACCGCGTTGACCCGCACGCCGGCATGGCCCCACTCGACGGCGGCGGTCCTGGTGAAATTCTCCATGCCGGAGCGTGCGGCGCCGGAGTGACCCATGCCGGGCATGCCGCCCCACATGTCGGCGAGCATGTTGACGATGCTGCCGCCGGTCTTGCTCATCGACTGGTTGAACACTTCGCGGGCGACCAGGAAGCCGCCGACCAGGTTGGTGCGGAGCACGGTCTCGAAGCCCTTCTGGCTGATCGAGGCGAGGGGCGAGGGATACTGGCCGCCGGCGTTGTTGACGAGGTGATGGATGGTCCCGCGTTCGGCCAGGATATTCGCCACCAGCGTCTTCACCGCTTCCTCCTCGCGGATGTCGCAGGCGTGCCAGCTGACGCTGCCGCCGTCCTCGACGATCTCGCCGGCGGTCTTCTCCAGCTTTTCCGCCTTGCGTCCGACCAGCACCACGTGGGCGCCGAGGGCCGCCAGCTCGTGGGCGGTGCAGCGGCCGATGCCGCTGCCGCCGCCGGTGACGATGATGGTCTGGCCGTCGAACAGGCCAGGTCGGAAGATCGAGTCGTAGCTCATTGTTCTGGTGACTCCGATGAATCCCGTAGAGGGGCAGCGGAACGCCGCATTCGCCGTTCCTGGTTGTGGTTATCTGCCTTGCGTTTCCAGCGCGTCGGCGAGCGCCTGCGGCACCGCCACCGGGAACTCCAGCAACTGCTGGGCAAAGGCCTTGCCCTGCGGGTCGATGCGCAGGCTGGCGACGCCGCCGCCGCCGAGGGCGTTCTCCAGCAGGAAGTTCAGGCTGTGGCTGCCCGGCAGGTACCAGCGGCCGACCCGGCCGGTCTGCGGGTCGAGCACATGCTGCATCCAGTCCACCACGGCGCCTTCCTCCAGCGCCTCGGCGATCCACGGCAGGTACTCCGGGCGCCGCGCCATGACCCCGATGTTGCTGTGGTTGCCTTTGTCGCCGGAGCGCGCCACCGCTAGCTTCACCAGCGGCACGCTGGCGCTGGCGGGCTGCTCCGGGCGTGGCGGCTGGCGCGCCTCGGCCAATCGTGCCGGGTCGAAGGCTTCGAGGACCGGCAGTTCCAGCGGATGGCGCTGGCCGTCGATCTCTACGCTCAACGCGCATTGCGCCTTGTCGATCAGGAAAGAGAACAGGCGGATCACCGGATACACCGTCGGCCGGCCGCCGACGATGCCGGTCAGGCCGGGCGCCATCCCGGTGGCGGCCTGGGCGATCTCGCGGGAGAACAGCACCAGGGCTTCCTTGCGCGGATGCCGGACGGCCAGCTTGACCACCACTTCGCGGCTGTCCTGCCGTCGCCCATGGGGACCATAGGTGGCTTCGCTGCCGAGCAGTTCGACATTGACCTCGCGGTAGGGCTCCCAGCCGCGCTCGGCGAAGATTTCCTCGGTCCTGGCGATGATCGCCTGGCTGACCCGCTCGGCCTTCTTCAGCGCATCGATGCCGGCGATCAGGCAACTGGCGGTGCAGCGGAAACCGTCCGGATAGGTGGCGCTGACCTTGTACCGGTCGGTGGGCGGCAGGCCGCGCGCGCCTTCCACCGCGACCCGGTCGGGTCCGACCTGGCGCAGGCGCACCTCGGTGAAGTCGCAGACCACGTCGGGCAGCAGGTAGGCGCGTGGGTCGCCGATCTCGTAGAGCATCTGTTCGCCGACGCTCAGTTCGCTGACCAGGCCACCGGTGCCGGGCGCCTTGGTCACCACGAAGCGCCCGTCGGCCTCGACCTCGACGATGGGGAAACCGATGTGCTCATAGTCCGGCACCTGCTCCCAGTCGGTGAAATTGCCGCCGGTGCATTGCGCGCCGCATTCGACGATGTGCCCGGCGAGGGCTGCCTGGGCCAGTCGGTCGTAGTCGTCCCAGGCCCAGCCGAACTCGTGCACCAGGGCGGCGCTGACCACCGCGCTGTCGACCACCCGGCCGGTGATCACGATATCCGCGCCCAGGCGCAGGGCCTCGACGATGCCCGGCGCGCCGAGGTAGGCGTTGAGCGAGACGCACATCGGCGGGAAAGGCGCGTCGCTGAACATCTCGCGGATGCCGGCCTTGGCCAGTTCGGCCTGGCGCGCTTGCAGGTTGTCGCCATGGAGCACGGCGATCTTCAGCTGCACCCCGGCCTTCTCGCAGGCCGCGGCGAGGGCGGCGGCACAGGCCTGCGGATTGATCCCGCCAGCGTTGCTGATGACGCGGATCTTCTTCTCGGCGATCTCGCCCAGCAGTGGTGCGAGGACCTCGACGAAGTCGGTGGCGTAGCCGGCGTCCGGCTGTTTCAGGCGGGCGCCGGCCATGATCGACATGGTGATCTCGGCCAGGTAGTCGAACACCAGGTAGTCCAGCGGCGCGCCGCGCACCAGCTGCGCGGCCGCGGTGCAGGTGTCGCCCCAGAAGGCCGAGGCGCAGCCGATGCGTACGGTCTTTTGCATTGTTCTTGACCCGTGACGGCGGAAGTGTGGGGCGACATTACCAAGCAAGCGCTTGGTTGAGAAGAGGGCGGAAACAAATCCCTTCGCGGCTGTTACCCAAGCGCTTGCTCGGTCGTCTTCGCAGGCATACATTTCATGAATGCCGACAAGCACTTGCGGGGCAATCCCGAGGCCGGTCGGCAAATACGGAGCGGCCGGGCGCGCGGATGAGCGGCACCGAGCCGCCGACGATCCGGAAAAGGGGTACTCAGCGTTGGACGATCAGAAAGCCCGGGAAGTGATGCTGGAGCTGGTGGCTACCGGACAGCTCACCGATCCGGAAAGCGCCCGCGGCAAGCTGCTGCAGACCGCCGCCCACCTGTTCCGCAGCAAAGGCTACGAACGCACCACGGTGCGCGACCTGGCCAGCGCGGTGGGCATCCAGTCGGGCAGCATCTTCCATCACTTCAAGAGCAAGGACGAGATCCTGCGCTCGGTGATGGAAGAGACCATCCTCTACAACACCGCCCTGATGCGCGCCGCCCTGGCCGACGCCGAGGACCTGCGCGAGCGGGTGCTGGGACTGATCCGCTGCGAGCTGCAATCGATCATGGGCGGTACCGGCGAGGCGATGGCGGTGCTGGTCTACGAGTGGCGCTCGCTGTCCGCCGAAGGCCAGGCGTACATCCTCGGCCTGCGCGACATCTACGAGCAGATGTGGCTGGACGTGCTGGGGGAGGCGCGGCTGGCCGGCTACTGCCAGGGCGATCCGTTCATCCTGCGGCGCTTCCTCACCGGCGCGCTGTCCTGGACCACCACCTGGTTCCGTCCGGAAGGACCGATGAGTCTCGACCAGCTCGCCGAGGAGGCCCTGGCGCTGGTGATCAAGGACGCCTGATCACTCGGAGATCAGGCGGAACGGGTAGCTCAGCAGGAGGAAGTGCAGGGTGTTGATCGAGGCGTGCAGCAGCACCGCCAGCGACAGCCGCCCGCTGAAGTGCAGGACCATGCCGTAGCCCAGCCCGGCGATCCCGGCCAGTAGCGCATACACCGGGTTCACCAGCAGGTGCAGCGCGGCGTAGGCGAGGGTCGCGACGATGATTCCCGGCCAGGCGCCGAACCAGCGGATCAACTGGCTTTGCAGCAGGCCGCGGAAGAAAGCCTCCTCGGCCAGCGAGACCACCCCGACGTTCAGTACCAGCCACCACCAGAAGGCATCCGGCCACTTCGGCTGCCAGCTCGCGGCATTGGTCATGATCGACAGCAGCGGCACCACGAAGAAGGTCAGGCAGAAGGCCAGCGCGGTGATATCCAGCGACACCAGCGGCTGCTTCGGCCGGCGTAGCCACCAGGCGAGCAGGGTAAGGGCGACCAGGGCCTTGTCCCAGGGCAGCCAGATCATCTGGATCGGCGGGCTGGCGCTGGCAAGGTCCCAGGGGAACAGGCGCAGGGGAATGAAGCCGGGCAGGTAGTGGATGGCGATCAGGGCGCTGGCGGCGAGGCTCACCGGCCACCAGAGCAGGGTCGGCAGCCAGCGCTCGGCGTAGGTCACCCAGATGATGTAGAGCAGGACGATGACCGCCGTCAGCAGCGCGATGTGCCCGGTGAAGAAGCCCCCGAGCAGGAACAGAATGGGTAGAAGCGGTATCAGACGCCCGAGCATGCAGCCTCCCGTTTAAAGGAGGGATTCTAAAGGCATTTCGACCCGCGGATGGGAAAAGCGCAAGGAACGAACCTTCTGCCAGAGGGAAACACACGGGGAACGAACCCCAGGTTGCGCAGGAAAAACCACGCGCGGCCCGCATGACTCCGCCCCGCGAGCCTTCGCCTCGCCGGTTTTTCGCCCGCCGGGGTTTTCCTACGAGACCTAGTGACCCGCCGGCAGGCCAATAGGTTCAGCGGTCCTTCGCCTCCTGCGCGTCCAGCTCGGCGTTGCGTTCATGGATGCGTTTGAGCTGTTCCTCGCTCAACGGCAGCTTCTTCGCCGAGTCGCGCAGCAGCAGGAGTCCGCCGACGATGGAGCCCAGGGCGAGGACGATGATCAACCAGGCGTACCAGGGCATGTTGTTCTCCCTCATCGATATGAATGTTCACCATACGCCGGGTTTGCCTTTCTGTCAGACAACGCTCCGGCGCGAGGCCCTGTGGTTGAGACTCCCGGCGGCGCTCGGAAGTTGCGGGCGGAGAAAGCGCTGAGCCTGGCCGGCGTGATGCCTGTCACATGTTGGCAATCTGACATTGCTTAACTGGCGGGTATCCCTTCATTGCCCCGTCCGGGCCTGCCAGCGAGAGGTTGCCGATGTCTCCGAGCGCGTTGTCCCGTCTGTTGCGCCCGGTGGAACCCCTGACTCCGGCGATGAGCATCAGCGACGTCGCCGACCGCCTGCTGATGCCGGAGCACCGTGCCTTCCTCTCGCTGCCGGTGGTCGACGACGAGCGCCGGGTCCTCGGCCTGGTCAGCCGCTACACCCTCCAGGACATCTTCATGCAGCGTTTCGGCCGCGACCTCTGGGGCCGCCATCCGGTGCGCGACGTCATGAACCGGGCGCCCCTCAGCGTCTCCCTCGGCGCCAGCCTGGAGGAGGCGGCGCAGCAGGTCACCGGTCGCCTGCAGTATCCGATCACCGAGGACTTCGCCCTGGTCGACGAAGAGGGCCGCTACCGTGGCCTGGGCACCGTGCTCGACCTGCTGAAGGCCATGGAGGCGCGCATCGCCCAGCGCAACCGGGTGCTGCGCAAGGCGCTGGTGGACCTCAAGGAGTCCCAGGCGCAACTGGTGCAGTCGGAAAAGATGGCTTCGCTCGGGCAGATGGTGGCCGGGGTCGCACACGAGCTGAACACGCCGCTCGGCTACGTCGGCAACAACCTGGCGCTGCTGGAGGAGCTGAGCGATCCCTTGTTGCGCCTGGCCGATGCCCAGGCGGCGCTGGTCGACTGCCTGGGCGACCCGCAGTGCGACGAAGCGCGCCTGGCGCAGGCGCTGCAGGCGGCCGACGCGGTGCGCCGCGAAGCCGCCGTCGAACAGTTGCGCGAGGACCTGCGGCAATTGTTCGTCGATACCCGCTACGGCCTCGGCCAGATCGGCGAGCTGGTTTCCGGGCTCAAGGACTTCGCCCGCCTGGACCGCGCCTTCAGCGAGGAGGTCGACCTCAACGACTGCGTGCGCAACGCCGTGCTGATCGCCCGCACCGCCATCAAGGACAAGGCCGAGATCAGCAGCCAGCTCGGCGAGCTGCCGCTTATCGCCTGCGCGCCGTCGCAGATCAACCAGGTGCTGCTGAACCTGCTGACCAACGCCGCGCAGGCCATGGAGCGTTTCGGCCGCATCCTGCTGAAGAGCTGGGCCGACGAGCGCCAGGTGTTCCTCTCCGTGCAGGACAACGGCAAGGGCATGCCCGCCGAGGTCCTCGGGCGGATCTTCGACCCGTTCTTCACCACCAAGCCGGTGGGGCAGGGCACCGGGCTCGGCCTGTCGATCAGCTACAAGATCATCCAGCAACATGGCGGGACCATCCGCGTGGCCTCCGAACCGGGCCGCGGAACCCGCTTCCTCATCAGCCTGCCGCGAGAGCAGGCCCGCGAACTGAAACGGAGCGCCTGACATGAGCCCATCTCCCGTCCGCATTCTCTTCGTCGATGACGAGGAGCGCATCCTGCGCAGCCTGGCCATGCAGTTCCGCCGCCATTACGAGGTGTTCACCGAGAGCGACCCGCGGCGCGCCCTGGAGCGCCTGAAGACGGAACGGATACAGGTGCTGGTCAGCGACCAGCGCATGCCGCAGATGAGCGGCGCCGAGCTGCTGGCGCAGGCTCGCGAGCGCTATCCGGAGACCCTGCGGATTCTCCTCACCGGCTATTCCGACCTCGATGCCGCCGTCGACGCGCTCAACGACGGTGGCATCTTCCGCTACCTGACCAAGCCCTGGAATCCCCAGGAAATGGCCTTCACCCTGCGCCAGGCGGCGGAGATCGCCAGCCGCCAGGGCCTGCCGGCGCCGCCCGCGGCCACGCTGGCGGCGCCGCTGAGCGTGCTGCTGCTCGACGACGACCCGGAAACCCTGGACTGCGTCGGGGCCTTCTGCCATGCCGGCGGGCATCGCCTGCTGCGCGCGCGCAACCTGGCCGAGGCGCTGGTGTGGCTGAACACCGAACCGGTGGAGGTGCTGGTCAGCGACCTGAAGCTGGCCGGGGAGCATACCGCGCCGCTGCTGAAATCCCTGGCCCAGGCCCATCCGCGCCTGCTCAGCCTGGTGGTTACGCCGTTCCGCGACACCCAGGCCCTGCTCGAACTGATCAACCAGGCGCAGATATTCCGCTACCTGCCCAAGCCGATCCGCAGGGGATTGTTCGAGAAAGGCCTGAAGGCGGCCGCCGAGCAGGCCTTGCTGTGGCGCGGGCGAAGCCTGCCGGAGGTCGACCGGCTGGCCGAGGTGCCGCGCGACGAGCGCGAGAAGGAACGGGTCGGCAGCCTGCTCGGCATGCTCGGCCGCCTGCGCGAGCGGCTGACGGCCTGAACGCCGGCCTAGCCGGCGTCGCAACCGGCGGCCTTGGCCTGGCGGCTTTCCACCAGGCGTGCGCGGAGGACGTCGTAGCTCCAGTTGAAGGCCATGGTGTAGGGCAGGAAGAACAGGATCAGGCCCATGTCGAGGAGGAACGCCTCGACCAGTCCGATCGACAGCCACCAGGCGGCCAGCGGTACCAGCACCACGATCAGGCCCAGCTCGAAGAGCATCGCATGCAGCACCCGGACCTGCAGGGTGCGCTGGAAGCCCATGCGCCGCTGGGCGCGGTCGAAGAGGCTGTTGAAGAGCATGTTCCAGAGCATCGCCACGGTGGAGAACATCAGCGTCAGCGCACCCATGTGCGCCAGGGGCTTGTTCATCACCAGCGACAGCACCGGCGCGGTGAGGAGGACGGCCAGGCCCTCGAAGGCCAGGGCGTGGAAGATCCGCTCCTTGAGAGTCTTGTCGAGGGCGGTGTGGGTGTGGGTCATGGCGAACGCTCCCGGTTCGTCGTTGAAGTCGGGCTGTATTGTCATCGGTCTTTGGGATAGGGTTAAGTTGGATACCATCGGAAAAACCGATATGCATTTGTCGCCCGAATCCCTCGAGGCCTTCGTCCAGGCCGTTTCCCTCGGCTCCTTCAGCGCCGCCGCGCGCAAGCTGGGCAAGAGCCAGTCGACCGTCAGCGAGGCCATTGCCCGGCTGGAGATCGACCTCGGCCTGGAACTCTTCGATCGCAGTGGCCGCCAGCCGCAACTGACCGAGGCCGGGCGCACCCTGCTGGGACGGGTCGAGGAGGTCCTCGGCGCATCCGACCGCCTGCGCCGGGTCGCCGCGCTGCTCGCCGGCGGCTCGGAGCCACGGGTGACCCTGGCGCTATCCGACACCTACCATTCGGCGCGCTACGAGGCGCGCCTGGCCGAACTGGACGAGCGTTACCCTGAGCTGGAGTTCGAATGCCTGATCGCCGAGGACCAGGACGTGATCGCCCAGGTCAGCCGCGGCCGCGCCACCCTCGGCCTGCTCGCCGCGCAGCCGCACTACCCGCCGGAGCTGGGCGTGGCGGCGGTCGCCGAGCGTGCCGAGTTCGGCCTGTTCGCCGCCGTCGACCATCCGCTGGCGGGCCTGGAGCGGGTCAGCGAGCGCGACCTTTCCGAATGGCGTCTGCTGCGCCTGAACACCTATAGCGAGACCGGCGCGGCGATCAACGACGGCCTGCCGTCCAGCGGCGGGCGCTGCTGGTCGGCGCCCAACTACCTGTTGCTGCTGGAAATGGCCACCCACGGCTTCGGTTGGGCCGAGCTGCCGCGCTGGCTGGTCAGCGGCTACGCCAACGGACGGCTGAAGGAGTTGCCGGTGTCCGGCTGGCCGCGCAGCCAGGCGGTGGACGTGGTCTGGTCGCGGCAGCGGCCGTTGGGACCGGCGGCCAACTGGTTGCTGGACCGCTTGCTGGATCGCGACCTGCCTATCTAGGGAGGGCCGGCTGAGCCCCGGTTCAGCCGGCGAAGCCGCCGGCGGCGAGGAAGGCGAGTTCCTCGGCGCTGGACGGGCGACCGAGGATCGGATTGCGATGGGGAAAGCGCCCGAAGCGGCGGATGATCTCGCGATGCTCACGAGCGTGGGCGAGGAAGGGCTGGCCGAGTCCGTGGTTCAGCGCTACCGAGCGATCCTGGTCGGCAAGGTTCTCGGCATGGGCGAACGGCAGGTAGAAGAACAGCCGCAGCGCGTCCCCGACCTGGCGGTCGAGGCCTTGTCCCAGAGCCCGCTCCGCCCAGCGCCGCGCTTGGGCGTCGCTGGCGTACATGCGCGGGGTTCCACGGAAGGCGTTGCGCGGGTACTGGTCGAGCAGCAACAGCAGGCCGAGATGGTCCTCGGCTTCATCGGCAGCCGGGCGCAGCGCGTCGGCGCAGGCAAGCTCGTAGAGGTGGGCGAAGCGCTCGCGGAAGCGCCGGTCGAAATCGGCGTTCCTGGCGAACCAGAGGGTAGGGCCGGCATCGCGCCAGAAACCGACCACTTCCGGCAGCGGGGACGCGCTGGGAGGAAGCAAAAGCGCTGCATGGGGCATCTGCGGATCCAGGAAGTAGAGTAGGGACTCCAGGCTATTGGTCCGGGTTCTTTGGATAAACGTAGGTGGCATGGATAGACTGTCCAGCCATCCCGAATAGAGAGAAGGGGCCTGCCCATGGATCGTCTGGACAGCATGCGCGTGTTCCTGCGCGTTGCCGAAACCGGCAGCTTCACCAAGGCCGCGGACCTGCTGGACATGCCGCGGGCGACGGTCTCGGCGGCGGTCCAGCAGCTCGAAGCGCAACTCGGCAGCCGGCTGCTGCATCGCACCACCCGGCAGGTCCAGCTGACCCACGACGGCAGCGTGGTGCTGGAGCGTTGCCGCCACCTGCTGGAAGACATGGAGGAGCTGGAGAGCCTGTTCCACGACGGCAGCCGCGCCAGCGGCCGGCTCAAGGTCGACGTGCCGAGCCGGGTGGCGCGACTGCTGATCGCCCCGGCGCTGCCGGAATTCTTCCGCCAGCATCCGGACATCGAACTGGAACTGGGCTCCAGCGACCGTTCGGTGGACCTGGTGCAGGAGGGCGTCGACTGCGTCCTGCGGGTCGGCCAGTTGGGCAACAGCAGCCTGGTGGCGCGACGCCTCGGCGAGATGCAACTGATCAATTGCGCCAGTCCCGCCTACCTGGAAGAGCATGGCGAGCCACGGACGCCAGCCGACCTCGACCGGCACTGGGCGGTCAACTATGCCTCGCCCAGCAGCGGCCGGGTGTTGCCCTGGGAGTACCGCGAGGATGGGCGCACCCTGACCCGCGCGTTGCGCAGCCGGGTCACGGTGAACAACGCGGAAAGCTACATCGCCTGCTGCCTGTCCGGACTGGGCCTGATCCAGATCCCTGCCTACGACGTGCGCGAGCACCTCCAACGCGGCGAGCTGCGCGAGGTGCTGCCGCAGTGGCGGGCCGAAGCGATGCCGGCGTACGCCCTGTATCCGCACCGGCGGCATCTGTCGCGGCGGGTCAGGGCATTCGTCGACTGGCTGGAGCAACTGCTCCGCGCCCGCCTCTAGTCCACGACGTTCATCTCCCCGGCGCGTTCCGGGCTACGGCAAACGGCCGGATTCTGCGACAATGCGCGCCGTTTTCGATTCGCCGCGAGAGAGCCCATGTCCGCCTGCCAGTCCCCCATCATCGTCGCCCTGGATTTCCCCACCCGTGAGGCCGCCCTGGCGCTGGCCGATCAGCTGGACCCGAAACTGTGCCGGGTGAAGGTCGGCAAGGAACTCTTCACCAGTTGTGCCGCGGGTATAGTCGAGACCTTGCGTGGCAAGGGCTTCGAGGTGTTCCTCGACCTGAAATTCCACGACATCCCGAACACCACGGCGATGGCGGTGAAGGCCGCCGCCGAGATGGGCGTGTGGATGGTCAACGTGCACTGCTCCGGCGGCCTGCGCATGATGGCCGCCTGCCGCGAGACGCTGGAGGCCTTCAGCGGGCCCAGGCCGTTGCTCATCGGCGTGACCGTGCTGACCAGCATGGAGCGCGAGGACCTGGCGGGCATCGGCCTCGACATCGAGCCCCAGGAGCAGGTGTTGCGCCTCGCCGCCCTGGCGCAGAAGGCCGGCATGGACGGCCTGGTCTGCTCGGCCCAGGAAGCGCCGGCGCTGAAGGCCGCCCATCCGGGCCTGCAACTGGTCACGCCGGGCATCCGCCCGGCCGGCAGCGCCCAGGACGACCAGCGGCGCATCCTCACCCCGCGCCAGGCCCTGGACGCCGGCTCCGATTACCTGGTGATCGGCCGGCCGATCAGCCAGGCCGCCGACCCGGCCAAGGCGCTGGCGGCGATCGTCGCCGAACTGGGCTGAGGCGGCTTCCCCCACGCCTGCCGTCGGCGACCGTCGCGCGCCGTGTCGAGCCGGACTGGCGCAGGCATCATCCGCGCCTGTCCCTCCCCAGCGTCTAGGCTTGTAGCGGGCACTCCGGCAAGTACCGGTGGCAACGGTTTCACAGTTTCGTGAGGAAAAATTGCAAGTGCCTTGCCGGCTGGCCCCAGGCCAGTAGGATCGCTGTTTTCCCCGGAAACGCGAGGTCGGGATGCTGAACACCCTGGAAGCCTGCCTGAAGGCGGTCGATGAGATTCTCCTGGGCAAGGACCGCCAGGTGCGCCTGGCCCTGGCCTGCCTGCTGGCCCGTGGGCACCTGTTGATCGAAGACCTGCCGGGGATGGGCAAGACCACCCTCAGCCATGCCCTGGCGCGGGTGCTCGGGCTCAGTTTCCAGCGCATCCAGTTCACCTCGGACCTGCTGCCGGGCGATATCCTCGGTACCTCGGTGTTCGACAAGGACAGCGGGCAATTCGTCTTCCATCCCGGGCCGATCTTCGCCGAACTGGTGCTTGCCGACGAGATCAACCGCGCCACGCCGAAAAGCCAGAGCGCCTTGCTCGAGGCGATGGAAGAAGGCCAGGTGACCATCGAGGGCGCCACCCGGCCCTTGCCGGAACCGTTCTTCGTCATCGCCACGCAGAACCCGGCCAGCCAGGGCGGCACCTTCTCCCTGCCGGAATCGCAGCTGGATCGCTTCCTGATGCGCCTGTCGCTGGGCTACCCCGGACGCGCGGCGGAACGCTCGCTGTTGCTCGGCGAAGCCCGGCGCGATCTGCTGCCGCGCCTGGAACCCTTGCTCGACCACGCGGCGCTGGCCGCTTTCCAGGCCGAAGTGCCGAAGGTCCGCGCCAGCGATGCGCTGGTGGACTACGTGCTGCGCCTGGTCGAAGCGACCCGCACGCAGCCGGCCTTCGCCCTCGGCCTGTCGCCGCGCGGTAGCCTGGCGTTGCTCGCCGCGGCGCGTGCCTGGGCGCTGCTGGCGGGACGCGACTATGTGATTCCGGAAGACGTCCAGGCGGTGTTGCCGGCGGTCGCCGGGCATCGCCTGCGCGACCAGGCGGACCCCACCGGGCACGGTGGCGGCGCGCTGGTGCAATGGCTGTTGCGCGAAGTCCCGGCGCTCTGATGCGCCTGCGCAACTGGCCGCGCTGGCAGCGCTGGCTGAACCGGCGGATACCGCCGGCGAGCAGCGTCGAGCTGAACCAGCGCCGCGTATTCATCCTGCCGACCCGCCAGGGCGGCGCTTTCGGCCTGGCGCTGCTGGTGATGCTGCTGGCGGCGATCAACTACCAGAACAGCCTGGCCTACGGGTTGACCTTCCTGCTGCTGTCCCTGGGCGTGGTGACCATCCTCCATACCTATCGCAACCTTGCCGGCCTGCGCCTCACCGCGTTGGGAGCGGACCCGGTGTTCGCCGGCGAGCGCGCCGGTTTCCGGGTGCGCCTGGAAAGCCCGCGGCGGGCGCGCCAGGCCATCGCCGTCGGCTGGCCGGAGCGGCCGCTGGAATACGCCGACCTGGCAGGCGACGCGGCTGCCGAGGTGCTGCTGTTCCACCCGACCGAGCGACGCGGCTGGCTGCGGCCGGGGCGCCTGCGGGTGGAGAGTCGCTTTCCCCTCGGCCTGCTGGTGGCCTGGAGCTGGGTCGACCTGCGCCAGCAGGCGCTGGTCTACCCTCGGCCGCTGGCCGGCGAGCCGTTCCTCGGGCCGGGCGCGGAGGATGCCGAGGACCAGGGGCGCGCGCTGGCGAGCGCGGGCGTCGACGACTACCAGGGACTGCGCGCCTACCAGCCGGGCGACTCGCGGCGGCGCCTGCATTGGAAGGCGTTTTCCCGTGGCCAGGGGCTGCTGGTGAAGGACTTCGCCGCGCTCGGTGGGGAAGACTTGTGGCTGGAATTCGAGCGCCTCGGCGGGGATCTCGAAAGTCGCCTGGGCCGCTTGTGCCATGCAGTCCTGGAACTCTCCGCGCGGCAGCAGCCCTATGGCCTGGCGCTGCCCGGCACACGCCTGCAACCGGCCAGCGGCGAGGCCCAGCGCGAGGCCTGCCTGCGTGCGCTGGCGTTGTTCGGAGCGGCGCGATGAACGCGATTCCGCGGGTCGCGCTGGTCTGGCTGCTGGTGGCGCAGGTACTGGTGATCCTGCCGCACCTGGCCTACATGCCGCTGTGGATCGCGGCCATGTGGCTCGGTTGCGCGGCCTGGCGGGTGCAGGTCTTCCGCATGCGTGCCGGCTATCCGCGCGCCTGGGTCAAGCTGGCCCTGGCGCTGCTCGCCGGGGCCGGGGTCTGGTTGTCGCGCGGCAGCCTGGTGGGCCTGGACGCGGGGGCGGTGCTGCTGATCGCCGCGTTCATCCTCAAGCTGGTGGAAATGAAGACCCGCCGCGATGCGCTGGTACTGGTGTTCCTCGGTTTCTTCGCAGTGGTGGTGGGCTACCTGTTCGACGACGGTTTCCTCGCCGCGCTGTACAGCCTGCTGCCGGTGACCGCGTTGCTGGCGGCGCTGATCGGCTTGCAGCAGAGCGCTTTCGCCAGCCGGCCCTGGCCGACCCTGCGGCTGGCCGGCGGGCTGTTGCTGCAGGCGCTGCCGCTGATGCTCCTGCTGTTCCTGTTCTTCCCCCGCCTGGGGCCGCTGTGGTCGTTGCCGATGCCCGGCAACAAGGGGGTCACCGGACTCTCGGAGAGCATGGCGCCAGGGGATATCGCCGAGCTTGGGCGCTCCGCCGAACTGGCGTTCCGGGTCCGCTTCGAGGGCGCACCGCCGCCGCGCGAGCAGCTCTACTGGCGCGCCTTGACCATGGAGCGTTTCGACGGACGACGTTGGGCTCAGGCGCCGCAATGGTCGGGCGAGGATGCTATGCACTGGCAGAAGCGTGGCCCCGAGCTGCGCTACGACGTGATCATGCAGCCCAGTTCGCAGTCCTGGCTGTTCGCCCTCGACGTGGCGCAGACCGACCAGACCGACACGCGCCTGATGAGCGATTTCCACCTGCAGCGACGGCAGCCGGTCGAGCAACGTCTGTTCTACCGAGCCAGTTCCTGGCCACAGGCGCTGCGCGAGTCCAGCATCGATCCGCGCATGCGCTGGCGCAACCTGCAGTTGCCGATGCACGGCAATCCGCGCGCGCGCGCCCTGGCCGAGCAACTGCGCCAGGCCCATGCGCAACCGCAGGCACTGGTCGCGGCCCTGTTGCAGCGCTTCAACCGCGAGCCTTTCGCCTACACCCTGAAACCGCCAGCGACCGGTGCCGACGGGGTGGACGATTTCCTGTTCGACACGCGCAGCGGCTTCTGCGCGCATTACGCCGGGGCGATGGCTTTCGTCCTGCGCGCCGCGGGCATTCCTGCGCGAGTGGTGGCCGGCTACCAGGGCGGCGAGCTGAATCCGGCGGGCAACTACCTGCTGGTGCATCAGTTCGACGCCCACGCCTGGGTCGAATACTGGCAGCCGGAGCAGGGCTGGCTGAGCGTCGACCCGACCTACCAGGTGGCGCCCGAACGGATCGAACAGGGGCTGGAGCAGGCCCTGGCCGGGGACAGCGAGTACCTCGCCGACGCACCGCTGTCGCCGTTGCGCTACCGTGGCCTGCCCTGGCTCAACGACATGCGTCTGGCCTGGGACAGCCTGAACTATGGCTGGCAACGCTGGGTCCTGGCCTACCAGGGTGAGCAGCAGGGCGCCTTCCTGCAGCGCTGGTTCGGCGGGCTCGATCCGACCCGACTGGGCCTGTTGCTCGGTGCCGCGGCGATATTGTCGGTCGGTCTGCTCGCGCTGTTCCTGCTCAAGCCCTGGCAAGGCCGTGGCGATCTGCGCAGCCGCCAACTGCGCCGCTTCGAACGCCTGCTGGAGATGCATGGCCTGCGCCGTTCCCCCGGCGAAGGGCTACGCTCCTACGGCGAGCGCGCCGCCCGCGTCCTGCCGGCGCAGGCGCCAGCCATCGCGGCCTTCGTCGGCGCGTTCGAAGCGCAACGCTATGGACATGGCGGTGCCGATGATCCAGGGTTGCGTCTGCGCGCATTGCGCCGGGCGCTGCCCTGGCGCCTGGTGCGCGCGCCCACGCGGGATGGCCGGGGAGAGGAGCAGGCATGACGGGGTTCATCGATGAACTGCTGGCCGAGGTGATCGGCCAGCAGGTGGCGTTGATGTCGGCGGTCGCCCGCCTGGAGGCGCGCACGGATGGCGAGGCACTGCACGACCTGCGCATCGCCCTGCGCCGTCTGCGCAGCCTGCTGCGGCCGATCCGCGGAGTCCCCGGCGTCGAGGAGCTGGAGCATGCCGCCGCCGAGGTCGGGCGGCTCAGCGGGCCGATCCGCGACCTGGAGGTGCTGCTGCCGGCGCTCGCCGCCGAAGGGCTGCGGGATGCGCTGGCGGTGCGCCGGCCGGTGCTGGAGTCCGGCTACGTGGCGGTTCTCGCCAGCCAGCCGCTGCACCGCCTGCAGCTTTGCCTGGACGTCTGGCCGGCCCTGTTGCGTACGGCCCAGCGGCATGCCGTGCTGGATGGCCTGCACGGCCGGGTGCGCAAGCGCCTGCGCCGGCAATGGAAGACCCTGCGCGCCGAGCTGGCGGACACCACCTACGAGCACTGGCACCCGCTACGGCTACGGATCAAGCGCGTGCGCTACGGGCTGGAGGCCTATCCGCACGATTGCAGCATTCCCGGCTCGCTGCTGGCGCCGCTCAAGGCGGCCCAGTCGGCGCTGGGCGATTGGCACGACCTCGAACAGTGGCTGTTGCGATGCCAGCGCGAGCCGGACCTGGCGCCCGTGCGCGAGGTCTGGACGGCACGCTTCGAACTGGCCCGGGAGCGTGCCGGACGGGCCCTGTCGACATTGCAGCAGGCGCTTGCCGAGCACTGAGGCCGCCGGTATTCCGATCGGCTTTTTCCCAAGGATCGCCTCGCCTAAGATGGGCCCTCGAATCCCCTCGCGAGGCACACATGAATTTTTCCGAATTGATCCAGGCGGTCCGCCGCGACCCTTCCTCGGTGGTAGTACCGGCCAGTTGGGGCCAGGGCCGCGCCACCTTCGGTGGCCTGGTGGTGGCGTTGGCCTACGAGGCCATGCTTGCGGTGGTCGAGGCGGGGCGTCCGTTGCGCTCCATCGGCGTCAGCTTCGTCGGACCGCTGGCCCCCGAGCAGCCGGCGAGCTTCAGCGCCCGGTTGTTGCGCGAGGGCAAGGCGGTGAGCCAGGTACAGGTCGAGGTCCGTCAGGGCGAGCAGGTGGTGACGCTGGTCCAGGCCAGTTTCGGCGTCGCCCGCGCGTCGGCGGTGGCGGTGGAAGCGTTGCCGGCGGCCGGGATGAAGGGCCCCGAAGAGAGCCAGGAGCTGCCCTATATCCGTAACGTGACCCCGGAGTTCACTCGCTACATCGCCATGCGCTGGGCAGTGGGCGGCCTGCCGTTCTCTTCGAACAAGTCGCGCCAGATGGGCGGCTGGATGCGTTTCCGCGACGAACCCGAGGGAGAGCCCATGGAGGTTTCCCACCTGCTGGCGCTGCTCGACTCCTGGCCGCCGGCGCTGTTGCCGCACCTGGGCACCCCGGCGATGGCCAGCTCGCTGACCTGGACCGCCGAGTTCCTCCAGCCGCTGCCGCAGCAGGGCAGCGGCGACTGGTGCCGTTACCTGGCGGAGATCGAGGAGGCGCGCGACGGCTACGGCCACGTGGCGGCGCGGATGTGGAGCGCCGACGGCCAGTTGCTGGCGATCAGCCGGCAGATGGTCACGGTGTTCGGCTGAGGCGCATGTCAGGCGGGCGCGTACTCGGTGCGGTTGCGCCCGCCGCTCTTGGCCTGGTAGAGCGCGCTGTCGGCGCGCACCAGCAGGCTTTCCAGGTCGTCCCCGGCGTCCCTGCGCAGGGCGACGCCGATGCTCACGGTCATCCGCAGCGGTTCGCCGTCGGGATTGCTCACCCGTAGCGCCTCGACGCCGGCGCGCAGCCGTTCGGCGACGTCCAGCGCCTGGTCCAGGCTGACCTCTGGAAGCAGCGCGGCGAATTCCTCGCCGCCCAGGCGACCGAGCAGGTCCACCTCGCGCAGGCCCTGGCGCAGGGTCTCGGCGACACGTTGCAGGGCGCGGTCGCCGGTCAGGTGGCCGTGGCTGTCGTTGATGTTCTTGAAGTGGTCGATGTCCAGCATCAGCGCCACGCAGGGGTGGCGGAAGCGTTCGGCGGCCTTGAGCATGAGTTCCGCCTGGTGCAGGAACGAGTGGCGGTTGTGCAGGCCGGTGAGGGTATCGGTGCTGGCCAGCAGGCGCAGTTCCTGCTCCATGGCCTTGCGCCGGCTGATGTCGTAGCACCAGATCAGGGTCGCCGGCTCGCCGTCGATTTCCAGGTGGCGCGCGCAGATCACCGCCCAGCAAGGCGTTTCCCCGCATAGCTGGGCTTCCCAGCCATCCACCTGGCCGCGCGCCTCCAGGGCGTTCTGCAGGCGGCTGTATTCGCTGGTGCTGGCGAACAGCCGGGGCAGGTTGAAGTCGTCCTGGGCCTGGCAACCCAGGCGCTTGAGCAGGCGTGGGCTGACGTAATGGATGCTGGCGCCGCAGGCGCTGAGCAGGACCACGTCGCTCGGGCTGGCCTCGAGGATGAAATGCAGCAGCGCCTTGCCTTCGCTGAGCTGGCGGGTGCGCTCGCCGACGCGTTTCTCCAGGGTGGCGTTAAGCTCGATCAGATGCCCGGCCAGTTGCTGTGCGCGTTTGAAGTCGGTGACCAGGCGCAGCACCAGCAGGGCACCGCCGGCACCGATCCCGAGCAGCGCCCAGAACAACGCGTAGAACGCCCGGTGCAGGCGCTTGCGGTCGACGTCCAACTGGTTGGTCAGGGCGATGTTGCTGGCAACGACGATCTGGTGGGTCGGTTCGAGCAAGGGCGGAACCTGCTGGACGATCTCCGCGGCCAGGCGGCGCGCGGCGACGGGATCGCCCCAGGGGGCCTGGTTCGACCAGCGATCGCTGAGCTCGATCAGGCGTTGCAGGGTGGCCTGTACCTCCGGACGCGGTTCGGCGAGATGCCTGAACAACGACTGGCGGCGCAGCGGCGCGATCAGGCTGGCGAGGACTTCGAGACGGATCGCCAGGTCGTCGGCTTGGCCTTCGCCGCTCTCGGTGTGCCGCGCGGCGTCCAGCGTGCGATCCAGTTCGGCGCGCAGCGAGTAGGTCTGCCACAGCTCGTTGTGCAGGTTCGGCTGGGCCAGTTGCTGGGCCTGGCGCACCGCCAGCCACAGCGCAGCCCCGGCGATCAGCGCCATGAGCAGCACCAGGCCGAGCAACAGCCCCATGATCTGGCGTTGCCGGCGCAGCTTTGTCGGATCGAGCAGCGGCACAGTCATGTCCGTTACTTACTCAAGAGTGATGGAGCTGACCTGCCAGACGGTACGGTTGTAGTAGACCTGGTTTCTCAACTCAGGATAGCGGGCCATCGGGTAGATGATGAAAAGCGGTCCGCGTTCGCGGATCGCCATGTAGGCGCCGTTGCGGCGATAGGCGAGGATGGGCTGGTAGCTGTCGAGGTCGCTGTACGGGATGATCGCCGAGTAGTCGTTCAGCGCCAGCACGCGCAGGCGCGTGGGCGGCGCCAGGTCCAGGTGGCGCAGCAACAGGCTGAGGCGCACGCCTTGCCAGCGGGCGTTGGCCTCGCCGGGGAGCTGGGCTTCCAGGGTCTCGCTGGGCAGGGCTTCGAGGTCGGACAGGGTCAGCCGTACGGGAGCGTCGCCGGACCGCTGCAGGGTGACGATCGGACGTCCGCCCAGCGGCACGGGCTCCGCGGCCTGGGCAAGAGGCAGCCCCAGGCAACAGAGAAAGACGATTAATTGACGCGTTGACGGCATGTTGTCGGTCCACGACAGGATTCCGTCGATTATATCGGCAGCGTCGCGCTAAAACTGAAGGGCTGTGCAAAATCCCGGACGAACTGTCACTTATGCCGTTCGCGCCAAGCCCGCCACCAGGCGCCGCTGAGGACGAAGCGGGGGAAGGTGACGAACTGCTCGACGAGCAGGCGACTGACAGCGTCGCGCCGATCGCTGAATGGCTCGGGTGCCTGTTCCTCCAGCGCGTGTCCCTTGGCCTGGATCGCCAGGCCGGCGCCGATGCCGATGACACCGAGCACCACCTGCAGCAGGTCCAGGCCGAACAGGCCGCCGAGCAGCAGGATCGCAGCGACGATGAACAGCGGCACGGCGATCAGGTGCAGGACCAGGTTGGTCGGGTTGCGGTGGTTGGCGGCATAGCCGCGCCATTGCCAGGCGAGCAGGTTGGGATGACGTTTGCCCATGTTCTCGGTACTCCGTGACGGCGACCCGCGGGGCGGATCCTTGCATGTCGTCGAGTCTAGGCGGGGTGCGGCAGCGCGGCGAATGATTCCTGCCTATCCGGGCGATAGGCAGGTGCGCCTGCGGATCAGAGGCGTAGCTGGCCGATGGCGCGGGTCAGATCGCCCGCCAGGTCGACCAGTTGCTGACTGGTGGCCGCCGACTCGACGGTCTGCTGCACGGTGAGTTCGGTGACGTCGCGGATGCCCACCACCGAACGGGTCATCTCTTCCGCGACCTGGCTCTGCTGTTCCGCGGCGACGGCGATCTGCGTGTTGCTTTCACGCATCTGCGCCACCGCGTTGGCGATCGCCGCCAGCGCCTCGCCGGCGTCGCCGGCCTGGCTGACGCAACCGTCGGCCTTGAGCGAGCTTTCCTGCATGAACTCCACGGCGTCGCGGGTACCCGACTGCAGGGCGAGGATCATCTGGGTGATCTCGTCGGTGGAGTCCTGCACGCGACGGGCGAGGTTGCGCACCTCATCGGCCACCACCGCGAAGCCGCGGCCCATTTCCCCGGCCCGCGCGGCCTCGATGGCGGCGTTGAGGGCAAGCAGGTTGGTCTGTTCGGCGATGCCGTGGATCACGTTGACCACGCCGCTGATCTTCTGGCTGTCCTCGGCCAGCTTCTGGATCATCTCGGCGGTGTCCTGGACGCCCTGGGACAACCCGGCGATCGACGCGCTGACCCGGCTCACCGCCTGCTGGCCGGCGCCGGCCAGGCGGTCGGCTTCCTGCGACTGGTCACGGGTGTCGGCGGCGTGCTGGGCGATATGGAAGACCGTGGTGGACATCTCGTTGATCGCGGTGGCGGTCTGGTCGGTCTCGCTCTGCTGGCCGAGCATGCCCTGGCGTACCTGGCCCATGCTGCGGGCCAGCGCCTGGGCGCCTTCGTCGAGCTTGGTAGCGGCCGCGGCGACGGTGCCGACGATGCGCTGGTAGCCGGCCTGCATGGCGTTGAAGGCACTGGCCATCTGGCCGACTTCGTCGCGTCCCTGCAGCGGTACGCGAGCGGACAGGTCGCCGCTCTTCTCGACGTGCAGCATCACGTCCTTGAGGGTATGCAGGTGGGTGAGGATGAAGCGGATCAGCAGTTGCGAGGCCGCCAGCAGCGCCAGCATCAGCACCAGCACGGCGACGGCGTAGGCGCCGGCCCGGTCGGCGAAGACCTGCCACAGGTCGCTGGCCGGGGCGAGCACGGCGAAGCGCTGGCCGGAGCCGGTCTGGCCGACCCAGGCGCCGAGCAGCGGGGTATCGCCCTGGCGCGCGCCGGACAACTCGATCCAACCCTGCCCCTTGCCCAGCGCCTGGGCAGCGGTGCCGCCCAGGCTCGCGGCCTGTTCCAGCGGCAGCAGGTTGCTGCGGGCGGGCAGGGCGCTGCCGGCTGGCCAGCTCTGAACCAGCTCGCCCTCGGCGGCGGCGGCGCGCTGGGCGGAAGCGTTGCGCCCGGCGGCTTCCTGCTGCATGGCGAACAACACCAGCAGCAGGGTGGTGAAGAAGGCCACCGCGTTGACGGCCCAGAACTTGTATTTCAGTGGAATGTCGCTGATCCAGGTGCCCATAGGGGGATTTCTTCTTATCGGCAAGCTAATGGCAAGGCGCCATTATCTTGAAAGCTGAGTAAGGGGCAATCGTTGATGCGGGTCAACGAGACCGTTCGTCAGCTTAGCGGCCGATCCGCCGGGAGCTTGAGGGCGATCTCAGTCGATCGTCGGCAGGCCGAAGAACTCCCGCGCCGCGGCGCTGGTGTGAGCGGCCAGGCGCTCCGCGCTCTCGCCGCGATGGCGGGCCACGCAGTCGAGCACCTCGACCAGGTAGGCCGGCTCGTTGCGCCCGTTCTTCGGCTTCGGCCGCAGGCTGCGCGGCAGCAGGTAGGGCGCGTCGCTTTCCAGCATGAGACGGCCGACCGGGATCTCGCCTACCAGATCATGCAGGTGGGTGCCGCGGCGCTCGTCGTTGATCCAGCCGGTGATGCCGATGTGCAGGTCGAGGTCGAGGTAGCCATACAGCGCCCGGCGCTCGCCGGTGAAACAATGTACGACGGCGGCCGGCAGGCGATCGCGGAAGTCGCGCAGGATCGCCAGCAGGCGCTCGCTGGCGTCGCGTTCGTGGAGGAACACCGGACGCTGTAGCTCGACGGCCAGTGCCAGTTGTTCCTCGAGGGCCTTTTCCTGGGCCGGACGGGGAGAGAAGTCGCGATTGAAGTCGAGGCCGCATTCGCCCACCGCGCGTACCCGCGGGTCGTCGAACAGGGCGCGCAGGCCGCGAGCGGTGTCGGCGTTCCAGTGGCTGGCCTCGTGGGGGTGGACGCCGGCGGTGGTAAACAGCCGGCCGCCCTCGTCGAGTTCGCCGCAGAGCTGCAGCGCCTGTTCGCTGTCGGCCAGGCTGGTGCCGGTGATGACCATCTGCACCACCCCGGCGGCGCGCGCGCGGGCGAGCAGTGCTTCACGTTCCGGGGCGAAGCTGGCGTGGGTCAGATTGACGCCGATATCGATGAGTTGCATGGTGCCTTCCTGGAATTCGCAGCGAGGCGGCGCCCCCTCGATCGCGCCGGACCCGCCGGGAGATGGGTGGCAAACCGCTTGTAGAACAATCCGTTATAATCGCAGATCGGGTTCTTCGGCGCCCGGATTATCTACCCAATGCCTCCGTTTGCAGCCGCTGTCGGAGAGGAACTTGCCAAGACTGCCATGCTCTGATTGATCCGGTCCCCCGGAGAGGGACATCGAGCCTGGCCTCTGGAGACCTGGATGACGCGTCTGTTGCTGCTTTCGCTTTGCCTGCTGGTGCTCGCACCCTTGCCGGCGGCTGCGCGCATCACCGGCCAGCCGGACAACTGGCACAGGGAACAGCCGGAGACCCGCGACCTGGCGAGCATCCGCCGCGCTGGCGTGCTCAAGGTGCTGGTCAACCAGAGCCGCAACAGCTCGGGCGAGGTGAAGGGCGAGCCGATCGGCGTCGAGTACCGTCGCCTGCGCGCCTTCGAGCAATACCTCAACAGCCGCTCGCCGTCCGCGCGGAACCTCACCCTCAAGCTCATACCCAAGCCCAAGGACCAGTTGCTTGCCGCCCTGCAGCGTGGCGAAGGCGACCTGGTCGCCCCCGGCGAACTGCTGCCGGCGCACGACGGCCTGCAGGTCAGCCCGAGCGCGCCGGTGCGCGCCGATGTGCCGCTGGTGCTGGTGGCGCGCAAAGGCAACCGGCGCTACACGCGCCTGGAGCAGTTGTCCGGGCGGACCATCCCGCTGCCGGCCGGCAGCGCCGCCGAGGGCGCCATCGAGCTGGTCAACCAGCGCCTGGCGCAACGCCGCATGGCACCGATCCGTATCGAAAAGCTGGACGCTTCCCTGGCCGTCGAGGATGTGATGGAAATGGTCCAGGCAGGCATCCTCGGCTTCACCGTGGTCGAGCAGCCCATCGCCGAACGCTGGGCCAAGGTGCTGCCGAAGCTGCGCGTCGACCGCCACCTGGTGCTGGACAATCGCGCCGACATGGCCTGGTACGTGCGCCGCGATGCCAGCACCCTGCGCGCGACCATCGACCGCTTCCTCGCCGACTACCGCGCGCCGGCCGACCAGGACGTGGCTTTCCAGCGCGTCTACCGGCGCGCCTACAAGGTCCGCAACCCCCTCGGCGCGGCGGACCGCAAGCGCCTGGAAGCGGTCCGTCCACTGCTGCAGCGCTACGCGCGGCAGAGCAGCATGGACTGGCTGGCGCTGGCGGCGGTGGCCTACAAGGAGTCGCATCTGAACCCGAAGGCGCGCGGTTCCGGCGGCGCCAGCGGGCTGATGCAGATCACCCCGGCGGCGGCGCGCAGCGTCGGGGTCGGCAATGTGCACGACAAGGACAGCAACGTGCTGGCCGCCAGTCGCTACCTGACCAAGATCCGCAAGCAGTTCTTCTCCAGCAAGCACCTCGACGAACGCGAGCGCCTGGCGTTCACCCTGGCGGCCTACAACATGGGCCCGGAGCGGGTACAGAACCTGCGCACCCAGGCGCGTCGCCGGGGGCTCGATCCGAATCGCTGGTTCTTCCAGGTCGAGCGGGTGGCTGCGGAAGAGATAGGCATGGGTGTGGTGAGTTATGTCAGCAGCGTCAACAAGTACTACCTTGCATATGAACGCGAACGGGTTCGCCTGGAGCCCGGGGTGCGTGCGAAGACGGCGACGGCTCAAAAATAATCTATAAATTCGATATTGATAACGCGTTTTTTACGGTTTTAATATCGAATTATCTTGCCTATAGTGTGCCCATCTTATCCCACACCTGAGGACGCACCATGAATCCACTGATCAAGACCATCCTGTCGACCAACGCCGGTGCCGGCCTGGCCATCCTGCGTATCGTCACCGGTCTTACCCTGATGTCCCACGGTTCGCAAAAGCTCTTCGGCATGTTCGGCGGCGCCGGCCTGAACGGCATGGCGCAGTGGTTCGAATCCATCGGCCTGACCCCTGGCTACCTGCTGGCGACCCTGGCCGGCAGCGCCGAGTTCTTCGGCGGCCTGGCGCTGGTGATCGGCCTGCTGGTGCGTCCGGCGTCGGTGGTGGTGGGCTTCACCATGATCGTGGCGATCTTCAGCGTGCACATCGGCAATGGCTTCTTCATCACCGACAACGGCTATGAATATGCCCTGACCCTGCTGATGATCAGCGTGGCGCTGCTGATCGATGGCGCCGGCAAGTTCTCGCTGGACGGCAAGCTGTCCCGCTGAACCGGGCTGGCGACGAAAAAGGGCGGACACCTTCGGGTGGCCGCCCTTTTTCGTTGCGGCGCGCAGCACAGGTTTCCGCCTCGCCGGCCACGCCAGGGCTGCACCCCTGAGGGTAGCGTTATCCGCCGAAGCCCCTTCGCCGCGTTCTTGGCGTTTCCGTGTCGGTCAGCGCTGCTCGGCCTGGCGCATCTGTTCCAGCGCGCCCAGGCGCAAGCGTTCCTGTTCGCTGAAGCGCTCCTCGGCCAGGCGTTCGACCGCCGCGCGGCGGTCGGCTTCGCTCAGCCCGGTATTGCCTTCGATCCGGCTCTTCTCGGCGAAATAGTCGTCCAGCCGGCCCTTCCAGGCCGAGCGTTGCCGATCGAGTTGCTCCAGGCGGGTGGTGGCTTCGGCGCCCACCAGTTGCTGACGCATCTGGCGGATGGCTTCCGGGCCGGCGCCAGCGGCCTGGAGGGCGGCGGTCTGCTGCTGCAGTTCGCTTTGCAGTTGCGGCAGCACGCTTTCCTGCTGGTCTTCCGGCAGGCTGGCGCGCAGGCGGTCGATGGCGGCGGCCTTTTCCTCGGTGCTGAGCTTGCCATCCTGGCGGATCGCCAGGCGCTCCAGGGTGAACTGGTTGTAGGTTTCCTCGTCGGCGAAGAACGTCACGTGCGCTTCGTTGCTGAAGATCCGCGCGCGCAGGGCTTTCACCGCGGCTTCCCGCTGGCGCAGGGCGTCGAGGTCGGCCAGGCGCGGCAGGTCGCGTTCGAGCAGCACCAGTTCCTTCTTGTAGTCGATGTATTGCTGCATCAGCGCCAACGCCTGGCCGCGCGCCGGCTCCTGGAGTTCGGCGGCGATGTAGGCGCGCAGGCGGTCCAGGCTTTGCTGCAGGGGCTCTTCGCCGACGGCGCTGAGGAAGTAGTCGAACAGGTTGCGGATGTCGCGGGTGATCAGCAGGTTGCCGCTGGCGTCGACACTGAAACTGCCATCGACGCTGGTGCCCCTGAAGGAGGTTGGCAGCGGCGCGACCTTGGCCGGCATGACCTGGGGGGCCGGCACCGCTTCTCCCGCGGAGGCTGCTGGCGGGGCGCGGTCTGCGCCCGCCTGCGGGCTGGCCGGGGGCGCCGTCTCGGGGGCGGGGGAAGGTTCCAGCCAGACGAACCAGGCCAGGCTGGCGGCGAACGCCAGTGGAATCAGCAGGAGGATTTTCTTCACGCGAGGGGGCTTCCGGGAAAGGGCCGGGGCCGAGGCCCCGGCCGGGGTCCTACAGGCTGGCGTTCTTCAGGCGGTTGGCGTGCTGGCGGTAGACGCTGACCGGGCTGGTCTCGAACAGGCTGGTGAGGCCGAAGACCTGGTTCACCTCGTCCAGGTGGTTCATCCGGTAGTTGTCGCGGATCACCATGCCCAGGTGCGAACTGCAGGTGCCGACCAGGCCGTCGTTGGCGGTGCCGTTCTTGAAGGTCAGCGACGAGGCGCCGAGGAAGGCGTCGCTCGGATCGAGGAAGTTGGTCAGCGGCGAGGAACCGCTCCAGGAGTAATAGCTCACGCCGTTGACCTTGTAGGCGCCCTCGCCGCAGGCCGAGGTGGGGACGCCCTGCGGGTACTTGGCGTTGAAGCGCGCGGCCCCCTCGCTGTTCAGCGACTCCAGCGAGCCCAGTGAATTCTGCGTACCGGTGCTGCCGCTGGAAAGGAAGCTGATTAGCGCGCCGAGGCTGTTGACCAGCCCGGAGAGGATTGCCTCGCCGGCCGAACCCGGTGGGATCTGGCGCAGGAAGTCGGCGGTGTCCGAACCCTTGTGCGGGGCGCCGACGCTGGTGGCGGAAGCGATCAGGTCGGGACGTACGGCGGCGACGTAGCGGATGGTCGGCCCGCCGTGGCTGTGGCCGATCAGGTTGACCTTGGGCTGGCCGCTGAGGGCGACGATTTCCTCCACCTGTTGCAGCAACTGCTCGCCGCGGACTTCCGAGGTGTCCAACTGGCTGACTTCGGTGACGTAGACCTGGGCACCGTCACGGCGCAAGGCGCTGGGAATGCCGAACCAGTAGTCGACCCCGAGGATGTTGTCGAAGCCGAGCATGCCGTGGGCCAGCACGATGGGGTATTTGGTCTGGGTGTAGGTGCTGGCCTGGATCAGAGGGCTGGCAGCGAGAGAGGCGAGGCCGATGGCCAGGCCGAGGGGGAGCAGAGACTTCTTCTTCATGTTGTTCTCATCTCAGGTTGATGGGGCCGAGGGGCGCGTCCTGCCAGCCATCGCCCGAATCCTTCCGGGAGAACCGCTTCGCTGTCCCTTGCGCAGGAACCGTGCCAGCTTCGGCTTTTTTCCTCCAGGCCAGGAAATCCGCGGCTTCCTGGCGGCCGGTCATAACCTGCGTGGCAGAGCGGAAGAGGCGGGTTGTTACGGCGCGAAACGCTCGTTTGAATCTTCCCCGCACAACGCCCAGCGACCGAGTGTGCGGTAGCGCACGCCCGCGGCGTCGTTTTGCGAGCAAAACAGGCTGAAATGGTCGACCTGCCATACGAAGGTTGGGGGTGGCGGGGCGTCCTCCAGCGGCGCGGCATCGCGAGCCAGGGTCAGATGGGCGCTGAATGAGCGGGTTTCCACGGGCAGCTCCAGTTCGGCAAGGCCGGAGCGCAGGGCGCGGCGCAGGCGCAGGAGGGCGCCGGGCGGTTGGCTGGGGGCCAGCAGCAGGATGCCGTTTCTCCAGCGCAGCAGGCGGTCGAGATACAGGTCGAAGGGCGCGGCCTCGATGGCCGCGGCCATGTCCAGCAGGGCCTCGAGCCGAGCGGACGGGACCTGCCCGAGGAAGGCCAGGGTCAGGTGCAGGTTCGCCGTCGCCACCTGGCGTCCGGGCAGTGGCCGGTCATCGCGCCACCGGCCGATCCGCTCGGCGAGGGGAGGTGGGCAGGGCAGGGCGAAGAACAGGCGAAGAAAGCGATCGGGCATGGGCGCCTCCGCGTGTTTCTTGACAGTCTCCATGCGGCTTTTCTAGGATGCGCGTGCGCCGATTTAAACAGCAACTTGCGGGGCGCCCGGCAGCAGCCGAAATACCGCTAAAGCGCTGGCTCGGTGTTGCCTCTCACCGCTGTCCAGCGGGACCGAAGAGGCGGAGACATGACGTCATGACCTGTCCCAGCACGCAATTGCGCCTGGCACCCATCACCACCGGCCTGGTCCGGCGGAACCCGAGGATTCTCCTCAGCGGCCCGCACCAGCCGACCCTCGTCCGTTACCTCGAAGGCTGGCCGAAGCGCTGGAACGGTTCGCGTACCTTCCTTATCCAGTTCGCCCAGGACGGCAAGGACCTGGCGCGCTTCCCCAGCGACGCGTTCGACTTCGCCGTGGTCCAGGCCCCCGAGGCGGAAGACCTGGACCTGGTGGTCCGGCAACTGATCCGGGTCGCCCGCCAGGGCCTGATCACCCGCCGCATCCTGCGCTGAGCGCGTGGCCTCTCAGGGCGCCGGCGGATACTCGATCTCGACGACGAACCAGAGCTTTTCCCCGGCCGGGGTGCGCACCAGCACCTCGGCGTCCAGCTCCTTGCCGACCAGTGCGCGGGCGAGCGGCGAGTCGATGCTGATCTGGTTGTTGCGCAGGTCCAGTTCGTCGGGGCCGACGATGCGATAGCGGGCCTGCTCGCCGTCTTCGTCTTCCAGGGTCACCCAGGCGCCGAAGTACACCCGGTTCGGATCCGCCGGCCGCTCGCCGACCACTTTCAGGTTCTCCAGGCGCTTGCGCAGGAAGCGCACGCGGCTGTCGATCTCGCGCAGCATCTTCTTGCCGTAGATGTATTCGGCGTTTTCCGAGCGATCGCCGAGGGCGGCGGCTTCGCTGACCGCCTGGGTCACCTGGGGACGGCGCACGTGCCAGAGTTCATGCAGCTCTGCGCGTAACCGCGCGGCGCCCTCCGGAGTGATCAGCGGGGTGCCGGCGGTGCGCGGTGGACGATAGCGACTCATGGTTCGGGTGGTTCCACAAATGAACGGATGAAAGCCTGCCAGTGTATCCGATCAGCCCTCGCGCAGGACCCGCAGCGGGCTGCTGTTGAGGGCGCGACGGGTGCCCAGCAGGCCGGCGCCGCCTACCAGCACGGCGCCCACCAGAGGCAGCGCGAGCAACCAGGGATGCGCTTGCCACGGCAGGTCGAAGACCAGTCGGTAGAGCAGCAGGCTGACCGCCTCGCAGCCGAGCGCCGCGAGCAGGCCGCTGACTGCGCCGAGCAGGGCGAACTCGACCCGCCGGGTACGTTGCAGCAACTCGCGCTCGGCACCCAGCGCGCGCAGCAGGGCACCCTGGCGCACGCGCTCGTCGAGGGTCGCCTGGAGACCGGCGAAGAGCACCACGAAGCCCGCCGCGAGAACGAACACCAGCACGTACTCCACGGCCAGGGTGACCTGGTCGAGGATGCTCCGCAGCTGGCTCAGCAGGGCGTCTACCGGCAGCAGGGTGACGGTGGGGAAGGCGCGGGCCAGTTCGATCAGGTCGCGTTCCTGGCTGGCCGGCAGGTAGAAGCTGGTCAGGTAGGTCACCGGCAGGTCGGTCAGGGTGCCGGGCTGGAAGACCATGAAGAAGTTCGGCTGGAAATTGTCCCACTTCACCTTGCGCAGGCTCTGGACCTGGACCTCGCGATTCTGCCCGGCGACGCTGAAGGTGAGCCGGTCGCCGACCTGGATACGCAGGTTGGCGGCCAGCTTCTCTTCCACCGACACGCCCGGCAGGGCCCCCGGCTGCGGCGCGCTCCACCAGCGTCCGGCGGTGAGCTGGTTGCCGGAGGGCAGTCGCTCCGACCAGGTCAGGCCGAGGTCGCGCTGCAGGGCACGCTCGCTGCGCACGTCTTCGTCGAGCGCCTGGACCGGCTTGCCGTTCACCGCTACCAGGCGCCCGGGAACCATGGGGAACAGCGGCTCGGCGCCGGGGGAGAGCTTTTGCACGCGACGTTCGAAGGCTTCCTTTTCCGTCGGCAGGATGTTCAGGGCGAAATGGTTGGGGGCGTCCGGCGGCAACTGGGCCTGCCAGGTATCCAGCAGTTCGCCGCGAAGCAGGGCGATCAGGGCCATGGCCAGCAGGATCAGGCCGAAGGCCAGGCTCTGTCCGGCGGCGGCCAGCGGGTGCCGCAACAACTGGCCGAGTCCCAGCCGCCATGGCAGGCTGGCACGCGCCAGTGCCCGGCGCAGGCCGTTCAGGCCGAGCAGCAGGAGGGCGCCGAGCACCAGCGTGGCGACCAGGCCGCCGCCGAGCAGGGCGAGGGTCAGCTTCAGGTCGAGACTCAACCGCCACATGATCAGGCCCAGGGCGAGCAGGGCGCAGGCGTAGGCCATCCAGGTGCGCATCGGCACCGGCAGCAGGTCGCTGCGCAGGACCCGCAACGGCGGTACCCGGCCCAGGGCTGCCAGCGGCGGCAGGGCGAAGCCGGCCAGCGCTACCAGGCCGGTGGCGATCCCGGCGAAGGCGGGGAACAGGCCGCCGGCTGGTACGTCCGGCGGCAGCAGCGTGGCGAGCAGGCGGAACAGGCCGAGCTGTGCCAACCAGCCGAGCAGGGCGCCGATGGCGCTGGCGAGCAGGCCCAGCAGCAACAGTTGCAGCGCGTAGAGGAGCAGGGTTTCGCTGCGCGACAGACCGATGCAGCGCAGCAGCGCGCTGGCGTCGTAGCGCCGTGCAGCGAAACGGGCGGCGGACAGCGCCACGGCGACGCCGGCGAGCAGCACCGCGGCCAGGCTGGCCAGGTTCAGGTAGCGCTCGGCACGGCCGAGGGCATCGCCCACCTGGCGGTTGCCGTCGCGGGCATCCTGCAGGCGCTGGTTGGCGGCGAGGCTGCCCTTGACCTGCTGGCGATAGGCCTGGAGGGCTTCCGGCGGGCCTTCCCACAGATCGCGGTAGCGCACCCGGCTGCCCGGCTGGACCACCCCGGTGGCATCGAGGTCGGCCAGGCTCATCATGGCGCGGGGCGTCAGGCTGTAGAAGTCGCCGGCGCGGTCCGGCTCGTAGGTAAGGATGCGCGCGATGCGCAGCGGCTTGCGGCCGATCTCGATGCTGTCGCCGACCTTCAGGTCGAGGCTGACCAGCAAGCGCGATTCGACCCATACCTCGCCCGCCTGCGGACGACCGCCGGCCTGCTCGGCGGCGAACGGCGCGGCAGCGCTCTTGAGCTGGCCGCGCAGGGGGTAGCGGTCGCCGACCGCCTTGATGCTGCTGAGCTGGATGCCCTGGTCGGTGGCGATCACGCTGGAAAACTCGACGCTGTCGGCGTGGCGCAGGCCCAGACGGGTGCCGCGTTCGATCTGTTCGGCGCTTGCCGGCTGGGTACCGTTGAGCACCAGGTCGGCGCCGAGGAACTCGGCGGCGCGGGCGAGCATGGCGCCGTTCAGGCGGGCGCTGAAATAGCCGATGGCGGTGCTCGAGGCGACCGCGATCAGCAGGGCGAAGAACAGCACGCGCAGCTCGCCGCTGCGCGACTCGCGGAACAATTGGCGACCGGCGAGGCTCAGCAGGCGGGAGAGGGGCACCGGCTTCATCAGGGTTCGACCCGGTCGATCAGGCGACCGCTTTCCAGACGGATCAGGCGCCGGCAGCGATGCGCCAGACGCTCGTCGTGGGTAACCAGGACCAGGGTGGTACCGCGTTCGCGGTTGAGTTCGAAGAGCAGGTCGCTGATCCGCTCGCCGGTGGCGCTGTCGAGGTTGCCGGTGGGTTCGTCGGCGAACAGCACGTCCGGCTGCGCCGCGAAGGCACGGGCAATGGCGACCCGTTGCTGCTCGCCGCCGGAGAGCTGGCGCGGATAGTGGCCCAGGCGTTGGCCGAGGCCGACTCGCTCAAGCAGTTCTCTGGCGCGCTGGCGAGCGTCGGCGCGGCCTTCCAGTTCCAGGGGCAGCATCACGTTCTCCAGCGCATCGAGGCTGTCGAGCAACTGGAACGACTGGAACACGAAGCCTACATGGGCCGCGCGGACGCGCGCCCGCTGGTCCTCGTCGAGGTCGCCGAGGGCGTGCCCGGCTAGACGGACCTCGCCGCCGCTGGGCTGGTCGAGCCCGGCGAGCAGGCCGAGCAGGGTCGACTTGCCGGAGCCGGAGCTGCCGACGATCGCCAGGCTGTCGCCGCGGGCGAGGTCGAGGGAGAGGTCGTGGAGGATGGTCAACTTGCCTTCCGCGCTACCGACAACCTTGCTAAGGTTCTGCGCGTTGAGAATGCTGGCGCTCATGGAGGTTCCGATGCGTGCATTGCTGTTGAGCGGCTGCCTGGCCCTGGTCCTGCTGACCCAGCAGGCCGCGGCGCAGACGCTGTTGGTCGTGGGCGATAGTATCAGCGCCGCTTTGGGACTGGATACCAGCCAGGGCTGGGTCGCCCTGTTGCAGAAGCGCCTCGCCGACGAAGGTTACGACTACCGGGTGGTGAACGCCTCGATCAGCGGCGACACCTCCGCGGGCGGCCTGGCGCGCCTGCCGGCGCTGCTTGCCGAGGAGAAGCCGGCGCTGGTGGTGATCGAGCTGGGAGGCAACGACGGGCTGCGCGGAATGGCACCGGCGCAATTGCAACAGAATCTTGCCAGCATGGCGCAAAAGGCCCGGGCGGAAGGAGCGAAGGTGCTGCTGCTGGGTATCCAGTTGCCACCGAACTACGGCCCGCGCTACATCGAGGCCTTTTCCAGGGTCTACGGCGCGGTCGCGGCGCAGGAAAAGACCGCCCTGGTGCCGTTTTTCCTCGAAGGGGTCGGCGGGGTCCAGGGGATGATGCAGGCGGATGGCATCCATCCGGCGCTCGCCGCCCAGCCGAGGCTCCTGGAAAATGTCTGGCCGACGCTGAAACCGCTGCTTTGAGACTTCCCCGGGAAACCGCTTTCGGCTAAGGTTGCGCACCCCTCAGGAGCCCCCCATGCCGCGTCCCGCCTGGACCCTCTATGCCTATCAACTGATCGAGCCCGACGATCAGCTGGACCTGTTCGCCTGTCGCGAGGTCCGGGTGCATGTGGTGGCGCGTCAGCTGGAGCTGGATACCCCGGCGGACCGCACGCTTTGCGGCAAGCTGCTGCCGGCCCAGCCGCGCTGGCAGCCGCTGGAACGGGCGCGTCTGCGCGACCGGCTGCTGTGTCCCGATTGCCGGAAACAACTGGAGGCGGAAAAGCGCGGGGAGCGCCTGTCCTGGTTGGTCTGAGCCCTCCCGGTGAAACCTGGCGGGGTGTTACACTGTCTTTCCTACTCCTTCATCGCACTCGCCAAGGATTCTCCGGAATGTTGTCGCGCGTACCCGTTGTCTCACTGTCTTTCGCCGCGCTGCTTTCGGCCGGCTCCGCATCGGCCCTGGAACTGCAGCTCCCGCCTCCGGGCGAGGACGTCGTCGGCCAGGTCCAGGTGATCAAGGCCAAGTACGAGGACACTTTCGCCGACCTCGGCGAGCAGTACAACCTGGGCTACAGCGAAATGGTCGCCGCCAACCCCGGTGTCGATCCCTGGCTGCCGGGCGTCGGCACCGAGGTGATCATCCCTACCCGCTTCGTGCTGCCGCCTGGCCCGCGCGAAGGCGTGGTGATCAACCTGGCCGAATACCGCCTGTACTACTACCCGAAAGGGCAGAACGTGGTGCACACCTATCCGCTGGGCATCGGCCGCGAGGGCTGGGGTTCGCCGATCGCGAACACCCGCATCACCGCCAAGACCAAGGACCCGGCCTGGTATCCGCCGGCCTCGATCCGCGCCGAGCACGCCGCCGATGGCGATCCGCTGCCGACCGTGGTGCCGCCGGGCCCGGACAATCCGCTGGGGCCGTACAAGCTGACCCTGGGCGTGCCGGGCTACCTGATCCATGGTTCGAACAAGAAGTTCGGCATCGGCACCCGCACCAGCCATGGCTGCTTCCGCATGTACAACGCCGACGTGACCCACCTGTTCTCGATGATCAGCGTCGGCACCAGCGTGCGTATCATCAACGAGCCCTACAAGTTCGGCGTGAGCAACGGCAAGGTCTACCTGGAGGCGCATACGCCGCTGAACGACCATGGCGACCCGTCGGTGGTGGACAAGCACACCGCGGTGATCAACACCCTGCTCAAGCGCGACGACCTGGCCAAGCGTATCCAGTTGAACTGGGACGTGGTCCGCGAAGTGGTGGCCTCGGAGGATGGCGTGCCGGTGGAAATCGCCCAGGAATCGGCGCCGGCGATGACCGCGACGGTGGATAGCGATCCTACCCAGCTTACGCCCTGACGGAGAGCGTCGAGGCAGAGGCCCGCGTACCCGCAAGGGACGCGGGTTTTTTCATGCCCGGCGAAACGCAGGCATAAAAAAACCGGCCCCGAGGGACCGGTTTTCAACAGGTCGTGAGACCTATTACTTGCGGCTGGCTTTTTCCAGCATGCGCAGGGCACGCTCGTTAGCCTCGTCAGCGGTCTGCTGAGCTTTCTGAGCAGCGCCCAGAGCTTCGTCAGCCTTGCGATAGGCTTCGTCAGCGCGAGCCTGAGCACGAGCAGCTGCGTCTTCGGTAGCGGTCAGACGAGCTTCGGTTTCTTTGGAGTGGCTGCTGCAACCGGTGGCCAGAACAGCAGCCAGAGCCAGAGCAGAGAATTTCAGAACGTTGTTCATCGTGTTCCCCTTAAGGTGGACATTTCCATAACAGCAATCTCCCCAGCCGGGGAAATTAGCCGGCTACATACTACCCATTACTTGTAGTAAGTAAACTGACCAAGCGCAAGCCGAGCAACTTTTTTTTTAGTCCCCCCGACTTTAGCAGTAGTTGGAGTGTCGTTTGTTCAAAAAATATCCAGCGTGCGGCGCAAGTAAGCAATTTCCCGGACCTTGGCTAGAGTTGCTGCAAGAGGCGGGGGATGAGGGCTGCCGGGTTGTCGAGAATGTTCCGGAGTGGCTGGCGCTTATCGACTTGGCGGGGAGTGGCAAGTAACAACTAAGTTGCCAGCATGTTGCCGGAAATGCCGTAAGTATTGGTGCGGAAATGAAAAAGGCCCGGCTAACTTGATTAGCCGGGCCTTCTTGCGATCTGGCGGTGAGGGAGGGATTCGAACCCTCGATACGGTTTCCCGTATACACACTTTCCAGGCGTGCTCCTTCAACCACTCGGACACCTCACCAGGTTCTCGACAGCGCCGTGTCTGTCGAGGCGCGCAATTTACTCGAACATTTCCCGCTTGGCAAATATTTTTTTAACTTTTTCATCGGCTTAGGTCGTCGGAGGAAAGTCCGCGGGGTGCCTTGGTAGACTGCCGGGCACGAAGAGGAGAGGCGGATGGCGAGCTGGGACATTTTCTGTAGCGTGGTCGACAACTATGGCGACATCGGCGTCACCTGGCGCCTGGCTCGCCAACTGGCCGCCGAGCACGGTCAGGCCGTGCGCCTGTGGGTGGACGAGCCGCAGGCCTTCGCCCGGATCTGTCCGCGGGCGGACCCGGCGGCGCACGTGCAGTGCCTGGATGGGGTCGAAGTGCGTGCCTGGGGCCGACCGTGGGCACCGGTGGCGGCCGCCGATGTGGTGATAGAGGCCTTCGCCTGCGAACTGCCGGAGGCGCACCGGCAGGCCATGCGCGAGCGCAAGCGGCCGTCCCTGTGGCTGAACCTGGAGTACCTGAGTGCCGAGGAATGGATCGGCAGTTGCCACGCATTGCCGTCGCTGCAGGCGTGCGGGCTTTCCAAGTACTTCTTCTTTCCCGGGTTCCGCGAGCCCAGTGGCGGCCTGTTGCGCGAGGCCGGCCTGCTGGAACGTCGGCGCCGTTTCCAGGCCTCCGTCTCGGCGCAGGATGAGTTTCTCGCCTCCCTCGGCGTGCGGCGGAAGGTTGGCGAGCGACTGATTTCGCTGTTTGCCTACGAAAACCCGGCGCTGCCTGGTTGGCTGGAACAACTGCGCGACGCCCGCCAGCCGAGCCTGCTGCTGGTGCCGGAGGGGCGGGTGCTGGCGGATGTCGCCGATTGGCTGCGGGTGGCTACCCTGGCCGTCGGGGACGTCCACGTGCGCGACGCGTTGCGGGTCCAGGTGCTGCCGTTCATGGCGCAGGACGACTACGATCGCCTGTTGTGGTGCTGCGACCTGAACGCGGTGCGCGGCGAGGATTCCTTCGTTCGCGCGCAGTGGGCGGGACGGCCGCTGCTCTGGCACATCTATAGACAGGAAGAGGAGGCGCACCTGGCGAAGCTCGAGGCATTCCTCGAACTCTATTGCGCCGGCCTGCCCGCCGACCTGGCGGAAAACCTGCGCACCTTCTGGCTGGCGTGGAACGCCGGCGGTGGACTTGCCGGGGCCTGGGAGGGGCTGGAGAGGCAACTGCCCGAGTGGCGTCGGGAAGCGCAGCGCTGGGCCGACGAACAGGGCATGCGTCCGGATCTTGCGGCAAGGCTGGTGCAATTTTACGCAGATTGGCTATGATACGCGGCCTGATTTTTTGTCTTTCATCCATCGGATATTCGTATGAAAACCGCTCAAGAGTTCCGCGCCGGCCAGGTTGCCAACATCAATGGCGCTCCCTGGGTCATCCAGAAGGCCGAGTTCAACAAGTCCGGCCGTAACGCTGCCGTCGTCAAGATGAAGCTGAAGAACCTGCTGACCGGCGCCGGTACCGAGACCGTGTTCAAGGCTGACGACAAGCTGGAGCCGATCATCCTCGATCGCAAGGAAGTGACCTACTCCTACTTCGCCGACCCGCTGTACGTCTTCATGGACAGCGAGTTCAACCAGTACGAGATCGAGAAAGACGATCTGGAAGGCGTGCTGACCTTCATCGAAGACGGCATGACCGACATCTGCGAAGCCGTGTTCTACAACGACAAGGTGATCTCGGTAGAGCTGCCGACCACCATCGTTCGCCAGATCGCCTACACCGAGCCGGCCGTCCGCGGCGACACCTCGGGCAAGGTGATGAAGACCGCGCGCCTGAACAACGGCGCCGAGCTGCAGGTTTCCGCGTTCTGCGAAATCGGCGACTCGATCGAGATCGATACCCGCACCGGCGAGTACAAGTCCCGCGTCAAGGCCTGATCCTTTCGTGCGACGAGAAAAAGCCCGGCATTCGCCGGGCTTTTTCGTTTCCGCTGTCCGCCGCCGCGGCGCGGAGAGTCGGAAGCTTCAGACCGACACGTTCAGGCGTACGTCGATATTGCCGCGGGTAGCGTTGGAGTAGGGGCAGACCTGGTGGGCGGCGGCTACCAGCGCTTCGGCGGCTTCGCGCTCCAGGCCCGGCAGGTTGATGTGCAGTTCGACCTCCAGGCCGAAGCCGCCGGGAATCTGGCCGATGCCGACCTTGCCGGTTATCGAGGCGTCGGCGGGAAGGGTCTGCTTGCGCTGGCCGGCAACGAACTTCAGGGCTCCGATGAAGCAGGCGGAGTAGCCGGCGGCGAACAGTTGTTCCGGGTTGGTGGCCGCGCCGCCCTGGCCGCCCAGTTCGCGCGGAGTGCTGAGTTTCACATCGAGCACGCCGTCCGAGGATACCGCACGGCCGTCACGGCCTCCGGTGGCGGTTGCGGTTGCGGTGTAGAGAGCCTTGATGGTTTGCATGAGGGTCACCTGTCTGATTTGTACGTTAAGTTCTTGCGCGCTAAGTAAGTGCGTGAAGCGAAATTTATCGCCATGTTATTTTGCGCGCAAGATAAATCGTTGGAAGATTTGGCGATAAAAACCAGACAGGTAGGTATAAGCCCCTCAATCCGGTGCTTGCAGGTTGCCGCGCAGGGCCAGCAGCTCATCCTTTAGGGCGACCAGTTGTGGCAAATCGAGGCCGGTACTCTCCAGGATGCAGGCGGGAATGCTCTCGGCCTGTCGCTGCAGGGCGCGGCCCTTGTCGGTCAGGCGCAGCAGGACTACCCGCTCGTCTTCGCTGCTGCGAGTGCGGGTAATCAGACCTTCGCCCTCCAGGCGCTTGAGCAGAGGCGTGAGCGATCCCGGGTCGGTAAGCATGCGTGCGCTGATTTCGCCCACGGTCAGGCCGTCGCGTTCCCACAGCACCAGCATGGCGATGTACTGCGGATAGGTGAGGCCGAGCGCTTGCAGCAGGGGCTTGTAGACCTTGGTCATCTGCAGCGAGGTGGAATACAGGGCGAAGCACAGCTGGTTGTCCAGCTTGAGCTGCTCGCAAGGGGTGGTGGGCAGTCGGGACATGGCTGTCTTCCAAGTAAGTAGGGCACTGTGCATGAATTTAGCGTAGTGGCTATTGGCTTTCCAGGTTTCCCGCCGGGTGGTGTCTTCAGCGCTCGCCGAGACGCTGCTGCAGGGCCTGGTCCCAGGGTGGCGGAAAACCGAAGCGCTCGCGGAGGAAAGCCAGCAGCAGGCGGGTTCGCGAACTGGCTTCGCGTTCCAGGCGCAGAGCATAGATGCAGGTGGGCTCGGCGGCGGGCAAGCCGTCGTCGCAGAACAGCGCCTGCAGTTCGCCGCGCAGCAGGTACTCGCTGCACAACCAGGTTGGCAGGTGGGCGATGCCGAGGCCGGCCAGCGCCGCGTCGACCATCGCTTCGGCGTTATTGGTGGCCAGCCGCGCCCGTTTCGGCCGCAGGTGCTGGAGCTTGCCGTCGTGCTGGAAGCGCCAGGCATAGGGTGGCGACAGGTTGTCCCAATCGATGCCGGCATGCTCCGGCAGTTCGCCGGGGGATGCGGGAACGCCATGTTCGCGCAGGTACTCCGGGCTGGCGCAGACCACCCGCACCATCGGCGCCAGCGAGGTGGCCACCAGGCGGCTGTCGGGTAGCGGGCCGGCGCGCAACACCAGGTCGACCTCGCCGAGATGTTCGCCCTGCAGGTCGATGAAGCTGCCGATCAGGCGCAATTGCACGTCGAGGCCGGGGTTGGCCTTGAGGAAGTCGGCGACCGCCGGGGCCAGGTGGCGGCGGCCGAAGGGCACCGGCGCATCGATACGGATCAGGCCCTGCGGCGCGGTGCTCAGGGACACCGCTTCGGCACGGGCCAGGCGCAGTTCGGTGACGATCCGCCGGGCGCGGTCGGCGAAGGCCAGGCCGGCCGGAGTAGCGCGCACCGCATGGGTGGTGCGCACCAGCAGAGTGCTACCGACGGCGCGTTCCAGGGCGTCCATCCGGCGCGCCACGGCGGACGGGGTGAGCGGGTGCTTGCGCGCAGCGGCGGAGAAGCTGCCGCCATCGAGGACATCGAGGTAGAGAACGAACTGTTCGCTGAGGGTATCGGGCAACATGCTCATGCCTTTGCGTAATTGGCATAGCCATTGTGCTTTCTTGTGCGTTTCCCATCCAGCCACGCTTGCCTAGCATGGAGGCGTCGAAAGAGGGGCTGACATGCTGGATGTATTTCTCGATTTCCTGCTGGGGATGGTGCTCGGTTGCCTGGGCGGTCTGTTCGGGATAGGCGGCGGCTTGCTGGCGATCCCGGCGCTGGGGGTGATCTTCGGTCTCGACCAGCAACTGGCGCAGGGTACCGCGCTGGTGATGGTGGTACCGAACGTGGTGCTGGCGTTGTGGCGCTACCACCAGCGCAACCGCATCGATCCGCGCCAGGCCGGAGTCCTTGCCCTGACCGGCCTGCTTTGCGCGTTCCTGGCGTCCAGCGTGGCCGCGCGGATCGATGCGGCGCGGATGCGCGAAGCGTTCGTGATCTTCCTCCTGGCGCTGGCCGGCTACATGTTCTGGCGCCTGTTCCGGCGCCCGCCGCAGGGCGGCGCGACGCCGCGCTACGGTTTGCCCTGGATGGGCGTGCTGGGCCTTGGCGCGGGCTCGCTCGGCGGGCTTTTCGGGGTCGGTGGCGGGGTGCTGGCGACACCGGTGCTGACTTCGGTGTTCGGCCTCGCCCAGGTCGTCGCCCAGGGCCTCGCGCTGGCCCTGGCCGCGCCGAGCACGGCGGTGGCGCTGGGGACCTACGCCATGCACGGCCATGTCGACTGGCGGATGGGGATCCCCCTGGCGCTGGGCGGCCTGCTGAGCATTTCCTGGGGCGTGAGGCTGGCCCACGCCTTGCCCGAGCGCAGCCTGCGCATGGCCTTCTGCGCCTTCCTCGCATTGTGCGCGGTGCTCCTGCTGGTGCGCGGCTGAGTCAGAGACGGAAGCCCTCGCCGATGTATTCGGCGAGCTTCTCGGTGACCGGTGACTGGCTGTGCGGGTTGCGCATCAGCATGATGCTGGCCGAGGGCAGGGCGGGCAGGCCCTCGCTCTCGTCGAGGATGCGCAGGTTGCCGGTGAGCAGGCTGCGCAGTTGCACGGTCACGGCGAGGCCGGCGCTGACCACCGCGAACAGCGCCGACAGGCTGGGGCTGCTGTAGGCGATGCGGTAGTCCAGTTCCGCCGCCTCCAGGGCGTTGCAGGCCCAGGCCCGGCAAAAGCAGGTGGTGTTGAACATGGCCAGCGGGATCGGCCGCTGGTCGTGGGGGCAGAAGCCCTCGGCGGCCATCCAGACGAAGGGCTCCTGGCGCAGCAACTGGCCGATCTCGGTGCCCGGCTCGCGGGTGACGATGGACAGGTCGAGGTCGTTGCGCGCCAGCAGGTTGAGCGAGGTGTCGCAATGCACCTCGACCTGCACCAGCGGATAGGCTTCGGCGAAGCGCGACAGGATCGCCGGGAGGAAGCGCATCACGTAGTCGTCCGGGGTGCCGATGCGCACCGAACCGACCATGTGCGGGCGGCGCAGGGTGTTGAACACCTCGCCGTGCAGCTTGAGGATCCGCCGGGCATAGCCGAGCAGCACCTGGCCTTCGGCGGTGAGGCGGGTCTGCCTTCCGTCGCGCTCGAACAGCGAGCGCTGCAGGACGTCCTCCTCGAGCCGCTTCATCTGCATGCTGACCGCCGACTGGGTGCGATTCACCGCCTCCGCGGCGCGGGTGAAACCACCGTGCTCGGCGATGGCGACGAAGGTGCGGAGCAATTCCGTATCAATGCCGGGCTGGTAGCTCATTCATCAATCTCCAAGATGCATTGCATAAGAATGATTCGTTGGATTGATCCTATGCTTGGCGGGACACTGTGCCTATCCCGAACGGAGGGCAAGACGATGAAAGGTCAACAGGATTATTTCGGCAGTCACTTCCACGCTGCATCCCATCCCACCTCGACCGCTGCGCCGTCGTTGTGGCGTCGCTGGCGGCGCTGGTTGCAGTTGGCCCGCGAGCGCCGGGAACTGCTGAGGATGAGCGACGAAGCGCTGAAGGACCTCGGCCTGAGTCGGGCGGATATCTTCCAGGAGGGCGAGCGGCATTTCTGGGACGACCCGCTGCGTCGGCATTGAGCGAACCGCAGCGGCGCGCCAGGCTGGCACGGCGGCGGAGGCGCGATAGACTCGCAGTCTCCTTCATCGACTGGGGCGCTCCATGAGTCTTTCGCTTTCCCTCGCCGAAGCCCGCCGCCTGGCCCTGGCCGCGCAGGGCTTCGACGGCCGGCGGACGCGCCGCAGCGTGCAGCGGCGGCATCTGCGCGAAATGCTCGCGCGCCTTGGCCTGTTGCAGATCGATTCGGTGAATGCGCTGGTGCGCTCGCACTACCTGCCGCTGTTTTCCCGTCTCGGTCCCTACTCCATGACGCTGCTCGACGAGGCGGCCTGGAGTGTCGGCCGTCACCGCCAGTTGTTCGAATACTGGGGGCACGAGGCCTCGCTGCTGCCGCTGGAACACTACCCGTTGATGCGCTGGCGGATGCGCCAGGCCGCCGACGGCCAGGGCATCTACCAGCAACTGGCACGTTTCGGCCGGGAACAGCAGCCACTGATCCGCCAGGTGTTGCAGGCGGTGCGCGAGCAAGGTGCGCTAGGTGCCGGCAGCCTGAGCACGCGGCAGGAGCGGGCCGGTCCCTGGTGGGACTGGAGCGCGGAAAAGCATGCGCTGGAATGGCTGTTCGCCGCCGGCGAGCTGACGGTGGCCGGACGGCGCGGCTTCGAGCGGCTCTATGACCTGCCGGAGCGAGTGTTTCCCGCGGAATTGCTGGCGCGTCCCGAGCTTTCGGAGGCACAGGCCCAGCGCGAGCTGTTGCGGATGGCGGCGAGCGCCCTGGGCGTGGCCACCGAAAAGGACCTGCGCGACTACTATCGGCTGAGCCCGGCGCAGAGCCGCGCGCGCCTCGCCGAACTGGTGGAGGCTGGCGAGCTGCTGCCGGTCCGGGTCGAGGGCTGGAGCCAGCCGGCCTACTGCCCCGGCGAACCGCAGGTGCCGCGGCGGCTAGGCGCCAGTGCCTTGCTCTCGCCCTTCGACTCGTTGGTCTGGGAGCGGGCGCGGGCCGAGCGCCTGTTCGATTTCCGCTATCGCCTGGAGATCTACACGCCGAAGGAAAAACGCGTGTACGGCTACTACGTGCTGCCATTCCTGTACAACGGCCGTCTGGTCGGCCGCGTCGACCTCCGCGCCGAGCGGGCGCGGGAGCGCCTGGCGGTGCATGCGTTGCATGCCGAGGCGAACGGCATGGACGATGCCGCCCTGCACGAGCTGGCCGAGCAACTGCGCAGCATGGCCGCCTGGCTGGGCCTGGCGACGGTGGCGATCGAGGGGCGCGGGGAGTTGGCGGTACGCTTGCGCGGGGTGCTGCTCTAGCGAGCGCTCCCGCCGGGCGGCGGGAGCGGCCGCGGCGCGCTCAGCGGCGCACCTGCTTCAGGGTTTCGGCGATCAGGAAGGCCAGCTCCAGCGACTGGTCGGCGTTCAGCCGCGGGTCGCAGTGGGTGTGGTAGCGGTCGCTGAGGCCGTCTTCGGTGATCGGTCGCGAACCGCCGATGCACTCGGTGACGTTCTGCCCGGTCATCTCGATGTGGATGCCGCCGGCGTAGCTGCCTTCGGCCTGGTGCACCTCGAAGAACTGGCGGACTTCGGCGAGCACGCGGGCGAAGTCGCGGGTCTTGTAGCCGCTGGAGGCCTTGATGGTATTGCCGTGCATCGGATCGGAACTCCACAGCACCTGGCGGCCCTCGCGCTGGATGGCCTGGATCAGGCGCGGCAGGTGGTCGCCGACCTTGTCGGCACCCATCCGCACGATCAGGTTGAGGCGGCCCGGATCGTTGTCCGGGTTGAGAATATCGATCAGGCGGATCAGCTCCTCGCTGTCCATGCTCGGCCCGACCTTGACCCCGATCGGATTGCCCACGCCGCGCAGCATCTCGACATGAGCGCCGTCGAGCTGGCGGGTGCGGTCGCCGATCCAGAGCATGTGCGCCGAGCAGTCGTACCACTCGCCGGTCAGGCTGTCGCGGCGGGTCAGGGCTTCCTCGTAGTTCAGCAGGAGCGCTTCGTGGGCGGTGAAGAAGCTTGTTTCGCGGAGCTGCGGCGCGCTGTCCAGGCCGCAGGCGCGCATGAAGGCGAGGGTCTCGTCGATGCGGTCGGCGAGTTGCTGGTAGCGCTCGGCCAGCGCCGAGTTGGCGATGAAATCGAGGTTCCAGCGGTGCACCTGGTGCAGGTCGGCGAAGCCGCCCTGGGCGAAGGCGCGCAACAGGTTGAGGCTGGCGGTGGACTGGTGGTAGGCCTGCAACAGGCGCTCCGGGTCCGGCACGCGGCTCTTCTCGTCGAAGCCGATGCCGTTGACGATGTCGCCGCGATAGGCGGGCAGGGTCACGCCGTTCTGCGTTTCGTCGCCGGAGGAGCGCGGCTTGGCGAACTGGCCGGCCATGCGCCCGACCTTCACTACCGGGCAGCCGGCGGCGAAGGTCATTACCACCGCCATCTGCAACAGTACCTTGAAGGTATCGCGGATCTTCGCCGCGGAAAATTCGGCGAAGCTTTCCGCGCAATCCCCGCCCTGGAGCAAGAAGGCGCGTCCGGCGGTGACTTCGGCGAACTGCCGGCGCAGCTCGCGAGCCTCGCCGGCGAAGACCAGCGGCGGGTATCCGGCGAGGGTCTGCTCGACCCTGGCCAGGTGCGCGGCATCGGGGTACTCGGGTTGTTGCTGGATCGGCTTGGCCCTCCAGCTCTCGGGGCTCCAGGACTGGCTCATCTACGACTCTTGGCAATGCTCGGGAAAGCGGATTGCGGCATGGTAGAGCAGCTCGCCGCAGCGCCGCCAGCGATCGTTGCAATAGCGGAAATCCATCGTCGGGCCGGCTTTGCTATGCTGTGGTGCTTTTGCCGGAGCGCCTGGCGATAGCCGGCGAAGCGGCGGGGGAGGTGAGTGGTGAGCGAAGAACGTCTGCTGGTCGAGGAGCGCGACGAATACGGGGTCATCCGGGTCATCGAGTCCGGCGACTATCGCTTCCTCGAGTTCGGCGACGGTGTCGAGCAGAGCTGCGTGTTCATGCCCGATCCAGCCTGGCTGGAATACGACTACACCCGCGCCATGCTGCTCGGCGGGCTCTGCCATTCGCAACCGCGTCGCGCGTTGTTCCTCGGTTTCGGCGCCGGCAGCCTGACCCAGGCCTGCCTGCGCCACCTGCCGCTGGAGGAGGCCGAGGCCATCGAGCTGCGCCCGGCGATTCCGCGCCTGGCCCGCGAGCATCTGGGGCTGCGCGACGACCCGCGCCTGCGATTGCGCATCGGCGACGCACTGGAGAGCCTGGGCGAATGCGCGGAGGCCGACCTGATCTTCCTCGACCTCTATACCGATACCGGCCCGTCGGCCGCGCACCTGGCCTGGAATTTCCTCGGTGCCTGCCAGGAGCGCCTCGCCGAGGATGGCTGGCTGGTGATCAACCAGTGGAGCGGCACCGATGGCAAGCCGCTGGGCGCGCCGCTGCTGCGCGGGCGCTATCACCATCATTACTGGGAGTGTCCGGTGGCCGAGGGCAACGTGGTGATGCTGGTGCCGGCGAACCTGGCCCTCGAACTCAACCAGGAAGCCCTGCGGACGCGTGCCGCGGCGCTGGAGCCGCAACTCGGCTATTCGTTGCAGGGCTATATCGACAGCCTGCGCCCGGCCCAGTAGCCAGGGCGCGCGGACAAGGGCCCGGCTAGCGTCCTTCGAAGCGTCCCGGGCGGCGTTCCTGGAGAGCGCGCAGGCCTTCCTTGGCGTCCTCGCTGTCGAGCAGGCGCCTGGCGGCTTCCGGCAACGCAGCGGCGGCGACCGCTTCGCCTTCCAGCAGGGCCTGGCGCGCCGAGCCGAGGGTGGCGCGCACGCCCAGCGGCGCCTGGGCCGCGACCCGTTCGGCGAGGGCGATGGCGTGGTCGAGGAGGTCCTCCGGGGCGGTGACTTCCTGCACCAGGCCGAGACGATAGGCTTCGTGGGCGTCGAATTCGTCGCCGGTGAGCAGCCAGCGCATGGCGTTGCCCCAGCCGGCGACCTGGTGCATGCGCAGTGTCGCGCCACCGAACGGGAGGATTCCGCGCTGCACTTCGAGCTGGGCGAAGCGCGCGTTGCTGGCGCAGAGGTTGATGTCGGCCGCCAGCATCAGTTCGATGCCGATGGTGTAGCAGTAGCCTTGCACGGCCACCACCAGCGGCTTGCTTGGACGCCGGCCGCCGAAGGTGCCCCAGGGATCGACGGCGCCTTCGGGGAGTTTCCAGCCCTGGCGGAAGGTCTCGCCGACATTGGCCAGGTCCAGCCCGGCGGTGAAATGCTCGCCGTGGGCGAAGAGCAGGGCACAGCGCAACTGGTCGTCGGCCTCGTATTCGCCGAGCGCGGCGACCAGGTCGTCGAGCATCGGCAGGTCGAAGGCGTTGCGCTTGGCCACGCGGTCGAGGCCGAGCAGCAGCAGGTGGCCGCGCCGTTCGCGGCTGATGCGTCCTGGGAGGGTGTCGTTCATGCGGCGGTTTCCTGGCGGGGGGCGGGCAACGTCGGTATAGACGTCTGGAATCGGGATGTCCATTGTCAGTCTCTCCGATGACGCATGTCGGAAAAAACGCACACAAACGTCAAAATTCCGGTATGATGCGCGCCGGTCAAAACTGACCCCGTTCAGGACCTGCATTTTTCGGAGCGCTGTGCTCTGGCTGTGTATCCGCTCTGCGGATTTCCTTTACGTAATCTTCTAATTCAAAAGCAATCTCGCAAATCCCCGCCCCAGCTGCCTGGGTGGCCGTTTCGGCCGTACAGGGCATGAGCAGCCATGGGTCATGGGTCTTTGCGGATGTATACGAGGCAAACCCATGACTCAGGAAACCGTCGGCTTCGCCGCGCTCGGTATTCACCCCAATGTGCTCGCGGCAATCGTCGCCGTAGGCTACGAAGAGCCTTCGCCTATCCAGGCTCAATCGATTCCGCTGATCCTCGAAGGCCACGACATGATCGGCCAGGCGCAGACCGGTACCGGCAAGACCGCCGCGTTCGCCCTGCCGCTGCTGTCGCGCATCGACCCGAGCCGCCGCGAGCCGCAGATGCTGGTGCTGGTGCCGACCCGCGAGCTGGCCCTGCAGGTCGCCACCGCCTGCGAAACCTATTCCAAGCAATTGCCGGGCGTCGGCGTGGTCGCCGTCTACGGCGGCGCGCCCATGGGGCCGCAGCTGAAGGCCCTGCGCCAGGGCGCACAGATCCTCGTCGCTACCCCCGGCCGCCTGTGCGACCACCTGCGCCGCGACGAGAAGCTGCTGGCCACCGTCCAGCGCCTGGTGCTCGACGAAGCCGACGAGATGCTCAAGCTCGGCTTCATGGACGACCTGGAAGTGATCTTCGAGGCGCTTCCCGAATCGCGCCAGACCGTGCTCTTCTCGGCGACCCTGCCGGCGTCCATCCGTGGCATCGCCGAGCGCCACCTGAAGCAGCCCAAGCACGTCAAGATCGCCGCCAAGACCCAGACCGTGGCGCGCATCGAGCAGGTCCACCTGATGGTCCATGCCGACCAGAAGGCCGGTTCGATCCAGCGCCTGCTGGAAGTCGAGCAGTTCGACGCGCTGATCGCCTTCGTCCGCACCAAGCAGGCCACCCTCGACTACGCCGAATTGCTCGAGCGCCAGGGCTACCGCGCCGCCGCGCTCAACGGCGACATGCCGCAGGCCCAGCGCGAGCGGGTCATCGAGTCGCTGAAGGACGGTTCGCTGGACATCGTCATCGCCACCGACGTTGCCGCCCGGGGCCTGGACGTACCGCGCATCACCCACGTGCTGAACATCGACATGCCCTACGACCCCGAGTCCTACGTGCACCGCATCGGCCGTACCGGCCGTGCCGGCCGGGAAGGGCGCGCGCTGTTGCTGGTGACTCCGCGCGAGCGGCGCATGCTGCAGGTGATCGAGCGGGTCACCGGGCAGAAGGTCGGCGAAGTCCGCCTGCCGGATGCCGAGACCGTGCTGGAGGCCCGCCTGGCGCGCCTGGCCGCGAGCCTGACGCCCTTGCTCGACAGCGCCGTCGAGCAGCGCGGCGCGGTGCGCGACGAGCTGTGCCGTCGCCTCGGCTGCGATGCCGAGACCCTGGCCGCCGCATTGCTGGCACGCCTGACCGTCGGCAAGGCGCTGGACCTGGAGTCGGTGCGCCGCGAACAGCCGCTGACCCCATCGGCACCGCGCGAGCGTGCCGACCGTGGCGAACGCGGCGAGCGCGGCGAGCGTCCGGAGCGCAGCGGCGAGCGTCGTCCGATGGCGCCGCCGAGCGAAGGCCGTGCCCGCTGCCGCACTGCCCTCGGCGCGCGCGACGGGGTTGCGGCGAAGAACCTGCTGGGCGCGATCCTCAACGAGGGCGGCCTGTCCCGCGAGGACATCGGTCGCATCCAGATTCGCGATACCTTCAGCCTGATCGAGCTGCCCGAGGCCAATCTCGAGCGCCTGCTGACCAAGCTCAAGGACACCCGCGTCGCCGGCAAGGCCCTGCGCCTGCGCCGCTATCGCGAGGACTGAGGTCCAGCGCGATGAACAAAAGCCCCGCTTCGGCGGGGCTTTTTCATGGGCTTGATGTTTGCTGGCCAGGCTGTTTTTCGCGCCTGCCCCGGCTTCTCGTTTCGTCACCCCGGGCGAATCCCTTTGGCAAGCGTCCTGAAGGAAACAAAGGACTCGCCCAGCCGCCAGGGCAGGCACCACGTCGTGCATGTCAGACCTGCACATACCGAGGCCCTGATCCGCCGCCTATCCATGACATCGCGGATAACGCCTATGGCGTTATTCGCGCTACAGGACTATGTCGCTCGCGATTTCCTGGCTGCCAGCCGAGTCCACCCAGCTTGCGGCGGGAAGCCGATTCTCTCCGCTAGTCCCCCGAGAAACCCTGTCAATCGAAGCGATAGATATCCATCCCCAACGAGCCCAGGGTAAAGCCGCTGTGCTCGACGCGCATCCCGCCGCCGCCCGCGCCGCGGGCGAAGAACAGTGGCAGCAGGTGCTCGTCGCTGGGGTGGTTGCGCGCCGCCCAGGGCGCCTGCCGGCGGTAGTCGTGAAGCGCGGCCTCGTCGTCGGCCTGGAGCTTTTCCACCATCCAGTCACGGAACTCCCGCGCCCAGGGCGCGATGGCTTCCGGCCCGGCGCGCCAGTCCAGTTCGCCCAGGTTGTGGGTGATGCTGCCGGAACCGATCAGCAGCACGCCTTCCCCGCGCAGTTGGCGCAGGGCCTGGCCGACGCGGCTCTGCAGGGCCGGACCGAGGCGGCTCGGCAGGGACAGCTGGAGCACCGGGATGTCCGCCTGCGGGTACATCAGGCTCAGCGGCACCCAGGTGCCGTGGTCGAATGGTCGCTGTGGGTCGGCCTGGGCCGGCAGGCCGGCGGCCTGGAGCAGTTCGATCGTCCGCTGTGCCAGCGCCGGCTCGCCTTTGGCCGGGTAGCGCACGGCGTAGAGGGGCGGCGGAAAGCCGTAGAAGTCGTGCCAGATATCCGGCGCCGCGGCGCCGGTTACCCGCAGGTCGTCGCTTTCCCAGTGCGCGGAAACCACCAGGATCGCCTTCGGCCGCGGCAGCTCTGTAGCCAGGCGGCGCAGTTGTACACCGCTGGCGCCCGGTTCGAGGGCGAGCATCGGTGAGCCGTGGGAAATATAGAGAGTCGGTAGCATGATTCACCTCATGACTCGGATGAGCCATGTTCCTCCCGCGATCAATCGAAAACCAGTATATGTTTTTGAGGATACCTATCGATCCAGTCGTTAGGTCGCGGTCTCGCGCGCTACGCCGGTTGGGCTTTCCGCCCAGTAGCGTCGATCGTCGAGGATTGCCCGGTCACGCTCGAACGCCAGGGGCAGGCGTTCCCTGAGGAAGTCCACCCAGGTGCGGATCTTGGCGTCCAGGTAGCGCCTCGAGGAGTACAGCACGAACACCTCGCGGACATGCAGTCGATGGCCCGGCAGTAGCCGCAACAGGCTGCCTTCCTGCAGCGCGCGGGCGGCGACGAAGCCGGGCAGCAGGCAGACGCCGAGCCCGGCCGCGGCGGCGGCGCAGGCGGCCTCGGGAAGGTTGACCTTGAGCGCCTCGTCGAGATCGAGCAGCGTTTCGCCGCGTTCGCCGACGAAGGCCCAGCCCTGCGGGCAGGACGGCGCGGCCACGTTCAGGCAGCGATGCCGCAGCAGGTCCTCCGGCGTGCGTGGCACGCCATGCCGTGCCAGGTATTCCGGCGCGGCACAGACCACGCTGAACACCTGGCCGAGATCGCGGGCGACCAGGGTCGAGTCCGGCAAGGTTCGGCCGAGGGTGATCAGCACGTCCAGGCCTTCCTCGAGCAGGGCCGGGGTGCCCTGGGCCAGCGTGAGGTCGACGGAGACGTCCGGATGGCCGTCCAGGTAGTCCACCAGTAGCGGCATCAGGTGCTCGAGGCCCAGTTCGGTCATCGCGTGGAGGCGCAGGCGACCGCTGGCGTGGGACTGGCTGTCTTCGACGTCCGCCGCGGCGGCGGCGACCGTGCGTAGGATCTGCTTGCAATGCTCGTAGTAGCGCAGACCGCTTTCCGTCACCACGACGCTGCGCGTATTGCGTTGCAGCAGGCGCGCCGAGAGCGCCTGTTCGAGCCCGGCGACCTGGCGCGAAACGGTCGCCGGAGAGGTCCCCAGCGCCTGGGCGGCCTGGGTGAAGCTGCCGTGCTCCACCACGCGGACGAAGGTCCGGATACCTTGCAGCAGGTCCATTTCCAACTCCTTCGCCGGTCCGCGCCCGGCGCCGTCTCAGCCCGACGCCGGGTCGGACGTTGGGCTCCAGCCGCCGCCCAGCGCCTTGTAGAGGTTGACCAGGGTCAGCGACACCGCTTCGTCGCTGGCGACCTGCTGTTCCTGGTTGTCCAGCAGTTGCCGCTGGCTGTCGAGCACGCTGAGGAAGTCCACCGCGCCGGCGCGGTATTGCTCGCGGGCGCTTTGCAGGGCGCGGCGGTTCTGCGCCACGGCTTCGCCGAGGCGCTCCTGGCGGCGCTGGTTGGCGGCGTAGTCGTGCATCGCGTCGTCGACTTCCTGCCAGGCACGCAGCACGGTGCGCTGGTAGTCGATGGCGGCTTCCTGCTGCTGTGCCTCACGTAGCTCCAGGCGTCCGCGCAGGCGTCCGCCTTCGAAGATCGGCAGGCTGAACGCCGGGCCGATGGCGAACTGGCGATGGTCCCAGTCGCCCAGGCTGGACAGTTGCAGGGATTCGAAACCGAAGTTGCCGTTGAGCGTGATGCGCGGATAGAAGTCCGCCTTGGCCACGCCGATGCTGGCGGTAGCCGCGTGCAGGCGCGCTTCGGCACGGCGGATGTCGGGGCGGCGCTGGGCCAGTTCGGACGGCAGGCCGACCGGCACGCTGCCCGGCGGACGCGGAATCGCCCGCGCCGGGCCGAGTTCGGCGAGCAGGCTGCCGGGGCTGGCGCCGACCAGGTAGCCGAGGGCGTTGACCAGGTGCGCCTGGTTCTTTTCCACCTCGGGCAGGCGTGCCTCCATGCTGGCCACCTGGGCCAGCGCCTGGGCTACCTCGAGGTCGGTAGCGACGCCGTTGGCCAGGCGCGTGCGGGTGAGTTCCAGGCTGCGCCGTGCAGTCTCGAGGTTGTCGCGGATGATCGCCGCACGGTTCTGTTCGCCACGCAACTGGATATAGTCGCGCGCGGCTTCCGCCAGCACCGAGACCTGCACGTCGCGCAGTTCGTTCTCGCTGGCTTCCACCGTCGCGTCGGCGGCTTCCAGCTCGCGTCGCACGCGGCCCCAGAAGTCCAGCTCCCAGGAGGCGTCGAAGCCGGCCAGGGCGTGGTTGTAGTTGCCTTTGCCGGCCTTGCCGGAGGGATCGAACAGGCCGGCGCTGGTGGTCCGCTGGCGCTGGTAGGTGCCGCTGGCGTCCACCGAGGGCAGGGCGTCACCGCCGAGGCTGCGACGGATCGCGCGGCTCTGCTGCAGGCGCGCCGCGGCGCTGCGCAGGTCGAGGTTGGCACGCTGGACCCGTTGCAGCAGGGCGTTCAATTGCGCGTCGTCGAACAGCGTCCACCATTGGGCTGCGAGCGGCGCGGCGGCGAGGTGGCTGGGGTTGCCGGCAGCGGCCTGGAGCGACCATTCGCCGGGCGCAGGGCGGTCCGGGCGGGTGAAGTCGGGGCCGAGGCTGCAGGCGCCGAGCGCAAGGCTGGCAATAAGCAGGAGCGGAGTGCCTTTCATTGCTGGGCGACCTCGGCGGAGCGGGTGCCGGTCGCGGTGTCGATCCGTGCTTCCACCGACATGCCCACACGCAACTTGCCCGCCATGGCCTGGCGCGGCTCGAGAACGATCTTCACCGGGATCCGCTGGACCACCTTGGTGAAGTTGCCGGTGGCGTTGTCCGGGGCGATCGGCGCGAAGCTCAGGCCGGTGGCCGGTGCGATGCTGTCGACATGGCCGCGCAGAACCTCGCCGGGGAAGGTATCGACGCGGATCTCCACGGCCTGTCCGGGAGAGACGTGGGTCAGTTGGGTTTCCTGGAAATTGCCGACCACGTAGGCCTGCTGCAGTGGCACCACCGCCAGCAGCGCGCTGCCCGGCGTGACATAGGCGCCGACGCGCAGTTGGCGGCGGCCGACCTGGCCGTCGAAGGGCGCGCGGAGTTCGCAGTAGGAGAGGTCCAGGCGGGCCTGGTCGCGTCGCGCCTGCATGCGTTGCAGGTCGCCACGGGCCTGGCCGACGCGGGCTTCGAGGACGCTCACCTGCTTGCGCGTGGCATCCACTGCGGCCTGGCCCTCGGCCAGCCGGGCGCTGGCGGTATCGATCCGCGATTGCGCCTGCTGGGCGTTCTGCAGGCTGCCGGCGCCCTTGCTGGCGAGGGTCTGGTAGCGGCTTTGCTCGTGACGGGCGAAGACCAGCTCGGCCTGCTCGGCGCGGACCTTGGCCCGCGCCTGTTCGATCAGCGCCTGCTGGCGTTGCAGGTTGGCCTCGGCATTGGCCAGGTTGGCCTCGGCACCGAGCACGTCGGCTTCGGCGGCGGCCAGGGCGGTGCGGAAGTCGCGGTCGTCGAGGCGGGCGAGCAACTGGCCGGCCTTGACCGGCTGGTTGTCCTCGACCAGAACGTCCTGGACGAAGCCGGCGACTTTCGGCGCGACCAGGGTGAAATCGGCGTGCACATAGGCGTCGTCGGTGCTCTGCACGACCCGTGGGGCGAGCAGGTGGAACAGCAGGTAGACCAGTAGGGTCAGGACCAGCAGGGCGGCGAGCAGCAGGTTGCCCTTGCGCGAAGTGATGAACGACATACAGCGACCTTTCAGTGTGTGGGAGCGACCGGGCGGGGCGGGTAGGCCCGTTGCGGCAGGATCGGAATCAGGATCAGCAGGGCGCAGGCCAGGCCGGCCATCGCCAGCAGCACGTCGGCGTTGCCCAGCACCTGGGCCTGTTGGCGGGCCTGTTCGGCCAGGTGCTGCCAGTGCGCGCCGGAGTCGGCGCCCGGTTGCAGGCCGGCGATCTGTTGCAGGCGCAGTTCGACGGCCTGGGGCGCATTGCCCAGGTGATCCACCAGGCGGTTGGAGTGGTAGTGCTCGCGGGCGGTGCCGAGGGCGCCGATCACCGCGGTGGCGACTACCCCGGAGAAGCCGCGGACGGTGTTGAACCAGGCCGAGGCGAAGGGTCCCTCGATGGGCGCGATGACGCTGGTGGAGAGCATCAGCAGCGGAATCACCGCCATCGGCTGGCCGACCACCAGTAACAGCATCGGCAGGTAGAAGTCCTCGCGCACCCAGTCCGCCGTCAGTTGGCTGAAGCTCAGGCAGGCACCGGCGCACAGGCACAGGCCGCAGGCCAGCACCCAGCGGCAGTCGACCCGCGGGATGTTGCAGAGGGCCGCCACCAGCGGCAGCGCGACGAGCTGCGGAAGGGCCACCAGCAACACCATGGGTACGCTCTGCAGGGGGCGGTAGCCGCGGATCTCGGCGAGGAATTCGGTCGGCACGCCCATGCTCGCGCCGAGCACCACCAGCACGCCGGCCAGGGTGATCAGGGCGAAGGTCAGGTTGCGGCGCTTCAGCAACTGCAGGCGGAAGAACGGCAGCGGGTGGCTCCATTCGTTGACCAGGAACAGCCCCAGCAGGAGGCTGCCGCTGCCCAGCAGCAGGCAGATCAGCGGCGACTCGAACCAGTCCAGGCGTTCGCCTTGCAGCAGACCGATCACCAGGGCGCAGATCGCCGGGAAGCCGGTGAGCAGGCCGATGCCGTCGAACTGGCGGAAGCGTTCCAGGCGCACCGGGTCCTGGGGGATGCCATGGGACACCGCGGCCATCGCCACCAGGCACAGTGGAATGACCTGCCAGAACACCCACTGCCAGCCGACGTATTCGAACCAGAACGCCGCCAGTGGCAGGCCCAGGTTGGGCCCGAAGGTCGCGGTGAGGGCATAGGCGCCCAGGCCATAGAGCTTTATCCCGGGTGGCAGGAAGCGTAGCGCCACGGTCATCAGCATTGGCGGCAGGCAGCCGGCCATCAGCCCTTGCAGGGTGCGCAGGACCAGCAGGCTCTCGAGGTTCGGCGCGAACGGACAGAGCAGGGCCAGCAGGGCGAAGCCGCCGATGGCGAAGAGCGTGAAGCGGCGCAGGGAAAAGGTCACCGAACACCAGGGCGCGAATGCCATGGCGGCGACCTGGGTGGCTTCGTAGAGCACGGTCAGCCAGGTGCCTTCGTCATGGCCAATGGCGAGTGCGCCGCGCACATCGGTCATGGCGATCTCGGTGACATGACCATTGAGACCGGCGGTGAGCGAGGCGAGCAGCACGCCGAGCAGGCCTACCACGATGCGCGCGCCGAAAGGCTGGGCGGCGGGGGCTGCGGTTGGCGTCGGCTGGCCGAGCGGGGTGGCGAGCGAAGTCATCGCGACCTCGCTACGGCGAGGGTGGGGAAACAAGGCATGGGCGGAAACTCTTCTGATTTCCGCCGCAGTCTAGGAGCGTCCCGGTAGTGTGAAAATTGAAATGATCGAAATGAATCAGTGCATTTTGTGCATCTGTTTCAGTTGGAGCCAAGCAGCGGATGGGGATCGCTCTGCACTTCCTCGCAAATCCGCTTGATCGTTTGCCGGAACCAGCGGTGCGCGGGATCGTTGTCGAAGCGTGGATGCCAGGCCTGGACCACCATCACGGTCTTCAACGGCACCGGGATGTCGAACTGGCGCAGGCCCAGGCCCAGTCGGTTGGCCCGCCACAGGGAATGCTCGGCGATCGGCAGCAGCAGGTCGGAGCCGGGCAGGGCGAAGATCGCCGAGTGGAAGGTCGGGCTGATCAGCTTGACGTCGCGCTTCAGGCCGAGTTCTCCCAGGGCCTGGTCCAGCGGTCCATGGTTGAGGCCACGACGCGAGACGGCGATATGCGGAAAAGCGACGAACCGCTGCGGAGTGATCTCGCCGTCGAAGATCGGGTGCCCCTGGCGGGCCAGGCCGACGAAGCGGGTGGTGAGCAACTGCTGGGTCTTGACCTCGGGTTCCATCCAGGACGAGGCGCCGATGTAGAGGTCGATGCGGTTCTGCCGCAGTGCCTCGTCGTCGATGTCCGACTCCTGCACGAAGCGCAGGGTGCAGCGCGGCGCCTCCTCGGCGAAGATCTCCAGCAGGCGTATCGACAGACCGCCGACCAGGGTGTTGTTGGAACGCAGGGTGAAGCAGCGCTCCAGCTTGTCCAGTTGGATGGTCTCGCGAGTGTTGAACAGGTCGCGGGCCTGGTCCACCAGTTGCCGGACCTGCTCCTGCAGTTCCAGGGCACGGGGCGTGGGCACCAGCTTGCGGCCGGCGCGGACCATGATCGGGTCGCCTACCGCCTCGCGGATCCGTGACAGGGTACGGCTCATCGCCGGTGGGCTGAGGTGCATGCGGCGCGCGGCTCCGACCACGCTGCCCTCTTCGAGAAGAACGTTGAGGGCGACCAGGAGATTCAGATCGGGAAGATGCATGGAGTGGAAGTATAAGCACGCTGGCATGCGCAGGGTGCAGTCTTTCGTTCTCCCAGGCGTGCGTTCGCTGCATTGCTGGATTGCGTTCGCGGTGCCTTTACGCGCACCGGTGGCTGCCGAAGAATGCCGGTGCACGCTCTATCCGAGGATTTGCCGATGTTCCATACGCTCCTGGTCGCCATCGACGGCGGCCCGCAGACACGTCGCATTGCCGAGCTGGCGCGGCAGGCCGCCGCGCCGGGCGCGCGGGTCCACCTGCTGTGCGCGGTGGACGCCGGCTATGCGTTGCCGGGCCGGCCGACGCTGCTCGACTATCCGCCCGCCGCGCACGAGTGCGAAGAGGCCCGGCAGGTGCTCGACGAGGCTTGTGCGCTGCTAGCCGGGTGCGAGCTGGAGGTACGGGCCGAGCTGCGTGCCGGCGACCCGGTGCAGGTGATCCTGGGCGAGGCGCGGCGCCTGGGCTGCGAGCTGATCGTCATTGGCCATCGGCACCTGGGACGGCTGGAGCGCCTGCTCGATCCTTCGGTCGGCGACCGGGTGATCCGCGAGGCGCCGTGTCCGGTGCTGGTGGAAGTGCGCGAGGGAGATGCGCAGGGGAGTTGACCTGCCGGCCGATTGTCGCCACCTTGCGGTTTTTCCCACGAATGCGGAGGACAGGATGCAGGCGGATTTTTGGCACGCCCGCTGGGCGAACAACCAGATCGGCTTCCACCTGGACGAGATCAATCCCTACCTGATGCGCCACCTGTCGCGGCTGCGACTGCAAGCGGGCGAACAGATCCTGGTGCCGTTGTGCGGCAAGACCCTGGACCTGGCCTGGCTGGCCGCCCAGGGACTGGAGGTGCTGGGGGTGGAGCTTTCGGAAAAGGCCGTGAGCGACTTCTTCGAGGAGCACGACCTGCGCCCCGAGATCGATCAACTGGATGGTTTCCGCCGCTACCGGGTCGCCGGCATCACCCTGCTGCAGGGTGATTTCTTCGCCTTGCAGGCAGAGCACCTGGCGCAGTGCAGGGCGTTCTACGACCGCGCCGCGCTGATCGCCCTGCCGCCGGAGATGCGCGAGCGCTATGCCGGGCATCTCCAGGCGGTCCTGCCGACGCGCAGCCTCGGCTTGCTGGTCACCATCGACTACCCGCAGGCGGAGATGGCCGGTCCGCCGTTCGCCGTGCCCGACGAGGAGGTGCGTGGCTACTACGCTGGCGGTTGGCGGATCGAGGAACTGGAGCGCGGCGACGTGCTCGGCGTCAACTGGAAATTCCTCGAGCGCGGGGTGTCCTGGCTGGACGAGGCCGTCTACCTGCTGGAGAGAGGCTGAAACGGGGCGCCGCGCGGCGCCCCGTCCATTTTCAGCGGAGTTCGTCGACCAGCACCGCAAGGGTGCTCAGGACGTCCTGGCCGAGCCGCTTGGAGCGGGCGCCGGACCAGCCGGTCCCGGGCTCCGGGTTGTCGTCGTGGTCCTTGAACGGCATCTCGATGGTGAACGCCAGGCAGTCGTAGGTCTGCCCGACGAAGTTGCAGGCCAGCGCCAGGTTGGCCTGGCCCGGCGCACTGCGTGGGTAGCCATGGCGGATCTGGAATTCGCCGCGCGCCATCAGTTCCTCGCGGAAGCGTTGCTCGAGCCGTTCCAGGCGGGGCGTATAGCCCGGGTTGCCCTCGCAGCCGGCGGCGAATACGTGGGGGATTTCCTCGTCGCCGTGGATGTCGAGGAACAGGTCGACGCCATGGCGCTTCATCTCCTGCTGGACGAACCAGACTTCCGGGCTGCGCTCGGCGCTCGGCTCCAGCCAGGCCCGGTTGAGATCCTGGCCGGCGGCGTTGGTGCGCAGGTTGCCGTGGAACGCGCCGTCCGGGTTCATGTTCGGCACCAGGTACAGGTCGGCCTTTTCCAGCAGGCGCTGCATTTCCGTATCGTCCGGCCGCTGCAGGCGCTCGATCAGGCCTTCCATGAACCATTCGGCCATGTGTTCGCCGGGATGCTGCTGGGCGATGACCCACAGCTTCAGGTGGCTGTCGGGATGGCGCCTGACCCGCAGCAATTCGATGTCGCGGCCTTGCACGCTGGTGCCGACGGCGAGCCGTTCGACGCCCTCGATGCCGAGCGCACGTTCGACCAGGCGGGCATGCCGTTCGCGGCTGTAGGGCTCGAAGTAGGCGAAGCGGACTTCGCTTTCCTCCGGTTCCAGCTGGAAATGCAGGCCGTCGGCGTCGTATTGCGACGGCACGCGGAACCAGCGTTCGCCATCGTACGAGGCGACTGCCTGGTAGCCGCTCCAGGCATGGCTGTAGGCCGACTGGCCGGCGTTGACCAGGGTGAAGCGGTGCTCGGTGGCGGGAGCCATGCCCTCGACCTTGAAGTGGAACCACTGGAAATGCTGGCTGGCCAGGTCGGGACGGATCGCCAGGCGGATCCGGCGGGGATCGCTGGCATCGATGACCTGGATGTTGCCGCTGTCGAAATCGGCGCGGATCTGCATGGGAACCTCATCGGGCGAAATCACGGACCCGCATGTTCCGGGGCTGGCTCGCGGCTGTCAAAGCGACCATGGATAGGTGGCTTTCCCGGGCATAAAAAAAGGGCGACCGATGGTCGCCCTGTCCCAAGTGTGAAAGCGGATCAGCGTGCGCTGGCGCGCAGCGCTTCGATACGATCTTCCAGCGGCGGGTGGCTCATCAGCAGGCCGGCCAGGCCGTGCTTGAGGCCGCCATTGATGCCGAAGGCGTTCAGGGTGTCGGGCATCTGCACCGGCACGCCCTGTTCCGAACGCAGGCGTTGCAGCGCGGCGATCATCGCGCCGGTGCCGGCCAGGTGGGCGCCGGCGGCGTCGGCGCGGAACTCGCGGCGGCGCGAGAACCACATGACGATGATGCTGGCGAGGATGCCGAGCACCAGTTCGGCGAAGATGGTCGCGACGAAGTAGCCGATGCCCGGGCCGTCCTCGTTCTTCAGGATGGCCTTGTCGACGAAGTTGCCGAAGATCCGCGCGAAGAACATCACGAAGGTGTTCACCACGCCCTGGATCAATGCCAGGGTGACCATGTCGCCGTTGGCGACGTGACCGATCTCGTGGGCGAGGACGGCTTTCACCTCATCGGGCGAGAAACGTTCGAGCAGGCCCTGGCTGACCGCGACCAGCGCGTCGTTCTTGTTCCAGCCGGTGGCGAAGGCGTTGGCCTCGTAGGCGGGGAAGATGCCGACCTCCGGCATCTTGATGCCGGCTTCGCGGGACAGCTCTTCGACGGTTTGCAGCAGCCACTGTTCGTGACGGGTGCGCGGCTGGCTGATGACTTCGGTACCGGTGCTCATCTTCGCCATCCACTTGGAGATGAACAGCGAGACCAGCGAACCGGCGAAACCGAACACGGCGCAGAAGACCAGCAGGCTGCCGTAATTCTGGCCGGTGAAGCGGTCCACCCCGAGCAGTTTCAGGGTGATGCTGGCAATCACCAGGACTGCCAGGTTGGTGGCCAGGAACAACAGGATGCGCATCATGGTGTAAAGCTTCTCCTCACGGCTGAAGGCACGGAGCGCGGTTCGCAGGCCGCCGGGGCCGGCGAACGGGCTCCTGATAATCATGCGGGGTTATATAAGGGGCGGTCCATGGCGATTCAATCGAGGGACTATTTCAAACTGTGTCGCCTTGCGCGCCCAGATTGCCCTCGAACAGCAGGCGGGTCAGCCCGGCCAGGCGTTCGCCGTCGCCCTGCGCCAGCGCCTGGCGCAACTGGTTGGCCAGGCTGGCCTGTTCGCGGCGCACGCTGGCCGGCGCCTCGGCCAGCGCCGCCGCGGCCCGGGGGACGATACGGGTAAGTCTTAGGAAGGCCTTTTCGCTGAGCACCGCCTGGTCGAGAGCCTCGTAATGAATGGTGTTGGCGAAGCGCAGGTAGCCTTCCTCGGCGAGCCAGAGCAACGCGCCCAGACAACTTTGGTGACGTTTGCTCGGCAGGCCGAACTCGTCCGGCGCCTCGCGGCCGATCAGGTCTTCGACGTAGAGCGCGGTCTTGCGCGGAAACGCCTGGTAGAGAAGCAGGAGGCCGCCAGCGGCGTCCTTGTGGAAGTCGTCGATCTGCAGGTCCATGGATGGGTCGCCGGGCAGGGCGGCGCCAGCGGCGCCGCGGGAGCGGGGGGGTTACTGCTGGTAGCCCTTGAGGAAGCTGCCGATGCGCAGGATCGCCTGCTCCAGGTCGTCGACGCGGGGCAGGGTGACCACCCGGAAGTGGTCGGGCCACGGCCAGTTGAAGGCGGTGCCCTGGACGATCAGCAGTTTTTCCGAGAGCAGCAGGTCGAGGACGAACTTTTCGTCGTTGTGGATCGGGCAGACCTTCGGATCGATCCGCGGGAAGGCGTACAGCGCGCCCATCGGCTTCACGCAGCTGACGCCGGGGATGTCGTTGAGCAGTTCCCAGGCGCGGTTGCGCTGCTCCAGCAGGCGCCCCGGCGGCAGGACCAGATCGTTGATGCTCTGGTAGCCGCCCAGGGCGGTCTGGATCGCGTGCTGCGCCGGGACGTTGGCGCACAGGCGCATGTTGGCGAGGATGTCGAGACCTTCGATATAGCTCTGTGCCCGCTGCTTGGGCCCGGAGATCGCCACCCAGCCGGAGCGGAAGCCGGCCACCCGGTAGGATTTGGACAGGCCGTTGAAGGTCAGGCAGAGCACGTCCGGCGCCAGCGAGGCGGTGGAGACGTGGACGGCGCCGTCGTAGAGGATCTTGTCGTAGATCTCGTCGGAGAACAGCACCAGGTTGTGCTGGCGGGCCAGTTCGACCATGCCTTCCAGCACTTCCCTGGAATACACCGCGCCGGTGGGGTTGTTCGGGTTGATGATCACCATCGCCCTGGTATTCGGCGTGATCTTCGCCTTGATGTCTTCCAGGTCCGGCCACCAGTTGGCCTGCTCGTCGCACAGGTAGTGCACCGGCTTGCCGCCGGCGAGGCTGACGGCGGCGGTCCACAGCGGGTAGTCGGGAGCGGGGATCAGCACCTCGTCGCCGTTGTTCAGCAGCGCCTGCATGGACATCACGATCAGTTCCGACACGCCGTTGCCGAGGTAGATGTCCTCGATGCCGACGCCTTCCACCTGCTTCTGCTGGTAATACTGCATCACTGCCTTGCGCGCGCTGAACAGGCCCTTGGAGTCGCTGTAGCCCTGGGCGGTCGGCAGGTTGCGGATGACGTCCTGGAGAATTTCCTCGGGAGCTTCGAAACCGAACGGCGCCGGGTTGCCGATATTCAGCTTGAGGATGCGGTGACCCTCTTCCTCTAGGCGTTTGGCGTGCTTGAGCACCGGCCCGCGAATGTCATAGCAGACGTTGGCGAGCTTGTTCGATTTGCTGACCTGCATGATGTGTCGAGTCCCGAAGTGAGCGAACACCGTGGAACAGGCTGCGAAAAGCCCGCTGGATCGCGGCTTGGCAGGCTGTAACGCGGATGACAGACTGGCGTCTATAAGGAGCACGCATGATACGTGCGGCCCGTCCCCCGGAAAAGGGAGCGCCGGGCATTTTTCAGATCGCGAGGTAGAGCCGATGAGCAAGATCGACAAACCCCTGGACTCCTGGCGCGAGGAGTTGACCGAAGAGCAGTTCCACATCTGTCGCCTGGGCGGTACCGAACGCGCCTTCAGTGGCGAATACCACGCCACCAAGACCCCCGGGATCTATCATTGCACCTGCTGCGGCACGGCGTTGTTCGACTCCGACGCCAAGTACGACTCCGGCAGCGGTTGGCCGAGCTATTTCCAGCCGGTGGACGCCGAGGCGGTCCGCGAACTGGACGACTTCAGCCACGGCATGCATCGCATCGAAGTCCGCTGCGGCCGCTGCGATGCCCACCTGGGGCACGTCTTCCCGGATGGCCCCCGGCCCACCGGGTTGCGTTACTGCATCAACTCGGCCTCGCTGAAGCTGGTGCCGCGGGAGAGCTAGAGAGCGACGACCCGTCTTTGGTTCGGGTCGTTTTTCATTCAATCAATTTGTGTGCAATTGAATTGCGAGCTACTTTGTTTCGAGACCCACCCTCAACAAGGAAGACAAGCCATGAGCGATTCGCTGCTGAGCATTCCCTGCACCACCATCAAGGGCGAACAGAAGACCCTGGCCGATTTCGGCGGCAAGGCGCTGCTGGTGGTGAACACCGCCAGCAAGTGCGGCTTCACCCCGCAGTACCAGGGGCTGGAGGCCTTGTGGGAAAAATACCGTGAGCGCGGACTGGTGGTGCTCGGTTTCCCCTGCAACCAGTTCGGCAAGCAGGAACCGGGCGACGAGGGCGAGATTTCGCAGTTCTGCGAACTGAACTACGGGGTGAGCTTCCCGCTGTTCAGGAAGATCGAGGTCAACGGCGCCGGCGCCCACCCGTTGTTCGTCAGCCTGAAGAAGCGCGCGCCGGGCCTGCTCGGCAGCCAGGGCATCAAGTGGAACTTCACCAAGTTCCTGATCGGCCGCGATGGCCAGGTGGTGAAGCGCTATGCGCCGACCACCAAGCCGGAGGAGCTGAGCTCGGCGATCGAGGCGCTGCTTGAATGAGCACCCGGGGAAAAGTCGCCAGGCCGGATGGCGTCGAAGAATCGCTGCTGCTCGACAACCAGCTGTGTTTCAAGCTGTACGCCGCCTCGCGCGCGGTGATCCGCGGCTATCGGCCGCTGCTCGAACAGATCGGCCTGACCTACCCGCAGTACCTGGTCATGCTGGTGCTCTGGGAGTGGCATGCGAGCCCGCCGGAGCAGCCGACGGTGAAGGCCCTGGGCGACCGCCTGCTGCTCGACTCCGGAACCCTGACGCCCTTGCTCAAGCGTCTCGAACAGCTCGGCCTGGTGGATCGCCGTCGCGCCAGTCACGATGAGCGGGAAGTGCACCTGACGCTGACGGTGCCGGGGATCACCTTGCGCGAACGGGTCATTCCGCTGCGCCAGCAGCTGATCTGCAGCACCGGTTTCGACCTCAACGAGATGTTCGACCTGCACCAGCGCCTGGGCGGATTGCTGTCGCGCTTCCGTCTGGTGGTAGGAGGCTAGCCGTCGTCGCGAGGCCGGCTAGTCGCTCGCGGTGAGCGGGCACCAACGGTCGAGGATGGCTTTCAGTTCGTCGCGGTGGAAAGGCTTGGCCAGGTAGTCGTCCATGCCGGCGGCACGACAACGTTCGCGCTCGTCCGGCAGGGCGTTGGCGGTCAGCGCGATGATCGGCAGGCCGCCCCAGCGTCCGCTGTCGCGGATCTGCCGGGTCGCTTCGTAGCCGTCCATCACCGGCATGTTGCAGTCCATCAGGACCAGGTCGATGGGATGCTCCTCCAGCATCTTCAGGGCATTCAGCCCGTGTTCGGCGATCCATACCTGGCAGCCGAGCTTGTGCAGCAGGCCCTTGGCGACCAACTGGTTGACCGGGTTGTCCTCCACCAGCAGGACCCGGGTGTTGCGCTGTTCTCCCGTGGTGTCCGAGGCGCTCGACGGGGCTATGGCAGTGTGTTCGAACACGTGTTTCAGGGCCTGGTACAACTGGTTGCGACTCAGCGGCCTGGCCAGTTGGCGCAGCGGCGACAGGCGGCGGGCCAGCTCCGGTTCGAGGAAACTGCCGTAGGCGGTGACCAGCAGGATCGGCGTACCGATGCTCGGACGCAGTCCCATCAGACAGTCCGGGCAATCCGATATCAGTACGTCGAGCGAGTGGCCGAGCAGGCTGTCGTCGGTCTCCAGACGCTTGTACTCCAGGCCCCAGCGCGGCAGCCAGGTTTGCAGCAGCTGCGCCAGCCCGCTGTTGGCCGAGCATTGCGCGATCACCCGGCCGCGCAGCGGCAGCGCCTGCAGCGGAGGGCTGACCGGCGCCAGCGGCAGGCCGACGCTGAACAGGCTGCCCAGGCCGACCGTCGACTCCACCGTCAGCTCGCCCTGCATGGCCTCGCACAGCTTGCGCGTGAGGGCCAGGCCGAGGCCTGTGCCGCCGTATTGGCGGGTGATACCCGCGTCGGCCTGGGTGAACGGTTGGAAGATGCGATCCAGCGCCTCCTGGGCGATGCCGATGCCGGTGTCGCGCACACTGATGCGCACACCCTCGGCGGTGGCTTCCACGCGAACGTCGACCCGCCCCAGGCGGGTGAACTTCAGCGCGTTGGACAGCAGGTTGCTGACGACCTGGCGAATCCGCGTCGGGTCGCCGGAAACCTGGGCGGGCAGGGCGGGGTCGACCAGGCAGGTCAGCTCCACGCCGGCCGCGGCGTTCTGCGAGAGGAGGCTGGCGGTGTCTTCCACCAGGACGCCCAGGTCGAACGGGATCTGTTCCAGGACCAGTTGCCCGGCCTCGAACTTGGAGAGGTCGAGCACGTCGTTGAGCAATTCCACCAGCACCTTGCCGGAGTCGTGGGCGATCGACAGCTGCTGGCGCTGTTCCGGGGTGAGCGGGCCGTCGAGGCTCAGCGAGAGCATGCCGAGCAGGCCGTTCAGCGGCGTGCGGATCTCGTGGCTCATGTTGGCCAGGAAGCTGGCGCGGGCCTGGGCCATATCGAGAGCGGTCTGGCGGGCTTCTTCGAGTTCCTGGTTGGATAGCGTCAGGCGCGCGTTGGCGGCCTTCAGCTCGGCGGTACGGGCGGCGACGATGCTTTCCAGCTCCTCCAGGTACTGGGTCAGGCGGTTCTCCGCCTCCCGGCGCTGTTCGATCTCTACCGAGATGCGCCCGAGCTGGCGGTTGATGACTTCCACCAGCACGCCGATCTCGTCGCGTTCGTGGCCCTTGGGGCAGGGCAGGCGCATGCGTGCCGGCGAGCGTGGATCGTGTCCGCTGAGGGCCTGGATCAGGCTGACCAGGGGCTTGGTCAGCAGGGTATAGAAGAGCACCAGCAGGATCAGCGACAGCAGCAGGCTGCGCACGAAGCCGGAGAGCAGGGTGATGCCGGCGCGACGGAGGAAGTCGTTGCCGAACACGAAGGTGTCGATTTCCAGGTGCAGTACGCCGAGGGCCTCGCCCGGCGCATGGTCGACATGCAACGGGTCCTCGTAGACCCGCTTGTGGCCGAAGAGGAAGTCGCTGAGCGGCCGCAGGCGGCTTTCGGCGGATTCGCGCGAGGCGCTGGCCAGCGGCAGGCCGGAGGTGTCGATGATTTCCGCGCGGACCACGGCGGGCGAACGGAGCAGGCCGAGGACCAGCTCCTGGGCCAGCTCCGCATCGATGTTGTAGGCGATTCGCGCGGCGGGGTTGTGGCTGACGTCCAGCAGCGCGCGCACTTCGCGATTGATGGATGCGTCCTGGCTGGCATAATCGACGCCAACCTGAATCAGGCTGAGCAGGGTTCCCAGGATAAAGGCCACCAGCACGGTGAGGCTGGCCTGTTTGAACGACAGGCGATGGGTCAGCGCTATATCCATGGGGGCGGGGATCAGCCTTGGCGAGGTTCTGCCGCCTAGCATAGCCCATCCCGACCGTCTGTCGGGGTTCCTGGGCGCAACCGATGATCGATCCGTGACGTCAGTCCGATCCGAGGAGAACAGAGTGGATTCCCGATTGAGCGATTTTCTTGCCCGCGCCGAAAGCGTGCTCGCGCGCCTGGAGCCGCTGCTGCCGGCCGTACGCGAAGCCGTCGACTGGGAGCGCAGCCTGGCGGCGCGCTGGCACCGCGACGGCCGTAGCGGCTACCTGCAGCCGCTGGAGGTCAGCCTCGACCTGCGCCTGGCCGACCTGCTGGGCGTAGAGCGGCAGCGCGAGCAACTGGAACGCAACACCCGCCAGTTCGTCGCCGGCCAGCCGGCCAACCACGCCTTGCTCTGGGGGGCCCGCGGGACCGGCAAGTCCTCCCTGGTTCGTGCGCTGCTGGCCGAGCTGGCCGGCGCCGGGCTGCGCCTGATCGAGATCGAGCGCGACCACCTGGCCGACCTGCCGCGCGTGGTGGAGCAACTGCAAGGCCTGCCACAGCGCTTCGTGCTGTTCTGCGACGACCTCTCGTTCGATGCCGGGGAAGGCGACTACCGGGTACTCAAGAGCGTGCTCGACGGCTCGCTGGAACAGGCGCCGGACAATGTGCTGCTCTACGCCACCTCCAACCGCCGGCACCTGGTTTCGGAGAAGCAGAGCGACAACGAGAACTGGAAGATGGTGGACGGCGAGCTGCATCCCAACGAAGCGGTGGAGGACAAGATCGCCTTGTCCGACCGTTTCGGCCTGTGGCTGTCGTTCTATCCCTTCACCCAGGAGCATTTCCTCAGCGTGGTTCGCCACTGGGTGGACGTGCTCGCGGAGAAGGCCGGGCTGGCCTGGAGCTGGAGCGAGGAACTGGAGAAGGAAGCGATCCGCTGGGCGCTTGGCCGCGGCAACCGCAACGGCCGTTGCGCCTATCAGTTCTCCCGCTACTGGGTGGGCAAGCAACTGCTGGAGCGCCAGGCATGATCGATCTGCAGCAATCTGGCGCCGGGCTGGCCGGCTACGCCCTGCTGGCGGCGCAGGCCGAGGCGCTGTTCGCCGACGAGCGCGATTTCATCGCCAACGCCGCGCAGTTCTCCGCCTTTCTCTTCCATGAGCTGGGCGACCTGAACTGGGCCGGCTTCTATCTGAACCGCAACGAGGAACTGGTCCTGGGACCGTTCCAGGGCAAGGTCGCCTGCGTCCGCATCCCCTTCTCCAAGGGCGTCTGCGGCGCCGCGGCGCGTACCCGGCTGACCCAGCGGGTCGACGACGTCCACGCGTTTCCCGGCCACATCGCCTGCGACAGCGCTTCCAGCAGCGAACTGGTGGTGCCTCTGCTCAAGGACGGCCGCCTGGTCGCTGTGCTCGATCTGGACAGCCCGAGCGTGGGACGCTTCAGCGCCGAGGACCAGGCCGGGATCGAAGGCCTGGTGGAGATATTCCTGCGCCTGACGGACTGCTGAGCGACGCGTTCAGGCTTTCGCTGCGAGCTTGTCGAGGGTCCGTCGTTCCCCCGGCAGCAGCGCTTGCATCGCCGGGCGTTCGAGCATCCGCGCGAAATGCGCGGCGAGGGCCGGCCAGCGTTGCTCGTCCAGGTTTTCGCCGGCGTGACGTAGGTTGACCAACTGGCTGGCGATCGCCAGGTCGGCGAGGGTCAGTCGCTCGCCGACGAAGAAGGCCCGGCCGTCGAGATGGTTTTCCAGGTAATCGAAGTGCGCTGGCAGCTTTTCCTCCAGCGCGCGACGCACGTCGTTTTCCTCGCAGGCCTGGCCCATCGCCGGCTTGAGTATCCGGTTGCGGAAGATCGTCAGCGTGGCCAGGGGAGCGATCTCGTAGTCGGCGTATTTTTCCAGCCAGCGCACCGCTGCGCGGCCGGCGGGGGCGTCGCCCTGGAGATTCGGCGGTTCGGGATAGCGTTCTTCCAGGTACTGGCAGATCACGCTGGAGTCGGCGAGGGCCAGGTCGCCGTCGCGCAACGCCGGGATGCGGCCCAGCGGACTGATCTCGCGATACCAGGCCGGCTGGCCGAACGGGGCGATCGCTTCCAACTGGTAGTCGAGGCCCTTTTCGGCCAGGAGCAGGCGGACCTTGCGGACGAACGGAGACAGCGGGGCTCCGTAGAGTGTCAGGCTCATAACGATTTCCTCGGTCGATATGAGCCTGGGTTATAGCACGGCTGCCGTAGGCAGGCCGGAATCAGTCGTAGACGTTCTTCTTCTTCCACAGGTCGTCTGCATCGAGGGCCTTCAATCCCTCGTTGAGTTCGCTGGGCTCCTCGCTCGCCGGCTGGCTGTTGTTCAGCACCATCGCGTTGGCGCGGGCCAGCTGCGCTTCCATCTGCTGCAGCTCCGCCTGGTAGCGCGCCAGCTCGGGCTGCTTGCGCAGGTACTGGGCGCCGCGTTCGAAGGCCAGGCGCGCCTGGCGCGGTTCGTTCTGCTGCAGGGCCTGCTGGCCGAGATTGCCGAAGAACTCGATATGCAGGCGCACCAGGAGGTGGCGAATCTCCTTGACCCAGATCTGCGCCTCGCTGCGCGGCAGGTGGCCGTCCTGGGTGAAACGGGTGAGCTGGGCATGCAGGGCTTCGAAGAGGAAGCGGACTTCCTTGGCCTTGTCCTCGGTCAGGATCGCCTGGGGCGGATTGCGCACCGGGATCGACTCGCCCTTGGCGACCAGCGCGCGCAACTCTTCTATACGAGCCTTGAGCCCGGCATCGGCTTTCTTCTCCAGCGCCAGTTGCTGCTCGCTGAGGCTGAGCTCGATCTGGCTCATCAACAGCTTCAGCGACGGGCTGACGAACTGGCCGGGAAGGCTCTCGGAAATCTGCGCGCAGCGCCGGACCCGGTCGTTGAGTTCGGCCTTCAGGCGCGCTTTCTCCAGCTTGCTGTTTTCCACCACGTGGTTGATATAGCCAATGGCGATGAGGAGGGCGATCCCGCCGATGATGAGGGCGGTAATGAGGAGTGGCGACACCTTGGGACTCCGCTGTAAGAATTTTCTCAGTCTAATGTCTTGGTGCTACCACTGATAGCAGCAGCTCATTATTTGCACAGAAGTCTTTGATTTAAAAAAATTTTCTCAGAAGGGTTGACGCCTCCCCGGACGCTCCATAAAATGCGCGCCACTTCCAGCGTGAAGCCAAACGCGAAACACTGGAAGCCGGAAAGATCTGTTGTAAGTTCCGGGCCGCGTCCCCTTCGTCTAGTGGCCTAGGACACCGCCCTTTCACGGCGGTAACAGGGGTTCGAGTCCCCTAGGGGACGCCATTGCGGGAATAGCTCAGTTGGTAGAGCACGACCTTGCCAAGGTCGGGGTCGCGAGTTCGAGTCTCGTTTCCCGCTCCAAATTCTACAACCTGGCTTCGGCGGGGTTGGTGAAAGTTAGGCGTCAAAGGTTCGGTTTCGGCCGAACGGGCAATAAGTTGTAACGCGGGAATAGCTCAGTTGGTAGAGCACGACCTTGCCAAGGTCGGGGTCGCGAGTTCGAGTCTCGTTTCCCGCTCCAAACATGATCCAGGTTTCGGCCTGGGTCGAAGAGAAAAGGGCCTTCGGGCCCTTTTTTCGTTTCTGCGATCCGCACCGCCCTGGTGCTTTTCCCGATTCCCCCCATGTTCCCCTCGGCAGGCCGCTGTCCCGCCGCATCTGCTCGCTCGATCGTCGAGACGAAAAAGGCCACTCGTGGAGTGGCCTTCTCTGGTGGAGCGACGGCGGCGATCAGGGCAGCGCTTTGAGCACCGTCAGCAGGCTGGTGAGGTTGTCGGCCACGCCCAGCTGGCCGATCTTCTCGGTGGCGCCGCCGGCGGCGCTGGTATCCAGACTGTAGATCTGCATCACGCCCATGTTGGAAGCGGCCAGGGCCAGGGCGTTCTGCTGTTGCTGGGCAGCTACCGAATTCTCGAACAGGATGCCGGTGGAGTGGGCCATGGTCTGGAAGATCGAGCCCAGCGCCATGGCCGGGGCTTCACCGATCACCTTGACGTTGGACTGGGTGACGGCATCGGTGATCTGGTTGTTTACTGCGGTTGGGAAGCTCATGGTGATTCTCCTGAATCATTGCGAAGGATGTACGGCGATTGCTTGGACCCGGCGGGTCAGGCTCAGGTGAAGGATTTCAGTACGGTCAGCAGGCTGGTGAGGTTGTCGGCCACGCCCAACTGGCCGACTTTCTCGGTGGCTCCGGCATCGGCGGCGGTGTCGAGGCTGTAGATCTGCATCACGCCCATGTTGGAGGCGGCCAGGGCCAGGGCGTTCTGCTGTTGCTGGGCGCTCACCGCGTTCTCGAAGAGAATCCCGGTGGAGTGGGCCATGGTCTGGTAGATGGTGCCCAGCGCCATGGCTGGCGCCTCACCGACGACCTTGACGTTGGACTGGGTGACGGCATCGGTGATCTGGTCGTTGACTGCGGTCGGAAAACTCATGATGTGACTCCCTGTGAGTGAACGGCACGGCTCATGTCGTGCTGTCTTGATGAACGCTCCAGCCAGGGAGTTGTGAATCCGTCGGCGCCAGGCCTGGCGGGCGGCGAAAATGCAAGCGCCCCGCGAGGCGGGGCGCTTGTCGGTGCGGTCTCATGCGGCGGGCGGGTCGGGCTTGTCCGGCGGCGGTGCGGACGTGTTGTGGTTGCTCTGGTTGAAGATGGCGATAGCGTTCTCCAGTTGCTGCTTGAGCGAGCCGAAGTTCTGCTCGAAGCACAGGCGTACCTCGCTCTTCACTAGGTTGGCCAGGCGGTCGGCAATCTGCGACATCACCAACTGGTTGGCGCTTGCCTGGCCGCTCTGCAGGTGGCTGGGACGCAGTTCGGCCAGGCTGCCGGCGGCATTGACCGCCTCAAGAATCGCCTGCTCGCCGCTGTCCTGGGCGCGGAGGGCCTGGGTCGAGGCCTGCTGGACGTTCTGCAGGATCTGGCGGATGGAGCCTTCGGAACGCTGCCGGCCGTTCTCGATCACCTGTTCGGCCTGCTGTCGCGCGTGCACGGCCGGATCGCTGCTGGCGTCGTTGCCGAGGCCGAGCTGGAACTGTCTCAACTGCTCGTGTTCTTCGCTGGTGAGGGGGCGTTTCAGCCAGCGTTGCGCCAGCTGGACCAGATTCCTTCCCAATTCTTCCGAGATCGACATGCGCGGACTCCTCTGCGATAGACGCGCGGTGCGCGGGGTGTCGTGGCGAGGCTTCAGTACTGCTGCGTGCCGTCCGCCGAGGGGGCCTGCGCGCTGCCGCCGGTATCGCCGGGGTAGGCGGCAGCGGCCTGCAGGGTGCTGTAGGCGGTGCTCAACTGCACCGCCAACTGTCCAAGGCTGGCCGGGTCGTCCACGCTGTCTCCCTGGGACAGGGCCTGGAGCCAGCCTTGCAGGCATTCGGTGAGGAGTGCCTTGACCTGGGTGACGAGGGTTTCGAGTTCTTCCTTCATGACGCTTCTCCTGGGGTGGGTGCTCATCCGAGCAGTTTCAGCACGGCCAAGAGCTTGGCCGCATCGCTGTCCGATATTTCCAGCAGGCGCTTTCCGCTCGCCGGCCTGCTGGGGGGCGGTTGGTCCCGTGTCTCCTCGCTGGCGTCCGGCGAACGCTGCGCCGGGCGGTCCGCGGCGGCGAGCGCGCGGCGTCTGATGTAGCGTGCGTAGGCGCTCATCGGTCGCTCCTCAACTGCTGCGGGTGGAGATGCGCACGACCGAGGCGGGGGCGGCGAACCCTTCGAAGCGCTGCAGCTCTCGGTCCCGATGGGGCGCGCCGGCCAGGTCGACGGCGCCGATGGTTTCCTCCCAGTAGGCGCTGCCCAGTTGCACCAGCAGGCGTTGGGCATTCTCCAGCGAAGCGACCGGTACCCGGCCGTGGCGGTCCGCGGCGGCATAGTTGAGCAGGAGCGCCATGCGGATCGCTTCGTCCTGTACGTTGGAGTGCTCGACACCCTGGCCGTCGGCGCCCAGCAGATAGGAGCGCCAGTTGAGGACCTGGGCGAAGAGGCGCCGGTAGGCTTCGAACTGGAAGTAGCGATCCTCCTCGGAGCGGTAGAGCGCGCACTGACTTACGAAGAACTGTTCCAGCGCGGGTTTCGCCCAGCCGGGTGTACCCGGGAGGTGTTCGCCCAGTTCGTCGAAGCCGCTCTGGCTTTCCGCCAGGGCATGGACGTACTGCATCTGTTGTGGGTCCAGGCGCTGTTCGCCCTGGTAGGCGATGGCCAGGCTGAGTTCCTTGAGCTGGTCGGTGCCGACGTATCCGTCGAGATGGCGCAGGCCACGGTTCAGGCGGTATTCCTGCAGCGAGTCGAAGAGGCCGGAGGCGCCGGTAATGAAATTGCTTCCCAGGTTGGTGTCGAAGCACAGCTCGGGGAACTTGCTGGCCAGATAGTTGCGGTAGTAGTAGGCATGGCCGATGCGCAGGCTGAACAGATCGCTCTCCAGCAGGCGGCGGTAGTAGCTGTTGCCGTCGGCGTCGCGGCTGGCCAGCGCCTGGCAGAGGTTCACGACGTTGGTGCGGGCGTAGTAGGCGACCAGGGCCTGGGTAGTCCCGCTGGTGATGTCGAAGCGGCGTAGCCGCAGGCCGGAGGAGGTCAGGCTGTTGCCGAAAAACAGTTCGTCGAAAAGGCCGGCGAGGGCGCTGGGCGCCTTGTCACGGTCCTGCAGGTTCTCCCGTTCGCGTAGCCGCGCCTTGCCCTGGCCGATGGTGTTGCCATAGCACTTCCAGGCATAGGCGGAGAGCGCTGCGTAGAAATCGTCCAGCGCGTTGGCGTTGCGCAGGAAGTAACCGCACAGCGACCGGTTGTCGTCGGACACCCCGGTCCCCTCTCCACAATGGATGTGCAGGACCACCTTGCGGGTTTCCGGCTTGCCGTCCAGGTAGCGGCGAAACACCGCGGCCTGTCCGAGGAGGAAGTCGAAGAACTGTCGGTACAGGCCGGTAGCGGTCTCCATGCCGAGCAGGTCGATGCCGACCAGCCGGGCCTGCGGTGGCTGCCCCTGCTGTATTTCGAAATGACGGAGGATCCTGTGCAGCTCGGCATCGAAGGCGGCTTCGCTGGCATAGCCATGCGCGGTGTGGGCGAGCAGGCGGTAGGCGGTCTTCTCGGAGGCGTTGAATTGTTCGAACAGGGAATCGAGGACGGCCACCTCGTCTTACCCCGTCGCCGTCTGGGTATGGCTGATTCCTTCGTGGAGGAGGAACCCCAGCGTCAGGCAGGCGAATTCGCCCGGATGGCGATCGCGGATGGCGCCGCGGGCCCAGTAGGCGTCGTCGAACGGCGTGTACTTGTTGCCGCTCCAGATCTTGCGGTTGAAGTAGCGGACGAACTGGTCCGTCTCGCTGTCGCGAACCGCGCTCGCACCGAGCAGTTCCAGGGTGCCGAGGTAGATCGCCGGCTGGTCGATGGCCGCTGGCGGCGAGGTCCGGCCAAAACGTTGTGCCAGGATGAGGCAGGCGAGATAGATGTTCTCCGCCGCGCATTCGCCGCGCAGGTAGCCCTGACGGTCGGTCGCGGCGAACGGATTGCGCCTGACCATCCGCTGCAGAGCCAGTTCGAACAGTTCATAGTGCGCGGCCTGGCGAGCCTCCTCCAGCGCCTTGCCGTCGACCTCCGGAGCGACGCCGCGGGCACTCATCAGCAGCCCGATCAGGGAAAGCTCCTGGCCTTTCTCCAGGCTCACCTGCCGCTCGCCGACGCGGAAGACCCGGCGGTCGCGCGTCCAGCGGCTGTTGCTTTCCACCGGCAGGATGCCGGCGAAGTGACTATGGAAGTCGAAGGGATAGCGATGGAACCTGACCGGTTCTTCCAGCTTGAAATAGGCCATGACGGCTCTCCTGTGCCAGGGCCGGACGCCGCCGGCCCCGCCGGTGGTGGCTACGATTGGGTGTCTTTGCCGCCGCGACTGGCGAGGGTCTCGCTGTACTTGGCGATGCTCTGGTCGATCTTGTCGATGGCGAAGCTGGCCGATTCCGCCTCGATCGCCCCGGCCGCCGCGGCTACCGCGGCGGCAGCGCCCATCAGCAGGTCGGTGGCAAGGGCGCCGAGCGCGTCCTCGGCAGCCTGGGCCAGCTTGTTTTCGGCGATGTTCTGGGTCATCTGCCGGAGCAGGATCGCCTGGCTGGCCAGGGCGATCTTGCTGACTCCGTCGAAGTAGCTGGCGGCGGATTGCGCCACCAGCCCGGAGGCCTGGCTGATCATCATGTTCGGCGCGATGGCGATCTGCGACGGCGCATAGCCGGCGGTTTCGCTGTTGCTCATCTGCACCGCCTGCACGACTTGACTGTTCAGGGCGCTGGTGTCCGGCGGCGGCGCCTCGGTCTGCTTGAGCAGGCGCTCGCTCATGCCGGCCAGCGGCGAAGGGCGCGACGGCAGCTTCACGTCGCCGTTGGCGGACGCCCTGCCGCCGCTGGCTGGCGTCTGCCGGCCGGCCTCGCCGGGGGCGGCGGCTTGCTCGCTGTCGCCGGATGGCGCGGGCGCGGATTTCTTGCCGAAGCCGAACATGTCTGGGCACTCCTGGGATCAAGGGGCGGGTCAGATACCTTTCTTGTCTTCTATCGCCATGATCATCGACACCGCCTTGGAAACCACCGCGGTGGAGATCTGGTTCAGGGCCTGCTGGCTGTAGACTGCGTTCTGCAGGGACAGGCCGGCGGAATGGCTGGCGATCTGGTAGAGCGCGGCGATGGCCTGGGCCGGGGCTTCGGCGACCACCTTGACGTTGGTCTGGGTGACGGCATCGGTGATCTGGGCATTCACAGCCGTGGGGTCAGCCATGGGACTCTCCTTGAATGGGCAGGTGCTCGTCGGGCAGGGGGGCCGGTCGCACGGGCCTCGACTCGCTTGTCAGGAATGAACGCGGCTGCGTCTGTCTTGTGAAACGTCGCCGGCGAAAAAGTCGGCGCTCAGCCGCGAGCGCAGCAACTGCACGCGCTTGCGCACCAGCGGCGGGGCGATGCCGAGTTGGCTGGCGATGTCGGCATAGGGCAGTTCTTCGATGAAGCGCAGCTCGAAGAGCTGCTGCTGTTGGCGCGACAGCGAGGCCAGGGCCTTGTCCACCTGGTCGAGACGTTCCAGCTGCTCCAGGCGTTCCAGCGGCGAGCCGACGGCGGCGAAGCGCTCCAACTGGCCATCGTGCAGGTCGATGCCGCGGTCGATGAGGCGGTCCTCGCGGATCTGGTGGCGCGCGCTGTCCAGGTAGACGTGTTCCAGGACCAGGAACAGGAAGCCCTGGGGGTCGCGTACCCGCTCCGGTGACTGGCGCAGGAACAGCATCGCCTTGACCGCGGTGCTCGACAGCCATTCTTCGGCCCGATGGCTGTTGCCGCGCGCAAGGCGTTGCGCGCGTTTGCGCAGGCCAGCCTGCGCGGCACGCCAGCTTTCCTCGAACAGGCGATCGGAACCGGTTTCGTTGCCGCCTGGCTGATTCGGACGATCCATAACCGCTACCTCCCTGGTTGCTCGTGTCGGCGAGCAGTCTGTGAGGCGGGCGGTGGGCGAGGCTGTTACCTGGGTGACAGGGGCGCGGCCGGCAGTTCGGCCTTGCGTCGTAGGCGACCGAGGTCGTTGATCAGGATCCGGTCGTTGTGGCAGCTGATCAGCCCTTCGCGTTTCCATATTTGCAGTTGCGCGTTGAGCTTCGGGCGGCTGGCGTTGAGCATCGCTGCTAGGATGCTCTGGTTGGTCGGTAGCGTCGCGCAGGCTCCCTCGGGCTGTTCGCTCGCCAGGCTGGCCAGGAGATGGCGCGCCAGGCGCGACTCCAGGCGATGCAGGCAGACCCTCTCGACGAAACCGGAGGCTTCGCGCAGGCGCGAACAGAGGAGGGCCAGCGCGCGGTTGAGGAATTCCGTGTCGGCGATCAACGGGGCGAAGTGACGTCGGTGGAGGATCAGCACCGACGCCGCGCCGGAGGCGTAGGCGGAGGTCTCGCGGCGGTTCGGCTGGATCAGCGCGGTTTCCCCGATCACTTCGCCAGGACGGATGTCATTGACGATCAGTTCCCGCCCGTCCGGCCCGTAGAGCACGGTATAGAGGTGTCCGCCGAGGACCAGGCCGATGAAGTCTTCAGGGTCGTGCTTGAGGAACAGGACGTCCTTGTCGCGCAACCGGCGCTCCGACGCATGGGTCGCCACGTGCCGCAGCAGATCGGGCAGCCCGTGCAGCAGCGGGCACCGTTGCAGCAGGGTGTAGTGGCGTGAACAGCGGTCTTCCGTTGACTCGTTCGAGTGCATGCCTGCGCCTTCGCCAGATTGATCGGCAGCTCCGGCGAGGTACGACATGCTCGCTGCAGAGCAATCAGTGGGGACGTGTGCGGCGAAGGGGTGTGAAGCTCCGGCTACCCGGCAGAACTGCTAGGTACGGACTCGGCGTGCTCCGGCAATCGGGCGGGCGGTCCGTTTTTTATTCGGAAAGGGTAGCGAGGTTTGGGCTGGCGGGAGGCGGCCCCGAGCGCACGGATGGCGGTCGGGGCGGGACGGCCGGTGGCCGTGGCGGGCTTAGTGCCGCGGGCTGTCCTCGGGCAGCGCGAGCAACTGCTTTTCGCGGTTCCAGTCGAACGTTTCGCCGCGCTCTTCGGCTTCGTAGCGGCGCTCGTCGAGGCGCTGGAACAGGTCGATCTCTTCGTCCGGCATGAAGTGCAGGCAATCGCCGCCGAAGAACCACAGCAGGTCGCGAGGTACCAGGTGGGCGATCTGCGGATAGCGGTGGAAGACCTGGGAAATCAGGTCCTGGCCGAGGTATTGGGCGCCTTCCGGGTCGCGCGGCAGTTCGTCCATCAGTTCGTCGAAACGCTCGAGGAACAGCCCGTGGTTTTCTTCCGGCACCTGCTCGGCCTCGCCCAGGGCGCCGAGGATGTTGCGCAGGTGCTGGAGCAGGGCGAGGTGGTGCTCGAGGTAGGAGTTGGCCATGACGGGTCCTCTGGAAAAAAGCTGGGCAGTATAAAGGGTTTCGCGGCGCCGGCCAGTTTCAGCGGATCGCCGGGGGCTGGCTCTGGCGCCGGCGGTTTTCCAGTTGCCGGCGTTCGCTGTCGAGGCGCCGCTGGTCCTGCTCCAGGCGCCAGCGCTGCTGGTCCAGTTGCTGCTGGCGGATCAGGTTGTCCTGCATCTGTCGCTGCTGCCGTTGCCGCTGCAGGTTCTGCTGCTGGCGTTGCAGTTGATCCTGCTGCAATTGCAGGCGTTGTTCGTCGAAGCGCTGGCGCTGTTCCTGGAGCTGGCGTTGGCGCTGTTCGCCGGCGCGCTGCACCGCCTGCTGGTGCGGCTGCACGCCATAGGGCGCAGGCGGTGCGGCCTGCGCCGGGGGCAGGAGGAGAAACGAGGCTGCCAGGCCGGTGGCAAGTAGCTTGAGCATGATGGCCTCCCGTACGTCAGGGATGTGCCCGTCGATTCTAGCCAATCGCCCGGGTTTGGGTGGGTGAAGACGACAAAGGCGCCGGAAGGCGCCTTTGTCGGTTGCGACCGTCGCTTTGCCGCGGAGTGTCAGCGGATCCTGCCGTCGGCCAGTTGCAGTTCCTCCTTGGCGAAGTCGTCGACGTCGATCACCTTGCGCCGTGCCGCTTCGGCCTGGTGCAGGGCTTGCGCCTGCTCGGCGCTCAGCACGCCGGCGGCGGCGCCGGCATCGATCGGGTTCTGCCCCGCTTGCGGCTGGACCCTGCCTTCCTTGATCGCCTTGTGCAGGGTTTTCTCCAGCGCGGCGCTTTCGCGTACCGCGTCGAAGGCGTGGGCGAGGGCACCGACCGGGTCCTGCGGGTCCTTCGGCAGGAACGCGCCGGCGAGGATCGCCTGCAACGCCGGGTCGTCGTCCGGACGGCCGAGGATTTCCGCGATCTCGGCGTCCAGTTCGTCGCCCGGCCCTTTGTGCCGGCGGCCGAACGGCAGTACCAGGACCTTCAGCGCGCAGCCGAAGAAGCGGCTGGGGAAGTTGTTCAGCAGGTCCTCCAGCGCCGCCTCGGCCTTGCCGAGGTTTTCCTCCATGGCCCAGCGCAGCAGCGGATGCAGGTAGTCCGGGTTGCCCAGGTCGTGGTAGCGCTTGAGCGCCGCCGAGCCCAGGTAGAGATAGCTGAGGACATCGCCGAGACGCGCGGAGAGGCGTTCCTTGCGCTTCAGTTCGCCGCCCAGCAGCATCATGCTGAAGTCGGCGAGCAGGGCGAAGGACGCCGCCAGGCGGTTCAGCGCGCGGAAGTAGGGACGGCTGATGCGGTCGCCGGGCGCGTTGCCGAGGTGGCCGCAGCTGAGACTGAGGAGGAAGCTGCTGGCGGCGTTGCCGACGGCGAAGCCGATGTGCTTCACCAGCAGCGCGTCGAACTCGCGGGCGGCCTGGTCCTTGTCCTCGCGCTGGGCCAGTTCCATTTCCTTGAGCACGTACGGATGGCAACGGATCGCGCCCTGGCCGAAGATCATCAGGTTGCGCGAGAGGATGTTCGCGCCTTCCACCGTGATGAAGATCGGCGCGCCCTGCCAGGAACGACCCAGGTAGTTGTTCGGGCCCATGATGATGCCCTTGCCGCCATGGATGTCCATGGCATGGGCGATGCACTCGCGGCCGCGCTCGGTGAGGTGGTACTTGAGGATCGCCGAAAGCACCGAGGGCTTCTCGCCGAGGTCCACCGCGTTGGCGGTGAGGATTCGCGCGCTGTCCATTAGCCAGGCGTTGCCGCCGATGCGGGCGAGCGCCTCCTGGATGCCTTCGAAGGCGGCGATCGGCACGTTGAACTGCTCGCGGACCTGAGCGTAGCGACCGCTGACGTAGCTGCTGGCCTTGCCAGCGCTGGTGCCCACCGCCGGCAGCGAGATGGAGCGTCCGACCGACAGGCAGTTCATTAGCATCATCCAGCCTTTGCCGATCATTTCCTGCCCGCCGATGATGTACTCCAGCGGCACGAACACGTCCTTGCCGGAGTTCGGACCGTTCATGAAGGCGGCGCCCAGCGGCACGTGGCGGCGGCCGATCTCGACCCCGGGGGTGTCGGTGGGAATCAGCGCCAGGGTGATGCCCAGGTCCTCCTCGTCGCCCAGCAGATGGTCCGGGTCGTGGCACTTGAAGGCCAGGCCGAGGAGGGTGGCCACCGGGCCGAGGGTGATGTAGCGCTTTTCCCAGGTCAGGCGCAGGCCGAGCACCTCGCGACCTTCCCATTCGCCCTTGCAGACGATGCCGACGTCGGTCATGCCGCCGGCATCGGAGCCCGCGTAGGGGCCGGTGAGGGCGAAGCAGGGGATGTCGTCGCCCTTGGCCAGGCTCGGCAGGTAGCGCTGGCGCTGCTCGTCGGTGCCGTAGTGGAGCAGCAGCTCGGCCGGGCCGAGGGAGTTCGGCACCATCACCGTCGAGGCCAGGTCGCCGCTACGGGTGGCGAGCTTCATCACTACCTGCGAGTGGGCGAAGGCGGAGAAGCCCTTGCCGCCGTACTCCTTGGGAATGATCAGGCCGAAGAAGCCGTGCTGCTTGATGAAGGCCCAGGCTTCTTCCGGCAGGTCCATGCGCTGGCCGATGTCCCAGTCGCTGACCATGGCGCAGAGTTCTTCGGTCGGGCCGTCGACGAAGGCCTGCTCTTCTTCGGTGAGTTGCGCCTTGGGGTAGTCGAGCAGTTTCTGCCAGTCCGGGCGGCCGCTGAACAATTCGCCATCCCACCACACGGTGCCCGCCTCGATGGCCTCGCGCTCGGTGTCGGACATCGGCGGCAGGACTTTCTGGAACCAGGCGAACAGCGGACCGCTGAGCACGCGCCGGCGCAGGTCAGGCAGGGCGAGGGGAAGCGCCACCGCCAGCCAGAGCAGCCAGAAGACCAGCAGCAGCCAGCCGGGCGCGTGGCTGAACACGCCCATCAGGATCAGGTAGGCGGCGCTGATGCCGAGCGCGGGAGCGGGTGGGGTACGCCGATGGGCGAGGTAAGCGACACCGAGTACCAGTACGACTAACCAGAGCAACAACATGCGGAATCCTCCATGAAGACGCCAGGCGGCGTCTCGAGCTTAGCCCGTTTGCCGCCGTTTGGCGGCAGGGCCGGTCAGCTTGGCCGGTTTGTCACGTTATAGGCGAAAACTTCCCGTTTAGACTGGGACAAATTGCCCGCCGGGAGCCCGCCATGCAGTCCTACCTACAATCCGGCCGCTTCGTGGATAGTGACCACCCGGTGGTGGTGGAGTTCGCGGAAAAATCCCGGGGGAATTCGGCGAAACCGCGTGACCAGGCGGTCGCGCTGTACTACGCGGTACGCGACGGGGTGCGCTACAACCCCTACGTGTTCAGCCGCGATCCGCAGACCCTGAAGGCCAGCCACGCGCTGCAGCAGGGCGAGTCCTATTGCGTGCCCAAGGCCATCCTGCTCGCCGCCTGCGCTCGGCATTGCCGGATTCCGGCGCGGATCGGCCTGGCCGACGTCCGCAACCACCTGGCCACGCCGCGCCTGCTGGAGGCGCTGCGCAGCGAGGTGTTCGCCATGCACGGCTATACCGAACTGTACCTCGAGGGCCGCTGGGTGAAGGCCACCCCGGCGTTCAACCGTGCCTTGTGCCGCGCCTTCGACGTCGCTCCGCTGGAGTTCGACGGCGTCGCCGACAGCGTCTTCCATCCATTCAACCGCCAGGGCGAGCGCTACATGGAGTACCTGGCCGATCACGGCCAGTTCGCCGACCTGCCGGAGGAACTGTTCTTCTCCCACTTGCAGCAGCACTATCCGCACCTGTTCTCCGGCCGCCCGCTGGCCCTGGACGGCGATTTCCAGGCCGAGGCCGGGCAAGATGAAGGGCGTCGATAGTCACCATCAGCCGGCGCGTCTTCCTTCTTCGGTCCATCCTCGGTAGGGTGCGGCATGTCGTCCGGGCGCTCCGGCGACCCATCCGCCGCATCAACCGAAGAGGGAACGCAGAGTATGTTGACCATCTGGGGCCGGAAGAACTCGAGCAATGTGCGCAAGGCGCTGTGGTGCGCCGAGGAGGCTGGCCTGGAGTACCGGACGGTGGATGCCGGCGGGGCGTTCGGCCTGGTGGATGAGCCGGCGTTCCGTGCGATGAATCCGAACGGTCGGGTGCCGGTGATCGAGGACGACGGCTTCGTCCTCTGGGAGTCCAACGCCATCGTCCGCTACCTGGCCGCCCGCTATGCGCCGGGCGACCTCTATCCGCAGGACCCGGTGCGCCGCGCCGACGCCGACAAGTGGATGGACTGGACCACCTCGACTCTCGCCGGGCCGTTCCGCGACCTGTTCTGGGGAACGCTGCGTACGTCGCCGGAGCAACGCGACGAGGCCCTGATCGCAAAGGCGTTGCAGACCTGCGGCGAGTTGCTGCGGGTGCCGGACCAGACCCTGGCCGGCCAACCCTGGCTGTCCGGCGAACGCTTCGGCATGGGTGACATTCCCCTGGGCTGTTTCATCTACGCCTGGTTCGAGATGCCCATCGAGCGCCCGCCGCTGCCCCACCTCGAGGCCTGGTACCTGCGCTTGCGCGAGCGCCCGGCGTTCCGCACCGCGGTAATGACCGAACTGACCTGAGCCGGCTACTGTTGCATTTTGTTACCCGTAGCCTTATCTAGCTCTTCCTCTTCACCTTCCGACACGGGAAGCCTAATGAGTTCCGCCCTGTCCATCCGTCAATTGACGAAAACCTACGGCAACGGTTTCCAGGCCCTCAAGGGCATCGACCTGGACGTCGCCGAAGGTGATTTCTTCGCCTTGCTCGGCCCCAACGGCGCGGGCAAGTCCACCACCATCGGGATTCTCTCGACCCTGGTGAACAAGACCAGCGGTTCGGTCTCGGTGTTCGGCCACGACCTCGACAAGGACCCGGCCGGCCTCAAGCGTTGCCTTGGCGTGGTGCCGCAGGAGTTCAACTTCAACCAGTTCGAGAAGGTCTTCGACATCGTCGTGACCCAGGCCGGCTACTACGGCATCCCGGCGAAGATCGCCAAGGAGCGCGCCGAGCGCTACCTGACCCAGCTGGGGCTGTGGGACAAGCGCAACGAAGCCTCGCGGATGCTCTCCGGCGGCATGAAGCGGCGCCTGATGATCGCCCGCGCACTGGTCCACCAGCCGCGCCTGCTGATCCTCGACGAGCCCACCGCCGGGGTCGACATCGAGCTGCGTCGTTCGATGTGGAGCTTCCTCACCGAACTCAACCAGGAAGGCATCAGCATCATCCTCACCACCCACTACCTGGAAGAGGCGGAGCAGCTCTGCCGCAACATCGCCATCATCGACCACGGCGAGATCGTGCAGAACACCAGCATGCGTGACCTGCTGATGACCCTGCATTCGGAAACCTTCCTGCTCGACCTGAAGAACGTCCAGGCCCTGCCGCCGACTCTCGACGGCTACCCGACGCGGCTGGTGGACGATCACACCCTCGAAGTGCAGGTGGAGAAAAGCCAGGGCATCAACGATCTGTTCGCCCAGTTGGGCGCACAAGGCATCGAGGTACTGAGCCTGCGCAACAAGACCAATCGCCTGGAGGAGCTGTTCGTGTCGCTGGTGGAGAAGAACCTGACGAGGATCGCCCGATGAGCAGCGAGCTGAGCGCCAACCTGGTCGCCCTGAACACCATCGTCTACCGCGAGGTGCGCCGCTTCACCCGGATCTGGCCGCAGACCCTGCTGCCGCCGGCGATCACCATGGTCCTGTACTTCGTGATCTTCGGCAATTTGATCGGCCGGCAGATCGGCGATATGGGCGGCTTCACCTACATGGAATACATCGTGCCCGGCCTGATCATGATGTCGGTGATCACCAACGCCTACGGCAACGTGGTGTCGAGCTTCTTCGGCAGCAAGTTCCAGCGCTCGGTGGAGGAGCTGCTGGTGTCGCCGGTATCGCCGCACACCATCCTCCTCGGCTACACCATCGGCGGCGTACTGCGCGGCCTGGCGGTGGGGGTGATCGTGACCATGCTGTCGCTGTTCTTCACCAAGCTGCAGGTGCACCACCTGGGCATCACGGTGCTGGTGGTGGTGCTTACCGCGACCATTTTCTCCCTGGGCGGTTTCATCAACGCGGTGTTCGCGCGCAACTTCGACGACATCTCGATCATCCCGACCTTCGTGCTGACGCCGCTGACCTACCTGGGCGGGGTGTTCTACTCGATCAACCTGCTGCCGCCGTTCTGGCAGACCGTGTCGCTGGCCAACCCGATCCTGCACATGGTCAACGCCTTCCGCTACGGCATCCTCGGCGTCTCCGACATTCGCATCGGCGTGGCCATCGGCTTCATGCTGCTGGCCACCGCGGTGCTCTATCTCGGCTGCGTAAGGCTGCTGGTGAGCGGGCGCGGCATGCGCCAATGAAACGCTCGAAGGCATGAAACAGAAGCCCCCGTCATGGGGGCTTCGCGTTTCATCGGCGCGGGCGAGCGAAATCGATGACGAAACGGGTCCAGCCGTCGGCAGACTCGCAGCGGATCTCGCCGCCGTGGGCCTGGACGATGGAGCGGCAGATCGCCAGGCCGAGCCCGGCGTGTTCACCCTGGCCTTCGCGGCGCGCCGGATCGGCACGATAGAACCGGTCGAACAGGCGCGGCAAGCGCTCGGGAGGAATCGCCGGACCCTGGTTCTCCACGCTCAGGCGTCGGTCGCCGAGACGGATACGTATCTCGCCGCCATCGGCGGTGAAGCGCAGGGCGTTGTCCAGCAGGTTGGCCAGCACCCGCCGCAGCATGCCGCGGTCGCCGGGCAGGCTCAGGCTGCCTTGGCGCAGCAGGCGGATATCGTGGTCTTCCGCCAGCGGCTGGTAGAACTCCAGCAGCGAGTCGACTTCCGCGCCCAGGTCCAGGGCCTGGCGGCTGGGCGCCAGCAGGCCGTGGTCGGCCTTGGCCAGCAACAGCATGTCGTTGACCATCGCGGTGAGCCGTTCCAGCTCCTCGAGGTTGCCGTGCAGGGCCTCGCGATAATCCTCCAGCGAGCGTGGGCGGGACAATACCACCTGGGTCTGGGTCAGCAGACTGGTGAGCGGGGTGCGCAACTCGTGGGCGATGTCGGCGGAGAACGCCGAGAGGCGCTGGAAGGCTTCTTCCAGGCGCGCCAGCATGGCGTTCAGCTCGCCGGCCAGGCCGCGCAGCTCCTCTGGCATCCGGCTGGCGTCGAGGCGGGTGGTGAGGGAGTTGGCGGAAACCCGCGCGGCGACTTCGCGCATCCGTCGCAGCGGCGCCAGGCTGGCGCCGGTGGCCCAGGCGCCGAGCAGCGCCGTGGCCAGCGCCGACAGGCTCATGGTCAGCCAGATCAACTGGCGCATGCGTTGCAGGAAGTGCTGGTGATGACTGATGTCGAGGATCACGGTGAGTCGCGGCGAAGCGTCGTTGCCGGGCTCCAGCGGGGCGCCGAGTTCGCGGTTGGCGGGCAGGCCGGGATGCGCAGGCTGCGGCAGGCGCTCGAACCAGAGGCTGCCATCCGGGCCGTTCAGGCGCAGGCCGAGGTCGGGATGGCGTGCCAGTTCGCGCAGCAGTTCCGCTTCGCGGCGGCGCATCTGTTGTTCCGAGCCGAGGCCGCGCAGCTCATCGCGAAACACCGCGAGCTTGGCGGACATCGCCATATGGTCGAGCTCGACGAAATGCTCGTCGATGGCCCTGCTGAAGATCAATCCGGCGATCAGCGAGACCGCCGCCGTGCAGGCGGCGAACAGCAGGCTCAGGCGGACGCCGAGGGACATCCGCGAGCCGAACCCGGCGCTCATTCGTCGCGCTCTTCGAGAACGTAGCCCATGCCGCGCACGGTATGGATCAGGCGCTGCGGGTAGTCGTCGTCGACCTTGGCGCGCAGGCGGCGGATGGCCACCTCGATGACGTTGGTATCGCTGTCGAAGTTCATGTCCCAGACCTGCGAGGCGATCAGCGACTTGGGCAGCACCTCGCCGCTGCGCCGCAGCAGCAGTTCGAGCAGGGCGAACTCCTTGGCGGTGAGGTCGATCCGCTTGCCCTGGCGTTGCACCCGGCGGCGCAGCAAATCGAGTTCGAGGTCGGCCAGTTGCAGGGTGGTCTCCTGCAACTGCTGGCTGCCCCGGCGCAGCAGGGTGCGCACCCGGGCGAGCAGTTCGACGAAGGCGAACGGCTTCACCAGGTAATCGTCGGCGCCTTGTTCGAGGCCGCGCACGCGGTCCTCTACGGCATCGCGGGCGGTCAGGAACAGCACCGGTACGGTCATCCCGGCGTCGCGCACGCTGCGCAGGATCTGCCAGCCGTCACGGCCGGGCAGCATGACGTCGAGGATCAGCAGGTCGTAGTCGCCGCCCAGGGCCAGTTGCTCGCCCTCGTTGCCATCGTCGCTCAGGTCGACGGCGAAGCCTGCCTCGGCGAGCCCCTGGCGCAGGTACTGGCCGATGCGCGGTTCGTCTTCGACGATCAGCAGTTTCATGTTCATCCCTCGTTACATTTGCCGGCCATGCCGACCTGTTTCTGACAGCATCGTAATCAGTGGGTAACGGGGGCGACAGTGGCCCCCGCGCAGACTACAGGGGAACTCATTCGAGGAGACTTCCCATGCGTACCTTCACTGCCTCCACCCTCGCTTTCCTGCTGGTCCTCGCCCCGACCGTTCCGGCCATGGCCGACAGCGGCGGCGACATCGTCTTCGAGCGCATGCAGGCCCAGGCCGCCAAGGCTCGTGCCGCGCACCAGGAGAAACTGGCGAAGCAGGCCGAAGCGACGAAGAAGGACAAGGAAAACTGCTGATCGCCAGTTCTTCCATCCCCGGCTCCACACGGGATGACGGAGGGCTCCGATCCCGTCTTCACCCGCCACCGGTTCCCTGGTTTCCGGTCGGCGGGTTTTTTATGCCCGTCGGTGGCGCTGGGCGATCTTAGCCTTCGCGGTCCGCAACGGCGGCAAGCTGACAAAGATGTAATGCTCCCGACAGCCAGCCGGCAGGCGCAGCGACACAGGATAGGCGACATCAACCCGATGGAGATTCCCCGTATGTTTCCGCGCCGCCTGCTTCCCGCTTCCCTGATCGTCCTCGGCGTGCTTTTCGGTGCCAGCGCCCAGGCTTCACCGGCCCACGGCCAGGCCTTCGGCAAGCCGGCCCAGGCCGCGCAGGCCAGCCGCAGCATCGAGGTGGTGCTCGGCGACATGTACTTCAAGCCGCGGGCGATCGAGGTCAAGGCCGGCGAGACGGTCCGCTTCGTGCTGAAGAACGAAGGCAAGCTGTTGCACGAGTTCAACCTGGGAGACGCGGCGATGCATGCCGAGCACCAGAAGGAGATGCTGGAGATGCAGCAGTCCGGGATGCTCACCCCGACCGGCATGGCGTCGATGGACCATAGTCAGATGGGCCACGGCATGGCCGGCATGGACCATGGCCGGATGATGAAGCACGACGACCCCAACAGCGTGCTGGTCGAGCCGGGCAAGAGCGCCGAGCTGACCTGGACCTTCGCCAAAGCCACCCGGCTGGAGTTCGCCTGCAACATCCCCGGCCACTACCAGGCCGGGATGGTCGGTCAACTGACCGTGCAGCCCTGAGCCGGCGGACGGCCGGCGTGAAGATGCCGGCCGATCCGTATACACTTGCCGCCGCCCGCCAGTGCGGCGCGGCGCGCGGGGAAGGGCCCTGCGCGATTCATCCAGCAGGTTTCCCTCATGCAGCATCCCGCCGAACATTCGCCGCTGGGCAAGACCAGCGAATACGTCTCCAGCTACACGCCGTCGCTGCTGTTTCCCATTTCACGCACGGCGAAATGGGCCGAGCTTGGCCTGAGCGCCGAGACCCTGCCTTATCGCGGCGTGGATATCTGGAACTGCTACGAGCTGTCCTGGCTGACCCCGGCCGGCAAGCCGGTGGTGGCGATCGGCGAGTTCTCGATCCCGGCGGACTCGCCGAACATCATCGAGTCGAAGTCGTTCAAGCTTTACCTCAATTCCCTCAACCAGTCCGCCTTCGATAGTCGCGAGGCGCTTCGCGCGGTATTGGAGAAAGACCTCTCGGCCGCTGCCGGGGCGCCCGTGGGCGTGCGCCTGCGCAGCCTCGACGAAGTTGCCGAGGAGGGCATCGGGCGTCTGCCGGGGCGCTGCATCGACGAGCTGGACATCGCCGTCGACGGCTACGAGCAGCCGCGCCCGGAACTGCTGCGCTGCGACGCCGGGCGGATCGTCGAGGAGCAGCTCTACAGCCACCTGCTCAAGTCCAACTGCCCGGTCACCGGCCAGCCCGACTGGGGCACCCTGGTGGTCGACTACCGGGGCCCGGCGCTGGACCCGGCCAGCCTGCTGGCCTACCTGGTTTCCTTCCGCCAGCACCAGGACTTCCACGAACAGTGCGTCGAACGCATCTTCCTCGACCTGCAGCGCCTGTTGCAGCCGCAGGCGCTCAGCGTCTACGCGCGCTACGTACGCCGTGGCGGCCTGGATATCAATCCCTACCGCAGCCTGGCGGAGGTCGCACCGGACAACCGACGCCTGGTGCGCCAGTAACGCCTCGCAACACGCGGATACGAAAAAGCCCCGGCCATGCCGGGGCTTTTCATTTCGGCAAGTCGTTCAGATACCCATGTTGGCCAGGCTCTGCACGATGGAGCGGAGCGTGCCGGCGAGGGTCGGGTGGCTGACCTCGAAGCGCTCGACGGCGAGGTTGACCCCATCGACCAGGCTGCCTTCGTTGAGGGCGTCCTCGTTGGCCAGTTTCAGTTCGATGTCCCTGATCAGGAGTTCCAGTTCGGCGCGCTGCTCTTCGTTCAGCGGCGGTTGTTGCTCCAGTTGCTCGCGCAGGGCGGACAGTTCGCGCAGCAGACTCTCTTTCGGCATGGTATTTCCCTCGACGTACAAGTCTTCGGTGGACCTCCGGCGGGCGCCGAAAGGTCCGTCCATGCCGAACAGATTAACCTGTCGGGCGCAGATGTGCGCGATCCGGATCAATCCGCAGCAGGCGTTCCAGCAGCGGGAAGAAGTGCGTCAGTTCGGGGGTGCGCATGGCCGGGTCCTTGGCCAGGTCGTCGAGGCGGCGCAGGGTCAGGCCGTCCTGGGCATAGGGCGCCTTGATGTAGGCCGCGGCGGCACGCTCGTCGAACGGCCCGCCTTGCAGCACCAGGCTGTGCCGGGAGGCCGGCGACAGGCTGGCGTGGTAGCTCGGGTCCACCGCGCAGAGAAAGCGCTTGGCCGATACGTGCAGGCGCACCGGCTGCCAGACCGACTCTGGGAACAGCTCGCGCAGCAGGCGTGCGCCGAATTCCTCGTGGCGCAGGTCCTCCTCGTCGATCTGCGCCGGGTCTTCGTAGAGGTGGCCGATATCGTGCAGCAGGGCGGCGACTACAAGGCTGTCCGAGCAACCGGCGCGCTCGGCCAGGGTCGCACACTGCAGCGCGTGCTCGGCCTGGCTGACTGCCTCGCCATAGGGCTCGGCGCCATGGCTGGCGAAGCGTTCGGCCAGTTCGTCGAGAAAGCGGTGACGGGCGCGGCTCATGGTTTTTCTCCTTTCAGGCGGCGGACGGCGAGGTCGTGCAGGCAGGGTTGCAGCTCGCCCAGGTGATCGATCACGGAATGCACGCCCAGGCGGTACAGTTCCAGGGTGGCGTCGGCGCGCAAGCGGTCGCGCTCGGTATGTCCGAGAGCGTCCCAGTCGGCTGGCGAGAGGCCGCACGACGGCCCGCTGGCGGCCAGGCCGATGGTCCATAGCCCGGCATTGAGTCCGGCCTGGAGTTGACGCGGTTGGGCGCTGACCAGCACGCAGCCGTCGAGGCGCTCGATGCCCAGCCGGGCGAGGGCCTGCCAGCAGCCATCGGGGGCCGGCCAGGGGCGCGCGCCGGCGAGGGGGATCAGGGCGTCCGCTCGGCCGAGCGGCGCGGCAAGGCGCTGGCAGACCGATTCCGGTAGCTCGTCCTGCCAGGCGTAGGGAATCCGTTGTTCGTCCAGGCTCTCCAGCAGGGCCACGGCACCGGCGATGGCTTCGGCCTGTTCCTCGGCGGCTTCGTCGAGGGCCTGCTCCAGGCGCTGGCGCTCGTTCTTGTTCGGCTTGCGCTGCAACAGGAAGCTTTGTGCCTCGGCGAAGGGCAGCAGACTGGCGTCGCGGAGGTGTTCGGCAGGGCTATGCGGATGGCTGCGCAGCAGCGCCAGGGACAGGGTCCGGGCGCCGAAATCCACCAGGCCGCCGGAGAGTCCGAAGAGCAGGGCGGTGAAGCGCGGGAGTTGGTCGGAGCTGGGCATGCGAAAGGCGTCTGGCAAATGGTCTAGGCCAGCCTAGAGGGGTTTTGTGACGCCGCCGTGACGTTTTCGTGGCAGTGGCGATAGGCCGACGGGCTGCCGTTATAATCGGCCGGTCTGAATCAGCGAGGCCGTCATGCCGGTCGATCAATCTCGTCAGTACCTGCGCATCCGCGACCAGCTCGCCGCGGATATCGCCCAGGGTGTGCTGCAAGTGAAACTTCCCTCCGAGCGGGAGTTGGCCGAGCGCTTCCTGTGTACCCGCATCACCCTTCGCGAAGCCCTGCAGCAATTGGAAACCGAAGGCCTGGTCTATCGCGAGAACCGCCGCGGCTGGTTCGTCGCGCCGCCGCGGATCCGCTACAACCCGACCCGTACCACCGGCTTCATGGAATACGTCAGCGCCCAGGGACGCCAGCCGCGTACCGAGACGCTGCACGCCGAGCGGCGTGCAGCCGGCGCCTGGCTGGCCAAGCGGATGGGGCTGGAGGACAGCGCGCCGGTGTATTTCCTGCAACGGCGCCGCTGGGTGGACGAGCGTCCGGTGCTGATCGAACTGATCGCCCTGGATGCCGGGTGGTGCCCAGGCCTGCTGGACCACGACCTCGATACTTCGCTGATGAGCCTGCTGCGCGAGCGTTTCGGCCTGCAGCCGACGCGCTGCCAACTGGCGATGCACCCGACCGCGCTGAACGCGGCCCAGGCCGAGCCGCTGCAACTGGCGCCGGGTTCGCCGGCGCTGTACCTGGAGCGACTGAGTTACGCGGAGGGGCAGAGGGTGGTCGAGTTCGACCAGGAGTTCTGGCGCCCGGACGCTCTGGAGATCGTGCTCGACGCGGCCTATCCGGGCGCCTGAGTCAGGCGATCGCGGCGCGTATGCTGTCCGGCACGGGCGTCGAACGGTTTTCCGCGTGGCGCACCCAGACCAGCTTGCAGTGGCCTTCGCCATAGGTGCCTTGCGGATCTTCCAGGGTGTGCAGGCGATGTTCCAGTACCAGGCTGCTGGTGCCCAGCCTGCCGGCGTACAGTTCCACCACCACGGTGGCCGGATGCACCACCGGCTTCAGGTAGGTGTGCAGGCTTTGCAGCACGACCGGCCCCTCGGCAGCGCCTTCCAGGTCGATGCCGAGGGTTTCGAACCAGGCCACCCGGGCCTCTTCCAGGTACTGGAAATAGAGGGTGTTGTTGACGTGCCCGTAGCTGTCCATGTCGCCCCAGCGCACCGGGATATGGGCCGTGTGTAGCAATTGTCTGTCAGCCATCTCGTAACTCTTCTAGTCTCAAAATCGATGCGAGCCTATATACTGCGCGCACGCTGAAGCCGCGCTGGCGGCCAAGACTAGTCATGCAAAGGAGATACAGCAATGCGCGCCCGCGGCGTGAACTGGATCGAACGTAGTGCCCGAATCCTGGCTTGCGCCAGCCTCGCATTGGCACCCACGCTGTCCCTGGCGGCCAGTGAAGAAGACCCTTGGGAAAGCATCAACCGTCCCATCTTCACCTTCAACGACACCCTGGACACCTATGCGCTGAAACCGCTGGCCCAGGGTTACCAGAAGGTCACCCCGAACTTCGTTCAGGACGGCGTGCACAACTTCTTCAACAACCTCGGCGACGTGAAGAACCTGGCCAACAACCTGTTGCAGGCCAAGTTCCACAATGCCGGCGTGGACACCAGCCGCCTGCTGTTCAACAGCACCTTCGGCCTGGCCGGCTTGATCGACGTGGCGACCCCGATGGGCCTGCAGCGCAACGATGAGGACTTCGGCCAGACCCTGGGTTATTGGGGCGTCGGCAGCGGCCCGTACGTGATGCTGCCGTTCCTCGGCCCGAGCACGCTGCGCGATGCCCCGGCGAAGATCCCGGACATTTATGTCAGTCCCTACCACTACATGGACGACGTACGCGCGCGCAACGTGATGTTCGGCATCAATACCGTCGACACCCGTGCCAACCTGCTGAAGTCGGAAAAACTGATCAGCGGCGACAAGTACATCTTCATCCGCAACGCCTATCTGCAGAACCGCGAGTTCAAGGTCAAGGACGGCGAGGTGGAGGACGACTTCTAAGTCGACCCGCTTCGTGCGACACCTGGAAAGGCGGCCCTTGGGTCGCCTTTCGTCGTTTCAGTGGATCGCGACGATGCTCAGCCCCAGGCTATGCCGACCCGGGCCGAGGCGTTCGCAGCGTACCACGCGGGCTTCCAGTTCCAGGCCGGTGAGCGTCTCGTGGGTGGACGGGATGCTCACCCGCAGGTGGTCGCCCGGAGCCAGCTCGCTTTGCGCTTCCAGCAGCAGCCCGCTGGCGGACAGGTCCCGGCACAGGGCCACCGACTCGCGGCCTTCGCAGCGGATGGTGACCGGGGTGTCGAGCTTCATGCGGATGAAGTCGCGCTTCTCGCTGTAGTTGTGCTCGATGGGCTGCATGGGCTGATCCTCATGGTCAGGGCGATGGGAGGGCGACTGGCAATCCTGGCGATTATCGTCAAAGTTTATACCGTGCGGACGGGATCGGACGGACAAAGGCGGATTTTCCGGCAAAGGTCAACGGCTTGAACTGCTCAACGGATGGGAGTACCGTCTGCGCCTTGTCGAACCCCGTAGCCGCGCTGTTGTCACTTACAATAAGCGCCTAGGACCCACTGTTTCCGGCGCCGTTTGCCTGGATGACCCATGCATAAAGTCAGTGCCACGCTGCTGATCATCGATGACGACGAGGTGGTGCGCGAAAGCCTCGCCGCCTACTTGGAAGACAGCAACTTCAAGGTGTTGCAGGCCCTCAACGGTCTGCAGGGCCTGCAGATCTTCGAAAGCGAACAGCCGGACCTGGTCATTTGCGATTTGCGCATGCCGCAGATCGACGGCCTCGAACTGATCCGCCGCATCCGCCAGACCGCTTCGGAAACGCCGATCATCGTACTTTCCGGAGCCGGCGTGATGAGCGATGCGGTGGAAGCCTTGCGCCTGGGCGCCGCCGACTACCTGATCAAGCCCCTGGAAGACCTCGCGGTGCTCGAGCATTCGGTGCGCCGGGCCCTGGATCGCGCTTACCTGCGGGTCGAGAACCAGCGCTACCGCGACAAGCTGGAAGCCGCCAACCGCGAATTGCAGGCCAGCCTGAACCTGCTCCAGGAAGACCAGAACGCCGGCCGCCAGGTGCAGATGAACATGCTTCCGGTGACGCCGTGGAGCATCGAGGGGCTGGAGTTTTCCCACCGGATCATTCCGTCGCTGTATCTCTCCGGCGACTTCGTCGACTACTTCCGGGTCGACGAGCGACGCGTGGCGTTCTACCTGGCCGACGTTTCCGGCCATGGCGCTTCCTCGGCCTTCGTCACGGTGCTGCTGAAGTTCATGACCACGCGCCTGCTCTATGAGTCGAGGCGCAACGGCACGCTCCCGGAGTTCAAGCCGTCCGAGGTGCTGGCGCACATCAACCGCGGCCTGATCAACACCAAGTTGGGCAAGCACGTGACCATGCTCGGCGGGGTCATCGACCTGGAGAAGAACAGCCTGACCTACAGCATCGGCGGCCACCTGCCGCTTCCTGTGTTGTTCGTCGAAGGGCAGGCGAGCTACCTGGAGGGCCGTGGCCTGCCGGTGGGCCTGTTCGACGATGCGACCTATGACGACCGGGTCATGGAGTTGCCGCCTTCCTTCAGCCTGTCGCTGTTTTCCGATGGCATCCTCGATGTGCTGCCAGGAGCTACGCTGAAGGAGAAAGAGGCTTCGCTACCGGAACAGGTGGCAGCCGCCGGAGGCACCCTCGACGGGCTGCGCCAGGTCTTCGGGCTGGCCAACCTGGCGGAGATGCCGGATGATATCGCCTTGCTGGTGTTGAGCAGGAACCTTGCATGAGTACCGGTAAAATCCAGTTTGCCGAACAGAACGGCTCCTTCGTTCTGAAATTCGTCGGTGAGGTCCGCCTCACCCTGTGCTCGGCCCTGGATTCCACCATCGAAAAGATCTTCGCTGCGCTGAATTTTTCGGCGATCATCATCGATCTTACGGAAACCCAGAGCATCGATAGCACCACGCTCGGCCTGCTGGCCAAGCTGTCCATCCTGTCGCGGCAGAAAATCGGCCTGTTGCCCACGCTGGTGACCACCAATCCGGACATTACCCGTCTGTTGCAGTCGATGGGCTTCGATCAGGTGTTCAATATCGTCGATCGTCCGATTCCGTGCCCGGAATGCCTGTCCGACCTGCCGCCGCAGGACCAGTCGGAAGATGTGGTGCGCGACAAGGTTCTGGAGGCGCACCGCATCCTGATGGGCCTCAACGAATCCAACCGCGAAGCCTTCCACGACCTGGTCAGCGCCCTGGAGCGCCATTAACCGGTCGATCCCTTCCCGAATTCCTGCTGAATCCTCCGCTGCGCCGGAACGGGACGCCCTGCATGCGCGTCCCGCCGGCAGCGGCGATCAGTGGCGGGTCGCCAACTGGTATTCGAGCTTTTCCTGGTCGCGTGCGAACAGGCGGATGCCTTCGGCCAGCTTTTCGGTGGCCATGGCGTCCTCGTTCATCTGCCAACGGAAAGCGCTCTCGTCGAGCACCTGGCGCGGCTCGCCTTCGCCCGGCAGCAGCAGGCGCGGCAGCTCGCCCTGGGCGTCAGCCAGTTGTTGCAGCAGGTCGGGACTGATGGTCAGGCGGTCGCAGCCGGCCAGTTGCTCGATCTGGCCGAGATTGCGGAAGCTGGCGCCCATCACCACCGTCTTGTAGCCGTTGGCCTTGTAGTAGCGATAGATGCGCGAGACCGACTGCACGCCGGGATCCTCGGCGCCGGCGTAGTCGCGGTTCTCGCTCTTCTTGTACCAGTCGTAGATGCGCCCGACGAACGGAGAGATGAGGAACACCCCGGCGTCGGCGCAGGCCACCGCCTGGGCGAAGGAGAACAGCAGGGTCAGGTTGGTCTGGATGCCCTCGCGTTCCAGAATCTCGGCGGCGCGGATTCCTTCCCAGGTGGAGGCGATCTTGATCAGAACCCGCTCGCGGTCGATGCCCTGTTCGTCGTACAGCTCGATCAGGCGGTGGGCGCGGGCGAGGGTGGCCTCGCTGTCGAACGACAGGCGCGCGTCGACTTCGGTGGAAATACGTCCGGGAATGACTCCGAGGATGTCCTTGCCGACTGCCACGGCGAAGCGGTCGCAAGCCAGTCCGGCGTCGCCGCCGCTACCTGCGGTAGCCTGTCGAAGGTGCTCGGCGTAGCGCGGCAGGGCGGCGGCCTTGAGCAGCAGCGACGGGTTGGTGGTGGCGTCCACCGGCTTCAGGCGGGCAATGGCATCGAAGTCGCCGGTGTCGGCGACCACCGTGGTGTATTGCTTGAGTTGTTCCAGCTTCGAAGTCATGGCGAGGTCTTGTCAGGTGGGTTCTTGGGAAGAAGAATTCCCCGACCTTACCCGAGCCGCAGGCGCGGCTCAATGGGAGCTATCGCCCCGCCAGAAGTTCCAGCGCCTGGTCGAAAACCCGCAGCGGATCGGCGGCCTTGTGCACGTCCACCGAGAGCAACTGGCGGAATCGCCGGGAGCCGGGGAAGCCCTGGGCCAGGCCGAGGATATGGCGGGTCACGTGATGCATCGCGCCGCCTTCGGCCTGGTGTCGCTCGATGTACGGACGCAGACGGAGCAAGGCCTCGCTGCGACTGAGCGGCGGCGCTTCGCTGCCGAACAACTGGCTGTCCACCGCGGCCAGCAGGTAGGGGTTGTGGTAGGCCTCGCGACCGAGCATCACGCCGTCGAAGGTCTGCAGGTGCTCGCGGCAGGCCTCGAGGGTCTTGATGCCGCCGTTGAGGACGATCTCCAGGTCCGGGAAGTCCTTCTTCAATTGCGCCGCGACCTCGTAGCGCAGCGGCGGCACCTCGCGGTTCTCCTTGGGCGAGAGCCCTTCGAGGATGGCGATCCGCGCATGCACGGTGAAGCTCCGGCAGCCGGCCTCGCGCACCTGGCCGACGAAATCGCAGAGCTCGGCATAGCTGTCGCGCCCGTTGATACCGATGCGGTGTTTCACCGTCACCGCTATCTCCACCGCATCCAGCATCGCCTTCACGCAGTCAGCCACCAGCGCCGGATGCCCCATCAAGCAGGCGCCGATCATGTTGTGCTGGACCCGGTCGCTGGGGCAGCCGACGTTGAGGTTGACCTCGTCGTAGCCGGCCTCTTCCGCCAGCCGCGCGCAGGCCGCCAGTTCCGCCGGCACACTGCCGCCCAGTTGCAGCGCCAGTGGGTGCTCGCATTCGTCGTAGCGGAGGAAGCGCTGGCGATCGCCGTGCAGCAACGCGCCGGTAGTGACCATCTCGGTGTAGAGCAAGGTGTGACGGGACAACTGGCGCAGGAAGAAGCGGCAGTGGCGATCGGTCCAGTCCATCATCGGTGCGACAGAAAACCTCCTAGATACCGTAGTTGCTGGGCTTGCGAGTATTTCTGCGGGTTTCATGGGGTTTCCGGTTGCTGCTGATTCACTCCGATTTGCTACCGTTTAGCACTATTGCTTAATCTCCTTTGCTTAAATGTAGCAACGCGAGACGGGCGTGTAGCAAATGGGGACGATTACTCAAAGGAAGCGCAAGGATGGGTCCGCAGCTTTTACGGCTCAGATCCGCATCATGCGGCAGGGGAAGGCAGTTTATCAGGAAAGCCAGACATTCGACCGGAAGGCGGCGGCCCAGAACTGGCTGAAGCGCCGAGAGGCAGAGTTGGCCGCTCCAGGCGCGATCGAGCGAGCCAACCGCAAGGGCGTCACTGTACGGGAAATGATCAAGCAGTATCTTGAGGAGTACGGGAAACTGCGACCGTTGGGCAGGACTAAGGAGGCGACGCTCCAGGCGATAGCTGCGACATGGCTGGGGGATGTGGTCGACCGGGACCTGACTTCCCAGGTGTTGGTCGAGTACGCAATGGATCGCATCGAGAAGGGCGGCGTGCAGCCGCAGACTGTAGGCAACGATCTTTCTCACCTCGGTGCCGTCTTGACGGTTGCGCGCCCAGCATGGGGCTACGAGGTGGATCCGGTGGCCATGGCCGACGCCAGGCGCGTTCTGCGCAAGATGGGAGGGGTTTCCAGGAGCAACGAGCGGGACAGGCGCCCAACTTTGGAGGAGCTTGACACCATCCTTGCCTACTTCGTTGAAATGCGGGAGCGTCGCAAGCAGCAGATCGACATGGTTCGGATGATCGGCTTTGCGATTTTCTCAACGCGCCGCCAGGAAGAGATCACCCGGATCCGCTGGGACGCCATCGACGAAGCACGCCAGGCAGTGCTGATCACCGACATGAAGAATCCGGGCCAGAAATACGGGAATGATGTCTGGTGCCACCTGCCAGATCAGGCATGGCGAATTTTGCATTCGATGCCCCGGCGCGAGGAGTTCGTGTTCCCCTATAACGCGAAGTCGGTCAGCGCTTCGTTTACTAGGGCTTGCAGCTTCTTGGAGATCGATGATCTCCACTTTCACGACCTGCGCCACGAGTTCTCCCAGCATTGCAAATGTTTCGCAAAGCACAGCCCTCACCCTGTAAGGCTTGACTCCGATCGCATCAACCTCATGCGTTGCGCATAGAGGGTGCGGCAGAGAGCAAACAGAGTCTGCCAGCCGATTCAGAGAGCCGATACTTTCATTACCTCCGCAACACACCAGAGAACACTGGTCCGTCATAGCGTCCCTTCTTAGCCCAACCATGAAGCTTCTTCAAAGTCGGGTTATTCACATGAATTAATAAACCATGGCATTCTGCCAATACTCTGTTGGTGGCTAGTGAAAGGGATTTCCTCATGATTGTGTCGCTTTCTCAACTTGGTCTTGCCTACCGCAAGGCCAAGGTAGACCTCTACTACTCGACCAACCCGTCCCTATTTGACATTGCCAACTATGAAGACAAGTTGGCCATTAATCTCGCTCGCCTCAAGGCGCAGATCGAAGCCGCGGACGAAAGCTGGGCTAAAGACCCCGAGTTTTCCGGCACTTGGACGCTGGCCCCAAAAGCCATCAAGTCTTCAGACAACGACCGGGACAAAAGCCTGATCTTCGCTTCGCCGGAAACCGAATGGGCCAGCATGATCGATGCGGGTGATAAGCCCACCGCTGAGTTCCGCCTAATGGCCCGCTGCAGTATGGATTTCCATGTGCTCTCGGCGCTATGGATGATGGACGTCGGCGCGCTGTTCGACAAAAAACTTAGCGCCAACGTCTATGGCAGTCGCCTGCGCCGAAACCGGCACGACCAGATCAACACCTGGGCTCTTGGTTCCTTCAAGCCCTACCTCCGGCCCTTCCGCGAGTGGCGCGACGGCGGCATCAAGGTCATGAGCTCGTCCTTGGCTGACAAGAAAAAGGTTCTGGCCCTGACCGCCGATGTCAGCAGCTTCTATCACGAGCTGAACCCTGGTTTTATGCTCGACAAGTCCTTCTATAGTCTGGCCGGCATCGAGTTAAGCGAGTCGCAGGAAAAGCTCAACCGCATATTCATCAACGCACTGCTGGCTTGGGCAAAATACACTCCGCTCAAAAAGGGCTTACCCGTTGGCCTGCCCGCTTCCGCGGTGGTCGCCAATGCCGCGCTGCTAAGGCTCGATCAGTTTATCGAGCAACAGGTGGTACCGCTGTATTACGGCCGCTACGTGGATGACATTTTGCTGGTCATCGAAAACACCAGCGATATCAAAACCACTGAGCAGTTCTGGGAGTGGATCTTCAACCGAGACGGCGGCCGAGATCTGCTCGAAAACGTCAACGGCAGTATATTGTTTAAGCCCGAATACCTAAGCGGCTGCCGCATCGCCTTCGAAAACAGCAAGAACAAACTCTTCATCCTCGCCGGTTCATCCGGCTCGGCTCTAGTCAACGCAATCTCGGAGCAGATCAACCAGCGCGCGAGCGAATGGCGTTCCCTGCCAGATCTGCCGGACTCCCCCGGTACCGTGGCCACGGATTTGCTCAAAGCTACCAACCTTGCCGGCGAACAAGCCGACAATCTGCGCAAAACCGACGCCCTGACCCTGCACCGCGCTGGCTTTGCCCTCAATCTACGTGACTACGAGGCCTTCGAGCGCGATCTGCCCCCCGAAACCTGGCAAGCACACCGCCATGCCTTTTTCTCAGCAGTCATCGAGCATCTGATCACTCCAGTCAAATTCTTCGAGCTGGCCCAGTACTTGCCGCGCATCATTCGCATGGCCGTTGCCTGTGAGGACTTCGAACACCTTGGGAAGATCATAAAAGCGCTGGATGCTCTGGTTGCCAAAGTGGAGCAGGACTGCAGGCCTGCCATCAAGGCACTGGATGATGACAAGGAGCTACCTTTCGACTGCCATGACCGCTGGTGGTCCGCTCTGTTCGATGCCCTGTCTGAAAATATCGTAGCGGCCTTTCCGCCCCGCTTAACCAAAACCGGTGCGGCGGGCTGGAAAGCGTTTGAGCAAAATCTTAGGAAGGAATTACTCGGCACTCACTGGATTGCATCAGCAACAGCTAGTTGGATGACATCTGCCAGCGAGCTGCAGAAACATCAGGCCAGATTGTTCAGTTGTGACCTTGCCCACATTCCCCTGCGTTTCACCGGCCTTCCCAGCGAAATGGTCAGTCAGCGCGGCATTCCTTCTCGTCGCAAACTGCATGTAGCAGACGCAGACGGGTTACTCCCTGCGCCTATGATGAACGGCATTGCCACAGCGGCAAACTGGCTGAAGTTCAGACATGGCATCCCGGCCGGGCTGATCTTTGCAACCCGCCCCTTCAGCCTCAATGAACTCTACCTGATCGCCCCCACTCCCTTTGCCGTCAGCAGTCGAGAGGCGCTGGGGCGAGTGATTCAGGCCCTGCGTGGTTTCGACCTCGCCGAACACAGAATGCCGCTTCTCGAAAAGCAGGTACTGCTCATTCCCAACGGAGAGCCCAAAGCCAAGCAGACCATCGCCGTGGCCAGTTGGGAAACTAGGGATGAAAGCTTTACCGCCGCCATTATGCGCCTGCCCGACCCGGAGGGCCGAGGCCGTTACCAGCGCCTCAATCGCCTCATCAACGAGCTGATCTCGCGGCCCGATGGGGCTGGCTACCTAATCCTCCCAGAAGTGGCCCTGCCGCCTCAGTGGTTTATGCGTATCGCTGACAAACTCAAGGGTAGAGGCATCTCGTTGATCACTGGAGTCGAGTACCTGCATGCAGCGCAAAGGCGCGTGCGCCATCAGGTTTGGTCTTCGCTCACTCATGATGGCCTCGGTTTCCCCTCGCTGATGCTTTATCGCCAGGACAAGCAGCACCCTGCCTTCCACGAGGAGCAGGAACTCTTCCGTCTAGCCGGCCTGCGCCTGGAACCTGCTCAGGAGCAGAAGTGGCAACAGCCCCCAGTCATACAGCATGGCGACTTTCGCTTTGCCATCATGATTTGCAGTGAGCTAACCAACATACGCTACCGTGCTGACCTGCGCGGCAAGGTTGATGCCCTGTTCGTACCGGAATGGAACAGCGACACCGACACTTTCAACGCGCTGGTGGAGTCCGCCGCGCTGGATATGCACGCCTACATTATTCAGTGCAACAACCGCCGCTACGGCGACAGCCGCATCCGCGCGCCCTACAAGGACCGCTGGAGGCGCGATATCCTGCGCGTCAAGGGCGGCAACCATGACTACTGCATCACCGGTGAGATCGATGTCCTGGCGCTGCGCCAATTCCAATCCAGCCACCGCTCGCCTGCCAGTGGTTTCAAGCCTGTGCCAGATGGATTTAATCAAGACATGGCGCTTGACCGAAAAGTACTGCCCAAATGAGAGCGAAGTTAAGGCGGTAGGCATTGCATTCCGCATCCGGCCAAGAGTGCTCATTTAGTATGCCAACAGGCCTCAAAGCGCCAGTGGCATCGCATCCTTTGGCCGATAGCGAATCTTCGCGAGAAGCCTCTATAAGCCCAAAGCAGACGTCTCTTAGTTGATAGCTTTGGCGAAAGAGTCTCTAGGAAATTCAGCAACTGCTTGTTCGCCTCGCGCAGTCGTTCCTTTTGGATCTAGTGTCCTGACTCTCGACGAGAAACTTCTCAGTCAAGTGAAGAGCCGTGCTAACTAGATCCTGCTCGATGTGCCACCTAGGAGGATCGAAAATGCAACCTGATGCTTAGCTCATCAACCAAGCCCACCCCAGACCCAGCACAACTGCGTAGCTATGCAGCAATATAGGCAGCCCCAGCCCACGGCTCGTGATGCGTGCGATAGCAAGAGTTGCTCCTACTACAAGCATCAGCGTGAGAGTCGACCAGTTTTGGTACTGAAAAGAATGCAGGGCAGCAAACGCGAGAGAGGTAGCCGCAACCGTCCCAGTAGCCCACAACTTGCTCCGCTTGTAGGGCATCAGCTCTACAAAGAAATAGCGAAATAGCATCTCTTCGGTAAGCGGCGGAAGGGCCAATAGCGTGGCGATCAAGACAGATGCTTGGAGCCCATCCAGACCGAAAAATAACTTGGCCATCCAGGGCTCCTGAGGAGTCCCCGTGGCGTATGTATACGCGGCACTGGCTAGGTATGCTCCTGTAACTGCAGAAAACCCTAGAACGATGGCTTTAGGACTTGGCGAGCCCCACAGACTCATCGAAGATGCTGTAGTGCGCATGCTTATGACCAATAAAACCCCGAGCGCCAGCGCAGTTGTCCCGTGCTGCCCAAGTACCCACAAATAGCGCTGGCTCTCTTCTGGTATGACTGCTCCTCCGAGGGCCGGTACGACAAAGAAAAGCATTAGCGCGATCAGGGCATATGACAGATGGCGCCAAAATTGAAAGGGCTCGATCCGATACGCAGCTTCAGGTTCAGGCTCCTCAATCAGGGTTAGCTCCTCCTGCGGCAGATCAACAAGCTGCGACTCAGGCTCTGTAGATTTCTCCGCGGGCTGCCTCATTGCCTCAGCGGACTGACCAATCGACGAATGTTCAGGTTTCTTGGCGCTGAAGTCGTAGTGCCAGCCTGCTACTTCGGTGAAGGCAACGCCATTGGCGCCAGCTTTTTGGAGCTCATACTTATCCGCATAGGCGTTGTAGATACCAAGCGCACCGTTCGCGTTGATTCTGACGCTGCCATTAATTAGGGGGATATAAAATCCCCCAGCACCATAAGGCTGAACCATCCAATAGTCCAAGGGATGGATCGTCATCCTGTCGAGCCCTGCCGGCACATGATCCTGCTCAATCAGAGCCAGCTCGTCGGCGATAATCTTCCAAGCTTCAACGGGTGAGTTTGCCGCTGGCTTTTCCTTCAGCACTTCGTACAAGCGAGCAAGTCGCTCACCTTTTGGCATCGCTAGTGTGGCTGTATTCATCAAGCAAGCTGACTCATCGGGATGATTCCATTTGAAGAACCCTAAGCAGGTCTTCGGCAGGAAAATGGTTGTTTGAGAGTCACGACGCGCGACTCAGTAATCGTCCGGAACTAGGGTGTGCTTCGCAAGCATATCAAGCGGCGTTGCGGGCTTTGAGCCGAGCATTGTCAATTGTTGAACCAAGCCTTGAGCCGAGACCAAATGCTACTGGCGTGCGGAGCCATACCCTGACGACCGTGGGCAGGCGACTGAGTAGCAGTCGGGCGTGATCCATTTTGGGCGCCATAGTGTGCAGCTTTTGCCTTCTTGTCGCGCAGCCGTTCCGCCTCTACCTGAGCTTGCGACCAAGCTCCAGCCTCTAGAACACGACCCCGCTGGATCACGTAGTGCGACCGGCACTTCTGATTCCAGTTGCCTACGGAGGGATGAAGCGAGATGGACTCACCATCGAACGTCATCCGCCAGTCGGTTGGCGTGAATGGGGTCACCACGCGGTCCCCGCAACCGCAGCAGCACGAGTGGACTGCGGTTGCGTAGTCCATCGAGATGTACAAGATGCCAGGCTCCAACTCGCGTGGAACGTTTCGCACAAAACGATGTTCCAGACTCGGATGGCGCATCATGATTGGTCTCCGTTGAGCAACATACTCCCATCGGTTGTGTACGTGCTGTGATGCTCGCTCTCTAGGTCGCGGTAGAAGCCGCGAAGCTTTTTCCACTTCACGACTGCGAGGCAAGCATTCAACGCGTTCAGGTCGGCCACCTGGATATTGGATGCGTACACGTCCTGGCCTCCGCCACCAGCGAAAGAGATACGCCCTGCGTGGACATGCTCGCGTTTCGCCGGCGTGCTCGTCGTCACCCGCAGAATGCCGCCCAAGCTACCGTTGCTAAGTTCAAGCCCCATCCCGACGTCGATAAATGGCACACCAAGTGCTTCGAGCTTCGCCACCACGGCGCGCTTTTCCTCACCAGCGTCCATGCTGATGAACGCAAATGTGATGCCGTCAAGCAGCCCCAGCGTCTCCGTTTTCATCTTCACGGGGTGAGCCACGATCCCGCGATGCATCCGTTCATAGATGCCCTTCAGGTAGTGCACTTTTTTTGGAGCATCCCGCAACTCCTCGAGCGATGGTGCCCCAGGCGCGCGGAACGCGTTGTGGGAAAGAAAGTCGTCATCGTCGAAGAGTCGGATTTCCTTCACAGGCGTTTTCGCGACCAGATCGAGGATGTACCCACCGGTACCACCTGCGCCGAGGATGCCCACCACCTCACCTTCCAGCCTGCTAGCTAGCGCGCCCAGGCCCACCCGGCTGGATGCTGTATCGAGATAGTTGAAGACGCTGGGCTCATTCTCATCATCAGCGCCACGGATCAGCCGTGGGCTGATACCGGGCTGCAAGACGGCCGCCGGGCCGGCCAAGATGGTCGCGTAGGTAGCCATCTTGGCGTAGTAGTCCGGGTAGCCATCCGGGTTGGGTTTACTGGAAAAGCTGTGCCTTGCGGTGAGCCCGTAACCGAGGTCGGTGTTGGGCGACGCATGGGAGATGCCTGGCAAGGGAGTCCCATTCGCGCTGCAGGGGAAGTCGCCGTCCCAGTGGATTACGTGTGTCTCTGGCTTGCGCGTCCGGTCCCCAGCCAAGTCAAGGCTGGACACCAGCGTGCCGGTGCGCACACGACATTGAGCGTCGACATAGGGCACTTCCAGCATCACTAGGAGACTCCCCTGAATGCGAACGAAGTAGCCCTCCGTGCGCAACCGGGCCAGGTCGGCATTAAGACTGAACAGTTCGTGTGACATTGAAAATTGTCCCCTGTTTTTTGACTTCAACGGAGCCACCCTCAGCGAGTTCACCAGCGCGGGGGTGCGAGGCAGCATTGCGGTATGTCATCGAGAACTTGACGTTGGTCTCTGCCGGCGCGTTCGGGTGGGACAACTTGACCACCTGTTCGAAGGTGACATGCTTGTCCGGCACAATCTCCTCGACAGCATTGACCACGATGACGTAGCCCTTTTGCGGCTTTAGGGCGGTGATAAACCGCTCAATGCCAGGGTTGTCGAGATTGATCCTGCCATCCGGCTCGATGAGGATGTCTTCGCCCCCTCGTACTTCCAGGAAGATGGCCTCTTCGGGCGAGGCGTCGGCTAGGTCATACAAAACGCTGCCCAGCAGCTCCGGGTGCCCCCAGGCCATCTGGCGATCGTTCAAGGAGAACTTGAAGGCGCGGTCGGACTTGAACGCAATGAAGCGCTCAGCACCCTTGCCTCGCAGATCCACTGTCTCGTCGAGACGAACGTCCTCAAAATCGCCCGAGGCGAGAAGTGCAAAGAGTTGATAGTCGCTTCGGCGATCGAGCCCCGCGCTATCCAGGATTTGCCGGCCGGTGGGTACCGGGTCAGGCACGTCGATGTTGCGGAAGGTCAGTCCTTCCAAGCCGAAGCGGATGCGATAGGCGTCGGCCTCTCGCAGTGGACGATCCTCACGGATCGCGTCACCAACGTCGTCAAACGGAGAGTTTTTCATATGATCCTCTAAAGTGTTGCGACAGAGTTTTTTCTGTCTTCAACTCTTTAATCGGACCCATCGACTGCCGCCGGTAAACTTTTTTCAGAATTGTTTTGAGAGGGTTCCAGGGGGGACTGCACCACACACGAAAAAGGCCGGGCAGTTCGGGCAAGTGGCGTCCGAAGTATTTGTTCGGAACTGGCCGCCTCGGATGCCGCGGAAAATCTCGCCCAATTTTTCTTGGCGATTGCTCAACTCTTTGGGACTGAGTTTCAACGGCTTGCTTTCAGCATCAGCTAGGTAGACCAGTTCCAGCTCGGCACCCGGGAACTCCGCCTGGGCCGCCAGTACAAATGCAGCTGCGCCGACGTCCTTGCTGTCACGGCTGGGCGCATGGCCGGTTCTCACCCGGCGTATGGCCCGCTTTCCGTCTTTCACGAGAACATCATCCGGTGTTACCTCGATCTCATGGCCGTCTAGCACAATTCGCAGCGGGGTCGGAGCTTCAACCTGCGCGCCAGCCCTCGATGCCAGGAAGTATTGGAGCATGCTGGAGGCTATCGCCCGGTAGTCATCGAAATAGCCATGTTCATGAAGCCCCTGAGCCGCGAAGGCCTGAGAAAGCAGGTCCTCCCACTCAGCACTAGAGCTGCCCTGTGCGACGATCTTCCGGTATACCTCACGAATCGCTTCATGCATATGCATAAATGAACTCATGCCGCGCCGGCCGCCCACCTGAAGCAAGTGTGTGTAGAGGAATCGCCGTGCACACGATTCGTAAAGCGCGACCGCATCTGAACTGAACCGCGGGGTTCCCGAGAAGACGATGGGTATTTGCGTATCGTCCGGGGCAGGAGGTAATACGGTAGTAGGCGTGACGGCGCGCCGTTGAGCTGGACCAATGCGATCCAGGAACTGCGATAGCGGCCTGGCACGCCCGTTCGATGTCGAGGTCGCTCCGTAGAACGCCAGACGGGTCTTCGCCCGGGACATTGCGACGTAGAGCAAGCACTCCTGCTCTTCGTTGTGGGCCGCCCGTGCAATGTCCTCTGAGCTCCCCTGGCCACCTGCGACCATGCCTGCGGGCGGGGGACACTTGGATGTCCGAAGCGCCCCGGGGATGGAGTCCCTATTGACGCCGGCAATGTGAACCGCTGGAAATTCCAACCCTTTCGAGCCATGGATAGTCATCAGGCGAACCGCATCAATCCCCTGGGCTGCCGTGGGTAGCTGCCTCAAGTCTCTATCGTCCCGAAGACGCAGCAGCCTCCTCACGCGATCGGAAAGCCGCTGGATCGGGAGACCCTGGCCGTTCGGCTGCGCCCGAACGAAGTTCATGAACTGCCAGATTGCGATGCCCTGAGCCTGGTCCGAGACGCTGGCTGAAGAAGCGATGCGGGCTGCCTGTCTAGTCCGGTCGAGCAGAAGGGTTGCCAGCACGATCCAAGGTTGGGAGGTCGCGTCGAAGCCTGCAAGAGCTGCATTGAGGGAAGACAGAACAGTCTGACCAGCAGGTGTCAGTTCAGCTGGAATGCTAAGTCGCCAAGCGCCAGGTTCCGCGTCGGTACCTCGTAGATGCTCGAAAACACAAACAGCGTCTTCCAAGCTCATGGCGAATTCTGGCCAGCAAGCCGTCCGGATCAGCCCCATCGCGCGCCGATCCACGAGTAGCGACAGCACCGCGACGAGGTCTTTTACTTCCGGGCGCTCAAACAGGCTGCCCAGGAAAAGCACTGGAATGCCGGCACGCTCGAGCTCACGTCCGACTTCCGAAAGTCGATCGTTGCCCCGGCAAAGGACTGCCTGGTCCCGATACCGATAGCCCGACTTACGAAGCTCTTGAATGCCATCAGCGATGGCCGAGGTCAGCAGGGAGGCGTTGTCCACTGTGATGATTTCGGGCAGCTTTCCGCTTGGACCTCTATCCGCCTCAAGGGCCTCTTCTCCATCTGCTGCGGACATACCTGCAGCAAAAGCAGAAAAGGCATGGACAACTTCAGGGGTGGAACGGTAGTTGATTTTCAGGCTGTCCCGTACCGCGCCAGGGAAATCTTGGCAACCGAAACGGGCCATGTTGAACGAAGAGGCGCCGCGGAACCGATAGATCGACTGCTTGGAGTCCCCCACCACCCAGAGGTTATTACCTGACGGCTTCAGTGTCGCAAGAAGCCGAACGCTACTGTGGTTCACGTCCTGATACTCGTCGACCAGAATGTGGTCATAGTCGCTCTGCAACTGCCTTCGAACGGCTTCATCGCTCTCCAGTAGTTGAACCGGGCGCATAACCAGGTCGCCAAAGTCGACACACTGAGCGAGTGTTTTGAGCTCTTCATAGCGAGCGTAGACCTTGGCAACTTCTGCCGCTTTCTCCGCAGCTTCCACCTCGCTCGGGTTACTCGCCGCGTTAGCCATTGCATTGGCCAGCGCAAGATAGCCTGCCGCATCAACAACCTCATCCTTGGCGCGTGAGACCGCGGTCAGGATTTCAGCAGCCGTCTGAGATGGATCGTAAAGGTTGCGATAGTGGGTCAGGCCTAGCCGAGGAAATTCGTTTTCAAGCAGTTCTACTGCTTCGGTTCGGTCCATCAGGCGGGGATCGACCGGAAGGCCACATCGGTCGTTGAATCGTCTGAGGATGTCCAGGCCAAAGCTATGGAAGGTCCCAATGCAGAGCGCTGCGGCTTCCGCTGGCCGCTTCAGCGCAATCCGCTCGGACATCTCCGCGGCGGCCTTGTTCGAGAAGGTCAGGAGAAGGATTCGTCTTGGATCTACCCCCTCATCCAACAAGCTCTCAACTCGCGCCACCAGCGTGCGGGTCTTCCCGGTGCCTGGTCCAGCTTGGAGAAGGAACGCGGCCCCGCGATGGTTGGCTGCCGTTTGTTGCTTCTCGTTGAGTGGAATTTCGACAGGCGCTTCTGCAGCAACTACTGACACAGGGGGGAGCAAAAGCGCATCAAGCATCTGCTGTGCGACGACCTCGAAGGGTGCACCCAACCGGTTTGCAATCTCCGAGCAGGTCTGGCCTTGAGTGACGTGCAAGTCAAAGACTCTCGACCGTGGCAGCAGCAACTCTCTCGCGAAGAGGTCCATCTGGACTTCTCGGCGCTGCCGTCGGCTGTAATCGACCACGCGCTCCATGCCAACTGGCGCGACCTCAGAGGTTCGCGCTGGATCGATTTGAAATGCTGACTCCTCCTCTTCCTCACCGTCGCCTAGCACGGCGTGCCCGATTTCATGGGCGACGAGAAAGGCTTGCTCGAATGGTGTTCCTAAATCCTCATGAACAATCAGCGGCAAGGCGGCATCAAACGTTGCGCGCGCCCCGTCCAGGATTGAAGCGCCAGGGAGGCACCTTTCAACCGTGATGCCCAGCGTCTCCGCTATATCTTCGGCGAACTGATAAGGAGACCATGGATCGCTGCCGTGTTCGACTGTTTCATAATGCAAGCGCTTCGCGTGCTGTCGAGCGAGTTCTAGTTGGTCCATGGTCAGTCATCGCCGTGGAGCAGCCGTGAAATGCGTTCCTCATCCATTCCCGCCTCTCTTAAAAGGCGTTCAAGCGGGACTTTCTCGGCCGGGGCTGGCTTGTCATCCGACTTGTTTGCACGAAGCGCTGATGCCTGCGCAGGCAAGAGGAGAAACGACTGAACAACAGAGACTGATGTTTGTAGCGCGTTAGCTAAGCGTTCGAGGAACCGGCTTGGCAACGTCGCAACATCTATTCGTCGCTCGCTAATGGCGACTCCGACCTGCATGGGTAATCCAAGAGCTTTGGCTGCTGCAGCGAAGGTCCTTGGCGAGGCGGTCTGCAGGATTTCCACTGTGACTGCAGATTCGCGAAGCCGGACCATTTTAGCGCTCACGGCGGCAAGCTCTTGTGCACTGAGTGGAAGCTCCTCATCGACTTCCCGAGAAAGTTCTCTGGCGAGATCGACAAGGTCGGCAGCGAATTGGGGATAGTCGGCAAGATACTGTTTGAGGAGGTCAGTCCCTGGCTCGAAATCCATCGCGAAAGCGTTCATGACGTCTTCGCTAGAAATTGGCGAACGCTTAGTCATCACAGTTGCCCCTTGCGCTCAAGACGCAGTCGCAGAGTCGCAAAGGCCTTGTCGCGGTGCGTACGGATAGTCTTCTCACTCTTGCCTAGCGCTTTGCTAATGGTTACGACAGTGGGGTCTTGCGAGTCTATAGGAATCTCTTGGCGCCACATTTCGACGATTCTTCTTTGGAGTTCAGGCAGGCTATCAATCTCTTCGTCGAGCCGTAACCGGTAAAATTTTTCGTCGAGCACTCGAGGATCAAAAGGGTCGTAGCCATCGATTGCTGCTTCCAGGACGTTGGAAACACCATCCTCATCCATGCATAGCTCTTCACTCTGGCGATCACGCTTCCAGTGGCGATCACTGGCATCCTTCCGATCCTTGGCGATGGCCGAATTGAAGTTGACTTCGTAGTAGTCCAGGCGATCGTCATACGCTGTCCGATCGCTAAGCAACAGGTCGATGAAATGGTCGACGACATCATCCCGGATGTTCGTCTTGGTAAGTGAGACTGTGGCTCCGTCCGAGTCCTCGGCGCGAGGCGCGAGAAGGAAAACTCGGTGGAGTAGCCGCTCAGTTAGCCTCTCGCGATGCGGGCCGCCCCCTGCATTACGTACAAAGTGCACCAACGCCTCCGGTGAGACAAAGTCGGGGGAGGTGCGAGAGCAAATGGCCGCTCTGCGCTCAAGTTCGGAAGTGCTAACTGCCGTCAACTCTTGAATTTCAGCTTCGACGGCCGGACGCCGGTGATATAGCGTTCCATCAAGCTTGATCTTGCGAAGGGGACGCGCCACGACTACTCCTTTGTCTCGTGCTCAAGCCCCTTTTTGTGAGGGCCCCCACAGAATGTATCATCAGAGTACTGCTTGATGTTGCAGCTAACCGGCCCTCTGACTTCAGTGCTGGCGCCAAGCTGAGGGGTTCCGCTATCGGTCGATCCCTGCCGGTCGGATTGTTGCCGCCAACTGGCTAAGTAGGAGGCAAACAGTGGCCACTACCAATGCAATTTGGTTGGTTAGCCAGGGCGGTTACTCAATGCTCTTTCGTGAACGCCGGAGGGCCCAGGCGCTGTCGACGGCGCTCTCCCGCCGGCTTTCTCATTGCTTCTCTTAGGCGATTTGCTGGGCCCTCGAGGTCTTCATCTCGCGTTTGGCTTACTGCGCGCATTAGCTCATCCCGCCGGCGTTGCTTGCCTTCGAGAATCTCCTCAAAGCTGCTTTCTGATTGGATGTACTTAGACATTTCTTAAGCCTTGCTGCTAGCTGCTACCACCATACCTTACAGGTAGTGGGCAGGGTGCTCACTGCTGCGTGCGTTGAAAGATGATCCGCCTAGGCTCCCGCTTGCCGCCAGAGAGGGCTTCTTCCATATGATCGGCATACCATTTTCCGCCTTCGACGCAGTACTCGTAGCGATGCGCTCCCTGGCAGTCGATCTGAACAAGCTCAAGAAGGGGCTCCATGAGCCATCGATCATTTTTGTTCATATGGCTTGGGCTGACGAGCTGCACCTCCGTCACCTTCATTACGGCATTCTGGCTGGCCAACAAGGCCTCCAGCGCGTGTACCTCTTGCACAAGGAACATCGTGTGGAACGCTTGCCCAGGCTGACAGTCAGCTACTGTGACGTAAAACCAAGGAGTATGCAGGCTGTGTTCAACGAAGGTCCAAAGCCGGAATTCGTCGCCATAAAGGGCGCTAGTAGGGATCTCAGCACGCTGTGAGGTTCTGAACATCTAGGTCGCTCGCCAAAATGAACACTATAGATTGTAGCCCTAAAGTGTTCGCAAGGGCTTCATCGTTCCTTTTGCGAGATGCGCAATATGGAACTGAAACAGTCCTTTGGCCAAGCACTGAGAATACTCAGGACCAGCAGGCATCTAACCCAAGAGGACTTCTCACAGGTCAGTAGTCGTACCTACCTAAGCTCTCTTGAGCGTGGTCTGAAAAGCCCAACGCTCGAGAAGCTAGAGTGTTTGGCCTCCGTAATCGGAGTACATCCCGTGACGTTACTGGCATGTAGCTACCTCCTAGATGAGGAGCATTCTTTAGATGATCTGCTCGTGCGAGTACGCAACGAGCTGTCCGGAATCACTTTAGCGGAATAGCCGTCCGCTAAGGCATCGAAGCCTGTAATAGGTGGTGAAACGCATCAATACCATGCAGACCATGAGCAATCCATACAGCCGCTGGATAGCTGCTGCCCATACTCAGTCGGAGTAATCGTGGGGGCAGGCGGTCAACTTCAGCGGGCCCGACTTCACAGCCGCGGCTAATCTAGCCTGCAAATCCGCTATGAGCTTGTCACGCTGCCGGAGAATGGCTTCAAGCTCTTGCACACGGTGGGTCAGCGCATAGTTCTGACGAGCCCATGCAGTAATCTCATCTCGCGCCGCCTCCAGGGCTTCCCGGTATTCGCGGGCCTTGGCCCGTGCTTCCCCTAGCTCCCCTTGCTTGGCTTCCAACCGCTGCTTCGACGTTGTCTCGTTGAATTTACGGATCGCCGTGAGGATGGGTTCATGGAAGCGGTAAAGCGTGGAGCGATCAATACCGGCCTCCGCCGCCACAGCTGCGGCGCTGACCAAGGTGCCGCGCTTAACGCGGCGCGGATTGCCATTTCTTAGGCGAGCGAGCGCCAACTCTAGCTCTTGGCGGGTCTGCCGCTGCAACGCTTCCTTGTGCGCCCGCAACGCCTCGGGATTGCCTGCCGTATCAACGCGACTCATGCTTTCGGCCTGCCGCCATCGAGTTTGCTGATCACCTGATTCGCTTTCTCCAAAATGCGGTTGGCCCGGCTCTTGGCCGGCACGCCCATATCGGGTAGTTGCAGCACCACTAGTTGCTGCCCAGCAATTTCTTTCCAAACGGGAAGGTGTTCAGGGCCGATCAACGCCATATTGCAGTCGACGCACATATCGGCCTCGAACAGACACAGCCCACCGCAGCTGCCCCCTTTGGCATTACCGGCACACCAACTATGCCCGGTACCGTTGAGGGTGATCGTGCTGCTCAACTCCTGAATCAACTCGTCCTTGTTCTTGGCGGTGCGAACCATGGGGCGCCACGTACCCAGCCAATCTTCACCTTTGGCCAAGGGGGTATCGGAGTCGAGGTAGCCCTCCAGTATCTCCGCTTGGCGTTCCTGTTTAGCGCGCACCACGTCGTCCAGCAGACCGTTATCGATCTGGTACTCGTCGGCCCCGCCGTCGGCATACAGCATGGTCATGTCGAGACTCCAGTGCCCATAGTGCTCTTTCAGGTACAGCAGATCCCCCAGCTCCGAACGAGCATAATTGTAGGCAAACGTGCGCCGGAACTGGTGGGAAGCAAGATCCCAAACCTCGCCGTTGTCGCCACGGATCTGGAAATGTTGGCAGAAGTCTTTCAGCCATTTATTGACGGCGGCACCGCCTGGCATCACGGCTACCGGCCCCTGCTGGCTATAGTGCGTCGCCAAGAACAGCTTGTTCTTGCTCCTGGATATTTCCGCCAAGCGCTTTGCATGCTTCGACTCGGTGGTTTCCAGCTTGCGAAGCTTCCGCTCTTCGTCTCGAAGCATCGATTGGAAAGGCTCGATCATGCGCTCAGCGAGATCGACCGCCTGCGCCACGATCGGCGGGACCAACCATTTGTGTGGTCGCTCGCCGGTCTTGTAGATCGTGCCATGCAACCAGATGCACTCGTAGCTGCCATCGATTCCGGGTTCCCTTGAGATGCAACCGGACTCAAGAGACATCATTTCGGAGTTGCGCAGTCCGGAGAACATGTTGATGCAGATGTAGCTGGCCGTCCTGAGCAGCGCCATTTCGGCATGCAATTCTCGGAGCCCTACATAGCCGTGTGCCCTGGCCACTTCTGTACCAAAAACATACCGGTAAGCAGGCCCTTTCACACCACGCGCCTTGGCCGCCGCCATGGCCTGTTCCGCCTCGGCCTGAACCGCCAAGATCGTCGATGCTCGTTGCTCAACGTACTCAATGGCTTTCTGAGCAAGCGGCACGAACACCGACTCGGGAATCACCGGCGTCTTCGGTACTCGGTGGGCCATTCGTTGATCCATGCCGGCCAGCAGGGCAGCGCTTTCAAAGGGCCAGGGATGAGACGGCAGGAAGTCATCAATCTTCCCCGCCTGCGCATACAGCTTCTCGACCAGGAGCAACCTCTTCATCACGGTACTTTTGGCGGACTTTCCATCCTTAACAGCCACCACGTACTCCAGGGTTCTGCCGTCCAACTGGGCAAACCTAGTGATGCCTTGACTGACCATCCAGCGCAGCAGAAACGCCAGGTTACCCATCTGGGAGATCAGCGTCTTCAGCCCCGGACGCTTCCCGCCCTCAATGGGATCGACATGAAGCGACCAGATGAAATCCTTGGCCGAAGCCAACAAGCTGCGATGTGCTTCGTCGGTCAGCCTTGAACCATCCAGCAGCGCGATACCCCAGATGATCCGTTTTTCGCCATCCTTGGCATTCTCCCGCGGGATGTACGGCCAGAAACTCCAAACGTCGTCTTCGTACCGGCTGATCACCACCGGCGAGCCCGCCGTATCGACCGCGACCGAGACAGGTAGACGTGCTTTTTGCGAGAAAGTCAGACCAGCCAGGCGAGTAACGGCAAGCGGCAGCGGGATCATAATGCGGCTCCAGCGACCGCCCAGGCGGGATGAGGCGTCAGCCTGGCCTTGCTCTTTGCTGCCTCGACCAGGTCGGCTGGGAATTGCGTCGCTATGTCGTTGTCGATGGTCTTGATTACCCAGCCGTAAGTCTTGACCCAGTGATGCGGTGCGATCTTGTTTCTCTCGGCAAGCAGCTTGTTGTAGAAGCTGAACATCTTCCAGAGATCGTCCTCGAAAACCACCATCTGCGGGCATCTGAAGCAGACCATGTATTTGCCGCAAACCTCTCCTCCCTCGCGAAAGGGATTCTTGCAGCGAGCAACGACGGTGTTGTATCCGCCGCTCAGGAGTTCGTGCACGTTCTGCAGCGGAATCCTGCCATCGGCGGCCAGCGCCGTGGCTTTTGTCTCATCCGCGGAAGTGATCCAGCCCACCATCGCTTGCCCCACAAAGACATGATCCCGCTCAACAACTGCCGGTAACGACACATAGTGGCGTGCGGTGGTCTCGGCGGATGCATGGCCAAGCGCGAGTTGGACCTTGCGAATATCTCGTGTTCGGGCATACAGGTTGGCGCCGAAAGTTGGGCGACAACGAGCGACGCTGAAGAGCAGGCGCTCCTCACGGTCATCCATCAGCTCATGTCGTGCCACGAAATCCGCGATGGCGTTTCGGGCATCCACTTGGGTGAAGCGGTTAACCCGTCCCTGACGAGTTGATCTTGGGTGGCGCCCGGTATGAGGCACCTGCCACAGGAATACCAATTCGCGATCTTCGGCGCGCGCATCTTCGCTCAGTGAGCGGGTGAAGTCGGCCAGCCATCGGAAGTGGTTACCCACGGTTGTGGGAATCGTGAGTATCTGCTCTTGTTCAGCCCCCTGGTCGGCGCCTTGCGCCCGATATGATGCGACCTGTGTGGAACCGCCGCGGCGCTTTTCAGTGATGAGGACTTCCCGATCCTTGAGAGGATGGGGTTTTAGGCTATCTCGCCGTAGCTCAAGTAAGCCTTGAAAGTTCCGGCCGGTGGCCAATGCCAAGACGATCAGGTGCACCGCCAACACCTGTGCCGGCGACAAAGCGTCTCCGCCTCCCTTGTCGTGAATACGCTTCAAGTCTTGGTTGCACGCCGCAATGATCCTGTTCTGCTCGCCCTTGCTGTAGGACGCGCGCTTCGGCACCAACCGATTGATATTGGGGAACGGTGACTTGGGGAACCGCAACTGGGCGCTGACCGACTCCGGCGTCTTTTTCATTCGGTTGGTCAGCACTGTCTTCAGCGCAGAATAGGCGTTTTTCTTCGCCGAGAGTGACAGCGGTTGACCTGTCCGCCGCCCCCCGCTGGCGATGCGTCGCTCGAGCCACGCCAGGAAATCTCTGACTACCTTCTCGTCAATCTGGCTCAAGCGGCTGACAACGCAGCCACTCTTCTCAAGGTCATCCAAGAATGGCAAGAAGTAAGTGGCGAGTTGCTGAAATATCCCCTGCAGGGTGATTCCCACCAGCTCATGCCGCAGCGACCACACGGCATCCCGTACATGCATCACCAGGTCATCGCGATCACGCCGGCACCATGGGTCGAAATCGAAGCGGATTTCACCATGGTGCTGACAGCTGATGGTGAAGCACCATGACGGCGGTAAGTCGACGACAGTGCCATCCAAGGTGATGGACTCGACTCTCCGAACAACTCGCTTCCTGCCAATCATGACTGACTCCCTACGCGCTGCAGAACCTCTTCAACGTAACCGTCCACCTCATCATGTTTCAGCAGGTCCGCCGCATGCACGTATACCTCGGTGGTGGTGATGCTCGAATGGCCCAGGCGGTCCCGTACCCAGTGCAACGCGCCATCCGTGCCGCGCCGCTCGGACATGCGCAAAAATTCGTAGGTGCCGAAGGTGTGTCGGAGACGATGAGGCGTGCACTTCACCCCAGACTTGGCCGAGGCTCGTTGAAAGGTCACATCCAAGCCATCCAGCGACAACTCAGCGCCATCACGGGTCAGGAAGAGCCTAGTTGTCTCCGCGCCATGGCGCTTGTGGTACATGCCGGCTAGTTTCGGTCGATCCCGCATCATGTAGTCGAATAGATGGCCCGCCAAGTCATATGGCACCATCACCCAGCGCTCCTTGGAGCCCTTAGTCGGCGTAAGACGCGGGTCGAGCGTCATCTTGATGGCCTTACTTGGGGAATGTCCGGCCGGCGTCGGCAGAACCCGAACGTCGAGCGCGCAGGCCTCCTCACGACGCAGACCACATAACAACATCAGGTAGGCCACCAGTTGCGTCCTGCGAGGCGACAGCGCCCCGATAAACTGGACGGCCTCCGGGATGCTCAGAAACTTGGGGAGTTGCCGCTGAGTACGCAAGGTCAACTCATTGGCCTGCAGGCGATTCCCTGAAGCATCGACGTGGGCCAAGAACCCCTTGGGTTTTGACACAAGCACATCCTGAGTTTCGAATGGCAGCTGTTCGGCCAAGCCCTGGCGAGCGCACCAGGTGTAAAACGCACTGGTGGTCGAAAGGCGCTTGTTGATCGTGGAGCGGGACAGGCCACGATCCAGCATCGAGTTGCGCCAGACCGCGATGTGCTCCTGGTTCACCCGAGTCCAGAACAAAGCGTTCTCTTCGAGGAATGAGAAAAACTCGTAGAGGTGGTCTGCGTAGGTTCGCCAGGTGGAGGGAGAACGAGTACGCCCTCGCACGACCGCAATGTGGAAAAGGTAACGATTGGCCGACTCGATCAGCTCTGCACCGGCATTGGCCAGGAACGGAATCCCTGGCAAGGGCACGCCATTCAGCTCGAAACTCTCATCCGTATAGAGCAAGCGCATACGCATCTCTCTACCAGCATCATGATGGTAGTGTGCTGATTCTAAAGGAGATCTGTCAGCAACACCTTAATGCTAGTAGAACATGACGGCATCAGTCGGCTTTTCGAGATCGGATGGGATATTCCGCGCGTGGCCAGCGTCTCGGGCCACCGGGACTGGAATTCGATGCGGCGATACACGCATCTGAGAGGGAACGGCGACAAGTACGAAGACTGGCCGTGGTTGGAGCAGATAATAGAGGGCCCCACGATCGAGGCCCGGTAGGCGGGAGGGTTAGGATGCACGGCGCAGGGTTCTGCGCCCCATGAGCTTTTCGTGCTCCTCCTTCGCCGTTCTGTGCCGTTCGTCAAGGTAGTTCGCCAGGTCCGTCAGGTGTACGCCACGCGCAGACTTCTGGCTGTTCTCCATGCGTACCAGCGGCAAGTCGATTTCGCCGGCCGCTACCTTCATCTTCATTTTCTCGGGGGTCAGGTGGCTGAAGTAGTCGGCGCAGACGCGTTCGAGGGGAATGATGGCGGCGCCATCGTACTGAGCCATCAACAGAAACAGGGTGTTCATTGGGCGTTACCTATCCCAGCTCTCCGGCCGGGCTGTTCCGCGACCCTTTCCGTTGGGCCGCGGGCATGGATGATTTCAGGTAGGATGTACCGGCTCACCGGTGACGGGACCAGCCTTGGCGGGCATGTGCCCCTGATCCGGTGGGCTTTCGCTGGGCGAAGGTCTGGCCGGAAACGGCTTTCCCGCCAGGATGCCCAGGGCGTCGGTGGCGCGCTGGACGATGTTGAGCGCCACCTGCAGCGCCGCCACGTCGTCTTGCATGCGCATGAGCGCGGTCATCTTGGGCCGGTGCTCGGCACATACTCTGTCGCGAAGCTGACCGGCGGCGCGGCGAACAGCGTCGGCCGTACCGTGGTGCTGGAGCACCAGGGCCATGACCAGTACCACGTCGACGCTGTGCATCTGCATCGTGGTTGTGCGAAGGAGCCAGCGGGGAAGTGCGATGCCTGGTTTCTGCTTCATCCGAAGCACCCCGCCTGCCAGGCCGCCAGCGTGCGAACGATCGGGAATATCTCCACCAGTCCCAGTTTTAGTTCAGACATTGTCGCTCTCCTTTCCCGTCTCGATCAGCGCTCTGCATACCGGGCAGTCCGGATCGCGCGCTTCGTGCCCCTCAATGTCATCAGGGCACAGTCCGTTGTTCAGGTGCTTGACCTCTCCTGACGCGGCCTTTCGCAGCGTGTCGAGCGCTGATTCGCTGACCGTCAGGCCGTTGGGGCGGGGAGCGGCTTCAATCGCAGCAGCCCACAGCCATTCAAACTGTGCGCCGTGATGACAGCCACCGGCATAGGCCTTGTCGTCCTCCTTGTTGATGGCAATGAACATCTCCCGCGTTGGCTCAACCGGAACAAGCGCGTACCCATCCGGCACAACAGCCACCCTTGCGCGCAGTGCTGCGACTTCCTCCATTAGCGCCTGGGCCTCGGCTTCGAGCTTGGCGTAGTCGGCATATCTGGCGTACTGGCCATGCTCTGACGCATACGGAACAACGCTCTCGAACTGGTCAACGGTGAAATTCAAGCGCTTCACCTTACTCATGACCTACCTCCTTGCCGGGCGCGGCGCGGTCCAGGCGCTCGATCTCGGCCAGGATCAGTGCACCGGCCTTGATCAGATCGCGGCGCGCGCTGGTCGGCTTCCACCACTGCTGGTCCCACGGCCATGCCAGCGACACCAACAGGGCTGCGGTTCCATCATTCGGAGCGCTGGAGCCGGCCAGGGCGTAGCAGGCGGCGGCGCGGGCAATCTGGCCGTGGCTGTGCTCGTCGTCGTGCTCCGGCGTCCATCCCTCGGCGGTGATCTGCCGGCGGCGCTCTGCCTGCACGTCGAGCCATGCCTGCGGCATCTGCCCAGCCTGGGCGGCTGGGGTGGAGATTTTCGCCTCAGCGACCAGCTCGTAACGGCCCCCACACTCTGGGCAAGCTGCCGCCATGCAGTTCTCGCCCGCGCAACCTGGGCACTTGTCCTCATCGGGTTCCGGTCCAGTCCATCGGCAATCGTGGCAAGCGGCGTAGTCGGCGGCGTCGTTGATACCGATGTGCCGGCAGTTCACGCACTGGCGAGCTTCGGCATAGCCCGCGCTGTGCTGAGCCTGGGCGGCTTCATACAAACCCGCCAACTTCGCATGCGCCTCGTTTATGCCGGCGATGGTGCGTTCTTGCTGTTCGACCCTGGCCAGGGCGGCGTCGCGCTCTTGCGTTAGCCGTTCAATCTTCTGCCAGACGCTCTGCCCGAGTAGTTTGATCGCCCCGTCACGCTCAGCCCGCAGCGCCCCGACGATGCGCTCATGCTGGGCGACGGTCATCAGCGATTGATATTCGCCGCCGGATTTCCATTCATCGAGACATGCCTTGTCGCTGACGATTCCGCCGCTGAAGCCGTAACGCCATGCCACCACCTCCGGCCGCTCCGCCTCTTGCTCCGGAGTGGACTCGAACTCGTTCAGCCGCTGGGCGGCTTCGACTACCAGCCGCGACGACACGCCAGCGCTGAAGCGGACGCCACAGACCTTGGCTGGATGTTCCAGCTTGGGCCAATGGTTGAATGCTCGACGGGCTAGGGCAATGTCGCATACCGCAGCCGGAACAGGCTGGCCGTCCTCGCCCTCGAGTTCGTTGGCCAGCCACTCTTCGAAGCTGGCTTCCGATCGAGCCGGCGCCTGGTCCTTGATCAGGGCCAGCAGGCTCTCGGCTGAGGAGTGAATGTCGTCGAGGTCCGTCGACCAGCGGTGCGGGCTGGTGTCGTGGATGTTGTCCAGGGCGTCGACGATGCCGCGCAGGCGGGTGGCGCACTGCTCGATCAGTTGGTGTTGGGTAGATGACATGGTGGTGTCTCCGGTTGCTCCGGCGCCGGCGGCCGGCAGCGGAAGCATTTGCACAGGCCTATCCGTTGGCCCGTGGTGCGGCAGATGGTGGGGCGGTTCATTGCGGTGCTCAGGTGAAGCTGGTCGATCAATGGTTGGCACAAGACAAGCAGATTGATAGGTGTCTGACCCACCTAGATAATGATCAGCCGTATGAGGCCATTCACAGGAGATCGCGATGCGATACGTACTCAACCTGGCGATGCCAGTGGCCTGCACCTGTGCAGGCCTGCTGATCCTGGCGGTGTTGTCCTCGCTCAGCGGGAAAGGAGGGATGCTTCAAGCTCTGGGCGAGATGGCCAATACGGTTTTTCCCTTCGTAGCAGTTGCAACGCTCTCTTTCGCTGTCTGGGGCTGCTATCGGTATTACCGGATTGCACGTTGGGAAAGCGGGGAAAGGACTGGCGATTGCCACCAGTGCGGCGGGGATACGTCGCAGCACGATGGAAAATACGGCCCCTACGTTAAGTGCAGGATGTGTGGCTGGAAGCGGGAAGGGTATCTGTAGGGAGGTGCATGGGGTACTGGGCGCTTATGGTGCATTCCTCGCCCCGCAGTTGGAGCAGTCGTCGAAGCGCTGGATTACGGCAGCAACCCCTCCCCGATCTGGCGGGCATGCTTGAGGCTGCCGGCCCTGATGCGCGTCCAGTTCTTGCCCCAGTCCTCCGTCAGGCCGCCCTGATCCCGGAAGAACGGCCCGTGCTTCACGAACACCTTTTTGCCGGCGTTGCGCATGACGAAGTAGGTGTTGTCGTCGACCGGCTCGTCCGCTCGGACGTGTTCGATCGCTTTGTCGGCCGGCGCCGTGCGCCAGTCCGGCCAGGTGCGCGCCTCGTTCTTCGTCTGCTTTGCGACCAGGGCGTCGATTATCTGCGCCGGAGTGGCGCCGGTACGCCAAGCCCCGTCCAGAGCGAGAATCACAACGTCGATCCACTCGGCCAGGTCGCCAGGGGCTTCCTCGATCTCGCGCAGTTCCTTGCGGATGTGGTCGATGACGCCGGCGGCGCGCGACCCTGGCCCGAACGTGCGTTCGCTGAACCGGCGCTGGCGCTCCAGGTGCAGGTCGAAACGGAACACGTCCAGGCGCCCCTGGGCGCGGCCAAGCGCGTAGGCCTCGTCCTGGAACATCAGGAGGTGATCGTCGGGGTGGTTCTGGTTCGTCGTCATGGCGGAGTTGTTGTTTTCTGCGGACATAGGAGTACCTCTCGCCTGCTGGCGCAATGGCATGGAGTGGGGTAGGTTCGGGAGCCCGGCATGGGGCCGGAGCAAGGAGATGCAAATGGCAGTAGCAATTGAAGATAACGATGGCCACACCCAGATCTACGATACGGCCGTGAAGGTCGAGGTCGAAGGGGACAAGTACGTGGTTTACGGCCCTTTCAAGTCGGTTCTTGCCGTTGTCCCCCGGGACGACGTGAAGCGCCTGGCCTCTGATGAGGAATCCCCAATCTAACGGGATCCACCAGTGATTTTGTAGTGCAACTGTTTATTGCGGCGGCCCTTTTCAGGGCCGCTCTTCTTTCTGATCCACACTCAACCCCACCGCTACCTGCCGCACCCAGATGGGCGTATTGCTGAGCATGAACGTCTCGCCCTGCTCGGCCAGCAGCAGGGTGGTGCCCATCACGCCGGCGATGGCCTCGGCCGCGGCCGGTGGTACGGCGTTGCCGATGCGCTCGCGCCAGTCGCTGTCGCTCAGGCCGTCGAGGACCAACTGCTCTTCGGGGTCGACCAAGCTCTGCAGCGCGGCGAGTTCCAGGGTGGTAAACGGCCTGTGCCAGGTGCCGTCCAGCGACTGGATGATGCAGGTCAGCCGGTCGTTCGCCGCCGGCATGCGCGGGTCGGCGACGCTCCACCGGCCATTGTCGTGCCTGGCGCTGGCCGACACTGCGCCGGCGGACTGGTTGAAGCCCACCACTCCGTAGTGGCCGCCGGTCAGGTAGGCGTCGCCCTTGGTGCGATCGAGCACGCGCGGATCAGCGATCGACAGCGCGCCGCTGGCCACCTGCTGGGAGCCGGTGACCGTGCCGGTAGCGCTTCCCCACTCGCCGACGTGCAATTTGCGGCTGCTCGCCCCTGGGTGCCAGTTGTGGTACCTGGGATCGGCAACAGCCTGGCCGCCGGATCTGGGTGAGTGCCCGCCAGTGACAGTTCCGGCGTGGCTGCCCATGCTGACGACGCGGAACACGTTGTTGTGCCGGACGCCGCCCGGGCGCGGGTCTGCTACAGCGAAAGCGCCCTGGCCGGTGGTGCTGGCGGCGATCACGGTGCCGGCCGGGCCGTCCCAGTCGGTGACCGGGTACTTGCCGAAGCTCTGGCCGCGTGGGTCGGCGACGGAGTACGTGCCTTGGCCGGGCGACTTGACGCCGATGATGGCGCCCGAGGTGTCGGTCCAGCGGCGCACGCCGTACTGCTGGTATTGCAGGGCGTTTGCCGGCGCGCGCGGGTCCGCGACAGAGAACGCCCCGTTCGTGGGGCCGCTACGGCCGGCGATGGTGCCCATGCTGTCGTTCCAGCCGTGGACGCCCATGTAGCCGGCCTGATATTCCGGGACGATGATCAGATCGCGCAGGTAGCCGTCTTCGACGGCCAGGTCGTTCAGGCTGCGCCAGTCGCTGCCGGCTCGCACCAGAGCGAGGCGCACCCAGGTCTTCCACTGCAAGGACGGTACGCGGTGCATCGGGCCGGCGGCCTCGATGTCGCCGGGCAGCGGCATGCGGCCGAGGATGTCGCCGACGGCGCGGAGCGACTTCTTCTCCGGCTCGTACAGGAAGGGCGGCACTTTCTCGACGTGCCGCGCGACCAGCAGGAAGCGCTTGCGCGACTGGGCCAGACCGCCCAGCTCGCCGCAGTCGTGAGTGGTTTCCGCCACGGCGTAGCCGAAGCCGCCGAGTAGGCTGTTGATCTGGTCAAGCAGGTGCCGGCCGCGGCTCGCCAGGCGCGGGACGTTCTCGAAGACGATAAGCGGCACCGGGTCATCGGCCCATGCCTCGCCCATCAGCCAGATGCAGCGCAGCGTCAACTCGTTCAGCGCCTGGTACTTCGGGGTCAGGCTCATCTTCTCCGACAGCAGGCCGCTGGCACCCTTGCAGGGCGAGCTAATGAACACGGCGTCCGGTCGGCGCCCGCCCGCGGCGCGGCGGATGTCCTCCGGGGTTGCCTCCCGCCAGCCCGCCGGCGGCTCCTTGCCGTGGAACCGCACGTACTGGTCGCGGGTGAAGAGGTCCAGCAGGGTGCCCGGGACACCAGCCAGGCGCTCGAAGTCGCGTAGGCCGGCCGGGTCCACGTCGATCCCGCCGAGGCAGACCCATTCGGCCTCGACGTTGCCGACCCGCGGACGCGCCCGGTTGAAACCGGCGGCGCCGCCGCCCAGGCCGCAGCAGAAGTGGAAGTGGTAGAGGGTGCGCTTGATCATGCGGCGGGTTCCTTATGGATAATGTCGGCCTCGGCCTCGAGCAGGGCGAACAGGTCGGGCATGGCCATCTCTTCCTCCGCGGACTTGCAATAGCCGGCACCGTCCAGGAAGTAGCGGGAGTTCAGTTCGTGAGCGCGGGCTCTGCGCTTCAGCTTCAGCGCGCAGTACGGGACAGTCATGATCCCGCCGAAGGGGTCGAAGACCAGTTCGCCCTCCATCGAGTACTGCACGATGGCCCGGTCGACGATGTCGAACTGCAGCGGGCACAGGTGCATTTCCTGGCCCTTGCTGTACTGCTGGGCGTTGAGCGTCCGCATGCGGGCGACGTCGGTCCATACGTCCGGGTGCCAGGACTGCGGTGGCAGCAGCATGAAGCCGGTGGGCAGCTTCCCGGTGACCTCCAGCGATTCGCCGATGCGGACGTGGTGCTCGAAGTCGTAGACGGTGGACAGGCTGTAGTCGCGGTACAGCTTGAACATCACGTCGTGCGGGATGCCTTCGAAGTCCTCTTCGGTCAGCGGACGGTTGCCGCTGCTTCGGGTGAACCCGTGGGCGTCCAACTGCCAGCGTGCCCGGCTGTAGCCGTTGCCGCGGGTGACGGTGAGCTTCTTGTCCATGGCGAAGGGGACGATCTGGCCGTCTTCGTCGATGCACAGGGGCTTGGCCTTGACCACCGGAATGTCGCCGTAGGCGTTGGAGTTGTCGGTGGGGGGCTTGCGGAAGATCAGCAGGTACTCGGGCATGCCGACACCCATCTTGGTGCCGTCCTTGCACTGTTCCGTCCACGAGAGGCGGTAGGTCTGGGCGTTCTCGCGAACCACGTCGGTGACGATGGTCTTCATGCCCATGTAGGCCCAGCCGTGCTTGACGAAGGCCCTGGTCACTTCCATGTGGAAGGGGTAAGTGGTCTGGAAGCCGAGGCCAGTCATGCCGCCGGGAACGATGCGATCCTTCACATGGATGCAAGCGAGACGCCCTGGGATGGTCACGCGCATCATTTCCGGGATCAGATAGTCCATCTGCTGGAAGAAATGCGCGTTGTCGTCGGTGTGGCCGAAGTCGGCGTAGTTCGGCGAGTACTCGTACTGGGTGCTGAAGGGGATGCTGGTGATGGTCAAGCCGACGCTGTTGCTTTCCATGCGGCGGGTTTCGAGCACGGTGTCGTTGTTGACGATGGTGTAGTCCTTGCCCTTGATCTCGACGCGCTCCACGCCCATGGAGCGGGTGAGGGTCTGTGCCATGGCGGCCACGGACAGGCCGTACTGCTTGATGATCTCGGTCATGCGCTGAACCATGGTGTTGTGCTGCTGCCACTTCCGTTCGAGTTGGCGGCGGATGTCGCGCTCGGCCTCGGTATAGATCAGGTCGATGCGCACGCGGCCGGTCTGCAGGAATCGGTGCAGGCGGTGAATGGACTGGATGAAGTCGTTGAACTTGAAGCCGATGCCCAGGTAGATGGCCCACGAGCAGTGGCGCTGGAAGTTGCAGCCGCTGCCTGCGATCACCGGCTTGGCAGCCAGTTCCTGGAACTCGCCGTCGCTGAACTGGACAATCGCGCGTTCGCGCTCTTCCAGATCCTGGGCGCCGTAGACGCTGACGGCGTCGGGGATAGCGGCCTCGATCGCGTGGCGTTCCGCCTCGAGGTCATGCCAGATGATCCGGTGAGCATCTGGAGCCTCGGCCCGGATCTCCATCAGTTTGGCGATCCGGGCGGGCAGGCTCTCGCGCTTCTCTGCGGCGGCGTCCTGCACGCCAATGGCGGTGTTGCGAAGCAGGCGGCCCTGGCCATTACGCTCATGGCCAGCGTGCGAGTGGTCGGACGGTACTTCGTGCCAGCGGATGTCCAGTTCCGGTAGGGCGTAGCCTTCGTCACTGAACCCGAGGTCGCTGGGGCGCTGAACGAAGATCGCCCAGGACGCCACCCACATCCAGAACTCGCCCTCCTTGTGGGCATGGATGGTGAGTTGGTCGGCCTTCTCCGAGTTGCGTTTGAAGAACCTGGTCTTGGCCTGGCCGACATCCATCACGCCGAGGAACGCCGAGTACGCCAGCAGCTCGATGTATTCGTTCGGGCTCGGCGTGGCCGTGGCCACGTACCGGTACCGGACGCCATCGCCGCGGATGCCGGCGGCGCGATCGTCACCCGCGAACAGGGCCATGAACTCGCGGAACGTCTTGCTGCCGCCGAAGCCGCGCAGGCAACTGGCTTCGTCCAAACTGGCCACACTGAACCGGCGAGGGTCGAGCTTGCCATCGCGGACGGTCTCGTAATTGGTCAGGTAGATGGTGTTGGGGTCGTCTACCTCGTCGAAACTTCGGATGAACCGGACGGTGATGCCGAGCATCGCGGCGTCGCGGTAGAACTCCTGGCGCACACCCAGCGGGATGGTGATGAGAGCGTAGCCGCCGGCCAGGTCGCGGGTGACACGCACCACCTCAAGCTGCATTACCGACTTGCCCAGGCCGAAGGCCGCGAAACAGGCCGCGCGGCCTTGGCGCACCAGCCAGGTGGCGATGGCGCGCTGGTGCGGCTTGAGCAGGGGGTTGAAGGCCGAGGGCTCCACTTCGAAGCCTTTCGGCTCGGCGAGGCGGACCTTCGCTCGCAAGAAGTCTTCATAGGCGGTCATGCTGTTTCCTTGAGGAACGGCACGCACCGGACGCCGCCCTGCCTGACAGGGCGGCCCACGAGGCATGGTTGAATCGCCCACAGGGCGGCGTCCGGTGCGTGCTGGAAGAGAAAGCGCCCCGGGTGGGGCGCTCGGCGGGTGGCTATCGCTGGCGCAGGGCCTGGACCAGGTACGGATCGACGTCTGGTTGACGCAGCAGCCAGACCTTGTAGTCGTTCGGGACTTGATTGATCGGCGTGCCTTTGTGCTTGCCGTAGGGCATGACGGTCGGGATGCGCGCCTTTTCGCTCAGCGCATGGACCTCTTCCCAGGTGTCAGTCGCGTGACCGGCGTCCATGGCCACCTCAAGCAGGAAGCGGAGGACGATGGCGCAGTTGCGGACGTCGTCGAGAGCGGCGTGGGCGTTGCGCAGCAGCTCGCGGGCCTGAGCCTCCCGGCCGTTGCGCCGCGCGATCAGGTACATCATGGCCGACTGGGTGTGGCTGTCCTTGTCCGGGAACAGGAAGCGGCTCAGCGCCAAGGTGCAGATACGCTTGATGTCGGGGTTCTCGCCGGCCATGCGCCAGTCGAAATCGACGTTGTGGCCGATCATCAGGAGCGGGCCGGCGGGCAGGGCGAACTCCTTCGACTCCCGGCAACCGACCAGGTCCTGGCAGATGATGTGGTGGACGGCCTGGGCGCCGAGGCTGATCGGCACGCTCGGCTTGAAGCGCTCCTGGTAGTACGGGAGATCCTCCGGCGCGACCGCCGCGAATTGGTAAGGCCGCTCAGGAAGCTCCAGCCATGCCGCCTCGATGATCTGGTCGGTCTGGTGGTCGGTGCCGGTGGTCTCGGTGTCGAAGATGATGGGCTTCATGCGCCCTCCAGTGGTAGAGGCGGACATCCGAGTCCGCCTTGAGGTAGGGTCAGGCCGCAGCCTGTTGCTGCTGGTCGGCGAGTTGCCCGGCGTCGATCCAGACCGCTTGTAGCCAGGTCGGCGTCTTCGCTATCGGTTCCTTGAGCGTGCCGGCGACGATCAGCGTGTCGATCTCGCCGCCGGCGGCCAGGCTCTGGAACAGCTTCATCGCCTGCTGAGTGCGAGCAGGGATATCCAGCACGTCGAGGCGATCCAGCAGCGCCAGGCGCAGGCCGGAGATCGTCGCGATGGCCAGGGCCAGCGTCGCGTCGCACCGCCAGCGTTCGGACTCAGACAGCAGGCCGTACAGCCGGCCGCCGAACGTGACGTCGATGTCTGCGCTGATCTGCACGGGCGACCAGCCGGCGGTGCCGGATAGGCGCTGCAGCAGCTCGTTCACCGGTCCGATCGCATCGGCCAGGATCTCCGCTGGGATGCCCGCGGGCGATAGGGCATCGGCCAGGGCGCTCCAGGCGCAGACCTCGGCGTGGAAGCCGGCGGCCTGCTTGATGACGTCCTGGCGCTGCGCGGCGGCGTTGAACGCTTCCTGCAGCGACTGCACCTTGGCCTGCTGCCGATCACGCGCCTGGCGCAGTTCGTTGATCGCCTGTTCGCCGTTGGCGATCGCCTCGGCGCTGGGCGCCTGGGCGGTTTCGGCTTCCAGGGCGGCGGCCTGCGCGGCGGCGGCCTCGCTCTCCTTCAGGTCCCGCTGGCTGTTGGCGACGGCCCGCTGAGCGCTGGCAAGATACCCGCGGTACTCCTCCAGACGTTTCGCCGCCTCGGGATCGGCAACCTTCGCCGGCGGCTGGTGCGCGACCAACTGGCCGGCCTGCAGGTCCACGGCGCCCTGGCAATGAGGGCAGGTCAGCGGCTGGTGGGCGGGCTCGCCGCTGGCGGCGGCCTCGGCTGCCATCACCTTCTCAGACCATTCGTCCTGATTGGCCTCGTCGGTGGCCAGCTTGTTGCGCCGGCGGTCGGCCAGCGCTGCGGTTTCGCGCAGAGCGGTGATGCGGCTGGCCCGCGCCTGGGCTTCGGCGTGGGCGCGCTTGCTGGAGCCTAGGGTCTGCTGGGCCTCGTCCAGGTCCTGGGCGGTGGCTCGCAGTTCCGCGCGCGCCGATTCCAGTTCCTCCTCGCTGACGATGACTGGCGGCGCCTCCGGCTCCCACCCGTTCGCCTTCTCGCTGCCGTAGTTCTCGCCGGTGATCGCCTTCCAGGCGCCGCGCGCCTCGCTGGCGTAGTCCTTTGCCTGGCCGACCATGGCGGAGAACCCGGAACGGAGCAGGGGCTTCACCTTCTCGAACAGCGCCAGGTCGATGCCCTTGGCCTTCAGGCGCTTGGCGACCTCGGCAGGGCTGGCGCTGGCGCCGGTCAGACTGAGCAGCAGCTTGCGGCGATCATCCGCCTTCAGGCCCGCAAACAGGCTGGCGTCGAGCACGTATGGCAGGAACGGCGAGTCGGCGAGCGGGGAGCCTTTGCCGCTGGGCAGCGCGACCCCGCAGGCCTGCACCTCGCCGGACTCGTCCAGCCACTCGACACGGGCCTCGCCCTTCTTGGCGCCCTCGGTGATCAGTTGGCCGATATGCTGCTTCTGCGCAACGCGTCCGGGCTTACCGGTGAAGGCGTGGCTGATGGCGTCGAGCAGCGAACTCTTGCCGGCGCCGTTGTGTCCGGCCACCAGGAGCACCGGCACAGAAACATCAAGGGCCGCATGACGCAGCCCTTGGAAGTTGGTGATTTCGAGTTTCGTGATGCGCATGGCTCACTCCAGGTCGAGGGCGATATCCCCCGGCTTCTTGATGACGCGGTAAGTGTTCAACTCGCGGGACTCCTCGTTCTCCTGCTCGAGCACGATGACGCCCTGGTCCAGCAGTTGGAGAACGACGCGCTCGGCTTCCTCGGTGGTGAGAGCGAAGCGCGATTGCAGCCAGGCCGCGTCGAACACGTCCTTCTTGGTGGCGACGCCGATGGCGATCTCGCCCAGGGTGTGGCCGGCGAAGCGCTCGACGCCGATGGCTTTGATTTCCTCGAACTCGGCCTCGACAACCGCTGCATCCAGTACCTCGCGGCCGCCGTTGCTGTCGGCCGCTGTGACTACGCCTTCTTTCTCCATCCGCTCGATGATGCGGGCTGCGCGGTTGTAGCCGATCTTCAGCTTGCGCTGGATCGCCGAAATCGACGCTCGCCGGGTTTCGCGGACGAACTCAACAGCCGCCTGGTACAGAGGGTCAGTGTCAGCGCCCCAAGCACCGTCTTCCTCCATGTCGCCGTCGCCGCCATTCAGATCCAGCGGGTTCTGGTCCGGATCAGCCTTCACGTCCTTCATGCCGTCGAGGAACTCAGCGGCGCCGCCGATGATCAGCAGGCAGTCCTGGTGCACAGCACCAAAGAGTTGCTCCTGGTTCGGACTGCTGGGGCTCACGGTGAAGACCGCTTTCACCTTGTCCTTGGCGGTGAAGGATTCGAGCTTGCCGTAGACCGTGTCGCGGTCGCTGCCGGCAATGGTGTGGACCGCGATGGTGGCGGCGTTCCGCACCTGGCGCTCCAGGCGGTCGATGATGTCCTGCTGCTTGGCCTCGGGAAGCTTCTGCCAGCAGTCCGGCATGATCCGGATTTCCTGGATCAGGCCCTGCAGCAAGCTTTTGCCGAGCGTGTCGGCGGTCATGTTCATGAAGTGCGAGTTGTTGCTCATCGGGAAGGGTCCTATTCGTTGGCAATCCGCTCCAACTGCTCGAGTTGGGCGTCGCTGAGGTAGGTGTGGGCGCCGTAGCGCTGGAAGTTGCTGCGGAGGTCGGCCAGGAACTTCTCATCCCAGTCCGTAGCGGCGTTGAGCTCGGCCGCGCCGAGTAGCGCGGCGAACTCCCCGACCTGGCCGTACCGTTCAAGGACAGTGAGGCTGGGCATGGCCGGTTACTCGAGATTGAGCTCGTCGGTGCCGGTGTCCGACTGCTGGCCCGGGGCGGGTTCGGTGATTTCGCCCGTCTCGGTGTTCACGCCGTCCGGGACCTGGTCCTGAGACTGGTCGTCAACAACGCTGTATTCGCCGGTGAGGATGGACGCGTTGTCTTGGTCCAATCCGGCGTCGGCGCGTTCGTCCAGGGTGACTGCGGTCTGCAACTCGATGCTGACCGGCAGGTACTTGAACAGCCGGCGGATCACGGTCTTCTTGGCCATCTCTTCGTAGTGGGTGACCCAAGGCCCGTTTGCGGATGCCTTGCTGGTGGCGCGTACTTTGTCGACGTCGGCCTTGCTCATGACCTCGAATTGCACGCCGCCGTCCTTCAGCTTGGCGACCGCGTAGACGTGGGTCATGACGCCGCGTTCACCTTCTCCCGGAACGTGCTGGACGTCCTCGTCGAGGCCGTAGCGATAGCTGAACTGGTCGTTCTGGTGCACGGTGCGCGCGGTGAGCGAAACGATCTGGCCGGAGCGCCGGGCAAGGTCAATCATCCCGCGGTAGCCGATGATCAACTGGACGTTCGACAGGCCATCTTTCGCCTTGCCGTTGCCGAACGGCAGCAGGTAGGCATGGCCGAGAGCGTTACCCGGTTCCAGGCCGAGCTGCGCGCATTGCATCACGGCGCCGAGGAAGCTCTCCTGATTGCACTTCGCCAGGGCCGGTACTTTGCGAATCTCGGTCAGCGCGATGCGCGCGAGTCGATCGGCGGTCATGTGCTTCGGAAGCGCCAGGGCGATCTGGCCTTTGATTTTCGGATCAGTCATCAGGTGGGCCAGCGTTTTCGGCTGACCGTTGTTGGCGACATTGCCGGTCGCGGCGGCTTTCAGGGCGGTTGCGGACATGCTGGGCTCCGGTTACTTGAGGCGGAAAACGCGGGATTCGCTGGTCTTCTTGAACTGCTCGAACAGCGCGGGGTGAGCTTCCTTGAAGGCGGATTGGTCGAAGCGGTTGGTGGTCTGGGACTTCCACGTCAGTACCGACTTGCCGTTGACCGTGAGTTGGGCGTGGTCCTGCATGAAGAGCTTGATGCGCTCCTCTGCGGACTCGATCTCGTACTCCAGGCCCTTGGCCTTGGCTTTCAGTTCGCGCAAGCGGTTGAACACCTCCACGACCTTGCCGTCGGCCTCGATGCTGGTGCCGGCGTCGCGCTCGAACATCCGCAGGATGTCGCTGACGGCCGTGGCCTCCGGCGGCTCCAGGCGCTGGATGCGTCCCCAGAACTCGACCTCCTTCTCGCGAATCGCCGCGATGGTTTCGTCGTCCCGCTCGACGCGGTACACGCGGAAGTCGTCGCCGCCGATCAGCACGCCGAAGATGCAGACCTGGCGGCCGGTGACCATCAGGCCGTGCATGGCCTGGGCGGTGTAGTGGACTGGAATGGCATCGGTCTGAACCTCACCCCAGTCCTTTGCCTTGAATGGGCTGACCGTCTTGATCTCGATGTTTTCGCCGCTGGCGGCCTCGGCGTCGATCTCGGCGGCCATGAAATCGTGCTGCTGGTCGCGGTAGCGGTTACCGCGGCCGACGATCTTCAGGCCGGTCTCTTCGGCCAGCAGGTCGATGACGTAGGGCTCCATCCGCTGGCCACGGGTGAAAATCTTCTGCTTCGCCGGGTCGACGGGACCGGTGCGCGGTTGGACCTTATCCAGGTACACGTCCAACGGAGTGCGCCAGGGGCTGATGCCGAGAATGCCGGCGACATCGCTGCCGCCGAGGTACTTGGTACGGTCGAGCGCGCCGACCGATGCGAGAGCTGCAGTCATGGGGCTGGTCTCATTTCAGGGTGAGGGTGGTTGTTGCGTGAAGGCGGGGGTTGCGCCGGAAGCGCAGAACGCAGAGGTCGCCGCAGATGTTGGCGAAGAGCGGGTTGTGGTAGCCGTGGCGGTTGGCCAACTCGACGGCCTGGCGGATGCTCTTTCCGGCAAACTCTTCGATATCGTCGAGTTGGTCGTCGATGATCGAGCGAACGGGGCGGGTGGTCATAGGTCGATGCTCCTCAGTTCTTGCTGTCTCGCATCCGCTGCGGCGTCGAGCCGGCGGCGCATGTCGTCGTATTGCCGGGTGCCGATGGCGTCGAGGGTGTAGGCCATCTCGATCTGGCCGCGCCATACCAACTGGTCGTGGCGCGGGATCACCGACCGACGCATAGCGACGATCGCTTCCTCGATCACGCCCTCGGCGCGTTCATTCGTCCAAGCCATCGTCGTCCTCCTGCTCGTCCTCGGGTTCCGGTTCCGGGTCCGGCTGGTCCCAGAGCGGGTCGACGGCACGGTCGTAAGCGAGTTGCGCGTTGCTGAAAGCCGTGCGGTTGCGGCGCTCGCGGTATGTCCACATCGGGATGCTCTCCGTGTTTCACCTGCATTCGGCTGAACGCTCACGCCGCCGGGCTTGCCCGATGGGGAGGCGGGGAGCGTTCATGCGAATGCGGGCGGTGAAAAAAGCCCGGCCAGAGCCGGGCGAAGAGGGGGAGCGCTGCATGCGCAGCGGGGAGTGGTCTGGCCGGTGCTGATCTCCGGCGTAGCTGGAAGCTTCGATGGCATAAGGCCAACCCATCACCGTCCAACACAGCTATGCGCTCAGACCACTCTCCGCTACGCCCTGGCACCGGAGCGCCAGGGGAGCGGGCAGGGTTTCTCTCGCTACAACCAATATCCCCGGTTCTTCAACCCTGCGAAGCACCCCGGTTTAGCTGGTCCTCGGCTCTCGGTGTGCTGGGCCAGCACGGCACACCGGTCATCACCTCTCGGGTGGTGTTCTTTCAGAGGGCGGTGCAGGCCCGCAACGCGACCGGCGCCGACTGGCCTTCGATCCAGATAACCGCTGCCCCGCCGAGCGAAACGCTGGCCCGGCCGACGGTGCGAGTGCGCTGCGGTTCGGCCCCGCGGTACGGCCGGTATTCGATCAGCGCTGGCGCCGGGTGCTCTCGGTTCCAGGCTTCGACCAGTTCCGCCGGCGGCACCGGTCGGACGTTGCCGATCTGCTGGTAGATCTCGGAGCGGTGAATGGCGACGTCGTCCGGGGCGGTGATGCCGAGGCGCACCTGGTCGCCCTGGCTGCCCAGGACAGTGACGGTGATGTTGTCGCCGATATGCAGGGTTTGGCCGGGTCTTCTGGTCAAGATCAGCATGGTGTGACTCCGTTCGGGGTGGTGGGTGGCCGTCAGCCCAGGCGATCCGGGACGACCTTCATTGCCTCGGCGACGAGCTTGTGGGCCCCTTCGGAGTCCACCGTGGCGAACCCCTTTTCGGCGTGGTCCCACTGCTCATCCTCGTCGCCGGGGAAGTTGCTGCACGCCACTGAACAGACGCCAAGCCCGTCGGGCTTGAAGTAGAGGCGCACCTCCGGGCCGTCATCCCCGCGATCAAGCATCACGAGCACTTGGCCCAGGTCTTCGAACTCGAACAGCTTCGCGAACTGCTTCATTGGAATTCCTCTGGTTGGTTTCCCAGATGCCCCTCGGGGGAAGGGCATCGAGGAAATCGGTGTTGCTGCTGCCCGGTTAGCGCTGGGCGGCGCTGCGCATCGCGTGCGGGTCGTTCACACGGTTCGGGCATTTCGCCCTGGATCAGCCGTCTCTGGTCGCCCTGAATAAGGGTCGCCATCGCGTTGGTAGGTGTTGCCTCAGCACCTATCTGATCGCCGGTCGCCGCAGAGGCGATGCGTTCTGCTGTTGATGTTGCTCACCCGACTTTCTGTCGCCCCACGGGTGATGGCCGGGGCTGCCTCGCCGCGTTGCGGCTAGCTGTTCATGGCGCAGCTTGTGAAAGAGCGCGGCTCGGTGGCCTGGCCAGCGGTGTGTTGCTGGTGTGTAAAAAAATACACAACGTACTTATCATGGTCAATACAAAACGTACTTATTTCTTCGGAAGAAAAGCCCGCTTGAGGGCGGGCTTGATGGTCAAAGATCAGTGAGGGAGGTCGACGTACCAGTAAACGAATAGGCTCCCGTCATTTCGAGCCTCGACATTTACCCCGTCGATACTGCGGAGGTCTTGCTCCAGTCGAAGCCAGGCCCATGTCGGTTCATTGCTCGCGCGCTTGATCCGCACGGACTGTTGGACTTGTGCCTGGGGGCTTTCAATCAGCGCCCGGACTCGGTCGACGACAGCGATATAGGTGGTTTCGGACCATGGAGAGAACAGCATTCCGAGTACTCCTTGTGCTTCGATGCTGGCAGTTGCTTTCAGAATTCTGCTATAAGAATGCTGTATGTATATACAGTATTGAGGATTCTTTCGATGGCCAAACAACAGAAGAAGCAGGACGCGAAACCGATGACTCCGGTTGAGAAATTGGGGCTCCGCATATCGGAGATGATCAACTCACCGAAAGCACAGGACCTGCGCACGGTGACGATCCATCGCTTGGACACGGATCCCGATGAGGCGTGGGACCAGGTGATGGAACTGTTGTCCGAGACCGACGGCATTGACATGGTTTTCAACGACGACGGCACGATAACGCTGAAGTGGGAGGAGCGGGATAGGAGTGACGGCCAGGTGGAAAGCCAGAGCGAGGATATGGCGACCTATCAGGTCAAGAGGAGGGGTAGCTGATCGACGGGTAAGGCCGCCTTAGTCCTATGTGCCAGGCGGCCAAATTCGGCGGATCACCTGAACTTGCGGATAGCTCGGGTGACAACGCCGACCATCTCGCAGTTGTCGTCGATGGATAGCATGCGATATGCGGGGTTCAGGGGTTTCAGGTACTTCTGGCCTGCGTCGGACACGAACTGTTTGAAGGTTGCCTCGTTGCTGTCGGCCAGCTTCGCAACCACCAGATCGCCAGGCCTCGGTTCAAGCCCGGTGTCGACGAGGATCAACATGCCTTCCGGAATGCTCTCGCCGGCAGGAGCTGTCATCGAATCCCCCTTCACCTCCAGCCAGAATGACCTTCCCTTTCCCTTGTAGTCACTGAGTTCGAATGTATCGAAGCCGGCCGGCTCTATCGCTTCGCGCCAAGCGCCTGCGGCGACCCAGCTAACTATCGGGTATCGATACATGCGGGTCGGCTGATCTGCTGGTGCCACGTTCTGCACTCGATCATCAGGCAACTGGATTGTGAGAGGGGGGAGATTGAGCAAGGTCAACATTTGGTTGATGTCGGCAATGCTGGGCTCTCTCCGCCCGTTTAGCCAGTGCGCTACGGCCCCCTGAGTTTTCCCCATCTGCTCTGCGAGCTGCGCTTGTGTGATGTCCTGCCGCGCCATGGCATTGCGGACTATCTGTATCCAGTTGTTCATGGGCGGAATGCTACAGACCGTATTAGCAAGTGCAACGCACGTCATGTACTAATCCTTGCAAGAAATAAGTACGAAATGTATTTTCAAAAAAGGACACTTCACCTTGGAGGACGCCATGAGTGCCTTGAAAGCCATCCGCAAGCAGGCGGGTGTGACTCAGACCCAGCTTGCCGAGCGAGTTGGGCTGACCCAGGCCGCAATCGGCCACTACGAAACAGGGCGCCGTAAGCCTGGACTCAGTGAATGCCGACGTATCGTGGCGGCACTGAATGACCTTGGTGCTGAATGCACGCTGGCTGAAGCTTTCCCTGAGCCAGAGCATGACTCGCTTGCTGTATCCGTCCAAATGGCGTCCTGACCATGTCGACGAGCAAGTTAACCCCCGAGCAAGAGTCAAGATCACGCGATTTCGAGGCGCTGTTCTTGAGCCAGCTTCTGTCGGTGGGCCAGAAAGTCGTTGCCGATTCAGTCGGCTTGAGCGAGTCGGCTATCACCGGATGGAAGAAGGACGGCCTCATCGAGCGCTTCTGCAAGGCCGCCTCGGTGCTTGAGCTTCAGATCGTTCCCCAGCATGCGGTGGTCGTCAGCGCGGACTATCTCCGTTCGCTGGAGACGCTGGCCGAGTTGGGCCTCAAGGCCGAGAAGAAGCGGCCAGGACCGCTGGGCTGGGACTGAATGCCGTCCTTCCAGATCAACGACGAGGAGCGGGAGGCGCTCCGCGGCCTACCCATGCTTGCCCGCGAGATCTACGTGTTCGCCCTACGTCCGTTCATGGACTTCGCAACAGGCATTGTCGGAGAGCGGCGAGGGATCTCTTGGAAGTCGATTGCCGAGGAGCTCTACGTCGAGCCACACCAGGGCATCAAGGGCGGGGAGCCCTCCGAAAAGGAACTGCGGCGGGCGCTGGTCTGGCTGCAGAAGGTGGGTCTGGTAGGCCCCAATCTGGCCGAAAGGCGCCTGATTTTTGAGTTGCCGAAGGCTTCACGGGATCAATCCGTCCGAAAAAAAGTGGGCACTAAGTGGGCAGATGAAGCGGGCAGTTATGTGGAAGGGTCGGAGCCCAGTAACTACGTGGCTTTCCCGGAAAAAGAGGGCAGATATGTGGGAGGGGGTGAAAGTGAAAAAGTGGGCACACCTCCGGTATCCGGTAATAACCGTACCGTACCTAACGCGTGCGTGCGCGAATGCCCAGCCGATCCGGCCACTGCGGGACAGTGGTGCCAGTTCTTCATCCGCGAGCGCGGATTCCAGATCCACGCGGTGCAGACCGCCAGGACCATGCCGCTGTTCGCCTCTTGGGTCGAGCGCGGTGTCACCGCGGAGCAGATGCTCGCGGCAATGGAGATCGCCGAAGCCAAGCTCGGCGCCCCGCCTGACTCCCCTCTGTACTACCGAAATTTTCTCGATGAACTCTTGCTGGAGCGCCACCGGATGGCAACAGCACCGCATGCGGAGCACCGCCATGAGCAAACCGATGGACGAAACGCCCAAGCACGTCAGCGACCCGCTGCACGACGTTCGCGCAACGCTGTTGACATCCTCCACGACGACGACTGGTGAGCCGCAGATCGAGAATCTGGTCGAACTTGACGCCCAGGCGCGCAGGGCGGTGAAACGCGTGTTCGCTACCCTCAAAACCAGCTATCCGGCTTGGTACGAGAAGCACTACGGGGAACGTCGTGCGGAGACGCTCGCCAAGCGAGTCTGGCTGACCGGTATCAAGCACCTGAGCGACATGCAGGTCGACCGAGGCCTCCAGCGGATGGTGCTGGATCAGGACTTTCCTCCGAGCCTCAAGGAGTTCCTGCGGCTGTGCCGCAAGGTCGACGGTTTGCCGAGCGCCGAGGGCGCCTGGTACGAAGCCTTGGAGCAGCGCTACAGCCACAAGGTCGTGAAGGTGGCTGCCGAACTCACAGGCCTGTTCGAGCTTCGTCGGGCCCAGTACGGCGACAAGCGACTTCGCGCTGAGTTCGAGCATAACTATGCCGTAGTGGTCCGACGCCTCGAGGCTGGTGAGCCGCTGGACGGAAAGGTCGCCAAGGCGATTGGCCTCGACAGCCAGAAGTCGGAGCTGCAGCGCGCCGATGAGCTTGCCGAGCAGCAACTGCTCCACCGGATGCAGGCCCAGGGGCTGGATGGTCTCAGTGGCGCCCAGGCGCGGGAACTGCTGCTGGCCAAGATGCGCCGGAAAGCGCCGGAGGTGCGCCGTGATGCATGACTTCCGCCCGGTGATGTTCACCGTACCCGGCGAGCCGGTAGGGAAGGGAAGACCGCGTATCGGTCGCGTCGGTGCCCACGCCAGGATGTTCACGCCGGCGAAGACGGCGGCCTACGAAGGCCTGGTAGCCATGGCTGCCCAGGAAGCGCTCGCAGGACGCCCCCTGATCGCCGGCCCCGTGCTCATCGAACTGCGGATGTTCCACCCCATTCCGCGGTCCTGGTCGAAGAAGCGCCAGGCCATGGCCTTGGTCGGCGAGGTCATGCCTACCGTGAAATGCGATGCCGACAACTGCCTGAAGGCGGTGTGTGACGCGCTCAATGGGGTGGCCTGGAAGGACGACACCCAGGTCGTCAACGTGATGCTGGCGAAGCGGTACGCCGAGGTACCGCGCGTCGAGGTGAAGATTGTTCCGCTGATGGCCCAGGGAGCGCAGCGGTGACTACAGGAAACTACAGGGGAGAGTCGAAATGAGACTGATCAGCGCGCGCCAGGCTTGGCACGACGCCTTCTACGAGAGTCGGAGCTCAGTGCTGGCGGTGGCGGCCGACAAGGCCGCGCTGGGCAAGAAGGGGCGGGTGGCCAACGAGACGCACCCCGACCGCAAGGACACCAATGGGCGTAGCGCCCACATGCTTGCCGCCGGCCTGGTGCAGGCTGCCATCCGTTCGCTGCCGAAGCCGCTGCAGCACTTCGGCCACACGCTGTACTCGCCGCTGGCTACCGGCGACGATGTGGCGATTGCCCACGGCCTGGTGTGGATCGGCTCCGGGCTCGGCCAACTGACCCAGCGCCAGGGTGAGCGGGCCTACTGGATGGCGCTGGCGGCGATCAACTCGCACAAGCGGGCGGTGAATGGCCGCGACACGCTGCGCCCGGGCGAGGTCTGCCTCTTCATCGAGGAGCGCCTCGGCTGCCGGATCGACCCCGGCAACTGGGCGCGGGACTATGCCAGTACCTGGGAGCGCCTGGCGCGCCACATCGACCGGCTCGACGCCCAGGCGCTGAGGCCGGTCGCCGAGGTGGTGGCGAAGCAGAGCGGCCTGCGGAAGGGGGCGGGCTGGCGCTGGCATCAGGTTGACCGCGATACGGTGGCGGTGCAGCGCGCAGAGGCCTACGCCGAGCGCCGGGATCATCACCAGCAGCGCTTGGCCGAACGCCTGCGCGGGATGTCGGACCAGCAGTTGGCGCGGTGGGCGGCGAGGATGAAGCGGTACGGGGAGGCATACCGGGAGGAGTGGGGCGAGGACATCCTGGAGTGCCCCAGTGTCCATCAGCGCTACCACGACCGCGTGGCGGCCTACTGGGCCCAGCGGGAGCGCCTGAAACGGGTCGCTTGACGATTTGAAGAGCATTTGGGTATCTTTTTGCCATGGTGCAGAACTACACCCGCACGAATAAACACACCAAAACCCGGCCTCGCGCCGGGTTTTTTGTTTTCAGCCGGAGGACCAGATGGAACCCACGACCTCCATCGGTATTGGCGCGCTGTTTGCCAAGTACAGCGTGACCATCGCTGGGTTCTGGGGCTCTATCCTCTCGCTCGGCTTTCTGAAAGATCTCACCCGTTTCCAGGCCGCTCTGGCAGTCGGAACCGGGTTTGGCTGCTCCACCTACTGGACCCAGCCTGTCGCCGGCTGGCTCTCCCGAACCTACCTCATCCCCCTGGATGATGCCTTCCTCGCCGGCGTCGCGTTCACCATCGGTCTGCTGGCTATGAACGTGATCCCCGGCCTGAAAGCCTTTGCGGAGCGCTTCCTCACGCCCCGAGGTGCCTGACCATGATGAACTCGATCCTCATGGGATTGGACTCCCTGCTGTGCATTCTGGTGGTACTTGCCGCGCTAGACTTCCTGCGCTCCGTCCACCTGTTCGAGCGTCCGATCCTGAGCCTGTCGTTCTACCTGGTCGCCCTCGGAGCCTTCGGCTTGCTGGTCGAGCTGGCAAAAGGCTACTGGGTCAGCCCTTGGGCGGTGGTGATGCACTTCGGCATCGTTGGCTACGCCTGGACGCGCCGGAAGCAGATCTTCCACCAGGACTGGCGGCGCGATGGGGCGGAACGACGCAGGTGCTGAGCCATTGAAATAGTGGCAAGCGGCCCTATATCGTCATTTCCAACCAGCAAAGGAGATATGCAATGTCGGAGTTAGTTAAGGGCGACGAGGTTCAACTGAAGAGCGGTGGGCCGAAGATGGTTATCTCGGAACTTGGAGACTTCAGTCCCATGGGCCCCAGGGAAGGCGCACGATGCGTTTGGTTCGACAAGTCCAAGAAGATGGAGGACGTGTTCGATATCGCTGTCCTCAAGAAATATTCTGATCCCGGAATCGGCACCGTTTCTGTGCGTAGAGGCTAAACAATAGCCGCCAAGCCCCGCCTAGTGCGGGGCTTTTCGTTTGTGAGGTAAATCATGGCGCTGACCAAGAAACAGCGCCTTTTCGTCGACGAGTACCTGATAGACCTCAACGCGACGCAGGCCGCGATTCGGGCCGGCTACAGCACCCGGCGCGCGGCGGAGATTGGCTATCAACTGCTCCAGCGGCCGGAGGTTGCTCAGGCCATCCAGGCCGCCATGGCCGAGCGCTCGAAGCGCACCGAGGTCGAGGCCGACTATGTGATCCGGCGGCTCCGCGAGATCGACGAGATGGACGTGCTCGACATCCTCGAGGACGACGGATCGTTCCGGTCGATCCGCGACTGGCCCCGGGCCTGGCGCCAGTTCCTGTCCGGCATCGAGATCGCCGAGTTGTTCGAGGGCCGCGGTGACGACCGCCGCATCGCCGGCGTGCTCCGCAAGGTCAAGTGGCCGGACAAGCTACGCAATCTGGAACTGCTGAGCCGGCACGTCGGCACCGAGTCTGCCGCGCTCGACCTGGAGCTCAAGCGCCTGGACGTGGCGAAGAAGCGCGCCGAGTTGAAGTTGCTGGAAAACCCCGAGGACGAAGCGCCGCCGACCAGCATCGCGGTGACCATCATCGATGCGAGGGTGCGCGATGCCGACGCTTAACGTGCCTCAGGCAAAGTTCCTGGCGCTTCCGCACAAGTTCTGCGGCTTTGTCGCTGGGTTCGGCTCCGGCAAGACGTGGGTGGGCTGCTCAGGGCTCGCCCAGCACGCCTGGGAGTGGCCGCGCATCAACGCCGGCTACTTCGCACCGACCTACGCCCAGATCCGCGACATCTTCTATCCGACGATGGAGGAGGTGGCTTTCGACTGGGGGCTGCGGACGAAGATCAACCAGGCGAACCATGAGGTTCACCTGTACAGCGGTAGCGCCTACCGCACGACGATCATCTGCCGCTCCATGGAGAAGCCGCAGACCATCGTCGGCTTCAAGGTCGGCCGCGCGCTGAGCGATGAGATCGACGTTTTACCAGCGCAGAAGGCTCAGCAGGCCTGGCGCAAGATCATCGCGCGGATGCGCTACAAGGTGGACGGCCTGCGCAACCGTGTCGACGTCACCACCACCCCGGAAGGCTTCAAGTTCGTCTTCCAGCAGTTCGTGAAGCAATTGCGCGAGAAGCCGCACCTGCAGGACCTATATGGCCTGGTCCAGGCCAGCACCTACGACAACGAGGCGAACCTGCCGGACGACTACATCGATTCGCTGATGGAGTCGTACCCGCCGCAACTGATCGCGGCGTACCTGCGCGGCCAGTTCGTCAACCTGACGGCGGGCACCATCTACACCGCCTACGACCGCACTCTTAACGCCTCGCAGGAGACGGTTCAGCCAGGCGAGCCGATATTCGTGGGTATGGACTTCAACGTCGGCAAGATGGCCGCCGTCGTGCATGTGAAGCGATTGGGACTGCCGCACGCGGTCGACGAGATCGTCAACGGGTACGACACCCCGGACATGATCCGCCAGATCAAGGAGCGGTTCTGGCTGTACGCCGACGGCGACTATCGGCCGACCCGTCAGATCAGGATCTACCCCGACGCCTCCGGCGACTCTCGCAAGTCCGTCCGGGCCAGCGAGACCGACATCGCGCTGCTCAAGCAAGCCGGCTTCATTGTCTCGGCGCCCGCCGCCAACCCGCCGGTCAAGGACCGGATCAACTCCATGAACGCCATGTTCTGCAACGCCAAGGGCGAGCGCCGGTATCGGGTCAACCCCGACCGGTGCCCGACCTATGCCGACGCCCTGGAACAGCAGGTGTGGGGCACAAACGGCGAGCCGGACAAGGCGGCCGACATCGACCACCCCAACGATGCGGGTGGCTATTTCATCCACAAGGAATACCCGATCACGAAGTATTCCCTCGCAGGTGTTTCCTAATGGGCGTAAGGCGCTTCCTCACTGACAAGCTGGTCAACTTCGTGGCCAACTTGGGCACGGAGCGAGACAAGGCCGCCGGCAGCTTCTACGCGCCGGTCGTGCTCACCGATGAGCAGTTGCACAACGCGTATCGCGGCGCCTGGTTCCCGCGCAAGGTCGTCGATATCCCGGCGAAAGATGCGACCAGGCGCTGGCGGGCATGGCAGGCCAGCAAGGCGCAGATCGAGAAGATCGAGGCCGAGGAGAAGCGCCTGCAGGTTCAGGCTCGCACCAAGGAAGCTCTGACCAAGGCGCGGCTGTGGGGCGGCGCAGCGATCTTCATCGGTACCGGCGAAACTGACACCAGCAAGCCTCTGGTACCCGAGCGCGTCCAGGCCGGCGGCATCAAGTATCTGACGGTGATGAGCCGGCGCGACCTGTCGGCAACCGAGCAGGATCGTGACGTCATGTCACCGAACTACGGCAAGCCCAAGGCCTACCGGCTCGGCGGCAGCGCGATCGAGATTCACCCGTCCCGGCTGGTGATCTTCACCGGCGCCGACATCCCTGACCAGGACCTGGCCAGCGGCAATCAGTTCGGCTGGGGAGACTCGGTCCTGCAGGCCGTGTTCGAGGCCATCCAACAGATCGACAGCACCATGGCCAACGTGGCCAGCCTCATCTTCGAAGCGAAGGTCGACGTGATCCGTATCCCCGACTTCATGCAGGGGATGCAGGACCCGAAGTACGAGAAGCTGGTGCTGGAGCGCATGCGTCTGGCGGCCATGGCGAAGGGAATCAATGGCACCCTGATGCTGGACAAGGACGAGGAGTACGACAGCAAATCGGCGAACTTCGGCACGCTGCCGGACATCATGGACCGCTTCATGCAAGCGGGCTGCGGCGCTGCCGATATTCCGGCTACGCGCATGCTCAGCCAGTCACCCGCCGGCATGAACTCCACTGGTGAGGCCGACCTGCGTAACTACTACGACCGCATCCAGTCCAGCCAGGAGTTGGACATCACGCCGGCCATGTCGGTGCTGGACGAGTGCCTGGTGCGGTCCGCGCTGGGCAGCCGACCGCCGGAGATCCATTACGTTTGGAACAGCCTCTGGCAGACCACAGCGAAGGAGCGGGCGGACATCGGGAAGATCACCGCCGAGACTATCAAGACCATCGCCGAGACAAGGCTCTTCCCCGAGGACGCGCTCAGCAAGGCTGCCGAGACCCTGTTGGTCGAGAACAGCGTGATGCCGGGCTTGGAATCGGCGCTGGAGGAGTTCGGCTCCGAAGTGCCCGAGGGCGAGCAGGACGAGGAGGGTGGCAACGGATCGTCCAGCCAGGCGCTGAACGACGCGGCATCGCGCACGCTGTACGTTTCGCGCCGGGTGCTGAACGCCGGCGCGATCATTGACTGGGCGAAGGACCAGGGCTTCGAGACCACGCTCCCCGCCCACGACCTGCACGTCACCATTGCCTACAGCCGGACGCCCGTCGACTGGATGAAGGTCACCCAGGCCTGGACGGTCAAGCCGAACGGAAACCTGACCTGTTCCGCCGGCGGCCCGCGCCTGGTCGAGCAGTTCGGCAAAGGGGCCGTGGTTCTGCTGTTCAACTCCTCTGACCTGACCTGGAGGCACGTCGAAATTCGCGATGCCGGCGCCAGTTGGGACTGGCCGGACTACCAGCCCCACATCACCTTCACCTACCAGCCCGGCAGCGTCGACCTTGACCAGGTTGAGCCGTACCGCGGCGTCATCGAGCTCGGCCCGGAGGTCTTCGAAGAGATCGGCGAGGGCTGGGCGAATCGCCTCGACGAGGAATAACGATGCTTCTTCATGACTCCGTGTCGGTGTCCGGCGTTCGCCGGACCGCTGACGGCTACCTCGTGGCCGATGCCCGGGTAGCGCGCACTGGCATCCAGGAATACCTGGGTTCCGAGGTCGGCAAGCCCGACATACCCATTGTCCGCGTGTACCGGCCACCGGAATCGGTTTTCGCCGAGGACGCCATGCGCTCCTACGCCTACCGCCCCATGACCAACGGCCACCACGGCGAGGTCACCGCTGAGAACTGGAAGAAGCTCGCCATCGGCCAGACCGGCTCGGAGGTCCTGCGAGACGGCGACTTCGTGCGCGTGCCTCTGGTGTTGATGGATGCCGATGCGATCCGCGACTACGAGGCAGGAAAGCGCGAGCTATCCATGGGGCTCGAGGCAGAGGTCATTTTCGAGGATGGGGTGACCCCCACCGGCGAGACCTACGACGCCCGGCTTGGCCCGATGCGAATGAACCACCTCGCCCTGGTCGATCACGCCAGGGGCGGCGAGCAACTGCGCATCGGGGATTCGCGCACCCCCGGCGCCAAGAAACCTGCGCAAACAACCCCCACAGGAGGCCATGACATGGCTGATGCACTCCGCAAACTCCTGGTCGATGGCCTCACGATCGAGACCACCGAGCAGGGCGCCCAGGTCGTCGAGAAGCTGCAGAAGCAACTCGGCGACGCCGGGGCGAACCTCAAGACCATCCAGGATGCTCATGCGACCGCGATGGCAGCGAAAGACGCCGAACTGGCGAAGAAGGACGCCGAGATCGATGGGCTGAAGGCCAAGGTACTGAGCGACGCCGACATCGACAAACTGGTGCGAGAGCGCGCCGACCTGATCGCCAGCGCGATGCTGATCGCTGACGGCGACTATGCCGGCAAGTCCGCCGCAGAGATCCGCAAAGCGGCCGTCGTGGCCAAGCTGGGCGACGCCGCCATCAAGGACAAGCCGGAGGCCTACATCGCCGCCCGCTTCGACATCCTGCTCGAGGATGCCGCCAGTAACGACCCGGTGCGTGTCCACCTGAAACAGCAAGACAGCAAACCGTCGAACCCGGCTGACAACGGTCAGGCGGCCTACGAGGCGCGCGTCAACGGCGCCTGGAAAGGAGGTGACAAATAATGCCCGCCGTTCAAACCACCTACAGCGCGAACATCCGCCCCGGCCTGCCGGGCATGATCGTCGACGAAGTCCCGAAGACCCTGATCTCACGCACCGTCGAGGCCGCTGGCGGCCTGGCGTTCGGCATCCCGGTCATGCAGGGCACCGCCGACAAGGCCGGCCGTGCGCCGACTACTGGCGATACCGCCGCGAAGTTCGTCGGCATCAGCGTCCGCGACCGCTCCGTCAAGGCCGAGGCCAACCAGTACAGCCAGTACGAGTCGGCCCGCGTCATGACCGAGGGCGCCATCTGGGTAACCGCCGCCGTGCAGGTCGCCGCAGGCGATCCGGTCTACTTCGTGCCGGCCACCAGCGCCTGGACCAACGTCGCGACCGACAACGTGCAGGTCGCCGGGGCGCGCTTCGACACCAGCACCACTGGCACCAATCAACTCGCTCAAGTCCGCCTGGGCTAAGGAGAAACCATGAGCCGATTCAAGCTGCTCGACGCCCAGGCCGCCCTGGGCTTCGTGGTCTCGCAGACCACCTACATCGAGCGCCAGGTCAACGAGATCGTTTACCCGGATATCCAGTATCCGCAACTGATCCCGGTCGATACCTCGGCGCCCGAGTGGATCAAGACCGTCACCTTCTACTCGGCCGACAAGGTAGGCAAGGCCGACTGGGTCAACGGCAACGCCGACGACCTTCCGCTGGCCAGCACCGAGCGCTCGAAGTTCGAGTCGAGCGTGCACATGGCTGCCATCGGCTATGGCTATGGTCTGGAAGAGATCAGCCAGGCGCAGATGCTCGGCATCAACCTGACCGGTGACGATGCCGCCGCCGCGCGTCGCGCCTACGAGGAGTTCGTGGACCGCGTAGCCCTGGCGGGTGACGCGTCCAAGGGCTTCAGTGGCCTGTTCAACTACCCGGGTGTTACCGCGGGCTCCGCCGTCACCGGGAACTGGGAAACCGCCACCGCCGACCAGATCCTGGCCGACGTGAACACCGCGCTGACCCTCCAGACGCAAGGCACGCTGTTCACCGCGTTCTCCGACACCCTGCTGCTGCCTTACGCGAAGTTCCTGCTGATCGCCACCCGCAAGGTGAACGAACAGGGTCTGGAATCGATCCTGACCTACCTGCAGCGCAACAACGTGTACACCGCTCAGACCGGCCGCCCGCTGATGATCAAGGGCCTGAACGGCCTGGACACCGCCGGCGCCGGCGGCACCGCGCGCATGATCAGCTACCGCCGCGATCCGTCGGTGCTGAAGATGCATATCCCGATGCCGCACCGCTTCCTGCAGGTGTACCAGGCCGGTCCGATCCGCTGGGAAGTTCCCGGCATCTTCCGCCTCGGTGGCGTGGATATCCGTCGTCCGGCGGAAGTTCGCTACACCGACGGCATCTGACGGGGGTGGACCATGGCGCTCATCACCAATACCAACCGCATCACCCCCATCGGCCTGCCGAGCGGTGCCGTCATCCCGCCGGGCGCGTCTGTTGACGTGCCCGAGTGGGACGATATCAAGGACCGCAAGAACCTCGCCTTCTACGTGGTCACCGGCGTGCTGGTGATCGAGGGCGGTGTGCAGAGCGACACCCAGGGCGGCGAAGAGGCGTACCGCCAGCAACTGTTCGCCGAGCTGAAGGCCCTGGGCGTGAATGCCGGCGCCAACAGCAAGACCGAGACCCTGGTTTCGAAACTGGCAGAGGTCAAGGCCAAGGCCACGCCGCCCGCTGACGAGGCGGCTCAGAAAGAAGCGCTGATCGAACAACTGGCCACCCTCGGAGTGCCGGCTGGTCCTGATGCCTCTCTGGAGGAACTCCAGAAGGCCCTGGCCGACAAGCAGGCCGAGCAGCGGTAATACCCGCCTCATGGATGGTCGACTGGGCCAGGATGGCCCACCTATTCGAGAACGATGATGGCCGACTTCTACGGAACCGTGGCTGGTGCTGATGCCTACCACCAGACCCGAGGCAATGCCGCCTGGGCGGCTGCTGCTGAGGCCGACAAGGAAGCAGCTCTGGCCCGGGCATCAGCCTACATCGACGGCCTTGGCACCCAACAGCCGGTCTCTGGATGCGTGCTGGTCTTTCCTGGCAAGAAAGCCGGGGGGCGAGCCCAAGCGCTGCAATGGCCGCGCGCAGGCGCCATTGACCGTGAAGGGGAGCCCGTTCCGGCTGATGAGGTGCCGCGGGAGGTCGAGCAGGCCACCTACGAGGCCGCGCTGCGCGAACTGTTGAAGCCCGGCAGCCTGAATCCGGACTACGTTGCGACCACCGCGGTGAAACGCGCCAAGGTCGGGCCGCTCGAAACCGAGTTCTTCGGCCCAGCCGAAGGCGACGAGCAGCCCAACAAGCCCTTCGTCGGGGTCATCAACGATCTCTTGGCGCCGATCATGGTGTTGCGGTGCCCGATGCCAGCGGTATTCACGGTATGACCGAGGCCGAGATCCTGCGCGCAATCGAGGGAAAGGAGCCGGCGTTGCAGAGGGCGTACCTGGACCGGGTCAGGTCGGTGACGGATGCCGCTGTCGTGGCTGAGATCGAGCGCTACATCAACGAGCAGGATGAGGATTCCATTGTCTCGGTGCTGTCGCTGGGGTTGCTGGCGGTGTTCCTGGAGCAACTGCGGTCCACCTACCTGGCCGGCGCGAGCCTCGAAATCAAGTTTTTTCCGGGACGGCCGGTCCCGGAGTTCGACCCTGTAGGTCCGGGGCCGTCGACCTGGTTATCGGAGCACGCCCGCGCCCTGCAGCGCGACATCGATGATGCTACGCGCCTGGCTGTCCGCCACACGATCCAGATGGCCGATCTGCTGGGGCGCCCGCCGCGCGCGACAGCACTCGATATCGTCGGCCGGCGAAGCCCGCATACTGGGCAGCGAACCGGAGGAATCACCGGACTCTCCGGCAACTACGCTCAGGCAGTGGCCAACGCCCGCGCCCAGTTGCTCAGCGGGGACCCTGCGCAGATGCGCCAGTACCTGACACGCATTCGCAGGGATCGGCGGTTCGACAGGTTGGTCGAGCGAGCCGTCGAGGCGCGCCGCCCGATCCCGTCGGCGGATGTCGATCGCATCGTCGGCCGCTATTCCGAGCGACTGCTGCGGACCCGCGCCGAGCAGATCGCCGCGACGGAGGCACACGACGCCTTCAGCGCCGGACGGGATCAGGTCTACGAGCAACTTGTCGCCAATGGACTGGAGCGCAGCAGAGTCCTGAAGACCTGGCACAACGTCGGCGACAACCGCGTTCGGCACACTCATTCGCCGATGCAGGGCCAGCGACAGCAACTCGGTAGTCCGTTCGTGACGGGCGGTGGCGCGCTGCTGATGTTCCCCGGTGACCAGACGCTCGGGGCCGGCGACAACGAAACCGCCGGCTGCCGGTGCTGGGTCGAGTACGAAATCGGAGGTGTCCGTGCGTGACGAAATGCAGGCTATTTTCGGCCAGATGTTCGACAGCGTGTTCAGCGAGTCGGTGACCTCGTTCGCTGGCGAGTATCCGGGGCCGGGCGTCTTCGATCCGGTCACCGAGACCACCACCAGCCAACCCGTGCGGTACTCCGGGCGCGGGGTCTTCCACAACTACGAGGCCAACCGCATCGACGGAATCAACATCCTGGTCGGCGACATCCAACTGATCGCTCTGATCAACGAGGTGTCGGACCAGCCCGCCGTCGGCCATGAACTGAGCACTACCGACGTGGTCCCGATCCTTGGTGGGCCGTTGGCGGGCTATCGCATCGTGCGCGTTGGCGGTGATCCCGCCGGCGTGCATCACGATCTGCAGTTGAGGAAAGCGTGATGGCAAAGGGGAAGGGCGGGAGATCATGGAGCATCCCTCCGTCGGCTTTCGCCGAGAACGTCGGCCAGGCCGTGACCAACCACCAGCGGCGGCTGACCATCGAAATGCTCGAGCAGATCACCATTCGTGCACCAGTCGATACCGGTCGATTCAAAGCCAACAACATCGTCAGCGTTGACCTCCCGGTCTACTACTCGCTTGACCGCTACGACAAGGACGGCCACGAGACCCTGGCGATGGGGGAGGCCGCACTGGCGGCGCTTGCGCCGTATTCGGTCGTCTACATCCAGAACAACCTGATCTACGCCGGCGCGCTGGAGGATGGCCACTCTGGCCAGGCTCCGGCGGGTATCTATGGCGTCAGCTTCCATAGCGTCACGGCGAGATATTCATGACCTTCGAACAGATCCGGGCAGTCATCATCACGCGCATGACCGAGTGGGCCGCGATACCGGGCGATGACGTCGACTACCCGAACAACCCAAAAGGGCCATTCAAGCCGGACGGGAAGCCGATCTGGGCGCGCCTGGCGGATATCCCTGGCGCCTCTGCGGCTACTGAGATCGGCAACGGCCCCTGTGTTCGCCGTAGCGGCCTGATCATCGTGCAGCTCTTCGTGCCGACTTACAAAGGCACGCTGCTGCTGACTCGGACCGCCGATACGCTGCGCGAGCACTTCGAGTTCTACAGCGACCCGGTCCTGCCGTTCGAGTGCTTTGCCGTCTCCCAAGCCGTTCCCGGCGATGATGGACACGGCTGGTACCAGGCCAACCTGACGATCCCCTACCGGGCTGGTTGAGCCCGACTCACCCACCGCCGCACGGCGGTTTTTTTTCGCCTATCACAGGAGAAACGCCCCCATGAGTAGCGGCGCGAAGGTCCAGCTTGCCTGGATCAAAGAGGTAACCCCCGGCGTCACCCCGCCGGGCGACTGGCACACGCTCACCCGTATCAGCAACGGGGTGACACCGACCTACAACTCTGAGGCCAACAACGAGATCGGTGCCGACCGTATGGCCCAGGGTACCGCCATGACCACCGTCGACGTTGGCGGTGACATCGAGAGCAAATGGCGCTACGGGGCGCTGGATGAGTTCATGGCCTCCTGCTTCGGCAAGAACTGGGTCGCGAACGTCCTGACCATGGGTAACGACCGCATCTCCTTCTCCCTGGCCACCTATGCCGCGGATATCGGCGTCGCCGGTATCGCCCGTGGCGCCCAGGTTGCGACGATGGCGTTCGACTTCCCGGGCGACAACGAGATCACCGTCACCACCACGTTCGCTGCCACCAGTTGGAGCGATAAGGCCGATGACACCTCGTTCATCGTCAACGCCCAGCCAGAGCCGGCGCAGCGCCGCTACTCGTTCAAGGACATCAGCGGCCTGAAGCTCAACGACCAGCAGGTGGGAGAGGGCAATGCCTGCGTCGACAGCTTCAACCTGCAGTTCGACAACGCGGTACAGACCCAGCGCTGTATCGGCAACGGCAACCCGTTCCCGGGCAACATCATCCCCACGACTTTCACGCCGTCGGGATCGATCACGATCAGTTGGTCGAAGATGGCCTATCAGCTCTGGAAGGCACAGCAGACCGGTGACGCCATCAGTTTGGAGTTCACCGTCAGCAACGCCGACGGCGGCTATCGCATCAGCCTCCCGGAGATGGAAGTGAACGGGTCCTGGCCGGATGCCGGCGCCGAGGAAATCGTCCAGGTCGAGCTGAACTACACCGCGCGCCGTATCCCGCCGACCATCACCCGCCTGCCGGCGCCGATCGTGATTGCAAGCGTCACCGTCACGCCGGATACCGCCTCGGTCGCCGCCGGTGAAACCGTAGACCTGGAAGCCGAGGTTCTACCGGCCGGCGCCAGCCAGACCGTCACCTGGTCCACCTCCGATGCAGCGATCGCCACCGTGAACGACACCGGCCTGGTCACCGGCGTGGCCGTAGGCACCGCAACGATCACCGCTACCAGCACCGCGGACCCGACCAAGACCGATACCTGCGCGATCACCGTAACCGCGTAACCCCTTGCCTGGCGCGCCCTGCGGTGCGCGCTGGGCCTTTTTACCGCAGAGGAACAGCATGGCCATCACCCTGAAGAAAAAGCCCGAAATCGACCTGTACGGCACCCGCTGGCTTCATCTCAAACTGGACGAGCAGGGGCATCTGTCGCCTTGCGACGTAGAAGCGGAGGCCGACCTTTCGCTGCTGGTGGGGTCGACTGGCGATCCGCTTTTCCAGTCCCACCACGCGATGATCAACCGCCACATGCAGGCGATCGATGCTCAGGCCGGCGTCGGAACCAGCCAGTTCAGCCCGCTGACTCTGGCCGATGTTCAGTTCGACAATATCGACGACCTGCTGATTGGCCTGGTGGCCAGGCACATCATCAAGGACTGGAAGGGTGTGCAGGACGAGGCGGCGCCCGGTGTGCCCGCCGACTACACGCCGGAGCGCGGCCAGGCGCTGATGCGCCAACACCCCGATGCCTACTGGCTTGCGCTCAAGACCGGCACTGACATCGCGGTTCGCGCGGATCTGCGTACCCAGGAGACCGTGGGAAAGTCCTGAGCGCGTATCGCTGGGCTCGGGACTGGGCGGGGCCCGACAACGAGAAGAAGCGATGGAAGCATGAACGGTTCGGGCTCCCGGTCCCTGCGGAGCCCACCATAGACGCCGTCTGCGCCGAGGTGCTCGAGGCCTACCACCGGATCAGCAGGGGCCGGCAGTTCATCGGCATGATCGGCGCGCCGGCCCCGCTTTCTCACCGCGATATCGACGCCTACCTCCTGCGTTACCCCACCGCCATCCCCATCGCCGAGTTCGAGGCGGCGGTCCTCGCGCTCGACGACGAGTACCGCGCCCAGTGGGCCGTGGCGCAATCAGAACCTGCTGAACAAGAACCCGGAGACCGCCATGGCGGAAGAAAGTCGCCTCTCAATAATCATCGACTCCCGGGGCGCTGAGAAGAGCGCGACCAGTCTTAGCGACGCGCTAGACCGGGTGGAGCGCAGCGGGGACGAAGCCGCCGGCAGCACCTCCCGCCTCAGCGAGGTGACTGTCCGCCTCGGCTCGAATATGAGTAAGGCTGCGGCCGCTACCGTTGCGTCGCTATCGCGTATCGAGCGCGCGACGGAGTCGACCAGTTCGCAGATGACGGCGCTTGTCTCCCGCGCTGTCGCCCTGGAAAACGCGATGTCGTCGGTGGGCCAAGGTATCGGTCGGCTTGACACGGGCATCACCCAGTCGAACGCGCAACTTGGGCAGTTGAACACCCAGATGTCGCATTTGGTGTCGACGTTCAGCACGTTTTCCCAGGGGCAGAGCGCGATCAACGCGCAGTTGTCGCGCATCGCGGCGAACATGTCGCGGGCAGCGGACGAGACCCAGAACCTGGATCAGTCCACCAGTCGAGCGGGCCGCGGCGCGCGCGAAGCCGCGAGCGACCTTGACGCAGAGCGCGCCGGCCTAGCGCGCCTGCTGGGGCAGATCAACCCCACTGTTGCGGCGCTCGACCGCCTCGACGACATGCAGCAACGGCTCGCTCGCTACAAGAACTTGCGCCTGGTCGATGCTGAGACGGTGGCGGAGTACACCGAGCGGCTGACGGCGATGCGTAATGCCCTGGGCGACGCCGAGGGCGGCATGAACCGCACTAGGATGTCGGCCAAAGCGCTGTCGGCGAACATGCGGATGCTGCCGGCTCAGATCACGGACATCGTTGTCGGCCTGTCCTCTGGTCAGGCCCCCTTGACCGTGCTGCTTCAGCAGGGCGGCCAACTCAAGGACATGTTCGGTGGAATTGGGCCGGCTGCGCGCGCCGTCGGGGGCTACATCGCTGGACTGGTAAACCCCTACACCATCGCCGCCGCCGCCGCTGGTGTGCTGGCGTTGGCTTTCTACCAGGGCTCGGTGGAGTCGTCGCGCTTGACCAACGCCCTGGTCAAGAACGGCAACGCCGCCGGGACCACCGCCGGGCAACTCTCGGTCTTCGCGCAGCAGGTCGGAGCAGGGAATGCAACGGTAGCTCAAGCAGCCAGTGCGCTGACGCAACTGGCCGGCGCCGGCAACCAACTGACGATCATCTACCCAAAGATCGCCGCGGCGGCGATCAGTTGGTCGAAGGTCACCGACCAGTCTGTCGAGGAGGTGGTCGACAGCTTCAATGACCTGGCCAAGAACCCAGTCGATGCGGTGAAGAAGCTTGACGACCAGCTCAACTTCCTGACCGCGAGCCAGTACGCGAACATCCAGTTGCTGCAGGAGCAGGGGCGCACAATGGATGCTGCTCGACTTGCGACCGAGGCATACGCCAACGCGCTGGCCAGCCGCTCCACGGAGATGGAGCAGAACCTGGGGGTGGTAGAGAAGGCTTGGAACGGACTGAAGAGTGCCGCGAAGTCAGCATGGGATGCCATGCTCGATATTGGGCGTACCGAGTCGCCGGAACAGCAACTGCAGAAGGTCTACAAGCAGATCGAGAATGCCCAGAAGGGCATTGGGCGAGGTGGCCGGGCCGCGTTTGGCCTGGGGATCAGCCAGCCCAGTCTCGATGCGCTATATAAGCGCGCCGCTGACCTTCAGGCGAAGATCGCCGCCGACGGCGCGAAGAACCTGGAGCAGGCAACGAACAACGCGATCCAGGCGGCCGGAAAGAAAGGCATCGATACGATCAACACGACGTTCGCCGCCGCGCAGACGCAGACCGAGAAGCTCCAGAAGCAACTGGTGGAACTCGACAAGGCTCGAAAGGCCGCCATGGAGGCGGGCGGATTCACAGCCGAGGAGGAGACCAAGTTCGCGGTCGCACGCAAGAACATCGAGCAGCAGATCGCCGACATCAAGGAGCGTGAGGCGAAGAAGAGCGCGCCGAAGACCCGCGGCCAGAATGTCGGCGTGCGTGAGGCTGACAATACAGCCTCCCGCTTGCTGGCCCAGTACGACCCGGCCGGCCAGGCTGTGCGCACCCTGACCAAGGAGCAGCAGCAACTCGACCTCGCTTGGCGCAAGGGCAAAATCACGCTCGACGAGTACGGCAAGGCCCTGGCGCAGGCGTCGCTTAACTACGCCGCGGCTATCAAGGGCGCCCAAGGCCTCACCGCAGCCGAGCAGTACCAGGCGCAGATGGAGCGGCAACTCTCGATTCAGCGCCAGCAGTACGCTGCCCAAGCCGCGGCGGTCGGTATGGGCAGCAAGGAGGCCGAACGGTACCAGCAGCGTCTCCAACTGGAGCAGCAGACCAACGACCGAGTCCTCCAGTTGCGGACCGAGTTGGCCCAGGCGACCACCGAGAAGCAGCGACAGGAGCTTCAGGCACAGATCGACCTGACCAACGAGTATCTGCCACAACAGGTCGCTGCGATGGAGGCGGGCTGGGCACAGATGGACGCGGCCATGGCCAACCCCATCAACGGCTGGACCGCTGCGGTGCAGAACTTCGGCGCGCAAGCCGCCAATGTCGCGGGGCAGACGCAGAGCATCTTCTCCAGCGCTTTCGAGACCCTAACCAGCGGGATATCCGAGAGCATCACCAGCCTGAACTTCTCGCTGAACACGCTCGGCGACCTCGGGAAAGAGGTTCTGAAGAACATCATCGCCGGCTTCGTGAAGATGGGTGTCCAGTTGGCCGCGAATGCGGTGCTGGCCATGACCCTGGGCGCCTCTCAGACCGCCGCTACGGTCGCCATGGCAGGCACAACCGCTGCGGCTTGGGCGCCTGCGGCGGCGTTTGCGTCGATTGCGACTCTCGGCGGCGCAGCGATCCCCGCGTCGGCCGCCCTCACCAGCACCACGGCCCTGGCATCGTCGCTGGCGGTGATCCCAGGCTTGGCCACTGGCGGGATGGTCAACGGCGCCGGCACCGGCACCTCCGACAGCAACCTCCGCTGGCTCAGCAACGGCGAGTTCGTGGTGAATGCCGAGGCGACCAGGCGGAATCGGTCATTGCTCGAGGCGATCAACTCCAACGACCGGATTCCGAGCGGCGGCGCTGCGTCGAGCTCGTCCAGCGGTGCCACCGCTTCGGCCGGTCTCGCGCCAGAGGTCAACATCTTCAACGCGCCGCCCGGCACCCAGGCAAACGTCAGGATGGAGAACGCCCAGTGGGTGCTCGACGTCGTGTGCGGGAGCATGGAAGGCGATGGCCAGGTACACCAGGTCATGGCCGGTAAATATGGCGTTACCACGGTGGGACGGTAATGAGTGACGACATCATCAAATATCCGGCGCAACTGCCGCACCCGCTGCAACAGGGTTACGCCTTCGAGACGACGAACCCGAAGCTGTCGACTCCGATGGCTTCGGGCTACGTTCGAGAACGCCGGCGAACCCAGAGCGTACCCACCAGGGCGAAAGTCACCTGGAACATGGATAGCCAGCAGGCCGCCTTCTTCGAGGCGTGGTTCGCTCGCACCCTGGTGGACGGAACGAAGTGGTTCGAAGCGATGCTGCAGACGCCGCTTGGCTTCCTGCCGTACACCTGCCGGATTCTCGGGATGTACGAGGGCGCCGAACTGGTCCAGGTCAGGCGCTGGGAGTACAGCGCGACGCTCGAACTGCGCGAACGCCCCCTGATGCCGCCAGGCTGGGAGGAGTTCCCGGACTACTGGTTCAACATGAACATATTGGACCTTGCGATGAACCGCGATGGTCACTGGCCGGAGGCATGAGATGGACCCACTCGAAGTTGCCTTCGCCTCGCCGGCCGACGAGGTGCTGATTCCAACCCTGGAGATCACCTGTGATGCCTGGCCAGCCCCGGTGTTGCTGACGCACGGCTACGACAATGTCACCGCCGGCACCGAGGATGGCCGAACCCTGACCTTCGAGGCCGGAGGGATCGATGCCTCGTTGCCGAAGTCGGACAACACCGGGAACCAGACGATCACCTTTGCCATCGACGGCGTGACCGGAAAATCCCAGAACCTGATCCAACAAGCCGTCGATGCAGAGAAACGGGTCCGACTGACCATGCGGCTCTACCTCAGCACGGACCTCTCCAGGCCGAAGCGTGACTACCACATGACCGTCAAGAGCGGCGTGCTCGAGGTCGATCATGCCGAAATTCAGGCCGGCTACTTCGACCTGATTGGCACCCGCTGGCCCCGCGTCGACTTCAACTCCCAGAACGCACCCTGCATCAAGTACGAAGGCTGATCCATGCTCGATCGATATCTCGCTGCCGTCTACGAAGACGGCGGGCGCGAACTGCCGCGCGTCGATTGCTGGGGACTCACCCGGCTGGCGCGTCATGAGCTCTACGGCCTGCCCATGCTCTCCAGCTTCGGGGAGGTAAGGCATACCAGCCCGCGCCATTTCCAGCGCGCCTACCAGCGTCAGGTCCAGGCCGCCCTGGAAGAGTGCGAACCGTTCGCCGGCGCCATCGCTGCCGGCATGGATGGGGCGGTCTGCGTTCACGTCGCTCTGGTCGTGGCCAGGGAAGGGCGGCTGCAAGTACTCGAAATCAATCCAGGGTCCGGCGCCCGCCTGGTGCGCCTGCAGGACTTCCTCGAAAACTTCACCCGGGTGATCTTCTACCGTGATCGAATTCTTCGCGAACAAGTTGGATCCTGAGCCGCTGCGCCAGTACCCCGTCCGCGCGCGGATGCCAATCGACACCTGGTTGCGTGGGAACGTGGCGAGCTATCGCCGTAATCGGCGCCGCATCCGCCGGGGTGAGTTGAACCCAGTAAGCATCTCGGTCAACGGTAGGCTCGTCCACTTCAGCCGCTGGCGCGTGACCGAGATCGGACCCGACGACGAGGTCCACATCTGGAAAGAGCCGAAGGGCATCGATCCGATCTCGATCACGATCGCCGCGATCAAGAGCGCCCAGGCGCTGTTTCGGTTGTTCATGCCTCGGATCAAGATGCCGAGCACCCAGAACCCGCGCCAGGGCGACCCGTTGGAGAGCGCGCGGACCAAGGCGAACCAGGTCCGCTACGGCGACATCGTCCGGGAGGCGTTTGGCCGGAACAAGATCTACCCCGACTACATCGTCCCGCAATGCCGGCGTTTCCCCAGCGAGCGGACGGAGTGGGTCCAGATGCTGCTGGCGGTCGGGATCGGCGACTACGAGATCCACGCCAGCGACATCATGATCGGCGACACCCCGATCATTTCGCTCGGCAATAACGCCCGCTACCGCATCTATCGGCCGGGTGAGAGTGTGGCTGGCGACCCGGCTGCGGAGTGGTGGCACTCGGTTGCCGAGGTCGGCGCCACGGCGACGGGCACAGCGGGGATCGACCTCCGTACAACCACCACGGTGGACCAGTCTGCGAACGCCCAGGCGTACCAGTTCGACGGCGACCTGGTCACCGTTCCCGTCGGGGCCGGCCAGTTCCCCACTGGCTGGGCTGCCGGGATGATCGTCCGCGTCGAAGTGATGTACCAGTACAACGTCACCGCAGGCACCGGAGTGGGCGGTCGAGACACAATCTCCGGCCCGCTCGCCCAGCTCGGCGCGTTCCCAGGCATGGTTATCGAGGTCACCGGGGCGAACGAAGGCATCTACGTCGTCAACAGCTACACCGCGCCGGCAGGGTCTACGCCAGCGTCGATGACGCTCAATACCACCAGCGGTGCCCCCGTTTCTGGGTTGCAGTACGGAACCGGCTGGGCGTGTATTGGATACCGCGGGCTCCGGTACCGGATCACCGCTGCGAGCTCCAGCCAATTGGCGTTGGACCGGTTGACCGATACCGGCTCCGACGACACTACCTGGCCTGGATTCGACTACATCGAGAGCAACTCGGCGGTCCTGAAACTGGACGGCTCCACGCTGGAGGGAGACTGGGCCGGCCCGTTCGCAGGGAACCCGGAGGCTGAGAAAGCCACCGCGATCGAGTTCGACTACATGTTCCCGCAAGGCCTCGGAGGGGTGGACAAGAAAGGGAGACTCTTCAACTGGCAGGTCGAGATCGAACTGCAGTGGCGCGACATGGCCCTGGCCGGCGCATGGACCTCCTACCGGGAGACCATCAGCCGAGCGACTCTGGATCAGATCGCGTTCACGCGCCGGATCAACCTGCCGTATGCAATGCGCCCTGAGGTCAGGATGCGTCGGATCGGCGCGAAGTCAACCGAGACCACCATTCAGGACACCGTGCAGTGGTACGGCCTACGGACAAGGCTGGCGAGTCCGTCGTCCTACCCCGGAATGACCGTCATTTCAGTGGCGGTCGCCGGCGGCGGCCGCTTGGGTGCGCAGTCCGAGAATCGGGTCTCGGTGATCGGTACCCGGATACTCCCGACGCGCCAGAACGGGGCGTGGACGGAGCCGCGGCCTGTCCGGGATCTGGTGGCGCCGTTCTGCTACGTCGCAAAGTCCGTTGGCTACGAGGATGCAGACCTCGACCTGGTCGAGATCGATGCACTGGCCGATATCTGGGCGCAGCGAGGCGACACGTTCGATCACCAGTACGAGTCGACGTCGACGGTGAAGGAAGTGCTGGGCGACATCCTCGCCGCGGGATTCTCCGAACTGACGATTGGTCGCGGGCGGCTGCGTCCGGTTCGCGATGGGCTGCGCGAGGGTGTCGATCATCTCTACACCACGCCGGCGGCGAATGGCGAGGTCTGGGCCTACTCGGCACAGAACATGAAGGGGTCGCTGTCCAGAACCTTCAGCACGCCAACTCCAGACGACAACGACGGTGTCGACGTCGAGTACATCGACGGCCGCACGTTCCAGAAAAAGACCGTTCCATGCCGCCTCCCTGGCCAGTTGGGGTTGAAGCCCGAGAAGGTCAGCGCTGTCGGGGTGAGCGACGTCAACAAGGCGTATCAGAAGGGCATGCGCCGAGCGGCAGAGCAGCGCTACCGACGTTGGAACTACTCGTTCGAAACGGAGCTCGACGCGAACAACAGCGGCTATCTCAGCCTCGCGGCTGTGTCGGACGATACGCCAGGGAGCGGGCAGAGCGCATTCCTGAAGTCGCTCACGCCACAAGGCACCGGCTTGGTGCTTGAGAGCAGCGAGCCGCTGGACTGGGCTTCCATGGCAATGGCGAGGGTCGCCCTGCGCAAGCCGGACGGACGCGTAGACGGACCCTGGAGGGCATCGAGAATCGACGAATACCGAATGTGGGTCCCCTCACTCGGATTCGTCCCTGATCTCACCTGGACCCGCGAGCCGCCGCATCTCCTGTTCGGTCGCATCCATCCAGTGCTGATCACCGGTGTGGACCCGAAGGGCCTCGAGAGTTGCTCCGTTCGCGGCGTGAACTACGACGAGCGGCTCTACATCAACGACAACGCTACCGCGCCGCCTGAGGCGGTCTGACCGCCAACACATCACCCCCATGAAGAATCCCGCCTTGTGCGGGGTTTTTGCTTTCTAGGAGCAGCCATGCCCTTCCGATACAACACCATGAATGCGGTTGAGCCGGATGGATCGTTCGACTTCCGCGACGCCCACGACAACACCGGCAACCTTGATCTCGCGATGAACGGGGCGGCGCTTGCATGGACGGACCGTCTCGGCCGTTCTAAAAAGTCTTGGGCAGGCATCGAGGATCAGGTAAACGCCTGGCTCGACAGCCAGGGCTTCGAGCCAGGTTTCCTCGTGTACGTCGACGGCTCCCCGCTGACCGTAGACCGCCCGACCCAACTGATCCAGCGCGGGGACAACATCTACAGCGTCAAGCGCCCGGCATCGTTCCCCGTCAATCTGACCGGGAACTGGGCGACGGACCAGAACCTCCTGGTTGCCCAGGTTGACCGGACGCTGCAAGACACCCTGGCCACCAGCGCTGGCGCCGGGATGATCGGCTATCGCGAGCGCACCGTAGCCGACCGCCTGAACGATACTGCGAACGTCAAGGACTACGGCGCTATCGCAGACGGGGCTTATCACCCGTTGTCAGAGCGGTTCGCTACGCTCGCCGAGGCGCAGGCGGTTTATCCGCACGCCACTGCGCTGACCGACAGTATCGACTGGGCGGCGTATCAGGCGGCAATCAACTCCGGGGCGCCGCATGTGCATGCGCCAGGCGGCCACTACGTCATGAATCGCGGAACTCTCGCTGAGCGGGATATTCGGTATACCGGCGATGGCTATGCTACCCGCGTGGATTTCAGCATGGCCGATGGCCCCGGTAGTTGCATGCTGACGCAGGGCGAGTTGGTGCAAATCGGCGATCTGTCCGTGAGCGTGGTTAAAGGCGCTCGCACGCTGACGTTTGCCACTGCACCAGACCTGGCCCCTGGCGACGTGGTCATCGTGTACAACCCCACCAACGGCTCTTGGCTGGCTGATCGCGATCCGTATCGCGCTGGCGAGATGTGGAAGGTCCATTCGGTAAGCGGCAGCACTGTCACGATCTACGGAAACAGTTCGTCGGTGTACCTGTTCTCCGAGGTAGACGTATACCGCATGCGCGGCGTGCGCGTGTCTGTCGATCAGATGCATTTTTCGCCATCGGACACATATGCTATTGCGCCGTTCAGGGCGGTTTTCGGTGATGGAGTTAAGGTTTCCAACTACTACGCTAGCGATGTCACGCGTTACACAGGGCTAGAAGTAGAACGATGCTTTGACGTTTCGATCAATGCGGTTTCAAGCCCGAACAGATCGCCGGCAGTCAATGACGAATATGGGATTACTATCTCGAACTGCCATAATTTCTCGGTGTACGGTGGTTATGCAGCGGCAACCAGGCATGCTGTCGCGCTCGGCGGAATGGACGCTGTGTGCTGCGTGCCCAACCGTAACGGACTGATTTACGGTATGCATATAGAGGGCATCGATATCGATTCGGATATTGGTGCGGGAGATATGCATGGCAACGCCGACAAAATCACATACGACAACTGCGAGTTTCGGAACGGGGTGATTCTTCAAGGACGAGACGCCACCGTCCGTAACAGCACTATCTATGGCGTTTCGAGCGTTTCGGGCGAAGCTCTATACGGGACCGAAGTGTATGGCGGGACGTATACAATCGAGAACAATCGTTTTATCAGTTACGGAAACGGTGCGTCTTTCGGCATCATCCATATTTCACCAGGGACGAGCCAGCGCGAAGCGCTACTGATCATCGCGAGAAACAACACATTCGAACTGCCGAATGCCACAGGATCGACAAAGGTGTTGTTCTTGCGCGGACGCAATAGTCCGCTCCCGTGCAGTGTTAACATCGACGGCATGCATGTCCACATGGCGCCTGTTGCGATGCAGTGTTTCCTTTTCGCAGACGACCAAGTTGCAGCAACTCTGAACAGTAACTATCTGATCATTGACGGCGTATATGGGCCTAGTGGTACGTACCTGCTGTATCCAACCTCGAAGAATGCCGCCATACCGACCAGGCAGATGCACCAGTCCGGCGCGGTGAACGTGACTACTACGGCGTCCGCTACGGTTGCAGCCCCAGCTCAGACCATTCGCTACCCATACTCCAAGATACCTAACGTTAGCGTGCAGGTTTCCAGTCAGTCGGGCGGTGATCAGAGCGCAATCGGGTCAATCACCCCTGTGGCGATTGCGTACAATGTGCAGCCGAACAGCATCAGGCCTGCAATCATGGCGCCCAGCGGATCGTTCGCGGCTGGAGGCTCCGCTCGTCTTCACTGGTCTGCTAGCCTAGATGATATTTGATATTTAGGTCTGGGCGCTTTTCTGGCCCAGGCCTATTTTAAATGTCCTGATAGTATGTCGCTATAAAAAGCACAAGGATGAATGCTGCTATTGATATCACTTTTATTGTTTGGCCGGCAATTGTGCGAAGCATTTAATTATCCTCGATTTTAAGATTGGATGATGAGTAAAGACCAAGTGCGGCTGGCAGTAAAAGATATGTAAAGTATTTTCCGACAAGCAGAAGCACTATGGTCACTGCGAGAATTGAGAATGCAGATATTTCCCTATTAGTCTGCGCGCGCCCGAGTGCTATATTTATTCCTAGTTTTGCGGCAGGGCCTATTGAGATGATGAGTATAAACAAGAATCCGAATAGTCCTAGGTCATTCCATGCTGAGAGTATGTTGTGTATGTACTCGCCCTTTTCATATTTTCCGTAGCTTCCTAATATTGGACTTTCCATTATCTTATTTAGGCCTTCAGATGCTATACGGCTCCGCTCATTGCTCGAATTGTCATGCTGAAGATCAAGCAGATTTGCTACTCGGCTATCTGGAATCTCCACTATTCCAGAGCTAATGGTTGCCACTGATCCTGCTGCAACTATGATAAGGGCAAGTATAGGGAGCCCCTTGTTTTTTGACGACAGAAACTCGTAGGTTGCCGCAAATAGAGCGTATGCAACGAATTCGCTTCTCGCACCATTTATGTAAAGGCAAGCTATTGCTACAGCATGCGCAATGCATCTGGTAGGCAGTGATCGCACTCCCGTAACAAGAACAACCGAAAGCAGCAAGTAACAGAGAGCGAAGGTTTGATATCCCGGTATCTTATCTACGTCGCTGGGGAGTTCTCTAAGCGAGAATCTTCCGTCTACAGTAAATATAAGGATGCATGCTGATGAAGCAATCCACGCAGTTTTAAGAGCTAGCCCCGGTAGTCGGTTAACTCTGAAAGCACCCTTGCATATAAGAAAAACGGCTGCGCATTGTGCGATTGAAACCATGTGCCATGTGAAGATATAGCTTTCTTCTTCTTTGTTGAAAATTACGATGCACAGGAAAAATAGAAGAAATCCAAAGTACGTCAGATCAATTACAGCTATTCGTCCTGTTCTGAGCGTGGTCCACAGATATAGCGGAGCAAGTATTGCGAGCGCGGCTGCGGATGTTTTTCCAAAGTATCCAGTAATAAGCGCCGGGATCAGTCCATTTGTTGTCGCTACGTAATAAAGAATCGTTCCTGGGAATAGGAGAAGGAAAAGGATGTATGGGGCGGTTGAAAACGGAAGCTTGGTCCTATTCATGCGTATTGCCTTTCTCCATTCCTTAAACGTGGCGCGTCATGGTACGCGCTTCATTCATGCTAGTCATTGGATAGTGAATCGCCATGCCCATCACTGAGCAGCAGCTGCTGCAGATATTTCCTCACGCCGGCCCTCGCGCCGGCGTTTTTGTTGGTGCGCTGAATCGCGGGATGACGCGCTTCGGTATCACGTCGCCGGTGCGCGCGGCTGCGTTCCTCGCCCAAGTTGGCCACGAAAGCGGCCAGTTGACCCGGCTGGTGGAAAACCTCAACTACAGCGCGCGCGGCTTGGCGGCGACCTGGCCGAGCCGATACCTCGGCGCCGACGGCCAGCCCAACGCCCTGGCGCAGCGCCTGGCGCGGAAACCCCGGGCTATCGCCAACAACGCCTATGCCTCGCGCAACGGGAACGGCGACGAGGCGTCCGGCGATGGCTGGTGCTACCGCGGGCGCGGGCTGCTACAGATCACCGGCCGGGCGAACTACCGCGCCGCCGGCACCGGGCTGGGCCAGCCGCTGGAAGCGGAGCCGGAACTGCTCGAGCAACCAGAGTTCGCTGCGCTGTCGGCGGCCTGGTGGTGGGCCAGTCACGGCCTCAATGAGTTGGCCGACCGGGGCGAGTTCGCCGCCATCACCCGCCGGGTCAACGGCGGGCTCAACGGCCAGGCGGAGCGCCTTGCGCTGTGGGAGCGGGCGAAGAGGGTGCTGTCGTGATCTCGGCCCGCGCTTTATCGGTCGCGCTGGCCTGCCTGCTACTAGTCGGCCTCGGTGCCGTTGGCGGTGTTGGGATCGGCGCGCGGCACTACCGGCCGCAGCTCGATGCTGCGCGGTCGGACTTGGTCGCCTGCCGCGCCGCCCGGGGAGAGTTGGAGTCCGCAGTGGCAGAGCAGGTCCGGCAGGTTGCCGCGATGCGCCTGGCCGGCGAGCAGCGCGCCCGGGGTGCTGCGCAGGCTGTGGATCGGGGACGACAGCAGGCCGCCGAGCAGTATGCCGGAGCCCAGCGCCTGCTACGTGAACGAACCGCCGGCGAGCAGTGTGCGGCCGCCGAGGCGATCATCGATCAGGAGTTGGGCCTATGAAACTGCAGGCGTGGCGAAAGACTGCAGGTGCAGCGATTTTCGGCAGGTGCAGCCGAAAGGCGCAGGTGGTGCAGGTGGTGCAGGTGCTGGGGTTGGTGTTCGCGCTGGCGGGATGCGCCGGCCGGCAGGATGCCGAGCCGCGCACGGTGCGCGTAGAGGTGCCGGTGGCGGTGCCGTGCCGGGTGCCGGCGGTGGAGGTGCCCGCATGGGCCACGGCGGGGCTGCGGAAAGACGACGACCTACAGACCAAGGTCCGTGCGCTGCTGGCCGAGCGGCGGCAGCGGATCGGGTATGAAGCCCAACTGCTGGCTGCCAACAGGGCCTGTCAGAATTAGGAGTAGACTACAGCCTTTTCCTACGGAGCAGGGCGATGCTGGTCATTCGATTCAAGGGCTGGTCGGTGAAACTCGACCACCAGGTGGGTGGAGCAGGGAAGTTTGGCATCTGGTCATTCCACGGCTCGGAGAGCAGCTACGTCCCAGACATGCAGACGATTCTCCGGCATGCAGCGATCCGGCCGGCGGAGCCGAAGGAAAGCGGCGAAGTCGAGGTATTCATCTGCGACGCGCGCATGCCGCAGAATGAGTGGCGTGCCATAGGGACGGGCGTTGCTGCCTATGAGGCGGAGCGCTGAGTCTAACTCCGTCTGGGCGTGGATGTTGAGAGCTAGCTGTTTTGCTAGTGGTTGCGGTGTTGTTGGCTACCGAAACTGCGCGCTCGAAGCACGGAAGGAACGCCATGGATATCGAACGGACGCATATTCACAGCCAGCACGGCATCAACTTCAGCTTGGCGATCATTCGCCTCGCATGGGCGGAGCGCAGCCGGCTGCTTCACATGAAGTACTGTCCGTCAGTGAAAGCCAGTCACGCGACTGCTGATCTTGCGGTTGAGGTTTTCGACCGGATGCAGGCAAAGGACCGACCTTGCATACTGAGGGTTTTTGTCTCGCTGCCCCTGACCCGAACTCAGGCTGACTCTCTGAACCAGCAGCGTGTCACCGTTGCTGGCATGGTCGGTATGCTTGCGGGTGTAGCCGGTAAACGCATCAACACTTTTGTTGGGGTTGGCAGCGGCCTCGCAGTTCGTTGGGCTACTCAGCAGGCCTTGCCGACCTACCACGCTGGAGACGTCATTATCAGCGTTGAAGGGGAGGTGTCCGGCGGGATCGGGCCCCAGCATTCTGTCAAGTCGGAGATCGTCCAGAGTGCTGGAGAACCTGCATGAATGATGTCATCCAGTTCGCCATCTGGACTGTAGTCATTGTTGCGGTCGGTCACCTAGTGCGCAACAGGGAGGTCCGGAAGTGGCTTGGAATCGCTGTGTTTGTTGCGGCTTGGGTGCTTATTCTTCGCTTCTCCTCGGTCAAGTTGGCAGGCTTTGGTCTTGACATCTTGGGGATTTGCCTTGGCATCCTCGGGGTTGACCTTTTTTTTCGACGGGACAAGTTCTCAAAAGCAGATGAATGATGGCGCGCAGGTCGGCCGAAGTGATGGTATTGAAAAACGCTACGTCAGCCCAAGACCCTGCCCCCGGCTTGGCCGTCTGGTAATGGACAAGCGGTGTATAGCCGATGACGAACAGAGGATGTTCAAGTTATGGAAACGAAAAAACGTCGGGGCCGCATCTGGCTCTTCCACATCGTATTTTCCTGTCAGATATGCGTCGCCGCCGAGGTCTCGGACGGATTGGAGGAGCTTGCCCGTGGCACCGTCATTCTCACTGTAATGGGCACTTCAGCAACCGGCCACACAAGCGATCATTTCGGGCACAACAGCTATGCCTATGCCCGCGAGGACGCGGCAGCATTTGTAGCCTCAGAAGGAGCAATCTACGGCGTGCAACTGGAGCGCGCCTGGAGGAAATATCAAGCCGACACTCCTGAACCCAGGCTGGAACTGAGCTCCTTTGCTACCGGACTATTGGCGCGTAGTGAGATGCAGTGATGGCGGCAGCAAGCGCTAGGGCGGAAAGCTGCGATATCACTATGCCTGGCCAAAGATGGCAACGAAAGGATGGCATTCAATCGGGGCTTTTCATGTCATCCAAGCTCTTGCTGCTGGTCAAACTACTGGTATGCCTGCCTGTCCACGCCGGGATTGACCTAACGCGGGATAGGCAGGACCACCCCGTTATTGCCAGCAGTTTCTACAGTTCGATATTGCTGGCGACAACGACCATCGGCACCAGCGACCCAAGAGAAGGTACAGAACTCTCTGGAGACGTATCCAAGGAAATCAGCAGCTACGACCGGAAGCTCAAGCTGGCGCATGACGATGCGGCCGCTTTCATGGCTAGCAACGGCGCGATCCGCGGTGCGATGCTGCAAGCGGTGCTCGACACCTTGCGCCAGCGCGCCGAGCTTGCGCGCTACAGTGATCTGCAACTGGCGTTGGCGGTATTGACCTATCCGCCCCGCTAGCCGCTGGTGCTAGTGAAAGGGCCTATAGGAGATCCGCGGCTAGGATGACTTTGCTACGGATTTGCTACAGCAAATTGAGTTTATTTCGTATCTATATGATTTTATTAGGTAATTTTTTATAGTTTGACCGATCCATCATTGGCGCAACGGAGAAGCGGCGTGAGAGGGCGGCGGGGGCGTTGGTCGGTTCTGGGCGCATCGGGACTTCGGCAGGGAGAGCGGAGCAGGGCGAGGGATTTTATCAGGTATGGAGGTGGAGGAGGGGCGGGATGAGCGTGCTAGTGTGAATGCGTGCAAGAGCCGGGGCTGGTGGGATGCCGAGATGATTATAAGTCTGCCGTCGGTCCGGCACCTGTATTCATTCATGAGTTTTTCATCAGAAATTTTTTTCAATATTTATTTTTGAAGAATTTTATAGTTGGCCGGGTAGTCAAGGTTTGTAGGGTAGAGCTGTTGAGTGGGGCGAGTGTGTTGGCCTAATTTGACCGAAGGAGTGAAGGATGAATACTTATTTTGATATTCCGCATCGGCTAGTGGGAAAGGCTCTGTATGAATCATATTATGATCATTTTGGCCAAATGGATATATTGTCAGATGGAAGTTTGTACCTAATATATAGGCGGGCAACAGAGCATGTAGGTGGTAGTGATGGGCGTGTTGTTTTCAGTAAACTGGAGGGTGGTATTTGGAGTGCGCCTACCATAGTTGCCCAGGCGGGAGGACAGGATTTTCGAGATGTAGCTGGTGGGACGATGCCTAGCGGAAGGATCGTCGCGGCCTCGACGGTTTATGAAACAGGAGAGGTGAAGGTCTATGTATCTGATGATTCAGGTGTGACATGGGTACATAAATTCACATTGGCTAGAGGTGGGGCGGATTATAATTTTGCTCATGGAAAAAGTTTTCAAGTAGGGGCACGCTATGTGATTCCTCTTTACGCGGCGACGGGAGTCAATTATGAACTGAAATGGCTAGAGTCTTCTGATGGCGGAGAAACTTGGGGCGAAGGAAGCACGATCTACAGCGGGAACACACCATACAATGAGACTTCTTACCTTCCTGTGGGAGATGGCGTAATTCTGGCTGTAGCCAGAGTAGGATCTGGTGCCGGAGGAGCGTTACGTCAGTTTATAAGTCTGGACGACGGCGGCACATGGACTGATCAGGGTAATGTGACTGCACAAAATGGTGACTCTACCGATATTCTCGTAGCCCCTTCTCTCTCCTATATTTACTCTGAGGGAGGTACACCACATGTAGTTCTTTTGTACACGAACAGAACGACTCATTTTTGTTATTACAGAACAATCCTGCTGGCGAAAGCCGTAGCAGGCTCCTCCGGCTGGACGGAGCGTGTTCCTGTGTATAGTGCGCCAGCCGCCTCCGGTTATACTAGTCAAGTCGTTTTGGGAGGTCGAAGAATACTGGGTAATCTATTCAGGGAGACGTCTTCTACGACGTCGGGAGCTTATCAGTTTGAAGTGTATCTGGGAGGAGTCCCGGATTTTGAGTCAGACTGGTTTTCTGTTTCTTCAAATAGTTTGTATACCCTGAGTCATGGACTCCAGAGGTCGCCGCGTCGGGTGGTCGTTGAGTTTGCAAGGTCATCGAGTCCATCAACATGGAACATTGTCATGCCCAGTTATTTCAATGATGGAGGGCATAAAGGCAGTGGGGCTCAGGTTGAAGTGGGTAGCTTGAATATTCGGCTTGGAACTGGAGCGGCAGTATGGGGCACGGGATATTTCGGAGGAATCGACAATAGTGCCACGACTCGATTCGCTACCGGGTATTATCGGGTCAGAGCATGGATTTAGCTGCCCACTGACTAGAAATCAAGCGGAGCGATTGCTGAATCGCATCTACCGGACGGGCAGGAGGTCTAGCTTGCTCGGCCCATTAAAAACTGCAGCGGTAAGGGTAGGCTGCGACCGTTTTTCAGTCACTGACAAAACCTCCGTAATATAGTGCTTACACCTGGTACATCTGGATACTCTCCGAAGAGACTGGCGTGGCCTCAATGCGCGCGGGATTACCACTCTTCCGGATGTGCACGTTTCCCGAGCCTGGCCTGCCAGACAACGCCGATCCCAACGCCTGGAGGTCTGCGTAGGCGTAGAACCAACGAGGGCCGGCGGGCCGTGGCAGCTCCTGGCCCTGCCGGTGTGCCCCTGCCGACCTAGTCCATTTGAAATATTGCGATCCTGGCATGGGCCAGTAAGATGGGCCGTTCGACGACCCGCACCAGCCTCTATCAAGGATCGATGCATGAGACTGCCCCGCCCGCGTTTTGCCCTTTCCGCCGCCTTGCTGCTTTGCCTTTCCGGTTGCGTGTCGGAACTCGATTCGGGCGCCTATGGCAGCATGGACGATCCGCGCAACGCGCAGATGCTGGACCTGGTGGACCAGGCGCTGAAGGGGAACATGGCCGTGGTACTGGTGGCCGACGTGATGCCGCACAAGTCCCTGAGCGATGCCCTGACCATGACCCAGTGGACGCCAACGGCGATCTGGGAGTACGAGAAGGACCCGAAGGTGACCTTCGGCCGCAAGTTCCAGACCAACGCGCTGCAGCGGAAGCCCGACGAGACCTATCTGTTCAAGGCCTTCGAGGTGCATATCCTGCCGCCCGGCAAGTACCTGCTGACCGGCGGCGACGACTACCAGATCCATGGCTTGCTCGACCAGGTCGGCGCCCGCAGCGGTCCGCCCGGTTCGGGCCATGGCGCCAACGGCACCGCGTACCTGTCCCCCGAGCTGTATCGCGAGTACTACCGGGAAGAAGTCTGGAAAGATGCCACCTATGGCAGCGAGATCAAGACCGAGAAGGTCTGCACCGCCGTGCATGTGGCCTCGGGCGCCTGCGTGAGCTGGGGCGAGCAGCAATACACGCAGACGACCCAGGGCTCCCAGGCCGGCTATTACCAGCAGACCGACTCCCGCGACGTGCCCTCGATCAAGGTCCAGGCGCGCCTGCCGGTCGACAAGGCGCTGGCCAGCTTCACCGTGCAGGGCGGGCAATTGCTGCTGGCCCCGCGCATGCACCTGAAGACCCCCGGCTACAAGTACCAGCAGTCGAAGTGCCGGGCGATCGATCCGAAGAAGATCGAATGCCCATTGGAAAACCTGACCGTCTACACCTGGCCGGCGCCGATGGACTTCAGCCAGTCCCTGATCGCCCAGCGGGCCCTGAGCGACAAGCACCGGCAACTGCTGTCCAGACTCCAGCCCCTGCAGATCACGCCGCTGCGCAAGCAGGGCATGGAAGACCCGGTCTGGGGCGTGCCGCTGTCATTGAAATAGCGGGTGTTCGCTCAGGGGGGCGCCGGGTGCCGCCCCTATCCACGATCGGCAGGGAAGCATTTCCCCACAAGGAAGGTGACATGAACGTATATCGCAAGGTTTCCCGCAGTGCCGCGACTTGGCTGTGCGCCGCGCTGCTGGCCGCATCCGGCCATGCCTGGGCCGAAGACTGGTGGGTGGTACACAAGGGCGACGACCCTGCCGAGCTTGACGTGTTCCTGGCCGATGCCGATTCGCTGGCACCCGTGCCGGGTATCGAAAACGCCTGGCAGGTGCAGATCGCCATGCTGTTCGACTCCTTCCATCTGCTCAGCGCGCACCAGTACCGCTGCGATACGCGAGAGGTGAAGGTGGTCAACGCCAAGACCTTCTCCAACAACGGGCAACCCACGAACCTCCAGTTCACCTTCGCCAAGGGCTGGACCCCGCTGCCCAACGAAAGCCATGAGGCTGTCCTCCAGTTCATCTGCGCGCCGCAGGAGCGCGAACGCAATGGCATGCGCTCCACCGGCAGGGGCGTGCCATTGCAGGCGGTGATCACCGCCGTCGGCATGGTCGAGATGGAGCGCGCCCAGGCCAATCTCGCCGAGGCCCGGCGCAAGCTCGAAGAGGCCAAGAGCGATCGCGTCATGGGCGAACTCGATCGTCTGCTCGGCAACGAACCCCGGAAGCCCTGAGCCGCTCTGACTGAAGCAGGGTGAGGCGAGGCGGATCGGGCCGTTTTCCGGAGCGATCGGCGTAGGTCCGGAAGGCGCGTCGGGAGGGTCTCGATGAAGTGGTATAGCCGCATCAGCCTGGGACTCAGCCTCGCGGTCGCGAGCGCTTTCCTGGTGGCGTACTGGCGATCGCTCGTCAGCCATAGCTATCCCAATATGAATGCGCCTGGGCTGATCGCCTACCTGCTGGTCTTTCCTGCCTGCGCCCTGTTGCTGCATTCCCCTGCGTTGGCATTCGTGCTCCAGCAGCGAAAGCTGGGAAGCGCTCGCGAAAGAGCGCTGCAATGGACGATCAACCTGGCGCTGTGGATGGCGCCGCTTTGTTTCATATTTGCCAGTCTTTAATCAGGCACTCGCGGGTGTGTAGCTCGAGTAAGCGGACTGCTTTGACATCTCCTGCTGCGGCGGAATACAGGTGCGTCCTTTGAGTCGCTCAGCGCTTCGGCGCAAAGACCATCTTCACCGGCGCATCGTGCTTCAGGCGCGAGCCGTTCGGTTGGTTCCCGGGCTCGAAGCTAGGGTGCCAGGCCCTGAGTTCCGTATCGGACAGCCACTCCAGTTGCAATTGGTCCGCGGATGCGCGCAGGTCGAATTGCGCCAGCGACCGCACGACTGCATGGCACTTTTCCGATTTCCCGGTTTCGAGGAGGGAGACCTGTATTTCTTCGCCCCAGGTGATCGAACCTTTCTCCGGGCATTTCCGAACCTCGACGTGGTATTGCCCGTTCGGCGACGGCAGGTCGGAAATCAGCTTGTCGGGGCCGCACGCGGCGAGGAGTACGCTCAGTATCAGCAGGGGGCTTTTTTTCATCCATGACCTCTGTGGAAATCTCGGAAAGGAATTCCTCTCTTTTCCTGGCGGAAAATGGGCAGGAAGCGGGCCTGCCCATCCTACGCGCGGACTGCTGGATCTGCCCATGGGCGATCCACAGCTTCGTGCACGAGCGATATCAGATGGCGCTGAGCGATTTCAGGATCAGATAGGTGCAGATGAGCACCCCTGCCATGGACAACAGGCCCAGGGCGACAATGCTGAGTTTCATCGGGTTTCCTCGTTGAACTGCGATGGGCTGCTGTATCAAGGAGGGGAGAGGCAGCAGGCGGGGGGAAAGCCCCGGAGGGATGAGCGGCCCCCGGGGCTTTGGTGACCACCATAGGAGAAAGTCACATTGATAAGGCTAGCCCTGTTTCGCTGTGCGGCAAGCGAAGCGGCATCGCTTTTCCCGCAGGATCGGGAAAATGCCTAGCCATACCGCAGTGATGGCCACGGAGGGTCCATGCGCCTCGTCCATTTCCTGATTGCCCTTCCCGCCGCGCTGCTGGCTGAGCCTCAGATAACCGCGCGGCGCAGGTTCAGCGTTCGTCGCCGATCTCCAGTTCGATGAAGTCGATGACCCCTGCCGCGCGGTTGTCGAGGCGCTCAAGTTCCTGGCCGTCCAGCGTCTGCAACAGCGAGACGCCGTGTTCCAGGCGCTCGCCGGAGGCATGCGAAGCGGCTTCGCGGGTAGGACTGAACAGCCAGGCGTGCGGATGTTGCGCGCGCCAGGCGGCGCGGGGTGAAAGGCTGACCTCGGTGCCTGCCGGGTAGTGCCAGGCGCCCAGTTGCAAGGCCTCGGCGAGGACCGTACCGCCGAGGCCGTACAGGCGGCGGTCGCGGTCGAAGGCCAGGGCGCCGCCGCTCAGCGCGATGCCGCGCACCGACACCCGTTGCCCGGTTTCCGGCATTACCCGCCAGCGCTCGGCGTCGCGGTAGCCGTCGGTGTAGACCATGCCATCGCTGGCGAACAATCGCGCACCGGCGGGGAAGTCGATGTCGTCGGCGCGGTTGCCGATCGCCAGGCTACAGCCTTCGAAGGCGGCGGGACGCCCGTCGCGCTCGCTGGCGAAGGCGATTTCCTGGCTGGCGTCGCAACGCCAGCCTTCGATCTCGGCGACTCCCTCGCCACGCAGGCGCAGCGAAGTGGGATGGACGCCGGTGGTTTTCCATGGGTCCTGCGGGTTGTCCTGCTCGCTCTGCAGCCAGCGTTGCAGGTGGCGGGTGGCGACGCCGCGGATCGTCACCGGGGTGGGGAATTCGGCTTCTCGGAAGCTTTCCGGCTGGTGCTTGAGTTCCAGCTTCAGCCGGGTGCCGGCAGGCATCTCGATGCCTCCGAGGCGGGTAGGGCGCTCGAGCACGGCGCTGTGCGCGGCTTCCTCGCGTGCACGTTCGCGCTCGTACTGCCAGAGACCGATCTCCAGCCAGGCGCGCAGTCCCAACGGGATCAGCAGGAGCAGCATCAGCAGGCCGCGGCTCGGCCAGCGGCGGCGCAAGCGCTGGCGCGCGCGCGGGCTGAAGGCCAGGAGCGATAGCCAGATCAGCAGCCAGATGCCGGCGACGAACGACGACAGGTAGATGAGCGGGACGATCAGGGGAAGAGGGGCGACGGGGATCACGCGGGCGTCCTTGCGGGTTGGGTTCCATGACGTCTCCGGCGCGGCGTGCCGGGTACCTGCCAGAGTTTACAGGGCGCGTCCCGATGCCGCAGCGGCAAACTGTCTTCAGGCCTTGTCCGCCGGGGGCCACGCCCTGGAGAGGGAGGCGCTCGGGGATGGAGTCGGCGAAGTGCCGATTCAAGCCCAGGCGCGACGGGCCGATGGGGTGGTTATCGGTTTCTGTAGTCCAGTGGGGAAAAACCAATGAACGAAAGCGTCGCCAGGGTGTTCGATCGGATTCTACGGGGGCTCGGGTTGAAGACCCTGAACGCCCAGTTCCTGCTGTCCTATGCACTGATGTTCGGCCTGGCCGCCTGCGCCTCGGTGGCGTTGTACCTGAGCATGTCGATCTCGCCGGAAACCATCAACGTGGCCGGCGCGCAGCGCATGCTCAGCCAGAAGATGGCCCGCGAGGCGCTGCAATTGCGACTCGGCGCCGGCGACCCAAAGGCCCTGGCCGCGACCATCGCCCAGTACGAACGCTCGGCCGCCGACCTGGATACGGGCAATGCCGAGCGCAACGTGAGCCGGATGGGCGCGCCGGAGATCGCCGCCCAGCGGCAGAAGGTGGCGCAGATCTGGGGCCGCTACCGGGCCATGCTCGACCAGGTGGCACAGCCTGCCAGCCAGGTCGATCTGCGCGGCTTCTCGCAGTATTCCACCGAGCTGTTGGGCGAGCTGAACAACCTGGTCTCGCTGATGAGCGCGCGCGCCGACAGTGTCCAGCACACCCAGATGTGGATCGCCTTCGGTTGCCTGTTGGCGATCCTGGTGCTGGTGGTGCTCGGCCGGCAGTTCGGCCTGGCGCCGCTGATGCGGCAGTTGCGTGGGTTGGAAGTGGCGCTGACCGAGGTCGGCGCGGCGAACTTCACCCATGCCCTGGCGGCGGGCCATGCGGACAACGAGATCGGCCGCATCGTCGCTGGCTACGAGCGGATGCGCCAGGACGTCAGCGGTTTGCTGGCGAACGTCAAGCGCAGCGCGGCAGAGACCGACAAGGACGTGGCCGAGGCCCTGGAGCAGGCGCTCGGCGCCGGCGACCAGGTGGCGCGCCAGCACCAGGACCTGGACCAGGTGGCCACCGCGATGAACGAGATGAGCGCCACCGTGGCCGAGGTCGCCCGCCACGCCAACCATGCGGCGCACTCCACGCGCGACGCCGCGGCCCTGGCCCACGAGGGACGGCGTCTGGTGGAGCACGCCAGCAGCCAGACCGGTGCGTTGGCGGAGGAACTGGAACAGACCGCCCTGGCGCTGAACACCCTGCACCAGCATGCCGGCAGTGTCGGCCAGGTGCTTACGGTGATCAGCAGCATCGCCGAGCAGACCAACCTGCTGGCGCTCAATGCCGCCATCGAGGCGGCGCGGGCCGGGGAGGCCGGGCGCGGCTTCGCCGTGGTGGCGGACGAAGTGCGTTCGCTGGCCAACCGTACCCAGCAGTCGACCCAGGAGATCCAGGGGTTGATCGAGCAGTTGCAGGACGGCGCCAACGATGCGGTCGCCGCCATGCGCGGTAGCGCCAGCCATGCCCAGAGCAACCTCGTCGAGGCCGACAGCGCGGCCCAGGCGCTGGGGCGCATCGTCGCCACGGTGGAAGAACTGGACGGCCTCAACCAGCAGATCGCGACCGCCGCTGAGGAACAGAGCCAGGTGGCCCAGGACATCGACCGCAACATCACCAACGTCTCCGGACTCTCCGAGCAGGCCCACGAAGGGACCGCCGCAGTGCTTTCGGCCAACCAGAGGGTCAAGGAGCACATGGCTGGCTTGCGCGTGGTGCTCGGTCGCTTCCGTACCTGAGGCTGGCTGCGGGCGTCGGCGCTAGTCGGCGGACAGCTCGCGGATCAGCGCCACCGTCAGGTACAGGCGGGGGGCGATGCTGGATAGTTCGAGGTATTCCGCCTCGCTGTGCAGGCCGGCGCCGACCACGCCGAGGGTTTCCAGCACCGCCGGTTTGTCGCTGCCGGGCACGTAGGCGTAGCCGGCGTCCGTGCCGAAGCGCATGGCGATCGGCTCGATGCGCTTGCCGACTCGACCGTAGAGCGTCTGCGCGGTTTCCGCCAGGCGCTGCGAGGCGGGGTTCTTCACCAGAGGCGGACGACCCTTGTCGAGACGCAGACTGACTTCGGTATCGGCGACCAGGCGTTCGCCGGTCAGCTTCCGGGCGTCGGCCAGTACCCGCTCGCTCTCGGCCGGGTCCGAGTAGCGCATGTCGGCTTCCGCCGAAGCCTCGGCGGGAATGATGTTGCGCTTCTCGCCGCCCCTGGCGAGGGTCCAGTTCAGCGTGGTGCCTTTCGCCGGATCGCCGAGGTCCTTGAGACGCAGCAACTGGTGCGACAGTTCGAGAATGGCGTTGCGGCCTTGCTCGGGTGCCGAGCCGGCATGGGACGAGCGACCCTTCACCTCGAGCAGCAGGCCGTCGATGCCATTGGTGGCTACCGTCACTGCGTCCCGGTCCGGCGGCTCGTAGGAGAAGACGTAGTCCTGCTGCCGGGCCAGCTCGGCGATCAGTTGCTTCGAGCCGGCGGAGCCGGTCTCTTCGTCGGGATTGAACAGCACGGTGATCCGTCCGTAGTCCCTGAAGCCTTGCTGCCTGAGCAGCGCCAGGGCATGCAGCACCATCGCCACGCCGCCCTTGGCGTCGGCCACGCCGGGTCCGTAGGCGCGCTCCGCGTCCTCGCGGAACGGACGCTTCGCCGCGCTGCCGGCGGCGAACACGGTGTCGTAGTGGATCATCAGCAGGAAGCGCTTGCTGCCGGTGCCATCGAGGGTGGCCACCAGGTTGTCGCCGGCCGAGGGCGTCGCCGGTGCGCTGCGGACTTGCGCGCCGAGCGCCTGCAGGCGTTCGGCGAGCAGCGCGGACAACTGGCCGAGGCCTTCGGCCTGGCCGGTACCGCTGTCCACCGCGACCAGTTGCCGGAGCGTGTCGAGGTAGGCCGGGCGTTCGGCTTCGGCCTGGCGCAGCAGCTCGGCGGCTGGCGTGTCGGCAGCGAAGGCGGCGGGCGAAAGCAGGAAGGCGAGGGCGAGCGGCAAGAGGCGGGGCAGGCGGCGGGCGTGCACGGAAGGTCCTCGTCTGGCGGGCGGAGGCGGCGCGGTTGTGCGCCGCGGTATCCGATTGACCTTAGGTCATGAGACGGTTTCCGCCAGCAGCGCCTCGACCTTGCGCCGCAATTCTTCCAGCAGGGCTCGTTCCTCGGCCGAATAGTCGCGCGGTCGGCTGTCGAGTACGCAGACGGTGCCGTACGGGGTGCCGTCGGGCGCATGAACCGGATAGCCAAGGTAGTTGCTCAGGCCGAACTCGACTTCATCCTCGTTGCCGGCCCATTCCGTCTCCTGGCGCGAGTCGCGCACGTGCAACGGGGCGTCGCGGTCGACCACGCGTTCGCAGTAGAGGGGTTTGGCGCCGTCTTCATGGACGCTCTTGCGGCCTTCGGCGCCGATCGGGTAGGTGTCCTCCAGGCGTCCGGCGGAGGCCTCGACGCGCATGTGCCGGGGCAGGGAACGCATGATCAGCACCGACGGCACGTCGAGCCGGCGGGCCAGTGCGTCGATATCCCGGCGCAGGGATTCGAATCGTTCGGAGGATTTCGCCATGCCCGGCCTCGCCCATGTCTGGTGGATGAACCGCGACTGTAGCGGCGAAAGGGGGCTTGGCCTAAATACCCTTTGGTGCGCTCCCCCTCGCTCGAGCGCATAAGCGCCCGGCTGTCACTCCTCGGTCGGGCCGGGCAGGTACTCCAGCAGGTCTCCCGGCTGGCACGCCAGGTAGGCGCAGATGGCCTCCAGGGTAGCGAGGCGAATGCCCTTTACCTTGCCCTGCTTGAGCAGCGACAGGTTCTGTTCGGTGATGCCGATGGCCTGGGCCAGGTCCTTGGACCTGGCCTTGCGCAGGGCGAGCATGACGTCCAGCCTGATTTCGATGGGCATGGCGGACCTCAGACGAACTGGCGGTTTTCCTCGGCGAGCAGGGCGGCCTTGCGCTGGATGCGCGCGATCACCATCACCGAGGCGGCGGCGAACAGGCTGACCAGTTCCGCCGAACCGAAGCTGAGACTGACGATGCGTTGCCCCTGGGGTTGGAGGAAGGTGACCCAGACTGTCAGCAGCGGTTCCAGCAGGAAGTTCGCCAGCACCCAGCAAGCCAGGCACAGGCCGACCTTGCCGAGCAGCGCCGCGGCGTCTTCGCAGAAATACTCGCCGCGCCCGTAGTGCTGGAACAGCCTTCGCAGCGCCTGCAGTCCACTGGCCAGGACCAGCAGCGGCAGGCTCGACAGGAGGATGCCGCCGAGGGCCTGCCAGAGCGGCATGTCCCGCGCCACAACGCCGAGGTCGCCGGCGACACCGGTGGCGGTGAGAGCGAAACCGAGGCCGTGCTCGCTGGCAAGGTCGGGGAAGATCCAGCACGCGGCGTTGAGCAGCAGCATGCCGGCGATCAACAGCAGGGTCAGGGTAGCCATCAGGCGGCTGTAGCCGGCCAGGCGGTCGCTTGTCATCGGGGGTACTCCTGGGAAGGTGGGCAGGCCCCTCGGAAACGAGGGAAACCGAAGTGATCATAGTTTAATAATAAATTATCGTAAAACGATAATTTCAAGATCGCTGCATCCGGCCTGGAGCGCTCCGCAAAATCCCCCCCGTGCCTGCCGGGGGCACGGAGGGGAAGCGTCCTACTTCTGCAGCAACTGGACGTTGTCGATGAACATCGACTCCTGCTGGTTACCGCTGAGGATCATCAGTTCAGCACGCTTGATCGGCCCCTTCGGCAATTGCACCTGGCCGCGCAGGCTGGCCCAGCGGCCATTCTCGACCACCTTGTAGCCCAGGGGCAGGTATTCGCCGGGCCGACCCTGGCTTTCCAGGTAGAGGTAGGCATAGGTCATGGCCTGCGAGCCGCGACCGTCGCCGACCCGTACGTCCGCGCTGAACGCGTAGGTCCGGCCTGCTTCCAGGTTGCCCAGCAGGCTGGTGCTCGCGCCGGTGCCGGCGTAGCGCCGCTGGTAGGCTTCCAGGGCCAGCCGCCCGGCGCTGGCGACGCGCGTGGCGCGGGCGCTGGCATGCACGCCGCTCCAGCCGCCGATGCCGCTCTCGAAGTCGTAGGCGATGCGTTTCGGCGCCGGCGGTACGCTCGGCGGCGCGGCCTGGGCTTCCTGCAGGTTCATCTCGTCGACCAGCAGGCTGGCGCCGCTGTCGCTCCAGACCGCCACGTAGAGGTTGCGCTGGTCGGCGGCGGGACGGTAGTCGAAGGTCTTCTCCAGGCGACTGAACTCGTTGCCGCTGACCGACAGTTCGACGCTCTGCGCCGGGTTGTAGGCCAGGGCGCCATCGGCGCGTTCGCTGAGCAGCGCCATGCGCACGGTTTCACGGGTATTGGCGGCCTTGAGCATGACCTTGCCGCTCAGCCGGTAGCCGCTGCCGGCGCGCAGGGGGGCAATGGGGCGGACCAGCAGATCGAAGCCACGCACGTCGACCAGCAAGGCATTGTCGCGGCAGCCCTTGGCGACGTTCACCAGGCTCAACTGGGCGTTGCCGGACCATGCGCGCCAGCCTTCCATGCTGGCGAACTCGCCATCGCCGAGCAGGCCGCCGAGCTTGGCTTTCGTGCACCATGGCAGGTCCGGCGGGGTCGGCGTGTCGCCGCCGGAGCCCGGGTTGAGCGTGCCGGGTACCTTGGTCGGGCGAAAGTCGGCGATCTGCGTGGCCATGCTGTTCAGCGCGCGTACGGCGTCGGCGTGTTCTTCGCGGCCGCAGGGCTGGTTGGCGCATTCGGCGTTGACCAGGCGCGGGTTGGCGAAGAACGGTGCCTGCTTGTTGGTGCCGAAGGCATGCGGGTAGGCCATCACGGTGGCGAAGCGCCCTTGCACGCCGTAGCCTCGGCTCCATTCGTAGGTGCCGCTGTGGGCGTAGCGCGGATCGTAGTAGCTGGACTCCAGGTCCTGCTCGTAGGAGTGGCGCAGGCCCATGTTGTGGCCGGCTTCATGGGCGAAGGTGTTGAGCCCGCAGTCGACCCCGGTGAGGTTGTAGGCAATGTCCTTGGCGTTGCTGTGGAAGCGCCCGCTGTTCTTATCGCCCGAGCCCATGTAGCCGATGCCGCAGGTGATGTAGCCGTTGCCGCTGTTCTGCGAGCGGTTGACCAGGCTGACCAGGTCGGCGCCGTACTGCTCGCGCAGGCGCTGCACCTGCGGGTCGCGCATGAAGCGATCGAGGTTGGCGCCGGTCACCGTCGGGTAGTCGGCCCAGTCCAGGCGCTGCTTGTGCACCAGACGCAGGCGCAGGTTGACGCCGCTCTTCTCGTAGGCGGTGTTGGCGAACTCGATGTAGCTGGCGATCCGCGCATCGATGTCGCGGCCATTTGCGGTCTGGGTCGCCGCGGTGGTGTAGAGGACCATGATGTCGACGGTCTTCGGCGCGGCCTGGGCGGCAGAGGCTACCGCCAGGGCTAGGGTGGAGCAGAGCAGGGATTTCTTCATGGGTTGCCTGTGTTCGGACAATAGGAAGCCATGGCGCCCCGAGGGCACCGCTGGGGAAACATGCTGGGAAGGTGGGCTCAGCCCTGGGCGGGCGGCGGCATCGGTGGCAGCTCGGCGAGCGGCGCGTCGACATGATCGCCGTGCGGGTCGCTACGCGCGGCGATGTCGTTCTCGTCGATCACCCGGGTCTTGCCGCTGCGGTTGTCGACGATGATCGAGTAGCTGCCGTCGAGGGTGGCGACATTGATGTGGGTTTCCAGGCTGCCGCGCACCACGGTCAGGCTTTCCGCCTCGTCGCCGTCCACCAGGCCGCCGCGCCAGACCGGCAGGCCGGCGCTGTTATGGGTGCTGGCGAGGCGTGCCTGCAAGGGCCGCTCGCGACCCGGCAGGCTCATTTCCAGCACCTGGCCGAGCGCCAGCGTGTCGAGCAGGGCGGGTTCGACCTGCGCCAGGTATTCGGGAATACCCTGGGCGCCTTCGCGGCTGCGCAGTTCGCCTTGCCAGAGCGTCACCCGCTCGCGTGGCGCGGGCGTCGTGACGGGGGTCGGGGCGAGCATGCGGGTAGCGTCCGCCGCCGGCGCCGCGAGCGCCGCTGTCGGGGCGGCGGCTGCCTGGGCGGCGGGGGACTGGCGGGCCTGCGGCGATGCCTCGGGCGGAGCCGGGTCGAGCAGCCAGCCGCCGATCAGCGCACCGCCGATGGCGGCGGCCGAGGCTGCGTAGATCCATGTCTTGGCCACGTTGTTTCTCCTCTGAGTGAACGTGGCGCGGAGTCTAGGAAGAAGCCTCTCCCAGCGTGGCGGCAACCGTTCACATTTGCGCCAGGCCGCGCGCCGGCGTGACGAAACTGCGAATCAGGCCGGAGCGCTGCGGGCGCCAGGTCACGTGCGCTCTGTGCGCTGCGGCAAGGCTGGCGTTCGGCCGCCATGCTGTTCGCGGCGGAAGGCTTCGGCGCACCTGGCCGTCCTCGCGCTTGAAGAACTGGACGAAGTTGCTCGGCTCGTCGAAGCCGATGCCATCGTCTACGGCAGCCCCACCTATATGGGCGGACCGGCCTGGCAGTTCAAGAAGTTCGCCGATGCCACCTCAAAGCCCTGGTTCGTCCAGCTGGCTTCGCTGACGCCTGGCGCTGGCTATGGGGTGTCGACATCCCGGCCGACGGTGGCATGTTCGCTCATCTCCAGGCAACCCGGTACGGCCTCTAGCCGCGCCGGGGCCTCAGCCTCGCGCCAGTTGCAGGAGACGGGCGCGCTCCTGCATCAGCGGCCGGCAACTGCGGATGCCTTCGACGATGCTGTAGAGGCTTTCGATCTGCTGCTGGCTGAGGCTGTTGTTCTGGGCCCAGCCGAGCAACTGCAGCCAGGTCCAGCGGGCGATGGTCTCGCTCTGCGTCTCGGCCTTCCTGCGGTCGTCCCCGTCGCTCTGTCCGACCAGGGTCTCCACCAGCCCCGAGGCGCACAACGGCAGCAGCTCCCGGTACTGCTCCGGGTGCGTGTCGCGTAGGCGACGCAGGGCCATTATGGCGGTGGTTATCGAGTCTGAATCCAAGCTTTTGTTCACAGTTCACTCCTTGTGCGTACAGGCTGGCGGCTGGTTGATCCCTGGGCCGCGAGCAACTGTTCGATGAAACGCGTCAGCTCTTTCTTGAACTCGGGTGTCAGGCTGGACACCTTGAGGATGAGCTCGGCCAGCTCGTCCTCGGGGCAATAGAGGTAGGCCATGGGGACCTGGAGGACCATGGCCAGCTGTTCGGAAGTCCGCATGTTGGGGGAGTGCCGTTCGCGTTCGTATTGGTTCATCCGTGCGCTGGCGGAAAACTCGTCCATTCCCACCAGCATGCCCAACTGTTTCTGCGAGTATCCCGCTCTGATTCTTGCGGCTTTTAGCCGGGTACCTAGCATCCATACAACTCCCGTCCCGTTGGCCCGCTCGCTCAAGGTTGGGCAAATCTGGACAAGATGGAAGCTCAGGAATCCTTAGTTTTCGCCGTGCCGGAGGCTCTGTCGTCCGGGGCGGCGCGCGGTTTCGACGCCGTGTACGAGGCTGCGGCGGGGATATGCGTCGATGTCGCCGAGATCGCGCATGCTCCGGTTTTCTCGCGGCGAGCCGGAGTATATGCGAATTGCATAAAGGCGGACGCCGTTTCGTCGCCTGGGGGCGGCGGGTCGTCGTCTCGCCAGAGGGGCGGGCATCGGCGCCGAGGCGGCGGAAAACGGCGATCGGGACGATACTCAGGAAAGGTGGGCGTTGCGGAACCAAGCCTCGCCTTCCAGGACTAATAGCCGGGTTTCACGCAGAGGTCATTCCCATGAGAACAACAACAAGCATCCGCCGTGTCGCTGCCGTCCTGGCAGCGCTGCACCTGCTCACCTTCGCCGAGGTTCCGCTCGCCCAGGCAGCGATGATCGGTACTGCGGAAGTCATGCAGCAACAACAGCACAACCTCGATCGCCAGCAACTGCTGAAGATGCTCGACGACCAGGGCGTCCAGAAGAAGCTGGAGGCCATGGGCGTGCCCCGCGACCAGGTGGCGAGTCGCATCAACAGCCTGACCAACGCCGAGCTGGCGCAGTTCAACCAGCAGCTGGACCAGGCGCCGGCGGGCGGCATCATCGGCATCATCGTGTTGTTCCTAGTGATCTTCATCATCACCGACATGCTTTGCGCCACGGATATCTTCAGCTTCATCAAATGCATCAATCGGTGAGGCGGCTGGCAGGGGCACTGCTGGTCTCCGCAATGCTCGGCGGCTGCGCGCAGCCGCCGAGACTGCCGCCGGAAAGCGCGGCGCTGCCCGCACGGGTGGAGCTGCGCGAAGTGCCGTTCTTCCCCCAGGAAGCCTACCAGTGCGGTCCCGCCGCGCTGGCCACGATGCTTGGCCAGCGCGGCCTGGCGTTGACGCCGGGGCAATTGAAGGACGAGGTGTTCATTCCCGGTCGCGAGGGCAGCCTGCAATTGGAGATGGTCGCCGCGGCGCGCCGCCACGGCATGCTGGTCTATCCGCTGCAAGGCGGACTGGAGAGCGTGCTCGAGGAGGTCGCGGCGGGCAACCCGGTGCTGGTGTTACAGAACCAGGCTTTCTCCTGGTGGCCGCGCTGGCACTTCGCGGTGGTGGTCGGTTTCGATCGGGAGCGCCGCGAACTGGTGCTGCGCTCGGGCATCACCCGGCGCTGGGTTACCGACTTCACCAGCTTCGAGTCGACCTGGAAGCGTTCGGGGCGCTGGGCGGTGCTGACCCTGCCGGGTGACCGCCTGCCGGCCACGGCAGCGGCGGTCCCGTGGCTCAAGGCCGCCAGTGACAGCGAGGAAACCGGCCACCCCAAGGTTGCCCGGCGCGCCTACGAAGAAGCCGTGCGACGCTGGCCTGAGGACGCCTTCGCCTGGTTTGCCCTGGGCAACAGTCGCTACGCCGCAGGCGATTCCGCCGCTGCCGAACAGGCCATGCTCACCAGCGTCGAGCGTCGCGTGGATTTCGCCGCGGGTTGGTTCAACCTGTCCCAGTTGCTGGCGGAACGCGGTTGCGCGGCGCCGGCGCGCCAGGCGCAGGCCTGCGCGCGGGCATTGCAGCCTGGGGAAGCCCGCTTCGCTGCGGCCTTGCCGCAGGCCGTCGCACCCGCGGCTCGGTGCGCCGAGCTGCCGGCCTGTCCCGTTGGCGCACCGCCCCGCTGAGGCGGCGGAGCCGAAGGTTGTCGGAACCCCGTTCCAGCGAGACGGCTCTATACCTGGGAGGACCCCACTCAGGTGCAGAACATGGCCAACGACAAGCGGACTTCGCCCCCCACCCCCCGGCAACCGGCCAAGGGCGGTGCGGCGGGCAAGCGCCAGGGGCATGCGGCGGAGGGCACGCGCAAGCCGCGTGCGCGCGGCGAGGAGCGGAAAGAGAAACCGGCCGACGGACGTTCGGCCACGGCGCTGACCGCCAACGAGCGGCGGGAGATCGACGACAAGCAGCCACCGCGCGCCGCTGTCCTGCACGAGGTGATTCGCGTCCAGGGCGAACACGAGTTGCAGCGCACGCTGGCGGCACTCTGGTGGTCGGCGGTGGCCGCGGGGCTGACCATCGGCCTCTCGTTGATGGGCATGGGCCTGTTCCGCGCTGCCTTGCCCGAGCAGGAGTGGGCGATCATCGTCAGCAGCTTCGGCTATCCCATGGGCTTCCTGGCAGTGATCCTCGCCCGCCAGCAACTGTTCACCGAAAACACCCTGACCGCCGTGTTGCCGGTGATGACCGAGCCGACCCTGGAAAAGGCCTGGCAACTGTTGCGTCTCTGGAGCGTGGTGCTGTTCGGCAATATCGTCGGTACGCTGCTGTTCGCCTGGGCGGTGCTGCATCTGCCGATATTCAATGAAGCGGCCGACGCGGCGTTCCTTGAGATCGGCCGCGAGGTGATGCACAACGACCTGGCGCAAATGTTCGCCAAGGGCATCGTTTCCGGCTGGATGATCGCCACCATGGTCTGGCTGATCCCGGCGGCGGAGGGCGCGAAGATCTGGATCATCGCGATGGTCACCTACCTGATGGCGCTGGGCAGCTTCACCCACATCGTGGTGGGCTCGGCGGAGGTAGGCTACCTGGCGTTCGCCGGGGAAATCGGCTGGACCGAGTTCCTGCTGAAGTTCGCCCTGCCTACCCTGGGCGGCAACATCGTCGGCGGTAGCCTGATCTTCGCCCTGATCAGTCATGCGCAGATCCGTAGCGAAGGTTGAGGAGCGGATGGAAAAAACGGCACCCCGGGGTGCCGTTCTGTCGACGCGGACTAGACCCCGAGCTTGTCGCGCAGGCTGTAGTACCAGGCGCCGATGGCGGTGAACGGTACGCGGAACAGCTTGCCGCCGGGGAAGGGGTAGTGCGGCAGGCCGGCGAAAGCGTCGAAGCGCTCGGCCTGGCCGCGCAGGGCTTCGGCCAGGACCTTGCCGGCGACGTGGGTGTAGGTCACGCCGTGGCCGCTGCAACCCTGGGAATAGTAGATGTTGTCGCCGATGCGGCCGACCTGGGGCAGGCGCGAGAGGGTCAGCAGGAAGTTGCCGGTCCAGGCGAAGTCGATCTTCACGTCCTTCAGTTGCGGGAAGGTCTTGAGCATCTTCGGCCGGATGATCGCCTCGATGTCCGCCGGATCACGAGCGCCATAGATCACGCCGCCACCATAGATCAGGCGCTTGTCGCCGGAGAGGCGATAGTAGTCGAGCAGGTAATTGCAGTCTTCCACGCAGTAGTCCTGCGGCAGCAGGCTGTGGGCCAGTTCCTCGTTCAGCGGCTCGGTGGTGATCACCTGGGTGCCGCAGGGCATCGACTTGGCCGCCAGTTCCGGGACCAGGCCGTTGAGGTAGGCGTTACCGGCGACCACGATGAACTTCGCCTTCACCTTGCCTTGCGGGGTATGCACCACCGGGCTGGCGCCGCGCTCGATGCGGGTCGCCGGGCTCTGCTCGTAGATTCTGCCGCCGAGCGACTCCACCGCCGCCGCTTCGCCGAGGGCGAGGTTCAGCGGATGGATGTGGCCGCCGCTCATGTCAAGCATGCCACCTATATAGTTGTCGGTCGCCACCACCTCGCGGATGCGCTTGGCGTCCATGATCTCCAACTGGTTGTGGCCGTAGCGTTCCCACAACTGTTTCTGCGCGCGCAGGTGATCCATCTGCTTCTCGGTGAAGGCGGCGAACACCCCGCCGTCCTTCAGGTCGCATTGGATACCGTAGCGGGCCACGCGCTCGCGGATGATGCGCCCGCCTTCGAAGGCCATCTCGCCGAGCAACTGCGCTTCGCGCTTGCCGACGGTGCGCTCGATCACGTCGATGTCGCGGCTGTAGCTGTTGACGATCTGGCCGCCGTTGCGCCCGGAAGCGCCGAAGCCGACCTTGGCGGCTTCCAGTACGGTGACCTTGAAACCATTCTCCAACAGGAACAGGGCGGTGGAGAGGCCGGTATAGCCGGCACCGATCACGCAGACGTCGGTTTCGACCTCGCCCTGGAGTTCCGGGCGGGGCGGCGCGGGATTGGCCGACGCGGCGTAATAGGAGGAGGGGTAGGGGGTGTGCGGCATCTTGCACCTCTGTTTTTTATTTTTTACGGATGCCCGGATGCTACCCGAGTCGAAATCGGCCGGCTAGCCTCCGTGCAAAATTTTCAACGGACCCCCAGAAAATAAAAATTCCACTTTTTCAGAGAGTTAGCGAAAAAAAAGCTTGACGGTGTTTTTGGGGTCTGTAGAATGCGCGCCATCAGCAGGCACGTAGCTCAGTTGGTTAGAGCACCACCTTGACATGGTGGGGGTCGTTGGTTCGAATCCAATCGTGCCTACCAAACAAATCCCGCGCTGCTGGCGGGGCAAGAAAGGCGATCCGAAAGGGTCGCCTTTCTTCGTTTGCGCCCCGAAAAAGGCCGCTCGGCCCGTGCTCGCCTGGGCTCGCGCTTCATCGCATAGCCGCTATTGACAGCGGGGGCGGTCTTTTCCGACCCTAGCGCCTTCACGGATGATTCAGGCGACAAGGCTCATGACGACCTCTTCCGGTTCGCGTATCGGCGGACTTCTTCACGCTTCCCTTTTTTCCCTGCTCGGACTCGGTCTCCTGCTCGCCGGCGGTTTCAAGACCGTCGAGCGGTACCATTTCCTGCGTACTGCGCAGGAAGCCCAGGGGACGGTCAGCGCCTTGAATGCCGGCGGTTCGCATCCGCAGATCGATTTCACCAGCGTTTCCGGCGAGCGGATTTCCTATCCCCAGGGCGGCTTCATCTTCGGCTACCAGGTGGGCGAGCCGGTTCGCGTCCTCTACGAGGCTGGGCGGCCGGCGGCCAGCGCGATAGTCGACGATGCCGGCGCGCTCTGGGGAACCGGCGCTTTCCTCTGCGGCTTCGGCGCACTCTTCGGTATTGTCGGGTTCAGGGGATTGCTGGGCCTGCGTTCTTCCCAACCGACCTCAAAAGGACATTGAAGTCATGTCGCAACTTCCCATTCCCTTGCCCCTCAACGAGAGTCGCTGGCGCTACGTGACGGCCAGTGGCGGAGGCATGACCGTGGCCTTCCTGGCGGGTAGCGGCGGCTCCATCACGTTGCTCTCGCCGGAGGGTGAGAACGTGTCCTTCCGCTATGGCGGGGTGGGCGGCGGGATCGGACTGGGCATGCGCCTGCCGCGCTTCGGCAAGGTCAACCTCAATGTCAAGGGCAAGAGCGTTGGCGGGGCCGGTGCGCTGGAGGCGTTGCCGAGCACCGGAACCGTCTTGGTCGCGGACGGCCTGGTGGGGCGCGACCTGTCCCGCGGCGACTTCACCGGGCCCTGCATGTACGTCGAACTCGGCGCGGGAGTCATCGCCGGCGGTTCGGGCACGGCGATTCTCTTCGGCCTCGATCCCAAGCTGCTGGCGGCGGTGGCGCTGGCGAGCGCCTCGCCATTGACCGCCGCGCTGGGCGCCAGCATGTCGCGGCAATTACTGCAATCGTCCCGTGGCGCCCTGTTGATGGCCGGGGTCAACGTCGGTGCACAGTTCGGCGGCGGCGCGGCGGCTTACCTGGGGGCGTTGTTCTGATGCAGGAGGGCGATCCGGGAGGATCGCCCTTTTTACCTTGCGCAGGCGTGCGGCGGCCAGGGCTCCGTTGAGTTCCATGGCCAGCGGGGCGGTGGCGGAAATCGTTACCGGCGCGGGGAACGGTCGTCGGAGATTCCGAACCGGCGTGGATCGGTTCTTTCCAAACAAGCCCATCCACTCGTTCGAGGTGTCGTGCTTGTGTCCAGGTTGATCATGCCCGGAGGGCCGTTGTCGCAAGAATCCGATGTCCGGATCTTCTGTTCAGCCAAGGAGCGGCTGGACTTCTACCGGCGGGAAATCCACTACGAGACGGGCCAGCTATCCAGTCGGACCAACGCCTACCTGACGGCGCAGTCGTTCCTCGTCATCGCCTATGCTTCGTCGATGGCCAACCTGAACCCGGCCTGGGGCGAGCTGTTCACCCTGGTGGTGCCGGCACTCCTGGCACTGCTCGGGATCGTCAATTCCCTGCATGCCTGGCCGGGCATCCAGGCATCCTCGGAGATCATCTGCCACTGGCAGTTCAAGCAGTCCTGCCTGTTGCACAGCGATCCGGAGATCGGCCTGGCCTACGATGATTCGCCATTGTTCAGCGAACGCGAGGTCAACCGCGGCAGCTTCGAGAAAACCTTGCTGTTCTCGCGACGCGTGCCGTTCCTGTTCGCCGGCTTCTGGTGTGCGCTGGGCGTGTTTTCGCTCTGGTTGCAACTGGCCGGTTAGCGCTGGTGGCCCATCGCTTCGGCAAGGCTTGGCGTTGGCGGAGGCTTGCCGGCTCGATAGGCGGGCGCCGTCGGATCCGCGAACGCCCGGCGTCAGGGCGCTGCCTGCTCGCAGAGATCGTTGCCGAGGAGGCGCGCGCCCAGGCCGCGAAGCAGGTAGGTCTCGACATGGCTGCCGTCCGGGCAGTCGACTCGGTAGCCGAGCGCCAGGCCGGCGGAAAGAAGAACGAACAGGAACAGGCTGATATGTTGCAGTTTGCTCATGGTGTTTTCTACGAAAGAGGCTTGAGGGCGCAGGTGCTGCGCCGGGCGATTCTAGTGCAATGAGGCAGGGGGAGGAGCCGATTTGCATGCCTAAGCGTTCTACATGGTCCAGGGCGCCCAGCGATTCGACAGTCGCCCTGCGCCGATCGACGGCGAGCCGGAGCGAATCCGGCTGCAACTGCGTCTGTACCTGGGTTGAGCCGTTGACGGGCGCTGTCGCTGCCTTTATAAGACCGCCTCACGCAGCCGGCAGGCAGTCGAAGATGAGCGACGAAGACGATATTCACGAACCCGAACACGATCACCTGCTGGATAACGATTACCTCGAGGACGAGCGTGACGAAGATACGTTCGGCGCGCTCGACGAGCCCGATGCCTGCGGAACCGGCAGGCGACGTTCCTGCGAATATTGCGACGCGGTCCAGGTGCCAGTCGATAGCGAGGGTTTCTCTATCTGCGCCGATTGCGCAGGGCTGGAGGACTAGCCCTGGTCAGACGCTGACCACCCGGTTGCGTCCGGCACGCTTGGCGTCGTACAGCGCGGCATCCGCCCGGGCGAGTGCCCGTTCCGGTTCTTCGCCGCTGCCGGCCAGGGTACAGCCGGCACTGATGGTCACCGGCACGGACGTGCCGGCACAGTCGATCGGGGTCGCTTCCATCAGTTCGCGGATGCGATTGGCGATCATGGTCAGTTCCGTGGTCTCGCGGACCCGGACCATCGCCACGAACTCCTCGCCGCCGAAACGCGCCAGGAGATCTTCCGGCCGCAGCGCCGCGCGCAGTCGCGAAGCCGCCTCGCGGAGGACGCTGTCGCCGGCCCGGTGCCCCAGGGTGTCGTTGATACGTTTGAAATGGTCGATATCGCTGTAGATGATGCCGATGCGCTGGTCGCTGGCCCGCGCCAACTCCAGTTCATGCTGGTGCAGCGCGTGGAAGCCGGCCCGGTTCCACAATTGGGTGAGGGGGTCGAGCAGTGACTTGCGCTGCTCCCGGTCGATCTCCTGGCGCAGGAAGCGGGTGTGCTCGGTGAGGCTGCGTAGCTGGAGATATCCTTCGGCCAGGATCGACAGTCGATTGAGCTGGCGTCCTTCCCGGAGATCCAGCAGCCGCGGGCTCGGGTCGATCAGGCAGAGTGTGCCGATGGCCTGGCCATTGCTGGCGTGCAGGGGCTCGCCGGCGTAGAAGCGGATGAAGGGCGGCCCGGTGACCAGCGGATTGTCGTGAAAACGCGGATCCCTGGAGGCGTCCGTCACCATCAGCGGTTCGCTGGCCAGGATGGCGTGGCCGCAGAAGGACAGGTCGCGCGGCGTCTGTTCGGCATCCAGGCCGATACGGGCCTTGAACCATTGGCGGTCGTGGTCGATCAGACTGATCAGCACGGTCTTCACCCCGAAGGTTTCCCGCGCCAGTTCCACCAGGGCGTCCAGGTAGTGTTCGGCGGGGGTGTCGACCAGCGCCATGTCGTCCAGGGCCTGCTGGCGCAGGGCTTCGTCGGGAGGGAGGGGGCAGGCGAGCATACTGGATCCTGATCACGGTGGAGACTTTCGGTATAGCTGCCGGACAGGCTGAAGGCCAGCCTGGCGTCCGCAGTCGGCGCAAGGGTGAAGAGGGCAAAAAAAATCCCGGCCGCGTGGAGCAGGCCGGGAAAGGATCCAGGGATGTACAGCGCCCACAGCTTATGTCGGCGGCGGTTTCGATGAAGCTGCCGGATCTGGTAGGCGCGATTTTCGCGTCGATGTGTGACCCGCTTCGCCGACTATCCTGGCAAGTGGGGTCGCGAACCAATAGGATTTGCGGGTTTTATTCAATCTGGGTGAATGCGTGCAGGAAATCTACTCTGAAGAACAGATGCGCAAGGCGCTGGGCCTTGCCGAAACGCGACCGAAAAAGGTCCGGACCGAGGCCAGCCAGCCGGTCCGCTACACCATCGTCGAACTGAGCGTGCGCAAGGGCGGGGCGGGATTGCCGCTGCGTTTCGAGCATCGCTCGCGCTCCATCAGCAAGGTCACCGCGCAACTGGAGGCGGAGAAGGAAGCCAAGCGCCAGGGTTACCAGGTCTGGGCGCTGCTGGATATCCGGCAGATCTGAGCGAGGCGCCTGCGCTGGCGCAACCGCGCGGGGGTGCGGCATTGTCCTGGTCGAGGTCCGGCTGCTAAGGTGCGCAGCCCATCGACACAGGAGTCCGGAACATGGAGCTGACGATCTTCCAGGTCGACGCATTCGCCGACAGTCCCTTCCAGGGCAATCCGGCGGCGGTCTGCCCCCTCGATGCCTGGCTGGACGACGAGCGCCTGCAGGCCATCGCGGAAGAGAACAATCTTTCGGAAACCGCCTTTGTCGTCGGCCGCGACGGCGACTATCAATTGCGCTGGTTCACGCCGCAGGTCGAGGTGGACCTGTGCGGTCATGCGACCCTGGCGACGGCCTGGGTACTGATCCACAAGCTCGACGACGCTTCCCCGGTACTGCGTTTCGCTACCCGTAGCGGTGAGCTGAGCGTGCGGCGCGAGGGCGACTCGCTGGCGATGGACTTCCCGGCCAAGCGTCCGGAGCCTTGCGCGACACCGGACGGACTGCTGGAGGCGCTGGGTATTGCCGAGGCGGAAGTGCTGAAGACCGACGATTACCTCGTGGTGGTCGACGACGAAAAGACGATCGCCGCCCTGGCGCCTGACTTCGCCCGGCTGAAGGGCTTGCCGTGCCGCGGGGTGGCGGTGACCGCGTGCAGCCAGCGCTTCGATTTCGTCTCGCGCTGGTTCGGGCCCAACGTCGGCGTCAACGAAGACCCGGTGACCGGTTCCGCGCATACTTCCCTGGCGCCGTACTGGGCGCAGCGCCTGGGCAAGACCCGGCTGAGCGCCGAGCAGGGCGGGGCGCGCAAGGGGCGCCTGGAATGCGACGTGCGCGGCGAGCGGGTGGTCATCTCCGGCAAGGCGGCGTTGTACATGAGCGGTACGCTCCATCTCTGATCCCGAAGCAGGAGTACGACGATGCCGGCACCGCAGGTAGGCGTGGGCGTCCTGATCTTGCGGGACGGCAAGGTGTTGCTGGGGCGCCGCAAGGGCAGTCATGGCGCTGGCTGCTGGTCGGCGCCCGGCGGCCATCTCGAGTTCGGCGAGGCGGTGGAGGACTGCGCCCTGCGCGAAGCCCTGGAAGAGACCGGCCTGGCGCTGAGCGACAGGCAAAAAAAATCCCGACCGCGGGGGAGCTGGTCGGGAAATACCCTTGGGGTTCGCACACACCGTGAGCATAGGCCAGTCCGCAACGGCATCAAGAGGAGCCTGTTCGAACTGCTAGGCCTCTTTGGGGGCCGTTCCACTGTCGTCACCTCCGCTCGACGGCGAGCGAAGGGGTTGCCCGCTTGCGTTGCGGTATCCAGAACAGCATCAGCGGCAGCAGCGAGGCCCAGCCCAGCAGGACATCGCCGGCCAGGTGGATGTGTTCGCCGGGCATCAACAGTCCCTGCAGGAACATCAGGCCGAAGTGCGCGGCATTGGCTGCCACGGTGAAGTCGATGAACAGCCGGTGGCGGAAGGGCTGGCTGGCGGCGCGCCAGAGGAATGCGCCCCAGACCAGGTAGATCGTCGAGATCATCAGCTCATAGTGCTGTCCGCCGCCTTGCTGGTCGCCCCAGCGAACCAGGCGGAGCAGCAGGCGCCCGGCGTCGGAGTCGAGCAGCGACTGGTCGAGCCGCAGGAGCAGCGTGGCCAGGGCCAGGCCGAAGAACAGCAGGAAGCCGCCGGCCATCAGGCGAATGCTCAGGGTCAGCCAAGGCGTGGCGGAAACCGGGGAAGGGGAGGCAGTCATGCAGATCACCTGTAGGCCATGTCGATGGCGTTGCCTTCGGTCAGGTCGTCAAAATCCGCACGGCGGAAAGGGCGCTCTTCCCGGGTGATGGTGCGCACCCGTTCGATGTATTCGCGCATGGCGCGGCGGGTATTGCCCTGGGAGGCGGCGGAGAGGAAGCCGGCCTTTTCGCTGGCCATGCCCTCCGTCCAGTCGCGGGAAGCCGCCTGGTAGATCGAACGCTTGATCAGGCGCACCGCTTGCGGTGAGCGCCGGGACAGGCGTTGCGCCAGCGCGTCGGCGGCTTCCAGTAGCTCCTCCGCTGGCGCCAGCCCGTTGACCAGGCCCAGCGCAAGGGCCTGGCGCGGCTCCAGCAGTTGCCCTTCCAGGCACAGCTCCAGGGCCCTGGCTACGCCCAGGCTGCGCGCCAGCATCTGGGTGCCGCCGCCTCCCGGTATCAGGCCGATGAGTACTTCCGGCTGGCCGAGGAAGCGTTCCACCTGGTCGTCCTCGGCCATCAGGCGCAGGTCGCAGGCCAGCGCCAGCTCGCAGCCGCCACCCAGGGCCAGGCCGTTGATCGCGGCGATGAACACCTTGTCCATGCGGCGCATGTGCGCGGTGACCTCATGGAACAGGTTCATGTCGGCGACGCCTGCCAGCAGGGTGCGCCGCAGCAGCTTCCTCGCCCCAGGCAAGTGGCGCAGGAGGCTTTCGCTTTCCAGCAGCAGGCGTGTCAGCCAGGCCGGCATGGAAAAGGTGATGGGGGCGACGGCGCGCTCGATCTCGTCGACGTCGAAGTGGGTCAGGAAGACCCCGTCCGCCGCTCCGGAAAGGATGACGGCGCCGATGTCCTGGCGTTGCTCAAGGTCTTCCAGCAGGTCGGCCAGCTCCTGCATCACCGCCGTGGTGAGGAAGTTCGCCGGGGGATTGTCGAGCAGGACTTGCAGGACGCGTCCTCGTTGTTCTATGCGCAGGTGTCGCGGTGCTAGAGTCATTGCGGCTTCCTCATTGGATAACGAGCGTTATATAACGATCATTATCCAATGTGACGACATCGTCTCCCCAACCAACGGATAGTCGGCATGCGCTACAAACCGGAACAGAAACAGGCCACCCGCGCCCTGCTGTTGAGCAAGGCCGCTCCGCTGGTGAAGCGCCAGGGCTTCGCCAGCACCGGCCTGGACACCTTGATGAAGGCGGCTGGTCTTACCACCGGGGCGTTCTACTCGCAGTTCTCCAGCAAGGCGGAGTTGCTCGAAGCGATCCTGCAGCGCGAGCTGAGCGCCCAGCACGATGCCTTTCCGCTGGACAGCCTGGAGCAACTGGCCGGCGCCACCCGTCTCTACCTCAGTCGCGGTCATGCGCAGCATGCCGACATGGGCTGCCCGATTCCGGCGCTGGCCGCCGAGGTGGGCCGGGCAGGGCCCGAGGTGCGGGAAACCTTCGAACGCGCCCTGGAACAACGGCAACGGCGGCTGGCCGAACTGATGGGCGACGAGAACCGGGCCTGGGTGCTCACCTGCCTGTCGGTCGGCGCGGTGCTTCTCGCGCGTGCCCAGGCGAGCGAGGTGGCGCGCGACAAGGTCCTGGATGCGGCGCTGGAGCATGCGCTGGGCCTGCTTTCGGCGAGCGGAGCGGTTTCGCCGCAAGCGGACCGGGACTGATTGCACAACTGCAATGTTCGGCGTCTAGCGTCAGGCTTTCCCTCCGACAGGTAAGCCCATGAACGCCCATCATCTCGAACTCGCCAAGGCCCTGCTGGTGTTTGCCCTTGCCGTCGCCGGCCTGGTGGTCGGTCTCATGCCGATGGAGTTCTGAGCGACGCAGGTCCGGCTTCGCGCTTTTCCCTCGTCTTCGAGTGGTCTCTGGCGTTGCACCGGTTTAGGATGCGCGGGTATTTCGGAGCCGCTTCGCTTGGCGTCGCCCGCCGCTGCGCTCCGAAACCGAGCATTGCTCGAACCAGAACGAGATCGAAGGTGCATCGCCACGAGCGGCGCACGGCCTGATGATAGATGGAGGCAACATGAGCGCGGCTCAGCCAGGCATTCTCACCCCGATTCCGGTGGTGGGTCGCTACCTGTTTTTCAGCATTTCCCAACCCGAGCAGGTGGCCGCGACCTTGGCCAGCCTGGCCGCGGCCACCGATGGTTACCAGCTGGTGGTGGGTATCGGCCATTCGCTGATGCTCAGCCTCGGCAAGACCGTCGAGGGCATGAAGGACTATCCGGTGCTCGCCGCGCCCGGCATCGACCTGCCGTCCACGCCCTCCGCGCTGTGGTGCTGGCTGCGCGGCGAGGATCGCGGCGAGGTGACGCTGCGCTCGCACGCGCTGGAACGGTCGCTGGCGCCGGCCTTCCAGCGGACCGGCGCGGTGGATGCGTTCCTCTACGGCGAGGACCGCGACCTGTCCGGCTACAAGGACGGCACCGAGAACCCCAAGGGCGATGCGGCGCTCGAAGCCGCGCTGGTCTCCGGGCGCGGTGCGGGCCTGGATGGCGGCAGTTTCGTTGCTGTCCAGCAGTGGCTGCATGACTTCGACCGGATGCAGGCGATCCCCGGCGAGGAGATGGACAACATCATCGGCCGCCGCAAGTCCGACGACGAAGAACTGGAAGACGCGCCGGCCTACGCCCACGTCAAGCGCACCGAGCAGGAAAGCTTCGAGCCCGCCGCGTTCCTCCTGCGGCGCGGCGCGCCCTGGTCCGACGAGCACCGCGCGGGGCTGTTGTTCGCCGCCTTCGGCCGCTCGTTCGAGGCCTTCGAGGTCCAGTGGCTACGGATGATCGGCGTGGAAGACGGGGTGCTCGATGGCCTGTTCCGTTTCACCCGGCCGATCAGCGGCAGCTACTTCTGGTGTCCGCCCATGGCCGACGGCCGCCTCGACCTGTCCGCCCTCGGCCTCTGAGCCCGCCGCGGCAGCAGGCCAGGCCTGCTGCCGCGTCCTGCGCGGCGCTAGTGGGCGGTGGCCACGGCGGCCTCGTCGATCAGCGCCGCTACTTCCTTCGCTCGCGAGGCCAGTGACGCGTGGCTGGCATCGAGGGTGACGATCTTCCTCGGTGCGATCCGCGCGGCCATCCGCTCCTGGTTCTCCGGCGCAATCATGCGATCGGCGCTGGAAATCTGGTACCAGGAGGGCTTGCTCTTCCAGGCCGGGCTGCCGATGGCATCGCCGAAAGTGCTGGCCAGCGGAGCCTTCTGGGTGATGCCCATGACCAGCCCTTCGTCCGCAGCGAGATCCTGGCAGAAGCTTTCGTGGAACCTGTCCGCCTTCACCCAGAGATAGCCATCGCTGTCCGGCGCCAGGTTCGCTGCGGCCAGGGGCAAGTGCTCCTGGGTGATGCCACCGGGACTTTCGCCGCTGTCGGGGGCGAAGGCGGCGATATAGACCAGCCCGACCACATTCGGCTGGTTGCCGGCCTCGGTGATCACCGCGCCGCCATAGGAGTGTCCGACCAGCAGGACCGGCCCCTGTTGCTGCGCGATCATCTTGCGCGTCCGCTCGGCATCGTCCGCCAGCGAGGTCAACGGTAGTTCGACGGCATGCAGGTTGTCGTGGCCGAGGCGTTTCAGTTCGAGAATGACCTTGCTCCAGTGGGCGGCGCCGCCCCAGAAGCCGTGGACCAGGATGATTGCAGGCAGGTTGCTCATCGTGTTGCTCCCTTGTGGGTGGGGGTTGCTGGCATGAGGCATCGCCCGGCGAGCATACGAGGTCGCGATGGGCGGGCGATAGCGGGAGTCGAGGACGTTCGTCGAAAAGAACAACTCCTTGTTCCGGTAGGCGACGTGTTATCGGCGCGGCGGTATGTTGCAAGTCCGGACCCGACCGATCGGGTTGTCGCGACGGGCATGGAGGGGTGATCGGTCGGTCGGGTTCGCGTCTTTTCGGGGCACCCGAATCTGAAAAAATCTTGCTTCTCGCCATACCGGGGGAGCGGGGCGGGTAGATTTTCTTCCGAATCCTTCACTTTCTACCCGGTCATGGAAAAAGCTCTGAAATTGGCGTCATGCCTCTACGGCCTGCTGATCCTGCTCAGCCTGGCGATGGTCGCCTTCCTCAGCCAGTTTCCGTTTCTCCTCAGCTCGGGAGCGGAAAACCTCTCGATGTCGATCCTGCCGCTGCTGATCCCGCTGATGGTCGGGCTGGTCGTCTGCGAGGCGGTGCGGGCGGTGGTGCCGAAGAAGCGCTAGGCGCGGGGCCGGGATCAGCGGCCGAGAATGCGCTGGCGGCGCAGCCGGTACTGCTCGTAGGGAAGGCCCTGGCGGTTCAGCTCTTCCAGCTGGCGTTCGCTGGCGCTGCGGGAAAACGATTCCTCGACTATCGAGTCCGGCGTGACAGGCTGTGCGCAGGCGCTGACCAGCAGCACGCCCAGGACCAGGGCAATGCGTGGCATGCGATCTCCATGGACTACGGCAGAAGGGAAAAAAAGGCCATTACCAAGCGGGGGGAGGGTTGGTAATGGCCTGTACAAGGGACATTTGCCAGGCCTTGGGGATCTGGCGAAAAAGACGATATCAAGGGGGAATTTGATTAGCCAGCTAACAAAGTGGAATGAAGTTTTGCGGCAGGCGTAACAATTCTGTCCGAATCGTCATTCTTGCGTCACCGCCGGGACAGAGCGGTTTCGGCAGACTGCGGGGGAGTCGCCGAAGGAGATTCGTCGTGGACGATACGCTCAGGTTCGCCTCGCGCTTGTGCAAGTTCATCGTCGCCGCCAGCTTCCTGCTCGTGGCGGTCGCCAGCCTTTGCCTGTGGTGGACGGGCCAGGCCTACGAATACGCGGCGCTGGCATTCTTTCCGTTCGCCGTACCCATGCTGCTGCTGATCATGGTCTGCGACCTGCTGGCAGCGCTGAATGGCAGGCGTCGCTGAGCGCACGGGCTGCCTAGCGCTTTCAGCTAGGCGGATGTCGAACCCAGACAACCGGCGCCCCGCGCGTGGCCCTATGGTGAGGCATTCATCCACTGCCTTCCTGGAGCGACCATGTCAGATTTCATCACCGTACTGCGCGATACCTGTCCCGTACCCGTGCTGGACGCCACCAAGTGGAAGCGGATCGACGGCGATCCGCATACCGTCAACCTCAACGCATACGCCTCGGCGGACGGCAGCAAGCTGATGGGCACCTGGATCTGCACGCCGGGCAAGTGGGAGGTGAACTACGAACGCTGGGAGTTCTGCCACTTCCTCGACGGCTACTGCATCATCACCCCGGAAGGCGAGCAACCGGTGCACCTGAGGGCGGGCGACGTGTTCGTCATCGAGCCGGGCCTGCGTGGTACCTGGGAGGTAGTGGAGACGGTGCGCAAGTACTTCGTCTTCGCCTGACGGTATTGCCGCACGTCCGGGATGCCTGCCGGACGTCGCGCCTCAGTCCTGGTGGACGATGCGGCGGATGGTGCCGCCGCAGGACTGGTAGCAACTGCGGTACTCGTCCTGGCAGTCGTCGCCGAAATCGAAGTTGCGCTGCGGGTAGGGGCAGGACTTGCGCTTCTTCTTGTCGCTGTTCTGCATGCAGTAGTTGTAGGCCGTGCTCTGCGCCTGGTAGAGCGCCTCGTCCTGGCGCTGCTGCAGCTTGGTGAGGGTCTTGCACTGGCGCTTCTCGGCATTGCACTGGCTCACGCAGTGCAGGCCGGCATCGCTGGTCGGCGGAATGTAGGAGTAGCTGACGCTAGGGCCGCAACCGCCGAGCAGCAGGGCAAGACCGAGGAGGGGGAGCAGAAGGTGTTTCCGGAACGGCATTGTCGATATCGATAAGCAATGGCAAGCGAGAGCGAATGCTATCACTGGCTTTCCGAAGCTGTACGGCTCTACCCGATAAGGTTGAACTGGCGCACGAAACGCAAAAAAGAAAACCCCGGGACTGGCCCGGGGTTCTCGTCGCGCTCGCAGGTTCGATCAGAACACGCTGAACGGGTACTCGACGAAGGCACGGATTTCGTTGCCGTCGTCGTTGTACGAGCGGGCGTCGTTGGAGACACGCAGGAACGAGCTGCGCAGACGCAGGGTGAGGTCCTTGGCCGGACCGCTCTGCACCACGTACTGGACCTGGTTGAAGATCTCGCGCTCCTTGCCGTTGCTGGTCTCGGCGGTCTTGATGTTGTCGCCGCGCACGTAGGCTACGCGGTAGGTCAGGCCGGGCACGCCGTACTTGGCGAAGTCCAGGGCGTAGCTGACCTGCCAGGAACGCTCGTCCTCGGCGTTGAAGTCCGACCAGTAGGAGTTGGCCAGCCAGATGGTGGTGCCGCCGTCGCCGATGCCGCCGGCGTTCTGGTACCAGCCGTAGTTGTAGCCGGTGTCGCCGGTGTTGCGCTGGTGGGCGATCATGAAGGTGTGGGCGTCGATGGTGTAGGACGCCGCCAGGCTCCAGATCTTGTTGTCGCGGTTACCGTTGAAGTTCTGGTCGGCGAAGTCGCTGTCCAGCTTGGTGCGATAGCCGTTGAAGTCGAAGTTCAGCGACTGGTCGGCCTGCAGCGGGATGGTGTAGTTCAGGTTGATGTACTGCTTCTTCAGTACGTCCTCGACGTCGGAAGCGTACAGCGAGGCGTTGAAGTGATCGGTGAAGGCGTACTTGCCGCCGAACACGTTGATGCTCTTCAGGCCGCCGCTGTCGCGCCCTTCGGCGCTCTTGCGGGATTCCGCGGTGAAGCGACCGGCGTTCAGCTCCAGGCCCTCGATCTCCTTGGAGGTGATCAGGGTGCCGCTGTAGCTTTCCGGGAGCAGGCGCGAGTTGTCGTAGCTGAGCACCGGCAGGCTGGGCATCTGGTCGCCGTACTTGAGCACGGTGTTGGAGATGCGGAACTTCACCGCCGCGCCGCCCTTGGACAGATCGTCCGCCGCGGAGCCGCTGTCGCCCTGCTTGAAGAAGTCGATACCGGCGGCGCCGCTACGACCCTTGCCGCCGTCCAGGCGTACCGCGTACAGGCCGAACGCGTCGACACCGACGCCCACCGTCCCCTGGGTGAAGCCGGAGGTGAAGGTGGCAGTGGCGGCCTGGCCCCATTCGGCCTTGTCCTGCCGGCCATGTTTGTAGTCACGGCTGATGTAGCCATTGCGGAAGAACAGATCGAGGTGGCTGTCCTCGACAAACCCCTTTGCTGCTTCTTGGTCATTGGCCATCGCCTGGCTTGCAGTCGCGATGCCCAGTGCCAGCAGGCAAATCCTTTTCTTCAACATCTTATTGTTCCTGGTTGTTGGCTTGATGTGCGCTGAAATTGAAGGAAGCGCAAGGTTCGAAGTGCACGGGAGTCATTTGTCCCATTTACCGTGCGTGGCGGTTCTGGTTTCTTGTTTCTCCCGTTGGCGGCGCAACAATACCAGAACATTGTTCGATCCAAGAAAGCTTCGAGTCATTTGCTAATAACCAAAGTGCAAGGAACGCCCCTTCCATAGGCTCTGAATCGGGCGTTGCCGGATCGCTTCGTCATGCGCCTGCAATATCAACCTTATCGATAAGTACCATGCCGCGAAGTCGCTGCAGTTCTCGCTTTGGGCGGTGATACCGTCGAATCGTGAACGGATCGACAAAGAGGGACGTGACATGAAGATTCTTATCGCTGTATTCGCCGCCCTGGCCCTGTCCGCCTGTGCCTCGCCTCCCGCTTCGAACGCCCCGGCGCTGGCCGCCAGCACCAGCAAGGCTCCCTACGATTACGCGATGTGCGTCTTGCCCAAGTGGCAACGCCAGGCGCCGGGCGTGGCGCTGGTGGAGGAAGGCCGCGGCTATCGCCTGGCGGACGCTGGGCAGTGGCTGGAGGTGCAGCCGGCGAGGGGTGGCAGCCTGGTGCGAATCCATGACCAGCAGCCCTGGGTCACCCGCGGGGCCTTCATCGATGCGGCCAGGACCTGTTCCTGAGCCGCGAGGAAGAGGGAAGAGCTCCGGCCCCCCTAGCATGAAGTGTCCGGAGCTCTACGGCCGCAAACGGAGGATGGCCGCAGAACGATCATCTGCCTATGGCCGGCGCTGCGCTTGATCGAGATCAAGTACTGGAGGCCGGGGAGCCGGCGTGTGCGGCGATTCGCGTGACGGGTCTCGTTTTTTCTGTGAAGTGCATTGCATAACGCTTCAATCGGGACGGGTGGCCAGCATGCCAACCAGTTCCTGGGCGGCCTTGCGCAATGGCTGGTTTTTCAGCCAGATAGCGTGGACAGGCAGTTTCAGCTCGTTCTTGGTATTCCTGAAGTCCAGGCGTACCAGCCTTCCCGTTGCCAGCAGCGGCGCGACCCGGGACAACGGGAAATTGCCCCAGCCGATCCCCGCCTCGACCATTTCCAGCGCCGTGCCCAGGCTGTCGGTGCGCCAGCAGGCGCCGGCAATCAGCGGACGGGTGTCGGCCAACGGCAGGTCGCAACTGGCCACCAGGATCTGCCGCACGTTCACCAGCTCTTCCAGGTACAGCGCCTGCCCCGGCTTCTGCAGGGCGGGATGGCGCGGCGAGATGGTCGCGACCAGCGATTCCGCGCCGACATACTGGAAGCGCTCCTGCGGGTTCACGCTGATGCCGGCGAATCCGAAGCACAGGCTGATCCGGCCGCCATGGAGCAGGGCGAGGGCATCGTCCTGCGCCGCGCTGAGCACCTCGACATCGAGCAGCGGGTAGCGCTCGGAAAGGGTGCGGAGGGCGCCGAACAGCCGCCCGCTGTCGATGTCCGCAACCACGCCGAGCGACAGGCGGCTTTCCAATCCCTGGGAGAGTTCCAGCGCATGCACCTGCAACTGGGCGAGCTGCTCGGCGATCATCCGCGCTTGCGGTGCCAGGGCCCTGGCCAGCGCCGTAGGACGGGCTTCGCGGTGGGTTCGCTCGAAAAGGGCGAAACCCAGCTCCGCCTCCAGGTTGGCGATGCCCATGCTCACCGCCGAAGGCACTCGACCCAAGGCACGGGCGGCGCCGGAAAAGGAGCCGCGGTCGAGGACGGCGAGGAACAGCTCGATGGTATCGCTGGAAAAGTTCATGGCAATTCTCCTATCAGCAGATCTGAAAGCTGCTGACTTTTTCTGTCAAGAAAATTGATCCAACCTTGCCCGCCTTTCCGCTATCACGCCCGAGAGGTCCACGTGCAAGGCATCAAGCGCAAACTGGTCTACGTGACCGCCTACGAATTGATCGGGATGAGTATCTCGACCCTGGGGCTGGCCCTGCTCGCCGGTTCCACGCCCACTACCACCGGCCCCCTGGCGGTGGTGATCACCACCGTCGCGGTGACCTGGAACTTCATCTACAACTGCCTGTTCGAGTTCTGGGAGCGGCGCCAGGCCGTGCGCGGACGCAGCATTGCGCGGCGGGTGGCGCACGCCATCGGCTTCCAGCTGACCCTGGTGGTCTACCTGATCCCGCTGATCGCCTGGTGGATGGGGATTTCCCTGCTGGAGGCGTTCTGGCTGGACCTGGCGCTGATCGTCCTGATCCCGTGCTACACCTTCCTCTTCAACTGGGCCTTCGATCGCCTGTTCGGCCTCCCAACTTCCGCGTTGCCGGCCGGCGAGGCGGCCTCCGTCTGAGGATTTTTTTTCTTCAGCGCCATTCGCGCTCGCCTTGGCCGGGGCAAATCGCCTACCTTAGACGGACGTGCGCTGTGGTGCCGGTTCAGGGAGGAAGTACGACCGCAAGCCATGAAGGTCTGCCCCGGCGAGGATGGGGTGCGGCATTTCGATGAACGGATTGGGGTCACTATGCGGATTTTGGGGATGCTACTGGGGACCGTCTTGCTGGCGGGTTGTTCGACATCGACGCCCTCGCTCGACGAGACGGACCAGGTACCGAAGGAGCGTTTGTACAACTACCAGTTCCGTGACGACGGCGACGCCTTCCTGGTGGTTTCCCGGGACCGCGAGTTCCTCGGCAGCGTCTGCAATACCCGCTTGATCATCGATAGCCGCCTGGCCGCCGAGATCCAGGCCGGCGAGAGCGCGCGTTTCCGTCTTCCGGCGGGGCTGCGGGTGGTATCCGTGCAGGGCGATGGGATCTGCCGCGGCGAGGCGCCCAAGCAGGTGGTGCATGTGCAGAACGGGCAGACCACGCATTACCGGATCACCGTGGACTCCGGCCTGAACATCGGCCTGGTGCCGGGCTGACGCCGGCGCAACGAAAAAAGCCGCCCGTGGGCGGCTTTTTCATGCGCGGCGTTTATTCGCTGACCGCTTTCTCGACCTTTTCGGACGTCGACCAGATCCGATAGCGGACCTCCACGTCCTTCGGCGCATAGACCACGATCGGCAGCTTGCTGTTGTAGCGCAGCAGGAAGCCTTCGCCGACCACCGGGATGAAGCGCTGCTCCTTCTTCTGGCCGGGGCAGGCCATCATCGTGCTCATCGGCCCGCTGACCTTGTCCAGGCGGTAGTAGGAGTAGCCCCAGCCTTCCAGGGTATGTTCTTCCAGCTCGCCGCCCAGGCGCTGCTGGTTGCAGTCGGCCTCGAGGGTCTTGCCGGCGATGATCTCGACCTTGAATGCGTCTTCCGCGTCCTGTTTCGGCAGGTGGATGACCTGGCGGGTGAAGCCGGCATCTGCCTTCGGGTAGGGAACCTTTTCATCCAGTTTGGCGGCCATGGCGGTGCTGGAAAGAGCGGCAACGCCGGCGGCGATCAGTAGTGCTTTCATGTCCTTGAGGTTCTCCTTACGTGGTAACGCGAGCAGGGTAAGACACCGAGGCACGGGTGAAAAGTTCAGTGGGGGACGTAACGGAATGTTCCATGTCCTGGGCCAGCCGGTCGGGGCACGGCCGAATCGCGGGCAAAAAAAAGACCATCTGCGGGGGGAGGGCGATGGTCTTCAAAGGAGCGTCGGGGACTTGGGGTTCTCCCGACGCCGCTACGATCTCACGCCGCTCCGCTGGGGAAAAATGCTTTGGGCTGATAGTGGCTATCGATGCCGGTGACTTGAAATTCCCCGCCAACTCATAGCAAGTTCCGCACGATAGAGCCGTCAGCGCATCAGTTTGCGTTTTTCAGCGGGTCAGTTGCAAGGCCAGTTCATCGACCTGTTCGGCCCAGTCGGAGTCCTCGGCCAGGGCCTCGCGCAGGAAGCTGGCCTGGGCAGGGTTCCAGAATGGCGCATCGGGCAGCGCCGTGCCCTCCTCGAGGTGGTGCCGGGCGAGAAAGGCGACGATGTCGTCTCGCCCAGCGGGGAGCCCCAACTGGCGGAACAGGTTGGAAAAGGTGTGCGGGCTGGTGTCCATGACGGTTCCTCCTGGATTCGCTGTTTTTCCACTATAGCCGGCGGGACGGCAGGGCCGCCGTGGGAGCCGGGGGTGGGTAATTTTGTCGCAGATGAAAAAGACTGTTGTGCGCGGCGTGCTTCATGGCGAAGGGGCGGGCGCTTATTATTAGCAAGCTAATGATAACCGGAGTCAGCCTATGTCCAGAATCGAAGTCGCCGTGCTGGTGGGGACGTCCGTTCCCGAATCGCTGCGCAGCAAGGGATTGCTGGCCTGTTGGATCCTGATGGTGGACGGCGCCATGTGGGCCGGCCCCTTCACCAGCCGTGACGAGGCGGAAGCCTTGAAGGGAACCTGGGAACTGAGTTGGCCGCTGGAGGCGGCGATCTCCGCCTGAGCCAAGGCCCTTGCCTTGCCGAAAAGCCCGCCGAGCGCGGGCTTTCTGTTGCCTGCGGAAACGCCCTAGCGGCGGCCCACCAGCAGGCCGAGGAGGAAGCCGGCGCCGGCCGATACGGCGATGGTCTGCCAGGGATGGTCCTCGACGTATTCCTCGGTCGCTTCGGCGGCCGCCTGGCTGCGTTGCACCACGCCGCGGCGGGTGCGCTCGATGGCGTCGCGACCACGATGCAGCACGGAATTGATCTGTTCACGCAGGTTCGCGCCCTCCTTGCCGGCCAGGCTGCCGGTGCCGCTCATCAACTGGTCCACCTCGGCGATCAGGTCCTGCAGTTCGGCCATGGCCTGGTCCTGGATAGCCTGCTTGGCGCGAGCGGAGCGGGTTTTCAGAGTCATGTCGGTCTCCTTGACGAGGATGGTTACCTAGGTATGGAGTCGCCCGCTTCGCTGAAAGTTGCACGGCATGGCCTGCGTCGGGGGCTTCCGTAGCATGCGGGAGAGCCGTTTCAGGATGCCCCGGCCTCGCCGCGCAGGTAGCGGTCGAGGTCGATCGCTTCGCCGCTCTTGAGTTTCAGGCGTCGGCGCAGGTCGTCGAACATAGCGTCGTACTCGCGGCGCTGGCGCACGATCGGTCCCTGCCGCAAGCGCAGGCCGTGGCGCCGGGCCAGGCGACTGGCACGGCTGGCGAAATGCACGGCGGCGTCGCGCGGCAGTTCGAAGCTTTCGCTGAAAGGCTGGCCGTCGATCCGGCCCTCCATGTCGAAGTGTACGGCCACCGGGCGGGCCTCGGCCTCCAGGACCCGGTAGCGCAGGTGGATATCGAATGCCTGGCGGTCGACTTCGCTGGCCGAGGCGAGATGCAGATGGCCGGGAATGAACATGGCCTGCCTCCTTTTCGGATAACCGGGGAAATGCCCTTGCCTGCCAGGGTATGCTTCGCCGGCCTCGGGACGGCTGTCCCAGGTCAGTTTTTTCCGGATTGGAGTGGGGATGCGAATGGCGCTGGGAGCGTTCGGGTGTTGACTGACTGGGCCGCGTACGCCGGGCTGTTCCTCTCGGCGTTCGGTTCGGCGACCCTGCTGCCGTTGCAGTCGGAAACCGTGCTGGCCGCCTTGCTGCTGCGCGGCGGCCAGTCGGTCGCGTGGCTGCTGGCGCTGGCCATCGTCGGCAATGTGCTGGGTTCCTGGGTCAACTGGTGGCTGGGTCGCTACCTCGAGCATTTCCGCGGTCGCCGCTGGTTTCCCGTGGGCGAGGTGCAGTTGCTCAGGGCGCAGCGACACTATCGCCGCTACGGCCGCTGGACCCTGCTGCTCAGTTGGGTGCCGGTCATCGGCGATCCGCTGACGCTGGTGGCCGGCATCATGCGTGAGCCCTGCTGGAGTTTCCTGCTGATCGTCGGCCTGGCCAAGACGCTCCGCTACCTGGCCCTGGCTGCGCTGGTGCTGGGCTGGGCCGGCTGAGCGCTTCGTCGGCGAGCGTAGAACTATTTTTCGCGGGGCAATGTCCATTGCTGCGAGGTGTAACTGCCGCCTCATCGCCCCCGGGGCCTTTAGTTGCCGCTGTGGTCCCGGGGGCTTCTCTTTTCCTGCCTGTTTCCGGCGATGCGAGGTGCGCAATGTCGAGGGTGGTTGCGGGATCGCTGGTCTGCCTGCTGCTCGGTTCGGCGCCGGCCTGGGCTTCCACGGCCGAGGCGTGGCAGGCGCACGACGCCATGGTGCGTGCCGCCTGCCTGAAAGCCAGCGGCTTGCGCCAGGTACGCGCGGTGGGGCAGGTACTGCCCTTCGACGATGAGGTGGGCTATTCGGCGCTGCTCCTGCAGGGCCGCTATCCGCAGTCGCACATGCAGGGCCGCCAGGGCCGCGAGCTGTGTCTGTACCGGCGCGCCACCGGCAAGGCCAGCGTCAGCGAGGCCGACGCCCTGCTCAAGCCTTGAGTTCGGGGTCGTCGTTGTCCGGAAGTTCGCGCTCGCCAGGGGCCTTGCCGTCTTCCGAATGGTGTTCGATCACCGCGTTCAGCTCGGCGCCGAACAGCACCACTGCCGCCGACAGGTAGAAGTACAGCAGGAGGATTATGATCGCCCCGATGCTGCCGTACATGGCGTTGTAGTTGGCGAAGTTCTTCACGTAGAAGCCATAGGCGAGGGACGCGGCGATCCAGGCGATCACCGAGAGCACCGAGCCTGGAGTGATGAAGCGGAAACGCTGCTCGACATCCGGCACCAGATAGTAGAACAGCGCCACCGCGAGCATCAGCAGGAACACCGCAAGAGGCCAGCGCAGCCAGGTCCAGAGCGTCACCAGGTACTGTTCCAGACCGACCAGGCCGGCGATCCAGGCGATCACCTGCGGCCCGGTGACCATCAGGCCGGCCGCCACCAGCAACAACAGGGCGATGCCGAGGGTGTAGAGGATCGACAGGGAGAAGCGCTTCCATACCGGGCGGCTCTCCTTCACGTCGTAGGCGGCGTTGAGCGCGATCATCATCGAGCGGATGCCCGCCGAGGAGGTCCACAGCGCCACCGCGATACCGATCGACAGCAGGCCGCCTTTCTGCTGCTGCAACTGGTCGATCACCGGGTTGACCTGATCCATCGCCTCGGGCGGCAGCAGCAACGCCGCCTGCTCGCGCAGCCAGGCGAAGAACTCCGGCAGGTGCAGGTAGCCTACGAGGGTGATCAGCACCAGCAGGAACGGAAATAGCGAGAACAGCATCTGATAGGCGAGGGCCGAGGCGTAGGTCGGCATGTCGTCCTCGAGGAACTCGTTCACTGTGCGCTTGACCAGGCCGAACAGGCCTATTTCCCGATAAGCCGTACGGAACATTCCATCTCCTTGCTGTGTGCGTGCCGATGACGATCGACCACCGATGGCCGCTTGCCGCCAGGCATTTTCCGTTGGGTGAAATTCGTCGCGTCCTTTCTGGGACGCCACGGCGGGCGAATTGGTTCGTCGCCGGCGTCATCATTCGGTCGCATCCGTTAGCCAGACTGCGCCTGCCCGCCGCGCGGCGGGCCTCCGTCCAACTTCTCAGAAATGGAGCGCACCATGTCTGTCGACCTGAAGAAAATCGCCGCTGCCTTTCCCGAGTTCCAGTTGTCCAGCAAGAGCCGCCACGACGGCGCGCTGTTGTTGCAGTTGCAGGCCGCCGACGGCCGCTACGTGGCTCGCACCATACCCTCGCCGCAGCTCAGCGCGCCGCCGGAGACCGAATGGCTGATCCGCAGTATCCGCCGGGAACTGGCCGTGCCGGGCATGGAAATGGCGATGGCGGCACGTTGAGTTTTTTCGCCGCGGGAACCGATGATGCGATAATTCCGCCTTTCCACACAGCTGACGGGAAGGCAATGAAGCGCGAGAAGGTTCGGGACAGGCAGGCGGCAGGGAAGATCTCGGCGACCCACATCATCGCCAATCCCACCCTGGCCAGGGAATGGATCGTGTTCTTCAAGAAGGACGGCGGGCGCAGCTATTTCCTGGTCGACGAGAGCGACGAGGTGATGTCGTTCCGCCGGCTCGACGACGCGGTCAAGGAGCTGCGCGGGCTGGGCATCAAGTTCGCGGAGATCCATCTCTAGGAGCGGCGTCGCGCGGTCCCCACTGGCCAGCCTTGCGCGCCCGCGCTTCTTCCTCGGCGAACCGGTACTGGCCGCGCGCCTCGGCCGTCTGGCCGCTGTCCGGCGCGTCGCGCCAACTGGCCAGGCCAATGGTCAGCAGGGCCAGCCCGGCATCCAGGGTATGTCCGCAGGTGGGGCAGTCGGCCGGGGTCACCCAGGCCGCCCCGAGGATGCGGAAGCGCGCGTCGCGGCCTTGCTCGCGGATGGTCGCCGATTTGCCGAGCAGCATGTCTTCCAGGGCTTCCCGGGCGCGCCGACGCCAGGGCTCGGCGGCCGGTAGCTCGACGGCGTCGAGCTGGATGCGCAGCGCCTTGTTCGCGCCGGGCAGGCGGCAGCCCAGGCTGGCGTCGTCGTGTATCGCCACCACCGTGCAGTCGAAGCGGCGCTCCCCGGCGTCGGCGGCGAACGCCAGGGTGGCGCAGAGCGGCAGCAGGGCGAGGGTGCGGAAGATCATGGGCTACTCCGGCGGAGGTCAGCGTCGACGCGAGGATAGGTTGCTGCAGGTCGCCAGGTCCACCGGGCCGACATAGGGATTACCCCAGCCCATCACGCAGCCGACCATGTGGTTGCGCTGGCGCTCCCAGGTCTGTGGCGGGTACTGCTTGTGCCAGGCGTTGTAGAGCTGGCGATCCTGCTTCGACAGGCGCAGGCCGTAGCGGTCGCTCATGTAGAAGTAGGTGCGGGCGATCATCCCGCGGATCTGCGGGCGTGGCATCGCCTTGCGCGCCTTGAAGTCCACCACCATCGGGCAGGCGCCGTATTGCTGGGGTTTCTGCGGCAGCCAGCCGAAGCCGAAGTTGCTGCGGTCGCCATTGACCTCGCCGATGCTCGGCACCAGGTTGTGCAGGTCGGCCTCGGCGCGCTGGTAGGTGCTGTCGTGCCTCGCGCAGTTGCTCCGCCCGCCGTTCTGCCAGCAGCGTCGCTGGTGACCGATCACCCAGGCCGGAACGATGTGTTCCCACTCGATGCGCCGCGCACGGTTGGCGTTCTTCCTCGGCTTGTAGCCGCAACTGGTGAGGTCGACACGATTTCCCGAGTAGCGACAGCCGCAGTAGAACTCCACGGATTGCCGGGCGTAGAGCTTCCAGCCGATTTTCTTCGCTTCGGAGAACGTGCGCGGGGCGTTGGCCTGGCCGGCGCTGGCGAGGAGGAGGGCGAAAAGGCCTACAAACAAACGGGAAAGCATGCGGCAACTTCCAAAAAAAATCCGCATGTTACTGATTTTGCAGGAGATGCCAATCGTGGCCAGTCCATGGCCAGGTGAGGGGTGGACCTTCCCGTTTGCGCCGCGTCCATGCGATGGTTAGTATGCGTTACGTATATGTTTTGTAGTCGAGGTGTAGTGTGGGCCTGGTGAAGATTTCCGAGCAATTGCACGAAGAGGCGCGCATCGCCTGCAAGGCCATGTCGCGCTCGATCAATGCCCAGGCCGAGCACTGGATGCGCATCGGCATGCTGATCGAAGCCAATCCCGGCCTGACCTATGCGCAGGTGCTACGCCAATTGATGGACGAAGCGCGCGAAAGCGACCGCCGCGAGCAGGACGCGGCGAGGATCTCGGGATGATCAAGAGCGCGGAGGAAATCCAGCGCATGAGCGTGGCCGGCGCGCTCACCGCGAAAGTCCTCGAAGCCCTCGACGAGGTGGTGCGGCCAGGCATCAGCACGGCAGAGATCGACCGCTTCTGCGAGCGCTACATCGTCGACACCCTCGCGGCGATTCCCGGCAGCAAGGGGCAGTACGGCTATCCGTTCACGGTGAACACCTCGGTCAACGAGGTGGTCTGCCATGGCTGGCCGTCGGCGCAGCAGATCCTCCGCGACGGCGATATCGTCAACGTCGACGTCACGGTGATCAAGGACGGCTATTTCGGCGACAGCAGCAAGATGTACCGGGTCGGCGCCATCGACCGCCAGGCGCAGAAGCTGCTCGACGTCACCCGCGAATGCCTGTACCGGGCGATCCGCGTGGTGCGCCCGGACGCCACCCTCGGCGATATCGGGCATGCCATCCAGAGTCACGCCGAAGCCAACGGTTATTCGGTGGTCCGCGAATACTGCGGGCACGGCATCGGCCGCAAGATGCACGAGGCGCCGCAGGTCCTGCACTTCGGTCGCGCTGGCGCGGGTGCGCGGCTGAAGGCCGGGATGACCTTCACCATCGAACCGATGATCAACCAGGGCGGCCACGCGGTGAAGCTGCACAAGGACGGCTGGACCGTGACCACTCGCGACCGCCGCCTGTCGGCCCAGTACGAGCACACCGTGCTGGTCACCGAGCGGGGTTGCCGGGTCCTGACCCTGCGCGACGAGGAGCGCGAGGCGCTGGCCGACCTGGCTGGCTGATCGACGCCCGGCCTGGTTACACTGCGACGACTTTTCCGAAGGGAGGCTGGCGGGTGTCCGGCAGGCGTTTTGGCGAGTTCGAACTGCGCGCCACCTGGTTGCGCGAGGACAGTGGCTATCTGGCCGAGATCGAGATAACCAGCATCGACGACGGACGCACCGAATGGCTGGTGCTGCCGGGCCAGCCGCCGTGCGAGAGTCCGGCGGCCGCGCTGTCGCTGGCGGAAGCGGCGCTGTACCGGGTGCGCGGCTTCGATGCGCGGGGCCGGCCGCTGTTTTCCGACTGAGCCTGCTGGCAAATCGCATGATGCATTTCGCACGATCTTGCAGTTTGCACGGACCGCTTCGCTGAGTCTTTTCGTAAGTTATTGATTTTGAATGGTTTTGATTTTCCATGTGGCTGGCATGAAAGCTGCCACCTTTCCCCGTGTTGCGGCTGCGCTGAAGTTCGCGGTCGGTTTTCATGCAAGAGGGGATAAACGATCATGGAAAAGTCCATCAAGATGCTGTTCGATGCCTTCCAGGCCACCTTTGCCGTATCCACCCAGATGCGTCCGGACGGCGGCGCCCTCCTGACCCTGCGCAACGGCGAAGAGATCGTGACCCGTCGCGTGGTGTCCGCCGCCCAGTTGGCCGACGAGAAGCGCATGTACTGGTTCATCAACGCCGTGCGCCGTGACCTGGCCCTGGAGGCGGGGAGCCTGCCGGTGGATGTGGTCGGCACCCTGCGTCGTCTGCAGGAGCGCGGCCTGCCGAGCTACATGGCGGGCTGAACGGTTCGTCCGGAATCCTGGCGGAGACCTCCGGCAGGGCGGGCGAGAGTGCTAGAGTGAAGCTTCGAGGGGGCTGGGCGAGGATCGACCGGCCCCCGCTCGTGTCGGAAGGGAAGGCCAGGGCTGGCCTGCCCGTTCGGCGCTTCGGCAGGCTGGCGCAGAACGATGCAAGGTCGTTCGGGTCAGCATCAGGGATGAAATGACTGACAGGAGTCGGGATGCTGCGTTACGTCGTGGGTTTTCTCGCGTTCACCGTGCTGGCGGCCTATCTGTTGCTGGGGGTTTCCCAGCACGCCTTCCTGCCGTGACCGGTCGGCATGGCGGCTTCAGCTGCGCTGCGGAAGAGGCTGTGGCGGCCGTGCGGGATGCCGGTTTTCGGCTTGCCGTGCCTTGCGTTGCAGGCGTGCGCGCCGACGCGGCACGCGCAGGAAGGCCCACAGGGTGACGCCGGCGAGGCCCAGCCAGGCGACGATCAGCAATGTGACGAAGGATTCGGGAGTCATGGTTCGTCCTCCTCTTACCCAAGGATAGACCCTGCGGGAAGGGGAATTACTGCAATCGGTCTTCGACCATGGTCTGAAACGCGGTCATTCGGGGCCGGCACCGACCAGGGCCAGGCAGCCGGTCAGGCTGGTCAGCAGGGGCAGGGCGAGCAGGAAAGCCAGCCAGATGGCCTCCATGCGCAACAGCGTGGCGCCGAGGAACAGCGCGACCAGGAGGATGGTCATGAGCAGGGCGGTCCAGCCGAAGTACATGGCGAAGTTGTCGATGCCCAGGCCGATGCCCCAGCCCAGCAGCAGGGCCCATACCCCGGCCAGTGCCAGGCCGAGGGCCAGCATGCTCGCCAGGGTCCGGGCGGACGGGGCATGCAGCGGGTGGTTGCGGAATAGCTCGTAGAAGATCGGCGTATTCATCGGCGTCACCTCCGCAGGGGAACTTCCAGCCTAGTCCAGCGGGCGAGACGGCCCTAGACCTATTTGTCATTACGGGGCGTGACCTCAGGCCGTTAACATCCATCTTTTCCAGGCGATGCCGTGCATCGGGCTGTGGGCCCGCTCACCGTTCGTCGCGCTGAGTCGAAAAAGAAACCGAAAGGGTTGCGTGCATGAGTGGCGAACTCGCCTCGTTCGAGGTGGATGGGTATCAACTGGTCTATCAGGACCTGGGCGAGGGCACGCCGGTGCTACTGGTCCACGGTTCGCTGTGCGACTACCGCTACTGGCAATGGCAGTTGCGCAGCCTCGGCGAGCACCACCGGCTGATCGTGCCGAGCCTGCGTCACTACTACCCCGAGCGCTGGGACGGGCAGGGCGCGGACTTCACCAGCGCCCGCCACGTCGCCGACCTGCTGGCGCTGGTCGAGCGGCTCGGCGAGCCGGTACACCTGCTCGGCCATTCCCGTGGCGGCAACCTGGCGTTGCGCCTGGCGCTGGCCGCTCCGGACGCCATGCGTTCGCTGAGCCTGGCCGATCCCGGCGGCGACTATGCCGCCGAGGTCTACGCCCACGCCGGCCTGCCTGCGCCCGAGGAGCCATTGGAACGCAACCAGTTCCGGCGCCAGGCGCTCGAATTGATCCGTGGCGGCGAGGCGGAACGGGGACTGGAACTGTTCGTCGATACGGTGAGCGGCGCCGGGGTATGGAAACGCTCGTCGGCGACGTTCCGCCGAATGACCCTGGACAACGCCATGACCCTGGTCGGGCAGGTGGCCGACCAGCCGCCGGCGCTGGCGCTGACGGAACTGCGCTCGATCGACCTGCCGAGCCTGATCCTCAATGGCGAACGCAGCCCGCTGCCATTCCCGGCCACCGCCGAGGCGCTGGCGGCGGCCCTGCCGCGCGCCGAGCTGCAACGCATCCAGGGCGCGTCCCATGGCCTCAATGCCACCCGTCCGGCGGCTTTCAACCGGTCGGTACTGGAGTTCCTGGCGCGCGTCGATGGCGTTGCGCCGGACGTGGAAACGTCCTGAAGCGAGGCCGGGCGAACTGACCGCTCGTCAGCTCGCCGCGGATGCTTTACCATGGGCGCTTCGCGCCGGATCAGCTCCGGCGTTTTTCGTCAGTATCCATTCCCAGTGATCTCCGTCCGCGCGCTTCGGCGCAGGGGTGCCGCAAGGCGCCTGCCACTGTGAGGCAGGCCGGCCCGGCGGGCGACGCTTACTGGCACATCCCAACCCACGTGGCCTTTGGTAGGGGTCACCACTAGGAGAGGAGGCGCCATGCCCATCATTACTCTTCCCGACGGCAGTCAACGTTCCTTCGATCACCCGGTCTCCGTGGCCGAGGTGGCCCAATCCATCGGCGCGGGCCTGGCCAAGGCGACCCTCGCCGGCAAGGTCGACGGCCGCCTGGTCGACGCCTGCGACACCATCGATCGCGACGCGACCCTGCAGATCATCACGCCCAAGGACGAGGAAGGACTGGAGATCATCCGCCACTCCTGCGCCCACCTGGTCGGCCATGCGGTCAAGCAGCTCTATCCGACCGCGAAGATGGTCATCGGCCCGGTGATCGAGGAAGGCTTCTACTACGACATCTTCTTCGAGCGCCCCTTCACCCCCGAGGACATGGCGGCGATCCAGCAGCGCATGCGCGAGCTGATCGACAAGGACTACGACGTGATCAAGAAGATGACCCCGCGCGCCGAGGTCATCGAGCTGTTCAAGTCCCGTGGCGAAGACTACAAGCTGCGCCTGATCGACGACATGCCGGACGAGAAGGCCATGGGCCTGTACTTCCATGAGGAGTACGTGGACATGTGCCGCGGCCCGCACGTGCCGAACACCCGCTTCCTCAAGGCGTTCCAGCTGACCAAGATTTCCGGCGCCTACTGGCGCGGCGACTCGAAGAACGAGCAGTTGCAACGCATCTACGGCACCGCCTGGGCCGACAAGAAGCAACTGGCGGCCTACATCCAGCGCATCGAAGAGGCCGAGAAGCGCGACCATCGCCGCATCGGCAAGCAGCTCGACCTGTTCCACCTGCAGGAAGAAGCGCCGGGCATGGTGTTCTGGCACCCGAATGGCTGGAGCGTCTACCAGGTGCTCGAGCAGTACATGCGCAAGGTCCAGCGCGACCATGGCTATGTCGAAGTGCGTACCCCGCAGGTGGTCGACCGCATCCTCTGGGAGCGTTCGGGCCACTGGTCGAACTACGCCGAGAACATGTTCACCACCTCCTCGGAAAGCCGCGACTACGCGGTCAAGCCGATGAACTGCCCGTGCCACGTGCAGATCTTCAACCAGGGCCTGAAGTCCTACCGCGACCTGCCGCTGCGCCTCGCCGAGTTCGGCGCCTGCCACCGCAACGAGCCGTCCGGCGCGCTGCACGGGATCATGCGCGTACGCGGCTTTACCCAGGACGACGCGCATATCTTCTGCACCGAAGAGCAGGTGAAGAAGGAAGCGGCCGATTTCATCAAGCTGACCTTGCAGGTCTACCGCGACTTCGGTTTCACCGACATCGCCATGAAGCTGTCGACCCGTCCGGCCAAGCGCGTCGGTTCCGACGAGCTGTGGGATCGCGCCGAAGGCGCGCTGGCCGATGCGCTGAACGAATCCGGCCTGGCCTGGGAATACCAGCCGGGCGAGGGCGCGTTCTATGGGCCAAAGATCGAGTTCACCCTGAAGGACTGCCTCGGCCGTAACTGGCAGTGCGGCACCCTGCAGTACGACCCGAACCTGCCGGAGCGCCTGGACGCCAGCTACATCGCCGAGGACAACAACCGCAAGCGCCCGGTGATGCTGCACCGTGCGATCCTCGGGTCCTTCGAGCGCTTCATCGGCATGCTCATCGAGCACTACGCCGGAGCCTTCCCGGCCTGGCTGGCGCCGACCCAGGCAGTGGTGATGAACATCACCGACAAGCAGGCCGATTTCGCCGCCGAGGTGGTGCGGATCCTCGGGGAAAGCGGATTCCGTGCCAAGTCCGACTTGAGAAACGAGAAGATCGGCTTTAAAATCCGCGAGCATACTTTGCTCAAGGTTCCCTATCTCTTGGTTATTGGAGATCGGGAAGTTGAATCGAAGGCCGTCGCGGTGCGTACGCGCGAAGGGGAAGACCTGGGCTCCATGCCCGTCACCCAGTTCGCTGAGCTGTTGGCACAGGCGGTTTCCCGGCGTGGTCGCCAAGACTCGGAGTAATCATTATTAAGCGTGAAATGAGACAGGATAAGCGAGCTCAACCGAAACCCCCGATCAACGAGAACATCTCGGCTCGTGAGGTACGGTTGATTGGAGCTGATGGCCAGCAGGTTGGTGTTGTTTCGATCGATGAGGCGATCCGCCTAGCCGAAGAGGCGAAGCTGGACCTGGTTGAGATTTCGGCCGACGCGGTGCCTCCTGTCTGCCGCATCATGGACTACGGCAAGCACCTGTTCGAGAAGAAGAAGCAGGCTGCGGTCGCCAAGAAGAACCAGAAGCAGGCGCAGGTCAAAGAAATCAAGTTTCGTCCAGGGACGGAAGAAGGGGATTACCAGGTAAAACTACGCAACCTGGTACGTTTCCTTAGTGAAGGGGACAAGGCCAAGGTATCCCTGCGATTCCGCGGCCGTGAGATGGCTCACCAGGAGCTGGGGATGGAGTTGTTGAAGCGGGTCGAAGCCGACCTCGTGGAGTACGGCACCGTCGAGCAGCATCCTAAGCTGGAAGGACGCCAGCTGATGATGGTCATCGCTCCCAAGAAGAAAAAGTAACCACCAGGGCACTGGCAGGCCTTGCGGTTATGCGTAATCACTCAATGCGGAGTATCCGAACATGCCAAAGATGAAGACCAAAAGTGGCGCGGCCAAGCGCTTCAAGAAGACTGCTGGTGGCCTCAAGCACAAGCACGCCTTCAAGAGCCACATCCTGACCAAGATGACCACCAAGCGTAAGCGTCAACTGCGCGGCACCTCGATGCTGAACAAGTCTGACGTTGCGCGCGTAGAACGCTCCCTGCGTCTGCGCTGATTATTAAGGTAGAGGATTAATTCATGGCTCGTGTTAAGCGTGGCGTTATCGCCCGTCGTCGTCACAAGAAAATTCTGAAGCTCGCCAAGGGCTACTACGGTGCACGCTCGCGCGTGTTCCGCGTTGCCAAGCAGGCGGTGATCAAGGCTGGCCAATACGCCTACCGTGACCGTCGTCAGCGCAAGCGTCAGTTCCGCGCACTGTGGATCGCCCGTATCAACGCTGGTGCTCGTCAGAACGGTCTGTCCTACAGCCGTCTGATCGCCGGCCTGAAAAAGGCGGCCATCGAGATCGACCGTAAGGTCCTGGCCGATCTGGCAGTGAACGAAAAAGCGGCGTTTACCGCGATTGTCGAGAAAGCGAAGGCAAGCTTGGCTTAAGCCCTACGACAATCACCGGACTTCGGTCCGGACGTAACGTCACCGATAGGGGAAGAGCCTTACCGCTCTTCCCCTATTTTGTATCTGGAGTCCATACATGGAAAACCTGGATGCGCTGGTCTCTCAAGCATTGGAGGCTGTGCGACACACCGAAGACGTCAATGCCCTGGAGCAGATCCGGGTTCACTACCTCGGCAAGAAAGGCGAACTGACCCAGGTGATGAAGACCCTGGGCGACCTGCCGGCCGAAGAGCGGCCGAAGGTTGGCGCGCTGATCAACGTGGCCAAGGAAAAGGTCCAGGATGCGCTGAACGCGCGTAAGACCGAGCTGGAAGGGGCCGCGCTGGCCGCCCGGCTGGCCGCGGAGCGCATCGATGTCACCCTGCCTGGTCGTGGCCAGCTGAGCGGCGGCCTGCATCCGGTCACCCGCACGCTGGAGCGCATCGAGCAGTGCTTCAGCCGCATCGGCTACGAAGTCGCCGAAGGCCCGGAGGTCGAAGACGACTACCACAACTTCGAAGCGCTCAACATTCCGGGCCACCACCCGGCGCGTGCCATGCACGACACTTTCTATTTCAATGCGAACATGCTGCTGCGTACCCACACCTCACCGGTGCAGGTGCGGACCATGGAGTCCCAGCAGCCGCCGATCCGCATTGTCTGCCCGGGGCGCGTCTACCGCTGCGACTCCGACCTGACCCACTCGCCGATGTTCCACCAGGTGGAAGGCCTGCTGGTGGACGAGGGCGTCAGCTTCGCCGACCTCAAGGGCACCATCGAGGAATTCCTCCGCGCCTTCTTCGAGAAGCAGCTCGAAGTGCGCTTCCGTCCGTCCTTCTTCCCCTTCACCGAGCCCTCGGCCGAAGTGGACATTCAGTGCGTGATCTGCAGCGGCAACGGCTGCCGCGTGTGCAAGCAGACCGGCTGGCTGGAAGTCATGGGTTGCGGCATGGTGCACCCGAACGTGCTGCGCATGTCCAACATCGATCCCGAGAAATTCCAGGGCTTCGCCTTCGGCATGGGCGCCGAGCGCCTGGCCATGCTGCGCTACGGGGTGAACGACCTGCGTCTGTTCTTCGATAACGATCTGCGCTTCCTCGGACAATTCCGCTAGGCCAGAACGCAACCGGATTCCTTAGGAGAACAGGATGAAATTCAGTGAAAAGTGGCTGCGGAGCTGGGCAAATCCGCAGGTTTCCCATGACGAGCTGGTCGCTCGCCTGTCCATGGTCGGCCTCGAGGTTGACGCCGACCTGCCGGTCGCCGGCGCCTTCAGCGGCGTGGTGGTCGGCGAGGTGCTCTCGACCGAACAGCATCCGGACGCCGACAAGCTGCGCGTCTGCCAGGTCAGCAACGGCAGCGAGACCTTCCAGGTCGTCTGCGGTGCGCCCAACGTGCGCGCGGGCCTGAAGATTCCGTTCGCCATGATCGGCGCCGAACTGCCGGGCGACTTCAAGATCAAGAAAGCCAAGCTGCGCGGCGTCGAGTCCTTCGGCATGCTCTGCTCGGCCAAGGAATTGCAGATCAGCGAAGAGAACGCCGGTCTGCTCGAGCTGCCGGCCGACGCGCCGGTCGGCCAGGACGTCCGCACCTACCTGGAGCTGGACGACTACACCATCGAGGTCGGCCTGACCCCGAACCGCGGTGACTGCCTGTCGCTCGCCGGCCTGGCCCGCGAAGTCAGCGCCATCTACGACGTCCCGCTGGCGCCGGTGGCGGTGGGCGCGGTCGCCGCGCAGCACGACGAGACCCGTCCGGTCGAGCTCGCCGCGCCGGCTGCCTGCCCGCGCTACCTCGGCCGGGTGATCCGCAACGTCGACCTGAGCCGGCCGACCCCGTTGTGGATGGTCGAGCGCCTGCGCCGTTCCGACATTCGCAGTATCGATCCGGTGGTCGACGTCACCAACTACGTGATGATCGAACTGGGCCAGCCGATGCATGCCTTCGACCTTGCCGAGATCAACGGCGGCGTGCGCGTGCGCATGGCCGAGGACGGCGAGAAGCTGGTCCTGCTCGACGGCCAGGAAATCACCCTGCGCGCCGACACCCTGGTGATCGCCGACCACCAGCGCGCCCTGGCCATCGCCGGGGTGATGGGCGGCGAGCACAGCGGCGTCAGCGACAGCACCCGCGACCTGTTCCTCGAAGCCGCGTTCTTCGACACCATCGCCCTGGCCGGCAAGGCCCGCTCCTATGGCCTGCACACCGACTCCTCGCATCGCTTCGAGCGCGGCGTCGACAGCCAGTTGGCGCGCAAGGCTATGGAGCGTGCGACGCGCCTGATCCTCGACATCGTCGGCGGCGAGCCGGGGCCGATCGTCGAGCAGGTCAGCGAAGCGCACCTGCCGAAGGTCGCGCCGATCACCCTGCGTGCCGAGCGCGTGACCCAGATGCTCGGCATGCCGCTGGACGCCACCGAGATCGTGCGCCTGCTGCAAGCCCTGGAGCTGACTGTGGTGGCCGATGGGGAAGGGCAGTGGTCGGTCGGCGTACCGAGCCATCGCTTCGACATTTCCCTGGAAGTCGACCTGATCGAGGAGCTGGCCCGTCTCTACGGCTACAACCGCCTGCCGGTGCGCTACCCGCAGGCGCGCCTGGCGCCGAACAACAAGCCGGAAGCGCGCGCCGCGCTGCCGCTGCTGCGTCGCCTGCTGGTCGCCCGCGGCTACCAGGAAGCGATCACCTTCAGCTTCATCGATCCGGCCCTGTTCGAACTGTTCGATCCGGGCACCCGGCCGCTGACCCTGGCCAACCCGATCTCCGCCGACATGGCGGCGATGCGTTCCAGCCTCTGGCCGGGCCTGGTCAAGGCGCTGCAGCACAACCTCAACCGCCAGCAGTCGCGGGTCCGCCTGTTTGAAAGTGGCCTGCGCTTCGTCGGTCAACTGGAAGGCCTGAAGCAGGAAGCCATGCTCGCCGGCGCCATCTGCGGCAAGCGCCTGCCGGAAGGCTGGGCCAATGGTCGTGACGGCGTGGACTTCTTCGACGCCAAGGCCGATGTCGAGGCAGTGCTGGCCAGTGCTGGTGCCCTCGGCGACTTCAGCTTCGTGCCCGGCGAGCACCCGGCGCTGCACCCGGGGCAGACCGCACGCATCGAGCGGGAAGGGCGGCTGGTCGGCTACCTGGGTGCGCTACATCCGGAATTGGCGAAGAAACTCGACCTCGAGCAGCCGGTGTTCCTCTTCGAGCTGCTGCTGGCCGAAGTGGTCGACGGCCACCTGCCGAAGTTCCGCGAGCTGTCGCGCTTCCCCGAAGTGCGCCGCGACCTGGCGCTGCTGGTGGATCAGGACGTGCCGGCACAAGACATCCTGACACAAATCCGTGCAGCGGCCGGCGAATGGCTGACGGACCTCAGGCTGTTTGATGTGTATCACGGTAAAGGCATTGATCCGCATAGAAAAAGCCTTGCCGTCGGCTTGACCTGGCAGCATCCATCGCGCACTCTTAATGACGATGAAGTCAATAGCACGACGCAGAACATCGTCACGTCGTTGGAAGAAAGGTTCAATGCCACGTTAAGGAAATAGCGTATGGGGGCTCTGACGAAAGCTGAAATTGCGGAACGTCTGTACGAAGAGCTGGGCCTGAACAAACGGGAAGCCAAGGAGTTGGTGGAGCTGTTCTTCGAAGAGATCCGCCAGGCGCTGGAGCATAACGAGCAGGTCAAGTTGTCCGGTTTCGGCAACTTCGACCTGCGCGACAAGCGCCAGCGCCCCGGACGCAACCCGAAGACCGGCGAAGAAATCCCGATCACGGCCCGCCGCGTTGTCACCTTTCGTCCAGGGCAGAAACTGAAGGCCAGGGTTGAGGCATATGCTGGAACCAAGTCATAACGACGAGCTGCCACCGATTCCCGGCAAGCGCTACTTCACCATCGGCGAAGTCAGCGACTTGTGCGCGGTCAAGCCCCACGTGCTGCGCTACTGGGAGCAGGAGTTCCCGCAGCTCAACCCGGTGAAGCGCCGCGGAAACCGCCGCTATTATCAGCGCCAGGACGTGCTGATGATCCGCCAGATCCGCGCGCTCCTCTACGACCAGGGCTTCACCATCGGCGGGGCGCGCCAGCGCCTCTCCGGCGACGAGGCCAAGGACGACGTCACCCAGTACAAGCAGCTCATCCGCCAGATGATCGCCGAGCTGGAAGAAGTCCTGCTAGTCCTGAAGAAGTGACAGAAGCAAAAAAAACTTCCACTTATCAGAAGCTTAGTATATAGTGCGGCTCACTTCGGAAGCACAGCCACTGAGCTCGGAAGTACAGTCGGGGCGTAGCGCAGCCTGGTAGCGCACTTGCATGGGGTGCAAGGGGTCGAGTGTTCGAATCACTCCGTCCCGACCAAAAAACCCTAGAAAATCCAGTCACTTAGCGGTGTCTGGATTTTTTTATGGGCGGATGTTTTGTGTGGTTGCCGAATTTTGTGCCACTTTTTGTGCCACCGGATTTTGTGCTGCTGTCGAGCGAAAGGCTGGTTAGTTATCAGTCGCCTTTGTCCAGTGGGCGAGGGCTCTGCTTCTCTTCTTTGCTGCCATTGGGAGTCCTGGGTTTGTGCATCTCTACAGCACTAAGTTTCCGCTTCGTATGCGCACTTCGTGCTTCTAGTTTGATGCAACCCTAAGAGCTGGGGCAGGTTGCGAGGGCCATTACGGCGTCACGATACCTGCAATCGGTCAGTTTCTGCTATCGGCCAAAAGCTTCCCTTGGCGTGGGATAGCACCCAATAGGGTTGCTCAGGTAGGGAATGATGGCACTATGAAATCGGAAGTTTTCCGCTTATCTTTGAGCATGAATAGGTCATGCCAAGGACTGCCCCATGATCGAAAAGATTCTGCTTCGCAACGTCTCCAGCTACTCTCCTGACTCAGCGGTGTCCATTGCCCCGCTCAAGCGCGTGAGTTTGTTTTACGGTCAGAACGGGACGGGCAAGACCACCATCAGTAACTTCCTTCAGGCCCCTGCTGAGGCCTGCTACAGCGTTTGCGGCATGGAGCCAATAAAGGTTGGCCGGGAGGTCCTGGTCTACAACCATGCATTCATGGAGAAAAATTTCCATGAAGCCGCATCCCAGCCAGGGGTCTTCACCCTTAATGAGGGCAACATTGAGGCTGAAGCTGCCCTTGCAGCGGCTGAGGCAGCAATCGCTGAGCTGACGATCGCCCATGATGCTGAAATGGAGAAGGGCGTCACCTGTAAGAAGGCCCAGGAGCAAGCTCATGAGGCGCTGCTGGACAGTGTATGGAAGCCCAAGCGTGACTTCGATAACACTGCTTTGGCTTACTGTTTCAGGTCGCTCAACACCAAAGAGCGTTTACTTGACGCTGTCCGACGCGTCCAGTTCGTGGCAACCACTGACACCGCTCAGGGGCTGCTGAGCGAGGCGGCAGAACTTAACGAGGCCAGTGATCAGGAGCTGCCCGGAATCGCGTCAATGACCTTCCAGGCGAATAAGCTAGAAGCCGATCCGATCATCCAGGAAGTCATCACTGGGTCAGGTGATTCCTACCTTTCTGCGTTCATTCAGCAACTGGGAAACTCGGATTGGGTCAAGCAGGCACTGCGCTATGAGGTCGAGTCAAAAGACCAGTGCCCACTATGCCAGCAGCCCTTGCCGCAGGATTTCTATGCTGAAATTCGTAAAGTCTTCGATAAGACCTATGAGCAGCGCCTTGGTTTGCTTCGGCAACTCGAAAGCCAATACCGAGACGCGGTGGATCAATTCCTGCGACGGTGCGAGGCTCCGGAATATCAGCTGCAAGCCATAAAGCTCCGTGTCACCAGGCTTCACGCTGTGTTCCAGAAAAACCTGCAGTCCCTCGCTACGAAGCTCGCCAGTCCATCCCTCACGATTACGCTGGAGTCCACTGCAACACTGGTCGCCGAGTTGAATAGTGAGATCGCGGCTGAGCAACTGAAAATCGACGCTATCAATGCGAGGATAAAAAACAGGAAGCAGCATGAGGAGGACATCAAGCGACGCTTCTGGAGCTGGTACAGAGCTTCGTGCGACGCGGCTTTCGTGGCATTCGAAAAGGTCGACAAGGAGCAGGGGCGCCAACGCCAGGCCGCCAAGGATGAGGTTCAGTCTCTGCGGGATCGCATTCAGGCACAACGCGATATCATTGCCCAATCCAGGGCGGCCATCACGAACATCGACCAGTCGGTCGAGAATATCAATAATTGGTTGCGTGTGCTGGGTCTGAAGGGCTTCGCGCTGATTAAAGAAGAGGGCCCGGTGCCGCAATATCGTCTTGAGCGCCCTGGCCAGACTGAAGGGGTGTTCAGAACGCTAAGTGAGGGCGAGAAAACGCTGATCTCGTTTCTCTACTTCCTTGAGGTCTGCAATGGCGAGCTGGACACAGCTAGTGGGAAGCTCAAGCGTGATCGCATCATCGTCATCGATGACCCAATATCGAGCCTCTCCCATAACTATGTCTACGATATTGCGTCGCTGATCAGGCGGCAGGTGCTCATTCCGAGAGACCGGTTCAAGCAGGTGATCATCCTGACGCACAACCTTTTCTTCTTCCACGAAATGGTCAAGCTCTTAAAGGATGACGGAGAAAAATCCTTGGCAATGTTCCGGATCACCAAGTCCGAATACAGCTCGGTCGTGACCATGGAGGAGCGGGAAATCCAGAACGACTACCAAGCCTTCTGGCAAACGATCAAGGACGCGTTGCAAGGCCGAACGTCCCCTAACGTGATTCCGAACATGATGCGCAATATCTTGGAGTACTACTTCAGCTTCGTGCATCAGATCCCCAGCCTGCGCCAGGCGTTGACTGATCTTAGCGAGGAGAATCCAGAGTTCAGAGCGCTCTACCGCTACATCAATCGTGAATCACATGCCGACTCGGTTAATCTCACTGATTTCGGTGAGATCAATCCGGCGACCTTCGTTGCGCGGTTCAAGGATGTGTTCATCAAAACCAACTTCGAATCCCATTTTGACAAGATGATGGCATAGCTCTTTCCAGGTTGAGCTATCCGCTGATAGCATTAAGCCTGCAGCTACCACCAAAGGGCTCTCCTTCCTGCCTAGCGCTTATCTGCTCGCTTTGCACGTGGCGTGTAAAGGCTATCAGCGGCCTGCTGAGATCAGATGGAGAATACGCCATGACCGATCATGGGAAAGTTGTCCTGGTTCGCCAGTACAACCGTTTCCGGTTTGGGCAATGGGAAACCGTGTGCATGCACATGCGTTCCCTGCCGCGCCGGTAATTGAACGTACCTAGGTGGTAGCTGCACTTCTGCTTCCAGACCGTCTCCACTATCTGCAGCGCTCCTGTCGAGTCGCCTCCAACGTCTCACAGATATGAAGAACACGCCTAGGTTGAGCGACCGCTTCTGGCCGATTCTGTTGAACAAGTCGGTTTCTGAGAGAGCTGTTTTTCGGCAGCTCAAAAAATGCTCGATTCGGCGTTGCTACGTAAAGACCAAGGCAACTCTGCCTTCTGAGCGCGCCAGATTTCAACGTCGAGCGCGCCCTTTCATGGGCAAAAATCGCGATGGGACTTTTTCAACAGAATCGGCCGATAGTTGCCACTTGTAGGTGCCCGTTTCCGGCTAGTAGAAGAAGATCGACACACTACTCATGCCTTCTTACTATGCATTCGATATCCAAGTATCCATCATAGATAACATCAGGAATTAATTTCCTATAATACATATCTCTCCATAGAGTCTTAATCACATACTCTGGCTCTTCCCCCCACTCAATGTGTTCATTTGGATTATCCATTGCGATAACGCCGACGGCATGTATTTTGTTGCCTTGATTATGGTTGAAATAATTCTGTATCTTGTGTATTTGTTCTCTTTCGTGACGAAACTCGGCAAGCATCGTCTCCATGTCGTAGAAGCTCTCAAAATCATCCCAATCAGGTAAATCCTTGAGGCCTAAATTCAAATGTAGATGGTGCTCGTACTGTTCGCCAAGAAAAGTCATGTGTCCACTTTTAAAGCAAACATTCCAGATATCCACCAATGATTCGTCGTACAATCCTGACTCAGCTCCTAAGATGCCAAGGTTATAAGAGGCAGATAGGCAGTCAGTATAGCCTGCACTTGCGCAGAGTAATTTGTCCTGCCGATAAAATTCACTAAAGTAATTCTTTAGATCTTCAAATTCATGCAGGAAACTTTTTGCCAGCCTGAAGTCGTTCTCTATGAAGACTATGTTTTCAAAGTGAGAGGACGCCCTGTGTGACCAATTGAAGCTTCCAGTGACAACAGTCTTGCTGTCTATTATGCAAAATTTGTTGTGCATTATTGATTTGTAGAACCTTCCCTTGATTGGGTATAGCTCGACGTCGCTGTCAGGGCTGACAAAATTTTTTCTATTTATGAAGTCGTCGTTGTATAAAATCTCAATGTGCACTCCCTTTCTAGATAGCTCATTGAATACAGGGGTGTAATCTGACCAGCTTATCCAAGCGACGCAGATCTTTATTGATGACTTGGCTTTTCTTAGTTCGTTCTTTAGATGGAATTTAATGTCTTCAAAATGTGATGTGTTTTTTATTGATGTACTGTTTCGATGCATTTTGTTAGTTTCCCTGTTATGTCTGTTTTTCCCAAATCTGCGCCTCCGGCTTTGGATGCTTATGGCCGGAAACGGTCACCGACGAATGACTTTATTGGCTGAGTTCAGGCGCTCAAAGGTTTCTGCGAAATGAGGGGGTGGATGTCAACCTCGTGCAGGGTCGGAATTATGTGCTCAGAGCTAATTGCTTGGCTGTCCGTATTCATTCTATCTGATTTTTGTTGCTAGGAATATCATGAGTCCTTGGGCTCGATGGTTCTAGGATATCGCTTAAATGCTTTGTTATGCTTGAGTCTAATGAGATTCCTTCGTTTAGTAGTTTTTCTGTCAGAGTGATAGCTATAAGCTTAAGCTTGGCTATCTGACCTTCTTGTTCTTCTATTCTGCCGTTTAGCTTAGAAAGCTCTGATCGATGGGTGGTCGCGTTCTCGAGAGTGTTGCTGGAATGATGTAACCTCTGTGAAATACCAGGGTCTTTTTTAGGTCGTCTGCTTTTGATCTTTTCTTCAAAAAAATTCTTGTAGTATTTTTTTGCTTCGTAGTTAAGAGCAATTATTTCTTCAAGAGTCTCGGTCAGGCTTCGTTTGCCTTGTATTTTTTTGAGCGTGCTAAAGGCTTCTGGCGTTATGTCGCAACTAATAGATCTTCGTTTTGATCTGTGAGAATACGAATTCCAGCGTTGTTTTATTTTTCTAAGATCTTCTTCTGTCAGATTGCTAAGCGCTACTATAAGTGCAAATTTATCATCCGCATTAGGGAAGGTGGTATCTATAAGCCAATTCTTTATGTCTGGGTCTTTGTTTAGCCACTCATATACGCTTTGTTTTCTTTTCATGGTTTTCATGCTATTTTCATATTGTATCACGTGTGATATTACGTGTGATTTGCATAGGATGGCAATGGGGTGGAATTTCAGGATAAAGGCCTTTTAGAGGTGCTCCCGTTTCGAGCTTTCTTAGCGAGTAGCCACATCTCGTTGAGGGCGCGGTATCTGCTTTTTCGGCTAGTCCTGGCTTATTCTCTAGCGCAGCCAGGGCAAGTTGTTTCAGTTGGGGTGCAGCGACTAGCCAGAGACACTGGTTTCAGTAAGGACGGGGCTGCAAGTTGCTTATCTATTCTCGTTTCGAAGCGCATTTTAATTAAGGCACAAGTACGTACGGGCGGGCGCCCCAGAACCACCTATCGGCTTGATCATGGGTTTTTGGAGTCTTTACAGCAACCCAGGTACGTTGATCGTATCGCCCACTTCGTACTCAGAATTCTTAAGCCGGATAATAATACTTTCAGTGATCTATCCATATCGGAGCGAGCATTATTGGCTTTTCTTTGGGGCTTGACTAATGGCTCGCGCTCTTGCGTAGTGGATGGCCGAAGTATTACGAGCTTGGCTAAGGATAGCGGTGTTGATCGTTCTGATGTGATTCGGATTTTAGATAAACTCAATAGAGGGCGGTTATTGGTGTCTTCGCTTTCGGCTTTCGCTGAGAGCGGCTCGAAGGATAAGATAAAAGCTTACTTTCTTCTTGGGCCGAATCTGATTCAATGCTGGCCTCGTGCATTTAGCTGGGTTTTTGAGTTGAGTGGATTGCTAGCATGGTTTGCAGGGAATGAGGGTTCTTTAAGAGGGGATAATCTGGTAAGTATAGTTGAGCGAGGGGCAGAAGGCATCAATAGCCAGTGGTCTCCCGTTCGCGATGAGCTTTCCAACTGTTGGGGGCTCATACAAGCGCGTTACTATGTTCTTATGCAGTGTTGTGTCGCATTGTCGCATGCGTTTTCCGCGACTGAAGGGGATTTTTGGGGTAGCCGTGTTTTGTTTTCAAAAATTCAGATTGCCCTAGCGTTAGAGTTGGGCCTGTCAGATGTTATGTGCAGACCTGGCTATCCGGTTATTGAAGAGATCGACTCGAACGAGCTTGATTCGCGCACTCGTGCCTTACTCAGCTTTGTCGAGCAGGTATCGCTGCTTTTGGTCAATGAAATGAGGCAGCTCTTGCCTGTTTCGTTTCAGGCAAGAGACTTGGGGAGTGGGGCAAGGTTGTGTTGCTACCCGGTGTTAGATAGCGGCCTCGCTTATATGCGGATGGATCTTGTAACAGAGGACGAAGAGGCTGGGTATAAGTTCGGAGTAAAAATACTTGAGAGCCATAAGCGCTATCGGTCGGCCCTGCCTGAGCAGCTTAAGGGGGAGGTGTTGCTTTAATGACTTGCTGATGTTGGTTAGTTAGTATTATTAATAGCGTTTAAGTTTGGCGTGCTATTTCTTGATGTGTTCTGGGCTATGTGGCCTTGCTATTGGTAAGTCTGTGAATACTTACTGATCAGGGTAGCTCCTATGGAACTAACCATAGGAGCTACCCATGTACGATCAGCCACCAGTAGGCTCGCCTCAATGGCGAGACCTTTCTGTCCAATTGTTACCCCATGAGCGTCTTGAAGACTATCTGAAGAATATCTATTTGTTGCTCTTCTACAGCTTGATGGCGCACCCGCGGTGGACAGTCATCCGTTTGGATCTGCACGTGCCAGCTGGATGCGTTCTGCCACAGCGGGCAATAACCGACTTCATCGAGTCCCTCAAAAGCCAGCTCGAACATGCCCGGTCTATCAAGGCAGCGGCAGGGAAGAGAGCGTACGACCCGATGCTTCGGTATGCGTGGGTGCGCGAGTGGGATACTGCAGAGTACCCGCATTATCACTTGGCGCTGCTGCTCAACCATGATGCCTACTTTTCCGTAGGCGATTACTCGCAGTTGCAGTCTGATGATTGCAGTTACGACCAGATGCTCGCCGGTCGCATCTACAAAGCTTGGGGTGTGGCCCTGGGGCTGGATTGGTCCGTCGCAATGAACGGAGTGCACTTCCCACAGAGGCCGGTATCGCCGTTAAAAACTCAGCATCCGCTGTTCGAGCAGCAGTATCAGTCGGTCTTCTACCGCCTGAGCTACTTCGCCAAAAAGAGGACCAAGGTGTATGGGGACGGCCAGCGAAACTTCGGCATGAGCCAGCTGAGTCGTCTTTAAACCGAACACCCCTGAGCCATCTCATGGACTAACTATCGGAGTGCCGACCATGAGACTGATTCGACTGAAAGAAGTGATGCGACTGACCGGCCTTGGCCGCTCTACCGTCTACAAGGTCATGAAGGAGGGGAGCTTCCCTGGCTCAGTTGCTTTGGGGGGTAAGGCTGTAGCGTGGGTTGAGTCCGAGGTGCAGGAATGGATCCTGGCTCGGCTTCGGGAACGAGATGGTCAGCCATCTCTGTAGCCCTGGGAAACAACCGCAGGACGTCATCGCGTCCGTCTGCAGACGTAACGAAACCTCGGAGCTTTGGTCTCTCAAGGCAAAAAAAATATCGGGCATGGATTGGCGTGGGCAGCTGCCACGCTGCCCACGCTGGATCTATCCTGTGCTGGTCGATATCGACGTGTGTCTTCATGGACCCGCACGGTTTCACAGGTATCCCTGTTCGGCGAGCGATACGCAGCCCTCAGCTCCCACGATGATGTGGTCGAGCGTGCGTACGCCCACCATCTCGAGTGCTTGCTTGAGCCTGCTGGTCAGGACACGGTCTGCATGGCTTGGCTCCGGATCACCGGAAGGGTGGTTATGCACCAACACTATTGCTGCTGCATTGTGTTCCAGCGCTACTTTGACGACTTCGCGGGGATAGACACTGGCACTGTCCAGGGTGCCGCGAAACAGCTCCTCAAATCGAATGACACGGTGTTTGCTGTCCAGCAGTAGCAGTGCAAATACCTCATGTTCATAGTCCTGCAGCAGGAGCTGCAGGTAGCTAAAGACCTCCTTGGGTTGATGCAAGGCTTGGCCTTTACGCAGCCGCTTGCTGGCCAGATGTTGAGCCATTTCCACGATATCGGCTTCGGTCACCGGTGCATCGGCGATGTAGGTGCCAGCGGACTCGCCGGCCTTGAATTTGGCAGTCATAGGACCTCCATACGGCTGTGTTTGTAGGGGCATAAAAAAACCGCCGGACCATCGAGTGATCTGGCGGTTTGAGAGGGATCAGCTGAACCCGTATTTCAGGTCAGCTGTGTCAGTGGGGCATCAGGGCAGGCGGCCTTCGCTACACCATTGCTGCCATTCGGTGATCTGGTCGTGAGTGATCGCGACCTCATCTCCTTCATCTTGGCGGTAGGCCGCGATCCAGGCATCCAGGCACGCTTCGGCATCCATTGCGGAGGGGGGCGGATCTGCTTTCATTCGACCCAGCTGAAGCAGCCGGCCCTGGAACTGATATTCAACGCAAGCGTAGTTCTGGCAGTTGGTCTGGACGCTCTGCTCCCAAACGCGTTGCTCCTCCTGAACACGCTGCTTGGTGGCTTCGCTGTAGTGACGACTGTTCATGATTTTATTGAAGCCCTTATCGACAGCTCGTTTAAGCGCCGTCAGGGATTGTCGATAGCAGGTCTCAACCTCTTGGGCAGATCGCCTGGAGTCACAGTAGGCATTGGCCTGGACGTTGAACGAGGCCAGCAGCAATATCGGAACAAATGCGGTCAGTCGCTTCATGGGGCACCTACAGCAGCGGCGCTTTTTGGCGTAGGTCGGAATAGGTCTTCGCGCTATTGCGGTAGACGTCCTGAAGGCTGCTGAGCCGATCGATGTGGCCAAACCTCTTGATCTGCCCGTCGCTGTAAGTACCTTCCAGCCCCGACCAGACGAGTTCGATTTCCTCACCGTTGACGACCCACTCAAAGATCTCGGCTACTGACTTTATGGTGGCTGCACCGTCGAACTGCTTCAGCTTGGCGGCGTGCTGGGCATTCAGTTCCTCAAGCTTGGCAGCAACGGAGTTCTGCAGGTTTTCATAGAGCTCCGTTGCCCGGTTCAGGCGCTGCTGAGCGTGAGCCACCGATTCTTGCCCGCGAGCATTCTGGACTTCGCTCAAGCGAGCCCGCTCCTCAGCAATCTGGGCTTGAACCTTTTCGCGTTCAGCCGCCATGGCGCGAAGTAGCTCCTGTTCGTTCTGCTTGTGCGCAGCGTACTGAGGGGAGGTTGTGTCTCGTACGTAGCTCAAGAAGTAACGCTGTGCAGCTGCAGCAATCTCTGGGCTGCCGGAGTAGTTCTGAAGCGAGCGTGAGGGGGCGTTTTCGGAGAGCAGATCCTCCCGGGCCAGCAGGTCTGTGAGCCGGTCGCTGTCCAAGTTAGCAGTGTTGGCGGGCCGCGGTTTATTCAGCGCGTTCTCGGCGGCTTCCACCTCCATGCGTGCCGGTTCTAGATGGACTTGGGCAGCCCGCTTTTCCAAGTCGAAGCCGCTGAGCAAGTTCTCCCGTATGCGTTGCTTTTCCTGTGCGTAGTACGACTCGATGCCGGTGATATGGCACTTGTACTGAACAAGCTCTCTGTTTCTGTCATCGGTGATGACGTCCCACTCGACGCTGTCGCAAATGCTTCGATTGCTGAACGCCTGGTCGACGGTGTATTGCTCGTTGATTTTCATTCGGCCGTTCTTGACGGTATCGATGGCTTCGTTGCAGCCGGCCAGCGCCAGGGGCAGAAGCGGCGCGAGAATGATCGTTCGCAGGTTCATGTGATCCTCGAATGCTTTGAAAATGAAAGGGAGGGGTTTGAAGCGGGCTGCATCCTGCAGGGGGATTCCTGAGTGTTTAGGTTGTCTATGGACTTTAAAGGTTGAAGTTCAACTTTTTGAGTCCTTCATGTCAATAAGTGGTTAGCCAACCATCCAGGTCGAGATGGGAGGCGACATGTCCGAGATTGATCAGAAGCACCTGGCCGAAGCTGTAGGCCGAGCGATTGCCAAGCAGCGTGTCCGCGCCGGTATGACGCAAGAGCATGTGGCGGAGCGGCTTGGCATTGGCAGCGAGGCGATTTCCCGCATTGAGCGGGGTATCGTCATCCCCAACATTTCTCGGTTGCTGGAGTTCGCCGCCATCTTTGAGTGCGAGGCCGCGGACCTGCTGACAGAAGCAAGCCCGCGAACCGACGATCAGGCGCAACGGATCAGTCGTATGCTGGCTACGGTCTCACCGGAGGATCGCCAGTTGATCCTGGGGCTGATCGAGCAGTTGGCGGATCGCCTGGCTGAGGCGTAAGGGGGGCGCTAGGCTGTTGGTCGAAACGTGCACCACAGCGCAGGCAAAGGCACTCGAATTCCCCGAAGTGATAACGCTGAACGTCCTGAGCGAATTCCCAGCTCTGGGCGCATCCAGAGGTTGCGCTGTCGACGGCGCGCGTAATCCGTTCGAGCCCCCTCTGAACGGTGTCGCCGATACTGGGTGCGCCGCTCTGCGTATGCATCTCCGAACAGCCGCCCAAGAAGCCGCCTAGCGTTCCCAGCAGTAGAGAGACGGCTTGCGCCTGCGCTTTGGTGATCACTAGCATCGACTCGCAAATCAGGCATCGTGTTTCCATGAAGAACCTCCTGTGACTTAGGGCCTCGCTTCGCTGCTGAGCGATTCCAGCTTGGCGGCCAGGGCTGTACGTTGTGGGGGGGAAGGCTCGCTGGCGGTGGACGCTGGCTCGGTGAGCGGGAAGAACTCATCGGCAATCGCGCCGCTGTCCTCTTCGTTGTCTTCGAAGGCGCCATTGCCCATCCCTTGCTCGGCAGCACTATCGAGCGCGCGCTGGTCGAAGCCGGCCGCTTGGCGAGCCTCATCCAGTTGCTTGGCGGCCAGCAGGTTCTCCTCCACGCTCATGCCGCTACGCAGCGTGATGTCCACGTAGAAGATTGGCGTTCCATGGCTTTGCCGGGTGGATTTGCCGCGTAGGCGCAGCTCCAATGCCAGGCAGGCCAGGCGATTGCCTGAGATCGCCTGGAAGTATTTCAGGCGTGCTGCGAGGGTGCGGATGCTGTTGAAACCAGTGGTGCGGAACACAAAGCTGCCAAGCGGATCCTCATCGCCGATAACCACGTTCAGTCGGCCATACGGCTTGCAGGCGCCCCCTTTGGCCAGTGGGCAGGCATCGGGTGAGGGGCACGGCAGTGTCTGGATTCCATCCTGGCCAATGCGCTTGCAGGTTTCCCCATTGCCCACACAAACCGGGCGTCCGGTTTGCCGATCAAACAGGGTGTAGTCGGCGCGAAAGTTGAGCTCGGGTTCGTTGAACATCAGACGGATCGGGATGCTGCGCAGTTTGTCCTCTTTGCCCTGGCGCAGCTGGTCGTTGAGTGGATGCAGTAACCAGCCATCCTTGCCTTGCACCTGGGAGGTGATGGTGAATTGATCGTCTTTCTCCGGCAGACGTCTGCCGTTTCTCTCGACGACTTTACCGATTGAGATGCGGCCAATCACTGGGGGCGTTAGAGCCAGACCTTTCAACATGGGTGTTCTCCTGGAAACGAAAAAAGGCCAGCCATGCAGCGCGAACTGCATGGACTGGCCAAGGGGGAGGGAACGGGTGGAAACAGCCGGATTCAGCCGACCAAGAAGCGCCGCGCGCCGGGCCTCAGCAACGGGTACTTGGCTTGCAAGTGAGGTTTGTCCTTGAGTAGCTGAGTGACGTCCAAGCCAATGCTGTCTTTGGCCTTGCGCCAACTGACGTAACCGCTGATGAACTCAGCCCGGCTGGCGTCACCCATGGCTTGCTGCAACATCTGCTTGAGCTCGGCTTCTCGCTTCTCCTTGTCGGCAATCGCTTGGCGAACGGCTTTCAGCTCGATGAAGGCTGCGGTCAGTCCGGCATGACTGCTGAAGTCAATGACCTGGCCGTTGTCTTCCGGATAGAGGCAGCGCAGGGCCATTTCAGCGGATGCCGAGCCATCGGCCGGTGGCGGTGTGTTCGTTTCCACGTACTGCCAGAACCTGCGTTCGAGCTCGATGAGCCGCGTGATCATCTGCTCGTCACGCTCGATTCGGTGAATCTCCAGTGTCTGACCGCCGAGCAGTACAGCCACATCAGCCGCCTGCTTGCCGGTTACGGCGAGCTGGTGCATGACCTGCAGTTGCACATACTCGGGCACGCCTTCTTTCCAGAGGCGTGCCCCGTTTATGCCGGCAGTCTTGCATTCGAGGATCTGTACATCGTCAGCGCCGATCACCTCTCGGTCGATGTTGGCCAACATCCAGGACATTTCCGGATCCGGATGCTGGAGCACGGCGTTGATGCGCCGCACGCGGTTCTTTGTCCGCTTGCTGTAGTGCCAGGCCACGATAGGCTCGAGTACGTTGCCCCAGTAGGCTGGGCTTTCTTCGTCATGCGGATCGGTTTTCGGCAGTTTGGTGTCGCGGCCGGTTTTCTCCAGCCACAGTTCCAGCTGCGATTTGTAGGGATTGAGGCCGACTGCTGCCGCTGCATCCGAACTGCCGATACCATGCTTGCGGATTTGCAGCCAGTCCTCGCGCGGCAGCTCCTTGGTGCTGACCAGGCGCAGGGCAGGGCGTTTCTTGCGGGTGCTGCTGTTCAGTGACGTTGCTTTCATGGTGCTCACCTGCAGACATAAAAACGCCCGGCCAGCACTGGGCTGACCGGGCACGAGGGTTGTTGATGTGATGGAGGCTTAAGCGGCGAGCTGCAGCGCAGCGTCCAGGGCGCGCTGCTTGATCTGCGCCCCTTGGCCGAACCAGGCCGAGTCCATGCGGTACTCGTTGCTGCGTGCACGGCGCTCGTGGTCGACGTACTCGGTGACGGCATTGAGCAAGCCCCAGGCGGTACCGCATGCCGAGTCCAGTTGACTGCCGCGACCACGACCCTCGTACAGCTCCTGTACCTTGCGCAGGGCGCGCTCGTTGGGCAGATGTTCTGGCAGTGCACCGGTCGGGCTGGTCTCGCACATCACGTTCATGAAAAAGCCCAGTGCCTCATGCCACTGCACCTTGCGTTCGGCCAACGCGCGCATGCGGTACATGAAGTCGTCCCATTGCGAGACGGCGATACCGAGTTGCTTCTTCACCGCCTGGGGATCGAAGCGGGTGTTGTGCGGCACCTTGATCGCGCGACTGGTGCCTTCTAGGGCGATGGTCAGCGTGTTGTTGCATACCACCCGCACGGTAGTTGGCGTGGCGGTGGTAGCCAGGGTGCCATCGCAGGAGGTGGCTAGCAGTAAGTAGCCGTTTACCTGGTCGTTACCCTTGAGTGCAGCGCCTTGCCCGGTACGCGCCAGCGCCCAGAACTTGCGGCCGCCTTTGAGTACGCCAGCGGTTTCCAGCTCATAGCCGGAGACCTCGGTCAGATCCCTGTAGAACTCCAGCACTTCGCGGGGTTGCACGGTGTGGTAGCGCTTGGAGACCACCGACAGCGGCGCCTTGGTATCCGAACGGAACAATACCTTCTGCTCGGGGAACGAATGGATGGTGCCCAGATGGCCGATGGCATCCGATTTGAAGTGCACGGGGCTTTCAAGGATCTGCCAGTCCATACCGGCTTCGCGCTGCCAGACTTCCAGGGGCTGCTTTTGCGTGAGTTGATTACCCAGGCCGTGCCAAGGGGTGGCTCCGACGTAGGCCATTTGCTCGATGAGGTGAGCCATAAAGATCTCCTTGCCAGAGTAACTGGCTATCGCCCGACACTCGAATGCCGAGTCGGTGGAAATGGGAGCGAATGAAGGCGCGTGGCGCGCCTTGTTGGAGGGCTACTGGTCGAGGGAAAAGACGTGGCCGCAGGCATGGCACTCGAAGTTATCGAGCACACGGGCATCAATTTCTTCACCCATGCGTGCACCGGCGAGGCTGCCTACTGCGCCGCCAGCCAAGCCGCCCAGGATGGCACCAGCCAGGCCACCCAAGGCCGCTCCGATGGGGCCCGCGACTGCGCCCAGGGCAGCACCACTTTGTGCTCCGGCGGCAGCGCTCGCCGCGCCGGTCGCGGCTCCACCTACAGCACCGGCTGCACCACCGATTTTGCGGGCATGGTTGCGCGCTGTGACGCGCGCAGAGTTACAGGAAGGGCAGTTAATCGACATCGTTCAGGCTCCTGAGAAGGGAAGGGCTGAAGAGGGCAATACGCACCCGTCTTCCCTTAAATGATTCAGGTCTGAAACTTGGTTAAATCTCGTTGGCGAAGTTGGGCGTGGAGCTCATGCTGTGCTAAAGCTCAGCCGGTCCTAACGGTATTAAAGTCGCTTCAGAAGCCGATATCGAACGTACAGGGAATAGCTGGCAGGCTCAGTATGAAGTCGAAGGGAACGGCGGCCAGCTGTGCCTGCTACGACGAATCCATTTGTGCAGGAGATTAGTGCTGATGCCGTAGCTCAAGGCCATGCCGGCAGCCGAGGACGGTAGCAGGCTGAGCCCCCCGAAGACTGCGCCTTGAGGATCTAGGACGGTGTTGGCCTGGCACGGAAGGCCTCCGCGAGGGGGTAAAAGGTGTCCAACAAGATAAGTGGACACCATGTGGCTGGCTGGAGGATCGAGGGCGGGTTGCAGAGATTTCCAGGGGGCTAGCTTGGACACCTGGATAACGCATCGGAAGACCGATGGAATGAGACGGGGCGTCGAGGCAGAAGGCTGTAACACCATCGACACCTACAGCTTAACCATGTCCAAGTAACCCCGAATCGGCGCTCCTCGTTTATCGAGACGAGGCTTGCCACCAATCGATCGCAGGACCGACCGCGACAGCAGCTTGTTGCCAGCAACGCAGGACGTCTCCGGCATCATCACGCAGTCTGGACAGGAGCCTCCGCGCTCAGTACACAGTGATCCCGTCCCGCACTGCGTTGCCTTAGAACTCAACATGGCGGTCAGCATTTCCGTGCCAGCATTGCGCCAAAGAGCTGAGAGGTTACCCAGGTCCATAGTCGTGCCATTGCGGTAGACAACGAACGCCAGGTCAGCCGGGAAGATGTATTCGCCCAATGAGCCCAGATCCAAGCCGGAATACTCCGACACGTGTTTCATCAGAAGGTGCGAGTAGCTGTGGAGCAGGGTGTACAGATAGAAGTAGACCGGCGGCGCCGTGGTTTCTGGCAGGTTGTCCAGGAAAGGACTCATCGACTGAGCAGCCCCCAACAGGCCTGCACCAATCCTCTCGCCCGGATTCAGCGTGAACATGTCTGGGCAATTTAAGCTGAGTAGCCATTCGAGAACGAGTTCTTCCTTGAGCCGCACATAGATGGCCTCGTTGCCCTGCTGCACTACGTAAACGGGGAACCTATAGCTGTCGTTTTGCTTCACTGGCGGGAATAGGTTGAGGCGAACTGGCATGTCCATACCACGCTTCTCCCGCAGGATTGGCGTCGGCTCCATCCGCGAATAGCCGAAGCTAAAGCGGCACAGGTCGAACTCGCGGATGAGCCCCATGTCATCCAGGCCCAGCTTGTCGAACAAGGCGCGCGTGTTGCTTTGTAACTGTTCCGTCTTGTCTTTGTCTTCTGGCGCCAGGTCTTCGTCCAGCCGCGTGAAGGATACATATGGTTTTTTCCCGTTGGTCCGCGTCTCCACGTCCAGGCGCGTGCTCTTCAGCGCCGCATGCTCGATGGCAAGGCGGAAAGGGTCGAACTTGGATGCGAACGCCGACTGCCTGTTTCGAAGATTCGAGACAACTGCCACTGGAAGATCAACCTTGGGAAGCAAGATTTGTCGTCGGCGAAGATCCTCCAGAATCCGCTGCCGACTGGTGTAAGCCATCTCGATGGCACCATTGAGCGTTGTACGCATCGGTTCGGCGAACCCCTCAAGTGTACGAATCTGTTCCACAGCTGCCAGGTAGTCCGCCAAGTCCTTGACACATTCCGGATTGCCTGCGCATGCCTTCTGCACATCCTCGTCCGTGATGGGCTGCGCAGCAAAGCCATATTGCTTCGCGACGAAGTCCTTGAGCTCCGCCTCCCGCCCTGGACGCAGTCGAGTTAGCAGCTGCTGGCTGCCGTCCTTGAAGTCTATGAACAGGTCTGACTTGACGTAATACGCGCTCGATGCGCGATAAGGCGTTGCCTGCATCCGCACTTCGGTCAACCGATCCGGGCCCATCGCGGGGCCGAGGATGCGCAAGGTGTCGCGGTCGTTCTGTAGCCACTTAGGTGACAGGGGCTTGTCGCAGGCGGCGCATTCGAAGAACCAATCGCCAATACCAGCGGAGCGCCGATTTAATTTGAACAGATAGCTCCCGCAGACGCAGTTGTCGCGGCGCTTGACGACCTTGGCATCGCGGTCGCTCCAATGCCATTGGCCCGGGAAGGCCGCCTCCCAATGGCCAGACCAGTGTACGAAGATGACATCCAACTGATCCCAGTCGCATTGGCCCTTGTTTTTCGGGTTGGGGCAGTGCTCGGGCGTAAGGTTCCCCAGGTCCTTGTCCAGCTCGGCAAGGGTCTCATAGTCCTGGAACATCCCGCAGGTGCGACACACGAACGTCAATGGCGCCGGGGTGTACTCCATGTGCGAAGGTCTGCATAGATAGAAGCGGTCCTGCCCCGGTAGCTGGAACTCCGTTTTTGTAGGGTCAAGCAAGGCCTCATAGACGCATTGCGCGGGCAGGATGCGTGGTTTCGTTGGATCACCATCGCGTGCGGACGAGGCGGCATCGAACCAGGCGCGTCCCAGTTCGTTCATTCGTTCGAACACTAGGTCCATAGTTGAATCCGACAGCTGAATGGGTTCACCGGCCGATGAGCGAGCGATACACGCGCCCATCCCTCCTTCAAAGGTGAAAAAGCTTTCTGGTGCGTAGGCCGTCGCAAGTTGATTGCGAGAGCGGTTCATCGTTTTGGCTTTGGCCATCATGCTTCTCCCTCAGCTCCGCGACTCCGTAGCGTTATCCGTCGAGTCGATGTCGGCGCCGGAGCCTCGCCGAATGAAAGTCATCGCACGAGCCGTCATTCCGTCGGCTACGCGCTTGTATGACGCGTCGGTGCTGGACTCATGGATGAGGCCAGGTTGGTCCACATCGCGCAACGATGTCATCGGACGTAGCAGGCTGTTCCTCGCTGCAAAGAACTGGACCAAGCGAGTGCCGTTGACGAGCCGGTCGACGCCAAGGTCCTGTTGGTAGTGTGTGAGCTGCTCCTTGAGCAGCGAGCGGTAGTAGTTTTTACCCTCCGGCGAAGGAGAGAAGGACAGACCGAGGGCCTTCTCCATGAAAGCCTCGGTGGCCTTCATGTTTGCTGGCACTGCAAGGAAGTCACGCACGTCGGGTGCCATCGCAAACGTAGGGCTGTTGCGCTTTTTATCGTCGTCTGATGCGCATAGGTGCTCGATGGCGTTCATGCCGCATACGTACTCCTGGAAGAAGCTAGGCATCACCCGCACGAGGGCTTTCTCGGCCCATCGGTCAACCGCGGCCGGCAAAATCATCCGCTCAAGAAACCGGTGGAAAATGTCGTGAATCTCTAGCACGAAGCGGTCCCGATACCGCTGCGGCACCGGCACCAACAACGAGAAGCCCACGTGTGTGCGACCCACGCGCGACGATGCCTGAATGTACTCCGCGATGTCTGACGGGATGCCCGCGAAAAACATTGCATTGAACTCTTCTACGTCGACACCATGCGAGATGGCAGAGGTAGCGATGACCGATCGAAGGGTGTTGTTCAGCTCCGGGAATGGCTTGTTGATGCCAACGCGGGTCTCTGCGCGCCGGACGATGTCCTGGATGTCAGCGGCGGACACCGCGCCTGAGATGAGCTCCGAACTCAAGGCCTGGTCAGTATAACCCTCGGTGTGGTGAAGCTTCTCGAACTGGACCTTCTCGGTATCAATGACCTGGTCGCCACCCTTCTTGTTGGTGACATAGGTCAGGGCGATGCGGTGCAGGTCCACCAGCGTGAGCAGCGTCGCGGCGTCCGCATTGGTAAGCAAACGAACAAACTGCGCCTGCAGAGGGCCAGGCGATACCCATCGAATCAGCTCGGCACGCGCGGCCTCTTCCATAGTCGGATCCTCGCTGCGCAGGCGCTCGTACAGCCGAGTAAGCATCACGTGGTAGTGCCCGAGCACAGAGGCCATCGCAACGGTGTGGCGGTGCCCATTGGTAAGGACTGAGGCGTAGACGCGCGCCCAGTGGCTGCGCAATTCCACGTTATCGACGGGGATGGCTGCGCGTTCGATATCGTCCGGTGTAGCGTCGGGTGGTAAGGGCGTTGCGTAGAACGAGTCGTATAGGGTTGGTCCCGGGTATGGGAACTGAATGGTGTTGTCTCGCTGGTAGAGGTTGGCCATTTGGCGCTGTGGCTCGCTGACCGTGGCCGATGCGGCGATGACCTTGATTCTTCGGCGCACCGACGAGTCGGGCTCACACGACAGCTGTCCCTTCAGTAATGGCGCAAGCTGGTCAAGTGCGGCCTCCAAAGCAGACTCAAAGAGTCCGGAGAACGTCCCCAGGGATTCGTCGAGCAGGTGCGCCTCGTCCTGAATCAGAAGGGAGGGAAAAGGGTCAAAGAATCGCTTCTCTCCAGACGCAAAGGACGGAAACAATGCGCGCGTTCCGGCGCCCGGGTGGCCATCCCAGTCCTTGGGCTTTATCGGCACATACAAACGCTCACTGCCGGTCTCAACCAGCGGAGCCAAACCGAACATGCCGAAGAACTTGCGGATAGTCCCTTGCGACTGGCCGATGGCGGCGAGCTTATCGACTGTGCCTAGAAGGACCGACGGAGCTAGGTCGTAGATATCTTCGTCGACGATGTAGAAGGGCAACGGCGTGGGAGTGGCGAAGCGAGCATTCCAGGAGCATTTCTCCTTTGGCGCAGTGCAATAGTGCCCCATCGCGTTCGCACCAGTGCCCGAGTGACGGCGCAGCGCCAGTAGGCTACCGTCCTTGTTGCCACAAAACGGGCACGTCGATAGCTTTAGCCAGCGCTCGCGGGCGCTTTTGTAGGGTTGAACGTCCTTGTGCTTGGCCTCTGTGTTAGGGGGAACTTCGGCGTCGGAAGGAACTTCGCTGTAGCCGTCCTCGGAGTGCCAATTTGGCGTGTTGCTGCCGCCCACCCAGAATCCGAGCGAGAACGGCTCGCCTGGATACCCGCGGGAGTGGCGAACCTCTTCAGCGGCGCCCATCGTGGTGAAGGTGCGGCGTGCTTGCTGCAGGGTGAGTAGGCGCAGCGGGTAGCGCATTAGTGCCGACACGCCCCGATGCTTGCCCCTGAGGCGGTCGAGGAAGAGCACGAATGCGAGCAGGCCCAGAAAGGCTTCGGACTTGCCACCACCGGTTGAGAAGTACAGCAGCGTCACGGCGTTAGCATGCTGAGCAACGTCGGGAGTGTAGAAGCTATGGAACTCGGAGATGCGCGTCGCGAAAGCGGGGACAGACGCCAAGATGAACGCGAGCTGGAACAGCCTCCACTCGTCATAGCCCTTCGACTTGCCTACCTTGGCCATGGCGGTATTCATCGACACCCATGCCTCGAATGGGATGCCAAGTGGCGACTTCTGGACGCCAGGCCCACTCCAATTTGCGCGCGACTTCTCCAAAATGTCCAGACCGCACCGGATGGCTCCCAGCTCACTGCGCCAGGCCGCGAGGTCCGAGTGCAGCTTCTCCTTCTCGGCCGCCAGTTGCTCGGCGGCTTTCGGCCCGTTGAGGCCTTGGTCCACCGGATGCGTTTCGACCTCGGTCAGCCAATCCTCGTAGGCCGTGATGAGCGGCTTCAGGCTAGCCAGGCAGTCGGGTTGCGACAGTTTTGAGATGTTACGTTCAACGGTGCCATCGGTGGGGATAATTCGAGGCAGCACGTAACGCGGCGCCCATGTTGTGGTCAGTCGGTGCTGCGCGCCGTCGACGGCCAGAGTGACGCCGCCGTTGAACCCCAGTGCGGGGTACTTGAGGTACTTGTTGTACCGGTAGGACGGTCTGACCCGGTCCAAGTGGAGGAACTGGTGGTCAGCAGCCGGCACCGAGGCGGTCACCTGTACCTGGAAGAGCGAGGGTTCCAGCTCCTTGAAGTTGGTATTGGTGAGCGGCGCGGTCCAATTCTCCAGCGCCAAGTGGACTGTCATGCGCGTTGCATCGACGGGATCGGGTAGAGCTTGAACGACCCAGCGCAGCTCAATCTGCGGCACGATGACCGCCAGGGCCGAGGCGCGTACCCGTTCCAGAAAGCTTTTCCAATTGCGCACGTCGGATGGCCGGACTCGTGCTCGGCGATATCCCCACAGCTTCCCACCGTTTTCCGGGTCCGAGTTGGCCGCCCAGTCCGCGAGCTGCTTGGCGATAGCCTTATTCAGCTCATCAGTTGCCGTCTTGGCATCTGCTTCGGCAGTCGCCGGTGTGAACTCGAAGGAGGGCAGGGTAAGATCGAGTCTGAGCCACTTCGGCGGGGGAGGGATATCGTCCGCCAAGTCGTCTGGCGTGGACAGGCTAACGGCAACCTCTTGAGCGGGACGTATTTCCCCGTTCTCGCCATTTTCAGCGTCTGTGTCCTCTGCCTCGGCGTCTTCCTCTGCCGGAGTGCGGTCTAGCTGGTTGTCGAACGGCAAGCCCATTGACTCGTACACGGCCTTGCGAGCGTCATAGCTCCTCGTGGCCCACTCTGGGTGCGTCTTGCCGCCTGACAGCTCAGTGGCGAGCTTGCCCAGCGCGTCCTTGACCTTGCTACGGATGTCGGCGCGGGCCTCCCGGGTCAGCGGGAACGTGGCTTCCAGCCTACCCCCAGGCTTCACATCATCCTCGGTTGGGAGAATGCGGACGTACACGGCACCCATCACCGAAACGCCCAGCGTGGTATCCGTGGCCGCCGAACGGATCTGGAAGTCCATGCCATGCGCGCTGATACGGATGGGATCCGCTTCCTCGTCGCCGCCGCGCTCTTCGGCTGGCATCGGCACGATGAATTCGGACATCAGCGCCGCGCTGGGTTTGGCTGCATAGATGACCTTGTAGAAGTCACCGCGGCCAGCCAGTCGCGCCGAAAGCCCGTTGAGTAGGCTGTCGACCACCGCCTCCTTGTAGGCCGGATGAATGTCGCGGGGGTTCTTACTGAGGATGGGCACTTGTCTCTCCCTTCTAGCTTGTGATCACGCGCGCCGGCGGAGGCACGATGTGTTCGACGCGATAGATGCAGCGTAACGCCTCTTGCTGTAACTGCCGGATGACGTCTTCGGGTACCTTACGATACGTCGCCGCGCTCTCGGGCTGGAAAAGAATCTCGGCGTATCGGGCGACCAGTTCTCGCCCCAGGCACTGGTTCAAACGCCGCGCATTGCGAACGAAGCCCCAGTGCTGCTCAGCAGCCTCGTCGGTGATACCCAAGGCCTTGCAGAAGACTTTGAAATACTTGGAATCTTGGGCAGCATGGGGCCGCGTGTCGTCCTTCGCCTGCAGGGCCAGCCAGTAATACACGCGACCAGGCCGACAGTCCGCCGCTTTGGGGTCCAGCTCAACCATCTTGGCGTGAATCTCGCGCGCCAACGCAGAGCGCTTCGTGGAAGTGAACATCAACGCGCAGCGCCGTTGTACGTCGTCGTGGTAAAGCTTGAGCAGCATGCGGACAGGGTCCACCACAGAGCTGACGTCTTCATTGTTCATCTGCAGTGACGACTCCAGCTTGGCGCGCAATTCGTCGCTCATGTCGAAGATGAAGTCGCCGGGCTGAATGGCGCTAGCGGCAGCGCGGCGGAACGGCGGGTCTTCATCAGGCATGTGACGGTAGACCCATCCGGCGGCGTACGACCTACCGCCTCCTTCCAGTTCAAACTTGTAATATGCCTGCTCGCCGCTCTGGCTGTTGTCTTCAAACTTGAAGGTGAGGGACATCTCCCGCAACTTGCCGATGACCAGAGGATTTGGCACGTCTGCGAGGCGTCGCTCGAGTTCCTGCGCCAACAGGTTGATTCGGTCCCGGTAGGCCTTGAACGCCCTCACTTCCTTAATGCTGGTGAGCGTCGTGAGGGTTGATTCGGCCTGGCGATAGGCTACGAGCACGGCTGAGCCGTGCGGCATTTCTGGATGCGTTATCAGAATGCGTAGCACGTCGGGATTGATGCCAACGAAGGTGAAATGCTTACCCGTACGGTCGCTGGCTAGCGTCTTGCCAACGGTGGACAACGTGTGCCACTCGATGCGCTCGTCGGCTGCCGCCCAATCCGCTTCTAGTTTCCGCTTGAGAAAACGTTGTGCCAGCAGCACATATCGGTTGTTCGGCAGCACCAGCGAGATGCCCTGTCGGTCGGCAACTGCATGCTTTTGTACTTCGGCCAGCACGCGTGACGCCATCGGAGTGGCATCGTTCCAGTCGTCGATGAGCTTTTCGGCTCGGGCGATGGCTCGTTCAACGGCATCGCGCACCTTATTTAGCGCGCCGGAGTCCAGTGCCGCAGCGAGTTTGAGCTTCACGGGCGTCCAGGCATTCTGCTGGCTGCCGTAGTCGCCTTCGCCGGCTTCCGCCGACGCAGTCGTCAGGTCGGTGTATCCCGCTGGCATGTTCGACAGGCGTAGGACGTACAGACAGGCGTCGAGTAGTGCCTGATAGACCGGGCTCTCCTCACTGCCTGCTGACGCAGTCAGACGTTGGAATGCTAGCGCGAGCTGGGAGGCGTCCCGGTCAACGATGCTCACATTGAAATTCGAGCTGCTGCGCTGAGCCGGTACCCAATCTGGAGCAACGGGATGCGCTGAGAGCAGTACATCGCTGGTTTCAACGGCCCACTCCTTTGTAGAGAATGTCAGCTTGAATTTACTGAGCCGTGCTTGAAGGATGAAAAACGTCTTCGGGTCGTCTGTAACAATAACTGCCCCGGTATCTGCGAAGCCATTCTCGCGTGTGAAGAGCAAGAAATCAGGGATACGCTTGACGGCAGAAGAGCTCGTATTGTTAGCGGCGCTGGTGGCGTCGAGTAGCAAGAGTTCCGGGCGCCCCTGGCCCTTTAACGCGGGCGTGGTGAGCGCGGTTCGCCACGCCCCCTTTCTGGCCATGTAGTGCATGGCCATCAGTGCGCCTGGTGCCTTGTCTGGCTCACTCCACTCGGAGCTGACCTTCTGACGAAGGTCACGCCGGTTTGCGAGGCGATCAACTTTTGACAGAGTCCGTTCGAGTGGGTTGGTAACTGTCGTTGTCCAGGCACGTTTGGCGGGATCGAAAACGAAGGTTGGAACAAGTTCAGCGAGCGATGGGTTAGGTAGCTCAGGGTGATAGTTTCGAATATCGTTAATAGCGTTCAGCGCAGCGAGAAAAGCCGGCGACGTAGTGCTACTCACTTGAGAAACGGATCCGTTGGGTTGAACCGCCCACAGGGTTCGGAAGAAATCGCTCAGCTGCGTTTTTTCTACGAGCACGCTATGAAGAGAGGTTCGGCACGCGTGAGTGGCGGGGTACATTAGGGTCCGAAGTCCACGTAAGTCCGTAGCAAATACTCGCTCGATGTTGGCCAGAGCATGTAAGACAGGTAATGAAGTCATTTTGGACGGCCAGATCAAGCAAAGGGTGATGCCTCCTTCGTCTGCGGCACTTAGCAGTGTACTAACGAGCTCATTCGTCCACGGTTGTTGAGCAATAAACTCATCAGTCGATCTCAATTGATAATCCACATGTGCGCTTCCAGCGCGTACATGAGCCCACGGACGCGGTATGCTCGGCTCCCCAGAGACAATAGGTAAAAGCGGTGCAGGCGCAACAGTGTTGGGCTTTGGCGTTTGCTGCTTAGAATCAAATTTTCGTGCCGAAATCTTGCGCGCGAGTTCCGAGAGCTTCTCTCGGGCTTTGGCTTGGTCTGCCAAGCGTTCTGCTATAGATTTGAAATGGCTCATTAGCAGCCCTCCTGGCCTTGTCTATTCAACTCTTAGATATAAGTTGAAAGGAGTCATTCACAGCTTGATCCAAGGTGCTCCCATTAATCAGAGCCTCTTTAAGCACTATCGGATCTGGTAGCGAAAGTTGGCTTAGCTCGAAAACTGAGACGTTGGTGGCCCCAGAAATACACCGGAAATAGCGATCCACCGCATATGTGCTTAGGAGCTCTGCCAACTTCGTTGGAGGTAACGCTGGTTTATCAGTTACTTGCTCAACGATCACTACGTGATTTTCACCGATAAAGCCGCCGTATGTAGTAAAAATAGACGGTGATACAGCAGCGGCGACGAGGCGGCGGGGTTGGTCATTCGATGTCACTCGCTGCATTACCACACAAGGAGATTTAATCACCGATAGGCACTTCTTATTGCCAATATCAACAAAGCGGTGCTCGCCGTTGTAGGTGGAGATAACTTCTGGCTGGACAATTCCTCCGGCAATAATATCTCTTGACCACAGCAGTGGAATGGCTGTGTAAGCACCTGCCTCCTGCGCATCCCGAAGCGACTCGAACTTAGGTCGTTTGTCGCGGTTCCAGACATAGGCCCCGATACGCACTCTGTAGCCATAATCCGTTAGACGAAACTTGAACGAGCTGATGGTTTTTACAAGAATTACGTCTTCGGTAGAGCGCGGAATGGGCCATACAGCTCCGGCGTTTGGAAGCAGACATTCGCCAACACTTCTATATTGGCCTGTGGCAGACACCACCGAAACGTTAGCTCGAACCTGCATGCGATCCTCTTCGGCGCGTCGATGCAAGATGGTCATCGCGGTTTCTTGCTCGACATCGATAAATACGCCTTTTCGATCGCTGATCATGCCAATGTGTTCAATGTCGGTGTTGCGTATTAGGAATTGGCGTAATCGGCTAAAGTATTGGCCAGAAAGAAAGCTAGTCGGTGTGACGAGCGCAGCACGTCCGCCGTTACGCAGAAGACGCACGCAGAGAGTGATAAACAAGCAATAAAGGTTAGGTTGTGCTTCGATAACGTCCGAATAGGTGGCCCGCAAAGGTTCAAGCTCCTCGGCCCTCATCTTACGGTATGGGGGGTTGCAGACAACGACGTCGATCTTGCCTAAGTTGGTGGACAGCTCGGTTAGTGAGTTCACATTTTGAACGTTGAATGTTGGGATATAGCCTGTCTCTTGAATTTCGGCGTGCAGAGCCATACACAGAAAGTGCTTGGATAGCTCGCACAACGTTTTGTCTAAATCGGTGCCGTAGAGGTGCTCCTCGACATGCTTGAGCAACCTGAGAGGAGGTAGCCCTTCGGCCACCAATGCTGCTCGCATGCGAAGTGCGATCGGGGCCAGGAACGCCGCCCCTCCGCAGGCTGGATCCATGAAGGAAAGGCGTCCAAAATCGGTACCTTGGTCGGCTAAGTCGTCGAGCAGTCCTTTCGTTAGCGACACAGGCGTAAAGAACATTGCCAGCTTCTTGCGATAGCCTTCTTCGGTAAGCATCGCATAGGACGAGCTGAGCCAGTACGTGGCGTCGAGGAAGCCGAGCTGGCTCAGCACTGCGACGAATGTGACGATTTCCTGCCTGGAAGCCAACGCCTCTGAGTAAGGTAGGGACGATTTAGGAAGAGCGGGACACTCAATTTTGCACCATAGGTGCAAAATCGTCCCTACGAGCGTAGCTGCATCGGCATTATACCGATGAGCCAATAAACCGAGGGTTTGAATATGTCGCTTGATAGACCGTTTCGATGGAGGTGTCATCAAACCCAACCTCAGTCTATCCTGATAGGTTGAGTATCGTTTGCCTTCTGGCTCATCCGTTCCGTTCCTTGCTTCAGATGGCTCTACTTGAGCTTCTTCCGTGGCCTTTAATCAGAAATCCTGGTTTGAGAGGTGGCAGCCGATAAGGGAGATTTAGAGCTTGTCCCACTTTGCTCGCTCGTCTTCACTTTGTGAGTGGTGGATCCAGGTGCCGATGTTGGTCGACCTTTGATGCATTCGCCGGGTGTCTGATACAGGATGGGTATTAGATCACGAAATGTGGGCGAGAACAGGCTATTTGTTTGATGTCCTTAGGTTGAGAGTAAGCGTCCGCCCTGCACCCACTGCCTGCCCTAGCCTCGAATAGCCACAATGGTGCCCACCATTTTTTAGTGGACACCATTGTGGATACGCCCCCCTCTACTCCTCGCCGCAGTCGCCGCCCCAACTTTTCGGTGGAGTTCAAGCGTCGTGTCGTCGAGGCCACGCTATTGCCCGGCGCATCCGTCGCGTTGATCGCCCGAGAGCATGAGGTCAACGCCAACCTCGTCTTCAAATGGCGCCGTCACTATCGGGAGGGGCAGCTGGGGCCAGTTGCCCACCAGGTTACTTTGTTGCCGGTCAACCTGAGCAAGGCGCCGACGCCCTCAGCGGAAGAGGCAATGCCACTGCCGTCGAGTCCGGGCGGACTGGTTGTGGAGTGCGGTCGGGTCACCTTGCGCATTGAGGGCGTGCCCGACCCGCAAACCTTGCAACTGGTCTTGCAGCAGGTGTTGCGATGATTGCCCCGCCCATCGGGACTCGCATCTGGATCGCGGCTGGAGCCACCGACATGCGGCGGGGGTTCGATGGCCTGGCGGCCCTGGTGCAAACCCAACTTGAGGCGGATCCGTTCTCCGGCCAGATCTTCGTGTTTCGGGGACGGCGCGGTGACCGGATCAAATTGCTGTGGTGGGATGGCGATGGCTTGTGCCTGTTCTGCAAGCGGCTTGAGCAGGGGCGCTTCGTCTGGCCGCAAGCCACCAGCGGCAGCGTCTCCTTGACGACGGCACAACTCGCGATGCTGTTGGAGGGCATCGATTGGCGCCGACCGCTGCGCACCGCACCGGTACGAGCAGTCTGATGTTCAACGCTTGAGAACACCAGTAACATCGCGCCATGACTTGCGCGACCGACTTCCTTCCTGACGACATCCAGGCCTTGAAAGCCTTGGTTACCGCCCAGCGCGGGGAAATCGAGCACCTGAAACTGATGATCGCCAAGCTGCGGCGCATGCAGTTCGGTCGGCGTTCCGAGCAACTCGATGGCATGCTCGACCAACTGCAACTGACGCTCGAAGAGTTGCAGGTCAGCCAGGCCGCATTGGCCTCGCCACCACCAGCCCAATCGCGCCCACGTACCCCCGTACGCCGCAAGCCATTGCCCGAGCATTTGCCCCGTGAAATCCACGTCCATCGACCCGATGCGCAGTGCCCAGGCTGTGGCGGCGAACTTCGTCATCTGGGCGATGACGTGGCCGAAGTTCTGGAGTACGTGCCGGCGCGCTTCAAGGTGATTCGCCACGTGCGGCCCAAGTTGGCCTGCCGCTGCTGTGACGGGATCGTGCAGGTGCCGGCCCCGAGCCGACCGATTTCCCGGGGTCTTGCCGGGCCGGGATTGTTGGCCCATGTGCTGGTGTCCAAATACGTGGATCATCTGCCGCTGTATCGGCAGTCCGAAATCTATGCGCGTGAGGGCGTGTCCCTGGAGCGCTCGACCATGGCCGACTGGATCGGCGAAGCGAGCCGGCTCTTGCAGCCATTGGTCAGCCGGTTGCGACAGCACATCATGGCCGCCAACAAAGTCCACGCCGACGACACGCCGATCGCCGTGCTCGCCCCCGGCCAGGGTAAAACCAAGACCGGACGCTTGTGGACGTATGTGCGCGACGAGCGCCCCGCAGGTAGTAGCACGCCGCCGGCGGTCTGGTTTGCCTACTCGCCGGATCGCAAAGGCGAGCACCCCCGAGCCCATCTCCGGGGCTTCGCCGGGACGTTGCAAGCCGATGGCTATGCCGGTTTCGCGCAACTCTATGCCTCGGGCACGATTCACGAGGCGGCATGCTGGGCACATGCTCGACGCAAGTTTTTCGACCTGCACAAGGCACTGGCCTCGCCGATTGCGGCTGAGGCCCTGCAACGGATTGGCGCGCTATACGCCATCGAGGCGGAAATTCGCGGACAGCCGCCCGATCAACGACGCGCAGTGCGGCAGCGGCGAGCCAGCCCGCTGCTGGCGCACATGCACACCTGGCTTAATCACACGCTGACGCAATTGCCGCCCAAATCGGCATTGAGCGGTGCGATCCACTATGCCCTCGCACGTTGGCAGGCGCTGACGCGCTACTGCGCGGATGGCCGCATTGAAATCGACAACAATGCCGCCGAACGGGCCCTGCGTGCAGTCGCCCTGGGTCGCAAGAATTTTCTGTTCGCCGGTTCCGACGCAGGCGGAGAAAGAGCGGCGGCGATCTACAGCCTGGTCGGTTCAGCCAAGCTCAACGCATTGAACCCACAGGCTTATTTGACGCACGTGCTGGAGCGCATCGCCGACTACCCAATCAATCAGCTCGACGACTTGCTGCCCTGGAATATTGCTCTGCCTACCCTAGAACATGAGGCCGCTTGACCCATGCCCAACGTCACCCGTTTGCCCAAGCCGGCGAACGACCGTCTCCTGCAACTGCACATCGAACTGACGTGGATAAAACCCGCCATCTGGCGCCGGGTCGCCGTGCCCGAGCGCATCACCCTGAGCAAACTGCACCAGGTTATTCAGGCGGTGATGGGCTGGAGTGACACCCATCTTCATGAGTTTGAAATCGCTGGCGAAAGCTACGGTATTCCCGATCCCGACTGGGGCCCTCCGGTCGTTTCGGAACAGCGCAAGACGCTGACAAAGGTGCTGTATGGGTCGAAGGCGTTTCGTTACGTCTATGACTTTGGCGACAACTGGGAGCACCGGATCAAGATCGAGCGGCTGTTGCCGGCCATTGCGTGCCCGCATGTGCTGTATTGCATCGACGGCGCCAATGCCAGCCCGCCGGAGGATGTCGGCGGTGCACCGGGTTACGCGGATTTTCTGGACGCGCTTGCCGACCCCGAACATCCCGAATACTTGGACATGCTCGACTGGTACGGCGATACCTTCGATCCCACGGCATTTGACCGCGACGACATCAATCAGCGTCTGAAGCGGATTAAAGTCTGAGGGTCAAGACGGTAGAGAGCGGACGCTTACGGTTGAGAGGCAGTTGTGCGTTGGAACTCCGCGCGTTCGCCTGACCACCGGGCGGCAGAACCGTTGGGTATGGTTGCAATGGAACGGGTGGTGGCCGCCAGGCTATCGGATTCTCGCATCCAGGCGATGGTGCTATTACCTATTCTGATTGGCTGCCCCTACTGATCCGGATTTGGCGCTTTCTGCCTGGCCAAGCTGGAGGTATAGCGCACCGATGAGTGAGTTCCCTGGACGGTTCAGTGTGTGTCTAGGCTGCATTCGCTGATGGCACTCTGTTACCATTTTCAGTGCAGTAGTTTGAATCAAACGCAGCAGAGGGAGGCGCTGGAGAGGTTGACAGATAACACTGGAACAAACGTGCTTCATGAAGCGACAGCGGCAGCGCTTGGTTTTTATTTTCAGAGCCAGTTTGCGTTACTGACTCTCATTTCGCAGATGACTAGCGAGGCCGCTGTAGCGGTGGAGCGATTAGACGATGTGGAGCTAAAGGTCAACGGACAAAGCCTGCTGTTTCAGCTCAAGCATTCTATTCAGAGCAATCCTCCCGCAGTCACTCTCGGATCCGTAGCGTTCTGGAAAACCATCAAGGTCTGGATCGACGTCCTGCCTCTTGTTTCCCTCGCAGATACTACGTTCCACCTTGTTTCAGTTGGCAAGGTACCAGTTGATTCGCCGCTAGCCGCTTTGTGCGATCCGAACAGTGACCGCCAAGCCCTGCTGCTGGCGATGGAAGAGGAAGCCGATCGCGTAATTGCCGAGCGGGCCAAGGCTAAGGAGGCGGGTATCAAGCTTCCACATACTGCTCGGGGGCCAGGGTGCGATGCTTTTCTTAAACTTGAACCCAGCGCTAGGTTGAGCCTGTTGCGTCGAGTGATTATTCAACAAGACAGCAGGACCATCGGACAAATACCTGCTGAGGTTGCCAGGCGGTTGCATATCATTCCTCGCCTGCAACGGCAGCAGGCAGCGGAGCGCCTACTGCAGTGGTGGGATCAGCAAGTTGTATTCAGCTTGTGTGGGAAGCGCGAACGAGTCATTCAGCGTAGCGAAATGGAGCAGCAAATATCCTCCATCATCGCGGATTTGGAGGATGGAACACTGGTTGCTGAGTTCACGAACTTTACGCAGCCTGAGGACTACGAGCCCGATGGAATGCTGACCCGCCAAATTGAGCTTGTGAACGGGAGAGCTTCGGATATCGCTAAGGCTATCCGCGCTCAATGGCGGGCCAAAGAGCAGCGGTCCAGCTGGATCAACAATAATCCGCGAATGCGCTCGACAATCGCGAGCTATGACAGCGTGCTCACCGAACGCTGGTCTGATCGCCATACTCAGATGGTGGAGGATTGCGCTGACCTTGAACCGGCTCAGGTAGAAGCAAAGGGATTAGAGCTTCTGCGCTGGACTCATGAGCTCGCTCCAAACCAAGTAGAGCCCATCGCTCATGGCTGGAGCGCTCATTACTACGTACAAGGCACTTACCAAGTGCTTGCAATCGACCTTCATGTGGGCTGGCACGCAGACTACCTGAAGCTTCTCAAGGATTAGAGCGATGGGTATTGCTCATGACATTTTTGCCGAAACAAATCCGGCTTATTGCGCTTGTCTGCTGGCCGCTTTCGTCCGAGCTTATCGCACCCGAAGTGGATCAGTGCCAGATATCACGTTGTGTTACGCCGCTCTGCCTTTAGCGTTGTCCGGAGACCTGACTTCAACGTTCGATCACACAAATCGCAAGACCGGATTATTGGAGTGGATGCGTCGCAGTCCCGTTATTCAGATTCGTCTCGCTGATCGGGTGAATGGGTCGTTGGACATCGTTACGGAGGCGGTCAGGTTTGCCTGTTTCAGCAATTTATTGGTCATTACTACCGAGGGCAAAGTAGCCCCAGGCGCCTCGTCTCTACCCAAGCATCTCAGGGTACAGCTCACGCAGGATACTCAGAAAATTTTCGACAACATCGACCGAATTGGTCATTGGTTTGCCCTGGCGGGCTCAACAAGGACGGTATTCAACCTTATGGGGCTTGAGCTATGAGCCGTTGGAACATTTCAAGCATCTTCTTTTTGGGCGAGGGCGGCCGCGTTCGTATTCTCGACTTGAAGCTTGGCGAGGTAAACATCATCACCGGTGCGTCGGGAACCGGTAAGTCGACGCTGATCAAAGCCATCGACTATTGCTTGGGATCGAAGGTCTGTGAGCTTGCTGCCCATGTGAAACGCCACAGTATCGCTGTGGGCGTAAAATGGGTATTGGGTGATGCGCAGATGATCACGGGGCGGGTCATTCCACCTCTGGGACAAGACACCAGCACCAAGATGTTTGTCAGCAGCGGGCGTAACCTCCCAATCCCAACGTCGTTGACGGAGTTTGAAGGCGCGACAACCCTTCAGGCGGGCAAATCCTTTATCGAACGAGCGTTTGGTATTGGCGGGGTAGCAGACGCTTCAAACGAAAGCAGTGCCCGAAAATGGCGGCCGACGGTGCGCCATGCAACTGCTTACATGTTCGTCCCCAAAGACGTGATCTACAACGAGACCGCTTTACTTCATGGTTTGGATCAGGCCGACGAAGCACCAGCCATTATTGAGACGATGCCATACTTCCTCGGCGTCGTTACTCAAGACACAGTGATCCAGGAGCGTCGGCTACGCGACCTGCGCAAGCGGCTTGATCGGGAGGAGCGTCAGCTTCGGGTTCGTCAGGCCGAAGGTAGCGATTACAAAAAGCATGCAATGCGCTTGCTGATGGATGCCCATCGTTGTGGTTTGTGTGACCTCCCACCCGATGATGCTTCAGAAACTGATCTTCAAGACGCATTATTGAGGGTCAAGCGGCTGAAGATTGACAGGAGCGGGCAGAACCCGAACGAGAGCGAACTTTCTAGTCTCCATACACAGCGGCGTAGCCTGCTCAGCGATATCGAAAATGCGAGGCGCAGCTCGCGAGCGACACAAGCGGCACTTCAGGAAATGACGGGTTTTGAGGGGGCGGTGCGGCGGCAATACGAGAAGCTGAAAATTGCAGAGCATCTTCAGCCAGTGGCCCACGCTTGCCCTCTGTGTGAAACGCCTAGTGAGCGTGGGATCGCTGCAGCCCAAGCCATCCGCCAATCAATGAAGATCGTCCGCTCTGAAAGCGTAGCTGTTGAGAATGTACGACCTCGTCTTGTGGATCACGAGGGGTCACTGCAGTTGGAGCTCGCGAGGCTTAATGAAAAGCTCAAGGGCGTCGATGAGCGCATAAAAACCTGGATTAGGCAAAGCGACGAAGCCAAGGAAATGGATGACCTAGCTCAGTATCACGCGCACCTGATGGGCAAGGTTTCGCAGTTCCTGGAAATGAACCCGGCGACGCCGCTTCCAGGCCCTGACTTGGACGTCCTGCGCGAGCAGATTGAAGAGCTGGAGGCGCTCATCGATAACGATGCCAAACATGTGCTGCTCACACGCGCCGAACGAAAAGTTTCGCAATATCTGTCTGATGCATTCGCATCGTTGCCCACGGTCGAACCATGCATTGAGGCTGATTTGGAGTTCTCCTCCAAACCACCGGCCATCGCGATTATTGAGAAGGATACTGAGACGGTATTACGGCTACCCGATGCTGGATCGGATGAAAACTACCTTGCTATCCACATCGCGCTATCTTTCGCCCTGCAAAAATATCTCGGGATGATCAAGGCACCGGTACCTGGCTTTCTGGTGTTCGATCAGATCAGCCGGCCCTACTACCCACAGCGGGGGGAAGACGAGGCAAGCATTGGAGAAAATGAGGAAGTCCTGGCGATGCGTCGGCACCTGGATTTTCTATTCAAAGCTACCGCTGAGCAAAATGACCTGCAGGTTCTGCTGATTGAACATGCGTATTTCGGTGATGATCCCCGATATGTGGCGGCTACCCGTATGAGGTGGAACAAGCTATCCGGGGATGCCTTGATCCCTCTGGACTGGCCGAAGAGAGAGAGCAGCCTTTGAGTACTACTAGCAGAGGCACCCAGCCTCCTTGGGCTGTAGGTACTTTGTTCATATCATCCTCGACTGTAAACATTTGGTCGGTAATGACTGTCGGTGAGAGAACAGCTCCCGACCAATTGTTAAAAGGGCAGAGATGCCTCTGCTCAGCTGAAGGGCGGAAGAATTCGGCTGAATGAGTGTTGGCGGTTGCAGGAGCTGATATGGACTGGTTCTTGGCTAACTGAATAGCTGATTATTCAGCGTAAGGTATCGCTGGTAGGATCGCCTCTAATCTTTCCCCAAGAAGCCGCCAGGCCTCAGTTTTTTCCTTTGCATAGTCGTGATGTAAATAATGCCGACGCACTTTGGATCCTCCGAGTAAGTGGTTCTGGCAGCGATCAATGATCTCCAGTGTTACCCCCAGCTCTTGCATCATGGTCGCGCCAGTTCGGCGCAAGTCATGTGGAGTCCATTCACCTTTGGCACCATTGCTCAGTACTAACGAGTCGTCATGATGGCGACCCGCTAGGGGCTTGCTGCGGTCCTTGAAGCGACACTGCCGGTCTCCGATGAGCTTGCTGACCGTCTTGGTGTCGACGTGGTTTTTGCCATCCTTGCTGGGGAAGCAGAACGGTGTATCGCTAGTTTCTTTGTGCAGCCGCTTGAACTGCTCAAGCGCAAAAGCTGAGAGAAAGACGTGGTGATCCTGGCGTTTACCCTTATGCCCCTTGGTCGCTTCGGCCGGGATGAACCAAGTGCCTTTCTCCAGATCCACGTGGCGCCATTCCGATTTGAGCAGTTCGCCGATGCGGCAGAGGGTGCTTAGGCAGATCCATACGGCGCATTGCACGCGCAGATTAACTGGACGGATGCCGGAGTATTTTTGGCCGGCGGGTAAGGCCTCGTAATCACGCTCCAGGCGCTCGAAGATGTCACGCAGCTCGCGAATCTCATCCGGCGAAAGCAGTCGGTCGCGCTGTTCTTCGTAGTCGTGATCCAGCAGCTTGCTCACGTCGATCAGGTCGGCAGGATTGCCGTCCGCCATCAGGGTGCGCCACGGCTTACGTTTTTCTCCCCAACGCAGCATCTGGCCGATGTCCTTGCTGCGGATCACGACGGTACGGTTCAGGCCGCGCGCTTTGACTGAGCGTAGGACGGTGAGTAAATCTTTCTCTGTCAGGCTGCGAAGCGGCTTCTTGCCAATGAGGGGGAGTACGTCTTTTTTGAAGCTGCGGATCAGTTCAGCATTGCCATCCTGCCGAGAGACGCCGTCGCGTATCCATTCGTCAAACAGATCTGCCACTGTTTTGTTTTCCGCAGCTTCACGCTCAGCCTCAGCAATAGTGGCGGCAACCGCAGCTTGTGCCTCGATCCGCGCTGCTTTGGCGGCAAGAGTAGGGTGCAAGCCTTTCGTAACAAGGGTCCGGGCTTCGTCTCGCTCAGATCGGATTTGCACCAAGCTTTTCTTCGGCCAGCTGCCCAGCCGCTTTCGGGTTCTGGAGCCATCCAGCTTGAATTCATAGCTGAACTGAACCGTGACTCCGCGCACGCCAGCTCGCACCTCGGCAACCAGTCCACCATCCTCTCGGAAGACCTTTCCGTGATCTTCAGCCGTGAAGGCCTCTAGTTGTTTTATCGTCAGCTTGGCCACTCTCTACCCTTCGTAAAATTCTTCACGCCTGAATTTTGTGCCACTTTTGTGCCACCGAAACGCTTGGCTGGTGGTGGACGATAGTGGACGCTATGGGAAGGTAAAATAGCCTGAAAGCCCCGTAATTTCTAGGTTTTGCGTTGTTTGTGGATGTCTATGATGATCTATGGAAATCCATCAATTAAGCGCATGGGGTACAAGGGGTAGAATATTAAAATTCCTCATCCCCATCTCTTTGCATGACGCGTCCACGATACCCTGGAAGCTGTCCTACCTCCCGCCACGTCCCCGAAAATACCTCGCCGTCTCCTCATCCGTACAAAATACGTAGCACCCCTTCATCCCCCGGGTCATCAGCGTCCGGTAGGTGTTCTTGATGATCAGGTCGGTCTCCTTGCGCGCCAGTTCCGGGTTTTCCTTCATCAGTTTCTTGTAGCCGCGGATGGATTTGTCGTGGCGGTCGCGTTGTTCGGGGGCGGTGATGATCTTGCCGTCGCGGACGATCAGGTCCGGGCCGATGATGACGCCGATGTAGTCGACCTCCAGGCCCTGGCAGGTGTGGATGCAGCCGACCTGTTCGATGGAGTTCTCGGCGATGATCCAGAGGCTGCCGTCCTGGTCGAGGTTCCATTGGCGCTGGTAGTCGCCGATGACGATGTCCTGTTGCCGGGGATCCTTCTTGCTGCGCCACGGCCAGCAGTAGCCGGCCACGACGCGGGCCTTGTTGTCCTGGTTCCGGGCGGCGATGGCGGCGTGCAGGGCCTCGGGGGTGTCGAAGACCTTGAATTCGTACTGGCTGGTGTCGAGTTGCTGGTTGGCTGTCGGGCGGATGTCGAGCACGTCGTCGAGCCAGGCGAGGTAGCCGTCCGAGCCATTGCAGCGGAACTGCGAGGCGAGGCTGTATTCCTCGACCGTGGCGCCTTTCGCCTTGGCGAACTCGCGGATGGCCTGCTTGCTGCCGATGTCGCTGAGGGTGACGCGTTGGTCTTCGTCGATGAAGAAGATGGCGCACTTGGAGGCTTCGATCAGTTCCTTGATCTGGTTTTCGCCGAGGTTACCGTAGAGCCCGCTCTTCTCGTTCAGGCGGTGGGCCTCGTCGACGATCAGCATGTCGAAGGTGTTGGGCTCGGTCTCGATGAAACCGCCGGAGCCGGTGAACATGTGGGAGAAGCGGCTGCGGGTGATGGAACCCACCAGCCTGGATTCGTAGACCTTGCGTGGCGCGGCGTTCTTGGACACGTACTTGCCGACCAGGCCGAGCCCGGTGAGGTGGACCAGCAGGTTGATCGCGACCACCGTCTTGCCGGTGCCCGGGCCGCCCTCGATGATCAGTACACGGGGATGCGTCTCGGAGGCTGACCTGGCCGCGGCGATGGCGGACTCGTAGATTTCCTTCTGGTCGTCGATCAGTACGAACTCCGGTTGGGCGGCGAGCAGGCCCTTGAGCGAGTCGGCCAGGGCCTTGGACGGGCGGATCCGGCCGTTGGCCAGCTCGTAGAGCACTTCCTTGGCGTCGCCGGTCCTGATGTGCTGCTTGATGAAGCTGCGCAGGCGCGCCAGTTCGTCCTTGCCCTTGAGGAACAGCGGGGCCTTTTCCATGTAGTCGCGGTAGTGCGGGGAGTCGATCACACCGTCGCGCGGGTAGTTGTGCAGGTAGGCACAGGGGCGGACGGAAATGCTTGCCTCGTAGACCGCCTCGTTGAAACCCTCCAGCAGGGTGGCGTAGGACCAGGCCTGGTAGGAGGGGTGGACGACCTCGCGCAGGCCATTGCCCAGGGCGGTGCGGACGATGGCGTCCTTGCCGGTGGCGCTGGCCTTGCTCCACTGCTTCAGTTCAACCAGCACCGCGTTCTTGGCTCCCGACTCGTCGCGCCCGGTGAGGGTGATGTCGATGCGCTTGGAGGTCTGGGGGATATGCAACTCGATGGCCAGGCCAGTGTCGTCGGGCACTTCCTCGTCGCGCAGTACCTTGGCCATGTAGCCGAGGGAGCCTTTCCACGAGTTGATTTCCGAGTTGCCGACGCTTTTGCCGGTGACCGCCTTGAAATGCTGGAGGATCACCTCTTCGATATCGTCGTTGTCGCTGTCTTGCAGGAACTGCTTCTTGGTCGCTTCGTAAACGATCACGTCGATCTTCCCTGATATGGCCTTTCTTCAGAACTGGTCGTATTTCTTGCTGCTATTCCGGGCTTTTTCTACCGGGTATTTCCGGTTGTTCTGCTCCAGCTTCTGCCGGGCGGCGGCATCCAGGTCGACGCCGAGGACCGAGGCGAGGCGCACCAGGTACATGAGTACGTCGGCCAGTTCGTCCTGCACCGCCTGGGCGGTGTCGGGATGGCGCGCGGCGTCTTTCGATTGCTCCTCGTCCATCCATTGGAAGATCTCGCTGAGTTCGCCAACCTCGCCGGTCAGGGCCATGACCAGGTTCTTCGGCGAGTGGAACTGGGCCCAGTTGCGCTCGGCGGCGAAACGTTCGAGGGCGGCGGCGAGCTGGCCGACGTCTACCAGGGAGGAGGGGGGCGATGCGTTTGTCACGGCGATATCCAGGAATCTTTTCGGGCTGGCGGCGAGGCGGGGCCTCGGGCGTCTGCGACGCCATTGCCCGCCACCATACTTCCTTCAGACGAAGGGAGAAAGATCGTAGGGATTCTTCATGGGACAGGGGGGGCTACAAGCTGTAGGACGTGCTCCTGGCGAATCGTCAGCCACCCATAGGTTTTTGTTGCTTCCTGTAGTCCAGGAGTTCGCTTCACGCTGAGCTTGCTCTCCCATGCTGGCTTCAGCTCGAGGAGACAAGGGTGTCTGAGCGACGTTTTCCTACGATGCCTGGTGCGCGAGCGCAGGGCGAGATGCGGCAGGAATGGGATGAAGGTTCACAGAGAAACCAGCGCCCCCTGAGCAGATACTCTCTGCCCGAGGGGCGCATGGCCTCAATCCTCAACTTGCATGACAAGGCGCCGCCTGGTGACCTGAATGCTCACCTTGCAGCCAACCTCAAAGCCCGCAGCCTCCAGCCAGTCGCCACTCAAGCGCAGGTAGGGAATTTGCCGTGGTTTGCCACGACGTTCCCAATCGCTATGACGGCTTTCATAGAGCTGGTAGCCGATCGTTAGAAGTCGAGAATTCGAAAGAGGGGATTTCTGGGTAGCCATGATTTTTTCCTGTGTAGGTAAAAAACCGCTTGGCTTTCGGGAGCGGCTAACCGCCTAGAGAAGGTGTGTTCAGCACCTGGCCGGCAGGGTAGCGAGGGGGCATCCAGGGGTCAAGCGATGGACTGCCCGGATCGAATGCCTCGCCGAGGCGCCAGCCGGCCCCTTCACAGCCCCCTCTGCCGCACCACCCCCATCTCCCGCTGCTCCTCCTCGCCAATCTCCTTCAACGCCACTTCCCCCACCCCCAGCGCGCGTTCCACGCTGAGTTCGCCGCCCTGGGCGGCGAGCAGGGCCTGGAGGCGTTGGAATTCGCCGCACCAGAGGGTTTCGATGTCGCGGTCGCGCTGGCTGTCGCGGTTGGCGTTGAGGGCGACGGCGCGCAGTTGCAGGCGGCCGTTGTCGGCCTTGCCGCCGACTTCCAGGCCGTAGCCGGGGGTGGCGGGTTTGCGCAGGACGACCCTGCCGGTCTGCGCCCAGGCGGTGGCCATGCCTTCGCGGACTTCGTAGCCGAGGCTGGCGAGGCCCTGGAGCACGGCCTGGCGGCGGGCGAGGGCGGCCTGTTGCTGGAGGTGGGCGGTGAGGATGGCGTTGCATCGCTCGGTGAGTTCGGCGAGTTGCTGCGGATCGCTGTCGGGCTGGCAGGCGGCGGCGCGCTGGAGCAGTTCGGCGTGTTCGGCGGCACCGAGGGCGGCGACTTCGCTGGTGAGGTCTTGCAGGTGTTCCAGGCGCTGGCGTTGCTGCTGGTGTTCGCGGGCGGCCTGGGCGAGGTCGAGGACCAGGCTGTCGAGCAGCAGGTTGCGGCGCTCCGGGCGCTGTTCGGCTTCGGCGCGTGCCAGTCGCTCGAGGAACGCTTGGGCGCTGGCCTCGCCTTGCAGCAGTTGCAGTTCGGCGATGTGCCGGTCGATGCGCGCCAGGCGCTGTTCGCGCGGGGCGTCCTGTTGCTGGCGGGCGCGCCACTGTTCCAGGGTGATGGGCGTTTCGTCGGTCTTCAGGCGCTGGGCGAGTTCGTGCTGGGCTTCGCTGAGGCGTTCCTCGGCGGGGGCGCTGGCGAGGGCGGCGAAGCCTTGGGCGAGCAGGGCTTCCGCGTCGTCGCGGAGGGCGCCGTCGGCCAGCGCTTGCAGGGTTTGCCGGAGTGCCGCGCTGGCGGCATCGGGCTTGGCGTCGAGGGCCTGGAGCAGGGCGCTGGCGTTTTCCTGGAGGCGGCGGTGTTGCTGGCGTGATTCCGCGGCCTGGCGGATGGCGCGCTCTTCGCGTTCGGCGAGGTCGCGCTTGAGGAATTCGCTTTCGATCTTCACCTGTAGTTGCACGTCCAGCCAGCGTTCCTGTTCGAGCAGGGCGTGCAGGCTGGCGCGGCGGGCGTGGGCGGCGGCGCGCTCGGCGTCGCTGAGCTGGGCGAGCCGGCTGGCCTGGTTTTCCCAGCGCGCGAGGGCCTTGTCCAGGCGTTGCAGGTCGCGCTCGCAGGTGGCGATGGCTTCTTCCCGGGTGACGATTCTTACAACTTTCGGTCCGCTCATTGGGAGGCCTCCGCTGCTGCCGTGGGATGGGTTTCCGCGCTAGGCGCCAGGGCTTTCTCGATGGCGGCGCGCAGTCGCGCGCGTTCGTTGTCGCCGTCGTGGTACCAGCCCTGGGAGGAAACCCGGTGGAGGTGCGGGATCGCCCGCCGCAGCACCGAGGGTCGCCAGATTTCCCGGGCGCGGGCGCGTTCCAGCAGCGGGTGGCAGGGGGCGTCGCATTCGATGCCGATGGCGTAGAGGCCGGTGGCCGGGTTCTCGATGGCGAAGTCGAGGCCGAAGGCGTCGCCTTCGCCGGCGGGCGCGGCGGACCAGCCCAGCGAGCGAATGTACTCGCCGACGATCTCGCTGAAGCCGTCGTGCCGCTGGTAGTGCTGGCGGCGCTGGTCGCTGCGGTCGGTGTGCAGGCGCTCGAGCAGTTGGCCGGTACCGGCGAACTCGCCGGCGGACAGTGCGCGGGCGTATTCCAGGTAGCCTTGCAGGTAGTCGCGCGGGCTGCTCGGCGAGCGCTGGGTGCCGAGCATGTCGGAGATGTCGCCGATCGGCATCGAGGTGATCATCACCACCTTGCGCCGCGCGCGGGTCACCGCCACGTTGAGGCGGCGCTCGCCGCCGGTCTGCCCGAGCACGCCGAAGTTGCGCCGGAAGCTGCCCTGGCCGTTGCGGCCGAAGGTGGAGGAGAAGACGATCACGTCGCGCTCGTCGCCCTGCACGTTCTCCACGTTCTTCACGAACACGCCCATGTCCTCGCCGTCTTCGCTGCGCTCGCGCTCCTCGCTGTAGGCGGCGCGGAACGCCTCGTCCTGCTCGGCGCGCAGTTCCAGGCGCTCCTCGATGAGGTCGGCTTGCTTGCGGTTGAAGGTGACCACGCCCACCGACGGCCGCGCCGCGTAGGGTTGGCGCCAGAGTTCGGCGAGGTAGTCGACGACTCGCTCGGCCTCGCGCTCGTTGCTCTGGTTCTGGTACAGGCCGTTCACCTGGATCAGTTCCAGCGGCTTGATGCGCAGTATGTTGGCCTGCGGATGGCGTACCGGCACGCTCAGGCGGTTGCCGTAGAACGAGGCGTTGGAAAAGCCGATCAGCTCGCGGTAGGCCGAGCGGTAGTGGATCTGCAAGGTGGTGCTGGGCAGAGCGTTGCGCGCCAGTTGCAGGAGGTCCGGGCAGTCCTTGATCTCGCGGCGGTTCCAGGTGTCCTCGTAGGCTTCGCGCTGCTCCTCGTCGGCGTCCTCGTCGGGCGCTTCGCCGTCGAACAGTTCGGCCTCGTCGCTTTCCACGCGGCTGGAGAAGAACGCGGTCGGCGGCATCTGCTTCTCGTCGCCGCTGACCACCGTGACCCGCCCGCGATAGAGGGTCGGCAGGGCGAACTCCACCGGCATCTGCGAGGCTTCGTCGTAGATCACCATGTCGAACAGCCCGGCCTTGAGCGGCAGCACGCGGCTGGCCAGGTCGGGGTTCATCAGCCAGACCGGGCGCAGGCTCATCAGGCCGAGTTCGGCGCCCAGCTCGATGAACTCGCGCAGGCGCCGCGAGCGCTTGCCGGTCAGGCGGGTGACGTCTTCCCATTGCTTGCGGCTGCCCAGGCGCGCGGCGTCGATGCCCTTGCCGAGCAGTTCGCGGTTCAGCGCGCGCATCTGCACATCGGCTTCGGCGAGGCTGGCGACCCTGGCCCTGGCTTCGTCCTGGCTGAACAGCAGTTCCGGATTGTCTTGTTCCAGGCGCTGCTTCCAGCCCAGCCGCGCTTCGCGGTTGAGCATGCGGCGCACCGTGGCTTCGAGTTCTTCGACGGGAATCGCGTCGAGTCGTTCCTGGCGCTGGCGCAGCAGGGCCAGGAATTCCAGGTCGGTGGCTTCGAGCTGGCCGGCGCGGCCACGGAAGCGCTGGTAGGCGACCAGTTGCGGTAGCGCCTCGCGCAGGCGGCCGAGGGCCGGCAGGTTGCTCTGGTTGCCGGCGATGGCGCGGTGCAGCTGTTCCAGCAGTTCGTCGCCGAGCCAGTCGGCGAGCACCTTCAGTTTGTCCAGGCTGAGCTGGCGTGCGGCCTGGCGGATCAGCGCGGCGTCGAGGTCGCCGAGCAGCGCTTCGAAGCGCTGTTTCTCGCCGGTGAGGATCACCGCGTCGAGCTGCTCGGCGCGCGGCGCTTGGGCCAGGCCACGAGCCAGGGTCTGGATCTCGCGCAGCTGCTGGCTGGCGTGGCCGGCCAGGCCGGTCAGTTCCGGACCGGCATCGGTGGCGACTGTCGCCAGCCCCAGGCTCTGTTGCAGCGCCGCCAGTTGCCGGCGCAGCGGCCGCCACTGGCGCTCCAGGTCGCAGGCGCCGAGGAGGGCGGCCAGGCGGCTGTCGTCGTCGGCCTCGCCGTGCTCGCGCAGGAAGCGCCGCAGGCGGCCGCGCCGCAGCAGGCGCAGCGGGTTGAGCCGAGCCAGCCAGGTGCGTGCCTCGAGCACCTGGCGGGCGTGGGCCTGGAAGCGTTCGAGGTTGTTCTCTTCGAGCATGGCGAGGGCCGGCGACAGCAGCGGCGCATGCCGTTCGAGGTCGAGCTGGCGCAGTTGCCGTTCGATCTGCTCGGCCTCCGCCAACAGGCCGTCGCCACGGCTCGGCTGTCCTGGTGCGGCGTCGCGGAACAGCGGCAACCAGTGGGCCAGGCGCTGGCGTTGCTCCTCGCGCAAATTCAGCAGGGTACCGACCTGGCTTGCCAGCCAGGCGCGGTAGGGCGTCGGGTCGTCGACCTCGAAGCTCGCCGGGTGTTCGTCGAGGGCTTTCTGCCGGGCCTTCTCCGCTTCGCCGAAGGCGCGCAGGCTGTCGGCGAAGGCTTGCAGGGTGGCCTGGTCGGTGGCGAAGGCGCGCAGTTGCGCCAGCGGGCTGCCTTCGTAGCGGGCCGGTAGCCAGAGGCGGACCAGCGGCGCGCAGTTTTCCTCCAGGCGCGCCAGGCTGCCGATGTCCAGCGCCGCCAGGCGCTGGCGCAGGGCCGGGAAGTCCAGCGGCGGCGAGCCTTTCTCCAGCTCGATCAGTTCGCCGAGCAGGCGCCGGTAGCTCAGCCCGGTGGCCTCGTCCACGCGGTGCAGGCTCTGGTGGTAGCGGTCCAGTTCGCCTTCCAGCGCCTCGATACGCGCCGCCAGGCGCTCGCGCTGGCGCTCCCAGCCCTGGGCGCCGCCGGCTTCGGCGAACAGCGCTTCGAGCTGCTCGCGGATGTTGCGGATCACCGGTTCGCGGTCGCGGTTGACGTCGTTGAGCATGACGATGCGCTGGCCCAGGCCCTCGGCCACCAGGCGCTTGTGCACCACTTCCAGGGCGGCGTGCTTCTGGCAGACGATCAGCAGGCTGCGCTGGCGGCCGATGGCGTCGGCGACCATGTTGACGATGGTCTGGCTCTTGCCGGTGCCGGGCGGGCCCTCCACCAGCAGCCCCGGGCTCTGCCGGGCCTGCAGCACGGCGGCCTCCTGGGACGGGTCGCTGGCCACGGTGAAGTAGCGCTGCAACTCCGGCGGGCTCTCGCGGGCTTCCGGCTCGCCGTTCTCGCGCAGGCGCAGCGCGGTCTCCAGGCCGGTGCCGGAGGGCGGCAGGCTCTTCAGCTGGCGCAGGTCCTCGCCGATCGCCTGGCCCATGAAGGTGACGTGGAACAGCACCGCGGCGCAGGCCAGTTGGTCCTGGTAGGGCGTGACCTCGGTGGAACTCGGTGGCAATCCTTCCAGCACCCTAGCACGCGGCGTGGCGAGCAGGCCGAAGGCATCCATCACATCGGCGGCGCGCAGCGCGGAGCGGCCGAGCAATTCGTCGGCGACCTTGCGCCAGCGCTTGCACGGCTCGGGGCCGAGCAGGCTTTCCAGGGCCGGGTTGAGGCGCACTTCCTCGCGCTCGCCGTCGAAGGCCAGCGCCACCTGGCCGCGGCTGCCGACTTCCAGTTGCAGCTTCAGCGGCCACAGCAGCAGCGGCACGATGCGCGTGCGGGTGGTGCCGCGCGGGTCGCGGTTGAGCAGGAAGGGGAAGCCCAGGTAGAGGCCGTCGATGCCGGTGTCGCGCTTGTACAGCGAGCTTTGCCGGGACAGCGCGTTGAGCCGCACTTCCAGTTGCGGGTTGGCGAGGAAGCTGTCCGGGTCGAGGCTCACCGCGCGGGCGTTGCGTTGCAGCAGGTGGTCGAGCAGGGCGGCGGCGGGGCGTCGCGCGCTGTGCAGTTCGTTGAGGTCGATGCGTGGGGTGCTCTTGCCGATGCTCATGCGCACCAGCGGCCCGCGCATCACCGCGGCGACCACTTTCTTCTCGAAGAAATCGAGGATCTGCGACACGTACTGCTGCTTCTGCGGTTCCAGCCACTGTTCCGGCGGGATCGCCAGCAGCACCAGGACCCTCGCCAACGGCATGCGCCGCTCCAGGCGGAACTGCTCGGCCCATTCGTCGACCCTGGGCACGCCGCTGCGGGCGAAGCCGCTGATGCGTTCGTCGACGCGGCGGTACAGCTCCTGCCGCGAGTGCTGCAACAGGCCGCGCGCGGTCTCCGCGTCGAACAGGTGCACATCGGCGTCGCGGGCCAGGCCGGCGGCTTCCTCGACGATCGCCTCGGCGGCACGGAACTGGCCGATGTTGGCGCTGAGCAGGACGATCAGGTCTTCCTCGGCGATCACCCGGCGCTCGGCCAGGGCCAGCAGGCCGGGGTGCTCGGTGTCCGGCAGGAGGCGCTGGCGCTCCTGCCACTGCGCGGCGAGGCGCGCCCGCGAGGTCGACAGCAGGTAGATGCGCAACTGTTCTTCGGCGAGTTCGATGTGCTGGTGCAGGGCGCGCTGGCGGACGTTCTCGGCGCGGGTCTTGAGCCGCGACAGCCAGCTTTCGGTGTGCAACTGTTCGAGCAGGTCGGGCACCGAGCCGCTGATCAGCCGGTAGCCTTCCAGCGGATGCTCCAGCAGCCAGCCGGGGGTGACGATCTCGCCGCGCTGGATCAGCGGGATTTCCGGGTTCAACAGCTTGAGCGCCAGCATCAGCCGGAAGTCGTCCTCCAGCCCCTCGTGCTGGGCCACCTGGCGCAGGCCGGCGAGCAGCCTGGGCGACAGGCCGATCTGCTCGGCCCAGGTGACGATCGCCCCGCGCAGCAGGTGGTCGAGGGCCTCCGCCCAGTGCTCGGCCTGGGCCGCGGCCAGGGCGAAGACCGTCGGCTTGCGGAAGCGCCGGGCGCCGAGGGCGATGCTGGCGCCTTCGGCGTCGTCCTTTTCGCTGTCCGCCGAGGCCGGCGCGTCCACCGCCTCGCCGTTCAGCCAGGCCTGTACCTGCGGCCACTGCCAGCGCTGGTGGCGGTCGCGTGCAAGCAGGCCGCGCAGCAGCAGGTGCAACTGCGGGTCGAGGTCGTCGGGCAGCGCCACGCCGTTGGCCAGCACGTGGATCAGGAAGGCGTTGGCGTTGACTCCTTCGAAGCAGGCGCCGCGGGTCAACTGCTCCAGCAGGATCATGCCCAGGCTCCACCAGTCGGAAGCCGCCGCCACGCCGCCGGCGATCGCCTCGGGGGCCATGTAGCGGCTGGTCTCCAGCGGCGAGACGATATCCAGGTCGAACTCCGACAGGCGCGCCGAGCCGAAGCCGCTGATCACCAGGTCCAGCGGCTCGTGGCTGCGCACCAGCAGGCTGGCCGGGCGCAGGTCGCGGTGGCGCAGGCCGGCTTCGTTGAACACGTGCAGGGCGTGGCCCAGCTCGCGGACCACGTGGCGCACCGCCTCGCGGTCCTCCAGCACGGTGCCGAGCTCGGCGAGGCTGCCGCCGGTGAGCTCCTCGACCACTTCGTAGGCGCGCTCGTCCCAGCGGCCGGTGGCGAGGATTTCCGGTACGTGTTCGCGCGGCAGGCGGCGGATCACGTCGTAGATCGCCGGGTCCGGCTCGGCGCCCGGGCGATACAGGGTGAGCACCGCCTGGCGGGCGCTTTCCGCGTGTTCGGCCAGGTAGCGCTCGCGCACGCCGTCGCTGCTGGCGATCTGCCGCAGCAGACGCCAGCCGTCGATCAGGGTTTCCGTGACGGCGGGCTGCGGCGTGGCCTCGGCCTGCATCGGCAGCGGGCCTTCGGCCGGCGCGGCGCCGCACTCCAGGCACATCAGGTCGCCGGGTTGCAGCGGGTGGCCGTTGGCGCAGAGCGGGGCGGACGCCGCTGGCGGCTCGCTGGCGGGCGGCGCGATGGCTTCCTGGGTCAGCACCGGCTGTGGTCGCCAGCCGGCGGGATGGATGGCTTCGGCGGAAAGGTCCCAGCCGCAGGGCTGGCCCTGGATCGAGCCTTCGCAGAAGATTTCCGAAAGCGAGCGTTCGCTCTGGCAGTTGGGGCAGAAACGTATCATCGGTATCGATCCATTCAGCGCGGCCGATGGGCGCTGACGCTAAGTTGGTGGCCCTGTTCGCGCAGCAGGTCCTGTAGCCGCAGCAGGTCGTCGCGGCGCGGGATGCCGGCCATCCACACGCTGCCGTCATGGTCGAACATCAGGTCGAGGGCCTTGTCGTCTTCGCGCAGTGGCCGCTGGTAGCCGCCGAGGCGCGCGCGGCCGAGTTCGGTGAGCAGGCTCAGGCGCTGGTTGTCGCTGCCGCGCAGGGCCAGGCTCTGTTCGGCGTGCTGTTGGTAGGGGTCGCTGATCAGGGCGTCGATCAGCCCGGCGGCCTGTTCCAGTTGCGCGTGCAGATGCTCCAGCGGGTAGCCGCTGTAGACCAGGATGTCGGCGCGGCTGCGCTGGCGCAGTTCGCCGAGCAGGGCGAGGAGGGCAGCGAACTGCTCGAAGGGTTCGCCGCCGGAGACGGTGATGCCCTCGGCCTGCTCCAGCCATGGCTGGATGTCGGCGAGCAGGCGTGCCAGGGCGATGCGCCGCCGTCCCGGCCCCCAGGTATCGGCGGAGATGCAGCCGGGGCAGCGGATGCTACAGCCCTGGAACCAGATGCCCAGGCGCCGTCCCGGGCCCAGGGTGGTCACCGGGAAATGCACCCGCGACAGGCTCAGTTCCATCTCAGCGGCGTTCCAGGGTCAGGCCGTCGGCGTCCAGGGCGCTGATCAGGAAGCGCTCGCCCGGCTGCGCGTCCTGGTCGAACAGTGCCCGCGACAACGGGTTGAGCAGGCGCGCTTCGAGCTGGTTGCGGATGCCGCGGCCGCCGTTGGACAGGTCGCCCAGGCAGAGGTCGTGCAGCGCCTGGCGCGGCGCCTCGGCCAGTTCGATGACGAGGCGCTGCTCGCGGAGGTCGGCGAAGGTGCCGTCGACCATCTGGGTGAAGATCTGCTCGGCGACGTCGGCGCGGATGAAGTCGAAGACGATGATGTTCTCGCCGATCCGGTTGAGGATTTCCGGGCGGTTGAGAACCAGCTTGAAGTAGCGCTCGATCTCGCCGTGGACCTTGCCCTGCACCGCCTCGAAGGGCTCGCCGGGGAGCACGTTGGCGACCCGTTCGCCGTTTTCCCCCTGGCGGTAAATGCCCAGGTTCGAGGTGAACACGATCAGCGCCTCGGAGAAGTACACGCGATCGCCGCGCCCGGAGGTGAGCACGCCGTCGTCGAGGATCTGCAGGAACTTGTCGAGGATCCGGGGGTGGGCTTTCTCGATCTCGTCGAAGAGCACCACGCTGAAGGGTTTTTCGCGGATCGCGTTGGTCAGTTCGCCGCCGACGTCGTAGCCGACGTAGCCGGGCGGCGCGCCGATCAGGCGCTGGTCGGCATGCTCGGCGCTGAACTCGGACATGTCGAAGCGGATGTAGGCGCTCTCGTCGCCGAACAGCAGGCTGGTGACGGTCTTCGCCAGCTCGGTCTTGCCGACCCCGGTGGGCCCGGCGAGGAAGGCCACGCCGCGCGGGCGGTTGCCCTTGCGGCTGGCGCCGACCCCGGTCATCGCGCGCTTGACGATGTCCAGCATGTGGGTCACCGCGTGCTGCTGGCCCTTGACCCGGCGGCGGACGATCTCGTCGGCCTGGCGGATGCGCTGGCGGTCGATCTTCAGCCAGGGGTCTTCGGTGACGCCGACCTTGTAGCGCCGCACGGCGTCGGCGATGCGTTCCATGGCCAGGCCTTCCACGCGCGCCAACTGGACGATGGCGTTGAGATCGAGGAGCAGCAGGCCTTCGGTGTTCTCGACGAAGGTTGCGGCGGCCTGTTGCAGGGCCTCCTCGGCGACGCCCGCGCCGCCTAGCCCGCGGAGCAGCGCCGGGGCCAGGGCCCGGCGCGCCGGCTGGTCGGGCTTCGACACCGGGATATGGCGCAGGCGCGGGTTGTCCACCAGCAGCCAGTCGGGCAGGTCGCCTTCCTTTTCCACCACCCACAGCACGCTGTTGAAGAACGGTTTGCGCTGTTCCCCGGCGGGACGGCTGCGGGCCTGGTGGGAGAGCACCAGGGCCTGGGTGAACAACTGATGCTCGGCGGCGCTCAGGGCGTCGTTGCGCACCGCCAGGCGCGAGGCGAAGTCGACGATCAGGGCGATCGGCTCGCCGCTACGGTTGACCAGGCGTTGCAGGGTCGCGCCGAGCAGGTCGATGCCGGCCGGCGCGGCGCCGTCCACCGGGGTCAGGCCGAGGTCGAGAAGCACCTGCGGAGTGGCCCCCGCCTCGCTGCCCGGCCGGCCGAGCACGCGGAACCCGGCCAGCGGATCCCAGGCCAGCACCTGGGTGTAGCCGGCGTCCAGCAGGGCGTCGCAGAGGGTCTGGTTGAAGCTCTGCGCGGTGACCGTACCCGGCACCACTTCGCAGGCTTGCAGGTCGCGGATGTTCCCGGAGAGGACGAATTGGCTCTTGAGGGGCAGGAAGCGCAGGAGGTCGCGCAACCAGCGTGGCTTTTCGAACAGTGCAGTCCCTGGCATCGGTAGTCGCTCACAGCGTGTGTCGTGGCCACAGCATATTGCCCCGAGGGCCATGTCTCCAACCCTGACCTCGCCGGAGGCGACGAAAACCGCTACGAGTTCCGGGTGCCAGGCTTGGCGGAGCGCCTGCTCAACCGTCGTAGCTCCGGCAGCCCCAGCGGAACGCCTGCGCCGCCGCCTCGATCCCGCGGCCGATCACCAGGCGCGGCGGGCTTTCGTCGAGGTCGGGACGCGGCGGCAACGGACGGCTGTAGAGCACCTCCAGCTCGCCGAAACCATCCAGCGCGGCGCGTTCCGCCGGGTGCGGCGTCGCGCCCTGGCGCCGGGCGAAGTCTTCGAGGTCGCCCTCGGCGTAGGCCATCACCAGCACGCCGCTGTCGCCGCGTACCCGCACCGCGTTCACCAGGCTGCCGTCGATGCGCAGCGGGGTGGCGAAGCGGTAGAGCAGGTCGAGGGTCTCGCCGGGCGCGCGATCCAGCACTTCGACGCCCTCGGCGCGCAGGCGCTCGGCGGTTGCGCGGTCGCGGCCGTCGGGGAAGTCGCCGCGGCAGTGCAGGGCGTCGGCGAACAGTGCGGTCAGGTTCGGTGCTGGCGGGGCAGGGGACGTGCAGGCGGCCGGCAGGAGCAGCGCCAGGCCGGCGGCGAGACGGAGCAGGTAGGGGCGGGTCATGTAGCCTTCCGTTGGCGGACAGTGCGGTGGGAGAAATTGCCAGCAGACGCTTCCGCGATACTGGCGGCCTGCGCTCAGAGCAGTACGGGCAGCGCGTCTTCGCCCAGCCCCGCTTCCCTCAATCGAGCCCTGGCCCTGGCGGTCGCGCGCACGGCGTCGAGGTCGCAGCCGCGAGGAATATAGACCGGATCGAAGCCTTCGAGCACCAGGTAGGTGGAGGCCTGGCCGCGGGCATTCAGGTAGGCGTTGAAAGCCTGGTCGGCCGGGCGCAGAAAGACATCGCACCAGTACGGCAAGCGCTGCGCGAAGAGCGCCTTGGCGATCTCCAGGTGCTCTTCGAACAGTTCGTCCATGCTGCCTCCCTTCTCCTGCTGGAACAACGTCACTCTTCGCTGCGTCCGTCGCCTTCGCGATCCCTTTCATAGTGCCGTGCCAGCGGAAACGCCGGCAACCAGCCCTCGCGGCGGACGGTCCAGAGTTCGTAGGTGGGCTGGAACCGGTCGGGAGCGTCGAGGGCGCCGAGGCTGACCTCGATCTCGTCGGCGCTGCGCGAGAACACCGAGGAGCCGCACTGCGGACAGAAGAAACGCCCGGCATAGTCGCGGGTCTCGCCTTCTATGCTCACCGCCTCCTCGGGAAAGATCGCCGAAGCGTGGAATAGCGCGCCGTGGTGCTTGCGGCAGTCGAGGCAGTGGCAGAGCCCGACCCGGTAGGGGCGGCCGCTCGCCACCAGGCGGACCTTGCCGCAGAGGCAGCCGCCGGTGAATCGATCCATTTCGTGACTCCTTTGCAAGGCGTTGGGGCGTTCAGCCCTTGAAGGCCTTCTCTATGGTGGCGATATCGATCCTGCCCATCGTCATCATCGCCTCGAAGGCGCGCCTGGCCGCCGCGCGGTCGGGGCTGGCGATGGCTTCGCTGAGTACGCGCGGGGTGATCTGCCAGGAGATGCCCCACTTGTCACGGCACCAGCCGCAGGCGCTTTCCTCGCCGCCATTGTCGACGATAGCGTTCCACAGGCGGTCGGTCTCGGCCTGGTCGTCGGTGGCGACCTGGAAGGAGAACGCTTCGCTGTGGCGGAAGGCCGGGCCGCCGTTGAGCCCGAGGCAGGGAATGCCCATCACCCGGAACTCCACCGTCAGTACGTCGCCCTCCTTGCCGGAAGGGTAATCGCCGGGCGCGCTATGGACAGCCAGCACGGCGCTGTCGGGAAACGTCTCGGCGTAGAAGGTTGCGGCCTCCAGGGCGGCGTTGTCGTACCAGAGGCAGATGGTGTTCTTGCTGTTCATGGCGAGGTCTCCACGGGCGGGGTCGACCCCGCCAGTCTAGTCGGCTGGCGTGCGGCGACCTGGGCAGGCGCCGAACGGGAGGTCGCGCCGCGAGTGCCGATCTGCGCTACCCTATGCCGCGTTTCGCCCAGCCTCGCCGGGCTTTCCGGGCAGCGCCTCGGCGGCGCGCCCTCGACCATGCAAGGACAACCCATGGAAGCGGTCTCCGTCTCGCAGCATCTGGCTGCTCTGTTCGAATCCCACCGGATCGAGTGCGTCGTGCACGGCGAATGGGTGGCGCCAGCCGGGCGGCTACCGGCGATCCGCGCCACCTGGTATGCGGGGGAGAAGACCGGACGGCTGGATGTCGACGTGCTGCTGGAGGACGAGCGCCAGTTGCAGGAAGCCTTCGCCGGCATCGGCAGCGGCGAGGACGGCTTGCAGGACGCGTTGCGTAACTTCGCCTCCAACTCTTTCCACGTGCTGCTTTCCGCGCTCTGGGGCCAGGCCGAGGAGGACCAGGTGATGGTGGAGACCTGGGAGATCGGCGAGCGGCGTTTCGAGGTGCATATCGGCAACCTCGGCCTGCGCGGCGCCGAGGGCAAGGCGCCGCCGCTGCCGGCCGGGCTGTTCCCGAGCATCGAGCGGGCGATCCGCGCCGAGCCGCTGGACGCGCGCCTGCACTGGTTCCGGCATTTCTTCTGTGCCTTCGGCAACCAGCGCACGGTGGAGGCGCTGTTCGACAACCAGCCGTGGGAGGCCGGCATGCAGAACCTGGCCGCTCTCGACTGGCAGGATTCGCAGGGTTACTACAGCGTGCGCAACTTCCTCATGCTCAAGCCGCTGGCGTAGGCCGCCGCGTCGCGAAGCCCGCAAGGCGGAACCGGACGATGGCGGCTCCATCCATGTCAGGTCGCCCTTCGACGAGTTCGACCCCTACCACAAGACCAGCACTGCGACGATCCTGCGGCCCCTGGCCGACGGCACGATGCAGATGTCGTTCTTCATCGGCAAGCGGCGCCACGACTTCCAGATGAGGCGCGCGCAGGACTGACGCGCCGCGTGTTCAGCCGAGCAGGGCGGCCACCTGCTCGGCCGTGGCCTTGGCCGACTGCGGGTTCTGCCCGGTGACCAGGCGGCCGTCGACCACCACCTTGCTGGTGAACGGCAGCAGGCTTCTTTCGTAGAGCGCGCCGCGTCGTTTCATTTCTTCCTCGACGTTGTACGGCACCTTGCGGGCGACCCCGGCGAGCACTTCCTCGATCCAGGAGTAGCCGGTGAGGCGGCGCCCGGCGACCAGCAGGCGGCCATCGTCCAGGCGTGTGTTGAGCAGGCCGCAATAGCCATGGCAGACCGACGAGACGATGCCGCCGCGCTGGTAGATCTCGCGGGTCAGGCGCTGCAGCCCGGCGTCGTCGGGGAAGTCCCACATCACGCCGTGGCCGCCGGTGAAATAGATGGCGTCGAACGCCTCCGCGTCGACCTGTTCGGGGGCGGCGGTGTCGGCCAGTAGCGCCAGGCGCGCCTCGTCGGCCAGCCAGGCCTTGGCGCTGGCGTCGGCGTGGGGCCAGCCGAGGGCGCGCGGCTCCAGCGGCGACTCGCCGCCGCGGGGGCTGACCAGGCGTTGCTGGTAGCCCCGGGCGGCGAAGATCTCGTAGGCATGGGTCAACTCCGACAGCCACAGCCCGGTGGGCTGGGTCGGATCGGCATAGTGGGCGACGTTGGTGACGACGTGCAGGATGCGCTTGGTCATTGCGTTGACCTTCCTCGGTGAGTGATCCCGTCGGCAGCCGGTTTCGGCAGGCTGTCCGGGTGGGTTGGCGTCACTCTAAGATTCAAGTCGACTTCAAGGTCAAGCGTCGGAAAGCCGCTGCTCCGCCGGCGTGGGAGAGGACCCCCGCGAGCGGGTTTGCCGTGGACGCCCGACCGTCTGGGGAGGGCCTTCCTCGCGCAGGCGCTCCAGCACGCGCTGGGTGTTTTCCGTGCACTGCAGGCCGTCCGGCTTGTTCTCGATGCTTTCGATGGCCACCAGCAATTGTGCCTTGTTCTGTTCCAGGCGTCGTTGCAGGGCCTCGATCTCGGCCACCTTGCGGCGCAAGCCTTCGAGCAGCTCGCCGTGCTGCCAGGCGCCGTCGCCGCTCGGCAGCAGGCGAGCGATCTCCTCCAGGGAGAAGCCGGCGCCCTGGGCGCCGGTGACCAGCTCCAGGATCCACACGGTGTCTGCCGCATAGTCGCGGTAGCCGTTGGCCTTGCGCTGCGAGCGGATCAGGCCGCTGGCCTCGTAGAAGCGGATGCGCGATGTCGCCAGGCCGGTGAGCTTGGCCAGTTCGCCGATTTTCATGTCGCACCTCGAAACGCGTTGACCTTCAAGCCTACTTCAAGCCTAGGGTGGTTTCACGGCCGGGCGACGAACTCGCCTCCATCGACGGGTTCGCCAGGCCGCATGGGCGCTACCGCCGGTCGCGTTTTCCTCGTCCAGGCGGCGCAACGCAGGCGGCTTTCTACTCTACACAGGGGACGGCGGCCGCAGGGTGGCGCCGTTGCCTGCATCCACACCGATCGGGAGAAGCGACATGGGTTACGTGACAACGAAGGATGGCGTCGAACTCTTCTACAAGGACTGGGGGCCGCGCGACGCCCAGGTGATCTACTTCCATCATGGCTGGCCACTGAGTTCCGACGACTGGGATGCGCAGATGCTGTTCTTCCTCGCCGAGGGCTTTCGCGTAGTGGCCCACGACCGCCGTGGCCACGGTCGTTCCAGCCAGGTCTGGGACGGCCATGACATGGACCACTACGCCGACGACGTGGCGGCGGTGGTCGAGCGCCTCGGGGTGCGCGGGGCGATCCATGTCGGCCATTCCACCGGCGGCGGCGAGGTCGTCCACTACATCGCCCGCTATCCCGACGACCCGGTGCCGAAGGCGGCGATCATCAGCGCGGTACCGCCGCTGATGGTGAAGACCGAGGGCAATCCGGGCGGCCTGCCGAAGAGCGTCTTCGTCGATCTCCAGGCGCAGCTCGCGGCCAATCGCGCGCAGTTCTACCAGGACATTCCCGCCGGCCCGTTCTATGGCTACAACCGTCCCGGGGCGCAGCCCTCGGAAGGGATCGTCCGCAACTGGTGGCGGCAGGGCATGATGGGCGGCGCCAAGGCCCACTACGATGGGATCGTGGCCTTTTCCCAGACCGACTTCAGCGATGACCTGAAGCGCATCGACATCCCGGTGCTGGTGATGCATGGCGACGACGACCAGATCGTGCCCTACGAGAATTCCGGCGTACTCTCGGCGAAGCTGTTGCGCAACGGCACGCTGAAGATCTATCCGGGGTTCCCGCACGGCATGCCGACCACCCAGGCCGAGGTGATCAACGCCGACCTGCTGGCCTTCATCCGCGGCTGAGCGCGCCGGGTGCCGGGGCGCGCTCCCGGCACCCGGTCGGGGCTCAGGCGGCGCGGAAAAAAAAGCGTTGACCTTGAAGTCGACTTCAATCTTATCGTCGGGCCACTGTCCTCATGAGGTAGGCCCATGAACCTGTTCGACACGCTGACGCTTCCCAACGGCTCGACCATTCCCAATCGCCTCGCCAAGGCCGCCATGGAGGAGAACATGGCCGATGCCGCGCAGGCCCCCTCCGAACGCCTGATGCGCCTCTACCAGGCCTGGGCCGACGGCGGCGCCGGGCTGCTGATCAGCGGTAACGTGATGGTCGACAGCCGTGCCATGACCGGCCCCGGCGGGGTGGTCCTGGAAAACGACGCGCAACTGGAGAAATTCCGCCGCTGGGCGCGCATCGGGCGTTCCGCCGGCGCGCAGTTCTGGTTGCAGATCAACCATCCCGGCCGGCAGATGCAGGCCAATCTCGGCCAGCAGGCCTGGGCACCCTCGGCGGTGCCGCTGGAACTGGGCGGGATGTCCAGGCACTTCGCTACGCCGAAGGCGATGGACGAGGCGATGATCGCCGAGGTGATCCAGCGGTTCGCCCGCAGCGCCGGCCTGGCCGAGCGGGCCGGCTTCAGCGGGGTGGAGATCCATGCCGCCCACGGTTACCTGCTCAGCCAGTTCCTCTCGCCGCTGAGCAACCGCCGCAGCGACGCCTGGGGCGGCTCCCTGGAGAATCGCGCGCGCCTGCTGCTGGAGATCGTCCGGGCGGTGCGCGCCGAGGTTGCCCCTGGCTTCGCGGTGGCGGTGAAGCTGAATTCCGCCGATTTCCAGCGCGGCGGCTTCAGCGCCGACGATGCCCGCGAGGTGGTACGGATGCTCGATGGCCTGGGCGTCGACCTGGTCGAGCTGTCGGGCGGCAGCTACGAGGCGCCGGCCATGCAGGGCGAAGCACGCGACGGGCGGACCCTGGCCCGCGAGGCCTACTTCGTCGAGTTCGCCCGCGACATCCGCGCGGCGGCGCGGATGCCGGTAATGGTCACGGGCGGCATCCGCCGGCGGCCGGTGGCCGAACAGGTGCTGGCCAGCGGGGTGGACATGGTCGGCATCGGCACGGCGCTGGCGATCGAGCCGAACCTGCCGCGCGACTGGCGCGCCGGCAAGGACTCGGCGCCGCAGTTGCGGCCGATAACCTGGAAGAACAAACCCCTGGCATCGCTGGCGAACATGGCCGCGGTGAAGTTCCAGCTGCGCAAGCTGAGCCGGGGCAGGGCGACCAACCCACGGGTGTCGCCGCTGTGCGCGTTGCTCGCGCAGCAGGCCGGCGCGCTCCTGCAGACCCGCCGTTACCGGCGGCTCATGCGTTCGCGCGCCGAAGCCTGAGCGCCGTCAGCGCCTCAGGCGCCGTTGCGGTCGAGTTCGGCCAGCTTGCCCGGCAGGCCGAACCAGGCGTCGTGGTCGTCGGGCGCCGGCTTCTTGCGGGTGATCTGCGTCCAGTTGGGATGCGCGGCGAGTTCGCCATTGAGGGCGATGAACTGCCGTTGCCCGAGCGGCACCTCGTCCTCGGCGCGAATCGCGGCGACCGGGCATTCCGGCTCGCAGAGCGCGCAGTCGATGCATTCATCGGGGTGGATGACGAGGAAGTTGGGGCCTTCGTAGAAGCAGTCCACGGGACAGACTTCCACGCAGTCGGTGTGTTTGCAGCGGATGCATTCTTCCAGCACGACGAAGGTCATGATCGTTCTCCCTGGCTCAGGCGTTCGTAGCGGCGGGCGTCGCCAGCCGTTCCAGGCGCGCCGGCACGTACTTGTGCCAGGGCGTGCCGGCGAGGAAGTCGCGCTGGGTGCCGTCGGTCACCTCGTTGGGCGCCACGCCCCGGCGCACCACCTCGCCCTCGGCGTTGCGGTAGTCCAGGCCCTGGCCGTTGGGCAGGGAGATATTGCCCGGCTGCATCATGTCGCTGATCTCCACTTCCGCCTCGACCTCGCCGCGGCGGGTCACCACGCGCAGCACCTCGCCGTCGGCGCAGCCCAGCGCCTCGGCGTCCTGCGGGCTGATGCGCAGGGTGCCGTAGCGCCCGCGGCGGTGCCAGCCGGTGTCGCGCACGGCGGTATTGCTGGTGTCGCTGCGCCGCTCGCCGGCGGCGAGGATGAACGGGTAGGCCGGATCGTGGGGTGGCGCGCTGTGGGCGAGCTTGGCCAGTTCCGGCAACAGTTCGGGGATGTGCAGGTTGATCCGCTGTTCGGGACGGGCGACGGCCTGCCAGCTTTCGGCGTAGGTGGTTTCGGCGAAGACCACCCCGGACGGGTTGTCGAGCATGGCCTGGAACAGGCGGTCGGCGGCCAGCGGCGGCAACCCGTCGAAGCCGGCGCGGGCAGCGGTCTTGCGGTTGTTCAGCACGTGCAGTTGGCAGATGCCCCAGATCGCCGCGGCCGCTTCCATGCCGGCGGGCAGGGTCGGGCCGAGGGTACGGTAGAGCAGGACCGGCGCGTATTTCATGACCTTGGGGCGGGTCGCCGCGGCGGCGAGGAAAGCCGCCGAGAATGCCTTGCGCCCGAGCTTCAGGGCCAGGCGCAACGGCCGGTAGTCTTTCTCGCCGAGCACGCCCATGGCTTCCAGCAGGCGGGCGTGGATCTCCGCTTCCGGCAGGGTGCCGGGGCGCGCCGGGAACAGCGGCGCGCGCAGGTGGAAGGCGTTGCGCGGGAATTCTAGGTTGAAGAAGGTCGCCTCGGCCTTTTCGAACTGGCTCGCCGCCGGCAGCACGTAGTCGGCGTGGCGCGCGGTCTCGGTCATGGCCACGTCGATCACCACCGACAACTCCAGGGCGCGCATGGCTTCGCGCATGCGCTGGCTATCGGCCAGCGAATGCAGCGGGTTGCCGGTCTCCACCAGCATGGCGCGATAGCGCTTGGGATGGTCGGTGAGGATTTCCTCTGGAATCACGTTGCAGGGAATCAGGCCGATGATGATCTTGGCATTGGCCACCGGGCTGCGCTTCTCGACGCGTGGCGCGCCCTTCTTGCCCATCGAGGTATCGCCCTTGCTCGCCTTGGACAGCGAGAGGAAGGGCACGAAGGCGTTGCTGGTGCCGGGGCGCCCGTAATGGCCGGTGAGCAACCAGACCAGGCGTTGCAGGTAGCTGCCGAGGGTCGAGTGCAGGTTCATCTGCATGCCCAGGTCTTCCAGCGCCGATACGCTGCTGGCGCTGGCGATCCGCCGGGCGGCGGCGCGCAGCTTGTCTTCCGCCACCCCGCAGGTCTCGGCGCAGTAGGCCACCGGGATGGCGTTCAGTTCGTCGACGATGTGCTCGTAGCCGCTGGTGTGTTCGGCCAGCCAGTCGCGCGCCAGCAGCCCGTCCTGGACGATGATCCCGACCAGCGCCGCCAGGCACCAGGCGTCGGTGCCCGGACGGATCTGCAGGTGGAAGTCGGCCAGGGCGGCGGTTTCGCTCAGGCGCGGGTCGATCACGATGATCGAGCGTGCGGGGTCCTTGGCCATGGCGTTGAGCAGCACGCGGGCGCGGGCGAAACCATGGGATTGCCAGGGATTCTTGCCGATCAGGATGGCCACCTCGCAATGCTCGAAGTCGCCGTGCACGCCGGTACCGAACATCTTGCCCTGGACCCAGAACTCGCCGGTCTTTTCCTGGGCCAGGGCGTTGGAGCGGTACTTCACCCCGAGGGCCTTCAGCGTGCTGTCGCCGTAGGCGCCGCCGAGGTGGTTGCCCTGCGCGCCGCCGCCGTAGTAGAGGATGCTTTCGCCGCCATGCCTGCGCTTGATGGCGAGGAATTTCTCCGCCACCTCGCGGATCGCCGTGTCCCAGTCGATGGCTTCGTAGCTGCCATCGGGGCGCCGACGCATCGGCGTGTCCAGGCGGTCGGCGCCGTTCTGGTAGTAGTCCATGCGCTGCGATTTCTCGCAGACGTAGCCCTGCGAGGCGGGGTGGTCGTCATCGCCGCGGATCTTGCTGATGCGGCCATTCTCGGTCTGCACTTCCAGCCCGCAGTTGAGGCTGCAGAGGATACAGGCGGTCTTCTTCCATTGCGGGGACGGCGTAGTCACGGTGTGTTCCTCGTTGTTGTCGTTGCCGGCGCAACCTGGGGCGCACCCCAGCCGTGCGGGCTTCGTTCTTTCGGGACTGCCTGACGCTGTGCTGCAAGGACGACGCGCGGGCGGCACACGGAACCCCGTCGTATCGGCCTTTCCCTCTCATGCTCGACGCTTCTACAGTTCCGAATCGGAACTTATTACGCGGGCGCTGACATGGGACCCGTCCGTAGTGCTGGTTTGTCCGATCCTGCCAGGAGCGCGCCGGGTCCATGACCTTTTCGGCCGGATACTAAGTTCCAATTTGGAACTGGTCAAGCTCCGAAGCGGCCCCCTAGAATGGACGGAGGTTTTTCCGGGAGAACCCCATGAAATGGCAAGAAGTCGGCGAAACGCCCTGTTCGATGGCGCGCAGCCTGGCGATCCTCGGCGATCGCTGGACGCTGCTGATCCTGCGCAACTGCTTTCTCGGCATGCGCCGCTTCGATGAGTTCCAGGCCAGCCTCGGGGTCACCCGCCAGGTACTGGCCGACCGCCTGAGCCGGCTGGTGGAGGCGGGCGCGCTGAAGAAGGTGCCTTACCAGGAGCGACCGCCGCGCTACGAATACCGCCTCACCGAGATGGGCCACGACCTGCATCCGGTGCTGCTGGCCCTGGCCAATTGGGGCGACCGCTGGCTCGACGAGGGCCGCGGCGCTCCGGTGGAGTATGTACACAAGGCCTGTGGCCACAAGTTCCGGCCGACCATGGTCTGTCCGGAGTGCGGCGAGCCGGTGGGGTCGCGCGATGTGACGGCGGTGCCGGGGCCGGGGTTCGCGGCGATGGCTGGCAAGCTCGCGCAGAACTGAATCCGCGCGCGCTCTGCCATGGGCGGGCCGCGACCCGCTCGGTTCGCTCAGCCGGCCTTGCGGAAGACGAACATCAGACCCACCACGATCAGCCCCATGCCCAGCAGGCTGAGCCAGCCGAGGCGGTTGCCGAAGACCATGAAGTCCATGATCGCGGTCACCGCCGGCACCAGGTAGAACAGGCTGGTGACGTTGACCAGGTTGCCCTGGGCGATCAGCCGGTAGAGCAGCAGGGTCGCGCCCACCGAGACCACGACGCCCATCCATAGCGCGGGGACCAGGAAGCCGGCGTTCCATTCGAACTCGAACGGCTGGAAGGGCACGAACGCCAGGCACAGGCCGAGGCCGGCGAGGTACTGCAGGGGCAGGGTGCCCAGCGGGTTCTCGCGGATGCCCTTCTGCATGATCGAGCCGCCGGTGACGCCGGCCAGCGCCAGCAGTGCGCAGAGGATGCCGGCCGTGGACATCCCGGCCAGACCGATGCCCTGGTAGACCACCAGCACCAGGCCGGCCAGGCCCAGCAGCAGGCCGAACAGGCGCGCCGGCGACTGCCGGCGTTCGAGGATGACGGCGGTGAGGATCGGTTGCACGCCGAGGATGGTCGCCATCATGCCGGGAGTGACCTGCAGCTTCAGCGAGAAGATATAGAAGATCGGATAGATCCCCAGCATCACCAGGCCGGTGAGCAGGGCCTGGCCGCGCTCACGCGCGCTGCGCGGCGCGCGCAGCCTGAGCAGCGGGGCGAGCGGCAGCAGGCAGGCCAGGGCGATGCCGAAGCGGAACACCAGGAAGGCGAACGGCGAGGAGTGCGCCAGGCCCCATTTCGAGGCGATGGCCCCGCTGCTCCAGAGCAGGACGAAGAGGCTGGTGCTGGCCAGGCCGGCCAGCGCGGATTTGTTCAGTGCAAACATGGATCTGCCACCTTGTAGTCGGGCATGCCGCGGGCTCGGGCCGGCGGCGGACGGCACGCCTCGGCAGCGGATGGCGCTGCTTGCGGCGGGCTGTGGAAGAGAGTTGGGGCGCTACCGCGCTCGTCAGGGGCTGACGCCCGGCGGCGGGCAGGCGGCCGAACCGGGAGGGGGAGGCGGAGGCGAGGCGACTACAGGAGGGGAAACGCAGCCCAGGCTGGCGCACGGCTGGAGCGCGCCGACCTCGCCGGTGGCTACCGGAAGGGCGGGGAGCGAGCTGTGCGAGCGCTGGTTCATGGAGGCTATCCGGTCGATGAAGACAACGAGAGGGACTATAGCGGGCCGTCCGGGATTTGACGAGCCTGTGGGCGAGCCTTGCGCTAAAACGCCAGCCCGGCGACAAACCGGGCCGGCGCCGGGCTTCACTTGCCGGTCTTCACCGTGTTCCAGGTGCGCGTGCGCACGCGGTCGATCTTCTGCGGCATGGACTCGAGGGCGAACAGCTTGGCCATCTTCTCCTGCGGCGGGTAGATCGCCGGGTCGGCCTTGATCTCGGCGTCCACCAGCGGGTCGGCGGCCAGGTTGCCGTTGGCGTAGTGCACATGGTTGCTGATCGCGGCCATCACCTCGGGACGCAGCAGGTAGTTCATGAAGGCGTAGCCGGCCTTCTCGTCGGGCGCGTCGACCGGCATCGAGACCATGTCGAACCACAGCGGCGAGCCTTCCTTCGGCGTCGAGTAGCGCACTCCCACGCCGTTGTTGGCCTCCTTGGCGCGGGTCGCGGCCTGCAGGATGTCGCCGGAGAAACCGACCACCATGCAGATCTCGCCGTTGGCCAGGTCGCTGACGTACTTCGAGGAGTGGAAGTAGCGGATGTACGGGCGCACCTTCAGCAGCGCCGCCTGGGCCTGCTTGTAGTCGTCGGCCTTCTGGCTGTGGTGTGGCAGGCCGAGGTAGTTGAGGGTGATGGGCAGCAGCTCGGGGCCGTTGTCCAGCACCGCCACCCCGCACTTGCTCAGTTTCTGCATGTATTCGGGCTTGAAGAAGATATCCCAGGAGTCCAGCGGCGCGTCGTCGCCGAGCACCGCCTTGATCTTCGCCGGGTTGTAGCCGATGCCGGTGGTGCCCCAAAGGTAGGGGAAGCCGTACTGGTTGCCCGGATCGTTGACCTCCAGGGCCTTGAGCAGCACCGGGTTGAGGTTCTTCCAGTTGGGCAGCTGGGACTTGTCCAGCTTCTTCAGGGCGCCGGCCTGGATCTGCTTGGCCATGAAGTGGTTCGACGGGAATACCACGTCGTAGCCGGATTGGCCGGTCATCAGCTTGCCGTCGAGGGTCTCGTTGCTGTCGTAGACGTCGTAGGTGGCCTGGATGCCGGTTTCCTTGGCGAAGTTCGCCACGGTTTCGGGAGCGATGTATTCGGACCAGTTGTAGATCTTCAGGTTGTCCGCGGCGAGGGTTGCGCCGCTGCCGCAAGCGAGGGCGAGGAGGGTGAGGGAAGCGATGCGGGTCTTCATTGTTGTAGGTGTCCTGTCGGCTGACGACAGCGTCGGCGACGGACTGGTTCGCCGCCGGCGCTCAGGGGGCGCCGGCAACGCTGGCCGGCACCCGGGTTTTATCCCGCGTTGCCGGAAGCGAGGAAAGGGGCGGCTTTTACCTGCGGGCCCGCAGACAGTAGGCGGCACCGCAACGGGGCGTCGCTCCGCCTGCCTGCCTCAACTCAGGGCGACCTTGACCCCGAGGGCGATCAGCAGGCCGCCGAGCAGCTTGTCCACCACCCCCTGGGCCCTGGCCAGGCCGCGGCGCACCACCGCGCTCTGGATCAGCACCACCAGCAGCGGCCACCAGAGTGCGGCGAGGCCGACGATGATGCCGGCGTACCAGAGCTTCTCGGCGAAGCTGGAGTCCAGGCTCAGCACCTGGGTGAACACGGCGAGGAAGAACAGCGTGGCCTTGGGGTTGAGCAGGTTGCACAGGTAGCCCTGGAGGAACGCGCTCCAGTGGCCGACGCGCTGCACGCCGCCGACCGCCAGGTCGAGCGTGCCGCCGCCGCGCGAGCGCAGGGCCTGGATGCCGATCCAGATCAGGTAGACCGCGCCGGTGTACTTCAGCGCGTTGAACAGCCACGGCGTGGTGGTGATCAGCACCGCCAGGCCGGCGACGCAGTAGGTCATGTGGGTGGCCACGCCGAGGATCACCCCCAGCGAGGTCATCATCGCCGCCGAGCGCTGGTAGCGCGCCGCGTTGCGGATGATGAGGAAGAAGTCCGGGCCGGGCGAGAGCATGCCCAGGGTGGCGAGGGTGGCTACGAAGAGCGAGGTTTCCAGCATGATTCGATACGCCTGGCGCAAGGCGGCGCCGGTTCGCTGCGGCGCCGCGGGTCGGTGGTTACTGGGTCAGTTCCTGTTCGCTGAACAGGCCGTCGAAGAGCATGCTCGAAAGATAGCGCTCGCCGGAATCGGGGAGGATCACCACGATGGTCTTGCCCTGCATGTTCGGCTCCTCGGCCAGGCGCACCGCGGCGGCCATCGCCGCGCCGGAGGAGATGCCGCAGAGGATGCCTTCTTCCTGCATCAGGCGCAGCGCCATGTTCTTCGCTTCGTCGTCGCCGATCTTCTCGACCCGGTCGACCAGCGACAGGTCGAGGTTCTTCGGCACGAAGCCGGCGCCGATGCCCTGGATCTTGTGCGGGGCGGGCTTGACCTCCTCGCCGGCGAGGGTCTGGCTGATCACCGGCGAGGTCACCGGCTCCACCGCCACGGCGAGGATCGGCTTGCCCCGGGTGTTCTTGATGTAGCGCGAGACGCCGGTGAGGGTGCCGCCGGTGCCGACCCCGGAGACCAGCACGTCCACCGCGCCCTCGGTATCGTTCCAGATCTCCGGGCCGGTGGTCTTCTCATGGATCGCCGGGTTGGCCGGGTTGTCGAACTGCTGCGGCATGAAGTACTTCCCGGGATCCCCCGCGACCAGTTCCTCGGCCTTCTGGATCGCACCCTTCATGCCCTTCGCCGGTTCGGTCAGGACCAGCTCCGCGCCCAGCGCCTTGAGCACCTTGCGTCGCTCCAGGCTCATCGACGCCGGCATGGTCAGGATCAGTTTGTAGCCGCGTGCGGCGGCGACGAAGGCGAGGCCGATGCCGGTGTTGCCGGAGGTCGGCTCGACCAGGGTCATGCCGGACTTCAGTCTGCCGCTGGCTTCGGCATCCCAGATCATGTTCGCGCCGATCCGGCACTTCACCGAATAGCCGGGGTTGCGCCCTTCGATCTTGGCCAGGATGGTGACGCCGCGCGGGGCGATGCGGTTGATCTGGACCAGCGGCGTGTTGCCGATGGACTGCGCGTTGTCTGCGAAGATGCGGCTCATGATGGTGTCCTTGTCGCATGGAGAAAGATCAATCAGCCTATTCCGCCCCCGCCCGCGCGTCCAGACGCGTTCGAACCAGCGGCGCGCCGCGCGTGTCCACTGTCCAGGAGGGCCGTACCGATGAAGAAACGCTATGCCATTCCCCTGGGCAGCCTGGCGGCGCTGCTTCTGTTGTTGCTGGCGCTGCACCTGGCGCTGCCGTACCTGGTGCGCGACTACCTGAACGGCAAGCTGGCCGACATGGGCGACTACCGTGGGCACATCGCCGACGTCGACCTGGCGCTCTGGCGCGGCGCGTATCGGATCGACGGGCTGAGCATCGTCAAGGACAACGGCAAGGTGCCGGTGCCGTTCCTCGACGCGCCGAGCATCGACCTGTCGGTGAGCTGGCAGGCGCTCTGGGATGATCACGCAGTAGTGGCGCGGGTGGTCTTCGAGCGTCCGCAGCTCAACTTCGTCGATGCCGGCGGCGACCGCGACGCCTCGCAGACCGGTGCCGGCACCGACTGGCGCGAGCAACTGGACAAGCTGCTGCCGATCACCCTCAACGAGGTGCGGGTGGTGGACGGCACCCTGCGTTTCCGCAACTTCACTTCGAAGCCGCCGGTGAACCTGCACGCCTCGGCGCTCAACGCCAGCATCTATAACCTGACCAACGTGGCCGACGCCCGGGGCGAGCGGCCGGCGCGTCTCGAAGGCACGGCGCGGATACTCGGCCAGGCGCCGCTGGAAGTGGCGGCGCATTTCGACCCGCTGAGCGACTTCGAGGACTTCGACCTGCGCCTGCGGGTCACCCGCGTCGAGCTGAAGCGGCTCAACGACTTCGCCAGCGCCTATGGCAAGTTCGACTTCAATGCCGGCACCGGCGACCTGGTGCTGGAGGCCCAGGCTAAGCGCGGCCAGTTGGATGGCTACATCAAGCCGCTGCTGCGCGACGTGGACGTGTTCAACTGGCGGCAGGACGTGGAGGATGGCGACAAGAACCTGTTCCGCTCGGTGTGGGAGGCGCTGGTCGGCGGTGGCGAGACGGTGCTGAAGAACCAGCGCAAAGACCAGTTCGCAACCCGTGTGAACCTGAGCGGTAATATCCACCAGCGGGACGTCAGCGCGTTCCAGGCGTTCCTCGGGATTCTCCGCAACGCGTTCGTCGAGGCGTTCAACGCTCGTTTCGAGCGTTCCCCGGCGACGCGCGACGACGACGGCTGAAGACGCGGGCGGAACGGCGGGTCGCGAGGTGGCCGGGCATTCAGTGACTGAATGACCCGTCTGCGTTCACAGTGCGCTTGTCCCCGCGTTATAGTCGGGTTTTCAAACAATACTGAACTGCCCGGTTTTCCAGCCAGGGCGTTACCGTTCGAGGATTTCCTGATGAAGTTCGAAGGCACCCAGTCCTACGTCGCCACCGACGACCTCAAGCTCGCGGTCAACGCCGCCATCACCCTGCAGCGGCCGCTGCTGGTGAAGGGCGAACCGGGCACCGGCAAGACCATGCTCGCCGAGCAGTTGGCCGAGTCCTTCGGCGCCAAGCTGATCACCTGGCACATCAAGTCCACCACCAAGGCCCACCAGGGCCTCTACGAGTACGATGCGGTAAGCCGCCTGCGCGATTCGCAGCTGGGCGTGGACAAGGTTCACGACGTGCGCAACTACATCAAGAAGGGCAAGCTCTGGGAGGCCTTCGAGGCCGAGGAGAGGGTGATCCTGCTGATCGACGAGATCGACAAGGCCGACATCGAGTTCCCCAACGACCTGCTGCAGGAACTCGACAAGATGGAGTTCTACGTCTACGAGACCAACGAAACCATCAAGGCGAAGCAGCGCCCGATCATCATCATCACCTCGAACAACGAGAAGGAACTGCCCGACGCCTTCCTGCGCCGCTGCTTCTTCCATTACATCGCCTTCCCCGACCGCGAGACGTTGCAGAAGATCGTCGACGTGCACTACCCGAACATCAAGCAGTCGCTGGTCAGCGAGGCGCTGGACATCTTCTTCGACGTGCGCAAGGTGCCCGGCCTGAAAAAGAAACCTTCGACTTCCGAGCTGGTCGACTGGCTGAAGCTGCTGATGGCCGACGAGATCGGCGAAGCGGTGCTGCGCGAACGCGACCCGACCAAGGCGATCCCGCCGCTGGCCGGCGCCCTGGTGAAGAACGAGCAGGACGTGCAGCTTCTCGAGCGCCTGGCGTTCATGAGCCGCCGCGCCAGCCGCTGAGTGCGTCGGCCCTTTCCGGGGAAAGGGCTGCGGGGCGGCACGCCAGACAGCGGAGGAACATCCCATGCTCAGCGGAAGTTGCCTGTGCGGCGCGGTAAGCTATGAAATCGACGCGCCCATCGAGTCGGCCAGTCATTGTCATTGCAGCCAGTGCCGCAAGGCCCACGGCGCGGCGTTCGCCACCTACGGCAAGGTGCGCCGCGAGGCGTTCCGCTATGTCGCCGGAGCGGACGCGGTGGCCGAATACCACTCGTCGCCAGGCGTCACCCGTACCTTCTGCCGCCACTGCGGATCGAACCTGCAGTGGCTTGGCGGCAACGAGGACCCGACGTACACCTCTATCGCCCTCGGCACCCTCGACTCGCCGCTGCCATCGGTAGCGCAGCGGCACATCTACGTGGGTTCGAAAGCCGACTGGTACGTCATCGCCGACGACCTGCCGCAGGAACACCAATACTGACCGGCGCTCGCGCGCCGGGATCAACGGACAACAGACGAGGTCGCAGCCATGCTGCTCAACCTGTTCAACGAAATGCGCGCAGCCAAGGTGCCGGTGTCGGTGCGCGAGCTGCTCGACCTGATCGATGCCCTGAAGCACCGCGTGGTGTTCGCCGACATGGACGAGTTCTACTACCTGGCGCGCACCATCATGGTCAAGGACGAGCGCCACTTCGACAAGTTCGACCGGGCCTTCGGCGCCTACTTCAAGGGCCTGGAGAAGCTCGACGACCACCTCAAGGCGCTGATCCCCGAGGAATGGCTGCGCAAGGAGTTCGAGCGCCTGCTGACCGACGAGGAAAAGGCGCAGATCCAGTCCCTCGGCGGCCTGGACAAGCTGATCGAGGAGTTCAAGAAACGCCTCGAGGAACAGAAGGAGCGCCATGCCGGCGGTAACAAGTGGATCGGTACCGGCGGTACCAGTCCGTTCGGCTCCGGCGGTTTCAACCCGGAGGGCATCCGCGTCGGCGACGCCGGCAAGCGCCAGGGCAAGGCGGCCAAGGTCTGGGACCAGCGCGAATACAAGAACCTCGACGACCAGGTCGAACTGGGTACGCGCAACATCAAGATCGCCCTGCGGCGCCTGCGCAAGTTCGCCCGTGAGGGCGCGGCGGAGGAGCTGGACATCGACGGCACCATCGACCACACCGCGAAGGACGCCGGGCTGCTCAACATCCAGATGCGCCCGGAGCGGCGCAACACGGTGAAGCTGTTGCTGCTGCTGGACATCGGCGGCTCGATGGACGCCCACGTCAAGGTCTGCGAGGAGCTGTTCTCGGCCTGCAAGACCGAGTTCAAGCACCTGGAGTATTTCTACTTCCACAACTTCATCTACGAGTCGGTGTGGAAGAACAACCTGCGCCGCAGCAGCGAACGCACCGCCACCTTCGACCTGCTGCACAAGTACGGTCCGGACTACAAGGTGGTGTTCGTCGGCGACGCGGCGATGGCGCCCTACGAAATCACCCAGGCCGGCGGCAGCGTCGAGCACTGGAACGAGGAAGCCGGTTACGTCTGGATGCAGCGCTTCATGGAGAAGTACAAGAAGCTCATCTGGATCAACCCCTATCCGAAGGACACCTGGAACTACACGGCGTCCACCGGCCTGGTCCGCGAACTGGTCAAGGAACAGATGTATCCGTTGACCCTGAGCGGCCTGGAGGAGGGCATGCGCTTCCTCTCGCGCGGTTGAGCCAACTGCCTGCGGGACCGGCGACAGGCGCGGCGGCACGCAACTTGCCTACCCTGTGTATCCCGTCCGCGCGGTAACAGCGCGGCGCGGCCACCGGTAACGATGGGCACGCCATGATCGACTCGACCTTCTCCCGCGCCACCTGGCTCAACTCGCTGCACATGTCGACCCTCACTCTCTCGCTGCTGGAGAAGGAAGGGTTCGCCCGCGAGCAACTGCTCGAAGGCAGTGGCATCACCCCCGCCGACCTGCTCGACCTGCGGCGCCTGATCAGCCCCTGGCAGGAGCAGCAGGTGTTCGCCAACGCCTGCCGGCTCAGCGACGAGCCGGCCCTCGGCCTGCGCCTGGGACTGCGCACGCGGATTTCCGCCTACGGCCTGCTCGGCTACGCGCTGCTCTCCGCGCCGACCCTCGGCGAGGCGCTGCGCATCGGCCTCAGCTATCCGGTCTTGCTCGGCACCTACTTCCACCTGTCGCTGGAAGTCGCCGACGGCCGCGCCTGGCTGGTGGCCACCGGCTACGGCGAGGACGAGGCGCTGCGGCCATTCAACACCGAGCTTTGCCTGGGCTCGCTGAAGGTCACCTGCGCCGACCTGCTCGGCCAGCCGCTGCCCTTGCTGGAAGCGGCCTTCGACTATGCCGGCGACGAGGCGATGGCGCGGGCCTACGCCGAGGGTTTCGCCTGCGAGTTGCACTTCGAACGCGAGCGCAGCGCCATCGGCTTCGCCGCCGAATGGCTGGAGCGCCCGTTGCCGCTGGCCGACCCGGTGACCCACCGCGAGATGCTGGAACAGTGCCGGCGGCAGAACATCGACCTGGCCGCGCGTCGTGCCTGGCTGGACAAGGTCCGGGCGATCCTCGCCGAGCGCTTGCAGGACCCGCCCGGCCTGGAGGAACTGGCCAGGCGCCTGAACTGTTCGTCGCGCAGCCTGCGCCGGCACCTTCAGCAGCAGCGCACCAGCTACCAGCAATTGCTCGACGAGTTGCGCTTCGCCCGCGCCAAGGAGTTGTTGCAGAGCGGCGACATGCCGATCTACCGGATCGCCGAGGAACTCGGCTTCAGCGAGACCGCCAGCCTGCGCCATGCCTTCCAGCGCTGGAGCGGCCAGCCGCCGAGCCATTTCCGCGCCTGAGCGCTCGCTCAGGCGGAGGGACTGGTGTCGGCGTGGCGCCGTCGCCGTTCGTCCGCCACCTCGCCCAGGGATTTTGCCGCGCCGTCGCCAATCCAGGCCATGAAGGCACGATCGAAGCGGAAGTCGGCGCCGCACAGCCCGACGAGGAAACGCCGTACGTCCTGGGCGTTGCGCTAGTCGCGGCACACTGCGGTGTCGCGGGTGATGGTGTCGCCGTGCCAGCCGAAGACCATCTGTCGTTTCTCTGCGCGCGCTGGAGCGGGCAGGCCAACGATGGCCTGCCCACGGGCCGTCAGGATGCCGGCTCTTCGATCAGCCGGTCATAGGGCGGCAGGCCGCTGTATTGGCCCAGGGCTTGCTCGTAGGCGTTCTTCAGGTCGTCGGCGGCGAGGTCGTAGCCGACCAGCAACTGTTCGAGTTCAGCGGCGTTCTGCGGGTCGTCGTTCTGCAACTGCGCGTCGAGTTCGCGGGTGCGCGCGGCGACGCACTGGATCGCCACCATCAGGGTCTGGGGTTTCAGGTTCATGGTTCACTCCTAGAGCCCGCGGGCTTTTTCCCATTGGCGGCGGATGGCGTTGCGCACGAAGTTGTCCAGTTGGCCCATGAGGACCTCCCGGTACATCGGCTTGGCCGGCATGATGGTGTAGTGGGTGGCTTGCAGGCGCTTGTTGTAGCTGTCCTGCTTCACCTTAAGGTCCGGCGGGATGTCGGTGCCGTCGGGTATCACGAAGTCGCCGTCGGCGCGGCGCAGCACGCCGGCGCGGTCGAACACCGAGGTGCCGCCGGTGTCCGGGGCGTAGAGGCCGTCGCGGCCGGCGACGATGTCCGGCGCGCGGGCGGGGACGCCAGGGGTGTTGGGGCTGTCGAAGGTCGGATGCAGCAGCGGGGCGACTTCCGCAGCCTCGGCGAGTTCCTTGTCGGGATGCAGGTAGCGACCGACGTCGCCGTCGTAGTTGGCCTTGAATACCGCCCGGTAGAGGGTGAGGCTGGTTTTCTCGTAGTCGTAGGACATGCGTGGACTTCCCTGTGGGTTGCGTTCGCGGCGCCGCGGGTGCGCGGCATCGCTACCGGCCACCGTCCTTGTGGCGCCATCGGCGAGCAGGATAACAGCCGTGGGCGGATCCGCCAGGGGCAGGCGACGACCGTCGCCCGGGAGGCTCAAGGCCTGGCCGCGCCGTGCAGGTAATGGCGGATGCGCACCTCCACGCCGGCGCTCTGGAAGCGCCGGGCGGCGGCCTCGACCCGCAACTCGCCGCGGGTCACCCGCTGGTGGTGGCGCAGGTGCTCCAGCCAGGATTCGTCGATGAAGAACTCCAGCCACAGGCGACGGTTGCCGCTGTCCTGGACCAGCCCCCAGGACACCGCGCCGTTGCGCCGACGCATGGCGCGCACCTCGACCATCGCCGCCTGGAATGCCGCGGCGTCCTGCGGGTCGATGTCGTACTCAAGGGTGACCATCACCGGGCCGCGTTCCTGGTCCACCTCTTCGTCGACCAGTGGTGCCGGCCAGTGCAGCGACGGCGCGAGGTCCTCGGCCTCGGTGACCGGCAGCCGGCAGCGCAGCGACGCGAACAGGCCGAGCAGCAGCGCGGCGCTGGCGCAGAGCAGGGCGAAGGTGATCGACAGGTGGCTGGCGACCAGACCCCACAGGGCGCCGCCGGCGGCCATGCTGCCGAAGAACACCAGGATGTAGACCGCCAGCGCGCGGGCGCGGACCCAGGCCGGCACGGAGGTCTGCGCGGCGACCTGCAGGCTGGAGAGCACGGCGATCCATGCCGCGCCGCTGAGCAGCATCACCGGCACCAGCAAATAGAGGTTGCGCAGCAGCGCCAGGGCCACCAGCACCAGTGCGTAGAGCACGCTGGAGAGCAGCACCAGGCGGTCGCTGCCGAGGCGTTCGCGCAGGCGCGGCAGGAACGCGGCGCCGAGCACCGCGCCGACGCCGATGCTGCCCAGCAGCAGGCCGAAGTCCATGGCGTTGCCATGCAGTTCGCCGCGCACGATCAGCGGCAGCAGCGACATGCCGGCGCTGGCGCCGAGGAAGAACGCCACCGCGCGCACCAGCACCGATTGCAGTGGCCTCGAGCTGCGGCTGTAGCGCCAGCCGGCGCGCAGGGCGCCGAACAGGCGTTCCGCCGGCAGCACCGAGGGCACGGCCTCGCGTTTCCAGGCCAGCAGCACGGCGATCACCGCGAAGAAGGAGAGGGCGTTGAGGGCGAAGGTCAGCCAGGGGCCGACCAGGCTCACCAGCACCCCGGCGATGGCCGGTCCGACCGCCCGCGCCAGGTTGACCCCGACACTGGACAGCGCCACCGCCGCCGGCAGTTCGTCCTTGCCCACCAGTTCCGGAGTGGTGGCGCTCCAGGCCGGCATCATCAGCGCGGTGCCGATGCCCATGCACAGGGTCAGGCCGAGCAGCAGCCAGACGCTGGTCAACTGGAGCAGGGTGAGGCTGGCCAGCAGGGTGGCCACCAAGGCCATCCACAATTGCACGCCGAGCAGGTAGCGGCGCTTGTCGACGATATCGGCGAGGGCGCCGGCCGGCAGGGCCAGGAAGAACATCGGTAGCGATCCGGCGACCTGCACCAGGGCCACGTTCAGCGGGCTGGCGGAGAGCGAGGTCATCAGCCAGCCGGCGCCCACCTCGTGCATCCAGGTGCCGATGTTCGAGGCGATGCTGGCCAGCCATAGCCAGCGGAAGGTGGCTTGGCGCAGGGGACTCCAGGGTGAGGCGGCGGGTGCGGTCATGGTCAGAGCGAGCCTTTGAGTGGGTATTCGACGATCAGGTAGAGGCGGTCGATGTCGTCGCCGGCCTGGGCCGCGTTGGCCCGGTGGCTGAGGTGCGAGACGTTCAGCGAGAGGTCCTTGAGCGGGCCCGAGGCGAACAGGTAGCGCAGGTCGAGGTCGCGCTCCCAGTGCTTGCCGCCGCTGCCCTGCAAGGGCCGGTAGCGGCCATCGGCGCCCAGCGGGTTGTAGGCGCCGCCGGCCGGCGCATGGCTGCCGTCGATGGCGCGGCCGCTGACGTAACGCGCCATGAAGCTCAGCCCCGGCAGGCCGAACGGGGCCAGGTCGAGGTCGTAGCGGGCCTGCCAGGAGCGTTCGCCGGGACCGTTGAAATCGGCGTACTTGATCGAGTTGGCGAGGTAGATGGAGTCACCTCCGACGAAGTCGAACGGCGTATCCCCATGGACACGCTGGTAGGCCAGGGAGAAACCCTGCGCGCCGACGCGGTACTTCAGTTGCAGGCTGTAGGCCAGGGTGTCGATCGCGCCGGCCCGGCTGCGGCCCTGGTCGCGCGTGCGATAGAGGTTGCCATCCAGGCTGAACGCGGCACGTTGCAGGTTCATGTTGAGATAGACCTGGCGCCAGACGTTGTCCAGTTGCGCGGCGAACAGCGAGCCGCTCAGGTTGTCGCTGGCCGCCAGGCTGGCGCCGGCGAAGCCGATGGCGCTGCCGGCGGTGCTCGCGCCGTAGCCGTCGAAGTCGCCATGGCCGGAGCTGGAGGCCTGTTCCTTGAAGGCGGTGAAGCGCCCGGCCTGGATCCGCACGCGGTCGAGGTCGTCGCTCTGCAGGAGGAAGCCCCTGGCGTACTGGGGTTGCAGGCGCTTGTCGCTGGTATCGAAGACCGGGGTCTCGACGGTCATCTCGCCGACCTTGAGCAGGCTCTCGCCGAGCCGCAGCTTGAGTGCGGCGCCGGCGTCGGAATACTCGCTGGCGTTATCGCCGGATGAGTCCAGCGGCAACAGGCCGGTGCCGGCATGGCCACGTCCGCCGTCGAGCTTGAAGCCGGCGAAGCCGTGGAGATCGAGGCCGAAACCGACGCGGCCGGGAGTATAGGCCGACTCCAGGTCGACGATCAGGCCGTGTGCCCATTCCTTGCGGTAGCCGCGCCCGGCGTCCGCGCGGCGATAGTCGTTGTAGAGGAAGTAGTTGCGGTTGAGCAGGCGCCACTCCAGGTAGTCGGGTGCCTTGGCTTCCTCTGTCGCGGCGTGGCACGGCGAGGTGCCGCCCAGCGCCAGGAAAAGGGCCAGGCGGCCGACCGGTCGAACGCGGATCATCGGGAAAACTCCGGGCGAGGCGGGCCGCGAAGGGCCCGCCCGGGTACGTCAGAAAGCGAAGCAGGAACAGCCGAATGCGCCCCAGAAACCCTGGAAGTCGCTCACCGGTACGTTGGAGTGGCGCGCGCGGTTGTGCTCGTGGGCGTGTACCGCGCAGGCACCGACGCACTGGTGGACCTGGGCGGTCAGCGGCGCGCCTTGCCGCCAGTGGCCGGGTACCTTGGCCACCGGCGACCAGTCCGGCAGCACCGGCGGCGCCGGCGGACCGAGCTTGTCGAACTCGGCGGCGGCATAGACGATCTTGCCGTCGACCACCGTGAGCACCGACTCGATCCACTTGATGGCCTCTTCCTCGACGCCGAAGAAGTCCGCCGACAGCGCCGCCAGGTCGGCGAGCTGGCCAACCTTGATCTGTCCTTTCTTGCCCTGCTCGCTGGAGAACCAGGCGCTGCCGTGGGTGAACAGCTGCAACGCGGTTTCCCGCGGCAGGCCCTGCGGATACAGGGCCATGCCGCCGACGGTGCGGCCGCTGACCAGCCAGTACAGCGAGGTCCAGGGGTTGTAGCTGGAGACCCGGGTGGCGTCGGTGCCGGCACCCACCGGCACGCCCTCGGCGAGCATGCGCTGGATCGGCGGCGTGGCCTCGGCGGCCTTGGCACCGTAGCGGTCGACGAAGTACTCGCCCTGGAAGGCCATGCGGTCCTGGATCGCGATGCCGCCGCCGAGTGCCCGCACCCGCTCGATGTTGCGCGGGGTGATGGTCTCGGCGTGGTCGAAGAACCAGGGCAGGCCGTTGAACGGAATGTCGCGGTCGACCTTCTCGAACACGTCGAGCATCCGCGAGATCGATTCGTCGTAGGTGGCGTGCAGGCGGAACGGCCAGCGCTGCTCCACCAGGTGGCGGACCACAGGCTCCAGCTCCTGCTCCATGGTCTGCGGCAGGTCCGGGCGCGGTTCGAGGAAGTCCTCGAAGTCGGCGGCGGAGAACACCAGCATCTCGCCGGCGCCGTTATGGCGGAAGAAATCGCTGCCCTGGCCGTACTTGACGCTGCCGGTCCAGTTCTTGAAGTCGGCGAGTTCTTCCTTCGGTTTCTGGGTGAACAGGTTGTAGGCGATGCGTACGGTGAGCTGGCCCTGGTCGGCCAGTTCGCGAATCACCTGGTAGTCGTCCGGGTAGTTCTGGAAGCCGCCGCCGGCGTCGATCGCGCTGGTCAGGCCGAGGCGGTTGAGTTCGCGCATGAACTGGCGGGTGGAGTTGACCTGGTATTCCAGCGGCAGCTTCGGTCCCTTGGCCAGGGTGGCGTAGAGAATCATCGCGTTGGGCCGGGCGATCAGCATGCCGGTGGGTTCGCCGCTGCTGTCGCGGACGATCTCGCCGCCGGGCGGGTTGGGCGTGTCCTTGGTGTAGCCGACCACGCGCAGGGCGGCGCGGTTGAGCAGGGCGCGATCGTACAGGTGGAGGACGAACACCGGGGTGTCCGGCGCGGCCTTGTTCAATTCCTCCAAGGTCGGCATGCGCTTCTCGGCGAACTGGAACTCGTTCCAGCCGCCGACCACCCGCACCCACTGGGGGCTGGGCGTGCGTTCGGCCTGGTTCTTGAGCATGCGCAAGGCGTCGGCCAGGGAGGGCACGCCTTCCCAGCGCAGCTCCAGGTTGTAGTTGAGGCCACCGCGGATCAGGTGCAGGTGCGAGTCGTTGAGACCGGGGATCACGGTGCGCTTCTGCAGGTCGATCACCTGGGTGGCGCTGCCGCGATGGAGCATCGCCTCGGCGTCGTTGCCGACGGCAAGGAACTTGCCGTCCTTGATCGCCACGGCGGTGGCGGTGGGGTTGTCGCGGTCCACGGTGTGGAAACGGCCGTTGTGCAGGATCAGGTCGGCGGTCATGGAACCTCCTGGGTTGCTTGCGGGAGAAAGGCTGGCGGCGTTGGCGAAGGGCAGGGCGGACCACAGGACTCCGGCGGCGCCCAGCACCGAACTGGTAGTGAGGAAATGGCGGCGGTCCTTGCTCGGCGGATCGTGGCTCATGGCGTGCTCCTGGCAGCGGGGCGGAATCGGTCAGCGAGGGCGGCGGCGAGAGAGGCCACCGGACAGGATAGGTGCGGCGGGAAACGTACGGGACGAAAGAGCGGTTTTCCCGAATGACGCATCCTCCTGCAAGCGCAACTTGCTGGTGGTCGATAGCAAGTAAGGCGCGAGACATGTCCTGAACTTCATGGGGGCTTTTTCTTATAGGGCGGACTGTCGATTCTGCTAGCTGGTAATCCTTCTTTTATTGTCTCTGTGTGCGCTTTTTGTATGGATGTGTCGAATATTTTGAATATCGCCGTTCAACTTTATCCAGGGCCGCAGTTCAGTGATTTATTTTCTCGAAAAGTTTGTTTTTTCCAATATTCATGCTTCATAGTCTGGCCGGCCACGGGAAATTATCTGTTGGCCTGCGTGCTGTTGTGCGCAACAGCTGGAATTCATCGTTCGTTGTCAGGAAACAATCATGAGCCACTATCTCGAAGTTCTAACTCCGCAGAACAGCCAGATCATCTTCATCGACCAGCAGCCACAGATGGCATTCGGCGTACAGTCCATCGATCGCCAGACGCTGAAGAACAACGTAGTGGGCCTGGCCAAGGCGGCGAAGGTATTCGACATCCCGGTCACCATCACCACGGTGGAAACCGACAGCTTCTCCGGCCCGACCTATCCGGAGCTGCTGGCGGTGTTCCCCGAGCAGAAGATCCTCGAACGCACCTCGATGAACTCCTGGGACGACCAGAACGTGCGCGACTCGCTGGCCGCCGCGGGCCGCAAGAAGGTCGTGGTCGCCGGGCTGTGGACCGAGGTCTGCAACACCACCTTCGCCCTCTGCGCCATGCTCGAGGGCGGCTACGAGATCTACATGGTGGCCGATGCCTCGGGCGGCACCTCCAGCGACGCCCACAAGTACGCCATGGACCGCATGGTCCAGGCCGGCGTGGTACCGGTGACCTGGCAGCAGGTCCTGCTGGAGTGGCAGCGCGACTGGGCCCGCCGGGATACCTACGACGCCGTGATGGCCATCGCCAAGGAGCATTCCGGGGCCTACGGCATGGGCGTGGACTACGCCTACACCATGGTGCACAAGGCGCCCGAGCGGGTGACCCACGGCGAACGCATCGGCCCGAATCCGGCCAAGTGAATGCCGGCCGTGCCGCTCCGGTCCGCCGGGTGGCACGGCCGCGAAGGAGAACGAAGATGAAGCTCTACGTATTGTCGCTGGGCGCCGGACTGTTGGTGGGGATCGTCTACAGCCTGCTGCAGGTGCGTTCGCCGGCTCCGCCGCTGGTGGCGCTGGTGGGGTTGCTCGGCATCCTGCTCGGCGAGCAGGTCATCCCGGTCGGCAAGCAATTGCTCGGCGGTTGCGCGTTCGCCTCGGCCTGCGACAAGGCGGGTTCGGTCGGCCATGTGCTGGGGCAACTACCGGGTCGGCATCGCCTCGACCAGGCCGCTGGCCCGTCGGAAAAGGAAAAGGGTTGAGCGTTATATCATCGAGTAACAGCGCAGTAATCTGGTAGTTATCTTCGTCGGTTAGATTTCCCCGGAACGGCTCCCTCGGATTAATCTCTGGGGGAGCTTTCGTGCGTCGTTTTTCGCGTCGAGAGAAAAGTGTCACGAGATCATCGGGCGCATGGAATCAGGGGGAGTCATGACTGTTGCCATAGACAGAACAAAGGGCGACCAATCCACGCCAGGGAACATCATAAGGGGAGAAGGGTACGCCTTGATTCGCAATAGTGAGGCGACTCCCGATCCGGACAAGGTGATCCATATTCCTTGTGCCGATTCGTTTTCCGTCATCGTGCAGTTGCGCGATTTCAATTCCCATCGTCTCTGGAATGGAAACAAACTGGTTTTCGATGGCGGACATCCACGGAAAAGTATCTCCATCGCCTATCTTGGCGATGAAATAAAGTGCCAGCACCGGACAACTTACGACAATGTCCGCTTCATGTTGCCGCGCGCTTCGATAAAGGAGTTTCTCTACGAAGAAGGGCAACGCGCGTCCGCCGAGCCGGAGCGGATCATCGGTGTCGACGATCCGGTGGTCTATCACCTGGCGCTGGCGCTGCTGCCCAGCTTCGCCAGGGCGGGCGAGCGCAACGAACTGTTCATCGAGCAGGTCATGCTGGCGCTGTTGACCCACGTTCAGGATCGCTTCGCTTCGACCCAGGTCCCGGTCTGCACCGGCAAGGGCCTGGCGCCCTGGCAATTGCGCAGGGCCAAGGAGCTGATCGCCGGGCATCTGGCCGAGGGCGTGTCGGTGGCGCGCCTGGCCGAGGAGTGCGGGCTCTCGCGCAGCTATTTCACCAAGGCCTTCAAGTGCAGCACCGGTTTTTCGCCCCACGAATGGCTGATGCGCATGCGCGTCGACCGGGCCAAGGAGCTGATGCTGGGCAGCGACGAACCGCTTTCGCAGATCGGCGTCGCCTGCGGCTTTTCCGACCAGCCGCATTTCTCGCGGATCTTTCTCCGGCTGGCCGGCGCCTCGCCCTCGACCTGGCGTCGGGTCAAGCGGCAGCGCACCGACGCAGCGCTGTGAACCGCGACCGTGCGTGACGGACGGTACGGAAGCCGCCGGATGCTCGGCTAGAATGCCCTGGCTTCGGCGGTCGCCATCGGCCGCCCACTTCGCAACGGAACAGGGAATCGCAGATGAAAGCAGTACGCCAGGGTCGCGGCGTAACGGGGTTGCTCATGCTCCTGGCGCTGGCCGGGTGCAGTTCGCGGTCGGCGGAGCCGCCGCCGCCCAACCCCGACGAAGTACGGGCGAAGATCGTCCGCCTGATGCCGGCCACGGTGCGCGATCGCCAAGGGTGGGCCAGCGATATCTACGCGGCCTTTTCCGCCCAGCAGATCTACCCCAGCGACGAGAATCTCTGTGCGGTGCTGGCGGTGACCGAGCAGGAGTCCACCTACCAGGTCGACCCGCCGGTGGCCGGCCTGGGCAGGATCGCCACCCGCGAGGTCGAGCGTCGTGCCGGCAAGCTGCACGTGCCGGCGTTCCTGGTCAGCTCGGCGCTGAATATCAAGTCGCCCGATGGCCGCACCTACAGCCAGCGCCTGGCCGCGGCGCGCACGGAGAAGGAACTGAGCGAGACATTCGACGATTTCATCGCCATCGTGCCCATGGGCGGCAAGCTGTTCGGCGGCTTCAACCCGGTACACACCGGCGGGCCGATGCAGGTCAGCATCGCTTTCGCCGAGCAGCACGCGGACGGCTATCCCTATCCGCTGGACGGCAGCATCCGCCGCGAGGTGTTCAGCCGGCGCGGCGGCATGTATTTCGGCATCGCCCACCTGCTTGGCTATCCGGCGGACTACCCGGCGCCGCTGTACCGCTTCGCCGACTTCAACGCCGGCTGGTATGCCAGTCGCAACGCCGCGTTCCAGAGCGCGGTGAGTCGCGTCTCGGGGATTCCGCTGGCGCTGGATGGCGATCTGATCCGCTACGGCACGCGCACGCCGGGCTCCACCGAACTGGCCGTGCGCAGCCTCGGCAAGCGCCTGGACATGAGCGACGCGGCGATCCGCCGGGCGCTGGAGCAGGGCGACAGCCCGGAGTTCGCCGACAGCGCGCTGTACCGCAAGGTCTTCGCCCTGGCCGAAAGCGCCACCGGCAAGACATTGCCCCGCGCCGTGCTGCCGGGGATCACCCTGGAGAGCCCGAAGATCACCCGCAAGCTGACCACCGCCTGGTTCGCCAAGCGCGTCGACGAACGCTACCAGCGCTGCATGGCGCGCGTGCGGAAACGCTGAGTCCATCGTCGCGCGGGTCGAACCTGGCGCCGCCGCGGGAGTCTGCCGTCCTGTCAGCCAAGCTCATGGAGAAGCAGCGTATGAAGACCCGATACAGCGCCGAGGCACCGGCGCGCGACGAACTGGACCGGCTCGCCGGTCCGACGCTGGTGGAGTTCGGTACCGACTGGTGCGGCCATTGCCAGGCCGCCCAGCCGCTGCTGGCGGAAGTATTCAGCGACTATCCGGAGGTCGGCCACCTGAAGGTCGAGGACGGTCCCGGGCGCCGCCTGGGGCGCTCGTTCCAGGTCAAGCTGTGGCCGACGTTCGTCTTTCTTCGCGACGGCCGGGAGGTGGCGCGGGTGGTCCGCCCCGGCAGCGCCAGCGTGCTGGAAGAAGCGTTCGAGAGCCTGGTCGGCGAGGGCTGAGGACCCGGCCCGCGGGCCGGGCGGCGTTCAGGCCGGCATCGCGTGATCCACCTGTTCGCGGATCTCCTGGTAGCGCAGTTCCATCAGCTTGCGCTGCTCGCGCCGGGCCAGGGCCTGGGCGTAGCGGCGTTTCTCGATCGCGGTCTCCGGTTCCAGCGGACGCACCGCCACCGGCCGGCGCTGGTCGTCCATCGCCACCATGGTGAAGAAGCAACTGTTGGTATGGCGCACGGTGCGCTCGTGGATGTTCTCGGTCATCACCTTCACCCCGACCTCCATCGAAGTGCGCCCGGTGTAGTTCACCGAGGCGAGGAAGGTCACCAGTTCGCCGACATGGATCGGCTCGCGGAAGATCACCTGATCCACCGACAGGGTCACCACGTAGCGTCCGGCGTAGCGCTTGGCGCAGGCAAAGGCCACTTCGTCGAGGAGCTTGAGCAGCGCGCCGCCGTGGACGTTGCCGGAGAAGTTCGCCTTGTCGGGGGTCATGAGCACGCTCATGGTCAGTTGGTAGCTGCCAGGTTCCATCGTTCACCTATCACGCAAGTTGGTCACGGGCCATTGCAGTGGGCCGGCGGCCGCTCTGCGGCGGCCTCTGGCGATAGGGTAGGGAGAAACGCCGGCGCGATTAGCACCGCAGTCGACAATGGTGTTTTCCGCGAAACGGGCTTGCGGCGCCGCTCCGTATGCGCCAAGGGCTAGTCGCGGGAGCCGCCGCGTCCTTCCCGGCTGGCATCCATCCAGCGCAGCACTTCTTCGCCGAACTCCGGTGGCGCGATACGCCCCACCCGGCGTACCAGGTCGAGGATGGTCTGCTGGGCCAGCGCTTCTTCCATGCGCTTCTGCGCGGTGAGCATCACCGCGTGGATCGAGCAGGTGTTGCGGGTCGCCCAGGAAGGCGGGTTGCCTTCGAAGATCGCGCAGCGCTCGCGGACCTCGCGGCATTCGAAGATCGATTTGTCGCCGTCGATGGCGCGGACCACGTCGAGCACGCTGATTTCGTTGGCCGGCCGTGCCAGGCGGAAGCCACCGCGCACGCCTTCGGTGGCAGCCACCAGGCCGGCCTTGGCCAGGCGGGTGAAGACCTTGGCCAGCAGTTCCGGCGGCACGCCCTGCAACTCGGCGAGGGTACGTACGCTGGACTCGCGGCTGTCGCCTTTCTCGTCGGCGAGGAACAACAGGCAGTGGATGCCGTATTCGACGCCGGCGCTATAGAGAGCCATCACTAACTCCGATAGAAATATTCGCAATATTCTGCGCGGTTTTCAGGTCGCTCACAAGGACAGGTCGTTCGCTGTCTTCCGCCTCGAAGCGCTCTATCTCCGATCCTTTTCGTATGTTTTCGACGTCTTTTCCTCTCTTTCACGGCGAGGGGCGATTGCCTGTCGGAACGCTTTTCGGGGATTGATCTTCTTAACTACGACAAATATAGTCGTAGTTACGGAGAGGCTTTTCTCCGGATATCCCGTCCTTTCTCTCCAGGAGCCCCCAATGAAACAACGTATCCTGATCGTCGGTGCCGGATTCGCCGGCATGTGGAGCGCGCTGAGCGCAGTGCGCCAGCTCGACCGCCAGGGCCGCGACGACGTCGAGGTCGCGGTGCTCGCGCCGCAGCCCGAGCTGCGCATCCGCCCGCGTTTCTACGAGCCTGACGTGCAGCGCATGGCGGCGCCGCTGGGCGAATTGTTCGCCGCGGTCGGCGTGCGTTTCGTGCAGGGCAGCGCGCAGCGCATCGACGTGGCCGGCAAGTGGGTGGAGTACCGCGATGCCGAGGGCACGCTGGCGCAACTGGACTACGACCGCCTGGTGCTGGCGGCCGGCAGCGGCGTGTGGCGTCCGGCGAGTGTCGTCGGCATCGACGCTGCCTTCGATGTCGACCAGTTGGAAGACGCCCTGCGCCTAGAGGCACACCTGCATGCCCTGCGCGACTTGCCGGATTCACCGGCACGCAACACCGTGGTGGTCGCCGGCGGCGGCTTCACCGGCATCGAGACCGCCACCGAGATGCCGGCGCGCCTGCGGGCGATCCTCGGCGAGAAAGCGGCGCTGCGAGTGATCGTGGTCGATCGCGGCGCCGCCATCGGCGCATCGATGGGCGCGGACCTGAGCGGCTTGATCGCCGAGGCCTCGGCGGAACTGGGCGTGGAGTGGTGCCTGGGGCGTTCGGTGGCGGCGGTGGATGCCGAGGGCGTGACGCTCGACGACGGCCAGCGGATCGAGGCGAAGACCGTGGTCTGGACCGTGGGCGTGCGGGCCAGCACCCTGACCGGGCAGATTCCGGGCGAGCGCGATGCCCAGGGTCGCCTGCATGTCGACCGCAACCTCAAGGTGCTCGGTCTCGACGATGTCTACGCCACCGGCGACGTGGCCCGCGCGGCTACCGACGACCTCGGCAACCATGCCCTGATGACCTGCCAGCACGCCATCGCCCTGGGTCGCTCGGCCGGCAATAACGTGGCCGCCGACCTGCTCGGCGTCGAGCCGATTCCCTACAGCCAGGTGAAGTACGTGACCTGTCTCGACCTCGGCGGCTGGGGCGCGGTGTTCACCGAGGGCTGGGACCGCCAGGTACGGTTCGTGCGCGAGGAGGGCAAGAAGATCAAGACCGAGATCAATGGCGTGTGGATCTACCCGCCGGCGGCGGACCGCGCCGTGGCGCTGGCGGCGGCCGACCCGCTGATTCCGGTGGTGGCGTAGGGCGATTTTCCCTCACCCCAACCCTCTCCCGCAGGCGGGAGAGGATGCCGTGCAGCTTAGAGGGATGCAGCGGCGCGCGGATGCCTGGCTTCCGGTAGGGCGAATAACCGCGAAGCGGTTATCCGCCGTTGCCTCGGTTCTCTTGGGAGCGTGCGTCTTCAGCGCTGGCGTTCCACCGCCGGACGGGCGAGCAGAAGGCGCAACGAGGCCCCCAGCGTTTCGCCATGACCCAGGCCGTCGAGCGGCTGGAAGTCCAGCGTGAGCCCGGCAACCCGGCGCAGGTCATCTACCAGCCGCGCCATCGCCTGGCCCGGCTCGGCTTTCAGCGAGCCGCGCGGGCTGGCCGGTTCGGCGCTGCCGCGCCAGAGCAGGAGTTCCGCGCGCTTTCCGCGCAGGCGCTGTTCGAGCCCCGCTCGTTCGCCGAGGATCGCCCCGTCGCGCCACCACAGCGACGGGCTGGCCGCGGCGTAGCGGGCGAACTCGCCGGGACGGGTGAACAGTGCGTGGAGCACCAGCAAGCCGCCGTAGGAGTGTCCCCAGAGGGTTTGTCGCGCAGTGTCCAGGGGCGCCTGCGCCGCCACGGCCGGGCGCATGCCGTCGCGCAGCAGGTCGAGGAAGGCGTCGGCGCCACCGCTGGGCAGGCCGTTGAGCGGGTCGCGCTGATCGGCCTGGCCGGGACTCGCGGGGGTGTAGTCGAAGGTACGCCCGGCGCGGTCGATGCGCAGCGGCGTGCGGTAGCCGATGGCGACCAGCAGCGGTGCGTCGCCGTCGGCCAGGCGTCTCAGGGTTGACTCGTCGAGGGCGCCGACGGCGGCGTTGCCGTCGAGCATCCAGACCACCGGGTAGCCGGCGGCGGGCGGTGCCTGCAGCGGTCGGCCGAGCCACAGCCGGTAATGCCGCTGGCCATCGACGGAATCCAGGTCCACGGCGCTGAAGCGATAGGGCAGGTCCTGGCGTTGCAGCAGGCTGCGGTCCATGGTCGCCTCGGGGTCCGGTTGCGCCAGCGGCGCGCCGCCGGGCAGGGCCGCCGCCAGGGCGAGGCCCAGGGCGGCGACGAGCAGGGAGGTTCTCATCAGGCTTTCTCTTTATGGCTCAGAACGACGCGGTCAGGCTGGTATAGAAGGTCCGTCCGGGCTCGTTGTAGGTCGCCGCGCCGGCCCCGTCGATGCCGACCACGCCCTGGGCATTGCCGGCGCGGAACAGGCGCTTGTCGAACAGGTTGTCGACGCCGGCGCCGAGGCTCAGGTTCTTGCTCAACCGATAGGTGCCGCCAAGGCCGGCGATGGCGTAGGGCGAGAGCTGGTCGTTGGCGCTGCCGGTGACACGGTCGCCGTGATAGTCGTATTTCTTCGGCTTCTGCTTGCCGTACCAGGTGACCGTGGCTTGCAGCGAGAGGTCGTCGGTGGCCTGCCAGTCGAGCATCGAGTTGAGGGTGTAGCGCGGCGTCACCGAGAGCACGTCGCCGGTTTCCTTGTTCTTCGATTGCAGCATGTAGGTGAAGTTGTTGCTCCACTTCAGGCCGTCGGCCAGGGGCAGGGTCAGGGTACCTTCGAGGCCCTCGACCACCGCCTTGGGCACGTTCTCCCACTGGTAGATCGCCGCGTTGGCGTAGTCGCCCTTGCCGCCGCTGGCGTGGTCGACCGGTGACAGGCCGGATTCGATCTTGTTCTTGTAGTCGTTGCGGAAGTAGGTCAGCCCCGCTACCAGGCCGTCGTGGCTGTACTCGATGCCCAGTTCCTTGTTCACGCTGGTCTCGGCCTTGAGGCCGTCGTTGCCGCGCAGGTAGCAACTGGTGCTTTGCCCGTAGCAACCCTGGCCACGGCTGTAGAGCAGGTAGTCGGGGTTCAGCTGGTACAGGTTGGGGGCCTTGTAGGCGCGGGCGATACCGGCCTTCAGGGTGACCCGCTCGGTGAGCGCGTGGGACAGGTTCAGCGATGGGCTCCAGTTGTCGCCGACGATGTCGTGGTGGTCCCAGCGCAGGCCTGGGGTGAGCATGGTGCCGGGCATCAGCTCGATGTTGTCCTCGGCGAACAGCGAGAAGATCCGCGCTGAGGAACTGCTGCTGCGGTTCTTTCCGGCGAGACCGGGGATCGAGCCGCCTTCCTCGGTGTTCTGGGTGTTGGAGCTGGGGTCGTCGAGCTTCTGCTCGGTCCACTCGCTGCCGAGGGTCAGGGTCTGCTCGTAGCCCAGGTGCAGCGGCAGGTTGACCTCGCCGTGGGCGGTCAGGTCGCGCAGGGTGGCGGTGTAGAAGCCGGCGTTGTTGGGGTCGAAGATACCTTCGGTGCCGCCGGCCAGGCCTTCGTTGATCCGGCTGTTGCGGGTCTTCTCGTACTGCAGGTAGGCCAGCGAGCTGCCGAAGTCCCATTCGCCGCGATGGGTGACCGAGTAGGTCTCGCGGTACATGCGGTTGGTCTCGTGGCCGAGCATCTGCTTCACGTAGTTGTTGCTGTTGGTGTTCTGCGTGTCGCCGGTGTAGATGTTGCCCTGGCGGCTGAAGCCGGCCTCGAACTCGAGGGTCTGCTCGGGCGTCAGGCGCCAGCTGAGCAGCCCGTCGATGTCCTTGTTGCGCACGCCTTCGCGACCGGCGGGGAGGGTGCCGGCCTGCTTGCCGGTGCGGTTGGATTCGTGGCCGGCGTTGATGTCCCAGTCGTCCGAGTCGGTCTTGGCGATGTTGCCGTAGACGCGGTAGCTGAGGTTTTCCGTGAGCGGCCCGTTGAGACCGAAGCTCATCCGTTCGCTGGCGCCTTCGGCCTTGTGTTGCGGGAAATTGCTGTAGACGCTGAGATTACCGTGGGTTTCCGCGCCGGCCTGCTTGGTGATGATGTTCACCACGCCGCCCGCCGCGCCGTTGCCGTAGCGCGCCGCCGCCGGGCCGCGGATCACTTCGATGCGCTCGACCTGGTCGGCCGGCACCCAGTTGGTGTCGCCGCGGCTGTCGCGCTCGCCGCGCCAGCCGTAGCGCACCGAGTTGCGCGAGCTGACCGGCTTGCCGTCGACCAGGATCAGGGTGTTCTCCGGGCCCATGCCGCGGATGTCGATCTGCCGGTTGTTGCCACGCTGGCCGCTGGAGCTGTTGCCGGTCAGGTTGACCCCCGGCATGGTCCGGATGATCTGCGACAGGTCGTTGCTCGGCGGTCGCTTGGCGATGTCCTCGGCGGTGATGATGGAAACCCCCGGCGCCTGCTTGGTTTCCTCCTGGGCGGTGGCGACCACGGTCTGCTCGCCCAGCTCGATGACGGAGCCGTCGCCCTGGCCGGCGGCGTGTACGGCGTTGGCGAGCAGGCAACTGGACAGCAGCAGGAAGGGAACGGCGGGAAGGGCGCGTGAGGACATCGGTGATCTCCGGGCAATGCAGCGAAATGCAAGAGATCACAAATGATATTGATTGTTATTTGAGAGTAAAGCGCATTAACTTTCTAAACACTTCGCCCTCAGGCGGCCGCCGGCAGCCACAGGTGCAGGCACAATCCGGGCTTGCCGTTGCTGGCCCAGAGCCGGCCGCCCTGTAGCTCGATGGCGCGCCGGGCGATCGCCAGGCCGAGGCCGAAACCTTCGCCGGCGCTATCGTCCAGGCGCTGGTAGGGGAGGAAGATGCGTTCCAACTGGTCTTCCGCCACGCCAGGGCCCTGGTCCTGCAGGCGCAGGTGCCAGAAGTCGCCCTCGCGCTCGCCGTCGAGGCTGACCGTGCCGTCCTCGGGCGAGTGACGGATGGCGTTGCGCAGGAGGTTTTCCATGGCCTGGGCCAGGCTGTCCAGGTGTACCTCGACGCGACAGTCGACGCCCAAGCGGCAGGGTAGCCGCGCCGGGTCCCAGCCGCTTTCGAAACAGGCGTCATCGCGCAGCGCTTCCCACACCGACAGCGCCAGCACCGGCTCGGTGGGCAGTTGCGGGCGCTCGGTGTCCATCCAGGCGAGGTCGAGGGTGTCTTCCAGCAGTCGTTGCATGTCGCCGATTTCGCGATCCAGGCGCTGGCGCAACTGTTCCGGCGGTAGCTCGCTGTCGTGGGCGATGCGCAGGCGCGCCAGCGGCGTGCGCAGTTCGTGGGACAGGGTGCGCAGCAGCAGGCGCTGCTGGGCGAGACTCAGGCGCAGGCGCTCGGCCATGTGCTCCAGGGCCTGGGCCAGCTCGCCCAGTTCGTCGCGGCGGGCCGCCAGCGGTGCGGCGAGGGGAGTGCTTTCCAGTTCGTCGGCGCGCAGGGCGTCGGCGCGATCGCGCAAGCGGTTCAGCGGCACCACCAGGTGGCGATAGAGCAGCAGGCCGAGCAGGGCGGCCAGCAGGGTCGGGACTATGCCGTGGGTGACCAGGTGGGTCCAGGGGGTCAGCCCGCCGGGCAGCAGGCGCTCCGGTAACTGGATTACCAGCCGGCCCTGCTCGGGATGTCGGGGGAACTCGATGCTGACGTACGGCAGTTCGTCCTGCAGGCGCCGGCTCATCGGCCAGTCGAGCTTGCGCATGAAGGTCAGGTGGCTCGACTCATCGGCGCTTAGCGGCGTGCTGCCGAGGCTTTCCAGGTGCGGTCCGACCAGCGCCACCCAGGTATCTTCCTTCGCCGACAGTTCCTTGCGGAAGCGTTCGGCGCCCGCGGCACCCTCGCTGCGCCAGGCATCCTCCGCCTGCCGCGCGTAGTCCGCCAGGTAGCTGCGGTCGGCCGGGGCGAGGAAGTAGGTGCTGCGCTCCACCGACAGGCCCCAGGTGTAGATCAGCCAGGTCAGCAGCAGGCAGAAGCCGACCTGCAGCAGCGCCAGTTTCCATAACAGCGGGTGCCTGCGCATCAGGGGTGTTCCGTCTCCACCAGCAGGTAGCCCTGGCCGCGTACCGCCTGGATCTGCAGGTGACGGACGGCGACCGCGGCGAGTTTGCGCCGCAGGTTGCAGACGTGCACGTCGAGACCGCGGTCGAGGCGCGTGTAGCTGCGGTGCAGCACGCTCCGGTAGAGGAACGGCTTGCTCAGCGCCTCGCCAGCGTGTTCGCGGAGCGTCGCCAGGAGGCGGTACTCGGATGGCGTCAGCCCCGCCGGAAGGCCCTGGTGGAGCACATCCTGGGCCTGGTCGTCGAACACCAGCCGGGTATCCCGCCGCTGCGCCGACGGCAGGCGGTCCAGTCGTACGCGGCGCAGCAGGGCGTCGGTGCGGGCATCCAGCTCGGCCAGGCTGAACGGCTTCGGCAGGTAGTCGTCGGCGCCGCGGGTGAAGCCGCTGATGCGATCCTGTTCGGCGCCCAGGGCCGACATCAGCATCACCGGCGTGGCCTGCTCGCGGCGCAGCGACTCCAGCAGGGCCAGGCCGTCGAGGCCGGGTAGCATGATGTCCAGCAACACCAGGTCGAACGCTTCGCGCCCGGCGGCTTCCAGTCCGTGCGAGCCATCGCCGCAGACGGTTACGCGGAAGCCGCGCCGGCGGAAATGCGCGTCGAGATCCTCGCGTAGGCGCGGGTCGTCTTCGACCAGCAGCAGGCGGGGAGATGGGATTGAAATATGAGAATGATTCACGTTCGTGAATATCTCATTTTTGCCGGGTATCGGGCAATGGGCCAATGCGCCGCAGCGTGCTCGGAGCGGAAATACTTTTCGACAAAGCCGTCGTTGCTTCGGCTTTGGTTCTGGCTTAGGGTCGGCGGGTCCGCAGGAGGCGGGCAGGAGTGTCGTGGCTATTGGCCAGCCTTTCGCGACGGCACTGGGTTGTACGATCATCTGGCGCGCTGCTGGCGCGTTGTTCGGGCCGCCCGCCGCAGGTGACTATCAAGGAAGATTCCCCATGCTGTTCTCCCAACACACCCGCCTGGTACACGTGGACTCCCCGCTGGGACCCGAGGTCCTGCAACTGCAACGGCTGGAGGGTCGCGAAGAGCTGGGCCGGCTGTTCAGCCACGAGCTCGAACTGGTCTCGAGCAATCCCGCCTTGCCTCTGGATGCCCTGTTGGGCAAGCCGATGAGCCTCGCGCTGGAACTCCCCGGCGGCAGCCGGCGGTATTTCCACGGCATCGTCGCGCGCTGTAGCCAGGGCGCCGGCGCCGGCCAGTTCGCCAGCTACCAGGTCACCCTGCGGCCCTGGCTGTGGCTGCTGACGCGCACCTCCGACTGCCGCATCTTCCAGAACCAGAAGGTCCCAGACATCATCAAGCAGGTGTTCCGCGACCTCGGCTTCTCCGACTTCGAGGACGCCCTGAGCCGCTCCTACCGCGAGTGGGAATACTGCGTGCAGTACCGCGAGACCAGTTTCGACTTCGTCAGCCGGCTGATGGAGCAGGAAGGCATCTACTACTGGTTCCGCCACGAGCAGAGCCGCCACATCCTGGTGCTCTCCGACGCCTACGGCGCGCACCAGAGCCCGCCGAACTACGCCAGCGTGCCCTACTACCCGCCGACCCTGGAACAGCGCGAGCGCGACCATTTCTACGACTGGCACATGGCGCGCGAGGTGCAGTCCGGCTCACTGAGCCTCAACGACTACGACTTCCAGCGTCCCGGCGCGCGCCTGGAGGTGCGTTCGAACATCGCCCGCTCGCACGCGGCGGCCGACTACCCGCTGTACGACTACCCCGGCGAATACGTGCAGAGCCAGGACGGCGAGCAGTACGCGCGGACCCGTATCGAAGCCTTGCAGGCGCGCTACGAACGGGTGCGCCTGCGCGGCCGCGCCCGCGGCCTGGGTTCGGGCCACCTGTTCAAGCTCAGCGGCTACCCGCGCGAGGACCAGAACCGCGAGTACCTGGTGGTCGGCGCCGAGTACCGGGTGGTCCAGGAACTCTACGAGACCGGCGGCGGCGGGGTCGGCGCGCAGTTCGAAAGCGAGCTGGACTGCATCGATGCCGGCCAGGCCTACCGCCCCTTGCCGACCACTCCGTTGCCGATCGTCCGTGGCCCGCAGACTGCGGTGGTGGTCGGGCCCAAGGGCGAGGAGATCTGGACCGACCAGTACGGCCGGGTCAAGGTGCATTTCCACTGGGACCGCCACGACCAGTCCAACGAGAACAGCTCCTGCTGGATGCGCGTCTCCCAGGCCTGGGCGGGGAAGAACTGGGGCTCGATCCAGATCCCGCGGATCGGCCAGGAAGTGATCGTCAGCTTCCTCGAAGGCGACCCGGACCGGCCGATCATCACCGGGCGGGTCTACAACGCCGAGCAGACGGTGCCCTACGAGCTGCCGGCGAACGCTACCCAGAGCGGCACCAAGAGCCGTTCGAGCAAGGGCGGCACGCCGGCCAACTTCAACGAGATCCGCATGGAGGACAAGAAGGGCGCCGAGCAGTTGTTCATCCATGCCGAGAGAAACCAGGACATCGAGGTCGAGAACGACGAGACCCACTGGGTCGGCCACGACCGGACCAAGACCATCGACCACGACGAGACGGTGCATGTGAAGCACGATCGCACCGAGACCGTGGACAACAACGAGACCATCACCGTGCATGCCAACCGCAGCAAGACGGTCGACCGCAACGAGACGGTCAGGATCGGCATGAACAAGACGGAAACCATCCTCATGGCCTCGTTGCAGAACGTCGGCATGGGGCGCATGGAAAACGTCGGGCTCGGCTACAGCCTGAACGTCGGCATGATGATGAACACCGTGGTCGGGCTGAACCAGAGCACCCAGGTGATGAAGAAGAAGACCTTGTCGGTGGGCGATAGCTACGAAGTGAGCGTGGGCGGCAGCGACGATGGCTCTAAGATCACCCTGGACGGTCAGAGCATCACCCTCGGCAGCCAGCGCATCGAGCTGACCGCCGACCGCGAGATCCTCTTGCGCTGCGGCCAGAGCACGATCCGCCTGACGCCGGGGGAGATCGAGATCCTCTCGCCCAATGTCGATATCAACTGTTGAGCGGCGGGCGGATGTCCTGTCGCGGCTTTTCCCAAGGAAGGATGGATAGATGAGCGGCCTACCGGTTTCCCATGTCGGCGAGAAAGTCTCGGGAGGGGTTATCTCCACCGGCTCGCCCACCGTGCACGTCGGCAGCAGCGCGGTCGGCCTGGCCGACCGGGTGTCCGCCTGCGTGCCGTTGGTGGGCAAGCCGGTCAACCCGATGCTCGGCAGCAAGCTGCTGCCGGAAGAGGTCGATTTCGCCCTGGCGGCGCCGGACACCTTCACCTTCGCCCGTGGCTACCTGTCGAGCAACCCCCGTATCGGCCGGCTCGGCCGGGGCTGGTGGCTGCCGGGCGAGAGCATGCACCTGGAACTGAGCGAAGACGCCTGCGTGCTGGTCGACGCCCAGGGCCGCCGGATCGGCTTTCCTGCGCTGGCTCCCGGCGCCCAGCATTATTCCGGCAGCGAGGAGCTGTGGCTGCGCCGCGGCGGTTCGAGCGGCGGCGAAGCGCAGGCCTGGCGCGGGCGCTGGGCGGCGGTGCCGGCCGAACTGCAGACGCAGGAGGGCTCCGTGCTGGTGCTGTCCGGCCACAGCTACCTGCATTTCCAGCGTTGCCCCGACGGTATCTGGCGCCTGCAGGCCAGCTTCGGCCGCGCCGGCTACCGCACCGAGTTCCGCTGGAGCGGACGTGGCCTGCTCACCGGCGTGCGCGACAGCGCCGGGCGCAGCTATGCGCTGGTCTACCAGCAAGCCTGCGAGCCGAGCGAGGGCGACGACGGCCTGCGTCTGTTCGGCGTGATCCTGGCCAGCCACGACGGACCGCCTCCGGACTACATCGATCCGCAGAGCCCGGGGCTCGACTGGCTGGTGCGCTACCAGTTCAGCGACAGCGGCGATCTGATCGCCGTGCGCGACCGTCTTGGCCAGGTGGTCCGGGTATTCGCCTGGCGCGAGCACATGCTGGTCGCCCATGGCGAACCGGGCGGGCTGGAGGTTCGCTACGAGTGGGATGTCCATGCTCCGCACGGGCGGGTCGTGAAGCAGATCGAGGCGGGCGGCCTGACCCGTACCTTCCGCTACCTGCGCGATGCCACCGAGGTCAGCGACAGCCTCGGCCGCGTCGAACGCTACGAGTTCGCCGGCGAGGGCGGGCAGCGGCGCTGGACCGCGCTGGTCAGGGCCGACGGCAGCCGTAGCGAGTTCGACTACGACCTGTTCGGCCGCCTGGTCGCCATGCGCGATCCGCTGGGACGGGAGACGCGGCGCCGGCGCGATGGCCAGGGGCGGATGCTCGAGGAGGAGTCGCCGGGCAAGGCGCGCTATCGCAAGCGCGTCGACGAAGAGACCGGGCTGCTGGTCGAGCTGGAGGACGCGATGCAGCGCCGCTGGACCTTCGAGCGCGACGAACGGGGCAATGCGACGACGGTGCGCGGCCCGGCCGGCAGCACCCGCTACGCCTACGAAGACCCGCGCCTGCCCGACCGGCCGACGCGAATCGTCGACCCGCGCGGCGGCGAGCGGCGCCTGGAGTGGAACCGCTTCGGCCTGTTGGCCGCGTTGACCGATTGTTCCGGCCAGGTCTGGCGTTACGACTACGACAACGAAGGACGTTTGGTCGCCAGCAGCGACCCGCTGGGACAACTGACCCGGCGCCGCTACGACCCGCTGGGGCAACTGATCGGCCTGGAATTGGCCGACGGCAGCGCCCTGAGCTATGAATACGACGCCCTTGGGCGGCAGACCCGTATCGCCGATGCCGAGGGGCACGCCACGCTGTTTTCCTGGGGGCACGGCGATCTGCTGGTGCGGGTTTCCGACGCCGGCGGCGGCGAATTGTCCTACCTGCACGACGAAGCCGGCAGGCTGGTCGCCCTGACCAACGAGAACGGCGTCCAGGCGCAGTTCCGCTACGACCTGCTGGACCGTCTGGTGGAAGAGACCGGCTTCGACGGTCGTCGCCAACGCTATCGCTACAACGCCGCTGACGAACTGATCGCCCGCGAGGATGCCGACGGTCGCGAGACCACCTATGCCTACGACCGCGACGGCCGCCTGGCGAGCATCCGGGTTCCCGCCACCGAGCACGCACCGGCCCTGGTCGAGCGTTACCGCTGGTTGGCCGACGGCCGCCTGGCCAGCGCCGGCGGGGCGGATTGCGAGGTGCGCTACACGTACGACGAGGTCGGTAACCTGCGCCTGGAAAGCCAGGTACATGCCGACGGTTGGGTCTACAGCGTCGAGCACAGCCACGACGCGCTAGGCGTGCGCCAGACCAGCCGCTACGGCGACGCGCCGCCGGTCGCCTGGCTGACCTATGGCCCGGGTCATCTGCACGGCGCGCTGGTCGGTGCGGTCGAGCTGGCCTTCGAGCGCGATGCCCTGCACCGTGAGGTGCGTCGCGACGCCCGCCGCGACGGGCAGGATGACGCGTTGTTCACCCAGGAGCGCCAGCACGCGCCGCTGGGACGCCTGCAGCGCAGCCGCCTGCGTCTGGCCGGCGGTTTCGACTGGCAGCGCGGCTATCGCTACGACGGACTTGGACAACTGGTCGGCATCGACGACAACCAGTATCCGTCGGTGCGCTACGAATACGACCTCGGCGGTCGCCTGCTGGCCAGCCGGCGCGCTGGCGCGGCGGCCAGCACCTACCGCTACGATGCCGCCGGCAACCGCCTGGAGGGCGTCGGCGAGTACGCGCGCGAGGACGCTCGCCAGGCATTCGCCGAGAACGAACTGTACCGCTCCGGTTTCAGTCGCTCCGAGACGCGCGCGAGCCAGGCCGGCGAAGGCCCGGCGCGCTGGGCCGGCAACCGCGTGGAGAGGATCGCCGGCAACCGCTATCGCTTCGATGCGCTGGGCAACCTGGTCGAGCGTATCGGCGCCGACGGCGAGCGCCTGCGCCTGGCCTACGACGGCGCGCAGCGCCTGGTCCATCTGACGCGCGATTACGCCGACGGTACGCGGCTGGAGGCGCGCTACCGCTACGACGCGCTGTCGCGACGGATCGCCAAGGTGGTGCTGCGCGACGGTGTCGAGCAGCAGGTGCGCTTCGGTTGGGACGGCGATCGCCAATGCGCCGAAGCCTTTGCGCGGGAACTGCGCACCACCGTTCACGAACCGGGCGGTTTCGTCCCGTTGCTGCGCCTGGAGCAGGCCTGCGAGCCCGATCCCCCGGAGCTGCTGCAACTGCGCCAGGCGTTCGCCGCCGAAGGCCAGCCGCTGCCGGCGCAATGCGTGCCGGCGCTGGGCGAGGCGCGGATCGCTTTCTTCCACACCGATCACCTCGGTACCCCCCTGCAGCTGAGCGACGAACGTGGCCAACTGCGTTGGCAGGGCGTTCCGGACGACTGGCGGGCGGTAGCGCCGGAACGACAGCCGGGTGCGCAGCCGATTCGCTTCCAGGGGCAGTACCACGATGAGGAAAGCGGCCTCTACTACAACCGCTACCGTTACTATCTGCCGGAAGCCGGGCGCTATGCCAGCCAGGACCCGCTCGGCCTGGGCGGTGGGCCCAACCCCTATGCCTACGCGCTGAACGCGCCCACGCTGGCCTACGATCCCACTGGCCTGATCATCCCGCTGGTGGTGATCGGCGCCTTCGCCGCCCGCGCCGCGATCGGAGCGGCGCTGGGCGCCGGCATCGAGCTGGGGATGCAGACCGGCAAGCAGGTGCTGGGGCAGATGAAGGACAACTGGGACAGCGATCGCGACCTCACCGATATCAAGTGGAAGTGCATCGACATCAACTGGAAACACGTCGGCGCCTCGGCGGCCATCGGCACCGTGGCGCCGGGCATGCTCAGCACCGGCAAGACCGTGGTGCAGTCCGCCAAGGCGATCAGGACCCTTTCCGGACAGGCGGCCAACACCGCCAACCGCGCGGCCAAGCTGGCCGCGCGCAAGGCCGCCCATGCCGATACCATCAAGAAGGCCGTGGCCACCCAGGCCGCCTGGCAGACGGGCAAGCAGATCGTCAAATGCCCGCTGAAGGACGAAGAAGAGGAGTGCCCGCCGCAATGATCAAGCATTACCTGCTGATGACCCTCGTCTGCATACCGCTGGCGTTGCTCTACGTCTGCCTGGAATGGTTCTTCGGCAACACCTGGGTGACCGTCGGGGTGTTCTTCGGCGTGCTCGTCGTGCTGCGCCTCGGGCTCTACCTCTACCGCCGCTCGAAGGGCATCAGGGACGGCTACCTGGACGAGTGAGGCCGACCCGGCATCCCGGAGCATCGACCCATGCAGGGCCTCTTCGTCAATGGCTCCGCCAGTCTTCCGCCGCCGATGCTGTCGCGCAGGCGCTGCTGGCGGCGTTCGCCTGGTAACCTGGCGACCTGCCTGTCTTCTTTGCCAAGGTCCGAGGAGCCGACCATGCACGACCTGCCTACCTACGACGATGTGATCGCCGCCGCCGCGCGGATCGCCGGGCATGCCAACCGCACGCCGGTGATGTCCTCGCGTACCCTCGACGAAGAACTCGGCGCGGAAGTCTTCTTCAAATGCGAAAACCTGCAGCGCATGGGAGCGTTCAAGTTCCGCGGCGCCTTCAACGCGCTGTCGCGGTTTTCCGCCGAGCAGCGTGCCGCCGGGGTGGTGGCGTTCTCCTCCGGCAACCACGCCCAGGCCATCGCCCTCTCGGCGCGCTTGCTGGGGATCCCGGCGACCATCGTGATGCCGGCCGACGCGCCGGCGGTGAAGATCGAGGCGACCCGTGGCTACGGCGGGCAGGTAGTGCTCTATGACCGCTATACGGAAGATCGCGAGCAGATCGGCCGCGACCTGGCGCAGCGCCATGGCCTGACCCTGATCCCGCCCTACGATCACCCCGACGTGCTGGCCGGGCAGGGCACCGCGGCCAAGGAACTGTTCGAAGAAGTCGGTCCGCTGGACGCCTTCTTCGCGCCCCTCGGCGGCGGCGGCTTGCTCTCCGGCTGCGCCCTGGCGATCCGCGCGCTGGCGCCCGCCTGCCGGATCTACGGGGTGGAGCCGGAGGCCGGCAACGATGGCCAGCGTTCGCTGCGCAGCGGCGCCATCATGCATATCGATACGCCGCAGACCCTCGCCGATGGCGCCCAGACCCAGCATTTGGGCAATCTCACCTTCCCGCTGATCCAGCGCAACGTCGATGACATCCTCACCGCCAGCGACGCCGAACTGGTGGATGGCATGCGCTTCCTCGCCGTGCGGATGAAGCTGCTGGTCGAGCCCACCGGTTGCCTCGGCCTGGCCGCCGCCCGCCAGCGCAAGGACGAATTGCGCGGCAAGCGGGTCGGGATCCTGCTCAGCGGCGGTAACGTCGACCTGGCGCGTTTCTGCGCCTTGCTCGGCGGCTAGCCGGCCGCTAGAGGCCGAGTCCTTCGCTGGCTGCCCAGCGCGCCATCAGGCGGTTCGACGGCAGGCTTTCGTCGAGCAGCTTGCGCGCGCTTTCCACCCCCGCGACCGGCAGGCCCTGCGGGTCGAGCAGGCCGATCTGCACCAGCACGCCGGCCTGGTCCCAATAGATGTGCTCGTGGTACAGGCGGTCGCCGCGAAAGCGCACCACGCCGAGCATGGGGATTTCCACGAAGCGCCCGGTGGGTGGGACGCCGGGCAGCAGCCAGTCGATCTCGCAGCTGTGGGTGAAGCGCATGACGAACTCGTCGACCACCTGCAGCGCCCCCACCGTCCGCGAAATCGGCGTGAGGGTCATGTCCGGCGGGTTGCCGTGGATGAAGTGATGGCGGTAGAAGCGGCTCAGTTCGCGCTGGCCGACGCCGCCGGTGAGGGTCGGGACATGGTTGACGTAGGGCTCGGCGACCATGGTCGCCATGGTCGCGGCGACGTCGCGGGTATCGAACTCGTGGCGCACATGCTCGTCCCACAGCGCGGAGAGGTCGAAGTTCGGCCCGATCTCCCGCTTCAGGGCGGCGATGCTGCGTTCGTGAGCCATCAGGTAGGCCGGTTTGTCGAAGTGCATGCCGCCGACGCGGGCGAAGGCGTGATCGACGCCGGGGTAGAGGTACAACTCGGTCTTGGGCAGGTTGCGCAGGCAGGGCAGGATCGCGTCGCGGGCCTGCTGCGGGCAGTAGGCGTCCTGTTCGGCGAAATGCAGCACCAGCCGGCCCTTGATCTGTTTCGCCTCGTCGAGCAGCGCCTCGATGCCCATGCCGTAGTAGCCCACCGAGCAGGAGACGTCGGTGCGCGTCGCGGCGAGGTAGGCCAGCTTGCCGCCCATGCAGAAGCCGACGAAGCCGATCCCGGCGTGGACTACCTCCTCGCGTTGGCGCAGGTGCTCGATACAGGCGGCGATGTCGTCCACCGCGGCGTCCAGGTCGATGCGCTGGAACAGCTCGATGGCCTTGGCGAAGGCCGCTTCGTCGTAGCCCAGGTCGACGCCCGGCTGCAGCCGCCAGAACAGGTCGGGGACCAGGGCCACGTAGCCCTCTTCGGCGTACAGGTCGGCCACCGCGCGCATGTTCGCGTTGACGCCGAAGATTTCCTGACCGATCACCACGCCCGGCCCCTTGCCGCTGGCGGGGAGCGCGAGATACGCGTCGAACCGGCCGCTGCCGTCGGACGCGGCGATGCTGACGTACTGTCCCATGCCTGGATTCCTCATCGGGTTGTTGTTGGAGTGGGAAAACGGGAAAGCGAAGCGAACCAGCCTAGTAGGAACCGGTCGGCGGGTCATTGGCTATCCGCATGCTGGCGGGAGGGTATCCGGATTGTCCGGGAGCGAGGGGCGGGAGGCGGCGCGCTCCTCGGCGAGCCGCTCGCGGATACCGCTCAGGCCCGCTGGCGCTGCCAGGGCGGGCCAGCGGCGAACCGCGCTTCCACCCATTGGCGGAACGCGCTGGCCGCTGCCGTGGCGTAGCGCGCCGAGGGGCGCACCAGGTAGACGCCGGCGTCGGCGTCCAGTTGCCACTCCGGCAGCACCCGTACCAGCCTGCCGGCTTCGAGGTCGCGGCTCATCAGCCACTCGCCGGCGGCGAAGATACCCAGGCCCTGGCGTGCGGCGCAGAGCAGGGCCTCGTTGTCGTTGCTGACCATCGAGCCGCGTACCCGCACGGGCTGCTGTTCGTCCTGGCGGGTCAGCTTCCACTCCGGGTACGAGTGCAGTCCGCTGAAGCCGAGGCAATTATGTGCCGCCAGGTCGGCCGGGATACGCGGTACCCCATGCCGCTTCAGGTAGTCGGGAGCGGCGCCGAGGATGCGCCGATGGGCGCACAGCCGCCTGGCCACCAGGCGGCTGTCGGCCAGTTCGCCGACCCGGATCGCGAGGTCGAAGCCTTCCGCGATGATGTCGACGAAGCGCTCCGAATAGTCGGTTTCCAGCACCACCTGCGGATGCGCCAGGGCGAACTCCGCCAGCAGCGGACCGAGCCAGAGCCGGCCCATCGCCGACGGCAGGGCGATGCGCAGGCGTCCGCGCAGTTGCGCGGCGCCCAGGCTGGCTTCGTGCTCGGCCTCGTCGAGCAGGTCGACGGCCTGGCGGAAGCGGCTCGCCAGGCGCTCGCCTTCATCGGTGAAGCGCAGTTGCCGGGTGGTGCGTTCGACCAGGCGGATGCCGAGGCGACGCTCCAGTGCGCCGAGCCGCTTCGAGAGCACCGAGGGATGGCGTTGCAGGGCGCGGCCGGCGGCGGCGAACGAACCGTGCTCGGCCAGGGCCAGGAGCGTGGCGACTTCATCGGCCTGCCGGCTGTCGAACGGTTGCATGCATGCGCCTCTTGCGGGTGGGTCAGGGCAAGAGTACCAGCGCGCCTTGCGAGCGTCCCTCCAGCAGATCGGTATGCGCCGCGGCCGCCTCGGCCAGCGGGTAGCGCCGCCAGACCCGGGGCTGGATGACACCGTCTGCATGGGCGCGCAGCACAGCCTGCGCGCGTAGCCGGTATTCCTCCGGGTTGGCGGTGTGGGCGGCGAGCGAGGGACGGGTGAGGAACAGCGAACCCTTGGCGTTGAGGGTGGCGACTTCGACGGCTGGCGGCACGCCGGAGGTAGCGCCGAAGGACACCAGCAGGCCGCGCGGACGCAAGCTGTCCAGGGACGCCTCGAAGGTAGCGCGACCGATGGGGTCGTAGACCACATCGACCTTGCGCCCGGCGGTCAGCTCGGCGACCTGGGCGGCGAGACTGGCCGCGTCGAACACCAGCACCTCGTCGCAGCCGGCAGCCCTGGCCCGCTCGACGCTTTCCGCCTTCGACACCACGCCGATCACCCAGGCGCCCAGGTGCCGGGCCCAGGCCGCCATCAACTGGCCGACGGCGCCCGCCGCGCCGTACAGCAGGATGCGTGTGCCGGGCCCGACGGGGTAGGTGGCATGCAGCAGGTAGTGCGCGGTGATCCCCTTGAACAGCAGAGCCGCCGCGTCCTCGAAAGCGAGTGTGTCGGGCAGCTTCAGCAAGCGCTCGGCGGGGTAGAGCCGGGCGCTGGCATAGGCGCCCAGCGGGCCGGTGGCATAGGCGACGCGGTCGCCCGGCGCCAGTCCGGAGACTCCCGGACCCAGCGCGGCGACCACTCCGGCGCCTTCCAGGCCGAGGCCGGACGGCAGCGGAATCGGTACCGCTCCCGAGCGCTGGCCGAGGTCCAGCGGATTGACGCCGATGGCGGCCTGCTCCAGCCAGACCTCGCCGGGGCCCGGTTGCTGCGCCTGGACTTGCTCCAGGCGCAGGACCTCGGGGCCTCCGTTTGCGTTGAGGGTGATGCGACAGGGCATGGCGGTCTCCTTGGCTGCGTTCGTCGTTCCGGCAGTCTAATGAAGCATCCGGGGATGACCAGGTAGGTTCTTTGCAGTTGATTGCTGCACCGCATGCAGTAGTGAGGCGGTGCTCCAAGGTGACCGAAAGTCGTGTTTCCGTATCGACAGGATTCGCCTAGTGTAAGGCGGCAGCCTGGACGGCCATGGTCCCTGTGGTCGCCGGGATCATTTCGGGAGAGTCCCATGACGGTACCTTTCAAGGATCATTTCTCCACGGGGTCGGCGAACTACGCCACACATCGTCCGACCTACCCGGCGCGGTTGGTCGACGAGCTGGCCGCGCTCTGCCCCGGCACCCGCCTGGCCCTGGACTGCGGCTGCGGCACCGGACAGCTCACGGTGCTGTTGGCCGAGCGTTTCGAACGGGTGGTCGGTACCGACGCCAGCGCCGCGCAGATCGACAAGGCGCAGGCTCGCGAGCGGGTCGAGTATCGCGTGGCATTGGCCGAGGACAGCGGGCTGGCGGCAGCCAGCGCCGACCTGGTGACGATCGCCCAGGCCGCCCACTGGCTGGACCTGCCGCGCTTCTACGAGGAGGTCCGGCGTGTGGCCCGCGCGGACGCCATCCTGGCTCTGGTTACCTATGGCGTATTGCATGTCGACGGACCCATGGAACCGCTGGTCCAGCACTTCTACCACCAGGTCGTCGGCCCCTACTGGCCTGCCGAGCGGTGCCACGTGGAGGAGGGCTACCGCAATCTGCCGTTCCCCTTCGAGGAGCGTCGCCTGCCGGACCTGGCCATCGAGGTGGCCTGGACCCTGGACGAACTGCTGGGCTATGTCGGTACCTGGTCGGCGGTGAAGGAAGCCGGCAAGGCCCTTGGCCAGGATCCGGGCGCCGCGTTCGTCGATGAGCTGCGCGAAGCCTGGGGCGACCCGCAGACGCGCTATCGGGTCAGTTGGCCGCTGACGGTGCGCGCCGGGGTGATCCGCTGAGCCATCGGACGCAATCCGAAACTCAACCATGACGGCGGGGAGAGCGCCGATCGCGTCCGCCTGCCGTCTACGCAGGTCGCTGCAACCCCCTGGCAGCCGCGGCGTCGCTTGAGCGCGGGCAGGGGGCAGGTGGTGCGCCGAGTCGTATTCGTCGAACTCGCCATGCCGCCCCAGGCCGGGGCGGCGTGCAGGTTGCCAGTCCCTGGCGTATGGGGCGCTCAGTGCGTGCTTTCGTTTCACTGAGCCAGGTTTTCCAGCGCTATGAAGAAATCGCCCCGACTGCAGGATGAGTCTTGCTTTCGTCCCGGTTTCCCTGCCGCTGGCTGCTGAATCGAGGGTGCACTCCGCGCAGTCCGGCCCCTCACCTTGAGAGCCGTTGCCATTGTCGGGGTTACCCACGTGCTTTCCAGCAGGTACGGAGCCGATGGGAGATCGAGTTGGCGAGAGTGCCGGCTTGCTCCGGCCTTCTGAAGGCTCTTCTTGAATCAGAAAAACCTTACGCCAGAAGTAGTGGGGGCTGATGGCCCCGCTCGCTTCGATCCTTCATGGTTAGCGGGTTCTGTTCTTCTTCGCCGTGGAGAGTTTTTCTGTGAGTGGTTCCCTCTTGGTACCGGCCAGTCTCGCCAGTCGCATCAGGCTCCTGCTGGTCATGACCCGGCGCGAGGTCGAACTGCGTTATCGCGACGCCATGTTGGGCCGCATCTGGATCATCGTCTCGCCGTTCCTGCTCTTGCTGATCTATACGTTTGTCTTCGGCTTCGTGCTGAAGTCGCGCTGGGGTGGAAGCCAGAGCACGCTCTCCTTCGCCTTGACCCTGTTTTCCGGACTCCTGCTGAACGGGATCCTCGCTGAAAGCCTGTCCAGGGCCCCGACTATCATCCAGGCCAACGCCAACTACGTGAAGAAGCTGGTTTTTCCCCTGGAGATACTCCCCCTCACACCGCTGCTGGCCGCTTTCTTCAACGCCATGCTCGGCTACCTGGTGCTCTGTATCTTTCTTCTCTTCAGCGGCGTCGAGCCAGGCTGGCAACTGGTTCTGCTACCGCTTGCCCTGCTCCCCTTCCTGCTCTGCGTGACGGGGCTGGCGTGGTTCCTCGCGGGGCTCGGGGTCTATGTTCGCGACATAGGGCAGTTCGTCCAGTTTCTCCTGGTGCTTCTGCTATTCATCAGCCCGGTGTTCTATCCGCTGTCTTCCTTGCCACCGGTAATGCAGCCCTACCTGTACCTCAATCCGCTGACGATCCCGGTGGAAATGGTCAGGGCGATCCTTTTCGATGCTCCCTATCCGACCCTTGGGGTCTTCAGCGTTTATTGCGTTGCGTCTCTGCTGGTCTGTTCATCGGGCTTCCTCTGGTTCCGTCGGGTTCAGGAAGGTTTTGCAGATGTCCTCTGAGGCCGTTTCCCCGGGCCCGCAGATGACGGCCGAGTGGATACCGCTGGGGCAGCGTTTGCTCGAACGCGGGTTGGTGAGCGGCCAGGAACTCGAGCGGGCGCTCGACCTGCAACGCCGGCTTGGCGGCCGTCTGGGAGGCATTCTCGTGCGTTCCGGAGCCATCTCGGAAAATACCCTCATGCAGGTGCTGGCGGAGCAACTGCGGTTGCCGCTGGTGGGGGACGACCTGCGGAAGCCGAGCGAAGAGTCCATCGCCGCATTCCTGCTCAGTACCCCGATCAATACCGACTGGTTCGTCGAAGAGCAACTGGTGGTCTGGGAGGAGGGCGAGCAACTGCTGTTCGCGGCGCGTGATCCGTTATCTCCTTCGATACGCGAAACCCTGGGCTATTTCTATCCGGAGCGCTCGATTCAAGCAGTGCTGTGCCGCTCCCAGGATCTGGACGGCTGGTTGGAGCACTCCCTGGACCTGACCCGGCAAGGTGCGGATCGGCACGCCTACGGCAGCGAAGACATCCGCTACCTGCGGGAGTTGGCGGAGGAGGCGCCGGTAGTCGAACTCGTCAACAACGTGATGAGCCAGGCCATGGAAAAGCGTTCTTCGGATATTCACATCGAACCCCGGGAGTTCGACTTCCGTATCCGCTTCCGCGTCGACGGCGTCCTGCACGACCAACTGAGCCTTCCCCGCGAGCGATTCGCGGCGGTCGTCTCGCGGATCAAGCTGATCTCCGCCATCGACATCGCGGAGCGACGGTTGCCGCAGGATGGACGCATGAGCATCCGGGTCAGCGGTACGGAGCTCGACGTGCGGGTCTCCACCTTGCCAGGGGTGCATGGCGAATCGGTGGTCATGCGCCTGTTGCCGAAGGAGCGCGAGGGGTTGCGCCTGGACCGGCTCGGGATGCTCCCGGACCACTTGCGGAGGATGCGTGCATGGGTAGCGGAACCCCACGGCATCATCCTGGTGACCGGCCCCACCGGATCGGGCAAGTCCACCACGCTCTATGGCGCGCTGGAGGAAATCAATGATGGCGTGCGCAAGCTCATCAGCGTGGAAGATCCCGTGGAATACCAGGTGCCCAATATCACCCAGGTCCAGGTCCATGCCGACATCGGCCTGACCTTCGCTGCCGCCTTGCGCTCGATCCTGCGGCAGGATCCCGATGTGATCATGATCGGGGAGATACGCGACCTGGAGACGGCGGAGATCGCCGTACAGTCCTCGCTCACCGGTCACCTGGTGCTTTCGACCCTGCATACCAACGATGCGGTGAGCGCCTTCACGCGTTTGATCGACATGGGCGTGGAACCCTTCCTGGTGGCTTCGCCGGTGCGCGGTGTCCAGGCCCAGCGACTGGTGCGCAGGTTGTGCGCCCACTGCGCGGAACCTTGCGAGCCAACCCTTGCTGCGGCCGATCTGGCAGCGACCGAGGCGGCCACCGCGCGGCTGTTCCCGGGGCAGGCAGCGCAATGGCGCGTGGCGCGAGGCTGCGGCCGCTGCGAAGGTACCGGCTACAGCGGCCGTGTGGGCATCTACGAACTCGTCGATCTGTCTTCCGAGATGCGCGACCTGATCGTGCAGAGAGCTTCCCTCGAACAGATGCATCGGCTTGCCGCCAGCCAGGGACAGCGCAATCTGCGTGAAGATGGCTTGATCAAGGCCTGGTTGGGTATGACCAGTCTTGACGAGGTGCATCGCGTGACCAGCGGCTAAGCCCATGAATTTCATCTACCAGGCCGTCGATCGCAAGGGCAGGCGCGTTCGTGGCGAACTCTGCCTCCCCACGCGCCAGGATGCGCTGCGGCAGTTGCAGCGCCAGGGGCTCACCCCGCTCAGCCTGGAGGTGAAACGCCGCAACCTGGGCTCGCGACGTCGGCTCAAGGCCGAGGAATTGAACATGGCCATCCACGAACTGGCCACCATGCTCGCGGCGGGAGTGAGCATGGCCGACGCGGTGGAGGCTCAGGAGCGAGGCGCGCGCCACCCGAAGTTGATTACCGCCCTGCAGGCGATGGCCAATGGCCTGCGCCAGGGGCAATCCTTTCCCGTGGTGCTGGAGAGCGCCGGCCTCGACTTGCCGCGCTATGTATATCAACTGGTGGCGGCCGGCGAGATGACCGGAAACCTCGCAGGAGCCTTGAGGGATTGTGCCACGCAGATGGAATACGAACGGCGAACCCGCGCCGAGTTGCAAGGGGCGCTGATCTACCCTGCGATTCTGGTGCTCAGCGGGGTGCTCGCCGTGGCGACCCTGTTCGTCTTCGTCGTTCCGAAATTCGCCAATCTCCTGAACGAGACCGCCCAGCTCCCGTGGCTTGCCTGGGCAGTGCTGAGCATCGGGGTATGGAGCAACGAGAGTTCCGGCTTGCTGGCGTTCGCCGTCCTGCTGCTTGCTGGCGGCATCGCCGTGGCGCTGCGCAATCCGGCGCTCCGCGCCCATGCGCTCGACCAGTTGGTGCGCCTGCCCGTAGTCGGGGAATGGTTGATGCAGGCGGAAATAGCGCAATGGTCGAAGGTGCTTGGAACCCTGCTGGGAAATCGTGTGCCGCTGGTGGAGGCCCTGCTGCTTTCCGCCGCTGGCGTCCGCATTGCCCGGCAGCGCCGGACCCTGGAGCGAGTCACCCAGGATGTGCGGGCCGGCATCGCCTTGTCGGCAGCGTTGGAGGAGCGCCAGGCGGTCACGTCCATCGGTTCGAGCCTGGTGCGGGTTGGAGAGGCCTCCGGGCAGCTCGCGGAGATGCTGCAGAGCCTGGCGACGCTCTATGGAGAGGCCGGGCAGGCGCGAATGAAAAAGGCCCTGGTACTGATCGAGCCTCTGGCGATCCTGCTGATCGGCTCTGTGTTCGGCCTGATCATTACCGGCGTGGTACTGGCGATTACCAGCGCCAACGACATGGTGCTTTGAATGCCGGGTATCGATGCCGCGGCTGGTTGGATGAGACGTGAAGTGGAAACCGTATGAACAGAGCTGCACAACAGGGCTTCACCCTGCTCGAGATGATTGTGGTGTTGGTGATTATCGGCATGCTGATGGGGCTCGTCGGGCCGCGACTGTTCAATCAGGCCGACAAGGCGAAGGCGCAGACGGCGGATACCCAGGTGAAGATGCTCAAGGGCGCGTTGCTCACCATGCGCCTGGACATCGGCCGGCTGCCGACCGAAGAAGAAGGCCTGGCGCTACTCAACACGCCGCCTTCCGATGAACGTCTCGGGGCCTTCTGGCACGGGCCCTACCTCGAGGGCGGCGTACCGCTGGACCCCTGGAACCGGCCTTACCTGTACAGCGACAGGCCGAGTGCCGAACAACCCTTCACTCTCTACAGTCAGGGCGCGGATGGGCAGCCCGGTGGGAAAGGCCTGGATGCCGATGTCGGTTACGCGCCCAAACGTTGACCAGGCCGCGTTCACCTTGCTCGAACTGCTGGTGGTGCTGGTGATCGTCGGGGCCATTGCTGCGGTGGCGTTGCCCGGCCTGGTGAGGATGCAGGAGACCTGGGCGCGCAGGACCGCGCTGGACGATCTGTTCAATCAATTGCAGACCTTGGGCTATCGCGTGCGCAGCGATGGGCGGGAGCTGCTCATTGGTGAGAGCGGGGCGGTTCCCGAGCAGTTGCTGCGACTGCCCGATGGCTGGACGGTTACTGCTCGGCCGCCGATACGTTACATGGCAAACGGAGTTTGCCTGGGCGGAAAGTTGCAGGTCCATCATGGGCGCGCGACACATACGCTGCTGCTTCAGCCACCCCTCTGCGCGCCCGGGACGATCCGCTGATGCCGGCGCGGCAGGAAGGCTTCACGCTCCTGGAGGCGGTGGTTGCGCTGACGCTCCTGGCAGTGGTCGGCGGTGCGCTATTCGCCTGGCTCAACAGTGCCTTTCGGAGCATGCAGCGGGTCGAGGCGGCCGAGCTGCGCATCGAGACGGCCCGGGTGGCGATGGCTTATCTGGAGCGCATGAACCCTGCGCTCGAACCCGCAGGCAGGGCCCGGCTGGGGCATTACCGGCTGGAGTGGCGAAGTTCGCCGCTGTCCGCGTCGAAAGCGGCGGTGGGCCGCCATAGCGGCAGTCCGGGCATCTACGACGTGACCTTGTTCAGGGTCGTCGCCAGCATCCGGGCCGGCGATGGAACGCCGCAGACGCTGCAACTGGAGCTTCCCGGGTACGTGGTCATCCCAGCGCGACTGGGTGATGGACCATGATCCGCTCGCGACGAAAACAGGGTGCATTCACCCTGCTCGAGATGATCGTGGTGCTGCTGGTCGTTTCCTTCATCGGCACGTTGCTCATGCAAGGGTTGAGCTATGCCAGCAAGGCCAACCAGTCCTTGCACCAGAGCCTGGGGCGCGGACAGGTCCGGGCGCTGACCTTCGATTGGTTCCGTGATGCGGTGGAGAACCTGGTCGCTCCCGAGGCTGGCGAGGTCCGCTGGCGTCTGCGAGGGGACGAACTCAGTTTCGAGGCCATGTCTGCCGCGGCCCTGGATCGCCGTGCGGGCATCCCGACGCCCTTGGCCTTCCGGCTTGAGCGGCGGGCAGGAGAGGACCGGACCGAGTTGATCTATGTGCGAAGGCTGGAGGACAGTCGCTGGCCCCTCCTGCATCTGCGCGGCGAAGCTCGCTTCCGCTATCTGGACGGTCACGGCCAGTGGCACCGGGACTGGCCGCCGAGCGCGCAACTGGCCGATACCCTTCCCGAGGCGATGGCACTGGCGGCTCCCGAGGAGCACCTGTTTGTCCTTGTCGCGGTCGTACTGCCCAGAGCGAGGCCCGCCGAACATGATTTCTGATGGCGCACGCCGACATGCGGCGTCTGCCCGCTCGTCTGGCTTCGTTCTGGTCGGAGTGGTCTGGTTCCTGGCCATCATGACCCTGCTGGCCAGTGCCGCTGTACTCTGGGTCGGGCGCTCGCTGGATGCCACGGAAAACCGGCGCAAGGTGCTGCTTCGTGAGCTGGAGGAGCATGCCTTGCTGGCGCGGGTCCAATGGCTGGTGGCTACCCAGCGCTATACCGTCGCGGGCCTGAGCGTACCGGGAAATGCTGGCGCCGCGCCGAGCAAGGTGGACATGGACACTTCGATCCTGCCCATTGGCGGGGAGCTGCCTCTGGATGGCCGGGAGTTCTGCATGGCCAATGGCTGGTGCGTTGCGCTGCTCGATCGCTCTGCGCGCCTCAGTCTTTCCGGCATCGATCCGCGGGTACTGTCCAGGCTGCTGGCGGGGTTGGGGGTTCCCGCCGAGCAGGTGCAGGTCATGGTCGCCCAATGGTTCAGCTATCTCTATCCCGGCGCCGCTCCACGACTGGGTAGTGCCGCGCAAGCCAGCGACAGGTCCTCTCCGGGCCAGGCCCGGCGCCGTCCGTTGCGTTCGGTGATGGAAGTCTTCCGGCTGGAGGCCTGGCGCCCCTGGGAAGCGCATTTGCTCGACGCCGGTTGGCGCGATCTGGTCGCGGCGGACGAGGCGGCGCTGAACATCAACACCGCGGATGCCCGAATCCTGTCTCTTGCCTGGGGACTACCGGAGGACGCTGTCGGCCGACTGCTGCAAGCCCGCTGGCAGCGTCCGTTCACCCGGATGTCGGACCTGCATGACGTCCTCGGGGGTCATGCGAGGCTGGTTCCCGAGGATGGCTGGGCGCGCCTGGCCAGTCCGGTCCTGTCGATTCGGCTCTACCCGCCAGGAGCCGAGCAGGGGACGGAATACGAGGTCCGCTTCAACTCAGAGCACCGCCTGCTGCCACCCTGGCAGCTTCTCTCGAAGAGGTCCGTGAAGATAAATGATCGCTACTCGAATCCTCCGCTGCATCCCGATATCGCCCCCGGGGTTCTTGCCGCCCCGCTTGTGGCAAGGCCGTGGTAAGGATGGCCGGGCGCAGCTTGAGTGGGTACGTAGAGGTACAGGGTTGGCGCGGCGCGCCCCAGCGCAGTGGATCGTGGATCGGGCGTGGTGTGTCTATCGCTGTCTCGATCTCAATCATGTGCCGCGCTCTGACCGGTATCAGGCACTGGCGTTGAAGCTTGCCGCCCTGGCGCCTTTTCGCCGCGCGGGCCATTACGTAGCCTGGCGGGGTGGCCATGCTCTGGTCTGGTTCTGGGATGAGGAGGTCCGGGAGGCCGTTGCCGAAGACTGCGTCGACCAACCTCGGCGTTATCGCTGTATCCCCGAATCCCTGCTGCAGGCTCCCCCTCGGTCGATCGCGGAAGGCGAGACGGTTCGGCTGCTTCGGGTTCGCTCCGGGCTGGATCTCCAGGTCTGGAGAGATGACTGCCTTGTCCTGAGCCATTTCTTTCCCAGCCCACCCCAGCCAGAACAATGGGTTCGGTTGCTCCGGGGGCTGGCGGGAATACGCATCCCGGAGAGCCTGGTTGCCGAGCCTGGAGAGTCACTGGGCCGTCCCTGGGCCGTTCCGGCGGCGGAAGCAACGCTGCTGCGATGGGAGCGTTGGTTGCCGCATGGGCTCATAGCCACCCTGTTGCTGGGATGCGGATTCAATCTGGGGGAAGGTTTGTCCTGGTGGTGGGCCGAGCGTGCGCTGCGAACGCAGTACGACCAGCTGAGCGGCCAGGTCTCGCCGATCCTCAGCGCACGCAACCAGGCCTTGCAGACCAATCGGATGGCCACGGAGCTGGGGCGCGCTTTGCAGCATCGCTCGCAGGTGGCGCTGCTGGGACAGGTAGCGGAACTGTTGCCGAAGGACAGTCGGTTGCTCGCCTGGCGCTATCGAGGCTCCGAGCTGGAGTTGCGGATTGCCACCGACAGTGTCGACCCGCGTCTCTATGTGAGGCGTTTCATGGAGTCGGGGAGTTTCGAAGATGTCAGGGTGGAACCTTCGCAGAGCGAGGGGCTATCGCTGAGCCTGGTCCTGCGTACGCCGGGGGAGGGTGCCTGATGTCGGACTTCCAGCGATCACTGCAGTTCCAGGGGCGGAACCTGCAACGACAATGGCAGGAAAAACCACTCTTGCGCATGGCCATCTGGAGCCTGTGCCTGCTGCTGGTTGTGCATCTGGTCATGCTCAGCATGGATTGGAGGGAGGAACGAGGGGAGGAATATCGTCGTCTGGCCGGGGAATGGCTCAAGCTCCAGGACGTTTCCCGGCAGACCGCCTGGCCGGAGCGGGCGATGCAGGCGAAGCAGGTCCTGAACCTTCAGCGAGAGCGCTTCTGGCAGGCGCCGAATGCGTCGCAGGCGAGGGCCGATGTGCAGGCCTGGCTGACCGAGCGGGTTCGCCTGGCGGGCGTCCCTGACGCGGAAGTGAGCGTACTGCTTCCTCGCGGCTTCGAGAAGCAAGGGACGATCGCGCGTATCGAGGCCCAGGTTCGCGGGCAGTTGCAGCCAGCCTCGTTCAGTCGGTTGTTGCAGGATATAGAAGCGGAGCAGCGACAAGTATCGGTGGAGTTTCTGGAACTGAACAATATGTTGTCGCCCATGCTCAATCTACAGTTGTCGTTCCTGTTCGTAGCGGCCTATTGAAGCGGATGCGGATCGGGCAGCACCCGTTTGCCGGAAGAGTTCGGCAGAGGGCGGTGCCCGTCGATGGAGCGAGTTGCCGCCAGGCGGCCGGGAAACCGAATCCGCTCGGGACGCCTGCGATTCGGCTCCCCGGCCCGCCATTGTCGCATTCGCGCAGCGAAGAACGGCCAGTCTGGTCCGGCCTGTAAACAAGTGCAAAATTTTACTTCATGGTCGGCTTGGCACTCCGAGCCGGCTCGTCCATGCTGGAGCACAACTTTCCCATGGATACCATTGCCATGAAGTTCCTGCTGCCCCTGCTGCTGTTATTCCCGCTTTCCGCTCTCGCCGACGACAAGGACTACGACCAATGCATACTCGACTACCAACGCACGGCGAAGAGCGGGGTGGCGGTTCACTTCATCACCCAGGCCTGCGACAAGTTGTATAACGACGGCTCCTTCCTGCTGTCGCGGGAAAAGGCTTATTACGAGTGTCTGCTGGAGAACCTGCCGGGGGTGGAGAACAACCTGGCGGCGCAGAAGATCAGGAGCGCTTGCGAATCGAAGTCGCAGAATTGATCTGGCGAGGAGGGGAGCGAAAGTAGCCAGTGAGGTTTCCGACGGCATCGGCAGGATGCCGTCGGGAAAACCGGCTTAGCGTTGCAGCCAGGATTCGACGGTTTCGGAACCGTACTGTTCTTTCCAGGCTTTCAGAACCTTGTGGTTGCCGCCCTTGGTTTCGACGACTTCACCGTTGTTCGGGTTCTTGTAGACCTTCAGGGCGCGGGCACGGCGCTGCGGAGCGGCGCTGACGGTGACCGGAGCCTTGGGGTCGAGGATGGCGATGATGTTGTGCAGGGTCATGCCGTACTTGTCCATCAACGCCTGCAACTTGTCCTTGAATTCCAGTTCCTGCTTCAGGCTGCTGTCGCTTTTCAGCTTTTCCAGCAGGGCCAGTTGCTCCTGAAGTTTGCGCTCTGCCTCGCGGAACTCGGCAAGTTTGGACATTCGTTTCACTCCCGTTCTAAAAATATGGTGCTGGGTTTTGGTGCATTTATAGTGGCTTTACGGACTTTCCGTGTCCGCGGCAAAGGATAAGTCTTTATCTACTGGAAGAACAATATAGTTGCACGGTTTTATTGACTAACGGACTGTGGGGACAGCTTGCCGGATGTTTCCCGGAAGAATATGAAACCTTTATGTCCGTGGGGATAATGCTTCGTACAACCCATGGGAGAGAGATGGCAGAACGGGCCCGTTGTGTGGAAGCCCGTTTTAGAGCAGATGGCGAAGCGCCAGGGGAGAGTCGGGCGAATCAATCGCCCCGATATTCGCAACCGCTGGTGCAAGTTTCGTGGACGCGGACCTTGGAGAGTTCCGGCAACAGCGGCTTGAGTTGTTGCCAGATCCAGCGGCAGAGGTTTTCGCTGGTGGGGTTTTCCAGGCCTGGAATATCGTTCAGATAATTGTGGTCGAGTTGCTCGTAGATCGGCTTGAAGATCGCCTTGATTTCCGCGAAGTCGCGGATCCAGCCGGTATGCGGATCGACCTCGCCTTCGATGTGGATGGCGACACGGAACGAGTGGCCGTGCAGGCGCCCGCATTTGTGGCCTTCGGGGACGTGGGGCAGGCGATGGGCGGATTCGAAGGTGAATTCTTTGAAGAGTTCCACTGTAGTGCGCTCTGGATCGGGGTTATCGGACAACCGGAATGGGGGCGCCATGGTAGCAGGTTTGCGCGCCGGACCCGGTGCGCTCCGACCGGGCGGTCGTTTACCTGAGTTGCAGGCGGCGCGCCAGGCGCGCCAGGTTGGCGCGATCCAGGCCCAGCTCGCGTGCAGCCGAGGCCCAGCTTCCCTGGTGGCGGGCCAGGCAGTCCTGGATCAGGCGGCGTTGGTAGGCGTCGGTGGCCGCGCGCAACGAGTGACCGGTCGTTGGCGCGGCGGGCGCGGGCTCGACCACGCTGCGAGGTGGCGCGGGGGTTTCCGCGGGCAGGTCGAGATCCTGCCGATGCAGGGTGACGATCCGCGACCGCTCCGGATTGTGGCCGAGGGCCTTGAGCGAGGCGCGGCCGACCAGGTGCTCGAGTTCGCGCACGTTGCCCGGCCAGCGATAGTCGAGGAGCGCGGCCTGGGCCTCGTGGTCCAGGCGCAGGCTGCGCAGTCCCAGGCGCGGTCGGTTTTCCTCGAGGAAGTAGCCGGCCAGCAGGAGGATATCGCGGCCGCGCTCGCGCAGCGGCGGCACGCGCAAGGGATAGACGCTGAGGCGATGGTAGAGATCGGCGCGGAAGCGCCCGGCACGCACTTCCTCGGCCAGGTCGCGGTTGGTGGCTGCGATCAGGCGTACGTCGACGCGGTGCTCGCGATCGGAGCCGACCCGCTGCAACTGCCCGCTCTGCAGCACGCGGAGCAGCTTGGCCTGCACCGCCAGCGGCAACTCGCCGACCTCGTCGAGGAACAGGCTGCCGCCGTCGGCCAGTTCGAACTTGCCGCGCCGTTCGTTGACCGCGCCGGAGAAGGCGCCGCGCACATGGCCGAACAATTCGCTTTCCACCAGGGTCTCGGGCAGCGCGGCGCAGTTGAGACTGATCATCGGCTTGCCGCTGCGCATGGAATGCCGGTGGATGGATTGCGCCACCAGTTCCTTGCCGACCCCGGTCTCGCCGGTGATCAGTACGCTCAGGTCGCTGTTGGCGACCAGGCGGATTTCTTCCAGCAGCGCCTTGTGCGCGGCGCTCTGGCCGATCATTTCCCGTGGCCGCTCGCCAGCGGCTTCGAGATAGGCCTCGGCGCGCTGGTGCTCGTCCTCGGCGCGGCGGGTCAGGTCGCGCATCCGCTCGCTGGCCTTGACCGTGGCGGCGGCGAGGCTGGCGAAGGCCTCCAGGGTATCCAGGTCGGCGCTGGCGAAGCGCGACGGATCGAGGGTATCCAGGGTCAGCAAGCCCCAGGGCTGGTCGTCGAGGTACAGCGGACAGCCCAGGCAATCATGGATTTCCAGGTGGCCGTGGAGGCCTTCCACCAGACCGTCGTAGGGATCGGGCAGGCCGCAGTCGGCGGGGAAGCGGGTCGGCCCGCGGCGCTCCAGGAGGGCCTCGAGGCGCGGATGTTCGCCGACCCGGAAGCGCCGGCCGAGGGTGTCCGGGCTGAGGCCGTCCACCGCCAGCGGGATCAGGTATTCGCCGTCCAGGCGCAGCAGCGCGGTGGCGTCGCAGGGCAGCAGGTCGCGCAGGGCCTGGAGCAGGCGGCGGTAGCGTTCGTCTTCCGGCAGGTCGCGGGACAGGTCGGCAACCAGCGGGATCAGGGTGGCAAGCAAGGGGTTGGTGGTCATTTCGACCTCTTTGCAGTCCTAATGACTCTGAATGGTTGCAGTCATTATGACCTATGCCGGCCTGCAAGGCCCGTGAATTCTGGTAGTTTGCCTTGGCACGCTTCCTGAAATGCTTCGAGGTGAAACAAAACCTTGCATGCGTCAGGAGTCATCTATGTTGTCCAATGCCCAACGTGCCCTCATCAAAGCCACCGTACCGCTGCTGGAGACCGGCGGTGAAGCGCTGATCACCCATTTCTACCGCACCATGCTCGGCGAGTACCCCGAGGTTCGCCCGCTGTTCAACCAGGCCCACCAGGCCAGCGGCGACCAGCCGCGGGCGCTGGCCAATGGCGTGCTGATGTACGCCAGGCACATCGACCAGTTGCAGGAACTCGGCCCGCTGGTGGCCAAGGTGGTGAACAAGCATGTCTCCCTGCAGGTGCTGCCCGAACACTATCCGATCGTCGGCACTTGCCTGTTGCGGGCGATCCGCGAGGTCCTCGGCGAACAGATCGCCACCGACGAAGTCCTCGAAGCCTGGGGCGCGGCCTACCAGCAACTGGCCGACCTGCTGATCGAGGCCGAGGAGTCGGTGTATGCCGCCAGCGCCCAAGCCGATGGCGGCTGGCGCGGCGTGCGGCGCTTCCGCGTGGCACGCAAGCAGGCGGAGAGCGAGGAAATCACCTCGTTCTACCTGGAGCCGGTGGACGGCCAGCCGCTGCTGGCGTTCCAGCCGGGACAGTACATCGGCCTGCGGCTGGACATCGACGGCGAGGAAGTGCGCCGCAACTATTCGCTTTCCGCTGCCAGCAACGGCCGCGAATACCGCATCAGCGTCAAGCGCGAGGCGGGTGGACGGGTCTCCAATTACCTGCATGACCGGGTCGCCGAGGGCGACGAGCTGGATCTGTTTCCGCCGGCTGGCGATTTCGTCCTGCGTGACAGCGACAAGCCGCTGGTGCTGATCACCGCCGGCGTCGGCATCACCCCGGCCCTGGCCATGTTGCAGGAAGCGCTGCCGCAGGCGCGGCCGATCCGCTTCATCCATTGCGCCCGGCATGGCGGCGTGCATGCCTTCCGCGACTGGATCGAAGACGTGTCGGCGCAGCACGAGCAGGTCGAGCACTTCTTCTGCTACAGCGAACCGCGCGCCGGCGACAGTGCCGACGCCGAGGGATTGCTGAGCCGCGAGAAACTGGCCGACTGGTTGCCGCAGGAGCGCGACCTGGACGCCTACTTCCTCGGACCCCGGCCTTTCATGGTGCAGGTCAAGCGCCACCTGGCCGACCTCGGCGTACCCTCGCAGCAATGCCACTACGAGTTCTTCGGTCCGGCCGCCGCGCTGGACGCCTGAAGCGACGGGCCGGCGCGAGGTGCGTCGGCCCTTTTTCGGAAAAAGGAGATCGAGATGAACGCTCTGTTCGATTGTCCACGGCGGGTGCTGCGGATCGGTCACGGGCTGCTGGCGGCCGGCCTGGCGCTGCTCGTCGCCGGCGTGATCGCCGCCTATTTCCTCGACCGCTACCTGAACATGCCGGCGCTGGTGTTTTCCCATGCGCTGGTGATCCTCGGCCCGACCCTGTTGAAGATTGGCTACGTGATGCGCCTGAGCGCGCTGTTCCGCATGCGTCGACCCGGTTGGGAGGTCTGCTGTGCAAGTGCTTGATCGTTCCAGGCTGATGGCCATACCGCCGATCTGGCGCCTGGGCTTCCGCCCGTTCTTCCTCGGCGGCGCGCTGTTCGCGGTCCTCGCCATCGCGCTCTGGCTGGCGGCGCTGGCCGGGCTCTGGAGCGGCTGGCAACCGGTCGGTGGCTGGCTGGCCTGGCATCGTCACGAAATGCTCTTCGGTTTCGGCGTGGCGATCATCGCCGGCTTCCTGTTGACCGCCGTGCAGACCTGGACCGGCGTACCCGGCCTGCAGGGCAAACCCCTGGCCCTGCTCGCCGGGCTCTGGCTGGCGGCGCGCCTGGCCTGGCTATTCGATGCGCCGCTGGCGCTGCTGCTGGTGCTGCAACTGAGCTTCCTGCCGCTATTGGCCTGGGCTATCGGTCGCAGCCTGTGGCGGGTGCGGCAGAAGCGCAATTACCCGGTGGTGGGCCTGTTGCTGCTGTTGACCCTGGCCGACGCCCTGGTCCTGCTCGGCCTGTTCGAGGGCAACGACGACTGGCAACGGCGTGCCTCCATCGCCGCGCTATGGCTGATCGCCGGGATGATGAACCTGATCGGCGGGCGGGTGATCCCGTTCTTCACCCAGCGCGGTCTCGGCCGTCAGCAGCAGGTGCCGGCGATCGCCTGGCTGGACAATGGCATCCTGCTGGGCTGCGTGCTGGTGGCGCTGCTCACCGCCGCGGGCGTCACGACGCAGCCGACGCCCTGGCTTGCAGGACTGTTCGCCGCCCTCGGTGGTGCGCAACTGTGGCGCCTGTGGCGTTGGCGCGATCGCGGCATCTGGCAGGTGCCGCTGCTCTGGTCTCTGCACCTGGCATATTTCTGGATCGCCGTGGCGCCGCTTGGCATGGCGCTCTGGAGCCTGGGCCTGGCGCTGGCGCCGAGCCAGGCGCTGCACGCGCTGGCGGTGGGCGGCATGGGCGGGTTGATCCTGGCGATGCTGGCACGGGTCACTCTCGGCCATACCGGTCGCGCGCTGCAACCGCCGGCAGCGATGCCCTGGGCTTTCGCTCTGCTCAATCTCGGCTGCGCGGCGCGGGTGTTCCTGCCCAGCCTGTTGCCGGCGAACTGGGCGCTGCCCCTGGCAGGCGGACTGTGGGCTTTGGCGTTCCTGCTGTTCGCCTGGTTCTATGCGCCGATGCTGTGTCGTCCGCGGGTCGACGGCCATCCCGGTTGATCAGGGGGCTTGCCGCAGACGCCGCAGCTCCTGGTTCAGCCAGTCGGCGGAGTTGCGCGTCTGCGTGGCGCAGCGCACCTGGTAGGGCTTGCCGCTGAGGCTGCTCTGGGTCGCGGCGCGCTCGATGAAGTCCTCGCTGCTGGCGACCAGATCCTTGCGCTCCAGGTAGTCGAGCTTCTTCTGCAGGTGGGCGCGGGCTTCCGCGGCCGGGTATTCGCTGCCGTTGCGGATGAAGGTGCAGCCGCTGTCTTCAACAAAGCTCAGCAAGCGGCCGATCTCCTGGCTCGCCTGCGGGGAGGGCGCGGCCAGCGCCGGCAGGCTCGAGGCCAGCAGCCAACAGGCGGCGCAGGTAGTCCGCCAGGTAATCGTGAAAGCGCGCATCGTTCCAGTACTCCATGTGGCTCAACGGGGTGTGCCGCTTGTACCAGGGACCGACCGGCAGGGCGAGGTCCTCGTGGACGACCGCGGCGTAGTTCTGCAACGGCCGCAGCGGATAGCCGAGCGGATCGGCCGGCGCGTAGACGTTCAGCCAGCGTGCCTGCTGGCGGATGGCCGGGGGCAGGCAGTGGCCGGGAAAGCGGATCGGGCAGACCTTCTCGTAGGCGAAGGTGAACAGCGGGATGTTGCAACCGAAGGTGACCAGCCCGGCCAGGGTTTCCAGGCCGAGGAAGGGGTCGATCGAGCAACTCGGCGTGCGGTTGAGTTTCTGCTGGTCCCAGATGAAATTGGACACGATGTGCCCGCCCAGGGAGTGGGCGAGGATCACCAGCGGCGTCTGCGGCCCGACTTTCGCGCGCAGGGCCATGATCCCGCTACGCACGTGCTGGTGGACCTGCTGGTAGGTGGTGTCGTAGGCGGCGCTGACCTTGCGGTAGCCGCTGGCGTCGCCGAGGAATAGCGTCACCGCCCGGCGCAGCCAGCGCCAGCCCAGCGGCTCGCGCTCGATGCGCTTGAGGTAGTCCAGCTCGCGGGCGTCCAGTACGCTGGCCCAGTACAGGCTCTGGAAGGCCACCTCGCCGGCTTCCGCGCCGAGACGTCGGCGCAGCGCCGCCACCAGTTCGCGGGCGTAGCTGTGCAGACCGTCCTCGTCGCGGCTATCGGGCTGGTCGCCGATGCCGTGGATCAGCGCTACGGCCAGTTTCATGCAGGATCCTTCTCGTCGGTGGCGGCTCAGTCCAGCGCTTGCAGGTGTTCGCCGAGCCGGCCGCCGTCGACCAGTTCGAGGAATTCGTCGCCGAGCCTGCGGCTTTCCGCCATCGCCTGGCGCCAGTAGCGCTCGCGGCCGTCGTCGTCGCCGAGGTAGCGGGTGAAGTCCTTGCGGTCCGGCAGCTTGGCGTGCGGCAGGCGCGCCAGGTACTCGCGCGACGGCGCCAGCAGCAGCACGTCCTGCAGGCGCCCGGCGTCGCCACGGCGCCAGGGCAAGCCCTTGTCGAACCAGCCGGGGATCACCTTGTCGGTGAAGTGCGGGTAGAGCACCACGCCGCGGTCCTCGTAGGGCAGGTCGAGATGGTAGTCGAGCAGGCCGCCGTCGCGGTAGGTGCCGGGGCCGGCGCCAGGCAGGTCGCGGACGCCTTCCATGACCATCGGGATCGAGCCGGAGGCGAGCAGCGCCTGGCGCAGGTTGCCGCCGTCCAGGTGCAGGTAGCGCGACGGGAAGTCGGTCAGCGCGGCCAGCGGCGGCGCCTGGCGGGCGTCATGCAGGATCACCCGTTCGAAGTGGCGGTGCAGATGGCGGCGGCCGATCAGGTTGTCGCGGATCACCGAGGACAGCCCCAGGCCGAGGCTGGCCTTGTGGTCGTGGGCGAGGCGCCCGTGGCTCTTCACCACCACCACGTTGAGGCGGTACAGCGGGTTGTCGAGGATCCGCGCGTCCTGGCCGGCGAGCAGGTCGTCGAGCATCGCCGCGCACTTGCGCGAGACTTCGGCGATGCTCACGCCCTTTGGAAAACGCTGCCGGGTGTACAGCTCGCCGAGGCGGGTGAGGCCGGCCACGGCGTCGGGCAGGCAGGCACTGGCGAAGCGCCAGGAACCGATGGAGGCGCCGATCAGCGAGCGTTCACGCGGGGCGCGCGGCAGCCACTCGCCGAAGATCGCCAGGTCCAGTCCCTGGATGCCCAGCGCCTTTGGCCCGCCGGCGGCACCGGGGACGATGCCGACGTCGGCCGGCTGCAGGCCGCGTTCGCGGATGCGGGCGAGGGCGCGGCGACCGGCCTTGAGGGTCAGTGCGGGGGACTTGATCTGGATGGCTGGCATGCTGGTCTTCTCCCTTGCGGACCGGCGATTATAGGACGAGTTGTCGCAGGACCAAGCGCTTTCGAACGCCGGCGAGCCCCATCGCAGAGGCTTTCCGTTACCCTATGGCGCGCCCCGGCCATGTCCTTGCGGCAAATTCAGCTTCAATTAAGAGCGCCCGGTTAATCTGCAAACCGTCGAAAGCAACACGATTGATTCCCACGGAGAGATTCCCATGAAGAAACTGACTGCCCTGTTCGCCGCCACCGCCATCGCCCTGACTGCCGGCCTGGCCCAGGCCCGCGACCTCGGCCCGGACGAGGCGCTGAAGCTGCGTGACGCCGGGACCATCAAGTCCTTCGAAGAGCTGAACAAGAACGCCATCGCCAAGCATCCCGGCTCGAGCGTCCACGATACCGAGCTGGAAGAGGAATACGGCCGCTACATCTACCAGGTCGAGTTGCGCGACCCGCAGGGCGTGAAATGGGACCTGGAGCTGGATGCCGCTACCGGCGCCGTGCTCAAGGACCACCAGGACGACTGATGAAGTGGCTCATGCGCTACGCCGGGATCGTCGCACTGGTCCTGGCGGTCATCAGCCTCGAAGCGATGGCGCGCGACCTGGACCAGGACGAGGTCCTGCGCCTGCGCCAGGACGGTGTGATACAGCCGCTCGAATCCCTCATGCAGGAAGCCCTGGGGCGTTACCCCGGGGCGCGCCTGCTGGAGGTCGAGCTGGAAGAGGAAGACGACGTCTATGTCTACGAGGTGGAACTGCTCACCCGCGACGGCGTCGTGCGTGAACTGGAACTGGATGCCCGCAACGGCCGCATCCTGAAGGACGAGGAAGACGACTGATGCGGTTGCTGCTGGTTGAGGATCACGTTCCCCTGGCCGACGAACTGATGGCCAGCCTGACCCGCCAGGGCTACGCGGTGGACTGGCTGGCCGACGGCCGCGACGCGGCGGTGCAGGGCGCCAGCGAGCCCTACGATCTGATCATCCTCGACCTCGGCCTGCCCGGGCGTCCCGGCCTGGAGATACTCCAGGAGTGGCGTGGGCTGGGACTCGCGACTCCGGTGCTGATCCTCACCGCGCGCGGTTCCTGGGCCGAACGCATCGATGGGCTCAAGGCCGGTGCCGACGACTACCTGACCAAGCCGTTCCATCCGGAAGAGCTGGCCTTGCGCATCCAGGCCCTGTTGCGCCGCGCCCATGGGCTGGCCAACCAGAGCCAGCTGGAGGCCGCCGGGCTGCGCCTGGACGAGCAGCGCCAGTGCGTGTGCCTGAACGGCGCCGACGTCGACCTGACCGCCGCCGAATTCCGCCTGCTGCGCTATTTCATGCTGCACCCCGGCCAGGTCCTGTCCAAGGGGCACCTGGCCGAGCATCTGTACGACGGCGAGACCGAACGCGATTCCAACGTCATCGAGGTCCACGTCAACCACCTGCGGCGCAAGCTCGGCCGCGAGGTGATCGAGACCCGCCGTGGTCAGGGCTACCGCTACGCCGGGGTGGCCGCCGGATGAGGTCGATCCAGCGGCGCCTGAGCGTCGGCCTGTTCGCGGTGCTGCTGGTGGTCGGGCTGGTCCTCGCGCAGACCGGCCTGTGGCTGTTCGACCAGGGCCTGCGGCGCTATTTCGCCGGCAATCTGCGCGAGGAGGCGGAGAACCTGCTGGTGGCCATGGTGCGCGGGCCGAACGGCATGCAACTGGACGAGCAACGCCTCAACCCGGCGTTCCAGCGCCCGTATTCCGGGCGCTATTTCGTCATCGAGCTGGAAAAGGACACCTGGCGCTCACGCTCCCTGTGGGACAGCGAGCTGGAAGTGCCGCACAAGAAAGGGCTGGTGCAGGGCCTGGTCGATGGGCCCGAGGAGCAGCGACTGCTGGTGTTCCGCGGCCACTACAAGCGCATGGGCCAGAAGCTGCGGATCGTGGTGGCGCAGGACTATACGCCGATCCTGGAAAGCTTCGCCCGTGTGCAGTGGATGGGTCTGGGCGCCGGCGCCCTGGCGCTGCTCCTGGTATTGCTGTTGCAGCGCCTGACCGTGCGTCGTTCGCTGCGTCCGCTGGAGGAGGTGCGCCTGCAGATCGCCCAGCTGCAACAGGGCCAGCGTAGCCAACTGGACAACCAGGCTCCCGAGGAACTGGAGCCGCTGGTGGAGCAGATCAACCACCTGCTGGCGCACACCGAGGAGACCCTGAAGCGTTCGCGCAACGCCCTGGGCAACCTCGGTCACGCCCTGAAGACGCCGCTGGCGGTGCTGGTCAGCCTCGCCGAGCGCGAGGAGATGGCGCGCCAGCCGGAGTTGCAACAGGTCCTGCGCGAACAGCTGGAACAGATCCAGCAGCGCCTCGGTCGCGAGTTGGGCAAGGCCCGCCTGGTCGGCGAAGCGCTGCCTGGCGCACATTTCGATTGCGCCGAGGAGTTGCCGTCGCTGTGCGACACCCTGCGCCTGATCCACGGCCCGCACCTGCAGGTGAGCTGGAGCGCGCCACCGGGGCTGCGCCTGCCATGGGACCGCGAGGACCTGCTGGAGATGCTCGGCAATCTGCTGGACAACGCCTGCAAGTGGGCCGATAGCGAAGTCCGCCTGACTGTCGCGCAGGGCGAGGGCATGGTCCGCCTGAAGGTCGACGATGACGGCCCCGGCATCCTCCCCGACCAGCGCCAGGCGGTGCTCGAGCGGGGTACCCGGCTCGACGAGCAGGTCAGCGGCCATGGCCTGGGCCTGGGCATCGCGCGCGACATCGCCGAGGCCTGCGGTGGCCGCCTGAGTCTCGAGGACAGCCCGCTGGGCGGCCTGCGGGTGAGCGTCGAGTTGCCGTTGCAGAAGAGCGGCCGCGCCGCCAGGGCTTAACAGTTCTTCACCATTTGCCGACAGTCCCGGCAAGATTTCCTCCTGCGCTTTCCCTAGCATCCCGGGCTTCTTGCAAGGAGGTCTTGGACGATGAAACGGCGGACGGGTACGGGCCGCTGGCGCTGGGCGCTGATGCTGCCGGTGCTGGTGTTCCTGTTGGGCGAGTCCAGTGGACAGCGAGTGGAGGGGCGGTCGCCGCGGTTACCCGCGCAGGCTCGCTACGAGCAGGCCGTGGAAAACGCGTTGCGCAGCGAGCGCGGCGAGCCGCGACAGGCCGGGACAGCGGCAGCGAAGGTGGCCGAGGCGGGAGCCCCGGCGCGTCTGCGTGGCTGGCTGCGCTCGCTGGCCCGCCTGGCGATCTGGGGGACCTACGGCCCCCCGGCGCTATTCAGGCCGTGAACGGTCAGGCCTTGAACTGTTCCATCAGGCCCTGCTGGTGGTTGGCCAGGCGGTTCAGCGACTGACTGACCTGGGCCGATTCCTCGGCCTGGCTCGACAGCGACTCGGTGACGTCACGGATCGCCGCGACATTGCGGTTGATCTCCTCGGCTACCGAGCTCTGTTCCTCGGCGGCGCTGGCAATCTGCAGGTTCATGTCGTTGATCACCGTCACCGCCTCGCCGATCCGTTGCAGCGCGGCCACCGCTTCATCCACCTGCTCGACGCTGCCCTGGGCCTGGCGATGGCTGCCGTGCATGGCGTCGACCACGTCGCGGGTGCCCTGTTGCAGGCCTTCGATCACCCCGCGGATCTGTTCCACCGAGTCCTGGGTGCGCCGGGCGAGGTTGCGCACTTCGTCGGCGACCACCGCGAAGCCGCGGCCGGCGTCGCCGGCGCGGGCCGCCTCGATGGCCGCGTTGAGCGCCAGCAGGTTGGTCTGCTCGGCGATGGCGCGGATCACTTCCAGCACCGAACCGATTTCCTCGCTGCTGCTGGCCAGTTGCTCGACCTGGCCCATGGCTCTGGTCAGGTTGGCGGCCAGGCTGTCGATGCTCTGTGTGGTGCGGTCGATCAGCGCCAGGCCGTCGCGGGTCGCCTGGTCGGCACCGCGCGCGGCGTCGGCGGCCTGGGCGGCGCTACGGGCGACGTCCTGGGCAGTGGCGGTCATCTCGTGGGATGCGGTGGCGACCTGGTCGATCTCGCGGAACTGCTGCTGCATGCCGGCGCTGGTCTGGCTGGAAATCGCCGCCGACTGGTCGGCGGTACTGCGCGCATCGCGCACCGAGACCTTCACGTCGCGGATGATCGGCTGCAGCTTGTCGAGAAAACGGTTGAACCAACCGGCCAGTTCGCCCAGCTCGTCGCGCCCGGTGTGCGGCAGACGCTGGGTCAGGTCGCCTTCGCCGCTGGCGATGTCGCGCAGCATGTGGGCGACGCCGAGGATCGGCCGGGTCACGCCGCGGGCGCTCAGCCACAGCACCAGCAGGCCGAGCACCGCGGCGCCGAGGCCGAGGCCCAGTTCGACCCAGGTGCCTTCGCGACGCATGTCGTCCAGTTGCCGCTCCAGCGCCAGGGCCGGGCCGAGCAGGGCGCTCTTCGGCACTTCGAGGAGCACGCCCCAGGGCTTGGCGCCGGGAATCGGCTGCAACGGTTGCAGCACCTTGAGGTCGTCGTTCTCGTTGAACAACCGGCTCTTGCCGGCGGCCAGCAGTTGCAGGAGTTCGCCGGCGTGCTGCGGATCCGCCTTGGCCAGGTTCTTGCCGAGCAGGCCGGCGTCGCGGCTGTTGCCGGCGAACAGCCCGGCGGGGCTGAGGATGCCGACCTGGCCGACGCCGTCGTAGAGTTCGCGGTTGCCCTGTTCGCTGAGCGCCTGCAGGTTGCTCAGGTTGATGTCCAGGCCCATCACGCCGATCACCTTGCCATCCAGTTCGAGGGGAAAGGCGATGCTGGTCATCAGCAGTTGGCGTTCGCCGACCTTGTCGAAGTAAGGATCGAGCACGCAGGGTTGCCCGCTTTCCTTCGGGCAGGTGTACCAGGCGTTGTAGGCCGCGCCGCTGGGCCCGCTGCTGGTGTCGGCGAGTTCGGACTCGATCATCGACTCGGATTCCAGCTGTCCCGGCGTGGCCTGCGCCCAGTACAGGGAGAAGCGTCCCTTGTCGTTGCTGCCCAGGGCGGGCTGGTCGACGAACAGTTCGTCCTTGCCGTCCAGCGCATTGGGTTCGAAGACCACGTACAGGCCGAGCACCTCGGGATTGGCGGCGAGCGCGGTGCGCACCTGGCGGGTCAGGTCTTCGCGCAGGTCGTAGGCATCGAGGAAGCGCTTCTGCGCCTGGTCGCGGAGGAACAGGATCTGCCGGGAGAAGCCCTTGCCGTACTGGAAGGCATCCATGAAATAGCGCTGGATGCGTAACGCCTGCAATTCCCCGCGGGCTTCCAGGCGCAGGCGCGCCGATTCGTCGAGCATCTGCGTACTGGCGCTTTTCACCAGCACGCTGCTGTGCTGCATGCGGTAGACCGAAAGGCCGACCAGCAAGGCGACCACGCCGAGCAGGCAGAGCCCTGCCAGCAGGGTGATCTTCCATTGGATGGACAGGCGGCGAAGGAACATGGGAGGGGTCCTTGTACGAAGAAACTGCGGGGGCCCAAGGCTTATCGGCAGGGCTCGCCCATTCTTGACGACGGTCCGGTCGCTGGCGCCGGATTGCCGTCGTTCGGCGAATCGCACGCAAGAACCGTGCACAACGGTTTATAGCCAGGCGACATTCGCGCATGCGCGGCTTTGACAGGCGGGGATGGCTGTAGCAGAGTACGCCCCTTTTTTCGGCCGCAGACGGTCGAGTTCGTTTCATTTGCAAGGAGTTCAACGATGAACGCAGTGGTGCTGGCGGTGGGGCTGATGCTCGTCCTCAGCCTTTGCCGTGTGCATGTCGTGCTGGCGCTGATCATCGGCGCGGTGGTCGGCGGACTGTTCGGTGGCCTAGGCCTGGAGGGGACTCTCAAGGCCTTCAACGGCGGCCTCGGCGGGGGTGCCACGGTGGCCCTGTCGTACGCCATGCTCGGCGCCTTCGCCGTGGCCATCGCCCGCTCCGGCGTGGCCCATGCGCTGGCCGACAAGGTCCTGGCGCTGCTCGGCCGGCACGACGAGCAGGGCAAGGGCGCCGGTGCGTTCAAGTGGATCCTGGTCGGCCTGCTGCTCTGCGTGGCGGTATCCTCGCAGAATATCCTGCCGATCCATATCGCCTTCATCCCGCTGCTGGTGCCGCCGCTGCTCTATGTGCTGAGCAAGCTGCAGATCGACCGGCGATTGATCGCCTGCGTCATCACCTTCGGCCTGATCACCCCGTACATGTTCCTGCCGGTGGGCTTCGGCAACATCTTCCTCAATGAAATCCTGCTGGCCAACGTGGCGCGCAACGGCGTCGACGTCAGCGGGATCAACGTCACCCACGCCATGTTCATCCCAGCCCTGGGCATGCTCGCCGGGTTGCTCATCGCGGTGCTGTTCAGCTACCGCCGCAAGCGCGTCTACGACTTGCAGCGGATCGAGCAGGCCGAACGCGTCGATGTCAGCTACAACCCGAAGAGCCTGGCGGTGGCCGGGGTATCCATCGTCGCCGCGTTCGTCGCACAGCTGTGGCTGGACTCGATGATCATCGGCGCGCTGGTCGGTTTCGTGGTCTTCTCGCTGTCCGGCGTGGTGCGCTGGAAGGAGACCGACGACCTGTTCACCGAAGGCATGAAGATGATGGCCACCATCGGTTTCATCATGATCGCCGCGGCCGGTTTCGCCGAGGTGATGAAGGCCACCGGCGAGGTGCAGAGCCTGGTCGACGCCTCGGTGGCCTGGATCGGCAACAGCAAGGCGGTCGGCGCCATGCTGATGCTGCTGGTCGGCCTGCTGGTCACCATGGGCATCGGCTCGTCGTTCTCCACCGTGCCGATCATCGCCGCGATCTTCGTCCCGCTGGCGGTGCAACTGGGCTTCAGCCCGCTGGCCATCGTCAGCATCGTCGGCACCGCCGGCGCGCTGGGGGATGCAGGTTCTCCGGCGTCGGACTCGACCCTTGGGCCGACCTCCGGGCTCAACGTCGACGGCCAGCACAATCACATCTGGGACACCGTGGTGCCGACCTTCCTGCACTACAACCTGCCGTTGCTGGTATTCGGCTGGGCCGCCGCGATGTTGCTCTGAGTTCCATCTCGGGCGGTCGCCTGACGGAATGTCGGGCCGGCCGCTTAAGCTTCCGACGGGATTGCCGATGAAACGGGAATCCCGTTTTTTATTGGGCGTCATGCTAGGAGTTGATGATGCGTCTGACCCTGAAATCCAAAGTCCTCCTGCTGGCCATGGTGCCGGTGCTGCTCTTCGCCCTGGTGCTCAGCGGCGGAGCGGTGCTGATCCTGAAAAAACAGGCTGATGCCGAAGTCAAGGATACCCGCGAGCGCCTGCTCGGCGACCGTCGTGCCGAACTCGAGCACTACGTGCAGATCGCCATGGGCAGTATCCAGGCCGAGTACGACCGCTCGGCCAACGGCGACCTGAATGCCCGCGCCGAGGCCATCGCGCGCCTGTCGAAGATCAAGTACGGCAAGGACGGCTATATCTTCGGCTACGACTCCCAGGTGGTGCGCCTGTTTCGCGGCGACAGCCCGGTGGACGTCGGCAAGAGCTTCCGCGACCGCCGCGATCCCAGCGGCGTCTACCTCAACCGCGAACTGGTGGAGGCCGGCCGCAACGGCAGCCACTACGTGACCTATACCTCGCCGCTGCCGGGCAACGAGGGCGTCATGGTGCCCAAGCTGTCCTATACCCTGTACCTGCCGAAGTGGGACATGGTTATCGGCTCGGCGATCAACCTCGACGGCGTCGAGGCCCAGTTGGTGGAAATCAAGCAGGACATCGACGAGCGTATCGGCACCCTGATCGCCAGTATCGTGGGGATCGCCGGCGTCCTTCTGGTGGTCCTGCTGGTGATCGGCCTGGCGGTGGCCAACGCGATGCTGCGGCCGTTGCACCAGATCCGCCAGAACCTCGATGACATCGCCGCCGGCGAAGGCGACCTGACCCGTCGCCTACCGGTGACCAGCCACGACGAGCTGGGCGAGCTGGCCGGTTCCTTCAACCGCTTCGTCGAGAAGATCCACGGTCTGGTGCGGCAGATCGCCGGGATGACCGGCGACCTCAAGCAACTGGTGGAGCAGATGTCGGCCCAGGCCGAGCGTTCCGAGCAGGCCATGGAGCGCCAGCGCCACGAGACCGACCAGGTCGCCACCGCGATCAACGAGATGTCCGCCGCCGCCCATGAAGTGGCGCAGAGCGCCCAGCGCGCCGCCGAGGCCGCGCAGCAGACCGACCACGAAGGCCAGGCGGCCAAGCGAGTGGTGGACGGCAGCATCGAGCGCATCCACGCGCTGGTGGACGAGATCCGCGACAGCGGGACTTCTCTGGATAGCCTGCAGCAGGACGTGCAATCCATCGTCAGTGTGCTCGGGGTGATCCGCTCCATTGCCGAACAGACCAACCTGCTGGCGCTCAACGCGGCCATCGAGGCGGCCCGTGCCGGCGAGGCCGGACGTGGCTTTGCGGTGGTCGCCGACGAAGTGCGGGCGCTGGCCAGCCGCACCCAGCAGAGTACCCAGGAAATCCAGGGCATGATCGATCGCCTGCAGCAGGGCACCAACGCCGCGGTCGACGCCATGCGCCGTTCCGGCGAGGCCGGCGAGGGCACCAGCAACCAGGCCAACCAGGCCGGCGATTCGCTGGATGCCATCGCCCAGCTGATCGCCACCATCAACGCGATGAACGCGCAGATCGCCAGCGCCGCCGAGGAACAGACCGCGGTGGCCGAGGAGATCAACCGCAGCGTGCACCAGATCGCTGGCGCGGTGGACAGCGTCGCCGACGAGGCCCAGCAGGGCGCGCAGACCGCCCGCAGCCTGGCGCAACTGGGCCAGGGCCTGGGCCGACTGGTCGGTCAGTTCCGCATCTGACCCTTCCCCCGCGCGACCGCTGCCGGCAAAAGAGCCAGCCGGCAGTGGTGCGCCACAGAGCCTTCCTGTCATTATTCGGCGGAGTCGGCCGGCAGTCGTGAACGATCCACGTCCGCCGGCTGACTAATGCTTTGCTTCCCACTGCCAGATGGATTGGACATGCTCGACACGAAACTGGAATCCCGGACTTTTCTCCTGTTGCTGGCGGTGGTCACGCTCGCCTTCGGCTGGCTCTTGCTGCCGTTCTACGGCGCGGTGTTCTGGGGCACCATCCTGGCGATCATCTTCGCCCCGGTGCAACGCCGCCTGCAGGTGCGCCTGAGGGATCGGAAGAACCTCGCCGCGCTGATCACCCTGCTGATCTGCGTGCTGATCGTGATCATCCCGGTGATCTTCATCGCCGGTTCGCTGGTGCAGGAAGGCGCGAGCGTCTACCAGCGGGTCAAGTCCGGCGAACTGAACTTCGCCGCCTACCTGCAGCAGGCGGTGGCCGCCTTGCCGCCATCGGTGCACCAGTGGCTGGAGCGCTTCGACCTGGCCAATCTCTCGAGCCTGCAGGAGAAGCTCTCCTCGGTAGCGATGCAGGCCAGCCAGGTGGTGGCGACCAAGGCGTTCAGCATCGGCCAGAACACCCTCGACTTCGTCATCAGCTTCGGCATCATGCTCTACCTGCTGTTCTTCCTCCTCCGCGACGGTCGCGTACTCGGCCGGCGGATCAAGCAGGCGGTGCCGCTGAGCCAGGAACACAAGCACCACCTGTTCGCCAAGTTCACCACGGTGATCCGCGCCACGGTGAAGGGCAACATCGCCGTGGCTGCCACCCAGGGCGCTCTCGGCGGCCTGATCTTCTGGCTGCTGGGCATCGAGGGCGCCTTGCTCTGGGGCACCCTGATGGCCTTCCTGTCGCTGCTGCCGGCCATCGGTGCGGCGCTGATCTGGGCGCCGGTGGCGGCCTACTTCCTGCTCACCGGGGCGATTTGGCAGGGTGTAGTGCTGATCCTGTTCTGCGTGGTGGTGATCGGCCTGGTGGACAACATCCTGCGCCCGATCCTGGTCGGCAAGGACACTAAGATGCCGGACTACGTGGTGCTGATCTCCACCCTTGGCGGCATGGCCCTGTTCGGCCTCAACGGCTTCGTCATCGGCCCGCTGATCGCCGCGCTGTTCATGGCCAGCTGGGACCTGTTCACTGGTCGCGAGGAAGAACCGCAGGCCTGAGTCGCGCCCGTGGCAGACAAGCCCCGCGAATGCGGGGCTTGTTCGTTTCAGGCCTTGAAGCATCATGGACGGCGCTGTCGTGGCTGAGCCGCTCCAGGCAGTGCCTGGGGCCTTCGGCTAACAGTGCGTCGAACCCGGTACATCGCGACCGTTGCGCAACTGGACATGGAGCAGCGCTTGCCGGCACTCCTCAGGGCTCGCCGCTGTCAACCGGCGGCGGACCTCGGCTTGAGCGCGCAGGTGGCGAGGAAGGTCGGCATGAAGCGGTCGATGACGAAGCGCGGGTGCGGTTGCCAGTCTTCGTAGAAATCCTGCAGCAGCAGGCCGGCGGCGAGCTGGCCGGCGATCTGCTGGGTCAGGCTATGGCCGAACACCAGGGCTTCGCCTTTCTCGCGCTTCGCCGCGAGGGCTTCGGCGGAGAGGCTTTCCAGGTCGGAGTAGGGCAGGCGATGTCGCGGCCGGATCAGGCCCTGCTCTGCCAGTTCCGGCGAGCGGTCCTCGATGAACAGCGCCGGGTTGTAGAAGCTCGCCAGCAGCTTGCCGCCCGGCCGCAGCACCCGCGCGCATTCGCGCCAGACCGGCAGGACATCGTCGACGTAGAGATTGGAGATGGGATTGAAGACCAGGTCGAAGAAGGCATCGGCGAAGGTCGAGAGGTCGCGCATGTCGCCCTGCACGCAGGCCAGTTCGAGGCGGTCGCGGGCGGCGACCTGGCGGTCCTTGTCCAGCTGTCCCGCCGAGGCGTCGAACAGCGTGACCCGTGCGCCGGCGGCGGCAAGAATCGGCGCCTGCTGGCCGCCGGCCGAGGCCAGGCAGAGGATCTCGCGGCCGCGTACGTCGCCCAGCCAGTGAGCGGGTAACGCGCCCGGGGTCAGCTTTACCGCCCAGTCGCCGCGGTGTGCGGCGGCGACCTCTTCGGCGCTGACCGGTCGCGACCATTCGCAGTCACGGGCGGCCTGGGCGTCCCAACTGGCGCTGTTGTGTCGCAGGACGTCGATATCGTGGAAGGTGGGCATGAGGCCTCCGGGTTCATCCATGGAGCGCGGAGCATGCCACGGCAGCGGGGCAGGGTGCGTGGGGCGGGCCAAAGAAAAACCCCGCCGAGGCGGGGTTTTCGTGGAGCGGGCGACTCAGCCGGCGAGGGCCAGGCCGGAATGCTGGAGGATTTCCAGCAGCGGCTGCGGGTAGACGCCGAGGAAGAACGCCAGCAGGGCGATGGCCACCAGCATGATGCCGCCGGCGCGCTGGCCCCAGTTGAACGGTGCGTCGTGCTGGCGGATGCCGGGCTCGACCAGGAACAGGGTGACCATGACCCGCAGGTAGTAGTACAGGCCGATGGCGCTGCCCAGCACCAGGGCGCCGATCAGCCACCACAGGTGCGACTCGACGCCGACCGCGATCACGTAGAACTTGCCGATGAAGCCGGCGGTCAGCGGGATGCCTGCCAGCGACAGCATCATCACGGTCATCACCGCGGTCAGCACCGGCCGGCGCCAGAACAGGCCGCGGTACTCGAACAGCGCATCGGCGTCGCGGCCGCTGTACGGGGTGGACATCAGGGTGATCACGCCGAACGCGCCGAGGGAGGTCAGTACGTAGGTGGCCAGGTAGACGCCGACCGCTTCCACGGCCATGCCCTTGCTGGCGATCAGGGCGACCAGCAGGTAGCCCAGGTGGGCGATGGACGAGTAGCCGAGCAGGCGCTTGATGTTGCTCTGGGTCAGTGCCAGCAGGTTGCCGAAGAGGATCGAGGCGACCGCGATGACGCTCAGGGAGATGTTCAGCAGTTGGTTGTCCAGGGCCGCCGGGGCGATCTGGAACAGCCGCAGCAGCACGGCGAACACCGCGACCTTGCTGGCGGTGGCGAGGAACGCCGAGACGGGCGCCGGGGCGCCTTCGTAGACGTCCGGGGTCCACAGGTGGAAGGGCACCAGCGACAGCTTGAAGCCCAGGCCGACCAGCATCATGCCGACGCCAACGCTGACCAGCGGACCGCTCAGCACGTGCTCGGCGACCTTGGCGCCAAGGCCGGCGAAGCCCAGGGTACCGGACTCGGCGTAGAGCAGGGCCATGCCGAACAGCAGGAAGGCGGAGCCGGCGGCCGAGAGCACGGTGTACTTGATGCCGGCTTCCAGCGAGCGCTTGTTGAAGAAGGCGTAGGCGACCATCCCGTAGACCGGGACCGAGAGCAGCTCCAGGCCGATGAACAGGCTGGCCAGGTGCTGCGCGCTGACCAGCACCAGGCCGCCGGCGGTGGCCAGCAGCAGGAGCAGGTACAGCTCTTCGCGGTTACCCGGATAGCTTTCCATGTAGGCGTGGGCGAGGGTCACGCAGGCCAGGGCGGAGACCAGCACCAGGGCCATGTAGAAGCAGGCGTAGTTGTCCACCAGCACCAGCGGGGTCACCTCGATCGGGGTGACGCCGAGGACCGGCAGCAGCGACAGCAGGGCCAGGTTGAGGCCGATCACCGAGAGAGTGGCGGTGAACGAGTGATTGCGTTTCCAGGCTACCGCCAGCATCACCACCACCAGGGTGGCGCTGGTGATCAGCAGTGGCAGGAGCGCGATGAAGTGTTGGATCGTAAAGGTCATTTCGCGACTACCGTCCTGCAAGGGTGGAAAGGGCTGCGCCCAGCCATTGCTGCACGCCGTGCATGCTGGCCGCGGAGATGTCCAGCACCGGCTGCGGGTAGACCCCGAGCAGGACCAGCAGGACCGCCAGGCCGAGCACCATGCTCAGTTCGCGGGCGTCGAGGCCGAGGATCGGCTCGTCGGACTGGCTGGGTCCGAAGTAGGCGCGGTGGATCATGATCAGCGAGTAGACCGAGGCGAAGACCAGGCCGAAGGTGGCGATCACGATGATCACCGGGACCACCTTGAAGGCGCCGATCAGGATCAGGAACTCGCCGACGAAGTTGCCGGTGCCGGGCAGGCCCAGCGACGCCGAGGCGAAGAACAGGCTGATCGCCGGCAGGTAGGGCATGCGCGACCACAGGCCGCCCATCTTGCGCATGTCGCGGGTATGTAGGCGCTCGTAGAGCTGGCCGCAGAGGATGAACAGCGCCGCGGCGGAGAGGCCGTGGGCGATCATCTGCACCACCACGCCCTGCAGCGCGACCTGGCTGCCGGAGTAGATGCCGATCATCACGAAGCCCATGTGCGAAACGCTGGAGTAGGCGACCAGGCGCTTGATGTCGGTCTGCGCGAAGGACAGCAGGGCACCGTAGAAGATGCCGATGATGCCGAGCCACATGGCGATCGGCGCGAATTCCGCCGAGGCGTTGGGGAACAGCGGCAGGGCGAAGCGGATCAGGCCGTAGGCGGCGGTCTTCAGGAGGATGCCGGCGAGGTCCACGGAGCCGGCGGTGGGCGCCTGGGCGTGGGCGTCCGGCAGCCAGGAATGCACCGGCACCACCGGCATCTTCACCGCGAAGGCGACGAAGAAGCCGAGCATCAGCAGCCATTCCACGTGGGGGCTCAGCTGGGTCTTCAGCAGGGTGGCGTAGTCGAAGGTGATCACGCCGGTGGCATTGAAGTTGACGAACACCAGGCCGAGGATCGCCACCAGCATCACCAGGCCGCTGGCCTGGGTGAAGATGAAGAACTTGGTGGCGGCGTAGATGCGGGTCTTCTTGCCGTCATCGGAACTGTGTCCCCACAGCGCGATGAGGAAGTACATCGGCACCAGCATCATTTCCCAGAAGAAGAAGAACAGGAACAGGTCGATGGCGAGGAACACGCCGATCACACCGCCCAGGATCCACAGCAGGTTCAGATGGAAGAAGCCGATGCGGCGCTGGATCTCGTTCCAGGAGCAGAGGACCGAGAGCACGCCGAGCAGGCCGGTGAGGGCGACCATCAGCAGCGACAGGCCATCCATCGCCAGGTGGATGCTGATGCCGAGACGCTCGATCCACAGCACCTTGAATTGCAGGGTCCATTCCGGCTCGCCGCCGGGCGCGGGCGCCAGCTGGAAGTCGCCGGTGGCCCAGATCCAAAGGCTCAGGATCAGGACCAGGGTCATCGAAAGCAGCGCGATCCAGCGGGGCAGGGTCTTGCTGCTGTGTTCGGCGATCCAGCAGAGGAAACCGCCGATGAAGGGGATCAGGATTAGCCAGGGCAGAATCATGACAGGCTCAGTCTCTCCGTGAATTCGTTAGGCCAGCAGCAGCGCGCCGAGCAGGATGGCGGCTCCACCCACCAGGGAAGCGGCGTACCAGCGCAGGCGGCCGTTCTCGGTGAGGCTGAGGAGGTTGTGTCCGCCGCGCACGCTGAACGGAACGACGCCCAGGGTACGGTCGATGGGGTCGCGCCCCAGCAATTGGCAGAGCAGCAGGTAGGGTTTCACGAACAGCTTGTCGTACAGCCAGTCGAAGCCCCAGGCGTGGTACCACCAGGTACCGAAGAAGCGACCCGGGGCGCTCTTCGCCAGGGCGCTGACGAAGCGGCGCTGGCCGAGGAAGAGCAGGGCGGCCAGCAGGATACCGGCGATGGCGATGGCACCCGAGGCCAGTTCCAGGCTGTGCTTGGCTTCGCCACCTGCGTGGCCGACGCTTTCCGGCAGGACGCCAGCCAGCGGCGGGGTGATCAGGGCGCCGACGAAGGTCGACAGGACGATCAGCACGCTGAGCGGCAACCAGTGGGAAATCCCGTGGCCGGCGTGGGCTTCGGTCTTCGGCTCGCCGTGGAAGGCGACGAAGATCAGGCGGAAGGTGTAGATCGAGGTCAGGAACGCACCCACCAGGCCGGCGATCAGCAGTTCGCGATGGCCGCTGGCGAAGGCCTCCCAGAGGATCTCGTCCTTGGAGTAGAAGCCCGCGGTGAGGAAGGGCAGGGCGGCCAGCGCCGCACCGCCGACCACGAAGCTGGCGTAGGCCAGCGGCAGCTTCTTCCACAAGCCGCCCATCTTGAAGATGTTCTGCTCGTGGTGGCAGGCGACGATCACCGCGCCCGAGGCAAGGAACAGCAGGGCCTTGAAGAAGGCGTGGGTCATCAGGTGGAAGATCGCCGCGTCCCAGGCGCCGACGCCGAGGGCGAGGAACATGTAGCCGATCTGGCTCATGGTCGAGTAGGCGAGGATGCGCTTGATATCGGTCTGTACCAGGGCGGCGAAGCCGGCCAGGACCAAGGTCACCGCGCCGACGATGCCGACCAGTTCGAGGATGTCCGGGGCCAGGGTGAACAGGCCGTGGCAACGGGCGATCAGGTAGACGCCGGCGGTCACCATGGTGGCGGCGTGGATCAGCGCGGAGACCGGGGTCGGGCCGGCCATGGCGTCGGCCAGCCAGGTCTGCAGCGGCAGCTGGGCGGACTTGCCGACCGCGCCGCCGAGCAGGGCCAGGGTCGCCAGGGTCAGCCAGAGGTTGCCTTCCGGGAACTTCTGCGGCGCCAGAACCAGCAACTCCTGGATGTTCAGGGTGCCGAACTGCTGGAACAGGATGAACAGGCCGAAAGCCATGAACACGTCGCCGACGCGGGTGACGATGAATGCCTTGAGCGCCGCGTTACCGTTGTTGCGATTGCTGTAGTAGAAGCCGATCAGCAGGTAGCTGCACAGGCCCACGCCTTCCCAGCCGAAGTAGAGGAACAGCAGGTTGTCGCCCAGCACCAGGAACAGCATGCTGGCGATGAACAGGTTGGTGTAGGCGAAGAAGCGCGAATAGCCGGTTTCGCCACGCATGTACCAGGAGGCAAACAGGTGGATCAGGAAGCCGACGCCGGTAACCACGCCGAGCATGGTTACCGAGAGGCCGTCCAGGTACAGGGTGAAGTTGGTGCTGAAGTCGCCGGCCGCCATCCACTGCCACAGCACCAGGCTGTAGGCACCGCCTTCCGGCGGACTGCTGTGGAAGCTGAAGATGGCCCAGGCCGCGCTCAGGGCGGAGAGGCCGACCGAGCCGACGCCGACCAGCGCCGAAAGGTTTTCCGACCACCTGCCGCGGGAGAACGACAGCAGCAGGAAGCCGACCAGGGGGAACAGGAAGGTAAGAGGTAGAAGGTTCATCCGCGCATCTCGCTGGCAGCGTCGATATCGAGGGTGTGGAAGCGGCGATACAGTTGCAGCAGGATCGCCAGGCCGATGCTCGCTTCGGCGGCCGCGAGGCTCAGCACCAGGATGAACATCACCTGGCCGTCGGGTTGGCCCCAGCGGCTGCCGGCGACCACGAAGGCGAGGGCGGCGGCGTTCATCATCACTTCCAGGCTCATCAGTACGAACAGGATGTTGCGTCGCACCATCAAGCCGACCAGTCCGAGGGCGAACAGGACGCTGGCGAGGGCCAGGCCGTGTTCCAGTGGTATTGCGTTCATAGCGTTACGTTCCCTTGGGGCGGGCGCAGGGCGCCCGCCGAACCTTTATTGTTTGGCGTCTTGACGACCCAGGTGATAGGCAGCGACCAGGGCCGCGAGCAACAGCATGGAGGCCAGTTCGACCACCAGCAGGTACGGGCCGTAGAGGCTGATGCCGACCGCCTTGGCGTCTACCGTGGTATGGCCGATGCCGGCACCGCTCGGGGTGCGGGCGAGGACCACCAGCAGTTCCACCAGCAGGACCAGGGCCAGGGCCGAAGGCCCGACCCAGATGCCGGGCGTGAGCCACTTGCGCTCCTGCTCGACCACGGCCGGGCCGAGGTTGAGCATCATCACCACGAAGACGAACAGAACCATGATGGCGCCAGCGTAGACGATGATCTCCAGGGCACCGGCGAAGGGTGCGCCGAGGCTGAAGAAGGTCATCGAGATGGCCAGCAGGGAAATGATCAGGTAGAGCAGGGCATGCACCGGGTTGCTGTTGGTGATGACCCGCAGCGTGGCCAGTACGGCGACGCCGGCAGCGAAATAGAAAGCGAATTCCACGCGACGTCTCCTTATGGCAGCAGGCTTTTCACGTTGATCGGTTCGGCTTCGTTCTGCGCGGCGCCTTTCGGCTTGCCGGCGATCGCCATCCCCGCAACGCGGTAGTAGTTGTAGTCCGGGTTCTTGCCCGGCCCGGAGATCAGCAGGTCGTGCTTCTCGTAGACCAGGTCCTGGCGCTTGAACTCGCCCATCTCGAAGTCCGGGGTGAGCTGGATCGCGGTGGTCGGGCAGGCTTCCTCGCACAGGCCGCAGAAGATGCAGCGCGAGAAGTTGATGCGGAAGAACTCCGGATACCAGCGACCGTCCTCGGTCTCGGCCTTCTGCAGGGAGATGCAGCCAACCGGACAGGCCACGGCGCACAGGTTGCAGGCTACGCAGCGTTCCTCGCCGTCGGGGTCGCGGGTCAGGACGATCCGGCCACGATAGCGCGGCGGCAGGTAGACCGGCTCTTCGGGGTATTGCAGGGTGTCGCGCTTGCGGAAGGCATGGCCGAAGATCATCACCAGGCTGCGAAGCTGGGTGAAGGTGCCATGCACGACGTTGATGATTTCTTTGATCACGGTGGTTCTCCTTACTGGGCCGCGGCCAGCACGAGCGCGCCGGTCACCAGCAGGTTGATCAGGGTCAGCGGCAGGCACACCTTCCAGCTGAACGCCATCACCTGGTCATAGCGCGGACGCGGCAGCGAGGCGCGGATCAGGATGAAGAGCATGATGAAGAAGCCGGTCTTGGCGGCGAAGTAGAAGAACGACAGCCAGGGCAGGGTGTCCAGGAACGGACCGTGCCAGCCGCCGAAGAACAGGGTCGCCAGCAGCGCCGAGACCAGTACGATGCCGATGTACTCGCCGACGAAGAACATGCCCCATTTCATCCCGGCGTACTCGATGTGGTAGCCGTCCGCCAGTTCCTGCTCCGCTTCCGGCTGGTCGAACGGGTGACGGTGGGTCACGGCGACGCCGGCGATGATGAAGGTGCAGAAGCCGAAGAACTGCGGAATGATGAACCAGACGTTGTCGATCTGGTACTGGACGATGTCGCGCATGTTGAACGAGCCGACCTGGGCGACGATGCCCATCAGCGACAGGGCCAGGAACACCTCGTAGGAGATGGTCTGGGCCGAGGCGCGCAGGCTGCCGAGCAGGGCGAACTTGTTGTTGCTCGACCAGCCGGCGAACAGCACGGCGTACACCGTCAGGCCGGCCATGGCGAAGAAGAACAGGATGCCGATGTTCAGGTCCGCCACGCCCCAGGTGGGGGTGATCGGCACGATGGCGAAGGCGACGAGCAGGGCGCCCATCGCGATCACCGGGGCCAGGGTGAAGATCATCTTGTCGGCGAACGGCGGGGTCCAGTCCTCCTTGAAGAACATCTTGACCATGTCCGCGCCGAGCTGGAACGCACCGAACGGACCGACCCGGTTGGGGCCGTAGCGGTCCTGCCAGAGGCCGAGCAGGCGGCGCTCGACCCAGCTTAGCAGGGCGCCGCAGATGACCACGGCGAGCAGCACCACGATGGCCTTGACCACGGTGAGGATGATGGTGACCAGAGCGGGAGTCAGCCAACTCATTGTGCAGCCTCCTGCAGACCTTCCACGGAGCAGCCGGCGATCGCCGCCGGGATGCCGGCGAAGCCGACCGGCAGGCCGATCAGGCCGGCGCCGAGTTGTTCATCGATACGCAGCGGCAGGCGCAGGGCCTGGCCCTTGAGCTGGAAGCCGAGGGTCGCGCCGTCGTTGACGCCGAGGCGGTCCGCGTCTTCCTTGGACAGGGCGACGTAGGTCTCCGGGATGCGCTGCTGGATCGGCGCGGCCCGCGAGCTGTTTTCCTCGCTGCCGAACAGGTGGTACAGCGGCACTACCTTCCAGCTGTCGGCCTTGGCGCTGAACGGCACCGGCACGGCCTGGAACCAGTCGAGGCCTTCGCCCTTCGGTTCGATCAGGCGCACGCCGGGGTCGCCGGCGCGCAGGTGGCCGCCGACCTCGTCCTGGAACTTGTTCCAGGCCTGCGGCGAGTTCCAGCCCGGCGACCAGGCGAACGGGATCTGCTGACGGTCTTCCTGGCTGCCGGAGTAGCCTTCCATGGAGAAGGCGAACGCCGAGTCGATGTCCTGCGGGGTGCGCGGCTCGTGCACGCTGATATTGGCGCGCATGGCGGTACGCCCGCTGTAGCGGTGCGGTTCGCGGGCCAGCTTGAGGCCCTTGATGCGGAACGAGGCGGCCGGTGCGGCGTCGCGGATGCCGGCCAGGATCGGCTTGGCCTCGGCCACGGCTTCGGTGACGTGGTCCAACTGGGTCCAGTCGACGCGCTTGCCTTGCAGGGTGCTGTGGATCGCATGCAGCCAGCGCCAGCCCTCGCGGACCATGTTCCTGGCGTCGTAGTAGGTCGGGTCGAACACCTGGAAGAAGCGCTGGGCGCGGCCTTCCTGGCTGACCAGGGTGCCGTCGCCTTCGGCGAAGCTGGCCGCCGGCAGCACCAGGTGCGCCTTGGCGGTGGTGGCGGTCTGCTGGTGATCGGCGACAATCACCACCTTGGCCGCCGCCAGGGCCGCGTCGACACGGGCGGCGTCGGTGCGGCGATAGAGATCGTTCTCCAGCACCACCACGGCGTCGGCCTGTCCGGAGGTCAGTCGCTCGAGCGCGGCTTCCACGGAGTCGCCGCCGAAGAGCGCCAGGCCGAGGCTGTTGGCTTCGCCGACCACCAGGCTGATGGAACCGTTCTTCTCGCGCTGCTTGAGGGCCTTGGCGATGTTCGCCGCGGCTTCGATCAATGCCTTGTTGCCCAGCGAGTTGCCGGACACTACCAGCGGACGCTTGGCCGCCAGCAGGGCATCGGCGATGCGCTGGGCGAAGGCCTGGGCCTGAGGGTCGAGGTCGGCCACGGACGGGGCGCTTGGGTCGATCGCGTGGGCCACGGCGAAGCCGAGGCGAGCGAGATCGTCCGGCGCGGCGTGAACGGTTTCCTCGGCCACGTCGTCGAGGCGGGTCGCGCTGACGCTGGCGATGAACAGCGGGTTCTGCGCATGCTGGGCGATGTTCTTCACCGCGGCGTCGAGCCACGGCTGGACCTTCATGTCGGCAGCCATCTCGACGGCCTTGCCCTTCACCGACTGGCGCAGGGCCAGGGCGATGCGGGCGGCGGTCTGGGTCAGGTCCTCGCCGAGGACGAAGACCGCGTCGTGGTCCTCGATGTCGCGGATGCTCGGCACCGGCAGCGGGCCTTCCTGCATGACCTGCAGGATCAGGCGCAGGCGGTCGAGCTCGCCTTCGTTGATGCCGCTGTAGAAGTTGCCTTCGCCAACCAGCTCGCGCAGGGCGAAGTTGCTTTCCAGGCTGGCGCGCGGCGAACCGATGCCGACCACCTTGCGCTCCTTCAGCAGGGCGGCGGCCTGGTCGAGGGCGCCGTCCAGGCTCAGCTTCTGCTTGCTCAGCACCAGCAGCGGCTGGCGCGGACGGTCTTCGCGGTTGACGTAGCCGTAGCCGAAGCGACCGCGGTCGCAGAGGAAGTAGTGGTTGACCGAGCCGTTGTAGCGGTTCTCGATGCGGCGGATCTCGCCGTAGCGCTCGCCGGGGCTGATGTTGCAGCCGCTGGAGCAGCCGTGGCAGATGCTCGGGGCGAACTGCATGTCCCACTTGCGGTTGTAGCGCTCGGAGTGGGTCTTGTCGGTGAACACGCCGGTGGGGCAGACCTCGGTGAGGTTGCCGGAGAACTCGCTTTCCAGCACGCCGTCCTCGACCCGTCCGAAGTAGACGTTGTCGTGGGCGCCGTAGACGCCGAGGTCGGTGCCGCCGGCGTAGTCCTTGTAGTAGCGCACGCAGCGGTAGCAGGCGATGCAGCGGTTCATCTCATGGGCGATGAACGGGCCGAGTTCCTGGTTCTGGTGGGTGCGCTTGGTGAAGCGGTACCGGCGCTCGTTGTGGCCGGTCATCACCGTCATGTCCTGCAGGTGGCAGTGACCGCCTTCCTCGCACACCGGGCAGTCGTGCGGGTGGTTGGTCATCAGCCATTCGACGACGCTGGCGCGGAACTGCTTGGCCTCTTCGTCTTCGATGGAGATCCAGGTGTTGTCGGTGGCGGGGGTCATGCAGGACATGACGAGGCGACCACGCTTGTCGTTCTCGTCGGTGTACTGCTTCACCGCGCACTGGCGGCAGGCGCCGACGCTACCGAGCGCCGGGTGCCAGCAGAAGTAGGGAATGTCGAGACCGAGGGACAGACAGGCCTGCAGGAGGTTGTCTGCACCATCGACTTCGAGCGTCTTGCCGTCTACGTGGATAGTGGCCATGGTTCAAGTCTTCGTTGGCCCGTTGTCAGCGGGCGTGGCTAATAGAAACTCACGGTTCCGTCGGGCCTGCGGCCGGGCCGCGGCACGACGACGAAACATCGCCGGACGGCTGGCCGTCCGGCTGCAAAGCATCAGGCGCCGACCGTTGCCGGGCGCGGCGCGGCCGAAGGCTGGCGGGAGATGCCCGCCTCGAATTCGGCACGGAAATACTTGAGGGCGCTGCCCAGCGGCTCGACGGCTCCCGGCGCGTGGGCGCAGAAGGTCTTGCCTGGGCCGAGGAAGTTGACCAGCTGCTCGAGGGTCTCGAGGTCGCCGGGCTGGCCTTCGCCCCGCTCCAGGGCACGCAGCAGCTTCACGCTCCACGGCAGGCCATCGCGGCAGGGGGTGCACCAGCCGCAGGACTCGCGGGCGAAGAACTCTTCCATGTTGCGCAGCAGGGAAACCATGTTGATGCTGTCGTCCACCGCCATGGCCAGGCCGGTGCCCATCCGGGTGCCGACCTTGGCGATGCCGCCGGCGAACATCTGCGCATCCAGGTGCTCCGGGAGCAGGAAGCCGGTACCGGCGCCGCCGGGCTGCCAGGCCCTGAGCTGGAAGCCGTCGCGCATGCCGCCGGCGTAGTCCTCGAACAGCTCGCGGGCGCTGACGCCGAACGGCAGTTCCCACAGGCCGGGGTTCTTCACCTTGCCGGAGAAGCCCATCAGCTTGGTGCCCATGTCTTCGCTGCCGGGGCGGGCCAGGGTCTTGTACCAGTCCACGCCGTTGCCGACGATGGCCGGCACGTTGCACAGCGTCTCCACGTTGTTCACGCAGGTCGGCTTACCCCAGACGCCGACGGCGGCAGGGAAGGGCGGTTTGGAACGCGGGTTGGCGCGGCGGCCTTCCAGCGAGTTGATCAGCGCGGTCTCTTCGCCGCAGATGTAGCGGCCGGCACCGGTGTGGACGAACAGCTCGAAATCGAAGCCGCTGCCGAGGATGTTCTTGCCGAGCAGGCCGGCGGCCTTGGCTTCGTCGATGGCGCGGTTGAGGTTGCGCGCCGCGTCGACGTATTCGCCGCGCAGGAAGATGTAGCCGCGGTAGGCCTTCAGCGCGCGCGCGGAAATCAGCATGCCTTCCACCAGCAGGTGCGGCAGCTGCTCCATGAGCATGCGGTCCTTCCAGGTGTTCGGCTCCATCTCGTCCGCGTTGCACAGCAGGTAGCGGATGTTCAGCGACTCGTCCTTCGGCATCAGGCCCCACTTCACGCCGGTGGGGAAGCCCGCGCCGCCGCGGCCCTTGAGGCCGGAGTCCTTGACGGTCTGGACGATGTCGTCCTGGGCCATCTGGGTCAGCGCCTTGCGCGCCGCGGCATAGCCGTCCTTGCTCTGGTATTCCTCGAGCCAGACGGGCTGGGCGTCTTCGCGCAGGCGCCAGGTCAGCGGATGGGTTTCCGCCGAACGCGCCATGCGGTTGGCCGGACCAATGGAGGTAAGGGTCATACGTAGGCCTCCAGCAGTTTGGCGACACCGTCGGGACGCACGTCGCCATGGGTGTCGTCGTCGATCATCAACGCCGGGGCCTTGTCGCAGTTGCCCAGGCAGCAGACCGGGAGCAGGGTGAAGCGTCCGTCGGCGGTAGTCTGGCCGAGACCGATGCCGAGTTGCTTCTGGATCTCGCCGACCACCGACTCGTGGCCGCCGATGTAGCAGACCATGCTGTCGCAGACGCGGATGATGTGGCGGCCCACCGGCTGGCGGAATATCTGACTATAGAAGGTGGCGACGCCTTCGACGTCGCTGGCCGGGATCCCCAGCACCTCGCCGATCGCCGGGATGGCGCCGTCCGGCACCCAGCCGCGCTGTTTCTGGACGATCTTCAGGGCTTCGATGGACGCCGCGCGCGGGTCCTCGTAGTGATGCATTTCATGCTCGATGGACGAGCGCTCGGTTTCGCTGAGGACGAAACGGTCGGTCTGAATCAGGTTGCTCTGGCTCATGTCAGCGGTCCACGTCAGCCATAACGAAATCGATGCTACCCAGGTAGGCGATCAGGTCCGCGATCATGCTGCCGTTGATCACCGAGGGGATCTGTTGCAGGTGCGCGAAGCTGGGCGTCCGGATACGCGTGCGGTAGCTCATGGTGCTGCCGTCGCTGGTCAGGTAGTAGCTGTTGATACCCTTGGTCGCCTCGATCATCTGGAAGGCTTCGTTGGCCGGCATGACCGGGCCCCAGGAAACCTGCAGGAAGTGGGTGATCAGGGTTTCGATGTGTTGCAGCGTGCGTTCTTTCGGCGGCGGCGTGGTCAGCGGATGGTCGGCCTTGTAAGGGCCTTCCGGCATGTTCTTCAGGCACTGTTCGATGATCCGCAGGCTCTGGCGCATCTCGCCCATCTTGACCATGCAGCGGTCGTAGGCGTCGCCGTTGTGGGCCAGCGGTACCTCGAACTCGAAGTTCTCGTAGCCGGAGTAGGGGCGGGCCTTGCGCAGGTCGAAGTCGCAACCGGTGGCGCGCAGGCCGGCGCCGGTGGTGCCCCACTCGAGGGCTTCCTTGGTGTTGTACTGGGCGACGCCGATGGTCCGGCCGCGCAGGATGCTGTTCTTCAGGGCCGCGGTCTCGTACTCGTCGAGGCGCTTGGGCATCCAGTCGAGGAACTCGCGGACCAGCTTGTCCCAGCCGCGCGGCAGGTCGTGGGCGACGCCGCCGATGCGGTACCAGGCCGGGTGCAGGCGGAAGCCGGTGATGGCCTCGACCACCTTGTAGGCGCGCTGGCGGTCGGTGAAGGTGAAGAACACCGGGGTCATGGCGCCGACGTCCTGGATATAGGTGCCCAGGTACAGCAGGTGGTTCAGGATACGGAAGAACTCCGCCATCATGATCCGGATCACGTCGACCCGCTGGGGCACCTTGATCCCGGCGAGCTTCTCCACCGAGAGTACGTAGGGCAGGTTGTTCATCACCCCGCCGAGGTAGTCGATGCGGTCGGTGTAGGGGATGAAACTGTGCCAGGACTGGCGCTCGGCCATCTTCTCGGCGCCGCGGTGGTGGTAGCCGATCTCCGGGACGCAGTCGATGATCTCCTCGCCGTCCAGTTGCAGGATGATGCGGAACGCGCCGTGGGCGGACGGGTGGTTCGGGCCGAGGTTGAGGAACATGTAGTCCTCGTTCTCGCCGTGGCGCTTCATGCCCCAGTCTTCCGGCTTGAAGCGCAGGGCTTCCTGCTCCAGGTCCTGCTTGGCGGCGGACAGGGAGTAGGGATCGAACTCGGTGGCGCGCGCCGGGTAGTCCTTGCGCAGCGGATGGCCCTGCCAGGTCGGCGGCATCAGCATGCGGGTCAGGTGAGGGTGGCCGGTGAAGGTGATGCCGTACATGTCCCACACTTCGCGCTCGTACCAGTTGGCGTTGGGCCAGATACGGGTGGCGGTGGGCAGGTTGAGGTCGCGCTCGGACAAGGCGACCTTGATCATCACGTCACTATTACGCTCCAGCGACATCAGGTGGTAGAACACGCTGAAGTCGGCGCTCGGCAGGCCGCGGCGATGGGTGCGCAGCCGCTCGTCGACGCCGTGCAGGTCGTAGAGCATCACGTAGGGCTTGGGTACCTGACGGAGGAAGGTCAGGACTTCGATCAGTCTTTCGCGCGGAACCCAGAGCACCGGCATGCCGGTACGGGTGGGCTGGACGGTGAAGGTCTCGGCGCCAAAGCGGGAGTTCAGTTCGACGACGATATCCTGGTCGTCTGCCTTGTAAGGCGGGATGTACAGAGCGGAGTCTGCAGTCATGGTCTCGGTCGCTTTCGGTCAACGGTGGGGTGAACGCGGCTGGTCTCGGCCGGCCAGCGGGGCTGGCCGGGAGTTCCGGATCACACTTCGTCGGGGCTGCGCAGGTTGGTCACCTGGATGCGCTGCTCGCGTTTCAGGTCTTTCTGGGCCGGCATTTCGGCGCGGTAGACCCCCTGGTCGCCAACGACCCAGGACAGCGGGCGGCGCTCCTGGCCGATGGATTCCTGCAACAGCATCAGGCCTTGCAGGAACGCCTCCGGACGGGGCGGGCAGCCGGGGATGTAGACGTCCACGGGGAGGAACTTGTCGACCCCCTGGACCACCGAATAGATGTCGTACATGCCGCCGGAATTGGCGCACGAGCCCATGGAGATGACCCACTTGGGTTCGAGCATCTGCTCGTAGAGGCGCTGGATGACCGGGGCCATCTTGATGAAGCAGGTGCCGGCGATGACCATGAAGTCGGCCTGGCGCGGCGACGCCCGGATCACTTCGGCGCCGAAGCGGGCGATATCGTGCGGCGCGGTGAAGGCGGTGGTCATCTCCACGTAGCAGCACGACAGCCCGAAGTTATAGGGCCAGAGCGAGTTCTTGCGACCCCAGTTGACGGTGGAGTTCAGCACATCCTCGAGCTTGCCCATGAAGATGTTCTTGTGAACCTGGCCCTCGACCAGCGGGTCGGCTACGGTTTCCCGTTCGCCTATCGGGTATTGGTCGTTGGCCGCATCGGGATCGATCCGGGTAAGTTTGTATTGCATCGCCAAAGCCTCATTGTTTTAGCTTCGCCTGCCGCTTGCGACGGCTTTCGGGAGCCCAATCGAGCGCACCGATCCGCCAAAGATAGACAAGACCCGCCAACAGAATTGCTATGAAAATGGTTGCCTCGATCAGGCCGGCCCAGCCGCTTTCGCGAACCGACACCGACCAGGCGAAGAGGAAGAGGGCTTCGACGTCGAAGATCACGAAGAGCATCGCGACCAGATAGAATTTTGCCGAGAGACGCAGGCGTGCGCCTCCGGTGGGGACGATCCCGGATTCGAAGGGTTCGTTCTTGCTGCGACCAAATGCCTTGCTGCCAAGCAGGGACGAAACCCCTAGCATGAAGGCGAGAAGGCCAACGACCCCTAGAAGGAAGGCAGCGAATCCCCAGTGATGAGCTGCAAGTTCAGCTGGGTTTGGCATGCTGATACTCCTTCTGTACCGGATATATAAGATCGTGGGTTCTGGGCGCAATGCCCGACTTCTTGTGCAACCCGCTGCGTAGTGAGCTAAGGGTTGTATGTATCTTTCCGATTTTATGCCCAAAGCGCCGGACAAGTAAATTTTTCTAACACAAACAGACGCTTCTCTGCTTTTTCCAGCGCTTTGGTTAATCCCCGAAACCCTCGTGAATGCTGTCTTTGCGAGAAATGGCGCGGCCTGGCTGGCTTTTGGTCGTATTGCCGCGAAGCGTGGTGGAGGGCTCTTTGCAAGGCCTCAAACGATAATGAATATCGTTTGCAATGTCGCATCCGTATAACTTCGCTACATATATTCTTCGCCGCGTTACTATTGTTTACCCTTTTATTGGTAATTACTCTCGCCCAATCCGTTATTGCATTAAACCGGGAATATTCTCCGGGCCGGGCGCATGGCGGTTTTTCTTCTTTCCGCACCATGGCAACCCGGCTGCGGCGCCGCCTGGGGCTGCGCCCGCGGTTCTTCGTGACGGATGCGAAGGCGCTGGGCAAGGTTTGCGGCGGTTCGCGTCGCAGCGTAGATGTAGTCGCTCCGGAGGTGCGCTACCTGGGGGCTGCGGTAGCGACCCGGGGTTTCTTGCCGACCCAGGCCCAGACCATTTCGCAGGCGATCGGCTGGTTGCCGTTCTCGTCGCTGACCAACACCGCCACGCGGACCTCGCCCTTGTCCTGTTGCCGGATCTGCTCGATCTGTCCGGCCTCCAGCGTCGCGATGGCGGTCAGGTCGCCCTGGGCGCGCTTGAGATAGTCGATCTTCATGGTCTTGATCAGCGGCAGCTTGTCGTCCGGTACGTTCATTCCGACCAGGAAGCCGCTGGCCGACTCGGCGAGCAAGGCCATCGCCGCGGCATGGATACCTTTTATGTGGTTCTGCACCGGCCGACGGTTCTTCAGGCTGAGGATGGCGCGCTCCTGCCCCAGTTCATGGATGCGCACCCTCGCCGTGCCGGCGAAGCGCACCTGGGAGCCCAGCAGCAGCGTCAGGCTGCGGCTGCGCAGGCGGCGGGGGAGGAGGTTGATGGCGCCGACGGCGCGGCTGAGACGATTGCGCTTGGGCATGCTGGCGTCCTTCCATAGAGAGGGGAGCCTGCATTCCACCCGCTTTGCCCGGGCTTGCCCACGGCTGTAGCGGCGACCTGCGCCGGCATTCCGGCCAACGCAGGTCGTCGTGGCGCGTCAGAGCAGGCGTCGGCCGTCTTCGCGGGTGATCACCACGGTGGCCGAGCGTGGCCGGCGGCCCGGCCCGTCCGGCCAGGTGCTGAGGAGGTTATCGGCGGTCGAACCTTCCCCCGGGTGCTGGATGTTGATGAACAGCGTACGGAAGTCCGGCGTCGCGGCAATGCCGGTCACCTCGCAACCCAGCGGACCGGTGAGGAAGCGCTTCAGTTCGCCGGTGCGCGGGTCGGCCACCAGCATCTGGTTGTTGCCGAACGGGCCGCTGCTCAACTGGCTGCCGCTCATGTCGGTCTGGATCCACAGGCGGCCTTCCGGGTCGAACCAGAGGCCGTCGGGGCTGGCCAGGATATTGTCCTGGTTCAGCGGCTTGCCGTCCGGGCCGCGGCTGTCTTCGCCGGGACCGGCGAGCATGAACAGGTCCCAGGTGAAGCGTTGCCCGGCATAGTCGCGGCTGCGTTCGCGCCAGCGGATGATATGGCCGTAGGCGTTCTTCACCCGTGGGTTGGCCGCGTCGGCGACGGTGCGCGACGTGTTGTTGGTGAGGGTGAAGTAGACGTCGCCGTTGTCCGGGTTGACCGCGCCCCACTCCGGGCGATCCATCTTGGTCGCGCCGAGGACATCGGCGGCCAGGCGGGTGTTGATCAGCACTTCGCCCTGGTCGGCGAAGCTCACCCCGGCCTTGCGACAGGCCGCGCGGAAGTTGCCGTCGGCGATGTCCAGCGGCAGCCACTGGCCGCTGCCATCGGCGTTGAAGCGGGCGACGTAGAGGGTGCCTTCGTCGAGCAGGCGAGCGTTGCTGCGACCCGGACGGAACTTGTCGCGGCTGACGTACTTGTAGATGTACTCGTTCTGCGAGTCGTCGCCGGAGTAGCAGACTACCTGGCGGCCCGGCTTGACCGGGGCGAAGACCAGGCCTTCGTGGGCGAAGCGGCCGAGAGCGGTGCGCTTGACCGGCACCGATTGCGGGTCGAACGGGTCGATCTCGACGATCCAGCCGAAGTTGTTCGGTTCGTTGCGGTAGTCGTCCTGGGCCTGTTTGCCCTTGCGGGTGGCGTCGAAGCGTTCGAACTCGTCGCCCGCCAGGGTTTCCCAGCCGAAACGGCTGGTGTTGCGAATGCCGTAGCGGGTCAGTTCGCGCGGCAGTTCGCTGTCCTGGGTGGAGAAATAGCCGACCCAGTTCTCCTCGCAGGTGAGGTAGGTGCCCCAGGGGGTGAAACCGTTGGAACAGTTGTTATGGGTGCCGCGGGTGCGGGTGCCGTCCGGACTGTGGCGGGTGCGCAGCAGTTCGTGGCCGCGCGCCGGGCCGGCGATACGCATCGGCGTGGCGGCGGTAATCCGGCGATTTCGTTGCGACGGCACGACATTCCACTCGCCACGCACGTTGCGACGGATCTCCACGACGGAAACGCCATGGGCGTTGATTTCCTTGCGCACTTCATCGGCGACGGTGCGCTTGCCATCGACCACGGTCGGGCCATTGGTGTGCAGCAGCGGCGCGTCGATGTATTCATGGTTGAGCACCAGCAGGCCATGGTTGCTGATGTGTCCGCCGCCGAAGCCGAACTGCGCGTCGATCGGGAAGAAGTGCATGCCGTCGTGGTGCATGCCGATCTGTTCGGCCTGGTCCTGGGCGCTGTTGCTGGCGTCGTCGAGGAAGCCCGGATAACTGCCGCTGATCGGGGTGCCCCAGGGTATGAAGGGCGTCGCCTTGTAGCCGGCGGGCACCCGGATGGTATCGGCACGGCCGCTGGCGATGGCTTCGAAGGGCAAGCGGTTGCGGCGTTTGAAAGGCAAGCCGCGCAGGCCTTCCGCGGCGGGCACCTGCGCTTCGGCGGGAGCGGCGCTGGCGGGGAGCGCGACGCCGAGGAAGGCGAGGGCGCCGAGCGCCGCGCCGCCGGCCAGGACCTGGCGGCGGCCGAGGCCGGCGATCAGGTCGTTCATGTGCGGGTTGTTCGAATGGTTGCTGGGCAACTCGTCGCCATCACCGAACAGGATGGCATCTTTTTTCTCCAGGCTCACGGACGTGCTCCTTGTGGGCTGATCGACGGAGCATTGACGCTAACCGCTGAAAGCGACGGGACGATGACAGGCACTCGAGGCCTTTTGCCATGATCCGGAAATGAAAAACCCCGGCCGGAGCCGGGGTTTTCGCGAGGCGGGCCGGGCAGATCGTGGCTGCCCGGCTGGCCCCTGTTCCTTAGTGGAACTGGTTCATGGTGTTGTCTTTGCCGCTGGCCTTCAGAGCGGCTTCGCCTGCGAAGTACTCTTTATGGTTGTCGCCGATGTCGGAGCCCGCCATGTTCTGGTGCTTGACGCAGGCGATGCCCTGGCGCAGTTCCTGGCGCTGCACGCCCTTCACGTAGGCCAGCATGCCTTCGTCGGCGAAGTAGCCCTTGGCCAGGTTGTCGGTGGACAGCGCGGCGGTGTGGTAGGTCGGCAGGGTGATCAGGTGGTGGAAGATGCCGGCGTGGGCCGAGCCATCGCGCTGGAAGGTGCGGATCTTCTCGTCGGCGACCTTGGCCAGCTCGGTGTCGTCGTACTCGACGCTCATCAGCTTGTTGCGGTCGTAGGCGGAAACGTCCTTGCCTTCGGCGACGAACGCATCGAACACCTGCTGGCGGAAGTTCAGGGTCCAGTTGAAGGACGGGCTGTTGTTGTAGACCAGCTTGGCGTTCGGAATCACTTCGCGGATGCGATCGACCATTGCCTTGATCTGGCCGACGTGCGGCTTCTCGGTTTCGATCCAGAGCAGGTCGGCGCCGTTCTGCAGCGAGGTGATGCAGTCCAGGACGCAGCGATCTTCGCCGGTGCCCTTGCGGAACTGGAACAGGTTGGAAGCCAGGCGCTTCGGACGCAGCAGCTTGCCTTCGCGCTTGATCACGACGTCGCCGTTGCCCAGCTCGGCCTCGGAGATTTCTTCGCAATCCAGGAAGGAGTTGTACAGGTCGCCCAGGTCGCCCGGCTCGTTGGTCACGGCGATCTGCTTGGTCAGGCCGGCGCCCAGGGAGTCGGTACGGGCGACGATCACGCCATCGTCCACGCCCAGCTCGAGGAAGGCGTAGCGTACGGCATTGATCTTGGCGAGGAAGTCGATGTGCGGAACGGTGACCTTGCCGTCCTGGTGGCCGCACTGCTTCTCGTCGGACACCTGGTTCTCGATCTGGATGCAGCAGGCGCCGGCTTCGATCATCTTCTTGGCCAGCAGGTAGGTCGCCTCGGCGTTGCCGAAGCCGGCGTCGATGTCGGCGATGATCGGCACCACGTGGGTTTCGAAGTTGTCGATCTGGGCCAGCAGCTCGGCTTCCTTGGCCTTGTCGCCAGCGGCGCGGGCAGCGTCCAGGCCGGTGAACAGCAGGTCCAGCTCGCGGGCGTCAGCCTGGCGCAGGAAGGTGTACAGCTCTTCGATCAGGCCGGAAACCGCGGTTTTCTCGTGCATGGACTGGTCCGGCAGCGGGCCGAAGTCGGAGCGCAGCGCGGCGACCATCCAACCGGACAGGTAGAGGTAGCGCTTGTTGGTGGTCTTCAGGTGCTTCTTGATCGAGATCAGCTTCTGCTGCCCGATGAAGCCGTGCCAGCAACCCAGCGACTGGGTGTAGACGGAGGAGTCCGCATCGTATTCGGCCATGTCCTTGCGCATGATGGCCGCGGTGTACTTGGCGATATCCAGGCCGGTCTTGAAGCGGTTCTGGATACGCATGCGAGCTGCGTACTCGGGGTTGATCGCGCTCCAGCTGCTGCCGTTCTTCTCTTTCAGCGCGGCAACTGCCTTGATCTCGTTCTGATATGCGGACATGGTCAATCCTTCAAGAAATGTATTGGTTGAGCACCGACTGACCCACTCAAAACCTGCTGGTGAAGGTTGTCTTGCGGGTGGCTCACCGCTGCATGGCGAGAGAATGACCGTGGCGAAGAATGACGCCGAGGAGGGGGTGGAGACGAACAGTTCGCGGACCGTGCTTCTCGACTGGATCAAGTGCCGTTCGGCTCGTGGTTGCCGGTGGGCGACTCGCTGTCGAGTCTTTCGATCTGGCTGATACGTAAACGCTTCCCCGTCCCTCAGGACAACTTCGTTCCAGTCGCAATCTCGTCAAGCCGCCTTGTGGGCAGATCAACACGGTGGAGGCCGAGGGCGTATCGGCGCAGGCACCGGGAGCTCGTCGTTTCAGAGCCCCTGATTAGCGGGAGCGGGGCCATCATGCTCTGGAAAAAATCCGTCGTCAAACGTTTTGTAGTGTTTTTTCAAGACTACTACACGAAGGTCTAAGAGTGACCGGATGGTCTTGTCTGGTCGAGATGTTTCCGTTTGCATCGAAAATGCCCGCAAAAGCCCGCGCCCCGCGGCTTTGCCGGAGCGGGAGGCAATTCGCGCTGGAAAGAGCGCCGTCGGTCAGTCGAGGGTTTCGACTTTCAGGCGCAGGCTGGTGTCGTCGCGTCCCTGGGTCGAGTAGCGACGCACGAAGCCGTGCTGGTCGGCCTGGTTCTGTTCGCTGACGCCGCCCAGGGTGATCCACTCGCCGAGCTTGCCGCTGACCCGGGTGTCGGTGCTCTGGGTATCGATGACGCCGGGATGGCTCTGGCTGAGGCGGTCATTGCTGGAGCTGATGGTGACGTGCACCAGGTTGCCGGTCAGCGTCGCGGTGACGTAGAAGCCGCGGTTGACGTTGCGGTATTCGGTCTGGCTGTAGATCTGCCCGTAGGGACCGGTGGCGGTGCTGGTGATGGGGACGCTCTGGCCGACCTGGATCAGCGCCGGGTAGCCCTCGGTGGCCTGGACCTGCTGGCTGCCGCCGGAACGGCTGTCGGTGGAGCGACGGATGATGCGGACGCGATCCTTGCCGTTGACCTCGCCGCGGCCGCTCTGGATCTCGATGTTGCCGGCGCTGGCCGAACCATCCACCGAATAGCCGCGGCTGTCCTGTTGCAGGTTCTCGCTGGTATCCACGGTGATCAGCAGGCGATGCGGGCGCGAGTCGATCTGCTGCAGGACCGATTGCAACTCGCGGATCTTCGCCGGCTCGGCATTGACGATCAACTGGTTGCCATAGGCGGTGACCTTGCCTTCGCTGCCGATGACCGACTGGGCCACCGCCATCACGTCGTCGGCGGTGCGGTAGTTGAGCGGGATCACTTCGGTGCGCGGGGCGGCCGAGGCGCCGAGAACGACCGTCGCCAGCAGCGAGGAGAGCAGGGTGGTGCGCAACAGGGTCACAGGAGGAAGCTCCGCAGGTCCGGGTCGGAAAGGCTGGTGTCCCAGGCCTGCTCGAAGCGGGCCTGGAGTTGACGCACCCGCCCGGCGGCACGGTAGCAGGCGTAGCCCGCCGGTTGCGCCGGTTTCGGGCGCAGTAGCAGGCCCTGGTCGTCGGCCAGGAGGAAGGCGTCGTCCTCTTTAGGGTAGTCCGGGTTGAGCCGGCGGATCAGGCAGTTGCTCGACAGGCGGCGCGAAAGGCTGATCAGGCGGTGGCCGTTGCGCACGGCCTGGGCGCTGTCGCCAACGAGGATACGCAGGCGATTGCGTGGATTGGCCAGGAGGAAACGGGTGCAGGCTTCCTGGATGCTGCTGTGGTGATAGAGCCAGCTTTCCAGGTCGGGACTGTGCAGGCAGAGCGAGCGGCGGGCCTGCTGCAGGAGGGCCAGGGCATGGGCGCGGGCTTCCTGCGGATGCTCGAAGCGCTCCAGCGGCTCATGTTCGCCGAGGCGGAATGGCGCTGGTTCCCAGCGTTCCGCGGGTGGTGCGGCGCTGGCCGGGTTGCGTACCGCAAAGCGCCCCGGAGAGCTGAATTCGATGGCCGGCAGGTCGGCCGGCGAGGTCTCCGGGGTGTCGCTCATCGGGCCTCAGTCGCTGTCGCGAACCATGTCGACATGGGGCAGGCCGGCATCGAGGAATTCGCCGCTGTCGACCTTGAAGCCCAGTCGCTCGTAGAAGGGAATGGCGTAGACCTGCGCGGTCAGCAGTTGGCGCTTCAGGCCGCGTCGCTCGGCTTCCTCGATGGCCGCGCGCATCAGCGCGTCGCCGACCTTCAGGCCGCGCCAGTCCTTGAGTACCGAGACCCTGCCGATGTGCCCGTCGCCCAGCAGGCGCGCGGTGCCGATCGCGTATTCGCCTTCATAGGCGAGAAAATGCACGGCTTCGTCGTCTTCGGCGTCCCACTCCAGTTCCGGCGGAACCGACTGTTCGGCAATGAAGACCGCTTCGCGGATGCGGCGCAGCTCGGCATTGTCCTTCTGCCAGTCGGCTACGCGTACGCGGATCTTATTCATCTGCAAACTCCAAACTGCCCTGTTTGACCAACTCCGCCAACAGCTTACGCGCATCGTCGTCGGCCAGCCATTGGCCGAGGTTTTCCAGATGCAACGCATCGGCCGAGCAGACCAGCTTCAGCAGTTCCTTGAGCTGGCCGGGCAGGAGTACGCTCTGGCCGCTGGCGAACAGCACCAGGCCGATGTCGATCTCGCTCCAGGCCAGGCGGGCGCTGGGGTTGCGCACCAGCAGCGCGCCATCCTCAAGGGCGCCGAACAGCTCCTCCTCGGGGATCTCCTCGCCGGCAACCAGTTCGGGATAGCGCGGCTCGGTCATGAACTGGCCGAACCAAGTCAGCAGCAGGCGCTCGTCGCTCATGTGCTCCTGGATCAGGCCCTGCAGGCGCTCCAGAGCGTCGCGCTGGATCTGGTGCGGATCGTCGCCTACCGGTTGCAGGCCGGCATCGGTGTAGCGCTCCTCGTCGGAGAGGAACTGGCCGAGGAAGTCGGTGAAATGGGTCAGCACTTCGGCGGCGCTGGGCGCGCGGAAGCCGATCGAGTAGGTCATGCACTCGTCTTCGGCGATGCCGTAGTGGGCGAGGCGCGGGGGCAGGTAGAGCATGTCGCCGGGCTCCAGGACCCACTCGTCGCTCTGTTCGAAGTCGGCGAGGATGCGCAGGTCGGCGTGCTCGCGCAGCGGGCTGTCGCTGCTGCACATCTGTCCGACTTTCCAGCGCCGGCGTCCGTGGCCCTGAAGCAGGAATACGTCGTAGTTGTCGAAGTGCGGACCGACGCCGCCGCCGGGAGCGGCGTAGCTGATCATCACGTCGTCGATCCGCCAGCTGGGCAGGAAGCGGAATTGCTCCAGCAGTTGGGCGACTTCCGGGACGAACTGGTCTACCGCCTGCACCAGCAGGGTCCAGTCCTGTTCCGGCAGGTGCTGGTAGTCCTCCTCCTGGAACGGGCCACGGCGCATTTCCCACGGGGTTTTCCCGTGTTCGAGGACGATGCGCGATTCCACCGATTCCTCCAGCGACAGCCCGGCCAGCTCGTCGGCGGACAACGGGCTTTCGAAGTCCGGGATCGCCTGGCGGACCAGCAGCGGTTTGCGCTGCCAGTAGTCGCGGAGGAATTCGGCAGCGGTCAGTCCGCCCAGAAGTTGCAGGGGAGTATCAGCATTCATGGTTAAGTCCTTGAAACAAAAACGCCCGGCGCAGCCGGGCGTGCAAAAGGGTTGCGTGCTCAGATGCGCTTGGCCTGGGCGGCGGCATTGCCGACGTAGCCGGCCGGGGTCAGCTTCTTCAGCTCGACCTTGGCCTCGGCGGGAATCGCCAGCTCTTCGATGAAAGTCTGCAAGGCTTCGGCGCTGATGCCTTTGCCGCGGGTCAGTTCCTTCAGCTTTTCGTAGGGGTTTTCCACGCCATAGCGACGCATCACGGTCTGCACCGGCTCGGCGAGGACTTCCCAGCAGGCGTCCAGGTCTTCGGCGATGCGCTGGGCGTTCAGCTCCAGCTTGCCGATGCCCTTCAGGCTGGCCTCGTAGGCGATGACGCTGTGGGCGATGCCGACGCCGAGGTTGCGCAGCACGGTGGAGTCGGTCAGGTCGCGCTGCCAGCGCGAGATCGGCAGCTTGCTGGCCAGGTGCTGGAATAGCGCGTTGGCGATGCCGAGGTTACCCTCGGAGTTCTCGAAGTCGATCGGGTTGACCTTGTGCGGCATGGTCGAGGAGCCGATCTCGCCGGCCACGGTCTTCTGCTTGAAGTAGCCGAGGGAGATGTAGCCCCAGACGTCGCGGTCGAAGTCGATGAGGATGGTGTTGAAGCGGGCGATCGCATCGAACAGCTCGGCGATGTAGTCGTGCGGCTCGATCTGAGTGGTGTAGGGGTTGAAGGTCAGGCCGAGGTCGCCTTCGATGAACTGGCGCGCGTTGGCTTCCCAGTCGACTTCGGGATAGGCGGACAGGTGGGCGTTGTAGTTGCCCACGGCACCGTTGATCTTGCCCAGCAACTCGATGCCGGCGACCTGCTTGATCTGCCGCTCCAGGCGGTAGACGACGTTGGCCAGTTCCTTGCCCAGGGTGGTCGGCGAGGCAGGCTGGCCGTGGGTGCGGGAGAGCATCGGCACGTCGGCGAGTTTCACCGCCAGTTCGCGGATGGCCTCGGCGATCTGGCGCATCAGCGGCAGCAGCACGCTGTCGCGACCCTCGCGGAGCATCAGGGCGTGGGACAGGTTGTTGATGTCCTCGGAGGTGCAGGCGAAGTGGATGAACTCGCTGACCGCGGCCAGCTCCGGAAGCTTGGCGGCCTGTTCCTTGAGCAGGTACTCCACGGCTTTCACGTCGTGGTTGGTGGTGCGCTCGATTTCCTTGATGCGTTCGGCGTGTTCCAGCTGGAAGTCGCTGGCCAGGCTGTCGAGCAGGGCGTTGGCTTCGGCGGAGAACGGCGCGACCTCGGGAATCCCGGCGTGGGCGGCGAGGCGCTGCAGCCAGCGGACTTCCACCATGACGCGGAAACGGATCAGGCCGTATTCGCTGAAGATCGGACGCAGGCTGCTGGTTTTGCCGGCATAGCGGCCATCGACGGGGGATACCGCGGTGAGCGAGGAAAGCTGCATGAGACGTTCTCGTGGCTGGAAGTCAACGAAAAAGGGGCGCATATCATACATGAAAGGTGCGCCCCGGTGGGGCATTCAGCGGGGCCTTTCGGCGGGCCGGTTGCCCAGCAGGGGGATCAGGCTGGCGGCGAAGATCAGGGCGGCGCCGAGCAGCGACGTGTGGCTGGGCAGTTCGTCCCAGCGCAGCCAGGCGATCACCCCGGCGAAAACGATGGCCATGTAGGCGATCGGTCCGATCACTCCCGGGGAGGCCAGGGCATAGGCCTGCGACATGGTCAGTTGGCCGAGGCTGGCGAACAGTCCGGCGCCGAGCAGCAGGAGCAGTTCCTGGCCGTTCAGCGGCTGCCAGGCCCAGGCCAGCGGCACGGCGGAGAACAGGGTGCCGAACAGGGCGAAGTAGAACACGATGCGATAGGCTGGCTCGCTGTCGCTCATTTCGCGGATCGAGACGAAGGCGCAGGCAGCCATCAGGCTGGAAGCGATGCCGACCAGGGCGATCGGCGCCACTACCGCGCCGCTGGGCCTGGCCACCAGCAGCACGCCGAGGAAGCCGACCAGGGTGGCGACCATCATGCGGCGGGTCAGCGGCTCCTTGATCCACAGGTGTGCGATCAGCGGCGTGAACACCGGCGCGGCATAGCTGAACAGCATGGCGTCGGTCAGCGGCAGGTGGGCGAGGGCGTAGAAGTAGCAGTACATGCCGCCCAGGCCGTAGGTGGTGCGCAGCAGGTGCGATAGCGGGCGGTGGGTGCGCAGCGGGCCGATGCCGCGAGTCAGCGCCAGGGGCAGGAAGAACAGCACGCCGACGAGGTTGCGGAAGAACACCACGGTTTCGTTGTTGACGGTGCTGGAGGCCTCGCGGATCAGGCCGCCCATCAGGGCGAAGAACAGCGCCGAAAGAGCCAGCATGGCGGCGCCCTGGGTCGGGCTGTTGCGCCGTTGCGGCTGGCTCCCGGCCATGGCCATGGCTAGCCGCGCAGCAGGGGATAGAGTTCGTTGAGCAGCCGGCGCCGGCTGAATACCATCTGCCAGCGGCTGCCGCCCAGTTGCCGCCAGAGCCGCGCCGAGCGGATGCCGGCGAGCAGCAGGGCGCGGATCCGCGCGGCGTTGCTGCTGACCTGCAGGTGGCGCATGTCGCCGTGTACCTGGATGCGCTGGCGGAAGGTGCTGAGGGTGTCCTGGTAGATGCTGGCGAACGAGGCGATGACGTTCTCGTGGACCAGCCCGAAGTGCTGGACCTGCTGTTCGACCTGGTCGAGGCGCTGGCCGATCAGGTCGAGCATATCGCCGCGCTTGTCCAGTTGCCGTTCCAGGGTCAGCATCGCCAGGGCGTAGCGCAGCGGTTCGCGCTGCAGGCTGCCGGGCTTGCGCTCCAGGGCGCTGGCCAGGGCTTTGAAGCCGTCGCGCAGGTTGAGGCTGTCGCCACCGTAGACGTCCAGGGTGCTGGCCGGGTTGCGCGCCAGCAGGCTGCCGAGCATGCAGCCCAGCGGGGCTTCGCTGATCTGTCCGGTGCGTGCCAGCTTGTCGACCAGGGCTGCGGATTCGAAGACGGCGCCGAGGGCAATCAGTTGCTGTCGCGGATCGCTCACGGGCGTCCTCCGAAATCCCAGGCTTCCGCCGTTTCGATCACGCCGCCGCCGAGGCAGACGTCGCCGTCGTAGAACACCACCGATTGCCCCGGGGTCACTGCGCGCTGCGGTTCGTCGAACACCGCGCGGTAGCCTTCCGCGGTCTTTTCCAGGACGCAGTCCTGGTCGCTCTGCCGGTAGCGTACCTTGGCCCGCAGGCGGCGCGGCCGCTCCAGCTCGACCGGGTTGACCCAGTAGATTCGCGAGGCCAGCAGGGCGCGGGAGAACAGCAGCGGGTGGTCGTTGCCCTGGCCGACCAGCAGCACGTTGCGTTGCAGGTCCTTGCCGAGTACGTACCAGGGATCGTCGCCGGCTTCCTTGAGACCGCCGATGCCGAGGCCCTGGCGCTGGCCGATGGTGTGGTACATCAGGCCGCTGTGGCGACCGATGACCTTGCCTTCGGTGGTCTCGATGTCGCCCGGCTGGGCCGGCAGGTACTGCTTGAGGAAATCGGTGAAGCGTCGCTCGCCAATGAAGCAGATGCCCGTGGAGTCCTTCTTCTTCGCCGTGGCGAGGCCGTGCTTCTCGGCGATGGCGCGGACTTCCGGTTTCTCCAGTTCGCCGACGGGGAACAGGCTGCGGGCGATCTGCTCGCCGCCCACCGCGTGCAGGAAGTAGCTCTGGTCCTTGTTCGGGTCCAGGCCCTTGAGCAGCTCGGTGCGCCCGTCGCGGTCGCGGCGCCGCACATAGTGGCCGGTGGCGATCAGGTCCGCGCCGAGCATCAGCGCGTAGTCGAGGAATGCCTTGAACTTGATTTCGCGGTTGCAGAGGATGTCCGGGTTCGGCGTACGGCCTGCCTTGTACTCGGCAAGGAAATGCTCGAACACGTTATCCCAGTATTCCGCGGCGAAGTTCGCCGTGTGCAGCTTGATGCCGATCCGGTCGCAGACGGCCTGGGCGTCGGCCAGGTCCTCGCGGGCGGTACAGTATTCGGTGCCGTCGTCCTCGTCCCAGTTCTTCATGAACAGGCCTTCGACCTGATAGCCCTGCTGCAACAGGAGCAGGGCGGAGACGGACGAGTCGACGCCGCCGGACATGCCGACGATCACGCGCTCGCGGCGTGGGGTGGGGGCGGATTCAGACATAGCGATCAGGCGTCACGGGCGAATTCGTAAAACGCGGATTCTATCAGGCCTGGGGCAGGGAGGGCGACACGTGGGTGTCGCGGATCAGCGCCAGGGGATAGCGGCCGCCGGCCAGGTAGTCGTCGATGCAGCGCAGCACCAGGTGGCTGCGCCAGCGCTGCGGCTGGGCGGCCAGTTCGTCGCGGCTCAGCCAGCGCGGGCCGATGATGCCGTCGTCGAGGGCGCGTTCGGGATGGTGGCGCACGGGGCGGGCGGCGAAGCATACGCGCTGGTAGGTGACGCCGTTGGACGGGGCGGTGTACAGGTAGATGCCGGTAACGGCGCTCAGCTCGACCTCCCAGCCGGTTTCCTCGAGGGTTTCGCGCAGGGCGGCCTCAAGCAGGCTTTCGGCGGGCTCCAGGTGCCCGGCGGGCTGGTTCAGCACCTCGCGGCCGTCGGCCTGTTCCTCGACCAGCAGGAAGCGGCCCTGGTCCTCGACGATGGTCGCTACGGTGACATGGGGATGCCAGCTCATGGGTGTCTCCTCGGTACGGAAAAGGCCTCGATAAAAAGAAACCCCGGGCGTAGGCCCGGGGTTTCTGCTTCGTCAGCGTGACGCCATCAGGCCAGGCTGTCGATCGCCGCGTTGAAGGTGGCGCTGGGGCGCATCACCTTGCCGGTCAGCTCCGGGTTGGAGCGATAGTAGCCGCCGATCTCGGCCGGCTTGCCCTGGACCGCATTGAGTTCGGCGACGATGGTCGCTTCCTGCTCGGTCAGGGCCTTGGCCAGCGGCGCGAAGTGCGCTTTCAGCTCGGCGTCTTCGTCCTGGGCGGCCAGGGCCTGGGCCCAGTACATCGCCAGGTAGAAGTGGCTGCCGCGGTTGTCGATGTCGCCGACCTTGCGCGACGGCGACTTGTTGTTGTCCAGCAGCTTGCCGGTGGCTTCGTCCAGCGCCTTGCCGAGCAGCTTGGCCTTGGCGTTGCCGGTCTTGATCCCGGTTTCCTCCAGGGACACGGCCAGGGCCAGGAACTCGCCCAGGGAGTCCCAGCGCAGGTAGTTCTCTTCCACCAGTTGCTGGACGTGCTTGGGTGCCGAGCCGCCGGCGCCGGTTTCGTACATGCCGCCGCCCGCCATCAGCGGAACGATGGAGAGCATCTTGGCCGAGGTGCCCAGTTCCATGATCGGGAACAGGTCGGTCAGGTAGTCGCGCAGGACGTTGCCGGTCACCGAGATGGTGTCCTTGCCGCGGATCAGGCGTTCCATGCTGACGCGAATGGCCTCGTTGTAGCCCATGATGCTGATGTCGAGACCGGTCAGGTCGTGGTCCTTGAGGTACAGCTCGACCTTCTTGCGCAGTTCGCGGTCGTGGGCGCGCTCCGGGTCCAGCCAGAAGATCGCCGGGGTGTCGGACTGGCGCGCGCGGGTGACGGCCAGCTTGACCCAGTCGCGGATCGGCGCGTCCTTGGTCTGGCAGGCGCGCCAGATGTCGCCGGTCTCCACCTCGTGCTGCATCAGCACGCTGCCGTCGGCCAGGACCACGCGCATGGTGCCGTCGGCGGTCATTTCGAAGGTCTTGTCGTGGGAGCCGTATTCCTCGGCCTTCTGCGCCATCAGGCCGACGTTCGGCACGCTGCCCATGGTGGTCGGGTCGAAGGCGCCGTTGGTCTTGCAGAAGTTGATCATCTCCTGGTAGATGCGGGCGTAGGTGCTTTCCGGCATTACCGCCTTGGTGTCTTTCTGCTTGCCGTCCTTGCCCCACATCTGGCCAGAGTTGCGGATCATCGCCGGCATCGAGGCGTCGACGATGACGTCGCTCGGAATGTGCAGGTTGGTGATGCCTTTCACGGAGTCGACCATCGCCATTTCCGGGCGGTGGCTGTACACCTCGTGGATGTCGTGGAGGATCTCTTCCTGCTGGGAGGCGGGCAGCGACTTGATCTTGTCGTAGACGCTGGAGATACCGTTGTTCGGGTTCACGCCGAGCTCTTCGAAGAGTTGGCCCCACTTGTCGAAGACGTCCTTGTAGTAGACGCTCACCGCATGTCCGAAGACGATCGGGTGGGAAATCTTCATCATGGTCGCCTTGACGTGCAGGGACCACATGACGCCGGTTTCCTTGCAGTCCTGCAGGGTCTTCTCGAAGAAGTCGCGCAGCTTGCCGCAGCTCATGAACATGCTGTCGAGCACTTCGCCTTCCTGCAGGCTCAGTTGCTTCTTGACCTCGACCTTGCCGTCCTTGCCGACGAATTCGATGCGCACGTCACCGGCCTTGGCCATGGTGATGGACTGTTCGCTGGAGAAGAAGTCGCCGCCGCGCATGTAGTCGGCGTGGGAGCGCGAGGCCATGCTCCACTTGCCCATGGAGTGCGGGTGCTTGCGGGCGTAGGCCTTCACTGCGGCAGGCGCGCGACGGTCGGAATTGCCTTCGCGCAGGACCGGGTTCACGGCGCTGCCGAGGATCTTCGCGTAGCGTGCGCGAACCTCTTTCTCTTCGTCGGTCTGCGGGTCTTCCGGGAAGTCGGGAACCTTGTAGCCCAGGCCCTGCAGCTCGGCGATCGCGCCTTTCAGCTGGGGCACCGAGGCGCTGATGTTGGGCAGCTTGATGATATTGGCGTCGGGCGAGGTGGCCAGGACCGCCAGGCGGGCGAGGTCGTCTTCGATACGCTGGTCGGCTTCGAGGCGGTCGGCGAAGTTGGCCAGGATGCGTCCTGCAAGAGAGATGTCGCTGGTCTCGACGTCGATGCCGGCGGAAGCGGCAAAGGCCTTGACGATGGGGAGGAGCGAGTAGGTGGCGAGCGCGGGTGCTTCGTCGGTGAAGGTGTAGGTGATCTTCGAGCGGATGGACATCTACGGTAACTCTCTTTTTTGCTGGGCGCGCACAGAGTCTCGATACGCGTTGGTGGACGCGATGCCTTCGCTCAACATCGGGTTGAATCGAAATCGAGATATGCCGCGGGATATAGGGGCGCCAGTAGAGCGTTGTACGGCGGGTTCATGGTGGCGAACCCGACGCTGCGAGGGGAGAGGGTCTGGTCCCAGACTGCTCGGACCTCGATGACTGCGAAGTCATGGCGCGCAGTATACCACCCTCTCGCCGGGCTGATGCGCTCGCCTGTTTAGACTAAGGAAGATGTGGTTTCCGGGCGGACAACTGGGCTACCCTAGAAGGCTGCAACAGGGTTTTAACCACAACACGGAGTTCAGCATGGGATACCAAAAGATCCAGGTGCCGGCGACCGGTGACAAAATCACTGTGAATGCCGACATGTCCTTGAGCGTACCGAAGAACCCGATCATCCCGTTCATCGAGGGTGATGGCATCGGCGTCGATATCAGCCCGGTCATGATCAAGGTTGTCGACGCTGCAGTGGAAAAAGCATACAAGGGCGAGCGCAAGATCGCCTGGATGGAAGTCTACGCCGGCGAGAAGGCCACCCAGGTGTATGACCAGGACACCTGGCTGCCCCAGGAAACCCTGGACGCCGTACGCGACTACGTGGTTTCCATCAAGGGCCCGCTGACCACCCCGGTTGGTGGCGGCATCCGCTCCCTGAACGTGGCCCTGCGCCAGCAACTCGATCTCTACGTCTGCCAGCGCCCGGTACGCTGGTTCGAAGGCGTGCCCAGCCCGGTGAAGAAGCCCGGCGACGTGGACATGGTGATCTTCCGCGAGAACTCCGAGGACATCTATGCCGGCGTCGAGTGGAAGGCCGGTTCGCCGGAAGCGGAGAAGGTCATCAAGTTCCTCACCGAGGAAATGGGCGTCAAGAAGATCCGCTTCACCGAGAACTGCGGCATCGGCATCAAGCCGGTTTCCCAGGAAGGCACCAAGCGCCTGGTGCGCAAGGCCCTGCAATACGCCGTCGACAACGACCGCAGTTCGGTGACCCTGGTGCACAAGGGCAACATCATGAAGTTCACCGAGGGTGCCTTCAAGGATTGGGGCTACGAAGTCGCGCGCGATGAATTCGGCGCCGAGCTGCTGGACGGCGGTCCGTGGATGCAGTTCAAGAATCCGAAGACCGGCAAGAACGTCGTGGTCAAGGACGTGATCGCCGACGCCATGTTGCAGCAGATCCTGCTGCGCCCCGCCGAGTACGACGTGATCGCCACCCTGAACCTGAACGGCGACTATCTCTCCGACGCCCTGGCGGCCGAGGTCGGCGGCATCGGCATCGCGCCCGGCGCCAACCTGTCCGATTCGGTGGCCATGTTCGAGGCGACCCACGGTACCGCGCCGAAGTACGCCGGCCAGGACAAGGTCAACCCGGGTTCGCTGATCCTCTCCGCGGAGATGATGCTGCGCCACATGGGTTGGACCGAGGCGGCCGACCTGATCATCAAGGGCACCAACGGGGCGATCGCCGCCAAGACCGTGACCTATGACTTCGAACGCCTGATGGACGGCGCGACCCTGCTGTCCTGCTCGGAGTTCGGCGACGCGATGATTGCCAAGATGTAGGAAGGGCTAGCGCCCGAACGAGAAAAAGGCCGGTTCGCACCGGCCTTTTTCATTTCCGCATCCGCGCTGGGGTCAGGCTTCGATGGGCGTCGCCTGCGGCTCTTCCTGCGGGGCGGGGGTGGAGGGTGCGGCGGTTGTCGCGGTGGCGGGGCTGATGTTGATGGCATGCAGTCCCTTCGGTCCCTGGATGATCTCGAAATTGACCGGCTGGCCCGCCTTGAGTGTCTTGTAACCGTCCATCTGAATGGCCGAGTAATGGGCGAACAGGTCCTCATCTCGGCCCTCGGCCAGGATGAACCCGTAGCCCTTGGCGTTGTTGAACCACTTGACCTTACCGCTGAGCATGCTCATATCCCTCTGCAAAGGACTCCAACGCTGGAGTATCATCCACTACGATCCCGCGTCCGACCTGGGTCGAGACGGGTGCGGAACCCCTGATACCCTGTAGGGGTATTCCATTGTTTGTAACACCCTTTTGCAGTTAGTCAAGGCGCTGAACCATACGCCTGAGAAACGGATCAACATCATGTCGGTCCATAACTTTCCAGAAAGGCAAAGCTTTTTTTCCTCATGCATGCACCTAGCCAGATTCGACTAACATTCAATCAGGACCATCCCGAGCCTCATGAGCACGAGGACGAAGGGGCGGGGCTCGCGGTACAGGAGTCGAAGCCTGTATTACAGCCGCCACCGTTGTATAAGGTGGTACTGTTCAACGACGATTACACGCCGATGGACTTTGTTGTTGAAGTGCTGGAAGTGTTCTTCAACATGGACCGGGAAAAAGCCACCAAGATCATGTTGACGGTACATACTCAGGGTAAGGCGGTCTGCGGCTTGTTTACCCGGGACGTGGCCGAAACCAAGGCGATGCAGGTCAATCAGTATGCACGGGAGAGCCAGCATCCATTGCTCTGCGAGATAGAGAAAGACAGTTGATCGGATGTTTGGGAGCGAGGTGAAGCCATGTTGAATCGAGAGCTCGAAGTCACCCTCAATCTCGCCTTCAAGGAGGCGAGGGCCAAACGCCATGAATTCATGACGGTTGAGCACCTGCTGCTGGCCTTGCTGGACAATGAGGCGGCGGCAACGGTATTGCGTGCGTGCGGTGCCAACCTGGACAAGCTGCGGCGCGACCTGCAGGAATTCATCGATTCCACCACGCCGCTGATCCCGCAGCACGACGACGAGCGCGAAACCCAGCCGACGCTGGGCTTCCAGCGCGTCCTGCAGCGTGCGGTGTTCCACGTGCAGAGTTCCGGCAAGCGCGAAGTGACCGGGGCCAATGTCCTGGTGGCGATCTTCAGCGAACAGGAAAGCCAGGCGGTGTTCCTGCTCAAGCAGCAGAGCATCGCGCGTATCGATGTGGTGAACTACATCGCCCATGGTATCTCCAAGGTGCCCGGGCATGCCGAACATCCGCAGGATGGGGAGCAGGATATGCAGGATGAGGAAGGTGGCGAGTCGGCCACGTCCAACCATCCGCTGGACGCCTATGCCAGCAACCTCAACGAACTGGCTCGCCAGGGGCGGATCGACCCGCTGGTGGGGCGTGAGCATGAAGTCGAGCGGGTGGCGCAGATCCTTGCCCGCCGGCGCAAGAACAACCCGCTGCTGGTAGGCGAGGCGGGGGTCGGCAAGACGGCCATCGCCGAGGGCCTGGCCAAACGCATCGTCGATGGCCAGGTGCCGGACCTGCTGGCCGACAGCGTGGTCTACTCCCTCGACCTGGGTGCCTTGCTCGCGGGTACAAAGTACCGCGGCGACTTCGAGAAGCGCTTCAAGGCCTTGCTCAACGAGTTGCGCAAGCGCCCGCACGCGGTGCTGTTCATCGACGAGATCCATACCATCATCGGCGCCGGTGCGGCATCCGGCGGGGTAATGGACGCCTCCAACCTGCTCAAGCCGGTTCTGTCCTCCGGCGAGATCCGCTGCATCGGCTCGACCACCTTCCAGGAGTTCCGCGGCATCTTCGAGAAGGACCGGGCCTTGGCGCGGCGCTTCCAGAAGGTCGACGTGACCGAGCCGTCGGTGGAAGACACCTATGGAATCCTCAAGGGCCTCAAGGGGCGCTTCGAGCAGCATCACCACATCGAGTACAGCGACGAGGCGCTGCGCGCCGCGGCCGAGCTGGCGGCGCGCTACATCAACGACCGGCACATGCCGGACAAGGCCATCGACGTCATCGACGAGGCGGGCGCCTACCAGCGCCTGCAGCCGGAAGAGAAGCGCGTGAAGCGCATCGAGGTGGCGCAGGTCGAGGATATCGTGGCGAAGATCGCGCGGATCCCGCCAAAACACGTCACCACCTCCGACAAGGAGTTGCTGCGCAACCTCGAACGCGACCTCAAGCTGACCGTGTTCGGCCAGGACGACGCCATCGAGTCGCTGTCCACCGCGATCAAGCTGTCCCGGGCCGGGCTCAAGGCGCCGGACAAGCCGGTCGGCTCGTTCCTCTTCGCCGGTCCCACCGGCGTGGGCAAGACCGAAGTGGCGCGGCAGTTGGCGAAGGCCTTGGGCGTGGAACTGGTGCGCTTCGACATGTCCGAGTACATGGAGCGGCATACCGTGTCGCGGCTGATCGGTGCGCCTCCGGGCTACGTCGGCTTCGACCAGGGCGGCCTGCTCACCGAGGCAATCACCAAGACCCCGCACTGCGTGTTGCTGCTCGACGAGATCGAGAAGGCTCACCCGGAGGTCTTCAACCTGCTGCTGCAGGTGATGGACCACGGCACCCTGACCGACAACAACGGGCGCAAGGCGGACTTCCGCAACATCATCCTGATCATGACCACCAACGCCGGCGCGGAAGTGGCGGCGCGCGCGTCGATCGGCTTCAACCAGCAGGATCACACCACCGATGCGATGGAAGTGATCAAGAAGAGCTTCACCCCGGAGTTCCGCAACCGCCTGGATACCATCATCCAGTTCGGCCGCCTGAGCACCGAGACGATCAAGAGCGTGGTCGACAAGTTCCTCACCGAGCTGCAGGCGCAGCTGGAGGACAAGCGCGTCCAGCTCGAGGTCAGCGATGCGGCGCGCGGCTGGCTGGCGGAGAAGGGCTACGACGTGCAGATGGGTGCGCGACCGATGGCGCGGCTTATCCAGGACAAGATCAAGCGGCCGTTGGCCGAGGAGATCCTGTTCGGCGAGCTGGCCGAGCATGGCGGCCTGGTGCATGTCGACCTGAAGGGCGACGAGCTGGCCTTCGAGTTCGAGATCACGGCGGCGGAGCCCGCCTGATCCGAGCGCGGCAACGAAAACGCCCGGCAGATGCCGGGCGTTTTCTTTTGCAATCGGCGAGCCGCAGCGGCTCGTGTCGACTCAGCGGGCGCGGTAGGTGATGCGGCCCTTGCTCAGGTCGTAGGGCGTCAGTTCCACGCGGACCTTGTCGCCGGTGAGGATGCGGATGTAGTTCTTGCGCATTTTGCCGGAGATGTGCGCGGTGACGACGTGCCCATTTTCCAACTCCACACGGAACATGGTGTTGGGCAGGGTGTCGACGACAGTACCTTCCATTTCGAAGCTGTCTTCTTTCGACATGCAGTAGAGCCCTCGGTATCTATGGGTGGCCCTTTCAATGAGAGGTGGGCCGTGAAAAGCGGCGTGCATTGTGCCAGAAAATCGACAATAGCGCCACACGGCTATCAGGTGAGGGCGACCCAGCGCTGGTTGACGAACAGTTCGATGGGGCGGTACTGGGTCTTGTAGTTCATCTTGCGGCAATTCTTGATCCAGTAGCCCAGGTAGACGGCCTGCAGGCCCAGGCGTTCGGTCTCGGCGATCTGCCAGAGGATCGCGTAGCGTCCCAGGCTGCGCTGCTCTTCGTCGGGATCGTAGAAGGTATAGACGGCCGAGAGTCCGTTCGGCAGCACGTCCGTCACGGCTATGGCCAGCAGGCGGCCATGCAGGCGGAACTCGAAGAAGCAGCAGAAGGGCAGGTCGCGGACCAGGAAGGTGGCGAACTGGTCGCGGCTGGGCGGATACATGTCGCCGTCGGCGTGGCGTTGCTCGATGTAGCGCCGATAGAGGTCGTAGTACTCCTCGTTGAAGCTCGGTCGCTTGCGGATCACCTGCAGTTCCGCATTGCGCTTGAGGATGCGCCGCTGCTGGCGGTTCGGGCTGAAGCCGGCGACCGGTATGCGCGCGGCGATGCAGGCGGTGCAATGCTGGCAGTGCGGACGATAGAGATGGTCGCCGCTGCGGCGGAAGCCGACCTCCGACAGCGAGGCGTACAGCTGCGTGTCCATGGGCTGGCTGGGATCGAGGAACAGGGTGGTTGCCTGCTCATCGGGCAGGTAGCTGCACGGGTGCGGTTGCGTCGCGTAGAACTTCAGTCGGGCGAGTTCGGTCATGGTGAACTCCAGCAGGGACCCATAAGCAAGTTTATGCCAGGCACGGAAACTCGCCTAAAAATCCAGGTCGCCGGTAGGAGGCTGGTCGCGATAGCGTTGCAGGTAGTCGGCGAATTCCCCCCGGCTGATGGCGCGGGCGCCCAGGCTGTGCAGGTGGCGGGTCGGCATCTGGCAGTCGATGAGGACGAAGCCGGCGTCGCGCAGATGGCGGACCAGCGTGACGAAGCCGACCTTGGAAGCGTTGTCGGCGCGGCTGAACATCGATTCGCCGAAGAACAGCCTGCCCATGGCCAGGCCGTAGAGGCCGCCGACCAGTTGTCGCTCCTGCCAGACTTCCACGGAGTGGGCGATGCCGCGCAGGTGCAGCTCCTGGTAGGCCAGTTGCATCGGCGTGGTGATCCAGGTGCCGTCGGCGTAGTCACGCGGCGCGGCACAAGCCTGGATCACCGCCCGGAAGTCACGGTTGAAAGTGACTTCGAAGCGTTGCTGGCGCAGGCACTTGGCCAGGCTGCGGGAAACGTGCAGTTCGTCGGGGAACAGGACGGTGCGCGGGTCGGGCGACCACCAGAGGATCGGCTGGCCATCCTGGTACCAGGGGAAGCAGCCGTGGCGATAGGCTGCGACCAGGCGTTGCGGATTGAGGTCGCCGCCGGCCGCGAGCAGCCCGTTGGGCTCCTGCAGGGCCTTGTCGAGGGGCGGAAAGTCGAAGTCGGTGCGGGAAAGCCAGGTCAGCATGGCGGGGTAGGGGAGGGCGGGCCTCCCCCGGGTCCGATCAATGGTCGTCGAGGTATTTTTCGGCATCCAGCGCGGCCATGCAGCCGGCGCCGGCGGAAGTGATGGCCTGGCGGTAGACGTGGTCGGCCACGTCGCCGGCGGCGAACACGCCTTCGATGCTGGTCTGGGTGGCATTGCCTTCGCTGCCGCCGTGGATCCGCAGGTAGCCGTCGCGCATTTCCAGTTGGCCCTGGAACAGGTCGGTGTTCGGCTTGTGGCCGATGGCGATGAACACGCCGGCCAGCGATAGCTCGCTGGTGCTGCCGTCGATGGTGCTCTTCAGGCGTACGCCGGTGACGCCGCTGGCGTCGCCCAGCACCTCGTCCAGGGTGGTGTTCCAGTGCAGGCGCACGTTGCCGTTCTCGGCCTTGTCGAACAGCTTGTCCTGGAGGATCTTCTCCGAGCGCAGCTTGTCGCGACGGTGGATCAGGTGGACTTCCTTGGCGATGTTGGCCAGGTACAGCGCTTCCTCGACGGCGGTATTGCCGCCGCCGACCACGCAGACCACCTGGTTGCGGTAGAAGAAGCCGTCGCAGGTGGCGCAGGCGGAAACGCCCTTGCCCATGAAGGCTTCTTCCGACGACATGCCCAGGTATTGCGCGGAGGCACCGGTGGCAATGATCAATGCATCGCAGGTATAAGTGCCACTATCGCCCTTCAGTGTGAAGGGGCGCTGTTGCAACTCGGCGGTGTGGATGTGGTCGTAGACGATCTCGGTGTCGAAACGCTCGGCGTGCTGCTGCATGCGGGTCATCAGCGCCGGGCCGGTAAGGCCTTCGACGTCGCCCGGCCAGTTGTCGACTTCGGTGGTGGTGGTCAGCTGGCCGCCTGGCTGGATGCCGGTGATCACCACTGGCTTGAGATTGGCGCGTGCGGCGTACACGGCGGCGGTATAGCCGGCCGGACCGGAGCCCAGGATGATGAGGCGCGAATGCTTGACTTCACTCATAAAAAGACTCCATAAGCCTTTGTCACATAAGAAAATGCGTGCTCCAATGGAGCCGCCTGAAGAGTTCTGCCGGCTATGCTACACCTATCCGCAAAAGGCCGGCAAAACCCCGGGGCCGGGATCAGCCACGCACGGATTGCCGCTGATTTCGGGTGTGATTTTTCAGAGTTTCCCTAAAGCCGTACAATAGGCGCGTTTTGACCAAGACAGCTTCTAAAGCACCAGCCGTGCGCAGGAAAAATAGCGATTTGAAGGATTCGACCACCGCGAGCCATGCCGCCGCATGGCGTCAGCAACTGCATTCCCGCCTGAAGGAAGGGGTCCTGATCGCGCTGGGCGCGCTCTGCCTCTACTTGTGGATGGCTCTGCTCACCTATGACCCGGCCGATCCGAGCTGGAGTCACTCGAGCCAGGTTGACCAGGTGCAGAATGCCGCCGGTCGGCTCGGTGCGGTATCCGCCGATATCCTGTTCATGACGCTCGGCTACTTCGCCTACCTCTTTCCGCTGTTGCTGGGCATCAAGACCTGGCAGGTATTCCGCCGCCGCAACCTGCCGTGGGAATGGAACACCTGGCTGTTTTCCTGGCGCCTGGTCGGGCTGATCTTCCTGATCCTGGCCGGCTCGGCACTGGCCTACATCCATTTCCACGCCAGCGGCCACATGCCGGCCAGCGCCTCGGCCGGCGGCGCCATCGGCCAGAGCCTGGGCCGCGTCGCGGTGGATGCGCTGAACGTGCAGGGCAGCACGCTGGTGTTCTTTGCCCTGTTCCTCTTCGGCCTGACGGTGTTCGCCGACCTCTCCTGGTTCAAGGTGATGGATGTCACCGGCAAGATCACCCTGGACTTCTTCGAACTGATCCAGAACGCCTTCAATCGCTGGATGGGCGCGCGCGCCGAGCGCAAGCAACTGGTCGCGCAACTGCGCGAGGTCGACGAGCGCGTCGCCGAGGTGGTGGCGCCGAGCGTGCCGGACCGCCGCGAACAGTCCAAGGCCAAGGAGCGCCTGCTGGAACGCGAAGAGGCCCTGGCCAAGCACATGAGCGAGCGGGAGAAGCGCCCGCCGCCGAAGATCGATCCGCCACCGTCGCCGAAGGCCCCGGAGCCGAGCAAGCGCGTGCTGAAAGAGAAGCAGGCGCCGCTGTTCGTCGATACGGCGGTGGAGGGCACCCTGCCGCCGCTGTCGCTGCTCGACCCGGCGGAAGTGAAGCAGAAGAGCTACTCGCCCGAGTCGCTGGAGGCGATGTCGCGCCTGCTGGAGATCAAGCTGAAGGAGTTCGGCGTCGAGGTCAGCGTGGACTCGGTGCATCCGGGCCCCGTGATCACCCGTTTCGAGATCCAGCCCGCGGCGGGGGTCAAGGTCAGCCGCATTTCCAACCTGGCCAAGGACCTGGCGCGCTCGCTGGCGGTGATCAGCGTGCGGGTGGTGGAAGTGATTCCCGGCAAGACCACTGTCGGCATCGAGATTCCCAACGAAGACCGGCAGATGGTGCGCTTCTCCGAAGTGCTGTCGTCGCCGGAGTACGACGAGCACAAGTCCACCGTGCCGCTGGCCCTGGGCCACGACATCGGCGGTCGGCCGATCATCACCGACCTGGCGAAGATGCCGCACCTGCTGGTGGCCGGTACCACCGGCTCCGGTAAGTCGGTGGGGGTCAACGCCATGCTCCTGTCGATCCTGTTCAAGTCCACGCCGAGTGAGGCGCGACTGATCATGATCGACCCGAAGATGCTCGAACTGTCGATCTACGAAGGGATCCCGCACCTGCTCTGCCCGGTGGTCACCGACATGAAGGAAGCCGCCAACGCCCTGCGCTGGAGCGTGGCGGAGATGGAGCGGCGCTACCGCCTGATGGCGGCCATGGGCGTGCGCAACCTGGCTGGCTTCAACCGCAAGGTGAAGGACGCCGAGGAGGCCGGCACGCCGCTGACCGACCCGCTGTTCCGTCGCGAAAGCCCGGACGACGAGCCGCCGCAGCTGAGCACCCTGCCGACCATCGTGGTGGTGGTCGACGAATTCGCCGACATGATGATGATCGTCGGCAAGAAGGTCGAGGAGCTTATCGCCCGTATCGCGCAGAAGGCGCGGGCGGCCGGTATCCACCTGATCCTGGCGACCCAGCGGCCGTCGGTGGACGTGATCACCGGCCTGATCAAGGCCAACATTCCGACCCGGATCGCCTTCCAGGTCTCCAGCAAGATCGACTCGCGCACCATCCTCGACCAGGGGGGCGCCGAACAACTGCTCGGCCACGGCGACATGCTCTACCTGCCGCCGGGCACAGGCCTGCCGATTCGCGTACACGGCGCCTTCGTTTCCGACGACGAGGTGCACCGGGTGGTCGAGGCCTGGAAGCTGCGCGGCGCGCCCGACTACATCGAGGACATCCTCGCTGGCGTCGACGAAGGCGGCGGCGGTGGCGGTTCCTTCGATGGCGGCGACGGCTCCGGCGAAGGCAGCGAGGACGACCCGCTCTACGACGAGGCGGTACGTTTCGTCACCGAGAGTCGCCGGGCATCGATCTCCGCCGTGCAACGCAAGCTGAAGATCGGCTACAACCGCGCCGCGCGGATGATCGAGGCGATGGAGATGGCCGGCGTGGTCACCCCGATGAATACCAACGGCTCCCGCGAAGTCATCGCGCCGGCGCCGGTTCGTGATTGAACCCGACAGGTTTTAGAGGATTCCGATGCGACTGATCCGCACGTTGTTCGTTGCCGCCCTGGCCATGGGCGCTTCGCTGGCCCATGCCGACGACAGCGCCGCCGTCCAGCGCCTGACCGGCCTGCTGAACAAGGCCCAGACCCTGACCGCGCGTTTTTCCCAGCTGACCCTGGACGGTAGCGGCACGCGCCTGCAGGAAACCGCCGGCCAACTGAGCCTGAAGCGGCCGGGACTGTTCCGCTGGCATACCGATGCGCCGAACGAGCAATTGCTCATTTCCAACGGCGAGAAGGTCTGGCTGTACGACCCGGACCTGGAGCAGGTGACCATCCAGAAGCTCGATCAGCGCCTGACCCAGACGCCGGCGCTGCTGCTCTCCGGCGACATCTCGAAGATCAGCGAAAGCTTCGCCATCACCTACAAGGAAGGCGGCAACGTAGTCGATTTCGTGCTCAAGCCGAAGACCAAGGACACCCTCTTCGACACCTTGCGCCTGTCGTTCCGCAGCGGCAAGGTGAACGACATGCAGATGATCGATGGCGTCGGCCAGCGCACCAACATCCTGTTCTTCGACGTGAAGATGAACGAGGCGCTGGATGCCAAGCAATTCACCTTCGACGTTCCGCCGGGCGTCGACGTGATCCAGGAGTAAGCGCAAGCCGTGGATCTGTTCCGCAGCGAGCCCGTCGCGCAGCCCCTGGCGGCACGGCTGAGGCCCGCAAACCTGGACGAGTACGTGGGGCAGGAACACCTGCTGGCCCGCGGCAAGCCCTTGCGCGAGGCGCTGGAGCAGGGCGCGCTGCACTCGATGATCTTCTGGGGCCCGCCGGGAGTCGGCAAGACTACCCTGGCGCGGCTGCTGGCGCAGGTGTCGGACGCCCATTTCGAGACCATTTCCGCGGTGCTGTCCGGGGTCAAGGAGATCCGCCAGGCGGTCGAGGTGGCCAAGCAGCACGCGGCGCAATACGGGCGCCGGACCATCCTGTTCGTCGATGAGGTGCACCGCTTCAACAAGAGCCAGCAGGATGCCTTCCTGCCCTATGTGGAAGACGGCACGCTGATCTTCATTGGCGCGACCACCGAGAACCCGTCCTTCGAGTTGAACAATGCGCTGCTCTCGCGGGCTCGCGTGTATGTCCTCAAGAGCCTCGACGAAGCCGCCCTGCGCAAGCTGGTGGGCCGCGCGCTGAACGAGGACAAGGGCCTCGGCAAGCGCAAGCTGAGGCTGCCGGAGGAGAGCTTCCAGGTTCTCCTGGCCGCCGCCGACGGCGATGGGCGGCGCCTGCTGAACCTGCTGGAGAACGCTGCCGACCTCGCCGAGGACGGCAGCGAGATCAGCCCCGAGCTGCTGCAGAATCTGCTCGGCGATACCCGCCGACGTTTCGACAAGGGCGGCGAGGCGTTCTACGACCAGATCAGCGCGCTGCACAAGTCGGTGCGCGGCTCCAATCCCGACGCGGCACTCTATTGGTTCGCGCGTATGCTCGACGGCGGCTGCGATCCCCTGTACATCGCCCGGCGGGTGGTGCGCATGGCCAGCGAGGAGGTTGGCAACGCCGATCCTCGCGCCCTCGGCCTATGCCTGTCGGCCTGGGACGTGCAGGAGCGCCTGGGCAGCCCCGAAGGCGAGCTGGCGGTGGCCCAGGCCATCGTCTACCTGGCCTGTGCGCCGAAGAGCAATGCGGTGTACAGCGCGTTCAACGCGGCGATGCGCGACGTCGCCGAAAGCGGCTCGCGGGAAGTGCCATTGCACTTGCGCAACGCGCCGACCAAATTGATGAAGAGCCTCGGCTATGGCGAGGAATACCGCTACGCCCACGACGAGCCGGATGCCTATGCCGCCGGAGAGGATTATTTCCCCGAGGATCTGGAGCCGCGGCGTTACTATCAACCGGTGCCGAGGGGCCTGGAACTGAAGATCCGCGACAAGCTGGAACACCTGGCCGAGCTGGATCGCACCAGTCCCCGCCAACGCAGAAAATCCTGAGCGGTATGGGCTCGGCGGAGCTAGCCAGGCTTCCGCGACGGCGTCGATGACGTCGCCGGGGCCGGCGAAGCGCCAACCGGGCCACGAACCGCCGATAACCGACACGAGACGAGAAAAGAGCATGCTCGATCCCAAACTGGTACGCACCCAGCCGCAAGAAGTGGCTGCCCGCCTGGCCACCCGTGGCTTCCAACTGGATGTCGCACGCATCGAAGCGCTGGAAGAGCAGCGCAAGTCGGTACAGACCCGTACCGAGCAGCTGCAAGCCGAGCGCAACGCGCGTTCCAAGGCGATCGGCCAGGCCAAGCAGCGTGGCGAGGACATCGCGCCGCTGCTGGCCGATGTCGACCGCATGGGCTCCGAGCTGGAGGAAGGCAAGCGCCAGCTGGACGCCATCCAGGGCGAACTGGATGCCATGCTGCTGGGCATTCCCAACCTGCCACACGAGTCGGTGCCGGTCGGTGCCGACGAGGACGCCAACGTCGAAGTGCGTCGCTGGGGCACGCCGAAGACCTTCGATTTCGAGGTCAAGGACCATGTCGCCCTCGGTGAACGGCACGGCTGGCTGGATTTCGAGACCGCTGCCAAGCTTTCCGGCGCGCGCTTCGCCCTCATGCGCGGCCCGATCGCCCGCCTGCATCGCGCCCTGGCGCAGTTCATGATCAACCTGCATACCGCCGAGCATGGCTACGAGGAGGCCTACACCCCCTATCTCGTCCAGGCTCCGGCGCTGCAAGGCACCGGCCAGTTGCCGAAGTTCGAGGAGGACCTGTTCAAGATCGGCCGCGACGGCGAAGCCGACCTCTACCTGATCCCGACCGCCGAGGTTTCGCTGACCAACATCGTCTCCGGGCAGATCCTCGACGCCAAGCAGTTGCCGCTGAAGTTCGTCGCCCATACCCCGTGCTTCCGCAGCGAGGCCGGTGCCTCCGGGCGCGATACCCGCGGGATGATCCGCCAGCACCAGTTCGACAAGGTGGAGATGGTGCAGATCGTCGATCCGGCCACCTCCTACGAAGCGCTGGAAGGCCTGACCGCCAACGCCGAGCGCGTCCTGCAACTGCTCGAGCTGCCGTATCGGGTGCTGGCGCTGTGCACCGGCGACATGGGCTTCGGTGCGACCAAGACCTACGACCTGGAAGTCTGGGTTCCCAGCCAGGACAAGTACCGCGAGATTTCCTCCTGCTCCAACTGCGGCGACTTCCAGGCCCGGCGCATGCAGGCCCGCTACCGCAATCCGGAAACCGGCAAGCCCGAGCTGGTGCACACCCTCAACGGCTCCGGCCTGGCCGTCGGCCGTACCCTGGTGGCGGTACTGGAGAACTACCAGCAGGCGGACGGCTCGATCCGTGTGCCGGAAGTCCTCAAGCCCTACATGGCTGGCATCGAGGTGATCGGCTGACATGGATTTCCTGCCGCTGTTCCACTCCTTGCAAGGGCGCCTCGCGCTGGTGGTCGGCGGCGGCGAAGTCGCCCTGCGCAAGGCGCGCCTGCTGGCCGACGCCGGCGCGCGCCTGCGCGTGGTCGCGCCGCAGATCCACATCGAACTGCGGCATCTGGTGGAGCAGGGCGGCGGCGAGCTGCTCGAACGCGACTACCAGGACGGCGACCAGCCCGGCTGCGCCCTGATCATCGCCGCCACCGACGACGAACCGCTGAACGCCGAGGTGTCGCGAGCGGCCAATGCGCGCGGGATACCGGTCAACGTGGTGGACGCGCCGGCCCTGTGCAGCGTGATCTTCCCGGCCATCGTCGACCGTTCGCCGCTGGTGGTGGCGGTCTCCAGCGGCGGCGATGCGCCCGTGCTGGCGCGGCTGATCCGGGCCAAGCTGGAAACCTGGATTCCCTCGACCTACGGGCAACTGGCCGGACTCGCCAGCCGCTTCCGCCACCGGGTCAAGGAATTGCTACCCGACCTGCAGCAGCGCCGGGTGTTCTGGGAAAACCTGTTCCAGGGCGAGATCGCCGAGCGTGTCCTGGCCGGCCGTCCGGCGGAAGCCGAGCGTCTCCTGGAGGAGCACCTGGCCGGCGGCCTCGCGCACATAGCCACGGGCGAGGTATATCTGGTCGGGGCCGGGCCGGGGGATCCGGACCTGCTGACGTTCCGTGCCCTGCGCCTGATGCAGCAGGCCGACGTGGTGCTCTACGATCGCCTGGTGGCGCCGTCGATCCTCGAATTATGCCGCCGCGATGCCGAACGCCTGTACGTCGGCAAGCGCCGCGCCGAACATGCGGTGCCGCAGGATCGGATCAACCGCCTGCTGGTGGAGCTGGCCAGCCAGGGCAAGCGCGTGCTGCGCCTGAAGGGTGGCGACCCGTTCATCTTCGGCCGCGGCGGTGAGGAAATCGACGAACTGGCTGCCCACGGCATACCTTTCCAGGTCGTGCCGGGAATCACCGCGGCCAGCGGCTGCGCGGCCTACGCCGGGATTCCACTGACTCATCGCGATCATGCGCAATCGGTTCGTTTCGTCACCGGTCATCTGAAGGACGGCACCACCGACCTGCCGTGGCAGGACCTGGTAGCGCCTGGCCAGACCCTGGTGTTCTACATGGGCCTGGTGGGATTGCCGGTGATCTGCGAGCAACTGGTCGCCCACGGTCGCTCCGCACAGACCCCGGCGGCGCTGATCCAGCAGGGGACCACCGCCCAGCAGCGGGTATTCACCGGAACCCTGGAAAACCTGCCGCAACTGGTGGCTGAGCACGAAGTGCATGCGCCGACCCTGGTGATCGTCGGTGAAGTCGTGCAACTGCGCGACAAGCTGGCCTGGTTCGAAGGCGCCCGCGAGGACGCCTGAGCCTTCAGCCTTCTCCCCAGATGCCCTTGCCGGGAAGTCGTTCCCGGCCTGGCGCGCGCGCCAGGTCGAGACGCGGGCCCAGCGGTACTATCCCGGTCGGGTTGATGGTGCGGTGGCTGGCGTAGTAGTGCCCCTTGATATGTTCGAAGTCCACTGTCTCGCCGATGCCTGGGCGTTGGTACAGCTCGCGCAACCAGCCGGAGAGATTCGGGTAGTCTTCGATGCGCCGCAGGTTGCACTTGAAGTGTCCGTGGTACACCGCATCGAAGCGCACCAGGGTGGTGAACAGGCGGATATCGGCCTCGGTCAGGTATTCGCCGGCCAGGTAGCGGCGTTCGCCGAGCAAGCCTTCCAGGTAGTCCAGCTCCTCGAACAACTGGACGAAGGCCTCCTCGTAGGCGTCCTGGCGAGTGGCGAAGCCAGCACGGTACACGCCGTTGTTGACCGCAGGATAGATGCGTCCGTTGAGGCGTTCGATCTCCTCGCGCAGCGGCTCCGGGTAGAAGTCCAGCGCGTTGGCGCCGATGGCGTCGAAGGCGCTGTTGAAGATGCGGACGATATCGGCTGATTCGTTGTTGACGATCTTCTGCGCCTGCTTGTCCCACAGCAGCGGCACCGTGACCCGGCCGCTGTAGTGCGGGTCGTCGCGGGTGTAGCGCTGGTGCAGAAAGGCCAGGCCGTCGAGGCGATCGCCGGTGGAGCCGTGGGCGGGGTCGAAGGTCCAGCCGTTCTCGCGCATCAGCCAACTGACCACCGAAACATCGACCAGCGACTCCAGCCCCTTCAGCTTGCGCACGATCAGGGTCCGATGGGCCCAGGGGCAGGCCAGCGAGACATAGAGATGGTAGCGCCCGCCCTCGGCGGGGAACGCCGGCTCGCCCAGCCAATGGCGGCGCTGGGCGTTTTCGCGCTGGAAGCGGCCGTCTTTCTGTGTGTCATACCACTGGTCGTGCCAGCGGCCATCGATCAACTGTCCCATGAGCGGGTTCCTCCATACGTCGTTGGAGGAACAGTCTAGTGTCGGGTGATCGATAAATTTATATAAATAAAGGGCTATTCGTATCGATCAGATCGATTCGTTTCGGGTCGCCCAGTAGTGTGCAGCTTCCTTGAAGGCTTCTTCGCGATTCTTGCCAAGGGCCCGTAGCGCCAGGGCCATGCTGGAGAGCACCGCCAGGTGGCCATAGGCGTCGCCTTCGCGGCCGTCCCAGACGGCCCGAAGGAAACCCGGGTCGAGCTGTTCCGGCTTCATGTGCCGGTGCGTCGACAATGCCGGCCATTCCTCGTCCCAGGCTTCGCCCTGGTCGCAACCATACAGGTGGGCGACGACGTCCGGGTTGACTTCGATCTCGCCGCCTTCGCCCTTGATGACGATGGCCCGGTCGCCGAGCAGGCGGCTGGCCTCGCGGTGGGTTTCCTGGTAACCGGGGTGGAAGATGCTCTGCAGGATGCAATCCGCATTCAGGGGGTTGAGCAGGCGAACCAGCGAATGGATCGGCGAGCGCAGGCCGAGGGTATTGCGCAGATCGATCATGCGTTGCAGCACCGGCATCCAGGCGCCGAGCGGAATGAACGCCAGGTGGCCGCGCTCCAGGGCCTGTTCTACCTGCAGCCAGTCGTGGCAGAGCGGGATCTCCAGCGCCGCCAGCAACTGTTCGCTGTACAGGCGTCCGGCGGTATGCGCGCCGCCGCCGTGCATGAGGATGCGCACGCCATGGCCGGCCAGGCATTTGGCGGCCAGCAGGTACCAGGGCAGGTGGCGCTTCTTGCCGGCGTAACTGGGCCAGTCGAGGTCGACGCGCAAGGACGGGACTTGCAGGCGCTCGCGCACCGCCTCGGTGAAACCGGCCAGTTCCTCGCTGCTTTCCTCCTTGTGCCGCAGGAGCATGAGGAAGGCGCCCAGCTGGGCGTCCTCGACCCTGCCGTCGAGGATCATGCCGAGGGCCTCGCGGGCTTCCTCCCGGGTCAGGCTGCGCGCTCCGCGCTTGCCTTTGCCGAGGATGCGGACGAACTGGGCGAACGGATGTTCGGCGGGAGTCGAGAGAGTCATAGACAGTTGCTCGGTTTCGGCAGGCCGGCCAGCTTCGCGCCAAGCTTGGCCGGGGCGCCCTTGAACAGGTGGTTGAGGTGCAGGCTGTTGCCCTTGTCCGGACCCAGTCGCTGGGCGACGTACTTGATCAGCGGGCGGTTGGCCGGAGACAGCTGGAACTCCGCATAGAACTCGCGGAGCAGTTGGAGAATCTCCCAGTGCTCGGCGGTCAGGGCCAGCTCCTCGCGGGCGGCCAGGGCTTCCGCCACCGGCTCCGACCAATCGTCGAGGGCGGCGAGGTAGCCGTCCTTGTCCAGCCGGATTTCCCGGCCTTCCAGCGTAAGGAGCGTCATAGCCAACTGTTGACCTTGTCGAAGCGGGTGGCGAGTTCGACGAAGCCGGGGTAGTCCACCGCCACCAGGCGAGCGGGGACGTCCTCGATACCGCGCGCCTGTAGGTCTTCCAGCAGGGCGAACAGTTCGATTTCCGCCGGCATCAGTTCCAGAGCCTGGCAGGCGTGGCTGCCGGCCAGCAGGGCGTGCACGGCGTCGCCGCAGAGCAGCAGGCCGTCGCCGGGGTTGAGCAGGTACAGGCAACTGCCCAGGCGGCCGTCATTGAACGGCGAGCGGGACAGTACGTGGAGGGTCGTGGCCATCAGAGGGTAATCACCTGGTCGTAGCGTTGCAGCAGGTCGCGCAGGGCCTGGTCGTCGAGCACCTCGACCGCGAGGGCCAGGCGCTCTTCAGCCAGGCCACGCTCGCGCAGGCTACGGGCCGAGACGTAGAGGTCGTCCACGCCGAACATCGGCAGGGCCTGCAGGTTGGCCTGCAGGTCCTTCTGCTGCAGGTGCGCAGGTTGCTGGCCGGGAGCCAGCTGGAACGCGCCGTCGTCGAGGAACAGCATGCCGACCGGTAGATCGAAGGCGCCGCCGGCCAGGGCTATGTCCAGCGCCTCGCGGGCGCTCGGGCCGGACCAGGGCGACTGGCGGCTGATGATCAGCAGCGACTGGCTCATCGGTCGCCTCCGAAGCAGACCAGGCGGTCCGCGCTTTGCGCCGCCTCGTGCAACTGGCCGAGTCCGGACAGTTCCCATGGTGCGCCAAGGTTGGCGCCGGGACGGCCGTAGCGTTCGGCTTCCTCGGCGTTCAGCACGCCGCGGCGCAGGGCGGCGGCGATGCAGACCACGGCGTCCAGGCCGTTGCGCTCGACCAACTCGCGCCAGGCGGCGGGCAGGTCGAACTCGTCCTGGCCGCTCACGACGTTGGCCGAGGCGCTGTGCACGCCGTCCTGGTAGAAGAACAGGCGGACGATTTCGTGCCCGCCGGCCAGCGCGGCTTCGCTGAAGCGCAGCGCGCGGCGGGCGGCGGGGGAGTGGGGAGGGTCGAATAGGGCGATGGCGAATTTCATGCTGCGATACGCGAAGGATTTATTCGAATGATAAACCAATGCCTGTGTTTTGCCGGTCCGCAAATGAAAAGCCCGTCGCGGGGACGGGCTTTTCCGGAGGCGTTTTCTATCAGTCGTCGCCGCCGGCGATGCCGAAGATCTGCAACAGGCTGATGAACAGGTTGTAGATCGACACGTACAGGCTGATGGTGGCCATGATGTAGTTGCGTTCGCCGCCGTGGATGATCGCGCTGGTCTGGTAGAGGATCATCGCCGAGGAGAACAGGACGAAGCCGGCGCTGATCGCCAGTTGCAGGCCACTGATCTGGAAGAACAGCGATACCAGCACGGCGCCCAGCAGGACGAAGAAGCCGGCGGTGATGAAGCCGGACAGGAAGCTCATGTCCTTGCGGGTGGTCAGCACATAGGCGGACAGGCCGAAGAACACCAGGGCGGTCATGGCGAACGCCGAAGTGATGACGCTGCCGCCGTTGGGCAGGCCGAGGTACATGTTGAGGATCGGGCCGAGCGTGTAGCCCATGAAGCCGGTCAGGGCGAAAGTGCTGACCAGACCCCAGGCGCTGTTGCGCAGCTTCACGGTGAGGAAGAACAGGCCGTAGAAGCCGATCAGCACCACGAACACGTTCGGATAGGGCAGGCGCATCTGCTGCGAAACGTAGGCCACCAGGCCGCTGAAGGCCAGGGTGAGTGCCAGCAGGCCGTAGGTATTGCGCAGAACGCCGCTGACTTCACGCTGTTCCGCGACGGCGGAGTTCAGCTGATATTGCTGTTCTTGCATGGTGTGGGTACTCCTTAACGGGAACGGGTCCATGACGTACTGATGGGCATGATAGCAAAGCCTCTGCCAGGGCCAATCGATAGAGTTTGACAGTGTGTTGCTATCCGGTACTATGGCGCCCCGCGATGCGGAGGTGTGGCCGAGTGGTTTAAGGCAACGGTCTTGAAAACCGTCGAAGGGGAGACTCTTCCGTGAGTTCGAATCTCACCGCCTCCGCCATATCCGCGTACTGAAAAGCCCCGCTGAGCGGGGCTTTTGCATTTTCGGGGCGCCGCTCTTCCGCACTTCCGGGTCGTTTCCGCAGCCTGCCCGGCGTCGATTCGATGACTCTCCGATTTCGTCGGGTAATGGCTTCAGATCACGAAGAAGCCGTGAGTTCCGTCGCGACCGAGTTGCTCCACCAGGCCGAACTCCCAGTCCAGGTAGCCCTGCATCGCTTCGCGCGGATTGTCGGTACCTTCGTAGGGGCGGCGGTAGCGGTCGATGCGCGGCGACGCCAACAGGCTTTCGCCGTCTTCCGTCGGCAGGCCCGCGGCGACCCAGGCGCTGGTGCCGCCGTCGAGAAGGAACACCGGCTTGCCGCTGAGTGCCTGGACTTCCGCCACGGCGAAGCGCGCCAGCAGGCTGCTGCCGCAGGTGAGTACGTAGCGCTCGGCCGTGCCCAGCCGTTCCAGTGCCTGCTTCAACTGGCTGCGCAATACCCAGGCGGCGCCGGGGATGTGGCGTTTCGCATAGTTGGCGCTGGCGGTGAAGTCGAGCACCCGGGTGCCCGGTTCGCCCAGCCAGTCGGCGAGGGTGGTCGGGTCGATGGTGTCGGCCCGGGGTTGCCTCGGCAGCGGCGCGCTCCAGGCGCCTCTCTCGCTTAAGTCGGCGTCGGAGAGTCCGTCCAGTACCGCGACCTGCCAGCCCATCTGGGCTAGCCAGGAGGCGCTCATGTTGGCGCGTACGCCATCGTCGTCCACCAGTACCAGGCGCGCGCCGCGCACGCTGGCGACATGGTCGGTTTCCTGAACCAGCTGGCCACCGGGCGTGGAGCGGGAGCCAGGCAGGTGACCGGCTTCGTATTCCTCGGGCGTGCGTACGTCGAGCAGGTAGGTGGTGCGGTCGTGCTCGTCCTGCCATTGGGCCAGACCGGCCAGGTCGAGGCGTTCGACGCCGGCGCGGTCGGCGACGGCACGGGCGCGCTGGGCGGCGGCCTTGCGAGTGTCCTGGGAGATCGCACCGAAGCGTCGCGTCTGGCCGTGTTCCAGTTGCTGACCGGCCAGCGTCCAGCCGATGGTGCCGTTGCGTAATGCCGCCACCGGGTTGGGGATGCCGGCGTTGAGCAGCGACTGGGTACCGATGATGCTACGAGTGCGCCCGGCACAGTTGACTATCACCCGGGTGCGCGGGTCCGGCGCCAGTTCGGCGACGCGCAGCACCAGTTCGGCGCCGGGCACGCTGATGCCGCCGGGGATACTCATGGTCTGGTATTCGTCGAAACGACGGGCATCCAGGATCACCGCGTCGGCCCTGGCGTCGAGCAAAGCCTGTACTTCCTCCGCGGCCAGCGATGGCGTGTGGCGCTCGGCCTCCACCAGTTCGCCGAAGGCCTTGCTCGGCACGTTCACATCCCTGAACAGCTCGCCGCCGGCGTTGCGCCAACCGGACAGGCCGCCATCGAGCAAGGCCACGTCGCTGTAGCCGAGGTCGTGGAGGCGTTGCGCGGCGACCGGCGCCAGGCCTTCGCCGTCGTCGTAGACGGTAATCGGCGTGTCGCGGCGCGGCACCCGGGCATGGATCTCCAGTTCCAGCCTGGACAGCGGCAGGTTGGCGGCGAACAGGGGATGGGCCTGGGCGAACGGGTCCTCCTCGCGCACGTCGAGCAGCGCCAGCTCCCGGCGGGCGAGGAGAGCGGCGCGGATATCGTGGAAGGTGCGTACGGCGATCTGGCTCATGCGGGGTTCTCTTTCGACAGGTCCCAGATATTGGGCAAGCGGCTGTTGGAATAGCCGGAAATGAAGGGTTTTTCCTCACCTTCGGCGCTGAACACGGCACGCCGTACCGCACCGATATTGGCGCCGTAGACGTGGATACTGATGGATGTTCGGTCGCTGAAGGCGTTGCTCACCTGGTGCACGTCGCCAATGCGTGGCGACAGCGCTTCGACCTCGCCGGGCTCCAGGCGTCGACGGGCTCCGCTGGGATGCGGACGCCCCCCCGCATCGAAGGCGTACGGCTGCGAGTATTCGGCCCCGCGGAGCATGCCGATCAGGCCCCAGACCCGATGATCGTGTACCGGTGTGATCTGGCCCGGCCCCCAGACGAAGCTGACCACCGAGAAGCGCTGCCGTGAGTCGACATGCAGCAGGTACTGTTGGTAGCGCTGTGGATCGGGGCGGGCGCAGTCTTCCGGCAGCCAGTCGTCCTGGCGCACCAGCTCGGCCAGCAGGGGGTGGGCTTGGGCGAGCAGGGTGGATTCGTCGGGACGGCTGTCGAGCAGTGTCGCCAGCTCGCCGATGAACTGGCGCAGGCGGTCGAGGCGCAGGATGGATGACATGCGGGGATTCACTCCGGGAAGTTCTGGCGGTACGGTAGCAAACGCTTTTTTATTCCTGAAATGCATTTTGAATCTAAGCTAATATGCGAGAAATGCAATTGGTGCCGGCCCCATGAAAATCGATGACATCGACGCCTTCGTCGCGGTGATCCGCAACGCTTCCCTGAGCCAGGCCGCCGAGAGCCTGGGCCTGACCCAGTCTGCGATCACCCGGCGGGTACAGAGCCTGGAGGAGTCCCTCGGAGTGGCATTGCTGGACCGCAATACCAAGCCGCTCAAACCCACCGCCAGCGGACTGCAGGTCTACGAACAGTGCCGGCGGGTGCTGCGCGAGGTGGACGGCCTGCGCGAACTGGTGGCCGGTGACGCCACACCAAGTGGCGTGCTGCGCCTGGGCGTGCCGCAGAGTATCGGCGAGGTGGTGTTGCTGGATGCCCTTCGGCGGCTGGCCGACGAGTACCCGGAGCTGCGCGCGCAGGTCGGCACTGGCTGGGGCAGCCATTTGCTGGCGCGCCTGGAGAATGCCGAACTGGACGCGGCAGTGGTGTTGTTTCCGCCAAGCAAGGTATTCCCCGAAGAACTCGGCGCCACGCCCCTAGGGCGCATGGAACTCTGCGTGGTGGTCGCCCGCGACAGTGCCATCCAGGCGCGACGCCTGCTCGATTGCTACCACCATGGCTGGGTGCTCAACCCCGATGGCTGCGGCTTCCGTGCCGGCCTGCAACGGGCCCTGGCCGATCAGGGCCTGGGCCTGCAACTGAACCTCGAGACTTTCGGCAGCGAGCTGCAACTGGGCCTGGTCGCCGCGGGCCGGGGTCTCGGCCTGGTGCCGGCGCCGGCCCTGGCGCGTAGCCGCTACCGCGATCAGTTGCAGGTGCTGCAACTGGAGGATTTCCAGCCGCTGATCCAGCTCTGGCTGGTGCGTCCGCGCCTGCTGGGCAATCTGGAGACGCCGGCACGGCTGTTCGGCAGGGCGGTGGCCGAGGGGTTGGATATGCAAGCCGGTTGAGTAGCGGCGCCGGGAGATCCCCGGGAGACGGGAGCGTGAATGAGAAGGGGCTGCAGTCGGGATCAACATTCCCCTGCGAGCCCCTTTTCGCTTCAGAGGGAAGAGGGAGCGAGGGCTGCTATGCATAGTGTCCGCCTTGGGAAACGCAAAGACGGAAAAGCTAAATATGCGTGTTTAGCATATTAAGATATGACAAAAATGAATTTCCATCATGTAATTTCAGCCTGTAGCTTCTAAGAAAAGCACCCATGCAGATGTTTTTCTTATAACGACAGCCGCCAACCTTATCAGTCGAGCGGCCCAGGCGAGGGCAACAGCGTGAGCGTGGAAATTCTCGGCATGATCACCGCCACACCGAGTTCCGAGGTGGACCAGCCGTTGGGGGAGGCTGTGGACGCCGGTTTCGTCCGGCGTTTCGCCCAGGCCCATGAGGACGCCGGCTTCGACCGGGTGCTGGTGGGGTATTTCAGCAATGCCGCCGAGGGCGCGGTGGTCAGTTCCTTCGTCGCCGCTGCCACCCGGCGCCTTGGCGTTCTCCTGGCCTATCGCCCGGGGGTGATCGCAGCGCCGCTGGCGGCACGCCAACTGGCTACCCTGGATCAGTTCAGCGAGGGCCGCCTGGCCCTGAACGTAGTCAGTGGTGGTAACGACGAGGACCTCGCGCGCGATGGCGACTACCTCGACCATGACCGCCGCTACGCCCGTACCGACGAATACCTGCAAGCCCTGCGTGCTATCTGGACCGCCACGGGACCGGTGGATTTCGACGGCGAGTTCTACCGCTTCCAGGGCGCCTCGCCAGCGGTGCGCCCGCGCCAGTCGCCGCACATACCGATCTATTTCAGTGGCTCCTCCGACGCAGCCATCGAGGTCGCCGCCAGGCACGCCGACACCTACATGCTCTGGGGCGAGCCGCTGGCCGCGGTCGACGGGCATATCCGCCGAGTGCGCGCCGCCGCCAAGGCCCAGGGACGCGATCCGCGCTTCTCGGTGTCATTCCGGCCGATCGTCGCGGATACCGAGGAGGCCGCCTGGAAGCGTGCCGCCGAGGTGCTCGAACAGGTCCGCGAGAACCGTGCGCGCCTCGGTTTGCCGCTGCGCGACCACCAGCCGCAGAATGTCGGTTCGCAGCGCCTGCTGGCCGCTGCCGAGCAGGGCGAAGTGCTCGACAGCCGTTTGTGGACCGGCGTGGCCCGGCTGACCGGGGCGCGCTGGAACTCCACCGCCCTGGTAGGCACCCCCGAGCAGGTTGCCGCTGCGCTTGGCGAGTACTACCGGCTGGGCGTCTCGACCTTCCTGATTCGAGGCTTCGATCCGCTCGGCGACGCCGTGCGCTACGGCCAGGGCCTGATTCCCGCCATACATGACCATATCGCCCGCCTGCCGCTGTTGCGGCACGCCGGTTGAGGAGCTCCGATGAAACTCAAGCAATACCTGCTAACCAGCTTCGCCACGCTTCTGCTCGGTGCCTCCCTGGCCCAGGCCGCAGAGCTGCCGACGTTGCGTGTGGGCGACCAGAACTACTACAACGTGCGGGCTTCCATGGAGGCCTCGGGAGTTCTCGAAGGCGCGCCTTACCAGGTCGAATGGAAGCATTTCCAGTCCGCCGCGCCGGTGGCCGAAGGGTTGCAGGCCGGAGCGCTGGACCTGGGTTTCCTCGGCGACTCGGGCTTCATCTTCCTCGCCGCCAAGGGTGCGCCGGTGAAGCTGGTCGGCGTCTCGCGGCAGAACCCCGATACCATAGCCCTGCTGGTGCCGAAGGATTCTCCGGTGCGCAGCATTGCCGATCTCAAGGGCAGGAAAGTCGCCTACTGGCCCGGTGCCTGGAGCCAGCAACTGACCTTGCGCGCGCTGGAGAAAGCCGGCCTGCCGAAGGACTACGTGGAGTTCGTCAAGCTGATGCCGATCGACGCCGCCGCCGCCTTGCCGCGCGGCAGCATCGATGCCTTTCCGGTGTGGGAGCCGTATATCTCGCAGCAGATCGTGGTTTCCGGCGCACGGCCGATTCTCACCGCCCGCGACCTGATGCCGGGGCTGTCCAGCATCGCCGCCAACGCTGCTTCCATCGAGCCCAGGCGCGCGCAGATCGCCGACTTCCTCGGCCGCCTGCGCAAGGCACGGGCCTGGGTCGAGGCACACAAGGAGCAGTACGCCGACCTCTGGGCGCAGAAGGCCAATCTCGACCGGGCAGTCTCCCGCCATTGGATCGGCCAGGCCGGCATGAGCGTCGGCCCGGTAGACGCCCAGGCCGCCACCGACTACCAGGAGACCGCGGATTTCCTGCTGCAGACCGGTGCCTTGCCCAAGCCGTTCGACACTTCCACGGTGATCGACACGTCCTTCAACGAAGCCTTCCACTGAGTACGGACCATGAGCATCCAGTTTCTCGGCATGATCGGCCATCGCCTGGCCTCGGAGACCCTCGCGCCGGTCGGACCTATCCTCGACAAGCCTTACATCGCCGCTTTCGCACGCGCCCACGAAGAGGCCGGCTTCGATCGAATCCTGGTCGGCTACTGGTCGGACCAGCCGGATGGATTCCTGGTGGCCGCCGCCGCTGGCCTGGCCACTTCCCGGATCGGTCTGCTGCTGGCGCACCGCCCCGGTTTCGTCGCCCCGACCCTGGCCGCGCGCAAGCTGGCGACCCTCGAACACCTCCTCGACGGGCGCCTGGCGGTGCATATCATCAGCGGCGGCAGCGACGCCGACCAGCGCAAGGACGGCGATTATCTCGACCACGACCAGCGCTATGCCCGCAGCGACGAATTCATCGAACTGCTCAAGCGCACCTGGACCAGCACCGAACCCTTCGATTTTCACGGCGCGCACTACCGCGTGGAGCACGCCTTCTCGGCCATCCGTCCGCAGCAGAAACCGCACATTCCGGTGTATTTCGGCGGCTCCTCGGAAGCCGCGCTGAAGGTCGCCGGCAAGCAGGCCGATGTGTTCATGCTCTGGGGCGAACCCCTGGCACAGGCCGCCGAAACCATCTCCGCTGTGCGCGAACAGGCGCGCTCGAATGGTCGCGAAGTGGAATTCAGCCTGTCGTTCCGGCCCATCCTCGGGCGCACGGAGGACGAGGCCTGGGCCAAGGCCGAGGCGATACGCGCAAGCGCCGGCGCGCGCCTGGGCGAGGCCGGCTTCCCCAAGGGCAAGCCGCAGAGCGTCGGCGCCCAGCGTCTGCTCAAGGCGGTGGAGCAGGGCGAGCGCCTCGACGAGCGCCTTTGGACCGGAATCGCCAGGCTGGTCGGTGGTGGGCACAACTCCACCGCCCTGGTCGGTACCGCGGAACAGGTGGCCGACGCCCTGCTCGCCTACTACGACCTGGGCGTGCGCAATATCCTCATTCGCGGTTTCGATCCCCTCGCCGATGCCGTGGAATATGGCCGCGAGCTGATCCCGCTGACCCGCGCCAAAGTCGCCGAGCGCGAGCGCCGGCGCGCCACGGCCTGATCCCATGGCCGTCCTGCAGACTCCCTCGGCGGCGTTCGACGAACGGCTCCCGGAACTGACCCGGCAACTGGCGGAAAGCGCCGATGCCCATGACCGCAGCGGAGATTTTCCCCATGCCAACCTGGCCCTGCTGCGACACCACGGGCTGCTCGCCCTGGCCTTGCCGCCTGCGCTCGGCGGTCCCGGCGCCAGCCTCGGCGAGCTGCGCCGGGTAATCGGCGCGGTGGCTCGCGGCGAACCCTCCACGGCCCTGGTGCTGTGCATGCAGTACCTGCATTTGCGGCGCCTGGCCGATAACCCCGATTGGCCCGGCGCGCTCAAGCGGCGCGTGGCGCGCGAGGTGCTGGAGCAGGGGGCGTTGATCAATAGCCTGCGCGTGGAGCCCGAGCTGGGTTCGCCGTCACGCGGCGGTCTGCCGGGTACGCTGGCGCGGCGTGTCGGCGACGGCTGGCAGCTGTCCGGGCACAAGCTCTACACCACCGGCATTCCCGGCCTGACCTGGCTGGCGGTATGGGCGCGCAGCGACGAGCCGATCCCCCGCGTGGGTACCTGGCTGGTGCGCCGCGACAGCCCAGGCATCCGTATCGTGGAGAGCTGGGACCATCTGGGCATGCGCGCCAGCGGCAGCCACGAGGTGCTCTTCGAAGAGGTGGCGGTGCCGCTGGAAAACGCCATCGGCCTGCATCCCCACGACCAGCCTCCGGCGCCGGACCAGGCCGTGCTGCGCGACTTCGCCCAGGCTAGCGCGGTGTTGCTTGGCGCTCTCTACGACGGTATCGCCGGGAGCGCCCGCGAGTGGCTCGTCGGCTGGCTGCGCGAGCGCGTGCCGGCCAGTCTCGGCGCGCCGTTGGCGAGCCTGCCGAGGATGCAGGAGGCGCTCGGCGAGATCGACGGCCTGCTCCTGCAGAACCGCCTGCTGCTCGATGCCGCGTGCTGCGGACAGTTGCCCGCCAGCGACTCCGGGCTGCTCAAGGTCGCGGTCATCGACAACGCGTTGGCGGTGGTCGAGAAGGCCCTGGAACTGAGCGGCAACCACGGCCTCAGCCGGCACAATCCGCTACAGCGGCACTACCGCGACGTGCTTTGCGGACGTGTCCACACGCCACAGAAAGATAGCGTCTGGAGCGCGGCGGGGAGGGCGGCGCTGAGTCTTTGAAACGTACCTCCCACGATTCTCGACCCTGGCCTTGTCGGCGACCGCACCGGCGGAACGGATAGCCCAGATAGCCCCGGCTCCGTGCGGAGCTGCCTGGAGATTGCCCATGAAACGACCCCTGTGTGTGCTTGCCGGCCTGCTGGCCGCGACCCTGCTGGCTGGAGCCGCCAGCGCCGCCGACCTCATCAGCCTGCGCCTGGGCGATGTGAAGGGCGACCGCTACGCTGCCCTGCGCGCGTCCGGCGAGCTCGACGACCTGCCGTACAAGCTGGAAATGTCGGCGTTCCCCTCCGGTGCACCGGTGCTCGAGGCGCTCAACGCCGGGGCCCTGGACATAGGCTTTACCGGCGACATCCCGTTCCTCTTCGTCTACGCTGCCGGCGCGCCGCTCAAGGCGGTGGGCGCCTGGCACTTCAACCCGGCGACCGTGGCGCTGGTGGTCGGCAAGGACTCGCCGATCCGTTCGGTGGCCGGCCTCAAGGGCAAGCGCATTGCCGTCAATCGCGGCGGCTGGGGGCATTTCCTCGCCCTTGGCGCGTTGCGTCGCGCCGGCCTCGGACCGCAGGACGTAAGCTTTTCCTTCCTTGGTCCGGTGGACGGCCGCGCCGCCCTGGTGCGTGGCTCGGTAGACGCCTGGGTGCCCTGGGAGCCCTATACCTCCAGCGCCGTGCTGCTCGATCAGGCGCGGGTCATCGACAACGGTGCCGGGATCATGACCGGCTACTCCTATGCCCTGGCCAGCGACGCTGCGATCGCCCGCAAGAAGGCCGCGATCAGCGACCTGCTGACCCGCCTGGCGCGTGCCCAGGCCTGGGCCCTGAGGCATCCGGAGGCGTTCGCCGAGGCCCTGGCCAAGGATCTGAACATGCCGCGCGAAGTCACTCGGCGCTGGGTTGGCGAGGCGCGCATCAGTCCTGTGGTCTTCGGTCCGGAGGTTGCCGCCACCCTGCAGACCGCCGCCGATTTCTTCCATGCCGAAGGCGTGCTGCCGAAGTCGCTGGAGGTCGCCCCGGCGTTCGACTTCAGCCTGTCCGCCGGTGCCGCCGAAGTGGCCCGCCAGTTGCCCGCCGACCTCCGCGTCGGCCAGCGTTGAGGAGTTACGGAATGCGTCAGACCCTGAGCCTGTTCCTGCTTCTCTGCCTGCTCGTCGGCCAGGCCTGTGCCGACGAGCGCGTGACCCTGCGCCTGGCCGACCAGAAGGGCAACATGCGCGCCCAGTTGGAGGCTGCCGGCGCGCTGGACGACCTGACCTACGACATCCGCTGGTTCGAATTCCCCGCCGCCGCCCCCCTCGCCGAAGCACTCAATGCCGGTGCGGTGGATGCCGGCATCATCGGCGACGCGCCATTGCTCTTCGCCCTGGCCGCCGGTGCCCGGCTGAAGGCCATCGCCGTCGACAAATCCGATCCCTACGGTACCGCCGTGCTGGTGAGAGGGGATTCGCCGCTGCGCTCGGCCAACGACCTGAAAGGCCAGCGCATTGCCACCGGGCGCGGTTCCATCGGCCACTTCGTCGCGCTCAAGGCCTTGGCCTCGGTCGGGCTGGGCGAGAAGGACGTCGAATTCCGCTTCCTCGGCCCGGTGGACGCGAAAATGGCCCTCGCCAATGGTTCCGTGGATGCCTGGGCGACCTGGGAGCCCTACACCGCGTTCGCGGAGACCGCCGACAAGGCTCGGGTACTGGTCGACGGTCGCGGCCTGTGGGCTGGCAACAGCTTCCTCGCTGCTACCGATAGCGCACTGGCCGACCCGGCGAAACGCGCCGTGCTGCAGGACTACCTGCAACGCCTGGCCAGCGCCCAGCGCTGGGCGTACCTGCACCTGGACGAGTATTCGCGAAGCCTGGCGCAGATCATCGGCTTCCCCGAGGACGCCGCGCGCTTGCAGTTCGAACGCCGGCGCTTGCGTTGGCAGGCGCTGGATGAGCGAACGCTCGGCCAGCAGCAGGAGACCGCCGATTTCTACCAGGCCCATGGATTGATTCCGCAGCGCCTCGATGTGCGGCCGACCTTCGCCAGCGGCTTTGCGGTCAGGCAGGCGTCGGATGCGGATATCCGGTAGGCGCTGCCCGGGCATTAATTGATAACTATAAGTTATTTATCGATTGTTTTTTATTCCAATAATCTATCCGTTCCGTCGCCGGCAGCTGGAACTCCCGTCCCTGCGGGCGCTCGCACCTATCCCAGGAGTCATCGCATGTCTCGTCCGTTCCTGCGTCGCTTGGCCATCGTGTTTGCCGCTTCCGTCGTCCTGTCGGGCATTGGTGGCGCACAGGCCGAGGAGGTCCTGCGCATCGGCTTCCAGAAATCCTCGACTCTGCTGACCCTGATCCGCAGCCAGGGCACCTTCGAGCGCGAGTTGGCCAGGCAGGGCATCCGGGTGTCCTGGCATGAGTTCCCCAGCGGCCTGCCGTTGCTCGAATCGCTCAATGTCGGCAACGTCGATCTCTCCGCCGACGTCGCCGACACCGTGCCGGTGTTCGCCCAGGCGGCGGGTGCTCGCCTGACCTACTTCGCCCGCGAAACACCTTCGCCCGCGGCGCAGGCGATACTGGTCGGCGAACATTCGCCGCTGAAGTCCCTGGCCGAGCTGAAGGGCAAGCGCATCGCCGTGACCAAGGCCGCCGGCAGCCACTACCTGCTGATCGCCGCGCTGGCCAGCGCCGGGCTTGAGTTCTCCGACATCCAGCCAGCCTACCTGACGCCAGCCGACGGCCGCGCCGCCTTCGAGAACGGCAAGGTCGACGCCTGGGTGACCTGGGACCCCTACGTGGCAAGCGCCCAGCGCCAGCAACGCGCGCGGGTACTGGCCGACGGCCAGGGCCTGGCCAGCTACCAGCGCTACTACCTTGCCTCCAGCGACTACGCCAGGAAACATCCTGAAGTGCTCCAGCAGGTCTTCGCCGAACTGCAGCGCACCGGGCGCTGGCTCAAGAGCCACCCGGCCGACGCGGCCAAGGTGCTGGGGCCGCTGTGGGGCAATCTCGATGCCGCTACCGTCGAGCAGGCGAATGCGCGGCGCAGCTACGACGTACAACCGGTGAGCGCAGATGGTCTCGACGAGCAACAGCGCATCGCCGACGCCTTCCACGCCCAGGGACTGCTACCCAAACCGGTGGATGCGCGCGCCGTGGAGGTATGGCAGCCGCGGCACTGAGCGGCGCGGCTGCCCCGAACCCTTCGATGCCGACGTGGCAGCGTGGTGCGGCGCCCCTTTTGCTTTCCAGTGTGATACCCGGAAGAGAGCGTTGGCCGCGACCAACGCTCCGCGGGCACGCGCGTCGCGTGTGCCCGCGCCATTCCCATTGGATCAGCTTGAGGCAATGCCATGTCGACGCTCTGTCTTCCCCACGTACTGTTTCCGCAACACATCATTACCCAGCAGCAAATGATCGAGCACCTGCAACAGTTGCATCGGGACCACCCGCAGCTGGCCCTGGCCGCGCGGATGATCCGCAACACCGAGGTCAGGCAACGCCACCTGTTGCTGCCGATCGAGGCGTTGACGGCACACCGGGGCATCGCACGGCGCAGCGAGTTATACGAACAGGAGGCCCGGCGGATGTCTTCCCGTGCAGCCCGTCAGGCTTTACGTAACGCCGGCCTGCGCCCGCAGGATATCCGCATGGTCGTCGTGACCTCCTGTACCGGTTTCATGATGCCGTCGCTGACCGCTCACCTGATCAATGACCTGGGCTTGCCGGGCTCCACCGTCCAGTTGCCCATCGCTCAGTTGGGGTGTGTGGCCGGAGCAGCCGCCATTGCCCGCGCTTACGATTTCTCCAGGCAGGGACCGGACCGTCATGTGCTGCTGGTGTCCCTGGAGTTTTCCTCGTTGTGCTACCAGCCGCAGGATGCCCAATTGCAATCCTTCGTTGCCGGCGCGCTGTTCGGCGATGCCGTCTCCGCCTGCGTGCTGCGTGCCGACGATGGCGCGAAGGGATTCAGGGTCGAAGCCACCGGCTCCTTCTTTTTGCCTGACAGCGAGCACTACATTCGCTACGAGGTACTCGATACCGGTTTTCATTTTCGCCTGGACAAGGCGGTAATGAAGGCGATCTCGGCGGTGGCGCCGGAGATGGAGCGGCTCAGCCGCGAGCATTTCGACCAGGTATGCGCCCGTTGCGACTTTTTCATATTCCACACGGGCGGCCGCAGGATACTCGACGAACTGGTGGCCCATCTGACGCTCGCCGAGGAGCAGGTCGCGCCGTCGAGAGCCAGCCTCGCCGAGGTCGGCAACGTGGCCAGCGTGGTGGTTTTCGATGTGCTTCGCAGGCTTTTCGAAAATCCGCCGGAAGCTGGCGCCAGGGGCTTGTTGGCCGCCTTCGGCCCAGGCTTCAGTGCGGAGATGGCGCTGGGACAGTGGACGGACTGAAACGCCCGGACCGAAGTGGCGCGGGTGAGTCGGGCATTCGCTCGCGCCGGACCTCGGGCCTGGCTATTGAACCCTGCACTTGCGCAGGAAGCGATTGTCCAGGTTGGCATAGTCATACGGCAGCAGGTCTGCGGCGTGCTGCCCGAGCAGGCGGTGCAGGGTCGAGATGGCATCCGCCGATGACAGGCGCTTCTGTCGCACCCCGTCCATCACCCGACAGGCGCTTTCGAAGAAGTCCTCGTATCCGGGGGCGTCGAACGACAGGTGGCCGGGGCAGCGCGCCGACTCGAGGTGGGCATCGAACGCCGAGCCGGACTGGCCGTCGCGGAGTGCCTGCAGCAAGCCACCCAGATAGGCGCCTCCGAGGTTCGAACCGCTGAGCCAGACGCGATGCCAGGCGTTCCACAGCGGGAAGTCGCGGAAAGCTTCGTACGAGCAGGACACCAGGCGGTCGTTGACCGCCACCGCGTTGCGCAGGTGACGCTCGACGCTGGCGAATCTGTCCAGTTGCCAGTGATCCTGGCGCACGGCGTCGATCAATCGGGGCATCAGGCGCAGGATGGATTCGAAGGTGGTTATCAGGCCGCGGGAGAACAGCGGGTCGATGAAACCTGCGGCTTGTGCCAGCAGGCAGAAGCGTTCGCCAAGGATGGTCCGGCTACGGTAGTTGAGCCGTGGCGCATGCACCCAGTCACGCGCTACGCGGGCCTCGGTGAAGTGCCGGGCGATCGACGGATATCGGTCCAGCAACCTGGAGAACTCCTGTTCCGGCGTGCCGCTGGGCTGGTATTTCAGACAGTTGTACTGGAAGCCCACGCTACATAGCCTGTTGGTACTCTCGGAGTGGTTGTCGAACGGGATGATCCAGAGCCAGCCCTCCTCGAAGATGTGGTGGAGCGTGCTCTGGAACAGGGGGATGGGAGATTGGTCGGTGTTGCTGGCGACTTCCTCGTAAGCCTTCACGTTGAGCATATGGGTGAAGAAGGAGCAGGTGTGGGTTGCCAGGCCATCGGTGGTGCGCACGCCCAGTTGACGTGCGAGCGGCGATCCCTGCGCGGCGGCATCGATGACATAGCGAGCTTGCAGGCTTTCGCCGTCGGCGAGACGGATGGCCACACCCTCGGGAAGGAACTCGAATCCTTCGATGCGCGTGTGGTGGCGGGCGTTCGCGCCGTGCTGGAGCGCGAGCAGCAAGGCGTAGAAGTCGATGTCCTGGCGATACAGGTGGGCCTCCGGAGCGTCCAGCGGCGGGGCGACGACATGCTCGGCAGCGCTGTCCACGCCGGCAGCGTGCCAGGCGAAGCTGAATGCCAGCTTGATCCCGCAGGCGGACGATCCGATGTGTCGGACGATCTGTTCGGGACTGGCGATGAAGGCCAGTTCGGGGATCCCGAAGCGTTGCGCGAGGAGGCGCAGGAGCAGGCCGCTCTCGGGGGTCATGGCCTCGCCGATGGAGAATCGCGGATGTTGACCGGCATCCAGGATGAGAGTTTTCAGACCGTGCTTCGCCAGAATCGCTGCCGAAATCGAGCCTGCGATACCGCTGCCAATGATGACTATGTCGTACGTACGACTCATGAACTAACCCGGTTTGTCGTGGTGGATCTGGAAAGTGTCGTAGTGCGTGACGCGGATGTTAGAAGGAGCCGGCCAATTGAGCTGGCGTCTGCTGGAACGGCAGGTCCCAGTAGGGCGTCTCGCCGATTGCGCTCTTCAGCTCGCTGAGAAACAGCGAGATCTTCGCCGGTACCACCGAACCCTGCGGTCGCAGTGCGTAGATGCCACCCTGTGCCTGCTCCGGCAGAGCGTGTCGGTCGAGAAAGGTCACCAGCCTGCCGCTGGCCACTTCTTCGTGGACCAGCCAGGTCGGCGCATGAATGATCCCCAAGCCTTGCAAGGCTCCTTCCACCAGGAGCTCGGCACTGTTCACGGACAGGCGGCTGACCGGCGAGATCCTGATTCGCCTGGTAATGTCGGCGCTGCTGAACTGCCAGCTCAATGAGGCGTTGCTGCAGCCGTTGTGTTGCAGGCAGGTGTGCCGTTCGAGTTCTTCCGGGGTGCGTGGCAGACCGTGCTTCAGCAGGTATTCCGGGCTGGCGCAGAGCACCCGGCGTAGCCCCGCCAGCTTCGAGCAGATCAGGCTGCTGTCCGGCAGGATGCCGAGACGGATGCAGAGATCGAGTTTTTCCCCGACGGGATCGGCAATCCTGTCGTTCAGGGAGAAATCCAGTTTGAGGCCGGGATTCTTTTTCAGCAGTGTGCTGACCAGTGGTGCGATATGTCGCCGGCCGAACGCGACCGGTGCCGAGACTCTCAACGTACCTACGGCCGAAGAGGTGTGTTCCTTTATTTCGTTTCTGGCCTGGTTGATGTTCTCGGATATTTTCCTGGCGTGTTTTAGAAACAGAGCACCGGTTTCCGTCAAGACCAGTTTCTTGGTCGAGCGATTGATGAGTCTGGTCTCGAGTTTTTCCTCGAGGTTGTTTATTCGGCGCATGACCGATGAAGCGGGCATCTCGAAGACTCTGCCGGTTTCCGAAAAACTACCGGTAAGTGCTACGGATATATAGAGGTCGAAATCATCGCTAAATCCAAGTGTTTTCATCCTATGAATACCTTGAAGCGTTATAGTTATATATTGCCAGTTAATATGCACTGGCGATTCGCTATCCCCTTGTATGACCATCATGGAAGGATGTCAAGAGCGAGGTGTAAGCAGTTGCGACATCGGAAAGTTACCCCGTCATTCGATTGCGGCGACATCCTGTTGACCTTGGAAAGTCATGAAACCGAAACCGGAAGATATAGCCGGACGTAACCAGGAGAGTCGATTCGAGCGCGTGTATCGTTTCACTTCAGGCAGATACTTTAGGCATGTTCATACAATGGTCGAGATGCTCTTCGTCCCTTGATCTGCATCAAGGTGACGGGGAGTGGATCCTGTAGTTGCGCTGCGCGCGAATATTGTAATTGGTAGGGCGGCGGCAAAAACTGAGTGCAACACCTGACCTTTCCGGTACGGTGCTGCCCTA